>JGI24019J35510_1000001_pt1 | contig 1136825 bp, 918 predicted proteins | sample Deesub1362B_J571_FD_35510 | JGI IMG/M metagenome (IMG submission 35510) | reverse complement strand
TGGGGCTGAAGCCGGTCCCAAGGGTTGGGCTGTTCGCCCATTAAAGCGGTACGTGAGCTGGGTTTAGAACGTCGCGAGACAGTTCGGTCCCTATCCGCGGTAGGCGCAGGAGATTTGAGGGGGGCTGTCCCTAGTACGAAAGGACCGGGACGGACGGACCTCTAGTGTACCAGTTGTCCCGCCAGGGGCAGCGCTGGGTAGCTACGTCCGGAAGTGATAACCGCTGAAGGCATATAAGCGGGAAGCACGCCCCAAGATTAGATCTCCCACCCCGAAAGGGGCTAAAGGGCCCTCGTAGACTACGAGGTTGATAGGCTGGGTGTGTAAGCGCGGTGACGCGTTGAGCTAACCAGTACTAATCGCCCGTGAGGCTTGACCGTAAAGTTTACTAACGGCAAAGCCGCTGCTTATCTAAATTGTTTTAATAAATAGAAAAAGCTTCCCGGCAACCATAACGGAGGGGAAACACCCGTTCCCATTCCGAACACGGAAGTTAAGCCCTCCAGTGCCGATGGTACTGCGCGGGGGACCGCGTGGGAGAGTAGGTCGTTGCCGGGATTTTTTTTATTTTAGGGGGAAGAAACAACTCTTGAACTTATCTCCGTAGATAAAGATTCATTAAGAAACGATTTACCTAATTTCTTAGCTTGTAATTAGAATCAACTCAAGAAGAGGGGCCTTTTTATCCTTTATAAGACAAATTTCAAGATTTCCTCGGGCAGATGGTTTTATTTTCCTCTAATAGCTTGACGAATCTCATCCAGAGCTTGAGAGAAACATTCAGGTTGGATTTGTCGCAAGGAAATACCTGGGAAACCTAACCAGGCGGGTTTTATTTTAAGTTCAGATAAAGTTTTCTGAAATTCTTCCATGAAGACCCCTCGGCCTTCGACAAAAACTATATCGTCAGGAAAGCGGCCTTTTTTATGGGGATCTTTCCATCGTCCGACTCGGTTTATCCCACAAGTTGGACTGCCTTCCGCCCCGATTACCGCCATAATCCGGTAGTTTTTTCTGGTAAACTGGCTTATCCGATCAGCCAGGGTCCGGGCCAATTGATGATATTTCTCTCTAATCAGGGGGTGATCGTAGTTTTCCTTTTCTCTTATCGTTCATCTTTTCCTCCAGTTAAGATGATTAAATTTTAGGGCTCCTTTCTTTTTTTAACCAGGAAGGAAGTTATAATAATAAATCTTGGAGAACTTTTAATGAAGAGAAACAGTCAGAAAACTTAATATTAAAATTAATCACTGAAAGTCAGGAAAACAAGAAATTAGAGTTTATTCTTCTTAATGGATTGGTAGAGTGGACTTAGTTGGTTCCAACTTGACTATCAGCTATATTTGATCTAACCTATCAAATAGAGTCTGGTTATTTAGAGTCTGCCCTCTTTTTTCCGGACCATCAAGAAAAAATTGGGATAAGTATTATGATTCGTCTCAAAAAGAAGTTATTTTCCGGCCTGAGAATCGGTAATTTTAAAGCTAAACTGCCGATCATTCAGGGCGGAATGAGCGTGGGTATCTCCCTTTCAGGGCTTGCTTCAGCGGTAGCCAACGAGGGAGGTATCGGAGTTATTGGCGGGGCCGCTATTGGCATGTTGGAGGATGACTTCAATAAGAATTTCCGGGAAGCCAATACCCGGGCTCTGGTCAAGGAAATAAAGAAAGCCCGCGAGAAGAGCAATGGTCTTATCGGAGTTAATCTGATGGTAGCTCTTTCCGATTACGAAGATTTACTTGAAGTAGCAGTTAAAAATGGAGTAGATGTTCTTTTCCTTGGCGCGGGCCTGCCGCTTCGCTTTCCAGAAAGTATTCAACCGGGGAAGATTAAAACCGCCTTAGCGCCAATTATTTCCTCCGCCCGGGCAGCCAAAATAATTCTGGAATCCTGGGCGCGGAAATTTCGCAAATTACCCGATGCTTTGGTGGTAGAAGGCCCGAAAGCCGGCGGCCATCTCGGTTTCAAAAAAGAACAGATTGACCATCCGGATTTCCAGCTGGAGAAAATTCTTCCTGCAGTAATCGAAACCATTGAGCCTTACCAACGCGAATTTCAGGTGAAAATCCCGGTCATCGCTGCCGGAGGGATATATTCTGGGGCCGATGTTCATCGCTTTCTGGCTCTGGGGGCAGATGGCGTTCAAATGGCTACTCGCTTTGTCACCACTCATGAATGCGATGCATCGGAAAAGTTTAAAGAAGCTTATCTGCGGGCGCGACGGGAAGATCTGGTTATAATTAACAGCCCGGTGGGCTTACCAGGTCGCGCTATCAATAACAGCTTTCTGGAGGATGTCAGCCGGGGCGTCAGGAAGCCGTTTAAATGTAGTTGGAAATGTCTTAAAACATGTCAGTTAAAAAAGGCGCCTTATTGTATTGCCAGCGCCTTGACCAATGCCAAAAAAGGCAATCTCCTGGAGGGCTTCTCTTTTGCCGGGGTCAATGCCTACCTCAGCGAGAAAATTTCTTCGGTGCGGGAAGTAATTGCCAGCCTGATTGAAGAATATGATCGATCGCTGGTAGAGAACCAGCTGGCCTTCAGACCAGTTTAATTTTCCTCTCTTTCTTTATGTTTCTAATCGTTCGGAAGAAATTACCTTTCGGAGAGGGCTAAGCCCGGAGAAGAATAGTTTTGGTCAATTCTTAGAAAATTGTGAATTTATCTCTCGTTATCTACAGGTAATCATTTTTAGAGCTAACCTAAATTACATGAAAAACTTCTGCCAGAAAGACAAAAAGGTTGATTAAAAATACAAAATGAATCATAATATGATTCAGAATGAATCATAAAATGAATCATGGGAGGTTTTATGAAATCAATTACCATCCATGGCCTGGATGAAGAAGTCGCGAAATTAATAAAAAAACGAGCCAAGAGAGAAAAGACAAGCGTTAATAGATTAGTGAAATCTTTACTAGCTAAAGCCCTTGGCCTGGATAAAAACGTTCAAGATAACAGGAAAGAATTTCTTGATCTTTTTGATATCTGGACGGAAATCGAAGAAAAGAGTTTTTACGAAGCCATTAAGGACCTGGAACAAATTTCTCCTGAGGATTGGACGTGAAAAAAGTTCTTCTGGATACCAGTGCTTTTGTCAGCTATTTAAGAGGTGATGGACGAGTTCTAGATTGGCTGGCCAAGGCCGAGTGTGTTTATATGTCGGTCTTTGTTTTAGGAGAATTGTATGCTGGATTTAAAGCTGGAACTAAGGAGAAGGAAAACAGGCAAATAATTGAAAGATTCTTGATGAAGACAACAGTTTCTGTGCTCGAAGCCTCTCGCGAGACAGCTGAAGTTTTTGCTCTAATTAAAAACAGTTTGAAAAAACAAGGTTCTCCTCTCCCCATTAATGATATTTGGATTGCAGCCCATGCTCTTGAAACAGGCTCTGTTCTTCTGACTTATGACCGTCATTTTACAATTATTTCAGGGCTGCGGCTCTGGGATGAGATTTAACTTTATTTAGCCTTAGAGTAGCTTTGCCATGTTCTCAATGCTTCGGGGAATCGGGATTAGATTTCATCTTGTTGAATCTTAGGTATTATCTTTTAGAATTCTTTCCAACGTTTCTAAAACCCGATCAGCATCTTCTTTGGTGATAACGAGCGGCGGTTTAATTTTCAGGACATTGTTGAAAGGGCCTTCGGTGCTGAAAAGAATGCCTTCTTCTTTGAGAGCCTCTACAACCGTGGTCGCTAGTTCTGGAGCAGGCTCCAGAGTTGCCGGATCTTTAATTAATTCTACGCCGAGAAAGAGGCCTGAGCCCCGCACATCGCCGATAACCGGATATTTCTGCTGCAGTTCCCGAAAACCTTGCTGGAGTCGCTCTCCCAGGCGGCGAGCATGGGCCTGGAGTTGTTCTTCTTCGATGACCTCGAGCACCGCCAGGCCGATAGCACAGGAGACAGGGTTGCCCCCGAAGGTATTAAAGTATTCCATACCGTTGGCAAAGGCCGCGGCGATTTCAGAGGTGGTGGCTACTGCTGCCAGGGGATGACCATTGCCGATAGGCTTGCCCATGGTGACAATGTCGGGCACTACTTGCTGTTGTTCAAAGCCCCAGAAGTGGGTGCCGAGACGGCCGAAGCCGATTTGAACTTCATCGGCAATACAAACCCCGCCGGCTTTTCTGACCGCTTGATACACTGTTTTTAAGTAACCCTCGGGGAGAGGCACTTGGCCTCCGCAACCAAGCACTGTTTCAGCTATAAAGCCGGCCAGACCTTTTCCTTCAGCTTCCAGGCGGGCGATTAACTCAATAACTTCCTGGGCGTATTTCTGAGCGGCTTCGGGGTCGGAGGAGCGATAAGGACCGCGGTAAGTATCGGGCATCGTGACTGTGTGTGTCCAGACTCCTTGACCTTGACCTCCCGGACCCTTAAATTTATAGGGGCTTAAATCGATGAGAGCTGAAGTGTTCCCGTGGTAGGCGTGATCGATGACGATCATTTCCCGCCGGCCGGTATAGGTATAGGCTAACCTCAGAGCCAGCTCATTGGCTTCACTTCCCGAATTGACCAGGAAGATAACCTTTAATGATTCCGGGAGAGTGGCTAAGAGTCGTTGAGCATAGGCGACCAGATAATCATGGAGAAAACGAGTGTTGGTGTTGAGGAGAGCGCTTTGCCGCTGGCCCGCCCTAACTACTCGCGGATGGCAATGGCCGACATGGGCGACGTTATTAATACAGTCGAGATAGGTTTTTCCTTCTTCATCATAGAGATACTGGAGAGCACCGCGAACAATTTTAAGCGGCCTTCGGTAGTGGAGGCTGAGGGATCGACTGAGGTGTTTTTGTCTTAAATTAATAATTAACTCTGAAGGAAGCCCCCGGGGAGCTGGCTTGAGACCAAGTGCTGCCCGGAAACGGTCTTCAACTTGAAGGGGATTAATTGTCTGCCATTTTTGCAGAAGTCGCCACACTGCCTTTTCAGATATGGTCACGTAGTTATCTTCTGGCCGAAGATGTTGTTGATAGGCGGACATCATCAAACTTAAACAGAGTCGGCCGGCCAGACAGTAATAGAGAAGCCGGATTTCCTTTTCCGAGAGAGGGAGAACAGAGTTATATCCTTTAAGCAGAGGAAGAGCCGCCTCCAGGGGATCCTCGGCTGAACTTATGGTGTAAGCCAAGGCGACCGCCGGCTCAAAAAGAAGATAACTTTCCACCATGTCGCCAAAGTCAATTAGGCCGGCGATTTTCCAGTGGCCAGCCGGACTCTTGGTCACCAGGATGTTGTAATCATTAGCATCATTGTAAATGAGGCTTCGCCGAAGGTGGGCAAATTCAGGGACCACTTCTGTCTCGAATTGAAGGAGGAAGTACTCAACCAATCGTTTCCTGGGGGAAGAAGAGATGTAAGCAGTGAGTTCTTGCCAATCAAGAAGGTTTTTCAAATCCCAGTGCCAATAACGCCGGGCGTGGGGAAGAGTAAGGTCTGCTAGGGCTCGGTCGAGTGAGCCGAGAACGTGACCTAAATCCTCAAGTAAATCGGGCTTATCTTCAAGGTTTATCTCGGCCAGAAATTCTCCTTTTAACCAGGTGAAAAGACGGGCTAGGTGGCAGTGCCCCCGATGGTCTTTGATCTCAGTAATTTCGGCTCCCTTCAGATTTGGGATAATCTTGGGTAGCTGAAAATCAAAGTTTTGTAGGTTTAAGTAGGCGAGAACTTTATTTTGAGCTTCAAGAGAGAAGCGATCTTCCACAGGGTTGGCGATTTTAAAGAGAAATTCACGGCCGTCGCCGGTCGTCACATGAAAATTTTGTCCGATATCTCCAGGCAATAGTTCAATCTGTCCGGATAAATCAAATTCTTGTTTTAAAATTTTTTCTACTTCATCCGGGGAAAGGGACGGTGGTGGAGAGATGGTTGGCCGCATTTCCTTCTCCTTGCGGGGGCAAAAATTGACCTTTATTTGTTAGTCTTGTTACCTAGATAATTATATTATGTTCCAGTGCCTTTGAGAAGGAGAAATGAAAGCGAATCAAAATCAATTCCCTGGTGAAATATTGGCCGGAAATGGAATTTATCATTTATTTTGCAGGCAAAATCAAACTTATGTTCACTCGGCTAAGGTGAGATTGAAGGGATGAATGTTTGAATGAGGAGAACCGATCGCAATAATTACCACCAATTACTAGAATATTTTTTGCAACTTCCTTATAATTTTGGAGACCAGGGTCATTCACTTCTTCTTTCGGGGGTTCTTTGGGGCATAGAGAAGAGTTGACCTGGGTCTCTTCTAATAAAGTGGCCGACGGAATTCTTACTAGAAAACAAAATCTTATTTAGAGAGGAAGAAATAATGGGTGAGAAAACGATCACTTCAACCTGGCTAGGCGGGATGGCTTTTGGCACCGATTTGGATGGACATCAAATTATAATTGATGCTGCCCCGGAGTTTGGTGGAGCTGATCGCGGTCCCCGACCAAAACCATTAATGCTCGTAGCCTTGGCTGGCTGTACTGGCATAGATGTGGTCTCCATTTTACAAAAGATGAGAATTGCTGTTGAAGGGTTCAAAATAATTGTTAAAGGCTATTTGACAGATGAACATCCAAAAGAGTTTGTCAAGATTCACCTCATTTATGAGTTTAAAGGAAAAGGTTTGCCTCAGGAGAAACTCCGGAGAGCAGTGGAACTTTCTCAGGAGAGATATTGCGGCGTAAGTGCAACTTATAAAAAAGCATTAGAACTAACTTGGGAGATAAAGATAAAAGAAGATTGAGGGATAAAAGAAGATTGAGGTGGACAAGTTTTTTGCCTTTGGTTATTTGAGAAAAGCTCGACCAAAGAAAACAAAAACACCTACTTTCCTCTCCGTGTTTATGATTTAGCTGGCCCGTTGTCTGAGTTTATTTATTAGGGCTTGGGGTTAAAACAGACAGATTAAACCACTAAGAGGGTATTAGTCCCCTTATTGCTGGGGTAACGGTAGAGGCGAGGGTTGGGGATTAGCTTCCACGATGACATCCTCAATGATTAACACTAATGAATTATCTGCTTGAATATATTTTTCGTTAATGGCGATGCCTTTGACCGTAAGATCTGAGGTTTTGATATGACGAAGAATAGTTTGCAATTGGTTTTCCGTGAGTTGAAGAGTTACTTTGGCTCCCCCACCGGCTTTGACCTCTCTGATTTGGTCATCAGTTAATTTAATTGTCAGTTTGGTCGTCCCTTTGGAGCTTAAAGAGAAAAGCGACAGACTGAGAAAGAGGCCACAGGCCAAGATGATACTTACGGCGAATAGTGTCTTTTTACTCATTATCTATCCCTCCTCCTTAAATGAGTAAAAAAACAATTTATCCTTTGGTTGAATTGCTTAGATTATATAAAGAAGAAAGGGGGCTTTTCAAGATGGGAAAGATAAGAGAAAAACCTGATTTTTCTCCTTGGACCTACCTTTGCGTTTTGGGATGGTATAAAAAATTAACCTTGAATTGAGCCAATTTATCTCCCCAGGGTTGTAGCTGGCTGTTAAAGCAGATTGATTTTTTTCTAAATAAGGGTCAAAGGCTTTTTAATTCGGGTCTGATATTTTCTAAGAGGATTTCCTCTCTTGTCCCAACTCCAAGTTTTTTTGTAGTTTCCAAACGCAAATTTTTAGTGCCAAAAATTTTTTCTGAATGACCTTCAAAGGAGTGGACCAGCCTAATTAATTTAATAGGGGTAAATTGGTTCAATCAGGGAGCGAAGAAGAGACAAAATAGCGCAGAAATCAAAGACGAAAACTATGAGCTTAGGGTAAGCATAGTCAAAGGAATGGCGAATAATGGTTTTTCTTGTGAAATTGGGGAAGCTTTTTATAGAATAAGGCTGATTTTATGAATAACTGGAAAGGGGCGATTGAGATGAGTAAATTCGCCAAGAAAAGAATAATAATTCTGGTGCTCCTTCTCCCTCTGGTGGCTTTAATTTTTAGTTGGGGGAGCAACCGGTATTATCACGGGGGGATTTCTGAAGGAAACAATTCTCCTCCTATCTCCTATGTGGCTCGAAGCTTGTCTTCGATTGGCAGATCATCACAGCCGCAACAAGAGAAACCACCTTACCTCAATCCCGAGCTTTCCTGGGAAGTGCGCGTAGCTGATCTTCTCTCCCGGATGACACTTGAAGAGAAAGTTTCCCAGATGATCCATGATGCTCCGGCCATTGAGCGCTTGGGAATTCCCAAATATAACTGGTGGAATGAATGTTTACATGGAGTGGCCCGGGCTGGTTTGGCCACTGTCTTTCCCCAGGCTATCGGCCTGGCAGCCACTTGGGATACCGAGCTTCTTTATCAAGTGGCCACGGCCATTTCTGATGAAGCCCGCGCCAAACATCATCAATTTGTCCGTCGGGGGAAGAGGAATATGTATCAGGGGCTGACTTTCTGGTCGCCGAATATCAATATTTTCCGTGATCCCCGCTGGGGCCGGGGCATGGAAACTTACGGTGAGGATCCCTATCTGGCTGGTCGGCTCGGGGTGGCTTTTGTCCGGGGACTCCAAGGTAATCATCCCCGCTATTTGAAGACTATCGCAACGCCGAAACATTACGCTGTCCACAGTGGACCGGAGCCTGACCGGCATACTTTCAATGCCCAGGTGGATGAGCGGGACCTCCGAGAGACCTATCTCCCTCATTTTGAGGCCTGTGTCAAGGAAGGCGGTGCCTTTTCCATTATGTGTGCTTACAATCGCTTCCGGGAGAAAGCTTGCTGCGGGAGTCCTTTTCTTCTGAGCCGGATTCTGCGTCTGGAGTGGGGCTTTGAAGGCTATGTTGTTTCCGACTGTGGGGCCATCTATGACATTTATAACAACCATAAGATTGTTCAAACCGCTCCCGAAGCAGCAGCCCTGGCGGTGAAATCAGGCTGTGACCTTAATTGTGGTCAGACCTACCGCACCCTGGTTAAGGCCGTAGAGAAGGGCTTGTTAAGTGAAGAGGACATTGACCGAGCGGTCAGACGACTTTTCTTGGCCCGTTTTCGGCTGGGAATGTTTGACCCTCCGGAGATGGTGCCATATACCGCTATCCCTTATTCAGTGGTTGATTGTGCTGAGCATCGGGAGCTGGCTCGCGAGGCAGCCCGGAAATCAATTGTTCTCCTGAAAAATGATGGGAATCTGTTGCCCCTTTCCCGCAAGATCGGTTCTCTGGCGGTGGTCGGTCCTAATGCCAATGATGTCGAGGTCTTGCTGGGTAATTACAACGGGACACCGGCAGACCCAATTACACCGTTGGCTGGCATAAAACAAAAAGTCTCCCCCCAAACCAAGGTTATCTATGCTCTGGGTTGTGACTGGGCGGAAGGGCTACCTTATCTGGAAACAATTCCTCCCGAATATTTCTTTTGTCAATGGCAGGGAAAAAGAGTTCAAGGTTTGGTGGGAGAGTATTTTGACAATCGGCGATTGACTGGCCAACCACTCTTTATCCGTCTGGATTCCGGCCTGGAGTTTAACTGGTGGGATGGAGCGCCCGATGAGCGTCTGGACGATGATAATTTCGGTGTCCGCTGGACCGGCGAGTTGGTCCCGCCTCGCAGCGGCGAATACTACCTCGGCGGAGAAGGTTTTAATGGTTTTAGAATTTATCTGGATGGTGAGTTAATTGCTGAGTTTAACGGTTCCCATCATCCCCGCAAGACCTATCGGAAAATCTTTCTGGAAGGCCAGCGTTCTTATCCATTGAAGGTGGAATTTTTTGAACGCTCCGGGGATGCTCATATGCGGCTGCTCTGGAAAGTTCCTGGTCGCGACCTGCTGGGTGAAGCCCTGGAGGCGGCTCGCCAGGCGGAGGCCGTGGTGCTTTTCATGGGGCTTTCTCCCCGGTTGGAAGGCGAAGAAATGAAGGTCGATATCGAAGGGTTTAAAGGAGGTGACCGTCTTACCCTAGGTTTACCGCTCATCCAGCAGCAGTTGATTAAAGCGGTGGCCGCCCTGAAAAAGCCAACCGTGTTGGTGCTGCTTAATGGCAGTGCCCTAGCGGTCAATTGGTCAGCGGCTCATCTCCCGGCCATTATTGAAGCTTGGTACCCTGGGCAAGCCGCCGGCGAGGCTATTGCCGATGTTCTTTTCGGTGATTATAATCCGGCGGGAAGATTGCCGGTGACTTTCTATAAGTCAGTTAATCAGCTGCCTCCCTTCACCGATTACCGGATGGAGAATCGAACTTACCGCTATTTTCGGGGAGAACCTCTATTTCCTTTCGGTTACGGACTAAGTTATACCCGTTTTCATTATTCTGAGCTGCAGGTTCCAAAGAAAGTCCGGGCCGGAGAGGCGGTTAAAGTTTCGGTTGTCGTCTCCAATGTGGGTCCACGGGCGGGGGAAGAAGTTGTTCAGTTATACCTCAGTGACCTGGAAGCTAGTGTACCGGTACCCATCCGCTCCCTGAAAGGATTTAAGCGGATTTCTCTTCAGCCGGGTGAAAAGAAACAGGTCTTTTTCGAACTGAAGGCCGAGGATTTTGCTGTCTGGGATAAAAATTTTGAGCGTGTTATTGAGCCGGGCTTTTTTGAAATCAGTGTCGGCAGAAAGCAGCCGGGCTTCAAAGGGTTGGCTAATGCTGAGACAACCGAAGTAGTCACCGCCCGTTTGGAGGTCGTCGCCCGCGGAGAAAAGGAGAAGCAGAATTAGTCCATTAATTATTTGCCTCGTTTGGGCGAAGAGATCAAGTGAATAATGGCTCGTCTTATTTTTTTTAGGCCTGGAATAAGCTCTGGAATGAGCTGAAGATGTTTTTTAGGGGCGATTTTTAGCCCCAAAAATCGCGTTTAAAGCAATTTGTATGGGGTTGAAATTAAATTAATTTGCTGAAAATAAAATAAATCCTGGGCCCCGACCCTGGGATGACGGGATGAGCAGAGGCCGGGATGAAGCATTTTAAAATATGAGAAATTTTGTGGATAAGTATTATCCGGCCGCTAAATATAGGATTAATAAATTTGTAATGTTGCCCGAAGGTTAAATAAAAATTTTTCGGATTATTTAAAATTAAGAGCTAAATTAAATTATATTGAAGGAATTATTTTTTACTCCTCTCCCCACTCCCTCACCAAATCAGCCTCGGCGGCAATATAGCCAAAGGAGGCCCAGATTCCCCGGTCAATAATTTCCTGATAAATCTGGTAGGCTTTTTCATGTTGTCCATTATATAAATACCAGTTGCCTAATCCGTAGGCCAGAGCATCATTCATAATGTCGGAAAAATTTTCTCCCGCCAGCTCCTCAATATTTAAAAGTCCCTTGTAAAAGAGACAGAGACGATAATAAGCCTGATTTTCAATGATGTCCATCTCCGGATGAATCGGCTCCAGGACAGCGGCTGCTTCTTCCGCCTGTCCCAGGCGGCGTAACGTCATATAGAGCCAATGTGTGGTGGCGACCAGCATATCGTCATTAGTGGAAGCCTTAATCCCCTGTTGGTATGCCCGGAGAGCATTTCTCAGGTCGTTCTTTAAATAATAAGCTAGCCCGAGATGATACCAGATATTGGTATGGAGAGTGCTCACTGGAATATTGCGGGCGTTGGGCAAGCCGTCTGGTTCGATCTGGTCGACTGTGCCTTCAATCAAGCTGGCTGCTTTCTCCAGGTCCTTGATGGCTCGGTCAAATTCCCGGATGGAGATATAGCGGTGGCCCCGGTGACGATAAAAGCGGGCGTCTTCAGGGTAAAGCCGGATTCCCTCGGTATAGATCAAAATTGCTCTCCGATAATCTCCGGCGTAAGCTTTCCGTCGACCATACCAGATGATGTTGTCGGCGTTTTTCGGATCGGCCTGGTAGTCGGCCTCGGCTTGACGCAGTTTAGCCAGGGTTTCTTCACTTGGCGGAGTTGGATAAAGTGGTTCTCCCCGCAGGGAGACAGCCTGGGCCCCTTCCGGCACCTCTGGCAGAGGACTATTTTCAAGTTGAGACTTAGTACAGGCGAAGAGAGCTAATATCATTAACCCGGATATTAAGACTTTTTTAAACACCAAGTTATACTCCTTTCTCTTTTAGGTTCTTCTATTATATAACAAAAAGGAGATTATTCGGGCTATTTAAGACCCTATAGCAAGGGGGTGAACAAAATAAGAGATCAGGCATTTTTTTTCTCCCTTGGTTATTTCAACATATAAAATCTTATAGTGTCTGAGGCTCTTTTATAACAAATGCCAGATGGGGAGATCATGTCCGTCTTTTTCTCTAAATGTCAAATGTGGAGACCTGCCCCCTTTCTATTTATAACCAAAGAGCATGCTGTAGATAATTAACATAATCAAGATGATGCCTATAGTCAGGAAGGTATAGCCAAAGATTCTCACCAGCAGAAAGCGGCGACGAGGAATTTCAGTAAAGACCACATCTTTTTTCAAGCGACCAGATTCTTTAAGATAGCGATATTCCTCGGGCCGGTCTTCTTTGTATTCTTCTAAAGGAACCACCCCGGTAAAAATCACTGGATCCAGAGGGAAAGATTCGGGTCGAAGATGAGTGTTAAAGAAGTGGACGGTAAAAATAAAGCCCACGGCCAGCAAGGCTTCGTCGCTGTGAATGATCATAGCCACATTTATCAACCAACCAGGCAAGATTTTGGTGAACAATTCAGGGAACCAGAGAATGAGACCCGACAGCCCAATGACGCCTACTCCCCAGAAGACAGCCATGTAATCAAATTTCTCCCAGTAGGTCCAGCGGCCGTAGGCCGGTCGCGGTCCAAGGCCGAGAAACCATTTGATCGACCCGATGAAGTCTTTGATGTCTTTGCGGTTGAACCACAGGGATCTTTCACCAAAGAGCATCTTTCGCCAGGGGGTCTTTGATTTTCTTTTCAATTTAATCAGGCTGATTAAATGGGCAAAGAAATAACCAAAGGTCACCACGGCTCCAATCCGGTGGATTAAAGCGGCGTTTTCCACTCCACCGAGAATCTTAGCCAGGGTCTGTGCCCAGGGCATATTAGCGAATTTGAGCATCATTCCCGTCAGGGCCAGCATCATGAAACTGATGATCACAAAAAGGTGGGTAAGTCGTTGGCCGGGAGTGAAGCGCTGGATGTAATATCTCTTCTTAAGGATTGCTTTTTTCTTCTTTTCTCTTAATTGACGGAAAGACCGGGGTAACCAAAGGAGAGTGTGTAACCCAAAGAAGGCAAAGACACCGATAAGCAGCGAAGTCATCGCCCAGAATGTAAAGTAGAGTACTGGATATTTTCTGCGATCGTGATGGGTAGCGTGGGTCAGGTAGCCGGTGAAGCGACGGTTAGCATCGGGGTGGCATTTCTGACAGGTGGCCACCACCCGGTTATAACCAACGCGGGAGTCGGGATCATCAACTTTCTTGATATCATGGGCGCCATGACAGTCGGAACATTTAGCCGCTTTGAGATAACCGAGAGCGTAAGCTTTGCCATGGATAGTTTCCAAGTAAGTTTTAGAAAGCTCCAGGTGGCAGGAGCCGCATTGGTCGGTGACTTCCTGCATGAACTGGTCCTGGGTGTGTTCTTTGATGGTATGAGCGGAATGACAGTCTTCACAATTGGGCAGTTTTTCTTCTCCCCTGGCTTGAACCACATTGTGGATGCTGGCAGCATATTCTTTGTAGATACCCCGGTGACATGAGCCGCAGGTAGCCGGTAGATTGCGGAAGAACACAGTGGAGCGCTCATTTTCACGGTCGAGGATAAAATGAGCTGTGTGGCAATCGGTACAGACAGCTGTAGGTAAAAGCCCTTTCTTGATTAACCCCTGACCATGGACACTGCTGGAATAGTCAACCAGCACATCTCCTCCGGGGGTGGGTATGACTTTCTCCTGAGCGAGGCGGCCGTGACAATCGCCGCAGAGATGCGGGATATTGGCTCGGAAGGTTTCATCCTGCTCGTCAAGATGGGAGAGAACATCATGACGTCCATGACAATCGGTGCAGTAAGGAGCATCAGGATTCTTCTCCATGTAGGCCTGCCCGTGGTCACTCTCGAAGTAATTCTCAGCAATCTGGGCGTGGCAGTTGGAACAGTCAACCCGACCGGCTGTTTCACACGGCCGTTTCCTCTTGGGGTCGATATCGGAGTGGCACTTGACACAGGGAATGTCCCGGTGGACGGTTTCCTGCAAATCTTCTTTTTTCACTGTCAGGGAGATTTCCTGGCCGTTGACTTTTTTGACTAAACCCGGTTTCTGGTGACAGACGAGGCATTCCCGGTCGGAGGTTCGTTGAACCAGGCTGACCTGGCGGATCTTATGCGGTTGGTGACAATCAGTGCAGGCCGGAATAGCCCCAGGCTTCTTTTCCCATAACTCACCGCGGATTATTTTGACGTGGACTTCTTCAATCCGGGCGTGGCACTTGGTGCAGGTCCGGGCGACATTTAGAATAGAAACAGTCGAGCGGGAATTGGTGTGAGGCAGGATGAGATGATTGCCATGACAGTCGTTGCAGGTGGCGGTAACGATGAGTCCTCTTTTAAAGAGACCTTCTCCATGAATACTCTGGGAGTAGTTAGCTAGGATGTCATGTTCAGGAATATTATAGACCCGGGCGACTGGCGCTCCTTCCCGGTGACATTTACCACACAATACCGGGATTTTCATTTTATATGTTCGTGAAGCGACATTAGCAGAAGGCAGGACATCATGGTAACCGTGACATTCGACGCAGTCGGGAGCATAAGGGGCACCTCTTTTCAAGGCCTGCCCGTGTATCCCGGCAAAAAATTCTTCCCCGGCTTTATCGTGACACATTGTACAATTTACTTTGGCCAGGCGCTCGGGATGGGGGAAATCCTCGACTGCGGCGTCCTGGTGGCAGTCGATGCAATCAAGACTGCCGTGGACCGAACGACCGAACTTCTTGAAATCAACGAAAAGAGAGATCACTCGCCGCCCTCGCTTGGTGGTCAATTCCGGATCGGTATGACAGGTGGCGCAATCGTCATTGGTCTGAGCTAATACAGTAGTCGCCAGCCAGAGAAGAAAAATTAGGCCGAAAGACCAGCGAAACAGGGTAATGGACAGAGGCTTTTTTGACTTGTTTTTAGCCGTCATCGTCCAGTTTGGCTTTTATCTTTTATAATATTCCTGGAGATTATATCGATTTTCTCAATTCAAGTAAATATCTCTTTTTTCTCAATTTTAAAAAATGGCCGATAATCAGACTTTTCTCTGCATTGGGGAGATGAACGCCTTAATTTTAGGTGTCCAATTTTAAGTGTCTGACACTTTTCACTAGGTATCTGACACCTTTTCAAGACATCTTTTCAAGACACCTTTTCAAAATTATGTTCTTTAATCAAGAGGAAAGTAAATGGTGAATTGAGTGCCTTGATCTACTTTGCTTTCAACCTTGATCTCCGCTCCATGAAGATCGACAATCCATTTAACAATTGCCAGGCCCAAGCCTACACCACCAGTTTCCTTAGAGCGAGAAGGGTCGGCTACATAAAAGCGGTCAAAAATAAAGGGAATATGTTTGGCTTCAATACCAAGGCCGTTATCAGCGATATAAAATTCTATCTTCTTATTTTGCTCTTTTACTCCCAGAGTGATTTTTCCACCTTTCGGAGTATAGCGAATGGCATTATCCAGAAGATTAAGTACTAAACGTTCGAGAAGTTCTGGATGGCCCTTAATTAACCCGTTGTCAGAAAAAGCAGTGATTATCCTGAGTGCCTTTCGGGTGGCTAATTCTTTCCGTTGAGCAATTGCCCGGGAAGCTATAGTCACCAAATCTACTTTCTGCTTGAATTGCGCCGGATCCATGGCTTCCAACCGGGAGAGAAGGAGCAGGTCATTAATAATTTTCTCCATTCTGGCGGCTTCTTCCAGAACACTTTGGAGAGTTTGGATGTAATCTTCTTTTTTTCGCTCCTTTCTCAGGAGAACTTCAATCTCCCCTCTGATGATGGTCAGAGGGGTTCGCAGTTCGTGGGAGACATCACCCGAGAATTGTTTGATTTTTTTGACGGAGCGTTCCAATCGAGCAATCATCTCATTAAAAGTCTCCACGAGAGCCCCGATTTCATCAGCCCTTTCTTTTGATTCAATGCGCAAAGAGAGATCGTCAGCCGTGATTTTTTTGGCCGTGGTAATTACTTCTGTCACCGGATGGAGTGCTTTGCGGATGATGATGCTGCCCCCAGCTGAAGCCAGCACTAATAGGAGTAAACCGGCCCCGACCATAACTAAAATAAGAGCGTTTAAAGCTTCTTGAATCTCCACAGTGGAGATGCCCACCTGAAGGATGCGAGGACCCCGGACAGGGAAAAGGAGTGTCCTGACTGGATAAGGACTTAATTGCTGATTTTCAATGTTTAAATAGATTAAATTATTAATATCCGTCTTATCTGCGCGGGCATAAAGAGGAGGATTTAAAAGAAAATAATCCTTTGGTGTGTTGGGAGGATTGATGATTTCTTTGATTTGGGTGCGGTTCTCTCGTTGGAGTTCAATAAGTTGGATAAAAAGAGGATAAGAAGAATAACGCTCCTCAATCGACTGCATCGCCTCCAGCCAGGTGACTCCTCTTTTCCTCCACCAGGTTTCATGGGTTTTATCAGCAATTTCCAGCAGGAGTTTGTCCAAGTCATTAATCATTCTTTCTTTATATCCTTGGTAGAGAAGAAAGCCGGCCAGGGTAATGATGACAAAAAGGATAAGGATGTACCATAAGGTCAGTTTGAAACTTAGAGAATGGAAACGTTTAATTTTCATCAATGGTGAATCCCTGGCCGCGGATGGTTTTTATGAGTTTTTTGGCAAAAGGCCGGTCGATTTTTTCTCGTAAATGATTGATATAGACATTGACCACGTTACTCCCTCCGAAATAATCCTTATCCCAGACATGCTCCAGAATCATGGTGGGTGAAATGATGCGGCCTTTGTTTCTAAGTAAATATTCCAGAAGAGCGAATTCTTTACCAGTGAGTTCAATTTTCTGGTCGCCCCGTTTTACTGTCCGGCGGAGAGGGTCGAGGACCAGATCCTCAGCCTGAAGGAGAGTGGTCTTATAATCTTGAGAGCGCCGAAAGAGAGCTTTGATGCGGGCTAATAGTTCTTCAAAAGAAAAAGGTTTAGTTAGATAATCATCGGCTCCTTCAGAGAGGCCTTTGACTTTATCTTCTAAAGCATCTTTAGCGGTGAGCATTAAAATGGGTGTAAAGATACCTTTAGACCGCAATTCGCGGCAGACAGTAAAACCATCCTTTTTTGGCAGCATTATATCCAGGATGATAACATCGTAGTCGTAGAGTTGGGCCAGTTGAATGGCTTCTTCACCGTCGCGGCAGACATCTACGGCGTATTGTTCTTCTTTCAATCCCCTGGCCAGAAAACCAGCGACTTTCCGGTCATCTTCAATTATTAAAACACGCATAGCTTTTCCCAGTTATATTTGGAGTGTCATTTATTTTTGAAAATTCTCCTTTTGGGCAAAAGTTGCCAATTTCTTCCGGCTTGACTCCAGATATTATTGGCTTCTATTGTTTTACCATTTTTGGTCATCCCGTCCAACCTACTCCTTGAGGGGGAGATCTTTAGCCCTATCTATTGCCTCCAGCTTTTCTTCTGAGTATATTTGACGGGCGCCGCTCAGCTGGTGATTAGATTCATCTTGTTTCTATTATATCACCGGAAGTAGCCCCGGTATCTAATCCGTCCAAAGCGGGGATTAACGACATTACTGTAAACTGAACCGAAAGTATAGCGGAAGCCAATGGAAAAAGAATAATCGTAGGAAGTTTCCAATTCTTTAATCCGCAGCAACACTTCATCCAGAGAAGCTCCCCGACGGGGTAAGGAGAGCTGGTCATGGATTCTTTCAAAGCGACCTCTGACCGTCATCGAGAGTCCCCGGAAAATGCGGAAGGAGAGAAATCCCCGCAGTTCCAGGCGGTTTTTCTTCCAGTCGTGGAAATAATGAGAACCTTCCAGGGAGGCAGAAATGCTTCCCCATGGTTCTCTGACTTCCAGAGTGGCGCTTAGTGATTCGTTGTACAAAGTTTCCTGAAGTTTCCCGAAGATGGTTTCTTCAATATAGTTGTTTCTAATCCAGCCGATTTTATAGAGAAAGCGGAGCTGCCGCCGGGTGGATTCAGAGTAGGGAAAAACATTAAATTCTATGGCCGGAGCGATGTTGAAAAAAAGATCCAGGTTGCTGTAGGTAGAAGATTCGGCCTCCACCCAGCCCCCGATAGAGAAATGCTCGTCCAGACTTTTGACCACCATTCCAGTGAAATTCTTCTGGTCAGAAGCTGTTTTTATAGTTTCGTCCCGATATATGTATTTTCGGCGATTGAAATCGCCGGAAAGCCCCAGCCGAATCTTAATGTCGGGAGTGACCTTGTTGGCTGAAAGATTTACTTCCAGGGAATGACTTTTCCGGCTTTCTTCTCCCTGAAAGTTACCGTCGAAGCTGATACTGAAGACCCAGAATTTCCAGGGGTCCCGCACCGCCGTGGGTTCCAGGCGTTCCCGGAAATCAAGGTAGATGAAATTGACAATCGGGGTATCCAGGAGAAAAGGAAAAAGCCCTCGTTCCAGGACTTCCACCTGACCTTTGCGGATTTCATCCCAGGTGTCAGTCGGGCCGGAAGTAAAGACGAGGGTGTGTTGTTGGCCAGCGAATTTCTTGAGGCCAATGAAAGTTAAAGTATATTCTCGCCCGCCACTGCCGGTAGGTTGGTCAGTGATCAAGACGTGAATGTCAGCGTCCTTGCGGTCCCGCACATAATTGACATAGGTGATTTGTTCCCGGAAATAGTCGCGGTCGCAGCGACGACAGTCGATGAAAACACGCGGAGCTTCCTGGCGGAGATGATTGAGATTGGTTGAGTGCTCTTTCATGACTGCGGATGATTCCGGAGTGGCAGCTGTAAGAGTCGGCCAGGTGGAAAGTAGGATTAGAATTAATACGACCAGCAGATGTTTGCTTTTCATGAGACACCTTCTCCTTTGATGGTGTTATTATTCTGAAGAAAAATGGGAGAGAATGGGTAACCCTCTTTTCTTTCCTTAAAACAGGAAAGTCCTTGATTGCGGCCGGATCGGTTGTGTTCGTTAGCTGGTTTCAGAGGATGTGAGTTTCTTTCGCTTGTTCTAGTCATTTACCTGTTCTTTTAACTCCTGATTTTTTAAGCCGGAAAAATAATACTGGATGAAAATTAAATCAAGATGAAATTAGGATTAAAAAAAATTAATTATATAAATAACCAGCTCCGTTTAGAGTTAGTCGATCATCGCCAGACTGAACACCCGGAGTTGACGATAGATGAGATTCCTTGTTGGTTAAAAAAGTCTCTACCGATTTTCATGATTTGTGTCCATGATTGGTGTCAGAGACTTTTCACGATGAATCACTGACTCCCATCTAGAAAGGCAATTGACACTTTATTGGCTTAGACCGCTATACCAGTAACTTAATACTCTCCTGAGATGTTGCTTCCCTCATAGCAAATGCCTGTTTTAGTGATGATCCAGAGCAGTTGAAAAAGATATAGCTCTGCTCTGAGTCCTTATTTATTTTACTCTCAGCTTTTCAATTAGAAAGAGATAAGCCGTTCCTTAAGCTTTCCGAGGAAAACTGATTTTCAGGCTTAATCAGCTTTTAAAGCGGCGACTTTTCCACCAGAAATAAATCACCGGAATGATGACCAAAGTTAACAGAACCGAGGTGACTAATCCGCCGACCATGGGAGCGGCAATTCGTTTCATCACCTGGGAACCGGCGCCATGAGCCCACATGATGGGCAGAAGGCCCATAATGGTGGTGGTCACCGTCATCAGTTTGGGCCGGACTCTTTCCACTGCTCCTTGCATTACGGCCGCGGTTAGATCGTTGAGAGTCTTCATCTCACCCCGCCGCAGGCGGTCATTATAAGCATTATCCAGATAGAGGAGCATGACCACACCGGTTTCAGCCGCCACCCCGGCCAGAGCAATAAACCCCACACCCACGGCCACACTCATGTTGTAATTGCTCAGCCACATCAACCAGACGCCGCCCACCAGGGCAAAAGGCAGAGATAACATGATAATCAGGCTTTCGGTTATGTTTTTAAAATTGAAGTAGAGGAGGAGGAAGATAATAATCAGAGTGAGGGGAACGACGAGTTTAAGTCTTTGCTGGGCGCGCTGCATATATTCAAATTGGCCGCTCCAGACAAGACTATAACCCGGAGGAAAGGAGACGGCTTTATCCACGGCGGTGCGGGCCGCCTTGACGTAGCGACCGACGTCGATATCTCGTAGGTCAACATACAGCCAGGCTGTGCGCCGGGCATTTTCGCTCTTTATTACCGCCGGGCCCTTTTTCAATGACAGCTCGGCCACTTGAGAAAGGGGGATTTGAGCCCCGGTAGGGGTGGGAATCAGGACCCGCTTGAGAGCCGGAAGATTGTCCCGAAGTTCCCGGCTGTATCTTAAGTTAATGGGATAGCGTTCCAGTCCCTCAACGGTCGAAGTAATATTCATCCCACCGATAGCCGTCATAATAACTTCCTGAATATCTCCCACAGTCAGACCGTAGCGAGCTGCTTTTTCCCGGTTAATCTTAATATCCAAATAATTTCCCCCAGTCACCCGTTCGGCGATAACACTGGCTGTGCCGGGTAATTGTCGCAGCACCGCTTCGATTTTTTCTCCCAGAGAACTGAGAACTTCAAGGTCTGGTCCCATTAATTTCACTCCGACCGGGGTTTTAATGCCGGTACTCAACATGTCGATTCTAGTTTTTATGGGCATAGTCCAGGCATTGGTCAATCCGGGAAATTGAACTGCGCGATCCAGCTCTTCAATTAATTTTTCCATGGTCATTCCCGGACGCCACTCTTTCTTGTCCTTGAGCTGGATGGTCGTTTCAATCATGGTTAGAGGAGCTGGATCGGTAGCTGTTTCCGCCCGGCCTATTTTTCCAAAGACCGACTTTACTTCCGGGAAGCTGGCGATGATTTTGTCCGTTTGTTGGAGGAGTTCTTTGGCTTTAGTGATGGAGATTCCAGGCAGAGTAGTCGGCATGTAGAGCAGGTCACCTTCATTTAAAGGCGGCATGAATTCTGACCCCAAACGGTTTAAAGGAAAAATGGTGGCCGTCAGTATCAAAATGGCTACCAGTAAAGTCTGGATTTTATATTTGAGAACGAAGCGAATGACCGGCCGGTAGAGTCCGATAAGCACCCGGCTGAGGGGATGTTTTTTTTCCGGCCAGATTTTTCCCCGAATAAAATAGCCCATTAGAACCGGGACAAGAGTTATGGCCAGAAAAGCTGAGGCCGCCATAGCGTAAGTTTTGGTATAAGCCAGTGGCTTGAAAAGACGTCCCTCTTGCTGTTGGAGGCTGAAAACGGGGAGGAAGGAAAGAGTGATGATTAATAAAGAATAGAATAGAGCCGGCCCCACTTCGTTGGAAGCGCGGATAATCAGAGACCATCTTTCTTGAGGTGATTGAGGGCTTTTCCTTTCAAGATGTTTGTGGACATTTTCAATCATGACCACCACCGCATCAACCATGGCTCCGATGGCAATGGCAATTCCTCCGAGAGACATAATATTAGCGTTTAGACCTTGGAGGCGCATGATGACAAAAGATGCCAGAACTCCAAGGGGTAGAATAAAGATAGCCACCAGGGCACTTCTCAAATGGAGCAGAAAGATGATAATGACCGCCGCCACCACAAGTGTCTCCTCCAGCAGTTTTTCTTTCAAGGTATTAATAGCTCGCTTGATCAGGGCGGAGCGGTCGTAGGCGGTTTTGATGGTCACTCCTTCCGGTAACCCCTTTTTCAGCTCTTCGAGCTTGGCTTTAACTCGATTGATGACCTCCAGGGCATTCTCTCCCGAGCGCATAATGATAATGCCGCCGACGGTTTCTCCCTGACCGTTCCATTCAGCAATTCCCCGACGGAGTTCAGGCCCTAGATGGACCTGGGCCACGTCTTTAAGGAGAAGAGGGGCATTATTGGGCCCTAAACCTACCGGAATATTCTTAATATCGTCGATTGACTGGATATAGCCTAGGCCCCTGACCATGAATTCTGTTTCGCCTATCTCCAGGAGTCGGCCACCGACATCCTGATTGCTGCGGAGAATGGCTTTTTTTATTTTGTTAATGGAGAGATTATAAGCCTGAAGTTTTAAGGGGTCGACTTCCACTTGGTATTGCTTGACGAAGCCGCCGATGGAAGCCACTTCACTTACTCCAGGAACACTAGCCAACTCATAGCGTAAGTACCAGTCCTGAATGGAACGAAGCTGTTGGAGGTCGTATTTTTGCCCCCCATCAAGGACATATTCGAAGACCCAGCCCACACCAGTAGCATCGGGGCCAAGCTGAGGGGTTACTCCTTGGGGAAGCCGACCGGCGGCAGAATTGAGATACTCCAACACTCGACTGCGGGCCCAGTAAAGGTCAGTGCCGTCTTCGAAAATGATGTAAACTAGAGAAAACCCAAAAAAAGAATACCCTCTCACAACCTTGGCATAGGGCACAGCCAGCATAGCTGAGGTCAAAGGGTAGGTGATTTGGTCTTCGACGACGCTGGGGCTCTGACCGGGAAATTCAGTATAGATAATCACCTGAACGTCGCTTAAATCAGGGATGGCGTCAACCGGGGTGGTTTGGAGAGCATAAATGCCGGCTAGAACAAGGATGACCAGTCCGAAAAGGATTACAAAGCGATTGTTGACCGAAGCTTCAATGATTTTGGTTAACATGGGCTCCCTCACTTCTGATTGACTTTTTTCAACTTCATCCCGCATTCTGGACAGCGGGCGTCCGGATTGGTGGTCAGAAATTCGGGGTGCATTTCACAAGTGTAAAACTCAGCTGCTTCGAGATGGATTTTTTCTTTAATCTGAAGGGCCGGAATCAGTTTCATCCCGCATTCAGGACAACGAGCCTCAGGATTGGTGGTTAGAAATTCAGGGTGCATGGAACAGGTATAAAGCTTGTCCAGAATGTTTGGGGCTTGAGCCTTTTCCGGCGGAGAGCCTTTTGGCCGGGTTTTAACTGGCTGAGAAGAGACTTTAGTCGATTTGGTCTTCTTTTTCTCCGGTGGGGTGGAGGAAATCTTTTCTTCCGCAAAGGGCTTTGGCGGGCTCTTTTTCGCTTTTTGTTGGGCTCTCAGCTTGGCGATGGCCTCCCGCGTGCGGCTTTCCGAATCCAGGAGGAATTGTCCTGAGACAACAATTTCTTCGTTTTCCAGGAGCCCGGAGAGCACCTGGAGATAACCGTCGTCGGTTTCAAACCCGATTTTGACTTCTCTTGGTTCGAATTTACCGTCATCGTGGGCCACAAAGATAATATTTCTTGTGCCCGAACGGATAACTGCTTCACTAGGCACCGCCAGAGATGATTGGCTGATGGCTGCCTGAATGGTAACCACCGTATCCATGCCCGGTTTGAGTATGTAGTCCGGGTTGTTAAAGACAAGGCGAACCCGGCCTGCTCTGGCCGATGAGTCGAGGAAAGGATAAATAAAGGCCACCCGGCCCTGGAGGGTTACATCGGGAAGATGGTCGAGCTTGATGACTGCTTTTTGTCCTTCCCGGAGGAGGGAGAATTCTGATTCATAAACTGTGGCCTCCACCCAGACTTTGTCCAGGGCTGCCAGATGGAGGAGTGGTTTTCCGGGAGAAACCCTGTCTCCTTCCTTGATCGCTTTGTGGGTCACTACCCCGCTTGCCTGAGCCCTCAAGGTGATGGTTCGGAAAGGCTGACCGGATTCAATGATTCTGGCGATTTCCCGCTCAGATATGTCCCAGAGTTTGAGTCTTTGTCGGGTAAGATCAATGAGTTGTTTGGCCTGTTGGCGAACCTCAGGAAGAGGGCTGTTGGAGAGTTGTTCATAATTTTGAAGGGCCATCAGGAGTTCTTCCTGGGTAGTAACTAAATCTGGAGAGTATATTTCCAGGAGAGGTTGTCCCAGGCGGACTGATTCGCCCTCGGTATTGACATAAAGTTTTTCTACCCAACCGGAGATTTTAGTGGTCAGAGTATATTCTCTATCCTGGGCAAAAACCACCTTGCCGAAAGCTCTGATCGTGCGGTGCAGAGGTCTCTTTTCGACCCGGGCTAAGCGGAGATTCATGTTCTGCTGGATGGTTCCATCAATGGTAATTATTCCCGCTCCGGCGCCTTCTTCACCCTCGTAGACAGGGATTAGATCCATGCCCATTTTTGATTTTCCTGGACGGTCGTAGATTTCAGTGGGGTCCATGGGAGCCCGCCAGTAGAGAATCTTGCCTTTCTTTTTGCCGGGAGTTGTTTTCTCAGTGGATGAAACCCGTTGGAGAGGGGTTAATTTCATTCCGCAAATAGGGCAGTTACCTGGTTTATCGGAGATTACTTCCGGATGCATCCCGCAGGAATATAATTGTTGAGTTTCTCCAGTGGTGGTCAGAGGAGATGGGGATTGTTTGGCTGTAGATAAATAAAGGCCGAGGGCACCTATGGCCAGGCCGAGAAAAAATATAATGATCGTTTTGAATTTCATTTTTTTTCCTCCTTAGGAGAAGAGGTTGAAGCTCGATTCTGATTTTTATTTGGAGAAGTTGCCTTGCTGGGCAATGAGGTCAGGCCCAGGAGATATTCAAGCTCAGCCAGGGCAGCAAAATACCTGGCCCATCCCTGGTAGTAGTTCATTTCATAATTCTGGAGTTTCAGCCAGCTGTTCAAAACCGTCTGGAGGTCGACCTTGCCTGTCTGATAAGCGGCTTGAGCCGAAAACAGGGCTTGTTTCGCCTGGAGGAGAAGGCCATGCTGGTAAAGTTCGATCTGTTGGCGATACCGCTCTTTTTTCAAACGGGCTTTTTCTGCCTGGGCCAGAAGTTCATTGACCAGTTGTTGATACTCTTTTTGCAGGGCTTCCAGTTGATAAGATTTTTGGGCGATAATAGATTTCTGTTTCCTCCAGCCAAAAACAGGAATTTCCAGAGAGATGGTCGCCGAGTAAAAGTCGGGTAACTGCTGGCCGGTTTTAAGTCGACTGCGTTGATTGTAGGAGAGGCCGACCATTAAATCGGGCCAGAGATTTTTTCTGGCCAGGGCGATATCTTTTTCCAGTTGCCTTATTTTTTCCTTATAAGCCAGAAGGAGAGGCTGGGAAGATTCCAGTGTTTGAGAGTTCAGCGGTGGCCAGGGTCTTTCGTCAGGCGGAAGTTTAACTGGGGTCTTTTTAAGAGGCTGGCGGGGCGAGCGGTTTAAAATGCTATTGATTTCAGCGGTGAGAAGGTTCCTTTTTTCTTGCCACTCCAGGAGGGTGTCCTCTATTTTGAGTAACTCAACCTGTATTTGGAGAATGTCCTGCTGGAGGCCTGCACCGGTAGCATATTTAATTTCTGCACTCCGTAGTAGCTGCCGGAGGAGGGCTTTGTTTTTTTCAATTACTTCCAGAGTGCGGTCAACCGCGTAGAGTTGGGCGTAAAGGGTCTTTATCTTAAAGACAATCTGATGACGAAATTCTTCTTGTTGATATTGGAGAGCCAGAAATTGCTGCCGGGCTATGTCTATGGCCAGAGATAATTTGCCCGGGAAGGGTAATTTCTGTTTCAGAGAGACAACCTTTCCCGTCATCGGCTCCTGGTCAAAGGCGAAAGTTCCCACAGGCAGATTGATTAATCCCAGACTTAACTGAGGGTCAGGCAAGATGCCGGCTACAGAAATGCTCAGTGCAGTTGAGTCGAGCCTTTTATCGACGGCTTTTAAAGAGAGATTTTCGTCTAAGGCTGCCTTGATTAACTCCTTCAACTCCAGGTATTCACTCCGATTGTTCATTGAATCTGAAAACGCCATAAAGGGTAGTAAGAAAACAAAGAGAACCAGATTAAGATAAATGACCGATGTTTTCATGGTTAACCTCTATTGAATTTATATATTAAGTAGGATTTATTCCTAAAATAAGGAACGGATATTATGGTCAACATTGATAAATTCTCCTTTCAGGCGGAGAACTGGCGAGGCCAATGATAATAGAAAAGCCTCGGAGTGAAGGAGTTGTTTCTGTTGGTTTCCCTAAAAAATGGCCAATTTTTCTTTGGCTGATAAACAGCTAATTTAGTCAATAGGCTGGTTAAGCAGAGAATGAGATTTCTTGGTAAGGAGCTATTTTGACTACCGGGCTTCCTTTGTTGGCGGATAATTTCTTGCCTTTTTTGAGATAATCGAGGAGTTAGAAATTTTTTGATGTTCATTTTTTCCTCTCAGTCTTTCTTCTTGGAGTGGTTTCCCGAAGCAGATAAACCCGGTGATTTTTTTCTCCGCCCTCCGAAAAAATACCAGTTGACCAAAGCGATGAGGAAAAGTCCGGCTAAAGTAACAATGATTTTGGTGCTCATTTCAATTGACCTCTTTTTTTAATTTCAGACGGCGCAGACGAAGAGAATTACTGACTACCGAGACAGAGCTGAAAGCCATAGCTGCTGAAGCGAGAATAGGATTCAAGAGAAGGCCAAAGAAGGGATAAAGAACTCCCGCTGCAATAGGGATACCAATGGTATTATAAAAAAAGGCCCAGAAGAGATTTTGTTTTATGGTCCGGATGGTTTTTTGGCTTAGTTCCAGAGCGTGAGCTACCCCCCAGAGATCATCTCTAATTAGAGTGATATCCGAAGCTTCGATAGCAATATCCGTCCCTGAGCCGAGGGCGATGCCGACATCGGCCTGAGCCAGAGCCGGAGCATCATTAATACCGTCGCCGACCATGCCTACTTTTAACCCTTGCTGCTGGAGTTTTTTGATGACGGCGACCTTGTCTGCCGGTAAAAGTTCCGCCTCAACACCGTCCAGGCCCACCTGGCGGGCAATGGCTGTGGCCGTTCTAGAATTATCTCCGGTGAGCATCATCAATTTGAGCCCCATTTTCTTCAATTTTTTTAAGGCCGGCGGGGAAGTTTCTTTAAGGGGATCAGCTATAGCGATCAGGCCGGCCAATTGGTTGTTAACGGCCACCAGAACGGGAGTTTTTCCTTCGCTGGCCAGCCGGGCTGCTGGCTGGCTGATCGAGTTGGTGTCGATTTTGTTTTCATCCATAAACTTGAAATTGCCCACAAGGACATTTTGACCATCTACCTGGGTTTTAATCCCTCGTCCTTTCTTGGCCTGGAAAGCCTCTGGCTCTACCAGAGAAAGATTGAGGGCAGCTGCTTTTTTTAAGATAGCTTCGCCTAAAGGATGTTCTGAATGTCGTTCGGCTGAAGCAGCGTAAAAAAGGAGTTCTTCTGCCGAAAAGGGTTCCTTGGGGATGATGGCGACCACTTCTGGATGCCCCTTGGTGATAGTGCCGGTTTTGTCGAAAACAATGACCTGGAGGCGGTGGGCTGTTTCCAGAATCTCACCGCCTTTAATTAAGATGCCGGCTTCAGCCCCCCGGCCGGTGCCCACCATAATGGCCGTGGGTGTCGCCAGGCCCAGAGCACAAGGGCAGGCAATAATTAAAACAGCCACGAAGTTGAGGAGAGCCCGAGTAAGGGAAGGCTCAGGGCCGAAATCAAACCAGATAATGAAGGTTAAAATAGCCAGAGAAATAACAATCGGCACAAAATAGCCGCTGATTAAGTCGGCTAGACGTTGAATCGGGGCCCGGGAACTCTGGGCTTCTTGAACAAGTTTAATAATTTGCGCCAGCATGGTCTCCTGACCTACTTTAGTGGCTATGAACTTGAAGCTACCTGTTTGGTTAATAGTCGCTCCGATAACTTCATCCCCGGGCTTTTTCTTCACTGGGAAACTTTCGCCGGTGATCATTGATTCATCCACTGTAGATTGACCTTCCTTAACCGTACCGTCGACAGGAATTCTTTCACCCGGCTTCACCAGGAGAAGGTCACCTGCCCTGACTTCTTCCACGGGGATCTGGATTTCCTGCCCATTTCTAATGACCGTAGCGGTGGTGGGCTGGAGCCTGGCCAGTTTCTTGATCGCCTCTGAAGTTCGGCCTTTCGCCCGGGCTTCGAGTAGACGACCGAGCAGAATAAGCACAATAATCAGGGCCGAGGTGTCAAAATAGACATGGGCTTTTAGACCGCCTCTCTGAATGACTTCCGGAAATAAAGTGACCACCACTGAGAAGAAATAAGCCGCTGAAGTTCCGAGGGCGATCAAAGTATTCATATCAGCATTACGGTGACGGAAGGCAGTCCAAGCTCCTTTGTAAAAAGGCCAGCCGATTATAAATTGGACCGGTGTGGCCAGCAGCCAGAGAATAAAAAAGTTGCCTAGAAAAGAAGGTATCCAGGGAAAAAGATTTTTTGAACTACCCAGAAAGATGAGAAGGCCGAGGAGGGCTCCTACCAGGAATCTTTTCTTTAAGCTCTGGTATTCTTTCTGGAAAATCTGGTCGGAAGTTTCTGCCTGCATGTCCTGGGAAGATATTTCGGTGGCTTCATAACCCAGGTCTTTAATAATTTTCTTCAATCGGGACGGCGAGGTTTGGTTGGCGATGTAATCAACCGTGGCTCGGCTGGAAGCAAGATTAACCACTGCTTTGATGACACCTTCCGCCTGGAGGAGGGTCTCCTCGATCTTTCTCTGGCAGGCGGCGCAGTGCATTCCCTGGATGAGAAATTCCACCCGGTCGGTGCCCACGTCATAGCCCAGTTGCCGGATTGATTCAACTAAATCCACCGGCTTAATTAATGTTGGTTCAAAGGTAATGATGGCTTTATTGGCGGCGAAATTAACCTGAGCTTCCTTTACTCCGGAGAGGCTGGCCAGGGTGCGCTGGATGTTGGCCGCACAACTGGCACAACTCATCCCGGTAATAGGGAAGGTGAGGCGTGCAGCCTCTGTTTTCTTTTTCATTGTCTTTCCCCCGAGATACCACGAGTTTTTTCCTTACCAGAGATGAAAACTATAGGTTGGAGCAACTTTTTGGGTGCGGGGCTTCCGGAAATGAGAGCAGTGGACATCGTTAGATTTTCTCAAGAACACGGTGAAGTTTTTCAGTGATTTCTTTGGCCAAAGGAATTAATGCCGGTTGATTGACTACCTGCATAGTCTGGAAGGGGTCAAGAATGGCTACTTCAATTAAATTTTTTTCTACTTCCTGGACAATAAGATTACAGGGGAGAAGAAGACCGATTTTGTCTTCCAGTTGAAGAGCTTGATAGGCACTTTGAGGATGACAGGCCCCCAGGATGCGGTAAGGCCGAAAGTCAACATTGAGCTTTTTTTTCAGTGTTGCCTGAACATCAATTTCAGTTAAAACCCCAAATCCTTCAATTGCCAGAGCAGTTGTGGTCTGCTGGAGAACGTCCTCGAAGTTACCTCTGATCTTTTTGTGAAAATAATAGCTCATGATCTCTCCTTAATTTTTAGATTGATTTAATTAATACCGGCGGAATTTGCGCAGTACATCTATTACTTCTTCGATTTTTTTGTTTTTTTCTTCAGGATCGCCTTCCAGAAAGGAAGTTTTGACGCAATTGCGGAGATGCCTTTCCAGAATGTTTTCTTCGACGGCTTTTATGGCCCCAACAATCGAGGACAATTGAATCAGTATATCAATACAATATCTTTTCTCTTCGATCATTTTCTGAATACCTCTAATTTGTCCTTCTATCCTTTTTAAGCGGGTTAATTCTTCTTCGTGAGTAGTCATATTTATTCTCTCTATCAAATTTATAAAATTAATCGAGGAAATATTAATACCATACCCCCCAAGGGTATGTCAAGTAGAAAAAGAAATTTTTTTAACGAGCGTTTAACGAGCGGTTCGGGCTTAACCGCCTGGTGAATTAAACGTATATCTTTAATATGGGGGTATTAATCTTTTTGAGCCAGACAAGAAGAGGCTGCTGCCGACGAGCCAGCCGGGCCAGATAGGGTTTGGCTCTCTCGGAAAGACGACAGTAACCCCATTTTACTCTGGCCAGAGTTTCTTCCTCCTTGTGGCGGCTGGCAAAGTAAAGTAGATTTATTTCAAAAAAAGAGAGAGCGTCAGCATCGCGAAGAAGCAGAGTCTCCGGATGATCCTTGTGGCCGAATTCATGGTGCTTAACCAGAAAGAAGATTTGTTCCTTTTCTCGGGAAGAGAGATCAGCTCCGGAAATAATTTGTTCCAGCAGGCGGGCGCTGTTTTGGGCATGAGCTTGCTTGAAGCTTTCGTAATCAGGATATTTTTCTTTTTTTACTTTTTTCTGGGGAAGAGCCCTTTCCAGGTCATGGGCGAGGGCAGCTAATTGCAGCATGTAGTCCGCCGCTGGAAAGAGTCGCTTCACCCATTCTTTGGTATTAAGGGCGTGGGGCAGGTCTTCCGGAACAGGAGAACGGCTCATTATATCAAGGATTTCCTGCGACAATTGCTCAAACACTCTGGTATTCATGACTGAGAATGACCAATCGTCTAATGCTTTCGCCATTAGTGATGACCGCCAGCAGCCCAAGAGCCAGACCTAGCTGGTTAACCAGCGCAGCCAGAAAAATAATAAAAAGGCGAATATCGCGGCCGAACCGGAAGGATGTCTGGTTTCTCGTGTGTTTAAGAAGTAGTATTTTATCATAATGAAGGGCGGTGTAGCTGTTCATAAAGCTACCCAGAAGAGCCATTAGTCCTACAAACCAGACCCACTCATTACGCAGAGCCAGAAAGACAGCGTGAGTGAGCCCAATAATTATAAAGGCGTCGCCATAGCGGTCGAGTGTCCGGTCCAGAAGTTCACCGAATTTACTTCTCTTGAATTGAAGACGGGCAATTTCACCATCACAACCATCAATGATCGAGGCTAATTGGGTCAAAATGCCTCCAGCCAGAATAAGCTCTTTTTTACCCAGGAAAAAGAGGGCGCTGGCCACCATAGCGAGAATGAAGCTGAAAATGGTCACGGTATTAGGATGAAAACGCCACTTACATAACCAGGTGGTGATGAAGCGCGAGATTTTGCGGTTGATTAACCGGGAAATAGGGCCGTCGGTGGGCTTGTCCAGGTTTTGGAGGAGCATTTTCCTGGCTTTCCGGAGGGCCGCCACGTCATCCACATCTATCCAGAAGTGCCCCGTAATGTCCACCGCTTTGAGTTTTCCCTGCCGGGCCAGAAGGCGGGCACCTCCACTCAGAGTATAATCTCCCTGAGCAATACTTTTCTTTAAAGCGGAAAAAATCACTGGCGAACAGAGAAAGATTCCGGTGTCAATGGCATTATATTCAGGCAGGTTTTTCCCCAGGTCAATAATCGTCGGCTCATGATTTAGAGTAACTTTGGTGGCGTCCTCAGGATTAATATGCTCGCCGTTATAATTGCGATCGATGCACAGATAGCATCGACCGTTGGGATAAAAATTATTCAATTTTTTTAGAATTTTTTCATCAAATAAATGATCACTCATAAGGAGAACAAATGGTTCTTTTATTTTTTCCCGGGCGGCATAAACCGAAGAGCCATTACCTTTTTTCCAATCAGGGTTGTAAATGTAGTCGATCTTCACTCCGTATCTTTCACCATGGCCGACTTTTTTGATGATTTGCTCGGCTTGGTGACCAACCACAATGATAAACTCGGTAATGCCCGCTTCTTTAGCCCGGAGAATAATATGTTCCAGCAGGCTTAAACCGAAAAGAGGAGTCAGGGGTTTGGGAGAATAAAAAGGCTTTAACCGGGAGCCTTCTCCGGCAGCAATGATCAAAGCTTTCACTTAATCCCACCTCCTTTCAGTCGGCAGAACTAAAGGAAAAGTAAGATTAAATGAAAACTTAAGAGGAGTGTTTCAGGGGATTGGTTTCTTCCATCCCCCAATCCAAAAAGATAAAAATCCGATAGAAATTTGTCAAGTCTTCGAAGCGGGCACCCTGGAGAAAAGGCTGACCGCCCAGATGGCCAGGCAGGCAAGAGCAAAGGCCGGAATTAATTCATAGAGACCGGTTGGTTTCTTGAGAAAAAGTTTCCAGGCAATAACCACGATTGTGCCGGTAATCATACCGGCGAGGATGCCCGCCCGGGTGGTTTTGCGCCAGTAGAGGGAAAAGATGAGGGCTGTGCCGAAAGCAGCGCCTAATCCTCCCCAGGCGAAAAGCACCAACCAGAAAACCAGATCCTGGGCTATCCAGGCTAAAAGCACCGCCAGAAGACCGGAGAAGAAAACTACCCAGCGGCTCAATTTTAATTTTGTTTTTTCATCAATAACCGTTGATTTTTTAAATGTTTTTTCGTAGAGATCCCGGACGAAAGTACTGGCTACAACCAGGAGTTGAGAATCAGCTGTGGAGAGAATGGCGGCAAAGATACCACCGATTATTAATCCGTAGAGAAGTGGACTGAAGAATTCGCTGGAAAGCACCAGATAGATCATTTCCGGATCATGATTGGGCAATTTTTCTGGGGAGGGAACAAAATACCGACCCAGTAAGCCGATAAAGACAGCCCCCCAGCCGAGGACAACATTCCAGAAAGTTCCGATAATAGCTGAAAGGCGGAGTTTATCTTCGTCGTCAATCGACATGTAACGAACGACAATATGAGGTTGTCCGGGGGAGCCCAGACCAATGCCGATAAAGCCGATAATGGCTCCCCATCCCAGAGAAAGAGGGTCGATAGAGGCGGGGTTCAATTGGGCCAGCGTCTGCAGGAGAGCCGAGAGGCCACCTACTTTAGCCAATCCGTAAGCCGGAAATATGACCAGACCGATGATGAGGATAATTGCCCGGACAACATCGTTGTAAGCCACGGCGATATAACCGCCCATGACCATATAAACCAGGATGAGGAGGGCTGAAATAAGGAGGGCCGGCAGAAACGGCACATCCAGAGCGGTGCTTAGGGATTTAGCCCCGGCATTGAACTGAGCGGCCACATAGGCCACAATGAAGATGGTGATGATGATTGAACCGACCAGACGGATCAATTGTTGTTTATCATTGAACCGTGATTCAAAATAGTCAAGCAGAGTCAGCGATTGATAGGATTCAGTGGCCTGGCGGAGTTTCCGGCCGATATAGATGAACTGGAACATTTCAACTGTTATATAGCCGACAACAGCCCAGACTGCTCCAACGCCAAGAGTGTAAGCCATGCCGCTGACTCCCAAGACGAGCCAGGAGGAACGGCCCGAGGAGACAGCCGAAAGGGCCACCACGAATTTGTCCATCATCCGGCCACCGATGAAGAAATCAGATTGATTTTTCGTCCGGCGGAGGGTCAGAAAACCGATAAGGATGGGCAAGAAGAGGGTTAAGATAAAAATTACAAAGGCCAGCGGATGGGTTAATTTATCATAGAGCTCCAATTCTATTTATCCTTTTTTGAACTGGATTTGGTTAAAAAGTAAAGGAGAAAAGAAGTGGCGATAATAGCCAGAGGCAAGATAATCAGGACAGCAAGCGCTTTAACCATGGCTGAAATTCTTAAGTTATTTTTATACTATAGTTTTTAATCAGAAACAACCCGAAACAACTGACACCTGGCCTCTTGATTTGCCTTTTGATTTGAACAAATTTATGAGGAAATTCGTAGATATTAGATGAGTAACGATTTTCTCCAGAGAATCAGAATGGAAGCAGGATGAAGATGAAAATGATTATTTTAAAAATGTCAGAAAAGATAGCTGCCCACTTTGACATTACTGGCAGCCGAAAGCCCCGGAAAGAAAAGCTAGGGCAAGGCATTATTAGTCCCGAGGAGGAGAGAGACGAATGGTTAAATTTTTACTCTGGTTGATCTTATTTATTCTCTGCTGGCCGGTGGCCTTGCTGGCCCTTCTTCTTTACCCGATTATCTGGCTGCTTCTGCTGCCTTTTCGCTTGATAGGGATTACAGTCAAAGCGGTTTTCGAGTTATTGGCTGCCCTGATTACTTTACCTGCCCGGATAATCAAAGCCATCTGATTTTGAGCCAGATATAAGCCAACTAAATATATAGTTCATCCTCCTAATGATCACCTGGATTTGAAGATAGCCAGTTAATGGTCTCCGATAATATTTTGCTAAGATGAAAAAGGGTCAGACACAATATAAAATGTTATCAGATCTTCTAAAAAAAATGTCAGAGGCAATTTGTGAGTCAATCATAAATCCTCAAAGGTGTGATGAACCAAAAATATAAATTAAATTAGGAATAAACTTGGATGAGGCAAATAAAAATTTTAAAAAGATCAGTTTTTCCCGCTTTCGAGACAAAGCCTCTCCCTCTTACCTCTGGATGACTTTACTTGGCAAGAATATTGATTTATTATTTATAAATCAAGGAGATTTAAAAGGAGTTCCCGGTGACCAAGTCAACAACAATTCTCTGTATCCGGCATAATGGTCAGGTGGCCATTGCCGGAGATGGCCAGGTAACCCTAGGGCAGACCGTTCTTAAAAGCAAAGCCAATAAAATCAGGCGACTTCATCGTGACCAGGTCCTGGCTGGCTTTTCCGGGGCAACTTCCGATGCCTTTGCTCTTTTTTCCCGCTTTGAAGCCAAGCTGGAGGAATACCGGGGCAATTTAGCCCGCGCCGCCATCGAGTTGGCCAAGGACTGGCGGATGGACAAAGCTCTGCGTCGACTGGAGGCCCTCCTCATCGTGGCGGATGAAGAACGTTCCTTTCTCATCTCCGGCACCGGCGATGTGATTGAGCCTGATGACGGCATCATCGCCATCGGCTCCGGCGGTGCTTATGCCCTGGCGGCAGCCCGGGCACTCCTACGCCACACCAACCTCAGTGCGGCTGAAATTGCCCGTGAGGCCCTCCAGATCGCCGCGGAAATCTGTATATATACAAATGAGAATATTGTCCTTGAGGTGTTATAAATGCCGATCAGCTTACCCCAAAAACTGGAGAATAAATTCGGAGAAAAAGACCAGGAGCTGACTCCCCAGGAAATAGTTAATGAACTGGACAAATATATAATCGGTCAGCGCGAAGCCAAAAAGGCGGTGGCCATTGCCCTGCGCAACCGGTATCGCCGGCAGAAACTCCCCCCTGAACTGGCCGAAGAGATAGCTCCCAAGAACATCCTGATGATCGGGCCCACTGGTGTGGGAAAAACAGAAATTTCCCGACGCCTGGCCAAATTAACCTCTTCTCCTTTTCTGAAGATCGAAGCCAGTAAATTCACCGAAGTGGGTTATGTGGGTCGGGATGTGGAATCAATGATCAGGGATCTGGTTCGGATTGCCGTGGATATGGTCCGCAATGAGAAAGTTAAAGAGGTTAAAGCCAAGGCCGAGAAAAACGTTGAGGAAAGACTACTCGACCTTCTTCTACCAGTTACCAGGCGAAGACCACCCCTTGACCAGCCAGAAGAACTGGAACGTTTCCAGCAGACCCGCGAAAAGCTTCGGGAGCAGTTAAGAGCCGGACTCCTGGATGAAAGAACAGTCGAGGTGGAAGTCAAAGAAGTCAATTTTCCTCCGCTGGAGATTTTTTCCAATGCCGGAGTAGAGGAAATCGGCATTCACATCCAGGAAATCATCCCGGGTTTTCTCGGTGGAAAAACCAAACGGCGGAAAATGAAGCTCAAAGAAGCCCGAGAATACCTATTGCAGGAGGAACAGAAAAGGTTGATTGATATGGATCAGGTGGCCAAATTAGCCATTCAGCGAGTCGAGCAATCGGGCATAATTTTCCTGGACGAAGTGGATAAAATCGCCGGGCGGGAATCCGGTCACGGGCCTGATGTCAGCCGGGAAGGCGTCCAGCGTGACCTGCTGCCGATTATTGAAGGTACCACCGTTAATACCCGGTACGGTCTGGTGCGCACTGATCATATTCTGTTTATCGGGGCCGGTGCTTTTCATGTCTCCAAACCCTCTGATCTGATTCCCGAGCTTCAGGGGCGGTTTCCTATAAGAGTTGAGTTAACCCCTCTTACCCGAGAGGATTTTGTCCGGATTTTGACTGAACCAGAGAATGCTCTGGTAAAACAATATAAAGCTCTATTGGCGACTGAGGGAGTGGAGATTGAATTTACTGAAGATGCCATCCAGGAAATAGCCGAGATCGCCGAGCGAGTTAATGGAATCGCCGAGAATATCGGCGCGCGGCGTCTCCATACGGTCATGGAAAAAGTAATGGAGGATATATCTTTTGAAGCTACCAATCTTAAAGGGAAAAAGATTGTCATTGATCGTGACTATGTCCAGGAACATCTCCAGGATATCCTTAAGGATGAGGATCTCAGCCGATTTATTCTGTAGTTTTAATGGATAAGCGTTTTTTCCAGGTCTTTTTTTCATTTCTTTTTCTATTGGTCTTTTTTATTACCGGGTGCGGGAAAAAAGGCCCTCTCCAGGCACCGCTGATCCGCCTTCCCCAGGAAATAAAACAGGTGACCGGTTTTCAACGGGGAGCCGCCCTCTACCTGGAGTGGGAGTTCAAACCTGTTTACACCGACGGCACCCCCATGGATTTTCCATTAACCATTGAAATCTGGCTGGCTAAAAGCGGCGGGGACGAAAGTCAATCACCAGCTTCTGAACTAAAACCGGCAGATTTTGAAAAAAAAGCCGAAATTAAATCCCATATAATGGTGGAAAAGTCGGCGGAGCTGATAAAAGGCCAGTGGAAGTTCGACCTCAGCAGCCCGGAATCTTTTCAGCAAAAATATATTTTTTCCCTTCGTCTTCTGGATAAGCGTCAGAAAAAATCACTATTTTCTCCATTAGTGACCATTACTCCTCAGAATCTTCCCCAACCTCCTGGACCTCTCAGGGCAGAAGTAAAGGAAGAGGCTATAGTTTTAAAGTGGACTGCGCCAGATGGCTTTCTTCTTAAGACCGATGGCTCTCCTGTAAAAGGCTATCATGTTTACCGGCGGGAGACGGAAGGCCAGTGGAGTCGTTTAACTAAAAGTCCCCTTGCCGGATTGGTCTATGAGGATAAAAATTTTGAATTTGGGCGGACCTATTTTTACAAGGTTAGAGCTGTTGTTAACGAAAAAGAGCCTTTTATCGAGACAGATGATTCGAAGGAAATTAAGGTGGAGGTGCGGGATATTTTTCCCCCGTCTCCTCCTTCTGGGATAGTGGCCATCGGCAGTCAGCAGGGAATAGCTTTAAGCTGGGAATCGAGCCCGGCAAAAGATGTTGCCGGTTATAAAATCTGGCGCCGCCGGGAGGATGAGACGGATTTTCGGTTGCTGACTCCTCAACCCATCTCCGAATTAAGCTTTACCGATACCCAAGTAGTCGCCGGTTATTTTTATGAGTATTATTTAACCGCTGTGGATCAGGAGGGCAACGAAAGTAAAAAGTCAGCCATAGTCCGGGAGAAAAAAGGAGAATAGGATGAAAATCTTTCGTTTTCGCTATCAGAAGAAAATTCAATATGGGGTTCTGGAAGGAGATAAACTAAGACCCATCCAGGGTTCAATTTTCCGGCGTTTCCGTCTGGCAGCGGCCACAATTCCTCTGGCTGAAGTGAAAATATTGCCTCCAGTTAAGCCAACTAAAATAGTCGCCGTAGGAGCTAATTATGCTGACCATGCCCGCGAAAGAGGTCGTCCTCTTCCTGAGGAGCCCCTGATTTTTCTCAAGCCGCCCTCGGCTATTATCGGTCCACATGATATTATTATTTATCCGCCGCAATCCCGCCGGGTTGATTATGAAGGTGAGCTGGCGGTGGTGATCAAGAAGAAAACTCGAAATCTCTCCGAAGATGAGGAGGTCAGCCCTTATATCCTGGGTTATACCTGTTTTAATGACGTTACAGCGCGCGACCTTCAGGATAAAGACATCCAGTTTACCCGGGCTAAGTCATTTGATACTTTTGCTCCCATGGGCCCTTGTATCGCCACTGATGTGGATCCATCGCGTTTGAAAATCAAGACTTTTTTAAATGGAAAACTACGTCAATCAGGCAACACTCGCAATTTTATTTTTCCCATTCCCTTCTTAGTTAGATACATTTCCCGCATAATGACTCTTTATCCTGGGGATGTAATCACCACGGGCACGCCAGCCGGAATTGGCCCGATGAGTCCCGGAGATAGGGTGGAGGTCCAGATAGAGGGAATCGGCACCTTATCCAATACAGTGATGAAGGTCAGGGAATACAGCGGCAGTCCAGTCCGCTAATTTAGGGCTTTCCGTTTATCCTTAGATTTTCTTTTTTTTACTAAACCAGCTGAGTATATCCCCGGCCTCAGAATGATTGAACATTCCGAAGATATTTTTGGCGCATTTAATGAGATTGGTCAGGCGACAGGGGGAATTACTACCAGTTCAGCCAGTCCTGAGTTTCTCTTCAGAAAAGCCGGCGAAGCGACGGAAAATTATTATCTCCTTTACTACACACCTAAAAATTACTGGGCTGATGGGAAGTTTCACCAAATAGAAGTTAAAGTCAAAGGGAAGAACTATCGGGTTACCCACCGCGTCGGTTATTTTGCTGATTAAGGGGCTGAGATTAAAAAATATCTTATCAATGAAAAAAAAAATGTAGTAGTTCTGCCCTTGAAACAGGATTTGCTAATTAGAATGTAAGCCGGCCTCTTTAAAAGGATTACCTCAGAAAGAGCAGCAAATTCCTTATGCTCAAAATAATGATTAATGATCCAACAATAATTAAGATATAGCGGGGAGGCAATTTTTTACAGGTAATGGCCGCCAGAGGAGCAGCTATTATCCCTCCGCCGATCAAAGCTAGAATTACTTTGAGATGAGAAAGTCTGATTAGAGCAAAAAAGGTGAGTGCTTCAGTTAAGGTAACAAAAAATTCGGCCAGATTAACAGAGCCAATGGTGAATCGAGGATTATTTCCTTTAACTAGAAGAGTGGAGGTGACAATAGGTCCCCAGCCTCCCCCGCCGACTGCATCAAAAAATCCTCCAGCTAAGCCGAGAGGGATCAAGTTAGATTGAACTTCTTTTTCTTTAGGGTGACGGTTGGTTGATTTTCGAAGAATAATGATTCCCATAACTAAGAGATAAATTGAAATAAAAGGTTTAATTATTTTTCCAGGAAAAGAAGTTAGAATAAAAGCTCCCAGTATTCCTCCCAGGGAGCCCGGGATTAAAAGTCTTAGAAATAATTGTTTTTTAACATTTCCAAATTTTAAATGGGACAGACCGGAAACACCGGTGGTAAATATTTCGGCTGTGTGAACACTGGCACTGGCTGTAGCTGGAGGAAGGCCTAGGGAGAGAAGGAAAGAAGTAGAGAGAACGCCATAGGCCATGCCCAGGGTTCCATCAACCAGTTGAGCAAAAAATCCGACTAAAATGAGAAGTAAAATATTATCCATGTATTACCTCCTGAAATATGGCAAAAATAGATTTGTCCTAATGGGCTTATATGAGGAGCTGGATTAACCAAGTAATCTGTAAAGAGCAGGGGAAATAATTTGAGTTTTCGGTGAAAATTGTCCATGGGATCTTTCGAAGACTAAGAATAGAATACGATAGTAATACAATTGTAGTATTCATGTCAATAAAAGTTATATATTTACCAAGCAGTTTTTTTCTGGAGCTCTGTTTTCTGTAGCTCCACTTTAAAATTGGTTCATCGCATTTTTGAAAACACAATAGGAGGATGGTTTTCACCTTTGGCTTTCATTTTTCTCCAGGGACCTCTTGATTCATTAACCTTAATGATTTTCAAGTGATTTTTATTACCAAAAGCTTTAATTTAGGGGAAACCGAGGTTAAAAGTTAGCCATAGGTCTGGAGGGCTTAGTTCTAGATGAAATCAAGGAATCTCGATTTTGAGACTTGGCTTATTAAATCCGTCCACCAAGGATCAGGGAAAGGCCATGGAAGAAGTCCAGTCAGGGTCACAATTCATCTCTTGCCCCTGCCTTAACAAAAAAATTACCCCAGAAATAGGATAGGGAAATAAGTTTGTCAGGGCAGATTATTTATGATAGATTTAAAAAACTGATAGAAAATAAAGACGGAGGTAGGGATGAAAATTTTTCTTGATACCGCCAACTTGGATCAGATTAAAAAGGCTGTTGAGTGGGGTGTTTGTGATGGTGTGACCACTAACCCGACCCTCGTTTCCAAAGAAAATCTTCCTTTTGAGGAATTAATCCAGGAAATTTGCCGGCTTGTTCCTGGCCCAGTAAGTGTGGAAGCTGTTTCAACTCAAGCAGATGAAATTATTCAAGAGGCGAGAGGACTGGCCAAGTTGGGAGAAAATGTAGTCATTAAAATTCCCATTACCGAGGAAGGAATCAAAGCTATCCGGGTCCTGGCCATGGGGGGAATTCAGGTAAACACCACCCTCATCTTTTCTCCCCTCCAGGCTCTTCTGGCGGCTAAAGCCGGGGCCCGTTTTGTCAGTCCTTTTGTCGGACGTCTGGACGACATTACCCATGAAGGGATGGCTCTGGTTGAGCAGATAATGGCCATCTTTAATAATTACGGTCTAGATTGTGAGGTTATCGTCGCTAGTATCCGTCACCCTCTTCATCTGGTGGAAGCAGCTCTGCTGGGAGCTGACATCGCCACTGTTCCCTTTCCGGTGCTCGAGAAAGCCATGAAACATCCTTTGACCGATATCGGTCTGGAACGCTTCCTTCGGGATTGGGCTAAAGTCAAGCATAAATAAACCTGAAAGATAAAACCTTAAAAAATAATATTGAGGGGATAACAGGGCCATGGGCATTGAAAAAAAAATCAATGATTTAAAAGAAAAAGAGCGTCTGGCCGAATTAGGGGGAGGGGAGGCCAGAATAGAGCGGCAGCATCAGGCGGGAAAATTAACCGCCCGGGAGAGAATTCGTCTTCTTCTGGATGAAGGCTCTTTTCAAGAGATGGACAAGTTGGTGCGCCATCAATGTCATGATTTCGGGATGGAGAAAAAACGGATTTACGGAGATGGAGTGGTCACGGGTTATGGAACCATTAACGGCCGGACCGTTTTTGTTTTTGCTCAAGACTTTACCGTGTTCGGGGGTTCATTAAGTCTGACCAATGCCGCCAAGATCTGTAAAATTATGGATCTGGCCATGAAAGTGGGCGTGCCGGTCATTGGCCTGAATGATTCCGGAGGGGCCCGTATTCAGGAAGGAGTGGCTTCCCTGGCTGGCTATGCGGATATTTTTCTGAGAAATGTTCTTGCTTCCGGCGTAATTCCCCAGATTTCAGCCATCATGGGGCCTTGTGCGGGCGGAGCAGTTTATTCGCCGGCTTTGACTGATTTTATCATTATGACCAAGAATATCAGCAATATGTTTATCACCGGCCCTGATGTTATCCGGGAAGTAACCCATGAAGAAGTCACCATGGAGGAACTCGGCGGCGCCGAAACCCATAACACCATAAGCGGAGTAGCTCATTTTGCTGCCGAGGATGAAGAACATACTTTTGACCTGATCCGGGAACTTTTGTCCTTTATCCCGGATAATAATCTGGAAGACCCACCCCTGGTGGAAACGGCTGACCCGACAGATCGGGTGGAGGAGGAGCTGAATGAGGTTGTCCCTGATGATCCCAATCAGCCTTATGATATCCGTCAGGTGATTCGTCTGGTAGTGGATGACAATTACTTCTTTGAAGTCCAGGAACACTACGCCCCCAATATTGTTATTGGTTTTGCTCGCCTGGCCGGCAAATCAGTGGGTATTGTTGCCAATCAGCCGGATCATTTAGCCGGTGTGCTGGACATCAACGCCTCGGATAAAGCCGCCCGTTTTGTCCGCTTCTGCGATGCTTTTAATATTCCGTTGATAACTTTTGAAGATGTGCCCGGTTTTCTCCCGGGAGTGGCTCAGGAACATGGCGGTATCATCCGGCACGGCGCCAAGCTGCTTTACGCTTTTGCCGAAGCCACGGTACCCAAGATTACCATTATCACCCGCAAGGCTTATGGCGGGGCCTATTGTGTTATGGCTTCAAAGCACATCCGGGCCGATATCAACTATTCTTATCCCACCGCCGAGATTGCCGTGATGGGACCTGAGGGAGCGGTGAGTATTGTTTATAAAAGAGAACTGGATGAAGCCGCCTCGCCGGCCGAGCTTCATCAGGAGAAAGTCAAGGAGTTTCGGGAGAAATTTGCCAATCCTTATATTGCCTGCGAAAAAGGCTTTCTGGATGAGGTTATCGAGCCCAAATTCACCCGACCCAAATTAATTGCGGCCCTGAGAATGCTGGAAAACAAGCGGGACTCCAATCCCGCCAAAAAGCATGGCAATATTCCTCTTTAAAGTTATTTAATGACTCTAGAAGTAAAAAGAAAGATAAGTCCTGATTGATTTTTACGTCCGTTTGTGTATCTAATTTATGAAGGAAGAAGGAGAAGCGGTGTTTAAGAAGATTTTGATTGCCAATCGTGGGGAAATTGCTGTTCGTTTGATCCGGGCCTGCCGGGAGATGGATATTATACCGGTGGCGGTTTTTTCTGAGGTGGATCGTCGGGCTCTCCATGTCCGGCTGGCGGAGGAAGCTTATTTTCTGGGGCCGCCTGAGCCGGCCGCCAGCTACTTGAACATAGAGAAAATTATCGCTGTGGCCAAAGAATGTGGGGCTGAGGCTATCCATCCCGGCTATGGTTTTCTGGCGGAAAATCCTGAGTTTGTGCGGGAAGTGGAGCGGGCCGGCCTGGTCTTTATCGGCCCTCCTTCGGAACCAATGGAAATAATGGGCAAAAAGACCAAGGCGCGGCAACGGATGGCTGAGGCCGGAGTGCCTTGTATTCCCGGAACTTGGCGACCCCTGAGCAGTGAAGAAGAACTGGTTGAAGAGGCTAAAAAGATCGGTTTCCCTCTTCTCCTTAAAGCCGATGCCGGCGGAGGCGGTAAAGGTCTGCGCTTGGTCAAAGAAGAAAAGGAGCTACGGCCTGCTTTTCGCCTGGCCTGTTCAGAGGCTAAGTCGAGTTTTGGTGACCCGGCCGTCTATCTGGAAAAGTATATTGTCAACCCCCATCATATTGAGATTCAGATCCTGGCCGACCAGCAGGGAAATGTTATTTATCTGGGGGAGAGAGAATGTTCCATCCAGCGCCGCTTCCAGAAGGTTTTAGAAGAGACACCTTCTCCTCTCCTTGACCCCTCCACCAGAGTAAAGATGGGTCAGGCGGCGGTGCAGGCAGCCAGAGCAGTGGGCTACACCAATGCCGGCACAGTTGAATTTATTGTTGATGAAGAGAAAAATTTCTATTTTCTGGAGATGAATACCCGCCTCCAGGTGGAACATCCAGTCACTGAGATGGTCACCGGCATCGACCTGGTAAAGGCCCAGATAAGAATCGCCGCTGGTGAACCGCTGGCTTGGTCTCAGGAAGATATCAGGCCTTTCGGCCATTCCATCCAGTGTCGGATTTATGCCGAAGACCCGGATCAGGATTTTATGCCTTTCCCCGGCAAAATAACTCATCTCCACCCGGTAAGCGGTGGCCCGGGAGTAAGAGAAGATATTGGTGTCTATGAAGGTTATGAAGTGCCGGTGGAATACGATCCTCTTTTATCCAAAGTAATTACCTGGGGATTGACTAGAAATGAAGCTATCGCCCGGATGAAACGCGTTTTTGATGAATATCAAATATGTGGGATTAAAACCACCATCCCCTTCTTTCGCCGGATCCTGAACCATCCGGAATTTGTCGCCGGTCGCTATAACACTCATTTTATCCAGCAGCATGAAGCTTCTCTTTTTACTCAGCGGGCGAGTGAGCCGGAAGAAGTTGCCTTGATTGCGGCTGGAATCGCCAGTTACACTGAGGGGAAAGGAATTAAAACATCTTCTCCCGCGGCTTACCAAAGCCGGTGGAAATTTTATGGGAAACTCACTCAATTTTCGAAAAGGCTGTAGAGATGAATATCACCTTATGGAATAATGGCAAGAAATACCAGCTCGACCTGGAGGAAGAGCGGGAAGGGTTTGTCCGGATAAAGTTAAATAACCGCGAATATCGGGTAAAAGGGGAGAGAATAAAAGACAAAGAATGGCTTCTCTGGATTAATGGACGTGTTTATGATGTTATTGTCCAGAGCAATCGGGGAACTTATACCGTGTATTTAAATGGTTATTGTCTGGAATTTAAAAAGGATGCAACAGCGCGGATCTTGGGTAAAAGTGAATTTCAGGTGGCCAAAAAAGATGTGGTCACTTCCATGCCGGGGAAAATTGTCAAGGTGCTGGTGAAGGAAGGAGATGAGGTGGAGAAAGGCCAGCCGGTGGTCATCCTGGAGGCTATGAAAATGCAGAATGCCATCAAATCGCCCAAAACAGGTCGGATTGTTCGCCTGCCACTTCGCCCGGGTGACTCAGTAGAGGCCGGGGCACTTTTGTTTTCGGTGGAGTAAAGTTGCCTTAGGAGGAAAGTCTTTTTCCTTGAATTTCAGTCCTATATTCCCTCTCTTCTTTTCTGTGGCAGAGAAGTTCTTTGTTCCGGGGGCCCCTTTTTTATCTTCCCTTGGAAAAATGGTAAAATTGGATAAGCTTGGTGATGAGAAAGAAAAAACGCTGGCGGAAAATACTGATTACTCTGATCGTCTTGGTCATTGTTCTCGGGGGATTAAACGTCTTAAAGTATATCTTTCTGAAAAAAATCCAGAGTCGGATTGAAGCGCGCTTTTCTTTCCAGCGAATGAAACTCTCTTATTTCCCCCCTTCTTTACTCCTGGAAAATGTCAAAACCCATACTTTAAATCCTTTTTTCTCGGCTGAGAAAGCGATAGTTAAAGTTTCTTATCAATCCTTACTGAGAAGAGAAAGGCCGATCACTGTTTTTCTCTTTCGCCCGGAATTGAGATATTCCCTGCGGAGGAAGAAAGCTCCCACTGCCGTCGGGAAAGGCCGCCCGGTGGCTTTTGTCCTGCCGGTGGCTGTGGAGCGAGGGGTAGTTAAAGAAGGGAAGGTTTTTATCTCCCGGGAAGGGAGTTCAATTTCCCTCAGAAAAATTAATGCTTTGTTTTCTCAAAGAAGAGGTAGATTTGAGATAAAAATGGTTACCGGGCGCTCGGAAATCTCTTTGCCTCATATTACCCGGCTCCTTCAGGGGACTCTGGGGTTGACCATCAAGGGTGATATCAATTCAGCGGAGATAAGAAGATTTGTTTTCCAGGGGAAAAATGAATATCTGAAAGGCAGAGGTGTCATCAGCAATTTTTCTCCGCTGGAGGGAGTATTGCAAACTGACTTTAAATTCCCGGCGGAGATTCTCACGGCCTTTTTTGGCCCGGATTATCCTGTGGCTGGTGTTCTGAGCGGCCGGGTGAACTTGCGGTATTCCCCGAAGCAATGGTCGCTGGAGGGGCAGGGGCGCTCGACCGACATGCGTTTCCTGGAGTATCCTCTGGGCCAGGCAGAAGTGGTCTTCAAAACCGAACAACTGGCCAAAGGCGAAATCACCTTAAGACTCAAAAAACCTGGCCGGCGGTGGGAGAGGATTAGAGCCCGCTTCCAACAGAGTAATTGGGAGGGGAAATTTGAAGGGCTTTTCCTTGACCCCATAATCAGATTGACCGACCTGCCCTGGCCGGTGAGTTCTCCGGCCTGGGGCGAATTCAGCTTTCGGCAGAAAAGACTAAAAGCTCAGCTGGAATTCAGGGATGAGCTTATCTTGAAAGAGCCAAATAGATTTCCCTTTCGGGGAAAAGTCAGTCTAGAATTTCTCCCGGATGGAAGTCTCAACCTCCGATCACCAGAGTTGGAATCGACTTTCGGTCGGGTAAAGGTTCGGGTTAATCTAAAAAGAGATATAGATGTTCAGGCAGAGATAAAAGGCGAGATTAAAGACATCAGCCAGGCCAGGCGTGTTACTTCTTTAGCCTTACAGCGGGAGTTTCCTTTCCCGGAAATAGATGGCCAGGGCCAGGCAGAGATAAAAATTTTTGGTTCGCCGTTATTACCCCAGGTGTTTATGTCTATTGATGCTCAACCGGGTAGCTTTGACCAGTTCCAGGCAGCCAGAATTATTGGCGAAGCTGAAGTAATTAAAAATGATTTCTTCGGCCGGTTTAAAGTTGAAGACCCTCGTCTCCAGGGAAGAATCGGAGTGGTCGTTACTCCCCGGGAAACAAGAGTTGATCTGCGACTGGATAAAGGCTTCCTCGAGGATTTGTTGCCGCCATTGGAGATATTTATCCCTCTTGAGGGTGAAGGTTCCGGAGAGTTTGTTTACAGCCAGGTGGGCTTAGAAGAAAAATTCAAAGGAGAATTTACCAGCCCACAGCTGAAATTTGCTGGCCAGCCTTTATCCCGGGTTCAAGGGGAATTGAGCTGGGAGGACAATATATTTCGACTAGATAATCTCAAGTTTGACCTCTACGGCGGGAAGGTTACGGGCAGAGTGGCTTTCAGCCAATTGATGGAAATCTTCGATGTTGACCTTCAGGGAAGGGGGTTACAATTATCCCGGTTAATTCCGGGAGCGGAGGGTCAAGCCGCCCTGACCCTCCAGGGCAAAGGCAGTTTTTCTGTAGATAAAGCTGTCGGGCGATTGCAGATAGATGATTTGCTAATATATCCTTTTCAAAAAACTAAATTCAGGGGCGATCTGGAGGCCATTTTTTCGACTTCCGGTCTCTTATTTAATCTTCAGGGTCAGTTTGAGCCAGGAGATAATCCTCTACGAGTTTCACTGAAAGTACCTTTTAAAGAAACCAATCTGACCGGCAAGTTCGAAGGTCAATTTAGCAATTTCAACCTACTTCTTCCCTGGAAAGGGGGCCAGGGGATAGTTAAATATCTGGGAGAGATAAAAGGTTCAAAGTTGGCGCCCGAAGTTAAAGGGGCGATCGAGATCAAAGGTCAGGTTTTGCCTTTGGCCAAATTTGCCCATGCTTTAAGAGATTTCTCAGGATTGATCTTTTTCAAAAATGGGGATTTTGAGCTGAGGTCTCTCCAGGGAAAGTTAGGCGGCGGCAGGGTGATTGGCTGGGGTCAAATGGCCCTGGGAGCGCGGGGAATAAAAACCATGGATATTCAGGCCAGGGGGAAGAATCTTCTTCTTTCACCCTGGGAGAGGACAAGGGCCCTGGGAGATACTGAATTGAGACTGGTAAAAAACGAGCAGGAATTTGTTCTTAATGGGGAGATATTGGTCAAGCAACTCCTCTGGCAGAGGGAGGTTACCGAGAAATTATCCTTTTATTCTGAACCTTATTTTGCCGAACGGCCCAAAAGTTTTTTTGATGACCTGGACTTAAACCTTCGGATCAGGGCTGAAGATAACGCCTGGGTGGAAAATTCTCTGGGACGTCTCCGAGCCCGCTTTGATCTCCAGGTGGTGGGTAATATCAAATCACCCATTCTTCTGGGAGAAATTGAGACCCTGGAAGGTGAAGTTTATTTCCAGGATCGCACATTTAAGATATTAAAAGGCCGGATTGGTTTTTATAATCCGGCTGTTATCGAGCCTTATATCAGTTTTAAAGGCGAGACCTATGTTAAGGATTATCGAGTGACTTTTTCTCTGGAGGGGGCTTTAAATCGGTTAACGCCTGAATTTAGTTCCTCTCCTCCCTTGCCTCCCGAAGATGTGCTGGCGCTCCTGGCTTTAGGGGAGGCCTTTCGCAGGACCTATTCTTATGACCGGAGTACTCAATTAAGCACCGCTTCCTTCCTCTCCTTTCAATTGTCCGAAGAAGCCAAAAAAAGAGCGGAAAGATTGTTTAGTTTAGATCGATTTCGGATCGACCCCTTTGTGATGGGGTCATCCGCAGAGATGACAGCCCGCTTGACTCTGGGCAAGAAGATATCACGCAATTTTTCATTGCTTTATTCCACAAATCTAACTGCCCAGCGGGAGGAGTTGACTCGAATTGAATGGGAAATCCTGAGCGATGTTTCCATCGTCGGGATGCGGGACGAATATGGGCGGATAAGCATTGAGGTTAAGATTCATAAGAGGTTTTAAGAAATGAGCTGGCGGAAAAAACTTTACTGGGGAGGCCTGCTGGGGCTGCTTCTCCTAGTCTGCCCGCTGGTTTTTTCTTTTGGCCCAGAACAGAGTTTAATCTTACCTCAATCAGGGCGGATTAAATCCCTGGTGGTGGAAATAGATGGGCAGAGGACAACGGCTGAATATCGAGACCTCATTCCCCTCCAGGTGGGTGATCTGGTTTCCCCTCGAAAAATATCAGAAGCGGTCAAGAGCCTTTATCAAACCAAGCTTTTTTCTGATATAGAAGTTATTGAAAGAGGCAGGGGAAATTATGTTTTTCGTCTGACCAGTATTAAAATAGTCCGCCATTTAATCATTTATGGTAAAAAAGAGATTCCCTTTCGGATAATTCGTTCCCGAGTTTATTCACTTCAGGAAGGAGTTCCTTTCTTTCCGGATTTACTGCCGAAGACTCTCGAAGAGATAAGAAAAGCTTTAGAAGAAGAAGGTTATTTCCATCCCCAAATTGATGTCCTGGCGGATGAAGACCCGGCTAATCAGGCGATTGATCTGCTTTTTAGGGTGAATTCTTATAAAAGGTATCGGATAAAGTCAATTCGCTTTTCGACCACCACTCCCCTTAAAGAAAAAGAGGTCAAGAAAATAATCAAGGTGAAAGAAGGACAGATCTATGTACCGGCTCTATTGCAGAAAAATCTAGAAAACCTGAAACATGTTTATTATGAGCAGGGCTTTCGGAAAGTTGACACCAAAGTGGAGAAGATTAAATTTAGTCCGGAGCCGCCTGAAGTGGACATTGTTATTGGTGTTTTTCCCCGAGAAAAAATGGAAATCCTTATTAGAGGCTATGATGTTCCGCTGTCGATGATTAAACCTCTCTGGGGAGCCAATGTTTTCGAAGAATGGGCCTTGGCTGAAGGAGAGGCCAAGATAATCCAGTATTTACGGAAAAAAGGTTATCTGTTTGCCTCTGTTTCCTCAAGAATAAAGAGAGAGGCAGACACCCTCCAGGTTATCTACGATATTATTCCCGGTTCGAAGTTTAAAATAGGTGATGTTGTCTTTAAAGGAATTTCTTATTTTTCTGCGGACGAATTGAAGAAACAGCTGGAGATTCAAAGTAATCTGCCCTTTTTGGCAGGAATAGATGGAGCCAGGCTATTCCAACTGCCCCGGGAGATTAAATTATTTTACATGATTTATGGTTTCCCGGAGACGCAGGTTAATCTTAACTTTGAACGTCGTGGTCGGAAAATTACTCCTATTTATTATATTAATGAAGGCCCCCAGCAAGTTGTTGCTGACATTCTGTTTGAAGGAAACCTCTCTTTTTCTCCCGCCGAACTTCAGGCAGAGATTATCTCTCAACCCGGCGGTCCGTTTTTCCGCCCCAATATTCAAAAAGATATAGAAAAACTGGATGCCTTTTATGCCAATCATGGTTATCGAGGCACCAAGATTTCAGCTGAAGTCAAAGAAAAGGAAAAAGATCATTTTATTATTCAATTCAAAATTGAAGAGGGCGAGATAGTTCAGGTAAGAAAAATAATTATCACCGGGAATAAAGTGACCCGCAAGAGGGTCATATTCCGAGAGTTGAGAATTCAGGCAGGAGATATTGCTGATGCCGCCCGTATTAGAGAGACCAAAACCAGATTGGAAAAGCTGGGTATTTTCAGTGAGGTCAGAATTGAAGAACTCAAGGTGCGTGAAGGAGAGATAAATCTCATTATTAATTTAAGAGAAGGTGAAAGAAACTATATGGGCCTGGGATTGGGCCTGGAGACCAAAGAAGGGCCGAAAGCTCTTGAGCTCTGGAATGCGGTCATCCGACCTCGAGGGACAGCTGAGTTTATCCGGAGTAATGTCCTCGGCACAGGAGCTCAACTTAGCCTGGTTGGCCAGTTAAGTTTGAAAGAGACCAGAGGCGTTCTTTCCTGGGAACAACCTTATTTCTTTGGCTTACCCATGCAGACTTATTTAAATGCCTGGCTGGAAAGAGAGGAGAGAAGAAGCTATGCTTATGACCGACGGGGTATCAGTTTAACCACCATCCGCAATTTAACCAAACCTCAAGATTTGGTCATTTTATTCACTCTTCGCCTGGCGCGAACATCCTTGTATAAACTATTTGTGGCTGAATCAGAAGTCGATCGCCAGCATTTTCCCTTTTCCACTACTTCAATTTCAGGAAGTTTTGTCTGGGACCGGCGGGATGATGCCTTTAATCCTTCCAAGGGATTTTTCCTGAGTTCTTCTCTGGAGTGGGCTTATCCACTGTTTAACGCCGAGTCGAATTTTCAGAAGATTTTTTCTAAATTTCAATATTACTATAGCCTGCCTTTGCCCCACCTGACTTTTTCAGCCACCGCTCGGCTGGGATTGGGACGGGGACGGATTCCCATTCATGAGCGATTTTTCGGCGGGGGGAGTCATTCCTTTCGCGGGACTGAATTTGATGAACTGGGGCCGAAAGACCTCGAGTCAGGCAATCCAGTGGGCGGGAAAGCACTGTTTATTCTCAATCTGGAGATGACTTTTCCTTTAATTTCGGAAATAAGATATCTTCAGGGGGCTGTTTTTTATGATTCCGGGAGAGTCTTCCAGGAAAGGCGGCAGTTTAATCCTCTTGACTTTCAACATGCCCTGGGATTTGGACTGCGGTACAAAACACCTCTGGGTCCGGTCCGGTTTGAAATCGGCTGGAATCTGAATCCCTCACCGGGAGAAAAATCATTTCATCTGTTTTTAACTATTGGTAATGTGTTTTAGTCTAAAGAAAATGATGTGGATAAAAGATTTTCTTATGAGGAAATGGATTATTATCTGGCTGTTATTGGGGGCTTTAATCCATCCCGGGGTTACTCAGGAAAGAGTGGTTGAAAGAATCCTGGCCATAGTGGAAGGGGAGATAATCACCTTGACGGATGTGCAGGTAGCATTAGCCTTCGGTCTCTTCCCTTCAGAAAAAGGCAAGAAGCAGCAGTTAGATCTGGCCAGAGTTCTGGAAAATTTGATAGATCTCCAGGTCGTTCTGAAATTGGCGGAGAGCGAAAAGGTCAATCTCTCGGCTGAATCCCTGAATAAGGCCTGGGAAGCATTGATAACCAGACTGGGAAAAGAGCGGTTTCAAAGACTGAAGAAGATTTTTGGCCTTTCGGATGAAGATGTCAGGCAGTTGTTACAAGAAAAATTAACTTTTGATCAGATTATTCAAAAGAGGATAACTCTTATTACCTCGGTATCTCTTGACGAAATCCAAGATTATTACCAGAATGTCTACTTAAAAAACATGGCGGCGAAGCATCAAAAGCCTCGTTCTCTGGTGGAAGTTATGAGGGATCTAGAGATTATTATCAGAAAGGAAAAAGGTCAGGCTGAGGTCAGGAAATGGCTGAGAACACTCCGTTCTCAGGCGGATATCGTGATTAAGGATAAAGAAATGATAAATCATTTCCGAGGAGAGAAAGGATGATGAAAACGGCTTTTCTTTTTCCAGGGCAGGGTTCCCAGTTTGTCGGTATGGGTAAGGAATTTTATGATTCCTACTCTTTAGCCAGGGAATATTTTGAGCGGGCTGATGAGGCCTTGAAATTTAACCTTTCCCGGCTTTGCTTTGCCGGTCCGGAAGAAGAATTGAAACTGACCCAGAACACGCAACCGGCTCTGCTGACTGTAAGTACGATTGCCCTTAAACTCCTGGGGGTGGTTCCGCTGGTGGCGGCTGGGCATAGTCTGGGTGAATATTCCGCTCTGGTGGCGGCCGGTAGTTTGAGTTTTGAGGAGGCGGTGGTCCTGGTTCATAAGAGAGGACACTATATGCAGGAGGCTGTCCCGGTGGGGAAAGGCATGATGGTGGCGGTGATTGGACTGGAATATGAAAAGGTGACTGAAATTATTTCTCAGATAACCATAGGGGTAGTGGAGGTGGCCAATTGGAACAGCCGTGAGCAGATAGTTATTTCCGGCGAGAGACAGGCGGTGGAAGAAGCAGTTAAACGACTTAACCCTCCCCGCGCCGTGACTCTTCCGGTCAGCGCTCCTTTCCATTGTTCTTTAATGGCCCCGGCTGAAGAAAAACTGGCTGTTGATCTGGATAAAACAGAGTTCAAGGATTTGGAGTTTCCGGTTATTACCAACGTAGCCGCTGAGCTGGTAACGCGGGGCAACAAGGCCCGGGAGGCGCTGAAAAAACAGGTCACCCGCCCCGTGCTCTGGTATAAGAGTATGGAGAAGTTAAAGGAAATGGGGATTCAAACAGTGGTCGAGGTGGGAGCTAGCAAGGTGCTATCGGGTTTAATGAGACGAATCACCCGCTCCTGGGAGCAGGCGCCGGATGTGCTGCAGGTGGGTGATCCTGCTTCGCTGGATAAGGTGCGGGAAATTTTATCTTTTTAATCTTTGCTTTCCCGGAGCACTTGGGGGCCGAGGCGCCAGTAATATTCGGCCGCTGAAAAAAGAGCTGTCGCCAGTACAACCCATAAGCCGATTTCAGCCAGAAGGTAAAATTGCTGGAGAAAGGTTTCTCCAAGGATGAGCAAAGCAATGGTAATGGCTTCGGCATTCATTTTTATTTTTCCGAGAACCGAGGCCGGCATAGCAATTCCTCGGGAAGAAGCCATGGCCCGAAAGGCGGTAACGGCAATTTCCCGGCCGATGATGACAATGGCCATCCAGGCAGAGACCTGGTCGAGTTCAACCAGACAGATGAGGGCGGAAGTGACGATTAATTTATCAGCGGTGGGATCGAGCAGCTCACCGAGGGAGCTTTTTTTGTCTTTCCGGCGAGCCCAGTAGCCGTCCAGCATGTCGGTTAAAACCGCCAGGATAAAGATAATAAAAGCTACCAGACGATGACCGTGGAAATTAGTCAGGAGAGCGATTACCAGAATAGGGATGGCGAGAATGCGCCCTAAAGTTAAGATGTTCGGTCCGGTCATCATGATGATGATATACAATAGGTGGCTGAAGAAGTCAATTTAAGTCGAGAGAACTCCCAGATTTAATAATCCTTTTTCCGAAGAAAGGGCTATTAGTGAGTGAACTTAGTGTCTTTTTCGCCTGGCTTTAATTTTCGGCAAGATCAAGACGAATGACCAATGAGTGTCTGACACCATTTTCTCATTTTTTCAGGGTAATTCCGGGAAAACTGGAAGTTTCAAAAGATTATCTAAATTTTTTCGGGGGCCGTCGATGATGAGTGGCCTGCTCATAGGCATAAGCCACCTTAATGAGTTCCGGTTCAGAAAAGAGACGGCCGACAATCTGGATGCCCGCCGGCAGATTTTTATAGGTGAAACCCATAGGGACAGTAATGGCGGGAAAGCCGGTGTGGGGCGGGATCAACTGGCTGTTATCGCCAGCCGGACTGCGCAGGTCTCCCAGTTTCCGGGGAGGATTGTTCCAGGTGGGATAGATGATGAAATCCACACCCTGCTCTGCCATGGCATTCAGCACTGCCTGGCGGAAGGCAATGTTCCGGGGTTCATGGTAGATATCCTGACAGGGAACTTTATCCGAGGGTTGGTCGAGAGCCCGCACCAGGCGATGACGGATGTATAGAGAGAAAAGGCCTTTGTTGTAGACCTCGAGTAGGTTTTTAATTGGGGCACTCTTCCCCAGCGACTGAAGATACTGATTGAGGTCGTAGCGGAAGGTATCGCACCAGAGGTTTCTGGTTAATTCACCGAAATAAGGGATAACGAAGGGATCGATGACTACCGCTCCCTGTTTTTTCATGTCTTCCAGGGCTTTTTCGAAGAGAGCCACGACCTGAAGATCAGCTGTGGGGAGGTCTGTGTAGAAACGAAACACACCGATACGGGCCCCTTGAAGCCCATTTTTATCCAGGAATTGGGTATAAGAAGGAGGTTTTTTCCCTTTAGCCATTGCGGTGAGAGGATCAGCCGGATCATAGCCGGCGATGACATCCAGAATTCGGGCGACGTCCTCCACGGTGCGACACATGGGACCCGCCGTGTCGTTACGCAGATAAAGAGGGATAATTCCGTCCCGGCTGACCAGGCCCAGGGTGGGTCGCAGGCCGACCAGACAGCAGTGGGAGGAGGGTCCTCGAACGGAATTGCCGGTGTCGGTTCCTAGGCCGACGGTCACGAAATTGGCGGCGACGGCCGCGGCTGTACCTCCGCTGGAACCGGCGGGAACCCTGTTGAGGTCATACGGATTGCGGGTGATGCCGGCGGTGCCGCTCTGGGTGATATAAGGACTGAAAGCCCACTCAGCCATATTAGATTTGGCCAGGATGATGGCCCCGGCTTCTCTCAATTTGCGAACGATATAAGCGTCATCAGGCGGGATAAAATCTTTCAGGGCTTCTGATCCGGCAGTAGTGGGCATATCTTTAGTTTCGATGTTATCCTTGACTACTACCGTAATACCATGTAAAGGCCGTAATTTCCCGGTTCGACGAAATTCTTCATCCAACTGTCGAGCCCGGTCGATAGCCTTGGGGTTGATCGCGGTGATGGCATTAAGCAGGGTTGATTTATCATATTTTTGTATCCGCTGGAGATAGATGTTAACGAGTTGTTCACAGGTGAGGCGATTTTCCCTGAAAGCCTGATGAATCTCCCTGATGGTGGTTTCGACAACCCTGAATTCGGGTCCTTTCTGGTCCGTTCGACAGCTGATTAACCCCAGAATAATGATTATTCCGGCAGTAAACAAAATTTTACTGTTCATTTTTTTATCTCGTGTAAAGGCCCTGCGGTTTTAATTCTGGCCTTTTAATTGCCTTTTCTGGGCTCCCTTCCCCTGAAAATGGGCTTGGCAAGCCAGTCGACTCTTGGCCAGATAATTTTAATTTTTAATTTTCAGCCGGTTATTTTTTAATTCAAAAGTCCTCGACGTTTCAGGAGAGGCTCGACTTTCGGCGGGGCACCCCGGAAGCGGAGATAGAGGGTCATTGGGTCTTCAGAACCGCCTTTAGCCAGAATGTTTTCGCGGAAGGATTGAGCGGTGGCGCGGTCGAAGAGGCCCTTTTCTTTGAAGGCTTCAAAGGCATCAGCATCGAGGACTTCGGACCAGATATAGCTGTAGTAACCGGCCGAATAACCGCCAGCAAAAATATGACTGAAATAAGGACTGCGATAGCGGACGATGATCTCCGGTATAAGACCGATCCGGTCAAGGGATTGTTTTTCAAAATCAAGAACCTTATCTTCAGGCACTGGTTCGGTCAAGGTGTGCCAGTCCATATCCAGGAAAGAAGCGGCAAGATACTCAACTGTCGCAAAACCCTGATTGAAAAAGCGAGCCTTGTGGATTTTTTTGATTAAAGCATCAGGTATCGGTTCGCCGGTTTGATAATGACGGGCAAAGAGTTTCAACATTTCCGGCTCACCGACCCAGTTTTCCATAATTTGCGAGGGAAGTTCGACAAAGTCTCGAGGAACAGCCGTTCCGGAAAGGCGGCGGTAGGTGCAGTCGGAGAGGAGTCCGTGGAGGGCATGGCCGAATTCATGGAAGAGAGTGGTCACTTCTTCAAAGCTGAGAAGAGCTGGTTTATCCTGGGTGGGTTTGGAGAAATTGCCCACATTACAGATAATCGGCGTTATTCTTCGGCCGTTGAGTTTATATTCTTTGCGGAAGGAGTTCATCCAGGCCCCCCCTCTTTTTGAGGGCCGGGGAAAGTAATCAGTGTAGAGAATCCCGACATGAGTACCGTCGGCTTCCTTGACCTCAAAGACCCGGACATCAGGATGATATTTGGGAATGTCGGTTCTTTCGACAAATTGGAGTCCATAGAGTTTATTGGCTAAAGTGAATACGCCCTGGATGACATTTTCTAATTTAAAATAAGGGCGCAGCATTTCTTCATCCAGCTCATATTTTTGTTTCTTTAATTTTTCCGCATAGTACCACCAATCCCAGGGCTGGAGTTTGAAGTTTTGGCCTTCTTCTTCGATGAGTTTTTGCAGTTCTCGAGCTTCTTCCTTGGCTTTTTTCAGAGCTGGCTCCCAGATCTGGCGGAGGAGTTTGTAGACATTATCCGGCGTTTTGGCCATGTTCTCTTCGAGGATATAGTCGGCATGGGTTTTATAGCCCAGCAGGTGAGCTTTTTCGATTCTCAAAGCAATGATTCGGGCAACAATGGCTTTATTATCATATTCATTATTGTTGTTTCCCCGGTTAATATAAGCCTTAAAGATTTTTTCCCGTAATTCCCGCCGGGGCGAATACTGAAGGAAGGGAATCATGCTGGGTTTATGCAGGGTGAAGACCCATTTTCCTTCTTTGCCTCTTTCTTTGGCGGCTTCAGCGGCGGCGGCGATAACGTTATCCGGTAGGCCGACCAGGTCTTCTTCATTATCAATAACCAGCTCAAAGGCATTATCTTCTTTAAGGATATTTTCTCCGAATTTCAAAGTAAGAACGGACAATTCCTGGTTTATCTCGCGGAGGCGAGCTTTTTTGCTGTCGTCAAGATTGGCTCCAGCTCTGACAAAATCTTTATAATATTTTTCGAGCAAAGTTTGCTGCTCGCGGTCGAGTTTAAGGTTGTCTTTTTGCTCATAAACAGCTTTTACTCGTTCAAAGAGTTTGGTGTTTAAATAAATATCATCATAATGCTTGGAAAGAAGAGGAGCTGTCTCTTTGGCAATTGCCTGGAGGGTGTCATTGGTATTAGCTGAGAGCAGATTGTCAAAAACATTTTCTACCCGGGTCAGAAATTCGCCGCTTCGGGCCAGAGCCTCGATGGTGTTGGCAAAGGTTGGTGGTTCTGGATTGTTGATAATCGCCTGGATTTCCTCCTGCTGCCTTTTCATTCCCTCCAGGAAGGCAGGCTTATAATGTTCTTCTTTAATCTGGTCGAAAGGCGGTGTGCCGAAAGGAGTGGTCCATTCGGTGAAAAAGGGATTTTCTGTTGTTCCTTCCATTTTTTCTTCCTTGGCACATGACATAAAGAAGAGTCCCAAAGTAAGAACAATAAGCCAGAGAATAATTTTTTTCATGATTCCTCTCCTTTTAAAATTATCTTCTTCTAATTTAACGCAGTTAGACTCTTAAAATCAACTTTTCTTTCAAGGAAAAGGTGCTGTGAGGAGCTCGAATTTTCGCCCTCGGTTGACCGCAATTTTTAAGTGGCCTTTTTTGGTCGATATAGATACATAAAAGAGGTTAGGTGTCTGACCCCTTCTTAATCATAAGTATACTTTAATAATAAAGAAGCTAATGACAAACCACAAAAAGAAATAATTAAAGCGGGTAAGTGATGAAAAGAGTTAGGGTTATCTCTTGAAAAAGCAAGGTGGGCTGGGTATAGTTGAGAAGGAATCATGGCCGAGAAAAAAATGCTCACCCCGATGATGGAGCAATACCTGCGGATCAAACGCCAGCATAAAGACTGCTTGTTGTTTTTCCGATTGGGGGATTTTTACGAACTCTTTTATGATGATGCCCGGGTGGCTTCCTCTGTTCTGGAAATAGCCTTGACTTCCCGGCAAAAGGTGCCGATGTGCGGGGTGCCCTACCATGCAGCCGACTCCTATATCGCCAAGCTACTGAAAAAGGGTTTTAAGGTGGCTGTTTGCGAGCAGGTGGAGGACCCGAAAAAGGCCAAAGGAGTGGTGCGGCGAGAAGTGGTGAAAATTCTTACTCCAGGTACAGCCCTGGAGATTGATTGGGAAGAAAAGAAAGAAAACGCTTTTATTGTCAGCTTTATTATCCAGCAGGAAGAATGGGGCCTGGCTTATTTGGACCTGGCCTCCGGACAGTTGAAGGTTATGGAGGAGAAGAGTCGAGGGGAGAAGGGACTAAAAGATGAATTTTATAAATTATCTCCTCGGGAAGTCATCTTTCCTCAGGGAGAAAAAGAAATAGCAGAAGTAATTCTCAACGAACAAGGGACTACACCTCCGCTGGTTACTGCCCTGGAAGATTGGGTTTTCGAAGTGTCTCAGGCCCGAAATTGTTTGCTGGAGCATTTTGGAGTGGCCACTCTGGCCGGTTATGAACTGGAAGATAAACCCCTGGCCGTGGCCGCCGCCGGAGCTTTACTTTATTATCTCAACCAGTTGAGAAAAGATGCCCTGAACCTGGTTAAGAGTTTGAGTCTGGTTCAGAGCCGGGAATTCATGATTCTTGACACCACCACGATTAAGAACCTGGAGCTTGTCCACAATCTCCGGGATAGCAGCCGGAAAGGCAGTTTGCTGGACATTATTGATTTTACTCTAACGCCCATGGGCGGCCGGTTGCTGCGCACCTGGCTGCTCCAGCCCCTGGTCGATGTCGAGGCCATTAACCGTCGTCTCGACAGTGTCAGTGAGCTGGTTGATAAACCAATTGAACGTCATAACCTGAGAGAAAAATTAAGAGAGATTCTGGATGTTGAACGACTAACCGCCCGGATTTCCCTGGAAATAGCTCATCCCCGGGATCTGGTGGCCTTGAAAAAATCATTGTTGAATCTACCGGCTTTGCGGGAATCAGTCGCTCTTTTTACCTCAGACTATTTACAGCAAGTGGCCACCAACTGGGATGATGCTGAAGATATTGTCCAGCTCATTGATGAGTCTCTTCTTGAGGAGCCGGCTTTTCTTCTGACTGAAGGAGGGATCATCAAGGACGGCTACCACGCTGAGCTTGATGAGTTAAGAAAGATAAGTCGTTCGGGCAAGGAATTTATCAGTTTAATCGAAAAAAAAGAGCGAGAAAGAACCGGCATAAGCTCCCTCAAAGTCAGATATAATAAGGTTTTTGGTTATTATATTGAAGTCACCAAACCCAACCTTCATCTTGTTCCCGATGACTATATCCGCAAACAGACTTTAGTTAATTCAGAACGGTTTATTACGCCGGAACTTAAAGAGTATGAGGCGAAGGTTCTCCACGCGGAAGAAAGAATTTCTGAGCTGGAGTATCAACTTTTTGTGGAGTTGCGGCAAAAGCTGGCCCGCCAGGTGCCCCGCTTGAAGAAAATAGCCGAAGCCATTGCTTTACTGGATGTCCTGGCCTCTCTGGCTGAGGGCGCTTCACAGCGTAACTATATTCGACCCGGGGTAAATAATTCTGACCGAATCTGGATTAAGAATGGCCGTCATCCCATCGTTGAAATTTTGAATGAGGAGCCATTTATCCCCAATGATTGTCTCCTCGACCGGGATGACCATCAAATCGTTATTTTAACCGGCCCCAATATGGGAGGAAAATCAACTTACCTTCGCCAGGTGGCTCTAATCTGTATCCTGGCCCAGATGGGTTCTTTTATCCCGGCCGAGGAAGCGGAAATCGGGGTGGTTGACCGAATTTTTACTCGCATCGGCGCCATGGATTTCCTCAGTGTCGGACAATCGACATTTATGGTCGAAATGCTGGAAACAGCCAACATCCTCAATAACGCTTCGGCCCGGAGTTTACTCCTCCTTGATGAGATCGGCAGGGGAACCAGTACTTTTGACGGATTGAGTATTGCCTGGGCCGTGGCCGAATACCTGCATGAGTTAGCTGAAGGACGACCCAAGACGCTGTTCGCCACCCATTATCATGAATTAACTGAACTGGGGATAACCTTGGAAAGGGTAAAGAACTACCATGTGGCGGTTAAGGATAAAGGCGATGAAGTGGTTTTCTTGCGAAAGATTATTCCCGGCCCTTCAGATAAAAGCTACGGGATTCATGTGGCCAAATTAGCCGGCATCCCCTCGACCGTGGTCGAGCGCGCTCGGGAGGTGCTTTTCAACCTGGAGAAAAAAGAGTTTGATGCTTCCGGACGGCCGTGGCTGGCTTACCGCAAGCGCGCAGCCGTCAACCCGGGACAGTTGTTTCTGTTTGAAGAAGATAAAGAAAAAGCCCGGTTGGAGGAACTCAAAAAGTGCCTCGAGAGCTGTGATCCCAATCGCCTTTCGCCTCTAGAGGCTTTAAATTTCCTTTTTGAATTGAAAAAGAAATTAACTGAGTAGCTTCCTCTATAAGATTACTTCCTCTCAGTTGACCCCTATTCAAAAAGCGGGGCCTCAGCAATTATAGTTAAATAAACGATTTAGTATTGATTTAACCTCAAAAAATAGCCCTTAAACATGATTTTTGCCCCTGTTTTTCCCCTCTAAGGATTTTAGAAACCCCGTCACTGCTCACTATGATAAATTTATCTAATAAAGAAATTGGGTGACCAGGAGATAAATCGAGAGATAATAAAAAAAATGAAAAGAAGAAGGGGATGAGAAATTTAGAGAAAGAGAGTATCAGTTAGTAATTTTCTGAATCTTCGTCGTAATCGAAGTCCTCATCCGATTCATTAAATTCCTGGAAGATCCGGTCCTCGTCATAAAGAGCTTCGCCAAATTCTTCTTTCCGTTTCTCGATGGCTAATTGGAATTCTTCTTTATCTTCGTAGCGGCGGATGTAATTGGAAGCCGAGTCGCTGTAAAGGAGTTCCAGATAATCATCTTCGATTACACAGAAGACGGATTGGAAATGGCCGGTCTGTAAATCGCCGACAATTTCTTCGATTTCGGCTTCGTTTTTGAGAGCATCAAGAGTAAGCCAGCTGGTTACTTCTATTTCTTCCATTCTTCACTCCCAATGGTAAAATAACAGTTTTTTCGTCTTTGTCAAGATGTTAAATTTAAAAAAAATGTTTTCAAAATTTCAAGTCTATAATAAAATTAATTATAACCTGTTATTGACATCTTCACCGGTGAATACTTAAATAGGGGAGGAGGTTGTAAATGCTAGACTGGAATAAACTTACAGTTAAATCGCAGGAAGCACTTCAACTGGCCCAGCGCAAAGCCCAGGAGTTGAAACACCAGGAAATTCATCCTGAACATCTGCTGGCAGTATTTCTGGAGCAGGAGGAAAACATCGTCAATGCTGTTCTGGAAAAGATCGGAGTTAACCTGGCTGCCCTTCGGCAAGAACTGGCTGAACATCTGCAGCGGTTACCCCGGGTAGAAGGGGTGGCGGAAATTTATATTTCACCTTCCTTACGCCAGATTCTCGCCGCTGCCCAGACCGAAGCTGACCAGCTTAAAGATGAATACATTTCCACCGAACATCTTTTCCTGGCTATCTTAAAGAACAGCCATCTCCCAGCTAGCCAGATTCTGCGCCACCAGGGAATAACGGTGGATAATTTTCTCCAGGCTCTGGCCGTTATTCGTGGCTCTCAGCGAGTCACCGACCCCGAGCCGGAAGGGAAATATCAGGCCCTGGAGAGATACGGTCGGGACCTGACCGCTATGGCCCGCCAGGGCAAACTGGACCCCGTTATTGGCCGAGAAGAGGAGATAAGACGCGTTATCCAAGTTCTCTCCCGCCGGACCAAGAATAACCCGGTGCTTATCGGCGAGGCCGGTGTCGGTAAAACAGCCATTGTGGAGGGCCTGGCCCAGCGAATAGCCAACGGCGATGTCCCTCAATCGCTGAAAAATAAACGGCTGATTGCCCTGGATATCGGAGCTCTGATTGCGGGCGCTAAGTTCCGGGGTGAATTTGAGGAAAGATTGAAGGCTGTTTTGAGAGAAGTAAAGGAAGCAGAAGGTCAGGTTGTTTTATTTATCGATGAATTACACACGATTATTGGCGCTGGCGCGGCCGAGGGGGCGGTCGATGCCTCCAATATGTTGAAACCGGCTCTGGCCCGGGGAGAACTGCGCTGCATCGGGGCGACCACCCTGAATGAATATCAAAAGTATATTGAAAAAGACGCCGCTCTGGAGAGACGATTCCAGCCGGTTTTTGTGCGAGAACCTTCGGTCGAGGAGACAATTTCCATTCTCCGTGGTTTGAAAGAAAAATACGAGGTTCACCATGGAGTGAAGATTAAGGATTCGGCGTTGGTGGCGGCCGCCGCTCTCTCCCATCGCTATATTACCGACCGACGGCTGCCGGATAAAGCCGTGGACCTCATTGATGAGGCGGCCTCCCGCATCCGCATGGAGATTGACTCCCTGCCCGAGGAGATAGATGAGCTCGAGCGGAGAATTACTCAGCTTGAAGTGGAGAAACAGGCGCTCAAGAAAGAAAAGGATAAGGCTTCCCGGGAGAGGTTGGCCAAACTGGAAAAGGAACTGGCGGAATTAAAGGAAAAACGAGACGAGTTAAAGGCCCATTGGACCCGGGAGAAGGAGATTATTTCCGAGATAAACCGCCTCAAGGAAGAGATTGATAATCTGAAAATTGAAGAGCAGCAAGCCGAACGGCGGGGCGAACTGGAGAAAGTGGCCGAGATTAGGTATGGCCGTCTAGTTGAGCTGGAAAAGAAAATCAAAGAACTCTCCACGAAACTGGAGGAAGTTCAAAAAACGCACAAAATGCTGAAGGAAGAGGTAGATGAAGAGGATATCGCCGAGATTGTTTCCAAATGGACCGGCATCCCGGTGTCGAAATTAATGGAGGGTGAGGTAGAGAAATTAATTAAAATGGAAAAAGTCCTCGCCACCCGGGTAGTCGGTCAGGACCACGCCTTGAAGGCCGTCGCTGACACCATCCGACGAGCCCGGGCAGGGATTCAGGACAGCACCCGACCGCTGGGCTCCTTTCTTTTCCTAGGGCCGACCGGCGTGGGGAAAACCGAGCTGGCCCGGGCCCTGGCTGAATTCCTGTTTGACGATGAGAAAGCCATGGTCCGCCTGGATATGTCCGAGTACATGGAAAAGCACTCGGTCGCCCGCCTTATCGGGGCGCCGCCGGGTTATGTGGGCTATGAAGAAGGCGGCCAGTTAACCGAAGCAGTACGACGCCGGCCTTACTCCATTGTCCTGCTTGATGAGATAGAAAAGGCCCATCCCGACGTCTTTAATATCCTGCTCCAAATACTTGATGATGGTCGGTTGACCGATGGCAAGGGCCGGACAGTTGATTTCCGGAACACGATTATAATCATGACCTCCAACCTGGGGAGTCACGTGATTAAAGAATTGAGCCAGGACTACGAAAAAATGCAGCAGGAAGTCAAAAATATCCTCGAACAACATTTCCGCCCTGAATTCCTTAATCGCATCGATGAGGTCATCATCTTTAAGCCGCTCACCCTGGAGGTTATTCTGAAAATTGTTGATATTCAATTGGAACACCTCCGCCAGCGATTAAAGGAAAGACGGATTGATATTGACATCAGTGCTGAAGCCAAGAGGTTACTGGCGGAGAAAGGATATGACCCTGTCTATGGGGCGCGACCACTTAAACGGACTATCCAGCAGGAGATCCAGAATCCCCTTGCTCTCAAGATTCTCGAAGGTCAATTCCTGGAAGGGGATACTATTTTGGTTGATGTGAACGAAAAGGGGGAATTTACCTTTACTAAAAAATAAAGTGAGTAAGGTGATATGACCAACCAAAAAGAAGGAATGGAACAAAGGGTTAAAAAAGCACTGGACCAACTTCGCCCTCATTTGCAGGCTGACGGCGGCGATGTCGAGCTGGTTGAAATCACTGAAGAAGGTGTGGTCAAAGTCAGGCTTCTGGGGGCCTGCATGGGCTGTCCCATGCGGCAGATAACTCTTACCCAGGGGATAACCCGGTTTATTAAGAAGGCCGTTCCTGAAGTAAAAGAAATTGAAGCTGTCTAGATTTTGCCGAAGGTAAATATGTCGGGCAAATAAGGGGAGTGGAGAGCATGAGGTCCGACCTCTCCTTGTCCGAAGTGCTTATTGTTTAGCCAACAAGCGGAGAAACCAGAAAAATAGAGACGCATCTTTTCGTTAGCTTTCGTCTTCCTTGTTTTTTTCCATTTTTTAAGGCCAGCCGAAGCAGACATTTTGTCACAGCAGAAAACCGACCATTTTTATCTGCCCTGGATACTTAGGCTTTATTGATTGACAAAAAAGCTAGAATATCGTAAACAAAGAAAAAAAAGAAGGAGGTAATTTCATGAGAGTGATGAAGAAGATGAGTTTAGTCTTTGTGGCCCTGTTGTTGACCAGCGCACTTACTTGGGGAAACGGGTTAAATCTTAACAGTCTGGGGACCCGGGCCCTGACCATGGGTGGAGCCTTTGTTGGTTTGGCGGATGACTTCAGCGCTATTTTCTGGAATCCAGCAGGAGCTGCCTTTTTCAAGCAGAAATATTTCGGATTTTACGGCACTGACCTTATTCCTTCATCCACCTATGAGTTGACTATGAATGTTCCTGTTATCGGTCCTTTCACTTTGATTGATGCCAAGACCAAGAACAAACATTATCTGGGTGGACTGGCTGCTTATTATCACCCTCTAACTCCGAATATTGTGGCGGGATTCGGTATCTATACTCCCTCGGGTTTGGGGGCAGAATGGAATGGCTCTGATTTTGCGCCGATTGCTGAAAATAATCCCGCCATAAAATGGCACAGTAAAATTGGTCTGGTTTCTTTTTCTCCACTTATTGCGATCAAGTTGAATGAACAGATTGCCTTTGGCGCCACTTTCAATATCAACTACGGTCTCTTTGATATTGCCATGCATGCTGGCACCGCTGATATCCCCATTCCTGTGCCCCCTTATTATATGGAAGTCGACCTCGGCCAGTATGAAGAGAGCATGAAAGGCTGGGGCTATGGGGCTACATTCGGCCTGATGGTTAGGCCGAGTGACATGTTTAGCTTCGGCGCTACGGTGAAGACCGCGACCACGGTGAAATTCAAGGGCGATGCTTCAATTTCCAATCTCAGTCAACTGGGAGCCAACTCCAAGTCCGATGCCGAAAGAGAAGTGACCTGGCCGATGTGGGTGGCGGCTGGATTGGCTGTAAAGCCTCTGCCGGAGTTAACTCTCACAGCTGATATTCAGTGGACCCAGTGGTCCAAAATGGATACGATGCACACTGATTTTAAAGACCCCTTCTGGCAGGTGATGATGGCCGCCAGCGGCGATGATGAAAGACCTCTATATTGGGATGATGCCACCCAGATCCGCTTTGGAGCTGAGTATAATTTCAAGACTTTTGCGGTGCGGGCCGGTTATTATTATGACCCCACGCCCACGCCCGACAGAACAATGAATGTCCTTCTACCCAGCTACACCTTTAATGTCTTCACTCTGGGTTTTGGCTACAACCTGAATGGGCTGCAGATTGATTTCGGCATCGAGTATTTAAAGGGCAAAGAAAGAGAAGTGCCTTTTGAAAAAGTGCTTCTGGACCCCGAGTATGAAGCGGCCATGCCCGGTGTCTATAACATGAGCATTCTGGTGCCTAATCTCTCTATCAGCTATCGGTTTTAAAAGAAACGCTTCGAAAATAAATTAATTTTATATTAATTAAGGGAGGGGAGGAGACTCTCCCCTCCCGCTTTCTTTTTGCTTTTTAGGATGGGCAGAAGTCCTCCATATATCTAGAAAGGAGAGAAGCATGGTAGTACGCAAGGCAGTGATTCCGGCGGCGGGCTTTGGCACTCGGTTTTTACCCGCCACCAAAGCTCAACCGAAGGAAATGCTGGTCGTGGTGGATAAGCCTTTGATTCAATACAGTGTTGAGGAAGCGGTTCAGGCTGGCTTGAAGAAAATCGGGCTGATTATCAGCCGTCGCAAGGACTCCATCCCGGATCATTTTGACGAGAGTCCGGAGCTGGAATATTTTCTGGAAGAGAAGAAGAAAATAGATCTCCTTGAGGAAGTTAAAAGGATTGGCCATCTGGCGGATTTTTGCTATATCCGGCAGCGACAGGCGCTGGGCCTGGGGCATGCTATTTTAATGAGCGAAGATTTTGTCGGCCGCGAGCCTTTTGCCGTTCTTCTGCCTGATGATATTTTTGATTGTTCGGTGCCCTGTATCCAGCAGCTGATTGAAGTTTTCCGGGAAAAGAAAGCAACGGTGATTACTCTTAAGCGGGTTGATGAAGACGGTATGAGCAAATACGGCATAATTAAGCCGCGGCCAATCAGTGACCGCCTGTTTCAAGTGGAAGCCCTGGTGGAGAAACCTGGGCCGGAAAAGGCTTATTCCGACCTGGCAGTTATCGGCCGCTATGTCTTCACTCCGGAAATATTTGAGGCGATCAAATGCACTCCTCCGGATGAGCGGGGCGAGATTCAAATCACTGATGCCATCCAGCTTCTGCTGGAAAAACAGCCGGTCTATGGTTTGCTTTTTGAAGGCAAGAGATATGACGCTGGCGATAAACTTGGTTTCCTCCAGGCTACCGTCGAACTTGCCCTAAAGCGGGAGGAGTTTAAGTTGGAGTTTTTTGAATTTTTGAAACAGGTGGTGAAAGAAAAGAAAGTTAACTAGTCTTTGAAGTTGTCCACAATTTTGATTTGAGGAGAGAGCTGTCGTTCTCTTTTTTTGAAGAACTTTTTTCAAATTTCCAATAAAAAGGAATCTCTTGGGAGCATTAACTGAATATGACTTTTTTCATCAAGTCTCTTTAATCCTGCCTTGGTCAACCGGTCTCCAATTGACAATTTTACTTCTATCTTGTTGAGGTGTTGAGCATTGGTTGGCAGGACCAAGACTACCAGCTGGTCTGAGGCCTTTTCCTATTCAACCCCCCTTGTGGGAGCTGACTATAAACTCCACCTCTTGTCCCCCTCCATATTTTTAGTCGATAGAAAGAGGATTGTTTGGAAAAATTTTTTTAGAGATTATTTCCCCCGGTTAGACTAATATAACTCTCGAATCCCCTCACCCTTTATTCCGTATTTGTCACTCTATTATTTAAACTCTGTAAATCCTCCTCGATGTCAAGTAATAGTTTCATGATTTGAATTAAAGCTTCTTTTATTTTATATTGTTCACTTGCTTTTATTCTTTTCCACCTCTATAAGATTTCTTCCTTCTTTTGATAGAGGAAATGGCCAGCAAAGAAGAAATTTTACCTCCTCTGGGTCCAGACTTTCGGACTTTATGCCTTAATATTTCTCTGGAAAGATCACTTTAATCTTGGTTCCTCTGTTACTCTCAATTTGGATTTCCCCATCCAATTGCTGGGTTAAATCTCTTATTAATTGAAATCCCATTGTAGAGGGATTTTCTACATTCACTTTTTTAGGGAGGCCAATTCCATTATCATTAACAAGAAAGTGAATTTTTTTGTTGCCATCTCGATATAACCGGAGAGAGAGCTCTCCTTTTTTTCTTCCCGGAAAAGCATGTTTGAGAACATTAGTAACGATCTCGTTTACCAACATACCAAAGGGAACAGCTTTATTTAAATCAAGGAGTATTTCTTCTAGATCCAAATTAATCTTAATTTGGTCTTCTTTTTTGGAAGATATATAAAATAGGTGATTGGTTAATTCTTTTATGTAAGAAGCAATGTTGATTTTATCAAACTCTTGTTTCTTGTAAAAGTGATCATGGATGAGACTCATGGAATAAACCCTTTCTTGAAGAGCCTGAAGATATTTAGTAAAGGTGGGGCTTTTTATGCTTCTAGCCTGAATCCTCATCAGGCTGATTATTATTTGCATGTTATTTTTGACTCGATGATGAATTTCTTGAAGCATAATATCTTTTTCTCTTAAAGAGGCCTTAATCTTTTCTTTATCTCTTTTCCACTCTGATATATCTCTGGCTACAGTATGCATGTAGGGGATTCCTTCAAGAAAGATTCTTTTATTGCTGAATTCAGTGTCTACTTTTGTTCTGTTTTTCCTGATAATTTTAGCCTCACTCAGGATGGATTCACCATTCATAATACGGTGAAAATACCGTTTATAGGCGTGAAGATCGGTTTCCTCGTGAAGATCAGGGATTCTCATTTTCAAGAGTTCTTCTTTTGTATAACCTGTTAGTTCACAAGCAGCTTGGTTGACTTCAACAAATCGTGCGTTTTCATCGGCGATAAAGATGGCATCCCGAGAGCCTTCAAAGATAGCCCTATATCGTTCTTCTCTTTTCTTGATTTCCTTTTCAGCTTTTATCTTCTCTGAGATATCTCGATAAATAGTAAATTTGGCTATCATTTTCCCGTCTATGGTAATTGGCGAGCCGATTATCTCCACATCTACTAAAGAGCCATCTTTTTTATACCTTTTAGTGACCACACGTATCCTTTCGCCTTTTTTTGTTCTCGAAGTAAGTTGAGTGGCTTCCTGGTAGAAGGCTTCTTTAGCCAGAATATCATCTATATTTTGCCCCTTTATTTCGTCACTGGAATAACCGAATAGTTTAGTAAATTCTTTGTTTACCCGGATGACTTTTCCGTCAGGAGATAATAGAGCGACAGGTTCTGGACCACTCTCAAAGAGATTGTCCAAAAAGATAGCTTTGCTAATTATTTCATCCTGGAGTTTTTTTCTCTCAGTAATATCCCTGATAATAGCCAGGACGGCCGGTTTCCCTTTATATAGGATCTCTGTGACAGTGAACTCAACATGAACCTTGGACCCATCTCGGTGGAGCAAAGCCGATTCGTATCTCGTGGGAACTTTTTCTCCGGCTAGTCGTCGTTTGTGGATTTCGACTACTTTTGGTAATTCATCTGGATGCACGAATTTTATATAGGGGACATTAATTGTTTCTTCTTTTGGGTATCCGGTGAATTCTCCTAGTTTGATATTAGCGTATTTGACCATATCATCCTGAACTATAGCTATGCCATCATTAATGTAATCGAAAACTTTAGTTAAGATGCTGTATTCCTGTTTTATCTCATTCAGTTCTTTTAAGAGTTGAGTTTTCGACTTATAGTTTACCGCCATAGGATTTTATCTCCTTATTGGTAGATTCAGTTACGATTATTTGGTAGATTTTGCAGAAATCAAACTTTTCATTCTTTAGATCAAAAGCTCCCTTTTTGTAAAACCGGCAGAAGAGAGATATACCGAGTGAAGAATGTCTGATTTCAAAGAAAGGGCAGTCTTTACAGCCTTGAGGTTTAATGACCTGGTTCTGAATTCCCATTCTTAGCAATTATTATCATTCCGTTAAATTATTATATTTATAAAACTGATAAATAATACAACCAAAAAATTTAGATTTAGTAAATCACCTTTAATGGTGAAATGTGGGGTGAAATTGTGGCTGAACCCGAAATTTAGCTTTTTAGAAAGGAAGATTTCTTTTCAATTTTAATATCCTAACAGGTCCGAACTTCCTGACAGCTCGCCTCAATTTTTTCCTGGAAATATTACTTTAATCTGGGTTCCTCCGTTGCTTTTAATTTGAATTTCCCCACCCAATTGCTGGGTTAAGTCTCTCATTAGCTGAAACCCCATAGTGGAAGGATTTTCTACGTCAATATCGTCCGGGAGACCTATGCCTGTGTCATTGACCAGAAGACGGATTTTTTTATTGCCGTCTCTGAATAGTCTGATTGAAAGAATGCCTTTCTTTTTTCCCGGAAAAGCATGTTTGAGAACATTGGTGATAATCTCATTAATCAGCATGCCAAAGGGGATCGCTTTGTTTAAATCAAGATATATTTTTTCTAAATCAAGATTAATCTGAATCTGTTCTTCTTTCTGATTATAAATAAAATAAAGGTGGGTCACTAGATCTTCTATGTAAGAGGCGATATTGATTTTGTCCAGTTCTGTTTTCTTGTAAAAATGGTCATGGATAAGAGACATGGAATAAACTCTATCCTGAAGAGTTTGTAAGTATTTTATGAATTGGCGATTTTTTATTCTTCTGGCCTGGATTCTCATCAGGCTGATGATTATTTGCATGTTGTTTTTGACCCGGTGATGGATTTCGTGGAGCATAATGTCTTTTTCTTTTAAGGATTTTTTGAGGAGTTCCTCCATTCTTTTCCGGTCAGATATATCCCAGATGCAGGAACGGGTGCCAATTATTCCTTCTTCAGTTGTTAAAGGACAAGCAGCGACTTCAATATAAACGGGCTCTCCATCTTGTCTGATACCTTTAAATTCATAAACCCGAGGAGCTCTTTTACCTAATATTCTTCTTTGGTGATAATTTAACACCCTCTGGCGTTCCTCAGGATGAACAAGGTCGTATATTTTTACCTTTTTTAATTCATCAACACTCTTAAATCCAAAAATTCGGGCAACCCGGTCATTGGCATAGATAATATAGCCATCTTTATCGTCGATGAGGATACCGGCTTCCGCCCACTCAACAAGCTCGCGGTAACTTTTTTCAGACTCTTTCAGTTCCCTCTCCGCTTTTTTCCTGGCAGAAATATCGCGATAGATGACATACTTTCCAATAACTTCATCCCCGGATTTTATGGGAGATTCAGTAATATGAACATCGAAGGAAGAGCCGTCTTTTTTAAAGCGAGTGGCTTCCAATTCCACTTTTTCTCCTTTATCTGTTCTTTTTCTTATTTGCGTCGCTTCCTCCAGCAATTCTCCCCGGGCCACAAAGTAGTCGAGCAGTTTTCCTTCCATTTCGCTGATTTTATAGCCAAACATGCTTTCAAATTCTTTGTTTACTTTGATCACATGGCCTGATTTGTCTAATAAAGCCACTGCTTCCGGAGAGTTCTCAAAAAGGCTCTCAAAAAATAAGGCTTTTTCTCGTATTGTTTCTTCTGCCTTCTTACGCTGCGTTATATCTCTTATTACGACGATAATGGTTGGTTTGCCCTGATAGATGATAACACTTGAGTTTACTACTTCTATATAGGTTACTTTTCCATCAGCCCCCTGGATTTTCAATTCGTAATGAGTGGGGACATCCTCGCCTTTTAGTCTTCCTTCGTAAGCTTTTCGGACTTTCTCTACATCTTCAGGATGAATAAATCGGTCATAAGTCGTTCCAATAAGCTTTTCAGCCGGGACGTTGACCATTTGAGCTGCACTTTGATTGACATTCTTCACCCGACCATCCTGAACGATGATGATCCCATCAGTAATAGTGTTAAAAAAATTAAGAAAAAGATTTAATTTTTCATGAAGTTCGCGGATTTCCTGGAGAAGTTCTTCTTTGGTTTTTTGAGCACTAGTTTTCTGAGTGTTCATAAAGGAGGCTCCTTATTATTTTATTGGGATTTAGAGAAGAGGAGGGCAGAGGGGGGGAGTAATGAAATACTTGATAAAAATGATTATTTTTACAGTATAATTTTGTGGGGTGCAGCTTGTTGACCATCCTTGTTTAATTTCATTTTTAGAAACTAGGAATAAGATAAAAGCATGAATCAAAATGCTTGTAAATCACCTTTAGGGGTGAATTTTTGTGGGAAAAATTATCAATAGCGCCTTTTCTTTTTGTTTCAATGAGCATTTGGTTTGTTTTAATAATTTGGCTTAAATCAGATATTACGATAATAAATATTGTAACAAATAGCAAGTTATTATAGGTCATCTTTAGGGAGAATAGGGAATGCATTTTGAGGGAAAGGATAGATAATATCGAGTAATTGCTTCATGGTTTGAGTTAAGGCTTCTTTTATTTCCCGTTGATCATTATGTTCATTTTCTTTCTCTATGAGAATTATTTATTCTTTCTTACGTTTATTAAGTAGAAGCGATATCCCGCCCAGAGTGCCTTTTTTGTTTCACCGGGTCCGGACTTCCGGACCCATTATCTCAATAATTCTCCGGAAAAATCACTTTAATCTGTGTCCCTCCATTACTCTTAATTTGGATTTCTCCATCTAATTGCTGAGTTAAATCTCTTATTAATTGCATTCCCAATGTAGAGGGATTTTCTATGTCAATTTCTTCAGGGATGCCAATTCCATTATCATTAAATATGAGGTGGATTTTTCTTTTTTCATCTTTATATAGCTTGACAGAAAGATTGCCTTTCTTTTTTCCTGGAAAGGCATGTTTAAGAACATTTGTGATGATCTCATTCACTAGCATTCCAAAAGGGATTGCCTTATTTAGCCCAAGATAAATTTTTTTCAAGTCAAGATTAATTTGAATTTGGCCCTCTTTCTTGCTGTATATGAAGAAAAGATGGTCGATCAACTCTATTATATATGAGGCAATATTAATTTTATCCAGTTCTGGCTTCTTATAGAAATGGTCATGAATAAGAGACATAGAAAAGATTCTGTCTTGAAGTGTTTGTAAGTAATTTGCTAACTTTGAATTCTTAGTTCTTCGGGCCTGGATCCTCATTAAACTGATAATTACTTGCATGTTGTTTTTAACCCTATGATGAATTTCTTGAAGCATAATTTCTTTTTCTCGTAGGGAGGCCTTAATCTTTTCTTTATCCCTTTTCCACTCAGTAATATCTCTGGCCACAGTATGCATGTATGGCCTTCCATCAAGAAAGATTCTTTTATTGCTGAATTCTATATCAACTTTTATTCCGTCTTTTCTCAATATTTTCGCTTCGCTGAGGAGGGATTCCCCCCCATGATACGGTGAAAATACCGTTTATAGGCATGAAGGTCAGTTTCCTCGTGAAGATCAGGGATTCTCATTTTTAATAATTCCTCGCGAGAATATCCGGTCAATTCACTAGCCGCCTGGTTAGCTTCGACAAACTTAGCGTTTTCATCAGCAATGAAGATAGCATCTCGGGATCCCTCAAAGATGACCCGGAAACGTTCTTCATTTTTCTTGGCTTCTCTTTCGGATTTTTTTATTTTTGATAAATCTCTCCAAATAACAATTGTTAATATTGTTTGACCTTTCTCTTTAATTGGGGCAGCAGTTATTTCCACTTCTATTGGATCACCTGTCTTCTTGAAGCGGATTGTTTCTATTCTTACTTTTTCTCCTTTTTTAATCTTTTCTAAGATCATATTTGATTCTTCTACTTGATCTTCTGAAACAATTTTTGCCTCTCTTTTTTTTATTTCTTCCTGGGAGTATCCAAAAAGTTCAATAAATTTCTTGTTAACCATGACAACTTTTCCTGAAGGGTCATAAAGAGCTATAGCTTCTGGGGCATGCTCGAGTATAGTCTCTAGTAATTTGGCTTTCTCTTTTATTTCGTCTAATAATTTTTTCCTTTCTGATATATCTCTAATAATAGTTATTGTCGCTGTTTTCCCCTGATACTGGACGATATCGGAATTAGTCTCTAGATAAATAGTTGAGCCATCTGCCCCCTTGACTTTTAGCTCATAACGAGAAGGAACATTTTCCCCGCTTAATCGTCTTTTATATACCTCTCGGAATCTAGCTACATCTTCATCGTGAATATATTTTTCAAAGGGAGTGCCAATAATTTCATCTGGGGAATGTCCAACCATTCTAGCTGCACTTTTATTAGAATACTTAATAAGACCATCTTGAATGATGATAATTCCATCAGTGACTGAATCGATAAAATTGAGCAAAATTTCAGGATGCTTTTTTATTTCATGATTTTCTTCAATTAGTTCGGATTCTAATTTTTGGCATGATGATTGCTTAGACATTTAAACCATTCCCCCCTGATTCTAAATTAAGATAAAATCCATTCAGATACTTCGATTTTTTTAACCTTACAGAATGAAAACTTTTCTTTTTTTAAATCAAAAGCACCCTTTTTGTAGAATCGGCAGAAGAAAGAGACGCCAAGTGAAGAATGTCTGATTTCAAAGAAAGGGCAGTCTTTACAGCCTTGAGGTTTAATGGTCTGCTTCTGAATTCCCATTCTTTGGAATTATTATTTTGTTATTTTATGAATTTATAAATTTGATACTATTTAGTACATCACCTTTAATGGTGAAATGGGGGGTGAATTTAAGATAATTATCTGATCCTCCCTTTGTTATTGTTTCAATTAACATCAATTTTATTTTAACGATTTTATTTGATTAAATATTACGATATAAAAAATTGTAACATAAAGCAACTTGTAGGTCACATTCACAAATAGTTTTGGTTGGTTGTTTGAATCGAATAGAAAGTGAGGAAGTCTAATATTTTATCGGGAGGCATTTTTGTCGGTTTGCCATTATTGTGTCCTTTCTTTAATAAAATTTGTATTACCTGATATCCAATATAGTACTCAGAATTCCTCCAGAGAAATGGCTTTTATTTCTCCCTCTATTTAAAATTGGGCACTACACTCATAGAGAGCCAGCTTTATTTCAAATATTACTTTTGAGCTTTTTTCTCCTGATAATGCCTTTTCAAGTATTGTTTTAGCTTTCTTCCCACCAATCTTTCCCAAAGCCCAGGCCGAGTATGCTCTTATTTGGGGCTTGGGGTATTGTAATGTTTCCTTTAACACGCTGATTGCCTTTGGATCACCGGTATTACCCAGGGCGATTATGGCATTTCCTCGGATTGCTTCAATTCCAGCCCAACGGGGGAAAGAGGGGACAACATTTCTGTAATATTCTTTATTTCCAGCGGCAAGTGGTATAAGTTGAGGGTTGTCACTGTAGTTTTCTAGAACTACAGGGAAGTTTTCGCGTGGCTTCACCCGGTTGTTGGCCGGGCACATTTTCAGGCACTCGCCGCAACCAAAAAGTCTAATGCCCTGTTTTTCTCTTAACTCCCTGGGCACGTAAGTTCCCCAGAGCCAGTTTGTAATACATCTCTTCCGTTCTATGGAGTAATCTTCGTTAATCGCTTGCGTGGGGCAGTCCTTAAGGCAAATATTACAGTTATCGCAGACCGGTAGTTTTATGGGGTTATCCGCGGTTTCTAAAGGCGCATCTGTAATCAGGCATTCGAACATTACCCAGGAGCCTAACTTTTCAGTCAGGACGACAGAATTTTTTCCATATCTCCCTAATCCTGCCCGAACAGCAGCCATTTTGGCAGGAATCTTCATGGATGAAACACATTGATAGCCTTCCTTTTTCAGGATTTCTTGAATGATTTTCTGGCAATGCCTGCGTAAGGGATTGAAAGATCTGCTCCCATAGGAAAAAATTCCTCGTGGCTCTTTCTGATAGCAATTTTCGTCTTTGAGTTGATAATAAAAACAGAACCCGGCTACCACTACTGAAGCTGCTCCTTTTAGTAATTCCTTAGGGTCAATAGTTTTCTTCTTTGTCCCTGATACTTCAAATGGTTTGGCTGAGGTAATGCCAATAAGATCAATTCCTGAAGCGTAGGCCTTTTCTTTTAAAATCCTGGTTATTTTATTCATGTAATGTTGTTACTCTTGAGTTATTTCCGGGAAGGGGGAGAATTGATCGGCCACTGCCCACCATCTTCCGTTTTCTTTTACCAGAATGAACATATCCCGTCCTTTGCTGGTCGCAATTCGACCGTTTGTTTTGTAAGTAATATTGTAGTAGTAAGTCACTACAGCAACTTTTCCCTCCCCGAATATTCGAATATCCGGGTCTAATTCTTCGAAATTAATAATATTCACTTTATCAACGAATCTTTTCCAGGCAGCGACACAGATATCTCTGCCCACCAAACGTTCTCGGGCAGCCGGGGAGATGACCACCATATCCCTATGAAAATAATTATTAAGCTCCTCCACTTTTCCTTCCGCCGTCCAGAGCCGGTTAAGCTGGTGGACTGTCATCCAGGCCTCTTGTTTTAGACTTGATTCATCCATGGGAATTTCTTCATTTTTTTCAACTTGGGAACAGCTTGATAAGGCAGCCTGGAAGATAATCATTATTACGAGAAGAAACTGGTGAAAACAGGAAGCTTTTTTTGTTGATAACATGATCAATCCTCCTTTATTTAATAGTGGTATAGGGGAACACAATTATTCTCTTGATTTAATTTTCCTGAATTATTCAAAAAAATAGTCATTACTTTTGAAACTCAATTCAAGCCATGATTTTGGTGTCTTTCTAAAAACATGTCTCTCATTATGACTTCAACTTATTTTGATGAAGACTATGTCTTTTACTTTTGGTTCAAATGGAGCCGAGACAGATTCAATTTCTCCTTTGCTGTTTCTGTTAGACCTGAATTTTATGGGATTTAGGCCAAGGTTGAATTGTTGATTAATTGACTCAAATGTATCTTTGCCAATGTATTGAAGGACTGATGTTAAGTTGTTATGAGTAATTTTGAGAAAATGGGTTTCATATTCTGATATATATAAAGTTCCATAGGCAGGATTAAAATATTTTCCTACATAACAGGAAACAGATGAGTCATTTTTTATATTTCTTTTAGTTTTTTGAGGGGATTGTTGTTTTTTTCTCTGTCGCGGAAAAGATTTCTTGTAGAAGGAATTCCAATCTGTTTTCTCAAGACCTAAAAGTAAATCATAAATCATGTATGATAATACTGTCGGAACGGGTGAATTTTCCATGTTCGTCAAAATAGCAACACTTACTCGGTCCTTTGGCATGAAAGAGATAAATGCTTTTATCCAGCTTTCTTTTGATTTCTTAAAACAGCTTCCAGGTTGCGGGGAAGCAGCTTCAAGTATTCGGTCAAGCTGAGTTTTTCAAGTTTGTCCAGTGTGGAGGTTGGTAGTTCGTCCTCTCCTAGGCCATTGAGAATCATGGAGGTTTCTTTTTCCGAGAAATGCTCTCTTGTTTCTTCCCAGTTAAAAACATGTTTATTGGCCCAACAAACTGATTGACAATGAAGACACCCCACCAGGCAGTGGTGCCACTCGGGTTTGATCCATTCCGGGAAGGACCCCTCTCTCTCGTTATGAAAAGTCAGGCAGAGTTCAGCTTTAATAAGAAATCTATCTTTTGGGATAGCCCCGGAAGGGCAACTTTTGAAGCAGGCCCGGCAATCATGGCAGAGGGCCATTATTTTCGGCTCCTGCCAGCTATCATCTAAACAAGGAAGATCTGAGAAAAATCCTACCAATCGATGAAAACTGCCCATTCCACTGACATAGGTGATGTTGTTTTTGCCGTATTCAGCCAAGCCGCTGCGGACGGCGAGGCTTTTCAAGGGAAGAAAGGTCCGGGTTATTTGATAACCAGCGGGAATAAGAGTTTCTTCAAGCATGTTTTTTATTTTATCATCTGGTTCATGAAGATAGGTGGGAGGAATGGTTAATGTATATTGCCTTTTTTTCCAGTGAAAAGAAACCAGTATTTTCGGCTGGGCAATGGAGATAATGATGATTGACTTGGCCTCGGCAAGAGAAGTGGGTGGAGAGAAATCGAAGAAGGAAAGGCATTCTTGAAAAAACATTTCATCCAGAAGATGTCCCCGGCGGTTGGTTTCGATTTCTTCTTTTAGTTGCAACAAGTGGTGAATAGAGATAATTCTTCCCGCTATTCTTTCTGATTTGAATTTCTTGTATATCTCACCTGGCAGAAATTTTATTTGATTCATGGGTATTCCTTTTGTTGTTCAATCTGAGCCCTGGCCCGATTGGCGAAAAGAAAGATTGGGATTTTTTTTCTTTTTTGTTCGCACATAAAGCGTTATCTCCTTTTAATAATGATGTTTTTTATTGCCAGGAGCAGAAATTTCTTTTTGTCCGCGGAGAGGATATGTTTTTTTATAATTTATTTCGTCCTTTTTTATTATTAGATTCTTTATTCCGTAAAATAGCATTGTTAACTCTTATCAAAATAATGTACTGAATTATAAATTTACACATTTTCTGTAAGATTTTTTAATAAAGACAGTTACTAGTTCCCCCTTTTTTCTGAGTTTTTGCTGAACTGGAAGAGAGCTAGTAAGTATATTATGAGGTGCAAGATTTCATGGGATAAATAATGGAAGGTTTTTCAAAAAGAAAGAAAATAAGCTTAAGGACCATCCATGAGGGTCTCTTTAAAACCTTAGGAATAGATTTCGGGCAGCTTAGCTTAATTATTCTGATGAGATAGAGTTGAATGAATAATAAGCAGAAAGTTTTTCGACTAATTTTTCACTAAAAACGAAATAGCTGCCTCCTTTTTTATTACCAATTTCAGCCGCCTTGTTATATATAGAAATCAAATCAATCGGGTTATAGACTATCTTTTTTGCCTGGTTAACTCCTAAATATTCGTCAATAACAGAGAACATGTAGGAACCTAAAATATAAGCTTTCCCCTGGACTCCATTAAGCCATTTCTGATGAATATCTTTAATAGATAATTTACCTTCGAGATTAAGTAACATATCTCTTTCTGCTTGTTTAAACAGTTCATTTAAATTGGAAAGGTGGGTATCCCAATCCTTAACGAGCATTTTAATGAAAGTGTTCTCAATTCTCCGTAGCATATCAAGGTTGTTTTGTGTCCTATTAATAAAATAAGTCGGCATTCCTTCGGCAGCTAAAGTTCCAAGCAGCATAACATTTGGGTCATTTTTAATTTTTGGATTGTGTTTATTAAGACAATAATAAAATCCCGAATGATGCAGTTCGTGAGCAAGGGTTATTATTATGTGTTCAAGATAAAGATTTCCATCAGGAGTTCTAAAGAGCTGAAGTACATCAAGACCATTCTCTTTGCCAGTAGAGAAAGCCGGTGAACCTCCAAAGAGGACAAAATAAAAATCACTGGTGAGAACGGCGTCATCTGGAAGATATTTTTTGGCTATTTTAATCGCTTTTTCTTGGAGATTGGCTTTCTTTAAGTCATTTATGTCTTTTCTTATCTTTTCCGGATCGGATAATGCCTGTTGCCAAAGTTTTTTTCTTCTTTCAAGCAAGGTTGGGTAACTCTTATTTTTAGTTTTTTTATCGGCAGGGAGTCTTTCGAGAGACTCCATTATGAACTTGAAAAATTCCTCGTTGTTCCATTTTCTGAACCTTGACCAATGATGAATTATTGCTTGACATCCTTTGGTGGGAGCAATGTTTTTCATAAAATAATCTTTAATTGATTCAAAGTCTGCTTCTTTTTTAATAAATTCAAGCCACTCGATTGTTTTTTCAGCCATGGTGAAGTCTAAGTTGACTATATCGGTCTTTTCCTGATTATTACAGAATAAGAACCAATGTAGTGGAAGCAAAAAGAAGAAACAAATTATTCTTTTTCTCATCAGAGACTTCTCCACAATTAAACTTTAATTTATTATTTATTTTACATATTTATCGAACCAATTGTGAACAATATTCAGCCATTCCGGCCAGAAGGTGCTTAAGTTATGGTCTCCATTTTCAAGCATGATGAGTCGGAATGGATGTGACACATGAAGTAGAGCTTCAGCCATTTCAAGAGCTTGTTCAGGTGGAACTTTCTCGTCTTCTGTTCCATGAATAATTAAAATAGGAGTATTTTTGGCCAGTTTGTTCGGCCAAAAAACCGCTGAGCGTTTTTTTAGTTTTTCGAGTGAAGTTTTCGAGTTGCCTCCGATTAGCTCTTTGAACACCCTCGAAATGTCAGGACGGGCCATTTCCCATTTGATGAGATTGGTGATGCCTCCAATGACAGCAGCGGCTTTGAAATGAGCTGTTTTCGAAAGAGCCAGATAGGTCATCATTCCACCTCGACTTAATCCCATAATACCTATTCTATTCGCATCTGCTTTTGGGTGAGTTTCAAGAAGAGGGATTAAAGAGAGAATATCATTTACATCTTTACCGCCGAATTCATCCATTCCTTCTCCTCCGCCACAGCCCCGATATTGACTAGCGACGACTATATAACCCCAGTTCGCAATTTCTGAGAGTAAAAACCAAACTTCCTCTTCTGTCCAGGCTCCAAAGTCCCGATTCCCTCCCCTGTTAACGATTAAACAGGGATACACTCTTTCTTGTCTGGGTTCGATTAAAAATCCCTTGACTTTAATTCCCTCGCTCATATAAGTAATACGATAAACTTTCACCTGTTTTGCTCTGCGGGGAGTATTTATTAGGAATTTTCGTAATTTGGGCAAAATCTTTCCTAAACGGAGGATATTTGCATAGGTTTCAGGGGTGAAAACAATCTCTTCTTTTTCAATTATTTCGCCGTTTTGGCAAAAAACTGTTCCCCTAAGAAAAAATAAGATAAAAGTAAATAACATTGTCCAGGTAATACATTTCTTTCTCATGTTAGTGTTTCCTCTTTTTATCTATCATTTGAAGTGGTATCATAATCTTAACTTCGTTTAAATCCTCAAAAAAGAGCAAATAAGTTAGTTCACTGGAAACTAATCATCTTTTTTGGTTTTGTCGTCTCACATAATCATTTAGGACCAATATTCTTTATTGCAGAGGAGAATACATTTTTTTATTCATTTCTTTTTACAACTTTATACATGGTTAAATAAGGTAATGATTTTATTTTTTGCCAATTGCTAGAGAGATAAAGACATCTCTTTAAAACACCGCTTCCTTAAGTTTAAAAAAGAGCTTCACTACAAGGGAAAATCAGCAATTGTTAAGAAGTGAATAGGGAGATGGATTTTTTCGAAATAAGAAAACAAGGGAACCTAAAGCAAGGCTCGTTCGTTTTAATTATTTTCATCGGTGAGGAGTTTGAATTGATTGTTTAACCGTTGTGAAAGTCTTCGACTTCAGCAAAATTATCCCAATTCTGAGGTCAAAAGAAGGAATATTATGTTGAGAAGGAAAAATTTCGCTGAGTGGAAACGCCACAGGCTGGAATATTTCTGAAAATGTCATGAAAAAATTGACGATATTGATCTGCTAGCGGACGAATTTGTTAATTAAAAAATTTTTCACATAAGGAGGAAAGAGATGAATCTGTTTTTTTCGAAGAAGCAATGCTTCATGATATTCTTTTTGTTTTTACTAGTGCTTTCAGGAATATTCCCGGATGAACATCTTACCTATCTGAAAAATAAAGATGTTATGGTTGAAATGAGTGATGGAGTGAGGCTTGCCTGTGATATATATTTGCCGAAAAAGGGGAGAACATTTCCCGTGATTTTTTTGCGGACGCCTTATGATAAAAATAAACTTGGGGCATCGGTAGGAGCCTACTTTTCTCAGAGAGGCTACGCGGTTGTAGTTCAAGACTGTAGAGGAAAGTTCGCCTCTGGGGGAAACTTTCTGCCTATAATTAATGAAGGAAAAGATGCCAAAGAGACTCTGGATTGGATAGGAAATCAGCCGTGGTGCAATCAACGGATCGGCTATTGGGGATCTTCATATTCCAGTTATTCAGGCTTTTACTTGGGAGCGATAAAGCATCCTTTGTTAAAGACTATGGTCAATATCGCTGGAGCTGGAGACATGGATCAATTCCTTTATCCCGGGGGGACTCTCCATCTTATGGCGACTCTTCCCTGGGCTCTTTTTTCCGAGGGTAAAAGCCGGAATTCTCTAGCGAATATTGACATAAGGAAGCTTTTCTTTTATGCCCCTCTCAAAGAAGCTTTTTCTTCAATCAACCGAACTTCAGACGTATGGAACATGTTGACGAATCCTAAACTTAGCGGATTATTGAAGGAGGAAATTTCCATATCTAGTAAATTCAGAGAAATTAATATTCCTATATTCCACATCATTGGTTGGAACGATATGATGTATCGAAGCAGTTTGTCGGTTTATCAGATGATACAGCAAGCTTCTTCGGGGAAGGAAAAGCCTCCGTTTCAAAAGATTATTATTGGGCCGTGGCATCATGATCAGCAATGGACCGGGAAGACGGTTGTCGGGGAGGAAGATTTTGGGCCGGCAGCGAGGATAGACAAACAATCCATTCTCCAAATGTCCCTTCAATGGTTCGATTACTGGTTGAAAGGCAATGATTCACCAATTGTTGAGGAATCGCCAGCCAAGATCTTCGTTATGGGAAAGAATGATTGGCGCGAAGCTTCTTGTTTTCCTTTGCCTTCGACACACCGTCAGTACTGGTATTTATCCAGTAGAAGGGGAGCCAGATCTATCAACGGAGACGGTGTTCTCTCCCTCATTCAGCAAAAGGGAGGGTTGGACTTTGACAGTTATATTTTTGATCCAATGGATCCTGTTCCCACAAGGGGCGGTGTGAATTTTCATTTTTTCAGGAATAACCTGGGTATAATGGATCAGCGCTCCATAGAAGAGAGAAAGGATGTCTTGGTATATACTTCTGAACCCTTTCCCCAGGATGTGGAAATAATCGGCCCGATAAAAGTCGTTCTTTTTGTGTCGACGCAAGGGAAAGACACGGATTTCACGGCCAAGCTTGTCGAGGTTCGAAAAGATGGCTATGCCCGGATCATCGAAGATGGAATTTTAAGGCTTGGTTATCGAAATTCTCGTCGGAAGTTTGAGCCAGTTGAACCGGGGCGGATTTATAAAATCACCATAGATCTGGGAGCAACTGCTATTCTTTTGAAAAGAGGGCATCGTTTGCGATTGGAAGTATCCAGCAGTAATTTTCCCAAGTATACGCGTAATCCTAATACAGGCGAAAGCCCGCTGGAGGCCAGTTTTTTCAGGAAAGTCCGACAAAAAGTATTCCACAATGAAAAATATCCTTCCCACCTCATTCTTACCGTGTTGAATAAAGAATAGTCCTTGTTCCCGCGGTATCAGTAATAGTCTCCTCCAAGAAAAACAACCACTATTTTCCTTTCTTTCCTGGCTTGTTAAGTACTGGATTACAATTTGATACGGGAAAAATTTGGTCATACTTGCCATGAAGGTAAAAAATATGAGCTGAAAGATAAATAGAGACGATTCCGATGACGAAAATGAGGTAATTTTATCACTCAAGGAATTCAAATGATGCTAATAGGAAAGAATACATATTCTGTCAGAGGAGAAAAAGATGCCAAAAAAAAGTAAAAAAGCAACAAAACAAGAAATTTTACAGACGCTGGCCCCTTGCGGTTTAAATTGTTGTAAGTGCTTTGCCTTTGCTGAGGGAGAAATCAGAATTCTCAGCGAAAGACTTCAGGAGTTACTCGGGGATTTCGACAGATATGCGGAAAGATTTGCCGAATTTCTGCCTGTTTTTAAGAATTATTCTTCGTTCAAGAAACTTCTTCACTTTTTCAGCCAGGGAGATTGCCTGGGCTGTCGAAATGGCACATGTAAATATCCGGATTGTGGAGTCATAAAATGCTATAAAAAAAAGAAGGTTGATTTCTGTTATCAATGCGACGAGTTTCCTTGCCGCAAGACAAACTTTGATCCGGATCTGGAAATGAGGTGGATTCAAATGAACACCCGTATGAAGGAAATCGGAATTGAGGCTTATTATGAAGAATCCAGACTCCTTCCAAGATATAAGTAGGGGAATTAGTTATTCTTAATATATTAATTATAATGCTGGTAGAGATTAATTGGGAATAAAAGGATGTTTCCAGGGGAAAGCATGAGAGAAAGAATATGGATTATCTGCTTACTTTGTTTAATAACTTTCGGTCCGCATTTCTCTTTTTCGATTCAGGGGAGGGGACAGGGGGGGAATCATCCCGCCTTGGGATATCCGAAAGTACACAAATTAAATGAGAATGTTTATGCGGTCACCGGTCTTTACCATACAGGTATAGCAAAAGGGTTTACCACCAATGCCGGCATAATCTTTACTTCTGGAAGCGTTATCTTCATCGATTCCGGTCAAACCATCGCTTCGGCAGAATTCCTCTGGGAAACTGCCCGAAGACGAATGAAAGGAAACGAGAAAATCTATCTGATTCTTACTCACCATCATTCAGACCATGTCTTTGGGATGAAGGTATTCAAAAAAAAGGGGGCTAAAATCATTGCCCATATTGGAGTAAAAAAAGAACTTCAGGCTGATAACGGATTTTATAAGCAATTTCTTACCAAGCAAATGGGCTGGGATTCGAAAAAAGCGGATGAAATATTCGGAAATGTCATTTTGTACATTCCGGACCAGACAATCGAAATGGATACGGTTTTGACTATCGACGGAGATGAGATATGCCTTCTTTGTACTCCTGGGCATGTTGTTGATGAAATTTGCGTCTACCATCCTGCCTCTAAAACTCTTTTCGCCGGAGATGCAATTTATGAAGGGACGGCCCCCACCACTCGGTTTGGCGGAACCGAGGATTGGAGAAAATGGATATTTCACCTCAATCGGATAAAGAAACTCGATATTCAAAACATAGTTCCCGGTCACGGCAGGATTTGTAGTAAGAGCGAGATTGATCGAAACATAAATTTTCTGCAGGAAAAATTAAAGCAAAAAAAATCAGGTATTTCCTTCAAAAACAGCGTGCTTTCAGCAGCGGTTTTATCATTTCTTTGGAAAACCACAGGATATCGGAGATAAAGATATGTCTGACAAAAAATGTCTGTGTTTGTTCTTTATATTATTCATCGCCGTGGGCTTTTATGTAATGGGGACAGAACTTCTCGGGTTGAAAAATTCAAACAGCCTGGAGATTGAATATACAGTTTCGGTAGAGGGAAAGAATGCCAAATATTTTAAAATAAGGGCCAGGATATCCGGAATTAAAACAGAATTTATTCAACTCAGAATGACCGGTAATTACGGCCGGGTTAAACGACTTGAAGAGCTTATACCCAGGATAGTAATTTTTTCCAGAGGGAAAGAAATTACTTCCATCGAAAAAATCAGCGAATTTTTATGGAATATTCCCCTGGGGGGATATTCAGAAATTGAGGTGGATTATGAGATCAATTCTCAATTCGCTTATTCAAATTTCAACCTTGTCCGTCTCCCTTACCGCGATGAACACCATCTTTATTTTCCCTCGGCATCGGCTTTAATTTTTCCGGCCCAGAGTTACTTAGAAGAAAATGAAATCGAGATTCAGGGAATAAAAATCAAGTTCCTCCTTCCTCGTGGATGGAAAGCCGCTACCAGTTGGGGAATAGATGATAAAGTGATTACTGTCCTTCCGCCTAGTCTGGATAGTCTCAGCACAGGCCTGATTGGTCTAGGGCCTTATAGAACTTATTCTTTCAAGGTTCAAGATATGCTTGTCGAGACGGCTTTCCTCGGATCCAGTCAGGTCCCGGATGAGGAATTTAATACAGTCATCACCAAGGCTCTGGAGTCGGGTTGTCGTCTTTTTGGGTTTTTCCCATTTTCCCGGTTCTTTTTTCTTATTCACTTTATCTTCGACCGCCCCGGTCAGGGAAGTGGAAACTTCCTTGGTTGGTCTTCCTGTCTCAATTATAGTCGGCGGTTCAATGGTTCAGACTGGATAGACAAGAAAACCCATATTTTTCATGAAATCTTTCACCTTTGGAACGGAACCGAAGGACCGCCGTTAAGTCGGGCTCAAAATGACTATTCTCTCATCTGGTTCTCTGAGGGAGTTACGCGGTTTTATCAATATAAGAATATTTTTAATTCAGGGCTGGTCTCAGAACAGCAGTTTCTTGATTTCATCGCTGAGGAATTTGAAAGTGCTTACCACAATTCCTATAGGGATGAAGATATCTATCGAATTTCGGAGAAGTATTACACGGATCGAGAGGCTTTTGAGCTTATCTACAGCAAGGGGTGTTGTTTGGCCTTTGTCCTCGATCTCAGGATGAAAACCAGATCTGGCGGAAAGAAAAGCTTCGATGAGGTGATGAGAGTTCTTCTGGAAAGAAATGATTACCGGGAAAGCGGTCTACCATTTACCAGAGACGACTTGGAGGTAGTTCTTCTAGATGTTTTAGGAGAGAAAGGTTTTTCTGAGTACCAGATGCTCTGTGGGCGAAAATTCGTCTCCCTGTTTAAGAACATTTTGAGCGAATCCGGCTTTATTTTGACAAGAAAAAAAGGACGTCGCCTTTATTTTGGAGTGCTCAACTTCGGTCCGCCCAAGGGGCCGGTGCAAGTGCTGCTTGTAGATAGGGAGAGTCCTGCCTATTCCGCTGGACTTCGGGCCGGAGATATTCTTCTTAAAATTGATGGCCAGGAGATAAATTCCGTGGGTTCGATTCGAAGACTTTTAGAGGGGATATCGGAAGACCAGTATGTGCAGCTAGAGATTGAGAGAAAGGGGAAACGATTAAAAATTATGACGCTTTGGCCTTCTTATGCCTGTGAGTTCGAAATCAAAAGGAAAGAAAAAGGGGAAGGGAACAAGTGACATTTTCATTACATGATAATTTTGCCAGTTGTAGTGATTATGAAAAACGAATCAGGAAATTTGTCCCTTACTATGATGAAATGCTCGACTGTATTATTTCCTGTCTTCCCTCCCTTAATTCTAATCATCGAATTCTGGAGCTGGGATGTGGCACTGGCAATCTTTCTGAAAAATTGATCCAGGAAAGGAAATGCCGCTGCTTGACTGCGATTGATATTGTCGAGGAAATGCTGGTGATTTGTCGAAGACGACTCGCCTTTTATTCCGGAAATTATGAAATCCTGAAGGCCGATATGATCAAATTTTCTCGCCTTGAAATTTATGACTATACTGTCTCCAATCTCGCTCTCCACTATCCAGAAACGGCCAAGCTGAAGAAGTCCGTTCTTAAGAATGTTTTTCGATCTTTAAAAAATAACGGAGTTTTTATTTTTTCAGTAATGCTTCACAGTGAATGTCAAAATCTCGTCTCGTTAATTTGGAGCGATTGGGAGAAAGATGTGTATAAGAAGGGTACTTCTCCGGAAGAAATTAATGATTGGTACGAGAAAAATCATAGATTGGATTTCCCGGCGACTCCCCATATGTGGCTGGATTGGTTGAAAAAAATCGGATTTAGACATGGCGATCTTATCTGGCGGAAAAACATTTTCGGCGTATTTTGGTCTGTCAAATGAGCAAAGTTTAACTTTTTCATAAAATTATAATTAAAGCGATTCCCCATCTCAAAATCTATCAAACTAGCAATCTATTTGGTCCCGGTTGGTTCAAATTCAGTTATAAAAGCCACTGAAAAAGGAGGTAAAAATGCGAAAGGTTTTATTTTTTATCTTGATCTTGGTGGTTACCCTTAAGTTGCAAGCATTGTCTTTACCTTCAGAGATGAAAAAAATTGAGAACAGAGTAATCGACTATTCTTGGGAAGAGGTTTTTTCCGCTGCAGTGGAATTATTAATTCAACATTCCTGGCAATTCCGAATTATGGAAAAAACGGCCGGATTTATCCAGACTAAGCCGTATTGCTTTGAATTCGAAGGGAAACAATACTTCCTTTACATTCGGATGTTTCTCAGGCCGATCGACCGACATCGAACAGCAGTGCATATCAGTTGGCAAGCGGATAACCTCTATCTGAATGCATTGAGATTACCGGTTAAGATAGGCAAGGCTCAAAGGTCAATAAGAGAGAAAATCAACCAGTACTTTAGTGACTTGTTATCTATTTTAGAGTCTGAGTAATTGGAGAAGAAGAGGGTGAACAGAAGATTATTTTTAAAATCGCTCGGATTGGGGTCGCTGGGAACTAATTATTTATTTGGATTTTTTAACAAGTTAGAGATAAATCGTTCGTTGAAAGGCCGGGTGGTCGTAGTAAAGAAAGAGAATCCGACTGATAACGAATTCTACCAAATGTTTAAGCTGGGTCTGCTTACCTTGACCAGGACACAGGATCTTTCCCAAGCGTGGGGTAAGTTAATATCCAAGAAGGATATTGTCGGCATTAAGATAAACACCAATCACACCCGGTGCTTTACCAATCTGGGATTGATTGAAGCGGTAATTCGATCACTTCAGAATTACGGCTTGAGTTCCAGTCAAATTATAGTCTGGGATAGATTTCGGGAGGAATACGGACTGAAAGGAGTGGGCTATGATATAAAGCAAGACCCGGCCAATGTAAGATGGTTGACAACAGACACAGCGGATATTGGATATGATCCCGAATGTTATTACTTTCATCCGGCAGTTGATGAAGGGCGGAAGAAGTGGTATGCCAAAACGGAAGTTTTCTGGCATCCCCAGAGATCCTATTTTTCAAAGATCGTCACCGAGATGGTGACGAAAATAATCAATCTGCCTACCCTGAAGCATCATGCAGTGGCCGGGGTCACGCTGAATCTTAAGAATCTTTCCTTCGGAGCCACTAACAATACCCCACGCTTCCATGCCGGCTGTTATGTCCAGGCGATACCGGAAATTTTCAACTTTGGTTGCTTGAGAGAAAAAACTGTTCTTCATGTTATTGATGGAATCAAGGGAGTTTTTGATAAAGGGCCTGTGGATCGTGGTCCGGAGTATATATGGCCGGAAGGAAAGCTAATCATGAGTGTCGACCCGGTAGCCGGTGACAGCTATGGGTTAAAATTAATTAATGATGAAAGAAGGAGGAGAAATCTAACTCCAGTGGGGGATTTGAGGCATCAACTGGACTACCTTGTAGAGGCCGAGAAAAGGGGATTGGGTCAAATTAAATCTAGGGTGGTCCACTTAAACATCTGATATTCAAAAGTGAATATGATCTAAAAGTATGAAAATTTATTAGAGGTGGAAGATGAAATTTGAAAACCGGAGAAAAAACCAAAAACTGAGTAGGGTGATTAACTCAGCCTCTCAAGCTTTCCTTAAACAAGAAGATGTATATCCAGTTTTCCGTAGAGAGGTCATACACGAGCTCTTATCCAGGCAGTTCATGGATTTTGTTGTCACTCTCTTTGAGATTCATAACGTAAGAAGTGGTAAACCATTTAATCTCAGAAACTTCTTAGAGACTGTAGAGAAGAATATTATCCTGAGAGCCCTTCAGCTCAGTAATGGGAACGTGAGAAGAGCTTGTATTCTGTTGCAAGTAAAGCATACAACTCTCCATGCAAAGTTGAAAAAACACAGGATCCGCTTGAAAGCATTTCCTTTTATTGATGAATATATAGGGTAAATAATTGGATAATAATAGGTATTGATCGGTTTCTATCTTCATAATGTTAGAGTTTGTGTCGGAGTTATTTTTCTTTTTCTCGTAATTGATTTCGGAATTGAGATGGGGTCAGCCCGGTATGTTTTTTGAAGGCTCGGTTAAAGGCTGATTTGGAATTGAAGCCGACCTCATAGGCAATTTCCAGAATAGAAGCCTTGCTTTTGACCGAATGCTTTAATTTTTCCTTAGCTTCGTTAATCCGGTAGCTATTGATAAGGTCATTAAAATTCTTATTCAATTTTTCATTAACTACCTGGGAAATATAGTGTCGAGGAATTGATAGTTCTTTCGAGAATCGATCCAAGGTGAGATTTTCTTCCCGATACATTTTTCTCTTTTCCAGGGCATTGATGATATCCTGGAGATATTCTTGTTTCTTCTCCCCAGACAAGGGAGATGTTTTATATTTCTTTGGTGAAAAGATGAACAGTTCTCTGGAATAGGCCAAATAAAGAAGGCCGCCTAATCCGGATATAATCAACCCGATGATCAGCCAGAAGTAAGCACTAAAAATGAAAGGTCGCTTGATTTGAAAGGAAATCGTGTCTCCTTTCGTGTTCCAAATACCGTCACTATTGCAGGCGGTAACTTTGAAAGTGTACCACCCCGGTTTTAAATTCTGGTATTTGACTTTTCTTGATTCTCCCGGTTGAATTTCTCTCCAGCTGGAATCATGGTTTTCCAGTTTATATCTGAACTTCATTTTATAGGGGGCGATAAAAGAAAGAGCAGTGAAAGTTATGGTCAGATTTCCCTTTGGTAAGCTGATTTTTGTATTAGAGGAGAAAAAGTTGATTGGTTTGTCATCCACTATGATTTTTTCAATATGGACAGGTGGAGGAATTTTATTGATAAGCATGCTTTCGGGGTTGATCATACTGATTCCATTCACCAGGCAAAACCAAAGAGTTCCATCCTTTCTTTTTAAAGCAGAATATTGCGAATATTTAATACATTCATCAGATGGAAGGCCGTCCTGGGAGGTATAGTGATTAAGGGTGAAAGTTCGTTTTGTGCCCTTGCATATATCGTCGATTTTTGCCCGAGGAATCATGGCAATCCCATTATCAGTGGCTATCCAAATATGGTGATTATCATCTTCCAAAATATTGCAGATCAAATTGCTGGGAAGTCCATTATCGGTAGTAATTACCGTGACAGAATTATTTCTTATGAGGATGAGACCACCACCCTCAGTTCCTATCCAGATATCTCCCTCTTTGTCTGCCAGGATGGACAGCACCGGGTGATTATCAAGTGAGCTTCCCAGAGTAAAAGTTTCAAAATGATCACCTCTGAGGTAGGCTGTTCCCTTTCCTGTTCCGACCCAAATTCTGCCTTCTCTGTCCTCAGCAAAACAGAGAATAATGTCGCTGGGAAGTCCTTGATCCGTAGAATAAGAGAGAAATTTTCCATCTCGCCGGACTGAAATTCCATGTCTGGTCCCGATCCAGAGGGAGCCGGATGAATGGACAAAGAGGGTCCTTACGAGATTGTTGCATAAACCGTCTTCTTCAGTGTAATGATGCAATTTTCTCATTCGGTCGATTTGATAGAGGCCGTTGCCGTAAGACGCTATCCAGATATTGCCGGCCTGATCATGACATATTGCCCTGATTTCTTGGTATGAGCTTTTTTGTAATTGAGGAAAAACATTAAATTTTTTCAGTTTTGAGGCGTTTTTTTCCAGGATATTTATTTGACCATTATTCAGTCCGACCCACAGCTTTCCTGTCTGATCTTCATATAAAGAAAGAGGAACCGGGTTGGATAAGCCGTCCTTCAGAGAATATGTGTCGAATTTTTTCGGCCTGAACTTTTTGAGGCCGTCTCCATATGTGCCCGCCCAAATAGAATATTCATGATCTTCCTTTAGGCTTGAAATACTGGTTTTTTTTATGATTTTATCGACAACAAAATCTCCCTTATCATTTTTATAAATAATACTTAGGTCTTCTTTGGTTCCGACCCAGATATTCCCCCAGTGATCATCCTGAATGGCATTTGGGTACAGACCGGGAAATGCTGCCTGTAATAGCGTGTCCGCTTTTGATAAACCACTTGAATTAAGCATAAATAATCCTTGGTCGGTGCCGATCCATAAGAATCCGGAGCTGTCCTTATGGATGGTGGAGATGATACTTGATTCGAAAATATCATTGGGACCAGTGATTTTTTGAAAGGAGCTGTTGGTCATTTTGAATAACCCTCTATGGGTTCCGATAAAAAGAGAGCCGGTGTCATCTTCATAAATAGTGTTGATAATTTCATTTCCAAGTCCGTCATCGGAGTCGAAATGCTTGAAGATTCCCTTATGGAATAGATTTAAATAATTATCAGGAGTCCCAATCCAGATGCGCCCCCGACTGTCCTGAAAAATAACCTTGATGTAATCACTGGCCAATCCGTCGTTCGTTGTGTATTGTTTGAAAGTACCTCCCCTGTAGAGGAAAATCCCGCCACCTTCTGTCCCAATCCAAAGTGAACCGTCTTGGCTTGGATGGAGACAGGTGATTCGATTGGAAATCATCTGGCTGAGGTCATCCAGCTTAAAGGATTTAAAATTCAAGCCGTCATACCGAACAAGTCCCTCGGTGGTCCCGATCCAGAGATAACCGTCAGAGGTCTGGGTTATGTCCAGAATTGTATTTCTGGGTAACCCTGCCTCTTTATGCCATTCTTCCAGGATGAATTGACGGGATTTCAAGAAAGTTCGCTGTGGCTGGAAAGGAAGAATGACCGGGGAGAAGGAGAAAAAAGATATTAATCCTATCACCCAACCTAACAGAGTGGTTGATAATAAATTAATCAAGGTTTTATTTTTTGATGCGCTTGGTATACTCATTTTTCCCTTTGGTGATTTTAGTGGAAAAGGAAGGGAAGGACTTGGGCTTGCGAGGGAGCGAGAGGGAAATTAAAGAGTAGTAAAAAGAAAACAATATTTTCTCCGAGGAAGACTATCTTCTTTTGTGCTTCAATCTTATTAACCTATTACTTGGACAACCAAAGTAATCTCGAGGAAAGCGATAGTTATGCTTTCTTTTTTATTATATTTATTTCCAAATTGCTTGCAACTGATTTGTTTCTCTTCGACATTCTGCCTTTTTAGTTGTTTTCAGTCAAAATGGAATCAACATTTCTAAATGCTGAAACGTTATTTATATAATAAAAGCATATAATTTTATGGCGAATATGAATGTGATTTTTCAAGAGGAGGTTTAAGTGAAAGGTGCTCGACTGCTTTTTTTAATTCTAATAGGAATATTATTAGCGGCCTGTGGCAGTCCCTCAGTTAAAGAGACGGATTTCCTGGAGACCAGTTCTTTCCGGATTCAAGACCTAAAGCCGGGTCCGATGTCAGGGGGTAAAAACACTTTCCGGGCTCTGGTGACTAATAGGACTGATCAGACCAGGTATCTAGTGATGGACATCAGGTCTGAAGGGTTGGGGCTTGGACGAGCTAACTGGCAACGACCTTATAGCTTCCGCTTTGATCCCGGTGAGTCTCGAAGAATCGAAGTGGAATATGAAATCAGTGCTCCTTTACTTGCTCGTCTGATAATACGGTTTGGAGAACTTGAAGAATATTTTGACTTTGACGAATTTGTAACCTCGTTACAGGAAGGAAGAAACGTTCCCCCACCTCCTGAGGTCAATTATCAGGTTACACATATTATCGTTCCAGGTGAAGATTATCTCGAAAAAATTGAAATGGGTGCCCGGATTGATTCTTATTCGTCCCGTTTGAATAGAATTTCGCCAGAAGAAAGAGATCTTATTAAGTCCAGGTTGTCCGAAATCATCAAACGATCAAGAAACAAGAGGGATGAGAAACGGGAGCAGCTCCGGGAGCTTTTGCGGATTGATCGGCCTTGTCCCGAAGAATTCGATCCGAGAAAAGAGGATTGGTCAACCAGGAGCGCTTATCTGAATTCACTCTTTGAGAAGAATTTTATGTCAGTTGAAGTTTTCTCTATTGCTGGAGAGAAAGAACAAAGGATAAAGGCATTTTTTTCATCCCCGCAGAAAAAATCAGCCCGAAAAATGCCGCTTATCTTACTACTCAGTGGAAATCCACCCGGGATGAAAGAAAGCCTGGTTGGAGCCGCTCTCTTTTTCGGCCGTTTGGGATATTTAACGGTCGGGATTGACAGACGACCGTCGGCCCGAATACTGGATAAAAAGGAGAAATTTCTGGCCAACTATGCGGACCCTGTTTTTGATCTTCTTAGATTGTTGGATTTTCTGGAAGCTGAATACAAGGATCGGTATTCCAGGATAGGACTTATTGGTTTTTCTGCGGGAGCAAAGGAAGGTCTTTTAGCTGTGGCGCTGGACAGCCGGATTGAAGCAGCCGTGTTAGCTGCAGGTATTTCTTCGAATAATTGGCTTTTCAAAAATGAAGCTTGGTTTCCGACCTACTCGGGAATGATTATTTTCCCTGAACTTGGATTGGGGAACCCGGAAATCGGAAAACTTACCCCCGAAGAATTCAGGGAGAATCTAAATAAACTGAAGCCTGAACATAATTCTAGAGCATTAAAGATTTATCGTAAGATATTTCCTTTCTTTGATCTGCTTGATTCTTTACAGGTAGGGCCATTAGCCGCCCCAGTCCCGGTTATGATTGTCACCGGCGCCCGTGATGAACAATTTCTGGTTATCGGCGCGGCCGAAGTGGAGGAAGCCATGGGAAAGAAATATCTCCGGCAAGGGCTTTCTCCTTTATTGGAGTTTGTTGTTCAACCCCGGGCGGGTCATACTGTGGATATTGAAACCACTTTTATCATTGCTGCTTTTTTCCGAAGATGGCTTAAGTAATGGGCAGCAGCTTTACTAGATATACATAGAAATTTCCGGATCCTTTTCCCGGTCTCCTTGATCTGGGTGTTGATGTAATAATATTTACCTATTTTACGGAGTGGCATCTTTGTCAAAAATATATGTTTTTATAAAGTCAACATGTTCTGCTAATTCTGGTTGAATTTTACAGCCTAAAGGATCTAACCCTACTTGCATTCCTTCTCTTCTTGCTAATTTAAGAGCTGGGACAAAATCTAAGGTGATTATTATTAATAAGTCTGCAAGTCTTTTTGTGACTATCCATGCTATATCCAGGCCAATTTTCATATCTACAGATTTTTGTTGTATTAAAGGTCACACATCTTGTTCTGTTAAATCATCGATTGAGATTTTTCCATTTATTAAATCCTTAAATTTTTTTGAATCAAGAATCCATTCTGCATTTCTCCAAATAGTTTTCCCAAGCCGAAGTGATAAATTCGGAGTTTTTCTAATAGAATTGAATAGAGCAAATTGATCTTGAGCAACGGATGTTCTACCAAAATCTATAAATTTTTTGTGATCGGGTTATGTCCTTTTAAAGTAAGAGGTTCTGTATCATAATAAAAAATTCTATATAAACTATCAGTATCTCTTAGAAATTTTAGGCAGTAGGCTCGGATATTAGGGCCATCATAGTAAAACGTTTTTAATTGATAAACTCTTTTCCTCATAAACCATCCATCGATCATGAATACAGTTTTTTTCATTTATACGCCCTTTTATGATTCAATAAATAATAGACAATAATTTATTTTTGATATAACTATTTTTGATAAAAACAAAAGCCCCTTGCTCGATTCCGACTATTTTTTATTGCTGGAATGTCGCAAGGGGCGATTTTTACCAGATCTAGCATTAATATTAATTAAGAATTTTATCCTTTCTGTCAAGCAACTTTTCTTTTTTATTTCACTTGTATTATGCATTTTTTCCCTTATTTTCGGTTTAATTACTTTTCCCCGCAGGCTACGTGTTCAGTTTCCCTAATTTTTCTTTCCAAATTTATTCTTTCTTCTTTATCAGAAATATAGGTAGCAGAATAATATATTGAACCAGAACAATTTTCTTCCCAGCAATCTGATCGATCATGATTTTTTACCCGGTCTCTTACATTGTCTGATTCACCTACATCAAGAATTTTCCAATTATCTCCATAACGACACCAACACACATAAACTCCCGGTAATGGCTGTAACTTATCGGGATCATTATAAACTCCATCAAAATTATAACCCCACCTTGAAAAACCCATCATAACCTCCCCAAGTTTTATCGATATCCCTTTGAAGGGAATGGATCCTTAATAATTAGATTCTTTTCCCCTCATCAACCCCCTTTTTTACTGACCATAGACTCCACCTTTTGTCCCCCCCTCAATTCCTTTAGTCGGACAAAACGAGATTGTTCGGAAAATTTTTTTTTAAGAGAGGAGTTTTTTTTAGTATGACCTTTTAGTTTGAGACAGTCTTTTCACAAGCTCTGAAATTCCATCTGCATATTCATATAATTTCTGCTTGGTGTTTTCATCCGGTGACCCCTTACTAACTACACCAAAATAACATTCTCGGCAGAATCCTTTGATGATCATACCATGTACTAATAAAACTTGATTAATCTCCATAAGGGCAAGATCGTGTCCTCCTCCCCAGAAAGCGCAGGAGGTGAAAGCTCCACCTATTTTTCCTTCAAGCTCACCATGTAGATTGACAGTTTTATCTAGGAAGCTTTTTACTTCGCCAGCCATTGAGCCATAGTAGGTTGGAGAACCAACTAGAATACAATCATAGTGGATCAATTCTTCAACGTTTATTTCGGAAACACGTTTCATTGTTACAGACATTCCATTTTCTTCAAGTCGGTTTTTTAGAATTGTTGCCATTTCTTTCACACTGCCTGTCTTAGAGAAATAGCAAATGATGATTTTTCCCATTATTCTCTCCTCGATGAGTTGTCCTTCTTTCTAAAAGTTGAGCTAATATAATTCTCGAGCTCACTCAGTCTATATTCCATATTTGTCACGCTATTATTTAAACTTTGTATGTCTTGCTGGATGTTGAGTAATAGATTCATAATTTGATTTAAAGCTTCTTTAATCTCATATTCTTCATTCACCTTCATTTTTCTTCCTCCTCTATGAGAATTTTTGATTCTATCTTACGTTTCTTAAGTATAGGAGCTATTCCGCCCAGAGAGCCTATTTTGTTTCACCGGGTCCAGGTGTCTGGACCCATCGCCTTAATATTTCTCCGGAAAAATCACTTTGATCTGCATCCCTCCATTACTTTTAATCTGAATTTTTCCTCCCAATTTTTACAGGAATCAAACCTTTCATTCTTTGGATCAAAAGCTCCCTTTTTGTAAAATCGGCAGAAGAGAGACATGCCGAATGAGGAATGTCTGATTTCAAAGAAAGGGGAGTCTTGACAGCCTTGAGGTTTTATGACCTGGTTTTGAATTCCCATTCTTATTATTATTCCATTATATTATAATAATTATAAATCATATAAATATTATAAGCAAAAAATTTAGCTACAGTAAATCACCTTTAATGGTAAAATGTAGGGTGAAATTAGAGATTATGACTTATTATTCTTCATATCCACCACCTCCTCATAACGCAACAGATGCATGTGGCTCTGGTGGTAGTTTAGGTAATTCTAATGATTTTGTGACTTACACATCTTGGCAAAGTACTTACTTCACTGGATGTAATTATGACGATCTATCTGGAAATGACCAATTTATAAGTGTGTGTGACCCTGATATGAGAGATATCAAGTTACCCAGACGCAGGTTTTTGAAATACTTAGCTAATGGTCGTAAGATAATTTCTCCGAGTAATGCTGTTAAATTCAGTAATGTAGGATTAGAACAATATAAGCTGATTAAAGAGAGGCGGATTGCCTCAATTTTAAGAACAAGCTAACCTGGTAAACACCAACTTGTTGCCCGCCTTGATCAACCAACTTCTTATTATTTTATTTTTCCTTGGGTTGATAAGGCTGGTGAGCGTTTGTTAGTCCAAATAGATACTCGTTTTGGCACCTTTTTGAGTTTGCAATTGAAGGAAGAGCCAATACAGAGGAAGTTTATTTCCAAAGAGGCAGCTCTTAAATCTATAGTTAAGTCTATAGCCTATAAGAAAATTGAGCTTTATGAAATGGAAGGGAGGTTAACAATATTCCCAGACGTAGTATGCATATCCCCAACCTTAGTATGGCAGCCATGTTGGGAATCCTTTTCACCACATTTACCTTTTTACCAGTTTACTATAGGTGATCATAAAATATACGTAAGAGTTGAGATAGAGAGGTTTTTACAAAGATTACAACCAGAGGGAGAGGTGTCTGATATAATAAACTAAAAAAATACCCATCCTTTGTGGTGAAGATATCTTGATACGCGAAGACGAAGCTCAAGAGGTTGCAAAAAAGGGTCTTGAAGAGTATGGACTGACCAATAACCCAAAAATAAAATCTATACTTGAACGTGGATTTTTTGAGAAACCCTTATTCATAAAATATATGGTTGATATAAATCATTCATATTATCTTGTGCCTGTGAGAGTAAATAGTGGAGTCATGTTGATTGCCTGAGTGGATGCCTTTAAGGGCATACTGCTTGAAGTTGTTTTTTCCAAAAACCTGTTTCTTCTTCATTTGTCAATAGGCGCTGAAAAATGACCCCTCTGGAAGGGAGATTAAATGAAGGAACAAAAAACACTATACTTACTCCCGATTAAAGAGTCGGGAGGGAAGGAGATGATTCTTTATAAAATTTAACTTTTTTGACGGGATTATTACCCTGGTAGATCTCCCAGTCAATCGCCTTGTAAAACATTCCTCTCAGGATCTTTTCTTTTTCTTCTTAATATCGTTCAAGTGCTTCCGTTTTGTTAGTTGTATATAGAGATTTCCTGATCCTTTTCCCGGTTTCTCTGATCCGGATATCGATGTAATAATATTTACCTATTTTGCGAAGTGGCATTTGGGTTTAGTTATAAAATTTTAATGTATTTTAGTCAAAATGAAATTGCTTCAATTAGTGTTATAGTTTTTTTATAGAGTATATAGTTGTTTTACAATTTATACATTTATACAAATATTCTTTAGTAAATCCACTTGTTTTTATTGGAGAAGGCAAACTGGGGATAAAACTTAAGTTTCCACATACAGGACATATTTTTTCCTCTAGTTCATCAATATTAAAATATCTATATTCGCATTCTTTGCAAATCTTATCATATTTTTCTATTTCTTTTCCTACTGGCCAAAGAGGTATTACTTCTCCTTCCTCTATGCGTTTTGGAAAAAAGCGTTTTATTATTCTATTATCACATTTTTGAGTAAATTGATTTTTACAGTAAAATGTTAAACCTTTCATATTTACCTGCCAAAATTATATTTGTTTTTTTAACCAATTTTTGTCTGTTGTATGAAGAAAAAAACCATTTTCACTCCACTCAGAGATTAAGAAAACTGAATGAAACATATCCAGTTCTTTAAGGTGTTCTTTGTAGTTTTTATAAATATCATATGTAGCAAGGAGATTAATATTATGTAACAGAAGTATCCACGGTTTTTCTATTTCTTTTAAGTTTTTAATTTTTTTATTTATTGCCTTTTTTAATTTACTATAGATTTTTTCCTTAAATTCCGGAGAATTCAGCCATGATCCATACGTAAATGATAATTCAATGCTGGATAAACTTGGGGTTTTTTCTTTCCATATTTTGCCATAAATTTTACCTTCATGTTGAAGGACTTTAGATTGACTTTCACAGCTTTCTTTGGTTTCTTTAACAAAATGTAATATTTGATTCTTAACATCTTCTTTTTCTCTATTTCTAAATTTTGTCTGGGGAGAAGGCTTTATTACATAGAGGCCGTAGATAATTCCCGATTTTTTAGCTTCTTGATTGACCTGCTTTATAATATTATTCCAGGTTTCTTCAAATTTTTTAACCAGAAGATTTTTTTTAACATTAAAATCAATTCTTGTCACTTCGACAGTATATTTATTTCCTTCAAGGTACATAAAGAAATCTGGAGAATTACATTTTCCATTAGGGTATTTTTCCCATTTTATATTTGCATCTGGTATGACCGTTTTTAAATAAGAAGAAAATATACTTTTACTAAACTCTTCACTTTCTATTTCATTTTTACACACCTTGTATCTCCCCTTTGCTGATATCTATTAATCGAATTTTTTTAACTTAGTTTATCTCAATCTTATCCCAAACCGCAAAATGATCTGATGATTTTCCCCTCATCAACCCCTTTTTTGCTGACTAAACTCCACCCTTTAATTCCTCTCCATTTTTTTAGTCGAACTAAAGATGATTTTTCGGAAAATTATGAGAAATTTTTTTTGGTTTATCGTCTTTAAGATTGAGAAGACAACCCGCATAGCGTCTTTTTTTATTTCACCGGATCCGGATTTCCGGACCCTTGCCTCAATATTTCTCCGGAAAAATCACTTTAATCTGTGTTTCCCCATTACTTTTAATCTGAATTTCCCCTCTCAATTGTTTGGTTAGATCCCTAATTAACTGTAAGCCCATTGTGGAAGGATTTTCTATATCCACTTCTTTGGGTAGCCCTACGCCTGTATCATTAACTAAAAGCCGGATATTTTTATTGCCATCTCGATATATCCTGAGAGAGAGTTCTCCTTTTTTTCTTCCCGGAAAAGCATGTTTGAGAACATTAGAAATTACTTCATTTACCAACATGCCGAAAGGAATAGCTTTATTTAAATCAAGGTATATTTCCTCTAAGTCTAGATTAACCTGAATTTGTTTTTGTTTCTTGTTATAGATGAAGAAGAGATGATCGATTAATTGTTTTACATAAGATGCAATATTAATCTTATCTAAATCTGGTTTTTGATAAAAGTGATCATGGATGAGAGACATGGAATATACGCGGTTCTGAAGTGCTTGTAAACAATCTTTTGTTTCTTTGTGTTTTGCTTTCCTGGCTTGGATCCTCATTAAGCTAATAATTATCTGCATATTATTTTTAACTCGATGATGAATTTCTTGGAGCATAATTGATTTTTCGTTTAAGGCTTTTTTTAGCGTCTTCTCCATCTTTTTTCGATCGGTTATATCCCAAATGTATGAACGAGTCCCAATTATCTCTTTTTCAGTCATAATAGGAGAGACTGCAACTTCCAAATATATAGTCTTTCCATCTTTTCTTATACCTTTAAATTCATATAGCTGAGGGGCTCTTTTACCCAATACTCTTCTTTGATGATAATTCAAAACCTTCTCCCGATCATCAGGATGGATATAATCATATATGGTGAGTTTTTTTAATTCTTTATTACTCTTATAGCCAAGAATCTGGGCCAAACGTTTATTAGCATAAACAACATGACCGTATTTATCATCAATTATTATTCCTGCATCAGCCAACTCAACAAGCTCTCGATATCTTTTTTCTGACTCTTTTAATTTCCGTTCTGCTTTTTTTCGGGCGGAAATGTCACGATAGATTACGTATTTCCCTATGATTTGATTGTCATATTTAATGGGAGATTCAGTGATATGGACATCGAATGAAGTACCATCTTTTTTGAATCGAATAGCTTCTAATTCGATTTTTTCTCCCTTATCAGTTTTTTTCCTTATTTGTTCCGCTTCCTTCAAGAATTCTCCTCTTGCAACAAAATTATCAAGAAGTTTTCCTTTCATTTCATCTATCTTATATCCGAACATTTTTTCAAATTCTTTGTTAACTTTGATTACCCTGCCAGTTTGGTCTAAGAAGGCAACTGCTTCGGGCGAATTTTCAAAGAGGCTCTCAAAAAATACGGCTTTTTCTCGAATTTTTTCCTCTGCTTTTTTCCGCTGAGTAATATCTCTAATAATAGCGAGGACTGCAGGTTTCCCTTTATATAAAATTTCTGTGACGGTAAACTCTACATAAATTTTAGCCCCATCGCGGTGTATTAAGGCTGATTCATATCTCGAAGGAACTTTTTCTCCGACTAAACGTCGTTTGTGGATTTCGATAACTCTTGGTACTTCGTCTGGATGAACAAATTTTATATAGGGAACATTAATCGTTTCTTCTTTTGGATATCCAGTGAATTCTCCAAGTTTGATATTAGCGTATTTGACTACTTCATCTTGAACTATGGTTATTCCATCATTAACGGAATCGAAGACTTTAATTAAGAGGCTGTACTCCTGTTTTATCTCATTCAGTTCTTTTAAGATTTGAGTTTTGGATTTATCGTTTTCTGCCATTAAATGTTTTCTCCTTATTGATAGATTCAGTTACGGTTATTTGAGAGACTTTACAAAAATTAAACTTTTCATTCTTTAGATCAAAAGCTCCTTTTTTGTAAAACCGGCAGAAGAAAGATATACCGAGTGAGGAATGATTGATTTCAAAGAATGGGCAGTCTCTACACCTTTGGGGGTTAGTGATCTGGTTCTGGATTCCCATTCTTATTTTTTATTGTCATTTCGTTAAGTAAGTTTATAAACTTCATATGATATATAAAATCAAATAATTCATTTTCAATAAATAACCTTTAGGGGTGATATGAGGGGTGAATTTTTATGGAGATAATGATCAAATTCCTTTTTTAATATTATCTCGATTATAATTAATTTTATTTTGACAATATCATATGATTAGATGTTACGATAATAAAATACGTAACAAAATACAACTTATTATAAATCACCTTTAGTGGTGAGATGTGGTGTGAATTTTTATGGAGATGATAATTGGTTATTATTGTCTAAATTATCATCAACTTTATTTTAACAATTTTATTTAATGAAGATGTTATGATATACTGTAAATCATTTTTAGATATGAAATTAGGGGGTATTTACTACAGGAGGTGTCAGAATTCACGGTGGATTTAGTGTGAAATTTTTATTGAAACATTTTGATCTACCATTATTTCTTCTTCCGGATTCCACTCTTTTTTTCTTATTTCTAGATCTTTAACTTTTAAATAGGAAATTTTCGTTTCTGGTTTCAAATTATTAGCAGCGATTTTTACCTTAATTTTATATTCTCCTAGTTCTAAAATAAAAGCTTCTATATATGTCTATTTTGATACATCCAATAGAATTACAAGATTTGTTGATACCGTTCTGCCATATAATTCTAATCTTACGTCTTTTGCTCTTACAATATGACAAAGGTAACAATGTTTGAATAATTTCGGTTGTATTTTAGGCATTATAGTATTATGGTGATAGGACCAAACTAAATTCATTGGAAGAAAATCTTTCTTTTTTTTCATATTGTCCATTTGGTTTCTTTTCTTCGATTTCTTCAATCATAGCTTCTACATCTTCCATTTGATAATTACCCTCATTTTTCAGTGCCTATTGACAGTGATTTTGAGCATGGAGAGACAAAAAAACGAAAATGAAAAATAGGAAAAAGAATTTCTTAGTTTTTATTTTGACCATCCTCCAGAAAGAATAAATTCTCCCTCAGGATTTATCACAATTTTACCACTTTGCCCATTTTCTAAGATCAAAATCATATCACTCGGGAAATTATTATCAATCACTGGAACAGATTTTGAAAAATATATCTTTCCACGAGTCGTAGTACGACGTCTGGTCATTATAGTATAGAATTCACATTCAGCATCGCCATCAATAAGCTCATTATTAAGAGTGAATAACTTACATTTATATCTCATTTGACATCTCCATTGGTCTTCTCCTCACCAAATCTCATTTATATAAAATCTTGTTATAGCTCTGCTGGTCCATGTTTTTTGTTGGCTGACCTGACCGATCAATTCGTAGATCCCTGTTTCATCAGAAGAGAGCTTTTTGTTAAATTTGAACACGTAGAGCATTACTGCATTACGAGGGATAGTCCTTTTTACTTCAATTTTTGTGCTTTTAGGGCCTTTGACTTCAATAGATAATGTCGCGCTATTGCAGGGAACATTTCCATAATTAGCGACTATCATTGCTACCCAGCTATCAAAAATTGTCTCAGGATAATAATAATTTACGAAAGTAAAGCACTCAAAATCTGAATCGGTCGGTTTTAAGGCACTATTAAATCCCACCATAAGAACAGCAACTTTATCAATGATTTTGGATTCATCGATTACAGCTCCTGCTTCAATTCTTGGCGGGAGCTTTTTGATTAAGTATTCATGGACTTCTCCAGTAAAACCAAATTCAGGTTCTTTAACTGTTTGAGAATAGACAGGAGAGAACATGATAATTAAGAGTCCTAAAGAAATAAAAATCACCAAAATTTTAATTCTCATAAAAACCTCCCTTAGTTTTATTTCTTTTCTTCATCTTTATAAACATAAATTGCAACTGCCTTCCCTTTTCTTTGCGCAGAAATCCCTAAGAAAGCACCAGCAATTTTTGCTCCTGCACTAGGTTCACTCATAGCATCTAAAATTATTCCATTAGCGCCCAATTTCCCTGCCTTTTTTCTCAAGGAATTATACATTTGTTCTTCATTCGTCCATAAAGAATCCCCTGTAGCATGGAGAAGCGCTATTTCTATATATTTGCCAGGAACTTGATCTGCAGTTCGATAAATAACAACTTGATCTGGGGGGACAGGGGGGAGCTTCGTATTTGGGTCTAATTTAACAGCATTTACAGAAACACAAGAAGTTAATAAAATCAAAAAAATTAAAGAGATGACACAATTTAGTCTTTTCATTTTTCCCCCTTAATAATTACTTCTTTTTTTTCTTCGGCTTTTCTATAAGCCTGTTTAATACCCAGATTACACGTCCCCGAACAGGGGAGATGTCTGCCTCGGTATATTCTTTAAGATCCAGAACCATCGGATAATCTCTCAGTTCTTCGGCTTTCCTGTCTTCTTTATCCTGGTTATCTCCATCGATAATCATATAATGCCTGTCTATTTTTATTAGTTGTTTTATGGTTACAGTGTTTGAATTCATGATAAGAATATGGATTCATCCTTCTTTTTGGGCTTATTAAAAGGTTGAGTCAAAAAGAAGCATTTGAAAGCAAAGGTAGATTTTGTAATATTCACTCTGCTAATTCTGCCTTTAATTTATTAACAAAATAAGAAATAAATATCATTTTGTCAATAAAAAAATTTTAAACTGATTTTTTCCTTGTGGATGAATGTTCATCGAGGAAATTAGAGTGATTATTTTTTTGTGTGGAAGTGGAAGAAACAAATAAAAAAAGTGGCGAGGGACGGAATCGAACCGCCGACGCAGAGATTTTCAGTCTCTCGCTCTACCGACTGAGCTACCTCGCCACACCGGGTGTTGACCCGGGAAATTTGGCTTTAAAATTATAAATTTCTTCTTTTTTAAAGTCAATCTTTTCCTGTTAAATTGTTCTGCAAGAATGATGAGGGGGGGTGAGAAAAAGGGCTGTCTCAAGGGTGAGAAATTGAAATCCTCAATGGGTTGTGTTATTCTTTTGGGCTGGAGGTCCATGGGATGGATGAACGCAAGTTAAAGGAACTTCTGCTGGCTGAGAGTAAAGAATTTCGCCAGGCCTATGAAGAGCATCGTCGCCTGGAGCAGGAACTGGAGAAGTTGGTTAAAAAGGAGTATCTTACTCCTGAAGAAGAAGTCAGGGAGAAAAAGCTGAAGAAAAGGAAATTGGTTCTTAAAGACCAAATGTATCTGATGATGGAAGATTACCGCAAAAGAACCCTGCCCCAATAGCCACGAGGAATAGATAATAAGAATATTTTCAAGTTTTACCCATGAAAAAATTACGCATCGCCCTGGTAGGAACAGATTCACTGCGGGGAAAGGAAATAAAAAACGTTCTTGAGCAAAAACATTTTCCCATCTCGGTCATTGAGTTTTACGACCCGAAGGTCAAGGAAGAGTACAGCAAATTGACTGAATTTGCCGGTGAACCCAAGGTGATTCATCATCTCGATGAGAAATATCTCGAAGGTCTGGACCTTGTCTTTCTGGCGGCAGCACGGGAAGTCAATGCCCGGGTGGCCCGCAGAACGAAAGAGTTAAAATGCCGCCTGCTCGATGTCAATGAAACGTTTAATGACAATCCCCGGGTGCCATTGATTGTGGCCGGGATTAACGACCATCTCCTAAGCGGTGACGTCAGCCTGGTGGCTAATCCTCATCCGGTGACAATTTTCCTGGCTCATGTTCTCCATTTATTGTCGGCAAAAAACAAAATAAAAAAAGTAGTCGGTTTTGTTCTCCAGCCGGCCTCCGCCTATGACGAGTCGGGCATGGATGAACTGGCTAACCAGAGTATCTCCCTGCTCAGTTTTGAGACGCCCACCAGAAAAGTTTTCCCTACCCAGGTGGCTTTCAATCTCATTTCCTGTTTTGAGGAAGTCGATAATTTCGGTTTTTCTCCTGTCGAACGGCGCATTATTCAGGAGGTAAAAAGAGTCCTCAATAACCCTCGCCTGCCCCTGTTCGTTTCTTTAATTCAAGCCCCTGTTTTTCATACCTATTCCATCATGATTTATTTTGAGTGTGACCGGGAAATGGAAATCGGTGAAATTGAGCAGATTTTTATTAATTCCCCTTATTTTAAAGTGGCCAAGCCGGAGCCTTCCCAGCCGGTTTCAGCTATAACTGTGGCCGGCAAGGATGAAATTTTTATCGGGCAGATTAAGAAAGAACCCGAGTTTCCCAATCATTTCTGGTTGTGGACAGTCGCAGATAATCTGACCCGCGGTTCTGCCCTAAATGCCTATGAAGTGGCTCTGAAATGGTTTGGAGGGGTCAGTGGTGGCAGGAAGGGGTGATGAAGGAAATACTCCAGCTTCTCAAATTAACTCTTGAAGAGAAGAAGAGGCTCTCTTTCACCTTCGTTTGCACCGTCTTTGTCGCCTTTTTTACCTATGTCTTTGTCAATCTAGTCCAGCCCATTATTGACGAGATGTTTCGGGTGGCCCCCGGACAGCCGCTCAAGAAAACCAGCCTCATGCGGGTGATTTTCGACTGGTTTCATATTGACCAGGAGAAAATCGTCTGGTTCCTGCCGCTCCTGCTGGTCTTTGTTATTCTGGGGAAGGGGATTTTTACTTTTTTCTCGTCTTTTTTTATGAGATCAATCGGCTTAAGAATAATCCGCAAAATTCGCAATCAACTCTACGAGCATTTGATTTATCAGTCTTCCTATTATTTCGACCACCATCCTACCGGGGAGTTGATGTCCCGGTTGACCAATGATGTGGAGAAACTCCAGGAGGCGGTCTCCGGGAGTATGGCTGATTTCGTCCAGGAGATTCTGGTGCTGGTGGCTCTCCTGATTTATATTTTTATTACAGACTGGCGTTTAGCTTTAGCCTCCTTTATCATTGCCCCTCTGGCTGTCATTCCGCTGGTCGTTTTCAGCCGGTTATTAAAGAAAAGCAGTCTGGATAACCAGCAGAAGATGGCCAAGATTTATGAGTTGCTCTTTGAGACGATTACCGGCCATAAGATAGTAAAAGCCTTTACCATGGAGAAATTTGAAATAAAGAAATTTTTCCGAGCCACCCTGGATTATCTCCGCTCCGGGTTGCGGTTGGCCTGGGTGGGCTCTCTTTCTTCTCCTTTCATGGAATTTTTAGGAGGCGTGGTCGGCGCTTTTATTCTTTTTGTCGGCACCACCCGGATTGCCCAGGGCCATATCAGCCCCGGAGATTTCGGTTCCTTTGTCGTGGCTATTTTTTACTCTTACACACCCATTAAGAGGTTGAGCCGGGCCAATACCGTTATTCAGCAGGGCGTGGCCAGTTTTCAGCGGATTCAGGAGGTGCTCCAGACCCAGCATAAGATTACTGACCATCCGCAGGCTTATCCTTTGCCGCCGGTGAAGGGGCATGTCTGTTTCAAAAATGTTTCTTTCAGTTACGATAAATCGCGGCCAATCCTGGAGGGAGTCACTTTTGAGGTTTACCCCGCCGAAACAGTGGCCCTGGTGGGTTTGAGCGGAGCCGGGAAAACCACCATTATTAATCTTCTGTCTCGCTTTTATGAACCCACCTCCGGTCAAATTACTATTGATGGTATTGATATCAGAGAGGTGACGATTGCTTCTCTGCGGGCGCAGATAGGTTTGGTCACCCAGGAGATAATTCTTTTCAACGATACGGTGCGCAATAATATTGCGTATGGTTTGGGTGAAGTGCCGGAAGAAAGGGTAATCGCCGCGGCTAAAGCGGCCATGGCACATGATTTTATCGTCAAGTTGCCCCAGGGCTACGATACGCCGATTGGAGAAAAAGGAGCTTTTCTTTCCATTGGTCAACGTCAGCGTATCGCTATCGCCCGGGCTTTGCTGAAAAATCCGCCCATCCTTATTCTGGATGAAGCCACCTCTCATCTTGACTCTGAGTCTGAACACTTGATTCAAAAGGCTCTGGAAAATGTCATGAAAGACAGGACAACCATTGTTATTGCCCATCGCCTGTCCACTGTTCGGACCGCTTCCCGGATTATTGTGCTTGATAACGGCCGGATTGTGGAGGTGGGCACCCATGAGGAATTAATTAAAAGAGATGGCATTTATCGCAAGCTTTATGAACTCCAGTTTCTGGAGAGTAAGGAGGGAAGTCATTGATTCGCAGTATGACCGGGTTTGCCGAGAAGAAGTTTGCCGGCCCTTCGTTTTCTCTTAAATTCACGGTAAGAACATTAAATCACCGTTTTTTTGATTGGTCCTATCGCGGCGAGTATATAGGGGAGATCGAAAACATGCTGCGCTCTCTCTGCCAGACAAAAATCTACCGGGGTCGGGTGGAAGTAGGGCTTGACCTGGAGCTGTATTCGCCGGAAAGCTGGGAAGTCAGATTGAATGTTCCGCTGGCTCAACAGATCATGCGGGCTATGGAGGATTTATCCCAGCGACTGGGGAAAGATGTCCATCTCTCAGCCGATCGGTTAATCAGCCTTCCCTTTATCCTCCATATCCAGCGCAAAAGTTTTACCCCGGAGGAGATTGAGTTTTTCAAGAAATGCTTCTCTCGGGTCCTGGATGAGGTGGTCAAAGAGCGGGAAAGAGAAGGACGGGAAATAAAAAAAGAGATTCGTCGCATTACCCGGGAAATTCAGAAGGCGGTCACCCGGCTGGAAAAGTTAAAGAAAAAACAGCCCCGCCTTCTCCGGGAAAGGCTGGAGTCGAGATTAAAAGAGCTGGGCGAAGAAATTGACCTGGCCGAGGAGAAAATGGTTGAGGAAACTGCTTATATTGTCCAGAAGTATGATTTGACCGAAGAGATCGCCCGCTTGAAATTTCATCTGGATTATCTTAAGGAATTACTTGCCTCAAAGGATAAACTTCCCGTGGGAAAAAAATTAGATTTTATTGCTCAAGAACTTTACCGGGAAGCCAACACCATCAGTTCCAAATCGCAGGACATATCGATTACTAGAGAAAGCCTGGCCATTAAACATGCCGTGGAAAGCCTTAGGCAGCAGGTTCAAAATATTGAATAAATTTTTCTGAATTATAGGCCAACTGAGTTATAATATAAGGACAGAGAGCGAGGCATGAGAGATACATCTTTATTTATTATCAGTGGTCCCTCCGGAGTGGGGAAGTCAACCCTGGTCCGTCAGGTCCTGGCTGACCTGAGAGGGCTGGAGTTTTCCGTCTCCCACACCTCCAGGGCGAAGCGACCGGGAGAAGTCGAGGGCAAGGATTATTATTTCATTAGTCGGGATGAATTTGAGACCATGATTCGGGAGGACCGTTTTATTGAGTGGGCGGTGGTTCATGGGCAGTATTACGGCACTAGTAAACGGGAGATTGAAAAGAAAGCAGCCCAGGCGGATGTTATCCTGGATATAGATGTTCAAGGAGCTCAGCAAATAAAGGACAAAATGAAGCGGGGGATATTTATTTTTATCTTTCCTCCTTCCTTTGAGGAGCTGAAAAAAAGATTATACAAAAGAGGGGAAAGTGAAGCCGCTCTCCAGAAACGTCTGGAGTCTGCTCGCAAAGAGCTCCGCTTTTATTCCCAGTTTGATTATTTAATTATTAATGACCAGCTGGATAAGGCTGTGACTGAGTTAGAAGCGGTTATCCTGGCTACCCGCTGCAGCCTGGAGAAACAGACGAAGAACATTTTGCCGATTCTCCAGAGTTTTCTGGATGAATTTTAGTACTCAGGATTAAGGAAGATGCAGAAGAAAAAAATAGCTTTAGGAGTTTCCTCTTCCATCAGTTTATATAAAGCCTGCGAGATTATTCGTTTATTCCAGAAAAATGATGTGACTGTTCAGGTGATTATGACCGCGAATGCGGCTAAATTGATTTCCCCTCAACTTTTTTCTTCTCTCTCTGGTTTCCCCGCTCTGGTGGATTTATTTGCTCTGCCCCAGAGAGAAAGGATTGAGCATATTTCCCTGGCCAAGGAAGTTTCCTTGCTGCTTGTCGCTCCAGCTACAGCCAATGTCATCGGTAAAATGGCCGCCGGCATTGCCGATGATTTTCTAACCACCTTCTACTTGGCCGTCCGGTCGCCGGTGGTGGTGGCGCCAGCCATGAACGAGGCCATGTATTTCCATCCTCAGGTCCAGGAGAATTGCCGGAGGTTGAAAGAAAGAGGAGTTATTTTTGTTGAACCGGGCAGAGGAAAATTAGCCTGCGGTGATGAAGGCTGGGGTAAACTGGCTTCGCCGGAGAAAATAGTAAGCGAATGTCTGACGATTATCAACCAGGCCGATTCATTGAAAGGGGTAAAGGTGCTGATCACAGCTGGTCCAACCCGGGAATATCTGGATACTGTTCGTTTCATCTCCAATCCCTCTTCAGGCAAAATGGGTTTTGCTCTGGCTGAAGAAGCCGCCCATCGGGGGGCCACAGTTTTTCTGGTTTCCGGTCCGACGTCTCTTCTGCCTCCTGCGAGGGTGAAACTTATCCCGGTTGAATCAACCCGGGAGATGGCCCGCGAAGTTGAGAAGATCTTTCCTGAAGTGGAGGTGGTGGTCGCGGCCGCGGCTGTGGTGGATTATGAATTTTCCCGGAAATATGACCATAAACTCAAGAAAGAGAAGGGCTCTCTCCAGCTGGAATTGAAGCCGACCATTGATATTCTCGCTGAATTGGGGAAAAAGAAGGCCAATAAAATTCTGGTGGGCTTTGCAGCCGAGTCGGAAGATATAGTGGCCAACGCCCGGAAGAAATTGAAAAAGAAAAACCTCGACCTGTTGGTGGCCAATGATATCCGGCGTCAGGATATCGGTTTTACCTCGGACTTTAATGAAATTATGTTGATTTATCCTGATGGCCGTCTGGAGGAAATCGGGAAAGCCACTAAAAGAGAAATAAGTCGCATCATCTGGGAAAGAATTGAGAAAATCATTGAAAAAAGAAAAGCTGCTCCTTCAGCTTAAGGAGCAATTGAAATTTTATCAGGAAATAGGGGCCGAGTTTGTTTTCCAGACCAGGCCTTCCGAAATTGATGAAATTGATAATAAAGAGGCCAGATTTCTTTCTCTGGAACAAGAAATAAAAAGTTGTCACCAATGTGATCTTTATCGAACTCGCCGGCAGGCTGTTCCTGGCGAAGGGAATAAGAAGGCAGAACTTCTCTTTGTCGGCGAAGCTCCTGGCCGAGATGAAGACTTGCAGGGCCGCCCTTTTGTTGGCCGGGCCGGTGAACTTCTGACCAAAATTATCAAAGCGATGAAGTTTACCCGCGAAGAGGTTTACATCACCAATGTGGTTAAATGCCGCCCCCCTAACAACCGGACACCTCATAAGGAAGAAATAATGAGCTGTTATCCTTACCTGCTGGAGCAGATAGAGTTGATTCAACCCAAAGTCATTGTTGCCCTGGGGAATGTGGCCGCCAAATTTTTTATTCCCGAGGCCTCTGGCATCATGAAGATCAGGGGAAAATGGCACGAATTTCAGGGAATTCCGGTAATGCCCACTTTTCATCCCTCTTATCTGATCCGCAATGAAAGGGACCGTGAGAGAAAGAGAATGGTCTGGGAGGATATGCAAAAAGTGATGGAACTTTTGGGCCGGAAATGACTCTTTACGCTGAAGTAGCTCTCCCTTTGCCCCTTTATTCAACCTTTACTTACCGTGTTCCGCCTGAGTGGCAGGCCACCATTAAGCCGGGGGTGGCGGTGATTGTTCCTTTTCGGGAGAGAAGGCTAATGGGGGTGGTGGTTGACCTGAAAACGGAATTGGCGAAAAAGTCAATCCGGCTGAAAAGCATTCAGGAAGTAGTTCATCCCGAGTTTTTTTTGGCCGAGAGGTATCTTTCTTTTACCCGACGATTAGCGAATTATTATTTGCTTCCCTGGGGAGAGATTCTGGCGGCGGCTTTTCCCCGGGTGATAGCCCGAGTTCAACAAAGAAGAGTAAGATTGACTGCAGATGGGCGGAAATTATGGCGGGAGAAAAAGGGTCCCCTCGAGGTTAAAGAAAGGAGGGTTATCAATTTTATTGGTGATAAGGACTATACTCTGACCTATTTAAAAAGAAAGATTAAAGACATAGATATTTCAGCGGTAATTTCCCGGTTAGAGAAGAAAAAGCTGGTTGATGTCTCAACCCAAAAAGTAAAAATTCCCTCTTACTCACCCACTGCATCTCTCCCGAAGGAGGGCCAACTGGAAATTCCCTTTGGGTCTGACCAGGAGACTGTTTCGCTGGTGACCAATATTCTAGCCAGGATAAAAAAGTCAAAATTCAGTCAATTTTATGTGCACGGTTCAGACGAGTGGCGCCGGGAAATTTATTTTTTGCTAATCAATCAACTGGCCAGCGGAGAAGGGCAGTGTCTGTTACTGGTGCCGGAAATCCTGCCCGGCAGTCCCCTGGTGGAAAGATTGGTTAGTAGATTGGGAGAAAAAGTTATTTTTTACCACAGTCAGCTCACTCCCCGAGCTTTATGGTCGTCCTGGCGGGATGCGGTGGAAGGGAAAGTCAAGGTTATTGTAGGTACACGGTCAGCTCTATTTCTGCCGTTACCTTTTTTAAAACTTATTATTGTTGATGGTGAAGCAGATACTTCCTATTACCAAATGGAAACCCCACGTTATGATGCGCGGGAAGGGGCGTTTTGGCGAGCCAAAGAAGAAGATTTATGTCTTATTTTTGGAGGGGCAACTCCCCGGGTGGAGTCCTATTATAAGTGTGTTGCCCAAGGATGGATTATTCAGGAACGGGATAGTGAGCAGCCCGGGAAAGTAATAATCAATGATTTTATATCCAGTGAGCGGCTTTTTTCTTCGCGCCTGAGCAAAAGACTAAAGCAGGCCTTTAAAGAAGGCCAGCAATTTATTCTTTTTTTCAATCGCCTGGGGCAGTCAGCCATGTTTTTTTGTCCGGAGTGTGGTGGGCGGTTAACCCGTTCCTCTCGAGGGGAAAAGGTTATTTGTCCCTCAGGACATAGTTTCCCGTCTTCTCCTTTAAAGTGTTCTCATTGCGGGACCCCGGGGGTTGAATATAAAGGCTGGGGAATTGAGCAAGTGGCCTGGGAGTTGCGGGAAATGTTGCCGGAGATAAAAATAGGTCTTATTAGTTCAGCCACAACGCGGACCAAGGCTAAATTAGCCGCTGTTCTTTCCGGTTTCAAGAAGCAACGGTTTCAGGCTCTCATCGGAACCGAAATGATGCTTCATCAACCTCTCCCAGCCTCGCTTGAGCTGGCGGTGGCTCTGCGGCCAGAAATAGCCCTTGGTCTTCCTGATTTTGATGCGGGTCAAAAAATGTATCAAAGCTTGATTCGTCTGAGAAAATATTTACGTCCAGATCAAAAGAGCGAGCTCTGGATTCAAACCGGCTTGCCGGATCATCATGCCTTCCAGGCGCTGCTCAAAGGAAATTACCGTTATTTTTATGAAAAGGAAGTTGCTTTTCGGGAGGCGATGAACTTGCCCCCTTTTACCCGGGTAGTCCAGGTGTTTTTCTCAGGAAAAGCCCTCCCCCAGTTAGGAAAAGAGACGCGGGCTTTTATAAGTTATCTGAGAAAATTAAAAGAGGTGGAGTGGATAGGTCCTCGGATTACTTATCATCCTCAGAATCAACGAGTTAGAGGTATTCAGATTTTACTGAAACTCCTTGCCCCTGAGAAGGAATCGCTTATCTCTCAATTGAGGGTGTATTTTATGAAAAGGAAGATATCACCCTGGATAAAAATTCAGGGTTAACCCTGGTTTTTAATTTAATCTGAGCCTTTTTCCAGACGGATAGAAATGTCTCTATAGACTATTTCATCTTCGGTTTGTCCAGCATTTTCCAGGAAGACCCGAATCTGAACCCATTCCGATTCACCTGGAAGTTCGCTCTTAGTCGGGCCGATATAAGTTACCTGGGCCAGACCATTGGCGTCGGTTTCAGTGGAGATTTTTCTCTTGCCATTTTCAAATTCACCACGGCCGGAAAGAATTTTGACATAAATAGAGACTCCATAAAGAGGTGCCCCGTTAACCAGTTTAACTTCGGCGGTGATGATGCTTTCTGGATGTTCCGAAGTGCACCAGAGGACATTGGGATTGGCATAGGCGGTAAAAGTGAATTCAATCAGATCTCTGATAAGATAAATGGGGACTTTTTCCACGATGTATTCTTTTCCTGACCCGGCAACAATGGCATAAATATAAATTTGTTTATTGGCGGTGAGTTCTTCAGCCACGGGGCCGTAATAAACAACACTGGCTTCTCCACTGGAGTTGGTGACGGCTGAGGCTGATGATTGGTGGCCATTAAAGAAGCCGAGGTAAACCGAGAACCCCTGCTCATCTCTTACTTCAAAATATATGGTTCGGCCTGCGAGAGGGGTGCCGTCGTATTTCTGGAGAACAGCGGTTATGGTCGTTGCCTGACGGTTTAAGCCGGCAAAGAGAACATTGGTGCTGGTGGAAAGTTTAAGCAGGACAGCTAGGGTAGATGGCCCGACCGGAGATGGTTCTTCAACGGCGCTTCTCTTGCAGGTAGAAGTGATGGCTAAAAGAAACGAAAGGCCAATGATTAGAATTAATGTCTTTTTCACTTTCATGGTTCTTTCCTTATTGATCAATGTAATTGGCAAAGACGATGGTTAGATAGCCTGTGGCTTTCACCTTGCGATTCGCCAGATCATGGCCGTAAAAATCAATTTTAGCGGTCACATTCAGCGTTCCTTCAGCTCGTCCTTCTGCTAGGTTGAGAAGAGGTGGTTCGAGCTTGGCTGCGGCTCGAACAACAATAAAGGAGATTTCAACACTTTGTCCTACTTCCACGAGAGTAGAAAGGGAGCCCTCGAAGGAGTAGGGAACATCGACACCTTCAGTGCTTTTGCCATCGGTACGGATGTAAGATACTACATACCGGGTTACCAGGATACTATTGTACTGAGAGGCACCTAGAGGAGCGTTGGGTTGGAGGAGTTGAGCGGAGAGGGTTGCTTTGGCTTTATCAGCAGTGACATAAGTGTTTCCCGTAGTTTCGTCGACTTTAAGAACGTCGGATTGGAGGAAGTTGGCTTCATTGCCTTCAATGTCGTAACCAGTGATGTTGTTTACAATGAGCATTGTGGCCGATTGAGTTTCATCTTCAATCGGATTACAGGAGGTGAAATAAAAGCTAAGCGAAAGGATGGCCAGAATTGTGATTATCGGTCTTATCATCTTCATTTTCATTTTTTCCATCCTATCATTATTTAATTATTCTGGGAGTTATAAAAATCAGAAGTTCTCGATTCTGTTTAGTTCGGGCGAAAGAGCGGAAGAGATTTCCCAGAATCGGAATTTTATGCAAGAAGGGGACTCTTTCCCTGGTAATCGAATCTTCAGTGCGATAAATTCCGCCGATAACGGCCGTTCCTCCATCAGGGACCATGACGGTAGTTTTGGCACTTTGAGTAATGATGGGTGGAATACCGTTTACCAGATTGGCAAAGTCAGCGGCATTATTCTGAATTTCGATGTACATGATAATTGTACCTTCAGCGGTTATCTGGGGAGTGGCTTTAAGTTCCAGGGCGGCGTTCACATATCGGGTGGTGACGGTGAAGTTGGCTACTGTCTGGACCGGGATCTGCCGACCCTGGATAATTTCAGCTTCCTGGTTGTTTTGGGTGGTGACGGTGGGTGTGGAAATTATTCGGCCTGAACCGGAAGTTTCCAGGGCTGAAAGGGCCATGTCCAGACGAAATGTGTCGAGAACATTTCCTAAGGAAAGACCAATAGCTGTCGAGAAAGCCGGGGCGGGCAGGTTAATGGCATAACCACCCAAAGGTCCACCGATTCCTTTTGTCACAATTCCCTGCGGAATCATAGCTCCATCAACCAGAACCTTGTTGGGAAACTGGAGAGAAGTCTGGTTGCCGTAAAAGGGATCAGAGATACCTCGCCAGCCCCACTGAATACCTAGGTTGCGGATAAAAGTTGAGGTGGCCTCTACGATGCGAGCTTCGATGGCCACTTGCGGAGTCGGTGTGTCAAAGACGGAAATGAGTTTTTCGATGAGATCCATTCTATCCTTGACATCAGTCACAATAAGGGTGTTGGTGCGATTATCAATAATAATTTCCCCACGTTCTGAGAGTTTTGTCTTGAGAAGTGACTGGACATCGGCCGCTTTGGAATAGGATAAGGTAAATGTTTTGACAATCACGGGGCCTGCCAGTTCTTTGCTTTGGGCTAACTTTTGGGCCTGTTTTTGTTCTTCGGTGAGAACATCAATGGGAGCAATTCGCAGGACATTTCCTTCAATGATTTTCCCCATTTTATTGATCTTGAGAATGAGGTCAAGAGCCTGATCCCAGGGGACATCTTCCAGATCAACGGTTACCGTGCCTCTTACTCCAGGATCGAAGACCACGTTGAGGCCGGCGAAATCAGCCAAATAGAGGATAACATCCCTTAAGTCAGCATCTTTAAATCTGAGACTGATGATTTCCCCGGTGTATTTCTGTTGGGTCTGGGCAATTGTTTTCGGTTGGAATTGCTCTTCTTGAGCTGGGGAAACAACCGGAGTTTCTTTGGTCAGAGCTGTACTTGTTTTCTCCGGTTCAGGGAGAGGAGGAGTTACTTTGGTCACTGGAGGAGAGGTTTTTGGTGGAGGTGGCGGGGAGGTGGCTTGACTCTTTTGGGGGTTGACTAAAGAAATATCGGAGACCTGGTTTTTATAAAAGGAAATGGTCAGACCATTTTCTTCTGCTTCTAAGGTGTAGAAACGCGGACTTTCCAGATCAAAAACCAGGCGGGAAATAGTATAAGGATTATTGACCTGGAATTGAGCCGCTCTTATTTTCTTTAAGCCGAATTTGCCTACTGGAATATTGAGAGGAGGGTGACTTAGGTAGGTATTGTAAAGGTCGACAACTAAGCGGAGGGGATTATCCAGGGCAAACACGTAAGGTAAAGCTTGGCCGGATATTTTGGCTTTAATCACCAATTTTTCCGCTTTTTCGTGGATGGACAGATTCTGGAAAGAAGCCAGACTCTGAGTTTCCAGAGGAGCCATTTTTTTCTGGATCTCATTGAGGTTGAGCTGCCCATTTAAATTGAGAAGTTCAATGATTGTTTTATCTTTTTCTTTAACTATGGTGTAAGGAACTTTTTGGGTAAGGTCGATGAATAGTTTAAATTCTCCATTTGATTCTTTTTTTAAAGAAATGTTTCTGATAACTCCGTTATTTGTTTTCAGATTGGGCGGAGTGGGCACGGTTTTTACCCGGGGTAAGTTGACGACTAAGGTTGAGGGTAGTGTTTGGTCAAAAAAGGCCTGATTAATAGGCAGAGGAGAGTCGGTCGTTAAGATTACCTTGGTGCTGGTGGCCGCCGGAAGGATATCAATACCCTTAAGCTGGATAGTGGGTTCGAGGCTGGAGTTTGATCCGTAAAGAAGAGCGATGACGAACAAAAGGGATAGAACCGGCAAATATTTTTTCTTTTTCATGTTTATCTCTCCTCAGGATTGATTTCTTTGGTTATGTCTTTAGGTCTCATGAGAGGTATTCCTCGTTCTTTTAATTTCCTGAAGACGACTTTGTTGGCTGAAATCGACAAGACAAAGCCGTCAGCAAATCTATCCCCAACTTTGACTGAGAAAGGGAAACCTTGGGGACCATTGATGATCGCTGTATAGCGGCCCCTGGCTTTAACTATGCCGATGAGAATTATGTCATCGATCGACATATCAAGCGGCCCCCTGACTGTTTTTGATTTGATTTCTCGCCCTGCCAGCAAGTCACGGAAAGGGTCCCGTCGACCTTCGGGGTCATAAATAGGTTTACCGGGAGTGACATCCAGTTGTAACTTCTGTTTTTCCTCCTGGGGAGGTTGTGTTTTTTCCTGGGCCTGGAGAAGCGAGAAAAGGCTTCCGGCTAGAGAGAGAGTGAGGAGGAGAATTAGTAATTTTTTTAATCGGGAAGATTTAAATATTTTAGCCATCATTTTTTCCTCCTTTTAGCAGGAGGTTGTTCAGGGGGAGGTTGTTCCCGGAAGATAAAGGTCTTGGCTATAAAGTTGGCGGAGATAGTCAGGGCGTTTGTTTGTTGGCGGAGGGATTTGATACGAAAAGAATCGATGGTGAATAAGCGGGCAAATCGACTGAGACGATCAAAGAATAGTCCCAGATTATGGTAATTTCCGGTGATTTCAATGGAGATTGGTTGTTCCACAAAAAATTCTTGGGGTATCTCTCTCTGGGGGATAAATTTAGTAATATTCAAGCGAGAATCATAGGCTAATTGTTGAATCCGACGGAGAATATTGAATATTTCTTTCTTTTCCGGGATGATTTGTTCGAGTTCTTTGAGGACATTGGTTAGTTGAGCCAATTCTTTTTCTATGTTGTCCAGCTGCTTTTTTTTGGCTTTCAACCTCATTACTTCTTGTTCTACCTTAGTCCTTTCTGCCCGGGTTTCCTGGATTTCTCGGTTCTTGGGTTTGAAATAGAAGAGGAAGGCCAGCAGAAAAATAATCACCGCCACTGCCAGATGTCCGTACCAGGGCCAGTCTTTCATTTTTTCTCCCCTTTTTGGTTTTCTTCCCCCTGTGGGGCTGGTCCAGGGATAGTGTAATTCAGAGTGAGAGAGAATTCCATAAATCGGTCAGCTTGAGTTCGGCGTTGAGTAGAAGAGATCAATTCGACGTCATTGAAATAGGGACTTTTCTCTAGATTGTCAATATAATCGGCAATTAGATTATTGGATAAAGCCCTGCCTTTAACTTCGATTATTGTGCCATTGAAGTTTAGTTCAGTTAACCAAACCCAATCAGGAATGTTCTTGCTTATTTCATCCATAATTCTGACTGATCTATCCTGAACAGATTTAAGGGAGTTAATCAGAGTGATTTTCCTTTCTAGGATTGTCTTTTGGTTTTCCAGTTTCTGAAGTTTTGTTTCAATGTCTTTAAAGGCTTGTTTTTCCTGCTGGGCTTTTTCCAGAAGATTTTGTTCCCGAGAAAGGGTGGATTTTTGATTAAAGAAAAGAGCCACACAGGCAACAATTAGCAGGAGGTAAATAAGGGGGTAATAAGCCATCTTTTTCTTTTCCCTGATTTCAGGGGGACCAACAGAAGGAACCTCCCGGATTTCCTTTTTTTCTGGTTTTAATAAGTTTATCCTGATCATGGCTATTTCCCCATTTTCCTTGTCGCTAGACCAGTGGCCACAGCGAAAGCCGGAGCCATGTCTTCCGCAAACATTGGGTCAAGCTTTTTGTCATCAAAGAATATCCGGCGGAAGGGATTGAATAATTCAGTTTTAATGGCAAATCGTTGTTCAAATTGGTTAATCAGATTGGATAATTTCGCCAGACCTCCAGCTAAAAGGATAACTTCTATCTTTTTTTCTTCTTTTTCCACTGCTTCATAAAAAGAGAAAGTTTTCTCAATTTCATCCAGTAAATTCTGAATATTGGTATTGAGAGACATTTGAATCTGTTCTGGGGGAACATCTTTAACCGGCAGGTCTTTCAGGAGTTTTTCGGCATCTTCGATGCTGATGTTAAGATCTTTGCTTAGATTTTCAGCGATAAATGCGCCTCCAAGAGCCAGGTCGCGGAAGAGTTGAGGGATACCCTTGGCTATAATAAGCACATTGGTGATGTTGGCTCCCAGATTAACCACTGCCACATTTTTTTCTTTAAAGTATTCTGGATAATTAATTTCGAAGGAGTTCTGGATAGCAAAAACATCAACTTCAATCGCTTCCAGATTTTTTTTGGCCTGAATAACAGCATTACTATAATTGGAGATTTTGTCTTTTTTAGCGGCTACCAGTAGAATATCCAGAGTTTTTTCTCCTGTTTCATAGGGAGGTTTGATAATGGCATAATCAACATTGGTTTCTTCATAAGGATAAGGAATATTATGTTTAGCTTCCCAGATAATGGATTCTGCCAGTTCTTCGGTTTCCATTGAGGGAAGAGAGATTTTTTTGATGATGACAGAGTTGCCTGAGATGGAAATAACCACGTTTTTATTGGCTATTTTGTTTTCTTCAAAGACCATTTTAATTGTTTCGGCTACCGCGGCCGAATCAATTATCGTTCCTTCGACAATGGCATCATGGGGCAGGACCTCATAACCAATTTTTTTGACTTCAAATAGTTCTTCGCCCTCTTTTCTTTTTGGTCTCAATTCAATCGCTTTTATGGCATATGAGCCAACATCTAAACCGACTAAGAGTTTGTCTTTTTTAAGACCAATCATTTCCTTCCCTTCTCTTTTTTAGACTTAGAAGAGAGTTTAAATTTCTCTCTTAATCTTTTTTCGACGATTTCAGGCACGAGGCCGGTCAGGCATCCACCAAGCATACAGACTTCTTTAACCAGCCTCGAACTTAAAAATGAATATTTAACATTGGGCATCATAAAAAGTGTTTCTATCTCCGGGTCAAGTTTCCGGTTCATCAAAGCCATTTGAAATTCATATTCAAAATCAGAGATGGCCCGGAGTCCCCTCATGACCACTCGAGCATTATTTTTCCGGGCAAAATCGACTAAAAGGCCATGAAATGATTTTACTTCTACCTTTTTTTCCTCAGAAAATATCTCCTTTATCATATCTACTCTTTCTTTAGTCGTAAAAAGAGGGGTTTTTTTGGGATTTTCCAGAACAGCGATTAAGATTTCGTCAAAGATTTTCAACCCCCGCAAAATAATGTCAACATGACCGTTAGTAATCGGATCGAACGAACCTGGGTATACAGCTTTCTTTTTCACCCGCCATCATCTGATAACTAATTTTTAGTTTTTCTTATCAAAAAAAGAAAAAAAAGTCAAATTAAAAATTTCTTTAAAATTAATTATATCAAGAAAAAGGAAATAATCTTCTTTAGTTTTTTCTTATATTGTTGGTTGTGGTAAAATGAAAATAATGAAAGTCCGAAGACGCTTCCGAAGAGCTTTGCTTATTTTAGGGATAGGAACCATTCTTTTAAACTTATGCCCATCTTATGGGAGGAGTTATCTTTTTTCGTATCAATTAGATGAATTTATCCGGCTTCGCCATAAGATGGTAGAAACGCAGTTAAAGGCGAGAGGGATAAAGGATAAAGCGGTTCTGACGGCTATGAAGAAGGTTCCCCGCCATCTTTTTGTCGTTCGTCAGTATTGGAGTGAAGCCTATAATGATTATCCTTTACCAATAGATGAAGGACAGACTATTTCGCAACCTTATATTGTGGCTCTGATGACGGAATGTCTTGGCTTGAAAAAGGGGGATAAGGTCTTAGAAATCGGCACCGGCTCTGGCTATCAGGCTGCTGTCCTGGCGGAAATTACTGATGAAGTTTACACCATAGAAATAAGAAAAAATTTGGTGGATAAAGCCACAGCTGTCCTCCGAGAGCTGGGGTACAACCAGGTCAAAGTCAAATGGGGTGATGGTTATTTTGGTTGGGCAGAGCATGCTCCTTATGATGCCATTATTGTCACCTGTGCAGCCAATCATGTTCCTCCTCCCTTGATGAAACAGTTGAAAACCGGTGGTCGCTTGGTAATTCCCCTGGGAAGCACCCTTTATTTTCAGACATTGACCCTCATTACCAAAACTCCTTCCCGGCCTAAAGTGAAACATATCTTAGGAGTTCGATTTGTGCCGATGGTGGGAGAAATCCAGAAGAAACGCTGCCCCTAAGTAGCCTAGCCCTGCCAGAATCCAAACCCCGTTAAACCCGATAAAGAAAGTCAGAAAGATAGCCATGATAGAATTAATCACTGAAGAGAACGCATTGACGGCCCAGGCCCAGGCTATTTTTCTAGGGGGGATGCCTTTAAGTTGGCGAATCCCGGCCGGAAAAGGAAGCCCCATGAGAAATCCCAGGGGAAAGAGAGTTAACCAGGAGAGGCAGAATTTTATTCCCGGAGCCAGGTGCATTCCCTGAGAAAAGAGAAGTTTTATCCAGAAGAGGTAAGAAATCTCAAATATCCCCAGGAAGACAATAATTCTTTTCAGGCCAACCCTCGGCCATTTCTGCTCAATTCTGGCGGAAAAGAGACTACCTATTCCCGTAGAGAGAAGAATCATAAAGAGGATAGAGGCAAAGGAGTAAACAGGGTGTTCGAGGAAAAGAATGAATTTTTGAATAGCTGTAATTTCAATGAACATGAAGGACAGGCCGATTAGGTAAAAATAGCCGAATATTTTATTTGATTTCAGGCTTGGCTCCCGGGAAGTTGAGAGCAGAAAGGGAGAGAGGATTAATAAAGCAGCGATGATTATAGCCTGGATGAGGACAAGGGGAATCAAGCCCTCTCCTTCGAGAAAGGGCAGCCATTTCCGGCCAAAAGCCTGATAGGTCTCTCTTAGTCTGGACCATTTAAAGTAATTAAAGAAAAAAGGCGAGTCATCGGTTGTCGGGTTAAGATTAAACAAATATTCCTGGAGAAACTCTTGTCTGGCCGGGGAGAGGAGTGCCTGGGTATACTGGAAATAAATCGGTTCCGGGAATTGGTTATTTCGATTAGCTTCCTGAGGGATTATGCCAGGATAATAGACCAGGTCGAAATAATTTTCTTCTGTGAATTTCTTGAAGGCTGTAATTTCTTCAGGAAGGACTGGTGTTTTTTTGATGAAGATGGTGAGTGTTCCCCAGGTTCTCAGGAGAAGAAGGTGATTTTGAGCCGGGCAGCCGGCGGCCTCTAGTACTTCGATCCAGGTGGCTAGAGATCGCAGTTCCTGTCGGGGCGGCGGCAATAAATAGAAACTCTGGACTATCCATCCCTCGGGAAGGAGTAAATTAAAAGCTTTTTGGAAGGATTCTCGGGTATAGAGATAATTTTCCCGGAAGCCGAAAAGACCGGTCCCGGTGGCGCCAAATATGTCTGTAAAGGGGAAAATTATGATGTTAAATTGCTCCTTTAATTTGTTTAAGGCAGCGCGGGGATGCTTCAGCAGGAGCTTTATCCCAGGCCTCTGGTAGAGACAGCCATAAAAGTCTTTTAGCTGGCTCTGGAGAAGTTGAATAAGGAGAGGATTATCTTCAATAGAAGTTATGGCGGCTGCCTCATGATAATAAGCCGAGAGTAGGTCGAGGCCAGCTTTGGGTGTAATCAGTAGAACTTTGGGAGAAGGTTCCAGTTCATAGATAAAAGAGTGAGGAAGATGGTTAAGAAATTCCAGATTTTTTTGTTCTTCTGGCTTAGGGGGCAGAGAGGTGATAGCTGATATTTCCTGGCCATCGATGGAAATTCCCAGTTGGGGAGGCAGCTGTTTTTCATAAAAAAGAGTGAGCCCGGGGGCATAGCGAACAGCCGGTGAATCGACGATATCTAGGCGGGAAAGGGCATTCCATCTGGTGGCTAAAATTTTCGCTCCCGGATGTCTGAGAGCCACTGAAAGGGGTTTATAAGGGGAGAGGTGAAACTCAAGAAAGCCGGGGGCCCACCAGAGCAATATGAGCAGGAAACCCAGGGTCAGGGAGGAGACGGTCGCAATAAATTTTTGATTTTTTGAGATGAAGAAAAAAGAAGCCACTAAAGGAAGAAGAGCCAGCAGAGGGAAGACACTTCTATCTCCTTGAAGGGCGAAAAGACTAAAGGAAAGGAGAGTTCCCAGAGCCGCTCCGGTAAGGTCAGCAAAATAGATGCGGGCGATTGAGCCGGGGAACTGAGCGACGGTGAGAGAGACGATTATTCCTGAGAAAAGAAAAGGACTGGCCAGGAGAAAATAGAGGAGGGGAAAGAGGAAAATTTTCCGGGGAGCCCAGGAGAGTTCAATTAAGTCAAAAGAGAGGGCATTGCTGAGCAGGAAGCATCCCAAGATAGCCAGGGAATAGAGAAGGGCGGCCCGGCTTCGCCAGGAGCTCGCGTTCACGAGCACCCGTTGACGAAGGAAAGAAAGAAGAGTTCCACTGGCCCCGTAACCAAGGAAGGCCATACTGACAATGAGAAAGGCAAAATGATAATTCCGGGTAACCGAAAAATACCGGGAGAGGCTGATTTCCAGGGCCAGTGTGGTGCTGGAAATTAGAGCTAATCCCAGGAGCAATGGGAGTGAAGGCTGGTCGCGGCGATTCATAGGCCTTGAATAATAATTATACAGAGGATTGGCAGGAGATGATAGGAAGAGTTGCTTTGTGTATGTTTTTTAAGGGAAATGCTTCCTTGCTTTTATGAAATTCTTGTGTTAATTTTGGAAAAAGAGATGATAAAGTTCGGTACGTCCGGGTGGCGGGGAATAATGGGGGAGGAATTCACATTTCAAAATGTGAGAATTGTTGTTCAAGCTATTGCCAATTACCTGAAAAGGAAATTTTCTGACAACCGATTAACTGTGATTATCAATTACGATACTCGGTTTCTTTCTGAAAGGTTTGCTCTGGAAGCAGCCAAAATTTTATCCCACAACCGGATTCATGTCTTATTTTCTGATAGAGACGCTCCAAGTCAGGCGGAAGCTTTCCAGATTATCAACCATCAGGCTCAAGGAGGCATTAATTTTACAGCCTCTTTTAACCCGCCTGAATATAATGGCTTGAAATATAATACCCACGAGGGAGCACCCGCTCTCCCTGAAGAGACGGCTGAAATAGAGAAAGAAGTGGCCAGTTTAGTCCAGGGATATTCCTTCTGCCCTTATTATCCCGACGAGGGTTACATTAAAAAAATTGACCTGCGTCGGGATTATTTGAATTATATACAGAAAAAAATAGATTTTGATCTACTTCGTTCCTCGGGCATCAAAATTGCTGTGGATTTACTCTATGGCACCAGTCGGGAATATTTGGATGAAATTCTGGAAGAAAATAACATCTTGGTTGAGGAAATCCATGGTTATATTGACCCCTATTTTGGCGGCATAACTCCGTCCTGTGTTGATGAGAATCTCAACGAATTGAAAGCCCTGGTGAGACAGGGGGGATTTGATCTAGGTATGGCTACTGATGCTGACGGTGACCGTTTCGGCATTGTGGACGAGAAAGGTCATTTTGTTGAGCAGAATCTTATCCTGGCCCTTATTCTGGATTATCTGGTAGAAAGAAAAAAGTGGCATGGCGGAGTGGCCCGCTCAGTGGCGACCACTCATTTGCTTGACCGCATTGCCCGCCGTTACGATTTACCGCTCTACAAAACCCCTGTGGGATTTAAATATATTGCTGATTTATTCTTAAAGAAAAAAATAATTTTCGGAGGCGAGGAGAGCGCCTGTTTAACCATTAAAGATCACTTGCCGGAAAAAGATGGGATTCTGGCTGGATTGCTGGTGGCGGAAATTGTTGCCTCAGCTAAGAAACCTTTATCTGAATTAATCGAAAATCTTCATCAAAAATACGGCCGAAGAGTGTTTAAACAGGAAAGTCGGCCAATTTCTCTGGAGGTGGAAAAAAAATTAACCGAGTTAATTGCTTCTCCCCCTGGAGAATTAGCCGGAAGAAAAGTAGAGAATGTGGTTAAGCTGGATGGGATCAAGCTTGATTTTTCCGGCGATGATTGGGTTCTACTGCGTCTTTCGGGAACAGAGCCGTTGATCCGGTGCTATGCTGAGGCAGAAGAAGAGGCAGAGGTGGATAAGTTGATGAAAGCCGCCTGGGAGAAAATTGGCTGATTTCTATTTATAATGGACAGAAAAGACAAAAGAAAAAAGGATATCTGGAAAAGAAGAGTTTTCATCAGTCTGACTATCTTCTTGGTGCTGGTAATTTTCGCGGCTTCCTTTTTTGGCAAACGAGGCTGGTTGGAGATTAGAAAGGCTCAGAGAAGAAAGGCAGCTTTACAACAGCAAATAGAAGCCCTGGTGGAGCAGAAAAACAGGCTTATGGAAGAAATCAAGGTCCTCAAGGAGTATCCCGAAGCTTATGAGAAAGAAGCCAGAGAGAAATTATGGCTGATGAAACCCGGCGAAAAAGTCTTGGTGGAAGAGAGCCGGTTACTTGAGGAGGAAAAAAAGAAGAAAGAAGAGAAGAAAAAGCCTCCAGAAAAGAATAAATAAATTAAATTTAATTTCTGGATAGAGAAGGCGATTTTTATTTCTTAAAGAGGGGTGAAGACAGTCTTTTTTCTTTTAGGGTAATAAAGACAACTTCTTCACGCACTGGTTTGGAAGGCGGGCCTTCGACTTCGTCCTGCCTGATGAGAGAAAGCATATATTCATATTTTTTCTGTTGGTCAATTCCCCGATCAACAAATTGAAAGCTGAAATTGTTGAAGCTGGGGAAGCCGATAACCCCGGTTTTAATCACTTCTTTCGGAGAACAGGGCAAACTGTAGATTAGTTCAAATTGATTACTGGCGTGAGTTCGGTCCCGACGGTAGATGTTGATTAAAAGAAAGTAATTGTCGTTGTCTAATTTCTTATTAGGCTGCCAGATGATGACATTAGCGGTGTGAGGCACAGGGACAAGGCCATCCCTGACTCTCAGGACTCGAATATCTTGGGGTGGGAAAGGGGTCAGTTTGATCTCAGCGAACCATGACTCCGCCATCAATTGGTAACCTTTTTCACTGGGGTGGACTTTGTCAGTGGAAAGAAGGGAGGTCCAGCCGCCGTCTTCTTCGGGGTAATTATAAAAAATATTAAAGAAATCAATGAGCGGAATTTTTTCCTGGTCGGCCAGATGGCGGATGCGGTCATTAAGATCATAGATTCTTTCTCGATAATAAACCCGCTTCCAACGCCAGTCGTTGCGGGGAATGATGGTGGTGATAATGACGTAAACTCCATATTCTTTACTTTTCTTGATCATCTCCTGCAGATTAAATTCAGAAGTATCGGTAGAAATTTCCTGGAAAATAATATCGTTGGTTCCTTCCATTAAGAGAAGATATTGAGCTTGGTGGGTTGTTAAGACTTCTTCAATCCGGGTAACTCCGTGGACAGTGGTTTCGCCCGGCCAGCCCTCATTGATGACCAAGCCTTCCCCGTAGTGCTGGATAAGCATCTCTTGAAGACGGGGAATATAACCTAAGTCAGGCGCTTCATGATAATCAATATAGCCGTAAGTAATACTATCACCAAAACCAATGTAGTAGCTGTCATTTAATTCAGGATTAACAACGGGAACGGAAGATGGTTCTTCAGCTTTAAGAGTGAAGGTTTCGTTGGAAGAAATTATTTGCTCTAAAGTGGTGGTGAGGAGGGTGCTGTCTTTAATCCCCTGGAGAAGCAGGCTCACCTGGCCATTCTGGGCAGCGGAATATATTTTATAGAGAGGCGAGTGGCTTTTGAAGAGGATTCGGGAGCTGCCTTCTTTTTCCTCCTGCCAATAAGTGGCGGCTAAAAAACTGGTGTTATGTTCAGTCTGAATCCAGAAAATCAAAGGAAAAGCAGGGGTGATGATTAGAGAAGGAGCACTATCTCCAGTAGTATTATTAGTTAATTGTCTCGTTTTTGACCAGGCCAGTCCGTTAAAGACGCGGCTGTATATTTCATAATCGTGGCCGTCATAACCACTCCAAACCAGCCAAATTTGACCGCTGGGATCCTCTTTAATTTGGGGAAAAATATCGGGATAGGGATTGCTGGTGGTTAAACAGGTGACCGGTGCCCAGTGAGTGCCATCAAAATAGGTGACAAAGATGTCATCGTTTTCCCGTTCATTCCCCACCCAGAAGAGCCATATCCGATTGCCCTGGTCAATCAGAATCCGGGGGAAAGAAGCTGAAGTTAAAGAGGGATGACTTATCTCCCAGGTCGTTCCGGTGAAAGAGGAATATCCCTTTAGAGAAAACTGCTGGGTAGTTCTTTGCAGCCAGACAAAAACAGCCTGGTTGGCCAGGTCAAAGGCAAAATCAAGGGAGGAGGCATATATCTGCTGATTTTGATTGACCAGGGGGAGGATTAGGCATGGCTTTTGCCCTATTTTCTGTAAAATTAATTGGGGAGAGGAAGTCTCCCCGGAGATTCCAGCCATCCAGACTGTCCCGGTTCTATCTTTTCTGAGGTTAAAATCGCCATGGCAGACCAGCTGTTCAGAGAGATGGTGATTATCAGAAAAACTCAGGTATGTTTCTCCTGTGGGTCGAGCCCGGAGAAAGACGGCCTTGCCTGCGGAAAGATACACAATACGGGAAAGACGGCCGGGGGGAATGGTTTTTATTTGGAAACGTCTGGCGGGTCGGTCATGACTCTGCGAAGAGAGTCCCAGATTTTGACTGATTAACAGAACAATTGCCAGAAGAACAGCTTTCTTTAGCCACTTCATTAAAAAATATCATAAAATATCAGGCCCAATCATTCAACTATAACTCACTGAGGAGCCTGCCAGAAGGGCATCAGCGCCCAGCTGGGGGACCCTGATTGCTGGAGGAGCTCGCAGATTTTTAGCATCTGTAATTCCTGAGAACTGATTCGGGAAGAAAGCCGCTGGAGAAGCCAAGAAGGAGCAGCCGCGATTCTCCTCCGCGAAAAGAGATAGCTCCAGAAGGAAATTTCTCGGGGAAAGACGATCAATTTCACCTCACGTTCCAGTGGAAGCCCGGCTAATTCCTTGACTTTTTGCAGGGCCAGGGTAAGTCCGCCCAATTCGTCAACCAGACCCAGTTGTTGGGCCTGAGCACCTGTCCAGACTCGACCCTTGGCCATCTGGTGAACTTCTTCTTTGGTTTTGGACCTGGCCTCAGCCACACGGGAGAGAAATTCGTCATAGATTTTGGTGATTTGCTCTTTGAGCAGATGCCGTTCTTCAGGGGTCAATCGGTGAAAAGTGGAGAAAATATCAGCATGACGGCCATAGGTTATTTTCTCGGCTGTCACCCCTATTTTCTTATAAAGCGCAATCATGTTGACTTTTCCCGAGATAACCCCAATGGAACCCGTTAATGTCTGGGGCTGGGCAATAATCCGGTGACTGGCGAGCGAAATCCAGTAACCCCCGGACCCGGCCACATCACTCATGCTGACCACCACTGGTTTTTCTTTTTTGGTCAGGAGGATTTCCCGGCGGATAATGTCAGAGGCCACCGCTGAACCGCCCGGACTATCCACCCGAAAGACGACTCCTTTAATCGATTTATCTTTCCTGATTTTGCGAAACCATCTACTCAGGGTAGTGCTCCCAATCGTCTGGAAACTGCTTTCGCCAGTGTGGATGGGTCCACTTGCATAAACCAGCGCCACCCGGGGTCCTTTGTTCAAGCCCAGAGAGGAGGGTTTAACCCGGAGATAATTCGAATAACTAATAAAACTTATTTTCTTTCCTGTTTGTTTTTTGAGAAATTCACCCAATTCATCCTGATAGAAGAGGTGATCCACCAATCCGGCGGTCACCGCTTCTTCTCCCTGAAAAAAACCGCGGTCAATGAGTGTCTTCATTTCATCGACTTTCTTACCTCGTGTCTGGGCCACAGTGGTCAGGTAGCGTTGGAAAATATCTTTATAGATAGATTCCAGCATTTCCTGATGGGCAGGAGTGAACTTATCCTCGGTGAACATGTTGTAGGCTGTTTTATATTCTTCCAGGTGTTCGACTTCAAACTCAATCCCCAGTTTGGTTAAGGCATTCTTGAAAAAAGGTACGTATCCACCCAATCCGTTGATGCCCAGGGTTCCCAGGGGATGAAGAATAATAGCCTGGCAGGCTGTAGCCAGGTAGTATTCTTTATCAACATCCAGAGTCTCTTCAAAATAAGCATAGGTTCGCTTCCCGGATTGATTAAAATCCAGGATAAGATCTCGAAGTTCATTGATTTTCCCCCAATCACATTGCAATTGTCCCAGATAAAGAACAATGCCCTCAATCCGGGGATCGGCTTTGGCCTTGCGAAAGGTAAACCAGATGTCGTACATCGAAAGTCGAGGAGTTAATTCAAAAATTCGGGAAAATAAATCCGGGGCTGCTCTTTCAACGATTGTACCTTGAAGTTTAATGATCAGGAAAGAATTGGTCTTAACTGATGGTGCCTGGGTGAATTCAAAATATAATAGTGATAAAAACGTCGCGCCAATAAGGAAAATAAAAAAGAGGATAATTATCAATAAATAGGTGGTTCTTTTTTTCATCTCATCCTCCTGTAAGTGGATTTTACCTGTATCGAGCTCAGAGAGGCAAGATATTTTTCTGGAGAGAAGGCTTGATCATCTCCCAGGCAGAGTTGAAAGTTTGATTTGATTAAATGAAGATAAAAGATATTCGGGGATAAACTTTTTTCCAGTGGTTTGCGTAAGGAAGGTTGGAAAACAAAATAGTAAGGAGATGGTAATGTCAACATCAGGGAGTCGACAGAAAATAATTGGTCTGTTTCTTATAATTGGGTTATTAACCAGTGTGGGTTGTGGTTTGGTTCAGGTAATAGAGAGAGTCGACAACCCTGAGCCTTATTTTGCCAGAGCTTACCAGCGGATTGCAGAATTGCCCCGGGCTCATCCCGTGAGGGCCCAGAAAATTTGTCTGTTAGTCTATGAGGAAGACGAAGAGAGACTGGTTAAAATGGAAGCTCCTCTGGGTCTGCTTCAGGGTGGAATGAATTGTCTTTTTGACGATGAAGACGAAAAAGCCGAATTTTCCGGGAGTCACTGGGCCGGGAAAATCGGAGATGATGAATGGCGGCTGATTTTCGAAAGAGGCCCCGGTCTTCTTCTCGAAGCCGTAACTGAAGATGCTAGAGTATTGATTTGGTTAGAATAGAATTTTGCTTTAGGGGAAAGGATACAAGCAGGTAAATGAATGAAGCAGAGATGGCTAATGACCTGGCTGGAAAAGAGCTATTACTACAGCTACGGGCAGGTGACGAAGAGGCTCTGGCTCAATTTATGGCAGCTTATCAGAAAAAGATTTTCCGTCTGGCCTATGCTTTTTTTCGCGACCGGGAAGAGGCTTTAGATATTGTCCAGGAAACGTTCATGCGAGTTTACGAAAAGATTGATTATTTGAAAAAGGAGACCAATGTTGAACGATGGCTTTTCCAGATTGCCCGCCACTTGTGTATTGACCGGTATCGCCGAAAGAAGAGTCAGAAAAGAGGAGCCGAGTTTAATCACTCAACTACTTTTTCAATCCTGGTGAAAGAAGTAATTTCTCCAGAGAAAAGCAGTGAGTTACGCCAGCTGATTGGTGAAGCCCTCGAAAGATTGAGTCCCCGGCAGAAATTAATTTTTATTCTCAAACATATCAATGAACTCCAGTTTGATGAGATTGCCCAGGTTTTGGGTATAGCTCCTGGAACAGTCAAATCCCTTCATTTTAAAGCCCTGCGACATCTCCGTCAGCACCTTGAACCTTTATTAGGAGGACAGGAATGAAAGGTTGTCGTCAGACAAGGAAAAATTTGGGAGCTTTTTTAACCAGTGAACTGACTCCTGCTGAAAGAAAGAAAATAATCCTCCACCTGGAGCAATGTTCTGAATGCCGGCTGGAATTGAAAAAATACCAGCAACTTCTCCAGGCGGTGGATGATTTTTCGGCGGAGCTCAGAAAAGAAGAGGCTGAGATAGACTGGGATTCATTCACCCGGGAGGTGACCCGCGCTATAAAAAGCAGAGTGGAGAACAGGAAGTTTGAATCATTCCCTATCGTTACGAAGAAAAGGTGGTTGCCCTGGCTAACGCGCCCTCTCTGGGTAGGGCTGGGGGCTGGCGCAGTCATTGGAGCTCTCTGCATGCTTGTTCTCCTCAAGGGTTGGTTGCCTCAGCCCCGTCAGGATGCGGGTTTCAATTTTCCCCCGCAAATGCTGGCTCAAGTGGAAAAACACTTGGCGCGCGAGGAAATGAGAGATTATCTCGACAAAAGTCAATTACTCCTGTTGGAGTTTCTTCAATTACCTAGTGATCAAGCTCAGCGATTCTGGCAGACGGAGTTGACCGCGGAGCAAATTCAGGAATTATTGCTCAAGAAAAAATATATTAATTCTCAACTGACCGATCTCCGATTGGCCAGGGTGAAGGCTTTATGTGATCAAATAGAGTTTTTAATTTATGAACTTATTAAAGTCAGCGAGGGACTTTCGGCGGAAGAGGTGGTCCAGCTCCAGCGGTTTATTCAGGAGAAGCAATTACTTTTGAAAATAAATCTCATTAAAAAAGAATTAGATGAAAGTGAGGTCTAAAGTGAGAAAAAGAGCAGCCATCGGGCTTATTATATTAATCTTCTTAGCGGGAGTCAGTTTGGCAGAGGAAAACAAAGCGGCCGACCTCCTTCAGAAAGCAAAAATTCTAATTTTTGATAAAGAATGGGCTCAGGCAGAGGCGAAATTGGCTGCCCTTATTCAACGGTTCCCTCAGAGTCCCCTGGTTACGGAGGCCCTCTTCTATCAGGCTAGGTGTTTGCAGGAACAGCCGGGCAAAGAGGAAAAAGCGATAACTAGTTATCAGCAATTTCTCCGGAGGCAGAAAAGAAATCCCAGTCTGGAGGAAGAAGCAGAAGTATCAATTATTGACCTGGCTTTTGTTCTATATAAAAAAGGAAAAAAAGATTATATTTCCTTAATCACCGCTCGCCTGAACCATCCCAACAAAGTGGTCCAGTATTATGCGGCACTTAAACTAAGTTATGTCCGGGAGAAAAAAATAGCCCGCCGGAGTTTAAAGGTTTTGAAGAAAATACTCGCTGAAGAAAGAGATGAAGAACTTCGGGACCGGGCTAAGATTGCTCTTCTTCGGATTGACCCAGAGTCCCTGGGTGAATTTGCCCGGGAGAAACCGGCAACAAGAACGAAACTTCTTCATCTCCAGGTTTATGAAAAAGGAGAATTGAAGGTCAATCTGACTATTCCTTGGGTTCTGGCTGATCTAGCTCTGCGGGCGGTTGATGAAGATAACAAAGAGCTTCTCAAGAAGAAGGGCTATGATATCGACCGGATTATCAGGGAATTAAACGAATTTAAAGGAGAAATCCTGGAAATAAAATCCGAAGAAACCATTATTCGGATCTGGGTAGATTAATTTCAGGCATAAGGAGGTTTAACAGTGAAAAAAATAAGTTGGGCTTTAATCGGTCTTCTTCTGGTCAGTGGGTTATGTTTTTCTGGAGTTAAGACCATTGATCGGGATCTCCAGGTGATACGTCAGGCTGTCCGAGAGAATCCCCATTATCAGGTCGGTCGGGAGGTGAAATGGTTTAAATTACAGATTTATGATTCCCGGAGCAAGAAGGATAAAGTCAGGATCACTTTGCCCTTAGAGCTGGTTGAATGGATGATTCAGCTGGTTGAGGAGGAGGATTTAAAAGTAAATTGTGGGGGGAAGAAGCTGAATTTGAGAAAGCTGTGGCAGGAATTAAAGAAACTGGGAGCCCAGTCATTAATTGAAATTTATGATGAAGGAGAAGTAGTCAAGGTATGGCTGGAGTGAAGCCTGTTTATTCTGTTTAAACAATAAGGTTTTTCTCAGGGGAAGGAAGCGCCATTCTTCCTTCCCCTTTTTTGCTGGGGGGACTTGTTTTAGGGGGGCTGAGTTAGAGTGAGTGTGAGTTTAATTCTTTGAATTTTATTTTTTTAGTTGTGGTTAGCCCCTTTTCTCCTGATTGACAAAAAAATCCCTCCCTTGAATAATATAGGTGCTTTTTGGAGAGAGAGATGGCGAGACTGTTTGAATATCAAGCCAAGCAGCTACTCCAGGAGAAAGGAATCAAGATTCCCCGCGGCGAGGTGGCTCGGTCTCCCCGGGAGGTCCAGCGGATTGCCGCTCGGCTCGACTGTCCGGTAGTGCTCAAGGCTCAGGTTTGGGTGACCGGTCGGGCGGAAAAAGGAGGTATTCTATTTGCCCAGACCCCGGAGGAAGCGGAGCAAAAAGCAAAAGACCTCTTCGGCCGAAAGATTGGCAAGTTTACTGTTAAGGAAGTGTTAGTGGAAGAGAAACTGGCCATTGCCCGGGAATTTTTCGCTGGCGTGATCATTGATGATGCGGCCAAAAAGCCGGTTCTTATTTTCAGCAGCGTCGGTGGTACCGGAATTGAGGAGATAGCTAAAAAAGCTCCCGACAAGATAGTTCGTCTCACTATCGAAATTTCCCAAGGTTTGAGAGAATACGAAGTGAGAAATATCCTCCAGCGGCAGGATTTTAGAGGGAAAATACTAGTTCAGTTGGCTTCAACCCTGACCAGACTTTATAAAATCGCCCGACAGGTTGAGGCCCGCAGTCTGGAAGTCAATCCTCTTGTTCTCACCGAAGGTAGCGAGCTGGTCGCCGCTGATTGTCATCTGGCGGTCGATGATTACGCTGTCTTCCGGCATCCAGAACTGTCCATTGAAATTGCCCGGGAATTCGACCGCCCACCGACTCCTCTGGAGAAAATCGCTTACCAGGTGGAAAAGAATGATTACCGGGGAACATTTTATTTTCTCCAGATGGAGGAGGACCCTTCTCCCGAGGAGATGGTCATCGGCTTTCAGGGAGCAGGTGGAGGAGGTTCGATGATGTCCATGGATGCTGTGCTGGCCCGGGGATTCAAGCTGGCCAATTATTGTGATACCAGTGGTAATCCTCCGGCCAGCAAGGTTTACCGGGCAGCTCGGATTATTCTCTCTCAACCCTTTCTGAAAGGCTACTTTGCTTCCGGTTCCGGAGTGGCCAGCCAGGAGCAATATCATTCAGCCCGGGGGTTGGTTAAGGCTTTTCTTGAAGAGAAATTGGCCATTCCAGCGGTTATTCGCCTGGGCGGCAATTATGAAAATCTGGCTGTTCAGATTTTACAGACTTATCTGACCAGGATAAGAGGAGTGGTGGAGGGTTATGGTCATGCTGATTCAGCTGAATTTTGCGCCGCCCGTTTGGCCGAACTGGTCCGGGAAAACGCTTCAAAGAGCCACCTGGTTTCGCCCCTGGTTTATCCTGATTTTTCAAACTATACTTATCGTTTTGCCACGATGACCGGGGAAGTCCTGATAGATCACCGGGCCTGTGAAGCCTGCCAGACCAAAGGATGTATTAAAGCCTGTCTGGCGGGCATCCTGGAGCCGGATAAGGCCGGCCGCCCTGTCTTGAATATTTCCCCGGAGGAGGCTCAGAAAGGAAAATGTACTGAATGTCTGGCCTGCGAGATATTCTGTAAATTTCATGAACAGGACGCCATCTATGTTTATCTGCCGATACCCGGCCTGGCGGAATATCGTCAGCAAGTAATTAAAGAGCAGCAGAAAAAGACACGGAGGTCCAATTAAAAGATGGCTATTCTGGTTGATAAACAGACGCGAGTCATCATTCAGGGAATAACCGGGCGTGAAGGAAAGGTCCGGGCCAGGTTGATGAAAGACTACGGAACACAGGTGATTGCTGGTGTAACTCCAGGAAGAGGTGGTGAGGAAGTTCATGGGATCCCGGTCTTTGATTCCGTGGCCGAGGCTTTGGAAGAAAAAGGGCCAGCGACGGCTTCGGTTATTTTTGTCCCGGCTACTTTAGTCAAAGAGGCTGCCCTGGAGGCTCTGGCCGCCGGAGTGAAAATGTGTGTTCTTATTCCAGATCGTGTCCCCATTTATGATCTTCTGGAAATCCTGGCCGTCGCCTCAGCTAGAGAGGCTGTTTGTCTGGGGCCCAATACCCTGGGTATGGTCAGCCCGGGCAAGGCTCTTCTGGGAATGATCGGCGGCCGGGCGGAAAGAGCCCGGGAATGGTTTCGACCGGGACAGGTGGGAGTCTGCTCCCGGAGTGGAGGTATGACTTCCGCTATCTCTTATTATTTAACCAAGGCCGGGTTTGGCCAGAGCTCGATTATTCATGTGGGCGGCGATGCGGTGGTCGGTCTGGGTCTGCCGGAGATTGTCCAGTATTTTGAGCAGGACGACCAGACAGAAGTAATTGTCCTTTTCGGGGAAATCGGGACAACGCAGGAGGAGAGAGTGGCAGATTTAATCCAGCAGGGGAAGCTGACCAAGCCAGTGGTGGCTTACATCGGCGGCAAAGCCGCCAAGGCCGGGACGAGATTTTCTCACGCTGGGGCGATTATCGAAGGAGACCGGGGCTCCTATGAGAGCAAGAGAAAATGCCTGGAGGAAGCCGGTGTTCGGGTGGTGGATTCGATTTTTGATATTCCCCGGTTTGTGAATGAATTATTGCGAAAAAATTAAGGGGGGAGATAATGAGTGATCTTCACTGGAAGACATCAATTACCCGGGTTGAGCCTAATAAGATTATGGTGCGGGGGTATCCGATTGACCGCTTGATGGGTCGGATCAGTTTCGGCCAGGCGGTCTACTTGCTGTTAAAAGGAGAACTGCCTTCCCCGAAGGTGGGCCGGCTCATTGAAGCGATTCTGGTTTCTTCGATTGACCATGGCCCCACTCCGCCGTCGGTCCTGGCAGCGCGGACAGTGGCTTCGACCGGAGCTGAATTGAATGCAGCTGTTGCTGCCGGTGTCCTGGCCATTTCACGCTACCATGGCGGGGCGATTGAAGAGGGCATGCGGCAATTAACTCTGATTGTTAACCTGAGTAATGAGCAGGGAATTACTCTGGAAGAGGCAACCAGAGAAGTACTTCAGGAGTTGAAATCAGCCGGCAAAAGAGTCTCTGGCTTCGGTCACCGGCTCCATACACAAGATCCCCGGACAACGAAACTCTTTAAACTGGCTGAAGAACTGGGTCTGGCCGGCAGATACATTCAGACGGCTCGTCTTGTCGAGAAGGTGCTGGCTGAGATGATCGGCCGCCAACTTCCGATAAATGTCGATGGAGCGATTGCGGCTTTGCTTTGCGAACTGGGTATACCTCCGGAGATGGGTAACGCCTTTTTTATTATCGCCCGCCTTCCGGGGCTTGTGGCTCATATTCACGAAGAGAAGACCCGCATGCGTCCCATGAGAAAAATCCATCCCCAGGATTTCGAATATGATGGCCCGGAGGAAAGAGATTTCGAAGGAGGCAACCATGGATGAACAACTTTTCCTTTTATTCCCGGAGTTGAACGAGTTTAAAGACCTGGACTTGAAAGCCAAAACCATGGAAGTCTGGAAGAGGGCTATGGTTGAGGGAGGCTGGGAAGTAGCCGATTTACTGGCAATGCCTTTTACTCTTCTCATCGACCAGACACCAATTAATATTATTGACCATACCCGGGCCGTAACCCGGACCGCACTTGAAATTGCCCGGGCTATGAAGGGTGTTTATGGTGATCGGATTAATATCAATCAGGATATTCTGCTGGCCGGGGCCTTACTTCATGATGTCGGCAAACTTTTTGAGTTTGAAAAATCCGGAGGGAAATTCAAGAAGAGTCGCTCAGGAAATTTACTCCGCCATCCCTTCTCCGGGGCCGTCTTTGCTGCTAGATTTGGCCTCCCGGAAGAGGTGCTCCATATCATAGCCTGCCATTCCAAAGAAGGTGACGGCCGCCGGGCGACCGTGGAAGCCATTATTATTAATCACGCTGATTTCGTCAATTTTGAACCGTTTAAGTAAGAGAGCCGGAAAGAGGAGGTACAATGGGTCGGACATTTTCGGAGAAGATTCTGGGACAGCGGGCCGGTCAGGAGGTTAGGGCCGGCGATATAGTGGTGGTTTCTCCCGACTGCATTCTCTCTCATGATAACACTGCGGCCATCATCAATGAATTTCGCAAGCTAGAAATTTCCCGGGTGCGGCGAGCGGAGAAACTGGTCATTGTTCTCGACCACGTGGTGCCGGCTTCCTCAGAGAAGTATGCCTTAAATCATAAGGTGATCAGGGAATTTGTGGCTGAACAGGGCATCGAAAATTTTTTTGATGTTAATCAGGGGATATGTCACCAGGTGCTCTCCGAGCATGGTTTAGCCGCTCCAGGGAAAATAATTATCGGTGCTGATTCACACACCACTACCTATGGAGCCTTCGGTGCCTTTTCCGTCGGGGTGGGCCGGTCGGAGGTGGCCTCAGTCTGGGCGACCGACGAGCTGTGGCTGCGGGTTCCGGAAACCATTAAAGTTAATCTGGAGGGCAATCTTCCACCGGGAATTTACGCCAAAGATATTATTTTAAAACTCATCGGTGATCACGGAGCGGATAAGGCCAACTATCAGGCGGTGGAATTTTGGGGAGAAGGAGCCTCGTCTCTTTCTCTGGCTTCCCGGATGGTGCTCTGTAATATGGCGGCCGAGATGGGAGCTAAGAATGGCTATTTTGCCCCCGACCAGAAAGTCTTCGATTTTTTGCAGCGATTGGAAGTAGATGACTACGAGGTTGTTACTTCCGATAGTGATGCCTGTTATAGTGAAATCATCACTCTGAACTTAGATGAACTGGAACCTCAGGTGGCCTGTCCCCACACAGTGGATAATGTCCGACCGGTGGGAGAAGTGGCCGGTCTTGCTTTTCACCAAGCTTTGATTGGCACCTGTACCAATGGTCGGCTGGAAGACCTCGAAGTGGCGGCTAAGATTCTGCGGGGGAGGAAAGTTCATCCCCGGGTGAGAGTTCTGGTTATCCCGGCTTCCCGGAAAGAGTTACTTAAGGCTTTGAAAAAGGGTTTAATTGATATTTTTATTGAAGCCGGTTGCCTGATTCTTAATCCCGGTTGTGGACCATGTCTGGGAGCTCATCAGGGGATTCTAGCTCCCGGAGAAGTGGCCCTGAGCACCGCCAATCGTAATTTCCGGGGCCGGATGGGCAGCCGGGAATCATTTATTTATCTGGCTTCCCCGGCCACAGTTGCTGCCTCGGCCCTGGAGGGCCAGATTACAGACCCAAGGAAGTACTTATCATGAAAGGCAAAGTCTGGAAATACGGAGATAATGTCAATACCGACGTTATTTTTCCCGGGAAATATACCTATACCCCCTTGACTCCCGAGGAGATGGCCAGCCACGCCCTGGAGGACCTGGATCCCGAATTTGCCCGTCTGGTTCGACCAGGTGACGTGATTGTGGCTGGCCGGAATTTTGGTTGCGGAAGTTCACGGGAGCAGGCAGCTATTTGTCTTAAGGCTGCCGGTATTCAGGCGGTGATTGCCCGCTCATTTGCCCGGATTTTCTTTCGGAATGCCATTAACCAGGGGTTGCCGGTTTTTGTTCAGGAAGAAGTTGTGGCTGACCTTAATCAGGGTGATGAGGTGGAGCTTAATCTTGAAGCGGGTGAATTGGTTTCCGGAGGAAGACAGTGGCGGCTGCCGCCATTGCCGTCGATGGTCCTGGAGATTATCAGGGCCGGGGGGTTAATCCCTTATACTCGCCAGAAATTAGCTGTTTCTAAAAGCAATGAAGGGAAAAGGGAATAATTAAAATTAAATCATCATTTTAATAAAAAAAAGAGGAGGAATTATATGGCTAAATACCGTATAGCTGTTTTGCCAGGTGATGGGGTAGGTCAAGATGTGATTGAAGCGGCGATGATTGTTCTCGATAAGCTGCAGCTCGATGCCGAGTATGTGTATGGTGATATTGGCTGGGAATTTTGGTGTCAGGAAGGCAATCCCCTACCTGAGCGGACAATTCAATTACTGAAGCAGACCGATGTTTGCCTTTTTGGGGCCATTACATCCAAACCTAAGGAAGATGCCTGGCAGGAATTAGCTCCGGAGTTGCGAGAGAAGGGTTTGACCTATTTCAGCCCCATTGTCCGTCTCCGGCAGGAATTCGATCTCTATACCAACCTCCGTCCCTGTAAGGCCTATCCGGGGAATCCCCTTAACTATCGGGATGATATTGACCTGGTTATCTTCCGCGAAAATACCGAAGGCATGTACGCCGGGGTAGAATTCCATCCTTTACCCGACGAGGTTAGACAGGCTTTATTGATTCATCCTAAAATGAAAAAATTTGAGTCCGTACCAGCTGAAGAAATCGCTCTCTCGACTCGCATCATGACCAAAAAAGCCTGTGAGAGAATTTTACGGCGGGCCTTTGAATATGCCCGGGAGCAGCAGCGACGCTCAGTCACTATTGTCGAAAAGCCCAATGTTCTGCGGGAGACAGGCGGACTCATTCTGGATATAGCCCGGAAAATGGCCCGGGAATATCCGGAAATTGAGTTTCGGGAAGCCAATGTGGATGCCATGGCCATGTGGTTGATCAAGAATCCTCAGGATTATGATGTTCTGGTGGCAGAAAATTTATTTGGAGATATTATTTCCGATCTTTCCGCTCAGCTGGTAGGAGGGCTGGGTTTTGCCTGTGCCGGTAATATCGGTGATAATTATGCTGTTTTTGAACCCACCCATGGCTCGGCACCCAAGTACTCCGGGCTCTATAAAGTGAATCCAACAGCCATGATTCTGGCCACCAAAATGATGCTGGAATGGCTGGGAGAGAAGGAGTTGGCCGGGTGCCTGGAAAAGGCGGTAGCGGCGGTTATTAAGGAAGGAAAAGTCAGGACCTATGATATGGGTGGCAACTCCTCCACTTTGGATATGGCCAGGGCGGTGGCTGAGAAAATCTAAAAAGGAGAAGGGTGTGGGGCAGACGATTATTGAAAAAATAATTTCCGCACATTGCGGACAGCCCGTTCGACCGGGAGAGATTGTCTGGCTAGACCTTGATGTTGTTTCCGCCCGGGATTTTGGGGGGCCCAACGTGGTTAAAAATTATGAGCAGGAGTATGGAGAGCAACCGGTTTTTGACCCCACCCGGGTGGTTTTTACCTTTGACCTCTGTGTGCCCGCCTGTACTTTAAAATACGCTGATAATCAGCAAGTCTGCCGTAGTTTTGCCCAACGGCACGGTCTGCGGGTCTTTGATGTGGATTGCGGCATTGGTTCCCATGTGATGATGGAGGAGGGCTTGGCCGGACCAGGAAAAACGCTGGTGGGGACTGACAGCCATTTGAATATCCTGGGAGCCGTTGGTTGTTTCGGTCAGGGAATGGGTGACGTGGATATAACTTTTTCTTTCAAAACGGGCCGAACCTGGTTTGAAGTTCCGGGAACAGTGAAAGTCCAGATAACCGGCCAACCATCTCCCTGGGCCAGCCCCAAAGATTTGACCCTTTATTTATGTAAAACTCTGGGAACAAAAAAGGTGGCTTTAAAGGCTGTCGAGTTTGTGGGAGAGGCGGTGCGCCAATTTACTCTGGCCGGCCGGATCACCCTGTGCAGCATGGTTACAGAGATGGCGGGGATTATCGGCTTTGTTCCCGAGCTTAATGAAAACATGAATAAAGAATTGGCGGCAATTCCTGGATTTAGCCTGGAAGATTGGGTTGGACCGGATCCGGAAGCTGACTATGAAGAGGTGCTGGAAATAGACGTTTCCGGGTTGCCGCCCCAGGTGGCGGTGCCATATCTTCCCCATAAAGTCAAATCGATTGATGAGGTCAAAGGCACAAGAATAGATTCCGGTTTTATCGGCTCCTGTACCAATGGACGGGTGGAAGATTTTCGCCAGGCCGCCGCCATACTTAAAGGGAAAAAAGTCAAAGACGGAGTCATCCTTAAATGTGTTCCGGCCACCAGACAGGTTTATCAGACCCTCCTAGATGAGGGTATTCTGGAAATTTTATTTAAAAGCGGCGCCGTAATCAGTAATCCCGGCTGTGGCGGCTGTGCTGAGGGGCATATTGGCCTGACCGGCGAAGGAGAAGTACAGATTTCCACCGGCAATCGAAACTTCTATGGCAAGCAGGGTAAAGGGCAGACTTATTTAGCCAGTCCGGCGGTGGTGGCGGCTTCTTGTCTGGCTGGAGAAATCATCTCTCCGGAGGATATTTGAAATGGAGGAAAAAATAATTCAAGGTCGAGTCTGGGTGCTGGTGGATGAAAAGGGACAGCTGATTGAAGATATTGATACGGACCAGATTTATCATAATGCTCATCTTCATATCACCGATCGCCAGCTGATGGGTCAGTATGCCCTGGGTAATCTGGCAGGCTGGCAGGATTTCTCCCAGAAAGCGAGGCCGGGTGATATTATAATAGCCGGCCGGAATTTCGGTGCAGGTTCCTCCCGGCAGCAGGCCGTTGACTGTTTCCTGGCGTTGGGGATAGCCGCCATTGTGGCTCCTTCTTTTGGCGCTATCTACTTTCGCAATGCGGTTAATTCCGCTTTGCCCGTCATCAGGTGTCCTGAGGTGGAAACTTTAGTCAATGACGGCCAACTGGCCACCGGGGATGAGGTGAGGCTGCCGCTCGTTTCAGGTCAGGGGGAAAATATCACCAGGCAGATTAAATTTAATTTTATACCCTTTTCCGGAGTGCAGCTGGCTATTATTCAGGCCGGTGGATTATTCCCTTACGCTCACCAGCTGGACAAGAGGTGAGGTGATGCTCATCCTGGCTGTGGATACGACCACCTTTTGGGGCTCGGTGGCTCTGCTAGAGGATTCCAGGCTGCTCGGCGAAGTTAATCTGGAAAGCCCGACAACTTTCTCGGAAAGGTTGCTACCTTCGGTTGAACTTCTCCTTAAATTTTCCCATCGCTCTTTAAAGGAGATAGATGGCTATGCTGTAGCTGTGGGGCCGGGCTCTTTTACCGGCATCCGAATTGGACTGAGTACGATAAAAGCTCTGGCTTACTCTTCGGGTAAGCTCATTGCCCCTGTTTCCACTCTGGAGGGGTTGGCCTGGAAATTGCGAGATTCCGGTTATTCCCTGGTGGCGCCGGTGATTGATGCCAAAAAAGGAGAGGTTTATGCGGCCCTTTATGAGTTCCAGGCAGAGGAATTAAACGAGATTATTTCTCCCGGAGCCTATAGACCAGATTTTTTCTTCAGCCGTCTTCCGAAAAGGAAGACAGTGGCTTTTATCGGTAATGGGATAAATATTTATCAGCAGAAAATACAGGAGTTTCTGGGGACTAAAGCTTGCTTTCCTGCCCGGTCTTTCTTTATCGCTTATGAAGTTGGTCAGCTGGGATTCAATCTTTTGCAGGCAGGGAAAGGGCTGACTCCTCATGGTGTCCAGCCTCTCTACCTACGGAAGTCACAGGCGGAGGAGTGATCATATTTAAGGGAAAAAAGCTTTCACCCCGGTTATATTACCTCCGACCGATGGAGGAGAAAGATATTCCCTATGTGGGAGCCATTGAGCGCCAGTCCTTTTCCAACCCCTGGCCGGAGTCATCTTTTCTGGGAGAAATAGAGAACGAATCTGTTTCTTTTCCTTTTGTCATCGTTTATAAGCCCGAAGAAAAAGTTATCGGTTATCTGATTTACTGGAAAATTGGCGATGAAGCTCAAATCAGCAATGTAGCTGTTCACCCAGATTGGCGGGGGCAGGGGATAGGTGAGAGGGTAATCAGAGAAATTCTGGAATTGATGAAGAAACAGGGAGTGCGGTATGTGGTTCTGGAAGTCAGGCCTTCCAATCAGGTTGCCCGCTACCTATATAATAAATTGGGTTTTGAAGTCATCGGGGTAAGAAAGGGCTATTATAAAAATCCGCCTGAGAACGCCTTGATTATGGGGAAGATTCTTCAGGATAAATAACTCTCAGCAAACATAACCCGTGAGGAGGAGCGGTGGGGATGTCTTTAACTCTTTTTCTGGCCTGAAACAATTCATCAATTTTTTCCGGTGGGATTTTTCCTTTGCCTACTTCCAGCAGGGCGCCGACGATTGTCCTGACCATATAGCGGAGGAAACCTCTCGCCTCGATAGTGTAAATTAGTTCATCCTTTTCTTTTTTCAGCTCCGAACGGACAACTTCCCGGATAGGATTTTTATCATCATTGGCCGAAAAGGCCGAAAAATCGTCTTTTCTCCGGAAAAGCCGGGCAGCCTCCTGCATGGCTTCATAATCAAGAGGATACGGCCAGAAGAGAGTATAGCGGAGGCGGAAGGGATCCGGGGAGGAAGTGTGGAGGATGCGGTACTGATAAGTCTTAGCCAGAGCCAGACGCCGGGCGTGAAAGCTGGGGCTGACGGAGCGGAGGTCTGTGACTCGAATGCTCCAGGGGAGGTGGCCGTTAAGGGCGCGGAGAAAAGTTTCGTTCTCCAGATGACAGATAGTGTGGAAATTGGCCACCTGACCGCGAGCATGGACGCCGGCATCGGTTCGGCCCGCCCCAATAACCTTGACCGGCAACTCAGTGATCCTCTCGATGGCTTTTTCCAGTTCCCCCTGAATTGTTTTTAATCTGGGTTGACGTTGCCAACCGTAGAAATCCAGGCCGTCATAACAAACGGTTATCCGATAGTTCACCATAATCGGTTTACATTATAGCAAATCTTGATTTTTTGAGTTGATTATAGGGAGTGAAGCGCGGTTCTCACCTTAAACTCCACTCACTGAGTTTCACTTTAATTTGGACCAGGCAAGCTCGACGGCTTCTTCCGGAGTTCGGGCAATTTCTATTCCGGTAATTTTCCAGGTGTTTAGTCCGATAACCGGCTTGCCGTAAATTTTGCCCAGAGCAATTTCGCTTAATGTGCCGTAGCGGCCGTCAATGGCGATAATTACATCGGCGTTGAGAGCCACCAAGGAATTGCGGGTATGCCCCAGACCGGTGGCCAACGCCAGATCGATGTAAGGGTTGGCCTCCTTATAGGAAGAGCCGGGCAGAATGCCCACCGTCAGGCCTCCCTTGTGTTTGGCTCCCCGGGAGGCAGCTTCCATGACTCCACCCAGTCCTCCGCAGATCAGAATACCCCCTTTCTCGGCAATTAATTCTCCAATCCGGAAAGCTGCCTGGAGAGATTGTTCATCAGCCACCGAGCCGCCGATAACCGCTATGCGGAATTTGGTGCGTAAGGTTGATCGAGTCATCTTTTGTTCATCCTTGGAGTTTTCTAAAACTATTGCACTTAAATATAATCCAGGAAATTAAGTGAGAATCAAGTGAAAATTTATTATGACAGGTATTCTGATTTTGATGAAGTCAGTTGGTGTAGGGGAGAAAAAAAGAAGCATTTTAACTGGAGACCATGTTTTTTGACCTTAAGAGGATAACATTTAAACACGTCTTCTCTGGGATGGTTAATTGTGACCATTACGTCCTGGGTTAACAAGAAAGGAAAAAAATGGGAGTTCACCAGTTTTTTCCCAGCTGGATTGAATATCAGGCTTAAATCATTTAAAATGCCTCCGTATTCATCCGAGGCAGATGGTGAAACGCAAGAAGATAGTAATTATTATCTTTCTAGGGGTGCTTTTGGGGATGATTTTGCCTGCCTGTCGCCGCCCGGTGGAAAGGCAGATTTCCCTGATCAGAGTAATGGACTCTCTCCAGAAGGAAAATTTCGCAGCCACTCCCTGGCAATCTCAGCCAGCCGAGAAGTTTATTTTTTTAGTGCCCGACCAAACAGAGATAAAGGAATTTCCAGGGAATAGAGAAAATCCCTGGGGTACACTGAGAAAATGGAAACTGGGGGGAACCGAACGCGAGATTATTGCTGCCCCACCCCCCACTCAATTCTGGTTTGAAGGAAGTATTCAGGCTGGTTCTCGGTTGAAATTTGGACTGGGGGTGGCTTCCCCTCAGGGAGAGTTACAGGCCCCAGGAAATGATGGGGAAGTTACTTTCAAGATTATTCTCCAGGCCAGGGAAAGAAAAAAGACATTGTTCTGGCGGCGAATTTCTCTTCCCCCGGCTGATCAACCGGTCTATTTTACTTTCCAGGAGATTGTTTTTCCCGGCGAGTTGAAAAAGATAAAACTTATTTTCCAGACGGAAGGGCCGGGGAGGGTAGCTTCTTTCTGGATCAACCCGGTGATTATAGCCCCGCAACAGGTTAAACCGGTTCCGGTTATTTTAATTTCTATTGACACCCTCCGGGCGGACCATCTCCATTGTTATGGTTATGAAAGGCCCACATCGCCAAATATTGATGCTCTGGCCCGGGATGGAGTTCTTTTTTCCCGGGTTTACGCCCCTTCCTCCTGGACTCTTCCCAGTCATGTTTCGCTCCTGACTTCGCTATATTGTTTCAATCATCAGGTGGAAACCGGCCTGGATCGTCTTTCCCCGGAGTTAATTACCCTGGCCGATATTTTCCGGGAAAATGGCTACTATTGTGCTGCTTTCACCGGTGGTGGCTTTTTAAGCACCGTTTATGGCTATTCCCGGGGATTCGATCTTTACCGGGATGACCTCGGTGGTGTTTTTCAGCAGGAAGGAGCGGCCCAGGTGGCCCAGGCGACGCTGGAATGGTTGAATCAGAGTAAAGATCTACCTTTTTTCCTTTTTATCCATACTTACCAGCCTCATTCACCTTATGCCTGTCCTTACCCCTATAAAGCCCGTTTTCTGCCGCCGGAGGCCAAGTGGGGCAACCTGGATTTAATTGGCTATCTGGGTGGTAAACAGGGGATTTTTAAACCCCTTCCCCCGGAGGAGAAGGAAAATATCATTGCTCTTTATGATGGAGAAATACTTTATACCGACGAGGTGTTAATCGGTCGATTGCTAGCGGCTTTAAAAGAATTAGGTCTTTATCAACAGAGTTTGATTATTCTAACCAGTGATCATGGTGAAGAGTTTTATGAGCACCGCAGCTGGGGTCACGGGCAGGACCTGTATGAAGAATCCCTGCGCATTCCCTTGATTATCAAATTTCCGGAAAACAGCCAGGCGAATAAAAGGATTGAGGAGGCCGTCCGCTTGATAGATGTTTTACCGACCATAGTTGATTTCCTGAAGCTAAAAACGGATAATCTTTTAGCCTCTGTGGATGGACAGACACTCTGGCCGGTGATTCAGGGGAAAGAACAAAAAGGCCGGGAGGCGCTGGCTGAGCTGGCGGGAAATATTCTCAATTCTCATCTTCCCCGCCGAACAGCTCTCTATTCAGGAGGAAAAAAATTGATTGTCAATGAGGAATTTTCTCCGGAGGCAGTGAAGTTTTTCTCCTTTCCTCCGCCTGAACTTCCCCGAGTGGAGTTGTTCGATCTCAGCAAAGACCCCCGGGAGACAAAAAACCTGGCTGCCGAAGAACCTGCGGTAGTTCGTCAGTTTCTCCGGCGTCTGGAGGAATTGTATCAGTCGGCCCGTCAGCTGGAGAAGAGGAAAGCTCGTCTTACCCGGAAGTTGAAGGAGCAGCTCAGAGCTTTGGGTTATCTTAAATAATTCGGTGATGATAAATAAAATATTAAAATATTAAGCGACAAGGGAGAGAGAAGATGAAGGATGAAAAATTTTTTGAGATAAAAAGCCTGACGGATGAAGAGCAGGCAGTTTTACTTCAAGAAGTGAAAAAAAGGATAGAGGACAAGAAGAAAAAGGGGATTTTGACGGGGCGGGAAGTCGAAGAAATCCACCAGATGGAGCTCCAGTCCCTCCCTGACATCCAGGATGTCCAGAGTGTTTATGAAGATTTTATGTATAAAGATGAAGAATATTAGGCGGCGGGTGGAATCATGAGTGAAGAAAAAAAACAAAATAACTTTGAAGAGGAGATGGAGATCAAAATAGATTATGAAAACCTGGATGTAGAGAACATTATGAAGCAGATCAAGAAGAGAATCGCCGCCCGTCCTCCTCAGCCAGAAGAGGCGCAAGAAGAAAAGACCGTTCCTGAGTTGGGCGAAATAACTGCACCACCTTCTCCTTCTCCTCCCCCGGGGCTGAAGGGCAAAATCCGCCGGGTCCTGCTGAAAATAATGCGTCCATTTGCCCCTTTTATCAAACTGCTGATTTTACCGGTTGACGAAGAGCTGAGGGAAACAGTAGAAAACCTGGATTACACCAATCGGCGACTGGACGGCTTGACTGAACGTCTCCATCAGGAATTGAATCGGATTGATCAGGTTTTGGGTCGTCTCGAGAGCAAGATTGACCTTAATCATCAAATTGTCAATGAACGGTTGGACCTGGCCTTTAAGGATTTAGGCCGGGCTAAAGAATATACCAAACTTCTTCATCAACTGACTCATAACCTCGTGGTGGAGATAACCAAATTGAAAATAGAAGAAGAACATCTGAAAATTCAGGCACGGATTTTAGAGAAGGACCTGGCTTTTCTCAGTCGCCGGGAAAAAGAAATTGAGAAAAAGGTTTTCCCATGAAAATAGCCTTTGTTGTCCAGCGCTATGGCCTGGAAATTAATGGCGGGGCGGAGCTCCATTGCCGCTGGATTGCTGAGCATATGAAAAGATATTACGAAGTTGAAGTACTGACCACCAAAGCTTACGACTACATTACCTGGGAAAATTATTATCTTGATGATACTGAAGAGATAAACGGCATTCTAGTACGACGCTTTCCGGTGGTGCGACCCCGCAATCCCGTCCGCTTCGGTCGGATCCAGGACTATGTTTTTCACCGGGAGCATAAAATCGGGGATGAGTTAAAGTGGCTGGAAGAAGAAGGTCCGCTGGTTCCTGATTTAATTCATTATATTGACCAACACCGGGCTGATTATGATTTTTTTATTTTTTTCAGTTACCGCTATTATCATTCCTACTGGGGCATTCACACCGTGCCTGAGAAAAGCATCCTTGTGCCGACAGCAGAGCATGATCCGGTTGTTTATTTAAGAATATTCAGAGAACTTTTTCGCTTGCCCCGGGCCTTTATCTACAACTCAGTGGAAGAGAGAGAGATGATTCAACGAGTGGCCCATAACTCCCATATTCTTGGTGACGTAGTCGGCGTGGGTATTGAAATTCCTTCGGCCATTTCCAGTGAGACTTTCCTTGAGGAGAGGGGGATTAAAGACGACTATCTTCTTTACATCGGGCGGATCGATGAGAATAAAGGTTGTGATAAACTCTTTCGGTATTTCCTCAAGTTTAAGGAAAGGACCAATCATCCCATAAAACTTGTCCTGGTGGGCAGCACCAAATTAACCATTCCCCACCATCCGGACATTAAGTATCTGGGATTCGTCTCCGAGGAAGAAAAATTCGCGGCCCTCAAGGGAACTATCCTGCTGGTCATGCCATCTTTTTATGAGAGTTTATCCATGGTTACTCTGGAAGCCTGGGCTCTGGAGAAACCAGTGCTGGCCAATGCTCAGTGCGAGGTTCTACGGGGGCAATGCCAGCGCAGTCAGGGAGGCCTATATTACGAAAATTATGAAGAGTTTGAGGAGGCCTTAAGTCTGCTCCTGCAGGACGAGAAGTTAAGGGCGGTGCTTGGCCGGAACGGCCGTCAATATTTTCTCAATAACTATACCTGGGAAGTTATAGAAAAAAAATACATTAAGATTATTAATCAATTGACCGAGGAGAAGTCGTGAAAGTTCATCAATTTGCCACTTCCTTAACCTATGGAGATGCTATTTCTGATGAGATGCTGGAGATCAGACGAGTTTTACAGGAAAATGGATTTGAGTCGGAGATTTTTGTCAGGTTTTATGACCCCCGTCTGGCTCACCTGGCCCGTGATTTCCGCGAATATCCAGCCTTCAGTTCACCGGAGAATGTCATTATTTTTCATTTTTCCATCGGTTCACCGGTTTCGCGGATGTTTTTCCGGGTCCCGGACAGGAAAATCATGATTTATCATAATATCACTCCCTATCATTATTTTCTGGATTACCATCGAATCCTCGCCCGGGAATGTTACAAAGGCCGGCTGGAATTGAAAATGTTTGTCGAGAAAGTCGATCTGGCTCTGGGAGATTCTGAATATAACCGGCGGGAACTGGCCGAAGTGGGCTACCGCCGCACGGGTGTTTTGCCTATTTTAATGAATTTTGCCAAATTCGATGGCCAGGGCGATCCGATGATTCGCCGACTCTTTAGTAATGACAAAACCACTCTGCTTTTTGTCGGTCGAGTCATCCCCAACAAGAAATTCGAGGATGTCATCAAGGTTTTTTATTTTTATAAAAAGTATTTTAATCCCCACTCCCAGTTGTTGCTGGTTGGCGATTATCGGGGCATGGAAAGATACCTGGCTGCCCTGTGGCATTTAGTGGATGAGCTGGAATTAAAAGATATATATTTTCCCGGTCATGTTGAGTTTGACGAATTACTGGCTTTTTTCCGGTTGAGTGATTTTTACTTAAGTATGAGCGAGCATGAGGGTTTCGGCGTTCCTTTGCTGGAATCGTTTTATTTAAACATTCCAGTGCTCGCCTTTCCCGGCGGTGCGGTGGAAGAAACAATGAATGGGGGAGGAGTACTCCTCCGGGAAAAAGATTATCTGGCTATTGCGGCTTTAATCCAGGAGATAGCGGAGAACAAGCAGCTAAGGGCTTCCATTCTGACGGCCCAGAAGAAAGCGCTCTCCAGATACCGGCGGGAAAATGTGGCTAAAGTTCTTCTCCAGCATATAGCTGAGGTGGCTGGCCAATGAGAGTGGATCAGCTTATTCCTACTTTTCACCGGGGCGATGCAATTGGAGACACAGCTTTTCATATTAAACAATTTCTCCAAAAAAATGGTTTTCAATCAGAAATTTATTGTCTTGAACGCGATGAGGGGCTGGAGTCTCAATCGAGACTATTTTCTGATTTCCCCCGACCTCAACCCTCCGATGTGACGATTTTCCATTTTGCTTTACCCTCACCCTTGACTGAAAAGTTCAGCCAGCTCCCCTCCCGCAAAATTTTAATTTATCACAACATTACTCCTGAACATTTTTTTCAGCCCTACAGTTCTGAGATGGCTCATATCGCCCGGGTGGGCAGGGAAGAAGTGAAAATGATGGCTACCAGGGTAGATATGGCCCTGGCTGATTCAGAGTATAATCGACAGGAGCTGGAGGAGCTCGGTTATCCGCGGACAGAGGTTTTTCCCCTCTTTATCGATTTTCAGAAATATGAGCGACCGCCGGACCGATTTTTTCAGGAACTTTTTCAGGATGGACGAGTAAATCTGCTCTTTGTCGGCCGGATTGTCCCCAACAAGTGTCTGGATGACCTCATTAGGATTGTCTTTTATTATAAGAAATATATCTCCCCCCTAGTGAGACTGATTATCGTCGGGAAAACCACTTCTTTGCCTCCTTATTATAAAAGCCTGGTTAAGCTGGTTGATGATTTCTATTTACGACCGGAGGAAGTGGTTTTCACCGGACATGTCACCGATGAGCAGATGTATGCTCTCTATCGAACAGCCGATGTTTTTCTCTCGATGAGTGAGCATGAGGGCTTTGGCCTGCCTCTTGTGGAAAGCATGATTTTTGACCTTCCGGTGGTGGCTTATGAAGCGGCCGCAGTGCCTTACACTCTGGGAGGAGCAGGCATCCTCTTGCGGACAAAGAGAGTGGATTTAGTGGCGGAATTAATTGAGCTGATTATTCATCGGGAAGAAATAAAAAGAAAAATAATTGGGGGTCAGAGAGCCAGATTGGAGCAGCTGCGCTCGGAGGGGCTGGAAGATAAGTTGCTGCAGGTAATTAAGGAATTAGGTGAATCATGAAACGAGTTGCTTTTGTCATCCAGCGCTATGGATTGGAGGTTATGGGCGGCTCAGAACTTCACTGTCGGCTGGTGGCCGAGCGTCTGGCTCAGAGGGGCTATGAGTGTACTATTTTTACCACGACTGCTCGGGACTATATAACCTGGAAGAATGAATATGAGTCAGGCGAGTCGATTCTGAATCAGGTGGTCATCAAGCGTTATCCCGTTGAAAAAGAGAGAAATATTGATGAGTTCAATAAATTTTCTGATTGGATTTTTCATCATCACCATTCCAAAAATGATGAAGAGCAATGGATGGAGCAACAAGGGCCCTATTCCCCGGATTTGATTGAGGCTCTGCGAGAAAATCAGGCTGATTATGACTGCTTTGTTTTTTTTACTTATCTTTATTTCAATACGTATTGGGGGCTGAAGGCAGTTACCCGGCCCAAAGCTCTGGTGCCGACAGCTCACGATGAGCCAGCTCTTTATCTGGAAATGATGAAAGAAGTGTTTGCCGCGCCCCAGGCTTTTATCTTTAATACCCAGGCGGAGAAGCGAATGTTAACCCGGCTTTTTAATCTTGAGGGTAAATACCAGGATGTGGTGGGAGTGGGGGTTGATATTGCTCAGACGATTCCTGATCAGGATGCCTTGAGAACTCGCTATGGGCTGGTCCGACCTTATCTTCTCTATGCCGGCCGTATTGAACCGGGGAAAGGCTGTCAGGAATTAATGGATTATTTTCAGGAGTACTCACGGCGGCGGCCGGGAGTAGATCTGGTGCTTATCGGTAAAAAGTTGATGGATATCCCGCCCCATCACCAAATTAAATACCTTGGTTTCGTCTCTCCGGAGGATAAAACAGCCTTAATGAAATACGCTCTAGTAACTATTCATCCTTCTCATTTTGAAAGTCTCTGTATGGCCGCCCTGGAATCTCTGTCTCTGGGCACTCCGATTCTCGTCCAGGAACAAACTGAACCCCTGAAAGATCACTGTCGGCTGGGTCAGGCCGGGCTGTATTATTCCAATCAGGCAGAGTTTTTCGAGACCTTAGATCTCCTTCTCGCTGATGAGCGGCTGCGTGAACGACTGGGTTTGAATGGCCGAGCCTATGTCGAGAAAAACTACTCCTGGGAGATTATCCTGGAGAAGTACCGTCGGGTTTTTGAATATCTGGGGGGAGTGAGCCAACCAGTTGAATAACTTTGGCTTTGTTTAAAAAAATATACTTATCTCCTTTCTCCAATGGAGAGAGTCATTCTCTCTTCCTTCTATATTGAATACTAGCCTCACCAGATCCAGGGCATCTCTTTGTCCTTTTCATCATTTTCCTCTATTCCACCTGGGACATAAAAAAAATTTATTTCTTATATAAAAATTGGAGCTTCTGGCCTGGTTTGACTCAATCAGATGATTATGTTAATTTTACAAAGAGAGGAACCAGGAAGAGTGGCCTTTGTTAATTACGCAACCAAGACTATTGCTATCAAAGTAGTTTATTACGGGCCTGGTTTGAGCGGCAAGACAACTAATCTAAGATATATTTATTCCCGCCTGGATGAAAATTCGCGAGGGGAGCTTGTTTGCCTGGAAACAGACACAGAACGAACTCTGTTTTTTGATTTATTACCGGTTAAGGCTGGCTTAATAAAGGGTTATAAAGTCCATTTTCAATTACTCACCGTCCCGGGGCAGGTTTTTTATGAAGCCTCTCGCAGAAGCGTCTTAAAGGGAGCAGATGGGATTATTTTTGTGGCTGATTCTCAAGCTCCTCTCCTGGATGCTAATCTAGAGAGTTTTGATGAGATGAGACGTTATCTTTATGATTACGGAATAGATTTGAATCTTACCCCAATTGTTTTTCAATACAACAAGAGAGATTTATCTAATTTAATTCCAGTGGAGACATTCAACAATTTACTTAATCCCCGTGGTCTTCCTTATGTCGAAGCTATCGCCATTAATGGAGTTGGTGTGTTGGATAGTTTAAAACTTATGGCCAAAATGGTGGTGCCGGTTATCAGAGAAAGAGTGTTTGGCGAAAAAAGGAAAGAAGCCCCCCCGGTTGAGTTGGTCGAGGAGAAGAAGGAACAAGTTCCTCCCACGAAACCGGAAGAAGAGAAACCCAAACCCAAGGAATTTGTGCCGCTTCGAGTGACTAAGATTAAGCTCAAATCATCAAAAGATGTCGAGGAAGAACTAGAGAGATTAGCCAAAGAATTTGCCTCTCTTAAGGAGAAATAATCCCTTCTTCTTGATCTTTTATTCTTTCTCCTCTGATCTTTTTCTAAATGGGAATTGAAAAAAAGCTTTCCACCACATCGTCTTTATAATTAGGTAAATTCAAAGTACAGGTTTCCGGGAATGTTATTTAAAGTGGCCAGTGCCTCTTTAACGGGAATTGAGGCCGAGCTGGTGGAAGTTGAAGTGGATGTTTTCCGGGGCCTGCCCGGGCTTATCCTGGTGGGTCTGCCCGATGCTTCCATCAGGGAAAGCCGGGAGAGGGTCAGGGCGGCGCTAATGAATTGTGGTTATGACTTTCCCCGGAAAAAATTAATAATTAATTTAGCTCCGGCCGACCGCCGAAAAGAAGGTTCTTCCTTTGATGTGCCAATTGCAGTGGGCATTCTTGCTCACCAGGGAGTCTTTCCTGTTTCGAGAATAAGTGATTATCTTTTTATGGGCGAATTAGCTCTCGATGGTCATCTTAAGCCGGTCAAAGGTGTTCTCTCAGCTGTTTTCCTGGCTCAACAAGAGGGATTCAAAGGCTTGGTGATTCCCCGGGGAAATCTGGAGGAAGCCTCCCTGGTAAGCGGGATCGCTAGTTATGGTTTTACTTCATTGGGTGAGATCATCGACTTTCTCCGCGACCCGGAGGAGTTTTCGCCGGCCAGTTCTTTTTTTCATCATCTCTCTCAAGATATTAAATATTCGGTTGATTTTCAGGATGTGCGCGGTCAACATCAAGCTAAAAGAGCCCTGGAAATTGCCGCGGCTGGCAGTCATAACGTCTTGATGGTGGGACCGCCCGGCGCCGGCAAAACAATGCTCGCCCGTCGTCTCCCCTCTATCCTGCCGCCGATGAGTGAGGAGGAAATAATCGAGGTGACCCGGATATATAGTGTAGCGGGCTTGCTGGAAGGAGGACAGATTATCGCTCACCGACCTTTCCGCTCACCTCATCACAGTGTCTCGGCGGCGGGCTTGATTGGTGGGGGAACAATACCCCGTCCTGGCGAGGTGAGCCTGGCTCATCGGGGAGTTCTCTTTCTTGACGAACTCTCTGAGTACAAGCGACATATCCTGGAGAATTTAAGACAACCTCTTGAAGACGGGTGCGTGACCATCTGCCGCTTGCATAGCCGGGTTACTTTCCCCAGTTCATTCATGCTGGTGGCCGCTATGAATTCCTTCGAAGATAGTTACCCTGTCTTCTCCTCTTCTAGTGACTATTATTATTCTCAGAAAGCCCGTTTTTATTCCCATCTTTCCAAACCGCTATTGGACCGAATTGACCTTCAGGTCGAAGTGCCGAAAATAACTTTTCAAGAGTTAAACTCGATGAATAAGGGAGAGCCTTCCCCATTGATCAGGAAGAGAGTCGTGGCTGCTCGCCAGAGACAGATTAAGAGGTTTAAAAGAAAAAAGACTTGGAATAATTCTCAGATGAATCTTCAGGAAATTAAACTTTTTTGTCAACTTGACAAGGCTGGCCGAGGATTGATGGAAAGAGCCATGGAGAGTTTGAATCTCAGTGCCAGGGCCTACGTCAAAATTCTCAAAGTGGCCCGGACGATTGCAGACCTGGAGGGAGATGAGTCGTCGATATTGAACCCGGCTTTTTTGGCTGAGGCGATTCAATATCGTCTCTTTGATAGAGACACCTTGTCCTCCCGCTAGAAAATCAGGCTCAGATCTTCACATTTGACATTCGTTTTTGTCCATGAGGGCCCTTATTGCGTTTAACATCTCCAAGAGACTCTTGTTTTTTGGACCGATGTCTAGTCCAAAATCTCAAGAATGAAAACCTGACCATGGTTTTTAGTGTTAAAGGTGAGAGTCTGATCTCTCGTTCCTGGTTTTTTCAGAAAAAGAAAGGCAAACCTAATATTTATTATCAATAAACTTGACATATAATATAAAATAAATATAATAATTCTGAAATATCTTAAAGAGGAAGGAAAGATTATGCAGAGAAGTATCAGAAGATACAAAAAAATATCCAGAATATTTCAGGCCATGGCTCACCCGGCTCGCCTAAAACTTCTTCATAATTTGCTCGAGAAAGAATGTTGCGTGGGTGAGTTGCAAAAATGTCTCCAAATATCCCAGCCAAATACGTCGCAGCATCTCAAAATTCTCCGGACAGTGGGGATTATTAAAGGAAAGAAGGAAAAAAATCGGGTTTGCTATCGTATCGTGGATAAGAACGTAAAACAAATCTTAACCATGTATTTTGGAGGAGAGAAGAAAAATGGCTAACATTCCTGAAGTTTCCGACAGTAATTTCCAGCAAGAAGTTCTGGAATCAAACCTGCCGGTTCTGGTGGATTTCTGGGCCCCCTGGTGTGGGCCTTGCCGGATGGTGGCGCCAGTAGTCGAAGCAGTGGCGGAGAAATTCAATGGCAAGGTGAAGTTCTTTAAGATGAACACCGATGAAAATATGCAGACAGCGGTCAAGTACCAGATTATGGCTATTCCTTCTTTGATTATTTTTAAGGGAGGAAAAGAAGTCGAGAGAATAGTAGGGTTTCGCCCCCAAAAAGATATAGAAGAAATTCTGGAAAAATTTGTTTCAGATCAGGAATAACAGTCGACTCACAATCGAATTTCAGTAGTTTAACCTTTATTTCCCCGTGCTTCTGATTCATTTTTCGCTATAATAATTAATGGTCTAATAGTGGAGAAGGATAGCTATTGCTTTTGGTTAAAGGAGGAGAATTGTTATTTTTCCTGGAGAGCAATAATTTAATTAGTGGTAATAGTGGCTGCCGTCCAAATGGATTAGCTTCCCGGGAGGAAGAAAGCACTGAGAATAAGTGATTTTCATGGCGGATTATTCAAGGCTAAACCAGGCTGCGGCGGTTTTGAGATAATGTTTTTTCCTTCGGGGTTAGCCGAGGGGAATCAAAAAAATAAGCTTGATTAAAGTGAATAAACTTCTATAAGGAGGCATTCTTATGTGGTGGGAAAATAAAGTAATGCGAACTTTTCGCTGTCGGTTAAAGCAAAGTCCAGGAGTACTGGGGCATTTATTGGCTGACCTGGGAGATGCTGGAGGTTTTCTAGGAGAGATAAAGACCATTCATATGGGCCGGGCGGTGGTGATTAGAGATATAGTTGTTTTCGCCGATGACCTTGCTCATTTGGAGAGATTAATTAACCTGGTTCAAGATAATCCTGATGTTGATCTTGTGGAAGTCAGGGATGAGGTTCTGGAGATGCACCAGGGAGGCAAAATTGCCGTCCGGAGTCGGTATAAAGTTGATAGTCTCAGTCAATTAAGACGAGTTTATACACCGGGAGTAGCCGAGGTCTGTTTAAAAATAAAGGAAGACCCTCGGTTGGCCTGGCGTTTTACAGCGATTAATCATTTAGTGGCTATTGTTTCTGATGGTTCGGCCGTCCTGGGCTTGGGAGATATCGGCGCTGTGGCTTCCATGCCTGTTATGGAAGGCAAGGCCAGTTTGATGGAAACCCTGGTCGGACTCTCCGGGATGCCTATCCTGATAAAGAGCAAGAATGTGGATGAGATTGTGTCAACTATCATTAATATTTCTCCCACTTTTAGCGCCATTCAGCTGGAAGACATTGCCGCGCCGCGCTGCTTTGAGATCGAGGAGAGGCTGCGTCAGGCCCTCGATATTCCGGTCATGCATGATGATCAGCACGGCACAGCGGTGGTGGTGTTGGCTGCCTTGATGAATGCAGCCCACATGGCCGGGGTTGAACTCCGGCAGACCTGCTTCGGGCAAATTGGACTGGGGGCAGCCGGCTTAGCGGTGGCGAAAATGTTAATGCATCATTTTGGCCGTCCGGTAAAGGGAGCTGATATCAATGAGGAAGCTCAGAAGAGACTCCAGGATGCGGGGGGAGAACCGGTGAGCCTGGAGGAGGTAATGGGCAGTTGTGATGTAGTTATTGCCACCACTGGAGTGCCGGGATTAATAAAACCAGCTATGGTCCGCCGAGGCCAGATTATTTTAGCCCTCTCCAACCCTGTGCCCGAAATTCAACCTGAGGAGGCTCTGGCCGCCGGAGCTATTTTTGCTGCTGACGGCAAATCAGTGAATAATATTCTGGGATTTCCCGGAATTTTCCGGGGGGCGGTTGACGCCAAGGTTCCTCAGATAACTGTGGAAATGCTGGAAGCAGCTGCCCTGGCTATTGCTGAAGCCACACCTGAAGGGGAGCTGGTACCCAACCCGCTCGATCGACATGTTCATCAGTTGGTGGCTAAAGCTGTCGCCCGTAAGGCTCTGGAACTAGGATTAAATCGCGTGGATCTTGCTGGATATTTTGATTGAAGCGTAAGTAATAAATTTGGCTACTTCCCGCCTTCTTTTTGGGCAGTTAAATTTATCCTGGAATAATATCCTGGAATACTAGGAAAAAAAAGAAAAGTGACAGCTATTACCCTGGGTCTTTCTCTGGTTCTTGCTTGAAGTCAGGGGAGAAGGGAAGAGCCCATCTTTTGCTTTTTTTCTAGAGGCCATGACTGTTTAGGGAATGATAAAGCTCGTCTTTTTTGCCTTGTCAAATGAATTAATTTGGAGTATCTCTTATGGACAAAGGAGGTTTTACTCAGATGAAGAAGAAATTCATTGTTGGCTTAATCCTGGGCATGGTTTTGGTTTTATGGTCGTTCTCTCAGACCGCAGGAAAAGACCCGGCGGTTATCGAGGTCAAACCAGCCAAATTGACGCCGCTGAAGAAGCAGGCCCTTACCTGGCTGGATAAGCATTTTAGTGAACTTTCCCAACTGAATCGAAAAATATGGGAATTTGCTGAAATAGCCATGGAGGAATACCGTTCTTCGGCCCTGCTGGCTGATTATCTGGAAAAAAACGGCTTTTTGGTGCAGCGGGGCGTGGCCGGAATGCCAACAGCCTTTGTGGCGGTTTACGGCACAGGTAAACCGGTGATTGGTATTCTGGCGGAATATGATGCTTTACCCGGCCTTTCCCAGGATACCGTCCCCTATAAAAAACCTCTGGAGAAAGGCAAGCCCGGTCATGGCTGCGGGCATAATATTTTCGGGGTGGCCTCTACCGCCGCAGCCGTGGCTCTCAAAGAGGTTATGGCTAATAATAATCTTTCCGGGACGATTAAATTATTTGGGTGTCCGGCCGAAGAAACGCTGATCGGCAAAGTTTTCATGGCCCGGGAAGGACTTTTTAATGACCTGGATGCCTGTATCCAGTGGCATCCTAGCTCCAGAAATGGTGTCTCCCTTGGCTCATCCAATGCTTTAAACCAGTTTGAAGTGGAGTTTTTCGGTAAAACAGCTCATGCAGCTGGCGATCCCTGGCATGGCCGGAGCGCCCTGGATGCTATCGAATTGACCAACGTGGGGATTAATTATTTACGAGAGCATCTCAAGCCTACGGCTCGCATTCATTATGTTATTACCGATGGTGGCCTGGCTCCTAATGTGGTGCCAGATTATGCCCGGGCCTGGTATTATGTCCGGGATGCCGACCGGGAAAGTGTGGAAGAAGATTATCGGCGGGTTCTAGATATTATTGAAGGAGCTGCCAAGATGACCGGCACAACTTATAAAGTCCATTTCATCAGTGGTGTTTATAATCTGTTGCCCAATCAAGCCGGCTGTGAAGTGGTTTACAGCAATCTTCTGCTGGTCGGCCCTCCTTCTTTTGACGAGAAAGAAGATGAATTTGCCCGCGAGATTCAGAAAAATTTAGGCGTTGAGCCCAAGGGACTGGATAAGAAGATCCAGCCCCTGAAGCGGCCGGGACGAAGCTGGGGAGGTGGTTCCACGGATGTGGCGGATGTCAGCTGGATTACGCCGACGACGACTCTAGGCATTGCCTGTAAACCTCTAGGGACGCCCGGCCATCACTGGTCCACAGTGGCTTGCGGGGGAATGAGCATCGGCCATAAAGCGATGATGACCGCGGGGAAGGTGATGGCTTTAACCGGCCTTGATTTTCTGACCAAACCTGAAATATTGAAGAAAATGCGGGAGGAATGGCTGAAGAAAACCGAGGGCAAACCTTATCGTTCACCTCTTCCCCCTGACCTCGAGCCGCCGGTGAAACCAAAATCTGTTGAAAAATAGGGTCGGTTCATCATCCTAACGAGTATTTGGTGGTCCAGAAATTGGCCGAAATAAGGTAACCAAAATAAGGTGTCGTCCAAAAAATCTAAGGATGGGTGTCATAAGGATGGGTGTCAGACACTTTTTTCATTACAAAAATCAAAGTTGAAAACCGGCCCCATTTTATCCATAGGTTATTTGGATGGACGCTGAACCCTAAGGTCGAAGTTCTGAATAACTTGATGAAAGTCATCCACCAAAAGCCAGGCTATATCCAATTTACAAAAACCCAAAAACCAGGCTGATTACTCTTTCCAGAGCGAACTCTATAACCTCCCTCCTTCCGGGTTCTCATTTTGGCGATGATCCGGACCCAAAGATCGCGTTTTAGATTTAGATGGTTTTTTGATGTCATGTAAGTGCTTGTTTTTCAGATAATAAATAAATTAGTGCGTCCTGCTCATTTAATTAACCCTGTCCCCTCAATTAACATAATCTTCCAACATGCTAACACCAAACTTATAAACTAGAAAAGTAAAGAGACCAACCTTGAGAGCAAATTCATAAACCAAGTTTGACCAATGCTAAACTCAAATTCTTAATAGATGGTGAGGACCACCTCTCTTTTTTACTTTCTTAATTTATCAAGGATTGGAAAGAAAAGGACTTGCCAATTTGACTCAACTGGCCGGCCTCGTCATAGATAATTGCTCCATAGTCAGGGAAAGACTGGATGATTTCCTCCGGATGGGGCGAAACGAATAAAGCCGTCGATAGTGCATCACAGAGAGACGCCTCTGGTCCCACCACGGTGACGCTGGTTTTACCCTGGGCTGGATAGCCGGTATGAGGGTCGAAAACATGATGGTAGCGTTTTCCCTGATGGATAAAATAACGCTGGTAGTCGCCGGTGGTGGTGGCGGCCAGATCCGAGATGGCGAGAACACCCAGAAATCCATTACGGCGAGGATGTTTTATCCCGATTTTCCACTGGGTGTCTTCTGGATTGCGGCCCCAGCAGTAAAGGTCACCGCCGGCATTAATGAATCCCCGCGTAACACCGAGAGCTCTGACCCGGCAGGAGGCTAGGTCAACTCCATAACCTTTGGCAATTCCTCCCCAATCGAGCTGTTGTCCTTGCCCCAGAAAAAGACGGTTGTTTTCGATCTTAATCTTATCCATCCCGATTAGAGGAAGAATTTTTTTTATTTCCCGGGAAGAGGGGAGGTGAGGCTGCCCATTCAAAAATCCCCAAAGGCGGGAAAGAGGGGCTACTGTCAGATCGAAAGCTCCGTCGGAGTGGAGGTAGACCTCATAAGCCTTCCGGTAAAGACCAAGGGTGAGAGGGGAGGCCAGAGACTCTGCCTCTGGACCAAAGTTATTCTCGATGGTTGTGAAAACCTGGTGAATTTCCTCTAGAGCCTGTTTTAACATCTTATCTGAACAGTAAAGGCGAATCTCACAGAGAGTGTCGAAGTAGACCACGGTGGTCTGGTGCCAGGAGGGAGAAGAGGAGCAGGCGGTGAGACCGATAAGCACAGTTAAGATGAACCAGATTTTAGCCGGGTTTTGCTGGAAGAGCCGTTTCATTTTATTTAGAGCTCATTATAGCATAAAAAAATGGCAATTATTTGTGCCTCTGACCGGATACCGATATGGATGTCCGATATGGGTATCTGACACCATTTAAACGCGCGGGTGTCTGACGCCAGTTTCTCTGTCTCTCTGGGTGTCTGACACTGATGTTGACACTGATATTCCTGATATGGGCGCCAATTTCCACTGGAGATAAAGATGTTTTTATTTCTTCCTTTCCATGAGTTATATATTGACAAAAAAAGTTATTTTCTATAAGTTGAGATTCCCGGTGAAGACACTTGCTTCAAATTTTCTAACCTGCCTTATCAATCAAATTTCTTTTCTTCAATTTTTTCCAATTCCCTTTAAATTCAGCTTTTTTACGGGGGATTATTCCCTGCCCTTCTTCCCCTGGAAGGGGGCTTTTTCACCGGCGGTACCCGGGAAAAAATAATGAAAGGGGATTTAAATGCAACCTTCAATCCATCATAAACCTTCAGGAGTCTCTTTGAGCCCCAGCCAGCTTTATCTCTTGACCCTATTGCGGGTGCTTATTGGCTGGCATTTTTTGTATGAAGGGTTAGCCAAGTTATTTAGTTCCTATTGGTCCTCAGCCGATTATCTAATGGAGTCCAAATGGATTTTCAGTGGCTTATTTAAGGCCCTAGCTGCTTCACCAGCTGTGTTAAAAGTAGTCGACTGGCTTAATATCTGGGGGTTGATTCTAATCGGCCTGGCCTTGATGCTGGGTCTAGGGGAGCGAATAGCCTGCTGGGCCGGAGCTTTACTTTTGTTCCTTTACTATCTGGCGGCCCCTCCGTTGGTCGGCTATAACTATTCCCTTCCCCAGGAAGGCAGCTACGTTATCGTTAATAAAAATTTGATTGAAATGGCGGCCTTACTAGTCCTGTCAGTTTTTCGGACCAGTCAGCATTTGGGACTTGCCTATTTTTTCGCCAGGAAAAAAGTTTCTCCTCTCAACCAGGAGAGTTAACTGGAGGATGACCATGAAAGAAAAAGAAAAAGAAAAAGAAAAAGAAAAACAATCGCCAGATAAAGAAGGCGTCTCCCTGAAACTCACCCGCCGGGATATTCTCAAAGGCCTGGCCACGGTGCCTTTTGCCGGGGCTCTGGCTATCAGTGCCTGGGAGAAACTTTCCTCCGAAAAGGCCCGCAAAAGGCTCATTCTTGAGGAATTGGGCTTGACCGAAGAGGCTCCTCCCGAAGAGGTTCCTCCTTCACCCAAGAAAAAAGAGTTGATTCGGATAGGTATTATCGGCTTTGGCGGACGAGGCGAGAGTTTGGTCCGTTCTCTGGGCTTTGCTCATCCTGATTGGGTGAAGCGCAAAGCCAAGGACGCCAAAAAGAACCGTTTTGATACCGGCTTACAGGATTTCTTGAATCAAGAAGATTTAAATGTGGTTATTACCGGTGTCTGTGACATTTTTGATATTCGGGCGGAAAGGGCCCTGGCCACAGCTGCCAATGATGTACGCCCCGGGGGAGGGAAGGGGAAACTACCCGGCGCCAAACGCTATCGTCACTATCAGGAACTCTTGGCCAGTCCCGACATTGATGCCGTCATCATCGCCACCCCCGACCATTGGCATGCCCGGATGACTATTGATGCCGTGGCCGCCGGCAAACATGTCTATTGTGAAAAATGTCTAACCCGCACTGAAGAAGAAGCCCACCAGGTCTATGAGGCGGTCAAAAGCAGCGGTCTGGTTTTTCAGCTAGGTCATCAAAATCGCCAGCTGGAAAGTCACTTTAAAGCCAGGGAGATTATTAAAAGAGGCCTCCTGGGTCCGGTCAATCTGGTCGAAACCACCACCAACCGCAATTCCCCGGTAGGAGCCTGGGTTTATCCCATTCATGAAGAAGCCGGTCCCCATAACATCGACTGGGCCCAGTTCCAGGAACCGGCTCCCCACAAGGTGCCTTTCAGCCTGGAACGTTTCTTCCGCTGGCGCTGCTGGTATGATTACGGCACCGGCCTCTCGGGCGACCTCCTCTCCCACGAGTATGATGCAGTCAATCAGATAATGGAGCTGGGTATTCCCCATTCGGCGGTGGCTTCGGGCGGGATCTACTTTTATCAGGACGGCCGGGATGTGCCGGATGTTTTCCAGGTGGTTTTTGAATACCCCGAGCGGAACTTGACTTTGGTCTATAGTGCCACTCTTTCCAGCGGTCGCAACCGGGGCCGGGTCTTTATGGGACATGACGCTTCCATGGAAGTAGGCAGTAATCTGGTGGTCACCGTGGATTATGGTTCAACCCGCTATAAGGAGAAGATAAAAAACAAGGTTATTGATCTTTCCCTGCCCCTCTTTACTTTCCGACCCGGGGCCAAAGGGATTGATACGGTAACCTCAGCCACGGAAAAATATTTTGCCCAGCGGGGATTGCTTTATACTTACCGTCACGGCCGGCGGGTGGATACAGCTCATCTCCACCTCAAAGAATGGCTGGAGTGTATCCGCGAAGGAGGGCAGCCCAGTTGTAATATTGAGCGGGGATTTGAAGAGGCCATCACCTGTCACATGGCCACTCGTTCCTATCTGGAAGGGCGCAAAGTTTACTGGGACCCTGTTAAACGAAGGATTGTTTGAGGCCGGTTTTAAGGCCGATAGATGATGAAAGAGAGGGTTTGATGAGTGCTAAATTTCGTTTAAGCGTGATGATGTTTCTCCAGTATGCTATCTGGGGAGCCTGGGCGCCGGTGCTGTCTGATTACTTAATCAATAAACTTGGTTTTTCCGGAGCTCAGGTAGGGGCGATTTACAGTCTTCTGCCGCTGGCGACCATCCTGTCGCCCTTTATCGGCGGACAGCTGGCCGACCGCTATTTCCCCACACAGAAGGTCATCGCTTTTCTCCAGCTTTTTGGAGGAGGTCTGTTGATTTACACCTCTACTGTCACCAATTACCCCACCCTGATGGGTTTAATGCTTTTTTATTCTCTTCTTTATGCCCCCACGTTGGCCTTAACCAATTCCATTGCTTTTATCAATCTCGAGAATTCAGAGAAGGAGTTCGGAATTATTAGGGTGTGGGGAACTATTGGCTGGATTGTGGCAGGTCTGTCCCTGGCCGGCTGGCGCTATTTAGGCGAAGCTCTGCCCAGTTTTACTTATCGGGGAGACACCCTCCTGCTGGCTGGTATTTTCTCGCTGGTCATGGGGCTTTTTTCCTTTAAACTGCCGCATACCCCTCCGCAGAAGGATGCGCCCAAACCCTGGGCTTTCCTTGAGGCCGTGAAAATGTTGCGGGATAAAAATTTTCTTATCTTCATTATCATCTCCTTTGTGGTGGCCACCGAGTTGCAGTTCTATTATATTCTTACGGCTCCCTATCTGACCTCGAAGGTCATCGGCGTCAGCAGTTCAGCTGTGTCGGGAGTGATGGTGATTGCCCAGATTGCTGAAATTTTTGTCATGGCTCTGCTGCTACCTTATTTTTTACCACGCTATGGAATAAAAAAGACCATGGTCATCGGCGTTCTCGCCTGGCCGATCCGCTATATTATCTTCGTTATCGCTTATCCGGCCTGGCTGGTCATTGCTTCGCTGGCGCTGCATGGTTTTTGCTATGTCTTTTTCTTTACTGCGGCCTTTATCTACGTGGATGAAGTTGCTCCCCGAGATATCAGAGCCTCGGCCCAGAGTTTGATCGCCATTGTGGTTCTCGGCCTGGGCAGTTTTCTCGGCAGCCTTTTTTCCGGCTGGATCCAGACTATCTTCACCACTGCTGCCGGAACCAACTGGCGGGGCGTGTTTTCCATTCCAGCTGTGTTAACCATTCTCTGTGCTCTGGCCTTTGTGGTTTTCTTCCGGGAGAAGAAGAAGCTGGAGCTGGCTTAGTCGGGAAAATAAGCCAAATGTTTAGAATGGTTTTAAATTTAGATTGGTTCTAAATTAATAATAATATTAAATAAAATAGAACAAAAAATTGGGTGAGGTAAGAAATGGCTAAAAAAAGATTAGGTGTAGGCTTTATTGGCGCGGGGTTTATCACCCGCTTTCATATCCGGTCCTGGGTGGGGGTGCGGGATGCCGATATTCTGGGCGTCGTCTCCCGGACCAAGGAAAGAGCTGAAGAGGCGGCCGCCCTGGCTCGGAAACTCAATGTGGGCGAAGCCAGGGTCTATGATTCCATTACTGAAATGATTGCCGATCCAGCCATAGATGCGCTCTGGATCTGTGCGCCCAATTACACCCGGCTGGAAGTCATGGAAGAGATTGTCGATGCTCTGGAGCGGGGGAAGGGAGAGTTGATCGGTGTCACCTGTGAGAAACCCCTCGGCCGGAATGTTAGTGAAGCCCGGCGGATGGTAGAGCTGGTCGAGCAAGCGGGGTTGCTCGACGGCTATCTGGAGAACCAGGTTTTTGCGCCGGCGGTGGTCCGGGGCAAGGAATTAATCTGGAAAAGAGGGGTGCCTCTTTGCGGCCGGCCCTATCTGGCCCGGGCGGCCGAAGAACACAGCGGGCCCCATGAGCCCTGGTTCTGGGATGGCTCTCTCCAGGGAGGGGGAGTGTTGAATGATATGATGTGTCATTCGGTGGAAGAGGCCCGCTTTATGCTCACTCCACCAGGGAAACCACGCCAGGCATTGACGCCCGTGAGATTGACTGCTTATGCCACCTGTTTGAAATGGCAGCGGCCGGATTACGCCCGCCAGTTAAGCGAACAGAGTCAGGGTCAGACCGATTATCTGCGTCGACCGGCGGAGGATTTCGCCCGTTCCCTGATCGAGTATCGGGATGAGGAAGGGGAAATTCTGGTGGTGGAAACCACCACCTCCTGGTGCTATGTCGGGGCCGGGCTGCGGCTGACAATGGAGCTTTTCGGTCCTGAGTATTCGGTGCTGGTCAATACCCTTGATTCCAGTCTGCGGGTCTTTTTCAGCCGTCGGGTGAAGGGAGAAGCCGGTGAGGATTTTGTTGAGAAACAAAACGCCGAAACCGGGTTAATGCCGGTCATCCCCTGCGAAGAGGTGGAATACGGCTATGTGGATGAAAACCGGCACATGGTCCAGTCTTTTCTGGCCGGTCGCCGTCCCGAGGAGAATTTCAGTGATGGACTCAATGTAACCGAGTTGCTGATGACGGCTTATATGAGTGTCGAGCAGGGCAGAACCATAGAGTTCCCCCCTCCTGATCTTGACTCCTATGTGCCGGCTGTCGCCCGGGGCGAGTGGAATCCGCGCCGATAAATCTGGGCAGAAAGGAGTGGCCATGAAAAAAAAGATCAGCTTGGGTCTGGTCATCGGGGTTCTGGTGGTTCTCTTTAGCGGGGGCTGCCAGAAGGAGGTAGAACAGGCGACCATGTCCGCCACGGGTTCAACCGAAGCGGTGGTCGATTACAGTCAGGTGCGAATAAAAAAGTTCCCCGTAGCCATGCAGATGTGGACATTTCGCCGCTTTACCTTCTTTGATGCTCTGGAAAAGGTAAAGGAATTGGGTATCCACTTCATCCAGGCCTATCCCGGTCAAAAGCTCGGCGGCCCATTTCCTGAGAGCAAGTTTTCCCATGAAATGAGCGAGGAGGAAATAAAAGCTGTCCAGGAAGCCCTGAAGCGGTTGGATATAAAGCTGGTCGCCTATGGGGTGGTTAATGTCGGCGTCACCGAGGAGAGTATCCGCCGGGTATTTGATTTTGCCCGCCGGATGGGTATCTGGATTATTGTCACCGAACCGAAGGATGAAGCTTTTCCTCTTCTGGATAAATTAGTTAAGGAGTATAACCTGGATATAGCCATCCATAATCATCCGTTACCTTCTAAATACGCCCTGCCGGAGGCTGTGCTGGAGAAGGTCAAGAACCGCGATGAACACTTCGGCGCCTGCGCTGATCCCGGGCATTGGATGCGGGCCCAGCGTTCGCCTGTCGAGGCTTTGCGCTTGCTAAGCGGTCGGATTCGCGATGTTCATCTTAAAGACCGAAGTGATTTTGGGACCGAAGGAGTCATTGATGTGCCGGTGGGCCAGGGGAAAGCCAATATCCATGACCTTCTGGCGGAGCTCACTCTTCAGGATTACGCAGGTTTTTTGAGTATCGAGTATGAGAATAAAGAAGAAGTGGATAATCCGGTTCCGGCAGTCGCCAAAAGCCTGGATTACCTGCGGCAGGTAACTTATTATGAGGGCTATCAGCCCCTCCTTCATCGCTGGCGAAGGCAGTATACCAAGCATGGCTGGAACCATTATGGGCCGGGTTATTTCGAACTTGACCCTAGCAGCGGTGTCTTAAAGTCCCATGGAGGCATGGGGCTTTTCTGGTACAGCGAAAAGAAATTCAAGGATTTTGTGCTGGATTTAGAGTATAAAGTTTCTGACCGGACCACCAATTCCGGTATCTTCCTCCGCGTCCCCGAGGTGCCCACCAGTAACGATTACATTTACCATAGTTTTGAGATTCAGATTAATGATGCCGGCCAGGGGATTCATCAGACCGGTGCTGTCTATGATGCCCAGGCTCCCAGCCAGGAGGCCTTTAAACAACCAGGCGAATGGAATCACCTCCAGATTACCTTCAAGGGTAATCATCTCCGGGTGGTCCTCAATGGAGTAGAAATTATCAATTGGGAAGCTGAGCCCAGGGGAAAGGTCAAGGATTTTGCCAGTGAAGGCTATATCGGCCTCCAGAATCATGACCATGATTCCTCGGTTTATTTCCGCAATATTTATGTTAAGGAGCTGGAGTAAAAGCTCAGGGGGTAACGCAGAGAGCCAGGTTGGGGCAGCTGTTTCTCTAAGGCGAGGTGAGACTATTTTCAGGTTTGGGGTTTAAGGCCGGAAGATGAGGCTGAGGATGTAGCAGAGCGAGGCTATAAGACGGTAGGTGAGGAGCTAGAAAAGAAAGAAAAAAAACAGGCTGAAAATGCTGAGAATTAAAAAAATAAAGATTTTCCTGGTTATCGCCGTGATGGGGCTTCTCTGGCTGGCCTGCCAGCCGAAGGTTGAACCACCGCCGCCCCTGCCGCCTGTACCCACCGCCCGCCAGTTAGCCTGGCAGAAGTTAGAGGTATACTCTTTTATCCATTTTAGCCTCAATACCTTCACCAACAAGGAATGGGGTTACGGCGATGAGTCGCCGGAGTTGTTCCAGCCTACCGCCTTAGATTGCCGACAGTGGGCCCGTGTGGTCAAAGAAGCCGGCCTGAAGGGAATCATTCTCACGGCCAAACATCATGACGGCTTTTGTTTGTGGCCTTCAGCTTATACCGAACATTCAGTCAAAAACTCTCCCTGGCAGGGAGGTCAGGGAGATGTAGTTAGGGAACTGGCCCAAGCCTGTCAGGAATATGGCCTTAAGATGGGACTTTATCTTTCGCCCTGGGATAGAAATAGAGCTGATTATGGCCGACCTGAATATATCACCTATTACCGCCGCCAACTGCGGGAATTGCTGAGTAACTACGGGCCAATTTTTGAGGTTTGGTTTGATGGAGCCAACGGCGGCACGGGTTATTATGGGGGGGGCCGCGAGGAAAGAAGAATCGATCGCCGCACCTATTACGACTGGCCCACCACTTTCAGGTTGGTCCGGGAGTTACAGCCTGAGGCGGTCATCTTCAGTGATGCCGGTCCTGATGTGCGCTGGGTGGGTAATGAAAAGGGGATAGCTGGTGAGACCAACTGGTCAATGATTAACAAGGACGAATTTGCTCCTGGTCTGGCTGATGTGGATGTTCTCAACCATGGATTGGAAAATGGCCGGGATTGGGTTCCGGCTGAGTGCGATGTATCCATCCGGCCGGGATGGTTTTACCATCCTCAAGAGGATGACCAGGTAAAGACGGTGGCCGAGTTGCTTAATATTTATTTCAAGTCAGTTGGTCGCAATGCCTCGCTGCTTTTGAATCTGCCGGTTGACCGGACCGGCCGGATCAATGTCCATGACCAGCGGCGTTTGCAGGAGTTCCGCCAGGCGCTGAATGAAATTTTCGCCGAGAATTTGGCGGCCGGTCAGCCGGTTGAGGCAAGTAACTGGCGGGGCAGAGACCGGCGCTTCGCTCCGAGAAATATTACTGACGGCCGCGAGGAAACTTACTGGTGTCCCGAGGATGAAATGACCAGCGGCAGTCTCACTATCCGATTAGGCGAACAAGTGCCGGTTAACATGATTCTCCTTCAGGAATACATCGCTTTGGGCCAGAGAGTAAAGAAGTTTAGAGTTGAAGTCTGGGGGGAGGAAAGATGGCAGCCGGTGGCCGAAGGGACGACCATCGGTTATAAACGAATCCTTCTTTTTCCCACGGTGAAAACTCACCGTGTTCGACTCACCATTATCGATTCCAGAGCCTGCCCGGTCCTCAATAATGTGGAACTTTATTGTCTTCCGGAAAAGTATTTATCTCTGATTCTCCCCTGATGATCTTGTCTTCGTTGTGGGGCAACTGAGTTAAGTTCATCCTTTGGTCAAAGTCAATTTGCGAAAAAAATCGTAGACTAGCGGTTTAAAAGTTATTGCTTTTATAAATTTAAAATCGCTATCGTAGACATTAACTTTATTATTGTTGTAATCGGCAATCCATATCTGGCCGGCTTTATCGATTTCAATACTCATAGGAGTCAGGTCTTCTCTTGGGCTTAATCCCTTTTTACCTGATATCTGTAAAAATTGGCCTTGGGCTGAAAAGATTTACATCTGTCTGGTCAGCCACCCATCAGCAATAAGAAAATATCCCGAAGAGTCAACTTCCATGGCAGTTATGTACCCAAAGGAACTTTCCGGGGTTAAACTCAATTTAATCTGGTCTGATTTGTGGAAAATATCCTCTATGACTTCGGCCCTTTGGAGCCTCTTTATTACTTCATCACTCAATGGAGAATTTTCAATTATTTCTTTACTACAGGCTATAAGTGTTAAAAGGATTATAAAATTAATTACTCACGTTGTCTTAAAAATAGCCGATTTGAAAAAAGACAAAGCCTAAAATTTGACTTATAATTTCCTCAGAAAATTAAAACGCGGCCATATAAGTGTCTTTGTTCTTAACTTACTGGAGAAAATAAGAAGCAACGTCCTCAAGAAAAATTAAAACATCTCTTTGGGAAATAGAGGTGGGTGGTTTATAATAAGGACTTTAAAGGAGGCACAATGCCCAAAAGGCTGCGCTTAATTTTATTAATTATACTTTGTTTTCTGCTTGGTAGATTGGCTTTTTCCCAGGAGCAACCACCCCAGGAAGAAACAGCCCCGGAGACTCAGCCGGCGCCGCTTTATGTCCGGGCGATTATTTATCCCACCGCCAGTCTCTCCCGGTACGACTACAACAATGACCTCGACCTTTTTGAAGTTAGAGCTTATGTAGTTATCAGAGAAGGCTCACCGGTGGGGGATTTTATCCCCGACGCCCGGGTAGTAGTTAATTCGACCGGGCTGGAGTGGCGGAAAAATCAATATGAAAAAAGGATTCCCGTACCGGCCGATAATCTGCCTTCTCAGATTGATTTACAGATCACTACTGCTGATGGCCGTCGGATCAGTCAGAAATTTCCGATTCCCTGCTGGCTTATCCTGACTCAGCCGCGGCCGGCCATTATGGAGGAGATAGCTCCGCTGAATATTGCCTGGGAGGTGAAACAAGGCGCGATTCCAGCCGATGTTTATGCCTATGATTTTAAAAGAGGGAAGTGGCTTTTACAAAGACGTCATGTTCGGGGAAATGAATTGACGCTGGAGAGCCAGCGGCTACCCGCCGGGGAAACAATTCTGCGGATTTATGTCATCAGCTCCTGGATTTTTAAACAATATCTTCTGGAGGAGAATTTAGCCCGGGGGTCGGAGATAAATATTATCCCCTGGTCCCAGGTTTTTATTCGCTTTGCCCCTAAAGGAGATGAGAATAAATTGAAATAAATGATGGAAAAAGTTGGTGGAAAGATGAAGAGCAAAATATTACTTTTGGCTTTGTTGTTTGGTTTTGTCTTGACTCCCCTCTGGGGAGATGAAAGTTTGCCTCTCTCTTCTCAGGAAAAAGAGCTCCGTAATGTCGCCCCCAAGGTCTTTATTGATTGCAGCCGACGTATTTGCGATTTGAACTACATTCGGACCGAGGTAACCTTTGTTAATTATGTCCGGGATCGGCAAAGTGCGGATATTCATATCATTATCACCCGTCAGCGAACCGGAAGCGGCGGTTATGAATATACCTTTGATTTTATCGGCCAGGGACATTATGAGGGACGGGATGCTTCCTTGAAATACCATTCTTCGCCGACAGCCACCGAGGATGAAATCCGCCAGGGAGTGGTTAAGATACTCAAACAGGGATTGGTGCCCTATATTTCCGAGACCCCGCTGGCCGAGTATATTTCAGTAGTTTATGAAAGAAAAAAGCCACTTACTCAACCGGAAATGGTCAAAGACAAGTGGAATTACTGGGTCTTTAGTATTGGCCTTAGAGGTAAGGCCAATATGGAGGAATTGTCGAAGAGATTCAATTACTCGGTTTCCTTTTCAGCTAACCGCACCACTGAAGCTATGAAATTCCGGTTCTGGGCGAATACTAACTTAAATGAAAGAAGATACATCGTGGGTGATGAGGAGATAATCAGTCAGAGTCGCCGGAAAGTGCTCTTCACCCAATATGTCAAGAGTCTCGGGCCTCATCTTTCAGCCGGCATCAGCGGGAGTTACTATTCTTCCACTTATGACAACGCCGACGCCTTTATCGGGTTCGGCCCGGCTATAGAGTATAACATCTTCCCCTATGAGGAAGCTAACCGCCGGGAATTGAGAATTCAATACACCCTCAATTACACTCATCGCCGCTATATTGAGACCACCATTTTTGATAAGGATCAGGAAGACCTTTTCAGTCAGCAGCTCCAGGTGATTATGGAGATAAAAGAACCCTGGGGTTCAGCTGGTCTGCGTCTGGTGGGATCCAATTTCCTCCATGATTTTTCCAAGAACAAAATCAGTGGTGAGGCCGGGATTTATTTTCGGGTTTTTAAAGGATTATCTTTTAACGTGACCAGCTCTTATTCGCGCGTCCGGGATCAGCTGGCTCTGCCCAAAGGAGGAGCCAGTAAGGAAGAAATTCTTCTGGAGTTGAAGCGCCTGGCCACCTCCTATGATTTCCGCCTGGAGATGGGTTTCAACTACCGCTTCGGTTCGATTTATAGTAATGTGGTTAACCCCCGCTTCGGCAATCACTGATAGAAGGAGAGGCCTTTGTTGACCATGGTGTGGCGTATGGCTTGTGTGGGGGGCAGGTAACTCGAAGCTTTTGAAGCTTAATCAATAGGATAGTATCTTTCTTTCCATTCAAATTTTTTCTTGAAGAGGGATAACCGCATGGAGTTCAGGAGAATCAATAACCAGATAGCAATACTTAAAGGGTGGAGTAGGCCGAAGAGGAAGCTTGTTTCAAATTTAAGGGCCAGGAATATTTTCATCATGGAGATAAGAAAAACCTGGATGAGGGGCAGGGTAAGCTCATGGCCGGATTGGATGGCTAACCATAGTTTCAGATAAGGCTGGATGAAAAGAAAGTAAGCCCCGACCATGATGAAGGGCACAAAATAAGGATGGGCGCCGATAGCCGGATAAGCATTTTTAGAAAAGCCGCGCCAGATTTCAGAAAAAGACCGATAAAAACGAACTTTGAGCAGGGTTAAGCCGTCGATAACTGTAATTCGGCCGTCGTTATTCTGAACGTGGCTGGCCAGAGCGATATCATCCACAATTTCATCCCGGATGGCCTCATAGCCGCCGATCTTTTCTAAGAAATTCTTTTTAACCAGGAGAAAGGGACCGATACCGATCGGTAAACGGCTGATTTGCGAGTACTGCCCCAGATGGAAAGGCACCAGCACAGCAAAGGCGAAGTGAATGATGGGCAGAAGAAGTTTTTCCGCCCAGGTTTTCAGGAGAAGTCCGGGAATGGTAGTTAAAAAATGAGCCTGATTTTTTTGGGCCATCATGACAGCTGTGGAGATGGAATGGGGAGAGTGAACGGTGTCGGCATCGGTCAGCAGAAGCCATTCCCCTCGCGCTTTCTGGGTGAGTTGATAACAGGCCCAATTTTTACCGTTCCAGCCGGGGGGAAGTTTTTCACCCCGAATAATTCTTATCCGGGAAGAAGTGCGGGCTATTTCCCGGGCAATATTCAGTGTTTTGTCCGTGGAGTTGTCATCGAGGACGAGTATTTCATAATGGGGGTAATCCTGGTAGCTGAGGGACAGAAGGCAGCCGGCGATGTTGTCTTCTTCATTGCGGGCCGGCACCAAAACTGAGACAAAAGGAAAAGAAGCGGCTTCAACACCTTCGACCAGCTGAGGTGGTAGAGCTGAGTCATTAAGGTTCCGGAGGTTGAAAAGCATATTGACAAAGAGAAGCAGGAGTAATCCGGTCACTAGAATAGGTAGCCATTCCATTTTACCACCCGGAAACCTGTTTGATTTTTCTCATGTAAGGCTCATCAATTACTCGTTTTATCCCCAGCAGCAAGAGGAAGCCGATGGCGCTCAGCGAGTCGGCCAGGCTGTGGTGAAAAAGGAAATACCAGAGCACAGGAATAGCCGTCATCCCGGTGCCCAGAGCTAGGTGAAAGTTGCGGCTGGTGAGATAGATCAAGCCCATGAGGGCGCCGCTTAGAAAGAGGGCGGCCGGGTTAAGCCCGAGAAGAAATCCCAGAGCGGCGGCTGCGCCCTTACCGCCGCGGCCCTTGAGAAATACCGGAAAGCCATGGCCGATAATCACCCCCAGGCCGCAGATCCACAACCAGGGAAGATCAAGTTGGAGGGCTCGCCCGATACCATAGGCCCCCAGTCCTTTGCCGGCGTCGAGGAGAGCAGCTAGGACACCGTATTTTTTCCCCACCAGGTGCCAGACATTGCGGGCACCGACATTGCCTTCGCCGGTGAAGCGCAGATCAATTCCTTTGATGTAATAGGCAATCAGGAAAGAAAAGGGAATAGACCCCAGAAGATAAGTTATCACCGCCGCCGTAACTATTTGGGTGACCATAAGGTGGAATTTATTATGTTGAAAAAAACCAGGAAAGTCAAAATATTTAAATCAGAGAGATTTAAAAAGCACTTACTAATTGTTTATCTTTAACGACCAAGCGGCCGTTCTTGATGACGTGACGAATCGGGTTAATACCCAGGTGATAAACCAGGTGCAGGTAATTGGGCACATCACAAAGAAGGAGATCCGCTTTTTTGCCCACTTCCAGACTGCCGGTAATTTGGCTGATTCCCAGGGAATAGGCGGCGTTGATGGTAGCGGCATTAATCGCCTCTTCAATCCTCATTTTCAGAAGGAAAACAGCCATCTGGATAACCAGCAACATATTTTCGGTCATGGAGCTGCCGGGGTTGAAGTCACTGGCCACAGCCACCACGGCCTCGGCTTCAATTAATTCCCTGGCCGGGGCTTTCTTCTCCTGCATAAGAAAGAAGGGGACCACCGGGAGGAGAGTGGCCACCGTGGAGCTTTTAGCCAGCAGCGCAATACCTTCCTGATCAATAGCCATCAAATGATCGGCTGAAGCCGCCCCTTCTTCCACCGCCAGCTTGGCCCCACCCAGTGGAGAGAACTCATCGGCGTGAATACGAACCGCCAGACCGAGATTTTTGGCCGCCCGAATAATACGTCGTGTCTCTTCCAGGCTGTAGACCCCTTCTTCACAGAAAACATCGACAAACCGGGCCAGATTTTTCTTTTTAACGAGCGGCAGAACTTTCTCCGTTAAAAAATCAATGTACTCGTCTTTTTTTTCTTTATATTCCGGAGGCACTTCGTGTGCGCCCATGTAGGTGGGCCAAAGGTCGAGAGGGTGACGCTGGTCAGCCTCACGGATAACCTCGAGCTGTTTAAGCTCATCTTCGAGATTGAGCCCGTACCCGCTTTTGGCTTCCGCCGTTGTGGTGCCGTGAAGCAACATAGAATCACAACGCTTCAGACACAGCCTGAGCAACTCTTCTCGGGAAATCTCCCGGGTGGCCCGGACAGTGGTCTGAATTCCCATGCCTCGGGCAGCCAGCTCCTGATAGGTATAACCCTGGAGGCGGAGGGCGAATTCTTCTTCCCGACTGCCGGCAAAGGGCAGATGAGTATGGGAGTCAATGAATCCCGGTAAAACGACAAAATCTTCGCCCCCCAAGACTTCAGTCTCGGCCGTAATTTGAACCGTCGCCTTTAATTTTTCATCCGGTCCGAGGAAAATGATTTCTCCGCCGCTGATAGCCAGAGAAACATCCTCCAGCAAGCCCACATCGGCTAAATCTTTCCCCCGTTTGGGAGCATGGCCCGCACAGGTAAGAACCTGCCGGCAGCGCCGGAGGACAATGTCTGCCTTTTTCATGAGCTTGATTTTCTTAAAGAGACACTCTTATTGCGGCGGATGAAAGAGGGAGTTTCCAGCATATCCCACTGTCTTTCCCAGGCCGGTCGGTCCCAGAGAGAGTCGTTGCTTCCCTGCGGCTCAAAGAGATAAGGGGGTGTTTCCGTGGGCACAGCTACCGGAGGCGGAGTCTGATTCCGGGGCGGGGTGATATGGTCCCGGGGAGTGAATTGCCGTTGTTTGGCTTGCTCAAAACCCGTGGCGATAACCGTCACTTTGACCATATCCTTCATGTTTTCATCGATGACCGTGCCAAAGATGATATTGGCTTCGGGATGAGCCAGATCATGGATCAATTCAGAAGCTTTGGAGACTTCGTGGAGAGTCATGTCTTTGCCCCCGGTGATATTAATCAGTACACCATGAGCCCCTTCAATGGAAGTGTCCACCAGGAGAGGACTGGAGATGGCTTTCTGGGCGGCCTCGACAGCCCGGTTCTCACCTGAGGCCAGACCTGTGCCCATAAAGGCCATGCCCATGCCCTTCATAATCGATTTGACATCGGCAAAGTCAAGATTAATTAGCCCCGGTCGGGTGATCAAGTCGGAGATACCCTGGACAGCCTGCCGCAAAACATCATCAGCCATCTTAAAAGCGTCTTGAATTGAGGTGTCGAGATTGACGGTCTGAAGCAACCTCTCATTAGGAATGGAAATAACGGTATCGACGGCGTTACGTAGTTCGCTCAGCCCTTCTTCAGCTTGTTCGGCACGCTTCTTGCCTTCGAAATTAAAGGGCAGGGTAACAATGGCGATGACCAGAATCTCCAGCTCGGAAGCCAGGCTGGCGATGACCGGTGTGGCCCCGGTGCCGGTACCTCCACCCAACCCGGCGGTGAGAAAAACCATATCAGCTCCCTGGAGAATTTCGACGATTTTTTCAGTGTCTTCCAGGGCAGCCTGTTTACCGATTTCCGGTCGTCCGCCGGAACCCAGTCCTTTGGTTAATTTGCGACCGATCTGGATCTTGGTGGGAGCATGGTTAGTGCTTAAAGCCTGGAGATCGGTGTTGATGGTGATGAATTCCACCCCTTCAATACGGGCTTCAATCATCCGGTTGATGGCGTTGCCGCCACCCCCACCGATCCCGATAACTTTAATGTTGGCTCCAGGTTCATCCTCGACCAGATGAAATTTTAATTTACTCCGGGATTCGTCACGCATTTTTTTCCTCCTTATGCTTCTTTAAGCCAATCACGGAATTTGGCCCAGAAGCCTTTTTTGCCTTCTCGGGAAAAGCCGCGGCTTTTCCATTTTTTATAACCATAAAGCACCAGCCCGACGGCGGTGGCGTAATCAGGGGTACTGACTCGATCCACCAGCCCGCCGACGCCGCTGACATCACCCCGGCGGACCGGCAGGTCGAAGATTTCTTCGGCCACATCTTCGAGTCCTTCCAGAAGAGCTGTACCGCCGGTCAGGACCACTCCTGAATTAAGGGATTTTTCAAAACCTGTTCTCTTAATGTCGTTGTCCACCAGTCGGAAGATTTCTTCCGCCCGGGGATAGATAATATCAGCCAGGAGCTGCCGGGAGAGAATGCGGGCTTTTTTACCCCGCCCGACAGAGGGCACCTCAATGGTTTCCTGTTCATCTCCCAGCGGAGCCGTGACACAGCCGTATTTTTTCTTTATTTTTTCAGCTTCGGGAATAGGTGTGCGCAGCCCCACGGCGATGTCGTTGGTGAAGTTATCGCCGCCGATGGGAATGATCGAGGTGTACCAGAGGCTGCCTCTTTCGAAAATAGCGATTTCGGTGGTGCCTCCACCAATATCGATGAGCCCCACGCCCAGTTCCATTTCGTCATGAGTCAGCACGGAATAACTGGCCGCAATTTGATTGAGCACAATTTCCTCGATTTCTATGCCTGCCCGCGTAATGCAGGTTTTGAGATTCTGGACGGAAGTGATGGCGCCGGTGACAATGTGGACATTAACTTCGAGTTTGATACCACTCATGCCCAGTGGGTCTTTAATGCCGTCCTGTTCATCCACCACAAATTCCTGGGGAATAATATGAATGATTTCCCGATCCGGAGGAATGGAAACAGCTTTGGATTGGTCAATAACCCGCTTGATGTCTTCCCGGGTGATTTCTCTATTTTTGCCCGAGACAGCGATTACTCCCCGGCTGTTGAAACTCTTGATGTGGGCGCCGGAAAGCCCGATATAGGCTGAGTCAATCTCAACTCCAGCCATGAGTTCGGCTTCTTCCTGGGCTCGTTTAATCGACTCAACAGTAGCTTCCAGATTAACCACCACTCCTTTACGCAGTCCACGAGATTCAGCTGTCCCCACACCGATTATTTCGACTTTGTTTTCTTCGGTGATTTCGCCAATCAGGGCGGTTGTTTTTTTAGTGCCGATATCCAGGCCGACGATATAACCGTTTTTAGCCATGATTTTCCTCCCCGGCAGTACTGGCGAGAGAGCTGGTTGCTGCCGGTCTTTTAGGTTTGAAATAGACTCTCTCTTCCAGCCGGAGATCAATGTATTCCAGCGGTCGATACTGGTCCAGTACTGCCTGAGTCTGGTTGTAAAAAGCCAATTTTTGTTTAAAACGAGAAAACCCCAGAATAATGGGGGTTTCATCGCCTTTAAAACCGATGGTGATCCCCTGGGGAATAGAGATTTTAATCCAGGCGAGATTTTCCCGGAGGGACTCGTCCACTTCCTCCAGCAGCTGCCAGGCAAGTTGGAGAGAAGTCGGAGAATTTGAGGGCGTAGTGTTGATAATGAGAGGTAGTTCCGGGTGGGCAGCTGGAGATGTTTTCTCCAGGAGTATCCCTTCCCGGTCAATCAGCCAGCCGGTGCCGTCTCTCACCAACACCGCCGCAGGCCGACGGGGTTCGACTCTGATGAGCAGAGTCGAAGGCAGGCTTTTCCGTAGGACGACGTTTTTTGTCCAGGAAAAGGCCTGGATCTTTTCCTGCCAGGGGTTAAGGTCACAAATAAGAATATTACCTAATTTCCGTCGGGAAAAGAGCTGGCCGATTTTTTCTTTTAAATTCTCATCAGGACAGGAGATTTCCACGGTGGAAATATTCAATTTTTCCCAGGTGATGAGAAAAAGATAGAGCTGCTGGAAGCCAAAGAAAATCCCGCAGAAGAGCAGAAAGACGCTCAGGGTATGCAGCGGCGTCACTCGGATCTTGCGCCGCGGCAACTGGCGTATTTTCCCTTTGCGAGAGGCCAGCGGTCTGGCCGGCTGGAGATAGCCGCTGCGAGAGTGGGGAAGAGTGTCGTAGCGCACGGCCATTTTAATTTTTGCCTCCCAGCTTCTTGATAATCTCAGGAATTACCCGGTAAATATTGCCGGCGCCAAGCACGAAAATCAGATCATCAGCCTGGGACAGTTTTTTGACCAGGTCGGGAATTTTGGCCATCTCAGGTTCAAAATAAACATCCTTATGGCCGTAGGTTTGAATGGCTTCAAATAATTTCTTGCCGGTTATCCCGGGAATGGGTTTTTCGCCCGCCGGGTAGATTTCGGTGATAATCAGAGTATCGGCCTGGTTGAAACAGGTAGAGAAGCGGTCCATGAGGAGGGCCAGCCGGGTATAGCGGTGGGGCTGGAAAATAGCCAGAATACGCCGACCCCAACCTAGTTTGGCGGCTTCCAGAGTGGCTCTTATCTCCGTGGGGTGGTGGGCGTAATCTTCAAAGATATATCTTCCGCCAACTTGGGCTTTCAATTCGAAGCGCCGGCCGATACCTTTGAATTTGGCCAAACCCTTGAGAATGGTCTGGCTGGGAATATCCAGATCAAGGCCGACCGCAATGGCGGCCATGGCGTTATAGATACTGTGGAGTCCGGGAACGTTAAGCCGCAGAGTGCCCAGTTTCTTTCCCTGCCAGAAAACAGTCGAAGAACTGGAGAATTCAGAAAAGGAAGGATTTTGAGCGTAGATATCTGCCTGAGCGGAGAAACCATAGGTGATGACCCTCCGCTCGAGGTTGGGAATAAGACTCTGTAAATTGGCGTCATCCAAACAGAGAATAATGGGGCAATAAAAAGGCACCTTGTTGGCGAAAGAAATAAAGGTTTTTTTGATTTCCTCCAGAGTTTTATACTGGTCGAGATGTTCTTCATCCAGGTTGGTTAAAACAGCGATAAAAGGAGAGAGATAGAGAAAGGAACGGTCACTTTCGTCGGCTTCAGCCACAATGAAGTCACCCTGGCCGAGCTTAGCGTGAGCACCCAGAGTATTCAGTCGTCCCCCGACAATGATCGTTGGGTCCAGACCAGCTTCCTCCAGAACCTGGGCGATCATAGAGGTGGTGGTTGTTTTCCCGTGGGAGCCGGCCACGGCAATACCCAGTTTCAAGCGCATGAGTTCGGCCAGCATCTCTGCGCGGGGAATCACCGGAATTTTCAGGCGTTTGGCTTCTTCTATTTCTACATTGCCCGGTTTAATGGCCGAAGAGATGACCACCACATCCGCTCCCATGACATTAGCGGCGCGATGGCCGATGGAAATAGTTGCCCCCAACCGGGCCAGACGCCGCGTGGCTTCGTTTTCCTGCAGGTCTGAACCTGAGACTTTATAACCCAGGTTGAGCAGCACTTCAGCGATACCACTCATGCCAGTACCGCCGATACCGACCAGGTGGATATGCTTCAATTTAATATAAATCCGATTAACCATGGCTACACCTTCTCTCTCTGGTGATTGATTAAGCTCAGACAAAGCCGGGCTATTTTAGCCGTGACATCTTCCCGACGGAAGAAAGCCAGATTCCTGCTTATCTGGTGGAGTTCATCTCGATGGTCAAGAAAGTAATTGATTTTTTCCACCAGAAATTCTGGAGTGAATTCGTCTTCAGTAGCCAGCAGGGCGGCCTGTTTTTGGACCAATTCCTGAGCGTTGAGATATTGGTGATTCTCAGTCGCCTGGGCAAAGGGAACCAGCAGAGCCGGCTGCTGGGCGGCAATTAGCTCGGCGATAGTGGTGGCCCCAGCCCGACAAATGACTAGGTCAGTCCGGGCGAAAATATCCGCCATATTATCAAAAAAGGGTTTGATAATTGCCTGATTAAAGCCAAGCTTTTCGTAGGTTGCTTTGATCATTTCGTATTCTTTTTCCCCGGTCTGATGAATGATGGATAACCGCTCTTCCAAATTTTTCAATTGAGGCAGCGCCTGGGTGACAATGCTATTTAGAAAATGGGAGCCCTGGCTTCCGCCGAAAATAAAAACAGTCAGGATGTCCGGCGATAATTTTCTTTTTTCTGGAACCCGGTAAAATTCGGGCCGAACAGGATTGCCGATAAGTTCTCCTTTCCCCCGACAGGCGGAGAGAGTGCCGGCAAAAGAAACCACTACTTTTTTCACCCAGCGGAGAAGTAAACGGTTGGTAAAACCGAGACGGACATTCTGTTCAAGAATGACAGTTGGAATCCTTTTCAGCGAGGCTACCAGCACCACGGGACCTGAGCTAAAACCGCCCATGCCGATGACCAACGAGGGTTTGAATCGGCGGAGAAGGCGGCTGGTTTGTTCCATTGCCAGGGGAAGCTTCAGTAAATTAATTCCAGCTTGGAGTCCTTTTCCCTTCAGACCCTCCACCTGTAATCCATAGAATTCGACTCCCTGCTCCTCCATTAATTTTTTTTCCAGGGGCCGGCGGCTGCCGATGTATATAATCTTCGCCTGGGGAAAAAGATGCTTAATTTCCTGACCCAGAGCCAGAGCGGGGTAGATATGTCCTCCTGTTCCTCCGCCGGCAATAATAATTATTGGCTTCATCATCTCTGTTTCCTATCCCCACTGCGACGTTGAGAAATATGGAGAAGAATTCCCGTGGCCATGAGATTGACCACCAGCGACGACCGCCCGAAACTGATAAAAGGCAGTGGTAGTCCGGTGGGAGGAATTAAGCCCAGAACAATGCTGATGTTCATCACTGCCTGGAAGAAGATAGCCAGAGAAATTCCTGCGGCCAGAAGCTGGGAATAATTATTGGGGGCTTTCAGGGAGATGATTATTCCCCTCCAGAGAAAAAGAATGAACAGGCCTAGAATGGAAAGTGTACCGATCAAACCTAATTCTTCGCCGATAATAGCGTAGATGAAATCAGTGTGGGCACAGGGTAGAAAATAGAGTTTTTGGACACTTTCTCCCAGGCTGACCCCCAGGATTCCTCCGGCCCCAATGGCTAATTTTGACTGGATTAATTGAAAACCCTTGCCTAAAGGGTCTTCTCCCGGAAAAAGAAGTGCTATGATCCGGTTTAAACGATAATCGACTTTCACCAGAAACAGGACAAAAAGGGGCATCAGGCACAATCCCAGTCCGATAAGATGGGTCAGAGGAATGCCGCCAATAAAGAGAATAATCACTGCCAGGAGAAAGATAAAAAAGGCCGTGCCGTAATCCGGTTCTCTAATGATGAGAAGGACGAAAACGCCGATGGTCACCAGGGGAATGAGGAATGTTTTTATATTTCCCAGCCGGTCAGGTCGTTTACTTAAATAATAGGCCAGAAAAAAGATAAGACTAAATTTGGCCAGTTCTGAGGGCTGAAAGCGTAGCCCGAAGAAGTAGACCCAGCGATGGGTATGCCGAAAGGCGGGCATAAGCAGACAAAGCCCCAACAAGAGAAACGAAAGGAGTAGAAGGCCAAAGATGAAAAGTGGATTCTGGTAAAAGGGAGAGCGTTGGGAAATAATGATGAACAGGAAGATTAAGCCCAGAATAGCCCCGATAGCCTGATTCAAGAAAAAGTAAAAGGGTTGATGATAAATTTCTCCAGCTCTAATGGCGGTGGTGCTTAAAACCATGATCAGACCTATAGCCAGGAGAAGCAGTGTAATAAACAACAGGGGTTTGTCAAAACTATGGGGCCGGTAAATTTCTGTTTGATTTTTCATTTCGGTCTCAGTCTATTCTTAAGAGATAATACTTCTTCCTTGAATTTTTGCCCTCGCTCTTCAAAGTTTTTAAACATGTCAAAACTGGTGCAGGCCGGGGCAAGGAGCACAATATCTCCTGGAGAAGCCAAAGAATAGCTGGTTTCCACCGCCTGGGTTAAAGAAGAGACGGGATAAAGTGGGATAATGCCTTGGAGGGCTGCGTGGATTTTTTCCTTGGCTTCTCCGAGGAGGACCGCGGCCTTAACTCTCTTTTTTATTGCTGGAATTAATTGTTTGAAATCACCTCCTTTATCTCTTCCTCCAAGAATAATAATCAAGTCCTGATCAAAGCTTTGAATTGATTTCAGAGTGGCATCAATATTGGTAGCCTTGGAGTCATTAAAAAAAGTTACGCCTGCAATCGAGGTGACCTTTTCCAGACGGTGTTCTAGTCCCTGAAAAGTGAGAATAGAATTTTTTATTTGAGATGGAGATAGACCAAATGATAAACCTACCAAAGTGGCCGCCATGATGTTTTCCAGATTATGGGGGCCGAAGAGAGGAATCTCCTGGTACTGGAGAAATTTTTCTTGTTGGTCAAGGTGAAGATAGAGCCACTCTTTCTGAAAGTACATTCCTTTACTCACGGGTTGAGTTAAACTGAATGCCCAGACCGGGCCTTTTCTCCGTGAATGGAGCGGCCAGACCTCCGGGTCATCCCGGTTAAGGATAGCCAGTGAACTTTCCGCCTGGGTCAGAATCAACTTTTGCTTGGCTTTTTTGTAATGGTCAAAGGAGGGATGCCAGTCGAGATGGTCAGGTGTGATATTCAAGAGGACAGCGACAGCTGCTTTGAATTTTTCGGTGTAGGTCAATTGGAAACTGGATAATTCCACCACATAGACATCACTTGGGGATGAAGAGTGGACAAAATTGATTAGAGGGAAGCCGATGTTCCCGGCGAGATAAGCTTTGAGGCCACCTTCAGCCAGAATTTTATGAGCTAGGGTTGCCGTTGTGGATTTGCCGTTTGATCCGGTGACCCCCACTATTTTTCCTTGGAGAAACCGGTAAGCCAATTCTATCTCCGGCATTATCGGCTTTCCCTGAGCTTTAAGTTTTTCCAGTTCAGGTAAAGGAGGAACTCCGGGGCTGAGAATGATCAACTCAGCCTGGGCTAATGTTTCCCAGCGATGACCATCAGCTTCGATGGTCAGACCGGCCTGCTGTAAGTTTCTGATTTCATTATCGGCCAGAAGTTCAGATAGTGGTTTTTTCTCTGAGGCAGTGACGCGAGCCTGGTGGTGGAGAAGAAAGCGGCAGACAGCCTTGCCGGTGCGGCCCAGGCCAACCACCACAATGTGTTTGTTTTTTAACTCCATCGACTACCTCAACTTTAAGGTCGTTAAACTAAAGAGAGCAAAAATAATGCCCATTATCCAGAAACGGACGACGACTTTTTCTTCTGACCACCCCAAGAGTTCAAAATGATGATGCAGCGGAGCCATGCGAAAGAGTCGTTTTCCCCCGCTTAGGCGAAAATATCCCACCTGAAGAATGACGGAAAGGGCTTCGAGGATAAAAACCCCGGCAATGGTAAAGAGGAGAAACTCCTGTTTAATAAGAATAGCCAGAATGCCCACTGTTCCTCCCAGAGAAAGAGCGCCCACATCACCCATAAATAATTGAGCGGGATGACAATTATACCAGAGAAATCCCAGGCAGGCTCCAGATAAGGCACCGGCAAAAACAGTAAGCTCAGCTGCCTGAGGAACACGGGCTATATTTAAATATTGGGACCAGAGGGCGTGGCCGGCGATATAGGTCAGAGCGGTGATAGCACTGGTACTGATCACCATCAGCCCAATGGCTAGGCCATCCAGTCCATCAGCTAGATTAACGGAGTTGGAGGAACTGATGAGAATAAGCATGATCCAGGGAAGGTAAGCCCAGCCCAGATAAGGTGTCCATTCCTTGAAAAAGGGAAAGTGGAGATGGAGATTGAAGTCTCCTCTGGTACCCAGGTAGACCAGGATAAACGCAATCAGGCCGGAAAGAATAATCTGGAGAATGAATTTCTGCCGGACCCCCAGACCAGTCCCCTGTTTCTTTTTTATTTTGGCATAGTCATCGATGAAACCGATAGCTCCAAAAATGACCATAGTCATCATAGCTATCCAGATATAATGATTCCGCAAATCTCCCCAGAGAAGAGTTGTCAGCAGGGTGGCCAGGATAAAAAGAAGGCCGCCCATGGTCGGAGTACCCTTTTTCTGCTGATGTGATTCAGGGCCGTCCGGACGAATTTCTTCTCCCAGCTGGTATTTTTTGAGAAGCTTAATGGTCAAGGGGCCAAAAATAAGCGTAAAGAGTAAAGCGCTCACCCCAGCCAAAGCTGTCCGTACTGTAATGTAACGGAACACATTGAAGAAGAAGAAGTAATCGCGCAGCGGGACAAGAAGCCAATAGAGCATCTTACTTTTTTCCTCCTTTTAAACGCTCAATGATTTGCTCCATCTTCATTCGCCGGGAGCCTTTGACCAGGATTAAATCACCGGATTCGATAAGAGAGACAACTTCTTCCGCAGCCGCGGCTGCATCTGGTAGAGAGATAATCTGGCGCCGGGGAAACCCAGCAGCCAGGGCACCTCGGGCAAAATTGACACTCAGCGGTCCTACCGTGACTAATAAATCCCAGCCCAGCTGAGCCAGTTCCTGACCGAGCTGCCGGTGGTATTTTTCTGCTTCTTGGCCCAGCTCAAGCATGTCGCCCAAAATAGCCACCCGGCGTCGCGCCGGAAGAGAGCTTAAACTTTTCAGAGCCAGCTGAAGAGCCGGTGGACTGGAGTTGTAAACATCATTAATCACGTGAATCTCTTTCTCCAAATGAAGGACTTCGCCTCTATCGGGCAATGGTTTGAGATAGAGGGCCGCCTGTTGGATTTCCTCAGGTGAGAGAGAAAATACGGCTGCCACGGCTGAGGCGGCCGCAAAATTAAAGACATAGCTTTCGTAAACCACAGGTATTCTGAGGCTGAGTTTTTCCCCTAAGTAGGTTAGATTAAAGGAGTAGCCAGACCATCCCTGCAGTTGAAGATTAGTAACCCTGATAGAACAGTTTTCGTCGTAACCGAAAGTGACCACCTGACCCGGCCAGGTCCGGGCAAATTGCTGGCAGTAAGGGTCGTCACCGGCCAGAACCGCTGTGGCTTGAGGGCGGGTGCCTTCCAGGATTTCGTACTTGGCGGCGGCGATTTCCTCCAGACTGGAGAAAAACTCAGTATGGACAGGCTTTATTCCTGTGATCACCGCCACATCAGGAGGAGCTATGGTGGTCAGTTGCCTAATTTCGCCGGGATGGTTCATGCCCATTTCCAGAACTGCAATTTGATGCTCTTCTTGGAGTTGCAGGAGGGTGTAGGGGACTCCGATCTGGTTATTAAAAGATTTTTTGGCTTTTAAGACTAAGAATTTTCTCGCCAGAAGAGAGGCTGTATATTCTTTAACGGTTGTTTTGCCCACGCTGCCGGTGATACCAATAATCCTGACTTGGGATTCCTGTCGGATCTCCTGCGCCAGCTTTTGCAGCGCCTGGAGAGTATCATCAACACGGATAAGCCCGAATTCAGAATGAGGGGGTTGAATATCCTGGGAAACTATCGCCCCTACCGCTCCCCGACGGTAGGCATCAGGAATAAAGTCGTGACCGTTTCTTTGAGCCACCAGAGCAAAAAAAAGATCACCTGGTTTAATTTCTCTGGAGTCAAATTCAAAGCCGGTGACCAGCTTCTGCGGTTGACCGCAGAGGAGCTTTCCCCCGGTTAAAAGAGCCACTTTCTGCAGGGACATTTTAGCCACGTGACCTCCCCAGTTCTTTGATGAGTTCTTGGATGACCGTCGGGTCGTGGAAGGGAATCACCTGCTGGCCGATTATTTGATAATCTTCATGGCCTTTGCCAGCGATCAGCAGACAATCGTCTTTTTTAGCCAGAAGAAGGGCTTTGCGGATAGCCAGCCGGCGGTCAGGTTCTATTTCGTAATTATCCTTGCCGGCCTGTTTGAAACCTTTCTCAATGTCAGTGATAATCGCCTGAGGATCCTCGGAGCGGGGGTTGTCGGAAGTTATTATGGTCCAGTCCGCCAATTCAGCCGCCACCCTACCCATGCGGGGACGTTTGGTTTTATCTCTATCTCCCCCGGCACCAAAGACAACAATAACCCGCGCCGGAGTTAATTCCCGGGCTGTTTCCAGCAGGTTCTTGAGAGCATCGTCGGTATGAGCATAATCGACAAAAATATTTATCCCCCAGGGATTATCGATTTTTTCAAATCTACCTGGAATAGTCTCGATGCACTGCACTCCTTCCTTGATAAAAGCAGGATTGATGCCGAGAGTCAGAGCAGCGGCGACTGCTGCCAGAATATTGTAGAGATTGGGCCGACCCAGCAAAGGCGAATTTATCTTTAATCTACCTGCCGGATATTTGATTGAAGCTTCAATTCCTTCAGAAGTAAAATGATAATTTTCCGAGTAAATAGTGCCCCGGGAATGAAGGCCATAAGTAACAGCCGCGGCCGGAATTTCTTCGATCAACCTTTTTCCCCAGGGATCATCATAATTTATAACGGCCATTTGGGGATGATAAAGGGAAAATAATTTTTTCTTGGCCTGATAATAATTTTCCATGGTTTGGTGGTAATCCAGGTGTTCCCCGCTTAAATTGGTAAAAATAGTCAGGGCAAAGTTTATTCCTTTCACTCGTTTAAGTTCGAGAGCATGAGAAGAGACTTCCATAATACAGTGAGTGGCGCCGTGGTCGACCAGAATCTTTAGATACCGCTGCAAGTCAGAGGCTTCCGGGGTGGTCCGTTCTGCCGGCGAAGATAAACCTGGTCCACGGTAAGAGACCGTCCCAATAACCCCGGGATGAAAATGAGCGACTTTCAGGATGTTTTCTAGCAAGTAACTGATAGTTGTTTTGCCTTTGGTCCCGGTGATACCGATAACTTTTATCTGGCGGGAAGGGTGACCATAGAAATTATCTGCACAGAGAGCCAGAGCCTCCCGGGCATCCTTGACCTGAATCCAGATATGCTGGAATTCAGTTGGCGGAGGATATTCTGAGATTATCCCCACCGCTCCTTTGTTCAGGGCGGCTGGAATGAATTCATGTCCGTCGCGTTTTTCGCCTTTTATGGCGATAAACAAAGAATGGGGAAGGACGTGCCGGGAATCATAGGCAATATACCTGATTTCTTGATGGGGATTTCCCTTAATAGTCAATACTTCAATGTTTTTCAGGATATCTTTGAGCTGCATTGTCACTCTAATCTCCTTTTTTGGGCGGTAATAACCAGAGCCGGGTGCTGAGTTTCTGGCGGAATCCGGAGGTAGCGGAGAATTTGTTCAGCAATTCTTCGAAACAGAGGAGCGGCTACTTGAGAGCCATAATAAGCTCCCTGAGGTTCGTCAATAACGATGGTCATGGAAATAAGAGGATTATTGTGGTGAAAAATAATGCCTGTAAATAAAGCCTGGTGGGCTGAGGAAGTATAAGTCCCCAACTGGGGGTCATACTTTTGAGCTGTTCCGGTCTTGCCGGCCACTTTATAGCCCGGTAAGCGGGCCGGCAGGCCGGTTCCCTCTTCCACTACTCTGAGTAAATAACTCAGTAGAGTGGTGGCTGTTTCCGGAGAAAGAACAGGTTGGTGAACAATCTTTCGGCCGGTTATTTGTTCATAGAGGTGGTCATCTTTCACTACCCGCAGGGGTATCAGACGTCCTCTGTTAGCCACAATATTGATGGCCTGGAGAATCTGGATGGGAGTCACGCCGATTTCATAGCCAATGGCCAGAGAAGGAAGTGAGGTTTTCGACCATTTCTCGAGAGGCCGGAAAATACCCCTTTCCTCGCCGGGGAGATCGATGCCCGTTTTTTCCCCGAACCTGAATTGTTGAATCATCCGGCAGAGATTGGCTGCACCCAAACGATAAGCCACCTGAATGGTGCCGACATTGGAGGAATGAATTAGTATTTCCGGAAAGCTTAGCAGGCCAAAGCGTTTGTGGTCTCTTATCCTTTTGGAAGTTCCGGCAATCTGGATGTAGCCCAGATGGCAATCAAATTTGGCGTTTTCGGGGACAGCCTGATTTTCGAGAGCGGCCGCATAAGTGATGATTTTAAAAGTTGAGCCGGGAGAAAGAATTTGTTGAATAGCCGAGTTCCACTGGATGAGACGGAGTGCTTCCGGAGTGGAGCTGTTGGGATCAGCGGAAGGGAAATTGGCCATAGCTATGATTTGGCCGCTTAAAGGAGAAGAGATAATTACCGTACCCCAATTAGCTTTAAATTCGTGAACTGTTTTAGCCAGTTCCCGCTCAGCAATATACTGGATGGTGGTGTCAAGAGAAAGGTAAATGTTTTGGCCGGGAACAGGGTAATGAAGAATTTCTTCATGGTATTTTCGACCGTGGGCATCTTTAAGGATGATGGATTTTCCTGGTTCTCCTGAAAGAAGAGAGTTGTATTTGTATTCAATGCCCATCAGGCCTTTTTCATCAATATCCACTTTACCTAAAACCTGGGCGGCCAGTTTACCCAAAGGATAAAATCTTTTTGTTTCTTTTTTGAGGAAAACACCTTTAATGTTTAAAGCTTTTATTCTTTCAGCTTCTTCGCGATTTATTTTTCTTTTTAACCAGGTAAAAGATTTGCCCTGTTTGATTCGTTTCTTTATTTTTGCTCTTTTATAGGCGGGAACGTTGAGTTGGTCGAGGAGAGGACGGACCCGTTGCCATTGAGTTTCCCAGGGCTCATCCTGGAAGGCTGAGTAGAAAACCGAATAGACAGGGAGGCTGCGTGCCAGGAGAGTGCCGTTGCGGTCATAGATAGAGGCCCGGGTTGGCCGGATAGGTATGATGTCTTCATTCTGGGCAGTTACTCGGGCTTTCAAGCGGTGATGGTCAATAATCTGAAGCTGAATTAAGCGGAGTACCAGCATTACCACCCAGAGGATAAAGACTACACAGGTGAAAATGGTTCGTTTTTTTATTTTTTCTCTACCTTCTCGATTAATCATTGGTTCCACTCAGAATGCTCCTGGTTGAGATAAATTATTTGCTCTGGTTGGGGGTCGTGAAGATTTAATTTTTCCCTGGCTATTTTTTCCACTTTTTCTGGGTTTAAGAGAGAAGTTTTTTCCGCTTCCAGCAGAGCCACTTCTTTTTTAATCGTCTCCAGTTGTTTTTCCAGCTGGTTAATTTCATAACCAAGGCGAATCGACTCGGAGAGATGCCAGATATACAGACTAAGAAGAAGAATGATCGAGATGATGCCGGCGATGAGCCAAAGTATTTGGCGATGACTATATTTTTTTCTGACCATCCTAAATTCTCTCCGCGGCTCGAAGTTTAGCTGAACGGGCTCTGAAATTGGCGGCTATTTCCTCCTCTTCCGGAGTAATTGGCTTTTTAGTCAGGATGCGGAGCAGGGGTTGAGGTTCAAAGGTTCGACTCAAGAGATTGAAACTTTGTTTTATAATTCTGTCCTCCAGGGAATGGAAAGAGATGACAACTATTCTCGCTCCCGGCTTTAAGAGCAATGTCAACCTTTCCAGGAAATGATCCAATCCTTTGAGCTCTTGATTGACTTCGATCCGCAGGGCCTGAAATACTTTGGCGGCTGGATGGATTCTGCCCTTCTGAGGCCGCCAGCGACAGATCTCTTCGACGATCCGGAGGAGATCACGGGTAGTCTCAATCCTGTTTTTTTTTCTCCGGGAAACAATAGCCCGAGCTAACTTTTTTGATTGTCTCAGTTCGCCAAATTTCCAGAAAATATCAGCCAGTTGTTTTTCCGAATATTTATGGATTATTTTCCAGGCAGTGAGTTTGTTGCGGGTGTCCATTCTCATATCAAGTGGTCCTTCCTGTTGGTAACTGAAGCCTCTGGCCGGGTTATCCAGCTGGAAGGAAGAAAGACCTAGGTCGAGGAGAACCCCCTTAATCCGGGTAAAATCAATTTTCAAGTCAGGGATATACCTGAAATCGGAATGAATGAGTTCAACTCTCTCAGCAAAAGGCATGAGTTTCTTTTGAGCTTCCAGCAGGGAAGATTCGTCTAGATCGAATCCGATGATTTTAGCGGCGGGGTTCCGTTTCAGGATTTCCAGAGAATGTCCTCCCAACCCCAGGGTGCAATCCAGATAAAGACCGGGACGGTCAGCCTCTAAATATTCCAGAACTTTCTCAACCAGAACCGGTTGATGGTTAAGAAGCGAGGTCATCTTTAGTTCGCCTCGTCTGGTTCTGGATTTCCCAGGATTGGCGGAGGTCCTCCTCCAGGTAAATTAGAGATTTTCTCAAAATCTTCTTCAGTTAAAGGGTGCTGGAGGATCATTTCCTGGAGACGTTTTTTGTTCCAGACCTCCAGATGTGTGTTCAACCCCAGAACTTCGACTTCGCCATCGAGGTCGGCTTTCTCCCGTAATTCCTGCTGAATAAGGACTCTTCCTTTGGAGTCAATTTCATAAGGAGTTCCCATGTGATTAACCCGAATGAGGAAGCGGTAAATATCCGGTCGGAGATGAATGAATCCTTTTGCTGTGGTCGTGGTCAAGTTTTGCCAGATAGGCAGTGGGTAAATCTGGACGGAGGAATCATTTAGGCAAGTGATGAACACGTGTTTTCCGTAGTTTTCTTCCAGAGCTTCCCGAAAACGCTCCGGTATTTTTAGACGACCGCTCTTATCCAGCCTGGCTTTGGCGCTTCCAATTAACAATTTTCCCAATTTATCCCATAAATTCCCGTTTTTTAACAATATATTCTAGTAATATCCCTATGTCAAGAAAATTTTAAGAAAAAATTTAATTAAAAATTGGCAGAAAAATGAGCCCAAATGCTCCGGGGAAAGAGGCTTCCAGCTTTAGAACCCTTAATGTTAAGTTGTTCCTGACATTAGAAAGCTGATCACTATTGTATTCCTCGTGAAAAAAGGTTTATTTCGGTTATTTTAGTCAGAATGGCAGAGAGAGGAAAATTATTCCTTTTTTTCTATCTGTGCTGAGAGAAGTTTTCTGGCCATGGCGGCATTTTCTTCGGAGACACAGATTTTAATTTCTCCCAAGCCATCCATACTGAAGGGGTGTACGGATTGAACAACTAATCCCTTGAGAATGCAGGCTATGCCGTGACTTTCAAGAAAACTTTTGATGACTTCTGCTTCAGCCGGACCCCAGACCTTATGAATTTCGACCAGCTTCCCTGACTCAACTGTTTTCTTTTTATCTATCATTTTACTTGTTTTCTCTGTTCCCATTATGGAGGAATTATTTGTTCAAATCAATCTTTTATTCCGGGAACAGGAGGTTAATTTTCCCCCTATAACAACATTGTTGGGTGAGTCACTATGCCGGGAGGGTACTGAGGGGAGATGGAAGACAAGGAATAAGCCAAAGTGGTGACCCATTCTCTGCGGTCATGGCAACTGCAATTTAAGGCCGGAATCACTTTATTTTCGGTGAGATTATTTTTCTTCTTCTAGCGCAGTTATTTTTTTTGTGGTAAAGAGATATTCTTTTAATTCTTTGGCCAGGGATTCATCGTTTCTTCTTAACCATTCCAGAAGCATGGCGGCATGTTCTTTTTCTTCATCGCGGTTATGAGCCAGAATAGAGCGTAATTCTTCGTCTTCCGAAGCATCAACCCGTTGTTGATACCAATCGATGGCCTCTAATTCTTCGATCAATGATTGGAGAGCTCGATGAAGCTCTCTGGTTTTCGGGGATAATTTTTCCAGTATTTCATGGTAAGCCCCACCACCCATTTTGACCTCCTTGAATTTAAATTCTTTTGATTCGGGGAATGACTTGGTCTGGAAATAATCCGTCAGGATCTTGGCGTGATCAAACGCCAGGGGAAAGGTGATTTCTTCCCGGGTGAAGACACCGATCTCCAGGGCGTCGTCCCGGGCTTGTGGCTCTCCCGTAGCTTCAGCCAGGTAAACAGTGGTAATTGTATGAAGCCGGGGGTCCCGGTGGGGAGAGGAATAAGTGTGAAACTGGCGGATAAGTTTAATCTTCAGTGAGGTTTCTTCTTCAGCTTCTCTAAGAGCAGCTTCCTCCAGAGATTCACCATAATCCACAAAACCCCCGGGCAGAGCCCAGCCGTAAGGTGGATTGCGTCGTTTAATAAGGACTATGCCTTTTTGGCCGTCCGGCCTGGTGGTTTCAATGATGATATCCACCGTCGGCACAGGATTACGGTATTTTCTGTCAGTCATCTCTTTTAATTATGTAATTATGGTCAATTAACTCCCGAAGGCGAAAAATATCCTTTCCCTTTAGTTTTTTGAGCCTCCCTTTTTTGATTTAGATTAGCTGTTTAGTTTTTAATTATTTCTTTCTGACTTAATCTCGATAGGTGAATCTTTTTTCCAGTTTTTTCAGTTTTTCGACGATGCCGCCATACTCCAATTCACTGAAGGGAAGCATGGCTGCTCCCGAAAATCCCTGGCTGCGGATATCGATGGCTTTCTCTGAAACTTTAGCCCGGACATGGTCCCAGAAGGGATGGTCAAAGACGTCAGCCGGTTCAGTTAAGCGTCCGTCTTTGATACTAAAGGCAGCTCCAGTAACCAAGGGAGGACCATCAAAATAAGAAATAGTGGAGTTGAGTTTACAGGGCATTAAGGGGCCGGTATGACTGCCTCTCATGAATCCAGCCACCAGATGGCCTATCTGGAAGGGAGCCAGGACCTCTCCTGTGGCGGGAAACTCTCCCTGGACGCGAACAATGGCAATCGGATCATCCTTGCCGGTGTATTTACCGGCTATATTATGGAGGCGGGTGGTGGAAATGGCTACAGCCTGGTTGCCGGTGGCTCGAGAGTAGATGCTTTCAATAACATAACGTTCGTTGTCCCGCAGAAGAGCGGCGATGTCGTAGAGATCATCCGGCGCCTCCAGGTCGATTATTTTGTCTTTTTCAATATATTCGACATCAATAATCCGAAACCGGAAACCCTGACTCATCTTGGGACTAAGAATCAGGCCGGCGCAATACATCGGGTCAGCAAAAGCCAGGTAAAAAGGTAAATTGTAAGCCCCAGGATCTGTCTTGTCGGCCGCAAAGAAAATGAAGGGTTCATTAGGTCTTTCTTCGAATTCTATCTCGGCGACAGCGGGTCCCATGCCCTTAATATTGCCACTGAATGCGTCCTTAAGAAGGTCTTGGCCGGCGCCATAGAGGCCTTGTTTTTTGGCCACTTCAGTTCCTGCCAAGAAAGCGTCCCAAGCCAACTTGTGAATTTTTTCGCTGCCTACCCCCTGTTCATGGGTACAGAGGATAGCGATGTCATCACCGGTATGACTGATATAAGAATCAATAATTATATCTTTACCCTGATTTTGGATGTAATTTTTCACTTCTTCCATTAGAGCTGTGCTGGGTTTGATATGGCCTCCTATACTGCCAATATCAGCTTTAAGGGCACTTATAGTTATTTTCATGAAAGCCTCCTTTGGTTGTAAATTAAATTGCTGCTGATGAAGGTAATTTTATTAACATTTTTCGGGAAAATCAACCACTATTAATAGTTTGGACAATTTGTCTTTTAGTGGATGGATAAAGAAGGTCATGTCCAGAATAAAGACAGCTGTCATAAAGATAGGGCAGAAGAGAGGCAATTATTTATCTGGCTTCAGGGAAAGTCCTCTTATTTAATTGGCATAGAATTTGCTGTATAATTAAAGTGAGAAAGGAGCAAGTAATGAAAAAGACAATTTGGATTTTAATCTTAATTTCCCTTTTTCTGTTAATTAGTTGTACCACTATAGATCAAAACTATCAGGGCAAGAGAGTTAAGGTAGCTCCTCAAGAACCGGTCCGGCAGTATTATTACCAACCTTATTACTATTCGTATCACTATTATCGACCCTTATGGTACTGGTGGCCCAGTTATATGTGGTGGGATCCTTTCTGGTTTTATGGATTTTATAGCTATTATTATTACTCCTACCCCTATTATTATTCGCCCTACTACTACGGCGGCTATTACTATCCTTCCATTCGCTACGGAAAGACCTATGTGCGCAAGAGAGAATTACAGCAACCAACCCGGATAGCTCCTCGAACCAAAGTCAGACAGACAAGTATTCGCACCCGAACTTCCTCCTCAACCATTTCGCGGACTCGAATATCGACTACTTCTCGGGTTTCGTCGACTAAAGTTCGCAAGAAAAAATAGATAATATTTGCCAAGAAGATAAGAAACTCAAGTGCCTCCCGAAGAATTAAAAAAAGGAGGGGGACCAGACGCTGCTTCCGGGAATAAAGAAGACGACTAGTATTCTTGGGAGGGATAAGGGAAAGGAAAAATGATTCGAAAATTTAAATTAGGATATTTTCTAATAGGAATTTTTCTCCTTCTGGGCATAGGGGGAAAGGCTCTGGCCAAGAAAAACTATTACCTGGCCACCAATCCGAAAGAAGAGATTTATTTTGGGCATATAAGTTTCCTGGAAGGGAAGAGTCCAGAATTATTGCCCCTTGTTTTTCGCGAGGGAAAACTGCAGCCGGAAAGAGGAGTTTTAAATTTTCCGCTTGCTCCCGGTGATATTATTCAAACAACACCACGGGGAAAGTGCGAGGTCCAGTTTGATACGGGAACCATTCTGCGGCTGGATGTAAATTCCCGTCTCCAGCTGGAAACAATTATGGCCCCCAGTCTAAGTTCAAGAAAAAAGTTATCCAATCTGGTCCTTTCGCAGGGACGGGCTTATCTGATGTATAAACGCTATAATCGTCCGGAAATATTTCAAATTATTACTCCTCAGGCCGCGGTTAAATTCAACCATAATAGTGTGGCTTATTTATGGCTTAATGAGGATGGCAGCACTGGAGTTGAGGTCGTCCAGGGGAAAGTTTATGTCCTTTATGGACCTAATGAAAAAAATCTAGAAAAAGCAAAAGTTTCTGCCGGGCAACAAGTGCTGGTTTTGGCGGATAAGTTGTTGAGGCCAAAAGCAACGGTCACTCTGGCTGAATTTAAACTCTGGAATGAAGAACTCAACCGCTCCTTTGTTAAACTTCATGAAGGGATTACTCCTTTACCTTTGCCTATCCAGAAATTACCGCGCGCGGTTTATTATTTTGCCCAGAAGTACGCCAATCACTATGGAGAATGGGTCTGGCATCACTTGTTAGGCTATGTTTGGCGCCCCTTTGCCAATAATTATTATCCCTGGGGAACCTGGCAGCCTTATTATTATGGTCATTGGCGGGAGATCAATGGGGAGCTTTTCTGGGTGCCTGATGAACCGTGGGGCTGGGTACCTTATCATCTGGGAATCTGGACCTGGGATGAGAAATTAGGCTGGGTCTGGATTCCAGGGAGTGCTTTTGCTCCAGCCTGGGTTACCTGGGACTTTTTCTTCGGGTATTATGTCTGGCGGCCCTGGATGTTCTGGGATTGGTATTATTATGGAAGTGGATATTACGATTTTATCTATCCGTATTATTATGGAGGTCCAGCTTTCTGGCAGGGAACTTCTTTAACTCCTAAACCGGAACCGGTCCTCCGTAAAGTGCGCAAAGATCAGTTGAAGAAAAATAATAATCCCCCTTACAAGATGCCTCGGGAATGGAAAGGTTATTATAAGAATTTTGTCAAGAAAATTAAACAGCAAGACCGAAGAATTTTATCCAGTTTGAAGAAAGTAATCGGTGACAGTCTTTGCCTTAAGCCTCAAGAATTAAACCGGAGAGAAGTAGGTCGGCAGGCTGTTAAATTGATAAAAATCCCTATGTCTGAATCCCGGGGAAAGGTAAAAGAAGTTGGTCAATCATCTTTTCTGCCTGACCCGCAGGAAATAAGATTAAGGGTAGTGGTTGATTTTGTAACTTCCGAAGTTAAAAAGGCTCTCGAGGTTTTTACTTTTCGCCCGAAGTCCAAACAGGCACAGCCGTTGAGAAGTACCGAGTATTTACCTTTTTCTAAAATTCTTCCCGCCAGAGAGCTGGGAAGACTTGTTGGCCAGAAAATTACAGTATTATCCCGGAGTTCTATCAATCAAAAACAACCCTCCCATCAGAGGTTTTCTCAGCCCCGCCTTCGTCTGCTCGACTGGAATCCTGACGTAAAGGTGGCCCGTAGTTTGGGCGTGAGTATCAGATATTCTTCTTTAACCAATGAGGTTCGTTGTCCGGAACTTCGACTTACTTCCCGGAAATATTTCTTTTCGCAAGATGGCCACTATTTCTCTGGGCGACTTACCAGCTCGGGAGCAGTTTATTCTAGTACTTCTACTTCCATGGGAACCACTTCGAATCCTATGGCTTCGTCACGAACTGCACCTCGTTCATCTGGAGCCAGTCATTCAAGTGGAGGGGCCAGAAGCGGCAACAAGAAATAGAGGGAGATTTCTAGAGTAAGCTTTGCTCCTCAAAGGAATAAATTTAAGCGATTAACGCTAGGAAGAATAAAGTTCTCTGGAAGAATCCCCAAAAGAAGTCATTTATTCGGAAACAGAAAAGGTACTTTTGAGCTTTTTTCTGAAAATCCGCTAGAAATTCAGAGCGAATGGGCTGAACTGGTCGAAAACGCCAGGCGAGGGGGTTAATATATTTTCCCCGATATTTAATTCGATAATCCAGATGGGGACCGGTAGCTTCACCTGAAGCTCCAACGTAACCGATGATCTGTCCTCCTTGAACCCGGGCTCCCTTTTTGACTCCGGCAGCGTAGCCGCGGAGATGAAGATAGAGGGTTTCATAGCCGTTCTTGTGACGGAGACGGATCATTCGTCCTGAAGCCCCATTCCAGCCGATGAAGGTGACCACTCCATCAGCAGTTGCTTGAACAGGTGTTCCGATGCGGGCGGCATAATCAACTCCATAATGAGGTCGGTAAACTTTGCGGATGGGATGGAGGCGGCTATAACTGAAGCGAGAAGTTATCCGGGCGAATTTGATTGGTGATTTTAAAAATTCTTTGCGCAGAGACTGGCCTTCATAGGTGAAATAGTCCGATTTTCCGGTGTCAGGATAGGTATAACGAAATGCCTGGAAAGTTTGACCCTGATTGGTAAATTCAGCCGCGAGGATAGGGCCATAACTAACAAAGTTGCCATCAAGATATTTTTTCTCAAAGACAATCTTGTAGGTATCTCCCCGCCGAAGGTCCATGTAGAAATCAATATCCCAGGCAAATATTTCGGCCAGAGCCAGAGCCAGAAAGTCTTTTTCTCCCTGGCGGTTGATTGAGTCAATTAAATTGTCTTCGATCGTGCCGAAAATCATCCTGGTTTTAATTTCATAGGGCAGGGGCAGGAGTTCAGCCCTGAATTTTTCTTGTTCGCTGGTCACTCGTAAAAACTGTTCTTCGTCTGTCTGATATTCAAAAGAGTGGACCTGACCTTTTTTGTCAAGAAAGAATTTAATTTTTCGGCCGGCAATGATCCGGGCCAGGTCATAAGTGGGTTTAACCTGTTGGCGGAGTTTATAGATTTCTCCAGGAGTAAATCCGAAAGTTCCCAGGATGTCAGAAATGGTCTGCCCCTCTTGAACAATAATTTCTTTAACTTCCCAGGAAGGAGGTGGGGGGGGATGGTCTTGAAGGGCAGTTCCCGGTGGTTCTGTCTCTGGAGAAGGTGGGGAAGTTAGTTTTTGAGAATGACTCAGGATGAGAAAGAGACTGAAACAAAAGAAGATATACCCCAGAATAAAGACAGGATGAAGAGAAACTCGCCTTCGTCGCTCGATTTTAAAATGTATTTTCTTCACTTATTTTCTCAGGTAGAGGTGAATTTTAGCGAAAATTATTTTTTTTGGCCAATTCCTTTCTCTTGAGTTTATCGGTTGGCCCAGAAATAGCCTGTAAGAAAAGCGAGTTTAGTAATATCAGCCATAATATCAGGGTTAATTCGATAGATTTTATCCAGAGGGAGATGGTAATAGAGATGAGGACCATTGGAGACAAAATTGATACAGGGAATACCCTTCTGGAAGAATGAGGCATAGTCTGACCCCCGGACTCCGATCCCTTTGATTTGCGCGTAGCGATAGATTATTCCTACATAATTATCGGCTTTTTTCAGGCACTGGTTCAATTCCTCTGGCTGGGGGCTGTGAATGACCACGGCACCGTCGCCTTCTCCGACCATGTCAAAATTGAACATGGCGTCAATTTTAGGCAAGGATTGAGGGAGATGGTCGACAAAGTACCGAGAACCCTGCAATCCCATTTCTTCGCCTCCAAAAAGCACAAAAGCCACGGAGCGTTTGGGCCGGAGCTTTAGGCGGGCAAAAGCCCGGGCCAGAGCCATTACTACGGCGCTGCCACTGGCGTTATCATCTGCTCCAGGAAAGACTTTACCCAAATGGGCCCCGCAATGGTCAAAGTGAGCTCCATAAACCAGAAATTCATTTTTTAAGTGGGGATCACGGCCAGGAATAAACCCAACGATGTTGAACCCTTTTCCTTCGGGAAAATAACGAGCCTTCACCCGGAAATGGATTCTTGATTTCAAAGGAAAAGACAGGGGTCTCTGATAGGTTTGAAGATCTTTTTTTAATTCAGCAGCGGTGACGCCTTTTTCTTGAAGAATTAAGTCAGCTATTTTTTCACTGATGATAGCTGGGGTAAAGCCGGTGATCCGGTCGCCGTTGGGATTGGCCAGCGGATTAGGATAAATATAAATCAAACCGAGAGCTCCTTTAGCTTTAGCCGTGGCCATCCGGTGGCGGTGCTGGTCATGGGGCTGGAAACGTTTATCCCGGGGATTGGGGGTTCCCCGGAAGCAGAGGACAAATTTACCTTTGACCTCCAGATCGGTGTAATCGTCATAGCCGAGTTCTGGGGCGGAAATTCCCCACCCGGCGAAGACCACCTCCCCTTCTTGGTCACCACTATCACTGAAGAGGAGCGGCAGGAAATCTTTCACCGGCTGGAGTTTTTGGGGCCCGGAGTTATCTTTTTCTGGCAGATAGAGAGTCATTTCGGCTTCATCGATGATCGAGTAGGGAGAGGGATAAGGTTGCAGGTATCCGTTTTGGCTGATCGGCTTTAGTTTCCACTGGCGGAATTTTTTGGCCGCCCAATGAGCTGCCTGGGTATAGCCTTCGTCTCCAGTTAGTCGACCAGCAAAGGCAGACGAGGAGATGATTTTACACAGTTGGTATACTTCCTCTGGCTTGATTTGTTTGAGGCTGTTTTCAAGATAAGAAGGGAGTTTTTCGGTGCTCGGAAAGGCTTGGCCCGCAAGAATAAAGCTCAATCCTAAAATTAAGATAATTGGTAAGGTTTTATACCTTTTAACGATCATGATAACCTCCTTTTATTTCTATAGTTTAGAATGAATTCAACCGGAGAAAATAGTTCCGAACAAGATGAATCGCCAGCCCACTCAGCCCGATGAGTCCAATAAGATTTGTTAGGGCCATCATCCCGTTGAAGATATCGCCAATTGACCAGGTGACTTCAACTTCAAGAATAGCACCCAGAAAAACAAGTCCACAAAAGGCCCAGCGATAAGGCTTTTTAATCCTGACTCCAAAGAGGTAACTGAAGGCAATCTCCCCATAGTAAGGAACAGCGATCAAGCTGGAGTAACCGAAGAGAAAAGAGCTGGCTACGACAACCCCCAGCAGGAGAATAACGAGATGAGGTCCCCAGACAATTGTTCTGAGGAGTTTAATAGTTTGGTTAAACTCACTCATTTACCCTGCCAACCAGGGTTTAACTTCTTTTTTAATAGGCCTCATTTTGATCTTTTCTGAGTCTTTTTTCTTTTTATTTCCTTCTTGACGGCGGGGTGAAGGACTAGAATGTAATAAAGAGTCAATCCTCCGGCCAGAAGTATGAACCGAAAGTAATTTCCCTGAAAAAGTGATAGTAGCGTATAGATAACAAGAGCTATCAGAAGAAAGAGGTGGAAAAAAGCAAACAGCCAATCACCCATTAAAATTTATAGAGACGAACGAAAAGATCATTAGACCTGAGATGATTAATTGTTTTCCAGGCGTTTGATAGATATTATTTCAATCGTTTCCCGGGGAACGTCTCTCATTCCCCGACGCGTCATGGTTTTGACTTCGGCGATGGCATCCACCACATCCATCCCCTGGATGACCCGACCAAAGACACAGTAACCATATCCTTCAGGAGTGTTGTCGCGATGGTCCAGGAATGTATTATCAACAAGGTTGATAAAGAATTGAGCTGTCGCCGAATTTATGTCCATAGTCCGTGCCATGGCAATTGTGCCCCTTTTATTGGATAATCCATTGGTGGCTTCGTTCTTGATCGGAGGTTTAGTGCTTTTGCGATGAAGCTCAGTCGTGTAGCCACCGCCTTGAATCATGAAGCCTTTAATGACTCGGTGGAAAATTGTCCCGTCATAAAACCCTTCATCGACATAACTGAGAAAATTCTTAACAGTGATGGGGGCTTTTTGCGGAAAGAGCTCAATGACAATGTCACCTTTTGTAGTCTTCATCAGAACTTTAGGGTTAGCCTTGGCCAGAGAGGAAGTGGTTAATCCCAGAGTAAAAAGAACAATGACTGCTAGAAAAAGATAAAATTTTTTCATCTATTCCTCCTTTTAAAAGCAAAGGATTTTATACCAGAAAGACAGGGTTAAATCAATTCGGAAACAAGCGGTGACTTATCCAGTCAACAATAATCCCCTAAGATTTTAGAAGTGATTATCCTAATTGTTAATTGACAGAAAATAGTTTTTTTATAATAATGTCTTAAAATTTGGAAAAAGGAGAAGAGTAGAAATCCTTTTGAATTCCAGCCATAATGGTCTTTATTCTTGAAATATTTTTAAAGGGAGGAGAGTGATGAAAAAAATATTATTGGTTTTGGGGATAGGTTTTTTTCTCCTTGCCTATCCTCTGGTTTCCCCGGTTAAAGCTCAGGGTCATTTTGAATTAGGATTTCATTATGGCACCTGGAATATCAACTTGTTGAAGGGGATGATTGAGGAGGGATTAGCTGATGCTCTTGAGTCCGATCTAAAAGATCAATTTTTAGCCGACATTCAAGAGGACCATCCTACATTTCAAGAAAAATATTACAACCAAAGCGTCTCTTTTGATTCCGGCGGAAATAGCTATGGATTTGAAATAAGATGGTATCCCGGAGGAGAAAATGGTTCTTTCAGTCTGGGTCTTGGGTTTGAGAAAACGAGAATGGAAATTAGAGTACCCAAAGTAAGTGCCCGATTGGATGTGGAGGATACGACGACTTCGGAGGTGGCCAGTTTTGAAGGAGAAGCCAACGGTAGTTTTTTAATTGAACCTTTCTCTCTCCATCTCACTTTTCGCTGGGATATTCTCCCATCCTCCTTTATTCATCCTTATGTGACTTTTGGGATCGGGGCCGCTGGGAGAAGTGCTCTGGACGAGGCTCAGGTGGAGTATAATTATCAGGGGATACTTCAGGTGCCGGGAGAGCCCGCTGAATCGTATGAAGGCGGTGAGACGAAATCTTTAAAAGAAATAATGGATGAGATGGAAAAGGAGGGAGAAGAATTCTTTCTGCCTGGATTTTTTCCTTTTGTGCAGTTGAATTTTGGTCTTAAAGCCAAAATTTCCCCTAATTTCCATGCTTTAGTTGATGTCGGGGTCTTTAACGGCTTTTTGCTTCGCGGGGGCTTGGCTCTGCGGCTTTAATCGACATTTTTTGATTTGATATTAATTTAGTAACATCTCCTTTTCCAGCCCGATCGTTAGAAATTGCCGCGAAAATAGTGTGGTCTTGGCTTTGATATTTGGGCAAAGGTTGTGATCGACTCACTGAAGTAAAAGATTTTAATAAATGCTGAGTCAGAAACTGGGCGTTTCTTTCCAATCTAAGGAAAGAGGCATTCAGCTTTTTTTATCCAACTAGTTAGCCTATCTTCATCTTCCTGTGGTTATCTTTCTGCCAGGGCCTTAATATTTTCAATAACTTATTAGTGGCTAGCCACTAATAATTACCTAAAATATAAAATAGAGGAGAGAGATAACTGTTACCGATACGGGGTGCTAGTTAATAATTGTGAGAATTTTTTCTTTTTTTTCAATGATGAGTTATTATAATTTTTCCGGACTTAACAGCTAGGAGGTGGTGATGCGTCAACAGGTAAAATTAATATTTGGTCTCTTAATCATCCTGGGACTCCTTCTCCCCGGTGTAGCTCCATCGCAGTCTACGGTCAAACCAGAGGAAACCCAACTCCTCCGGGCAATGCATTCGATTTCCAGTCATACCCTATTTGATTATGTTAAGGAGTTAACTTCAGAAAAATATGGTGGCCGGCTGACTGGGACTGAAGGCTTTAATCAGGCTGCTCGCTGGAGCGCAGATTTATTTAAAAAATGGGGACTTAAACCAGCCGGAGACAAAGGGACTTATTTCCAGGAATTTCCCATTGCTTATACCCTCATTTTCCCAGGTTGTGAAGTAGTCATGCATATTCCTTATAAGGGAACCACTTTAAAAAAATATTATCACTACTTTGATGAGTTTATCCCCGGGTCAACTTCGGGTTCGGGAGAAATAACAGCTGAGGTGGTTTATGTGGGCTATGGAGTGACCGCCCCGGAATTGAGCTATGATGATTATCAAGGGGTGGATGTTAAAGGGAAAATCGTTTTGATGGAGCGAGAGGTGCCTGTTTCGCCGGATAAAGATCGCGATCTTTTTCTGAAATGGCGGCCTTATTCATTTCATCAGTATAAACTGGAAAATGCTGTGGCTCATGGGGCTAAAGGCATGCTTTATAATTATGGTCCTATTGCCAATCCCAATAATTCGTACCGGGAGGGTTTCATTTATAGTCATGTAGGACCGACAGTGGTTAAGGATATTTTTGCCGGTACAGGGCGGACTCATGAAGAAGTGGTAGCCAAGATAAAAAAGGAGTTAAAACCCCAATCTTTTGCCACTGGTAAAGTATTTACTATAAAAAACAAAACTGAACACCATCCTGAAGGAATAGGTTACAATGTCCTTGCCTTACTGGAAGGTTCTGATCCCCAGTTGAAAGATGAAATTATTATTATTGGGGCTCATCTTGACCATCTTGGTTATTGTTACACCATGATTCCCGGTGCTAATGATAATGCTTCTGGAGTGGCGGTTGTTCTTGGAGTAGCCGAGGCCCTGGCTAAATCTCCGGTTGAATTAAAAAGATCGGTTCTCTTTATCCTCTTCGGTTCAGAAGAACAGGGGGTTGTTGGGTCTCAATATTATTGTCAGCATCCAATTTTTCCCCTGGAAAAGACAGTGGCTTTTATTAATATGGATGGGGTTGGTTGTGGAGATAAGTTGAGCGCCCTGGCGGCTGATAATTACCCGGAATTCTGGGCCTTTTTCCGTGAGGCCAATGAACATTATGTTCACCGGGAGATTCGAGCTCGTTATTTCGCCAATTTAGCCCGGCCCCGGTTGGATGCCGCCCGGTTTTTGTGGAAAGGAGTGCCGACAATTTCTTGGAGCGCCTTTGGAGCTCCCTCCTATTACCACAACCCTAAGGATGACATTGACACAATTACTCCCGAAATAATGGAAGATTTAGCCCAGATTTTGTTCCTGGGAGTAGTCAAAATGGCCAATGCTGATCAGATTGACTTCCGGAAATCTTCAGCCTGTCATTGAAATCTATGTTTAAATATTTTCTTCCGACAAGATTGGTTTTTGGCCCGGGGGTGGCAGAGAAGCTGCCTGAGCTCATTCAGGAGTATTTTGCCCATGGTCCGGTTTTCTGTGTAACAGACAAGGGAGTGAAAGCCCCCGGACTGGTTGATTCTATATTCAGCAGATTAAAGAACTTTGAAGTCTTTGAGGCAGTGGAAGCGAACCCCCGCCGGACGACCATTGATCGGGCGGCTGCCTTAGCTCGTCGCCTCCAGCCAGCCGTAGTTGTTGGAGTTGGTGGGGGCAGTGTTCTCGATGCGGCCAAAGCTGTAGCCTTGCTGGTGACCAATCCGGGTTCAATCAAGGCCTATGAAGGTCGGCGGAAATATCTTCAAGCTCCTGTGCCGGTGGTGGCTGTGCCCACTACCTGTGGCACTGGGAGTGAAGTTACCTGGGTAGCGGTCATTACCGATGAAGACCGGAAGTTTAAAATGAGCATTAAAGGACCGGAGATGTTCCCGCATACAGCCCTGGTTGATCCTGACACTTTGAAAACTTTACCGGCATCCCTGGTGGCTTCAACGGGGCTTGATGCTTTAACCCACGCTGTGGAAGCTTTGGCCGTCAAGCCAGCCACGCCTCTCACCGATATTTTTGCCTTGGAAGCCATCAGGTTGATTGTCTCGTCCATCCGGGAGGCTTATGTCGATATCAGGAACAATCGCCTGGCGAGAGAAAGACTAATGTTGGGCAGTACGGTTGCTGGAATGGCTTTTGGCCAGAGTGATGTGGGGGCGGTTCATTGTCTTTCCGAGACTCTGGGGGCGTGGTATGATCTGCCTCATGGAGTAGCCAATGCTGTATTTCTTCCTCTGGTCATGGAGTTTAATCTGGATTATGCCTGCGCCAAGTATGCTCGAGCCGCTTATTATTTAAATTTAGTCGAACCCAAGGCAGATGAAAGGTCAGCCGCTGAACAATTTCTGCAATTAGTGCGTTCTTTAAAACAGGAGTTGAATATTCCTTTGGCCAGAGAATTGGGACTGAGAGAGGAAGATTTTCCTTTGCTAGCTCAAAAAGCGGTGGAGAATAATTCCAACCCTGCTAACCCCAGGCCAGTTGAGTATGAGGATTATCTCAACCTTCTTTACCAGGCACTCCGGGAGTGAGGAGAAAGTTATGGTAAAACAGGCTTGGAATAGAAACTAGAAGGAGTTGAAGGTGGTTTTCATGTGACTTGGATTAAAAAAGCCTGGTGCCTTTTTCCCTGAAGAGGAAAGAGGCGCCAAACTTCAAACCTGTCAATAATGACTCGCCTGGAGTGAAAGAGAGTAAGCCAATGTTTAGGCCTGAAGCCTGAGGGTAGAATCGTGTTAATTTATAAGTAATTCTATTATTGACAGCAAGTTAACTGCAAATTATATTATAAGTAAGAAAACATTCTCTTTTAGCCTGATCTCCTTTCAGTTAATTTTACAACTTCACAATTCCAGATGAATTGAAAATAACAGCTAATAAAAAAAGGAGGTGAGGCAGTGATGGTCAAAAAATGGTGGTCAATCTTACTAATCATCAGTTTGCTGTTTTTTGCTTCTTGTGGACCTCAGGGAGAAAGGGAAGGATCCGGTTTGCCTGATTTATATGTCAAGGATGTTTCCTGTATGGGGGGCAATCTTTATGTCACCATCGGTAATAAAGGCAACGGTCCTCTGCCGGAAAAATGGGTGGGTTTAGCCTCTTTGTATATTGATGGCGTCATTCAAGATGATATTCTACTTCGCCATCCCACTTCCAGAACGAAAGGAGGAATTGAAAAACCAGGCGGGGAATCTCATTATTTGATTCCTTTTGATGTTTCCTCCTCTATCAGAGTTGATGTTTATGTGGATTATACAGATAGAATTAGAGAAGCTGATGAGGGAAACAATGCACTGGAAAATATATATGTAGGCCCCTGCCTGTTACCTGATTTGTGTATTGATGAGATTTATGTTAATGACGACTGTGAAGTAGTGGTCGTTGTGGAGAATAAAGGACCGGGTCGGATTCCCTTTAACATCTGGACGGTGGAAGAAGAACCCGAGTGTTTGTTGACTGTTTTTCTTAATAGACAACAGTGGTCAGTTTCAGTAGCCAATGAGTTTGATCCTCGAAAAGACCTTCATTATCCCCTGGGCAGGACAGCCTTTCCCACTCACTTGAAAATTGATAAAAAATCAATTGTAACCGCCCAGATTGATTGCTCCAACATCATCCATGAACAGAACGAGGAGAATAATATCAAAACTGTTGTTCTGGAATGTCCCACTGAGAAAGAGAAGCACCAAAAATAGGTTAACATGGGGGATTCAATTCCCCCTTTTCAGGAATAATTAATTCCTTATTGTGTAAAGAAGAAATCTCTTTTATTATGGGGTTCATCTCAATTTTGGTACTCCACCGGGAGTTTCTATACCAGGTTCGCAATATAGCGATGAACCTAATTTATTCAGGAGTGAACCCATTTGTCTCGTAAGGTGAAAAGATAATTTTAATGGATCAGTCTTAAGTGATAAAATACAGAGAATCCTGAAGAGAAGAGGAGGAAAAGATGAAAAAAGATTTTTCCCTGGTTTCATTAATGGCTCTTCTCAGCGTGTTCATTGGCTTGTCTTTTTTCTACGGTTGTCAAGCTGAGGTTTCTTCAGATTATCCTTTTCAACCCGTTCATTTTACCCAGGTTAAAATAACCGATAATTTCTGGGCTTCCCGTCTGGAAACCAACCGCCGGGTGACCATCCCCTATGCCTTCCAGATGTGCGAAGAAACAGGCCGCCTTAAAAATTTTGATGAAGCGGCCCAGGTTTTAAAAGGAGAAAAAGAACATGGCCAATTTTTTTCCAAATATCCCTTCGATGATTCTGATGTTTATAAAATTATTGAAGGGGCTTCTTATTCCTTGGCCATTCATCCGGACCCGGAACTCGACCGCTACCTGGATGATTTAATTGCCAGGATTAAGGCGGCCCAGGAACCCGATGGTTATCTTTACACAGCCCGGACAGTTCAGGCTGTGACTCCTCATCCCTGGATAAAAGAGGAGCGATGGGCCAATCTCTATATGGCTCATGAACTTTATAATGTGGGACATCTGTATGAAGCCGCGGTAGCTCATTACCTGGCTACAGGGAAGAAAGAATTACTGGATGTGGCTCTCAGGAACGCCGATTTGGTGGCCAGTGTTTTCGGACCGGCTAAAAAACACGGCGTGCCCGGCCATCAGGAAATTGAAATTGGTCTGGTTAAGCTTTACCGGCTCACCGGAGAGAAAAAATACCTCGATTTAGCCAGGTTTTTCCTGGATGAAAGGGGGCGAGCCACAGGACGAAAACTTTATGGAGAATATTCCCAGGACCATCTCCCAGTTGTTGAGCAAAAAGAAGCGGTGGGGCATGCTGTCCGGGCGATGTATATGTATTCTGCCATGGCTGATGTGGCTGCTCTGACTGGAGACGAAGCCTACATTGAAGCCATTAAAGCCATCTGGCAGGATGTAGTGGGCACCAAGCTTTATATAACTGGAGGTATTGGTGCCGCTGGTCGAATTGAAGGTTTTGGTCAATCTTATGAACTACCCAATGATACTGCCTATTGTGAGACCTGCGCCTCCATTGGTCATGTTTTCTGGAATTATCGCATGTTTCTTTTTACTGGAGAGTCAAAGTACATCGATGTCCTGGAGAGAACTCTTTATAATGCCCTCCTTTCCGGTATCAGCCTGAAAGGAAACCGGTTTTTCTATCCTAATGTTTTAGAGTCAAAGGGCCAGCATGAGCGCAGTCCCTGGTTTAGTTGCGCCTGCTGTCCGAGTAACATTACCCGGTTTTTACCTTCATTGCCGGGATATATTTATGCTCTCCAGGACGACCAGCTTTATGTTAATCTTTTTATTCAGAGTGAAGCTGACTTAAAGCTCGCTGGAAAAGAGGTTAAGGTGCGGCAGGTTACTGATTACCCCTGGTCAGGAAAAGTCAAGCTTTTGCTTGAGCCAGAGAAGGAAGTCGATTTTACAGTAATGCTCAGAATTCCAGGCTGGGTGTTAGGGCAGGCGGTTCCCTCTGATCTTTACCATTTTCTCAAGAAAGAAATTTCTCCACCAGAAGTCCGGGTTAATGGAGAAAAGGTTAAGCTTGAGTTGGTCAAGGGATATCTTCCGCTTCGGCGGCAGTGGCAGCCCGGAGATATGATTGAGATAAATTTTCCTTTACTGGTTCACCGGATTATTGCTCATCCCTTGGTCAAAGCAGATCAGGGAAGAGTAGCCTGGCAACGAGGACCACTGGTTTATTGTGCTGAAGCTGTTGATAATGGCGGAGCGGTGGCCAACATTGTTATTCCTGATAGAGTTAATTTAAAACCAGTGTTCAGACCTTCATTGCTGGGGGGAGTAGTAGTTCTCCAGGGCGAAGTCTGGGGCCTCTATAAAAAAGAGAAAAAAGGGTCGGTGAAGAGGATTAAACAACCCTTTATCGCGATTCCTTATTATGCCTGGGCTCATCGGGGTCGGGGAGAAATGCAAGTCTGGTTGGCCCGAGAAGAGGATAAAGCTCAACCCCTCGCTCGTTCATTCTAACTTTCGCCGCCGAAGAAGCCTCCTTTGGAGAAGGGAAAGAGAGGCTTGAATAGAGAATAGAACTTTTTTAATTCCTGCATCAATTAATCTGAGGTGGGGTTTTTTATAAATTTTAATTTTTATTTAATAATTCTTTAATAATTATTGTCTAAGATGAGTGAAATTTAATTTTAAAGGAGGAATGAATTCATGAATCCTGGAATTATTGCCAAAGCTCTTGAAGTCTGGACTTTGCAAAATTTATTGAATTTCTCCATCATGCTGGGTATTATTGCGCTCGGTCTAACTTTGGTTGTGGTCTATTTAGAAGAGATAAAAAAGTATTTAAGTTTGCGGGTTTCGATTGAGTTATGGGAAGCTACCACCGTGGTCCTCATTGACTTATGTCTGGTGATTATTGTTATTGTCGGCTTTCTCGTTCTTAATCCCGATATTATGGCTGATATAAAGGTAGCCATTCCTTTTGTTCCGGTGGCCACCATTCTTATGGCTATTGCTCTTGTGCTGCGTCTTTTTTATGGAGGGCATAAGAAGACTAATCCCAATTATATCCGGGCTTTATGGTTGATGTTTGGGGCGAATATAATTAACATCATTGGCTTTTCCCTAATAATGGAAGCTCCCAGTGGGGAATATCTAGAGATTCATCCCAGTTCTTTTTGGACTTTTATAAAAACTCATCTGCGCTCCAATGCGAGTCCGCATGGATTAGAGCTAGCGCAGGTTACTTTTTATATTTGCTTCCCTCTTCTTCTGCTGGTATTCTTCTGGGGTTTTGCCCGGGCACTTAGTCAAATAAAAGCACTAAAAAGTCAGGGAGAGTTGGAAAATTGAGTTATCGTTGGCAATTAATTAAGGAGCAATGTCCGGGTTGTGGGATCTGCCTTGATGTCTGTCCGGAGGAAGCAATTTTTATGCCCAGGGAAAAAGCCCAGCCAGAAGGGGTCCCGGGAAAGTGTACAGGGTGCCTGGTTTGTCTTAAAGAGTGTCCATTTGAGGCGATTAAAATCCTCGGGTCCGGGGAAGACCAGCGGCCTGGAGTTAGCCGGAGTCAATAGGTTCCTTTATTCCAACCTCGGAGAGTTTCGTGGGCTAGGAGAGGATGGGGAGATTAAAGTTTCATTAGAAGAGTGACCGGATAGAAGTGCATGGGAGCCAATATTCTAGCTTGGAAAAGCTGGCGGCCTTTTTTCCTGAACTGGAAAGAGCCTGCCAGTTGAAGATACATCTACGAGAATTGATTTTCTTTTTAAGAGAATCTTTTAAAGTTCTACCCGGGAAGATATCGTCTATCTGGCAGTGTTTGCTGGCTCATTTTAAAGCTTAATCTCTGGGGTGTTCTGTTTTAACCAGGGGTCTTTGGTCTTTTTTAGCCAGGGAATAAGCTCATCGTTAATTAATTGCTTAACTATATCAGGCTTTTTACTGGCAACGTTGGTTAACTGGTAAGGGTCATTTTGCCGGTCAAAAAGGATGATGTCTTCAGCTTCTCGATCAGGGCGGCGGGTAATCACCAGCGTATAACGATGAGTTCGGACTCCCCGTGAGCCCCAGGCAGGTAGTCCATAGGGAATCTGGTAATAAAGCTGAGAGGAAGGACGGTGTCCCCGGCCTTCCAGGAGAAGGCGGGCGTGACTTGTTCCTTCCACTTCTGCCGGAATATCCGGGCCGAAACCCATGAGCTCCAGAATGGTTGGATAAATATCAGGCGAGGAGAACAGAAGGTCTTCGTGGCGGGGAGCTATCTTGCCCGGCCAGCGGATGAGAAAGGGCACGCGCATTGATTCTTCATAGGGGTTATTTTTGGAAATTTTATTATGGATCCCCAGACAATTACCATGGTCAGAGGTGAAAATAACAATGGTTTGGTCGGCTAGATTAGCCTCTTCCAAAGCCTTAAGGATGCGGCCAAATTGTTCATCCACGCCGGTGATCATAGCCAGATAATTTCGGATATGACGTCGATAATAATCGCCCCATTTGGTACCAGCGGGCGGAATATTCGGCCGGTTACATAGTTTTTCCAGGGGAATATCCTGGTAAAGCTGTTGATATTTCTGCGGTACTTGGTTATATGGCATGTGGGGAGGGTTCATGGCCACCACCAGGGCAAACGGTTGCCCCGGCTGGCGGAACTGACCGCCTTCATTCTTGATGTAACGGATTGCCAGGTTGGCTTCGTGTTCTGGGCCCCACTCATCGACCCAGATGGGTTCATCCCGTTTAGCCGTAGTCGTCCAGTACATGGGGCGGAGATGCTGATCATAGGTGCCGTAGGCATACCAGAAGTCGAATCCGTGACGCCGCTTGGGCGGACACCATTCATTCCAGGCAAACTTTTCCGTGTTGTTGTAACATTTGACGTAGGGTTTGTGGGGAGAATCGAGATGCCATTTACCGATGTAACCCAGAGAATATCCTTTTTCCTTAAGAATATCCGACCAGCAACGCTCATTGGATTTGAGTTCATAACCGTACTCGGCACCCCGGGAATTGCAGTTTTCGAGAACGCCGTGAGAAGGGGGATATTTGCCGGTCAGCAGAGAAGCGCGGAAGGGACTACACAGAGGATAGTTGGAAACTGTTTGCGTAAAAACCACGCTTTCTTCAGCCAAACGGTCCAGATAGGGGGTAAAAACTATCTCTTCATTAAGAAATCCCAGTGCCTGTCCTCTCATCTGGTCAGGAAAAACCAGGAGTAAATTAGGAGGGCAAGATGAAGGCGGCTTCTTTCTTAGAAGGCAGGCGGGAGAGAGCGCCAACCCCGCCAGACAAACAGTGGAGTGTTTAACAAAAGTCCGTCTTTTCATGGTTTTATTTTTGGTCATGATTTATTTTATCCCTTGGTCTATTTTTTCCGGGGAGGGGTCAGTGAATAAGATGCTTCATTTTTCCTTGGATAAATAAACCGGGGATAATTATCTTAAGAAAAAGAGAGTCAAAAAAGCAAGCCATTCCGCCTGTCGGGAAGCTTCCGCCAGAAATTTGACCCCGGTGATTTATTAATTAGCTTGGGGGCGGGCTTCAATCAAGTACTGGAGAATTTCCAACTCGTCTGTATCGAACCATATTTTATGGCAGAGAAGACATTTGTCTACAGGAATGACATAGTAATAGGTAAATGGCCGCGGCAACATCCGTTGTCCGCAGATAGGACAAGCGATAGGGGAAGCATTCTGGATTAACTTGCGGGAGCGAAAGGGATTGGCTATAAATATTTCTTTATATTTTTTTGCTTTGGCGATGATATAGGGAGAAAAAGAAACCTCTTTTCGCACAAGTATGCGGTTGACATAGGCGCTATCAATAAGTTTGCCCTGACAGTTAGGGCAGATTTGAATGGGGAGGCCTTCATAGAAGAAATCCTGAAGTGGAATATGACAACGGGGACAACGAGGATGAGTGGCTTTCTTATATGGCTTTTTCTGCTGCCGAAGTGACCAATGGGCTCTGACCTGGGGGAATTCTTCAGCGGCTGCTTCTACCCCTTCCTGGATATTTTTGAGCCATAATCTGGGTGAGAAAAAAGGCTGGCGGAGAAGTTCATCCAGAGTGAAAGGCCCGGCCCATTTTTTCTGCGGAGAGCGGGCCAGCCAAATCTTTTCTTCAGCCGTCTCCCCAGGAGAAAGAAGAGGTGGCTTGAGCTCAGGCGGTGAACTCTCTTCAGGAGAATGAATTTCTCGACGTGATTTTTCTCTTTGGTCGGCTATTTCCTGGATTTCCTGCCGGAGAGCATCGATGGACATGGGTACCATAGCACAGAGCCGCCGTAGTCTTTTAATTAAAGGGGGATGGGTGCGGAAAAGCCGGGCGAAAAATCCATCTCCCTCTTTACCCGAATAAGGGGGGACAATAAATAAAGCACTATAAGTGGGATTGAAATCGCCGATTAATGAATTCTTGACATGGGCTTTATAGATGGCTCGGGCGAGGGCGCGAGGCGAACGACAAATGGCTACTGCTTTGGCATCTGCCTGAAGTTCCTTTTCCCGGCTGATGAGAGTGCTTAATAAAGCTATAATTAAAGAAGTCAGGGTAAAGGCCAGAAAGAAAAGGGGATGACCTCCATGCCGTTCACCCTGTTGAGGGAACCCCCATCTGGAAGGGAGCGGAGGAGCTCTTTCAGGTTCACTCATTTCCCGGAGTCGTTCGAAGATATTGGCCAGGGAGCAGACAAGAGTGAGGGTGAATGAATCGCCATTGATGAGATGGGCCAGTTCGTGAGCCAAGACGGCTTGAAGTTCATCCCGGGTGAAGTCAGCCAGGAGGCCTTCACTGACAATGATGGCCGGTGAATTATCTGCTTCCACCAGAGCCAGCGAATTGATGGCCGAAGAGGGAATGATATAAGGTTTGACCTGACGAAGTCCAGCCGCAAGGGCCATCTCTTCCAGGGTATTAATCAGCCTTTTGTGGTATAGATCATTGGGCCCAGGTGGTTGAGCATCCAGCCGGCGACGGATGTAGGCAGCTCCAAAGCGACGGGCTTTAAGGAAATGGAAAATAGCCACGATTATCGCTAGGGCCGAAGAAGTTATCACCAGTTTGGTTAAAGATGAGGGGGAGAAAGAGAGTAACATGGACTGGAAAAACCCGAAACAGGCCAGGATTAATAAGCCCACCAGGCTGAAGGAAATAAAATAAAAGAGAACAATGACCACAAAAATAGCCAGGCTTTTTAATTTCTGTTGACGGCTGATCTGGTAAAAATCAAGAGGAGGTTGTCGGCCGGTGGAAGAAGTTCTCCGGAAATTCAATTATAGCCCCTTATTATTTCTCCTGAGTTGATTTTTCTCCGGACGAGGGTTTTTCTGTGATTGGTTGAAGACCTAGATGTTGGCAGAAAAAATGAAGGTAACGCCGCAGGCGATCAAGTTGATGGCGAGGTTCTCGTAAACCATGGCCTTCCCGGGGATAACGGACAAAAGTGACTTCTTTACCCAGATCTTTCAGGGCTTGATAGAATTCCATAGCCTGAGTGGGGGGAACACGACGGTCTTCAGCCCCATGGAGGATGAGGATGGGGGATTTTACCTGTTTGACATAGTGGAGGGGAGAATGGCGGAAATATTTCTTTTCGTTATCCCAGGGTGTCCCAAAAAACCAGGCCAGGTAATGAGGGATGTCAGTTGTGGAGTACATGCTGATTAAGTTAGGTAATCCGGCTCCGGGCGAGATGGCTTTAAAGCGGTCTGTCTGCGTGGCAATCCAGAAACTCATGTAGCCGCCGTAGCTCCAGCCGTAACAGACCAGTTTTTCCGGGTCGACGAAACCCTGAGTGATACAGTAGTCCACGCCGGTCAGACAATCGTCATAGTCAACAATGCCCCATTTGTTACGATTGGCATTGAGGAATTTCTGGCCATAGTTGGAGCTGCCCCGGAAATTGGGCTGGAGGACAAAAAAACCGTTACTGGCAAAGAATTGATTTATTGAGCTGAAAGAAGCTAAAACAGCCCCACTGGGTCCGCCATGAGGATTGAGAATGAGCGGGTATTTACGGCCGGGCTGGTAGTCAACCGGATAGGTCAGCACACCTTCAATCCATTGCCCAGCGGAGTTTTTCCAGCGGACGACTTTCACCTGGCCGAATTTTTTCTTTTCTTTTTTTAACCAGGGATTGGCATCGCTGAGACGAAGAAGATTATTAAAGTGAAAATCAGCTGTATAGATTTCCCCGGGCCAGAGAGGGGGACGATGTACCCAGGCCCAGCGCTGGCCATCCCGGGAGAGATGGAAAGAATGATTGGCTCCGGTCGGAACATGGAGTTTTTGGACTTGGCCGTTTTTGACATCAACGGCAAAAAGGTTGATCGAAGTTTTATCTCCGGTTGACCAGTAGATCGTCTGCCCGTCAGGGGACCATATAGGAGTGGAAAAGTCACGATCAAAATCCTGGAGCAGTATCCTGGGTTGACCTCCCTCCACCGGAATGAGATAAAGCTTGTTATACCAGGTCGTGGTTCCTGGATGAGGATTGGCGGCCAGAGCTATGAAACGGCCATCCGGTGACCAGCGGGGGCTGAAATCAGGGCCAGGATTGGAGAAGAGTTTTCTGGCTTTCTTGGTGGCTAGTTCAATCAGATAAACATCACTATTCCAGCGTTCATCTATCTTCGGGTTGGGCCGGCGGACAAAGGCTATTTGCCGGGAATCAGGCGACCAGCGGGCTTCACTGACGGTGAATTGGCCTTCGGTTAATCGTGTCTCCTGGCAGGAATCAAGATCAAAGACCCAGAGATGGCTCATCCTGAATTTGGCATCGACCACTTCCGCATCATCTTTTTCTTTCTGTTTCTTTTTTTCTTCTTCGCTTAGTGGATCAGGGGAAATAAAGAGAATCTTCCGGCCGTCGGGAGAGATTTGGAAATAAGTTATATTTTCAACATGTTGGGTGGCGGCCCAGGCTTCGCCGCCGTCAAGATACATAAAGAAGATCTGGGTTTTGTTTTTTTGGGCTGTATTATCAGATTTATCGCCGGGTCGGGAGGAGAGAAAGGCGAATTTTCGGCCATCAGGAAACCAGGCCGGGGAGGTGCAGCTTTCCCGACCGAAGGTCATCTGCCGCCGCTCGGAGCCGTCGATTCTTACCCGCCAGATGTGAGTTGTGGCCCGCAGGTCTTTGTCTTCCATATCCCGGACCCGTTTGGTGTAGAGCACCCATTGTCCATCAGGTGAGATGACCGGATTACTGACGGTGTTAATGCGGAGAGTATCCCGGGCGGAAAAGAGTTGAGAGAGCGGCAGAGGAGCTTTCTCAGGAGAGGAGAGATTAATTTTGCCCCACTCTAGTCGAGCAGTAGATGAGTTTTCTACAGGTGTGGAATGGCCAGGTTGAAAGAGGAAGAAGGAGAAGAAAAGTAGTCCGAACCCCAGAAAGAGGCGAGATAAAAGCAGAGGGAGATGTTTTTTTATTTTTTGATGAGAAAAACGTCCTGATTGATCCGAAGTTTTAAACATTTTTTTCCCTCCTTTTAACCGGTTAAAAATGAAGAGAATTAGATAATAACTCCTCCTTAAACTTTCCCATACTTAGCACAGTCTGGGGGAGATGTCAAAATAGAACAATCTTGTTTTTCCTCGACAACCTTGGCTAATTAATTTACATTTAACAAAAAGAAAATACTCCAGCGGTTGGCAAATCAGCTTGAGGATTAGTCGAAATCCCGGGTGATTAATTCATCCACATTGCCGCGGAAGTAGTTAACATCCAGGGCTCCGAGATGGTGGAGAAATCCTTGGAGACGGCTGAGAAAATCCCACCAGTCTTTTCTTTCAGGTGGTGTCCAGGTGACCTCAGCCAGAGCACAGGCCCGGGGGAAGGCCATATATTCGACATATTTCTCGTTCACCAGATATTCTGACCAGACATTTCCCTGGGCTCCCAGGATATATTGAGCTTCCTCTGGAGTTAGTTCTTCAGGAATGGGTTCGAAGGAATAAACTTTTTTAAGGGGAAGGAAGCCACCGATAGCCAGGGGCTGGGTGCGGGGATCAGCCTGATAATAATCAAAATAACAGTAACCGGTTGGACTCATAATCACGTAATGCTTTTGCCGGGCGGCCTCAATGCCTCCCTGGGTTCCCCGCCAGGACATCACAATCGCCTGAGGAGCCAGCCCCCCTTCTAGGATTTCATCCCAGCCGATAAGACGGCGGCCTTTACTCACCAGGAATTTCTCAATTCTGCGAATAAAATAACTCTGAAGTTCAACCTCGTCTTTGAGGCCTTCCTCCTTTATCCGCTGTTGACAGCGAGGGCACTCTTTCCAGCGAAGTTTAGGGACTTCGTCGCCTCCGATATGTATATATTCGGAGGGAAAAAGTTCCAGGACTTCCCTTAGAACATTTTCCAGAAATTCGAAGGTTTTTTCTTTCCCGGCACAGTAGACATCCAGATGAACGCCCCAATGTTGACTGACTTCATAGGGACCACCTGTACAGCCCAATTCAGGATAGGCGGCCAGAGCCGCGGTGCTGTGGCCGGGCATCTCGATTTCCGGAATTATGGTGACGAAGCGCTGGCGGGCGTAATTGACAATTTCTCGTATTTCTTCTTGACTGTAATAACCTCCGTAGGGAATTCCGTCATAAACTGCTGGTTTTTGGCGTCCATGACCAACAATGGTCTGTTTCCGGAAAGCTCCAATTTTGGTGAGCAGGGGATATTTTTTTATTTCAATCCGCCAGCCCTGATCTTCGGTCAGATGCCAGTGGAAATAATTTAATTTTAAATAGGCGATAAGGTCGATGTACTTTTTAATGAATTCAACCGGGAAGAAATGCCGCCCGACATCCAGGTGTAAACCACGGTATTGGAAACGAGGAGCATCCTCGATGAGGGCACAGGGAATTTTCCAGTAAGAACTTTCCACTTCCACTAAAGCCCGGCTTTCAATAGCCGGTGGCAGAAGCTGTCTGATGCTCTGGACTCCATAGAAAAGACCCCGCGGGGTGCCTGCCTGAATGATGATTTTCTCTGGTGTAATCGAGAGTTTATAGGCGCCTACCGATCCGGGGAAAGAAGAGGTTAATTCAAATTGAACGACATTTGTTCGGCGCTCGGCGTCAAGAGAGAAAGAAAATCCGGTGGGCGGAGAGAATCTTTCCCGCCAGAAGGAAATAACTGGTTCAAGGTTGGGGTTTTGAGGGTCATAGCTCAGTACTGTTTCGGCTGTAAAAATGAACTCTCCTTCCTGAGGAACGAGTTTTTTCGGCAGAGGAACAAGAGGGTAACGAGATTCAGGAATTTGGACTTCCCTTTTCCGACAGCCAGGAAAAGTAGTCACTAGAAGAAATATCATCAGAAAAAGTATTCCAGAGCGAGATGAAAGTTTGCTGGCCATTATGCCTCCTTTGGAAAATAGAAAAAAGTAAAACATTCATTCTTGGTATTGTCAATTTTACAAAATAAAACAAAGAAAAAGAAAGGGAGCTTTCTTATTTTCTGGATGACCTTCCGAATAAGGAATCCGAATAAGGAAGAAGAAGCTCCGGGGATGTTCAGGTCTTCATTTTTGACATTATTAGCTATCCAGAAGTCAAAGGGACAAATAGTTCTTGGAGGTGTTAAGCGAGACAAAAGCCGTCAGGGATAAGGACAAAGGTTAAAGATAAAGAATCTGACAAAGTTCTAACCTCCTTCCTGGTTTAGAGCATAAAATATAACAATATTTGAGAAAAATTATCACTTGGCTTAAAATGAGAATCTTTTAAAAGAAGAAACAAGGAAGAATAAATAAAATGTGGAGTAAAAGATTCTTCAAGCTGGGACTAATAATAAGTTGGCTAAGTTTGTTTTCCATCTGGCCACTTCAGGCCGAAGGGATGAGCCAGGCAAATAAGGTTAGTATTCATTGGAGTGGCTATGGTCAGCTGCAGTACGATTCTCTTCAAGGAAAACCAGAGACCTTTCGTTTGCGTCGGGCGCGGCTGAATTTAAAGGTAAAAACCCCAGCGGGCTGGCAACTTAAAATCCAATTCGATCCCGCCCGTTCTCCCGGTTTGCTAGATTTGAAGTTTAGTCTGGCCCTGTCGGCCAGGATGATATTGCATTTGGGCCAGTTTAAAGTGCCATTCAGCCGGGAAAGCTTGACTTCCAGTGGTAGCTTAGAAACGATAAATCGCTCGCGGACGGTGGAATATCTTTGTCCAGGCCGGGATAATAAAGCCAAAGGTCGAGATATTGGCCTGGCCCTCCAGGGTGAAATGTCCAGCTTTGAATATCAGGTGGGTTTATTTAACGGAGCTGGGATTAACTGCAAGGATGATAATAGTCAGAAAGACCTGGCTGCTCGGTTGGTTTTTCGTCCAGTAAAAAATATGGGTATTGGTTATTCCTATTATCGAGGCACTGCAGCATTGCTCGGGGAAGTAGAAGAGGGAAATAAAAGAAGAAACGACCTGGAAGCCTGGTGGCAGGCTGGCCGTTTTTTGGTGCAAGGCGAGTGGCTCTGGGGTTCAACTAGTGGATTAGATGCAGCCGGGGCTTATCTTCTTGGCGGATATGACCTTGTTCCAGAGAAACTAAGAGTGGTTGCCCGGGTGGAAAAGATAGACCTGGACAAGAGCCGCGAGACAGATGATTTGCGAGTTATTACTTTTGGTCTGACCTGGTTTTTTCCGGGAAAAAGCAAACTTCAGATAAACTATGAGATTCATCGGGAGAAGGAGATTGAGCTGGATAATAATGCCTTCTTGATTCAACTTCAGGTGGGTTTTTGAGAAAAGAGAGTTGATTTTCTTTCAGCGGGAGTAAGATTTCTTCTGAGTCAAATTTATTTCACCTCTCTGGCCAGAGAAGGTAGTTGATTTCTAAAAGAACCATATGTTATAAAGACTTCCGCTCTTCAATGGTTCACTTTCCTCCCGATAATTACGGGGAGGTGAAATTCCATTTTGATGGGAGAGGGAAAATGAAAAGAAAAGTGACGAGATCCTTTTATTGGCCTTTTTTTCTGAAGGTTATTTCTCTGAGCCTGATTTTTCTTTTAGTAGGAAAGGGAGACGCTTTTGCTCGGAAAAGACCTCTCACTTTTGTTGATGTTATGAAATTTAAGGCCATCCGGGAGGCAAAAATTTCTGATAAGGGCCGCTGGCTGGTGTATGAAGCCTGGCCGGATCGGGGAGATGGTGAAGTGGTAGTTCTGGCCACTGATCGAGCGGTCAAGTATGTTATTCCTCGGGGTACAGAAGCCCTTGTTTCACTTAATGGTCAGTGGGTTGCCTGCCGGGTACAGCCTCCGGTTTTAGAGCTGGAAGAAGCAAAAAAGAAGGGTCAGGCGAAACCCAAGTCGGGGATGGCTCTTTTGAATACTGCAACGGGAGAAATTCTCCAATGGGAAAAGGTAAAAGATTTTGCCTTCTCTAAAAACGGAGAGTGGCTAGTATATCAGTATTTTCCGGATACAGAGGCTAAGGAAAAAAGAAAAGAAAATAGAGTCCAGACAGAGAAGAATCAGAACTCAGCCCAAACTAAACAAAAAGAAACGAGCCTTACTTTAAGACATCTGGCTTCCGGACGGGAGTTTCATTTCTCCGGGATCCATTCTTTTGCCCTGGCGCCTGATTCTCATTTTCTGGCTGTTGTTGTCCAGAAATCCAAAGAGAAGGAAAAAGTTCTGCTTATCTATGATCTTCAGCAAATGGCTTTTTCAGGAGAGAAAGTCAGGGTTTTTGAGCGACGAGGAGCTGACTGGTCAGAATTGAGCTGGTGGAAAAAAGGACCGCGTCTGGCTTTCCTGGGAAGAGAGGAAGCCGCTCAATCTGAGCTTAGTCAGCTTTCTTCCAGGCCCCAAACTCCCCGGGCTACACCCTCTCCACGCCCGAAGGAATTAGCTGAGTCAATGTGTCTGTATGTCTGGGATGCCCAGGTGGGCAAATTGGTCAAATGTGCTTCCCGGGAGAGTATTCTTCCCGGGTGGGTCATCCCCCGGAAAAACTCCCTCCGCTGGTCAAATGATGGTCAAAGGGTATTTTTTGGAGTCAAACCTGAAAAACCGGCTCGTTCAGAAGATTCCCTCGCCAAAAGTCTAAATAATGATTCTTCTCAGGTTTTAAAAGGAAAGAATGCTTCTCCCAAAAAAGAACAATCATCTCCCTCAGAGGAAAACCTTTATGACCTGGAAGCTATCCTGGCGGAGAGGGAAGTGGATGTCTGGCACTGGAATGATCCCTACATTATTCCTCATCAGAAGAAAATCTGGCCGAAGGTGAAAGATAAAACTTATTCAGCTGTTTATCATCTTTCCTCTGGAAAGATTGTGCAATTGGCCGATTTAGAAATGCCAGAGGTGAGGATAAATGAGAATCCTTATGCCGTTCTGGGTATATCTAATCTGCCTTACCGAAAAGAAGTTACTTGGGCTGGTCGTTTCAGTGATCTTTATCTTATCCGACTCCAGGATGGTCAAAAAACCAAAGTGGCAACCAGAATAGGTGACCAATTTTCTCTTTCTCCTTCGGGAAAAATGGTGGTTTATTTCCAGAAAGGGCACTGGTACCTTTATGATTCCCGAAGGGAAGAGCATTGCAATTTAACCAAAGAGTTATCGGTTTCTTTTGCTAACGAGGATCATGATTATCCCCGACAACCTCCCAGTTATGGCCTGGCCGGGTGGCTGGCTGGTGACGAAGGAATTCTTATCTACGACAAGTACGACGTCTGGTTTTTCCCTGCCTCCCCCCATAAAAAGCCGCTTTGTTTAACCGCTGGCCAGGGGCGTCGAGAAAAAATAATCTTTCGGGTCGTTAAAACTGATCCAGAAAAGAAATTTTTCCGCCCGGGAGAAAAATTGCTCCTTTCCTCTTATCGAGAGCTGGAGAAAAATTTTGGCTTTTACGAACTCCAGTTAGTCCGCCCGGGGGTGAAAAAACTTTTGGAAGAGAGGAAGAAATTTAAGTTCATAGCCCAAGCCCGGCATGCACCAAAATTACTCTATACTCAGGAAAGTTATGAAGAATTTCCTGATATCTGGATAACTGATACTCAGTTTAAAAATCGGCGAAAATTAACCGAGGTTAATCCCCAGATGAAGGATTTTCTCTGGGGAAAAGCTGAACTTGTCTCCTGGCGAAGCCTGGATGGAATTCCCTTGCAGGGTGTTTTAATCAAGCCGGGTGACTATGTGCCCGGCAAGCGTTATCCAGTGATTGTCTATTTTTATCGCTTCTTCTCCCAGCGGTTGTATGAATTCAACCAGCCGGTGGTTAACCATCGGCCCTGTTTTCCTCTTTATACCAGTAATGGTTATGCTCTATTTCTTCCAGATATCAGATTTGAGGTGGGGCGTCCCGGATTTTCAGCTACTAAGTGTCTGGTCCCCGGGGTGCAGAAATTGATCGAGATGGGGATTGCTGATCCTAAGGCCATCGGACTCCATGGACATTCCTGGAGTGGTTATCAGACAGCTTTTATTATCACTCAGACTAATATTTTTGCCTGTGCCATAGCTGGAGCGCCAGTCTCTAATATGACCAGTGCATACAGCGGGATCCGCTGGGGCTCGGGTCTGGCCCGCCAATTTCAATATGAAAAAACACAAAGCCGCATCGGGGGAAGCCTCTGGGAATTTCCGGAACGCTATTTCTTGAATTCACCGGTTTTCTTCGCTGAATGGATCAAGACTCCACTACTGATAATGTTTGGAGATGAAGATGGAGCTGTTCCCTGGTATCAGGGGATTGAACTTTATCTGGCTCTCCGGCGCCTGGGAAAGAATTGTATTTTTCTCCAATATCGAGGTGAGCCCCATCATCTCCAGAAATACCCGAACAAACTTGACTATGCACTCAAAATGAAACAGTTTTTTGACCATTATTTAAAAGGCTTCCCGGCTCCAGAATGGATTACCCGGGGAGTCCCCTACCAGGGAAAGTAAGAAAACATGGTCCCTCGTCACGAGAACATCTCTTTCTCCCCCTGATTGTTTTTCCAGCTGAGAGGAGAGAATTAAAAAAGTAGATTAGCTTGGTGAAATCTAGTATACATTATTTTAGTCATGAAAATATGTCGGGAGGAATAAATAATGAAGCGCAATGACTCTCGCTTGTTTTTATTTGGAGTTCTCGGTTTTTGCCTACTTGTTCTTGGTTTAGCTCCAGAGCTGAAAGCCAAAATTCCTAAACCAGAAGATTTTCTGGGTTTTAAAGTGGGAACCGCCCGCCGCCTGGCGGATATGCATCAAATTATCGAGTATTTCAAGTTGCTGGATAAAGCAAGTGAGCGCATTGTGGTTCAGGAAGCCGGAAAAACAACGCTGGGGAATCCTTTTATTTATGCCCTAATTACCTCTGAAAAAAATCAAAGAGAATTGGACCGCTATCAGGAGTGGCAGCAAAAGCTGGCTGATCCCCGCAGGATAAGTGATAAGGATGCCAAAGAAATCATCTCTCGGGGCAAAGCGGTAGTGATGATTAATTGCTCGATTCATGCAAGTGAAATTGGGGCGGCTCAGATGTCGATGGAATTAGCCTATAATCTGGTTTCTCGGGATGATCCGGTTACCAGAGCTATTCTTAATAATGTAATCTTGCTTTTGATACCTATGCATAACCCGGATGGGATTCAAATGGTGGTTGAGTGGTACCGGAAATATGTGGGGACCAAGTATGAAGGTTGTCGGATGCCCTGGCTTTATCATAAATATGTTGGTCACGACAACAACCGCGATTGGTATATGTTTACCCAGGTTGAGTCCCGCTTAACGGTGGAAAAAATTCACAATGTCTGGCATCCCCAGATTGTGGTCGATATGCATCAAATGGGTAGAAATGGGGCCAGGTTGTTTGTTCCCCCTTATGTTGATCCTTATGAGCCCAATGTTGACCCCATCATTCGTCAGGAAGTAGCCATGATGGGCACTTTTATCGCCACCGAACTTACAGCTCAGGGGAAGGCCGGAGTTATTCACAGCCACCGCTTTGATGCCTGGGCCCCGGCTCGGGCTTATCATCATTATCACGGGGCTATTCGTATCTTAACTGAAGCAGCCAGTGTTAAAGTGGCTACACCTGTAAACATCCCTTTTGACCAATTGGCTCCTGAGGTGAAAAAACCTTCGGTGAAAATGCCCTTACCCTGGAAGGGTGGGCGCTGGACTCTCCGGGATATTGTGGAGTATGACCTGGCTGCTGCCTGGGCGGTTTTGACTAATGCCGCCCGCTTACGGAAACACTGGCTGCGTAATTTTTATGAGATTCATAAAAAGGCGGTTCGGCGGCAAGAGGCTCCCTTTGCTTTTATTATTCCTGCTTCTCAGAAAGATAAGGCCGCCATGGCCAGAATGCTGCAAACGCTACAGATTGGACTGGTAGAAATCCATCAGGCAGAAGAATCCTTTAGCGCGGATGGTTATTCTTACCCGGCCGGATCGTATATTGTTTTCCTGGCCCAGCCTTATGGAGGATACGCCAAAGCACTGCTTGAACGCCAGGAATATCCTGAAATTCGGGAATATCCCGGTGGTCCCCTGAAAACTCCTTATGATGTGGTCGCTCACACTCTTCCTTTGTTAATGGGCGTCGAGGTCATCCAGGTGGAGAAGCCTTTTTCGGTGAAGGCGAAATTGATAAATCAAATTTCTTTGCCTCCGGGGAAATTCCTGAAGACGCCGGAAGCGCGGTTTTATTTCTGGAGCCATTCAGGGGATGGGTTTATCGCTTTAAATAAGCTGGTTGGTAAATATGATTGCTTCTGGTTGGCCCAACCGGTTAGGGACAAGGAAGGAACATGGCCGGCCGGGACCATGCTGGTTCGTTCTACACCAAGACTGGAAGATGACCTGCGCCGCCTAGCGGCTGAATTGCCGGTAGAATTTAAGCCATTCACGGGTAATCTTCCAGCGGATGTTTATGCCCTGCGGCCTGTTCGCCTGGGGATTTACAAGAGCTGGACAGCTTCGATGGATGAGGGTTGGCTCAGGTGGGTGATGGAACAATTTAAGTTTCCCTATTATAGTTTGATGGATAAAGATATTCGTCGAGGGCAATTACGAGAGAAAGTGGATGTCCTTATCATCCCTGATATGAATGAGAAGAATATTATTGAGGGCTTGGCCGAGGGAACGGTGCCTCCGGAATACACGGGAGGTATTGGAGAAATAGGTTTGCGGAATATCCGTGACTTCGTCAGGGCCGGAGGCACTTTAATTACTGTTAACTCTGCCTGTCGCCTGGCCCTTAATAAATTTTTTCTCCAGGTTAAGGACGTTACCCAGGGTCTTGACCGGAAAGAGTTTTTTATCCCCGGGTCAATTCTGACCGTATTGGCGAGAGAAAATCATCCTTTAACTTATGGATTTGGACGAGAAGTGGCTATCATGTTCCGACGGAGTCCTGTTTTTCAGCTGGAAGAAGGGCAGAGCCTTCTGAATTACCCCCTTAATAATCCTCTTCTCAGTGGCTGGGTTAACGGCGCCAAGATACTTTTCGGTCGGTCGGCTCTAGCCGAGATTCCCTACGGCCAGGGGAAGGTCATTTTAATAGGTTTTCCCGTCTATTATCGAGGCCAGGCCCATGGTACTTTTCGATTTTTATTCAACGCTATCTATTACGGTGTTGCTGACCGCCAACAGTTGAAGTAGAAAAGGCGGTTATATTTTATGGTTTTTGAAACAGATGTGGTGGAATTTGGTCAACAGGTAGGGCAAAATCCAGTGGAGCAGGTTCCGGAGGAACAGGAGTTTGGCTCAGTAGCGCTGGAAGAAGAATTGCCCAGGGAGAAGGCAGTGGGCAGCTTTTTTACATTAGTACTCCCGCAGGCCGGGCATTGCGGTTCAGCCTGATTGGCGATAACACCGATCAGCAGCTCGAATTTTTTCTGACAATTAGAACATTGATAAGAATATATTGGCATTTTAAGCCTCCTTTTTCGTAAAATATAAAAGGAGAAGATATTTTAGTTGCTATTAGCAAATAATTCAAGGATGATTTTAACCATGAAAGGAAATTAAAGACGATGCTTGAATTAGTCAGAAGCTTGCGACAATTGTGTTTTTCAATAGAAAGAGAGGTCAGAAGAGAAGCAGGCTTAACACAGGCTCAGGTTTTAAGTTTGCTCAACTTAAACCCCACAGAAGTAATTACCTGCCAGGAATTTTCCCAGCGAATGGACCTCTCCTTCTCCCGCGGTAGCCGGGTTATTGATGCCCTGGTACGCAAGGGATTAATCAGCCGCACTTCCTCCAAGGCTGATCGCCGTTGCAAGCGGATTAAATTAACCAAGAAAGGGTTGGAGGTTCAGAAGAAAGTTCATCAGATCTTGCAGCGGCAGGAGGCAAGATGGCGGAAAAAATTAGGGAAGGAGAAGACAGATAAACTCACAGAGTTTATCCTCCAAATTCTTGAGAATGAATAATTTTTTTCCCTTTTTTTTAACATTAATCTTCGAGTCTGCTTAAAATTTCATGTTTTCTGGAAGAAAAGACAGGTCTACTGAAATCATTGGATTTTTTTAATTATATTTGCTCCCTAAAATTATTTGTGGAATTTTACCTTCATTTTTTTCTAGAAATTAATAAACTGAGGTCTAGCCCCTAATTAAGGGGAATTTATTTTCCAAAAGTAACTTCTAACTTGGGAGAAAAATAATTTTCAGCTAATGCACTTAGCTGACAATTTTCGCCATCAATACTCTTTCTTTGAAGTTCATTCCATGAAGATTTTCGACAGCCTGATTTGCTGAGGTATGATCTTTAAATTCCACATAAGCATATCCGGTTCCCTGATAAAAATAGATATGTTCAATTGGGCCAAAAGGGTTGCATAATTTTTGGATTTCAGCCGTGGTCATTTCTGGAGGGAGGTTTCCTATATAGAGCCGAGGGCAGCTCATGTAATATCTCCCCTTGATCTAAGATTGGCTATATCGCAGCGAAGACATCGTTTGGCTTCTTCAACAGCCTGGTTTTCGGTAAATCCTAATTCAACTTCCTGGAAATTGCTTTTTCTTTCTTTGGGATTCAGGGTAGGTATTTGCTGTGGCTTGAGTTCAAAAGATTGTTCAGGAGTTAGTTCAAAGAGCGGAACTTCATATTTCATTTTTAGAGGTTGGTAAGTTCGGGTTAAAGTTTCCCCTTTTAAATAACGATCAATGCTCTCAGCGGCTATTTTCCCCATGCGCATTGCTTCTAAAACTGTAGCCGGTCCCGTAATTAAGTCGCCTCCGGCAAAAACACCTTCAACGTTAGTCGCCATAGTCTCTGGATCTACTTTAAGAGTTCCCCATTTGGTAAGATTAAAGTTGTATTTTTGTTGAGAACCGTTAACAAAAGAAAGATCTGGTTTCTGACCTATGGCGGGAATGAGAGTATCAGCTTCAATGATGAATTCACTTCCCTTAAGAGGGACAGGGCGTCTTCTTCCTGAATCGTCAAATTCCCCTAATTGCATCCTGGTGCATTTAATGCGTTGGAGATGTCCATTTTCGGCGATGGCTTCGACAGGTAAAGTTAAAAACTCTATTTTAATGCCTTCAGCGAGGGCTTCCTCAACTTCTTCGGGGATAGCCGGCATCTCTGTTCTTGTCCGACGATAGAGTATAGTTACTTCAGCTCCTAATCGCCAGGCAGTCCGGGCTGCATCTAAAGCTGTATTCCCTCCTCCCACGACAACGACCTTCTTCCCGATTTTGGCTTGTCCACTCAGGTTATAACTTTTTAGGAAAGCCAGGGGATCAATTACTCCCGGAAGATCTTCACCAGGAATGCCCATTTTTAAGTTAAGAGGACACCCCGTGGCTATAAAAATGGCTTGGTAATCCTCATTTTTTAAGTCCTCAAGAGAGACATCTTGACCAATGCGGGTATTCAGTTGGAATTTTACGCCAAGTTTCTCGATATTCTTTATTTCTTCTTGGAGAATGTCCTTGGGTAGCCGATACTCCGGAATTCCCCACGCCAGCATTCCTCCGGGAACAGCCTCTGCTTCAAAAACAGTGGGTTGGTAACCCATGAGGGCAAGTTTCCAGGCGGCCATTAACCCTGCCGGTCCTGAACCAATGATGGCTACTTTTATATTTTTAGTCTGGGACTGGGGAAGTGATGGCTGACCATTTGTCCGGGAGCGATAATCAGTTAAAAACCGCTTTAATCCTCTAATAGCCACAGGCTTATCTATTTCCCCCAGGCGACAATGAGTTTCGCAAGGATGGTGGCAGACTCGGGCACAAACACTGGGAAGAGGGTTAGCTTCTTCGTTGATGCGAAGAGCTTCTTTAAATTTCCGGTTAGCAATAAGAGCTACATAAGAACTGACTTCTGTTTCAATCGGACAAGCATTTTGGCAAGGTGATGTTACTAGGTGGATACAGGTTCCCGCCGGACATTTTTTCTGATGGATATGAGCTTCATATTCATCCCGGAAATACCTTAATGTAGTTAACACAGGATTGGGAGCAGTTTTTCCTAATCCACAAAGAGCTGTTTCTTTGACGATTTGAGCCATTTCTTCCAGGAGTTCTAGGTCATTTTCATCGGCTTCACCTCGTTTGACTTTGGCCAGGATGTTAAGCATATGATAAACACCTTCTCGACAAGGCGTGCATTTACCACAGCTTTCGTCTTTAACGAAACTCAAAAAGTAGTGAGCCATGTCAACCATACAGGTATTTTCGTCAGTGACGACCATTCCTCCAGAGCCCATCATCGCCCCGGCTTTGGTCAGGGCTTCGTAATCGACAGGTAGATTGAGAAGTTGTTTGGGGATGCATCCTCCTGAAGGGCCGCCGATCTGGACCGCTTTAAATTTACGATCGTCAGCAATACCCCCGCAGATATCAAAGATAATTTCACCCAAAGATAAACCCATGGGAACTTCGACTAATCCTGTGTTTTTGACCTTGCCTACCACGGAAAACACTTTTGTGCCTTTACTTAATTTCGTCCCAATAGAGGCAAACCACTTTGCTCCCCGATTGATGATTGTGGGAACATTAGCCCATGTTTCAACATTGTTGATACAGGTGGGTTTTCCCCAAAGGCCACTCTGGGCTGGGTAAGGAGGTCGAGGACGGGGTTCAGCTAATCGCCCTTCAATGGAGTGGATAAGAGATGTCTCTTCCCCACAAACAAAAGCCCCGGCTCCCCGGACAACTTTTACCTGAAAATTAAAACCAGTGCCAAGAATATCTTGACCTAGCAGGCCATACTCCATAGCTTGAGTAATAGCTGTGTTAACTCGTTTAAGGGCTAATGGGTATTCGTTCCGGATATAAATGAATCCTTGGTGAATACCCATGGCCCGAGCCCCAATAACCATCCCTTCGATTACAGAATGGGGATCAGATTCGAGAATACTTCGATCCATATAGGCCCCTGGATCACCCTCGTCACCATTGCAGATCAGATACTTCGGTTCTCCTTCAGCTTTTTTGACCAATTCCCATTTTACTCCAGTGGGAAAGCCGGCTCCACCTCGTCCTCGGAGGCCTGATTGTTTTATTTCTTCGATTATATCTTCAGGGGTCATTTCTGTGAGGGCTTTAACTATAGCTTTATAGCCATCCCGAGCGATATAGTCTTCGATTTTTTCAGCATCAATCAATCCTCGATTGCGGAGAGCGACTAGAACCTGCTTTTTGAAAAAGCCAATATCACTCATTTTCGGAATGGGGATTTTTTCTAAAGGAGGAGTATACATTAATTTGGAAACAGGGCGGCCTTTGAGGAAATGTTCTTCAACGAGGTAAGGCACATCTTCAACGGTTAATCCATGGTAGAAAATATCATCAGGTTTAACGACAATAATAGGGCCAGCTTCACAAAAGCCATTGCAGCCGGTAGTCACGATGAGGATTTCATTAGCTAAACCGAGACGATTGATTTTTTCTTGCAAGGCTTGCTTAATTTCAAACGATTTATTTGAGACGCAAGCTGTCCCTCCACAAACCATCAAATGTAAACGATACTTGTTTTCATTCATTTTCCCTCCCCAAGTTAAGTTTAGATTGATACATATCCCTCCTCATGAAGGATGGACTATTATGACTTGAGGAGATGAATGAAAATTATAATGACAAATAAATAAATTATTTGTGGTAATAATATAAAGTAATATAATTAATATGTCAAGTAATTTTATTATATTTTAGCCTTTTTCTAATTAGAGCGATTCCAGGCTCGAAAATTAAGCCAATGATTTTAATTTTATATTTCTAGTAGAGTAAAAAATCTGCCTTTTAGGGGCAAGATAGCAGAAATTGGTTTTAACAAACTTTTGAATTGAGATAACTTTTTGGGAAAATTTATTTGCTCCAAAAAATTATTTGTGGTATTAATTTTATCTTTATTTTAGTATTATTAAACTGATAAATAAAAATAAAATGGCCTTTACTCTTCAGGATTTGGGACAGAATATCAGGAGAATACGTCTCACTAAAAACAGCACCCTCCGCCCGGGACGCCCGATGATGCAGAAAGAACTTGCTGATCTGGCTGGTATCCCGGCTTCATCTCTTTGTAATATTGAAAATGGAAAATATCGTAATCCTACCTGGGAGATATTATCTAAAATTGCTCGGGCTTTGGATTGTGATCTTTCTGATTTTTTTGTTACTCCACAAAAAGAAGTGCATGCGGCAGAAATTGCCTTGCGTGAAATGATAGACCTCTTAGTCCGCGAAAGATTAGATAGCTTTTTGAAAGAAAAGAATAAAATAATGTAACAAATTTATTTAAAATAAGTTATTCACCAAAAACTTTTTTACTCGCAAATTTCCTTTCCCCTAAACCGAAGAGTAAAAATTGTTCTTTTGGCCCGGTGGATTGTTATGTTTGCCTCAAGTTCTTCTGCTAATTTGCTTACGATCCGAAAGCCAGGAGTTTTAGCTCGAAGAGGGTCAATGTCTTTGGGTAAACCACACCCATTATCACTTATTTTTAAAGTATGATAACCTTCAGAATCTTGGCTATATGAAATTTCAACTGTTCCTCGTTTGTTTCCGGGGAAAGCATGTTTGAAGGCATTGCTCACCAGCTCGCTGACAATTAATCCGCAGAGAACAGCTTGTTTGAGACAAAGGTTGGCACTTAAGAGAGACAATTTTATCTGGATTTTTTGAGGCTTGATATCGTAAGCTTCACTTAATCGAGAAATCAGGCTTTTGAGATAAGAAGCAAAATTTATTTGAGATGAAGTTGAAATTTTTAATAAATCTTTATTAGTTTTGAGTTGATTAAGTATCTTTTCCTGAATTCTATAGGCCTCAGATGAATGAACTCCCGGTTTTAGATAGTCTGACTGGAGTTCGATCAATCGTGATATAAGCTGGAGGTTATTTATAATTTCATGCTTTAAATGGTGAATTGATTTCTTCTTTTCCTCGACGAGTGATTCAAGTTGGCTTTCAAAGCGTTTTTGGGTGGTTATATCCCGAAGCAGACAGAGTAAGCTTTCCTGGGGACCGAATTGGACGGAAGAGAAGTGGACTTCCAGTGGAATTCTTGTAAAATCCTTTTTCACTCCGATAATTTCCACCCACCTGTCTTTCAAGTCGCTCAGGTTGGAGGAGAGAGATTGCTCAACCAATGCTTTAACTTGGGGATCAGTGCCTTCGGAGATGAAAAAGTTAATTGGTTTTCCGAGGACTTCATTTTCCCGATAACCCAATATTATTTCCGCTCCTTTATTCCAGAAAAAAATCTCTTTATTCCAGTTGGCCAGGATGATAGCTTCTTCGAGATTTTTAGCCAGAGACTGCCAGGATCGGAAGGACTCCTGGAGAGCGTCGGAGATTTTTTTATTATAAAGAGCAATTTTGATGACTGCTTTAAGTTCAGCGTCTTGAAAGGGTTTGATGATATACCCAGAAGGTTCGGCCTCCTGGGCCCGCTGGATAAAGGTGTCATCTCCATAGGCGGTTAAGAAAATAACCGGAATATTAAGTTCCTTTTTTATGCGCCGGGCAGCCTCAATGCCATCTATGGGGCCGGGCATAACAATGTCCATTAAAATTAAATCCGGGTGAAGAAGACGGGCCTTGGTTATGGCTTCTTCTCCGGAAGAAGCCCGCCCGACTACCTCATAACCGTAATGAGTAAGTTTGGCTTCCAAATGAGTGGTAATGGCTGCTTCATCGTCCACCACCAAGATTTTTTTCATTTTCTTACTCCTTCTAGATAGTGGAGAATTGGATGAGGATTGAAGTTCCTTTATCCTGAGTGAGGTAAAATTTACCTTTTAATTGATCCTCAACCAGATTTTTCATCAGCCTGATGCCCAGAGTCCGGGATGATTGAATGTCTAAATTAGGGGGGAGACCCACTCCATTGTCTTTAATTTTAAGGAAGACATTATTAGGGGGAACTTTTTTCAGCGTAATTTCCAGAGTGCCTTCTTGTCCCTCCCGAAAAGCATGTTTAAAAACGTTAGAAATAGCTTCATTGATGATTATGGCCAGAGGAAGGGCCTGATTAATAGTCAAATAGATTTTTTGATAGTCCAGAATTGGAGTAATGAGTCGGACTTTGTCGGCATAAACTTGATAGAGAAACTTGACCAGGTCGCGAACATATTCACCCATTTCGATATGGGTGAATTGACGGCTCTGGTAGAGGTGTTCATGGATGAGAGCCAGGGTATGAATTTCAGCCCGAGCATCCTGGCACATCTGGCGCACTTCTTCAGAGTTAATTTGCAGTGATTTTAGATCAAGCAGTCCGGAGATAACCTGAAGATTGTTTTTCACCCGATGGTGGACTTCCCGCAGAAGTACTTCTTTCTCCCGCAGAGAGGCCTTTAACTCATCTTCGATGATTTTCCTTTCAGTGATATCTCTTGTGATGGCGATAAAATGCTTGGGTCGATTTCGGGCATCTTTAATGACTGTCGAGTTGATTTCCCCGGTGAAGCGAGTGCCGTCCTTCTTGATCAGGGTATATTCAACATTTTTTAGAACTCCCTGACGAAGGGTTTTAAGAAAGTTGGACATGGCTTTGCCTCTTTCTTCTGGAGCCACCAGTTCAAAAAATTTCCGGCCAATTAGTTCTCTGGGGGCACAGAAACCGTGGAGTTTCAGAGTCTGTTCTGACACATCAGAAATCACGGCATTAAGATCGGTGATCGTGATTGCATCTGGTGAGGTTTGGACTAATTTCTTATATTTTTCTTCACTTTCGATTCGAGCTTCATCTGATTTCCGGTGATGCTCAATCCAATTTTCCAGTTCTTTAATTCTCTGACGTAAGCGTTTTATTTCCTCAAGGTAAGGATGGGGTGAGGGAGAATTGAGCTGGGAACCTATATCTCTTTTCAGTTCAAAAATCCTTTTTCTAAAATTTCAACTCACCTACTTTATATAACTTATCGCTTTCCCCGACTTTTTAATATAATTATGTAAAGCGGAAAGTCAAGCTGGTAGAAGGCTAATCAAATGAGAGAAGAAAGTAAGTTGAGCGAGGCTGTCTTTTTTTAAATAGAAAGTCTTTTTATATTGACCTTAATTTTCGAGGGTGATATATATCCGATTTAAAGATGAAAGAACATTCACCGGGAAATTCGAACGAGAGGTTTTTGTGGGTCCGATGAATGAGAAAAAGTCTTTCATCCAACTTTATAAAGATCCTCCGGCTTTTCTGGCCCTGTTGAAATTATTTGTTTTCGTCTATCTGTTCTTATTCAGCTTGGAACTCATGGGGACTTCTTTGAAGATGTTTGGCCGGGGCCTGGCTGAATCTCTGATTCAAACCACTTCCAATCCTCTGGTAGGGTTGTTTATCGGCATTCTGGCCACATCAATTATTCAATCATCTTCTTCCACCACCTCCATTGTAGTGGGGATGGTCAGTGGAGGGGCTTTAACTGTCTCTAATGCTATTCCGATTATAATGGGGGCTAATATCGGTACTTCGGTGACCAATCTTTTGGTATCTTTAGCTCATATTAATCGCCGGGTGGAGTTTCAGCGGGCTTTTTCTGCAGCGATTGTTCACGATTTTTTCAATGTGCTCTCCGTCCTGGTTTTCTTTCCTCTGCAGTACTACACAAATTTTCTGGGCTGGAGTGCCACCCTGTTAGGCGAGCAGTTTCAAAATATCGGGGGATTAAAATTATTAAGTCCGGTAAAAGCACTCACTCATCCCCTGGTTGATGTTTTTAAGTCAATCATTGGACCCCACCCCTGGATTCTTTTTCCCTTATCCTTGATTATCCTAATTCTGTCTTTAACCCAGATGGTGGGAGCCTTGAAGAGCCTGGTGATTAAAAAGGCCGCTGCCTGGTTTGACCGTTATCTTTTTAAGACCCCTTGGCGAGCTTTATTTGTCGGCTTGATATTGACAGCTCTTGTCCAGAGCAGTTCAATTACCACTTCCCTGGTTGTTCCCATGGCCGGAGCAGGATTGTTGACCATTACTCAGATATTCCCTTATACTCTGGGAGCTAATATTGGGACAACGGTTACCGCTATCCTGGCAGCTTTAGCGACCCAGAATCTAGCGGCTGTTGTGGTCGCTTTCTCCCATCTCCTTTTTAATATTTCCGGAATGGTTTTCTGGTGGCCTTTGAAAAAAGTCCCTATCAGCTTGGCTCAGAAATTTTCAGAGATGTCCATGCGTTATCGGTATTTCCCCGTTATTTATGTGATTATTGTTTTCTTTATTATTCCCGGTTTAATTATAACTTTGCTAAGATAAAAGTAAGAGGAGGAGAAAATGTTCCGCAAATGGCTGGCGATTTTCAAGAAAGATACTTTGATGGATAAGGCCTACCAGCGTTCTTACAAGATGTTGGATTTTACTCACACTATGTATTTGGAAGCCAAGGAATCATTGAGAAATAAGGAAGACACAGAAATTAAAGTTAATATATATGATCGAGATGCTGAGATTAACCGGTATGAGCGGGAAGTAAGGCGTAATGTTTTTAATTATCTGGCTGTCTCCGGGGGGGAAAGGCTAGCTTCAGGATTGATTTTAGTCAGCATCATCATCGATATTGAGCGGATTGGTGATTACACCAAGAACATTGTTGAACTGGCCATGAATCATCCCGGCAAACTGCATGGGGGGTATTTTGAGGACCAATTAGTGAGAGTAGAAGCAGCTGTGAATGATAGTTTTGTTCAGACGAGAGAGTGTTTCCAGAGCGGTGATTCGGAGACCGCCCGGGAATTTTTAAGACATTATGTCTGGGTAAATCGAGTCTGTGATGAGAGTTTATTTGGTCTTGTCCGCCAGAAAGATAAATCAATTAAATCCGGTGATGCCGTGGCTCTGGCCCTCTATTTCCGCTGGTTGAAAAGAATTAATTCCCACTTGCGAAACATTGCCACCAGTGTGGTCAATCCCTTTGACCGCATTGGTTTTATGCCGGAAGAAAAGTAAAAGAGAGAACTGGCCGCCCAAAGAGAAATGGAAAAGTATCCCCTGGGATGTGTGGTTATCTCGGTGGTGATGTTTTTCGTGGCCCTGGCCACTGATATTTTCTGGTTAGCCCGCCTTTTGGGCCGGGGCTGGCCGATAACTTTACCTGTAGATCCCCGCTTCCATGATGCTTTTGCCCTGCCTGACCTGGTCTTGTCGATTTTTCTCTATGCCGGGGGATGGGGAATTTTGCGGTTAAAGCCGGCTGGCTTGGTCTGGGGACTGGTTGCTTTGGGGATGTGGCTGTTTGACTCGCTTTTGGTCTTGGCCATTACCGGAGTGGCTCGATTATCAATTGTTGGACCGAGTCTGGTTTTTGCGGCCTGGGCGATAGTTTATCTCTGGAGAAATCAGTCTTATTTTTCCTCTTAGAAATTAGGGGAACTTTTTTGTCTGGCGGGCCGATGTTTCTTTGATTTTTTCTTTTTCCCGGGAAATATAGTTCTCTCGGGATATTTAAACTCTTCGATGAAGGGCTGTTTTAATTAACTAGAAACAAAGAACAGAGGTAGAGGCTTGATTGGTTTGGTTTGACCTCTAATTTCTTATATTTTACAATTTGTGGCGGGGGGTGGAAGATGAAAAAAGTAATCATTACTTCTATTTTGGCTGTTTTGATTGGCCTTTTGGTTTTGACTGCCTGTTCAGGGAAAAATGAATTTGAGTGGCGTGGGGAGATAACCAATGAGGGAGGGGTGACGGTTGTCCGGAATCCGGCGGAACCCATTTATCCGGAAGGATATTTGCAATTGATCGAGGAAGTTTCTATCGGCCAGCCTTCTGGACCGGAAGAATATTTCCTGGCAGAGATAAGAAGCGTGGTGGTTGATGATGAAGAGCAAATATATATCCTTGATTGGAAAGAATATGTAATTAAAGTATATGATACTCAAGGAAAGTATGTGCGGACTATCGGCCGACCCGGTCAGGGCCCGGGCGAACTGAATTCCCCCCGGATGATTTCTCTTTTTGGAGATCAGTTAATGGTACACGAGGCTTCTGGTAGGCTGTCGTTCTTCCGCTTATCAGGGGAATATATTCGTTCTCTTTCCACCGGGGATCACTGGGTTCTTCAGGCGGAGTGTGACTCTCAGGGGAATATTCTGGCGGTGGCTCCTCGGCTTGATCCCAAAAATCCGGCTTATGAATATTTAAAGTTTGATCCTGAATTTAAATTATTGTTCAAATTAACTGAATCCCCGGCACCCAACGCCGCTAAAGGTTTTAATCCCTTTATGGCCATTTCCAACGCTGTGATAGGTCTTGATGACCAGATAGTTTATGGTTATCCGATCGATTACACTCTCCAGATTTACAGCCCGGAAGGGAAATTATTAAAGAAAATTACCAGAGAGTACACCCCTGTTGGTGTAACCGAAGAAGAAAAGAAGAGGTGGGAGAAAGAAAGTAGACTGGGCGTTAAACTAGCCCTGGGAAAGTATCATTCTGCTTTTCGCCGCTTTCGCCAGGATGATGAGGGTAGGCTTTATGTTCAAACCTGGGAAAAGAATGCAGAGGGACACTTTTATTATGATATATTTGATCCAGACGGACGCTATCTGACCAGGTTATCCCCTAAAGGAGGGGTGATGGCCGTCAAAAAAGGTAAAATGTATTGCCGCGAGGAAGATGAAGAGGGGTACCAGAGTTTGAAAGTTTACCGTCTGGTCTGGGGAGGAAAATGAATTGGATGGGAAAAGAGGCGAATAGCAGATTAGAAATCTACTCCTGACTTTCGACTTTCGCTCTCAACTTTTTTAGTATTTAAGAGCCTTAAATTTAACTTGGCCCACATATAGAAGTGGGGAGATTTCCAAGTGTATTTGAGTCTTGCCATTTTGATTGATAGATCTTTTCGATTTTAAGCTATCTCCTCTTAGTCTGTTCACCTTTCCTTGGGTGTGCTTTCGTTTCAGCTTCAATTTGCCTCGGTGGGTGGGTCTACCATTTAAGCCTGATCTCCAACGGATCCTCCAGCCTGGTAAATCCCACTAGCATCTTTTTTAAACTTCCTTTTAATTTATTAAGGCCATCATTAGTAACTTCTCTTTTTGAATAGTTTTTATTTCTTAAGAAAAGAGTTGACGAAGGCTCCTGCCTTAAATAAAAATTGTGAACGAAACTGTCCATGAGTTAAATAGTCCTGGTATTATTTAATGAGCTTTTTTAAAGTGGTTTTAATAAGTAGCAGCCAAGTTTTAATCCACTAGAAGATTGGAGTTGACTTGCCGGGAGGGATATTAATTAGTTTTAATAGGTCAGCCAGAAGGAAATAGGCCGAGCTGACAGGGCTTAATTTATGGAAGAAAAAATTTGTCTGGTCACTGGAGCCAGCTCAGGAATTGGGCAGGGAACCGTTCTCCAGTTGGTCAAGCGGCGCGCCCGGGTGATTATGGCCAGTCGACCGGGCGAAAAAGCGGCCCACGCCCTGGTGGAGGCCCAAAGAATAGCTGGTCAGGCGGGGACTGAAGTGGAGTGGTTGCCAGTGGATCTTTCTTCTCCCCCCTCGATTGAAAGATTTGTCAGTGAAGTTGAGAAACGTTGGAATCGATTGAATGCCCTTTTTAACTGCGCCGGTGTCCAATATATGAAGAGAGTAGAGACGGCAGCTGGTCTGGAAGCCATGTTTGCGGTTAATTATTTGGGGCATTTTTTTCTGACCAATCTTCTTTATTCCCGGCTTAGAGCCGGCCGGCCTGCGGTCGTCATCACTGTCTCCGGACGGGGCCATAAAAGGACACTGGGGGAAGGGTGGGTGGCCGGTCGGATCGATTTTAATGATTTACAGAGCCGGAGAAGGTTCAATTTCATCCGGGCGGGCAAACAATCGGTTCTGGCCCGGATTCTTTTTACCTATGAACTCGCCCGCCGCTGGTCGGGTCAAGAGATTTATGTGGCTACCCTCTGCCCAGGCCTGACTCGGACCGGCTTGGTTCGTCATCTTCCCTGGTATGCCCGCCTCTATTTTCATTTGCGGTGTCTGGTGGAAGGTGCGCAGAGCCCGGTGGAAGCCGGCCGTCATCTGGTTTATCTGGCTGAGCGACCGGATTTACAGTCTATTCACGGCCGCTACTATGAGGCCCGCCGCGGTCGGTTGGTGGAGGCCCGTTCATCGCCTGCTTCTTATGACTTAGAAACAGCCCGGCGTCTCTGGGCCGTCAGTGAAGAGCTGGTCGGGCGGAAGTTTGAGTATTGATGGCTATACATTTTTGTGGTGACCTCTAAAGGCATTTTTTATCTAAAATCAGTAGAAAATCAGGGAACATGTGGGTGAGCTGAATGTGGGGTTCGTTGTCCTTCAGAATTAATTTATCGGGTAATCGATTGAGAGGGAGATTTAGACTGAAGTTAATATAAAGTTGATTAAAAATCGATCCCCCGAGGTTGCAAAGAGCCGGGGATAGGTTATAATATTTCCTCGTAGAGCATTTTAGCGGTGGAATCATTTTCCCTGGAGATGCTCACCAAAGGGTGCGCCCGTAGCTCAGTGGATAGAGCGGTGGACTTCGAATCCAAAGGTCGGGGGTTCAAATCCCTCCGGGCGTGCCACCCTTCCTTCCCTTAAAAACATTAATTATCAACAAGTTACCGAGAATTAAACACAAAGTTTATTTCCGTAATTTTCATAAAATTTCCTTTATTTTTGCAAAAAAAGTCATCATAAAGTCGATACACTAATTACAAAAATATTATTTTCCGCTGAGTCTGATTTTGTGAATCGAAAAAACCATGGCCTTCTGGACCTGCCCGGGAGATGAGGTTGGCTAAAATTCTTAATTTATTTACTTCTTGGTAGTTACATAAGACAAAAAGCAGAATCTTTAAAAAATGTGAGGAGCTTTTTGAAATTTTGTCTTGACAAAGGAAAATTTGATGGTATAGTTGTGTTACAAAAATTAAAAACGTAACACTAATATGGAAGGAGAGATTAGATAAATGGCCTTTAAATCAAAGCCCATTGTTTTATTAATGATAATTTTATTGGTCAGTTTAACTCAAGTCACCTTACCCGAGGAACAAAAAGATAAAAAGAAGGAAAAACCGATTTACATCGGAAAAGAGGAAATAGTAGTAACGGCCACCAAAACCCCACATTCCTTAAAAGACGTCCCTATTGCTACCAGCATAATCACCCGGGAGGAAATCGAAAAAACTAATGCTCAGACAGCAGGTGACATATTGAAGTGTCTTCCGGGCATCCACCTCAATTCTAATGGGTTCTCAAGATCTACCGTAAAAATCCATGGTTTGCCTTCAAAGTATACTTTAGTTCTGGTAGATGGGCAGAGACTAAAGGGGAGGCATGCGGAAAGTATTGACTTAGATCATATTCCTATCGATATGATAGATAAAATTGAAGTAATAAAAGGCCCCACTTCTGTACTCTATGGCAGTGATGCTGTAGCAGGGGTAATTAACATTGTTACTAAATCTGCGCCGGTTAAGTCTACCTTTGATGGTTTTACTTCCTATGGAACAGGCGATACTTTACGGGCGATGTTAAGTTATGGGTCACAAGTCGGTAAATTCCGGTATTTACTTTGTGGGAGCAAAAACAAGTCAGATAATATGGGTTCAGGTTATGAATATGATGGATACAATGCTCAAGGAAAATTTGAGTATGACTTCAACGAAAGCAACAGACTGGTCTTAGGCATAGGATACTTTGATGAAGAAGGCGATTATCTAGATGATGAGAGATTTAATTTGAATTTAACCTGGAGAGTGGGAATAGATAAAGTCTCTTATTTAATAGTAAAAGGTTACCGATACCAGTCTGATCGGCTTGATGCTCGGCCTGGACGTGATCCTCGAACATGGGATGAAGATACAACTAGAGGGGAAGTGCAGTATGTTAGAATGTTTGGAGAAAATAATTTAGTCACTTTAGGGGTGGAAAGCCGTTATGACGAAATTAGTTATACCCTCATTGAAGGTAAAAAATCCCAAACAATTAACAGTTTCTTCGCCCAAGATGAAATCACCTTATTCACGCCTTTGAGATTAATTTTAGCTTTCCGGGTGGATAATCATGACCGCTGGGGAACAGAATTCATCCCCAAGGCAGGGGTGTTTTTTAAAATCAATGAGAAAACAGACCTCAGGGCTTCTGTTGGTCGTGGATTTCTTGCTCCCACCCTCTCTCAACTGTATGAAGAGCAGTACTATCATCCATGGGGTGGAGGGTTCTGGTTGGGAGGAAATCCTGATTTAAAGCCAGAAAGCTCTTTAGGGTATAACTTTGATTTAGAACATAGATTTACAAATAATTTCTTGGCCCGGGTTTCCCTCTTTAGAAATAACCTCAAGGATATGATTACTTCTGAAAAGACAGATGAGACTATAGATGGGAAACCCGTCCATCGCTCAATAAATATCAACAAGGCTTACAGTCAAGGTATGGAGTTAGAATTGAACACACAATTAGGAAAGTCAATGACAGGAGTAATTAGTTATACCTATCTGGAAACTCAGAATGTCTCTACAGGGAAAGAATTTCCTTACAGCCCTCGCCATACTGTTAATTTTATTCTTAATTATTTTAACCGAGAGCTTGGTTTTAATCTGAATTTGGTAGGGAAGTATATAGGGAAAAGATACACCAACACATCTAATACCCAAAGTTTAGATGAATGCTATTTGGCAGATATCAAGATCACCAAGGAAATATTCAAAGATATAAGCTTTTTTGTCGCTGTAGATAATATCTTTAATGAAAAAATAGAGAAAGAAAGCAGATATTTCAGACAAGGAAGAACTTATACTGCCGGCATGAGGATGCACTTTTAAATAAAAAGGAGGAAAAATGAAAAAGAAAATTTTCGTGGTAAGTCTTGTCATTACAGGGATTTTTCTTATCTATCATATTACCTCAGCTCATTCTTTGTGGATAAGTGTGGAAAATTACAAGTTAGAACAAGGAGAAGAGACTATATATTTCATTGGATTTGGTCACAGATATCTTTCGTTAGAAGAGAGAGTGGTCAACCTGAAAGAAGATTACCAATTAAGGTTCAAGGATGTGATGCTTATAGACCCAGATGGTAAGAAAGCATCACTTATTCCTTCTGAGGGTAAGGGGAAAATATCTGTTGAGAAGGAAGGCGTCTATATTCTGACGGTGAAGTACGAGAGGAAGGCAAATGAGCCATATGGTCCTTCGGGAAAATATGCCAAGGCCTTTATTCAAGTAGGAAATAAAGATAAAGGCTTCTCTCATGTTTGTGGACATAGAATAGAACTTATCCCCCTGGAAAATCCGGCTAAAATCAAACCAGGTGATTTTCTCCCGGTCAAGGTTCTTTTTGAAGGCAGACCTCTCTCTACTTTTGTTTATGCCACCTATGCTGATTTTAAACCGGAAGAGGATGCTTTCCCCAGCATGGCTAAAAGCAATCAGGAGGGTATAGCCGAAATAAAGATCACTCAGAAAGGTGAATGGATGATCTTTGTCAGTCATAAAGTAGATTATGCGGCCGTTGTGACTTTTGAGGTTAAATAAAACAAGATGAAAAAACTGCTTTGCTTGGAAATAATAGTTTTCTTATTTCTGTTTTTGGGAATAAGAGCCGGTCACTTGTGGGCCCATGGGGTAGAATACCAGATTGACCCCCAAGGTTTGACAATTACTGTTTGGTACGAAGGCTTGAAATCAACACCGATGAGCAATGCTTTTGTGAAAGTATTCGCCCCTGGGGAGAATGTCGAATTCCAAAAAGGAAGAACTGATCGTAATGGCAGATTTTCTTTTTTTCCTGATCGGCCTGGCAAATGGACAATTACGATCAATGATGAACACGGCCATGGTGTTGTTGCAGAAGTAGTGGTTGATGAAGAGCTAAAACCATTATCCAAAACTCAGTCCCTTCTCCCGACACACTTGAAGCTTCTTATTGGAGTAAGCGTAATCTTCGGAATCTTTGGCCTTGTCTCGCTCTTGGTAAGTTGGAAGAAGAATAAATTTAGGCAATAAGACTGTAAAAGATATTAAATAATATATTCTGCTGAGAAACAAAAAATGCACATCCCTGATGGTTTTCTTAATACAGAGACCATAATAATTACGAATGCGATTTCATTTGGTTTTCTGATATATGCTGTTAAGAAAGTAAACCGGAATCTTCATCCTGCCAGAATTCCACTGATGGGCGTGACGGCTGCTTTTATCTTTACCAGTCAACTGTTGAGTTTCCCTCTTATTGGAGGAACTTCTTTCCATCTATTAGGAGGAGTGCTTATAAGCGTGCTGTTAGGTCCTTTCTCAGGACTGATTATTATGTCGACCAGTTTAATCCTTCAAGCTATATTGCTCCAACACGGAGGGATATTGACTCTGGGTGCAAATATTTTAAATATGGGGATAGGGGGCTGTTTGTTGGGGTATTTAATTTATAAATTATTCAAAAGCACTCTTTTTGGAGCAGCTATAGCTGCCTGGATAACCATAGTGCTTGCTGCTGGGTTGTGTGCAGTTGAACTGGGCATATCGGGAAGAGTGCCTTTAAAAACGGCACTGTTCAGCATGAGTGGCGCTCACATCTTGGCCGGAATAGCCGAGAGTCTCATAACCTTTGCCGTCTTGAGCGCAATAAGTAAAATTAGACCGGATTTGTTGGCATTAGAAAAAACATGAAACATTTTTATTTGGATAAATATAGTTACCTTGATAGTCCTGTCCACAGAATTCGACCGGTTATAAAAATTGTAGCCTCTTTTGCTTTTTTAATTTATGTAATTATCTCTCCGGAAAAATGGTGGAACTACTCAATAGGCTTTTTAGGGCTCTTGTTTCTGATTTTTATCTCCAAAATACCTTTTTCCTTCGTGGTGAAAAGAACCATGGTAATCTTGCCTTTTTTAATTTTAGTGATAATATTTATTCCATTTTTTAATGAGAATGGAATCAAAATTGCGGGCCTGACTTTTATAAAATCATTCCTTAGTATAATAACGCTTATTCTTCTTACTTCAACCACAAAATTTTCTGAGCTTCTGAGAGCTCTATCTAGTCTCGGAGTGCCGAGAATTATCATCCTGATTCTATCATTTATGTATAGATATTTTTTTGTTTTAGTAGATGAGCTGGAAAAAATGCTAAGAGCCGTGAAATTAAGGTCATTTAAAAACAATAGATTTAAAACATTCTCAATCCTGGCTAATATCGTTGGGGTGCTTTTCATCAGAAGTTATGAAAGATCAGAAAGAGTTTACAACGCCATGAGTATGCGTGGTTTTGATGGAGAAATAAAAAAATTATGAAGGCAATTGAAGTCGAAGATTTGCATCATACCTATCTTGATGGAACGATAAGCCTTAAAGGAGTTAGCTTTTCGGTAAAAGTAAATGAAACATTTTCTGTAATTGGACCTAACGGTGCGGGAAAAACAACTTTGCTTCTGGCATTGTGTGGATTAATCCCATTTAAGGGAAGCATCAAAATCTTCGATCAAGTATTGAATAATCGGAGCATAAAAGAAATAAGGAAAAATTTAGGCTTTGTTTCTCAAGATCCCGATGACCAACTGTTTATGCCTAATGTATATGATGATGTTGCCTTTGGACCTAAAAATCTTGGTTTTCCTGAGGAAGAAATCTCTGAAATCGTCAAAGAAGCACTTCAGGTTGTGGGGCTTGCAGGCTTTGAAACCAGATCTCCTCATCATCTAAGTTTTGGGGAGAAGAAAAGAGTTTCTTTAGCCACAGTCCTGTCAATGAAACCAAAAATTCTTCTTCTTGATGAACCGACAAGCAACCTTGATCCTCGTTCAAGACGTGAATTTATTGAATTACTCCAACGAGTTAAATGCACTAAAATTATTGTAGGACACGATCTTGATATGATAGTTAAGACCTCTCAAAGAGTTCTTTTACTCAATGAAGGAAAAAAAATTGCAGAAGGAGAAACCCTGGATATTCTAAAAAACAAGGAATTATTAGAAGCAAACGGATTAGAATTGCCTGGTTCCTTTTAAAAAAAATAGAAATTTTGTCTCTCTATCTCTACTAAAAATTTCCCTTAGTAGCTCTGGAGAAGCTTAAAATCCTCGATCCAATTTCAGTTGAATCATCTTCTTTTGCTGTAGAGAATGGAATTCCTTTTCTAGCTTGACATCCATCCGATTCACGTTTTATTATCACTACCGATTATTATAAGGATAATTATTTTGATGAGTCATAATATATTATCTATTTTTGATGCATTAGAACAATCGTTTGTCCAGAAATATAAACTCTTGTCTTCATTTTATCATCAATATTTTCTTTTTACTCCTGGCCAGAGATGGCCTTTTGGGCCGGGAAGGTTAAATTTGAGATGTAAATATTTTATTTCTTTCCTGGAGTATAGTTTTAATTTAGACAGTCCTTGGTTAGATAATGATTCAGGAAGTTTAGCAAATAAATTGGGTGATCATGACTAAACCTCGCTCTCGACCGTTGCTTCAAATGAAACACATTGGCAAATCATTTTCCGGTGTTACTGTTCTCCGGGATGTTTGGTTTGAACTTTATCCCGGCGAAGTTCATGTCCTGGCCGGAGAAAATGGTGCCGGGAAGACTACCCTGATAAAGATCCTGGCTGGTGTCCATACTGATTATGAGGGAGAAATCTGGCTCAATGGGGCCAAGATGTTTTTTAAATCACCCCATGAAGCCTTAATCGCCGGTGTCTCAGCTATTCATCAGGAAATGTCGCTGGTTAATTCCATGACCGTAGCCGACAATATTTTTCTAGGGCGGGAAATTACCCGGCGTTGGGGATGGATGGATTATCTTTCCCAAGAGAAAAAAGCCCGGGAGTTGCTGGCCCAATTAGGGATTGAGGTTGATTTGAAGCAAATGCTTAGTCAATATCCAGTGGCCGTTCGCCAGATGATTGAAGTGGCCAAGGCTCTGATTTATGAGGCCCGGATAATTATTATGGATGAGCCGACCAGCGCCCTAAATGATCTCGAAGTAACCCGCTTATTTAAGATAATTAATGATTTGAAAAGAAAGGGCTGGGGGATTATCTACATCTCTCATCGAATGGAGGAGATTTATGAAATTGGGGACCGAATTACCATTCTGCGGGATGGCTGTTATGTCGGGACTTATTCTCTGGATGAGCTGCCTCCTCAGAATTTAATCCGCCTTATGGTGGGTCGGGATATCACCCAGCAATTTCCTCCTCGGGAGGAGTATCGAAGAGAAAAAAGATTAATTGTTAAAAATTTTTATCTGGCTGATCCCACCCAAACCAAGAAATGGCTGGTAGAAGACGTTTCTTTTGACCTTCAAGCTGGAGAGATTCTGGGTATAGCCGGTCTGCAGGGTTCAGGTAAAAGTGAACTTCTCCATGGTCTCTTTGGCAGCTATGGGAAATTAACTCGTGGAGAAGTTTGGTTGGACGGCTTTCGATTGGCTATTCGTTCCCCCAGAGATTCGATAAAACAGGGGTTGGCTCTTTTAACCAATGACCGTCAGGGTACAGGTCTCATACCTCCCCTAAATATTGTTCATAATGTCTCTCTGGCTTCTCTGGGAAGATTTTCCCCAAAAGGGTGGATGCATACCGGCGAAGAGAGAGCGGCTGTCCGGGATATGGTGAAAGCTTTAAACATAAAAATTCATTCCCTGGAACAGGAAGTCCAAACTCTCTCCGGTGGAAATCAGCAAAAGGTTGTTTTAGCCAAGTGGATAATGACTTCTCCCCGGGTCTTACTCCTGGATGAACCCACGGCAGGCATTGATGTGGGAGCTAAATATGAAATTTACAACTTGATGAACCAGTGGACACTCGAGGGTAAGTCCATTCTGCTTATTACCTCAGAATTACCCGAGCTTTTAGCTATGGCTGATCGAATTATGGTCATGCATCGCGGCCGAGTTATGAGCGAATTTACCCGGGAAGAGGCTACCCAAGAAAGTATCCTCCAGGCGGCCATGGGAAGGAGGTAGTTAGGTGGCTGAAGGCAAAGAGACAAAGGCTCGGCTTTCTCGTTGGCGACTAGTGTTTCAATCACCCACTACCCGAGCTCTGGCTGCTCTGGCTTTTGTTATTCTGCTGGGGATCATTTTTAATGCGGATCAGGCTTTCTTTAAATGGGATACTCATCGTGATATGCTCCGCCAGATTTCAGTTTTTGGAATTCTTGCCTGTGGTATGACCTTGGTGATCATCACTGCTGGCATAGATCTTTCAGTGGGCAGCGTTTTAGGCCTAACAGCTGTTCTTTTTTCTCTGTTTTCTTTACAACTCCATTGGCCTCCATATCTGGCAGTGGCGGCCACTTTACTGGCTGGCCTTCTCTGCGGGGTAGCTTCAGGCGGTCTGGTGGCCTATTTCAGAATCCAGCCTTTTATTGCCACCCTGGCCATGATGGTTTTTGCGCGGGGAATGGCCAAATGGGTTTCCGGGGGACAGAAAATCTCAACCGCCATCCTTCAACCTGATGGAACTTATGTCTATCAAGAAGTTCCGGCTTTTTTTAACTTTTTGAATTCTAAAATTTTAGCTGGAAATATTGCGGTGGTCACTCTCATCTTTTTTTTCTGTATTGGCCTGAGCTGGCTTGTTCTGGCGAAACTCCGCTGGGGACGTTACATTTACGCTATTGGGGGGAATGAGGAAGCGGCCCGTCTCTCTGGCATTCCAGTCATTGCGACCAAACTTCTTACTTATGGATTGAGTGGCTTTTTCTGTGCTGTGGCCGGTATCTGTCAGGCGGCCCAGGAGCTCCAGGGTGACCCGGAGGCCGGCCTGACTTATGAGTTAACAGCCATCGCCATCGTGGTTATTGGCGGCACCAACTTGATGGGCGGTCGAGGCGGGATTGGCTTGACTTTTATCGGCGCGATAACCATTGGCTATCTGGAAAAGGTATTAAGCATTAATGCGGTGGGGGAGGCTAGTCGATTGATGTTGACCGGAATTATAATCATCGGCGCTGTGTTATTCCAGAAATTCCGACAATGAGAGGAGGTGAGATGAAAAAATTAGTTTATCTGGCGATGTTATTGATGGGTCTTTTAGTGCTTTTTTCCGGTTGCCAGAAGGAAGAGACAACCGGGGAGGCTCAGCCGGGGAAAGAGAAAATCAAGCCCCGCTGGACGATTGGGATGAGTCAGTGCAATCTTGGAGAGCCTTGGCGAGTTCAGATGAATCTGGACATTAAGAACGAGGCAGCCAAGCATCCCGAGATCAGGGTTGTTTTTAAGGATGCCCAGAACGATTCTCTGCGGCAGCGCGCCCAGATCGAGGAGTTTATTAACATGGGCGTGGATTTACTCATTGTTTCTCCTAAAGAAGCTGCTCCATTAACTCCTCCGGTAGCGGCTGCTTATGACCGGGGAATTCCAGTTATCGTCCTGGATCGTCGGGTCCTGGGTGATAAATACACCTGTTTTATCGGGGCAGATAATAAGAGAATTGGGCGAGCTGTCGGTGAATGGGTGGTCAAGCGTCTGGGGGGAAAGGGTAAAGTAGTCGAGTTGAAGGGTTTAATGACTTCTACCCCCGGACAGGAGAGACATTCAGGATTTCGGGAAGGGATCAAGGGAAGTGAAATTGAAGTTATTTTTGAAGCTGATATGAAGTGGCTGGAGCCGGAAGCTCGCAAGGAGATGGAATCAGCTTTAGCCCGCTTTCGGCGAATAGATTTAGTTTATGCTCATAATGACCCGGGTGCTCACGGGGCTTATCTGGCGGCAAAAGCTGCTGGCCGAGAAAAAGAGATAATTTTTGTCGGGATTGATGGCCTACCCCATGAAGGCCAGGTCTATGTCCAGCAGGGTATTCTGGAAGCCAGTTTTGAGTATCCTACCGGCGGTAAGGAGGCTATCCAGGTGGCTCTTGAGATTTTAAATGGACAGAAGGTTCCAAGAGAGATTAAATTGCCCTCCAGGGTTTTTACACGAGAGAACATCGATCGAGGCGGGGAGTGGCTGGAGGATCAGAAGGGAGAAGAAAGAAAATAGAGATATAATCTGGTGAGAAGGAGGTAATAAGTGAGCAAAATCGTTGATATTTATCTTCCCCTTGATGCTCGGGAAGAAGCCAATGCGGTGGTCTGGCCAGTGGCGACCAAACAGCTATATTGTCTGGTAGAGGCTATTCAGAAATGTGGCTGGCAGGCCAATGTCCTTAATCCTGATAAACCGGTTGCCAGCGTAGCTGAAGGAATCAAAGTCATCCAGCGAGCCAGGGGAGAGAGATTTATTAATTTTATTGCCGGCTGGGCCTATCCGGATTTTTCCGTGAGCCCAATGTGGCAGCTCCCGCCCGATATGCCCAAATTAATGATTGGCAGCGCCATTCCTGATTATCCTGGAGCAGTGGGTCTGCTGGCAGCGGCCGCCGGCACTGAACATGTGGGTATCCGGACCAGTCGTCTTTTCATTGAACGCTTTGAGGATCACGCCGCCTATCAGGAAGCGATTGAATCTTTCCTGCGCGAGGGAAGTTATCAGCCTGAGTTGCCAGCGCCCATTGAAGTAGAAGTTACCCCCGCTGATCGGCAGCGAGCCCGGGAGGTGGTGAGTCAGCTCCGGGGCTCCATTTATGGTGCCATAGGACCTCGCTCAATGGAGATGTGGAATAAAATCTCCGAGGCAGATTTTCTAAGATATTTTGGAATTGCCCGGGAGGGATTTGATGGCCTGCGGCTCTTGAAAATGGCTGAGAAAATTCCTGAAGCCCGAGCGGAAAAAGCGCTCGATTTTCTGGTTGCCAAGGGGATGGATCTCCGACTGGGGTCAGATCCTAAAAAGCATCTTACCCGAGAGATGGTTATTTTCCAGATGAAAGTCTATTTTGCTCTCCTGGAATTGCGCGAGCAGTTTGGCCTTGATTTCCTGGGAGTTCAGGATCAACTGGACTGGATTGAGCATTATCCGACGACTGACTTAACCCTGGGGCTCTTGAATAATAAACTCCGACCGGAATCCGACGGCCAGACAGTGGTGGCCGCGACTGAAGTGGATGATGGAGCGGCCATAACCATGCAGATTCTTAAACTTCTCAGTCGGGGTGAGCCCGTTGGTTTTAATGATTTACGTTATTGGGATTTAAACAAAGGTCTTTATTGGTTTGTTAATTCTGGAGCTCTGGCTCCTTATTTTGCCTACGGGCGGCATGACTCTCTAGAGGGAGCCTGGTCGGAACGTCAACCTTATATGTATTTTAAACAGGGTGGGGGAACCTGTTCGGTCGTCGTCCGAATTCCGGGAGTGGTCACTTGGGCCCGGTTTTCTTATCGCGATCATCAATTATATTTGACCGCTGGTCGGGGAGTTACAGATATCCCGACGGAGGAGGAATGGCGACAGCGCTCAGCCAAATGTAACTCCGAGTGGCCTCATTGGTACCTGCGGCTCTGCGGCCGGATTGAAATGACGATTAATTCCAATCATCCTATGACTGTTTTAGGGGACCATTTAGGAGCCTTGAAAGCTGTAGCGGAAGAGTTGGGCATTCCTTTTGAATGCTACGATCATCTTACTCCTGAAGAGGTGAGGGTTGACTGAGCAGTAGAGATAATTAAGCCAATTTAAATTATCTCCAGTTCATCTTTACTGGGCAGTTTGGGGAATTTAGCGTGAGGTTCTTGTTGGTACCAGAAGGCAACTGAAGAAATATCGTCCTGCAGAGGAAGGTATCTTCCCCCAGACCGCCAACCCAGAGCCTGGATGGTTACCCGCAGATCTTTTTTAAAACGAATTGGATCCATGATATGCCAGCGATAGAGGCCAAAGCGTTGTTGGGATTGCCATTGACCATCAGGGATAATAACCTGGGGCATTCCGGAGTAAGGAGTGGTGAATTCCCGATACTTCCCGTTAACGGTAAAACAGTAAGAACCGCAAAAGTAGTCCTCGGTGCCCGTGCCGCAGATGGTGGGGAAATCTTTATCACCATCGATATAGAATTTTATCTCTCCTTCACCCCACCACCCATTATTGTTGGATTGCCAGCACATATAGGTACCCACATAATGCCCCCAGCCTTTAATGCCATCAACAATGGTGTAAACTGATTTGTAAGGCAGAGGATTGGTCCGACGGAATTGAGCGTGGAAGTAGGCAGCGTCGTTTGGAACTTCGGTGAGGGTGTAATTGATCTGGTAATAAAGGGTCATTCTTTTTTCATCAAGATTTTCCATGGTGATTTTACAGGATTTGCGGAAGGGCATCACCCAGTAACAGTTAAGACCACTCCCAGGGTTTACACAAACTGGTAATGAGGAAACCTGGGCATATTTTCCCCATCCGCAGGCAAAGAAGTCGCCTACTGGAACTTCCACTGATGGCTCTTTTTCACCATCCCAGTAGAATCTCAGAATAGCGAAGCGCCAATTACCGGAGGGCGTCATCCAGATTTGTTGGATGGCGCCGGGACCTTTGATTTCAGCCAGGACAAAAGTCTCACCTGGTTCGATGTGGATGTAAGGAGAAACTTTCCAGCCCTGCCCTAAATCACGGGCAGCCTTCTTCGCCGGACCGTCAATGGACATGCCTCCTTTTCCCTTTTCCCCGGTGAAGTTTTCCGGGCTTATTGACCGAGAGACAGCGTGAGATAGGCGATAAAGATTGCCCAGATGAAGATAAAGTCCATTGAATGGTTTTTCCTCTGCGGGGAAGAGGAAAATGGTAAGCAGGATTGCACCCAAGAGAAAGATCCCTAATTTTTTCATTTTTACCTCCTTTCGGTTACTACTCATATTATCAATATTTCATTTTTTAATTAAAGTTCCTTATGCCCCAAAAAATTCTTCTCTGAGAAAACTTTGGATCACCTCGAATTTTTCGTCAGAAGAAGATGGGGGATTTTTTCATGCATTCTAAGTAAGACTGATTGGCTGCCGGCGAGGATTGCACCTCCTGCTGAATAAAAGATAATGTTTATTAATAATTACCTTGCTTTTTGGCGGGGAATAAAGTTTAATTTACTTCAAGGAGGGAATCTATGAAATTCAAATCCCTAGTCTTGGTCTTAATTTGCCTTTTGGTTATTCCTGTTATAGCCGACGATGATTCTGGGTTAATAAATGAAGGTGTTATTGAAAAACCATTGGAAGCGGTTATTCTCCCTGATTTTACACCCCAGGTATTGAAAGGAGAAAAACCAGGGGTTGTGATTACCAATGTATTTGTTCTTAGTGATGGTGAATTAGAAGATTTTTATGATGTCAACATGGTTAATTATGCCGCAACTAATGAGGTTTATTTGTTTGTCACCTACACAGCTATGTGGAATACCAATGTTAAGTTTCACTTTATCGTCACTGGCCCCCAATATTTCTCCTATACTACAGATGTTTACAAGCCGAGATATAACACGAGATCTTATGTGTATGTCTATGGACAAAAAAGTTCTTTCTTTACTAAGAAAGGTGTCTACAGGTTAATCGTTTATGCTGAACAATTGGCTCCTTTTGGTGGAGAAGCAATCGTGGCCACCTGTAATTTCCGGGTGTATTGATGTAAAGTTTTTCTGCGGTAGTTCTTCAGAGGGCTATTCAGGATTTAATTATCTTTAACACTTTAATTTTATTAAGAAGATAAGATTCTATCTTTTGTCGCCTGATTTGCGTAAAGAATCGGGGTTAAAGAAACGGGGTTGGACTCCTTCCAGGGGAATGAGATAAATAGTGGTGGTTTCCATGTTGTTATTCACCTGAATTTTCCGCCAGTTGGTTTGATATCCGGGTGCTGAGACTTTAATGGTATATTCACCTGGTGCTAGAAGCCTGATGAAGGTACCGGTTAGAGGATGACTGCGCCGGGGATAGATATAGCGAAAATCATCTTTCTCAATTATTGAGACAATGGCTTCAAGGGGTTGTTTGGTAACCCAGTCAAGAACTTTGCCTCTAATTCCCGGGCCCTTCAATCGGTCGAAGAGATAAAACAATCCGTTAAGATTGTCATTGACAATCTCTTGGACTTCCGGTCCGAGGGGAATAAATGAAGTGCCCGTTTCCACCAGGAATTCCAGTACTCCCGCGACGCCGTACATCCAGGGACCACTCTGGCTAGCGGCGGTCTGTCGCCTGAAAGAATAGGTTCCTTCTCCTCTCAGGCGAGGGATCCGTCGGGCCATTTGCATGGCTATCATCCAGGTGACATCGTCGTCAGGAGCTTGAGCAGAGGTATCAGGCCAGGACCATTGATAGAGGATTACTTCTCCGTAGCTGTGATAGGAGATAGAAGCCACGAATTTTTCGCTTAAAGTTAGATCTCGTTTAGCTTGTGTTTCTTTTTCGGAGAAAGGAGAAGGTCCCCGGTATGTCCAGCTGGAGGGATTAGACGAGCCCAGTTTGTTCCAGTTAAAATCATAATTTCGATTGAGGTCGACTCCGTCGTAGTCCGGATCAACAAGCCCATTATTGTTATTATCCCGGAGGTTTTTCCGCCACCAGGGAGAAGAAAGATTATTATCAACTAAATATTTATACCCTTCTGGATTGAGGATAGGAATTATCCAGATTTCATAATTATTCACCCAGGATGTTACTCTCTCCTCAACCCCATAATTGGATAAAAGATAGTCAATAAAAGCCAGACAGACCTCGTTGCCTAGAGGCTCGCGGGCATGATGCATACCATCCAGGAGGATAGCCGGTTCATCTTCGTCTACTTCTGGATGATCAGAGATTTTTAGGGCCCAAATGGGGTGGCCAAACCGCGTGCTTTTCCCCACCTGATAGCGACGAACTAAGTGGGGATAAAGTGTGGCGGCTTGCTCCAGGAGTTTATTTGTTTCTTCGTAGGTGTGATAAAAGTCATCGAGAGGAGCCCCTCTTAAGTCAGATTCACGCTGGAGCACTACCAGTTGATATCCGAGAGAAGCCAATTTTTCAGCCTCCTCGAGGGAAAGGATTGCTTCAGCTTGATCCAGCAAGAAGGGTGTCGCCCAGTCAAGATCCATTTTTTGAAGACGAGCCATTTGCCTGGGGGTGCCTTTTATCCGGATCAAAAGTTTTTCCGAGGAAAGTGAAGATGCTTTAGGATAAAGAGGAGAAACCAAAAAGAGACAATATATAATTAGTATTATTGATAAATTATTTTTTGGGTGTTTCATTGATAGACTATTAATAATTTTGCTATTCATGGTTAATTCTGATTGTATTATAAGCTAATTGTTATTATCAACTTGAATGGAGAAAAGTTATTTATTTGAGCTTTCTGGACAAATACAAGCAGTTTTTCTAATGGATAGTATTTAAACCTTTGTTCTTTTGACATCAAGGAGAGAGCTTTAATATTTAACAACTAGATAAAAAAGAAAATTATCTTGACAAAGAGAAAGAAGGTGTTTAGAATGCTGGCAAAGTAGAAATCGATTGTGCCAAACGATTGTGCTTATGTTTGATCCAGCAACTAAAGATGGCATTTTGGGAGGGGTAATAAAAAAAGCAAGTCATTATCTTCAATTCAAATGATTATATATCTAAGAGAGTTATCCATATTTCTTCTGGGAGAATCATTCCTGTATCATTACCAACTAGAAAGTATCTTTAATCCAGAAAAAAATTAGTTTTTAAAGGAGGAAGTATGTTCAAATATCGGGGATATTTGATTGTGCTTTTTTTTATGTTGATCTTAATTTTGTGGCCATTTTCCCTGATAAGTCACGATATTCCAGCAGTAATGAGCATGAGAGAAAGGGCGGCTACGGTTGATAAGATTACCAAGATGAGACTGGATCAGCTTCTGCCTTTTGTCATGAGGGAGACCGGGTTTGACATGTGGATAATCATTTGTAATGAGGATAATTATGATCCAGTGTTTAAAACAATGATTCCCTATGATGCCTGGTGCCCTATAACCCAAATCCTGGTTTTCTATGATCCAGGCGAGGGAAAAGATGTAGAAAGGTTGAATATTTCCCGGACCAACATGAAAGGTTTACATGAGAAAGCCTGGCAGCCGCCACATACGAGAAAATCTACAGGGGAAAGTCAGTGGGAATGTCTGGCCCGAATTGTCAGAGAAAGAGATCCGAGAAAAATGGGAATCAATGAATCTGATGTTATCTGGGCAGCAGATGGATTGACCGTTTCTTTGAAAAAAAAGCTGGTGAAGACTATAGGCCAGAAATACGCCCAGCGTTTACATTCTGCGGAGAAAATGGTTATTTTGTGGTTGGAAACTCTACTTGATGAAGAACTGGATTTGTATAACCAGGCGGTGGCTATTTCTCATGCTTTGATTGCGAAGACATTTTCTAACGAAGTCATTACTCCAGGAGTTACAACAACAGATGATCTTGCATATTATTATCGCCAGAAGTTAGCTGATTTGGGCCTTCAGAAATCTTTTAGACCTTCATTTAGAATTCTGGGGCGGCATCCGGAAGTCTTAAAAAAGTACAGTCTGGAGGACAAAATAATCAGGAGGGGCGATGTTCTTCATTGTGATGTTGGTCTTATTTATTTGCGCTATCATACCGACACTCAGGAAATGGCCTATGTTCTTCGGCGGGGAGAGGAGGATGTTCCTCCAGGGCTAAAAGCAGGGATAGCCGAAGGAAATCGGCTTCAGGATATTTATTGTAGTGAGTTTAAAGAAGGCCTTACCGGGAATCAGCTGCTGGCTAACATTCTTAAGAGAGCCAAAGAGAAAGGGATAAAAAAGCCTCGAGTCTATTCGCATTCCGTTGGATATTACCTTCATGAACCTGGTCCGTTGATTGGTTTACCCTGGGAACAGGTGAATACCGGCCCTCGAGGAGAAGTCAGGCTGGTTTATAACAGTTGTTTCACGGTGGAATTGAGTGTTGATTGCCCGGTTGAGGAGTGGAGCGGCCAGGAATTACGATTCAAGCTTGAACAGGATATCGTTTTCACCAAAAAAGGTGTTTTTTATCTGGATGGACGACAGACGAAGTTCCATATAGTCCATTAGTTTGTTTTGAAAGAGTGAAGCAGTGAAACAGAAAGAGTTTTTTATTTGTTTGGTGATTGGATTTTTATTTTTTTGGAGTTGCGCTGAGAAGCAAAAGCAATTTTTTCCAGCTGGATTAATGGCCAGTCATGTTGAAGCAAAGAATTGGGCGGAAAAAACACTCCAGAATCTCACCCTCAGGCAAAAAATCGGCCAGATGATTTGTGAGCAAATCCGGGGGGAGTATGTGGCTGAAGATGATCCGGATTATCAGTATTGGTTGAAGCTTGTCAAAGATTATAATATTGGCGGTTTCGTTCTTTATGGAGGGACTCCTCACGATACTGCCCGTCTTCTTAACCGGCTTCAGGAGGCGTCGAAAATTCCTCTTCTCATTTCGGCTGACTTTGAAGGTGGTCCCGGACAGCAAATTCGGGGAGCAACTGAATTTCCAGCCAATATGGCCCTTTCAGCCATTGGCTCTGAAGAGCTGGCCTATCAGGTGGGAAAAACGGGGGCTGCAGAGGGACGGGCTTTAGGAATTCATCTTACCTATTCTCCTGTGGTCGATATTCAGACAAGGCCGGAAAATCCCGTTTTAAGCGTCCGTTCCTTCGGAGGAGATCTTGAACTTCTGGGAAAAATGGCCGGGGCCTACATAAGAGGTTATCAGGAAAATGGAATGCTGGCTACAGCTAAACATTATCCTGGACGAGGAGATGTTGAATATATTCCTGGGAGCAAGTTTACGATTAATAAGAAGCCGCCGGCAAGAGTCATGAATGAGGATCTCTTGGCTTTTAGAAAAGCGATTGAAGCTGGCGTAGCTTTTGTCATGAGTGAACATATTGCTATTCCTTCGCTCACTAATGGCTCTTATTTACCGGCCAGTGTAGAAAAAGTCCTGGCTTCTTCCTGGTTGCGGGACAAGCTTGGCTTTAAAGGAGTTTTGACCACCGATGACATGTGGTACCAAAAAGTTGTTGACCGCTTCGGTCCGGTCAAGGCCTGTATTATGGCTATCCAGGCTGGGCATGATATCATCCTTAAACCTGCTGATGTGGTGGCCACTATTCAAGGAATAGAAAGGGCAGTCGATGAGGGTGTCCTGTCTGAAGCGAGAATCGATCAATCTGTAAAGAGGATTCTTTACTGGAAAGCGCGCTTGAATCTGCATCGTCAGAAATTCGTGGATGAAAAGAAGATATCAGCTATAGTAGGGATTGATGAACACCGGCGACTCTGCCAAACGATTGCCGAATTATCTTTAACTTTAATCAAGAATGATGGTTTTTTCTCCACTGATCCCGCTAGGGTTGGTAAAGTTCTCCATGTGTCTGTCCAGAAGAAAAAGTTTGATCAGGTTCCTTTAGTAGTCTCTTCAAAATTAAAGAAGGCCTTTGATGTTCAGGGAGATATTTTTCTGATGCCGGATGTTGATTCCAGGCTTTATGAAAGAGCTCTCTCTATGGCTCGACAGGTTGATACAGTTATTATTTCCCTTTTTAATCAGCGGACTGTTTACCTGGATAATGGTCCTCTTAGAGAAGAAGATCTTCAATTTATTAATGAAATTATTAAGATAAAGCCATCCTCAACTGTGATTATGTCTTACGGCAATCCTTACCTGGCTGAGAGTTTGAAGAAAGCCACTGCTTTTCTCACTGGCTATGGGGAAGGAGGGTTTTATGGTAATCAGATCGTTTATGCCGATGCTTTCATTAAACTCTTAAAAGGAGAAATCACTCCTCGGGGAAGGCTTCCGGTGAAAGTTTCTGAGAACTTTCCCTTGGGAACTGGAATTGTTTATTGAATTGGGGCGGAAAATAGATTAGTGGAAGAATTTCTTGGATGGAGATTAAGAGAAGTGGTTTTTGTCCCTTGATTCTCTCCAGAAGGCCAAAAGACTGATCATTTAGCGACTATTGTAATAAAATTTATCATTTCGAGATAAAAAACTGAGCCTAGAAATAAAGATATAATTTCCATTGAGTAATAAATAACAGGGAGAAATATCCGCTTGATGGGTGATGAGTAACCGGTTACTCTAAAAATACGCTCAGAAAAGAGAAACAGGCAACCCAGGGAGGGCTGCCTGTTTTTGAGAAAAGGGCGAGCTTAGAGGGGCTTATGGATAGTGAGGAGAGACCTCAGGGGAAAATTAAGCTGCCCGACCTAAAGCTCTGAGAGCTTGGGCTACTCGATCTACAGCCAGAATATAGGCTGCGTCTCTCATAGAAACCTTGTTTTTTGTCACGATTTCAATTACATCCCAAAAGGCCTGCTTCATAATTAATTCAGTTTTTTTAAGCACTTCTTCTTCTGAAAAGAAATATCTTTGCAGATCCTGGACCCATTCTAAATAAGAAACGGTGACGCCGCCAGCATTGGCCAGAATATCCGGAAGGATAAAAACTTGATTTTCATTGAGAATTTCGTCAGCTTCAGTTGTAGTTGGTCCGTTAGCTCCTTCAAGAATAATTTTTGCTTTAATTTGGGAGGCATTAAATTTATTAATTTGGCCTTCGACGGCTGCGGGGATGAGAATATCACAGGGAAGAGCGATTAGGGTCTCGTTATCGATAGGGTCACAATCCGGGAAGTTGATTACCGAGCCGGTTTGGACCACGTGTTGGGCCAGGGCAATCGGGTCTATTCCTTTTTCGTTATAAACGCCACCGAACATGTCGGTGACAGCAATAATCTTACATCCGGCTTGGTGAACAAGTTTAGCAATTGAAGAGCCGACATTACCAAAGCCAAGAATAGCTACTTTTTTTCCTTCTAGGTTGATTTTCAAGTACTTAGCCGCTTCCTCGAGGACAAAGAACAGGCCAGTTCCTGTGGCTTCTTTTCGGCCTAGAGACCCTCCGAGGTAAACTGGTTTTCCGGTAACGACCGCTGGCTCCAGATACCCTTGAGTTTGACTGTAGGCCTCAGCTATCCAGGCCATAGTTTGTTCGTTAGTAAACATATCTGGAGCAGGAATGTCTTTATGGGGACCGATTAAGTCGCTGATAGCTAAGGTATATTCTTTGGTAAGCTTCCTTAATTCATTCTCCGATAGCTTTAACGGATTACAAATAATTGCCCCTTTGCCTCCTCCGAAGGGAATATTGACCACGGCACATTTCCACGTCATCCAGGAAGCCAGCGCTTTACATTCATTGAGAGAAGCATCAGGCGAGTATCTAATTCCTCCTTTGGACGGACCTCTTATAGTGGAATGCTGTACTCGAAATCCGGTGAAACTTTCGGCGTGGCCATTGTCCAGAGTAATAGTGACATGGACGGTTATTTCTCGTTCAGGGTATTTTAATCTTTTGTAAATCCACGGCTCCAGATCAAGAAAGTTAGCCGCTTTTTCAAATTGCATTAAAGATTCTAAGAAGGGATCACAACTTTTTTCTGGAGAGATTTCTGGCTTAATGTACTCGATTCTAGCTTTTTCTTTCATCGTTCACCTCTCTATTTCTTTTATTAATAATTGTAGTAATTTGTCGTAGCCTGCCTTCTGAAATTGCGAGATAGGAATTTTTTTGTCTTTGTAGTAGAGATACTTTGGAGTTATTTTAATTGAAGATTTTTTGGATGATAGCTTGGATTCTAAGAATTTTTCGAGATTAGGCCAGGGAATTATTTCTCCTTTTTTTGAGGATAATTCTTTTTCTAAAGCCGCTTGAGATTTTTTATGACTCATTTTGGCCTCCTTTACACCTAAATATATTGCAAGGGAGATGCCAAATTATAAGTTACTGAAAATAAAGAAAATAAAAAATCAGACCAGGCCCAGAGCTGCAAATTGCAATAGTGCAAAATGAGAGACTAGGGGATTACTTTTTACTTAAGAGCCCAGGAGAGAAACAGATTGAGAGGCTAATCTAGCTGGGAAAAAAATCGAGAATTAATTTATTAATTTTGTTTATCTTTCAGTTTGCGAAATAGACTGGAAGGATGAATTCCGAGAATTTTGGCAGCTTTTGATTTATTCCTCCCTGTATGTTGGAGAGGACATTCTGGATGTATTTTTCCTCTAATTCTTTCAAAGTTGGCAATTCTTTTGATTGAAGAGCTTGTTGAATCATTTTGTCAGCTACAGAGCCTTGGTGTTTTTGAATTTCCACTGGCAGGTGATGATATCTTATTTCATGGTCATCGTTAAGGCTCATTATTCTTTCAATTATATTTCTGAGTTCCCGGACATTTCCCGGCCAAGAATATTTTTCCAGAGCTTCAGCAGCTTCCGGTGTTATTCCGGTGTAAGAGCGTTTTAGTTCTCGGTTATATTCTGACATAAAAAAGAGAGCCAGCGGAATGATATCTTCTTTTCTTTCTCTCAATGGAGGGATATGAATGGGGACTACATTCAGTCGATAATAGAGGTCCTCTCTAAAACGACCTTCTTTAACAGCTGTCTGTAGATTTTTGTTAGTGGCGGCGATGACTCGGATGTCAATTTTTACTGGTTTATTGCCTCCAAGACGCATAAATTTTCCATCTTCAAGGACTCGAAGGACTTTGGCCTGGAGATTTAGAGACATGTCTCCAATCTCATCAAAAAAGACTGTTCCTTCATTGCCCTTTTCTAAAAGTCCTATTTTTCTCTTTTTGGCATCGGTAAAAGCTCCCGGCTCATAGCCAAAGAGTTCACTTTCCAGTAGATTTTCGGGGATGGCCGCGCAGTTTATTTCAATTAAAGGCCCCTCACTTCTGGGACTGTGATAGTGAATTGCCTTGGCTAATAGTTCCTTGCCCGTGCCACTTTCACCTTGGATTAAGACAGTTGTTCGCTCCATGAGGGCTATTTTTTGAGCTATGTTGAGAATTTCTTTCATCTTGGGGCTATTAGCAATTATTCGGCCAAAGTAGTATCTTCCTTTCTCGGTGTTAAGATGCTCCTGGATACGAATTTTCAGGGAAAGAGTTTCCAAAGCCCTGTGGATAGAGTTCTTTAACTCGCTGAGTGGAAAGGGCTTAAGCAAGTAATCATAAGCTCCTAATTTCATTGCCTCGACGGCCTTCTCGATGATTTCATAGGCAGTCATCATGATGATAACGGTGTTGGGCTCTTTTTCTTTTACTTGCCGGAGAACTTCAACCCCAGATATGCCGGGTAACATTAAGTCGAGAAGGATTAAATCAGGTTTAATTCTACTAGTAATTTCGAGGGCTTTTTCACCATTTTCAGCTAGATAGATCTCGTAACCTTCTTTTTCCAGAAATTTTTTTAGGTTGTTTAATGTTAATATTTCGTCATCGACGATAAGTATGGAGAATGGCATAATAATCCTTTATTTGTAAGATTTTAATAAATATATTATTAATAATCATGATGACGGTATTTTTTTCTGCCTGATAGGCAGCAGAATGGTTACCGTTGTCCCTACCCCAACTTTACTTTTAATCATGATATCCCCCTTATGGTTCCGGATATAGCTGAGACTGATACTTAGACCCAAACCAGTGCCCTCCTTTTTCTTGGTAGTAAAGAAAGGGTGAAATATTTTTTTTAATTGATCCGGAGGAATTCCGATCCCTGTATCAGATATTTCAATACTAATCCACTCTTTAAATTTTAATTTCGAAGTTTTGACGATTAAATCTCCTTCATTGGGCATTGCTTGGGCAGCGTTGATAATAATGTTTATAAGCACCTGTCTTATTTGGTTTAAGTCGGCACTAATTAGAGGAAGAGAGGAGGAGAGGTTTTTCTGGATATTAATTTTCCGAAATATAGGTTGGTGGCGGAGAAAGGAGAGAGTGTCTTCGATTAAACTATTCAGATTAATTTTTGTAAATTGGGGAGGAGAGGGTCGGGCGAAGTTGAGCAGACCCCGGATTGTCTCTGAAATTCGATAAACATTTGAAATAACTAAATCCAATTCTTCCTTCTCGGTTTGTTGATGGAGTTTTTCTTTCAGAATTTCAAGGTACGATGAAATTCCCTGGAGAGGATTGTTAATTTCATGAGCTGCTCCTAAGGCTAGTTGGCTTAAAGCTGAAAGTTTTTCATATTCCGCGAGTTGTTCCTGGAGCTTTTTCTTTTGGGTAATGTCTTCAATGAGCAAGGTTATTCCAGTGAGTTTCTGGTGAGAATTAAATATGGGAAAGAGAGATAGTCGGAAATAATTTTCTTCAGAGGAAGGGAAATTTATGGAATCAATGTTTTGGGCTGTTTTGGTTTGAAGAACTCTTTCAAAAGCCAGTTTAATATCATTTTGATCTAATGGAGGAATACTTTCAAATATATTTTGTCCCAGAACTTTTTGGTCAAGGGTAAAGTGTTCTTGGGCTTGTTTGTTGAAATGAGTTATTTCCATTTTAGGGCTAACTCCGATGAGAATGACCGATAGACTGTCAATTAGATTACGGATAAAGTGTTCCGATTTTTTTACTTCTTCGGTTAATATTTTACTTTCGGATATTTTTTCTTCTAAGATACGGTTTATCTTTTCAATTTCTTTCTTTTTAAGTTGAGCATCTTTTAAGGCCGAATGTAATTCAGAAGTAAGTTTTTGGAGTAAAGAAACGATCCGTTTTGAGTGAAAACTGGAAACAACCAATGATAAAATTAAAAAAGGAAGAAAGACCATTATTAAAGTGCGATTCACTTTTTGAAGAGGGAGCATCCCTTCTTTTAAATCTATTTCTGAAACAACATAGGAGTTCAATCGTGGAATTTTTTGATAGGCACAGAGGACTTTTTGGCCTCGGTAGTCTAAGTGGGTTTTAATTCCCCTGTCGCCAGTGTGGGGGTTTTCTTCTTGAAGACTATGCCCTAAATCTATTAATGGCTTTCCCCCTAGTTTGGTAGGAGATAGCAGAAGGCCTTCTGTATTGACTAGAAAGATTTCGTTGGTCTCAGATTTTGGAAGTTGAAAAAGCAAGTCATAAAAGGAGTTTAATTCCAATGAAGCACTTAACACCCCAATAATATGATTATTCTTATTATAGAGAGGCTGGGAGATAATCAGCACTGGTTCGTTGATAAGATCAGAAATGAAAACACCTGATATATATGAATATCCTTGTTTTGATTTTTGAAAATATTCTCTTTGGGAGACTGATCCGGAAATTTTTTTGCCTATCGAGAATTTAATATTTCCATCTAAATCACAGATAAACATGAATTTATACCATTTCTTTCTCTGGAGAAGAGATTCAAAGATAGGCAAAAAGGCAGAGGCTTCCTCAAGGGAAGAAATTTCCAACCGAGTATAAGAATATAAATCTGCTTCTCTATCTTGGATGAAAGTTTGAATTGTTTTTACGTTTTCTTCAACTGTATCTGCCAGGCGGTTGAGGATTTGAGATTTAATAATAGGAGAGACGCCAAGGTTGATTAAGAAAAAAAGAAGCAGGAAAGGGAAAAAGAAAAGCAAGATATTCAACAGGGTATTTTGATAAAAAATTTTTTTATAATTGATTTTAGTAATTTTTTTTCTTCCGGATAGGAACATTTTACTCATAAGAATCTATTATATCATTTTTCAGCTCTAGGTTTAGTCTACAATAAAAGAATAAAGAGAATTATTCTAGACAAGTCATCTGGAAGCTAGTTGCTATAAGGGAAATCCGTTGGTTTTATAAAAACAATAATAAATAAGGAGGGCTGATTTTTGTCAATTTAAAGCCGAGTGATTTGATATCTAGCTTCTGGAGTCAACGAAGAGAGATTCAAACAAAGAGAGGAATAGGATGAGGAACGATTGGAAGTCTGGGACCGTTTGTTTGATTCTGATTGTTTGAAGTTGAAAGTTAGGCTCCTTGACTTTCTCGAGTTGGCAATCAAATTAAATCGCTCTCCCCTTGCCATCTGAGGAAACTCTATCAGAAAAGTTGATCCTAGAATGATGAGTTTTTTGCTTGACTAAAAGCATTCTTTGATATATCCAAACGGAGGAGGATGATGGACAAAGTTTTTCTTGACAATAGTCAGAATAGCGACTATAAATAGTAGCAATAAAGAACAAATGATTGTGCCAAAGGTTTGCGCATAATTAAAATAAATATAATATATGGATGTAGGCTGTAAAATGAGTATTAAAGAGATCCAAAAATTAACCGGGTACTCTTATTCGACAATTTCGCGCGTTCTAAATGGCAAGGCCAAAGAATTTAGAATTTCTGATGAGACCTGTAAAAAAATATTAGAGGCCGCCAAGAAATTAAATTACCGGCCCAATATTCTAGCTAGAAGTCTGAGATTAAGAAAAAGTATGACTATTGGTTTAATTGTGCCTGATATTCAAAATCCTTTTTTTGGCGAATTAGCCTGGTGGATTGAAAAACTCCTTCGGGAACATGGGTATAGTACTATTTTATGCAATACAAATGAGATACCCGAGAACGAAGAATTCTACTTGAAAGTCTTATTCGACAGACAGGTTGATGGGATTATTATTGCCCCCGTTCATACCCAGGAGTGGCAGGAGCTGGAGAATATTAAAAATGACAGAGCAGTAGTTCTTATTGATAGGATATTTTATGAAACAAATCTGCCCTGGGTGACCAGTGATAATACTTTGGCAGCTGAAAGAATGACCGATAAGCTTATAAAACTGGGATTTAAACGCATTGCTTTTCTCGGGGGAACTCCAAATACCTATATAAATGATGCCAGATTTGAAGGATATAGGAATTCTCTTGAAAAACATTCTATTCAATATGACCAAGAAATTGTCCTTTTCAAAGGATATTCGAGTGAAGCGGGCGAGGAAATGATGTCAATTATTTTTGAGAGAGATCAGGATATCGAAGCAGTTTTTTGTGTGAATAACCTTGTTTTTCTAGGAGCTATGAAAATTGTTCAACAGAAGGAATTAGCAGGCGGTAAGTATGTCATGATGGCTGCTTTTGACATTAAGCATTACTCTCATATCTTCAAACGTCCTTTATTATGTGCTAATCAGGACTTACAGAAATTAGCTACCAATTGTGTTTCTCTCCTTTTGGATGAAATCAACGAGAAACCCAGGAAAAATCCGCATCTTATCCTCCCTGTTTATATTGAAGATCTTAGAACGAACCTGTTGAATTAGTGATATTCTTAATTGTTTGTTTTTTAGGAAAAATAGTCTCTCTCCGAGGCAGTTCCTATAAGGAGACTGCGGAATTGTAGAGTATAATATAAATGGAATATGTTTTCATAATTTTTCAGTTCGTTTTTTATTCCTGATCTAAGGAGGAGAGATGGAGCTATATTTCCTGGAAAAGCCTGATTGATTTTTTTAGAAATGAGGAAGACATTGACTGATCGTGACCTTCTCAAAGAAATTGATTAGGCGAAAATAGTATTGAGGAGTAACGAGTTGAATTTAAAAAACTTAGTTAGAATCAGTTTTATTTTACTGGCAATATATTTATTAAATTCGTCAGGATTGGCTTTTAATCAGTCACAGAAGAGAGGAAAAGAATATTCCTCTTCTCTTCTTGAACTATGGCAGCAATGTAAGGCAAATCTACCTCCTTTTCATTTCGAGATCTTGCAAGATGAAATTGTGCCCTCATCCAGTGTGCCAGGGAAGAATCTCCGCCGGCTGGAAGTTCGTTTCACGAGTCAGGTGGTGGGGCAATGGGGAAGAAGAATGGCTCACACGGCTGTTATTTTTCTTCCTGTTAATCCTGAGATTAATCAGCGAGCAGAGAAAAGAGGTAAGGCGGTTGTTATTGCCCATCGCTATGGCGACCAGATGATGATTGATGACTATGCTGAACCTATTGCGGCCATATTAGATTATCCTACCATGATTCTTCCGATTCCGGGTGAATATGATGGCCATGATGGAGAGAGCTGTTGGATGTATTTTTTCCGGAGTCATTTACTTAGTACTCAGGACCCCATTTATCATCCCTATTTTCGTTTGGCGATCTCTTATATCCGGGCTTTGGATGTGTTTCAGGAGATTCTTGGAGAGGAAAAGATTAGGGCGGTTATCGGCGGCCACAGTAAGAGGGCTCCCTCAGCCTTTAATGCGGCGGCTCTTGATCCGGAGAGGGTGGCCGGGGTTATCTATATGGGAATGGAATCTACTTTTGCCCGTTATGAAGGAAATCCGTGGGAAATTGTTTCCCCGGTCCATAGCCAGGAAGGGGTTAAATGTCCTGTGTTTTATATCGGAGCGACGAATGAGGATGGCTATGAAATGTTTAATATCAATCGTCTTCAGGCCAAAATGAAAAACCCCTGGACCATAGAAATGATTCCCAATTTTCATCATGCCACTTACTCCGAGATTCAAATAAAGGATTGGATGATGTGGATTTCCCATATTTTTGACGGGCGTCCCCTTACTCGAATCAGTGATTTAAGTTATAAGGAAAACGAAGAAGGAACTTTCTTCCAGGCGAGAATTGATTCCCCCAACAAGATTATTGCGGTTAAAGTCTGGTATGTCTATTGTGATGATGTGCCCTATTGGCGAGATTTGATGTGGTATCCCCTCTTTATGAAACAAGAAGGAGAATTTTATAAAGCTTTACTCCCAGGAAAAACCCCTGATGCCTGGCTGGTCGAAGTTAAGGATAAAGCGAATGGATTGGCTGGCTATCTGAGTAGTCTGCCTCTCAGTATTACAAGAAAACCAACCAAAGAGAGGTATTCTCGAGGCTGGCGATCGAGGAATTGGGAATCGAAAACCAAAAGAAATAAGAGCCTTAGCTTAGACCAGTGAATTAAATTCCGGAGAGATAGGAATTAGTTTTAAAAAAGTAGAAGAAGTAGGGAGGAATTTTTTTATTTCAGAGGAAGGCAGCCGTGAAAAAAAATAAAGTCATTATTATAACTTCCTTGGTTTTATTTTTTATCGCTTCGTTGGTAGTGATTTTGGCGCAGAAACGGTTTTTCCGCTATCCACCTCCTAAACCAGTTCCGCCTCCGGCCAAGTTTCAGGAAATGCAGAGTCCTATGTATTTTTTATCTAAATCCCAGCAGTATTCCGCCTCCCGCATTAGTTCTTATAATCGGGAGGGGGGACCACGGGACAATTTTTGGATTCCTACTACCGGTGAAGAGGTGACTTTAGCTGAGATTAAAGGTCCGGGAGCCATTTCTCACATTTGGATGACTCATCGGGGAAGCGGTCATGATCTTATTATAAGAATATACTGGGAGGGAAGTAATCATCCCAGTGTTGAAGTTCCCCTGGGAGATTTTTTCGGGGTGGCGATGGGAGTGGATGCTCCGCTTAATAGTTTCCCCATCCAGAATTCTTCTGAAGGACGGGCCCGAAATTGCTGGTGGTATATGCCGTTCAATCGTTCGGTTCGTCTTACAGTGAGCGCCACTCAATCAGAGTCAAATGCGAATAGAAAAAATGTTCCCCTTTATTTTTATATCGATTATCAAGTACGGGCAAAGCCATTCAAAGATATTCACTATTTTCATGCCCGGTTTTGGGAAACAGACCCCTCTCAGCGTAGTCAGCCCGTCTTACTGGCCAGCATCGAAGGGGAAGGGCATTTTGTCGGCGTAATAATGGGTCATCGGGCCCGGACACCAGGCTGGTTTGGGGAAGGAGACGATATTATTACGGTAGATGGCCAGGTCTCCTTTCTGGGTACAGGGACAGAAGATTATTTCTGTGATGCCTGGGGGTTTAGAGTGTTCAGCCATCTCTACCATGGAGTCCCTTATCGTGAAGAAAGAGGCATAGGTCAGAGGATCAGCGCCTATCGGTTTCATATATTAGATCCGATACCATTTCGGAAATCATTTAAATTCGAAATAGAACACTGGCCATGGATCAGTCCATGGCCAAATACAGGCAGGGGTTACTATTCCAGTGTTGCCTTCTGGTACCAGAAAGGACTCCATAAACCATGGCCAAGATTGGAGAGAATAGTAGCCAATGAGCCCTGGGATCCAGATAAAGGACGCTGGCATTTTCCCGGAGCTCTTGAGGCAGAAGACTTAGGAATTCTTAGCTACAAAACCCGTCTTGGAGAAACCATAAGACCTTCAATTGTCAAGGAAATGCCTAATCTAAGTGGGGATCATATGGTTCTATTTGATTCAGGGGGAGAAGGGGAGCTGTCATTAGCTGTACCGGTGAAAAAGGCGGGGCGTTACCGAGTGAAGATTTACTTTGTTCGAGCGCCAGATTATGGACAAACCCGGCTGTTTATCAATGGCAGTCAGACAGGCAATCTTATTGACACTTATTTAGAAACAGATGATCTCACCCGTCCCCTTTGGCCTCCCCAAGCATTTGATTTGGGAGAGGTTGATTTGAAAGCTGGCCTTAATGTATTGAGGTTTGTGGTTAACTCAAAGAATGAAAAATCCCATGGTTATAAATTGGGTATCGATTGTTTGATTATAGAAAAAGTAGATTAAGTACGATAAGGATAATCGTTTATCAATGATTTTTTTTCAACATAGGGAATATGAGTCAAGGGAGGGCACCATGAAAAAATCGATTTATCGTCTTTTCAGTGTGTTAATTCTAATCTTGGCGGTTGTTGGAACAGTCTCTGGTGAAAAAGTGCTCATTGGTGAGTGTGAGAATGTTTATTATCTTTCCCCGGAGAACCAGGAGCTGAGAGGCCTGGCTTTCGATGATATTTCACCAGAGAGGCCGCGTCTATTTGTGTTGGACGCCGCTGGCAAAATTTTTGTTTACCGGCCGACAGGCGATTTCCAGAAAGACAGACAGAAATTAGTTCTCCTTGAGACTTATGAGCTCCCCAAAAATCCTCAAGGCGAACCCTTGGCTGGACTGCGGGGATTAGCCTTTGCGGTGGAGAGCGGTCATGATGTTTTTTATTTTCTGAACTGGGTTAATTCCAGCGAAGTGATCTCAGAAATGTGGCGGATTAATGTTGGCACAGGGTCAGTCACGAAGATTGATCTATCTCAATATGGTTTCCGCATAGGGGATAGGGAGTTGTTCGATATCACTTATGAAAACGGCCATGTTTTTATTTGCTTTGACGCTTCAGGTTACCCCAGCCGGAATCTGCGTGTTTCTCGGGGAATTATCCAGTTAAGATGGAGCCAGGCTAACAGGGGAAAGCTTGAGTTTGTTCGACACCTGCCCGATTCCGGCTATCGTCCTTCTCTGGGAGTGGCTAGTATGACCTGGGAAGGCAGTCGATATTTATGGGCTACCGTAGGTGGAGAATATATATATTGTGCATCGTTACCCACGGGCAGAGGTTTATTTTATTTCAAACGCCCCACTTCTTCCCGGATTCAAGAGAAAGCAATTGGCTTGGCCTTTGGGGAGGGAGCTCTCTGGGTTCCTGAATTAAAAGAGGGAGCTGATTGTCTTTACCAGGTAAATGTGACGAAGAATCCGGATGATTTTTATGAAGGACCTCATATTCTCCGCCATCTTATTATGACGATTACTACTGAACCGGAAAAAGAACATCCTGACCCGGGAAATGTTTATCATTATTATTCCAGGCCTTATAGTTACGAACAGCTTCATAACCAGGGAATTTGGCCTGAAACCGAAAGAATAGTTGATCTTACCGGAGCTTCTAATGCCCGAATCAAAAAATTTACCTATGATCCGGCTGGAGATACCCGGAGCCGCCAATATATGGCTCTGGTTGAGTATCCTAGTGCTCCAGCTAAGACCTATTCTTCACGATATGAAATTGATATCTGGACAAATGATTATTGGAAATTTGTTTATCCCCATCGCGTCAACCAGGATACTTCAGCCTTAAAGGGAACGGATTATCTGGCGGATGACCCGGTGCTTTTTAATTTAAAGGATAAAGACACTTACCGTTGTTTTTTTGATCGGGTGAAGAAATATATCAAAAGAAAATATGGTGTTCCGGCTGATATGGATCATCCTTATTGGGCTGCCCGGAATGTTCTGGAGTATATCCAGGACCATTACTATTATCCCAGTCGAGCCAAGGGCCGGCCGGCCACGGTCGATTACGATCGCCAGCATTATGATGCCAATCCAGGTAATCTGAAAATTGACCTTTCCCGGAAAACATACGACAAAACACAGATCATTGCCTGCTCCGGGACAAGCGTGATGTTTGTCGGGGCCATGCGATTTTTGGGCATTCCGGCACGATGGCTGGGAACAGGAACAGAACATTTACCCTCCACATGGGATACTAACAATAATGGGTTATTGGATGAAGGGGAAATCGCCACCTGTTCTAATGGTCATCGCTATGTCCAGGTTTGGCTGGGAAGTCATTATGGGTGGATTTGTTTCGATGCTACACCTTCCAGGCCTGAATTCAATGATTATGATCCTGCCCCACCGATCCGTTCCCAGTGGCGGTACATGAACCGGGCGGCGAGAGGGCATCTTAAGGACAAACGCATCGTTTTCAATGTGGGATCTGCGTTTTTCAAGCCTCTTTATAGAGATTTCGAGTATGATGAGACTCTGGCTGTAGATAATAATTGCGGTGGTGATCAGCGATATAATCTTCAGGGACGATTTGATAAACCCGAGTTATGGAAATTAGCCCGGCATAAAATCATGGTTAAAAATGTCTGTTTTGTTGAGGAAATTAAAGTTGAAGGTCGAGGAAGGGAAGCTTCTATTTCCTGGAAATTGAAAGGTTACTGGGATAGAGACCCGCAGGCCAGGATTTCAATTTTTCTTCAGAAGCTCGAAACTGACAATGGGAAGGCCAAGGATATAGCTGTTCTGGCCAGAGGAATATCTCCTCAAAAGAGAATAATTAGGGTTGATTTATCTCCTTATTCTGGAAAAAAACTGAGAATAATCATCCGCAAAGATGGTGATCCTGAGACAGGCGGTCAGTCGGAAATATTTTCTCTTGATCAATAATATCTCAAGAGAAGATTAAGATTTGAGGTAAGAAAATCCGACTGTTAGTTCTAAGAGTAAAGAAAAGAGGCGACGGTTATCTTTTTATTTTGACCACAATATGGGGATCTTCCCGGTCAGGATCAGGAAAGAAGAGACCATTTCCGTAAATATCAACTGCTTCTATAAAGTAAATGAGATCGAATTCCCTGGTCAAAGTTTCGCCAGGTATTTCAGCGGTATATTTGTTTTTTCCTTCAGGATACATGGTGATCACAGAGTATTGCATCGCCTGGCGGGTTGGCCGATAGTAAAGAACAACTTTTCCTAGAGGGGATTCATCCTTGATTTCGGCAGTTATCTTAAGAGGAGTGCCGGGGGTCCCGCGGGTTATGGGTTGATGGAGTATTTGAGGAGGCTGGTTATCTTTGGTCACCTGGACATGAAAAAAGCTTGATTTAGGTCCGCGGGGGATATAAATGCTCTGACCGATGGAATCAGTAGCTTTGATTTGATATAAAAGTTCTCCCTCTTGAATGGTCTCTCCCGGAATAGTTGCCGAGTAGATGAATTTATCTTCCTGGTTCATTTTCAACGAAGAATAGGATCGGCCGCCGTCAGTTGAATATATGAGGCTCACTTCTTTGATTTTATCTGGTGGTTCTACGGTTGAAGTAGTACCCCGGGCAATGGAAAGACTGTTTTTAAAGGGCTGTAAGATTTGAGGCGGGAGAGTCACCGTTGCCTGAAGACGGAGATCACGACCTGGAGATATTCTTTTCAGAGGAAGATGGGCTAGGTGAGGTTCAATCCTGGTTATGGTTAGTCCATTGATGATGAAATCACCCCCGGGGGCAGCCCAGAATTTAAGTCTGAAATTGCTGAAGCGGCTACCGACCATATTAAAGTTGAACCTTTTAATGATGATATCTCTCTTTTTTATCACTAGATTCTGAATAATGGGTCTTTCTCCAAAACGTTCAATAACAGCTATGTTCATCGGACCGTGTTCTTCAGGATGATCACTCTGGTCAGTAATGATGAGAGTAGCCTGATAATGACCTTCAGGTAGATCTATTCGGAAGACAGCAGGATCTTTTCCTTGAATAAAATCTGAAAGAAGAGCTTCTTTGGGGATGTTCAAGTTTTCCAGATTGGAAGCTCGCCAGAGCGTTCGAGGAATTTTTGGTGGTTGGGGTGAGAAAAGAGCTACGGGCTGGTTCCAGCCGAAACCTTCCTGGGGGTTGAAAAGACTGTGAGGATAGACTCCGACAAACCGATGCTCCACCGAGTAATAATTTGTATACCAGGGAGTATAGATAGTGGTTACATCGTTGTAGGGCTCAGGTCCAAAGTCATAGCCGAAGTCGAAGTCCTGGAAAAGGGAAAATAATTTTTCCTGGTGAAGGAGCTGTTCTAGGTCATTTTTGACAAAAACAAGATTGTCTTGCCAATGACCATAGCTGCCAGGTCCCATGATAAGATTTGAATTATAAATCTCCTCGGCCACTGTTGAGAGTTTTTTCCAGATATTCAAGGCGCTTTGAGCGTGACCAATAGCCTGTTTAAGGAGGGAATAATCATCCAGTTGGTAGAAGAACCCGAGCTTATAGGTGGCCCTTATTTTTTGAGCAAAATAGGCGGCCAGGCCGGCTAAAATCTGAAAGTCTTTTTTCGTGGCCCAGTATTCTTTATTGGCGAGAGGAATGAGAAGATCGGATTGATGGAGAAATTTATTGATTTCGGCAGAGGTTGATTCCAGCCGCCGAGCCATGTCTTCTGGAGTTAATTTGGCTGACAGGGTTCCCGTCAGATAATTAGTGATAAATTCCTGGAAGTTGCTGATCCGGGATTCATTAAAGCTTTTGAAATGAAGGTAGAATTGGATTAGTCCCCCCATGTCCTTTTCCGGCCAGATATACATATTATAGTCACAGGTGGCTGTTCCCAGGATAAGGGGAATGACCCGGCTGGCTGACCGGTAAGCTCCGGTGATAGCCGGGGCGGCCTTTTTTCCAAACCGGCGGCGAAGCTCTCTCAGCCAGATCTCGTCACTTTCCTCTGGATCATAAGTCAATCGGCCGAAGAGCAAGTAATAACTCCAGTATCGTTCATATTCCCATTGATAGTATTCCCTTTTTTTAGACCGAAATATTCTCCAGGCCCCAGGGGGGTTACCAAATCCTTTCTGGGACAGAGGAGCAAATATTTCGAAACCGATTGAATCTTCGAAGAGAGTCGTGGGGGCGAAACGGCGGACATATTCAGGATCTCCCCAGAGGAGGAGCCGATGGGAGCCCAAACTCCAGACCTGAAAAAGGTTCTGGTGTTTCTGAGGGTACTTTAACCAATCTCCGTAGCTGTAAGTCCACATTATCCGTGTCGGGTGGTAGGGAAAAACCATGTGTTCTCCCCAGTATTTATGACTTACCCGAACAGGTAAATTCATTTCTACAGCTGCTTGAAGAGTTTCTCTCAGGAGTCCAACGTTTCGGATTTCCAGAATTACCGGGCGGCCACAATCCTTAATTGCTTTAAAGACTGCCTCTCGGAAGAAGACGGTTTGTTCATCATAATCAATACCCGATTCATGATTGATTCTCAACTGCAGAGAGTGTATAGCTGGACATTCCCGAAGGAGTTTCAGTAAGGCATGATAAGTATAAGCATACATGTTCTGACGGGTTAACCCTGTGACCATGCTTTCTTGCCTGGAGCCTTGATGTTTTCCCTGCCAGGCTATTTGTTCCCAGATGCCCAGAGTAAAATCTATGCCTCTTTTTCGGGCTAACGAGCTGATATATTGAAGCATTTGAAGATTCTTTTCTCTTTGTTCTTCGGATAAACCATTGGCCTTTATTTCCGGAAATTGATCAACTTTGATATGAAAGGCATACATGGGGCTGAGGTAGGGAGTTTGATGGGAAAAAATCAGGTTGAATTCGTTCCATCTATTTGTGGCCAGCATATTGAAATATTCCTGCCAGAAATTTTTTGAATAATACCATTCTTTTTCACAGTCTTGACTGTGAAGAAAGATGCCGATTCTCCTGGTGGGTACCAGAGGTTGTTGGGATGTTTCTTGAACGGAAAAGAACCAATCCTGTTTAGGTTCAAGGAAAAAAATCTGCTGACCGAGTTCCAGGAGGGCGTACATAAGTCCCCGATCGTCCGAGCCGGCCACGACCAGTATTTCTTGATCATTAGAGATGATCCTTTTGACTATTAGGCTTTCTGGCCGGGGGGATAGGTTGATCCTTTTTTGTTGATATAGCTTTTGAATCGCTTTAGAAGAGGATAGTGTGCCTATTAAAAGAATTCTCCGGGTGAGAGTATTATTTTCATGCCGGTAGATTTTAACTTTCTGTTTTTTTAAAGCGGAAGTGAGCTTTTCTAACCCAAAAATAGCTGGTTCCTTTAAAGGGCCGTCGATCTTGATAAACACTTCTTTTTCTAATGTTCTTCCCCACAAAGTTAGCGATGACCCTGCCAAAAGAATAGTTAGAAGCAGAAGCAGAAATTTCTTTCTGGTAAGAGACCGGTGACCTGAAATCATCTCCTGAAAGGACTCGATAATATTTAACATTGGATGACCTCCATTTTATCCATTATTGAAGAGAATAAATGCTCTCAAATTTTCTTTTTTTTTAGCTAAAACAAATTTTTAATTTTTTTCTTGACAAAGGATAACAAGTTTGAAAGGATATTGTCAATGAAACAAACGATTGAGCAAAACGTTTGTGTAAATATCCAGGCATTGTTGGGGAAAAGTAACCTAGGAATAATCAATATTTCTTATAAAAATTATAAGAAGGCTTAAATTGAACTTCTCAGTGCTTTTTTGAAAGGAGGTGAGAAATTACTAGAAGAAGTCACCTTTTTAATTACCTACAAAACCAAAACAATCCCAAAAAAAGGGTGCAAGATGAAAAAAAGCATGATTAAATGGGTTCTGGGCCTTAGTGTCATTTTTCTTCTTTTTCCATTGGCACTCAAGGCTCAAACAACTGGGACTCTCCGAGGATTCGTTTCTGATGATCAAGGTGAGCCGTTACCAGGGGTAAGCGTCCAAATTGAGAGTTCTGCCTTGATGAAGCCAAGAGCAACCGTTACTGACTCGAGAGGATTTTTCCGTTTTCTTTATCTTCCTCCGGGTAGATATAACATTAGAGCCGAGTTAGAGGGATTTAAGACCTCTACGATTCGAGGTGTGGCTGTTCAGGTTCAAAAAACTTCAACAGTTAATATTGAATTATCTATGGGAGGAATAGAAGAAAGCATTGAAGTTACTGCTGAAGCGCCGGTTATTGATACTGAAAGTGCGAGTAAATCATATAACGTGAATATTAAGATGCTGGAGACTATTCCCATTTCCCCCCGGATGAATTTTTCAGATGTTTGGCAGACATTACCAGGAGTTTCCGGAGGTTGGGGAGATTCGCCATTAGTTAATGCAGGTCATATTACAAGAAACTTAGAACCAGGCAAGTCATATTTCTGGAGCCATCACAACCAAGACGATTCTTATGAGAACAAGATAAAAATTGACGGCATGGAAATTAATGATTCGATGAGTGGTACTTCCTATGCCCAATTCAATTATGAAGCCTTAGCCGAGGTTGATGTTAAAACCGCTGGAGCTCCAGCCGAATATGGAAACGCCCGTTCAGCTTTTATGAATGTAGTCACCAAGTCAGGTGGAAATGATTTTGAAGGCTCTTTTCTCTTCCTTTATCAAGCAGAAAGTTTCAACACGACTAATATCGAGGGAGGAAAAGCCTCCCAGAGAAGCTATGCCATTCCAGCGATAACTTTAAGTGGGCCGATTTTCAAAGATAAGCTTTGGTTTCTAGCTTCTTATAAGTATGACAATGAGAATTATGTTTACCCCGATACAATTGTTGAAGATAGAATCGTGAGAAAAGTTCGTTCCCATATGCCATATTTGAAATTTACCTTTCAGCCCCATCCTAATCATACATTTACAGCTGTTTACCAAAACGATTATTCCGAACACTTAAATGTTTCCTTCCCAAGTGTGGCTTACTCAACGTTGTCAACAGCCGGTAGATATCAACGAGGTGGGCCTATGTACAGTATTACCTGGCGTTGGATTATGAGTGATAATCTCTATTTCAATTTTGTAGCTGGATACAACCGAAAGCCAAGAGACACTTATGCGGTTAATCAAATCCCAAGATTGAGATATACCACCCGCTACCAGGGAGGCTCAACAGTTAAGTTCGATGGAGGAAGAGGTGAGGATTATTGGTCAGTTCGGGAAAATTTATTGATTAGTGGTGATTTGACTTTTTTTGCTGATGATCTATGGAATACGGGTTCTCATGAAATCAAACTAGGCGTAGAAATTAGACCGTATCAGCATATTACCCGCACAAGAAAATACCATGAAGATGAGTATGGATTTTACAGGTATAGACTGGGGATGGATTATGCTAACTATGGTCTGAGCGAACCCTATATTTATCGAGCCTACGCGATGAAAGGTGCCCCGGGGACTCCTCAGGATCGTTATGACAATGAGGTGACGGTTTCTAACCAAAACGTTTACATTCAAGATTCATGGGTTGTCTCTAAAAATTTGACTTTCCATATTGGTTTCCGCTTTGAGCATCAAAGGGAATTCATGTTTTTCCGTGAAGAACTTCCTTCTTGGATGTCAGCGATTTATGAGAAAATTCATGATAATGTCGAATTCGATGACAGTGGAATTGCTCCACGTCTTGGTTTAACTTATAACCTGGAAAAAGTCGGTGTTTTTAAACTCCACTATGGTCGTTACTTTGAATATGTTGGAACAGGTGACTATAACAATTATGCCCGAACTATCGCTCGAGTTGAGTATAGAATGGACAAAGAGGATCTGGGGAAAGGTCCAGAAGCTCTGAAGATATATCGTGATCCCCCTCTTAGCTACAATCCTGATTATAATAAAGATATGAAGATGGAATACAATGATGAGTATCTTATCTCCTTTGAAAGAGAGCTTTGGTGGAACTTGGCCTTTGAAGTTTCTTTTGTCTATCGGGATATTCATATGTCCAACACTGAAGATGTGAATGCAGTTTTTGAGGATGGAAAGTTTGTTGACCGCAAATTTCCTGATTTTAATACCATCTGGATGAGAACCTGGTATGATCCCCCCCGCTGGAAATTTTACTATAAAGGACTTCAGTTTAACCTGAAAAGAAATTTTACCGGACGTTGGGGTTTCATGGCCAATTATTCTTTCATGTGGCGGACATATCGCAAGAGAGAATGGGATCCTGGCGATCCCCAACAGTTTGTTTATCCCAGCCCAAGCTCATTAGATATGGAGAACTACGGTCGAAGATGGGCTTTCCACTTATCAGCTTTTTATCGTTTGCCCTGGGATATAATGGTTTCTACTTATATCAACGGTAATGACGGTATTTTCATAGCTGATACCACTGGAGATTATGAATGGGATCAAAGTGCACCCCGGATAACCTTGTCCAATGGTCGCCGAGTTTCGGATATCGTCTGGTTAGCAGCTAATGATTATTATGTGGGTAAAAAATGGGGAACATCGGGTCGAAGAACTGATTCTTTGTGGATTATCAATCTAAGGCTGTCGAAAGGAATTAATATTAACAAGTTCCGGTTGGAAGCAGCCATAGATGTCTTCAATGTTTTTAATTGGGCAGCTTATAGTTCTTTTGAAACAAATGACATCCGGCGGGATTATGTTGATTCCAGTGGGATTAACCATTACACCAGGAAGACACGTCCCCAGGCGCCTCGTTCGGCTCAGTTGAGTTTGAGAATTGTATTTTAGTTGCTGAAGTGTAATAAGAAGGCCATCATCATCGGAGAGATGATGATGGCCTTCTTTGTTCAAAGAGAGAAGAGCTTGATAGTGGATTTTTTAAAGATAAGAAAAGAGGAGAAATAAGAAAGATAGAACGGAAGCAATTTTTAAAATTCTCTCTAAGAAATTCTGGTAAATTATTATAAAAAGAGGAGAACTATGCGAGGGAAATTATTTTGTTTTATTTTAATTTTTTTATTTACTTCACTGGCTATTTTATTGATCCCATCGCTTTCTTATGCTCAAGATCAAATGAGTGTTATCACCCGGAAGCTACCTGGGCAGAGAATGAGAAATTCAAGTGGCTTGTTTGATCCTGAATCCAATGCGGATTCTTTTCGGATTGAACCAGGGGAAACGGTTGTTCTGGCCGAGTTGGAAGGACCGGGTGAAATCCAACATATCTGGTTTACAATTGGAGCTATGGACCGGCGGTATCCCCGGACACTAGTCTTACGGATTTATTGGGATGACTCCAAGATTCCTTCAGTAGAGACCCCATTAGGAGATTTTTTTGCGGCTGGCCATGGAATGAGAGCTAATGTCAGTACCTTGCCCATCGAGGTTACTTCTTACGGCCGGGCTTTAAACTGCTACTGGAAGATGCCGTTTCATAAAAAGGCCAAGATAACCATGACCAATGAAGGTAAAGGCAGAGTTACTTCATGCTATTTTTATATTGACTGGGTCAAACTGGATAAATTGCCGCCTGATTCCCTTTATTTTCATGCCCGCTATAATCAAGAATGGCCGGTCAAACCATTTTCTTATTATACTGTGCTTGAAGTTGAAGGAGATGGACAATATGTGGGGAGTGTGATCAATCTTCATAGTTCAGTGGGCAGCTGGTTTGGCGAATCGGATGACCATTTCTATATTGATGGAGAAGAGGAACCAAGTCTAGTGGGCACCGGATTTGAAGACTATTTTTCTGACGCCTGGAATTTGCGTCTCTTTAGTAATCTTAATGCAGGCATAACCATTCGGGAGTGGAATAGCGAAGATGCCCGAATTACCGGATTTAAATGGCATATCCAGGACCCGATTATGTTCAAAAAATCTTTGAAAGTAGAAATAGAAAGACGCAGTTATGTTGCGGTGGAAAATCCCCGGACGGGAAAAGTAGAGCGGGGTGATTTCAAATACCGGGCGGATTTTTGTTCATCAGTGGCTTTCTGGTACCAACGAACCATTGCTACTCCCTGGAAGCTTTTTCCTTCAGTCAAAGAACGCCTGATGCCGGAAATCTGGGTTGAGCCCCGCTTGATGGCGGAAATGCCGCCGGAAAAGTGCCCCATTCGGACCTCTCCAGGGTTGAAACCTGTGGCGGCCTACAACAGAACCGGTTGGCGGAAGAGGATGTTTTATATTTATAATGATAAGCCAGGTGCCTGGTTTGAGTTGCCATTTGAAGTTAAAGAAAAGGGTCGGTATTCAATTTCCGTTTTTCCGATTTTGTTCCGGGAAAATGGAATCTGGAAAATTTCTCTTAAAGGGCCGAAGGTCAATAAGGTTCTGGCTGCTCGATTGGATCTTTGGGACCCTTTCCTTTGCTGGAAGGAAAACTACCCGGAAAACGAACAATTTGGAACTAATGTAGAAAAAAAGCTGGGGATTCTTAACCTTGTTCCAGGGAAATATGTCTTCCGGTTTGAGTGTGTGGGAACGAATCCTCTCTCTTATGATGAGAAAACAGGCAAGCATGGATATAGTATTCGCCTTGATGCTTTGTCGGTAAGAAAACTTCCCTGGGATGACATGAGCGTTTGGTACAAGGAGTATCTAAAAAAGGAAGCAGCTCTTTTTGCCCAGAGAGAAGCAGAAGCGAGAAGAGTAATTGAGGAATTGGTCAAGGCAATTCAGGCTTTTAAGGAGGATTTTCATCGTTATCCCCGAACTCTGGATGAGCTTATTGAGCGTCCCGCTGAGTTGAACCGGGGCTGGCCATTAAAAGCCGTTCGCTGGCCGTATTTCAAAGGTAAAAGAATTCCTTTGGATCCGTGGGGACAAAAATACAGGTACGCAACTCCTGGATTTTTCAATCCAGACTCCTTTGATGTCTGGTCTGTTCATGGGAATAGTCGAGACCCAAGCCTTTGGATAGGAAATTGGCAAAACCAGAAAGGAAGAGATTAATTTTTCCCTGGAGATGTTCTTTAATTAGAAATTGAAAAGTCGACTTTGCCTTTAAAATTTATCATGCTTAAATGGAAGAAAGAAGATTGTTCCTGGAAAAGTGAAAGGCCTGAATCTTCGAGAGATTTAATAAAACAGGGTTAAAATTGAATGGTAATTAAGGAGAAAGTTAGAGGAAGGTATTTATGAAAAAAAGGAGGTCTTTATGATAAAAAAACTTTGGCTGGTTTTCTGGGGGTTTGTTTTATTTGGTTTATTGAGCGGTCATTTCCTTTCGGCTCAAAATTTACTTGAGTCTTTAACCAAGCCTCAATCTGGCCGAACGATGAGAGCCACTACCGGAAATCCTGTCGATAATTCCGATTCATTAAAGATAGGTATTGGAGAAACCAAGGTGGTTGCTTTGCTTCCAGGGCCTGGCGAGATCAAACATATCTGGATGACAGCTTCCTCCTTAGATATTAGATACCCGCGAGCTCTTGTTCTGAGGATATACTGGGATGGATCGGATGTTCCTTCTGTGGAAACGCCCATTGGTGATTTCTTTGCCGTCGGAAATGGTATGTTAGCTACTGTCAATTCACTGCCAGTTAAAGTGAGCTCTTACGGGCGTGGCTATAACTGTTACTGGCAGATGCCTTTTCGGAAAGGAGCCAAGATCACCATCACCAATGAATCAAACAGGGCCCCGGCAACTTGCTATTTCCAGGTGGATTGGGTTAAGTATGACCGCGAGCCTGAGTCGGTCATGTATTTTCATGCCCGCTATCACCAGGAATATCCACCCAAAATAGGAGAGCCGTACACAGTGTTTATCGGTGAAGGAAGAGGTCACTATGTAGGGACAGTTCTCTCCTCACAGAATGGCATTGGGCATTGGTTTGGCGAAGGCGATGATTTGTTCTATATCGATGGTGAAAAGGAGCCATCGATAGTGGGCACAGGGACGGAAGATTATTTCAATGATGCCTGGAATATGCGCGTTCATTCCGGTCTTTTTACTGGATGTACGGTCTTCGAACCTCGGGCGCCTGACTCGCGTGTGACGGCTTATAGATGGCATATTCTTGATCCAATTATTTTCTCTAAATCTTTAAAATTCATCATCGAACGACGGGGATTCATTATGACTTCCAAGGGGGAATTAATTGATCATTTCAAACCGCGGCCGGATTATTGGTCGTCAGTCTCCTTCTGGTATCAGGATTCTATCGCTAAACCATGGTGCGATTTTCCTCCTTATCAGGAACGGGTCAATCCAGAAATTATTCTTCATCTGCCCAAGATTGTTGACAAAATCCGTCATTCTTCTGGTATTACTCTTGAGGTAAATCCTTATAATCGAGCCACTTGGACCAAGCCCTGGTTCCGGGTCAAAAATGACACTATTGGTTCTTGGATTGAAATTCCTTTTGAGATTAAAGAAAAAGGACGCTATTCGATTTCGTTATTTCAGCTCTTGCGGGAAGATAACGGCATCTGGAAGGTTTATTTAGATGGTCGGGAACTTTACGAAGTGGGAGAGTCACATATTCCTGGAGGTTATCGAGTCAGCCTGGTGAATCAGCTGCCTCCCGAAATGATTAATAAAACCCTGGATTTTTACAATGTCTATAAGAAGAACGAGCATGAAGATTACATCTATGGGCAACGCAGAGAAGTGAAGATAGGGTTGTTTAAATTAGAACCGGGTGTACATTATCTTAAATTGGTTTGTATTGGAGCAAATCCATTATCTGTTCATCCCGAAACTGGGAAGCCTGGCTATAATCTGTCAGCTGATGTCCTTTCTATTCGCAAAATTCCCTTCGAAAATATGGACAAGTGGATTGAAAAAATGCTTTCTCTGGAATCAGATAAAAAATGAGTTAAGGTTGATTTAATAAATAGAGAAGTTATAGCCAGATAGAGAGGGACGAAGTGAATTAACAGGTGATTAATTTTTCAGCTGTTGAATCGTTTTTTTGATTTTTTCCTGACGGGGATCTATTTCCAGGGATTTCTGGAATAAATCCAGAGCCTTCTTCTTTTCTCCCAGGGAGAGAAAACATTCTCCCAGGGAATTGAGGAGAGAAGTGTTGGTTCCGAAGTTTTCCAGGGCCTGTCGGTAATATTGAACGGCTTTGGCGAAATTACCCAGAGCCTGATTCGTCTTACCCAGCAGAGTGATGAGTTCATATTTTTGCTGGATTTGTTTTTCAAATGGCTGAAGTATTTTCAGGGTTTCCTGATAGTGACTGAGACTGAAATTGACTCTGGCCAAGGCTAGAGCATACTCAAAATTGCTGGGCTCCGCTGAATAGGCATTATTCAGAAGCACAAAAGCGTTTTGAAAATCTCTTTTATTATAAAATTGTTTCCCCAGAAGATAGGAGATCTGATATTGTTCAAAGTTGTCTTTTTGGGATAAGGACATTACCCAGGGACGGGGAAGACTTGAGGAAGTAACGACAAAGATATCCTGGCGGTTGGCGATTTCGACTCCATTTCCGTCCAGTAATGAGACATTTATCTTGTAATATCCTGGTTTGAAGCTAATCAAAGGCACGGATTCAAGGAAGTTTAAATTATTCTGGTAAGCCTTGAGGGGTCGGGTAAAACTTTTTATTATTTTTTCTTCCTGGGAAAAAGTATATTTCAATAATCCATCGGTATATACTTTTTCCGGCAGAGACCATATTTGGAAAAAGACAAAAAGAGTATCGCGAGGATTAAAAACTTTTCTGGGTTGAGAGTAAATTCGGTGGTCGGCCAGAGAGAAGGGAGTTGATTTTGTTTTTTGAGGTTCTATCGGTACTATGTTGAAGCCTAAAAGAAGAGGGGTCATAGTGAATTTTTCTGATTCGGGAATTTTTAAGGAAACTTCATAAGAAGTGAATTCTTTAGAAATTCTGTTTTTCATTAAGAAAGAGAAGCGAAAATTTCCTGGGATAAGAGGGAATTTCCCGGTGAAATCGAAGGGTCGATAACGGATTGATTCAAATTGTTGAGGAGCGAAGTTTAAGCGGACTGTTTTTTCAAATTGGTAAATTAAATTTTGTTCGGTGTCGTAAAGGATTCCATTGAAATCGAGAGAGGTATAGACATTATTTTCATAACTTCCCATAGAAAGATTTTTTGGCTCCAGAGAAAAGTGGACAAAGGGAATACCAGATTTGTCTTTGAAAACATAAAGTTGAGCATTTGAATCTATATAATTAGTGGAATATTCCACTTCAATAATGTCCTTATACTGAATGAATTTTTTAGCGTAAGTATCATCAATACTACGAATAAGAGCTCCATCTATACTTTGAATCAAGGCAACCGAGGCCATTGAAGGGTGATGGGTAGCCGGTTCGTTGGGGATCAGGGAGAGAGAGGCTTGGGCCAGCATGGGTTGAATTTCCTCTAGTCGATAATAGGCCGCCATGACATCTGTTGGGTCTTTCATGAAGTAACTGGCCAGGAGAGTTTGGGGCCCCATCATGGCCGGGTTATAGAGAATATAGTCTCCAATCCGGCCTTTCTGGAAAAATAACAGGTTAAAAGCAGGGGGAAGCCCGTGTAAATCTATTCCTTGATAAGACCATAGTTCGGCGGGATAGTAAGCATCGTTGCCTTGAAATATCCGAATGTCATTGGGGGCACCCAGAATGATGTATACTTTTCCTCTATCTGTTTTCCAGCCGGGTTTACCGGCATATTTATACCGGCGGTTGACGTAGTTTAACCGCCGGTAGTGTTCTTCCCGAAATTCGTTTTTTTCTGTTCCCGGAGTAGGGTCTCTGCGGCGCCAGAATGCTTCAATAAATAAATCTCTTTCTTTAGAATTTTTTAAATTTAAAAAAACATCTTTTTCAATAGGAGTTATAATATAAACTACTTCTTCTTCCAGCCAGTGACGATGCTGTTCAGTGAGTTGGGGATATTTATGCTGAGAGTAAGTAGGATTTAATGAAGTGGAGACAAAGATAATAGGGAGAATAATTAAGAGTAATTTTGAATTTAGGTCTTTTAGCCAGCTGAAGAGGCCTCTGGAAGGAAAAATAGAAAAAATCATTGTATTACAAACGAAGTTATTGTTTGTCTTTTGGTAGTTCTTAAATAATATTGGTAGAACATGAATATTTTTAAATTTTTTTCGATCTAATTTCTTTACTCTTTTCTTTGGCTCTTAAAATAACACTATTTTGTTGGGGAAGTCAATTTCAACTCAGAGGAGAAAAGTATTTTCGGGACTGGTCTGATCTTAAATTCACATGTTAGGTTTACGAGTTTTGTTTCTTTTTACGGAAATGAATAGAGTAAGCGAATTAACTTTTTCTGAATTTCCTTGGTTTTTCCTTAATCTTCAGAAGAAGGAACATGGCCGTTAGGGTCAAGATAAGAGAAAGGAGAAAAGGCACTATTTTTCCCCATTTATCCCAGAGAAGGCCGGCGATGAAGGAAGCAGGCAGAGCGCAGAAACCGATGACCATCTGGTAAGCGCCCAGGATACTGGCCTTGAAAGAGGCCGGAGCCAGCTCAGCCACCAGAGTTTTACTTACTGGTTCAAGAGCTCCACGATGCAGACCATAGAAAATGAAAGCTATAATCAGGAGAGTTTTATTCTCGCTCAGGATAAAAAGCAAGCAGACAAACACCCAGAGGCTGTAACCTATCCAGAGTACTTTTTTTCGGCCAATGCGGTCCGCTAATTTTCCAAAGGGAAGAGAGGAAAGGAAAGCAAAGGCGGAAAAAACCAGATAGAGTACCGGAACAGAGGTTGAGCGGAAACCTGATTCTTTGGCAAAAATCAGGAGAAAAGAATAACTGAAAGAGCCCAACGCAAAAATAGCGCTGAGGAAAAAGAGGAGTCTTAAGTTGGCGTCAAGATGATGGAAGTCATATCCCTTGTAGACGCGGCCAGAAGGAGCTTTTTTTTCCCGGATAAAAATGATAATCAGAAGGGTCCCAATTACCGTTGGGAGGGCCGCCAGAAGAAATAACTGGCGGTAACCAAGAAACTGGATAAGAAGAATACAGGTAATAATTCCGGCCACAGCTCCCAGGTGATCCATCGCTCGTAAGAGTCCGAAGTTTCTTCCCCGGTCGTAGTCGGTTGAAATATCCGCGACAATGGCATCTCGGGGGGCGCTGCGGATTTTTCCGCCCCGGTCGATGATCCGAAAGGGAATAAGGTGTTTCCAGGTAGGAGAGAGGGCATAACCGAGGCGGGAGATGGCTCCTAACAGGTAACCTGTCCAGATAAAGATCTTTCGTCTTTGGAATCTGTCAGAGAGATAGCCGGAGAGAGCCTGGGAGAGAGAGACAATCGCTTCTCCTAGGCCATCTATAAATCCCAGAACAGACATATTGGCTCGGAGGACAACTGTGACAAAAAGCGGCCAGACGGGATAGATCATGTCTGAACCAAAGTCATTGAGGAAAGAAGCTAACGCAAAAATGTTGATTATTCTTTTCTTTTCAGAAGAGGTTTTATGGTCAGCGGTTGAATTCATCTTTTTACCTTGCCTGGCGTTTTGCTTAAAAAGATAATTCATTTTTATGCAATTTTTAGCCTTTTAATATACACCCGAGAGCTTACCAGTTCAACGGAGAGATGAGGTGATGGGTTTAGCCCTCTGAGTGGATCAAGATCATAGAGAGTGGAGGTGGCTTCATTTTGTCCTTTCTTAAACACTTGATTTATCAATTAGGGGAGGGATGAGTTCAATCATGTGTAAAGACTTTGTTTTATTGGCTTTTAAAGCACAAAGTGATGAGAAAGCAACCTAAAAATGGATAAATAAATCATAAGGTAACAAATTTCCTTTCTTGACGGGGGGTTTTCGGTGTGATAAATTTCGCCTAGATATGGAGGAGTAAATGGGGTTTTTCCAGACATTGAGTAGGCATAAGGCGTTGACGAGTGTCTTAGTTTTACTGGGCCTAGTCATTATCATTCTAGTTCAAAATAGAGATTATGTTCAATTTCGAGTCTTCTTCTGGCAATTTTCGGCTCATAAAGTTCTTTTTATAGCTGGAGTTATGAGCTTTGGTTATTTATTGGGAAAATTGATAGAATTTTCTTTAAGAAAATGAAGAACTCTTATTTTTTAGATGGGTGATTTCCATGGGGAATGAATAACGGCTGTAGTTGAGAGAGAATAGAGAGATTTCAGGTTTCCTGAAGTACTTCTGAAAATAATAACATTTTTACATTTTTTGAAGAAACACAATGACCCGAAGTAATGAAAAGCAAGATCGGGTGAGTAAATTAATAAAAGAGATAAAGGCTTTAAAAAAAGAAGTAGCCAGCTTAAGAGAAAGTGCTATTCGTTATAAAACCCTGTTTGAGTCAGCTAATGATGCTATTTTTGTCATGGAGAATGATCGTTTTATTGATTGCAATCAAAAAGCAGCTGAGATGTTCGGATGTCGGCGAGAGGATTTGATTGGAGAAACTCCCTATGAAAAGTTTTCACCTCCTTATCAACCAGACGGAGAGCCCTCTCAAAAGAAGGCCCTGCAAAAAATAGAAGCTGCTTTTGCTGGCCAGCCTCAATTTTTTCCCTGGACTCATTGTCGCTTGGATGGTTCATTATTTGAAACAGAAGTGAGCTTAAGCCTGATTGAGATTGGTCCCAAAAAAAGCCTTCTGGCTATTGTCCGAGATGTAAGTGCCCGGAAGAGGGCAGAGGAGGCTCTCCGTCGAGCCCAGGAACATTATCAGGAACTTTTCACTCAGATTCCAATAGGTCTTTATAGTACCACTCCCGAGGGGGAAATCTTGGATGTTAATCCGGCCCTGGTGGAAATGTTGGGTTTTCCGGATAAAGAAAGCTTTAAAAAGATAAAATCTTTTGATGTTTATGTGGATCCGCAGAAAAGGGAGAATTTGAAGACCCATTTGGAGAAGGAGGGAGTTGTCTATGGATATCAGGCTCGATTTAAACGTCGGGATGGCAAGATTATCTGGGTTAAAATGACCACTCGAGCCATTCGAGATAATGTCGGCAAGATTATTCGTTATGAGGGGGCAATTGAGGATATTACTCAACAAAAAGAGTCAGAAGAAGCTCTCCGGCAAAGTGAGACTTTTCTGGAAAATGTCCTTTATAGTATTCAAGATGGGATTAGTGTTCTGGATACCGATCTGAATATAATCATGACCAATCGAGTAATGGAGGATTGGTATGCCTCTAATCTCCCTTTAGTCGGTAAAAAATGTTACCAGGCTTATCACAATAGTTCCCATCCCTGTCATCCCTGTCCTTCTCTTCGCTGTCTCAAATCCGGTCGGACAGAGAAAGAGATTGTTCCCGGACTTAAGGGATCACCCGTCGAATGGATTGAACTTTTTAGTTATCCTCTCAAAGACCCTTTGACGGGGGAAATAGAGGGGGTAGTCGAGTTTGTTCGTGACATCACTCCCCAGAAAAAGGCTGAAGAGCTAATTCAAAAATCTTTAGAGGAGAAAGAAATTCTGCTCCAAGAGATTCATCATCGGGTGAAGAATAATCTGCAAATTATCATCAGTCTTCTCCGTCTTCAGGCTTCTTCAGAAGAGGATGCTCGCCTTATAAATATGTTTCGAGAGTGTCAGAATAGAATTATGGCCATGGCTTTTGTCCATGAGAAGTTGTACCAATCGCGAGATTTTACCCGCGTAAATTTTACTCAATATATTCATGATTTTGCTCAAGAATTAGGAACTGCTTTTGGAGTCCAGAAGAAGGGTATTGAACTTATAACAGAATTAGAAGAGATCGAGCTGGATATTAATCGGGCTATTCCCTGTGGTTTAATTTTTAACGAACTCTTGACCAATGCCATTCAACATGCTTTTCCAGGAAAGAAAAAAGGAGAAATAATCATTCGTTTGCAGCGGGAGGATAAAGACCAGATTTCCTTTGAAGTCCGGGATTCAGGAGTTGGTTTGCCCGATAACTTTGATTTGGATATGCCCAAGACTTTAGGCTTAATGTTAGTTAAATCTCTCACAGCTCAGATAAATGGTCATTTGGTCATTGATAGAACAAACGGCACGGGTTTTAAAATTATTTTTCCAGGTTAGTCAGCGGTATCTTCCCCATTCTAGCCCCAAGGTTGGGGAGAATTTTACACTATTTTCAGGGGAATTAGTTGGTTTGAAGAAACCATGATTTTCTTGTACGGTTGACATTCTTTTTTCCAGATTATATTTTACTTGCGTTTATTTGTTTAATTAAAAAGAAGGTTCAAGCTCAGGTTAAAGAGAGTTCTATCATCAGGATGGTTAACAAAAAAGGCAAAGCCCCGGTCACCGAGCTGGCGCGGGACATGGGATTGCTCCATGTGACTATGATTGGTGTGGGAGCAATGATCGGGGCCGGGATTTTTGTTTTAACCGGCATTGCGGCCGGAGTTGCCGGCCCAGCCCTGATCCTTGTCTTTGCTTTTAACGGATTGGTGACAGGGCTGACCGCCATGGCTTATGCCGAATTGGGTTCCTGTTATCCTGAAGCAGGAGGAGGATATTTATGGGTCAAGGAGGCTTTGCCTCAACCCAATGGTTTTCTCTCTGGCTGGATTAGCTGGTTTGCTCATGCCGTAGCCTGCAGTCTTTATGCCGTGGCTTTTGGCGCTTTTAGTTATGATCTTTTTAAAATAGGTGGGCTTGATCTGGGCCGGGTAACTTCTTTTCTTCCTGGGGCTGATAATCATACTGCAGTCGCCAAGTTGATGGCAGTAATCGTTGTTCTTTGTTTTGTCTATATTAACTACCGGGGGGCCAAGGAGACAGGTCAGGCTGAAAGTCTAGTCACCATTCTTAAGATTGTCATCATTACTCTTTTTATTGGTTTCGGATTATATGCCATGTTTTTTGGCAAATTGGAGGAACCCTGGTCGAGCCATTTCGAGGGATTTTTTCAGAAGGGCCCTCTGGGTCTAATTATGGCCATGGGATTAACTTTCATTGCTTTTGAGGGCTACGAGATAATTGCTCAGTGTGGTGAAGAAGTAAAAAACCCGAAGAGGAATATCCCCAGGTCAATTTTTCTTTCTCTGATTATTGTCGTCCCTATATACATTTTAGTGGCCTTTGTAGCTTTGGGTGCGGTTACTCCTCCTGATGGTCAACCGTCCTGGATGTATCTTGGTCAGAAAGGTGAACTGGCGATGATTGAAGCAGCCGAGCATTTTATGCTCGGGAAGTTGGGCAGGATTATCTTTTTGATTGGCGGGCTGTTTTCGACGATGTCAGCTCTTAACGCCACGATTTATTCTTCTTCTCGGGTGAGCTTTGCTATGGGACGTGATCATAATTTGCCGGGTGTCTTTGGATTGATCCATAAGAAAAAAAGAACTCCTCATATGGCTATTTTCTTTTCGGGAGCATTGATCATCTTAATGGCTGTCGTCTTGCCCATTGAAGACATTGCCAGTGCGACTGATGCTATGTTTTTAATTCTTTTCATCTTCGTCAATCTGGCCGTGATCAACCTTCGTAAGAATCGCCCTGACCTTGATCGTGGTTTTAAAGTTCCCTTATTTCCCTATCTTCCTCTTTTAGCCACTTTTCTTAACCTGGGACTGGCTGTCTTTCTCTTCTTTTATCGGCCCCTGGGGATATGGGTTTGTCTGGGATATCTTCTTTTGGGAATCATTCTCTATTATTTTTATTCCCGGAAAAAAGAATTCGAAGCCAAAGCCGCTCCGATCGTGCATGCCGAGCAACCGGTTTTCCAGCTTGGCCCGCGGAATTTTCACCTGCTGGTTCCGGTCGCTAACGAAAATACGGTCAGTCAACTTCAACAATTTGCCATCAAAATAGCCAAGGCTTACGAAGCTGATATTACCAATCTTCATGTTATTAAAGTTCCGGCTCAGCTTCCTCCCAGTGAGGGCCGAAAATATCTGGACCAGGCTCGAAACCTGCTGAATAAAGCTGTTGATTTAGCAGAAAAAGAAGAAATTCCTGTCTATTCACTGGTTAAATTAACTCACAATGTTCCCAAGGCCATCATTGAAACCTGTGAGCAAAGGAAGATTGACTTGATGATCCTCGGTTGGGAAGGAGAAGTGCCGGCCAGAGATCGTGTTTTTGGGACAATTTTAGATGAGATTATCCTGAATACAGTCTGTGACATTGCTTTGGTTTGTCGAGCTCCTACTCAAGAGATGACCATAGAAAGAATCCTTATTCCAGTTAGTAATTTAAAGTATGCGCTTTTGTCTTTAAAACTGGCTGAGGCCCTTACTCTGGAGAAGCAATCGCCCATCGTGCTTTTTCATGCTACGGTCAGACAGGACATCGAGGAAATTATCCGTCAATACCGGGAGGAACTGGCTAGATTGAAGGAGGAGATAGAGCCCTCCCGCTATGAGATTGTAGTTAAGCGAACGGCCAGAATAGGTGAAGCTATCCTGGCTGAGACCCAGCATCATGACCTGATCATTATGGGGGCACCGGAAGAAGGCTTGGTCCGTCGGGCTTTGTTTGGTGACTTGCCTGTTCAGATTGCCCGGGAAACAGAGGTTCCTCTTATTTTGACCAAGAAATATACAGGTGATGTAAAATCCTGGTTCCAGAAATTTTTCGGCTCCCGGAAGACAACCCTTGATAAACCATCCTGAAAAGGCGCTCCTTTCACCTTTTGTCTTTTAAAACCTCAAGAAAATCTCCAGAATATTCTCCAACCTGAATAAATTATTTATTAATTTGTCGATCGATTGATGATTCATCTCTTTGTCCAGGGGAGGGGAGGATAAGATTTTTCCAGGAATTATTTGTCTGTCTTGCTTATGCGTTAAAAATTATTATCATCTGAAATAATAAATTATCTATTGACATTAATAATTAATTTCTGTAATAAAAATATGCATTGATAAATAATATATTATTTCCTAAAGAATTGATTGATGTTTCATCTAAATCAAGCGGGGATGTGCCAGAAAAGGGGAAATGGCTAGCCATCCGGCATAATTCAAAGGGAAGCGCATTTTTTTCTCAGGAAGGGGAAGTAACTTCAATCTTGAAAAAAGTTACTCCTCTGAAGGAGAAAGCTGTTTATTTTTCAGGATTAATTCACTTTTCTCCAGGAACATAACGGCCTGATCTGGCCGTAATTTTTTTATGAAGGAGTCATTTTTTGGCTTTAGTTTTGGGGAAATTATTTTAAGGAGTGTTCATGCGTAAAAAAATTGGTGTTTTTGTCTGTCATTGCGGGATTAACATCGCCGGAACAGTCGATGTCAAGAGGGTGGCCCATGAACTTTCTGAGTTTCCGGGTGTAAGTTATGCGGTTGATTATGTCTATATGTGTTCTGATCCAGGTCAGAATCTGATCATCGAAACAATTCGCGACAAGAAATTGGATGGTGTGGTCGTTGCCTGCTGTTCGCCTAATCTTCATGAGTCGACCTTTCGTCGGGCCGCTCAATCGGCCGGATTAAATGCCTTTGAATGTGAAATAGCCAATATCAGGGAGCAATGCAGCTGGGTTCACAAAGAAAAGGAAAAAGCTACTGATAAGGCCATCAAGATTACCAGAGGAATTGTCGAAAAGCTGCGTTGGAATGAACCTCTTCAACCTATTAAGGTGCCTGTAACTAAGCGAGCCTTAATTATTGGCGGAGGCATTGCTGGTATTCAAGCAGCTCTGGATTTAGCCAATAGTGATATTGAGGTTGTTCTGGTGGAGAGAAATCCCTCGATTGGTGGACATATGATTCAGCTCTCGGAAACGTTTCCCACCCTCGATTGTTCTCAGTGTATATTGACGCCGAAGATGGTGGAAGTGTCCAAGCACCCTAAGATTAAACTCTATACTTATAGTGAAGTTCAGGAAGTTAGTGGGTATGTGGGCAATTTCCAGGTTAAAATTTTAAAAAAGCCCAGGTATGTGGATCCGGACAAGTGTACTCTTTGTGATGAATGTACCCAGATCTGTCCGGTGGTGGTCCCCAATGAGTTTGATTTAGGTCTAACGGGAAGAAAAGCGATTTATATTCCTTTTCCTCAAGCAATTCCAGCCACCTATACTTTAGACATTGAGGCTTGTCCCGGAATATTACCCATTGCCTGCGGCAAATGCTGGGATGTATGCGAACCCCATGCTATTAATTTCGACATGAAGCCTGAAGTAGTCGAGGAAAAAGTTGGAACAATAGTAGTCGCCACGGGCTATGACTTGTATGACAAGAAATATATGGCTGAGTATGGCTACGGCAAATATCCTGATGTTCTGGATGGCCTTCAATTTGAACGATTGCTCTCGGCTTCCGGTCCCACCAGAGGAAAAATTCTTCGTCCTTCGGACCATAAAGAACCCAAGGAAATCGTTTTTATTCAATGTGCGGGTTCTCGTGATCCTGAGCTCCACAATAAATATTGTTCCAAAATTTGTTGTATGTATACGGCTAAACACGCCAAGCTTTATAAACATCATGTACCTGATGGGCAGGCTTATGTTTTTTATATTGATATCCGGGCAGGCGGCAAGGGATACGAGGAATTTGTCACGCGGACAATGGAAGACGAAGGGGTTCTTTACCTGCGGGGGAAGGTCTCCAAGGTTTTTGAAGAAAATGGGAAGTTGGTAGTCTGGGGGGTTGATACTCTGGCTGGTCAGGATATTGAAATTCGGGCAGACATGGTGGTTCTGGCTATGGCCATTCGGCCTTCTTCCGGAGCGGAAAAATTGGCCAAAATCCTCAAGGCAGCTCAAGATACTGATGGCTTTTTCGCTGAGGCCCATCCCAAATTAAGACCGGTAGAGAGTTTGACAGCCGGCATTTTCTTGGCCGGAGTAGCCCAGGCTCCGAAGGATATTCCTGATACCGTAGCCCAGGCCGGAGGAGCAGCGATTAAAGTTATGTCCATTCTCTCTCAACCGGAGTTACTCCATTCTCCTTTAGTGGCTCAAGTTAATGAGCCTCTTTGCACGGGTTGCGGCATGTGTATTGAAGTCTGTCCATTTACAGCTTTGACCCTTAAGGAGGGGAAAGCTGAGGTTAATGAGGTTCTCTGTGAAGGATGTGGCACGTGTGCCGCTACCTGCCTCCGCTCAGCTATTGAAGTGCGGAATTTAACCCATCTGCAGGTTCACGATATGCTGAGCGTTTGTTTAGGAGGATTGAAATGAACTCTGAGCATGAACCCAGAATTGTGGCCTTTCTGTGTAAATGGTGTTCTTCAGCCGGTTCCGATATGGCAGGAGTTTCGAGGTTGGAATATCCTCCCAATGTCATCCCTATTACTGTGATGTGCTCCGGGAGTGTGTCTCCCTTATATATTCTTTCAGCTTTTAACCTGGGAGCAGATGGAGTGCTTGTTTCCGGCTGCCATCCGGGCGATTGCCATTACATTAAAGGAAATATGTATGCCCGGAGAAGAATGGCTTTGCTGAAGGAACTTCTTCCCTATATAGGACTGGAACCGGAAAGGTTCCAGATGTCCTGGGTATCAGCGGCTGAAGGGCTTAAGTTTACCCAGATTATTAAAGAATTTGTTGAGCAGCTAAAACCTCTGGGACCGCAGACCCAGTTGAGGAGGTATCTCTGATGGTTGACCTGGAAAGAATCAAAGATGAGGCCAGGCGTCTTCTCAAAGAAGGTGAGGTGAGAGGAGTTATCGGGTATGTGCAGGGTCCCAAAGGGGTTTGGGCTGTCCCTGCCCTTATTCAGAATCCAGATGATGTTGACCGTCTTATCTGGAATCCCACCTGTATCCATAATTTAAGCCTTTTTGTTGTGGAGGAGAAAAAAGACCAGGCCCGTCAGAAAGAACCGGACAAAAGACCCCTGGCTGTGGTGGTTAAAGGATGTGACAGTCGGGCGATAAATGTTCTTCTTCAGGAGAAATTCATCGAGCGGGAAGAGGTAATTCTTTTAGGAATATCGTGCGAAAACAGTGGTGTGGTGGATCAGAAAAAACTCGTCTCCCTTCTTCACGGTCAAAAAATTGAAGACATCGTTTATGGTGATAATGGTCATATTGTGGTGGCCATTAATGGCGAGCGGCGGGTGTTTGCACCAGATGAAGTGCTGGCTGATAGATGTCTGGAATGTCGGGCTAATTTCCCGGTTATTTCTGATTATTTTTTTGGCGAAAAAATTGAGAGAGAATCCGCACCATCGTTTACTCAGGTAGAGGAAATAGAGAAGATGCGGTTGGAAGAGCGCCGCCGCTTTTGGGAAAAAGAGATGGCCCGCTGTCTCCGCTGTTACGCCTGTCGGTCAGTTTGTCCTATGTGTTATTGTGCTGAATGTGTGGTCGATCCCATAAGTTTTGCTGTTGAACCAACAACCTCAGCTGAAGAGAAAGCCAAAAAGATTAAGTGGATTGAAAAATCGCCCCTTCTCTCGGAGAATTTTGTTTATCATCTAGTTCGAGCCATTCACCTGGCCGGGAGATGTGTTGATTGTGGAGAGTGTGAGAGGGTTTGTCCGGAAGGAATCCCGATTCGACTTCTAAATAAAAAATTAGAGAGGGAGGCCTTGCGTCTTTTCAATTATGTGGCCGGGATGGATAGTCAGGCCCCCTCTCTTTTTTCAACCTTCAAAGAAACTGATCCAGAGGATTTTATAAGGTGAAGCCATGGAGAAAATATTGAAAAAATCTGATCTAGGGAAATGGGTAGCCAAGTTAACCGGATTTGATTTGTACGGCCCCGTCCGGGAGAATGACCATTGGGAATTTATCAAGATTTCCCATCTGGAGAGCTTTCCGGAAGATTATACTCAGGTCAATGTTCCGCTGAAAAAAGTTGTTCTTCCGAATCGAGAAGTTCTATTTCAATTTGAAGATAATCGCAATGGAGGGCCGCATCTCCAGGAGGTCTTGCCGGAAGAAAAGGAGGTCATTGTTTTCGGAGTCCGGCCCTGTGATGCTCAGGGAATAGCTCTATTAAGCAAAGTTTTTAGTGGAGGTATTCCGGATATTTACTTTGAACGGCGGAGAGAGCAAGTTTACGTGGTAGGCTTGAGTTGTTACCCGATTCCAGAGGAAAGCTGCTTTTGTCTTTCTGTCGGGGGAGGACCTTTTTCAACTCAAGGAATGGATATCCTGTTGAGTGATCTGCGCGGCAGTTATTTTGTTGAGATCTTGACCCCTAAAGGCGAAAAGCTGATNAGACTGGGCCAAGAGTATTTCTCTGATCCGACAGATAAGGATAGGCATAAGAAGAAGCAACTGGAGAAGAGAGCCAGAGAAATGTTTGCTCGTCAGATTCAAGGGGTCGAGAAAATACCGCCAGTGCTGCAGAAAATGTTTGAAGCCGGGTTCTGGCGGGAGGAGTCGTTCCGGTGCCTTAAGTGTGGAATCTGTACCTATTTGTGTCCGACCTGCCATTGTTTTGACATAGCTGATGAACTTTCATCTCCTGCTCCTCTCCAGGGTAAAAGAGTCAGGATTTGGGATACCTGTCAATTCCCGGATTTTACCATGCACTCTTCCGGGCACAATCCCCGGCCGGATAAAGCTTCCCGCTTGAGACAGAGGATAATGCACAAGTTTCTCTATTTTGTTGAAACTTTTGACGATATCATGTGTACCGGCTGCGGCCGTTGTGTGGCCAAATGTCCGGTGGGGATCGACATCATTGATATTTTGAACAAGGTGGCCAGCCATGGAGCATAATCCGTATTTACCGCAATTAGCTCGGATAATTTCCATCAAGGAGGAGGTGGGAGGCTCCAGACCAATTAAAAGCTTTCGTATGGAGCTTCTTAATGGGAATCGGTTTGACTTCAAGTGCGGTCAGTGTGCCATGATCTCAGTATTTGGCAAAGGGGAGTCGATGATTTCCATATCCTCATCTCCGCTGGAAAAAGAGTATTTACAGTTCAGCGTTCTCAAGATGGGCCGGGTGACCACTGCTCTGCATGAGATGGAAGAAGGAAGTATAGTTGGCCTTCGGGGTCCTTATGGGAATGGTTTTCCTCTGGAGGAATGGAAGGGAAAAAACTTGATTTTTATCGGCGGTGGAATTGGTCTGGCTCCCATCTGGTCAGTTCTCCAGACAGCTCTCCGTCGGAGAGAAGATTTTGGACAATTAACTCTTTTTTATGGAGCTCGAACCTCCCGGGATTTAGTTTTCAAGGACGAGCTGAAGAAATTGAAAGAGACAATTCCGGTCTATTTGTCTATCGATGTGGAGGAGCCAGGCTGGAATGAGTATGTGGGATTTGTGCCCCAGAATGTCCTGGAGAAAAAGCCTTCTCCGGAGCGGGCGATAGCAATCACCTGTGGTCCACCGATTATGATCAAGTTCGTCATTAAAGGTTTACAAGAGCTGGGTTTTCGGGACGACCAAATTTATACCACAGTTGAGAATAAGATGAAATGTGGTATAGGTAAATGCGGCCGTTGTAATATCGGCCATCATTATATTTGTAAAGATGGGCCGGTTTATTCCTGGGCCAAGCTTAAAACTCTTCCCCAGGAATATTAAAATCGCCAGGAGAGAAATCGGGGAAGATTTTAAGGGAAAAAAGACAAGGAGGGAAAATGGTAAATTTAGAAACTTTAAGGCAGTTCGACATTTTTAAGGATTTGACCGATGCCGAACTGGAAAACATTCAAAGCATTGCTAAACTAGAGAGATTTAAAGCCAATACTAGAGTTTTTGAAGAAGATTCTTTAGCCGTAAAAATGTATCTTGTGTTGAAGGGAAGAGTCGAGATTAGATTACGAAAAGCGGCTGGTTTTATGCCGATTACGATAGATGTAGTTGGCCCGGGAGAGATATTTGGTTGGTCAGCAGTCACCAATCCCTTTACTTTTACGGCCGGCGCCTGGACAGTAGCTGATACTGAATTAATTTCTCTTAATGGAGAGGTCCTGCGGAAGCTCTTTAAGATTAATAATCATTTGGGCTATAAAGTAATGATGCAAATTGCGGCGGTTATCTCCAAGAGATTTCGGGCTTTAAGCAAAAAATTAGTCGAGTTTTTACCCGCTCAATCAGTGGGTGGAGAAAGTTAAAAGTAACTCATGAATCTTTATCTCACCTGCCGGGCTCAGAAGTAATCACTTAAAAGTCAGACATTAAGCTCTAAAGTAAGGATCCGCACTAGGAACTTGAGCAGCCAAAAATATTCTAGGATCCAGCAAGGCAGAATACGACAGATCGGCTAATAATTGTTGAGATTACTCAGGTTTCAAGCGGGGCGCAGCCTTTATCTTTTCTTAAGTTCAGTTCTATATCCACCCTGTCTGGAATTTTGTCTTGGTCAGGAGTGCCCGGTTTTCCCGGTTTTTTCGACCTCGGGTATTTAGAGCGACGATAGGCCGCAATATCTGGCTTGAGATGAAATATTTTATTTTATTTCCTTGAATAGTCTCAAAATTTGTCAATTTTTTAGAGATAATTTCGACTAATTTTAAGGAAAAGATGAAGAAGGTTTTTAGTTCGTATCATCAAATGAGATTATTTTTCTCCAGCAAAGGTCCGGAAAATCTGTCAATCTGGCAGAAAAAAAACCATTTTCTTCGCAGAATTTCAAAGTTAGTGAGTCAGAGTCCAGAGATCGGTTGTTTTCTTCAGGAATCATGTGATCTTCTCCGGGAATATGGTGATTATGACCTGGTCTGGTTGGGGATCTGGGACAAGGGGAAGAGTATTCTTTGTCCCCACGCAATATCGACCATAAATCCAAGTTTCAATCGTGTGCCTTTATTGAGTTTAAAAAGTCATCAACCTTTACTCACTCCTGAAATTGAAGCTTTACAGAAAGCCCAGCCAGTTCTGGCCTCTGTGCCGCGCCTAGTCAAAAAATATGAAGAATGGGCTGAAGTTTTGCTCCAATTAGGTTTAAATAATCTTGTTTCTTTTCCCCTCGTGGTACGCCAGCGGATTTACGGCCTTCTTAATTTATATTCTTCTATTCCTCGCAGTTATTCGGACGATGAATTTTCTTTGCTGGGGGAAGTAGCCGATCTTATTGCTTTTAGAATCCATGCTTATCAGGAGGAGATAAGAAAGAAGCGGCTGGAAGAGGAACTGGCGATTCATTCCCGCAAATTACGCAAGACAATGGAAATGACAATTCAGGCCCTGGCGGTGACTATTGAAATGAGAGATCCTTATACCGCCGGGCACCAGCGACGGGTCACTCAACTGGCTTCTCGCATGGCTCAGGAAATGAATTTAGAGGAAGATCAAATTCTCAATATTCGCTTAGCTGGAATAATCCATGATATTGGCAAAATTTATGTTCCGGTAGAAATTTTAACAAAGCCGGGGCGATTAAATGACTATGAAATAAGTATGATCAAATCTCACCCCCGTTTTGGGTTTGATATTATTAAAGAGACGGATTTGCCCAAAAAAATCGGGGAAATCATTCTTCAGCATCATGAGAGGATGGACGGTTCTGGCTATCCTTATGGCCTGGTTGGAGAAGAGATTCATCTGGAATCGCGGATATTAAGTGTGGCTGATGTGGTGGAAGCTATGTCCTCCCATCGGCCCTATCGGCCTGCTCTGGGGTTGGAAGCCGCCTTAGAGGAAATTGATCAACATAAAGGTTTCCTCTTTGATCCAGACGTAGTAGATGTTTGTCTGGATCTTTTTGAGGAAAAAAGATTTTGCTGGACTCGTGAAGAGTCCGTTTCAACAATCACTCATTAAGCCACTATTTTTCTTCCCCCTCATCATTCCTCCTAGGCGGCTTCCTCTGTCTTCGCTGTGAGGTTGCTGCCGCTTAAGGGTTTCTCTTCTCCTGAAGGTGAAGGGACCTGGTTTATCTCTTCTTGGCAAAAGCGAATAATTGGTATAATGTAATCTACTTGGTGGAGTTGGAATTTATCACCTCCTTGGTTATTCGCTTTTGAAGGAGGCTTTTGACGTTGACGCGGGAGTTTGAGAGAGTAAGACCGGAGAAGTTATGGCCTGAGATATCTTGTGAGGTATTAAATTAAATAATTAATTTCGTCCTGATATTAATTTGAAGGATTGGACTATGAAAGAAGCCATTGTCGTCAAGAACCTCACGCGGAGATTTGATGAATTAGTGGCTGTCGATAATATTTCTTTTTCAGTTGACCAGGGGGAATTGTTTGGCTTTCTGGGGCCGAACGGAGCCGGCAAAACCACTACGATTAACATTCTGGCCACTTTGCTCCGCCCGAGCAGTGGTCAGGCGTTTGTGGCCGGTTACGATGTTACCCAGCATTCCAATGAAGTCCGACGAAATATAGGAATTGTTTTTCAAGAGATCGCCCTTGATAGTAAACTGACAGGTCAGGAAAACCTTGAGTTTCATGCTATGATGTATGGGCTAGCTAAACAGGAACGGCTGTCCCGAATCCAGGAGGTTCTCCACCTGGTCAATTTAATAGAGAAGAGAGATGTTCTGGTGGAGAACTATTCCGGTGGGATGAAAAGACGATTGGAGATTGCTCGAGGCTTGATACATCGCCCGCGCGTTTTATTTCTAGATGAACCAACTTTAGGTCTGGATGCCCAGACAAGGCGTCACATCTGGGAATATATTCAGAAGTTAAATAAGGAAGAAGGAGTGACAATCATTCTTACCACTCATTACATGGAGGAGGCGGATAATCTCTGTCACCGCGTAGCCATCATGGATCAAGGGAAGTTTGTCGCTTTGGATACACCATCCCGGTTAAAGGATATTCTTGGAGGAGATGTTGTTACTTTAGAATTAGACCCTTTTTTTCCCGAAGTAAAATGTAAATTTGAATATTTATCTTGGATAAAAACGGTTAAAAGACACAAGAACAGTTTAGTTCTAACCATGGAGAAAGCCGAGAAAAGAATTCCGGAATTACTCCGGTTGGCCGAAGTAAATGGCAGTCGAGTAACTTCAGTCCATCTTCATAAACCAAGTCTGGAAGATGTTTTTCTTCATTTTACCGGCCGACGAATCCGCGAGGAAGAGGCCAGTTTGCAGGAGCGGAATCGAGATAGGTTTCGCCATCATTTCCGGAGGAGATGATGAGTTTCATTGCCATTTATGTTCTCTGGTTGAGAGAGATGAAAAGATTTTGGCGCGCTAAATCCAGAATTATTGGGGCTCTGGCGATGCCTCTCTTTTTCTTGGCTTTTCTTGGACTTGGGTTTAATCGAATGGGAGTCCCTGGTATGTCAAACCAGGTTGATTATATAACTTTTCTAGTCCCGGGAATTCTGGGTATGAGTTTATTGTTTTCCTCTACTTTTGGCGGACTATCGGTTCTCTGGGATAAGGAATTTGGTTTTTTGAAAGAAATTATGGTGGCACCGGTAAGTCGGGTATCCATTGTCCTCGGTCGGATCGCCGGAGGAGTAACCACCGCCTTGATTCAAGCCTCAATGATTCTGGCTGCCTCTCTTGTAATGGGCTTTAAGCCTTCTTCCTGGCTTGCAGTTGGATTAGCTCTTTTCCTCATGGTTTTTATTTCAGCCACCTTTCTTGGGCTGGGTCTCGTCTTTGCTTCCCAGATGAAGGATATGCAGGGATTCAGCATCGTTATGAATTTTGTTATTTTCCCGATTTTTTTTCTCAGCGGAGCTTTATATCCTGTTGAGAATTTTCCTTCCTGGTTACGGATTCTGTCTTATCTTGACCCTTTGACCTATGGTATTGATGGCTTGCGGGCTATTTTGATTGATAATTCTTCTTTTCCTCTGACCTTAAACCTGGGATTAGTTTTAATCGCCGCCACTGGAATGGTAATTCTAGGTGCCTATCTGTTTGAAAGGAGTGAAACCATCTAATGTCTTCTCCAGAAGACCTGGCCGGCCTTTACGCTCAGTCCCTGGAAGAAAAAACAAAAAAGCTTTACCAGATATTGGAAAAATTTGATTATTCTCCTCAGAAACTTAGAGTGGAGCCTTCTTCCTGGCAAGGATTTAGATTAAGAGGAAAATTCAAAATATACTCTCCACAGAAAATTATGGGCACGGATCCCTTAAAAGGGGAGGTTCATTTTTTCCAGTCTTTATGGCTATTCCCTTATTATCTCCAGAAGGCTATTAGAAAAACAGTGGCTCTAATTGTTTCTCGTTGGTCTAATTGGCCGGTTGATGGTTTTGAAATAAGGGGAGGTTACCAGAACAGGGAAGTCTTTCTGGTTCTTTCAGTTAAAAGGTCTTACCGCCAGAAGGCCTATGAAGCTTTAGCTAATTTATTGCTGGAGAAGGTGCCTTTTTTGGTAGGCGTGGCTATTCCCTCGCAGAAGAATGTCTTCGGAGCTGAGTTCATTACTCACTATATTTTTGGGCGGCGGATTATATCTCATTATCAGGCTTTTTTTCAGGCTAATCCTCATTTAATATCCACCTTGGTTACTCGGGTTAAAGAAATGGTTAGTCAGCTGGATTTTCCAGAAGTTTATGACCTTTATTGTGGAGTTGGCTTGTTTTCTCTTCTCTGTGTTCCTCCAGGGAAAAGGATTTCTGGAATTGACATTAATACCTGGGCTGTGGAAAGTGCTCGCCTTAACGCCCTTAATTTATCCAGACCAGAAGCATCATTTTTCTGTCAGGAGGTTGAAGAGTTTTTAGAGATCTCTTCGCTGTCAAGGCGTTCTTTATTTATGGTCAATCCTCCCCGAAGCGGTTGTAGAGCCCAGGTTATCAATCGATTATTAACCCTGAAGCCAACTTATCTTTGCTTTATCTGTTGTTCTTTCCCAGCTCTGGAGAAAAACGTGACTCCTTTTGTCAAGAAGGGCTACAGGATTCTTTCGTTGGCTGCTTTTGACCAGTTTCCGTTTGCTCCTTTTCTAGAAACAATTACCTTTCTGCGACGATGATTGGCAGCAATTTTCTATTTCTTGATGCCAAAAATGAAGCTTCACCTGGGAAAAACTTTTCTCTAGAATTCTCGATTGATGAAAAGCTGACCCGGTGAGTGAACGGGTGGCAATAAAAGAGGAAATAGGCCATAATGAACAGGAAGAAATGAATAAGTTTGAGAGAAGCCCCTGGACTAAGGATGATTGAGGGAGATGAAAAATAAAAACAGCGATCAACCCTGGAAACTCACCATTCGCCCCTATCGGGAAGAGGATGAAGAACAGGTTTTAAGTTTAGTCCGGGAGTTAGAGGCCGAACTTGCGGAGAAATTTCCTCATGTTCAGATTGAATCGGGGGTTAACACTTATCGGACTCGTTATTTAAAGAAGGGGAATAAATATGTGATTTATGTGGCTGAAGTAAATAATAAAATTGTGGGTTTTTTAATGGGCTATCCTTCTTTAGGCATTCCTGAAGTTGATAGTCTCTATGATGTTCTTCCTCTTGGGGAAGATAAAGTTCCTGAGGAATTTTACCTTCAAATGACCTTTGTTTCCCGGCCTTACCGCAATCGGGGAATTTCAACAGCTCTTCATCGAGAGATTATTAAATATGCTCTTGAACATGGTTACCGGGAAGTATATGCTTGTATTGCCAAATGGAATTTTCCTGAATTGCGGGTTATTCGTTCTCTTAAATTTGAATCACAAGACCTGGGGACACGATATCGTTTGAGTTTAAAATTGGACAAACGAAAATCTCGGCAGAAAAAGAGGTGAAGCAAATTTATGAGAATTAAGGGGTTTTTGGTCATCTTTCTCCTCGGGGGAATCATCGCTTTTCTTCTGTGGACGGTAAAAGGGAAGAAATCAAATCAGGTTACCCAAGAAATACAGGCCTTCTCTCAGGCAAAAATTAAACTTACCCGGGCTAATTTAACCGCCTTGGAACGAGCGGTTTTGAGTTATGTTCTCCAGCGGGGAAAATTACCTCAATCTTTAAAAGAGATACGCCAGTTATCGCCGATGGGCTTGAATCTTTATGATGCCTGGGGGAGGGAAATCAAGTATGAGCCGCTTTCTGCAGATAATTTTCGTTTAATTTCAGCTGGTCCAGATGGGGTTTTCGGGACCGATGATGACTTGTGGGAAGAAAACTGATTTCCCGAGGAAAGCCGTGAATTTTGGTTATGTGAATTTATCGTTTTTTTAATTTTTGAAAGTAGGATTTAATTTTTCTCACCAGGTTGTGGGGAGATTGAACGGGTTCAATAATCAGGGGGTCAATAGAGTGGCGGAAAGAGATCCGAGGCGAAAGGGATTGTTCGGTCGGATAAAGGCGGGCCTGGTATATTTTTCTTTTTTGGTCATCAGAGAGAATCTGGTAGGCTTCCTCAATTCTGGTTATTAGTTTTTCTTGTTCCAAAGGACTGAGGACAGAAGATGGTGAAGTGGGTAGGCTTTTCAACTCTTTTCTAATTAATTCTTTAATCTTTAAATAAGCATCTCTGATTTCATCAGGAGAAGCTTCCGGAGTAACATTTAGTAATTCATAGTAGTTGAGTTCCTCCCAGTTGGAAGGAAGACATGTCCGGGAAGATTTAGGTGGCATTGTCAGGAGAAAGTTGAAGAAGCTTTTGAGTTATTTCTTTAATGGCCTGAGCTATAGCACTATCTGGATAGATTTCGAGAAAAGGCTTTTTCTCCTTTAGGCTCAGATGAACTTTTTCGTCAAAAGGGATAATTCCTAAGAAATCGAGGTCGATGACCAGGTATTTCTGAACAACTTTGATCATTGATTCGCCTAAAAGCAAATCCTTTTCGTCCCGGGCTTTGTTAATGATCAGGGTAGGCCGGAAGTGTTTTAAAGCGGTGAAGAAAACCTGAGCATAAGTTCGGTCGCGGGAAATAATTTCATTTAAAAAACTGTAGACCGATTTTGAGGTGTCATGGATTTGTTCAGCAATGTTTTTGATGAAATCCTGAATCTGATAGTAATCAATATAAAGTTTAAATATACGGACAATACATGACTTAAGGAAATAATAAGCGTTTTCTATAGAGGTTGGTTCAGGGTTGATAACAATTACTCCCGGGTTAGAAAGGATGAAAAAATCTACTGTGTTATAAGCAGCTCCCGTTCCAATATCCACAATGACTCGTTTATTCTCGAACCCTTTAATATGGCGGATAAGTTTTAATTTTTTATAATAATTTAGATTAGCCGCGAAGAGAAGATTTTCCGTTCCTTTGACTAGCTTTAAATAAGGATAAGGAGTGGCTAGAGCCGTTTCATCCAGCCCGTTGACTTTATTGGTAATGAAGTGCCCTAGATCAAGGGGAGCTTCCTTCATTCCCAGAAATGTATGGAGGTTGGGCCCTCCTAAATCAGCGTCAATTAAGACCACTTCCTGATTTAAATTGGCCAGTTCAATTCCCAAACAGGCAGAGATGAAGGTTTTGCCTGTTCCCCCTTTCCCCCCACCAATTGACCAGATGGTTTTAGCCCGGGAAGAATGGTGGGTCAGGAGGGGAATTTTATTTTCCGAAAGTGGGTTGGGTTTTTTTCCCTGGCTCACTTGAGTGACACCTCTGGCAAAGGTGAACTTATTTTATTTGTTTTCATGTAAATTGTCGACTCTTGTCGCTGGAGCTATTTATAACTCCTTTTAGGCTTTTCTCTTATTACATTTCCATATTAGGGAAGAATTTTCAAGCCCATTATTAATTCCGGTTGGAGATTTTTCTCTCCCTCTAAAATTTTCAAACCTTAACGGGATACCTTTTGTACTTCCGGATTATCCAGATTATCGGAAAAGTGATGGAGTGGTTAACCTTTGTTTTACTCAGTGGCATTTGAAATTTCTGGATTTTTTTGCTAATATTTCATGCACTTTATTTTCCAGAGGAGGCAACCGTTGGTATCGTATGAAGAGGGAATAGACAGTAAGTTCAGATATGTGATAATTGCATCGAAAAGAGCCAAGCAGCTTCTTAAAGGCGCTAAGCCCAAAGTAAAAACGAGAAGTAGAAATCTTATTCGGATTGCTCAGGAAGAGGTTAACAGGGGATTGATTCAGTATGAGATTAGAGTACTCCAGGAAGAAGAACAGGACGAGAAGAAAGAATTGTTTTTGGCGGATGAACTTTTTGGTGCCGAGGGGAGCAAAGCAGGGGGGGAAGAAAACAAAGAGAAAAAATCGTCTTAAGCTTTTCTTTGTCTCTGGTCAACTAAATCAATTTCTCTTCTTGTTCCTGGGATTGGTAGCCAGCTTCTTTTAAAAGCTGAATATAATCCTTTTTAATAAAATCCTGACGCGTATAACCTAACAATTTGGCCACTTTGACAATGTCGCTCTGTTTCCCTTCCAGCTCAATGAAATTTCCGATAGGTGTTTCATCGACGAATATTTTTAAGCGGTGGAGCCGGAAGACCGATCGATGTTTGGAATAAGTAAAAGTTGGTTTGAGACCCAATTTTTTCAGAATTTTCCGGAGTTGTTTTTCATTCTTGATCTCGGTTTCGTATTCTTCTCTGATTTTGAAAGAGCGAGATGGCTGCGGAGGCCCCTTAAAAGCCAAGAAGCATTTTTTATTTATTCTTCTTAAACGAAGGGCTGATCTTTTTTGAAAGAGTTCTTGGGAGCGGAAGTCATAAAGGGTGTTGGCTTCGAAATATCTTTCTTTGATTTGTTGAGCCCCTAAGTTTTCCAATTGTTGAAGAAGCTGAGACAATGACTTTATTTTTATTTTAACCTCTATCTCAGTCATTTTTGCCCCAGGGATTTAAATGAGTTTCGGCTGCCCTTGGCCATTATGGTGGCGCGAATGTCGGGAACTAGTGGTCTCTGCTCAAAAGAAAATCAGTAAAAAGAGCTAAAGAGTCTCGATAAATAGAGGCGGGAAAATCCATGATTATCTGTTTAGAGCGCTCACCAAACTCGCGTGCTTTAGCCAGAGCATATTTCAAAGCCCCATTTTTGATTACAATATCAATAATTTCTGTTTTGAGAGAATCTGAAGAGTCTTTATTCTTAAAGTATTCAGCAATTTTATTTTTATAATGCTTGTTTCCATTCTGAAAAAGGAAAATTAAAGGGAGAGTAATTCTCCCTTCTCTGAGATCAGATAAGGGGGGTTTGCCCAGGCGTTTTTCATCACCGGTAAAGTCAAGAAGGTCATCTATTATTTGAAAAGTCATTCCCAGGTTAAGACCGAATTGAGCTAACTTAACTTCGGTTTCTTTATTGCTTTCAGCGAGAATTCCACTTATTTGGCAGGCGGCACTGAAAAGAGAAGCGGTTTTCTTTTTAATGATATCGTAATATTCTTCTTCCTTTAGCTCCAGGTTGCCACTGTGGTAATATTCAATGATTTCTCCTTCGATCATTTCAGAAGTAACTTCGGTTAAAACTTCCAGGATTTTTCGGGAAGAGTTTTTGAGAGCCTTGTCGATTGTTTTTATATAGAGGTAATCCCCCAGAAGGACAGTAATATTCGGGCCCCATTTGGCATGGACGGTTTTCTGCCCCCGCCGAAGATTCGAATTATCGATGATATCATCATGAATCAAACTGGCGGTATGAATTGCTTCGATTAAAGCAGAAAAAAGAATATCCTGGGAACCTTTATAACCAAGAAGTTTGGAGCATAAAAGGAGGAGAGCCGGTCTAATTCTTTTACCTGATTTACGGAATAAGTAATTACCGATTTCCACAATGAGAGGATTGGAGGAATTAGTCATTTCTTTGAGAATACGCTCTACCTGTTCCAACTCTTGGGTGACTTGGTCGTAAATGGCTTTGAGGCCCTGATCTTTTTTCAAATTTGTTTGGATATAAGAGGGGGCGGCCGCCTTCATTTTGTTTCCTTTACAAATTTCCTTTCATGAGTTAACCAGAGCGCGTTTATCTTAGCATGACATCTGGGGAATTTCAAATTATAAAATTTATCGTTTGAGAATAATTCAGGACTTTCGGACTCCGGCCAGAAAGCAACGCTGGAAATTATTCGCCATATGAGAGGCCAGAGTATCAGGCTCAATTTCCTTTAATTCTGCCAAAAAACAAACTGTTTCGATAAGATAACTTGGTTCGTTCCTCTTGATTTTTTTCCGCCGGGGATGGGGAGTAAGATAGGGAGCGTCGGTTTCTACTAGCAGATTTTCCAGGGGAATTTTAGTAGCTATTTCCCGCAATGAGTGAGCATTGGGAAAAGTTACGATTCCAGAGAAGGAAATAAAGAAGCCCCGCTCCATCATCTCGGAGGCCAGGGAATAGTTTTCAGTGAAGCAATGGAGAACTCCTCCCTGAGAAAAACCTGCTTCTTTGACCAGATTAAGGACATCCTGGGCTGCCAGGCGGCTATGAATTATTACCGGGAGCTTGAGAGCTTGGGCCAGGAGAAGTTGCTGGAGAAAAGCTCTTTTTTGCTCTTCCGGGGGGGAAAAATGGTAATAATAATCCAGTCCTATTTCTCCGAGGGCGATAATTTTTTTCTTAGAAGCTAGAGCTTCAATTTCTTGGAGGTGGTTTTCTCTGAATTCCTGTGCTCGATGGGGGTGAATCCCGGCCGCCAGATAAATCTGCAGGGAAGCGGTGGTGAAGTTAAATGCCTTATCTTGTTCTTGGGAATCAAGAAGCTCAAGGGGAACAAGAATGGAACTTACGCCTGCCGCAGCGGCCCGGGTGATAACTTCTTCCCGGTCATGGTCAAAATCTTTCATAAAAAGATGAGCGTGAGAGTCAATAATTGATATCTTCATGGTTGCTGGAGAAAAAAAAGGCACCTCTTTCAGGCGCCTTTTCTAACAATTGAAAATTAAATCTCTAATTTAAATCAGGGAAAAAGTTTTTTCTTTAATTGGCGAAGGTGGATGGGTCCGAAACTTAATATTTTTTCCAGAAATTCTTTTCGGGAATAATCGGCTCCCTTAAGCTGGCGGTATTCTTTTTCCAGCTCAAGAAGTTCCTGATAGCCGACATAAGCATAAACTCCGTCTCCGGGCATAAGGGCTATTCTGTCCCAACTTCTTTCTGCTTCAATCTTGCTTTGGAAACCACCTCGCATCATATAGGAGATAGCTTGCTCTTTAGTCATACCTCCTTCATGGATATTGAATTCCAGGAGGAAGTCAATCACTGCTTTCAACTTATACTTAAGCTGGTTAAGACGGAGACGAAGGTCATAGTTGCCGAACCCGTTATAAACCAGCATTTCCTCGATGAAAATAGGCCAGCCTTTTAATAAAGGCTGATTGGGATAAAGTTTCTGAACGAGAGTAGCATGTTGATAGGTCAGGTAAGTGGGGACAAAAAGTCCGGGATAAATGGATCGAGTTGCATAGAAGGGGAGGAAGTAATTATTGTATTCTTCAAGCAGAGATTGGGAATCTTCTTCTGAGAGGTCGGTGAACATAGGAGCGATTTTAAGGATGAAATCCCCCGATGTTTCATATGCTCCCGGAGTCACCAGGGTGATAAAGTCAACCCCCAGGTAGGGGTATTGAACATCGACTATTGATGGAGCTGCCTCCGGGAGGTTAATGATTTCGTTGTCTTTAAGGAAAGCTTTAATCCGATCGGCTTCCTTTTTTAGAGTGGTAGAAAATTCTTCGGGACTCACATGTTCAGATTTGATGTTATTTAAAACATGGTTAATGACAGTATGGCGAATTTGTTCCTCGGTTAAGTTTGAGGGAGGTTGTTCAATGTTGAAGGGGGGATTCATGATTTTAAAGAAGGGAATGCAGACCAAGAACATTTCTCGCCGGAGATTATTGTAATCGGCTTTAGCTCGGGCGACCAATTCTTCCAGGGTGAGATTGTTTTGGAGAGTTACTCTTAATAACCGGCGATGAGCTTCCTGAAGACGAAAATTGCCAGTAGAGCGCGGGAGAAGTTCATTTTGGAGGAAGTTTTGGTAATCTTCCAGGGCACTTACTGCCTTGGGTAGTTCATTGTTAATCTTATTTTTGGAGTCAGCCGGAATCTGGTCGAGCAACTGAGGTAATTCTGTTTTGTAAAAATCGAGAATCCTTGCAAATTGTTTAATGGCTACTTGGGTGTGGATTTGAGGAGGATTTTTAAGATTTTCTTTGGCCTGCTTAATAAGTTTGGGAATATTTTTAATTCGGTCGGCCGCATTTTTTGCTCTGGTTTCAAGGGGAGCGAATTCTTTGGTTAATAAACTGCGGATACAGTTAGCCAGGATAGAGTTGTAAAAAAGAGGGTCATATTCCCAGGGTAGCAGGTTTTCATGTTTAAGGACTTCATAGTCCAGGGCATCGACAATCATCAAATAATCGATTAAGACATCAGGGGATAATTTGGTCTGATCTACTTTAGCCACGAATTCCTGGTTGAATTTACTCAGAGTTTCGTATTGTTTTTCAATATTTTTGCTGCTCAGGTCCTCAAGTTTATTATCATATTTGTGATAACCAGCCAGAGTCGCTGCCGTGGGATAGAATTTCCAGAGAGCATCTAAATACTCGTTAAGGGTTTTCTGGAATTTGGCATCTTCCTGATTTTGTTGGGTATAAACATAAAATGTTCCAGTGAGAAGTGCCAGAACAACTAAAATGACAGTTAATGTCTTCCTCATGGTTTCCTCCTCAGTTGTGGATTAATCTTACCCGACATAGTCTGTCGATAAATGCTAACATAAAATATGTTATAAAGGCAATATATTTAATATCTGGTTTTACCAGCGGAGAATAGCCGAAGCCCAGGTAAAACCAGAGCCAAAGGCGGTTAAAACGACTATATCTCCTTTTTTAATTCGCCCTTCTTTAACCGCTTCATCCAGGGCAATCGGAATGGAGGCGGCAGTAGTGTTGCCGACGTGTTGAATATTCCGAATTACTTTCTCCACGGGGATTTTCAGTTTCTGAGCGACCATAAGACTGATTCGGTCGTTTGCCTGATGGGGAATAAGATGGTCGACATCATCGATGGTTAAACCAACCTCGTCTAAAGCAGCAAAGACGGCCTGGGGCATTTTTTCCACAGCATGTTTAAAAACATTGCGCCCGTTCATTCGAGGGAAGAACCGTTTTTCTTCTAAGAGAAGGGGTGAGAAGGTAGGTCTATCTTTCGGGCTGGGTTTTTCCATCCATAATTCAGAGGCGTAGTGGCCGTCAGCAAATAATTTGGTGGTCAGAATTCCACGACCATCATTTTCCGAGTTGGGCTCCAGGATGACGGCCCCGGCCCCGTCACCAAAGAGTACCGCCATATCTCTTCCCTCATCAGAAGTATCAAGGTTTGAAGATTGAACCTCAGCCGCTACTAAAAGAATTTTCTGATAAGTCCCGCTTCGGATGTATTGGTCAGCTACTGATAAACCATAGATAAAGCCACTACATTGGTTGCGAACATCAAGTGCTCCAATCCCGGGAAGACCCAATTTAGCTCCAATTAAAACTCCTATTCCTGGAAAATAATGGTCAGGGGAGAGGGTGGCGGCAATAATAAAGTCAATTTCGGCCACATCTATTCCGGCATCTTTGATTGCCAACTTGGCCGCTTCCACTCCGAGATCAGAACTGCCTATTCCTTCTGAAGCATAATGTCTTTCGATAATCCCTGTTCGTTGGCGGATCCATTCATCGGAAGTGTTGATTCTTTTTTCCAAATCAAAGTTGGTGACTACCTGGGGAGGAAGATAGTGGCCAATCCCTGTAATTATGGTTTGTCTTTCTTTTTTCATAATTGAGCAAAATTATATTAGATTGAACATAAAAAATAAAGATTTTAATTTAAAAAAGAAAAATCCCGATTTTTATTGATTCGTGGTGGGTTAATAGTCGACTCAAAAATACCACCAGAGAAGTCCTGTGGCTTACCTTGGAAGGAAAAAGGAGCATGTGGGTGGTATTGTCGAGAAAAAGATAATAAAATAATAAAATAGAAAAATAGAAATGATGAGAAAGAGGATATTTCTTCCAGCTGTTTTGGTACTCAGTGGATTACCCTTTTTGCTTTGGGGGAAAGCTCCTTTAGGCGAAGTGGGTTTGCAGGTGAAAGCCTGGGTGAAGCCAATCCGCCTCTCCCGCCAACAACAGGGTCAAGTAATCTTAAAATTTAAAATACCTGAAAATCTTCGGGTAAAACCTTTACCCACATTTATTATTGAGTTTGAGCCTTCGGATGGAGCTCTTTTCTCCAAAAATTTTTTTACTGCCTCAGATTTAAGCATTGAGATTCTGGAAGATAATGACCAAGAATATTTAAACTTGGCTCAACCGATCGAGATTTCTTTCACCGTTCCTTTAGAGGCTCCACGGGGGAGACACATAATCCGAGGAAAGATAAAATATTTCGCCTATTCAATTAATGAAAGTTGGTGTTTAAAAACAACGGCTAAGTTTGAAACTTATTTCTATACCCGCTCTTCAATCTATCGAAAGAAAAGAGCTAAATAGCCAATTTTAGAAAAATTATAGCCATTTGTTTTGTTGATACCAGGCTATTGTTTCTCTCAATCCTTGAGAAAGGTTGTATCTGGCCCGAAATCCCAGGATTTGTTGAATTTTAGTGGTATCCGCTACCCAGTTTTTTTGTTTCAACTCTTTATATTTTTGAGGATTGAGAGCGGAAGAAGAGTGGCTGAGGGTGTCTTTACAATAATTTATTAGTCCTGCCAGGAAGAGGAACCAAAGAGGAATGATGATGGGTCGGACTCGTTGATCAAGGGCACGGGCGGATTGGATTCCCAGCTCATCCCAGGAGATAGGTTGGTGATGAGCCACATGGAATATTTCTCCGGTTTTGAATTCTTTCTCCAGGCAAAGCTCCAGGGCATGAATCAAATCAGCAATATAGCAGATACTCAAAAACCTTCGACCCGGTCTGACCAGCGGAAGAAGCCCTTTTTTTATTATCTTAAAAAAAGGCAAGAAATCTTTATCCCGGGGACCATAAACTGCTGAGACCCGGAAGATAGCGAGCTGAAAACTTTCTTTAAAGCGGAGACATTCTTTTTCAGCGAGAAGTTTACTCCGGCCATAGTGAGTTATTGGCTGAGGCGGGTCTTCTTCTTTTACTCCCTTGAGAGTAGGTGAAGGGCCGCTTACGGCTAAACTACTCAGGAAAATAAATTTCCGCGGCTTCTTTTTTTGGCTGGCGATGGCTTGGAGAAGGTTGCCCGTCCCGTGGTGATTTACTCGATAATAATCTTTTGCTTTAAGGCTTTTTGTAAGACCGGCCAGATGGAAGATATAGTCGAATTCTTCAGAGAAGCAAGGCAGGTATTGCAGATCGCCTTGAAGCAAGTTAACCTTCCTTCCGGCCAGCCATTTTAAATTTTGCGGATGGCGGACTAAAGCGTAGATTTCAAAATTCCTCTGAAGAAGACGGTCCACCAGATGGCTGCCGATAAAGCCCGTTCCTCCGGTAATTAATACTTTCATTTTCTCGAATTGTAAGTAAATAAATTGATTAGGTCAATGGAGTGAGAGGACGGTTTTAATTTTTTAGTTGCCAAAGTTGTGGCGAAACATATAATAACCAGATGAAAGGAGGAAATATGGGCCTTTTTGATAAATGCTACAATTTTACCCGGGCTGAAGAAGCAATGGAAATGGGAATTTATCCCTATTTTACCCCTATCCAGGAAGTCAGGGGCAATCGAGTTATGGTCAATGGTCAAGAAATGATTATGGTGGGGTCGAATAATTATTTAGGATTAATCGACCATCCAAAAGTGAAACAAGCCGCTAAAGAAGCTGTTGACCGCTATGGAGTGGCCACTTGTGGTTCGCGGTTTTTAAACGGAACCCTTGACCTTCATATTGAACTGGAAGAAAGACTGGCTAAGTTTATGAAGAAGGAGGCAGCTCTGGCTTTTAGTACAGGTTTTCAGACTAATTTAGGTATTATTTCCACCCTGATAAATCGCGGAGATGCGGTTATAACTGACCGCATGGTTCATGCCAGTATAATCGATGCCTGTCGTCTTTCTTATGGGACAATATACAAATTCAGACATAATGATATGGAGGACCTGGAAAGAGTCCTCTCCTCAATTGATAAAAAAGTAGGCAAGTTAATTGTTGTTGATGGAGTGTTTAGTATGGAGGGAGATTTGGCCAATCTTCCCGAGATTGTCAGATTGGCCAAAAAATATGAGGCCAAAGTTATGGTTGATGATGCTCATGGCATAGGGGTCATGGGACCTAATGGAAGAGGTACAGCTGAGCATTTTGGGGTTGAAGATGATGTTGATCTGGTTATGGGCACCTTCAGTAAATCTTTTGCTTCACTCGGTGGATTTGTCGCCGGCGAAAAGAAGGTGATTTCATATATCAAGCATTTTGCCCGGTCATTAATTTTTTCCGCCAGTATTACCCCCGCCTCGGTAGCTACGGTGCTGGCCACCTTGGAGATCATTGAGAATGAACCCGAACGACGGGAAAGGCTTTGGGCTATCACCAAAAAGATGAAGGAAGGGTTTGAAAATATGGGTTACGATACCGGTCCAACCCAAACCCCGATAATTCCGGTCATGATTGGCGATGATGAACAAGCTTTTATGCTCTGGCGGCTGCTTCGGGAAAATGGAATTTTTACCAATCCGGTGATCTATCCAGCAGTTCCCAAGGGAGAGGCTTTAATTAGAACCAGTTATTCAGCTACCCATACCGACGAGGATTTAGATAAAGTCCTCAAATGCTTTGAAAGATGCGGTAAACAACTAGGGATAATTTAAGCTAAGTACCCCAATTTTCCTCAATCTGAATTGACGGCAACAAAAGAAATATTTACCGAGTTCAGCTATAATAAAAGACAGAAGTAGATAATGAAAGAGATAAATTAAATGCGAAAAACACATTATTTATTCTTTAGTGTATTTTTCTTTCTCATGCTTTTTCAATTTTCTCTGGCTGTGGAAATCATGCCTATCAAAGAACTCCGGCCCGGGATGAGAGGCAAAGGGTTGTCTGTTTTTCAGGGAAATACGGTCGAGGAATTCGAGGTGGAAATAATTGGTGTTCTTCATAATATTTTGCCTCGACGAAATATTATTCTGGCCAGATTAAAAAACCCAACAATTGATAAGACTGGGGTTTTAAGCGGGATGAGCGGTAGTCCGGTCTATGTCAATGGTAAATTAATTGGGGCGGTGGCCATCAGTTTTCCTTATTCCAAGGAAGCTATTGCCGGGATTACTCCCATTGAAGAAATGATAGCTATAAAAGGCAACGCCTTCCCAAAGTCTACTTTTGCTCCCCGGGTTTCTTTTAGAAAGTATTTAAGTTTAAAAGATATATTGGACCTTTATCAAGATGTTTTTCCTGCCGCCCAGGTTTCTTACCTGGAAGGAAAGGCTTTGTCTCTTCTGCGTCCGCCCTTAATTTTTGGTGGTTTTTCGTCTCATGTTTTTAATAAAATAAAACCCTATTTCGCCCAGATGGGGTTTTCTCCAGTATTATCGGGTAGTTCCAGTCAAGAATTGAAGATTCTCACTCCCCCAGAAATGCGATTAAAACCCGGCGATGCGGTGGGTGTGCAGCTGGTTTCCGGTGATCTGAATATTTCGGCAGTGGGAACAGTGACTATGGTTGATGGCAATACGGTTCTGGCCTTTGGGCATCCTCTTTATAATTTAGGCGCGGTGGATTACGCTATGACCAAGGCTAAAATCTTAACTGTTGTTCCCAGTCTGTCGGCTTCTTTTAAGTTAGCCGAAGTAGGAGCTTTAATTGGTCGTTTTTCTCAGGATAGAGTAGCTGGTGTGGTAGGTGAAGTGGGGAGAATGCCTCGTTTTGTTCCAGTAAATGTCAGCTTGTTTTCCGCCAAAGGAGAGATTAAAGAATTTAAACTCAATATCGTTGATGACAAAATCTTGACTCCCCTTTATCTTAATGTTTCTCTCCTTAGTTTGCTCTCTTCTGAAGAAAGGGCAGTTGGGGACCTTTCTCTAGAAATGAGGGGAAATATTTATCTTGAAAATGGAAGGGATATCAAATTAGAAGATTTATTCTCCGGGAATTTTGATGCCTCGATTACCGACCTATCTGGACTTTTGACCGCCGTAGTGTATTTTTTGACCAATAATGAGTTCAAAGATTTGAGTATTCATAAAATCGATCTAAAAATCCGGGCTTCTGAGCAGGTTAAATATTCTTATTTGGAGAAGGTCTGGTTGGATAAGTATGATGTTTTCCCGGGAGAAAGAATCCAGGTTAAAGTTTATACACGGAATTTTAGAGGCCAATCTGTTCTCCAAGAAGTGGGCTTAGTGGCCCCGCCTCTTCCGGCTGGTTCTGAATTTTACCTGATTGTGGCCGATGCTCTATCAATGCAACAAATAGAGCTGGCCCAATATAAAACCCGCCGCTTTATGCCCCGGAGTTTAAATCATTTACTTCGGGTTTTAAGTAATTTAAGGAAGAACAATCGGATTTATTTTAAAATCATGGCTACCAAACCTGGCCTTTTTTTGAAGGGAGAAGAATTGCCCAATCTACCCCCCACGATGAAAATGATGTTTACTTCTCCCCGGGCGGCCATGTCTATTCCCATTGAACTGGAAAAGTCAACTTTAGGAGAATATCAGTATCCTGTGCCCTATGTCTTTAAAGGGGCAGCGATCATTCCCATAAAAATCAAATGAGGATAAGAGTAATGAAAAAAGCTTTGGTTATCGTCCTGCTCTGCGGGTTTGTTTTCTCTAATCAAGCTGTTTTTGGGGTTACTCCCAAAAAGTGGGCGTTAAGAAAATTAAATGATTTTCTCCCTGGTGAATTCAAGGGAGTTTCCATCTCGGCTGAAGGGTTTCTGAAACTAGCTCCTCAGGAAGAAGAGTTACCTGGTCCAGATGAGGAGTTTTATTTGTCTCTTCTGGTCAGTCATGATGGTTCGTTATTTCTTGGTACAGGACACGGCGGAAAGTTGTTTCGGATAAGTCCAGCGGGAAAAGTTGAACTCTATTACCAGGTTCCAGAGATGGACATCTATTGTCTAGCTCAGGACGCCCGGGGTAATATTTATCTTGGTTCATCTCCCAATGGAAAAATATATAAAATAACCGCCAAAAACAAGGGTGAAGAATTTTTTAATCCATCAGAAAAATATATCTGGGATTTGGCTTTCACTAAGGAGGGTGTTCTTCTGGCAGCAGTTGGAGAAAGAGGTGGAGTTTATGCCATCTCTCCTCAGGGAGAGGGGAAGCAGATTTTTGAAGCCCAGGAGAACCATATCCTCTGTTTGAAATTAACTCCAGAAGGAAATATTTATGCGGGAAGCGGGGGTGGAGGAGCTGTATATCGGCTTACCCTTCAGGGAAAGGTTTCCTTGATTTTTGAGAGTCCTTATGAAGAGATAAAAAGTCTGGGAGTAGATCGTCAGGGGAATATTTTTGCCGCTGCCAGTGGAAATTTAATCAAGTCTAGAAATAGAAGGACCGCCTTAGTTGTTCCCTCAACCTCGAGTCAGAGTATAGAAATAACCGTAACCCCGTCTTCTGCGGCCACGACTAAGTCTCAGAAAACCACCCCGATTTTGAAGAAGAGACAACCAAGTGCCCTCTATAAAATAACCCCCTCTGGGCTGGCTGAGAAATTCTGGTCTTCAGAAGATGAGTTGATTTATTCGCTTTATTTACATGAGGAGAAAGAAGAAGTTGTCTTCGGGACAGGTGGGAAAGGTAGGCTTTATTCAATTGATTATCAGAAAAAGTTGACTCTTTTATTCCAGAAGGATTCCGAGCAGGTCTACCTGCTGGTCCCGGATAAAAGGAAAATCTTTATTTTGGCCAATAATCCCTCGCGGCTGAGCGTGCTCCAACCAGAATTAAGAACATCTGGCGAATATCTGAGCCAGGTGTTTGATGCTCAAATATTATCCTCCTGGGGAAGATTGCGGTGGGAAGCTAATGTCCCCGAGGGCACCTCGCTTCAATTTCAAACCAGGAGCGGTAATTCCTTTGAGGTAAATTCAACTTGGAGTGATTGGTCTCCTCCTTATCGCCGGGGTCCGGCTGAGCAGATTTTAAGTCCCAAAGCCAGATTCATTCAATTTAAAGCTATTCTTAAAACCCAATCTGGCCGTATTTCTCCTGAGGTTAGTTTGATTTCTCTTTACTACCTCCAAACCAATGTGGCCCCCGTTATCTCTTCTATTGAAATCCTTCCTCCGAATGTTGTTTTCGAAAAACCTCCTGAGGCTGATACACCTCTCTGGGGGCTAGAAGAGAAGGATTTGGCCAAGAAAAACAAATTGGCTGCCTCAAGGACAAAGTCAGTTTTAATTGCCAAAAAAATTACCAAGAAGGGTTACCGGACTGTCACCTGGGAGGCTACAGATGAAAATGGGGATAGTCTGATTTATTCAATTTTTTTAAAGGGCGAGAAAGAATCAAAATGGCGTTTAATCCGTCGAGATTGGCCAGAAAAGATTTTTGTCCTGGAAACAGCTACTATTCCCGATGGCGTTTACTCGTTAAAAATCGTTGCTTCTGACAGACCGGCCAATCCTATTGGACAGGAAAAGGAAACCGAAAAAGAAATATATCCTTTGTTGATTGATAACTCTTTACCGGTGATTAAGAATTTTCAGGCTTCGGTTGAAGGTAAAATGATTTCTCTTTCTTTTGACGTGAGTGATGCTTTTTCAGAAATAAAAGAGGTTAAAATTCTTTTGAGACCTAATGATTGGCGTCCAGTATTTCCGGTGGATGGCCTTTGTGATTCTCCTCAGGAAAGCTTTAAATTTCGGGTCCGAATACCCTCTGACTCGGATGGTTTATTAACCATCAAGGCAATTGATAGCCATGGGAACACTGGAGTTTATCGTTATCCCTTTAGCTAGAATTAGCTAGATTGGACTCTTTCTAAATACTTATTATCTCTTGTATCAATCCGAATAATATCGCCTTCTTTAATAAATTGGGGCACACTAACCACTAGATTTGTTTCCAGAGTAGCCGGTTTATTACTTGCTGACTGGGTAGCTCCTTTTAAATAGGGTTCTGTTTTGATTACTTTAAGGTCAATCGTCAGGGGGGGATTAACGCCGACAGGTCGGCCTTCATACATTTCCACAGAGAAAACAACATTGGGGACCAGAAAATAAATCGTCTCCCCTAATATTTCAGGAGTAAGTTTAATCTGTTCGTAAGTTTCCAGATTCATAAAAACATACCCATCGCCTTCCTGGTAAAGGTATTCCATTTCTATTGTTTCCAGAAAAGCCTGTTCAACTTTATCGATGGACCTGAATCTGATGTCATGGAGGGTTTGATCTCTTAAACGCCGTAGTTTGGTTTGCATCAGGGCCTGACCTTTCCCCGGGGTGATGTGAGTCGCCTCCAGCACTTTGTAAAGGTCGTCATCAATTTTAATTATCATTCCTTTCCGGATTTGAGTTGCTTTGATCATTGGGCCTCCTTAATCCTCGGTTTTGACACCTTCATCGATGCGAATAATAAAGGGATGAGTATCTAAACGTTTGAGGGCTTCGACGACTTCCTCTCCTTGACCAGGACAATAGGCAAACATACAGCCACCTCCTCCTGAACCGTTTATTTTCCCTCCCAGAGCTCCAGCTTCGAGAGCTGCTTCCAGCATGGTTTCTATTTTGGGTGTAGAAATCTGGTGGTATTCCCGCAGAATTCGATGTTGCTCGGATAGGAGTTGGCCAAATCTTTGATGGTCAAACTGACCGCTCTGGAATAGTTTTTTTCCTTCAAGGGTTAAATCCCGGGTAAGCAGTGTTCCCATGAGTAACCTTTGCTGGTCTTTTTCCAGTCGTTTTATTTCTTCTCTAAGACCCGGGGTAAGGGGAGAATGGAGGTTGAACCCGGGTATTTTTTTCTGAATTTGTTTAACCCCCGAGAGAACATTGTTTTTAATAAAAGCCAGCATGCCTGTGGTATCTTTTCTCTGCCGAGAATCAGCAATCACGAATTCTCCTAGAGAACTTTTAAATAATTCATAAGATAGAGGTTCAGTAAAAGAAATGAAAATTATTCCGCCAAAGGCTGAAGAGTAGTGGTCCATTTTGCCGCCGGGCTCTTTGAATTCAGCCACTTCGGCCTCAAAAGCTAATTCGGCAATCCTTTCAATAGCATTGGCTTCCGAAGCATTACAGGCCTCCAGAAGAAACTTAATCCAGGCGACCACCATAGCTGAACTGCTGGCTGTACCTGAATTGATAGGAATGGTGCTGGTTATCTCACAATCCCATCCATGGGGCAATCGGTAACCCAGGCGGTAAATAATGTTCAGGGCGCTGCGTAGATAGTCACGGGATTGGGTGTATTCTGATTCAATGTTCAGCGGATATTCCTGGTAATCGTTTATATCCGGCAGGTTTAGACGGATGATTCCCTGGTCGTTGGGGCGGCCGGTGATAGTTAACCGAAGGTCGATAGCTCCAGCCAGGATGGCTAAACCGAAATAGTCCTGGTGTTCGCCAAGAAGACATATTCTTCCTGGAGCCGAAACTTTTAAGCTTTGTCGTTTCATCCCTATTTTTTTGCCAAACTGTAGACTATCTGTCAACCTAGAATAAAGGGATGTTTGATTTTATTCCTTTTTTTCTTTATAACAATAGCTCAGATTCAACCATGAAAATCTCGTTTTTAGGGACAGGCGGGGCCGTAGCTTCTCTGGAGAGAGACAACACCGCTTTTTTGCTCGAGGAAGCAGGGTATTTAATTCTGGTGGATTGTCCAGGAGCAGTTGTTCAAAAAATCAAAAAGGTTGGCTACCAGCCTCAGGATTTAAAGGCTATTTTTATTACCCATATTCATCCTGACCATATTTATGGCCTTCCTTCTTTAATTCATAGCCTGATGTTGGAAGAAATGAGTCTTCAACTGTATGGTTCACCAGAGACAATTGCCTTTTGTGCTCGGCTGTTGGACTTATTCAATTTGAGAGAGGCGAAGGTGAAGTGCCGGGTTGATTTGAAGGAGCTTAGCCCAGAAGGCAAAATTTCATTAAGTCCCTCTCTTACTGTGATGGGATTTCCCATGAGTCACCATGTTTCTTCCCTGAGTTTCCTCTTTTTACACCAGGAGAAAAAAAGAATTGTCTATTCAGGAGATACTCCTCCGGATAGGACTTTTTTTCAGAGAATCCAGGGAAGCGATTGTTTAATTCATGATTGTAGCGCTCCTTCTCGTTTCTTTAAACTCTACCCGGAATTGCATAGGGTGCATACTGATTCACTCACTTTGGGACAACTAGCAGAGGAGTTTGAGATCAAAAGATTGATCCCTTGCCATTTCTTTGGTGAGATTCAGTTTGACCTTCAGGAGATAATTCAGGAAATAAAAGCCTCATATCGGAGTGAGTTAATCGTCCCGGAGGATTTTTTCTCTCTGATAGTTTAGTTCTTCAAAATGATATAGTCATGGTTGGTGGAAGGTTAATCTTTATCCTGAAAATATTCTTTTGAGAATAAGATGGATATGACTTTCCGAAGGTCAAGGGAATTGAAAGAAGACAGAGGAAGAGGTGAAGGAATGAAGATAGCCAGCCTTTTTTTGGTTGTCTTAATCGGTCTTTTAGCTTTTTGTCAATCAGGCCCCAGAAAAACAAAAGCGGATTTAGTGCTAATGGGGGGAACTGTTTGGACGGGAGAAGAGGGGTTGCCCTGGGCTGAAGCGGTGGCGGTTAAGGAGGGCGAGATAATCGGAGTGGGCTCTAACGGTGAAATCAGTAAGTTAATAGGGCGAAAAACACAGGTCATTGATCTCAAGAAAAAACTTCTTCTTCCCGGTTTTATTGACAGTCATACTCATTTTCTTGATGGAGGATTTTCTTTAACTCAAGTTCAACTCCAGGGTGTTAACACCAAGGGAGAATTTATTCGTCGAATTGAAGCCAAGGCCAAAGAATTGCCGCCTGGGCAGTGGATTCTTGGGGGTAATTGGAACCATCAAACCTTAAAACCTCCTGAATTGCCGCAAAAAAGTTGGATTGATCCTGTTACTCCTCAACATCCAGTGTGTGTGTTCCGGCATGATGGTCACATGGCCCTGGTTAATAGTCGGGCTTTGGAAATGGCCGGGATTACCCCTAGTACAGTAGCTCCTCCCGGAGGAGAAATAGTCCGGGATAAAACTGGAGAACCAACAGGTATCCTGAAAGATGCGGCCATAAATCTGGTAGCCAGAATAATTCCTGAAACAGATTTTAATGAAAAATTGGCCGCTGCCCGACGAGCCTTAGCTAAGGCGCGCCAATTCGGCCTGACTTCTATACATGATATGTCCGGCCTGGATGCTTTTTATACTTATCAAGAATTGCTCGAGCAAGGGGAGTTGACTGCTCGAATTACAGTTTATCCCCCGCTGCGCCTTATTGATTCTCCGGCTGAACTCCTGGAAGCGAAAAGCCAGAGCAGCCCTTTTTTGAAAATTGGTGGAGTCAAAGGATTTATTGATGGGTCGCTGGGTTCAGCCACAGCTCTCTTTTTCGAGCCTTATCTCGATCGACCGGATTCCTGTGGTCTCTTCGCAGAGGATATGTTCCCTGAAGGCATTATGGAGAAGAGATTGAATAAGGCTGATAAGTTGGGATTGCAGGTGGCGGTTCATGCCATCGGTGATCGGGCTAACCATCTGATTCTTAATATATTTCAGCAAATAATTCAAAAACGCAGCCCACGGGAGAGACGGTGGCGAATAGAGCATGCTCAACATCTTCGACGTGAGGATATCCCTCGGTTTGCTCAATTGAAAGTAATTGCTTCAGTTCAACCCTATCATCTGGTGGATGACGGGTGTTGGGCGGAAACGAGAATAGGCCCGGCCAGATGCCGAACGACTTATGCCTTTCGTTCCCTTCTCCAGGCCGGAGTGATACTGGCTGCGGGATCTGATTGGACGGTGGCTCCCCTTAATCCTTTAACAGGTATTTATGCAGCGGTAACCCGCCAGACAGCTGATGGGCAATATTCAGGGGGCTGGATTCCTGAGGAGAGAATCTCTGTCGAAGAAGCTGTCCGGGCTTACACATGGGGAGGAGCCTGGGCTGAGTTTTCTGAGGAGAAAAAGGGAACGATTAAGCCTGGCAAATACGCTGATTTGGTGGTCCTTGACCGCAACATTTTTGAGATTCCTCCCGAACGAATAAAAGAGACCCAGGTTAACATGGTCATTGTGGCTGGTCGGCTTGTTTTTGTAAACAAGGAAGGAAAATAATCACCATGCTTATTATCTATTTTCTTGTGCTGATAGCTTCATTTGTTTTGATGTTCAAGTCAGCAGATTTATTTATCAGTGGAGCAGCTGGATTAGCCCAGGCGTTTAAACTCCCGAAACTTATTGTGGGAATAGTTTTAGTAGGTTTAGCTACTACTGCTCCTGAGTTTGCAGTCTCAGTGCAATCAGCCTATCTTGGCCATCCGGAAATAGCTTTAGGGAATGCCATTGGGTCAGTGATTGTTGATGATGGAGTAGCTCTGGCCTTGGCTGGACTTCTAGCCGCTGGACCAATCCTGGTTAATTGTCGTCTGATCCAATCTATCGGTATATTCTTACTAGCGATTGATGTGTTCGCTTTTGTTTTAGCTTTGAATGGCACAATTGGACGGATGGAAGGTTTGATCTTTCTGGTTATTCTCGGGCTTTATTATTTTGTTTTAATCAAGAACAGATATATTGGAGAGGCATTGGCCACCGAGGAAGAAAAGCTTCTTCAGGACATAAAAAAAGTTCAGTTGACCCGCCAACAGCAGGTAAAAAAGGCTTTTCTTTATTTCAGCGGAGGTATTATTGGAGTCTTTCTTACCAGTCGATTGGTAATCTGGTCAGCGACGAATATTGCCCTCTCTTTTTCTATTTCAGAAACGGTTATTGGATTGACTATCATTGCCATCGGTACTTCTTTGCCGGAAATAAGCACCTGCATTGTGGCTGCCCGGAAGGGTGAAGGGGAGATTGCTGTTGGGGATATTATTGGAGCCGATATTCTTAATGTGCTCTGGATTATCGGTGCTTCGGCCCTGGTTAATCCGATAACTGTTGAATTAAAAGTCATTCATTTCTCTTTTCCGGCGATGCTTATTATCGTGGCCACTATGCTTGTATCTCTTCGTCTTAAATGTCGGTTAACCAGAGCGAAAAGTATTCTTCTGCTTAGCTTGTATATTACTTACTTCCTGTTAATGGTCAAATTTTTTGTAGTGTAATAGATATTGACCTTGTCAAGTCTTCATTCTCTGTGTTTGTCCGAGTAAAATAATAAGCAGCCAAATTCGCTGGTGATTAGCCAAAGAAGCCGGACAATGATCTTTGTCTCAGGCTAAAAAATTTAACAGGGAGATTAATAGTTGGCGATAATAAAATCCTAAAAAGATTTTCAGGATAAGACAGGATAAGAATAGTTGTTGTTATCAACGGGTAATTTTGATATATTAACTCCTTTCAAAATTGGAGGGTTAAATGAATATTGGCATCTTAAATGAGAGTAACAAGATTGAGAATCGGGCAGGATTATCACCGAGCAGTGTATCTATGCTGGTGGAGAAAGGGCACACCATATACGTCCAGGCTGGAGCCGGCCTTCGGGCGGGATACTCCAATGAGGAATATTCCAGCTTAGGAGCCAATATTGTCTTCACCAAAGATGAAGTTTTTGGCCGTTCGGATGTGGTTCTTAATATTGCCCCTCTTGACGAAGAGGAAAGTCATCTAGTGAAAGAAGGGCAGGTTCTTTTTGGATTCCATCATTTAGCTGTAGCTAAGAGGAAAGTCATCGAGGAATTATTAAAGAAAAAGGTGACTATTATTGGCTATGAGATAATTCAGAATGATGAAGGGGAACTTCCTTTTATTGAAAGCTTAAGTGAAATAGCTGGCCAGATGTGTGTGGCTATCGCCGGACACTATTTACAAACGACTCAAGGAGGCCGGGGAATTATTCTTGGCGGAGTGGTCACCTGTCCACCCGCCACGGTCGTAGTGATAGGGAGCGGAGTTTTAGCTAAAAGTGCGATAAAGGCTTTTCTGGGAGCCGGAGCTCAAACCATCGCTTTAGGTCGCCATATGGACCGCATGAGAGCGCTTGAAGAAATTACTTCCGGTCGGGTTATTACTATGATCGCCACGAGGTATAACTTGGGCCGCATGGTCAGAATTGCTGATGTGGTTATTGGAGCTGTTTTACGGCCAGGAGAAAAAGCACCGATTATGATTTCCAAAGATATGGTTCGGTCAATGAATAAAGGCTCAGTCATTATTGATTTAGCTATTGATCAGGGAGGGTGTATAGAGACTAGTCGACCAACCACTCTTGACCATCCAGTTTTTATCGAAGAAGGAGTGATTCATTATTGTGTCCCCAACATTACTTCGGCAGTTAGTCGCAGTTCAACTAAAGTTTTATCCAATATGGTTACTCCTTGGTTACTGGAGATAGGAGAGAATGGTTTAGAAGAAACTCTTAAAGCTAAATCCCCCTTAGCGCGGGGAGTTTATGTTCATCAAGGAAATATTGCTAAAGAGAATATCGCTGAACGATTTGGGTTGCCCTACATACCTTTGTTTGAATAAAACTTAATGAGGAAGGACATGGCGATGGAGGATAGAAAACGAGGTCAACTTATTCATCTTCTCCATCAAGCTCAGAGTGAAGAAGGCTATATCTCAGCTAACGCTATTTCTTCTATTGCTGAAAAATTGAACATTTCTGAGGGAGAAGTTTTCGGAGTTGTTACTTTCTATAAAGCCTTTTCCTTGAGACCACAAGGAAAACATAAAGTAACGATATGCATGGGTACTGCCTGTCATGTCCGGGGAGCTCCTTTAATTTTGGATGAACTGGAAAGAACTCTAGGAATCCCGGCCGGCGAGACAACTGAGGATGGCTTATTTACTTTGGAGACAGTCAATTGTGTCGGTGCCTGTGCTTTAGGTCCTATTGTGATTGTTGATGGGGAATATCATGGGCAGGTGAAGTCCAGAGAAGTAAGAAAACTTTTAGAAAATACGGGTGAAAATTTAAATCGGTTGAAAGAGCAATGAAAGTGACCAACATCGAAAAACTCAAAGAAAAAATTTTAAAATCACGAGACAAGACTAAAACCTGGGTCACCGTCTGTGGAGGAACAGGGTGTCATGCTTATGGCTGTCTGAAGGTCGTCCGGGCTTTTCAGGAAGAAATCAAGAGGATGGATTTAGCTGATTCAGTGGGGGTGCGGACAACCGGATGTCATGGTTTTTGCGAACGCGGGCCACTGGTTGTTATTCAACCCGAAGGCATTTTTTATCAGCGGGTTGGTGTGGAGGATGTGCCTGACATTATTAGTGAAACAGTCGTCAACAAGAAGATAGTCGAAAGATTGCTCTACCAGGACCCGCAAACCCGCCAGACAATTATTCATGAGCATGATGTGCCTTTTTACAGTAAGCAGAAAAGAATTATTTTCGGCAATAATGGATTAATCGACCCCACTGATATCCGGGATTATATTGCTGTAGATGGGTATCAGGCTTTATCAAAAGTTCTCTTTGAAATGACGGCTGAGGAGGTCATTGAGGAGATAAAAAAGTCGGGTTTGCGGGGTCGGGGAGGAGCTGGTTTTTTGACCGGGCTGAAGTGGGAAATCTGCCGGCGAGTCTCCTCGCCGATTAAATACCTCATTTGTAACGCCGACGAAGGAGACCCGGGAGCTTATATGGACCGGAGTCTTTTAGAAGGGAATCCCCATAGTGTGATTGAAGGAATGATTATCGGGGCTTATGCAATCGGAGCCACTGAAGGATTTATTTATGTCCGCATGGAATATCCTCTGGCGGTTAAGAATATCACCCTGGCCATTGAACAGGCCCGGGAGTTTGGCTTCTTGGGCAAATCGATTTTAGGCTCCGAGTTTAGTTTTGATCTGCATGTTTTCAAAGGAGCTGGAGCTTTTGTTTCCGGAGAAGAAACCTCATTAATGGCCTCCATAGAAGGACAGCGAGCTTTTCCCCGCCAGAAACCGCCTTTCCCTGCGCAGAAAGGACTCTGGGGAAAGCCCACAAATATAAATAATGTAGAAACCTGGGCCAATGTTCCTTTGATCATCAAAAAGGGCGCTGATTGGTATTCTCAGATTGGCACCAGAACAAGTAAAGGAACCAAGATTTTTTCTTTGGTCGGCAAAATCAATAATACCGGTTTAGTTGAAGTACCTATGGGTATTACTCTCCGGGAAATCATCTATGAAATTGGCGGCGGCATCAAGGATAATAAAAAGTTTAAAGCGGTGCAGACGGGTGGGCCATCAGGGGGTTGTATCCCGGCGGAGATGCTGGACCTGCCGATTGATTTTGATACTTTGACCAAGGCAGGTTCGATGATGGGGTCCGGGGGAATGATTGTCATGGATGAGGATACCTGTATGGTTGATGTGGCTCGCTATTTCCTTCAATTTACCCAGGAAGAGTCCTGTGGGAAGTGTGTTCCCTGTCGCCTGGGAACCCGGCAGCTTTATGAAATTTTAACCCGGATAACCAAAGGGGAGGGCGAAGAAGAGGACATCAAGCGGCTGGAAGAGCTGGCCAAGACAGTGAAAGCCGGTTCTTTATGTGGATTGGGACAGACTGCTCCTAATCCGGTTTTGACCACCCTGAAGTATTTTCGTCATGAGTACGAAGCTCATATATTGAGGAAGGAATGTCCAGCTCTTTTCTGTAAGGATCTAATAATTTATTACATCGAACCCGAAAGATGTGTAGGGTGTCTGCTTTGTCTTAAAAATTGCCCGGTAGGAGCTATCAGTGGCGAGAGAAAGAAAGTTCATGTCATCCATCAGGAATTGTGTGTTAAGTGTGGTGCCTGTTATGAGGTCTGTCCTCCAAAAGTAAAGGCTGTTTCCAAGTATACCGGTCGAAAAAAACAGACCATCTTAAAAAAAGAGAAAAAAGCAAAAGAGTGAGACCATGAGAATAGTTATCAATGGCCAGTCAATTGAAGCTACCCCGGATAAAACTATTTTAGAAATTGCCCGGGAGAATGACATTTATATTCCTTCTCTTTGCGATCATCCTCTCCTCGAACCATTTGCCGGTTGTCGTTTATGTTTGGTGGAGGTAAAGGGACGGAAAGGACTTATGCCCTCCTGTGCAATCTTCCCCGAAGAAGGAATGGAAGTGATCACTGAGTCACCAAAATTAAAGAAGATGCGACGGAATATTCTCGAATTAATTCTTACTGAACATCCGAATGCCTGTCTAATCTGTCAGGAGAAGGAAAATTGTGATGAGTTCAAATCCACCATTCGTAAAGTAGGAGAAGTGACCGGCTGTGTTCTTTGTCCCAATAATGGAAGATGTGAACTTCAGAAAGTGGTTGAATACATAGGCCTTAAGAAAGTTAGTTATCCTTCTTCTTATCGGAATGAAGAAATAAAGAGGTTTGATCCTTTTTTTGAAAGGAATAACAACCTTTGCATCCTCTGCGGGCGATGTGTCCGGGTTTGCCAGGAAGTGAGGGGTTCAGGGGTTTTGACCTTTGTTTCCCGGGGACCAGAGACTGTGATTGGCACTGTCCTGGATAAGAGTTTAATTGAGGTCGGCTGTCAATTTTGTGGAGCCTGTGTTGATGTCTGTCCGACCGGAGCCCTGGAAGAAAAGGGAAGAAAATATGAATTGTTACCAGACCAGGAAATAAAGGGACATTGCGCCTTGTGTGGAGTGGGGTGTAAGGCTGTTTATGAATTAAGGCAAAATCGCCTAATAGGCCTGGGCCCTGTTCTTGATTCTTTCAATCAGGGGCAGTTTTGTGTGAGGGGTCGGTTTGTTCTGCGGGAAATTGTAGATTCCTCCCATCGGATTAAATATCCCTACCGACGCCGAGGGAAAAAATTAGAAGAGGTCTCCTGGGAAGAAGCTCTAACAGAGATAGCTGAAGTATTGTCCCATTATCAGGGCGAAGAAATTGCCTGCCTTTCTAATCCAGGGTTAAGTCTGGAAAATATTTTTGCCTTCTTCAAGTTTGCCCGGGATGTTTTGAAAACAAAGACGGTTTATTCTCCCAGTGTTTATTCTTCTCTGGCGACCTGGCAGGCTCTGGGATTAACCAGTGCTTCTGAGGTTTTAAATAATCTTCATCACTATAAAGAAATATTGATTTTTGGGACAGATCTCTCCGTCTCTCATCCGGTCTATTGGGTGAAAATAGTCCAGGCAATTCAGCAGGGAACCTCGCTCCAGATTATTGACTTTTTCCCGGGAACAGGAAAGAGATGGGCTGCCCAGAGAGTTACACTGTCTCCACTTACTGGTGATTATTTATTGGCTGAGGTCACCTACCAGCTCTTACTCAAGAAAAGAGAAAGAGAATCCCTGAGCGAAGAGGAAAAGAGATTGGTCTCTCAACTGGAGCAGAGTAATTATCAAGAGAACCTTTCGCCGGAAGAGCGGAGCACCGCCAGTCAGATGGCGGAACGGCTGGTGCAAGCTGCCCCCCGAGTTTTTCTTGTTGGTGAGCGGCTGGCGGTCGGAGAGAATCGAGAGGAAGTCCTGAAACTTCTCTGGAATTTAGCTCGACTTTCCGGCTCAGAAGTCGTGGTTCTGCCCCCTGAGAGTAATACCCAGGGCGAATTGGCAGTAGCACATTCTCTGGGAATGTCACTTCAGCCTTTCTCGCGACTGCTGGATTTTATGGCCCAACAGAAGGTTAAGGTGGTTTTCACTGTCTCAGGGATGGTTTTGCCCCCGCAGTTTAAACCAGAGTTGGTAATCGTTTTGGACTCCCATTGGAGCAAGACGGCTAGAGAAGCTGATTTTGTCCTTCCAGCAACTACTTTTCTCGAAGATGAAGGGGTCTTTATCAACGCCGCGGCCAGAGTCCAGTTTTTTCACCAGATTCTCCCCCCCCAAAGTGAGGCTCGTCCGGAATGGATGATTTTGACTGATCTGGCAGAAAAAATGATTAAAACCTTTGGTTGGAAACGGATTGCCGGATTGAGGAAGGAGCTGAAGCAGGAAGTGAAGAGCTTAGGCAAAGCTTCTTTTAAGAAAATCAGTCAGGGAGAAATTTTCACGCTAAAGAGAAGAGAAAGCCCCGCGGGTTTATTAGAGATAAACTTACCGGCGAAGCCACTCTCTCCATTAGAAGACCAAGAGGGGAAGGTCTGGCTTGTCCTTTCTCCATCGCCAGATCAGTATCGCAGTTTTCCCCTGTCCGAAGCCAGTAAAGGGCTGGCTCTTTTCCGGAATCACCGCTGGGTTTATTTCAACCGTAAAGACCTGGATGCTCTTCGATTGAGAGAAGGAATGGAAATTAATCTTATTTCGACCTGGGGAAAGATAAAAGCTCTAGTTAAAGCTTCTCCTGATCTCCCTTCGCACACAGCTTATATGGGAATTTGCTGGGGTGAGGCCAGGGAATTCAACCCGGCTTCCTGGTTATGGCAAACTGATTCAATGATTATTCCTATCAAGGTAAAAAGAGGACGCTAATGGCTAGAATAGTTAAAAGAGAGCGTTTGGTGCCTAATATTCATTGTTTGGAAATTGAAGCTCCTGAAATTGCCCGGAAATGTCAACCCGGTCAGTTTATTATCATTATGCCGGATGAATTTGGCGAAAGGATCCCGTTGACTGTGGCTGATTGGGATCGGCAAAAGGGAACAGTCACCTGTGTTTTTCTGATTGTCGGGACTTCAACTCGCAAGTTGAGCCTTCTTCAATCTGGAGATGAAGTGCCGGTGGTGGTCGGTCCCCTTGGCCGGGCAGTTGAAATTAAAAAATTAGGAACGGTTATGTGTATCGGTGGGTGTTATGGAATCGGGGCAATTTATCCTGTGGCCCGGGCCTTGAAAGAAGCCGGTAACAAAGTTTTAACCCTGATTGATGTCAAAGCCGATTATTTGTTTTACTGGAAGGACAAGTTTGCTCAGATAAGTGATAAGATTTTTATATCTTCCCGGGATTATATCCATGATTGCCAGGGGTATGTACCTCGGGTTTTGAAAAAGATCATCAAAGAGAGCCGCCAGGAGATCAAGCGAGTCTATTCTAGTGGCTGTACTTATTTAATGTATACCTGTGCTCAAGCCACAAAGCCAGCAGGCATCAAAACCTTAGTCAGCTTAAACCCGATTATGGTTGATGGCACTGGTATGTGTGGGGCCTGTCGGATAACCGTGGATGGTCAGACTAAATTTGCCTGTGTGGATGGCCCTGATTTCGACGGCCACCTGGTTGACTGGGATGAGCTTTTTGCTCGCCGCAAGTCTTATTTTGATGAAGAGATTCAATCTCTCTGTTATTGGGAGAAGAAAACATTCCCTTGAAGAATAAGAAGAATAATTAGGAAAGAAAAGAGTAACCATGGTCGAGAAAAATCAATTATCACCCGAAGTTAAAGAAAAACTGAAAAAGGAATACTTAAAAGAATGGCGGTTAGCCTTACGGAAATCTGTTCCGGTAAAAGAGAGGATGAAGATTCCCCGGCAGAAAATGCCGGAGAGAGAACCTGAGGAGAGAAACAAAGATTTCTTTGAGGTTAACCTGGGATTGTCGGAAAAGGCAGCTCGACTTGAAGCTTCACGCTGCCTGGATTGCGCCAATCCTCAATGTGTGCTGGGGTGTCCGGTGAGGATTGATATTCCCACTTTTATTAAGCTCATTGAGAAGGGAGAATTCATCCAGAGTGTGCGGAAAATTAAAGAAACCAACTCCCTGCCCGCCATTTGTGGTCGTGTCTGTCCTCAAGAGACTCAGTGTGAAGCTCTCTGTAATCTGAAAAAAGCCACTGGAGTGCCGGTGGCCATTGGCAATTTGGAAAGATTTGTTTCTGATTATGAGCGGCTTCATGGGGAAGTCTATATTCCACCCCCGGCTTCTCCAACCGGGCATAAGGTGGCTGTCATTGGAGCTGGGCCCGCTGGTCTCACGGTAGCTGGCGAACTGGTGAGGAAAGGTCATCAGGTAACCGTTTTCGAGGCCCTCCATGAAGCTGGAGGAGTGCTGGTTTATGGAATACCTGAGTTTCGTCTTCCCAAAAGTATTCTTGAAGCGGAAGTGGACTACTTAAAAAAACTGGGGGTGGAGTTCAAAATGAACTTTGTGGTCGGTTTAACTGCCACTCTCGATGATTTGCGCGAAGAGGGTTATGAAGCCTTTTTTATCGGGACGGGGGCTGGTCTGCCTAATTTTATGCGCATTCCTGGGGAAAATCTGGTTGGTGTTTATTCCGCCAATGAATATTTGACCCGGGTCAACTTAATGAGGGCCTATGCTTTTCCTGAATATGATACGCCGGTCTTTCGGGGAAAGAAAGCGGCTGTTATTGGAGGTGGTAATGTGGCCATGGACGCAGTTCGAACCGCTAAAAGACTGGGAGCTAAGGAAGCCACTATTGTTTATCGCCGTTCCCGAAAAGAAATGCCGGCCCGAGAAGAAGAGATCAAACATGCTGAAGAGGAAGGCATAAAGTTTCATTTTTTAACAGCTCCCATCCGTTATATTGGTGACGAACATCATCGGGTTAAAGCCATGGAGTGCATCCAGATGAAACTAGGAGAACCGGATTCATCGGGTAGGCGACGACCGGTGCCCATTCCTGGATCTGAATTTATCATGGAGGTTGATTTAGTCGTCGTGGCCATCGGGCAGAGTCCCAATCCTTTAATTCCCCAGACTACACCCGAGTTAAAAGTTGGTAAATGGGGCAATGTTGAGGTTGATTGGGAGACGATGGCCACCTCAGTAGAGGGAGTCTATGCTGGCGGCGATATTATTCGCGGTGGAGCGACTGTTATTCTGGCCATGGGAGATGGACGAATCGCCGCCCGGGAAATTGATAAATACCTTCGTTCCTTGGAGAAAAAATAGATAGTAATATATTTTTTTGAAAAAAACAGGCTTGAGAAATCAGCCAAAGGAGGATAAATCATGAGTTGGGTAGATGACTACAAACGGAAACTTTGTTCTGCCGAAGAAGCAGTCTCTCTAATCCAGAGCCATCATCGGGTTTACATCAGCGGCAACGCCGCTACCCCTTATGTCTTGATGAAAGCCTTAGCCCAGAGAAAGGACGAGCTGGTGGATGTTGAGTTAACTCATGTCCTTCTCCTGGGAGAAGACCCTTTTTCTGATCCGGAGATGGAAGGACATTTTCGCCATAATTCCTTATTTGTCGGTCCAGCTGACCGGAAGGCGATAAATGAAGGAAGATCGGCCTATGTACCTATCTTTCTTCATCAGATTCCCGAATTATTTTATTCCGGCCAGATGCCGATAGATGTGGCCATGCTTCATCTTTCTCCTCCTGATGAACATGGGTTCATGAGTTACGGAGTTGAAGTTCTGGCTTCTAAAGCAGCTGCAGAAACAGCCAAATATGTTATTGCCCAGGTGAATGATAAAATGCCCCGCGTGCTGGGGGATTCTTTTATTCATGTTTCCAAGGTGGATAAAATCGTTGAAATTTCGGAGGATTTACCCGAATTAGAGAAAAAGCCGGCCACCGAGATTGAGAAAAAAATTGGCAAATTTATTGCTGATTTAATCGAGGATGGCAGCACGCTGCAACTTGGAATAGGGGGTATACCTGATGCTGTGCTAGCGGAACTAAAAACCAGGCGGGATTTGGGGGTTCACACTGAGATGGTTTCCGATGGAGTTATGGAGGGTATTGAACAGGGTATTATTACTGGTGCCAGAAAGACTTTTCATCCTTATAAAGTTGTCTTGACCTTTATGCTGGGATCCAAGAAATTGTATGAGTTTTCCAATAACAACCCTATTTTTGAGGCACATCCAACTGACTATACCAATCATCCTTTTAATGTAGCCAGGAATGAGAAGATGATTGCTATTAACTCGGCTATTGAAGTGGATATTACCGGACAGGTTTGTTCAGATTCAATTGGGACTTATATCTATAGTGGGTTTGGTGGCCAGGTGGATTTCATTCGAGGAGCAGCTCATTCCAAAGGAGGCAAGCCGATTATTGCTCTTCCTTCCACGGCCAAGAACGGAGAAGTCTCCAGAATAGTACCTTTCCTCAAGCAGGGGGCAGGTGTAGTGACTACCAGGGCTGATGTCAGATATGTAGTGACTGAATACGGGGTGGCTTATCTCCATGGGAAAAATCTGCAGGAAAGAACAGAAGCCCTGATTAATATTGCTCATCCTAACTTCAGGGTTGATTTAATAAAAGAAGCCAAGAAAAGAAACCTCCTTAAGTAAGATTTGCTCCGGTAAGAGCATAGGCATATCAATGAAACAGGATTTTCTTTTTCCCGGAGCTGGTGGTCACTTGGGGACAGATGAATCTGGTAAAGGAGATTATTTTGGCCCGCTGGTAGTCGCCGGTTTATTTTTACCGGAAGGCCAGGAAGCGGTTTTGGCTGAGCTGGGGGTAAGAGATAGTAAAAAATTCTCCGATAGTCGGGTCCAAGATATGGCCCAGCTTCTCAAGCGGGGTTATCTTCACTCTCTGGTGGTCATTGGTCCTGAGAAATATAATGAATTGTACGCCAAGATGAAAAACTTGAACCGTCTTCTTGCCTGGGCCCATGCCCGGGTTATTGAAAACATTTTAGAAAAAGTGGATTGCCGCCAGGTGATTACTGACCAGTTTGGTGATAAAGTCTTTGTTCTCAATGCACTAATGAAAAAGGGGCGGCAGATTGAATTGATTCAGAAGCCCAAAGCAGAGGAAGACATGGCCGTTGCGGCGGCCTCTATCCTGGCTCGAGCTGAGTTTCTCCGGCGATTGCATTATCTTTCCCGAGAAATAGGCCTGGAACTGCCGAAAGGAGCCTCAACTAGAGTTGAGGAGGTGGCTTTCCAACTGGTGAAGGAGAGAGGCCGGGAGGTATTGACTCAGGTAGCTAAACTTCACTTTAAGACCACCCAAAAAGTGCTCGATTTGATTAATAACTAGGGTTAAGTTAATTAAATTGACTCTTATTTTTCAGGAGATTAAAATAGCCTTGTGAGCAAAGATAAGGTTACTATCAAAATCCCCCGTCCTTTATACAATCGAATAAAAGATATTATCGAGGAGAGTGGTTTCAGTAGTGTTAATGAGTTTGTAGTCTATGTGCTCCGAGATTTGGTTTCCATGCATGATCTAAGTCGGACTGAATTGTCCAAAGAAGAGATTGAGAAAATTAGACAACGCCTCAAGAATCTGGGATATTTCTAATTTTTTTTAAATAATCATCAATTCCCTCCTGATTTTTTGCTATACAGAGGATAAATCTTGTAGTAAAATTTCCCCCTTTTATTTCTTTTAGTTAGGAAGGTCAATTTGCTTCCCCTCATTAAGCTTTTTTTAGTTGTCCTGATTCTTCTTATATTAATCCGTCTTAAGCTGGAAATTGGTCTTGTTCTTCTGCTGGGGGCGGTCATTCTGGAAATTTTTTTCCCTGTTCCTCTTCATCTTTTCTTTAGAAATTTTCTGGGGAGTATGCTCAGTGTCCAGTCATTGTCCCTGGCCGGGATAGTTGTTCTGGTGCTTTTCCTGGGTCGTCTTCTTCAGGTAAAAGGTAATTTTACCCGCATGGTGACCTCTCTCCGGGAGGCTTTGCGCGAACCCAGGTTAATCCTGGCTATTCCGCCGGCAATCATTGGTCTACTCCCGATGCTGGGAGGAGCTTTAGTCTCGGCTCCCATCGTGGAGGAAGCCAGTCAGCGCTGGTCTCTTTCTCCTCCCTTGAAGACCTTTTTTAACTATTGGTTTCGTCACATCTGGGAATACTGCTGGCCACTTTATGTCAACATGATTCTGGCGGCAGCTATTGTCCAGGTGCCGATTATGAAGATATCTACTTATCAATTCCCTTTCACTTTTCTGGCTGCTGGCCTGGGATTAGCCATTCTTTTCCGGCGGGTTGAGCCTCAGAAGTCGCCTGCTCGAAAAATGAAATGGAAGACAGTCCTGGCCTATATAGCCCGGAGTTTATGGGCCATTTGGCCGATTATGGTAATAATTGTTTTTATTTTTATCTTTCATTTGAGTATGCTTCTCTCCCTGGCTCTGGCTGTTCTTATGACTCAGATTTTTTTCCGGCTCTCGCTAGAGAAAAGATGGCAGATTTTTAAAGAAAGTTTCTCCTGGAAAACTATTCTCCTGGTCCTGGCGGTGATGGCTTTCAAAGGAGTGCTGGAAAAGTCCCAGGCGTTAGCCAGTCTAAAAACCTTATTCAATTCAGATGGGAATTGGGGCTACCTTTTACTCTTTGCCATTCCTTTTCTCTTGGCTTTTTTGACCGGAGTGAATCATGCCTACGTCGGCATTTCTTTTCCTCTCCTTTTGCCGATAATCGGCCAGGGCAGTCCGGATATGATTTTGCTGATGTTTGCCTATGTCAGTGGGTTTGTGGGTATTCTTCTATCCCCGGCTCATTTATGCCTGGTGTTGACCCTGGACTATTTCCAGGCCAGCCTGAAGGATGTCTATCGCATCATGCTTCTCCCGGTGGTGATTATTTTCCTGGCTGCTTTACTTGTCTTGGTGATTTTTCGGTTGCTTTGAAGCTTCCTTGGCAAGGATGGCAATGAGAATAAGAGAAGATGTCGGCCCGGAGGTTCAGCAGGGGTGATTAATCGGCTGCAAAATAATCTTGCCACATGGTAAGATTATTTGTTAGATGGAGAAGAGAAACAGGTTATCTTGTTTAAAGATAGCCCCGGTAATAGACCTTTTTTCGTTGCTGGAGGTAATCAATGGTGTTTCAGCCAACCAAGAGAATTTTTTATGATGACCCTTATCAAAGGGAGTTTGAGGCGCAGGTTTTAGAAGTAATTCCCCGGGAAGAGATGTGGGGAGTGGTTCTGGATCAGACCTGTTTTTATCCGGAATCTGGCGGACAACCGGCGGATAAAGGCTGGCTGGAGGAAGTTCCGGTGATAGATGTTTCCGAAGAAGATGGGCGGGTTATCCACTGGGTTGAGGAGCCTTGTCCGAAGGGCCGGATAAGGGGAAAAATTGACTGGTCCCGTCGTTTTGACCATATGCAGCAACACGCCGGACAGCATATTCTAAGTCAGAGTTTTTATGAACTCTACCAGGCAGAAACTCTCTCTTTTCATCTGGGAGAGCAGGTTTCATCCGTGGAGATAGATTTAAGGAAGGCCGATGAAGAGCTTGTCCATCACGTGGAGGAAAGAGCCAATCAGATTGTTTTTGAAGACCGGAGAATCAAGACCTATTTTATTCCCCGGGAGAAGCTTAACCAGGTTCCCTTGCGTAAGCCGCCCAAAAAAGAAGGATTAATTCGGGTGGTCGAAGTTGATGGTTTTGATTATTCCGCCTGTGGTGGAACTCATCCCCACCACACGGGAGAAGTGGGGTTGATAAAAATTATCCGCTGGGAAAGAATTCGCCAGAATATCCGCTTTGAATTTGTCTGTGGCTACCGGGCTTTAAAAGATTATCAGCTCAGAAATGTAATTATTCGTTATTTGGTAAGTCGTTTAAATGTCAAACCAGCTGAGATTGGTGAAGCAATGGATAAGCTATCTTCTCAGTTGAAGCAATTAAGAAAAAAATTAAAAAGCATGAGTCAGGAACTGAGCTGTTTTCAGGCTCGGGAGATCACTCGGCAAGCGGAGACTCATTTTATTTCCTTGCTTTTTGATGATAAGTCATCTGAGGAGGTAAAATTTTTAGCCCTCCAGATTATAAAGAGTGGCCCTTATGTCGTTCTTCTGGGAACGAAAATTGAGAATAAAATTCATCTAGTGGTGGCGACGGCCGAGGAATTGAATCTTAATTTGCGAGATATCCAGACGCTGGTAGCTGAGATTATTCAGGGAAAAGGCGGGGGGAGCCCCTCACTCCTGGAATTTAGAGGGGAGAAGCCTGAAAATTTTTCTCTTCTCGGTAAAAAAATTAAAGAATATCTGGCCCAGCAGGAACCGGATGTTTTAAAAAAGAAAATTCGGGCTAATCTCACTTGAATAGCCGTTTATTTATTAAAAAGAGATGGCCTCTATACCTGGTAAGAATGGCGACCGGCTCTCTGAAGCTCAAAGCGATTAGTAATTGATGGGTCCTAAGCTGGGGGCTCTTTTTTTAAATAATCGAAAAGAAACAGCCCAGATTTTCCATCCAATTTGCTTGTCCAAATACATCTTATTCTGGTTCCCATTCTGACCCTCTGCTCCTGCCCGTTCGGCATTAGTTGGTGATTATATTAGATAACCAAGTTATAATTCTAACCCATATTTCGTGACCGTATTCAGGCTATTTCTGAAATACCTATATTATTTTATTCATAACGGAGAGAGACGATCGGATCTGTCCGGGCGGCTTTTTGAGCCGGGAATATCCCGAAGAACAGACCCACTGAGATGGAAACACCTAATCCTAAAAGCACTGACCAGAGGGTGACCGAAGCGGGTAGAGGAGTAGTGACCCGGACCAGGAAAGCGATTAAAAACCCCAGGAGCACTCCTATGGCGCCTCCGGTTCCGGTTAAGAATACTGCCTCAATTAAAAATTGTCGCAGGATATCTCCAGCTCGGGCGCCGATGGCTTTGCGAATGCCAATTTCTCTGGTCCTTTCTTTTACCGCCACCAGCATAATGTTCATTACCCCTATTCCTCCCACCAGAAGTCCAATGGAGGAAATAGCAATCATGACGAGATAGGCCGCCCCGGTGAGCTGGTTATAGAGGTCAAGGATTGTCTGCTGGGTGTAGATAGCAAAGTCATTGGGTTTATCAAAGGGAACCTTTCGTCTTTTCCTGAGAACAGTTATGACCTGGTCCATCGTCTCAGGGATATAACCGTGTTTTTTAGGAGCGATAATTATTTCCAGGTTGGAGAGGTCATAGGGGAAATATTTCATTAGAGTGGTAATTGGTAAGCCAACAATATTGTCCCGACTCTGGCCGAACATCTCGCCTCGTTTTTCTAGAACTCCAACAACTCTAAATTTTTCCGGACCGATACGGATTTCTTTACCCAAAGCCGGACTGTGAGGAAAAAGAATTTCTTTTAATTCAGCCCCGAGAATGCAGACTTTGGTTCGATGGAGAACATCCGACGCCGTGATAAACCTTCCTTCCCGAGGTAAATAAACGGAGAGAACCTGGGGAAATTTTTCATTCATACCGATGACCACGGAATTTTGGCTTTTTTTATCCTGATATTTAACCGGAATGCTTTCGAAAACATCGGCCACTAAATCCACGGCCACGGCTTTGACCAGGGAACATTCTTCTTCAATAGCTGCTGCGTCTGCCAGAGTCAAATCTTTTCTTTGTCTGATTTCTTCTGGTTCCCGACCTATCTGGATGCCTGGTTCTCGTTTGGAAACAATGATAATGTCAGACCCAACTGATTCGAGTTCGGCCATGAAACTTCGATTTAGTCCTTGAATGATTGAAACCATGCCGATGACCGTCATCACGCCGATAAGAATACCGAGAAGAGTTAAGAATGAACGGAGTTTATGGGATTTGATGGAGTCAAAGGCCATCTGAATGATTTCTTTAAACAGAGTCCATCTCATTGTTCACTTCTCAAAGCATCAATAGGATTAAGCTTAGCTGCCTGGGAAGCTGGATAGAGGCCAAAGAAGAGACCGACGGAAGTGGAAACAAAGAGGGCAATGATAATTGCCTCCGGTTCAACACTGGAAGGAAGAGAAGAAGTCATAGTCACAATACGGGCAATAATAAAGCCGAGAAGAATACCGATAGCTCCCCCTGTGGCTGCCAGGATGGCTGATTCGATTAAGAATTGAAACAGAATGTCTTTCCGGCGGGCCCCAATCGCCATTCTGATACCAATTTCCTTGGTTCTTTCGGTGACCGAGACCAGCATGATGTTCATGACGACAATTCCTCCGACCAGAAGAGCAATCGAAGAAATAGCGATCATGGCGAAGTAGATCCCGGTGGTGGCTGATTTGTAGAACTGGATGAAAGTATCAGATGTGCGGAAAGAAAAATCATCCGGTTCGTTGAAATCAAGATGACGTTTAGCCCGCAGGAGGGTTCTGACTTCTTCCTGGGCCAGGGCCATTTCTTCTTGAGAAAGAGTATGGACATTGATGGTAATTGATCGACGAGAGCCATAGATTTTAAGAAAGGTGGTAATCGGAATGCGGACAAAATTATCCTGGCTCATCCCGAGGATTTTGCCCTTTGGTTTAGCGACTCCGATGATCAGAAAATTTTGCTGGCCAACTTTTATCCATTTCCTGAGCGGGTCGGTGTGGGGAAAAAGGTGTTCAGCCACATCAGCTCCAATGACAGCTACATAACGGGAATGCTCTTCGTCTTCTTTAAGGAGGTGCCGACCGCTGACTAATTCCTCAACGCTGCCGATAAGATGGTCAACATGAGTCACACCCCGGATGGTGACATTTTTCAAAGAGCGGGAGCCGTACTTGACAGTTCTTGAGGTTGAAGTTGAAGCGCCGACTAAGCGACAGGAGCGACATTTTTCTCGGATAAGTTCCATATCAGCCATAGTTAAATCTTTTCTTTTCATTTCTTTACGAAACTCTTCCAGGGAGCGGGCTCCGAAGGAAAATTTGCTTACCGCAAAATCGTTGGCTCCGTAGAAAGAGAATTTCTCATACACATAATTATTGAGCCCCTGAATGATAGAGACTACGGCGATAATAGTTAAAACGCCAATGATGATGCCGAGGAGAGTGAGAAAAGAACGGAGTTTATTGGCCCAGAGGGAGCTCAGGGCCATATTCAGTGACTCGCCGAGAGGAAGCTTAGGCATTCTGGTTGTTCCTCAGACTCATTTTACATCATGAATTACGAATGACAAGAGAAAAGGTTCTGGAAATTTCTCCGGCGACTTGACAACCCTCTGATGAGGCATGAAAATGAAGGAAAAAGATGCGAGCACTTTATTTCGATGGCATCAGCTTAAAATTTCAGGCCACTTATCCATCTCCGGCTGTAAAAAGAGGAGAAGCGATCATCAGGGTTCTTAAAGCTGGTATTTGTCATACCGATCTGGAAATAATTAAAGGTTATATGGGCTTTCGAGGAGTTCCGGGACATGAGTTTGTCGGGATTGTCGAGGAAGCCCCGAGCGAATTTTGGCCGGGCAAAAGAGTCGCCGGAGAAATAAACCTACCCTGTGGCCAGTGTTCCTTTTGCCAGACTGGCCAAGCCCGTCATTGTCCTCATCGCCAGGTGTTGGGGATAAAAGACAAAGATGGTGTGTTTGCCGATTACGTCACTTTACCTGAGGAAAACCTTCACCTTATCCCTGAATCACTGAGTGATGAGGAGGCGGTCTTTATTGAGCCCCTGGCCGCGGCTTTGAGAGTTCTGGAGCAATTGATGTCCCTAGTGGGTGCCAATAAAAACACTTGGAGATTATGTGTTCTCGGGGATGGCAAACTGGGCTTGCTGGTGGCGCAGGTTTTAAAAGCTAATTTTCCCGAAGTGGTTTGTCAGGGGAAGCATCCAGTGAATCTGGCTATTCTGGCGTCACGAGGAATCAAGACTTATTTAGTTGGGGAAAAAATAGACGAGAGGTTTGACGTGGTAGTTGAAGCTACCGGCAGGAAAGAAGGCTTTTCTCAGGCGATTAGTCTGGTCTTGCCTGAAGGGATTGTTTTTTTGAAGAGCACAATTCAGAGTGATTATAGCTATAACCTCTCGCCGGTGGTAGTTGACGAGATAAAAATATGGGGCTCCCGCTGTGGTCCTTTTGATCAAGCTATTGATTGGCTGGTGAAAAAGCGAGTAGATGTTTTAGAGTTAATCGAGGCTGAATATGATTTAGAAGATGTGGAGAAAGCCTTAACCCGGGCTTCTCAACCAGGTGCTTTAAAAGTTATTTTTAATATTTCCTCATTACCGGGAAGAAAGGCGGAAAAAAATAGTGATAAATGATTTTCTGGTCAGAAGAAAGCCTATTAAAAAAATGCACTCCTTCCCAGCCGAATGTTGGGGAGATTAATGATATCAGTCTCTTGAAAGGAGGCCTGGGTTGAATCAGGAAAGACAGATAAAAACCAACCAGCGGCAGGAGCAGACCTGTCTTTATTTTTTGTCTCCTGGCCCGCAGAACACTACAGCTACTCTGGAGAGGGCCGCTCAGCGGGCTGGTGAACTGAGAATCAAGGACATAGTGGTGGCCTCAACTTCGGGGCGAACTGCTCTCCAAGCAATTAAATATTTTTCCGGAAAAAACTTGGTGATTGTTACCCACTCTACTGGGTTTGCCGCTCCGGATTACCAGGAACTTCCGGCGGAGACGAGAGAAAAGTTAATTAAAAGTGGGGCTAAAGTCCTTACCTGTCAACATGCTCTAGGAGGTGTCGGCCGGGCGGTGAGAAAAAAGCTGGGCACTTATCAATTGGAAGAAATTATAGCTTATACTCTGCGGGTGTTTGGTGAGGGAACCAAGGTGGCTATTGAAATGGCCATGATGGCGGCTGATGCCGGGCTCATTTCCTGTCAGCGACCATGTGTGGCTATTGGTGGAACAGGCTCTGGAGCTGATACCGCTCTTCTCCTGAAACCAGCACATGCCCAGAATTTTTTTGACCTCCGTGTTATGGAGATTATTGCCAAGCCTAATTTCTGGCCTATAAATAAGAAAGGAGAATGAGACATAAGGGGTAAGGATGGGATTTTAAATTAAAGGAGTACCAATGAAAAAACGGCTATCTTTCGGTCTCTCTTTTATTGGGTTAATTTTAGGATTAACACTCAACCTGGGAGCTCAGAGTGGTTTTTATCTGGGCTTAACGGGCGGTTGTTCAGCCCAGAAGCCGAGTTTACCCGACTTTAAATTTGACCAGGATACCAGTTTTATATATGGAGCCAGAGTGGGCTTGAAGTTTCTGATGTTTGCTGTGGAAGGCGTTTATTTTCAAGCCGCCCATACTCTTAAAACGGAGGACCTTTCTTTTCTTAGTTGGGCTAATCGCCAGGTTGACACCAATTTTTTAGGTCTCCAGGTGAAGTATTTTATGCCCATTTTAATGGTTCATCCTTATTTATCCCTCGGCTATGGCTATTTTGGAGCCTCGATTAAAGATATCGATCAGGATCACAACGGCGGCTGGAATGTGGGCGCCGGGATTGAGGTGCATTTGGGAAAAAAGTTTGCCCTGCTGGGAGAAGGGCGGTATTTTTTGAGCCACCTGGATATTAGCAATGAAGAGATGAAATTCGGTCAGTTTGTCCTCACAGGGGGGATTAATATTTATTTTTAAATTTTTAATGGGGACTCATGGGTCGATTAATCCGCCTGAATAAATTCTTAGCTCAGGCAGGAGTGGCTTCTCGACGTCAGGCTGATGAACTTATTCAACAAAGGCGGGTTTTCCTTAATGGCGAAGCTGTCACCTCTCTGGGCATAAAAGTTGACCCCGCAGTAGATATCGTCGAGGTTAATGGTCAACGGATAAGATTGCCACATAAATATATCTATGTGCTTTTTCATAAACCTCCGGGTTACCTGGTGACCCTGAGTGATCCCTTTGGCCGCCAGACGATTTTGGATTTACTCCCTTCGTTTTCCGTGAGAATTTTCCCGGTGGGGAGACTGGATGCCGCCAGCGAGGGACTGCTGTTGTTAACCAATGACGGTGAACTGGCTTTTCGATTAACCCATCCTCGTTATAGGATAAGGAAAACCTATGTGGTGAAGGTTAAGGGCCGGCTGGAGGGCAAGGATATTAGAAAAATAAAAAAGGGAATCTATCTTGATAGTCAGCGAATTAGACCAGATAAATTAGTTTGCCTGGCTGAGACAAGAGGGAGAAGTCGTTATCTGGTCGAAATTCATGAAGGACGCAAAAGAGAGATCAGGCGGATTTTTCAGGCGGTGGGAGTGCCGGTTATTCAATTAAAACGGATAAAATTCGGACCTCTCCACCTGGGAAAGTTAAAGAAAGGAACCTGGCGTTATCTTCGTCAGGAGGAGATAGAAAGTTTAAAAAAGGCGGTGGGTTTATTCGAAAGCCCAGCGCTTAAAACCATGAGTAAGGAGGCAAGATGAAAAGAACAATCGTATGGTTGGTGATACTTTTCTTTCTACTGGTTGGTTTTACCTGGGCTGAAGAAGCCAGAGTGCTCCGCTTTCCGGATGTCAACCAGGATTTGATAGTCTTTGTTTATGCCGGTGATATCTGGTCTGTGCCGATTACCGGAGGAGAAGCTCGTCGCTTAACCTCTCATGTGGGTTTGGAGTTATTTCCCAAAATATCGCCTGATGGACGCTGGATTGCTTTTTCCGCTGAATACTCAGGCACCCGTCAGGTTTATGTCATGCCGGCCACAGGCGGCCTGCCCCGCCAGTTGACTTATTATAATGATGTTGGCACTTTGCCTCCTCGGGGAGGATTCGATTATCAGGTTCTGGACTGGACTCCGGATTCCCGCCAGATTCTTTTCCGGGCCAATCGAACCCCCTGGGGACCACGGATGGGACGCTATTTTCTCATCAATGTCACGGGCGGATTGGAGCAGCCACTGGTTATTCCTGAAGCAGGCGGTGGCACTTTTTCACCCACCGGCGATCAGATTGTTTATACGCCAATTTCCCGGGAATGGCGGACCTGGAAGAGATACCAGGGCGGCCGGGCCCAAGATGTCTGGATTTATGATTTAAAAAAGAATGAAGCGCGGCGGTTGACTACTTATCCGGGAACGGACCAGCACCCCATCTGGTACAGGGATAAAATCTATTTTGTTTCCGACCGGGATCTGGTCTTGAATATTTATTCCTATGATTTAAAAACTAATGAAATTAAGAAAATCACCCATCATACCGAATATGATGTCCTCTGGCCTTCCGGAGAAGGGGGAAAAATCGTCTATGAGAATGGCGGCTATATTTATCTTCTTGATTTGGAAACGGAGAAATATCATCGTGTCCCCATCGAGATTCACTTTGATAATCCCAATTTAATGCCCTATTTCAAGAACGTCAAAAATAATATCACCCGCTTTGATATTTCTCCGAATGGTAATCAGGCTGTTTTTGAAGCCCGGGGTGAAATTTTTACCGTGCCGGCTAAAGAAGGAGTGACTCGTAATCTTACCCAGACCCCGGGGGTGAGAGAGATTTTTCCCACCTGGTCACCTGACGGCCGTTATATTGCTTATTATTCAGACAAATCCGGGGAATATGAAATCTATCTTTTTGATCGGCAAACCAAGACAACCATTCAATTGACTCAGGGTAGTCATATTTGGCGTTTTGCTCCTCTCTGGTCGCCGGATTCCACCAAACTTTTATTTAGCGATAAAAAGCAGTGGTTACAATTTCTTGATGTACAGACCAGAAAAATTACTCTGGTGGACAAAGCACGAAGTTTTGAGATAACTCATTACGCCTGGTCGCCTGATTCCCGCTGGATTGTTTACACCAAAGACGGAGAAAATGGTCAGGCGGCGGTCTGGGTTTATTCTCTAGAGACCAAGACACCTCGGCAGCTAACCGATGATATGTATCGGGATTTCCAGCCTGTTTTTTCCACCTGTGGTCAGTATTTGTTCTTTCTCTCTAATCGAACTTTTAATTTGACCTTTTCCAGTTTTGAACAGGATTACCTTTACACGAAAGCCACCAAAATTTATGGAATTCCTCTCACCAAATCTACAGCCCCACTCTTTGCTGAAAAAATTGAAGAGGAAGAGATTCAATCATCCCCAAAGACAACCAAAGAGCGGAGATCAAGTCAACCAAAGACTGAAGAAAAGCCGTCGGTCCAGATTGACTTTGAAGGCATCAATGACCGGATTGTGGCTTTTCCTTTGCCAGCGGGTAATTACCGGTGGTTGGAGGCGGTTGATGATGGGATTATCTATCTCAAAGACGGAGAATTGCACCATTTTAATCTCCAGAAGAAGAAGGATGAAATTATTCTTAAACAAATCAGTGGGGTGGCTCTGGCTGCCAAGAGAAAAAAAATTCTTTATCGGAGTAGGGACGTCTACGGCATTATTGACCTGAAACCGAATCAGAAGAAGGGCGCCGGTGCGTTGAACCTCAAAGATTTGACAGTCAAAATCTATCCTCAAAAAGAATGGCACCAGATGTTTATTGACGGCTGGCGGATCTATCGTGATTGGTTTTATGTCGAGAATATGCATGGCGTGGATTGGGAGAAAGTCCGCCAGAAGTATGAGCCTCTGGTGCCCCATCTGGGTCATCGGGCGGACCTTGACTATCTATTTGGTGAACTTATCGGTGAGTTGAATGTTGGCCACGCCTATGTCAACTGGGGAGAGTTTAGTCGGCCGAAAAGGATTGAAGGCGGGTTGCTGGGAGCTGAATTTGAACCCGATGTCAAAGCTGGTCGTTATCGGATCAAGAAGATCTATCGCGGTGAGAACTGGGATGAAAGGACCCGTTCTCCTTTAACCGAGCAGGGAGTGAATATTAAAGAAGGTGATTATTTGATCAGTTTGAATGGCCATGAAGTAACCCTCAAAGATAATCCTTACAAATTTCTGGAAAATACGGCGGGTAAGAGGATTTCCATTGTGGTTAATTCTGTCCCGAAAAAGGAAGGTGCCCGGGAATATTGGGTCAAACCTATCCGCAGTGAACTGCAGTTATTTTATTTAGACTGGGTCAGAAGCCGGCGGGAAATGGTGGACCGCCTTTCCGGAGGCCGGATAGGTTATTTCCATGTTCCCAATACCTCCCGGGAAGGAAATCGGGAATTGTTTAAGGGAATGTATGCCTTTTACCATAAAGAGGCCTTAATCATTGATGAACGCTACAATGGTGGCGGTTTCATCCCGGATGTGATGATTGACCTCCTGGATCGGCAGGTGCTTAATTATTGGGCCAGGCGGGGACTGGAATTGTCTCAAACTCCTTGGGTGGCTCATCTCGGACCCAAGGTGATGTTGATCAATCACTATTCAGCTTCCGGCGGAGATGCTTTTCCTTATTACTTCAAGAAACTTAATCTGGGTCTGCTCATCGGTACTCGCACCTGGGGAGGCCTGGTCGGCCTTTCCGGGAACCCCGGTTTGATGGATGGCGGCTACTTAGCTGTACCGACTTTTGGTTTTGTTGATACCGAAGGCAACTGGGCGGTGGAAGGAATCGGAGTGGCCCCGGACATTGAAGTTTATGACAGACCTGACTTGGTGGTTAAAGGGCACGACCCTTCCCTGGAAAAAGCCGTTGAGGTATTGCTGGAGCAACTGAAGAAGAATCCTCCGCAACGACCGAAAAAACCTCTACCACCGGATCGTTCCCGCTTTCATGAAAAAGCGAAGATAAAAAAGAATTGATTCTCCATGGCCGCTTGGCTAGCAGGAAGGAGAGACATCAGCTCTGGACCTAAGCATTAGAAGTTGCTGGGGACTACAGAGAACGAATTGCCACTTTGTCCCATGAAAAAGGTGGAGGTCACCTTTTCAGGGGGGCTATTATTCCTTGTTGTCGGATTTTGTTTTTTCTGCTGCTTGAGAGTAGGCTTTCCAGCTTTGAGCCAGGCGGCTTAATTCTTGATCGACCAGGTAATTGACGGTGCCTTCTTCCCAGGTGCCGTCTTCTTTTCTTTGGCCGGCCTTGACGCCGGTTAGAATTTCAATGCCTTCGTCGATGGTCCTGATCGGATAAATATGAAATTTACCTTCTCTAACTGCTTCGACGACGTCTTTACGGAGCATTAGATTTTGCACATTCTGATAGGGAATAATAACGCCCTGGGTTCCGGTTAAACCCCGGGCTTGGCAGACATCAAAGAAGCCTTCGATTTTTTCGTTGACCCCGCCAATGGGCTGGATTTCCCCGTGCTGGTTAAGTGAACCGGTAACGGCGATATCCTGGCGGAGAGGTAATTTTGCCAGGCTGGAAAGAATTGCATAGACTTCAGTCGAGGAGGCACTGTCTCCATCAATCCCGGAATAAGATTGTTCAAAAGCCAGGCTCGCCGAGAGGGCAAAAGGCTTATCCTGAGCATATTTGCCGCGCAGGTAACCAGCCAAAATGAGGACTCCCTTGTTGTGCGTCCGTCCGCTGAGGTCAGCCTCTCTCTCAATATTAATCACCCCGGCCCGGCCGACTGAAGTTCGGGCGGTGATTCGAGTTGGTTTGCCAAAGGAGACATCTCCCAGAAAGTAAACCGAAAGCCCATTGACCTGCCCGATAGCTGCCCCCTCTGTATCAATGAGGATAGTTCCTTCTTCGATCATTTCCTGAATTTTGTCTTCGATCAGGCTGAGCCGTTCAAATCGTTCTTCAATGGCTTTTTCAACATGCTGGCGACTAACTACCTGGCAGCCTTCTTCGGAAGCCCAATAGCTGGCTTCCCGGATGACATCAGAGATGATATGAAAACGAGTGGAGATTTTTTTCTGCCTTCCGGCCAACCTGGTTCCATATTCAATAATTGCTGCGATTCCGGATCTGTCAAAGGGTAAGAGATGGTCTTCTTCTGTGATTTTTTTGATAAAAGAGGTATATTCGAGAATAGTCTTCTCAGTTTTAAGCATTTCGGAGTCGAATTCAGCTTTTATTTTGAAGATTTTCTTGAAGTCCTCATCCAGGAGATAAAGGAGAGAATAAATGTAATTGTCACCGATTAAAATAACTTTAACTCTTATCTCGATTGGTTCAGGTTTAAGTCGACTGGTGGAAACTAGGTAAATCGGCGGGTAGTTCTGAATTTCCAGTTTTTTGTATTTGAGGGTTCTTTTGAGAGTGGTCCAGACACCAGGTTCGATCAGGGCGTCGAGAGCATTAATCACCAGATAGCCGCCATTGGCTTTCAGTAAAGAGCCTGGTTTTATTTTGGTGAAGTCAGTCTGAAGGATCCCCATCCGGTTCATGGTGGCTTCAATGGCGCCAAAGAGGTTGACATAATTGGGATTGGTTTCAGTAACTACCGGAGCGCCTTTCTGGTCGCCGTTGTCGATGAGGAGATTCACCCGATAAGGTAAAAAGGGATCTTCAATAAGTTTTTCTTTTTCGGGGGCATCCTTTTTTGGGCCTTTGAAAAGATTGATATTCTGGATAAGATGCTTCTCCACATCATCCAGGTAAATAGTCACTTTGGGGAAAGAGAATTGATTCCGAATACCTGAGATGGCCCCTCTGATCATTGGAGTAATGGATTCTTCATCCCATTTTTGGAGAAGTTCCCGGGTTTGTTCTTCCAGAGATTTAAGTTGTTCAAAAATATCTTCCAGTTTTTCGGTTAATTCTTCATATTTTTTCTGGAGTTGTTCCAATTTTTCTTTGGGGAATTTATTTTCTCGAACCAGGGCTTCCAGTTTATTGAAGGGAGTGGGCTGGCCTTCGATTACCGGGATTAAGTCCGGTTTGACGAAAACTCCCATCTGAACTTGAATCACGGAAAAACCTTCCTTGGAAACTTCCTCTTCAAATTTTTTGAGAATTTCTTTTTGCTTACGTTGTTGAGCTTCAATGATGCTGTCTCTCTTTTCTTTATAATATTTGCTTTGTAGAAGTTCAGGGATGTTAATCCGGAGCATTTCAATTAAGCGGTCCATGGCTTTTTTGAAAGCCCGGCCTTGGCCCGGAGGCAGGATAAGGAGCGTAGGTTCGTCGGGATTCTTGAAATTGTTGACATAGAGGATATCCTCGGGAGTTTCTTCTTTATCCTTAATTTTTTCCAGGAATTTTTTAATGGTAGTGCTGCGTCCGGTGCCGACCAGACCGGTCACGAAGATATTGTAGCCCAGGCTTTTGATGCTCAGGCCAGTTTGAATGGCTTTGAGGGCTCTTTCCTGGCCAATGATCTCTTCACAAACAGAGCAATCATTGGAGGTTTCAAAAGGGATCTGGCTTTCATCCAGGCGCCAGGTTAGTTCGTCAGCTTTAAGTTTCTTGAATTCCTGAATTTTCTTTAACATTTATTCCTCCTACTAAAAGGCCGGTTCTTAAATTATTAGCACACTTTGGAGTTGAAGACAAACAGGGCGCTGAGTTTCAGCGAGCATTTGCTATCGCTCTCCCACCCCCATGATGACTGATAAAGATATCAAAGTTCAGCCGGAACCACCACCAGAGTGAAATATCTTCAGGCAGACAGCTTGGCAGGAGGAGCTGGTGTCTCCTCCTAGGCCAGGGAAGAGACACTAGCTCCGGACCCAGACAATATCCAGAGTGCGGGTCATTTTATTGACCTGAGGCATAAGGCGGAGTTCAAGCTGTTGGAGAAGTAATTATTTTCTAAAAAAGAAATATAACCTTTTAGAGATATATCATTTGTTTTAATAGTTTTTACGTGCAAAAATATTTACTCTCTGATAAAATGTAACCAACTTTAAGAAGAAGGAGGCAAGGGAAAGTTGGCCATCAAAAAGGTTGAATCAAGGAAAGAACTGAAACAATTCATCTCTTTTCCGTGGAAAATCTACCGGGATGATCCCAATTGGGTCCCTCCTTTAGTTATTGATATTAAGGAAAAATTAAATCGCCAGAAAAATCCTTTTTTCGAGCATGCTGAAATGGAATTGTTCCTGGTTTATCGAGGCGAAGAGATTTGTGGACGAATAGCTGCTATTCTCGACAGAAGACATAACGAGTTTCACCAGGAGAAAGTTGTTTTCTTTGGTCTTTATGAAAGTATAAATGATGAAGATGTGGCCCGGGAGTTATTGACCGCGGTGAGTGATTGGGGCAAAGCCAGAGGCATGGATACCCTACGGGGGCCGATGAATCTTTCGATGAATGACGAATGTGCATTTCTCCTCGAAGGGTTTGATTCACCTCCAGTGATAATGATGCCTTATAATCCTCCTTATTACAATGAGCTGATGGTTAAATGTGGGCTGGTCAAAGCAAAGGACCTTTATGCCTTTCTTATGACGCGGGACCACAAAGAGAAGGAAAAGGTTAGGTTGATTGTGGAGAGAGCCAGACGGGAGTTACCGGTTACCTTGAGGACGGTTAACATGAAGGATATTGTGGAAGAAGCAAGGAAGATTGCTTTTATTTATAATGAAGCCTGGAAAAGAAATTGGGGATTTGTGCCCTGGACCGAAAATGAAATGATTCACATGGCTAAAAAATTAAAGCAATTCGCTGATCCAGACCTGGTTATTTTCGCCGAAGATAAAGATAGGGCAGTTGGCTTTGCTTTTGGCCTTCCGAACTATAATGAGATATTAAAAAAGTTAAATGGCCGGTTGACCCCCTGGGGACTCCTCTATTTCCTTTTAAATCGAAAGAAAATAAAAGGGATAAGAGCCGTGGTTTTTGGCGTGCTCAAGGAATACCGGATGACGGGCTTAAGTTACTTACTCTATGACCAGCTGGAAAAGAATGCTCTCCGCAATGGTTATGAATGGTGCGAAACCTCCTGGCAGCTGGAAGATAATGATGCTGTCAATCACTTCACTGAGTCTTTAGGAGGGAGGATTTATAAAAAGTACCGGATCTACGAGAAAAAAATTTAATTTTCTCGAAGAAGGAGGAGAAGTGGTATACGAAAATATTTTGGTTAAACAGGAAAAGAATATAGGTTGGGTAATTATCAATCGCCCGGAGAAGCTTAATGCTTTAAATGCTCAGACCATCAAGGAGTTATATTCCGGCTTTCTTTCTTTGCGCGAAAATCGAGAGGTCAAAGTTGTTATTCTGACGGGGCAGGGAGATAAAGCTTTTATTGCCGGGGCAGACATCAATGAACTTGTTCACCTGGATTATAATCAAGGTAAAGATTATGCCCTGGAAGGCCAGGAATTGACCAAACTTATTGAGAACTATCCCAAGCCGGTGATAGCGGCCATCAACGGGTATGCCCTGGGTGGAGGAACAGAAATGGCCCTGGCCTGCCATATCCGGATTGCTTCGGATCGGGCCAAAATGGGCCAACCCGAGGTTAAGCTGGGATTGATCCCCGGCTTTGGTGGAACGCAACGATTAGCCCGCTTGGTGGGTAAAGGAAAAGCCCTGGAGTTGATTCTGACCGGCCGAGTGATTTCAGCGGAGGAGGCCCTGGCCATAGGTCTGGTTAACCGGGTGGTCCCCCACGAGGAGTTGACCTCTAAAGTAGTTGAGCTGGCCGAAGAAATAATGGCCAATGCGCCGCTGGCACTTCGCTTCGCTATTCAGGCCGTAAATCAGGGACTTGATAAATCCCTGGAAGATGGGTTACTCTTAGAAGCTGAACTCTTCGGCAAAGCTTGTGCCACCGAAGATAGCCAGGAAGGGACCAAGGCTTTCCTGGAGAAACGTAAGGCCGAATTTAAAGGCCAGTAAGGAGAGTCGGGATGCCTGTTTATGAAGGTAATCTTAAAGCAGAAGGTTTGAAAATTGCTATTATTTTAAGCCGCTTCAACCAGTTCATTTCTGAACGCTTGAAAGAGGGAGCCCTGGACGCCCTGACTAAATTGGGAGCTGAGGAAAAGAATATTCAGATTTACAAAGTTCCTGGTTCGTTTGAAATTCCATTACTAGCCAAGAAATTAGCGAGGAAAAAAGAAGTTGATGGGATTCTTTGTCTGGGAGTTTTAATTAGAGGAGATACTCCCCATTTTGATTTTTTGAGTGCCGAGGTGACCAAGGGATTGGCTCAGGTGGCTTTAGACGAAGGACTGCCGGTCTCTTTTGGTGTATTGACTGTCGAAAGCATTGAACAGGGAATTGAAAGAGCCGGAACCAAAGCAGGCAACAAGGGTTATGATGCCGCCATGGCTCTGGTGGAGACGATTAATCTTCTTAAATCAACCAAGTTAACTTAAAATTGGGTTAACCTAACCGTGACTAAGACAGATGGGAAGAAGAAGAAAAGCCCGGGAGTACTGCCTGCAGGTTCTATTCCAACTTGAATTTCATCCGGAGAGCCCATCTGTTGTTCTTGATGAATTCTGGTCGGAAAAAAAAGTTCCTCTAGAAGTAAGGGAATATACCGAGTGGTTGGTTAAGGGCATATCTGCTAGGAGAGAATTTATAGATGAATTAATCCAGTCAGTATCTCAGCACTGGAAGTTGGAGCGGATGTCCGTTGTGGATCGGAATATCCTTCGCCTGGCTGTTTTTGAATTCTTGGAAGAGAGTCATATTCCGCCGGCGATTATAATTAATGAAGCCATCGAGATCGCCAAAAAATTCAGCACAGAAAAAGCCGGTGTTTTTGTTAATGGAATCCTGGATGCCGTCCGCAAAAAACTTGAATCAGGGGACGTGATTCCTTAAACAAAATCTAACCAGGAGCAAATGAGATGAGTAAGAATAACTCGAAGGAAGATTTGGTTCAGGAACTATCGATTTTAACTGATCAGGAATTAGTTCGTTTAAAAAAATGGCGTACGTTAAAAGAAGAAGGAGTGAATCTTTTTCCCCATCGAGCTGAGATAACTCATTCAGTCAGTCAGGTTAAGAAAGAATTTGAATCCCTTTCGGCTGATGAACTGGAAAGGGAAGAGATAAAAGTAGTTGTTCCCGGTCGTATTTTAACTGTCCGCAAGATGGGGCGGGCTACTTTTTTTCATCTGGGGGATGCCCTCACCCGCCTGCAGGCCTATCTGCGTCAGGATAAAGTGGGTTCAGAGGAATATCAACGTTTTTCTCTCCTGGATATTGGTGACATAATTAGTGTCCAGGGAAGGCTTTTTCGGACAAGAACTGGAGAGTTGACCGTTTTGGTTGAAAAATATGCATTTCTGGCTAAGTGCTTTCACCCTCTCCCTGAAAAATGGCATGGTCTCCAGGATGTCGAATTGCGGTATCGCAAAAGATATCTGGATTTGATTATCAACCCCGAATCAGCTCGGGTCTTCTGGTTAAGAAGCGCTATTATCGCCGAAATTAGAAAATTCTTTGATGAGCGAGGTTATATTGAAGTTGAAACACCCATGATGCACACCATCCCGGGAGGAGCCCTGGCCCGACCTTTTAAAACATTCCATAACGCTCTAGGGATTGATCTTTACCTGAGAATCGCTCCTGAACTTTATCTCAAGCGTCTGGTGGTCGGTGGGTTTGAAAAAGTCTACGAAATAAATCGTAATTTCCGCAATGAAGGGATTTCCTCCCAGCATAATCCCGAGTTTACCATGCTCGAGTTCTACGAAGCCTACAAGGATTATCACGATATGATGGAGATGACCGAAGAATTGCTGGTTCATTTATGTCAAAAATTATTGGGTAAACTGGAAATCACTTACGGCGAGCATAAAATCTCCTTCAATCGTCCTTGGAAAAGAATTAAGTTTCACCAGGCCCTGGTGGAGTTTAGTGGTCTTTCTCCGACTGAACTGGCTGATCAGTCAGCTGTGATTGAACTGGCGTCTCAGCTGGCCGCCGACAAGACGCCTCTTTCTTATGGCAAAGCCCTGGATGTTTTGTTTGATAAACAGGTGAAACCGCGGTTGATTCAACCAACTTTTATCATCAACCCCCCCAAAGAAATCTCTCCCCTGGCTAAATCGTCACCTAAGGCGCCGGATGAAGCGGAGAGATTTGAACTCATCATCGCCGGGATGGAGATAGCCAATGCTTTTAGTGAGTTGACCGATCCCGTAGAGCAGAAGCGCAGATTTGAGCAACAGGCTGAAGAGAGGAAAAAAGGAGATGAGGAATCTCATCCCATTGATCTGGATTACATCCAGGCTCTGGAGTATGGTTTGCCGCCGACAGGAGGGGAGGGTATTGGCATTGACCGATTGACGATGATTTTGGCCAATAAACAGTCCATAAGAGAAGTCATCCTCTTTCCTCTTATGAGACCGAAAGATTAATGGAGTTAACCAGGAAAATTCAGGTATGAGATATGAGCTCTTCATTGCCCAAAGATATTTGACGGCTCGTCGCAAACAGGCCTTCATTTCGGTTATTACTTTCATCTCTGTCCTGGGAATCACTATTGGCGTGATGGCTCTGGTTATTGCTCTGGCTCTTATCACCGGTTTCCAATCCGATGTCCAGGATAAAATCCTGGGAACGACTTCTCATTTAATGATTTCTTCCCTGACCAGTGAAGGGCTGGCCGGATATCCCCACCTTATTCAACAGATTGAAGAAGACAAAGAAGTAATTTACGCTTCTCCTGTGGTCTATGATACTGTTCTTTTAAATGGCCCGTTTAAAAGCAGTGGGGCTATCTTGCGGGGCGTTGATTTAACCAAAGAAGTTGGGCATTCTCCCTGGTTACAAAATCTGGAGGAAGGACATTTGCCTCGAGCTGAAAGTAGGGTGGCCGAAATACTTCTGGGGAGAGATGTTGCTTTTCGAGTTGGCGCCACCGTGGGTGATATGGTCACCGTTATTACAGCGGCTGCCAGGTTGTCACCAGTGGGACCTTTGCCTCGAATGAAGAAATTCCGGGTGGCGGGGATATTCCATACTGGCCTGTATGAATATGATTCATCTTCAGTTATTGTTCCTTTAGCCGTAGCTCAAGATTTATTCCGTCTGGAAAATCGGGTTAATCTTATCCAGGTTAAAATAAAAAGGATTTTTCAGGCAGAAGAAGTCGCCCAAAGGTTACAGAGGATTCTCCCTGTCGACACCTATATAACCACCTGGATGGAACTGAATAAATCTCTTTTTTCTGCTCTTAAACTGGAGAAGAAATTAATGTTCTTTACCATTGCCTTAATTGTTCTGGTGGCTGCGTTGAACATCATCGCCACTCTTATTCTTATGGTTATGGAGAAGACCCGGGATATTGGCATTTTAATGGCTATGGGCGCCACAGCGGCTGATATTCGGCGCATTTTCTTTTATCAAGGCTCAATGATTGGCTTTATCGGAACTTTCCTGGGAGTTTTCCTGGGTATTATCTGGTGTTGGGTGGCGAATACTTTCCAATTAATCCGTGTCCCGGTGGAAATTTACCAGATTGCCTATGTCCCCTTTCGGTTACAAATCACAGATTTGGCGGCAATTATTATGATCAGTCTGATGATCAGTCTCCTCTCAACGTTGTTTCCTTCTTACCGGGCCGCTAAAATTGATCCAGTGATAGCCCTTAAATATGAGTAAGAAAGAGATCGTCCGGACCATTTCTCTGGGAAAGGATTATCCTCTTCCCCAGGGGTCACTTTGTGTGTTTGATCAACTTTCTTTCACTCTCACGCAGGGAGAACTTGTGGCTATTATGGGTTCTTCCGGAGTAGGCAAAACAACCTTTCTTAACCTTCTGGGTTTACTGGATCGACCAACGCGGGGGAAAGTTCTGATTGAGGGAGAAGATGTCTCGTCTTTGACTGAGCGGGAAAGGGCCTTGCTCCGCAACAGAAAAATTGGCTTCATTTTTCAGTTTTATCACCTTCTACCTGAATTTACCACCTTGGAAAATGTTATGTTTCCTCTCCTAATTCAGGGCGAAAAGGTGATAGAAGCCAGGGAGAAGGCGAGAAGAATTCTGGAAAAAGTGGCTCTGGCTGATAAATTATCCCAGCGACCAGCTCAACTCTCGGGGGGAGAACAGCAACGAGTAGCCATTGCCCGGGCGCTGGTTGCAGACCCACTTCTTCTTCTGGCTGATGAACCCACCGGCAATCTGGATTGGTCAACCGGGCAGAGAATTTTGTCCCTTATTCAAAGTTTACATCAGGAAAAGGGGCTTTCTTCGATTATTGTCACTCATGATGAGAAGGTGGCCCGGTTCTGTCAAAAAATATATCTTCTCGAAGACGGCCAAATGAAACTAATCACGGTTCAAGCGAGTTATGATATTGATGAAAAGAAATGAGAGAAGAGCTGGATTTTCGCTGGCAGGGGAAAGGGAAATGCTCTGGTCATCTATCTCCTTAAGAATCATTTTGTTTAGGCCGATCTTCTGGAAATTTCGTCATATTTGTGGTATAAGGAGATAGCCAAATGAGAAAAATAGCGATTATTTTAATTATTTTTGGTTTAACTTGCTCGTCACTTTTATTTAGCCAGGAAATTGTCGAAAAAATTGAGATCATTGGGAACGAACGAGTTACCGAAGAGACTATCCTGTATTACCTTTCTTCAAGAGAAGGCGATTATTATAATGAAGAGCTTATCCGCCGCGATTTTAAAGTTCTCTGGTCAACTGGTTTTTTTGCCAACCTGAGGATTGAAGAGGAGGATGGTTCCCGGGGGAAGATTATTAAGGTTATTGTTGAAGAAAACCCTATCATCAAAGACATTATTTTCAAAACCGGCAAAAAACTTAAAGAGAATGACATCATTGATAAATTAAAAGAAAACGACGAATACATCCTGCCTTACTCTTACTATAGTCCCTTTAAAGTAGAAAGGATTAAGGCCCGGATCGAAGAACTTTTGCGGGAAAAGGGCCTAACCCAGGGTAAAGTTGATATTGCCATTAATAAGAAAGGCAAAAATGAATTAGAAGTGGTGTTTAACATTGATGAAGGCCCCAAGATTCGGGTAGGGGAGGTTGTTTTCGTTGGTCGGCCTAAACTGCCCCAGAGTGTTCTCCTCTCCGCCTTAAAGGAGAACAAAAAGCATGGTCTTATTTCCTGGATCAGAGGCAAGGATTCTTTTAAGCCGGATAAGTTGAGTGAAGATTTGCAGAGTATCAAGAAAAAACTGCAGGAGTATGGGTATATGGAAGCCACCATCGGAGAGCCTAGAATCGAGGATATCTCCAAGAGGTCGATTTTCTTCAAGAAGCAGACAATGAAAAAGATTATTATCCCCATTGATGCCGGCTATCGTTATCGAGTTGGTGAGGTCAAGGTTGAAGGCACCAAAGTTTTTTCCGCTGCTGGGCTGCGGAAGATGATCAAGCTTAAACCCGGCCAGCTTTATAATTCGAAAATCCGGGAAAAGGCGGTTGAGGATATCGGGGAGCTTTACCGGGATTATGGATATTTATATGCTCAGATAATGCCGGTGGAGAATCTTGATCCGAAAAGAAAACTGGTCAATATCACCTTCAATATTTATGAAGGCGATGTCGTTTATCTCCATAGATTGGAGATAAGAGGGAATACTTATACTAAAGATAAGGTTATCCGGCGGGAATTACTCCTGCGGGAGGGAGACCGTTTCAGTTTGGCCCTGTTTAAAGATAGTCTCCTGCGAATGAAGCAACTGGGGCTGGTTGAATTAGAAAAAGATCCAGATATCAGACCCAAGCCTGACGACCCCACCCAAATGGATGTTACCCTTTATGTCAAAGAACTCCAGAGAAACAATATCCAATTCACCGCGGGTTACAGTGGTTACTATGGAACCTTTGTCGCCTTGAGCTATGAAACCGTTAATTTCATGGGAGCAGGGGAAAATCTTTCCCTGATGTTCCAGTATGGGAAGAATCTCAAGAATTATTCTTTTGGCTTTACCGAGCCTTATATTTTCGACCGACCGATCTCTCTGGGATTCAGTATCTATGACCGCTTTATGATCTATCCTGGTTTATTTAACCAGAAAACAAAGGGAATTAATCTTCAATTTGCGGCTCGGGTCAAAGGTTATTGGCGCTTGAATCTGGTTTACGGCTTTGATTACATTAATGTCACTCTTCCTTCGGAAGAAGACCAGTTCTATTTTTATGACCCTTATTTTTACGGTGGTTATTATTCCGGTTATCCTTATTATTATCCGGGAAGCTACATGTATGGACTGGGCCGCTATCATATGAGTAGCCTTTCCGGCACAATTTACCGCTCGACGGTGGACAGTCCCTTGACTCCCAGTCGGGGGACAATGTATCTGGCGGGAGTGAAATTTGCCGGCTCTTTTCTGGGTGGTGATATCAGTTTAGTCAAACCCCGGTTTGAATTCACCCATTATCAGCCCCTTTTCCGGAATCAGACTCTGGGAGTGCACCTGGAATATTCATTTATCAAACGCATCGATGATTCTCAAATTCCCTTCTGGGAAAGATTCTTCCTGGGGGGTGAGATGTCCATCCGGGGGTACGACATTTATTCCATCGGTCCTCGAGGAGAATCCGGCTCCAATATCGGCGGTGAAAAATCCATTGTTTTCAATGCCGAGTATATTTTCAAGGTAGGAGGACCGTTATATGCCATTCTTTTCTACGATGTGGGTAATGCCTATGCCCCCAACCAGAAGATAAATATTCATAATCTTTATTCTTCAACCGGGCTGGAATTCCGGATCTTTGTCCCCGCTTTGCGGGTACCTTTTCGGTTGATTTTTGCCTATAATAATCCTAAACTACCATATAGAGATTCTAATTTCCAATTCCGCTTTGCTATTGGAACAACTTTTTAGAGAATCAATCAAACAACAGAAAATTCCATAAAGGAGGAGTGAGATGTTAGGAAGAAGTAGAAGCCAAATTTTTCTACTCATGATGGCTCTTTTTCTTCTTGTTTCCCTCGGTTTTACCCAACAACAACGGACGCTTAAAATTGGTATCGTCAATTCTCAGGCAGTCCTGGAGAAATCGATTGAAGGAAAAAGAGTAATGAATCAGTTAAGTCAGAAAGACCAGGAAAACCAGAAGAAACTGGCTCAGATGGATGAGGAGATTCGCCAGCTGGAGTCAAAATTGAATACCCAGAGGATGACCCTCTCCAATGAGGCATTAATGCAGCTGACTTCAGATCTGGAGAAGAAAAAGACAGCCCGGCAGCGTTTTGCTGAAGATTCTTACCGTGAGATACAGGATTTGACCAACCGCTTATTTAACAAGATTCAGCGTGAATTATTACCCATCATTGAACAAATCGGCAAGGATTTAGACCTGGATGTTATTTTTGATCTAAGAAACAGCGGGGCGATTTATTTTAACCCCAGGATTGATATAACCGAGGAAGTAATTAAAAGGTACGATGCCTCCAAAAAATCTGGCAAATAATTCACACATTGATGTTGAAAAAATAAAGACAATTCTTCCCCACCGGTATCCCTTTCTTTTAGTTGACCGGGTGGTAGAAATAAACAAGGGAGAATCTTTAATCGCTCTCAAGAACGTCACCGTCAATGAACCTTTTTTTCAGGGACATTTTCCCCAGTTGAAGATAATGCCCGGCGTCCTTATTGTGGAAGCTTTAGCTCAGGCAGGGGGTATTCTGGTCTATTATTCCCTGGGTGAACCGGAAAATAAATTGTTGGTTTTAAGTAAGATCGAGAAGGCGAGGTTCAGAAAACCAGTTACGCCGGGAGATCAATTACGCCTGGAGGTAAAACTACTGAGATTGCGTCATGGAGTCTGTCAGGTAGAGGGTAAAGCTTACGTGGGGGAAGAATTAGTAGGCGAGGGACTGGTAACCGCCTCTTTAGTAGAGATAGGGGAGATGAATGACCGCGGATGAAGTTTCTATCCACCCCACCGCTGTCGTTCATCCTCAGGCTCAACTGGATGCAGGGGTTTTTGTTGGCCCCTATTGTGTAATCGGGCCCGAAGTCACCATAGGGAAAGGGACCTGTTTAGAAGCCAACGTTCATATTGTTGGCTGGACGACAATCGGTGAGGAATGTCGTTTTTCTCCTTATTCTTCAATAGGCACCGAGCCTCAAGACCTGGCTTATAAAGGCGAAAAGACCTTTGTCAAGATTGGACATCGAAATATCTTTCGAGAATTTATAACTGTTAACCGGGGGACCCCCAAAGGCGGAGGCCTCACCACTATCGGCGATGACAATTATTTTATGGCCTATTCTCATATAGCTCATGATTGCCAGGTGGGCAGCCATACAGTTTTTATTAATGGGGCCACTTTAGCTGGACATGTCCGGATTGATGATTATGCTACAGTTGGGGCCTTCAGTGCGGTGCACCAATTCTGCCGGGTCGGGAAGTACGCTTTCATTGGCGGATATTCTGTGATAACTCAGGATGTCTGTCCCTATCTGCGAGTAGCTGGCAGTCGACCAACTTTACTTTACGGTGTAAATGCTATTGGGTTGCGGCGGCATGGTTTCTCCAGGGAAAAAATCAGAAATGTAAAAATGATGATTAAATTCCTCTTTTATTCAGAGCTGAACACCAGCCAAGCTCTGGAGAGAATCAAGCAGGAAGTTGAACCTGGCCCGGAACGGGAGGAAATCCTGACCTTTGTCCAAAATTCCAAAAGGGGTTTGGTGAAGAAGGTGGCCGAACGATGGGCAGAAAACTGGGAGTAATCGCCGGTTCAGGTGAGATGGTTTCTTTTCTTCTGGGTAAATTCCACCAGGAGGGAAATCGGGTTTATCTGGCCGCAATTAAAGATAATGCTCCGGAGGAAATAATTTCTCTGGCTGATGAGGCCCGCTGGTTTAGTCTGACAGATTTTTATAACATTCTGGCTTTCTTTAAGGACCAAGGGGTAGCTGAAGTTTTTATGGTGGGCAAAATTGACCCAGCTCAGCTTTTTCGGACAGACAAAAGCAATTTTTTGCTAAAAAAAATGTTAGCCCTGTTGCCTGATAGACATCCTAAGACATTAATCAACTTGGTCTTTTCCTTTTTCGAGAACCAGGGGATTAAAATTGGGGAAGTAGATCCTTATCTTGAGGAGTTATTCCTGCCGCCGGGGGTTTTGACCCGGAGAAAACCAACTACTCAAGAGGAGGAAGATGCCCGCTTTGCTTTGCCTCTGGCCAGGAAGATGGCAGATTTAGAAATTGGGCAGACCATCGTGGTTAAAAATAAAGCCGTTGTGGCAGTGGAGGCGATGGAGGGAACAGATGAAGCGGTCCTTAGAGCCGGCGATTTGGTTGGCTCGGGGACGGTCGTCGTTAAGGTGGGTCGGACTCATCAGGATAATCGGATTGACTTGCCGGTGGTTGGATTATCCACTATTAAGAGTATGATAGATTCGGCCGCAACCGCTCTTTTCCTCGAAAGCGGTAAAGTAGCCTTTATTCAGGCAAACAAGGCTATTGAATTGGCTGATAGTCAGGGAATCGCCATTAAAGTGGTTTCCTTCCTGACTTGAGGAGGCTAGGTGATGGATAGGGTTCGAGTGGGGATTATCGGCGTCGGTTATCTGGGTATGCAACATGCCCGAATCTTATCTTATCTGGAAGAAGCAGATTTAAAAGGGGTGGCGGATATTGATTTTAAAAGAGCCATGCAAATCGGCAATCGCCATGGAGTGAGTTACTATAAGAATTTTGAACAAATGCTGGATGAAATAGATGCAGCCATTGTGGCTACCCCAACTTCTGAGCATTATGCCATAACCATGAAGTTGCTCCAAGCCGGCAAATCTGTCCTGGTGGAAAAACCAATTGCTGAAACTGTGGCCCAGGCCGAGGAAATGGTAGCGGAAGCTGAGAAGAGAGGTATTATCCTCCAGGTGGGGCATCTGGAAAGGTTTAATCCAGCCGTGGAAGCTATTGAGAATTTGATAACCGAGCCCAAATTTATCGAAGTCCAGCGCCTGGGATCCTTTTCGGCTCGTTCACTAGACATAGATGTGGTCCTGGATTTAATGATTCATGACCTGGACATTATCCTTTCCCTGATTAAGGATAAAGTCAAAACGATTCGTTCTTCGGGTATTCATGTCTTATCCGATAAGATTGATATCGCCAATGCTCGTCTTGAATTTGAGTCCGGATGTGTGGCTAATTTGACCGCCAGTCGAGTCCACCAAGGAAAGGTCCGTAAACTACGTATTTTTGAACCCACTTCTTATTATTCGATTGATTATATTGACCAGGAAGTCAAGATTTTTCCCCTTAATGGCTCCCAGGCTGATGTTAAAACTCTTAAAATCAGAAAAGAAGAGCCTTTGAAAAAAGAATTACAGAATTTTTTCAAGTGCATTAAAGACGGTCGGCGACGCAAGGTCAGTGGACAGGAAGGCTTACGAGCCCTCCAACTAGCTTATCGGGTCCTTGAAGAAACTGAGATTTAAAAAAAAAGAGGTCAGGTCTTCATATTTGACATTTCTCCTCCCCATTTTTAATTTTCATTGACTGCCTTATTACGATTAACGTCAACCGGAGGAAAGAAGGGGAGGAATCTCCCTTCTAATATTTATATTTTCGTTGTTTATTCTAAGCCAGAGGTCAAATGTAAAGACTTGCCCTCCAAAACTGACCCCCGGAAACCCGGAAGGATGGCTATTTTCTGACTATTTTGACTAAGGTGTGGGCAGGTGGTTTCTCCTCCAGCCGAAAACCGTTCATGATGGCTAATTTCTTCCAGAATTTTTGGTGAGTTTTCTCCTTCTTAAAGATTTCTTGGAGGGTTTTTCTTCCATTGGCCTTGACCATATATAAGCGGTAAGGTCGTGGATGGAGGTAGCGTGGGTTAGTTAAAGGTCGAAATGAGGTCTTGATGAAATTGAATTCATTTTCATAGCGAAAGTAATCATCCTCTTCAGCTGCAGTCGAAATGGTGAATATATATTTTTTCTGACGGAGAAAACTTTGTTTTAAAATAATGGCAGCACTTTCTTCCTGAGGGATTCTGATGGTTTGCTGAAATGCCCGAAAATTATTGATAGCCTCCTGACCGCGGGAGAGAATTTCCCCCTTTTCCAGCTGGGCGGCTTTTTTTCCGGCGTAATCATCTAGAGTCTCACTTGAGGCTTCCCCTTGAATGATGGCCACTGCCTTTTTATCTGGTGAAGTCAGGGTTAATTGGGCTGGCTGATTGGTTAATTTCCACTGCGATGGAAAGGAAACTTGAAAGCCCATTTGAGGATGGTAAAAAGTCTGACCTTCAACAAATCCTAGCCGCGGATCCTGGCCAAAGACAAGCTGGTTGAGATGACGCAGATAAACTGAACGAGCCACTTTAAGGTTAGTGTCATCAGGTTGAAGAAGATGCTGAGTGTTCTGGATTCTTTCGTCTGTCAAGGGATGAGTGGAGAGAAATCCTGGCAGCTGGTGACCTCCAGAGAGGTCCCCCAGTTTTTGCAGGGTAGCAAAGAAATTTATCAGGGTAGCCGGATTGTACCCGGCCCGGCGGCTATAAAGAACAGCCAGTCGGTCAGCTTCCCGCTCATCATTCCGACTGAATTTTAAAAAGAGAAGCTGAATGCCGATGCTGGCTAAACCCGAAATTTTGGCTGCCGTTTCACTAAGAGCACTGCCCAGAGCCAGGCCGATTTGAACTAGCATTAATCGGCTTAATTTTTTAACACTATGGCGGGCATTGACATGGCCTAGTTCATGTCCCAAAACTAAAGCCAACTCTCCTTCGGAATTAAGGGCCGCCAGCAGTCCACGAGTCACATAGATATAGCCGCCGGGAACAGCGAAGGCATTGATGATGGGGCTGTTGAGGATGGCGAAATGATACTGGAGATGAGGCCGGTGGGTATGGGGGACTAATCTTTGACCGATTTGATTCACATAATCATTTAAGACAGGATCTTCATAGACACCGAATTGAGTCCGGATTTCACGGTCAGTCTGTTCCCCCAGCTGGATTTCGGCTGATTCCGAAAAGAGCATTATCTCTCTTTTGCCAGTGACCGGATTAACCGCACAGCTAGAAATAGTCAGAATAACAGAGAAAAGCAGTAGAATAGAGAAAATTTTCCGGACGTGAGTTCGAGCATCCATTTTAAAGAATGGCTGCCGATTGAAAATTTTTCTAAAGATTAATCAAACATTTTGAAGAAAGAATCTTCCAGGCCCATATTGAATTTCACTTCGGTGATGGTCATGGTCATAAATTCTTCGCCATCCTGAAAGATGGTGATTTTCTGGGGAACCATCACTCCTTCAATTTTTTTGTATTCAGAAAAGATAGTTTCAGCCTCGACTTCAACACCCATCTGGTTAGTTGTCCGAGCTTTGGTTTTATAAACGAGATATGTGTCGGGATCGATATAAAGAGTGGCTTTAAAACCGTCTGAAAAGGTCTGTTCCAGGACAAAATAATCTTTCCCATCTATTTTTTCTTTGCCCTTATATGCATAAGTTATGCCATATTTTTCCGGATGAAGAAGAGCATCATTGCCGAGAGCCTGACGTCGAATATCATCGCTGGTCTCTGGAGGCAGTTCTTCAGCCGCGCCGGTCTGCGGATTGATCATCCAGGCTTTTTCTCCATCGTAAGCCTGGGTAATGGTCATCCCCATCACTTCAGCATCCATCCGCATCATATTGGGTTCTTTTTGATACATGGTGATTGAACCGGTGAGTCCCATCTGAATCATTTCCATAGTGCCGGCCATCATGGAGTCTTTAATTGAGGAAAGTAGCTTTTCTCCGCCCTGAGCTTTGATCATTTTTTTGAGAATCTTAGAAGCATCCTGGGCCAGGAGAGGGGAGAGTAATATGGCGAAGAAGAGGGTAATAACGGTTAGGCGACGATAACCTTTTTTCACGAAATCCTCCTTCTTGATTTGAATTGTCAGGATATTATCCTAGGGAAATTATAAGTTAAACCAGATTAAGAGTAAAGCAAATTAAAAATTAAGATGAAGAAAGCCTAAGCTGGGTGAGTTTTTTAAGAAAACCTGGCTTTACTTTCAACAGGCGGGCTGTCTCTGAATAATTGTCTTCCGTTAGAGTGAGACAGAAGCGGATATAATCTCTTCTTAATTCGTCCAGTGTAGGGAGTCGGTGGCGATAGGGATTTTGCTGACTATGACGGAGATACCTGGTTAAATAACTATTGATCAGATCTTTTTTAGATAACTCAGGCATTTGACCGCCTCCTTGGTGCTTAGCGTGAACGGACCATTTCTATCATTTTTAGATTATGCCAGACGACATAACTCATGACGGCATTGCTTAAGGTGGAGAGGATCCAGCCTAAAGTTTTGTTGCGACGATGAACTTTCTTTAAGAGTTGATAATTAACATAGGTTAATCCGGCTTTAACCACGCCAAAAGCAATCTTATTTTTCACTATCGGTTTGAGCAAGGGGTTACCTTCACTCAATCCTTCGTACTGAAGAGCTTTATTAGTGGTGATGAAATCGGCTAAGTTAAGAAGGGAAAGAGTAATCAAGGAGGAAGTGAAAAAGACATTTTCAATTTTTTCCGCTCGCAGATGTTGTTGAAACAATACCTCTGGCGAGGTTACTTTAATTGGCGAAGAAGAAATTTGAGCTTCAGCTGCTGGAGTTGAGTTAGTGGTGGCTATCTCTTCAGGAATTTCTTTGAGAGGACGGAGATTGAAGAAATAGGGAGAGGAAGATGATTGAACTAGAGAAAACTCCGGAATGACGAAAGAATAGTCTTTAGAGAAATTCTCATTTCTTTTCGCTTCGGCAGCTAATATGATCTGAACAGTGAAAATGGTGAAGAATAATCCCAGAATTCCCGGGAAAATTATTTTTATCCATCTATGTTTGTTCACCATTATTGGCCTCCTTTGGTGGAACTCACTTTTTTAAAAGCAAGAAGGAGGCCAGAATACCCACTCCTCTAACTTATTGAAAATAAAAGAGATAAGGAAATTTAAAATAAAATAAAAGACCGGCTTAATGTTCAGTTATTGAACATATACCCGGCGCTTAGAGATAACCACTTGAAAATAAAGAAATTAGATAAGATGAGTCATATTGTTCAGTTATTGAACATATCAAGAGCGCCTGTTCGAGCGCTGGAGTGGGATGTTGTATTTTTTGATTTTATGATAAAGGGTGGTTCGGGAAATATTCAGGATTCTGGCGGTTTGCCTTAAATTATTATTGGTTTTCTTTAACAAATAAATAATATATTCTTTTTCCAATTCATCGAGACTGGCCAGTTTATTCCGCGTTAAAGGTATGATTCCGGACTCAAGAGGGAGATAATTCTGAAGATATTCTGGGAGATCGGGGAGATCGATAAAATCCCGGGAGGTCACCAGAACAGCTCTTTCTAAAACATTCTCTAGCTCCCGGATATTTCCCGGCCAATCATATTTGAGAAAAAGTTTCTGGACATTCCGGGAAACACCCTTGATGTTTTTATTGAATTTCTCATTGAATATCTCCAGGAAGTGGCGGACCAGAAGAGGAATGTCGTCCGGTCTCTCCCGCAGAGGGGGGAGATGAATTTCTATTTTATTTAGACGATGAAAGAGGTCTTCCCGAAATCTTCCCTTTTCGACATCTTCCCGCAAGTTCCGACTGGTAGCGGCGATAACTTTGACTTCGATTTTTTTGACTTTGCTTGCTCCCAGAGGGCGGAATTCATGGTATTCAATGACCCGGAGAAGCTTTGTCTGAATAGAAAAGGGGATTTCGCCTATTTCGTCAAGAAAAATTATCCCCTGGTCAGCCAGGGCAAATAGCCCTATTTTGTCTTGAGTGGCGCCAGTAAAGGCCCCTTTTTTGTAGCCGAACAGTTCCGATTCAAAAAGATTTTCGGGAATGGCGGTACAATCGCAGATGACCAGTTCTTTGTTGGGAGTCCGGCATAATTGTCGGATGGCCCGGGCGATCATTTCTTTCCCCGTGCCTGTCTCGCCGGTAATGAGAATGGTCGTGAAATGATTGGCGATTTTTTCAATCAGGGAAAAAATTTCCAGCATATAAGGATTTTTACTGATGATGCCGTAGAAAGAGTATTTTTTCTCCAGTTTTTTCTCCAGCTGGAAGGTTGCCCGGCGAATGGAGAATTTTTTCAATATCTGTTTGAATACCCGCTGAAGTATTTCTCGGGAAAGAGGAGTTTCCACATAAACGGAGGCGCCCTGGTTAAGAAGCTGGACCTTGATTTCAGTGTCCAGTTTCTGGCCGACGATGATTATTTCCAGCAGGGGATCAAAATTTTTGACTTTTTTCAATATATCCACAAGAAGAGATAAAGGTTCCTGAAAAGGGAGGATAAGGATTCTGATGTTTTTCCTCTCTAGGGTGGGGATGAGATTATCTGGCTCTGGTTCGAGTAAAAAATAGTCGAAATTTTCTTCCGGCGGCAGGTATTTCAATATTTCTGAATGAAAATGTTTATCTCCATAGATGAGAGTGGTTATAATTTGCTCCCCCATATTCATTGTTGAACCCATTCTAATCAAAATACTTGTTTAGAGCAAGGCATTAGCTGTAATTTATTATGGTTTCTCCCCTGGTCGTCCCCGAAGAAGGCGGAACCGGATTCTTTGGTTGCTTTCTTCATCAATCCTGACGATAGTCCATTTGGTTTCGGCGAGAAAGCGTAAGTGAGCGCGGAGATAGGCCAATCCTTGGCGGCAGAGGAAATCCAGCCACTCCCCGCGGGCGGTTTCATCCATTAGCTCCGGTGTTTCTTCCAGAAAGGTTATTTTCTGCCGCTCTGTGAGCAGTCTTTCTCTGGAAGACCGTCTTTTAACATAAAGATTCACCCCTTCATAAAGCTCCAGATAGTCTAAATGGGGTTGCCAGCGGGAAGCCCAGCGGTAGTAACGATCATAGAATTTTTGATTGGCTTTTTTTATCTGGGGATCACGGTTTAATTCTTCAACTATTAGTTTAATAATGCGTTCGGTGGCCTGTTTCCAGGGACGGTAAAGGGGCAGCTGAAGGCCCCGCACATAGGCGAACCATCCCCGGGGAATCCAGTAGTCCCGGAAAAGATAAGGGGAATAATCGGAAAATTGTTGCACCCATTCATGGGAAGGATAGCCATGAAGGTTTAAGTGGATATCAGGCCGCCATCTGGCGAAGAGATTCCCCCGGACTTTAGCTTCGGGAAGCAGGGGATTTTTAGCCTGCACTTGATAACCGATATCCATCCCTAGTGAAGAGTATCGGCCGGCGTGAAGACTGTGGTGAGGCGTTAATTTTTGGAGGGCATAAGCCAGGGCTGCTCCATCAGGATTTTCCATGGGGTGAAGAACCAGGTTTATTTTTTTCAGCAGTTCTTGATAGTCCTTATTGGTGGCGATTAATTCCGCCAGTTTGAGAATGTAGTTGGTTGAGGAAACTTCATTGGCGTGTTGCCGTCCGCTGCAATAAAGCACGGGTTTGGCCATGATCAGTCGTGGCCGGGATGGGTAAGGTCCCAGGGGGAGAAAGGCTTCCAAGACGGGAATTTGCCTTTTCTCCCGCGACTGGCCGGCAATATACATCCGCAGCCAGGGAGATTGACCAAGCTGGGCCGCCAATTTCAAGCACATCTCGGGTGAAATAATTTCTTGCGTCGGGATGCTGAGGCTTTCATCTGCTTCAGCTGACCAGGGCTTTTCTCTGGAGGGAGGTGGGGATTTAACCGCCAATATTTCTTCTTTTTCCAGGGAATTGCATTTTAACCTGAGGACCAATCGCTTGAGATTGGGCCAGATAAAGGAATTATTTAAATGTCCTTTTTCCACCAGGTGGCGGAAGGACTGAATTATTTTGAGTAGAGTAAAATATTCTTTTTTGCCGGTGGCCTCCAGCTCGACAATCAATTTTTCCAGGCATTTTTCCCGTCCGTTAAAATAAAGAGCGGGAACCCGTATTTTAATTGGTTTGAAGCAGGGAAAAGTGAATTTCTTTTGCTTCGGAGGGTGTCCTTTTATATACCACTTTATTTGGAGAAAAGGAGATTTTCCCCGCCAATCTTCAAAATTTACTTTTACCCGCGGCGCTTCTCCTTCACTCGAAGGATGAATAAGCGGCATGACATTCCCCGGGGCATTGTAGCGGGAGGTGTCTTCTTTGGCCTCTTCTTCCACCACCACCTCTGTTATCCCTCGGCAAAAATCCAGAGTATCAAAGTAAATTTCATCATGGATTGACTCCAGTGAGCTGATTAATTCTTCATCCAGCCCCAGCCGAAAATCCGGTTCGCTGGCCCAGATTTCCACCAGCAAGCGTTTGAAATAGGGTTGTTTGGCCAGAGTGGGTTCCCCCTGAGTTTTCTTGAGAATATATTTATAAACCTCGGGGAGGATGCTTTTTTGGTAGAAATCCCAGATTTTTTCCAGATCAGTGGGGATTTTTTCCTGGAGAATTATTTTTTGGCCGAGCTTTATCTTCAGCCAGCCGGTGCTGACGGTTACCCGTCCCCATTCAGGCAGAACATCGAGAAACGCCCTCGTTGTTGTCTGAGGGGTAAATTGCTCTTCCAGAATAATCTGTCCATTTTGACCAAAGGCCTGAATTTCATAGGTCGGCTGAGAAGGTTCTTTTAGTTCAAAGACAATCTGGGAGAGGGGCAAATCTAGGGTCTCAGCTATAATTTCATCGACCGGATAGAGTTCCTGTAACCAGCGGAGTGGTTCGGGGTAAAATCTTTGAGGTCTTGTCCGCTTGACTTTTACCTGGGCCACCCTGATTAATATTTTCTTCACAGGAGTTTTTTTCAGCCGCGGCAATATTTTTTCCGTCAGCCAGAAAAAGCCCTGTTTGTAGGCAGAGAGGATTTCCACCTTAAAGTTGGTCAACCCTGCTTGAACCAGTTGTTTCTCCAAAGCGGCTTTAATCTTTTCTCTCATCGCTGGCGATTCACTTAAACCCACGCTTAAAAAGAGTGACTGGGTTTTAGCTGACTTGGGTAAAGAGGTGAGAAATTTGGCGACACGCTGGTGAACTTCTTCGCCTTCCCAGGGAAAGACTTTCTCGCGGGAGAAGACAACTTGGCTCTCCTGGAGATTAATCGGCTCAACGATCAGCTTCTGAGGTTTTAATTTTTCCTGGAGATGGGTTTGCAGATGTTCAATGAATTCAGCTCTGGGCTGGTCGGTGGCCAATTTCACTTCGAGACTCTCTAAGGGCGTCCCCTGGAGTTGGTTAATCAGCTGGTTGATTTTTTCCAGAAAATAGGCTTCGGCTCCGCCTAATTTTCCTTTAAGGAAAGCCTGGAGATGATTGATCAGATCGCTTATTTGGGGGGCTCCTGCGCGGTACTCCTTAAGGTAGGGGAAAGTTTGACTGAAATATTGGAGCGCTGGGCCAAGATATTTTTGATCTTTCTCCAAAATAACCAGCGCGGCAGAATCGTTGAAAGCCCGGGGAACCACCTGGAAAAGCACCAGGGGGGAGTCAAATGAAGGCTTTTTCAACTGGCCCTGTTTAATTAACTTCTGAATCAATTGATTGCTCTGGCCGATGAGCAAAGGGGCGACCAGCCGCTCGGGTTCGGTAATTTCTTTATCCAGAAAGACCAGCGGGAAGGAGGCCCCGGCCGTGTCCAAGACAAAACGGGAAGCTACAGAGGTAACTTGCCTCAGGGAAAAATCTTGGGGAATGATGATTTGACTTTCAATTCCATCGTGGAGGCCGTCCTTATCGCTGTCTTGATAAATGCCCTTTGTAGTGAAAAAGCTGGTCAGGTCAAAGTCTTTACCTTTAATTCTGGTCGGCCGGACCGATTTATAGCGGGGTGTCAACAGCCGGCCGGGAAAACCCAGGCGGGGGATTGATATTCTGTTTTTTTCCTCCGGGCCGATTAGCAGAAAAGTCAAGCAGGCACAACCGGGATAGGAGAGGAGGTGGCTTTTTTCTCCCCGGCGATGTTGACGAATTAATTCTCGGAAAGCCGTCAGTGCCTGCTGATAATCGGAGGTTTGCTTTATTTTAATCTCAACCACCATTTCTTTGATTTCATTCTCGTCGAAGCGGAGTTTTTTCAGTGAGGAGAAAGGGGAGACAGGTGGCTGGAATTCGTAAAATACCGCTTTGATGGATATTTCAGGTTGGTTGAGGCCGTTTTCACGAAGAAATGTTAGAACGTCTTTTTCCACTCGATTGTAGGTCAGACCGTTCTCCCGCCCCCAGATCTCCCAGAGATAAGGCCAGCGGAGAAAAAAGGCCCGACAGGCTAGCAGAAGATTGTCCGCTGAAGTGGCCTGGACGAGAATCCGGGGAGAAGCAGGAGGACCGGATATAGAGATTTTTGCCTGGTGGGGGGAAAGGGAGGTGCTCTCAGAGGAAACTATTTCCAGATAGATGGGCAGAAATGAAGAAGGCCGAGGCGAGTCAACTGGAGAAGAAAAGACTAAGTTCATATTTACAGCTAGAGATTCGAAATTGAGCCGGGCGGCCAAATCTGCCGCGGCAGCAATTTCGCCGGCGGAAGGATTCTCAGGCAAAATAATCCGCCAGGCAATTTTATCCGGCCAGTGATCACCGTCGGAGTCCAATAGACCCAGTCCAGGACTCATTACCTGGGATAAACTAAGGGGATTATTATTTCCAGAAAGGAGAGGACTAAAGGTAAAGCCGAGGAAAAAGAGTAAAGTTCCCCATAGAAGAGCCAGTTTTTTCATGATGAATCTCCTGGGATGAGGCATTGGCTTCATTTTGAAAAACTTGACCGAGGAAGTCAATAAAGAAAGGCCTCTCACTTTGTCTGATTCAGGAGGGAAGGTTAGTTGAAAATAATGTAGTAAGAACTCCTCCCCCTTCGGAAATAAGTCTATGCTCTTCATTCACTCTTAAAACTCTGGCCTAGGCCAGAAGAAACTCATTTCAACTTCTGGAGGGCCCTGTAATCAATTTTTTCTTTTGGCTCTTCAAGCCTGAACTGCTGAATTTATCTTTTCGCCAAAGGTAAGAAGGCCTGATTAATTAAAATACATCTCGGCCATAAGGAAAGTTCTCGGGCGGGGTTGACTTGACAAATTTCAACTTCTCCGCTAATCTTTGGTTCCTTAGATAAGGAGACAGACACAAGATGTTGTATCTAGATAGAAAAAAAGTAGCATATCTAGTTTTTTTTGCTTGACAATGAGGCCCTAAAAAGTTATCTTTCACTTAGGTTAAGTCAGCCATGAAATCCCCAAAAGTTGTTCGTCACCCGATTATTATATTTATCGCCCTTTTCATTTTCTTTATTGGTCAGCCTAAGGAATTCGGCAAAGATACTGCTTTTTTTCATGGTTTTCCGATTAAGAAGCCGATTATTCGGGTCAGTCTGGGGATTAATCTGACTGATATTCAGGTGAGTTCTTCAGGGGGGATGAAGGTCTATGAAGTCAAGCCGGATTATCGCTTGTTGGCTGATGATGTTCAGGAAGTCTTTATTAAAGGACGACAGGAGAAGCTTTCTGAGAAATTTTTAATTCAGGTTTTCCGCACCGAGGACGAACGTGAAGCCCAACGATTTGCTCAAACCCTCCGCTCCCAGCTGGAAGTAAAGGTTTATGTCCGACCCGTTCGAGGAAAAGAACGTCTCTTCCAGGTCCTGGTTGGTGATTTTATGACTCGGGGAGATGCCCTCAAATTTATTCGAGTTCTCCTTGACCATGGTTATAAAGAGGCCTGGATAATTACCGAAGACATCTCCGACCATCATTCTCGTCCTCTCTGGATTCTGGTCGGCGAAGAGTTAAAAAGTTTAAATGATGAGACAACCTTATATTTTATTCCTTCTCATCCCCGAAGTTTCCTGTCCTTCCGCGGCCGGTCTTATCGGGGAATCTTTGTTCTTCAGAGCTCGAGAAAAGGTTTGGTGCTGATCAATATTCTTAATCTTGAAGATTACTTAAAGAGTGTGGTTCCCAGCGAACTTTCCCCCTATAATTTTCCCGCTCTGGAAGCTCATAAGGCCCAAGCAGTGGCCGCCCGGACTTATGCTTTAAAGAATAAAGGAGAAATGGCCAGTTTGGGTTATGATCTGGGAGATACGCCTCTGGATCAGTTTTATAAAGGCATGAATGCTGAACATCCTTTGAGTACGCGGGCGGTGGAAGAAACGAAGGGTGAAGTTTTGACCTACCGGGGCCGTCTGATTGATGCCTTATATACTAGCACTTGCGGTGGTCGGACGGAAGATGTGGAAAATATTTTTTTGGGGCCGGCTCTGCCTTATCTTCGCAGTACAGAGTGTTTTTATGAGAAGCAGAAAGAATGGTTAGTCTCCTCCTCGTTTAACCTGCCGCCCATCTTCGTTCAAGGCAGAGATAGCCGCCCGGCCATTGCCGAGCTGATGGCTCTGGGTGTTCTTTCTCCCGAGAAAAAAGAAATAAGCTGGTATAGTCAAAACGTAGATGAAAGAGAGGCCCAATCCTGGCTGGAGAAGGCGGTTAAAGCTCTGGGCCGGGAATTTCCAGAAAGTTTTGCCTCACTTTCACCTCAACCTCTCACCTGGGGTCGGTTGGGTCAATTGGTGGGCCTGGCTTTTCGCCTGGAAGAAAGAGTCAAAGAACTCTATCCTCAGACGGAGCAGTCTTATTTAATCGATAAATTCCCGGGCTGGCCGGAAGAAGCCCGGGCATGCCTAATTTATCTAGCGCCCAGCGGTTTTCTCGATTTTAATCAGCCAGAAGGTCTCTCACCTGATAATCCTGTCACCCGAGGAGAGCTGGCCCTCGTTGTGGACCAAATATTGTCGCGGGAAGGTGACTATTGGCAAAAGGGTGTATTTTTACGCCAGGAAGGGGAGGCCCTGGTGGTTCGGGCTGAAGAAAGCAATCAGGAAATTTCTCTTCCCTTGAAGGAGGAAGTGATCCTGGTGGAGAAGCGTTCGGAGTCGCGCCGGGTGGTCTCCCATCTTCATCTCCTGGGTGGTGAAAAAATGAAATGGATAGCCAGAGATGATCAGCCTTCTTTATATGAGTTTTATCTGCCTTTCCCCTCCAATGTGCTTGACCGAACCTCTCCGTATCGCATGTGGCAGGTGCGGTTAGACCGGGAAGAATTGTCGCGCCGGATTAATCGATTCTATCCTGTGGGTGAGCTGATTGACCTTCTACCTTTACGCCGCGGGGCTTCCAACCGGGTGATTGAATTATTAATCAAAGGGTCGGCCACTGAAGTGCGGGTCAAAGGTTTACGGATACGCCGGGTTCTGGGCTTAAGAGATACCTTGTTTGTCATTGACCGGGAGTATGACACCAGCGGCCAAATTCAGGCTTTTGTTTTTACCGGCCGGGGGTGGGGCCATGGAGTGGGTCTCTGCCAGGTCGGCGCCTATGGGTTGGCTTTAAGTGGAGCTAATTATCGAGAGATATTGAAAAAGTATTACCATGGGGTTAAAATTACTCGCCTTTATAAATAAACATCAAATCTTGTCTTGGCAAGAAAGGAGTTACAAGCTGTGGTTAATCATGATTTTAAACGCAAATTAATCCAGATTTTGAAAGAAAAATCTCTGACCACCGGGGTGGAAAGAGTGCTGACTTCCGGCCGGACCAGCAATTATTATATCGACGCCAAAATGACCACCCTTGACCCTTTTGGAGCTCAATTGGTGGGTCGTTTGATTATTCAGGTTCTCTCCGACTATGAACTGGAGGCCATTGGCGGCTACACGCTGGGTGCTGACCCGATTGTCAGCGTGGTGGCTGCTTTGAGTGCCGAAACCGATCGGCCTCTCTCCGCCTTTATTGTCCGCAAGGAACCCAAGAAACATGGCGAAAGAAAGATGATTGAGGGGCCTTTTCAGAAGGGATGGCGGGTGGCGGTGATTGATGATGTCGTCACCACCGGCGGTTCCACCCTCAAAGCCATCAAAGCCGTGGAGGAGGCGGGAGGCCAGGTGGTCTTAGCCCTGGCCCTGGTCGACCGCATGGAGGGCGGCCGGGAAAACATTGAAAAAGCCGGCTATCCCTTTATTGCTTTGGTCACCCGGGAAGACCTTCTGGGAAGTTAAGTAAAGCCGGGAATTAATTTAGTAGGTTTATCTCCATTATCTAAATTTGCAATTGAAAAAAGAAGCCGGCCTTTATTTTTAGTTAGTTGATTTGGAGAGCTCTCAGGCATTTTCTACCCTGGGAAGAGGAGATTCGCCCCCCATCATTAGGGGTGAGATAGAGGAGAAGCTCAAAGTAACAGTTGGAGCGCTTTATTTTCCCCTCCGAAAGGAGTTAAATAACTTTTTAAGTCGCCAAGGTTATAGAGAAGGATTTATTTTAGCCCCAGAGGATAAATTTGGAAAAGGATAAAGGCCGTCGAGATTATAGGGAGTTTTAAGATGGTCTAAAGAGAGTTGCTTTTTTCTCGGGCATCCCTTAAAATGACTTACCTTTATTTGTCCCAGAAATTGTTTCAATGGATAAACAAGAAAAAAAAGCCATACCTCTGGGAATAGCTCTTATTCCTGTTTTGTTTTTAATTTTATCACTTTCCACGGCCATTATAATTTTGAAACAATCTCCCCATATCCCCCTGATTTTATCCACCGGGGTGGCAGCTATAATTGCTGGTTTTTATGGTTATCGTTGGGCAGAAATCAGAGAGGGTATGGTTCAAGGAATTACCCTGGCCATGGGGGCCATTTTAATTCTGATGATAGTCGGCACCATGATTGGCACCTGGATTCTGGGTGGTATTGTGCCCTCAATGATTTATTATGGTCTTCAGGTGCTTTCCCCCAGTATTTTTCTGGTGGCCACCATGATTATTTGTTCTATTGTTTCCCTGGGTACAGGCTCTTCCTGGTCAACCGCCGGCACAGTGGGGGTGGCTCTTATCGGAGTAGGACAGGGACTGGGGATTCCCGTAGCCATGGTGGCCGGGGCTATCATTTCCGGGGCTTACTTTGGAGATAAAATGTCGCCTCTTTCTGATACAACCAATTTAGCTCCGGCCGTAGCCGGTACAGATATTTTTTCCCATATTCGACACATGGTTTATACCGTCACTCCGGGCTATATCCTGGCTTTAGGGCTCTATGCTCTACTAGGGACCAAATTCGGTGGTGGGCAATTGGAGTCAGGTAATATCGAGCTCATCTTGAAGACCTTAACCCAGCAATTTCATCTTCACTGGTTAATGTTGTTGCCTCCGCTGTTGGTTATCCTCATGGTGGTCAAGAAGGTCCCCCCTTTACCCGCTTTGTTAGGGGGAACAATCCTCGGGGGGATTTTCGCCTGGTTGGGGCAGGGGAGTTCTTTGCGGCAGGTGGTGGAAGCTGCTTATGCCGGCTTTAATTCTCAATCCGGTGTGCCCCTGGTGGATGACCTTTTAAGCAGAGGCGGTCTCTTAAGCATGATGGAGACAGTGGCCCTGATTATCTGTGCTCTTTCCTTCGGAGGAGTTATGGAGCGAACGAGAATGCTGGAAGTCTTGGCCGGGGCTCTTTTGAAGCGGGTGAGGCGAGTGGGTTCTCTAGTAGCTGTAACCATTTTCAGTTGCATCGGTATGAACGCCATTGCTTCCGACCAGTATATGGCCATTGTTATTCCCGGGCGGATGTATAAGCCGGCCTTTGATAAAATGGGGCTGCATCCCAAAAACCTCTCCCGCTGCCTGGAGGACGCAGGTACTCTTACTTCTCCCCTTATTCCCTGGAATAGCTGCGGGGCCTTCATGCATGCCACTCTGGGTGTTAATCCTTTGGTTTATTTGCCGTATGCTTTTCTCAACTTGATGAATCCAACTGTCTCTATTTTCTACGGCTATACCGGGATTACTATGGAAAAAGTAAAGCCAGAGTAGCCACGAAGCCAGGTCTTCACATTTCACATTAAGGAGAGATTGGCGACCAGCTGTAGAAATGGATCTGAAAATTCAAACCCAGAAATAAATTGGTTCCTTCCTCCTTTATAAAAATAGGATTATTTTTAATCGGCCGGTTTTTTATAAAAACCAATATTATTTCTTCCAAATTTGTGACATTAAGGGGAAGAATTGTGAATATTGTCTGCCGGCGGGGGTGCGATATGGGCTTCCTCCGGGAAGAGATTACCGGAAGAAAAATGCTGATTTTGTAATAATCTGGGGGCGCGCGTGAAGTTTTCTAGATGTTTTTGATGGTCATATTTATTCAGCTTGGAAGGGTTAATTAAGATTAACCTGAAGACGAAAAAATGGATAGTTTTTGGTCATAAAACCAAGAATTACCGGCCACCCAAGATTTGGAAGATATCGCTCTCGAATTTAAAGAGAGCTTCCCGGTTGAGAAAAGAAAATGAGCATAAATTTTCCTGGGTGGCTGGAGTTTTTGCTGATCGAGGATTGGTGGGGCTTCTTTATCTGAGCTACAACCGGAAGAAATCAGCTTGGGAAGCTTTTCTGCAGTTTTACGATGAAACAGGTAAGTTTTTGAGGGAGGAACTTCTGGAAGGGGCCAAGGATTTTTATATAACCTTGAAATATTATTATAGTCGGGTGACGGGTTGTCTTTATGTGCTTAATATGAATGAGCTTGAAACAGGCGATGTGGAATTTGAAATTCTTAAATACCCGATTCGCTAATCTTTTTTCATCACTTCTTCTTTTTGCCAGGGGGAAAGTTATGATCAAAAACTGGGTTAATTAATTGGACCAATTATACTTGTTGTCAATTGTCAATAGAATCCAAGATTCATAAGATTAATAAGTGTCAAAAGTGAAGATCTGACCATGAAATCGTTTGCTGAAGCCTGGTTGCGTTGTCCCTGGCCGTTGATATCTGTCGAATTTTACCAATTTGCAGGCAAAGCCGGGCTCCGGAGATAATCTTCTTGGTATTGAAATTAATAAATCCGTAAATCCCCATTCCCATGAAGAAAAACGGTCGCCAGAAAAGTTCCATTTCTAAAGGTAGATCAACCAGGTGAAATGGAATCCATTCATACTTTTTACCTCCTAGCCCAAATAAGGAGGGCTGAGTCTTGATTTTATCTCCTTGTGGAGAATCCATCTCACTAAACTGCGTCCACCTGAAAAAGAAAGTAGAAAAGGCCATGATTTTGGATTAGGACCTAAAGTAGACCAATATCATAAATATCTCGAATTCCCTTAGTCTCTTTATCTCCAAAACCCCCCCAGGATATCCCCAAAATAAGTGCCTTTTTTCCGCCTAAAATTATTGTTCATAAAAAGCCCCTTTAAATATTGTTTATCATATTAAGTTCTCATTATAAGAAATCCCTTTTCGTCGTCGTATGATGGTATTTGTGCCGGTGTGGATGATTGCCTTGATTATTCATACAGCGGACATTTCCAGAACCGCATTGTTCCCTCATAGCTCAGAGATCTTAGGTTGCTCAAAAATGGCTGGGGTGACTTTCAAAAATCGCCTTATCCACCTTTTTATATCCGGGAGAAAAAATTTCCGAGATAACTACCAGATTAATTAAGTTTCTTTGGCTAACTTAAGTTTCTATTTTGACTATAAACTAATTCATGAGCCGGGCCTTGCCCTATAAATTGACTTCGCTTTAACTTATCACCCCGTACTTGCGGCCCACTTTGGTGAAGGCCTCAATCGCTTGGTCAAGGTGATGTTGTTCATGGGCAGCAGAGATTTGCACTCGAATGCGCGACTGCCCTTTGGGCACTACGGGATAAGAGAAGCCGATGACATAAATTCCTTCATCCAGAAGGTCGCGGGCCATATCCTGGGCCAGTTGGGCATCATTGGGGAATTTACCCAGCATAATCGGCACAATCGGGTGGATACCCGGTTTAATTTCAAAGCCGGCTTCGGTCATTTTCTGGCGGAAGTATTGGGTGTTTTTTTCCAGCTTGTCCCGCAAAGCAGTGGTTTCGGAAAGGAGATCCAGAACGGCAATGGAAGCTCCGACTACCGCGGGCGCCAATGTATTACTAAAAAGATAAGGCCGGGACCGCTGCCGATACATATCAATTAATTCCTGATGGCCGGCAATAAAGCCGCCGGAAGCTCCCCCCAGAGCCTTACCCAGTGTACTGGTGATCAAATCCACCCGGCCCATAACGCCACAGTATTCATGGGTACCGCGACCGGTCTGGCCGATAAAACCGGTGGCATGGCTGTCGTCGACCATAACCAGAGCATCATATTTCTCCGCCAGATCACATATTTCCGCCAGCTTAGCAATATCGCCGTCCATGGAGAAGACGCCGTCAGTGGCAATCAGCCGGAAACGGGCTCCCTGGGCCTGCTTGAGCTTTTCTTCCAAATCGTTCATATCGCCATGTTTGTAAATAAACCGCTGAGCCTTGCAGAGGCGGATGCCGTCGATAATCGAAGCATGGTTGAGCTCATCGGTCAGGATAGCGTCCTCTTTCCCTAGGAGAGGTTCAAAGGTACCGCCGTTGGCATCAAAACAGGCGGCAAAGAGAAGCGCATCGTCCATCTGGAGGAACTCAGCGATTTTTCGTTCTAGAATCTTGTGGATTTCCTGGGTGCCGCAGATAAAGCGGACGGAGCTCAGGCCATAGCCCCATTCGTCCAAGGTTTTATGGGCTGCTTCGATGACTTTGGGGTGGCTGGAAAGCCCGAGATAATTATTGGCGCAGAAATTAAGGACTTTCCGGCCGCCTTTGACTTCGATCTCGACTCCCTGGGGAGTCATAATGATTCTTTCTTCTTTAAACAGCCCGGCTTCCTTAATTGACTGAAGTTCGTTTAAGAGATGTTCTTTTATTCGACCGTACATTTTAACCTCCCGTTTTTCTTTAAATATATAATCACAAAAGCCAGCTGAAATCCACTAGTTTAGAGCACAAGAGGGCCATTTTTCTCGTTGCTCTCTAATGGGCCAAGTGATATAATCTCGAATCATGGAAGAAGGAATTTATTATGTGGAAACTTTAACCCCTTATGTTTCCCGCCGATATAAAGTCGAGAAGGTCTTTTTCGAAGGCAAAACCAAGTATCAGACGGTCCATTGTTTTTACAATAATTTCCTGGGAAAAGTTCTTTTTCTGGATCATAAAATTCAAAGCGCCGAAGTGGACGAGTTTATTTATCATGAGAGTCTGGTCCAACCTGCTCTTCTTACCCATCCCCGTCCCGAAAAAGCGATTATCATTGGCGGTGGTGAAGGAGCTACCCTACGGGAGGTTCTTCGCCATCAGTGTGTGCAGCAGGCGGTGATGGTGGATATTGATGAGGAGTTAGTTAAAATCTGTCAGGAATATTTGCCTGAATGGTCGGCCGGAGCCTTTACTGATCCCCGGTCTCATCTCGAATTTACCGATGCCCGCCGTTATATTGAAGAGCATGAAGACAAGTTTGATGTCATCATCTCCGATCTAACCGAACCAGTTACCGGCGGTCCTTCGGTCTATCTTTTTACCCGGGAGTTTTTTGAAATTTTGAAAGAGCATCTGACTCCGGAAGGAGTGTTGGTTCTCCAAGCAGGCAGCGCCGATGAAGAATACTCACAATTTATGAGTTCGCTGGTGAAAACCCTGGAAGAAGTATTTCCTGTAGTCCGTCCTTATTGGAGTTTTATCCTGTCTTTCAGTCTTCCGTGGGGATTTATTCTCGCTTCCCTCCAGCATGACCCCCTTTCGCTGGCAGAGGCCGACCTGGCTCGCAGCTTAGATGACCGTGGGGTAAAGGGATTAAGATTTTATCATCCAGGCCTTCACCAAGGTCTTTTTGCTTTGCCTCGGTATCTGCTGGAGAAATTTCGTCAAGGGAAAGTGCTGACGGATAAAGAACCTTTTATCTGGAAATTATAAGATGAAAGATGAAGGCTATAAATCTTTTTGGAAGGAAAAAAGAGAATATCATACGGATAACTGTGGGCTGTTCTTCGAGATAAAGTCAATTCTCTATGCTCAGAATTCCAAGTTCCAGCGGATTGAGGTAGTGGAAAATGAGTATTTCGGCCGGATTCTCTTCCTGGATGGCCTGGTTCAAACGACCGAACGGGATGAATATTTTTACCATGAAATGCTGGTCCATCCGGCTTTTGTCACCCACCCCCAACCCCAACGAGTGCTGGTCATTGGTGGCGGCGACGGCGGTGTAGTGAAAGAAGTTCTCCGCTATCCCGTGGAGAAAGTTGATTTTGTCGAGATTGATGAGAAAGTGATCCGGGTCTGTCAAAAATATTTCCCCTGGTTGAAGAAAGTCCTCCAGGATAAGCGGGTGGAGCTGATTCTCCAGGATGGCTTTGAATATATTCAACAGGCTCAAGAGAGTTATGACATTATTCTGGTGGATTCCTCTGAACCTGTCGGCCCTTCAGTCTCTCTCCATGAGAAGAAGTTTTATCAGCTCTTACGAGACAATCTCTCTCAACCAGGAATAGTCGTGGCTCAAATGGGGTCACCCTTTTTTCATCAGGATGAGTTATTCAGAAAGTTTGAGTTTTTGAGAACCATCTTTAAAAAAGTTTTCTTCTATACTAGTCCGGTGCCGACCTATCCAGCAGGTGAGTGGAGTTATGCTTTTTTAAGCGAGACAATTGACCCGACTCAGATTATCCGACGACCTGCGGGAGGATTGAAATATTACAGTCCCCAGGCTCATCAGCGAGCTTTTCTGCTGCCTAAACCACTGGAGAAGCTTCGTCAGAATAAATCCTGAAGGGTGGGGAATATATAATTATATTAATATTATTTTTTTAGGTATTTTCTGAAGCCGCCCGCGAAAAGATGAAAAATATAGCTATTCTTTTCAATCCAGGGGCTGCTCGGGGAAGAGCTGAAGCCAAAAAGGATTCCTTTCAGGCCGCCCTTCAGGCGAGAGGTCTGGTATGGGATTTTTTTGAATCTGAAAGCGAGGTCCATCTTGGTCAATTGACCCGAGAATTGGCCGAAGAATACAAAGTGATAGTCTGTGTCGGGGGGGACACCACAGTTCATCTGGTGGTTAATGAGCTCATGAAACTGCCCCGTCGACCCATTCTGGGAATTGTCGGGCTAGGCTCATCCAATGATATTGCCCGACATTTGGGGGTAAGGAGTGCTGAGAGGTTGGCCAGAATTTTCCGCTCAGGGTATCCCCGGGAGGTTGACGTAGGTTGTGTTGTTGTGGGGGGAGAGGTGAAGAGATATTTTCTCGGCCAGCTCAGCCTAGGATTAGGAGCATTGGTTAATCAGTTTGTCGATGACTGGAGTCGAAAATATCCTTTTCTGGCCAGAGCTATCCCTCTGGTGGGCTTCTGGGGGATTGTAGCTGCTTACCGACAAAAAAAAGTGCCGTTTCCTCTTCAGATAAAGGGCCCCACCTTGTTTTTTTCCGGTGAGAGTGTTTTAGCTGTTGTCAGTAATACTAAATATTGGGCCAGTGGCTGTTTAGTCAATCCCATAGGAAGGATTGATGACGGCTGGTTGGAAGTCTCAATTTTCCATGGAGTCGACTTAGCCCGGTTGGCGCGGCTTTACTGGTTGACCCGCGGCGGAAAACATTACCGGTCCAAAAGAGTCTCCTATGCTTCCGGGGATTTCTGGCGGATTATTTCGCCTGCTCCGCTGAGGGTCCAGGTTGATGGAGAATTGCTTTTTGGTGCGTCATCAGAAGAGAAAGTTAAAGAATTGGAGATAAGAGTCCTCCGGCGGGCTTTGTCGGTGTGGGTGTTTGGTGATTAGGGTAGGCGGGCGGCTGATAAAGGTTTAGAGAAGTCCTTGCTTATAGCGGGCGGTAAGAACTTCCAGCATGTCCTTTGTCATTCGAGCCAGGTCATAATCGGGTTGCCAGTCCCATTCTTCCCGGGCCGCAGAATCATCAATGGAAGAGGGCCAAGTGTCAGCAATTTTTTGGCGGTAATCCGGTTCAAAGGTACATTCAAACTCAGGAATGTGCTTTTTAATTTCATCCGCCAATTCTCCGGCCGAGAAACTCATGGCCGCCACGTTAAAACCAGCGTGATGGATTAAGCGGGAGAAGTCGGCTTCCATCAGTTGGATGGTTGCTTTTAGACAATCAGGCATATACATCATCGGCAATCGGGTCTCAGCCCGGACAAAACAGGTGTATTTTTTCTGCTTAATGGCTTCATAGAAGATTTCCACGGCATAGTCAGTTGTTCCTCCCCCAGGAAGAGCCTCGTGGCTGATGATGCCCGGATAGCGGCAGCCACGAACATCCAGACCGAAGCGATGCACGTAATATTCGCTTAAAAGTTCCCCGGTTACTTTGGTTAAGCCGTACATGGTGCGGGGGCGGAGAATAGTATCCTGGGGGGTATTTTCCCGGGGAGTTTCCGGCCCGAAGACAGCGATTGAACTCGGCACAAAAACTCGGACAAGTTCGAGTTCCCGGGCGACTTCCAGGATATTGTAGGTCCCTGAGAGATTGACCTCCCAGGCTAGATGAGGATTTTTCTCTCCACTGGCCGAAAGAATAGCCGCCATATGGAAGATAGTATCAATCTGATATTTGCGGACAACGGCGGCGATTTGGGTAGCCTGGCGCACATCCAGGTTTTCATAGATGAGTTCGGAAGGAAGCTCGGCTACTGAAAGTGGTTTAATATCAGAAGCGATAATGTTGGCTGCTCCGTATCTTTCTGTAAGAACCGGCAGCAGCGCCGTGCCGATCTGCCCGAGGGCCCCGGTGACTAAAATTTTTTTCATCTCTCTAGTCATTTATAAGTTCAATCCTTGATTAAAATTAAATTTGATTTCCGTTGGGATTAATTTATATCCTGTCCACCGGTTTAAAGTCAACAGAAATCTCTTGGTCAAGATTTGCCTAGCTTGGTGTTTCCCTTTTTATGATATAGGAAGGAGTTAGCTCTCGAACCTAAAGTTAGGATTAATTAATTCGAGAGTCTTCTATTTTCAGCTGAAGTAGCCCCCAAAGAGCTTTTTATTTTGGTGAATGGTAGATTTAAATTAATTAATTTAAAAATAAAATAGATTTGGTTATTATAACAATAATGATCGACCGGCAGAATAGGCTGCTCAGGCTAAAAATCAAAAGAGGAGCAAGTAATAAGGTCATTAACTGAGGAAAGAGGGAAGAATAAGTAAAGTGGGGAAGATTGCTTTAGTCACAGCTGGTACTTCCGATTTAGGGAGAGCTATTGCCCTGGAACTGGCTGGTTTAGTCCAAGGGATAGCCGTTCACTATCAGTCAAAGCAGTCAAAAGCCGGAGCAATAGTTGAGGAACTAAAAGCCAGGAATATCGCCAGTATTGCTCTAGCCGCTGACCTAACTCAGCCTGGGGAGGGCACTCGCTTGGTCAGAGAAGTTGAACAGCTCTTGGGGCAAATTGATATTCTGATTAATAATTTTGGCCCAATCTTGGTCAAGCCCTGGATAGACTGTAGCCCAGAAGAGATAGAAAGAACTTGGCGGGCCAATATTCTCAGTGTTTGGGAGATAATGCAGGCGGTGCTGCCGGGCATGCGCCAGCGCAAGTGGGGGCGGGTAGTGAATCTGGGTTATAGTCGGGTTGAAGAGTTAAGGGCCTTTCCCACTATAACCCCCTACGCCATAGCCAAGACTGGTCTGCTTATTCTGACTCGAACAGCTGCCCTGACAGAAGCTCCTTTTGGTATAACGGTGAATATGATTTCTCCCGGCTTGCTGGAGGGAGGGGAGATGCCTCGGGAGGCTAGCGTGCCGGCTGGACGTCTTGGTCGCCCAGAGGAGGTAGCTAAAGCGATCAGATTTATTATCTCTGAAGAGGCTGACTATATCACTGGCATTAATCTAATTGTAGCTGGTGGCTGGAAACTATAAATCTCTCATGGGGAAGTGAAAAGGACTAAGTAGATTTTCGTCAATATTTAAGTGAGTAAATTAATCCAGAAACAAATTAAAATGAAGATTTTTAAGCGCGAAGCAAATCTCCCAGGAAAAGAAAGAATATTAATTCAAGCTAGATTTGAGATAAATTTAAGAGCCGAAGCTAGTTAGTTGGGTGAGACATGGCCTTGAAGTCGATTTTTAGAAAAGGAGACCAACGGGACAAATTTCTTTTGGTCGGTGGCCTGCTTGTCTTTTGTCTTTTCGCCTCGGCTCTTCTTTCCAACCAAGAAAAGGAACTAGCTTCATCAGAGAAACGATTATCCGCCAGCCCTATTTTTAATTCATCGTTTTTCCCTTTGGTCCTACCTTCTGGAGTAAATAAAAAAATAGACCAAGCCCTGACCGGGGTGATAAATCCGAGGGATTTTGCTTTACTCCACCTGAGTGAGGTGAGCTATATCAAAATGACGGTTATTCATGAGGCCTCCGGAGATAGAGTAATAATCAATGAAATAAGCCGCCAAGTCCCTCGGGTAGTCTATCCTCCTCAAACCCAGAGTCGGGTTCCGGATTTTACCGGAAATGCCTTTTTCCTCGACTGGTTTCCTCTGGGGAATATGAATAATCTCCATGGTTATTACGCTCCCTTTTTTAAACCTCCCGGCTGGGCTACGGTTAAACTTAAAGGAAGAGCGGACGAAGCTGACGGCGTCTATCTGGATTTTGCTTTTCGTCTAAAAACTCCCTCAACTACCAAAAACGCCTCCCGCGATTCTTCCCTCGCTCCGTCTCCTTCCGGCTATGCAGGATTCTGGATTCATTTTTTTAATTATAAACTTCCGCCCACAGAACGAGTTTACTTGGACGCTTCTCCTTTTAATTACTTGAGATTTTTGGTCCGGGGTGAAGTCCGGGGGGCTCGCCTGAAAATATCTCTGGCTGACGCTGATTGGGAAAGACGAGAAGATGCTCTCCCAGTGGGTTATCTGGATGAGTTTCTTCCCCAAAAAAGAATTACTCCGGTCTGGCAGGAAGTCTGGGTGCCGCTGAAGACAGTCCGCCTGAATTTTAAAGCACTGGCCAGTCTAGTTTTTCTGGCGGAAGGTGAAGCGGAGGGGCAGGTAAAAGGTAGGCGTGACCGTAGAGTTGAAGGGGAAGGCGAGGAGGAAGTTAAAGTTGAAGGCCGACTGGCGATAAAAGATATTGTTTTAGCTGTGGAAAAAAAGCCTCTTCCGACCCGAAAAAGGGTTCCTCCAGAGATAGTTTCTCCATCCCCTGAGAAAAAAGCGAAGGCCACCTGGGCCTGGCATGCTCAAGTGGTCAAGTGGCTGCGGAGTGAGGAGCAGCTCAAAGAAGATGTGGCTTTTCTTCAGGCCCAAGGATTTACGGAGATTTTTCTTCAAGTGCCTTATTTTTACCGCTCAAAGAGGGGATCTTGGGCCCTAACCTGGCCGCCTGAATTTTACCCTGAGCTTAAACTTGCAGGCGATGATCCTCTTTTAACTCCTTACCGCAGTCAAAGCTTCCCCCCTTGGCAACTCGCCTGGCCAGCTAACTATTTCCCTCGTCTACTGGAAAAACTCTCCCAGGCTGGCTTGTCGGTCAAGGCACTTGTTGGCCGTCCCGAATATGCCCTTTCCAGATGGCATGGGTTAAATCTGGCTCTCTTAGAAGCCATTCTAATTTATAATCAGTCTCATCCCCCATCCCAGAGATTTCAAGGAATTCACTATGATATTGAGCCATATTTGATACCTGGTTTTTTCAGTAAGCGGCAGACTTCCATAATGAAGGAATATTTAGATTTTCTCCGCAGAGGTCGCTCGTTGATCAAGAAATTCGCCCTCTCAGATGGATTTGTTCTCGGGGCAGATATTCCCTTCTGGTACGACAGCCGGGATAAATATTTCCGCCCTGTAGCTCCACTTAACGGCCGTAGTTTTGACCAAGCAATAATGGATCTGGTAGATGAGGTGGTGGTCATGGATTACCGAACGATGGCTTTTGGGGCGGATGGTTTGATTGAACATATTAAAAAAGAACTGGCCTATGCTGAGAAACTGGGCAAGAAAGTATATTTAGGAGTAGAGACTGGAGCTCTCCCTGATGAGACGATATATGAATTTACCGGCCAAGGCCAGGGGCCTTCTTGTCTTCAATTAGAACAAAGAGAGGGTCAATGGTTTTTTGCCTGGCGGCCTACTTTGGCGGGCGAGTTTTCTCTGAATAAGCCTAAGGAGGCAAAAAGGCTCTGGCGGGAAAGTTCGCGGGAAGAGGTTTCGGCCTCGAAAATTACTTTTTTTGAGTTCCCGCGGGAGGTATTTTCCCAGGAAATCAATCAGGCGCTGGCCAGGCTAAGCTCCTTCCGGAGCCTGGTTGGGGTGGCCATTCATTCTTTTTCGAGTTATAAAGAATATATATCTCGACAGGAGCGTTAAAAATAAAGGAGCGTTGTTAAATAAATTTTTAAATTTAAATAAGTAGTGTTTTTAAATAAAGGAGGGAAGATGAGGCCAATCAAAATGAAACGACCGGGGATGGAAAGAGTAAAAATGAAGAGAGTCGGGAGGCAACGAGTAACCTGCTTACTTATTTTCGCCCTTACTTTCTGGCTGGTGACTTCTCTCCAGGCTGATGAGCGAACCCGCATTTACAATCTCAGTTTAGAGCTGGAAAGGCTGGCCTCTGAGTTAGCTGCTTCCAGTTATGAGCATTTTAAAGGCTGGAATCAAACCATTACCGAGGAAGAACAAGCGGTTCTCTTTAAATCAGAAGCTCTGGCCGCTAGCTGTCGACTTTTCTCGCGGCTGGCTGCTGAAAAATCAGGTTACTTCCGCAGCGGTTATATCCGAACCAATCTCTACAACGCTTTTCTTTACCTGGCCCGAGCTTTCCGGGAATTGGATGAAGCCATGCAACAAGCAGGAGTCAGACCTTACCGGATGAACGATATCCAGAATCTTCTGGAGCGCATGGAAAGGGAGTTTGCTCGTTGGCCCTCCGAAGATAATCTGGCCTATCTACATCAGAAGTACGTCAAAGGCCGGGATGCGGCGGTCTATTTAATCGAGCGTCGGGGACTTGGGGATTATGTACTTCATCCATTCAAAGACCTGGAGAGTCTTTATCGTTACAATTATCAGCTCAGACGGGGCAAAGATCCTTGGAAGTATCTGGTTCAAGTGCGTGAGGAAACCCTGGCTAAGATGACCAAAGGGGAGATGATTGAGTTGACTTTTGAAGGCTGTCTGGTGATTGAAATGAGTAACCGACCTAACCGTCCGGTTTATCTAATTGAAAACGGCCGAAAACGAGGAGTGACCTCACCTGCTGTGCTTCAGAGGTTGGGCGGCTGGGATAAGGTTTATGAGGTGCCGGCTGAGATAATTGCTAAGTATCCTGAAGGAGAACCTATTCGCTAGAGAAGCGGGCTGCTGTTGGGTAGCCATGACCTTTCGGCCTCAAGACTGGAAAAGGGACTGGGAAGAAGAGGGAAAAAGGTGAGGAAGAAGGGAAGAGGTGGAAGGGAGAAAAGGTGAAGCAAGACCGGCCACCACTAAGAGGTGAGGGGAGAGGTGGAAAGATAAGGTAAGGTTAAAGGAGAAGAGAAGGCGAAAGAGAGAGGGTGACGAAAATGATGCGGTATAAAGAATTTGGTCGCACGGGCAAAAGAGTCTCTGTGCTAGGCCTGGGTTGCATGAGGTTTGACCCGGCCAATGAGCCCCTGGCAATTGAGACCATCCTGACAGCTATCCAGCTGGGAATTAATTATCTCGACACTGCTCCTGGTTATTGTGAAGATAAATCAGAAGAGTTTGTGGGACGAGCACTGGCTGAATTGCCTGCGGAAACAAGAAAAAAAGTTTACCTCTCGACTAAATCGACTATTTACAGCGACCCCACCGCCGAGGCGGTCCGCCGGCGGATTGAGCAGCAGTTGAAACGCTTGGGGAAAGAGAAGATAGATTTTTACAATATGTGGAACATTATGGACCTGGAGCAGTACCGTCGTGTTATGGCTAAGGGCGGGCCCTATGAAGGTGCTTTGAAAGCCAAGGAAGAGGGCCTTATCGACCACCTGTGTTGCACCAGTCACGCTTCAGGAGAAGATGTAGTGAAGATTGTCGAGGAAGGAGCCTTTGAAGGCATTACTTTAGGCTATAATCTGCTGAATCACACTTTCCGCCAGGCTGGCCTAAAGGCAGCCGCTGCCGCCGGTTGGGGAGTGGTGACCATGAATCCTCTTGGCGGAGGCTTGCTGACCCGAGACGCTGCGCGGTGGGCCCCTCTCAGCGATCCCGCTGGCTCTTTTGTGGCCACGGCCCTGCGTTTTAATCTGGCTCATAGTGAAATAACCGTGGTTCTTTCGGGGATGAAAAATCCGACTGAAGTCAAAGCCAATGTGGCCACGGCTGTCTCCCTGAAGCGACCAGATCCCGCCATAATTGAGGCTATTTTGGAGCGCTTTGCTGCTCTGGGGGAATCTTTCTGCACAGGCTGCCGCTACTGCCTCGAGTATTGCCCCCAGGGAATTCAGATTCATCTTTACACCCAGATGTGGGACCAGGTCAGGATGAAAATTCCTGAGGAAGCAAAGCGGGTTTACCAAATCTATCTAGGGGATGAGAAGCGGTGGTTGCAAGGGAAAAGAACAACTGATTGCACCGAGTGTGGTGAATGTGAGGAGCATTGTCCTCAGAGGTTGCCTATCCGGGAGTATCTGGATAAAATTGGCTGTTTTCTAGGGGAGACAGCTAGAAAAAACTGACTTTTTCTGGGGGAAGAAAGAGAACCTAGTCTTCCTTTCACAAGTGTCATTTATTCAGATGGACTTTGGGCTCTTATCAATTATTTTCCCCGGTGGCAAGTAAACAGGCTAAACTTTTCTCTTGGCCCCTCTCTCCCCGGTATAAAGATAGAGCTGAGGGATATAAATAGCCAGCTCGTGGTTTGATATAAGTTGAGATGGCTAGATATAGCTTGCGGTAGGAAAGCGAGGCAAAACTCACCTTTTCTCCTGGGGGTGGGGTGAAATATTATTCTCTAAATGGAAATGCTCAGTGGTATTTATCCCCAATTGGAGATTGGGCCTGAGAGGCAAAAAATAGGGCCAAAAATCGCGTTATAGGGGTGATTTTGGGGGGTAAAATGGGGTTAACCTGTTGATTTTACTATAATTGCTGGGGTCCGACCCCAACTTACCAAAAAGGGGCAACTTACCAAGGGGGGAATTTTTTGCTTGACAACTGCTGCCCGCCCGCCTATATTATAAATGGTGAACAAAATGGTGAACAGAAGACGCCAGACGTTAACCAACCGTCAGGCTGAAGTTTTGGCGGCCTTGCGGGAGTTTATTCTCGAACAGGGGTATTCTCCCAGCATCCGCCAGCTGGGTCAGAAACTCAACATTCTCTCGCCCTCGGCGGTTTTCAAGCATCTGCTGGCTCTGGAGAAAAAAGGCTATCTCCGGCGGAAGAAAGGCGAGCTGGAGGTGCTCGGTCTCCCTTCCACCCCGAGCACGGTCAGTGTGCCTCTGGCTGGACTGGTGCCGGCCGGTCATCCTCGCGAAGCTTTTGACCTTACCGGGGAAGGGTTGGATATTCCGGAGTGGATGGTCGGCCGCAAAAGGGGCAATATCTTTTGTGTCCGAGTGGAGGGTAAGAGTATGGTTGATGCCTACATTGACGATGGTGATCTAGTGCTGGTCGAGCGGACTAAGACGGCCAGTTCCGGAGAAATGGTTATCGCCCGGCTGGAGGATGGCTCGGTGACCCTGAAGCGACTGCGGGTGGAAAGGGGGCGGGTTTATCTCGTTCCCGAAAATCCCGAATTTTCCCCTCTGGAGGTCAAGAATCTCCAGATTCTGGGACGTGTTATCGGGGTGTTGCGCAAGTACTGACAGCGGTCTGGCGGCCGGGGTTGGTTCTCTTTACTGAGAAAGGGAGAAGTCTCTCCCGAGAAAGGATGATTGATGAGCCGTAGGTTTATTGTCCACGTCGATATCGACGCCTTCTTTGCCGCGGTGGAAGTACTACTCAATCCTTCGCTGGCGGGACAACCGATCATCGTCGGCGGCCTGCCTCACGAGCGGGGAGTGGTCTCGACCGCCTCCTATGAGGCCCGCCGGTTCGGTGTCCATTCGGGTATGCCCCTGAGGAAGGCCTATCAGCTTTGTCCTCAGGGAATTTTCCTCCGGGGGAATTATCAGCTCTACCGGGCCTTTTCGGAAAAATTCTTCTCCCTGCTGAGTTCCTTTACCCCGGATGTCGAGGCGGCTTCGTTGGATGAAGCTTACCTGGATTTAACCCGCTGTCGGCCCCTTTATCCTTCCTTCTCCCGCACGGTCCGTCAGTTGAAGGAGACGGTGGAAAAGGAACTGGGGTTGCGGGTTTCGGTGGGGGTCGGACCAAACAAGCTGCTGGCCAAACTGGCCACCCACCAGGCTAAACCCGGGGGATTGGTGGAAATCCCTCCGGGAGAGGAGAGAACTTTTCTCCAGCAGTTGCCGGTCGGGTGTCTGCCTGGGGTGGGGCCTAAAGCCCAGGTGATGCTTGACCTGCTGGGGGTGAAGCGGGTGGGGGATCTCTGGTCTTTTCCCCGGGCGGCGCTGCGTTCCCTTTTTGGATTGAACGGGGATGAGCTCTATCTCCAGGTGCGGGGAATTGATGCCCGGCCGGTGGAGCCGGTCCGGGAACCGCAATCCTTTTCCCGGGAAACAACTTTTCTCGAGGATATCTGGGAGGAACAGCTGCTCCTGGCCCATCTGGCTTATTTGTGTGACCGGCTGGCTTTGACCCTGCGGGAAGAGAAACTCTTTGCCCATCTCATTGAGGTGAAAATCCGCTACGCCGACTTCCGAACAGTCAGTCGCCGACGCCGGCTGACCATGCCTCTTCAGACCATGGGGGAGATTTATCGGGTGGCCCAGGATTTGTTTCTCTCTCTTTTTGACTCCCCTCGCCTGGCTCTTCGGCTGGTAGGAGTTAAAGCGGCTGACTTGACCGCCTGTCGGCCGCTGGCTCTTTTTGAACCTTTTCTGGAGCGCGAGGAGAGATTAAGCCGGGCCGTGGCTGAGGTCCGCCGGAAATACGGTTTTGCGGCGGTGTTGACGGTGCGCGAGCGGCTGCTGGAGCGCTGTTATCCGCTGGAGCAGAGGAGGGGGTTTGTCCTGAAAACAGCCTCCTTAACCAAGTGAGGCGAGGTGAAAGAGATGAAGTGGATTCCCCTGCGGGTTCATTCGGTCTTCAGTCAGGGTGAAGGGGGACTGTTGCTGGCTGAACTGGCCGCCTGGGGGCGGGACCATCAACTGCCGGCTCTTCCTCTAACTGATGTGGCCAATCTCTACGGCTGGGCCAAATGGAAGGAAGCGGCCCGGCGGGCCGGCGTGAGGCCGGTTTTCGGCTGTGAGCTTAGCCTGGCCGGCCGAACCTTTCTCTTCCTGGTTAAAACCAGGGAGGGCTACTGGAATTTAATGGAAATTCTCAATCGTCGCCGACTCCATTCCCTGGAAGGCCTGGTGACGATTGTTTTTCCCTGGACCGAAGAACCGCACGCCTGGCAAGAGGAGCCTCTCTTAGCTGAAGCCCCCCGGGAGGACGTTTTCATCGGGGCTGAGTGGGCTAATTTTGACTGGGCTCTTGCCTGGGGCCAGCACCTCGGCCGTCAAGTGGTCTGGGCGAATCCCTTGAAATTCATTCGCACCCCCCAGCGACTGGTGCTTCTGGAGGCTATCCGGCACAAGACCGCCTTCCCCCGGGAATGGGCCCGGCAGAAGAAGACCTTGGAGTTTTTCGGACCCGCCCAGGTGGCTCTGGCCCGGGGGAAATGGGGTGAGGCGGTGGAATCTCTTCTCCGCCAGAATCAATTGGTGGTGGAAAAGTGTCTCTTTTCCTTTAAGGACGTGGTGCCGCCCCTGCCGGCCGAGCTTTTCTCCTTTTCCCTGCGGGAGGTGGTGCTGCGCAGATTGCGGCAACTGCCTCACCTCAGCTGGCAGGCCCGCGAGCGGGCCCGGCGGGAGCTGGCGGTGGTCGAGGCCTCAGGTTTTGCGCCCTATTTCCTGGTGGTTTACGATGTGGTGCGTTTCGCCCGGCAACGGGGAATCCTCCACAATCTGAAGGGTTCCGGTGCCTCTTCCTATTTGGCTTATCTTCTGGGAATTTCCCGGGCTAATCCCCTCCATTACGACCTCTACTTTGAGCGGTTTCTCAATCCAGGCCGTCCCGACCCCCCTGATTTTGATCTAGATTTCGACTCCTCCCGCCGGGATGAAGTCTTGACCTATGTGCTGGAAAAATACGGGTGGGGCCGCAGTGGAGCGGCCTTTGTCTGCAGTCTGAAGAATTACCGGGCCCGCTCAGCTGTCTACGAGACAGCCCGGGCTTTCGGTTTTGCTCCCGATGAGGCCCGCTCTCTTACCCGACGGCTGTCTCTCTGGATGGAGCCGGGAGAGTTGGCTCGTCGCCCGGCTCCGCCCGGCTGTCAGGAAATCTGGCGGCTGGCGGCCACTCTCCAAGATGTCCTGGCCGAGGTTTCCCTCCATGTAGGCGGGATTATTCTGACTCCAGCGCCGGTGGAGCGCTATCTGCCGCTGGCTGAGTCGGCCCGCGGTTATCGAATGTCTCATTTTGACCGCGACGCTGTCGAAGAACTGAAGCTCATTAAACTTGACCTTCTTTCGGTCCGGGGACTGGCCGCCATCTCGGCCACCATGAAAGCTCTACGGCTTAAGCGGATTCCCCTGCGTGACCCGGCCACCTTCCGCCTCCTCCAGGAGGCGCGGACTATTGGCTGTTTTCAGGTGGAGAGCCCGGCCATGATGAACCTTCTGCGGCGGCTAAAGCCGGTTTCCATCCAGGATTTGGTCCAGGCCCTGGCGCTTATCCGACCGGGTCCGACGCTCAGCGGCATGAAGGAAGCCCGGCTGCGACAGCGCCAGGGCCAGGGAGTGGTTCGAGATAAGCTTCTCCGGGAAATTTTACCGGAGACGGCCGGCCTTCTCCTTTACGAAGAGCAGGTCATGCAGGTGGCAGAACGAGTGGCCGGCTTTCCTCCAGCCACGGGCGACGCTCTCCGCCGAGCCCTGAAACGAAAGGAAGCCAAAATCCTGACCGAGCTGAAGCACAGATTCTTGGCCGGAGGGCGCGAGCGGGGTTATAGCGCAGCTGATGTTCAGCGACTCTGGCGACTGCTGGAAGCTTTTTCCGCTTATTCCTTTAATAAAGCCCACAGCGTCTCCTACGCTCTGATGGCCTATCGGGCAGCCTATCTCAAGGCCCATTATCCCTGCCTTTACCTCACGGCTGTGCTTAACGCCGGAGGTGGTTATTACGATTTAGCGGAATATATCGAGGAGGTCCGCCGCTGGGGGATTCCGCTGCGCGGGGTGGATGTCAACCGCAGTGGTCTGGTCTTTGCGGTGGAGGGAGAGGCGATTCGCGTGGGGTTAATGTCGGTTAAAGGCCTGACCCGGAGGACCGCCCGGCGGATAATTGAAGCTCGGGAAGAGGGACCTTTTCTCTCAGTGGAGGATTTTATCAGCCGGGTCCAACCGCCCCGGGCTGACCTGCTGGCCTTAATCAAAGCCGGTGCCCTGGATTCCCTGGAGCCCCGCCGTTCGGTCCAGATTCTGCGCTACTTTCAGGGGGTGAAAACCCCCGGGGAATGGAGTGACCTGGAGGAGAGGCAGAAACAACGAATGATGTTCGAGTCGCTGGGCTTTTCCCCGGAGGTACCGCTTCTTTCCCTGCTGGAGATGAAGCGACCGCCTCTGCGGATTAAGGACTTGACCCGCCACGCCGGCCGGGAGGTGGAACTGCTGGTGCGGGTGGTGGATGCCCGATTGAAGGCGGTTAACGGCCGCAAGAAGAAGAAGAAATATTTTTTTCTCTTCGAAGACGAGACCGGGCTGCTCGAGGGAGTGGGGGAGAGGAGGTGTCTGACCCTGAATGGGCTGCCGGTCTGCTATCTGCGGGGAGTTATTCGCCTTGACCCTAGCGGCCGCCCTAGAATCTTTGATTGTTCCTTCGCTTCTTTTCAGCGGTGAAGGAGAAGAAAAGTTGAACCAGCCTGCCACCCTCGCTAAAAGCGGAGCTTCTTATCCCATAGATTCTACTAGAATTTTTAAAACTCCCTAATAATTTCCTGAAGCCGGCGCAACTAACTTCTCGTTTCGAAGGACTTCTGTCTATTTCCGAAAAGAGTTGACGAGGGCTCCTCCTCACAATTCAAATTAAAATTGTGAACTAAATTGTACACTAGCCAAGTATTCGCTCCAATGGAAGATTCTTCATTAAAATAGAACTTAATAAATTAAATAAAAATTTAAATTTTTTTCTGCGCTGGAAATAATAAAGATTATTAATTAATAATAATTCTTGTTAAAGCCGATTTTCTTTGTTAGGATAAATTCATATAAATTAACAAGGAGAAAGAACATGGAAAAAAAGATGCCTTTAATTGGGGAAAAGTTTCCGGAACTTAAGGTTCAGACAACCCAGGGAAAAATTAAATTGCCAGAGGCTTACGCTGGTAAATGGTTTATCCTGTTTTCTCATCCGGCTGATTTTACTCCTGTCTGCACCACTGAATTTGTTGCTTTTCAGAAAAGATATGAAAAGTTCCGGGCCTTGAATACGGAATTAATCGGTTTAAGCATTGACCAAGTCTTCTCGCATATTAAGTGGGTGGAGTGGATCAAAGATACGCTGGGTGTTGAAATTGAGTTCCCGGTGATTGCCGATGACACAGGCCGGGTGGCCACCGAGCTGGGTATTATCCATCCAGCCAAAGGCACCAACACGGTTCGAGCTGTCTTCATTGTTGACCCTCAGGGAATTATGAGAGCAATGCTTTATTATCCCCAGGAATTGGGCCGCAACATGGATGAGATACTGCGGATGGTGGAAGCGTTTCAAATTGCTGATAAAAACGGGGTTGCCATGCCCGCTAATTGGCCGGAGAACGAGCTTATTAAGGACCGAGTGATAATTCCTCCGGCCTCAGACGTTAAAACCGCCCAGCAGCGTCCCCAAGAATACGAGTGTTTTGATTGGTGGTTCTGCCATAAGAAGCTTTAATTTCATCCTGCCCCCAATAATTGAGAAGCGGAGAGAAAAGTTCACTTTCTCTCCGCTTTTTTCTCCCCTGGTGAAAATCAAAAAAGCAAGGAAAGAAGACTAAAATTCAATTAGACTTTACATAAAGTAGAACTATTTGTTAATTATAGTTGACAAAAAGTATTGTCTTTCAATAACTCTAGAAAAGGGGTTTGAGAGGAGTATTATACTTTATATTAATTCGGCTTATGGATTAAAGACAAAAAGGCATTACGGATTTATTGGAAAATCTTCCAGGAAAACAAATATTGCCCTCTGGGCAAATCTCTGCCCCAGCTTAAATTTTCAAGACATTCGGGGGGAAGTTAAAGTATAATTATTTTGACGATGGTCAAGGTGGTGGCCGCAGTTATTGAACAGCAGGGTCGGTTTTTGCTGGCTCGCCGTCCCAAGGGCGGCCTTTACGGTTCACTCTGGGAATTCCCCGGAGGAAAAGTAGAACCGGGTGAAACCCCCGAAGAAGCCCTCCAGCGGGAGCTTAAGGAAGAACTGGGAATTGAGGTGGAAATCAAGGAGCACTTCTTATCCTTTCCTTTCCGCTCCTTGCGCCTTAAGGTTGATTTTATGGTTTACCGTACCCGTCTCAAAGAGGGGGAGCTCCAATTGCATGACCATGATGAGCTGCAATGGGTTGAAGCGGAGAGATTAGAGGAGTATGCCTTGGCCGAGCCCGACCAATTAATTGCTAAAAAGCTACAGAATGAGTCAGCCCGCAACAAGAGCGGTGTCCCCAACGATCAAGGGAGAGGGAACGAGAGGTGATTATGACCCCAGCGATCAAGCAACAGCCGGTCGTCCTGAAAAAAGGTCGCGAAAAATCTTTAATCAACCGCCACCCCTGGATTTTCTCCGGGGCAGTGGCCAGATTACCGGAATTTGAAGACGGCGACATTTTGCCGGTGGTGAGTTCCCAGGGGGATTTTCTGGGATATGGCTATTTCAACCGCCGCTGTTCGATTATCGGTCGGATGCTGAGTTTCGACCAGCAACCTCCCCTGGAGGCGGTGGAGGCCAGTCTCAGCCGGGCCGTAGCTCTCCGCCAGGCATTGTTATCTTCCACGACCAACGCCTACCGCCTGGTCAACGCTGAAGGAGACGGTCTCCCCGGGCTGATTGTCGATCAATATAACGATGTCCTGGTAGTCCAGATTTCCACTCTGGGAATGGTCAAGCTCAAAGAAGTGGTGGTTAAGTGGTTGATTGACCACCTTCAACCTACGGCCATTTACGAGAAATCAGATTCACCGGCCCGACGGGAGGAGGGGCTGGCTGCCTATAAAGGTTGCCTTTATGGAGAGGAGAAAGAAGAGGTTGAGATTAGGGAAAACGGCCTGAAATTTGTAGTTAATCCCCAGCGGGGTCAGAAAACCGGCTTTTTTCTCGACCAACGGGAGATGAGGAAGCTCGTCCGGCGACTGGCAGCCGGACGCCGGGTGCTTGATTGTTTTGCCTACAGCGGCGCCTTTGCGGTTTATGCTCTGGCTGGCGGCGCCCACCAGGTCACTCTGGTGGATACTTCAGAGCCTGCTCTGGAATGGGCTCGCCGTAACCTTGAGCTTAATGCTTTTCCCTTGAATAAAGCTACGCTGGTGAAGAAGGATGCTTTTCAATTTTTAAGCCAGGCTAAACTTGCTTATGATTTTGTCATTCTTGACCCGCCTTCCTTTGCCCACCGGAAAAACCAAATAAAGGGGGCGCTCCGGGGCCTGCGGCAGCTCCACCGCCAGGTCTTGGCCGAAATTCCAGCGGGAAGTCTACTGTTGACTTTTACCTGTTCTTACTACCTGGATGAGAAGCTCTTTCAAAAGGTTGTCTTTCAGGCAGCTCAGCAAGCAGACAGGCAAGTTCGGCTCCTGCACCGTCATCGCCTGGCTTTTGACCATCCGATCAACATTTTTCATCCCGAGGGCGATTATTTAAAAGGCTTTCTCCTGGCGGTGGATTGATGAGAGTCTTATCTTCCTCTCAGCTGAGATTGGGTTTATACTTAAAAGAGAGCCTGGAATATGGTTGACAAATATCATAGTAATAAATAAAATTTCAACTAAATGACCGGAAAAACTGTTGAGTCTTCCTCCAAAAGGAAAAAGGATGATAACGGCCGGGTTTTGGAACCCGATACCAATCTTAAGTTTCCCCATTTTATTTTACTGAAAGCCTCAGCCGGCACCGGCAAGACCCACGCCTTGACTCTGCGGTTTATCCAATTTCTTCTCTCGCCGGTTATCGCCGAAAGGACCAAGGCTGATTTAAGGAACATTCTGGCTATTACTTTTACCCGCAACGCGGCCAAAGAAATGAAGTCACGGGTGCTGGAATGGCTGAAGAAATGCTATTTCGGTGACCCTCAGTCGTTGGAGCAGGTCAGCCAGGTGGTTAATTTGCCCCGGGAAGAAATCAAGCAAGTAGCCCGGCTGAAGATAGAGGAGATTCTCAGTCGTTACGCTGATTTCCAGGTGGAAACCATTGACAGCTTTATGGCCACTATTTTTCGTTCCTCAGCTATCGATATCGGTTATCCCCCTGATTTTGAGATTGTTTTTGAAACAGCCCCTTACCTGGAGTATGCCTTTTCCCGCTTTTTACGCCAGGTCACTCAGGACAGTTCCGAGGCCCGGCTTCTCCTCCAGGTTATGGAAGACATCGGTTCGATGACCTCGGATACTTCAGCCTTTTTATGGGATCCCACCCAGACTATGCTACGCCATCTCAATGACCTTTACGGGAAACTCGAAGCTTTCAATCGCCAGCCTGCCAGACGGGAGACGAAGAAGGACTTGCTCGATCTTCAAGAGAAAATTAAAGAGAAGGTACTCACTCTGGACCGTTTAATTAATGACTCCGGTTATCTCCCCAACTTGAGAAGTTCTTTTTATAAAACCATTTTGCCTGAGGTAAAACGGGGGAATTTTAATTCGCTTAAAGATGCCAGTTTTAAAACTCCGCCCATTAAAGACGATGACCGCCCGGCTGCCGGGGAAATTTTAAAAAAATGGGCCGAGCTGGCTGATTTAGTTGGTGAATATGCCTGGCTGTATGCTCTTTCTTTTTTCCAGCCTCATCTTTCCGTCTACCAGCTGGTCATGAAGATTCTGGAGAGGCATAAAAAGGAACAAGGTATTGTCTTCATCGAAGATCTGAATAAAGCCATAGCCAATTATATCCATGAGGGCATTGTGCCGGATATTTATTTCCGCCTGGGAGAGAAAATCTATCATTATCTGATTGACGAATTCCAGGACACTTCCCCGCTCCAGTGGGCCAATTTACGACCTCTCATCGAAAACTCTCTGGCCGAGCAGGGCAGTTTATTTATCGTCGGTGATACCAAGCAGGCGATTTATGGCTTCCGGGAGGCCGATTACCGGATTATGAAAGGACTGGAAACCGGACAAGAAGTCTTTCCCTCGGCTCCGGTGGAGGTCAGAAGTTTAAAAAGAAATTATCGAAGCCAGCCCGAAATCCTTGATTTTGTCACCCGGATTTTTCCTTTGAATAAAGCCACCCGGGGTGGGAATTTAATCGGGGTGCCGGAGGAGTATTTTCGAATTGCCGCCGAAAGCGGCCTGGATGATTTTGAGTGCGAACCCCTTCCCCGGGGAGAAGACCGGCAGCCGGGATACGTGGGGCTGGAAATCCTGGCCGACCCTCGTTCCACACCGCCTGCGGCTGGTGAGGCCCTGGCTGACCAAAAAGCCTCTGCCTCCTCTTCATCTGAGGGAGCCACCACCCCGGAAAATGACGAACCGCCGGAAAAGGTCCGCCTTATCAATTTAATCCAGGAACTGTTGGACCGAGGTTATTCGCCCTCGGAGATGGCCATCCTGACTTACCGGAATAACACGGTCACCGAGGTTGCTTCCTGGTTGAATGAGTATAAGTTGCCTTTTATTCCTTTTTCTTCTCTGGACATCCGACTTCGTCCCTGTATTCGGGAAATCCTGGCTCTCCTGAGTTTCCTTGATTTCCCGCCCGACAATCTCAGTTTCGCCACTTTTCTCTTGGGTGAAATTTTGGCCAAGAAACTGGCGAGGGACGGTCGGTCGTTGTCGCCTGGTGAACTGCCTGCTTTTATTCATCAGATTAACCAGGAGAAAAAATCCCCTTTGTACACCGCCTTTCGCGCCCGTTATCCTGAGCTCTGGTCGACATATTTTGACTCAATTTACCGTCAGGTAGGTTTTTCACCTCTTTACGATTTGGTTTGTGAGACTTACCGGGTTTTTGATGTTCTGACGACGTTTCCCAAAGAGGAAGCCTCACTGGTGAAGTTGCTCGAGGTGATTAAAGAGTTTGAAGGACAAGGGAAGAACAACCTGCGGGAGTTTCTGGAATATACCCGCACCAGCGATGAGCAGGCGCCGGGTTGGGCTATTGATGTGGCTGAAGAAGTCGATGCCATCCGGGTGATGAGTATTCACAAGGCTAAAGGTCTGGGCTTTCCCGTGGTCATCGTGCTGATGTATCCGGAGAGATTCCTTCCTCATCCCTTTTATATCGACCAATCCGAGGGGGACGAGAGAGAGTGTTATGTGCTGCGAATCAACCAGGGCCTGGCTGAAAAAAATGCCGAGTTGCGGAGAATTTATGAGGAGGCCAAACTCCGCGAGAGTGTCAACCGCCTTAATACATTTTATGTCGCCTTAACCCGGGCCAGGCAAGAACTTTATTTTATTGGTGTCAAAAAGAAATATGGCGGCCGCTACCCCTTTGATTTACTGGAGAGAATTTCAGACCTCCAGGCCGGCCAATTACTGAGACCCGACAAGCCTCGAGTCGAAAAGGCAGCTCCCCCTCAGCCCGGGTGGGAGGTGGCTCTTCTTCGCTGGCCGGTAGCTCCGGCTCTTCAGGTGGGGGAAAGGGCTGAATTTCATCCGGCTGCCCTGCGGCGGGGAAAATTTCTCCATGAAGTTTTAGCTGAGATCGAATGGGTTGCCGCCGACCCGCAGGCTGCTGTTCAGCAAGCCCTGGCCAGACTTAATTATCGACCGGAGAAACTTTCCCCCCTGGAGTTGGAGATAGTGGAAAAACTGCCGACTTTTCTCTCCCGCCCACCTCTTCGAGAGTACTTCCTGCCTCGGCCCGGCCGGCGAGTCTGGCGGGAGAAGGAATTCTGCGATGAAGAGGGCCATCTCTTCCGCCTCGACCGGGTAGTGGTCGATCCCGAGCGGGTGATGGTGATTGATTTTAAAAGCGGCGCCGGCCAAAGTGAGCCGCCCTCGGCCAGGGAGACAGTGAAAAGACAAATGGCCAAGTACCTGAGTATAGTTGGTCAACTTTTTCCCGAGAAAAGAGGAGAGGCGTTGGTGGTTTATTTTGATGATGGTTTCTGGGAGGTTTATCGGTGAGCCTTATTCTGCTTGAACCTACCGATGATCTGCTGGCGGTTATCGCCGACCGGCTGGCCGGAGAAGGGGCTGATTTTTCCTCCAATATAGTTATTTTTCCCGAGCACCGTCCCGGCCATTATCTCCGCCGCCATCTCGCCCGACAGGTAGGCCAGAGTCTTATCCCCCCCCAGATATTTACTTTGGATGATTTCGTCAACCAGCTTTATTTCGAGCTTAAAGGAGGGCGGGACCATTATCTAAATGATCTGGATGCCGTGGCCTGGCTTTTTGAGATTCATCAACAGGCGGCTTCCCCCCTGGGAGGCAGTAATTTCAAGACGCTTGATCGTTTCTTACCTTGGGGACTGAAACTCTTGGCTGAGTTGGAAACTCTGAAGAAAGCAGCTGTTCCTCCTGAGAAGATCAGAGAGTTTGACCAGTTGATAGACCTTAACCTCTCACTCCACTCCCAGGAACATTTCTATTCACTTTCTTATATTTATGAAGAATTTTACAAGCTGCTGGAGGCGAGACAGGCCTCGACACTGGGCCGGCGTTTTGAAGAGGTTAAGGCCGGCTTGCCGGTGGAGCAGCTTCGGAAAAAGAGGCGAATAATTGTAGCCGGCTTTTTTTCTTTACTCGAGCTGGAGCGGCAGATTATTCAACAGCTTCTTCAACTGGAAAACTGCGATCTGGTTTTAATCAAAGGAAAGGGCTTAAGTGAATTGGGTGAAAAACTCGGTTTTCCTCGCGAGGAGGTTTCCACCTGGGAAGAAGTCTCACCAGCCTCCACCGAGATTGAATTTTACCTCAGTCCGGATACCCATGGTCAGATTTTTGCTCTGAATAGAGTCTTACAGGAAAAGTTTAACCGCGAGGGGGAGTTCCGGCCTTCGGAAAAACAGGTCATTGTGCTGCCGGCGGTGGAGACTCTCTTTCCTCTTTATCAATTTACCCTGGCCCGCTGGAGGGAGAAGGATTTTAATATTTCCCTGGGTTATCCTTTGAGCCGGACGCCTCTTTACAGTTTCTTTGATAAATTATTTGAGCTTATCCAGAATGTCGATGAAGCGGACCGGTTTTATATTCCGGATTATCTCCGCTTTGTCCTCCATCCTTATATTAAAAATATTTTCTTTCCCCAAACGGAGCGAACTGACTTAACCCGGATTATGTTTCATACCCTGGAAGAAGAATTTCTCCAGCAAAAGAACCGCCCTTTTTGGCGACTGGAGGAAATTGAGTCCGACCCAGAGGTAAGAAAGAGATTGTTGGCGAGATTCAGAGATTTGACCGAAGTAGGGGAGCCGCTGGTTTGTCTAGAGCACTTAAAGCAGATCCATGACCAGACTATCCGCACCTTTCTCGAGATTGACTCTGTGGGCGACTTTGCTCAAAAAATAATTTCTCTCGTTGAATTCATTTACCAGGCCTCAACGGCTTCCCAACATCTTTTTTTCCACCGTTATGCCGAGGCCATGGTCAGCCGGCTGGAAGCCCTGGCCGCTTCGCAGCTGGCCCCTTTGAGTTTTGAAACGAGGAGCGGTTATTTTAATTTGTTTCGTAATTTAATCGCCGAAACGAGAGTCCCTTTTCCCGGCACACCCTTGCGGGGACTTCAGGTGCTGGGTTTCTGGGAAACCAGGTGTCTCCGCTTTGAGGAAGTTTATTTTCTGGACCTGAATGAGGATATCCTGCCCGGAACAACCAAAGTCAACTTTTTGATTCCTTTTCACCTGCGGCAGCAGTTGAATCTGCCTACCTATGAAGATATCGAGAAGAGGACCGAGTATTATTTCCGGGTGCTGCTTAACGGCGCCCGGCGGGCCTGTCTTTTCTTTGTCGAAAACTCGGAAAAAGAAAAAAGCCGTCTGGTGGAGAAACTTATCTGGGAAAGACAAGAAAAAGAAAAAATCCCCGAGGCGGCCTCACTCCTGGCCTCGGTGCGTTATCAGGTGGAACTTAAGCCCCGGGAGCCGCGGGTGATTCCCAAAACTGAAGAAGTGGTGGCCTGGCTGCGGCAGCATCATTATTCAGCCTCCTCACTTGATCTCTATTTGAAGTGTCCAGTGAGGTTTTATTATGCCTATGTCCTCAATCTCCAGGAAAAAGAAGAGATCGCTGAGGCCATGGAACGGAAGGAAGTAGGCACTCTGGTCCATCAGATTCTGGAGGACTATTTTCAACCCTATCTCCAACAGCCTCTCCGCCGAGAGGAGTTACTGGATTTCAACCGTCTGGAAAAGGTGATCGACCAGGTCTTTAAGACCACCTTCGGTCGTTCGCTGAGCGGGAGTGCGCTGCTCATGTATCACCAGGTTAGCCGCCATTTAAAGGATTTCATTCTTCATTACCAGCTCCCTTGGCTGGAAAAGCTCCCTGGTCAGGCTGCTCCGGTTATTCTCAGTTTGGAGAAGACACTGGAAGTCAGACGGGCCGTCAATGGCCATGAGTTTCGTCTGGTAGCCCGGATCGACCGCCTGGAAAAAAGAGGCGATAATTTTTATGTCTTGGATTATAAAAGCTCAGCCAATGAGAATTATTACCGGATCAATTTTAAAAAGCTCAGCTTTTCGGAGCGCAGCACCTGGGCTGAAACCATTGGCAGTTTACAGCTGCCGCTTTATGTGCTGCTGACCGCTCAACTTAACCGGCTTCCCCTGGAGAGGGTCGATGGCCGTCTGCTTTTTCTTGGAAAAAATAGAATCACTCCGGAGATCGAATATTCAACACTGGCGGAGGAAAAAGAGGCCAGGCTGGCTCAACTGGAATTGATGGGCCGGATTATTGATGAGCTTCTCCTGGAAATCATCAATCCGGCCGTACCTTTTGCCGAAGAGGTAGAGCTCCCTGTCAACAGTGGGACCAGGAGAGAGGGGCCTCCGCCTGCCTCCTTAGCCGGAACCGCAAAGTCCACTAACCAGTCCCCGTCAGTTTCCCTGCCTACCTCTGCCGCTGGTTTGAAAACCCGGCGGGTGAGGCTGGCTGCCAAGGATGCCTGCCGCTTCTGTCCCTTTACTGACCTTTGCGGTCGGTAATCCGCCGGAGATTTTTATCCACCTCAAAACTCCAGAGAGGAGAGGAGAGGGCCATGGGGAGGAAGAATACTTATCTCTCGTAGCTGGGCTTTATCTTTAATAGAGTGGATAAACCCTTTTTCCTCGATTGTCCATAAAGACTTGATGGTCCCTTTTGTCTATCAGGAAAGGAATAAAGCCCTGTGAAATATAGCTGCTAATTTGTGATTGACACCCAGGGCGGATTGCGATAATTTAGCCAGGAAAAACAAAGAGAAAATATCTTCAGGGAGAAATGGCCGATGAGAATTAAAAAGAAGTTCTGGCCTGTATTTTTAGTTGGCCTTATATTTGTTTTATCTTTTAACCTTTTGGCCGCCGAAGTTACCTTTCGGCATCGCCAGATAAAGGATTTTGATGAATTTGTCCTGGCTAATCAGAAAATTTCGCTCTCCATTACCTTTCGCCACAAGAAACTCATTAATGAGTATTTAAAAGCCCGCAGTGAATGGCTGGCCTCTTTTAATGCTCAAGAAGTTGCTGTGGAGACAGACGGCGATTTTGGCCTGGACCTGATGTGGACTGGCTGGCGGGCTCCCCACAAAGTGAATAATGCGGCTAATCCGGTGGTTCTAACCCGGGAAGATTTTACCCTCGGTGATTTTCGGGTTAAAAGATCGCTCACCGGGGCAGTGGATCTGATATTCCTGTTCAAAATGGACCGGAGTTCTCTGGAGGTGAAGTTAGTCTATCGTCTCCAACCGGATGATTTCTTCGCCCGGCGCCGGTTGGAGGTCCGCGACCCGAAAGCAAGAGGCCATTTTCTGCGCTGGTTCTGGCCGCGGTTGAGTCAGATTAAGGGAGAAATTAAATTACTGAAGGCCGGCGGCTTTGGTCAACCCGTGGCTTTTTTAATCGATCAGGGAGGAGCTTTTTTTGGTCTGGAGTATCCCACAGCGGAAAATCATCTTCTCCGCCTGGGGAACCAACAGGCAGAGTTGAGGTGTGGCCAAGAAATAGGTGTGCGGATTGGGTCGGAGTGGATAGCCAGTGAATGGGTGGTGGCCGCTTTGACGCCCACCCCGATAGTCAAGCAATGTTTCTGGAGTTATCTTGAGACAATCAAAGTGGCCCCGGCCCGGCCTTATCTTCTTTATAACAGCTGGTATGATTTGCGAGCGCCGGTGATGGTTAAAGACCAAGCCCGGGCACTGACCGAAGCCAATGTTTTAAAGACGGTGGCCTCTTTTCGCCAGCGTTTGGTCAAAGAGCGGGGCTTGAACCTGGATGCCTTTGTCCTGGATGACGGTTGGGACGTCTACCGCAGCGACTGGCAACTCAACAAGGAGCAGTTTCCCAATGGCCTGCAACCCATCTCTCAGGCCCTGGGGGCCATGGGCACCCAGTTGGGCATCTGGTTTGGTCCCATCGGTGGTTATTCTCATCGCGATTGGCGCCTTAATTGGATGAAGGACCACGGGTATGAGACCGTGGGCAATCAGCTGTGTGTGGCCGGCCGGAAGTATCATGCTCTCCTCAAGAAGAGAGTGACTGATTTTGTCCGAGAGTATCAGGTGGGGTACTACAAATGGGACGGCATTCAGTTTTCCTGTAGTGAGCCTGACCACGGCCATCTGCCGGGCCTTTATTCCCGGCGGGCGGTGATGGAGGCGGTGATTGATCTCTGCCGGGCGGTTCGGCAAGAGAATCCCGAAATTTTCCTGAATATCACCTCAGGCACCTGGTTGAGTCCCTGGTGGTTGAAATACGCCAACACCATCTGGATGCAGGGCTCCGATTACGGTTATGCCAATGTGCCTTCCATCAGTCGGCGGGACCGGGCCATGACTTATCGCGATGATGTGCTCTACGAAGATTTGCAGAAGCAGGATTTCTGGTTTCCCATCGCCCATTTGATGACCCACGGCATAATCAAGGGCCATTTGAATCAACTCGGGGGACCGAATGAGTCGCTGGAGGAGTTCACCGATAACGCCCTTTTATATTTCGCCCGGGGCATTTCCATGTGGGAGCTTTATATTTCGCCTGATTTTCTCTCGGATGACCAGTGGGACGTCCTGGCGGCAGCCATCCGTTGGGCTAAAGACCGGTTTGCCATCCTGCAAAAAACAGAGATGGTCGGCGGTGACCCGGGGGAGAGGGAGCCCTATGCCTACGTCCATTTCCAGGGAGAGCGGGGCATTATCGCCGCCCGAAATCCTTTTATTGAGCCCCGCGTCCTAAGAATTCGGCTGGAGCCCTCTCTGGGCATCAGCCCTACAGCAACTCAACTGGTAGTGGAAAGGAAATATCCGGCCGGCTGGGTTTACCCCCGGTTGGTGAAAACCGGCTCAGATCTTTTTCTGCCGCTGGCCGGCTACGAGACGGCTCTTTATGAAATTTACCCGGTGGAAGAGGCGGATAAACCTCTAATTGCGGGGCGCCTTTTCGAGTGGCGGCCTACCTCGGCCGGAGAAGGCGAGTTGCTCTGTTATCCCGGCCGGGAAGAGGCTTATATTCTTAATCCCGATTTAGTGACAAATGTGGAAATTAAAGGGGAAGCGTTGGCTCCCCAGAATATCAAATTGCCCCCGGTGGTTGAACCGGTGAAAGTCGAGGCCACTCCTCTTAACCTAGAGACCGGGGTGCTTAATTTTACTTTAACGGTCAAATCTCCGGTGAAAAAAGGTAAGCTGGCCCTGCTGCTGGAACCCACAGAGACTTTCGAGGGCCAACCTCTGCCGGCGGTTGAACTTAAAGTTAATGGACAAGTGGTCTCGCCTGAGCAGGAGAGCCAGAAGGGACGGTGGCTCTGGGTGAAAATCCCCCTTTCGCCCGGTGTCCACGAAATTCAGTTGCAGTTTTCTGCGGCCCACTCCGGTAGTGACTCAAACTGGCAGGGGAATTTCTCCGCCTGGTTTCTCGCCGAGGAAGCGCCTCACCCCTCCCGGTTGCTTTGTCGTCTAAAAGAGAAAACTACGGCCGACCGACCCCAACCGCCGCGGGTTTGGCCGGCTGGTGTTTTTCATTTCAATTACAAATTAGGTGAATGTAAGATAGTTATTCAGTAGGGAATAAAGTTGGTTGAGGAGAGTTTTAACCTCAGTTTTGCCGGTCGTCTTTGGCGCCGGGGGAGTTTCCAGCCTGGAACGATTCATGTAGTTGGTGGACGTCTGAGCGAGGGGCGCCGAGGCCGGCTGCTGGAGGTGCCGTTTATTATTCCGCCCCTGGCTGACCCGCATCTCCATGGAGGCTGGGGACTGAGCTTTCAAAAGGGAGAGTTTGCCGCCCTCGAGAAGCGGTTGAAAAGAATCGGAGTCTTTCTGGCCATTCCTACTTTATATAACGACCGCCTGGACCATGTCCGGGAAGTGGCCCAGGCCTTCTCCGCATATCGCGCCCAGGTGAAAGACTCGATTTTCCCTTATTTACGCATCGAAGGTCCCTTCATCAGCCCGGCCAAAAAGGGAGCTCAGGATAAAGATTTTATTCTACCGGCCGAGCCGAGCCTGGTCGATGAGTTCCTAAATATCCCCGAAATAAAAATGTTTACCTTTGCCCCCGAAATTCCCGGCAGTTCAGAGTTGGTAGCCAAAGCGCTGGCCCAGGGAAAGATTCCCTCTATCGGCCATAGTCAGGCGGTTTATGACGATTTTGTCCGCGTTTATCGGCTGGGAGTGCGCCACATTACCCACTATCCCAATGCCCTGAGCAATCTCCATCACCGGGAAATAGGCCTGGTGGGGGCCGGGCTGCTCTATGACGATCTGCAGCTGGAAATCATCGGTGATGGTATTCATACCAGTTATGAGTTTCTGGAGCTTCTCCGGAGAGTTAAAGGAGATGGGTTTGCTCTGACTTCGGATTTGATTCCGCCGGCCATGGCGGCAGATAAAGATGAATTTCAGTCTCAATATATCATTGAGGGTGGGAAAATCACCACGACGGCCGGCATTCTGGCCGGTGGTGCTACTCCTGTTCCCGAGCAGGTGGTTAGGTTGCGACAGCGAGGTTGGTCGCCCGAGTCATTGGTGAGAATGGCCTGTGAAAACACGCGGCGTTTTTTCGGCCGGCCTCTTTATAGCCTCGAAGAAGGAGCTGAGGCCACTTTTCTTCTTTGCGGGGAGAGGCTGGAAGTGCTGGCTGTTTTCGAGAGAGGAGTCTGTCTCTGGCGGACTGAGGAGTGGGAAGCATTATTTTAAAATGGATTCGAGATATCATCTTATTAATTATTTCCCACCAATAATTAGACTGAGGAAGCCATTACTCAAGGGGAGTGGCCAGAAAGGTAGTGGGCCTGCTGAGTTTTCAGTTAAGTTATCTACGGAGGTGCGGGATTCAAGGTGAAGGGAGATTTTACTCAACAATTTTTACCCAGGAAGAGTTAATCAACAGCGCGAAGGTTGGGCAGATTAGTTTTAATTTGGGCTAAAAACGAGTCTTATCCGATGAAGAGGAAAAAATTGAGAATTGAGGAAAGAGTAAGTGAGATGGCTTTAGAGGCATTCAGACTTGGAGAGGAGAAAGGCCCTTTTTTATTTAGGGAAACTATCAGTGCCTGAGAATCGGGAAGGTGAGTAACCCTATTCCTTGGTTAAAATTAAGAGAGATATGTTCCGACATTTGTTTGATTCGTTTAAGGATGCTCTCTCTTGGAAGAAAATGTTACAATAAGTATAGTTGATGGAAAAAATGATGGCTCCTCGCTTAAGAATTAACATTTCGGGCATCAGGGGAGAGGTGCCTGAGGCTCTGAATGTCGAGGTGGCTTCCCGCTTGGCCGCGGCGTACGCCACCTATCTGGAAAAGGGGGAAATTCTGGTCTGTCGGGATACCCGGGAGACAGGGTTGATGCTCCAGATGGCCATTTGCGCCTCAATACAAGCGGCTGGATTGACGGTTGTCGATTACGGTCAGTTACCCACCCCTTATCTCCAGTTTGAACTTCATCGCCGCCCCCGAGCCGGTGGGATAGTGGTTTCAGCCGGGCACAATCCTCTGCCCTGGAATGCCATCCTTCTTCTGAATGAGCGGGGTCGCTATCTGGAGAGCAATGAGGGAGCCGAGGTTTTTAATATTTATGAGGCTAATCAATTTCAGCTGGTGAGCTGGGATAGAATAGGCCAGCGGCGGAGAGAGGAATTTGATTTCGGAGGATATCTGCAAGCCTTGGGGCGGGAAGTCAATCTGGCGGAGATTCGCCGGGCTGGCTTCAAAGTCGTCTTGGATGCTTGCAACGGGGCTGCTTCTCCTTATCTCGAGAGTTTTTGTGAGTTTTTTGGCTGTGAGTGTGTCCCCTTAAATAATGACTCGGACAAACCTTTTCCCCATCCCCCCGAACCCGGGCCGGTGGTCAGTGCTCAGGTGGAAGCGGTCGTCAAAGCCACTGGCTCTGATCTGGGGGTGCTTTTCAATTCCGATGCCAGTCGAGCCTCTTTTGTTGATGAACAAGGACAAGGCCTAAGTGAGGAAATGACCTTTCCGCTTTGCCTTCTCAGCCGACAGGGAAAGACAGAGGAAGCGGTTACCACGGTAGTCACCTCCCGCTGGGCTGATTGGGCGGCGAAAGAAGCCGGCTTGCGGCTTTTACGGACTCGAGTGGGTCAGTCGGCCGTCATCCAGATGATGGCCGCCACCGGCGTTTTATTGGGTGGGGAGGGGAGCGGCAGCGTGGTCTGGCAGCCCTTTTCTCCCGGCTACGACGGTTTTTTGGCTGTGGCTTTTCTGCTGGATTTAATGAGTCGGACCGGCGAGAAGCTCTCTCATCTCAAGAGTAAATTTCCACCTCTTATCTTTAAGAAACTCAAAATCGATGTAGCGCCGGAAAAGATGTATCGGCTGATGGATCGATTGGAGAAGGAATTTGCCGCCGCCAATCCCGATTTGACCGACGGCCTGACCATTGTCGAGCCCAAAATCTGGTTTAATGTCCGGCCTTCTACGACGGAGTTTATTCTCCGTGTGTTTGTGGAAGGCGAGCAAGAGAGGGAAGTAGAGGAGACAGCCGCCAGGCTCGAGGAGATCCTGAGACAATGAGAATCACTGATTTGAAGATCAGCATTTCGGGTATCCGGGGCATTGTCGGCTCCGGGTTGACGCCCCAGTTATTAATTAAATTCGCCGAGGCCTTCGCCACCTTTATTGGTGGCGGCCGGGTGGCGGTGGCTTCCGATACCCGACCGACAGCTGAAATGGTCAAAGCGGCTGTTTTTTCTGGCCTGCTCTCTTGCGGCGCCTCACCAATTGATCTGGGGATTTTACCTATTCCTTCGCTGCAAGTTTATACCCGGGAGGGGGGTTTGGAAGGTGCCTTGGCGGTGACGGCTTCCCACAATCCCGTGGAATGGAATGCCCTTAAATTAATCCGGGAAGGCGGCCATTTCCTTTATCCTCTGGAAGCGGAGGAACTTCTGGATCTTTATTATCAAGGACGCTTTGAAAGGGTTGCTCATCCTGGGCATCTGGAGAAAGATGAAGGGGCTTTTGAGGTGCATCTTCGGAAAATCCTGGCCTTCGCCGATTGTGAGTTGTTACGTTCCCGGCCGCTGCGGGTGGTGGTTGACCCTTGTGCCGGGGCAGCGGCGCCCTATATCCGCCGCTTCTTGCAGGAGTTGGGGCAGGAGGTTGAGGTTATACATGAAGATTTTGGTCAGGAGTTTCCTCGTAATCCTGAACCTGTGGCGGCTAATCTAGGCGCCCTCTCAGAGGCTGTCCGGCGCTGGGGAGCGGATTTGGGCCTGGCCCAGGATGCTGATGCCGATCGCCTGGCCGCCGTCGATGAAACCGGCACCCCCATTGGTGAAGAATATACTCTAGCTTTAGCCATTGAATATTATCTAAAGAGAAAACGCCGTTCGCCGGTGGTGGTCAATCTTTCCACCTCCCGGGTGATTGAAGATATTACCCGCCAAGCTGGTGTTCCTTTGTGGCGGACTAAGGTTGGTGAAATTAACGTGGCTCAGGAAATGGTGAAGCGGCAGGCCTGGATCGGGGGAGAGGGCAACGGCGGAGTCATGGTGGCTGATATTCATCGCTGTCGGGACAGTTTCACCGGGGCGGTTCTTCTCCTGGAGTATCTGGCTTTTACCGGTGAGAGATTGTCCACTTTGAAAAACAGGCTGCCCGCTTATGTCATGCTCAAGGATAAAGTGCCCACCACCATTAAAGAGAGCCGGGTCATTCTCCGTCAGGTGGAGCAGGCTTTTCCCGGAGGGCGATTGGATTTAACCGATGGAGTCAGGATGGAATTTGCTGATTTCTGGTTCCATGTGCGCCCCTCCAATACCGAGCCGGTCCTGCGCCTGTTGGTGGAAGCCAGAGAGGCCGGGCTGGCTGAGGAAGTTTTAACCAGGATTAAGGAGATTCTCTAAATGGAAGTGATTATCTTTGAGTCACCGGAGAAAGTGCTCGACGAGACGGCCGCCAGGATTATTGATCTTATTCAGAAAAAGAGACAGGCGGTACTTGGCTTGGCCACCGGGCGGACCATGGAGGGAGTCTATCAGCGCTTGGTGGAGGCCTATCGGGCAGGGAAGGTGGATTTTTCCGAAGTAACTACGTTTAACCTGGATGAGTATCTGGGCCTGGATCCCACTGACCCCCGCTCATTTAGAGCCTATATGGAGCGACATCTCTTTGCTCAAGTTAATCTTAATCCTGAGCGAACTTTTATTCCCCGTTCTCGGCCAGAGGATGTGGCGGCCGAGTGCCGGCGCTATGAAGCCTTGATTAAAGAAAAAGGGGGGATTGATTTACAGTTGTTGGGTATTGGCCGGGACGGACATATTGGTTTTAATGAACCCTCTTCTTCCTTGGCGGCCCGGACGAGAATTAAAACACTGACCGATGAGACACTCCTGGATAATTTCGGCACTCTGGAGGCGCCCCGCTTTGCCATCACCCTGGGTATCGGGACAATTTTGGAGGCCCGGGAAATTATTCTGCTGGCTTTTGGTGAAAAAAAGGCCGAGGCCATCGCCCGGATGGTTGAAGGGCCGGTGAGTGCTTCTTGTCCGGCCTCAGCTCTCCAGCTTCATCCCGTGGTTCGAGTAATTATTGATGAAGCCGCCGCCAGTCGGCTCCAGCGAAAGGACTACTATCTCTGGGTCTGGCGCCACAAAAAGCAGGCCGAGGAACTCTCCTTTACTCTGGCCACTCCTCAGCCAGAAGATAAGCCAGAAGACTCATAGCTAGCGCCCCCAGTTCCAGCTCCCTTGGATTGACCGAGTCGATGGTGTCCAGGGCTGAGTGGTGGACATCAAAGTAACGTTGACAGTCAGGTATAAGACCAGCCAGGATGGTGCCTTGAGCGTTAAGGGGAGCAATATCGACGCCGCCACCTCCTTTCTGAAAGCCGATGAGACCCATTTTTTGAAAAAGCGGCTCCCACGATTTGACCAGGTCCCAGAGAGCCGGAGTGGCCCGCAGGCCGATATAGAGAGGCCGGAAACCTCCCCGGTCTGATTCCAAAGCCAGGAGATGTTTTTCCTGCCGGCGATTGGGATGGCGGACATAATCGCGGCCGCCGCTGCCGCCAAATTCCTCGTTCATAAAGAGGACCGCCCGGATGGTCCGCTTGGGGCGCAAGCCGAGGGATTTGATGAGCCGCAGAGCTTCCACGGCTTGTACACAGCCGGCGCCATCGTCGTGGGCCCCCTGAGCCAAATCCCAGCTGTCCAGGTGTCCGCCGAGAAGAATGATTTCATTGGGCTTAGTGGTGCCGGTTATTTGGCCGATGACATTATATGAGGTGGTGGGGGAGAGATTGCGGCAGTTGGTCCAGAGGTAAACACGCAGCTGTGGGTCTGATTTTAAAGCCTGACTGAGAAAGTCAGCGCTCCTGGTGCTGAGGCAAAGTCCAGGAATGCGAGGAACATTTTCTTGGTAACGCATCATGCCGGTGTGGGGAAAATCATCATTGGCGGTGGTCGGGGAGCGAACCAGAGCGGCCACTGCGCCCACCCGGGCCGCCGCACTGGCTCCTAAGGAACGGAAGCGAGCTACTTGGCCGTAAGCGCGGAAGGTATCCAGGAGAGTGGGGTCCATGGGTTGATTAAAGAAAACGATTTTTCCCCGGGCCTCGGCGGCTTTGTTTTTTAACTCTTCAAAGGAGTGAACTTCGAGAACTTTGGCTGAGATTCCTTGAGGCGGGGTGCCGACTGAGCCGCCGAGAGCTGTCACCGCCAGAGGATGAGTGCCGAGGGCTGAGGAAACGAGGAAACATTTCTCTTGGTCACCTCTTCTCCAGCGGTTGACCTCTACTTCTTCCAGGTGGACGTTTTCCAGGCCCAGGTCAATCATCGTCTGGCGCATGAATTCCACGGCTGCGGCAGCTTGAGGGGAGGCGGTTAAGCGCGGACCGAGGGCAGTCAATTTCTTCAGGAGGGCGAAGGCATAATTCTCCCGGAGCCCTTTGGCCATAAATTGTTGAACCAGCTTTTCGCGGGAGTTTACTGGTGAAGATTGAATCGCCTTGTTCTGGGTCAGGGGAGAGGCCGCTAGAAGAGAAGCGGCTAAGCCTAGAGTGAGGGTCAGACAGAAAAGCAGCCGGCCGCTCAGTTGATGGAGATTTTTTCGTCGGAGCTGACCGGCTGTCTGTTTTATGTCCTGTCCTATCATAAATTTGTTGATGCCTGAGGTATGATTGATTTTAGATTGATTCATGGCCCTACCTCGTTTTAATTAAATTATTACTTTAATCCATCTCCACCCCAAAGCCAAGTAAATTTTGGGGTCAAGTCTTCACATTTCACAATTGTGACCAGAATAAGTGAATTTTATCGTTTTAAAGAAGTTTTTGATTGATAAAAAATTTTTTATGAGACTAAGATATAAAAAAAGGAGCGGTAAATACCTCTATTGTTAAATAGTTAGATTAAAGGTTCTGTGTAGATTGGGGTCGGACCCCAGCAATTTATTTGTTATCTACAAGATAACCCCCAAAATCGTCCTGAAAATTGCCCTTAGAAGGCGATTTTTGGGGCCAAAAATCGAGTTTAAGAAAATTGCCTCTTTTCTCCATAACACATTTTTTGGTTGAAGCTGGGGAGGGAAGTAGATAAAAATAAAAAAGGGCCTTGGCCAAGAGGATAAGCCCCAGAGCAGATAAGGTGGAGAAAAAATAGGGGAGAACAGGGTGGCGCGTTCTCCGGGGAACGTAACTCATTATTTAAAAGGGGTAAAGAAATGATTATTTCCCGAAAGCAAACATTTTTGATTTTTAGTGGATTTGTCCTGATAATCCTGATGATTTTTCCAGGAGAAGCAGATCAGTGCTTCAGGCCTCTTGGGAAGGCCCCGACCTGGCCTTCTTCTTTCCCTTTATGTCAGTTGACTTCCACTACCTCTATCATTCCCCCCACCTCCCAGATCGTCTCAACTGTTCCTATCCCCACCGCTGCCGCCGCCTCAACCACTACCAATTTCCCCGCCGCCAAGCCATCTTCTTCAAGGACCATTTCGCTGGCCAGAGCGACCTTTTCCCAGCCCCCCGCCCTTGCCAGAACTAATCCATTAGACCCCTCACCCGAAGAGACTTTCTTCCGCCTTGATTTGGCGGGAGAATGGGAGTTTCGCCAAGTCGGCCAGAAGAAGTGGCGGCCGGCCCGGGTGCCGGGTTGCGTTCATCTTGATCTGCAAAGGCAGGGCTTAATTCCTGATCCTTTTTACCGGGACAACGAACTCAAAGTTCAATGGGTGGAAGAGAAGGATTGGGAGTACCGGCGGGAATTTCATCTTGCTTCTCTCCCTTCTCCTGAAAATAAAGTGGAATTAGTCTTTGAAGGACTGGATACCCTGGCCACTATTTTTCTCAATGGCACCCGAGTAGGGCAGACAGCCAATATGTTCCGCCTTTATCGGTTCGACGTTACCTCCCTCCTCCGAAAGGGGCCGAACAGCCTGCGAATCGTCTTTACTTCACCTGTTAAAAGGGAACAGGAGCTGGCCGCCCGTAAGAATTATCGTCTTCCCGGCAACGCCCCCCATATTCGAAAGGCTCCCTACCATTTCGGCTGGGATTGGGGGCCGCGATTGGTTACCTCGGGCATCTGGCGGCCGGTTTACCTGGAGAGCTGGCGGGCCGGCCGGCTGGAAAGTTTTAATTATCACCTCAAATCTTTCACCTCCAAGAAAGCCCGGCTTGAAATTGAGGTGGAGGTGAGAGGTCAGCAGTCTTTTCAGGGCCGGCTGGAGGTTACCTTAAGCGGAGAAACAGTTATCAAGAAGGAAATTCCAGTGGCCATCCACGCAGGACTCAATTGCCTGAGCCTCCCTCTTGAGGTTAGCGAGCCGCGGCTCTGGTGGCCCAACGGTCTGGGGGAGCCTTATCTTTATCGATTGGAATTGGCCCTTTATAAGGGTGAGAAGTGTCTTCATCGCCTCGACCGCCGGATAGGCCTGCGAACGCTCCGTGTCGTCCGTCAACCTGACCAGTGGGGCAGAAGCTTCTATTTTGAAGTCAATGGGCGCCCTCTGTTTGCCAAAGGTGGCAACTGGATTCCGGCTGACTCTTTTCCTCCCCGGGTTACTCCCCAGAAATACCGCCGGTTGCTGACAGCCTGCACTGCAGCCAACATGAACATGATCAGGGTCTGGGGCGGCGGTATTTATGAGGCCGATGTTTTCTACGATTTATGTGATGAGCTGGGTTTGCTTGTCTGGCAGGATTTTATGTTCGCTTGCGCTCTTTATCCTGGAGACGATGAATTTTTAGCCAATGTCCGCCAGGAAGTTGAGGACCAGGTCAGGCGCCTCCGCTACCATCCCTGTCTGGCTCTCTGGTGCGGCAATAATGAATGTGAGGAGGGCTGGTTCCATTGGGGTTGGCAGAAAAATCTGCCGGCTTCGGTCTGGGATGATTACGAAAAACTTTTCCACGAGTTGATTCCTGGCGTTATAGAGCAACTTGACCCGGGACGAACCTACTGGCCGAGTTCACCTCACTCCGAGGAGGTGGGCCAACCTCGGGCGGCCGCCTCCGGAGATATGCACTATTGGGGGATCTGGCACGGCCGGGAGCCTTTTACCAACTACCAGAAGTTAACCCATCGTTTTTTCAGTGAATTCGGTTTCCAGTCTTTCCCTTGCTGGTCCACGATTAAATCTTTTGCCCGGCCTGAAGACTGGAATATAGCCTCACCAGTAATGGAACAGCATCAGAAACATCCCATTGGGAATAAATTAATCGTGAGTTATCTGTTGGACCATTTTCGGCTGCCGTCTAAATTTAATGACCTTGTCTGGCTGTCCCAGGTTCTCCAAGCGGAAGGGATGAAAATGGCGGTGGAACACTTCCGCAGTCAGCGCCCCCGGACTATGGGTGCCCTCTACTGGCAGTTAAATGACTGCTGGCCGGTGGTTTCCTGGTCGGGCCTAGATTATTACGGCCGCTGGAAGGCTCTTCATTATTTCGCCCGCCGCTTCTACGCGCCCCTCCTCCTGGCCTTGATCAGGAGAGGAGATGACCTGGTGGCTTACGGAATTTCAGACCAGCGCCACCCTTTTTCCGGAGAACTGCAGCTGCGGCTCCTCTCTTATCAGGGGGAAACTCTCTGGCAAACAACTCTGACGGTCACAGTACCTCCGGATAAAAGTGTGGAATTATGGCGTCGCTCTCTTGACGACGTGCTCAGCCGCCATCAACCGAATGAGGTTTATCTGGTGGGTCGCCTTCTTCGGCGAAGCGAAGAGCGAAGCCCGAAAAGAGCTAAAATTGGTAATAATAACTCTCTTTTTCCAGGACTTTTCCGCCCGGGTGAAATCAGCCGTCAGCTCTATCATTTTTCACCTCTTAAGCGGGTTGATTTGCCTCATCCTAGGATTGATGTCTCTATCCAGAAGGCAGAAAAAGGCCTTTTTCAACTGGAATTAACCGCCGATAAATTGGCAAAATATGTTTTTCTTCAGGTTCCTGGGATTGAGGGCGGCTTTTCCGATAATTTTTTTGACCTTCTCCCCGGCGAAAAGCGTCGGGTTTACTTTTTGCCCGCCCAATCACTTTCTCTGGCCGATTTTAAAGCTTCGCTCCAAGTGAAGTCTCTCCGGGATACTTATTAGAAATTTTCTTTTCCAAGGAGAGCCATAGACCCCGCTCTGACCCTTGGTGTGGGAAATTTCTCCCAGTTCTCCCAGCGGTGGAGTAAATTGAGTCAAAAGAACTCATGCGGCTTAAATTTAAAATAGATTATCTTTCCATCGGCGGAGACTTTCCTTAGCTTTTAAGTTGACGTAGTTCCAATACTACATGATAATGCTGATGCCCACTCCCCGGCTACCGGTCCCAAAGCGGGGATTGACCACCCGGCTTTTCGTCGAGCCGAAGGTATAGCTGATACCCACAGATAAATAATAATTGTAGGTGGTTTCCAGTTCCTTGCGCCGCAGCAGAATTTCCTCTAGCGAGGCTCCTCCCCGGGGTAGAGAGAGCTGGTCTCGAATACGGGAATAGGAACCGGAAATATTAAAGCTGAGGCCTTTGAAAATCCGAATGGATAATTCGCTGGAGAATTGAAGGCGGTTCTTTTTGAAATCGTGAAAATAATGGGACCCTTCCAGGGAGGTGCTGACAGTGCCCCATTTTCTCTTTAATTCCAGGGTAGCTGTCAGTGATTCCTGCCAGAGGCTTTCCCTGGTTTTGCCGTAAATCGTTTCTTCCCGATAAGCGACATTGGTGAATCCCAGACGATAAAGGAGTCGGAGTTGCCGGCGGGTGGATTCAGAATAGGGGAATATATTGAACTCCACAGCCGGGGCAGGGGTGAAGCTGAGCTGAATATTGGAAAAGGATGAGGAGAGCAAAGAAACATAGGCCCCCACTGAAACATGTTCACTTATGCTTTTGACGACTAACCCCCGAAAACTCTGACTTTCAGAGGTGCTGGTGATTTTCTGACCGGCAAATTTAAAGAGATTATCCTGGTAGATGGCTCCCAGAGAAGCGCTGATTTTCAGCTCTTCGGTGACCCGGTTGGCTGAGAAGGCTCCGAAAAAGAGACCACTTCGGTAGGATTTTTCGCCGTTGAAGAAGGAATTAACACTTAAACTAAAGACCCAGAAATTCCACTTGTCTTCCACGGCTGTGGGTTTGACTTCTTGTTCCAGACGGATAGCTACATAGCGGGCCAGGGGTGTTTTCCCTAAATAACGCATCAGGCCCATTTTGATCGAATGGGTTAATTGTTTTTGCCTTTCCTTATTGGGAGTTGACGATTTAATTTCAATCCGCAGGGTGTCGTTGTCTCCCTGAAATTTCTGCTGGCCGATAAACTCAATGGTGTATTCCGTTATTTCGTCTGTTTTCTGCCGGGCTCTGACTTGTACCACCACTTCCGCTCCTTCCGCAGCGGGTGTTAAGGAGAGGAAAGGCATCTCTCTTTGAAGAACCTCGGCCGGACACTCAGGACAATCAAGATAGACATTAAGTTTATTGTTGAGCTGAGTTGCTTTTAAGTGGTGCCCAAAAAGAAGGAGAAGGAGGCTCCAGCCTAAGAAAACAACAGCGATTCTCTTTTTCCCCCTGCGAACAACTTTTCTCTCTCCAGCGGCTGAGTTGCTTTTACTTTGACGGGTTGAGGTCATCATTTTCGCCTCCTCCTTTAATGGATAATGATGGAGAGTCCGCCGTGACCGGAAGAGCCAAAACGGGGGTTAACCACATTAGTGAAAATTGAGCCAAAGGTATAACTCAGTCCGATGGAGAACCAGTAAGTATAATTGGTTTCGATCTGTTTTCGGCGCAACAGAATTTCTTCAAAAGAGGCTCCTCCCTTAGGTAGAGACAACTGGTCATGAATGCGCGAGCCTCCTCCAAAGACAAAAAAGTTGAGGCCTTTAACCAGGCGGAGATTAACCACGGAAAATATAGTCAAACGATTTTTCCTGAAGTCGTGGAAATAATGGGAGCCGGCCAAAGTGGTGCTGATGCTGCCCCATTTCTCTCTGAGGTCAAGGGTGACTGCCAGCGATTCATTCCAGAGATTTTCCTGGAGTTTATCGTAAATGGTTTCTTCACGATAATTAACTGTGTTAAACCCAACGCGGTAGAGAAAACGCAACTGGCGGCGGGAGGATTGCGAATAGGGAAAGACGTTATATTCAATGGCCGGGGCAGGACTTAGTTCAAATTGAATATTTTCATAAGTGGAAGAAGCAGCCCGGAGGTAACCCCCGATTGACCAGTGCTCATTGATCGCTTTGACCACGAGTCCATTGAAGTAATAAGACTCTAGGGAACTGGTTATTTCGCGAGAACCGTAGCTGAAACGCTGGAAAATATGATGAAGAGACAGGGAGAGCCGGATTTTTAATTCCTCTGTGACCCGGTTGGCAGAAAAAGAAGTTCTCAAAGAACGATGGGCGTAGCTTTTTTCCCCCCTAAAATTTCCGCTCAGGCTCAGGTTGAAAAGCCAGTAATTCCATTTGTCTTTTTCTTCCTGAGGAGGGGGAGGAGTCTTAAAGTCAATTTTAATGCGACGAGCAATAGGGGTTTTGACGACATAACTCATCAAACCTACTTTGAGGGCCTGAACCAGGGCGGCTCTTATTTCATCATCTGTAGCGTTTTGTTCGGTGAAAAATTTATGGGTGTCGTTAATTCCTTGAAATTCGTTTTGTCCCATGAAGAAAAGGGTGTACTCCTGACCTCCTCCGCCTGTGCTCCGGGTGGTGATAAGAATGTGGATCTGGGCTTCTTTCCGGTCCCGGACATAATTGACAAAGGTAATTTCCGTGCGAATATAATCCAGGTCACACCAAAAGCAGTCCAGGTACACTTTGGGAGCTGTTTTTTTCAGAGCTTCGATACTTTCGGTTTCAGGCGTCTGGGCGGGAGAGAGGACTGGAAAGTAAGCCACCAGAGTGGTAATGATAAGGAAAAAGCCAAGCCTGGAGATGTTTCCTTTCGCCATACATGCCTCCTCTTTTTTTAGAGATGCCAGTAGAGATGGTAATGGGTGGAAGAAAGCCAAATGAAGTGAGGGGTCAGATTAATATTATCTCGTTGTTCGACCACTCTGACTCCTTTAATAATGACCAAAGGTGATGAGGAGTAATCTCTAGTTAATAATACGTTAATTAAGACAATTTTGTTGCCAAAGTAGAAAAATATCCGGATGAACTGGGGAGAATTTGTTTGGGCGAACTCTCTTTTTTCTACTAGAGAGAGTTATTATTTTCAGATTGAATTGTGATATAATCGGTAAAAATTGAGAGAAGGGATTGGTTTTATTTGGCCGGAAGATCGACTATGGCCCCTCTTTCATCCGGGTGCTTTTTTGATTTTTCTGGAGATAATATCAATCTGGAGCTGGCAAAATGGCTTCTATTGAAATAAACATACAGCCGGAAGATTTACAGCTCAGAATTGTTGAGCAGATAAAATCTTTTTATCGACAGGCCCTCCTTCAGCGGTTACAGAGCCGGGATTTTCATCTCTGGTTTCCAGAACTCCGACCGGAGCTTAAAGACCGGCTGGGCTGGCTGGATTTGCCGGAGCGATCCCGGGTGATTCTGCCCCGGTTGAAAGAATTTGCTGCTGAAATTATGGAGGATGGAGTAGAAGAAATCATCCTCCTGGGAATGGGTGGTTCTTCTCTGGCTGCTGAAGTTCTGGCTGATTCATGGAACAGCCGCCGGAATTCTCTCTCCCTGCGGGTGGTTGATTCCACTCACCCCTCTTTCATCAAGGATATCAGCCAGGCTTGTGCCCGGCGGAAAACTCTCTTTATCGTGGCCAGTAAGTCAGGGACAACTCTGGAAACTCTCTCTCTTTTTCGTTATTTCTGGGAGCTCAAAAGCCAGGAGGAGAATTTTCCTGGTTCTCATTTTGTGGCCATAACTGACGAAGGGACACCTCTGGAAAAACTGGCCCTGGAGAGGGGTTTTCGGGCGGTTTTTCAAGGGCCGGCGGATGTGGGGGGGCGGTTTTCAGCGCTGTCTGTTTTTGGACTACTCCCTGCAGCTCTGGTGGGAATTGAAATAGAGGAATTGCTCAACTTGGCCCGCCGGGAAAGGGACAGAATTTTCAGTGGCAGTGACCAGGTGCTTGATTTGGAGCCAGGAAACGCTCTGATTTATCCCGCTCTTTTATCTTTGCTGGCTGAAGCCCGGGATAAATTGACTTTCTTCACTTCCACGGAGTTAAGGAATTTTCCCGATTGGCTGGAACAGCTAATAGCTGAAAGTCTGGGCAAAGATGGTCAGGGTTTGATTCCGGTAGCCCGGGAACCAATTTTTCCCCCTTCGTATTACCAACCGGATCGATTATTTATATATTTGGGATTAAAACACAGCCGGCAAAATGCTGAGAGGGAAACATTAACTTCATTGGTTGAAGCTGGCCATCCTCTCCTGGAGATATATTTTCCTGGAGTTGAATATCTGGGAGCTGAAATGTTCCGCTGGGAGGTGTGCGTGGCTCTACTGGGTTCAATGATGAAGGTTCATCCTTTTAATCAACCGGATGTGGTTCTGGCAAAAGTTTTGACCAGGGAAATGCTGGAGAAAGAATCTCCGTCCTTCCCGGAATTGGAGTCAATCCCCGTCACCGATGAACAGAAAGTGATGTCCAGCTGGGCTAAGTGGCTTGAATCAATCAAACCGGGAGATTATATTTGCCTTCAGGCTTTTTTGCCTCCTACGGATGATATAATTGCTCGACTGCAGCAGATAAGAAGAATGATCATCAGTCAGACAAAGACAGCTACCTGTCTGGGCTTCGGTCCTCGCTTTCTCCATTCCACCGGCCAGTTACATAAAGGCGGGCCTAATAAAGGTATGTTTTTACAGTTGTTTGATGAGCCAGCAGAGGATTTGCCCATTCCGGAAACTCCGTATAGTTTTTATCAAATAATTCGAGCTCAGGCAGATGGAGATTTCTTAGCCTTGAAGCAGCGGGGACGCCGGGTACTTCGCATCAATCTCGGGCCCGAAGCCGCCCGCGGTTTAGCCGTCTTGGAAAGGTTGATTAGTTGATGGCTGTTGTCCATCTCTTTATCCTTTTTCTAGTTGGCACAATAGCCGGTTTTATTAATGTTAATGCCGGTGGGGGATCGAGTTTAACTTTGCCCATGCTGATTTTTTTAGGCTTGGAGGGTTCTTTAGCTAATGGAACGAATCGAGTGGCCATCTTCATTCAAAATATATTTGCCGTCTCTTCTTTTCGCCGTCAGGGGGTGCATGAATTTAAAAAGAGTTTTACTCTGGGGCTTTTGACTCTACCCGGGGCGATTATCGGGGCTCTAGTGGCTAGCCGAATTAGTGATTTTCTCTTCCAGAGAATTCTGGCCATTGTTTTAATTTTTATTGTTATTTCCATCCTCTTTTCGCGGTCTTACCAGAATCATTCTCAGGGAATAAGCCGGCCAGCCAGTCCCTTTCTTTATCCAGCTCTTGTCGCCGTCGGCTTTTACGGCGGTTTTTTACAAATTGGAGTTGGTTTCTTATTTGTGGCCACCCTGTATCATCTTCTCCGGGTTGATTTAATTCGAGTCAACATGCATAAAGTTTTTATTATTCTTCTTTATACGTTGCCCGCCTTAATCGTTTTTTCTCTTACCGGAAATGTTAACTGGGGCTATGGTTTGATTCTGGCCGCGGGTAATGCTCTGGGTGCATGGTGGGGAGCGCGGGCAGCAGTTAAGGGAGGAGAACGGATTATTAAAATAATCCTGGCCGTGGCCATTCTGATTATGTCGTTTAAGTTGTTGAGGGGTTTTTGATATCTCTGGAGGAGAAATATTTCTCCTAAAAATAACAAGGAGAAAGGCTCTCCGAAGGGGAGGCCTTGGTTAGCCAGGAGCTCCTTGCCGCCCAGCTCTGGACCCGGACAACACTAGTTGCTTTGAGCAGCAGGGAGTGAGTCGTCATTTAGCCCCGGGATGGCGGCTATAATCACCCTGTTTTCGGTGTAATTTTTGGTGAGAAAAGTCTCAGGCGCTGCTTCATTTGACTTTATTTCATCCAATTGGATAAAATAAAGGACTAAAAAAGGTGGGAGGATTAGAGGATGATATCCCACAGAAAAAATTTATTCCTTTTTTTTCAGTATATTATCAACTACTCCTTCTTATAAAGCACAGAACTTTCTTCCTGGACCTGAGAAGGGTTTTTTCCAGGCGGGGAGAGATTCCGAAGAAAAGGAAAATTTCTTCTTTTTAGCCTGGAGGAGAGTAAAAAGGCGGAGATGAACCATGTCTCAAAAGAGAACCCGATCCATTGAGACCGACAACCAAGATTCATTCACTGTTTTATTGATTGATGACCATCCACGAGATCGGCAATTGATTATTCGGGAGTTGAAAAAGGAGTTTCCCCAGATAGACATCCTCGAGATAAAGAATAAAAAGGAATTTGAGAGGGTGCTTAAAAAGAGTAATTTTAATCTGGTAATTACCGATTACAAACTCCATTGGACAACAGGAGTGGAAATTTTAAAAAAGATTAAAAAGAAGTGTCCTTATTGTGCCGTGATAATGTTCACGGCCACGGGCAATGAGGAAATAGCCGTGGAGGCCATGAAACAGGGACTGGATGATTATGTCCTTAAATCCTCCCGGCAATTTCTTCGCCTCCCGGTAGCTATTAGGGGAGCGCTGAAAAAGATGCAGCAGAAGAAGTTGATTGATGAGATAGAGAAAAAGTTGAGAGAGAGTGAAAGAAAATACCGGGCTTTAACTGAGAATATAAACGATATTATTTACTCCCTTAACCGGGAGGGAGTGCTCACCTATATCAGCCCTCAGGTCAAGAAGTTTGGTTTTTCACCAGAAGATTTTCTGGGTAAGCATCTCAACGAATTGCTCGAGAATGTGGTTGAAGAAGATCGGAAGAGAATGGTCGAAGATTTTCTCCGGGCCATCGAGGAAGATAAAGAAAGAATTACTGAGTACCGTTTCATCTCTCGGGATAAAAAAATTTACTGGCTGGAAGACTATGCCCGCGTTCAGCACGATGAAAAGGGACGGGTGACCGGCATTATAGGAGTTTTGCGGGATATAACCAAAGCCAAAAAAATTCAGGAAGAATTACAAAAATCTTTAAGAGAAAAGGAAATCTTGCTTCGGGAGATTCATCATCGGGTCAAAAACAATATGCAGATTATGGCCAGTCTTTTACGCCTGCAGGCCCGGCAAGCGAAAGATGAAGAAACAAAAGAATTATTTCGGGAGAGCCAGGCGCGCATTCGCACCATGGCTCTTGTTCATGAGCGTCTCTACCAGTCGAAAGATTTTTCCCGCATAGATTTTTCCGATTATATTAACCATATGGCTGTTCATTTAATGTCGCTTTATCATGAAAGAACCAGGAATATCGATTTGGATATAAAGAGTCAGGGAGTGTATTTAGATATAAATCGAGCGATTCCCTGTGCCTTGCTGTTGAATGAAATAATCACCAATGCTTTGAAACACGCTTTTCCTCAAAATCGGCCAGGAAAGTTGACTATCATCATGGAAGAGCGGTCTCAGGGAAAGTATTATCTCTGGGTTGAGGATAATGGCGTTGGTTTACCTCCGGAGACTAATATTGAGAACGCAGCTACACTGGGGCTGCAACTCATCAGTGACCTGACCGTGCAACTGGGAGGAAAACTTAAAGTTTATCGAAATCAGGGTACCGCCTTTGAGGTCGTTTTTTAGAAGCAACTTGGTTTTCAACCGTGCTTCTGCTCCTGAAAAATAGACACATCCCTTCCTTAAATCAGGGCGCTTTTTTCAAAGCCGTGATGGCTCTCAGCTGGCAAAAAATTGGATGATAGGGGTACCTTATCATGTTTTTCAATTAATGAAAAATGGGGATGCCTCACCTGTTTAGTGGACTTTAATTTTACTCTTCCATTGCGGTTTTGTAATAGCTGGCTTCAACCGGGGTAAAATTGCCCTTTCTGAGGTTTTCCGCTATAATTCGGGGCTTTTATTAGCAGGAAAAGAACAGTCTTGAGATAAATGAGGTCGAAATGAATGAAGATATATGGTTAGCTGAAAATCAACTCTTGATTGATAAAATAAATCAACTCAAGAAAAGAATAACCATTCTGGAGAAAGAAAAAAAGCGTTACCTAGAAGTAAAAAAAGCTCTCCAGGAGAAAGAAGAGATGTATCGGGCTATAGTCGAAGGGAGTCACGATGCCATATATATTTACCGGGGGAATAGTTTTCTTTTCTTCAATGAGAATGTCAGCCGGCTAACCAGGTATTCTTCGGAAGAATTGTCCCGGCTGAATATCTGGGAGCTTATTCATCCAGAAGATCGTCCTCAGGTGTCTGAGTATGCCCGAAGAAGATTTCAAGGAGAAAAAGCGCCCGCTGTTTATGAGGCCCGGGTAATCAATAAAGAAGGTGAGGTTCATTATTGTGAATTTTCCGTGGTGATGATCAATGTTCAGGGGGAAAAGGCGGTTTTGGGAGCAGTCAGAGATATTACCCCCAGGAAAAAAATAGAACTGGCCCTCCGAGAATCCGAGGATAAATTCCGGAAATTAGCCGAAGATGCCCAGGTAGGAGTTTATCTCCATCAGGATGGAGTTTTTCGTTACATTAATCCCTGTTTTGCTCAAATGTTTGGTTATGAGATTGGTGAAATTGTTGACCAGATTGGTCCCCGAGACCTATGTCATCCCGAAGATTGGCCGCTGGTAGCCGATAAAATAAATGCTCGTTATAAGGATGAAGAAACCACAGCCCATTATAATTTCCGGGGAATAAGAAAAGATGGCACTGTCAGGACTATGGAAGTTTATGGCAGCCGCACAACCTTTCAGCAGCGGCCAGCTATCATTGGGATGATTATGGATGTGACTTCAGAGAAGGAGAGAGAGAAAAAACTCCAGGCTTCTTTGAAAGAGAAGGAGGTTCTGCTCCAGGAGATTCATCATCGGGTTAAAAATAATATGCAAATTATTTCCAGCTTACTTCGTCTCCAGGCTAGACAGGCCAATAATCCCCAGTTTGAACAATTGATCCAGGTGTGTCAGAATCGCATTCGGAGTATGGCCTTAATTCACGAAAAATTTTATGAAACAAGTGATTTTAGCAAAATCGATTTTAATGATTATGCCCGTCGCTTATTAAGTTATCTTCTGGCTATCTACATTAAGGATGAAAATCAAATAAGTTTGGAAATTGATATCCAGGATGTTTTCCTCGATATTAATAAAGCAATTCCCTGTGGATTGTTGATTAATGAGATAGTCTCTAATAGCTTAAAGCATGCTTTTCCCGGGGGGAGAAAGGGAAAAATTACCTTAAAGATGAAAAAAGGCAAGTCTCAGGAAGTGGAGCTGGTTATTGCTGATAATGGAGTGGGGTTTCCCGGAGAAATTGATTTTCAGAAGACAGCAACTTTAGGGCTGCAACTGGTAAAAGACCTGGTGCGTCAACTCAATGGTCGCTTTGATTTGATTCAGAAACAAGGAATTGAATACCGGGTTTATTTTAATGGGTGAGGGGAAAAATCAACGAAGAATTTAGTTTGATCAGCGGGGATGAAAGAGAGAGGAAAAAACTCAGCAGGTAGTTCTCCCTCGGAATAATCTTACCACGGTCAACCAAGATTAATTTGATTTTCCTCAGGATAAGGGAGATGTCTCTTACCCCGGTGCTTACTCTTGAGGGTGAAAAATAGGTCAGAAAAATCACCGCAAAGGGTGATTGATTAACCAGAAATAAGAGAATAACTTATAAAGACAATGACCGGGCAGAATAATTTAAAGCGTCCTAATGAATTAGGAACCGGAGGTGGGAGATGGGAAAATTTGGCAAAAAAGCAGCGATTTTTCTAATAATATTAACCGGGATCAGCCTTCTTTATCTTCAGGGAACAGAATTTTATGAAAAGAAATTGATTGTTGTGGCCGCTGAAGCCAGGGTTCATCTCGATCCCGATGCCGGTAGTCCGGTGCTTGATGTTCTCAAAAGAGGCTCGATTATTTATCTGGCCAGCGATCGACCTTTCCGGAAGATGTGGAAGTATATTTATTATACTCCTAGCTATTCGCCCATGACCAAAGCGGGGTATATCTTGGCCGATACGGTCAGAGCCTTGTTTAAAAAGACTAAAGTTTATACCCTTCACGGAGAGCAGTCTCAACAGGTCTGTGTGGGTAACCAGAGAGGACATTTTCGCCAAATTTATTGGGGGATGACTCCGGAAGAAGTAGTTGCTGTTGAAGGAGAGCCATTATTTCAGGTACAAAAAGAGGGTGTCCGGAGATTGGACTTTGCTTCGACCTATGGAGGAGTCAATGGACTCCTGAGTTATTATTTCATTGACAATCAACTGGCAGCAGCGCAATTCGCGGTTCGCACTCTGCCTTCGAAAAGAAGTTCCTGGCTGAAGATATATCAAACCCTGAAAGAGGTTTTAACTCAGGAGTTTGGTCAGGCCCAGGGAGAGGTGGGGTTGACTGATTTAATGAGTGATGACTCCCGGTCAGAAGAAGAAATTGAGGTTTTGCCTCCGGATTTAAAAATAGAAAGCAAATGGAAGAGTGATCAGACTAAGGTTTTACTTCGTCTAGCTCGGGAGGGACAGGATGTTTCTCTGGAGATTAGGGCCCAGGGAACACCTGATTTTGGTTTAGCCCGAAAAAGTTTTTCCTCCTTTTTTTATGATCTGGGGAAGTTTTGAAGCTTTTAGCCAGAAATTGAGTTAATCCTCTTTTTTTCTTTCCTATTATCTTACCTTTCATCAATTATGTCTCTTTATTTCCCGTTTACCCGGAGTAGAATACTCTTTCGGTTTAGCCTTTATCGCCTTCCGCTCAAGTTGGACTCGACCAGGATTAAATTGACTTAGAGATGACATTTGCTCCTAAATATTTTAAATTGAGAACAATAATTTAATGAGGAAAAAAAGATGAGGCAACCCGCTAATCTAAGGAAATGGGTCTGGTTATGTTTAGTCGCCGGTGTGATTTTTTGGGGAGGCCGGTCTTTACACCAGGTTGACCCTCAGCAGGTAGGCCTGTCAGCTGTTCAACTGAATCAACTGGAGACAGTTATAAAGGCGGCTATTCAGGCGAAGGATATTCCCGGGGCGGTTATTTGTGTTGGAAGGAAAGGGAAGATTGTCTACTGGCGAGCTTACGGCTGGAGCCAGCTCCTGCCGGTTAAGAAGAAGATGTCCAGAGGGATGATTTTTGATCTGGCTTCTTTAACTAAACCCATAGCCACTGCCACCTCGATAATGATTCTGGTGGAGAGAGGACAAATAAGATTAAGAGACAAGGTTAAACAATTCGTTCCCTCATTTCGGGCCTATCAGGGAAAAGAAGGGGAAGAGAAAGATGCTCTTATCTGGCACCTTTTGACCCACACTTCAGGATTGCCACCTTATGCCCAGGTTGAGGAGATACAGAAATCATTCGGCCGTCCCTGTCAGCTAGAGCAGATGGTGAACTATATCGCTCATCTGGAGAAACTTTCACCGCCAGGAAAGACATTTCGTTATAGTTGTCTGGGATTTATCACGCTGGCCTATATTGTCGAGAAAGTCTCCGGAGAGAAATTTGATGTTTTTGCCCGCCGGCATATTTTCCAACCTCTGGGGATGACCAAAACATTCTTCAATCCTCCTGAAGAAATGAAATCCAGCTGTGTACCTACGGAAAAATTGCCAGACGGAATTCTCCAGGGTATTGTTCATGATCCCTTAGCCCGTTTACTAGGCGGTGTCTCCGGCAATGCCGGTTTATTTTCTTCAGCTGAAGATCTGGCCTTATTTGCTCAAATGATGCTTAATCAAGGCCAGCTGGAGGGAGTGAGGATTTTGAGCCCTTTGAGTATCCGGCGGATGACCGAGGTTTTTCCGCTGGCTTCCTTTGCCGGCCGGGGTCTGGGCTGGGATTTGAGTTCTGCCTACGCCTCTCCTCGAGGAGATTTGTTTGGTCCCCGTTCCTACGGTCACACCGGGTATACAGGCACCTCTCTCTGGATTGATCCAGAAACGCAAACTTTTATCATTCTTTTAACCAACCGGGTTCATCCTGAAGATAAGGGCTCCGTAACTTCTCTGCGGACCCGAGTGGCCAATATTGTGGCGGCAGCAGTTCTGGAATAAAGGCCGGAGATTTTGACTTCTCTTTGTCCCTCTGGTATAAAGTTTTCACCATGAATCAAAGGCGGCCGAACTTCTTTTCTCGACTTATCGGTCTTCTTTTATTGTGTCTTAGCTCCCTGCCGCTGGTAGGTCATTTTGACCATTCAACCAGGGTAGTCGTTCTTACTTTTAATATTCGCTATCTTAATCTTCGGGATGGTCAAAATGCTTGGCCGTTTCGGCAAGATAAGGTGGTAACCACTTTGAAATTTCACCAGGTGGATATCGCTGGACTGCAAGAGGTGCTCTGGCCCCAGTTGAATGACTTAAGTAGAGCACTCCCAGAGTATAGCTGGCTGGGCGTTGGGCGGGAGGACGGCCAGAAGAAGGGAGAATTTAATCCCATATTTTACCGCCGGGATCGTTTTGAAGTGGTTGATTGGGGAACATTTTGGTTGGCGGAGAAGAGCGATTTCCCTGGTGAAGTGGGCTGGGATGCGGCTTGCCCCCGAATTGTTACCTGGGCCAGGTTAAGGACATTAGCCCAGGGAAGAGAATTCTATTTCCTCAATACCCATTTTGACCATGTGGGCGAGAAAGCCCGCCAGGAAAGTGCCCGGTTATTGAAAAAATGGCTTCTTCAGCGAATTTCCGGGAAGAAATGGCCGGTGGTGCTGCTGGGCGATTTCAATTCCTCCCCTGAGGAAAAGACATATTACATCCTGACTACTTCCCAGGGAGATAAGCTTTCTTTGCTTGATGCCTATCATGTAACCCGGCTGCCTATCTATGGGTCAACTTTCACGTTTAATGGATTTCAGGATAAGATTTTTCCGGGGCAGAGAATAGACCACATCTTTGTCCTGAATACTGGTCCAGTCCTGCGATTTGGCATCCTTTCGGTTCGCTGGGATGGGCGATATACTTCAGATCATTTTCCAGTTCTGGCTGAAATTGATTTATTTCCTTCACCTGACACCCAGAATGACAGAGGCCAGAAAAAATAAATGTGACTTATGGTTGCCTGGAGAAATATTTTAATTTAGGAGAAAGGAGGCATGGTTAGTTTCGCCTGGCTTGATTGGTTCTGGCTGATTGTTTTCATTGCTTTGATGGTTGTTTGCGGAGTCTTGTTTTACAGATTGGGCAAACGTTCCTTGGCTGATTTCTTTCTGGCTGGTCGAGGACTACCCTGGTGGTTGCCGGCGGCTTCAGTTTATGCTACCCATTCGGCTACGGATACTCCGATGTGGGTCAGTGGGGTTATCTATAAATATGGACTGCGTGGTATCTGGTATACTTTCTTTTCTGCCTGGTGTGCCATTTCGGCTTTTGCATCCACCCGTATTTTTCGCCGCTCCCTGGCCTATACTCAGGCTGAGTGGCAGACTTTGCGTTTCTCTGGATTGGGAGCCGAACTGCTGCGGGGCTGGATTGCCGGCTGGCAGGTTTTTATGAACATGTTTGTCCTGGGGTGGGTCGGTATGGCCATGGGCAAGCTCTGTCATTATTTATTCAACTGGCCGGAATGGGTTGGGCTGATTCTTTTTTCTTCTCTGTGTGCTATTTATGTTCTGGCGGCTGGCTATTGGGGAGTGGTGATGGCGGATTTTCAGCAGGGAGTGGTTGCTTTTTCCGTAATTATAATTGTTTCTATATGGGGTATAGTGGCGGCTGGTGGCCCCCAACAAATAATAGCTAAAATCAATAGCCTGGGTGAGAGCTGGCGTCTTAACCCCCTGGCTTTCTCTGGCTGGACGAGTGGCGATTTTCCTTTAGTCTGGTTTCTCACTATGCTGGTGATTGCTGTGATTGGCGGTTTTGGTATTGGCACTTCGATTGATTGGTATCCCGAGGCACAGCGAATCCAGTCGGCCCGCACCGTCCGGGATGCCAGTTATAGTATCTGGGCGGGCTCAGCTTTAATTGTCGTTCGGAATTCTCTCTGGGCCGTGGCTGTTTTGGCTTTTTTTTCCCTTTATCCACGTATTCAAAGCACGGCCCAGTATGAAATGGCCTGGTATAGATTGGGGTTTGAGTTTCTGCCAGTGGGGCTGGTGGGGTTTTTCTTTGCGGCCGTGGTGGCTATTCATATTTCGACTATCTCTACTCACCTCAACCTGGGAGCCTCTTACGCCACGCGCGATCTATATCAGCATTATTTCCGACCCCGGGCCTCAGATAAAGAACTTGTCTGGGTAGGTCGGCTGACGACCCTTATTCTTCTGCTGGGTTCTTTCCTTTACGGATTGATGATGAAAGAAATCACTCAGTGGTTGATTTTTGCCCTCTGGATCATGACGGCCGGCATCTGGCTACCGTCCATTCTTCAGGTTGTTTGGTGGCGGTTTAATGCCTGGGGATATCTGGCTTCCTGGATGGCCAATCTGGGGTTGAGCTGGCTGGTGGTCTGGGTATTACCTGAGTTTCGGATAATCCCCGTTTTGCCTGATTATCTTCAGTTCTGGATAATGATGGTCCTCGGGGCCCTGATTTATCTGCCTATTACTTTCATGACCAGGCCAGAGGATATGAATCGATTGGTTAAATATTATGTCATGAGCCGCCCCCTAGGCTGGTGGAAACCGGTCCGGGAAGAGGCTATCAGAAGGGGATTGTTGAAGGACAATGAAGGAAAATTAGCCGGAGGTCAGCTATGAAATGGATTAAAATAAAATGGAGTCCGGAGGAAGCTGACCGGTGGTCCAAAGAAGATTATCTTACCTTTATCCTGTCACCTCTTATCTATTTTTTGCTGGCTCTGGGAACCATCTGGAGTTTACTTTTTCGCTGGTACGGGTGGGTCACCCTGGCCATAAGTGGTCTTCTTCTCTGGATAATGATTAAGATTATTGACCCTAAATTGAAAGCCATCTCTCGGGACTATGAGAAGAAACAGAAACAGTTCCTGGAAGAATTGGAAAAAATTGAAAGATGGGAGAACTAAAATGAATCAGGGTTTGGCTGTAGTTCTAGGCATGTCTATTGCCTATTTTTTCTCTCTTTTAGGGATGCTCCTGGCGTATTTTTCCTATCGGAAGAAACAAAAAGGGAAGAAAGAAAAATGAATATATGGGGAATTGTGATTCCAGCCGTAATCCTGGCTCTTTCTCTGGTTTTGACCATTCTCCTTTATCGTCACTTTGCCCGTCGCCAGGACTGAGAGAAAGATCAGGCAGGGATTATTCTTTTTTCTGAAATTCGATATCTCCTGAAGTGCCATCGTCTGTCTGCCAGTAGCCAACGAGGCGTCCTTCTTCATAGGTTAAATTCATCGAGACGGTGATGGTTTCATAGCCGGTGGTAGCTATAAAAGTAAAAATTAGAGTGTTGTCTTCAAAAGTGACGTCCTCAATTTCTACTTCCGGAATCAACCCCATGGTGTCGGTAATTGTTCCTGTATAGCCCGCCTTACTTTTCTGAAGGACCAGAATAACCTCATCGGTCTGACCGGCATCAGGGACAATTGTTTCACCCACCCAGGTACCGCTGAGATCCGGGGATGGAGATGAGTGCTGGCTATACCCTGGGAGACAACCAAGAATGGCTGCCAGAAGAATAATTAATTGTAATTTAAAAAAGTCTCTCTTCATGACCACTCCTTATACCTTAATAATTTTTATTTGCTTTTATTATATAATACGCAGAAGAAAGGTTAAGAGTTTCTGGGGAACGATAAAAGTTCTTTCCTTAAGTTTCTTAAGAACCTTCCCTTTTCAGCTGAATGTAAAACTTGTTTAAAGAAACAGAAGGAATGAATTTTGTGTATCCCCGGGACACTAGTTTTTTCTTTTAATTGGGTAATTGGGAGAAGTGATAGCCCCAGGAGGCCATTCGCGCGGAAAATTTGTTTTGCTTGAATTTTAACCTCTGGCCAGGCTTTTTCATTCCTTAAGCTGGGTTGGACCAAATTTTATCTAATTGAGTTGACTTTTTTAGTTATAAGTATTACGATACAGAAAATCGTAACACTTAAGGAGAGGCACCATGAGATTAGATGAAGAAGGATTAAAGATTAAGCGAGGAAAAATTTCTGCTGTTTTTCTAGTCGCCTGGCTAAATATCATTCTTCTTTTTCTGCCTGGGCCAGGAATTCGTGGGTGTTTAGCCCTGACCAGAGGGATTAACGAAACCGATCGTTCCTTTGAGGTTAACGGGCGGGAGAGCAGGTCGGGAAGGAAAAGCCTTCATTGTCTTGCAGTTGAAGCTCGCCTTTCTCCTGAAGGATGCTTGGCCCAGGAAGAGCAGGTAGTTATTCAGGAAAAGAGAGATTCATTTTACCCTGCGACCGGGGATGATGAGCAGCCAGAAAAGAAGAAAAAACAAAAGAAAGACCAACAGGAAGAAAAGAGAACTCCGCCCGCTCACCCTTCTCTCTTTCATCCCCATGAGGAGATTGTGGTTACTGCCACCATGACCCGGAAAGCGGTTAAAGATTGTTCTGCTTCGGTCACGGTTATCACTTCCCAGGAAATAGAAGCCATCCCGGCCAGTAATGCCTTAAATCTTCTTAATCTCTTTCCCGGGGTTTTTGTCCGGCGAACCGGAGATTTCGGCCGGGCTGATGTGGATATTCGCGGCTTGGGTAACCGCGGCCGGAGAATTGCTGTTTTAGTAAATGGCCGCCCGGAAAAAATGGGCCTTTTTGGTTGTGTTGTTTCACATGCTTTTCCTCTGGATAATGTCGAACGTATTGAATTGGTTCGGGGGCCAGCCTCCGTCCTTTATGGCTCAGAGGCGTTGGGGGGTGTGGTTAATATTATCACTCGTCAGCCCTCGCCTGGGTGGGAAACGGAATTGACTGGCTCTTACGGTAGCTTCAACACCCGGCAGCTGAATTTTCGTCATGGAGCCGGGTTTGAGAAATGGGGCTATTATTTTACCTTTGATCAAAGATTAAGCGATGGCCATCGTCCCAATTCTCAATACAAGGGGAGAACTTTCACCGGCAATATTTATTTTAATTTATCCGAAAAGACAAAAATCACCTTTCATAGCAAATACTTCGCCGCGAAAAAATATGAACCCGGACCTCTGAATTTTCCACTGGATAATTTTTGGAATGACTATCAGCGGGGTGCTTTTGATTTGACTCTTCGGAGAGAAGATGATCACAGCGATTATCTGGTAATGGTTTATCGTAATCTGGGACATCATCGCTTCTCGGATGGCTGGCATTCTCGTGATTATGTGGATGGAGCTCTCCTTCGAATGACCCATCGCTGGAAAAATCATGAGTTTACGGCTGGAACTGAGTTCAGACGATTGGCCGGAAAAAGCTATAACTGGCCCCGAGGAGAGTGGCATAAATCCGAAGCGGCTTTGTTTCTCCAGGATGAATATGTCGTCCGCCAGAGATTGATCCTTTCGGCTGGCTTGCGTCTTCATCGAGATTCATTGGCCGGGGTTGAGATCTGTCCACGGTGGGGCGTTGTCTGGCAAGCCAAGGAGAAGTTTATTCTTCGAGGGACGGTCAGCCAAGGTTTTCGGGCTCCTCAATTGAATGAGTTATTTATGTTCCCTCCGGCCAATCCAGATTTGAAGCCGGAAAAGGTTTGGAATTATGAATTGGGTGGGGAAGTGGATTTGGGGAATAACACCTGGGTTTCCCTCTCTATCTTCCGCCTGAAAGGCTCCAATCTGATTGAGGTCGGCCCGAATCCATCTCCTCCCCCAGCTTTTCTTTTCCAAAATAAGGGCGAATTTGTTTTTTCCGGAGCTGAACTAAGTTGGCAGCGGCAATTCAATCGCTTTCTTTTTGCCCGGGTGGATTACTCTTTTTTGGACCCGGGGCGATTAACTCGAGGAAGACCCCGCCATAAGCTGGATTTCCTGATGGGATATCTCCGGGGAAGAATTAAGGCCTTTGTTAATGGACAGTACGTGGCAGGCTACTACGCCGGAGATAATCGAAGTCAATCGCTTCCTTCTTATTTTTGCCTGAATACTCGCTTTTTCTGGGAAATCAGTCAACATTTGGCCGTGGTGGTTGATGGGCAGAATATTCTAGATGCCGATTACCAGATTTTTGTGGATCTACCTGGAATAGGCACCGGTCCCTATCCCATGCCCGGACGAAATTTTCAATTTGGCCTCCGGATAAGACAATGAAAGAGCAGCCATGGACGATCATTCTGGGAGGACTTTTTCTTTCGTTGGCTCTTGTTTTACCATTGCTCTTTCATGCCCTCGGGCTAGGGAGTGCCTTTTTACCGATGTTTTATCCCCTCGTTCTCGGTGGTTTCCTTTTACCTTGGTCTGTAGCCGGGGGGATAGGTGTCCTGGCTCCTTTCCTATCAGGAGTTTTAACTGGTATGCCTCCTTTTTATCCACCGATCGCTCCCCTGATGATGGTTGAAGGATTGATCCTGGGAAGTGGACCATGGCTTTTCTATCAAAGATGGCACTGGCCTCGCTGGTTTTCTTTGCTGGTGACCCTTTTGGTGGATCGATTGCTTCTCCTGGGTTTGGTCTGGGTCATCGCGGAGTGGTTATCCCTGCCCCGTCTATTTATCTCGGTGAGTTCAGTGGTTCGCGGGCTGCCGGGAATAGTTATTATGATGATTATTATTCCTCCTCTAGTTAAGGAGATGGAAAAACAAATAAGCCTTCGCTTTGCAACCCACTCCGGTCGGCCGAGAAAAGATGAAGCTCTTTGAAGTGAATTAGCAGTGAAGGGAAAGGGAGCCAGGAGGAAAAGGAGAAGGACAAACAGGAATGTCCTTCAATCCTTGAAGTAGGAGATTGAACCATGAATAAACGACAATTTTTTGAAAATCTGGCCGAAGAATGGGATAGAAAACATGCCTGTCCTCAAGAAGAGGAGCGTCTGGAGAAAATAATTCAGCATTTTCCTTTAAAGCGGGGAATAGCTGTCCTGGATATCGGCTGCGGCACCGGTCGATTGATTCCCTATCTTCGTCAGCAGTTAGGCCCCAATGGTTGGCTGGTGGAAGCAGATTTTTCAGCCAAAATGCTAAGAATTGGCCGCTCCAAATATTCTGCGTCGATGGTTTTCTTCCTGCAGACCGATGCTCAGGCTGTGGGTCTGAGAAGCGGTCTTTTTGATCTTATTATTTGTTTTGCCCTCTTTCCCCACCTTGATAATAAGTTACAGGCTCTTTTTGAATTTCGTCGCCTTCTTCGGCCCGGCGGGAATTTAATTATAGCTCATCCTTTAGGACGGAGAGAGTTGGACCGGCTTCATTCCCAGAAATCTGAAGTTATAAAAAAGGATTTTCTTCCGGCCGGCCCGGAAATGAAAAAATTGCTCTTCCAGTCAGGATTTAGAGAAATTATCATCGTTGATGCCCGGGAGATGTATCTGGTTAAAGCCGTAGCCAGTTCCTCTGAGACCCAGGAAGGCCTCTGGTTGCTAGGAGGGGAGGAAAGGAGGCTCTCCTGAGGTTTGGATGGAGGTTTTTTTGTTGACCAGAAGAGATTGCTCAAGCTCAGGGTTGGCTGAACAGGATCCACGGCCGGCCAGGCTTAAAGAAAAAATTGATCCTCGAGTGTCTCTTGGAGTAGCTTTTTCTTTTTTAACTATTATCACTTTAGCCCCCTTTCAGCCGCGACTCAAATGGGTGATTCTTAGTTGCCTGATTGGGAGCGTTTTTTGTCTGGCCCGACTTTCGCTGTGGCAGATTATTACCCGATTTTTATTGTTCTTCCCTTTATTATTATTTTTAATTTTGGCTATTTTTCTTTTTCCCCACCAAAACGGCACTGGATTAAGCCAAAAGATTGCGTTGGAATTATTAGTCCGCTCAATTTTGAGTTGGTTGGTCATAATTACTTCTTCCGGTTTCCTGGATTTTCAGAGAATAATTCAGGCGCTGGAAGCCTGGCGATTTCCTTCTTTTTTAGTAGCCATGGTGGCTTTGAGTTCTCGCTATTTACCTTTAATGAGAGCTGAACTCAACCGACAACATCGTGCTCTCTTAGCCCGATCAAGCAAACGTCTTCCCTGGTCGCGGCGGTTAATCCTGATAAAAGCTTTACTGATCCATAATTTTTCGCTCATGATGGAAAGGGCTCAAAAAATTCATCAAAGCTTAATCAGCCGCAATTTTTCTGGCCAGTGGGTTTTGGCTCTACGACATCGATTGGCCTGGTATGAATGGATGATTATGGTCTTCATGCTGGTTCTGGTGGGGAGTTTTTTATGGTGGTCGTAAGGCCTGGTGGATTAGCTCTTGAAGTTAAAAATCTTGGCTTTTCTTACCCTCATGGCCCTCCGGTGCTGGTTGATATTTCCTTCTCTGTGGCTCAGGGAGAAACCGTAGTGGTTCTGGGGCCAAACGGTGCGGGGAAGTCAACCCTGTGTTTGTGTCTGCTGGGAATCTTCCCCGCCAGGGGGGAGGTCATAGTCTTTGGCCAGCAGCTTTCCCGGAAGACAGCTCGCCAGATTCGCTCTCGATTGGGCCTTGTTTTTCAGGACCCTAACGATCAGTTGTTTCTCCCCCAAGTGAAAGATGAATTGGCCTTTGGCCCCTTGAATCAGGGCTGGCCACGCGAGGAGATTGATTTAAAAATAAAAGAAATACTCACTCGGCTCAATTTGCAGGGATATGAAGATAAATTGATCTCCCGACTCAGTGTGGGCGAGAAGAAAAAAGTAGCTCTGGCAGCAGTGCTTATTCTTGAACCAGAAATAATTATTCTAGATGAACCAACAGCCGGGCTTGATTATCAAAGTCGGAAAAATTTTATCCATCACTTGAACTCACTTCCTCTAACGAAGATTATCGCCACCCATGATCTGGAGTTAGCCTGGGAGCTGGGAGAGAAGATAATTATTCTGAATGAGGGACGCCTGGTTGCTTCTGGTTCCCGGGAGAAAATTCTCCTTAATAAAAGTCTCCTCCAGGCGCATGGTATGAATGTTCCTCTTTTAGCCCGACTAAAGGATTGATTGAAAGAACTCCAAGGCACGTAAGATGTTCGGGATTGACTTCCGGGATAATGAGAGGCATGTTTTTGTCCAGTCGAAAAGAACTGGCGTCGGAAAAGATGATTTTCCTGTTTCGCACAGAGCGTTTTTGGTAGGATGAGCTACTTCCACCGGTAAAACACTAAAAAACAGGAATATCGGCCATAGTTGATTTCTCGACCATGTTGGCTTCAACTTTATTTAAGAAAAGGTTAACCGACGGCTCAGGAAAGGTAGATTTCGCGGGGCAGGGAACGAAGATTAAAGGTGGAAGCCATACTCTGTCCGTAAGCCCCTGCCTGAAGAATGGCCAGGATGTCACCTGCTCGGGGAAGAGGCAATTTAACCTGCCAGGCAAAGACATCTCCAGTTTCACACAGATGGCCGGCAATGGTTAGAGGGACAAGCTCCGGGGAGTGGACACAGGAGGCATTAACCACCTCGTGCCGGGCTTCCGGGTAAATGGCTGGCCGAGGAAGAGAGTTAAAGGTGCCCGCATTGACACAGGCAAAAAGATGACCAAAGCTGGACTTGATATATTCAACCCTGACCAGTAGAATGCCGGCTTCGGCCACTAGAAATTTTCCCGGCTCAAAGATGACAAGCTTGTCTTTTAATTTAGCCTTAGTCAACTTGTTTTTAATGGTCAGGGCGTAGTCCTGAAGAGGAAAAGGGAGCTGATTTTCTTGGTAGCGGGGAGCAAAGCCGCCACCGAAATCAAGAAATTTTAATACTCCCCACTCTTTTTCTATTCGCTGGGCTATCTCTACCATGCGTTCGACTGCCTGGCAAACCACTGGAAAGTCAGTGCCTGTCCATCCAGAGCCCAAATGCTGGTGAAGTCCGATTGGCTGGAAGCCCAGAGAGATAGCCTGGGCCCACGCTTCTTCCAGACGATTTGGTTCTATACCGAACTTAATTGGGATTCCTTCCGGGGAAGAAACGCCAGCGGTAATCACCCGGGAATTAAATCCCTGGCCTATACCTGGATTCCAGCGAAAGCCAAGCTTCAGGGGAAACTGGGGAGACAGATGCCGGTGGATTTCTTTTAAAGGGGCCAGGAGTTCCACCGCATCCAGGATAAGACAAAGCCCGGGCACCGAGAGGGCAAACCTCAGGTCTTCCGTAGACAGGCTGGTACCGGTAAAGAAGATTCTTTCTGGGGGAAAGCCTGCCTCCAGAGCTTTTTTTATTTCCCCCGGAGAAACAGCATCAATTCCTACCCCACAGGTGCGGAGAGTCTTTAAAAGCGGTGTGTTGGAATTGGCCTTTAAAGCATAATGGACCTGGAAACTCAGAGGAGAGAGGTGAGAAATAGCCTTAACCAGCTCTTGGTATTTTCTTTTTATTTGCTGGAGGCTGTAAACGAAAAGAGGTGTTCCCTCCTGGTGGGCAATTTCTTCGGCCGGAATTCCTTCTAGATAAAGTTTATTGTTTTTGACCTGTAAAAAGTCATTTTCCCACCAGTATCTCATTAATAATTATTCTAATTATCCTTATCCAGGGTGAAAAGTTTTTTTTGCAGAATTTTTTCGGAATCCTCCCTCGACGGGTTGGTGAGGGTAAGCTCTGTTAATTGGGGGTAGTGATTGACCAATGAGGGGGGAAGGGGGAATTTTTCGCCGGTTAAAATATGCTTTATCTGCAGGGCATTGACCACTGCTTGACCTCGATAATGATTGTTCGTAATCACAATGACTTTACCGGCTTTTTCTTTTAAAATTTTTATTTTCTCCACCCATTCCGCCAGCTCTGACGGCGAATAAAGATAGTTGTAACGCTCGTCCCGGCTGGCTTCCTGTCGGAACCAGTCTCGGGTATTGCGGCCATGCAAGCGGACGTAGGCCATTTCTTGAGTGGTGGCGTAAGCTGTCGGGGGAAGAGAGTTGGGCAGAAGGGGCTGGTCAATATTACAAAAGGCAACGCCATAGTCGTGGAGCATCTGAAAGAAACTTCTTTTGTGCCAGCTGACGTGGCGGACTTCGACTGCCAGAGGATAATCAGAAAAATGCTTGATCAGGGAAACTAGATAATCGAAGTTTATTCGGGTATAGGTAAATGACCAGGGGAATTGAATGAGGAGGGCGGCTAGTCTCTCGTGGGCGCGGAGGGGTTCCAGGCCCAGTTTGAATTGGTCAATATCCGCTTGAGTAAAATTGCCTCGTTCATGGGAGAATACCTGGTGGAGCTTCACGCTCAGTTGAAAACGAGGAAAAGAGGCTATTCTCTTTACCCAGGAAAGACTTACTTTTACCGAAGGAGGTCGGTAAAAAGTGCTGTTTATTTCAATAATGTCAAAAAATTGTGGCAGATAATTAAGGGGATGGAAAGAAGAAGGTTTGGGCTGAGGATAGACGATCCCTTCCCAATCCTTATAGCTCCACCCTGCCGGGCCAAAGTATAAGGCAGTCATTTTTTTATTTTACTTCACTGGAAGAAAGAAGCCAAACGATTCAGGGTTAACCTGAGCTTCTTCTTCGGTGATAACCCTGAAGAAAATAAAGACGACTCGTTACTTCTTGTCTGGATTATGCTTCTTCCAAAAAAAATTTCTTCTTCCCAGGAGGACAATAGTCACTGGAACCGTATCCTTCAGAAAGGGAGGTAATACAGGTAAAGTTGACCTTATTGAAGAATTAATTAAAATAGAAAGGATTGAATTTTAGAAGTGAGGCAGGCATTATCGACAAGTTAAGACAGATTTTCCCGGCCGGTTTCATCCTGAGCCTTATTTTCACCTTCCTCCAGCTCTGTTGCCACCCGACAGAAAGTCCCCAATATAAAATCGGTTTATTCCAGATTAATGAGGCGCCTACTTTAAACGCTGCCCGGGAAGGGCTTCTCCAGGCTTTGAAAGACAAGGGGCTTTTTCCCGGCAAAAATGTCGAAGTAATTATTCGTAACGGCGGCGGTGAAATTTCCTCTGTTCAGAAAATTGCAGAAGGATTTGTTGAGGAAAGAGTTGATTTGATTGTGGCTTTATCCACCCCTTGTCTTCAGGCAGCTATCCATGTGACCAATGAAATACCGATTGTCTTTGCTTCGGTGGCCAATCCTATCCTGGTTGGGGCCGGGAAGAGCGAAACCGACCATTTAAGAAATGTAACCGGAGTTTCTTCGCGGGGGCCGATTTACCAGAATCTGGCGTTTATTCGTGAGGTTCTGCCGCAAGCCAAAAGATTGGGAACCTTGTGGACGCCCGCCGAATTGAACTCCGAATATTATTTAAGTCTGGTGAGAAAAGGAGCCGAGAAATTTGGGTTTGAAATCGTGGCTCTCCCCGTGGAAAGTATTCATGAAGTCTTTTTTGTTGCCCAGACACTGGTTAATCAGAGAATAGATGTTCTCTTTCCTATTTCCGATAATACTCTCAATGCTTCTTTTCCAGCAGTGGCACAAGTAGCCCATGAAAATAGAATTCCTCTTTTTGGAGCCAATCTTTTAACGGTTGACCAGGGGGCCTGTGCCGCTATGGGCTGGGACTTTTATGAAATGGGCTACGAAGCCGGCCAGCTGGTGATGAGAATCTTCAATGGTGAGAATCCTCAAAACATCCCCTTTAAATATATGGAACATGTGCTTCTGTATTTAAATTTAGACAATGCCCAGCGGCAGGGGGTTGAATTTAGCAATGATATTATTGCCCGGGCTGACCGGGTCATCGGAGAGAATAATACTTCAGGGGAAAGATGAAGAAAATAATTGGATTAATTATCCTGGGAATTTTATTTTTTCTGGCCGGTGTGGTCGGCTTAATCTGGCTGGAGTTTTATCTTTCCCGACCTGGATTAAATGATGACTATGTCTTGCCTGGCTTACAGGCGCCGGTGGAGATTTATATTGATTCCTATGGAGTATCTCATATTTATGCCCAGAATGAAGAAGATCTTTTCCTGGCCTGTGGTTTTATTCATGCCCGTGACCGGATGTGGCAGATGGACTTTAATCGTCGTCTTGGCTTTGGGCGCCTGGCTGAGGTCTTGGGTCAGAGAGCCCTCGAGATAGATATAATCATGCGCACCTTGGGCCTCAAGGAGGCCGTGGACAGGGACCGACAGCTTTTATCTTCCCGAGAGAGAAAGTTACTGGAAAAATATAGTTCCGGAGTCAATGCCTGGTTATTAAGAAGTTCAATCTGGAGGGAACCGGAGTTTTTTCTTCTCCGCTATCGCCCTCAACCGTGGAAAATCGAAGATTCTTTAATCATTAAGACCCTGATGGCTTTAAGTCTCTGTAAAGACGCGGTCAGTGAAGCTGTAAGGAGTAAAATTCTGGTCGATAAGGGACCGGAATTGGCCAGCCGACTGCTGGAAGTGGGAATTGAATCTTTTCCTGAAGAGGTGATTGCTGCCGATCTCTCCGCTTACTTTCGCGATTTTAATCTCGGGGCCAGCAATAACTGGGTCATCTCCGGGCGGAGGACTATCTCTGGGCGTCCTCTTTTAGCCAATGACCCTCATCTGCGCATTTCTCTTCCTTCTGTCTGGTATGAGATTCATCTGGCCTGTCCTGAATGGGAAGCTATTGGAGTTAGCTTTCCCGGTGTGCCCCTGGTAATTATTGGTCATAATCAGCATATCGCCTGGGGTTTAACCAATTCGGGAGTTGATGTCCAGGATTTATCCGGAGAAGTGCTGGATGAGAGCGGTCAATTTTACCGCCGACGAGGGGAGTGGCGTTCGCTTAGACGTCGAAAAGAGCTTTTCTGGATAAGAGGTCAGGAAGATCCAAAAGAGATTATCATTAAGTGGACTGAAGAGGGGCCTCTGGTCACGCCAGTGCTGTTTACCTCGTCCCAACCACTTTCTCTGCGCTGGATTATTTATGAGGGCGATCGGACATTTGAGGCTTTATATCGGGTGAACCGGGCCCGCAACTGGTCGGAATTTCGCGCCGCTCTAAAACTGTTTGGCGCCCCCTCACAAAATTTTGTTTACGCTGATCGGGAGGGGAATATTGGCTATTATCTCAGTGGCCGGATTCCGCAGCGAGCGCCTGAAGCTGGTTTATTTATCCTGCCCCGGGAGGATAGGCGGACAGAGTGGTTAGGAGTGATTCCTGAAGAAGAAAAACCCATCATCTTTAATCCTTCTTCCGGCCTAATTGTCACGGCTAATAATCGCCTGGCCGCCCGGGATTACCCTTATTATCTGGGTCAGGATTGGGACATAAACTTTCGTGCTCAGAGAATAGAGGAATTATTACGGGCCAGAGAGAAACATGATGTCTATTCACTGGCTTTGATTCAACAGGATGTGCAGAATCTTCTGGCCAGGTCACTGGTTGAATTTATCCAGAAGTGTTCTTTTGACCAGCTTGAGGCGAGAAAGGCCCAGGAGCTTCTCAGTCACTGGTCAGGCCAGATTGATGGCGGTCCCGAGGCAGCCCTCTTTGAAGTGTTTCTTTCACGACTCTGGAAAAATTTGTACGCTGATTTTTTAGGGGAAGATTTTCCCCTTTATTATCATTTTTTCCGCCGGAAAGAGATTCTTTTTAATCAATTGGCCCGAAATAATCCCGAGAAGTTGGCTCTTATATTATCAACTTCCGGTGAGATATTGATGGTAGAAGTAATCGAGCGGAGTCTGGCCCAGGCTTATCATTTTCTGCGGGAAAAATTTGGTGAGTCCGGAAACTGGAAGTGGTCCGTCCTGCACTCTCTCAAGTTGAATCATCCTCTGGGACAATCCAGGATACTCGCCTTTTTTAATTCTCGGAGGATAGATATGGACGGGGATATGTTCACGGTCAAGGCCACTTTTGGTCATGAGCTGAGCACTCAATGGGCCCCTTCTTACCGGCAAGTAATTGACCTGGCCGATTGGGATAATTCAGTGGCTGTTTTTTCTTCAGGTAATAGCGGTCATTTTCTCAGTAAATTTTATGATAATCAGACTATTCTCTGGGCCGCAGGGAAATATCATCCTCTGTTGTTTTCTGCAGGGCAAGTCAAAAAGAATATCCGGGGAAAAATTTTCTTGCACCCTCAGGAAGAAAAGTAAAGGCTTAAGGAGAAAGTCAAATATGAGTAAGCTAAGGATTCATCTTGATAAATATCTCTCGCCAGGTGCCATTCTTTTGGATCTTCGAGCCACAACTAAGCAGAGCGTCTTGGAGGAAATGGTTGACAAATTATCTAATAATAAGATAATTGTCAACGCTAAATTAATTCTCCAGGAATTGCTCCAACGAGAAGAATTAGGAAGCACAGCGCTGGCGGAAGGGATTGCTCTGCCTCATGCCCTTATTCCTGATTTGTCTCAACCCATTATCGCCTTAGGCATTCATCCTCAAGGAATAAATTTTGGTCATCCTGAGGGTCATTTGACCTATGTTTTTTTATTAATTTTGGGGAACAAGGATGACCCTGGTCAACAACTGCGTTTTTTAGCCCACGCCTGCCGTTTAATAAAAGAAACAAATTTTGTTAAACGAGTGAGAAGAGCGCTAACGTCTCAGGAGGCCTTAAAAGTGGTCCAGGAAACAGAGAGGGAACTGGAATGAAACTTTTGATCCTCATTCTTAATAAAGTCGAGAAATTAGAAGAGATTCTTGAAGGTTTTATTGAAATAGGCATTTCCGGTGCGACAATTATTGATAGTATTGGCATGGGGCATGTTCTCTCTGAGGAGGTTCCGATATTCGCTGGTTTGAGGTTTATGTTTGCCGGAGCAAGACCTCATAATAAAACTATTCTCTCGGTCATTAAAGATGAAAAAGAAGCAGAGGCTCTTGCCTTAATAAAAAAGATTCTCGGTGATTTGAACGAACCGGGAACTGGGATCGTTTTTACCATCAGTCTGGATCGGGTGGAAGGGCTTAAACCAGAAATTTAAGCTATGAAAGCCCTGTTTGCCTTTGGTCTGTTAATTCTTATTGCCTTTTTAGGTTCCCGCTTTTTAACCCGCCGGAAGAAACTTTCGCCCTTGGTATTTGTCTTTCACACGGGATTGATTTATCTGCTTCTGGGAATAGTCCTAGGAGAAAAGAGCTTAAAGATTCTCAGCCCAGATGTTTTAAAGCGTCTTTCCCCTCTGCTTATTCTCGGCTTGGGTTGGGTTGGCTTTGTTTTTGGCTTTCAGTTTGAGAAAAAATATATCCAGCGATTTCAGCGAAGATTTATCTCTTTCTCCTTTCTCTATTTCTTGATTTTTTTGCTGTCCATCAGTGGATTGGCCTATGTGCTCTTCACCCAGCTGATTGGCTTATCTTCCACAGAAGCCTTGAGTTTTTCTTTTGCCTTGGCTCTTCTTTTTTCCTTAACCTCCCCCACTGTATTGGATGTTATTCTCTTTCAGGTGGAGCGGAAGGAATTGCCTTCTTACCTGGCCCGCTTTATTGTTTCGGTCACCAGTTTCTGGGGAATTTTAGGATTAGCCTTTCTGGTCTTTTTCTCTCCCCACGGGGAGAGCTTCGCGGTGAGTTTCTGGCAACGAGGAAGTCTATTGGCTCTGAGCACCGGTTTGCCTCTCTTGCTGGCTTCTCTTTTCCATCGTTTGACGAAAAGAAAGCTCAGCGAGGAAGAGCTATTACTCTTTCTCCTGGGACTTGTGTTTTTGTGCGCCGGGGTGGCCGAATCGTTGGGTATCCCTCCTCTTTACCCGACAATGATTCTGGGAATCGCCTATTCGAACCTCACCCGTAAACAGGAGAGGCTTTATCCTCTTCTTCTCAATACGGAGAAACCCATGTTTGTCGTCCTTTTTATTCTGGTGGGAGCTCTTTGGCAGCCTGAACTTAGCGGGCCGTTGGGCCTGGTTATTTTTCTCCTCATTCTAGTGAAATTTCTGGTGCTTATCGGGCTGGTTTCTCGTCTAACTTCTTTTCTCCGCTTCCCCTTTCCTTTTTCTCCCTGGTATGGACTCTGTTTTCTTTCTTCAGGGGTGATGGGAGTGACTTTTACTGTCTGTGTCTGTCTCTGGTGGGGACTATCAGTTAGCCAGGTTTTTATGAGCGTGGGATTGATCAGTGTGATCTGTCTGGATTTTATTAGCCCCTGGGTCGTCAGGTCGGCTGTTGTCCAGAATAAGAAATATTTCGGATATTTGGGGAAATAGGCGGAATGATTGAACTGATAATTTTACTGGCGGGCATGATTCTCTGGCGGATGGAGATAATTCAGGCTTATATTGGAACTCAACCCAGCCTGGCTCTTTCCTTTGGCTTTATCCTGCTATTTGCTTTTCTTTTCGGCCAGAGAATATCCCGGTATAAACTTCCTCAAATAACTGGTTTTATTCTGGCCGGTATTTTAGGGGGGCCTTATCTCCTGGGTTTTCTCTCTCATGCTGATGTCCAGACTCTCCAGATCTTTGATGGATTAGCCCTGAGTTTGATTGCGCTTATTGCCGGAGGGGAGATGCGCATCAGCCGCTTAAGGGAACAACTAAAAGCCATCTTTAATCTTGTCCTCTGGCAGACGGTTTTTATCATCGGAGGTTTCATCCTGATTGGTTTTCTCCTGCCTCTCAGAGTTTTTCAGGAACAAATCGGATATTTTGCTCCTCTGCCTTTCTTTTTAATGTTGGGCACCTTGGCCACAGCAACTTCTCCTTCCACCACCATTGCTGTAATTACCGAAACCAGAGCTAAGGGAAGGCTGACGGATCTCATTCTAGGCACAGCGGTGGTGAAGGATTTTGTCGTCATCCTTCTCTTTGCTTTTTCGCTTTCTCTGGTTAAGTCATGGGTGGCTGGGGCCGGGGGAGGGCCAGGGCTGGACTGGAAAGTAATTTTCCGAATCCTGGAAGAAGTGGGCGGATCATTGCTCCTGGGAGTGGTTATCGGGGGCGGTTTAGTCCTTTATTTAAAATATATCCAGCGGGAAGTGACGGTGTTCATTCTAAGTATTGCCTTTTTTTCCTATGAAATTTCTCATTCTCTGGGTTTCCATCCTCTGTTGATTTGTTTATTAGCTGGATTTATTGTGGAGAATTATTCTCCTTATGGGACAAATCTCATTAAAGCTATAGAGAAGGTGGCTTTGCCCATCTTTGTGATCTTCTTTGCTATTTCCGGGGCCTCTCTGGATATGGGGGCTTTGAGGAAGAGCTGGCTGCTGGCGCTGGCCATAGTTTTAGTCCGGGGCGGATTGAAGTTTCTGGGAACATTCAGCGGAGCTAAGCTGAGCCAGGCTGACCGTGGGGTTAGCCGCTGGGGTTGGGCGGGGTTTATCTCTCAGGCAGGAGTAACGCTGGGGATGGCGGTGATCATCGAGAAGGAAATTCCGCTCTGGGGAGCGCATTTAAAGGCTTTAATCCTGGCCGTCATCGCCCTCAATCAGATCATAGGCCCTATTCTGCTCCAGAAACTCCTGGTGAAAAGTGGCGAAGCCGGCCAGAAGCAACTTTAAAAGGCCTTCATCAGGACTGCTTAGCCACTAATAAAGAAGGGAAATTAAAGTCGGACCAATTAGTCATGTTTGCCCGACTACCAGTAACTGGTGAAAAGTATGAGAGAGCCAAAATGGTGACTCGTTCTCTGCGGCCATAGCCACAGCAAGTGTTGGCTTCCAGAGCTGATGTCACTTTCCAGGGGAGGAAAGAGACATCAGCTCTTTTCTCTAAGCTGCTTGCCTGTCTCAGCCGCAACAGGTCACTATTTTGGCCTATAAAAGAGTCGATGAGGAGGCTTCTTTCAGGAAAACTATTCTCTTTGCTTTAATCTAGTCTTTCTTGCCCAAAATAAATAGCCGCTGCCCCTCTCCCAGTTGGACAGCGGCGGTGATTTGTTGGTGGGTGAAGTTAATCGCTTGACTGACAGCTTCAAAGAGAGGTTTCTTCTGGGCTAAGAGAGCCAGGATGGCTGATGAAAGGAGACAACCTGTTCCATGGACGGAAAAAGAGATTTTCCGGTGGGAAAAACAATAGACCTTCCCCTTATCAACCAGGATGTCGGTCGGTGTACCTGGAAGATGGCCTCCCTTAATTAAACAGGCTCCTCGGGTGAGATTGCTTATCCTCTGGGCTGCTTTTTTCAGGTCTTTAACGGTTGTGATGGCCATCCCAGAAAGAAACTCGGCTTCCTGGAGATTAGGGGTGATCAATGAAGACAGTGGAAGAATCTTCTTGACATAATCCGGTAGATAATGCTGAGGAAAAAACTCTTTACCTGAACTTGAGCGGAAGACGGGATCAATTACCCGAGGGAGGTGAGAGTTTTCCCGGAGAATCTGAGCGATAGGCTCCAGATGATCGACTGAACTGATAAGGCCGATTTTAATTCCCTGAAAGGTGAAATCTTCTTTTAATGTTTGGTATTGCTGCCAGAGAATATCGGGAGGAAGAGGTTGAAAGGACTTCACCCCCTGGGTATTCTGGACAGTCAGGCTGGTGATGACGGCCAGACCATAAAAGTTGAAATAATCAAACACTTTTAAATCCAGTAGGATACCGGCTCCTCCGGAGGGATCAAAGCCAGCCACGGAGAGAAGTATCAGGCGGCGGCTTGTGGTTGATGATTTCATTTCCATGTGTTTTCTACCAGAGTCGATTCTCCAAGTCAAATTCTCAACATATCGTTACTCTCGGATTAAAATAGGACCGCCTGCGTTTCTGGATGTAATGACCCGGTCAGGGAAATATTGGCTTCTTTTTTATTTTGTGTTAACATGAATCCACCGAGAGATGGTTAGAGCTCATGTTTATGTTTCCGGTTTAGTCCAGGGGGTGTTTTTTCGGGACCATACCCGAAGATGGGCGGACTCTTTGGGAGTCAAAGGCTGGGTGCGGAATCTTCCTGATGGTCGGGTGGAAGCAGTCCTGGAAGGCGAAAAAAATAACGTCGAAGCTCTTCTCCAAAGAATAGAAGAAGGACCTCCTTATGCCCGGGTAGAAAAAATCGAAGTTGAATGGGAAGACTATCAGGGTGAGTTTGCAGATTTTCGTATCCGCTGGTAACAACCCCCAGCTAGAAATTGAGACGGAAAATCTTTGTTTTGGATAAAGAGAGAGGTTAAAATGCCTTACATCAAAAAGGAGAATCATATCAAGGTGGAAGTTTTTGAAGGGGTGACGCGGATAACTCTTGCCTGCGGGAAAGATGTCCTTCTGGCCCGGTTTGAATACAAAAAGGGCTCTCGAGTCCCTCCTCATGCTCACGCTTATGAACAAGTAACGCATGTTTTAAAAGGCAAGCAAAGGATCATCATTAATCTGGAAGACAAGCGAGAAGATTTTGTTGTTGAAGAAGGTGACTCATATATTGTTCCGGCCAATCATGAACATGAACAGATAACTCTGGAAGAAGCCGTAACTATTGATTCCTGGAGTTTGGCGATTTAAATCGAGATTTAAGTTTTCTCTTTTTTGGCCTCGGTTAAAAATCTTTGCCGGCACTTTTCTGAACAAAAGTAATGTGTCTTTCCCTGATAGGTAAGGGATAAGGCTTCGTCCTGAGGGAGGTAGGTCTGACAGATTTCGTCTTTGACCATAATCTGGGAGGATAACGAAGGATTTGTTTTTTTGGGCCGGGACTGGATTCTTTTTAATGCCTGGAAGAAACGAATGACCTGATAGATGATATAAAAAACCAAGATGTAGAAAATAAGGCGAAATAAGCCAGACATCATGAAGATAATTTAGAGCAATCCGGGAGGCTTGTCAAATAAGGTTAAGCAAGCCGGAGGCTTATTAAAAAGGTGGCGGGGGCCCCATTTTCTGGAGAGTTGAAGGGTTTTTTCAGACTTGATTTATCTCTTGGGAGAGGATAAGATGAACACAAATATGATAGATTGTTCAAAAATTTATAATTTATAAGTGAGAGGGTGTAATATGGATTTTTTGTTTTCTTCTGAACAAAAACTTCTCAAAGAATCGATTAGGAATTTTGCCGAAAAAGAAATTTTGCCTTATGTCAGGGAGTGGGATGAACAGGGGACCTGGCCGGCGGAATTGACCTGCAAATTGGGCGAAATGGGTCTTCTGGGTATAATTATTCCCCCTGAATATGCGGGAGCCGGTTATTCTAATGTTGATTATGTGATTATTCTGGAAGAATTATCCAAGGTGGACCCCTCGGTGGGGCTGGTTGTGGCCGCTCATAATTCGTTATGTTCCAATCATATCAATCTATTTGGGAATGAGGCCCAGAAAAAGAAATACCTCACCCGTCTGGCAGCCGGAGAAACCCTGGGAGCGTGGGGGTTGACTGAAGCCGCGGCGGGTTCGGATGCCGCCGCTATTAAAACCAGGGCGGTCAAAAAAGGCGATAAGTATCTCCTTAATGGCTCAAAATTATTTATCACCAATGGGTCTGTAGCGGAAATTCTAGTAGTTATGGCAGTCACCGATCCGAAGAGAGGACGGGATGGGATTTCGGCTTTTATCATTGAAAAAGATATGCCGGGATTTCGCCCCGGGAAGAAGGAAGATAAATTGGGGATAAGAGCCGCTGATACCGCTGAATTGATATTTGAAGATGTTGAAGTTCCGGCTGAGAATTTAATTGGCGAGGAAGGTCAGGGTTATCGTCAAGCAATGGCTATTCTTGATGGAGGCCGGGTGAGCATTGCCGCTTTTTCCTTGGGGATTGCGGCTGGTGCGCTGGAGATGGCTCTTAAATATGCCAAAGAAAGGGAACAATTCGATCAACCAATTGCCAATTTCCAGGCCATACAGTGGATGCTGGCTGACGGTTTCACCGAACTGGAAGCAGCCCGTTTGCTGACCTATCGAGCAGCCTTTCTGGAAGACCAGGGCAAAAAAATTCCTAAGGAATCAGCCATGGCCAAACTCTATGCCAGTGAGCTAGCGGTTCGAGCCTCATCGATGGCTGTCCAGATCCATGGTGGTTATGGCTTTACCAAAGATTATCTGGTGGAAAAGTTTTATCGTGATTCTAAGCTGGCGACGATTGGTGAGGGAACATCTGAAATTCAAAGGTGGATTATTGCTCACCGGGTTCTGAAAGAATTTTAAAACTATTCCTTACTTTCCAGAAAAGACAATAATTCGGGGATAATAAGTCGGGATGGAAATTGGAGAAATAGTCAAAGGCATTCTAGCCGGTCAACCGCGAGCGATCGCCAGAGGAATATCTCTATTTGAAAACAATTCCCTGGATGCCAAAAAATTGATGAAGCAGATTTTTCCTTATTCCGGGTCGGCGGTGGTTATTGGAATAACCGGCTCGCCAGGAGCCGGCAAGAGCACCCTGCTTGATCAGTTAATTGTCTGCTTCCGGCAAACCGGCAAGAAGATCGGTCTGATCGCCGTAGACCCCTCCAGCCCCTTTACCGGGGGAGCTATTCTGGGCGATCGCATCCGGATGATGCGCCACAGTCTGGATGATGAAGTTTTTATCCGCAGTATGGCTACCAGGGGTAATCTAGGAGGACTGGCCAAAGCCACCGGAGAAGCGGTGACTGTTCTGGAAGCCGCGGGTAAAGAAGTGATTTTCGTCGAGACGGTGGGTGTAGGTCAGGATGAAGTCGAGATTGTTAAGCTGGCTGATGTCGTCGTGGTGGTTTTAACTCCAGGGGCAGGTGATGATATCCAGATCTTCAAGGCGGGCTTAATGGAAATTGCCGATATTTTTGTGCTCAATAAAGCTGATTCTCCCGAAACAGCCCGAACGGAACGCCAGCTCCGGGCCATGCTGGAATTAGGAGGGCAGGGAAATAATCTTCCCCCGGTGGTGAAGACTATTGCCCCTGAAGGCGTCGGTGTTGGAGACTTGACCGAGGAGTTGTTAACACTAATCCGCTTTCGGAAAGATACAGCCAGAGAGAGAAAAAGAAAGCAGCTTTTAGAAGCCATGGTCAGAGATATTGTTAATCAGGAAGTTTTCAATCTTATCAAGAAAAAAATGCCTTCAGAGAAGCTTGAGAAACTGTCCCAAGAATTATTAGACCGCAAAATAGACCCTTATTCTCTGGCCGAAATCTTACTAAAGACAGCCTTGGAGGAATAAATGTCTCTGGTCAAAAGACTTGCTCATATCGGACTGGCTGTCCGGAATTTGGATGCAACTTTAGAAATATGGCGGGACAAGCTTGGTTTTACCCTGGAGGAAATTGAGGAACTAAAGTCGGAAGGCTTAAGAATTGCCCATCTACGGACACCTGATGGAGTGGCCATCGAGTTAATCACAGCCAGTTCACCTGAATCGGCCGTGAATAAGTTCATCGCCAAAAAGGGGGAAGGGCTTCATCATCTCTGTTTTGAGGTTGATGATATTCAACGGGTAGAAAATGAATTAGCCAGTCAGGGGATATCTTTTCTTCCAGGATATCCCCGGCCTGGTTCACGCCAGACAATTATTGCTTTTGTTCATCCCCGGTCATTGGGTGGAGTTCTGATTGAGTTTGCTCAGAAGAGAAAGAAAAGAGAGTAGGTTTTCCTAACTGTGGTAAAGAGCCAAAACCCACCGAGCGAAAGCCTGGGCGTCGTCAATATCATTTTTATCTGGATGGTCATAAGCGCTGGGAGCCATCACTGCCCACCCCTGGTGCTCAGGAAGTTTCTGGAATAATTCCATAGCCTGGGGAGAAACTTTGCCCCGACAAGTAAAAGTTCCCAGGATATGAGTCTCTGGGAGAAGGGAGAGAGCATGTTCCAGGGCCTCCCGGGAAAGGCGACTGCCGGTGTGGGAACCATGAGTGGAAAAAAGCGCAACTTTTTTCCCGGGAGGGAGGGACTTGAGAAAATTTTCCACAGGGTAAGGAACACTGTGAGTGTGAACCGGAAAGCCGATGAAGAGGAGATCATAGGAATCGGTATCTTTCACCTTTTCCAATGACTGAATTTCCTTGGGAGGAGGCAGGGCCTCATAGATAGCCTGGGCAATAGTTCGGGTATTGCCGGTGAGAGAGAAGTAAGTAACTAGAATTTTGGCCATGAAAGTGTCCTTCGCTTTTATTAAAAATTGAATCTTATACCGATTTTTAAGCTAAAACCTCCATAATTAAAAACTGCCTGGCGGACGTCTCGAATTGCTTCCCCTTCCGGTCGCTTCTTGGCTCCTTCCAGCAGTTGATAATATTGCCCCAGATTCCATTGGTTGCTTTCATAAAAATAAAGGCTGGCTTTGGTTGTTGTGTCTTCGCCGGTGTAATCAACATAAGTAAAGGAACCCTTAAAGCCATCGGTTGAGTTCCAAATCTGTTCCACTGAGGCAAAGACACTGAGATAGCGAAGAGGTGAGTATTCCAGACCAAGTTCGGCATAATAACCGAGGGACTCGGAACGATAGGAGCTATCTTTATTGAACCAGTAGAGAAACTCTTTGCCCAGAACGTCAAATTTGGCTTCATATTCTTCATATTTTTTATAAGAGATGAAAATGATATGTCTCCCCACAGAAATATAGGCCGCCAGAGGCTTGTAAAGAGGAATGGCCTGGCGATAGCTGAAGCCGATTTTCAAAGGCAGGAAAGATACCCGGTTGCGGATGAAATGAGATTCTGTTTGCGAGACATCGGCCCGGACAAACTGAATCTGTCCTTCGGCTTGGGAAGAGAAATGACTGCCGGAAATGGACAAGGAGAATCCGGGAAAGATGGCTATCCGCATCCCCAATTCAAATGAAGGTGAATATTGAAGAGAGGGAAATTCGCCGCTCAGAGTTCCATTTTTGGTAGCGGCCCAATCTTTCCAGAGCTGGTTATAGGAGGAGAGCCATTGATCTAAGTCGTTCGAGGGGAAAGAAGGAATCCAGTAATTAAGTTGGAAACTGATTTTTTCGGCCTGAAGGGGAGCCAGAGTAAGTATGGAGAAAAAGACCCAACCAGAGACCAGGTAAAAGATAACTTTTTGCTTCATCAATTTAACAATTCTCCCATAAAATTGATAAAAATGCTACCTCTATTTTTTAGTCGAAGCAGAGGAGGATTTTGGGAGAATTATTTTTACCTCCGTTCCTCTGGATTCCTTGCTTTGTATGTCTATCCGGCCGCCATGTTCTTCAATGATTTTCCGGGCGATGGGCAGGCCTAATCCGGTTCCTCCTTCCTTGGTGGAGAAATAGAGGTCAAAGACATGTTTTAGGGTCTCTGGAGGGATTCCCCGCCCGGAATCCCAAATGGTAATCATTATAGAGTCCTTATTACTGGTGACTCTTATCCAGATTGTGCCTTTTTCCGGAATTGCTTCAATGGCATTGGTTAATAAATTACGGAGAACGGTCCTGATTTTTATCGGATCAGCTTCAAGATAAAAATTTTCGCCGGTGAATTCGGTCTGGAAAGATATTCTGCCTTCCAGAATGGATTGATAAGGTTCAATTAAATTAGAAATGAATTCCTTCATATCCAGTGATTCTTTTTGAAGAGAGGCTTCTCTGGCTAATTCCAGGAATTCCTGAGCAGTGCGGCGGAGATTTTCCACTTCTGAGGTAATATAAGCAATGGATTGCTGGAGAACCTGTTCAAAATCTTCTCTTTTATCTTGATAAACCCTCAATATGTGTTCGGCTGAAAGTTGGATGGGGGTTAAGGGATTTTTGATTTCATGAGCTACTTTGCGGGCCATTTCTGCCCAAGCAGCTTTCCGACTCATTTCAGCCAGTTCCTGTTGATGCTGTTTAAGGCTTTTAACCATAAAATTGAAGCGGTCAATCAAAGTTTTCATCTCATCCTTTTTGGGATAGAAAATTGAGACTTCAAGATTGCCCATACTGACTTCTTTCGTCGCCTGAAGAAGAAGCTGAATGGGACGGATAATGCTCTGTCCCAGGCCTCGGGCTAAAAGAGCGACTATGATGATAAAAAAGAAAGAGATTAAGAGAAAAAATTCAAATAAGATGCGAGATGTCTGGTTGAGTTCTTCTGTTTCTAAAGGGAAAGGCAGGGAGATGAGATAGTATTGCTCCCCAAAAGAATAGGCCGTGGTTAAAACATGGAATGAATAATGACCAATTTTTTGTTTTTGAGTAACCAGGGGATGATTGAGATGACGTATTTGGAAATACACTTCACCATCAAGTAGTTCAGGAAGAAGACCGTAGTCAAAGAAATCCCGTCGACTGGAGGCTATCAAACGGCCTTCGTAGTAAAGATTAACATCTGAGGATATAGCGGAACTGATCCAGGAGACGAGCGTATCAGGGAGAAAGGTTTTTTCGGTATCGGTTGACTCAGGCTGGAGGAAGAAATAATCTTCCATGATTTTTTGAGCAAATCGAGCCTGATTTTCCGTATTCTCGGTTATTTTTTGAGAAAACACTTGGTGGAAGAAACTTCTTGAGGTGAGGGTAAAGAGAACCATGGGGATAAGAGCGATGATCAGGAAAGAGAGGTAGACCCGAGTGGAAAAGGAGGGACTAAAAGAGGGGGAAGCTGGTCTTCTAATCAGAAGAAAGAGACCCAGGAAGAAGAAAGCCAAGAAGGTATAAAGAATGTAGGTTTTGAGGAAAGATGTCCCCAGGGAAAATAAATTTTCTTGCGGCAGATAGAAGGCATAAATAAATTCTTGATAAGGCAGAAAATAAACGAGATAGTTTTTCTGATCGATTGAGAAAGATTCCCAGTGAGGAGGATTCTTACTGAATTTATCGATCAGGGCCAAGGAAAGTTGGTGATTTAGGCGGTTAGGATTAAAGACGATGTTTCCTTTTTGATCATAGATGACAAAGATAAAATTTACCTCAATCAAAGAAGGAAGAGGATTGCTCCGGAGGAGTTCAAAATAAGGATTGGCTGAGTAAAGAAAGGGCAGATTTCGGGGATCAAGAGAAAGGAAGAGTTGGACTCGTCCCTGAGGACGCTCACCGGCGAAAAAGTCACGATAAGCAATAAGAAAAGGCCGCCTTTCATTGAAAAAATTAAGGCTTGTCTTCAGTATTTGCCACTCCCGATGAGGAAGCAGTTCTTCTTCTAGGGCGAATGATTCAGGAACATTAAGGCTAAAGCGGGAGAGAGGAAATCCCTCGTTATCGAGTATCTCCAGACGGGAGTACCAGTTGAATCGAGAAAGAGGTGTTTTTTCCCAGAGGTTTTGGGCTAGCCGGGAATCAGGCGATGAGTTGAAAAGAGAGCGAATCCTGTCTTCTTCTTCATCAATAATTGTTGTGGCTTCCTGAATGAGGACGTTTCCCCAGGAAGATTGATGAATGATTAGATGGGAAAGGGACGTTTCGATTATTTTCTGACTGCGAAGATTAGTCGAGGTGTAGAGATAGGAAAATGTTACCAGGATAAGCAGGGAAAGGGAAAGAAGGCCAAAGGTTTTGAGTTTGAACTTGCTCTGGCGGGTGGCCAGATAGAGACCGAGGAAAGTGAGAAGAATAAATTCTGTGATACCGGGGCTGAGGCCATTCCGCAGGATAGAGTAAAAGCCATACCCGGTTAGAAGAGAGAAAAAGAAAATGAGTTTTAGGTGCCGGAACTGGCTCTCCTTGACCAAGGTATAATGAAGGATGATGACCATTAATATTAAGCCGCTTAGACTGACAAGAAAGATACTTGAATGAAAAATCAGGAAAGTAGAGTCAAGGCGAAAAACCAGGAGATTAAGATTGACATGGGTCACTAATTCTTTCAGAAAAAGACTAAAAACATAACTCCAGCCAGGAACCAGGCAGAGAAGCCCAAATTGGAGTCCAAGGGGAAAGCGATAAGTTGATCTGGTATTTGGGGGACCAGAATTAGTTTTTAGATAAAGAATCAGGAAAAGAACAAGAATAGAAAACCCGACCAGTGAGGTGAGGAGGATATCCAGGGGAGATTGAGTCAGCCCGGCCGGGAAGAGAAAACCTCCTTTTTGAGGAGAGAAGAGCTGGAGTTTTTGGAATAAATAAGTTCTAGCCACGAGGAGAGCAATTCCCCTGAAAGCGATGATTGATAAAATGGCTGCCCCGAAGGCCAGGAATTTTGATTTACGGGCACTCACCACAGCCATTTGGCTGGAGAAGGCGACTGCGAGAAAAACTAGTCCCAACAGGGAAAAAAGCAGAGAAAAGGCGAAGAGGTGACCCTTTGTCCGGGAGAATTTGGTAGCCGGGAGAGGGGAGTTGAGGGTGACAGTAGCCAGGATTTTGTGTTTTTCATTCCGCAGAGGGAAAAAAAGCGACTGGATATTTCCCTGTAAACGTGGTTGGCCCAGGTATTCATCCTTATACCGAGAGAAGAAATTTTCGAATCCGCTAACATCTTCTCTGAAATCCCAGTAATCGATTCTAGTTTCGATAATGGAGGAAGGAGAAAAGAACTGGTAATCATCAAGGTAAGAAGATTTGAATTGAGGGTGGAAGGCCAGCAAGCGGTAGTAAACGATGGTTCGAGTTGAATCGAGGGAGAAAGGGTGGACAAGATAAACAGAAGATTTTTCTTTGACACAAACACTGATATCTTCTTCAAGTTGCGGAAGAAAGGCTTCCAGATTGATTACCCTTCCCCGCCAGAGAAATAATTTACCAGAGAGATAAAGAGCCACTCCCTCATGGTTTTTCTGATCGAGCCCAGTCTGAAAAAAATTGAACATCTCTTCTGGTGAAGAGATATTTTCTAATTGCCGGGTTTGATCTATCTGTTTCTGAAATCTCTCTAGAATCTGAGCCAACTCACTTTTTATTTCCCGGGATTGGTGGCGAAGTTGGTTGACCAGGGAGGCCGGGGTAGGTTGAGTCAGAGGCAGAAGGAAAGTGAGAAGGAGGAGAAGAAGGGCTACCCCCAGAGTAATTCCCCCCAATTTCAGCCAGAGTGAATAAGATCGATCCTTTAATCCCTTCATTCTAGCGGCGAAACCCCTTTATCTCTATTATTTCCCAGGCGGTCTGCTCAGGGGGAATGTCTTTTATTGTCGGCCTGGCGGAGGTGGTTTTTAAAAAGAAATAAACATCCAGAACATATCTTTTATTGGTTTGTTTGTCCTGGAAAGCCCAACGAGTCTTGAGGATGGCGGCACCAGGTGTTTCCAGGGTATAGAGATGAATTGAGTAGAACTCCTGAGTTTTGAAACGGGAGAAGATGTGGCTAAAAATAAGATAAGTCTGCTCGGGTGAAAAAGTATCCGAAAAGCTGAGGGGAGGCGGGAAAGAAAGGCTGAGATATTGCTCTTCAGGCAGGATGTTTTTCAATAGGGAAACTTGATTGAGAAGAAAAGCTCTTTCAATGGTGGCAATGGAAACAGCCGGGAAAGTGTTAATGGAAGTTCCCACTAAAAAGAAGGCAACGAGCAAAAATTTTTTCATTCATAGAGATATTATCATACCCCTAAAAATTCCTGCAAGAAGTTGTCAGCCTTCTTCTTGCCGACAGTGGGCAATTGAAAACTACTTTTATGGAGATAAGTAGTTCTTCCTTCGCAATGATTTTGGGTTAATTTTTATGGGGATGAAGCTTATTTTTCATCGAGGCTGGATATTTCCTGGGTAACAATTTCTTTTAGCTCTTCTCTAATCTTGTCGATCTTTTTCAACTTATTTTCTATTTTGTCAAATAAAGACCGCTGGCTTTTTATCCCTTCCTGGATAAGAAAAGCTGCACTTTCGGAACGACTCCGAAATAGTCCTGCATCAACCAACATGTTTAGTTTCTCGTTGCATTCATCATTAACCCGGATTGTCAGGACAGTATTCCGGGAAGCCAGAGCTTTGTCGATGACTCGGCGGATAGAATCAGCTGTTTTGGCCGCCAATTTTTCAACCTGATTTCCGATGTCTTCCAGAGGAGATGAGGATTCGGTTCCGGGATTGGCAGAATTCTGTGTTTTTTGTTCTGATTGATGGCTCATTTTCAAACTCCTTGTAATTTGTAATCATGAAACTCGGTTACAATATAATTATTTGTCCCAGTTTTGTCAAGCTTTCCTTTAGCCACCTAAATAAAAGAAAATATAAGGAGAAATAGTTCTTTAGCGTAATTAATCCTGGTTAGTAGAAAATAAAAAGAAGATTAAAGTAGGTTCATCGCGCTTTTAGATCCCTGCAATCCCTTGGTTCACCCAGTTTTAGTCTTTGTTTTTTTCTCTAAGATTAGAATCCAGGATTATATAATTTTAATATTTAATATGACTCGCCTCGGTACTCAGAATTGAGATAAACCAAAAAGTAGATTAAGAGAGTCGTGCAGAATATTTAATCAAGCTTCTTCTTTCTTTTCTTCTTTCTTTTCTTCTTCTTGGGCGACTTCTTCTTCCAGCTTTTTAGTCCTGATAGCATCTTTGATACTGCTGATGCCGGCAATTAAGGCGATAAGCCCGCCGAAAAAGAGAAGAGGAGGAATAGCCCCAAAGACTAATTCGTAGAATTCCCGCCACCAGACGAAGATGACGAGATAAACTCCTGCCGCCATAGCAATTAAACCCCCGATGATAGCCAAGTATTTGCCCATTTAAACCTCCCTCTTTATTTGTTGCGTTTACCTAAACGATGAATTGCGGATGGATTATATCAAATTCGTTTCAGGAGAACAATACTCTATAGAGAAAAGAGGGGTGGTACTCTATTCCGAAAAGGCAAAATCCCCAAGTTGTTCAGAAATCTTCCTGAGGCAGTATCCAGGAGAGGAAAAGGCGGGAAAGAAAGAGAACTCGTCTGCTAGATAGTTTGGAGGTCATTAAGGGTGTAAAAATGCTTACATCAAAAACAAATTCTGGAATTTTAACTACCTGATATAATAAAATTGATAAAAGCTTAATTGCCTGGAGGACAAGTATGAAGCGAAAAAAAGGTGGATATTATTTATCTTTTTTAGATCGTTGTCATGACCGGGATGCTCATTTCCAGCGAAAAAGAGGAATCTTCCCTCTTTCTAGCGACGGAGGATTTATTATTACCCCTGTGATTGAAAAAATCTAAATCGAGTCTTTCCGGGCAATCCCAAGGGAAGTTTATCCGGACGAATAGCTTATGTTTTAACTAAGGATTTAGATTTAGCTGAGTTTCTGGGATTTAGTCATGAGGTTGAAAGGCTTCATTTTTGATCTGGATGGGACGATTGTCGAAACGGATTATGATTGGTCCCGGATTAAGAATGAAATTGGGACGGGTGGCCAGCCCATTCTGAACTACATAAATCAACTTTCTCCGGTCGAAAGGCAACAAAAATATCAGCTGCTGGAGCAATACGAAAAAAAAGCCACTGACCAGGCACGCTTGAAAAAGGGAATAAAGTCATTTCTAGAGTTTCTTCGCCAGAAAAAAGTAAAAATTGCTCTGGTGACCAATAATTCCTGGGCCAATACTGAAATTATATTGAGAAAATTTAACCTGAGCTTTGACCGAGTTTTGACCCGGGAAAGTGGTTTATGGAAGCCATCCGGTCTGCCTATTAAATCAATTATTGATTATTTTCAGCTGAAAAGTCAGGAATGTGCCGTTGTCGGGGATTCTTTATTTGACGTTCAAGCTGCTAGAGAAGCGGGGGTGAACCATATTTTTATCCTCACTGAAGAAGCTGGCCGCTTTTCGGGATATCCGGTGAAAGTCTTTCCCTCGATTCCAGCTTTGCAGGATTTTGTGCGGAGAGAGTATTTTCAGCCATCCTGACTCGACTCTGGTCTGTGGAGAGAACCGGAGAGAGTCAGTGAATTTAAGAAGAGCTTTTCTGGAGTTGGGCACACCTGATCCCCCGGGGATTGAAACATTGATTGCAGGAGATACAGGCAGATTTATGGGCCATTCCCAGGCGGAATTTTTTCACTAGATCTGGCTCCCTTATAAACGGTCGGGAGAGAGAAACCAGATCAACCTGGCCTGAAGAGACTAGTTTAGCCAGGCGGCGCAGCGTTCTGAGTCCGCCCAAGCCGAAAACAGGGGAGGAAATAACCTTTTTGACTTCTGCGGCATAAGGTACAAAATAGCCTTCCTCCTCTTCGGCCCGCTCTCCTTTCCAGACAGAACCCTGGCCGGCTTCAGCCAGGCCGCCGCTTATTTCAAAGCCAACTACACCCTCGGCCTCCAGAATTTTCACTGCTTTCAGGCAGTCTGATAACTGAAGCCCATGAAGGATAAAATCAGTCGCATTAATTTTAACAATAATAGGGAATTCATCCCCAAGAAGTTTTTTGATTCCCCGTACTATTTCCTGAATAATCCTTAGTCGATTTTCCAGAGACCCTCCCCATTTGTCCTGACGGCGGTTGGTGTAGGGAGAAAGGAAACTGCTGAGTAAATAACCGTGAGCTAGATGAAGCTGAATTCCGTCAAAGCCCGCTTCTCTGGCGCGGCGGGCTCCCTGAACAAAGTCCTCAATCGTCTGCTTAATTTCTTCTTCTGTCATCGCCCGGGGCATAACTTTGAAAGTTGGTTCATAGACCGGAGAAGGAGCTACAGGTTGGCCACCACAGATTTTTTCCTTGGTTTGCCGGCCAGCATGGGCTAATTGGAGAAAAATTCGGGTGGGATATTGGTGAACAATAGAGGCCAGTTTATTTAATCCCGGAATGAGGTCGTCTTTCCAGGCTCCTATCTGGCGAGGGCTAGCCTGCCCGCGGGGATGGACATAGGCATGCCCGGTGATGATTAGACCAACTTCTCCGGCCGCGAGTTGTTGATAAAGCTGGAGCTGCCGGGGAGTAATTTCTCCTCCGTCTCCGGCCAGAAAATCATGAGTGGCGGAGCGGACAAACCGGTTGGGAAGTTGGACCGAGCCAAGATTGATCGAGGAAAAAAGGATGTCTTTCATAAGCTCTAAATATTAACAAAAATAACCAGATGAATCCAGAGGACAGTCAAATTGACTTGTCAGGGTTATTCTGTTATAAAATTAATACTCGGGCCTATAGCTCAGCGGTAGAGCCACCGGCTCATAACCGGCAGGTCCCAGGTTCGAATCCTGGTAGGCCCATTTTAAGAATGAGGAAAGAATGTGGGTATCGAGTTCGAGAATCTAATCCGGCTTCAGCAGATCGATGATGAATTAAGAGAACTGTCTTCTTTTCTCGAAAATTTGCCTGCCCAGGAAAAGGATATAGATAAAAAAATTAAAACTGCCACTCGGCAGGTGGATAAAGCCCGGGAAAAACTTTCGCTTAATCAGAAAAGGCGGCGTGAACTGGAAGGTGAAACCCAGGATTTAAGAGAAAAAATAAAAAAATATAAGCATCAACTCAATGAGGTTAAAACCAACCTCGAGTACCGTTCTTTACTTAAAGAGATTGAAGAGACCCAGCAACGGATTGATAGGCTTGAAGAAGATATTATTGCCAAGTTGTTAGAGGCAGATGAAATCGAAGAGGAGATAAAACAGGTCTCAGCTGAGGTTAACCAGGTCAAGGAAAAAGCCGAAAAAGAGAAACAAGAGTTACGACAGCAAAAACAGATTGCTGAAGAGAAGAGAAACCAGCTCCTGGAGGAAAAAAATCAGCTAACTCCTCAGATTCCGCCAGAACAGCTGGCCCTTTATCATAAAATTGCCGCCAAACGCCAGGGAATTGCTCTTTCTCCGGTTCATGATGAGTTCTGTTCTCTCTGTCACATGAGAATTCGCCCCCAGGTGATAAACGAACTTAAGGCTGGCCAAACAATCATTCTCTGCGAAAATTGCGGTCGTATACTTTATTGGGAAGAAGCTACTGAGGAAGAGGCTGATTCCGCCAAACAGGCGGTTAAATCTTAGACGGATTTCTCAGTCTTTAATCTTCCCGGTAAAGGGCATCTATCAAATCTTTATATTTTTCTTCGATAATCCTTCTTCTTACTTTTAGAGTGGGAGTAATTTCTCCTTTTTCCAGCTCGAACTCTCTTTCCAGAAGCACTATTTTCTTGATCTTTTCATAAGAGGCGAGAGAGGGAGTTGCTCGGTCGATTTCAGCCAGGACGAAACGTTTGATTTCTTCGTTATTGACCAAATCTTTTCTTGATTGAAAAGGAATGTTATTGAACCGGGCGTATTCTTCTAATTTCTCAAATTCAGGGACCACCAGAGCTGAGACAAATTTTCGTTTGTCGCCGATGACGACAACGTTGGAGATGTAAGGATTGGTTTTGATCATGTTTTCAATGGGCTGAGGAGCCACATTTTTTCCTCCCGCTGTAACAATGAGATCTTTTTTGCGGTCGGTGATCACGAGATAGCCTTCTTCATCTAGAAAGCCAATGTCCCCGGTATGGAACCACCCATCGGCAAAAGCCTCTTGAGTTTCCGCTTCCATTTTGTAATAGCCCTTCATCACATTGGGGCCTCGAACAAGGATCTCCCCGTCTTCGGCAATTTTGACTTCCACGCCGGGAAGAGGTTTTCCAACGGTGCCGAATTTAATGGCGTCAAAAGTGTTTACGGAGACTACAGGAGAAGTTTCAGTTAAACCATACCCCTCAAGGATAACCAAGCCGATGGCATAAAAAAATTCAGCAATGTCAGGGGAGAGGGGAGCGCCGCCTGAAACAAAGAAACGGACTCGTCCGCCGGTTCGTTCGAGTATTTTGGAAAAAACGAGTTTGTGAGCCAGGTTGTGTCTCATCCGCAAACCGCGCGGGAGGGGTTTTTTAGCCAGCCGATATTGAGCGGCTTTGCGGCCAATCTTTAACGCCCAGAAGAAAATTTTTCTTTTCAGGGGTGAGCTTTCGAGGACATTATCCATCACCCTGGCGTAAATTTTTTCAAAAACCCGGGGTACACTAACCATGATGTGAGGCCGAATTTCCAGCAGGTTTTCAGCCACAGTTTCCACGCTTTCAGCAAAGGCGATAGAAGCACCTTTGTAAAGATAACAAAAGACCACCATTCTTTCGAGCACATGGGAAAGAGGCAGAAAGGAGAGGACAGTATCTTTTTCTGAAATCTGAAAGAGGGGGGCACAGGTGGTCACATTGCTGACAAAATTGCGATGGGTTAGCATCACCCCCTTAGGTACACCTGTCGTCCCTGAGGTATAAATAATAGAGGCAATGTCTTCAGGTGTGATGGAGAGGGCTATTTCCTTGAATAGGTTAGGGTTTTTTTCATCTGTTTTTTTTCCAAGTTCAAGCACATCGTTAAAAGTCAGGATGTCAGAGCCACGAAGGTCGAAAAAGACAATATATTTGGTAATTTTTTTCAGCTTGTCCTTAATCGCCACTATTTTTCCCCAGAGCTCAGGTGAGGAACAGACGAGGAGTTTGGCGTCGGAGTTGTCTACGATATAAAGAATTTGTTCTGGGGTTAGGGAAGTGTAAATGGGGACAGTAATCCCTCCTTGACTCATAGTTGCCAGGTCAACCATGACCCATTTGGGGCCATTTTCCGCCAGCAGGATTAATTTATCCTCCCGGCTGAGGCCAAGCTCCTTTAAACCCAAAGAAAAATAGCGGATAGTCTCAAAGACTTGTTGGGTGGAGATAGGATGATATTTTCCTTCGGCTTTATAAAGCAATAGGTCTTCCTTGGGAAAGGAGTGAACAGTATTTAAGAGAAGCTGGGGAAGTGTCTCAACCATATAACCCTCCGTCATAAGGTTTGCCTAATTGTATTGATAATTAGGAGCGAAAGTCAAGAATCTTCTGCCAGAAGTAGGTATCTTTGGTTCATTTGGGCGCTGGCCTTCAGGTTTGGAAGGAGACGAGTTGATATTTTCTCTGTTTCTTCAGAGGACTTTTTCTGCTTTTGGAAAGTTGTTAAAGAAATAAACTACCACCAGAGTGGTTGGGGGATTCGGACTGCCGATAGGAAGAGATTAATCTTCTCTGACTTTAGCCAGGGAAACAACTTTGTCCCCGTCTTCCAGCTGAATAATTCGCACTCCCATGGTGGCCCGGCTTAAAGCACGGAGATTGGCTGTCTTGATGCGGATAACTTTTCCCTGTTCTGTGACCAGAATGAGATCTTCATTGTCCACACCCACAACCCCCACTGCCGGTCCATTTTTCTTGGAAATCTTGAGATTGATCACGCCTTTTCCTCCCCGGCGGTGACAGGGATAATTTTCAATGGGGGTTTTCTTACCGTATCCCTTTTCGGCAATGGTAAAGATATGTTTTTCTTCTGGGCCGACAATAACCATACCAATTATCTGATCTTTTTTGCCCAGGGTGATGGCCTTAACGCCGGCTGCGGTTCGACCCATAGGGCGAACTTCTTTCTCGTGGAAACGAATGGCTTTCCCCTGACGGGTGGCAATGAGAATGTCCTTTTGGCCATCGGTGAGTTGGGCCTCTAGCACTTCACTTCCCCGGGGGAGAGTAATAGCGATAATCCCTCCGCGGCGGATATTACGGAAATCATAAAGGCAGGTCTTTTTGATTAAGCCCGCCGAAGTGAGCATGACGACGTATTTATCCTGCGAGAATTCTTTGACCCCGATAACTGAACTTACCTTTTCATCCTGTTCCAGGGGAACCAGGTTTACAATTGATTTTCCTCGACCAGAGACACCGACATCGGGAATATCCAGCGCCTTTAACCAGTATAATTTCCCCTTATTGGTGATAATTAATAGATAACTGTGGGTTGAACAGATAAAAACGTTTTCGACGACATCTTCCGGCTTCATACTGATACCCCGGCGTCCTTTACCCCCCCGCAGCTGGAATTGGTAATAGCTCAGGGAAGTTCTTTTCATATAACCCGAGGCGGTATAGGTGACGACAACTTCTTCTTCCTTGATCAGATCTTCGGGTTTTAAGTCGGTTATTTCTTCGGTAATGATTTCAGTTCTTCTGTCGTCGGTGTATTCTTCTTTTATCTTCTTCAGTTCCTCAACGATGATCTCGAGGATCATTTTTTCACTGCCCAGAATTTTTTTGAGATGGGCGATTAGTTTCTTCAGTTCAGCGTATTCATCTTTGATTTTATTTCTTTCCAGGCGGGTTAACCGTTGGAGTTGCATTTCCAGGATGGCTTGAGCCTGGGTATGAGTTAAGTGAAAGCGGGTAATCAACCCATTTCGGGCTTGCTCAACGGTTCGCGAGGAGCGGATTAAAGCAATGATGGCATCAAGATGGTCCAGGGCAATGATTAACCCTTCCAGGATATGGGCTCTCAACTCGGCTTTTTTCAAATCGTGCCGGGTGCGGCGGCGGATGACATCCTGTCGGTGGGAAATAAAGTAACGGAGCATATCAATGAGGCTCATTACTTTGGGCTGACGGTCGACAATGGCCAAGAGAATAATGCCGAAAGATATTTGGAGGGCAGTGTATTTATACAAATTATTTAGAATTATTTCCGGTAATTCACCTTTCTTGACTTCGATGACCACCCGCATTCCTTCCCGGTCAGATTCGTCGCGAATGTCGGCGATGCCTTCAACCCGTTTCTGGTTGACCAGGTCAGCTATGTTTTCCAGGAGGCGGGCTTTATTCACCTGATAGGGAATTTCGGTAATGACTACTCTGTCGCGGTCATTTCCCCTTCCTCTCTCAATGGTTGCCCGGGCGCGGAGAATAATTGTTCCTTTACCGGTGCGATACGCCTGCCTCAGGCCATCCAGGCCAAAAATATAGCCTCCAGTGGGAAAATCAGGCCCGGGAATAAATTTCATTATCTCTTCCAGGGAAGCTTCCGGATGTTTAATAAGATGGATAGTGGCGTCGATGACTTCCCCTAGGTTGTGGGGCGGAATGTTGGTGGCCATACCGACGGCAATTCCTGAGGCGCCGTTAATTAAAAGATTGGGAATTTTGGCGGGTAGGACCTCGGGCATAGAGAGACTTTCATCGTAGTTGGGAACAAAGTTAACTGTATCTTTTTCGATATCGGCCAGGAGTTCATGGGCGATTTTGCTCATCCGGACTTCAGTGTAACGCATGGCCGCGGGCGGATCGCCATCGACTGAGCCGAAATTTCCTTGGCCATCAACCAGGGGATAACGCATAGTGAAATCCTGGGCCATCCTCACTAAGGCATCATAGACAGCTGCTTCACCATGGGGATGATATTTACCGATAACGTCGCCGACGATGCGGGCCGATTTCTTATAGGGTTTATTCCAGGCATTACCGGCTTCGTACATAGCGTAGAGCGTGCGGCGGTGTACCGGTTTTAAACCATCTTTAATATCGGGAATTGCCCGGCCGATGATGACGCTCATGGCGTAATCGAGATAGGAACGCTTCATTTCTTCTTCTAAGCTGACTTCAATTGTTCGGGTTGTCGAGTCCATTCTTTTCTCCTTTATTAGTCAAGAGCGTTTTTATTAAGAAGAAAATCAGATGTCCAGATTTTGAGCCTCCAGAGCGTTTTGTTCAATAAATGCCCGGCGCGATTCGACTTCTCCGCCCATTAAAATGGTGAAAACCTTATCTGCTTCCACCGCATCCTGAATGGAGACCCGGCGGAGATAACGGGTTTCCGGATTCATGGTTGTTTCCCATAGTTGCTGGGGGGTCATTTCTCCCAGACCTTTATAGCGCTGGATGGTGATGCCTTTTTTAGCCCGCTCAAAGAGAAACTCCAGGAGTTTAGCTTCATTTTCAATGCAGGTGGTCTTGCCGTTGCTGATGACCTGGAAAGGTGGCTGCATCCCCTGGAGATCATGGTGGAGCTTTAAGAGGTTCTTATATTCCACCGAGGTTAATAAATCCTGATTAATCCTAGTGATAACTTTTATCCCATTGACCTGAAAAGTAATCGATAATTCATAGAGATCATACTCTTCGTCTTTACTCAAGACCGAGATTATACCTTTCTCATTGAGAAGTTCCTGGAGATGTTGAACTTTTCTCTTGTTTTTGAGGCTGTCCGCTCCCTGAAAATCATTCTCAAGAAGAAGGTTGATAAGAAAATAAGGATAGTTTTTTTGCTCAAGGAAGCGGATATAATTCTTTTTGGCCAGAATCCGGCGGATATATTTCCGTAAGGCTTCTCCCTTGATAGGGTCTTTTTTCCGGTGGAAGCGAAGCTGGAATTCTTCTGAGATGCGGCGGAGCATATACTCTTCGAATTCTTTTTCATCCCGGAGATATTGGAACGATTTCCCCCGGGAGACTTTATAAAGAGGTGGTTGGGCAATAAAGATAAAGCCCTTCTCAATTAATTGCGGCATCTGACGGTAGAAGAAGGTCAACAGGAGAGTCCGAATATGGGAACCGTCAACATCAGCGTCAGTCATAATAATAATCTTATGGTACCGAAGTTTCTCCAGATTAAAATCAGCCTGGGCCACTCCAGCCCCAAGGGCGGAAATAATCAAGCCGATTTCCTGACTTTTCAGGATTTTGTCAAATCTGGCTTTTTCCACATTGAGAATTTTTCCTTTGAGAGGCAGGATGGCCTGAAAGCGACGGTCTCTTCCCTGTTTGGCTGAGCCGCCGGCCGAATCGCCTTCGACCAGGAATATTTCACTTCGGGCTGGATCTCTTTCCTGACAATCTGCTAGTTTGCCCGGGAGAGAAGTTGACTCCAGGATACCTTTCCGCCGGGCGAGTTCCCGTGCTTTTCTGGCTGCTTCTCGGGCCCGGGCGGCATCGAGAATTTTCGAGACAATTTTTCTGGCTATAGTCGGATTTTCTTCAAAATAAGTGGAGAGTTGTTCGTTGACAATTGATTCCACCAGGCCCTTGACGTCGGAATTGCCCAGCTTGGTTTTCGTCTGGCCTTCAAATTGGGGATTTTTTATCTTTAAGCTGAGGACGGCACACAGACCTTCCCGACAATCATCGCCGGTGACATTCTGCTTGAGGTCTTTAACCAGATTGTTGGTGTTAGCATAGTTATTGATGGACCGGGTCAAGGCGGCTTTAAAACCGCTTAAGTGGGTTCCACCCTCGATAGTATTGATATTATTGACGAAAGTGAAGATAGTTTCGGAGTATCCGGTGTTATACTGGAGGGCCAATTCAATAATAGTATCGTCCCGCTGGCACTCAAAATATATGGGTTTAGGGTTAATAACATTCTTATTCTGATTGAGGTACTGAACGAATTCTTTAATTCCCCCCTTGTAATGAAATTCGTTTCGTTTGCCGGTTCTTTCATCTTCCAGGGTAATCCTGAGCCCTTTATTAAGAAACGACAGCTCGCGTAATCGCTGGCTGAGAATCTCGAAGTTAAATTCCACTTCTTCAAAGATTTCAGGGTCAGGACGAAAGGTGATTTTAGTGCCGGTTTTCTTGGTTTTGCCGACTTTTTTAAATGGGGCGACCGGTTTACCCCGTTCATAGCTCTGGGTGAAAATGCCGCCGTCGCGTTTTATCTCCAGGTCGAGTCGCTCAGAAAGAGCATTAACCACCGAAACACCTACTCCATGAAGTCCTCCGGAAATCTGGTAGGTTTTATTATCGAATTTTCCCCCGGCATGAAGAGTAGTCATGACGATTTCAGCCGCAGGTTTTTTCTCTTTTTTGTGGATATCCACCGGAATCCCCCGGCCGTTATCAATAACGGTGACACTGTTATCGACGTGGATAATGACATCAATTTGGTCGCAAAATCCAGCTAAAGCCTCATCGATACTGTTATCCACCACTTCATAAACTAGATGATGAAGACCTTCGGGACCGGTACTGCCGATATACATTGCAGGCCGCTTCCGGACGGCTTCCAGACCTTTAAGAACTTTGATACTTTCAGCTGTATAAGTTGGGTCATTTTTTGGGGATTTATTTTGGCGCTTTTTGCTCATTTTTACTCTCAAAAAAGGGGATTTTTGCCGGAATGGCGAAGGTTGAAGGTTGACCTTTAAAAAGCATGCTTTATTATACCCCAGAAAAAACAAAAAGTAAAGCTTTTTTTCTTTATTTTTCAATAAAATACGGTTTTCATTGTCCAATTAATTTTTAAGGTTAATAGGAGAAAAAAGATAAACTGAAGGGGAAATAAGGCTTTGAAAAATGATATAATATTTGAATATAATAAAATTAATATAAACAATACAGGTGAATTTTGTTGTCTATTGATAAATTCGGTCATTTATAAGTTTAAAATAATATATCATTGTTAAATTTTGTCACCTGTAATTTTTTCTGGCAAAGTGAGTCATTTTTACTTGTCTTCTTTATTCCCGGCAGGCAGCTGGATAAACAACTGGAGTTGATGCTGCCAAGGAAAACTTCCCGGGGAAGGGAGCCCCTGCTTGGGTTGTTCTTTTGAAATGGCGGTAAAGTTGGTTTATAATTCTCATCGCCAGAGTGGAAAGGAGAGAAGAACTATGCCGGCTAATCTGCCACCTCAGTACTTTGAAACTGAAAAGAAGTTAAAAACCGCCAAAACCCCCCAAGAAAAAATAACCATTCTAGAAGAACTCCTGGCTATTGTCCCCAAGCATAAAGGCACCGAAAAATTACAGGCCCTGCTGAAGAGTAAAATTGCCAAACTCAAGTCTCAGGCTCAGAAAAAACCGGTTGTGGCCAAACGAGGGCCGATTTTCATGGTGGAAAAGGCAGGCGCCGGTCAGGTGGTGCTGGTTGGAGGGCCGAATGTAGGTAAATCTAGTTTATTGGCCGCACTGACCAATGCCCGTCCGGAGGTAGCTGATTATCCCTTTACCACCCGAGTTCCCCAACCGGGAATGATGCCCTACCAAAATATACAGATCCAGTTGGTGGATATTCCTCCCATAACGGAGGAATTTTTTGAATTCTGGCAGGCGGAGTTGATTAAAAATGCGGATGGAGTACTTCTTTTACTGGATCCCACCAGCCCGGATCCGGTCGGAGATTATCTGATTATCCTGGCTAAATTAGAAGAGAGAAAGATAGAGTTAGTGGGGGAAGAGGCTGAAATCCCGCCGGAGAAGTTTCTTTTCCAGAAAAAGACATTGGTGGCCATAAATAAAATGGATTTAGTGACCAAAGAAGATAATATAAGCTCTTTGCAAGAGGCTTTAATCCCCACCTTTGAACCTTTAATTCTCTCCGTGGCCAAAGGAGAAGGACTGGAGAAACTGAAGGAGAGGATATTTAGCTTTTTAAAAATATTAAGGGTTTACAGTAAAATTCCCGGCAAGAAGCCCGATTTTGAAGAACCCTTTATTTTCCGCCAGGGAAGTACAGTTATGGATATGGCCCGGGCAATTCATAAGGATTTCGCCCAAAGATTACGTTATGCTCGCTTGTGGAAGAGAGATGATTTACACCTCCAGGGAGTCCGGGTGAACCGGGAATATATTCTGCAAGATGAAGACATCATTGAACTCCATATGTGAATTTGACCAGCCGCCTTTTACCGCCTTCTCTCTTTTCCTTTCAGTTGGAAACAAAGGGATATGGAGATTAATAACCATCGATTGCTCAAATTGGCGATAATTCCTTGAAAGAAACGCCTCAACAGGTGAGGCGTGGGGGTGAATGGGCAGGAAGAGGAGTTAATAAAAGATATAAGTAAAGGAATAGTTTTCTAAATTATTGACAGCAGAAAGAGGCTTTGTGGCTACAAAGGGTTTAAATTCAGCAAAACCATATTTGCCAAAATCCACCGAAATTGAATAGCAGTCCTCTTTTTGGATAATATCCTGGACGATTTTCTGAGCAATAGCCTTAAGCTGAGATTGGGTGAGGCCTTCGGGAACGTCAACCTGCAGGTAAATATTATGAATGCCTTCATAATCAATATTACTGCGCTGGGTGATATTGAAAGGGATGGATGAGGCTAAAGAGATTAGTGAAAAGAGATTCTGGTGTAATTTTTTATCGCTCTCTTTTTTCTTTGGTGATAAAGGAGAAAGAGTAAGAAAGATGAAAAAAGAGAAAGAAAGGATGAATATCCAGAATAGAGGTTTGGAAACAGATAGAGCTGAACTGGGTGCGCCCCCCTCTTGCCTCTTGGACGTGGACACCACCTTTTCGTTCCTCTTCTTTTATTTAATCAATCCCCCTGGAAAATCAATACTAAAGACACATTTGTCGCATTTTGTCGCATTTTGTCGCATTTTGTCGCATAAAAGATGAGAGCTACTTTTTGAGTTTACCTTATTTTTCTTGTAAATATGAAATACTTTGAACTTCAATAGATTTCATCCCACTTTCGGAAACCTGAGGTTGAAGAAACCGGGCACATCTTATTTATGAACCCGTTTTTTCCCGATAGGAAAAGAAGTTCTTTTTCTCCATTATGCGGATGGCCCTCCTGGAAAGAAGAAGGCTGAGGTTGAGGCTTTAAAAATTGACTTTTTCTGTCTATAATAACAACGGCCAATCGGGGCGTAGCGCAGCCTGGTCAGCGCACAGCGTTCGGGACGCTGGGGTCATGGGTTCGAATCCCATCGCCCCGATTTTTATTTTTTCCTTCCTTTTAAAGTCGATATTCAGTGTAAATAGTTATAGCCCGTGGTTACCTGTGATCAATAAAGACCCAGCCAGGATCGGCTAGAATGGTGACGGGTTCCCTGAGTTAATAGGCAACTAAGGCCGAAAGGTCAGGAGCAGGGAACAAATCACCTCCATGGCCAGTAAAAGAGGCGATAGCCAGACTATTTTTTGGGAAAAAAGAAGAATCTTTGTCTTTTGGCAGCTATCAGTTTCATTCCGCTGAAAGGTTCACCAATTCATATTGCCGGTAACCCAGACCAATCGTTTCTCCATGCTCCAGCTGGATTTCCCAGTTTATTTTGGTTAATTTCCGGATGATATCTTCTCCGGCCTGCTGATTCACCAGGTCGACTGCCGCCTGATCAATGGCCACGGGGTCGTGGCTGCTCAATATCCCAATATCTTCGACAATATAGTTTTTTTCTTTGGATATGCAGTCACAATCTTTGGTTATTTTTACCAGATAATTCAGGTAGATCGCCTGGAGATGAAGACCTTTATGAATGGCCCAGGCATATTCGGCCATTTTCCGTTGGACCAGTTCAGCACTTTCGCTCCAGCGGAGTTTTATAGCCCCAACCGGGCAAACAGCCAAACATTCTCCGCAGCCAAGGCAATGCTCATCCATGATCCGCACGTGGTTTTCTTCAGCAATAATCGCCCCGGTCGGGCAGAAGGTCAGACAAAGGAGACAATTCCGGCAGGCTTTGGCTTTTACCCAAGGGTGAACGTTGGAATGTTGTTCCAGTTTACCCACCCGGGAGGCACATCCCATGCCTAAATTTTTGATTGTTCCACCGAATCCCGTGAGGATATGACCGGTGAAATGACTGAAGCAGAGAAGATAGTCGATAGTGGCCAGCAGGCTGGCAATTTTGGCTTTCTGAATATGAGGGAGATGGAGGTCAACTTCGTATTTATCGCGGCCTACCAGGCCATCGGCAATGATTACCGGGATTTTAGTTTCTTCCAGGGTGAAGCCGTGTTGCGCGGCTAAAAGGAGATGTTCGGCTGAATTGGAGCGGGGTCCGGTGTAAAGAGTATTGGTGTCCGTCCAAAAAAGCCGGTTGGTTCGGGTGAGGAGAAGGTTAATCAGAGTTTTAATCCAGGTAGGAGGGATAAAGCCGTGATTGCCCTGCTCCCCGAAATGAATTTTAAGAGCCACATAGGAGGAAGAATCAAGAGAAGTTATATCCAGGAGAGGTTCGGTCACCCGCAATGTTTTTTGGGCCAGAACTTCGTCACTCTCTTGGTAATGGGCGGGAAGGAAATAAACTTTGCTTTTCATCCTGCGCTCGGGAAGAAAATTCAGTGAATTTTTTCCGAAAAAATTTGTTCAGCCCGTTTGATAGCTCGGCCTTTTTCTAATTTATGACCCAGAGCTTCCAGGGTTTTTTCCACTGCCTGAAGGGCAAAAATCACTTGAGAAGGAGAGAGATTACCCATGTGGCCCATCCGAAAAACTTTGCCCATCAATTCACCCAGACCGCCAGCGACAATAACTCCATTTTGAGCCAGGAGCTGGCGGAAGTCTTTATCTTTAATTCCCGGAGGGTAAAGGACCACGGACAGGGTATCGGCCAGGAAGGTTTCCTGGGTGAAGAGAGATAATCCCATGTCAGCTAGAGCTGCCCGGATAGCCCGGGCGGTTTGAGCGTGGCGGCGGAATCGCTGGTTCAGCCCTTCTTCCATAACCAGCCGTAGACCTTCATTAAAGGCTCTGATTTCATTCACACAGGGTGTAGAAAAATATTTAGAAGGGTCTTTCATGACAGGTAGCCAGCGCAGAATGTCTGAGTAATAGGCTGGAATTTTAGTCATATTTTTCCGTTTGATCATGGCCCGGGGGGAAAAAACAAGGATAGCCAACCCCGGGGGAACACCAAAACATTTTTGAGCTGCTGTCAGCAGAACGTCGATGCCCCAGTCATCCATCCGTTCTTCTATTCCTCCTGTGGCGCAGACGCCATCAACTATGAATAGAACGCCGTATTCTTTACAAATTTCAGCATAACTACGAATAGGGGCACAAGCTCCGGTGGCCGTGTCGACATGGGTAGAGACGACCACCGCATAATTGTTCTCAGCCAGTTTGTTTTCCACTTCATCAGGGGTGACCGCCCGACCTGGCTCACTCTGAATTATGTCCCCCTGGAGGTTAAAACTGGCCAGGATGTCTCTCATCCTCTGGCCGAAATAACCCTGAGAGAGGACCAGTACATGATCCTCTGGAGCGACAGTATTTAGAAGGGCAATTTCCATGGCTAGAGTACCGGCGCCGGCAATAATAAAGGGCTGCCCTTCAGAAGTGAAAACTGCTTTTTTCAGATTGTTCAAGGCCTCTTTGAACTCGGCCACAAATTCCGGACTGACATGGGAGACGGTGGGTAAAGACAGGGAATGGATAATCCGGGGATGGACGGGGGTCGGCCCGGGAATTAAGAGTAATTTTTCTCTTTGCATCAACTTCTCTCCACTTTGATTTAAGGGTATATTGTCGATAATCCTTTTTTATAAATCAAGGTTTTTTTCTACCTCCAGGTAACCATGGAATAGAATATTATTCCTATAAAAATAGAAGGAGATAAATTATAAATAATAAAGATTAGTGTCAACTGAAATAAGCTAGTCTCAATAGTTATCCAGAAAGGAGCGCAGTTTTTTGCTTCGACTGGGGTGCTTGAGTTTCCGCAGAGCTTTTGCTTCTATCTGGCGGATTCTTTCTCGGGTTACTTTAAACTGTTGGCCGACTTCTTCCAGGGTGTGCTCATTACCGTCCCCCAGACCGAACCTCATTTTCAGGACTTTGGCTTCTCTTTCGGTTAAGGTCTTTAGAGCTTCTTCAATTTGTTCCCGGAGATTGCTGTGGATGACTGCATCAGGAGGAGAAGGGATGCCCTTGTCCTCAATAAAATCTCCTAGATGGCTATCCTCTTCTTCCCCGATTGGCGTTTCCAGAGAAATGGGTTCCTGAGCAATCTTGATTATCTTTCTGACCTTACTGACAGGCATATCCATTTTTTTGGCAATTTCTTCGCAAGTGGGCTCGCGGCCAATTTCCTGAACCAGAGCCCGCGAGACACGGACGAGTTTATTAATGGTTTCAATCATATGGACTGGAATGCGGATGGTTCGGGCCTGGTCAGCGATAGCTCGAGTAATAGCTTGACGAATCCACCAGGTGGCGTAAGTCGAAAATTTATAACCCCGGCGATATTCAAACTTTTCCACTGCCTTCATTAAACCCATATTCCCTTCCTGGATAAGGTCGAGGAATTGAAGGCCGCGATTACTGTATTTTTTGGCAATGGAGACCACCAGACGCAGGTTGGCGGCGACCAACTCTTTTTTAGCCTGGTCACTTATTTTTTTACCGGTGGTGATTGAACGGATAATTCGTCGGAGTCCATGAGAATCAAGGCCGATTTCTTCCTGAAATGATTTTAGGAGTTTATTAATTTCTTTTATTTTGGTCTCAATGGCTTTTTTTTCTTTGGAACTTTTGGTGGTGGTGAGGGAGGCTTTTAATTCATCCCGGGTTTCTTCGAGTTCATTAATCGCCCGGAGTTTTTCTCGGAGATTCTCGATAATTCTTTCCTGCTGGGTGGGTTTGATATTCATATTGCGGATGATCCGCGACATCTTAACGATTAATCGACCCCGGGTGATAGTATATTTTTTCTTCTGGGGAATTTTTTCCAGTTGACGACCCAGTTCTTTTATTTCGGCAATTTTGGCCAGGATATTGTTCTTATTCTCCTCCAGTTTTCCTTCAGACAAATCTTCTTCGGTGAATTCAAACATTTCCTGGAGGATGGCTGGATCTTCTTTTATTTTATCCTCGAGTGCCAGAATTTCATTGAGAATTACTTTGGTTTTGGATAAAGCTTTGATAACCTGCTTTTCGCCCCGCTCGATTTCTTTGGCAATGGCTATTTCTCCTTCCCGGGTCAGAAGGGAAATATTGCCCATTTCGCGAAGATAAAGTTTAACGGGGTCAGTGGTTCTTTCCAGGCCTTCGAGAGAAACTTCATCGGCTTTTCGCCGTTTGGGAATAACGGCTCGATGTTTATCCAGAATTTTTATGCCATAATCATCCATTGAGCTGAGGAAGTCATCAAAGTCTTCCTCCGAGTCAAATTCATCTTGGAGAGAGTCGAGTTCATCAATTAAGAGATAGCCACGACGTCTTCCTTTAGAGATAAGTTCAGCAATATCATCAATTTCGTTCTCATGAATTTTTTCGTCATCAGTCACTTTGTCACCTCTTTCCAAGATTTTATTTTATTATAGCATTGATTCCTGATTCAGCAGCTCTGATTGAAGCTTTTTTTTCTCCTGCAGCTCAACCAGTAAAGGAATAATGGCTTCTGTTTGGCCAGCTTTTTCCAGTTGTAAAATCTGAGTCTTAAGCTTTTTTATCTCTTTGGCCAGGGAAAATTTCCGCAGTGAAAGGAGACAATTAACAGCTTCAGCTGAGCTGCCCGGCGGGCAGGGCTCCAGCAGAATGGCCGAAAGAGCTGAGAAGATTTCAGTGGGTAGAGAAGATTTAATTTCGTGGTACTCGGGAGGTTTGTTCTCAGCTAATTTTTCCAGAATAAATTTAACCACTGGTTCGCTCTTCAAACCGCTGAAATAATCCAGGTTGATTTGCTCCAGAATTTCTTCCGCTACTTCGGGATTGGTGAATATTATCTGCAGAAAGCGTTTTTCAGCCGTTAGGAAGATTTGTTTCCTGGCTTGGGGGGTGGCGGTTGCTTCTCTTTTGAAAAGGGAGCGGAACAATGTTTCCTCGAGGTTCAAGAATTCACTGGCTTTTTTGATGTATTCGCTGCGAATAAGAGGGTCAGGAATGCGGGCTATTTCAGCTGCAATTTCCCGGGCCAGAGCAGCCTTTTCCTCGGGCAGATCAAGGTTACGACCACGGGCCATATATCTCACCAGAAATTTGAAGCCAAATTCTTTTTGTTGATAAATTTTTTTAAATTGTTCGCGGCCATAGCGGTGGATGTAGGTATCGGGGTCAGCCTCTTCAGGCAGCAGAATAACGCCCACCCGTAATCCCTGGGCCAGACCCAGTGAGACAGCCCGCAGAGCTGCTTTCTGGCCAGCTGCATCACCGTCATAGCAGACGGTCAATTGAGGAGCAAAACGATGAGCCAGACTGGTTTGAGCCGGAGTCAGGCTTGTTCCTAGAGATGCGACCACATTTTTAAAACCAGCCTGATAGAGAGCTAAAAAGTCGGTATAGCCTTCAACGAGAATAATCTCACGGGCTTCTCGGATGGCTTCTTTGTTGAAGTTTAAACCATAGAGCCATTGTCCCTTGGTATAGATAGGGGTATCCGGAGAATTAAGATATTTAGGAGATTCATCGAAAATAGTCCGACCACCAAAACCGAGAACCTGGCCGGTTAAATTGAATATAGGGAATATTATGCGACCGCGAAAGCGATCGTAATACCTGTTCTCTGGGGTCTTTTTAAGAACCAGGCCGGCTTTTTCCAGAAGATTTTCCGGGACTTTTTTCTGGCGAAAAAAAGAGATTAACCTGTCCCAGGAATGGAGAGCATAGCCGAGTTTGAAATAATCAATTGTTTCTCTGGTCAGGCCTCTTTTCTTCAGGTAGGCCAGCGCTTTCTGGCCTTCAGGGGTTGAGTAGAGATTTTTGCGGAAATACCCCAGGGCCAACTCATTAATTCGGTAGAGTTTTTCTTCCAGTTTCTGCCGTTGGGGAGATGATGATTTTCTGGGGGGAAGAGGAATGTTGTATCTCTGGGCCAAGAAACGCACGGCCTCTGGGAAGCTGAGTTGTTCTTTCTCCATAACTAGGGTAAATACGTCTCCACCTCGGCCGCAACCAAAGCAGTGATATAACTGTTTCTCTTCATCGACATTAAAAGAAGGATCCTTCTCTGAGTGAAAAGGGCAGAGACCAACGTATTTACTACCTCTTTTTTTTAAGGTGGTGTAGAGAGAAGCAACTTCAACTATACTGACGGTCTGTTTGATTTTATCGACGATTTCCATGAAATTTCAGGAATTATTGACAGTATTAACTCATAAAATATAGGGAGAGGAGAGCTGCTTGTCAAGCTGGGTTCAGGGTTTTTGGTTCAATCGAGATGATTTATCAGACTGGCTAAATACCCGGCGCCGAAGCCATTATCGATGTTCACCACCGCCACTCCACCTGGACAGGAATTCAGCATAGCCAGCAGGGCAGCCAGCCCCTTGAAGCTGGCTCCATAGCCGATACTGGTGGGACAGGCAATAACCGGAGCTTTAACCAGGCCGGCAATGACACTGGGGAGGGCGCCTTCCATCCCGGCCACAGTAATAACCACGCGGGCTGCCTGGATTTTGGTATATTCCCCAAGAAGACGATGGAGACCAGCGACACCAACGTCATATATTTTGATCACCTCATTACCCAGTAATTCACAGGTCACCGCCGCTTCCTCGGCTACGGGAATGTCGGAGGTCCCCGCCGTGACGAGAGCGATAAGCCCTTTGCCAGGAAGAGGAGCAGTTACCCGAAGATAAGCTGCTTTAGCCAGAGAATTATATTGCAGACCGTCAATTTCTTTGGCTATTTCACTAAAAATAGATGGTTCGATGCGAGTAATAAGGAGATTGGTCTGTTTGGCCACGATTTCCCGGGCTATCTTTTTTATCTGACCAACTGTTTTTCCCGGACCATAGATAACCTCAGGTAGTCCTTTTCTCAGTTCACGATGATGGTCAATTTTGGCGAAAGAAAGGTCTTGGTAGGGGTAATCCTGGAGGAGTTGAAGGGCTTCTTCGAGATTGATTTCGCCCTGCTGAAATTTGATCAGGATATCTTTAATCATTGATTTCATGGCCACCCCAATATAGCAAATGGAAATATATTTGACAATCAGCGGTAGGTTTAGCTTATACTTACAAACAGGCCGGAAAAAATGTTTACTTTAAGTAGAGAGGTCGTTTTTAGCGGCCGCGGGGTCCATACGGGGCGCGAGACCCGAGTTCGACTTCTTCCTTCGACCTCTGGTCAGATTTACCTAAGACCAGATGACTCACCGGGAGCACCGGTACTATTGAGCGAATGTGAGATTATAGCCTGGGGAGGGACGGTCTTGAAGGCCGCTGGGTTTAGCCTCCGGACGGTAGAGCATCTGTTAGCCAGTTTAATGGGCTTACAAATTTTTAGCCTGGAAATTGTCTGGGAAGGAGAAGAAGTTCCTATTCTGGATGGCAGTGCCCGGCCTTTTGTCGAGCAGTTGAGGAGAGCTAGGAAGTCTCTCGTCCGCGAGAACAAAGTCCTGAGAATAACAACTCCCCTGGAAATTAAAGAAAATAACGCCTGGGTAAAGGCTGAGCCGGCTGATAACTGGGAAATAAATTATGAAATTGATTTTAATCATCCGCTTATTGGCCGGCAAAAGTTAATGCTGGAAATTAATGAGGAGACGTTTATTAAAGAAATTGCCCCAGCCCGGACTTTTGGCTTTCTCTGGGATGTGGAGAGTCTAAGAAAGAAGGGAATGGCCTACGGCTCATCCCTGGAGAATACGGTAGTTCTTGATGAAAAAGAAATCGTTAATCCACCTCTTCGGTTTCCCGATGAATTTGTCCGTCATAAGATTCTGGATTTTATAGGTGACTTAGCCCTTCTCGGGGGCCGCTTAAAGGGGCGTTTTTCGGCTTATCGGGCCGGTCATCAGCTTCATCAGCAGCTCGTCCGATTTGTTAGAGAAAATAAAAACTACTGGATTTTTGAAGAAAATTTTGCTTAAAATTTAGTCTTAAATTGGGCTTAAAAGGGGGTTGCTATAAAAAATTTAAAATATAACGCTGCTCAACTCATTCTCCCAGAGTGGATAAACGGTGGACAGAGGGAAAAACATCAATTTGTCAGTCGGCCGGCAGGGAAAAGGCGCTCCGTCCCCTTGTCAAATAGTCAAAAGTCGGGTAGAATGTCACAATCTGAATTCTTGAAAAAAGGGAGATAAAAGTGGCCCAGAAAAATCTATCGAAAAAGGACAAATACGAAGAATCTTTGGTCGCTTTCCAAAAAGCAGTGCAAACTTACCGCAAGGGAGATTTTGCCCGGGCAGCTGAATTATTCCAAAAATTTGTCCATAAATATGACGAAGAAAAGGAATTTGTTGACCGGGCTCAGATCTATCTTAAAATTTGTGAAAATCGTCTTCATCCTCACCAGATAAAACTTAAGGATTTTGAAGATTACTATTATTACAGCGTCTATCTCATTAATCGGGGGGATTACAAACAGGCTTTGGAGTACCTGAAAAAGGCCAATCAGAAAAAACCAGACGAGGCTAAGATTTATTACTTAATGGCGGATGTTTATTGTTTGTTGGGTAACACTGACGAGTGTTTGAAAAATTTGAAGAAAGCCATTCAGCTGGATGATTTTTTCCGTATTCTGGCTCAAAATGAACGCGATTTTGAACCACTCTGGGAGGATAAGAAATTTAAACTTATTATCCGGATGGCATGAAACAGAGACCAGTTGCTCTTATCCTGGCGGCCGGAAAGGGAACCAGGTTTAAGTCGAGACTCATTAAAATACTCCATCCTCTCCTGGGGCGGGCTATGATTTCTCATGTTCTGGCCATGGTCCGATCCCTAGGCATTAAAGATATAATTGTTGTTGTGGGTTACCAGAAAAACAGGGTTATGGAGGCCCTCAAAGAAGAAAATGTTCAGTTTGTTATTCAGGAAGAGCAATTGGGCACCGCTCACGCGGTGATGGCGGCCCGAGCCCAACTTGAGTCTTTGGCTCACCGGGACCTCCTCATCATCAATGGAGATTTACCTATTCTCCGGGCTGAATCACTGCAGCCGTTGATTGATTATCATCAACGAGAAGAAAATGCCTTGACCTTTGTGACGTCCATAATGGACAATCCTTATGGTTTCGGCCGTGTAGTTGAAGTGTCTTCGGGTAAGTATCGGGTTATTGAAGAACGAGAAGCCTCGCCAGAAGAAAAGAAAATCAAACAGGCCAATGTTGGTATTTACGTTTTCCGGATTAAGGACTTACTGGAGGCCTTACCCCAAGTTAAGAACGATAACTCAAAGGGGGAATATTATTTGACCGATTTGATCGAAATTCTTTCTTTTCGGGGAAAAAAAGTGCGGCCTTTTGCCCTGCCGGAGAGTGAAGAAATTGTCGGGGTCAATGATCGCTTTGAACTGGCTCAGGCGATTCGGCTCTTACAAGAGAGGAAAAACAGGTCCCTCTGTCTGAAGGGGGTCACTCTCCTTGACCCTGGGTCTATCTGGGTTGAGATGGAGGTGGAAATCGAACCGGATACAGTTATCTGGCCGGGGGTAATTCTTACAGGGCGAACCAAAATCGGGAGTGGTTGTCAGATTGAGTCTTTTAGTGTTATTCGGGATTCTATTTTAGGAGATAACGTCCATATCCTACCTTCTTCGGTTATCGAAGGCAGCTATCTGGAAAATGATACCCGGGTGGGACCTTTTTCCCATCTCCGGCCCGGCACTCGTCTTCACCGAGGGGCCCGGGTGGGCAATTTTGTAGAGATGAAGAAGACGGATTTTGGCCCGGAGTCGAAGGCCTTGCATCTTTCCTATTTGGGTGATAGCAAAGTCGGCCAGCGGGTGAACATCGGCGCCGGGACAATCACCTGTAATTATGATGGTTTGAAGAAGCATGAAACGGTGATTGAAGACGAGGTGTTTGTTGGTTCAGGGACCCAACTGGTGGCGCCGGTGAAGGTGGGCCAGGGTGCTTACATTGGGGCGGGCTCCACCATAACTAAAAATGTTTCGCCTGAGGCTCTGGCTGTGGCCCGGAGCCGGCAAATTGAGAAAAAAGGTTGGGCAAAACGCCGCAAAAAGAAAAAGGATTAATTAATGTGTGGTATTGTTGGTTACTCAGGGCATCAGAACCCGGTCTCTATTTTAATTGATGGCCTGAAAAGACTTGAATACCGGGGGTATGATTCAGCCGGATTGGCCGTTGTCAGCCATAAAGAAATTAAACGTCTCCGGGTCAAGGGTAAAATTTCTCTCCTCGAAGAAAAACTCAGGCAAACTAATTTAATTGGAACCTGTGGTATCGGTCATACCAGATGGGCTACCCATGGGTTACCTTCCGAGGAAAATGCTCATCCCCACCAGAGTTGTGGGGGCCAGATCGTCATTGTTCACAACGGCATTATAGAAAATTATCATAAGTTGAAACAAAAACTCTTGGCTGAAGGGCATCATTTTGAGTCGGAAACTGATTCCGAAGTGATTGCCCACCTTATTGAGAAACATTATTCCGGACAACTGGAGGAGGCGGTTCGGCGGGCGGTGCAGGAATTGGAAGGGGCCTTTGCTCTGGCTGTCATCTGCCGGGATGAACCGGATAAAATTGTGGTCGCCAAGTTGGGCCCTCCGGCCGTGATAGGCTACGGTGAGGGAGAAAATCTGGTGGCTTCAGATATTAATCCCCTGCTGAGCTATACAAAAAAGGTGACCTTTCTCGATGATCGGGAGATAGCGATTCTGACTCCTCAGCAAGTCAGGTTTATGAATTTTGTCGGCCAGCCGTTGGAGAAGAGAATTGAGATTTTATCCTGGTCCCCCCTCATGATTGAGAAGCGGGGATTTAAGCATTTCATGCTCAAGGAGATTTTTGAGCAACCCCAGGTCATTCGGGAAACAATGGAAGGCCGGGTAGCTCTGGACAAAGGGCAGGTTTTCCTGGATGAGACCGGCTTAAGTCCGGCGATATTTCAGGAAATCAAGCGAATTGTGATGGTGGCCTGCGGAACTTCTTTTCATGCCGGCCTGTTAGGTAAATATTATTTTGAAACTCTTGCCCGGGTGCCGGTGGAAGTTATTTACGCCTCGGAGTACCGCTACCATGATATTATTCCTGATAAAGCCACTCTGGCTATTTTTATTTCTCAATCCGGAGAAACGGCTGATACCTTGGCTTCCCTCAGGCAGATGAAAAAACTGGGGGTGTCGACCTTGGCTATTTGTAATGTGGTTAAAAGCTCAATCGCCCGGGAAGCCGCTGGAGTTTATTACACCCACGCTGGCCCGGAAATTGGCGTGGCCGCTACCAAGACTTTTTCGGCCCAATTAACCGCTCTTTTTCTCCTGGCTTTAGGGTTGGCTCAGCGGAAGCAAGAGACCAACGAAGAGGAACATTTTAGTCTCCTCCAGGCTTTCCGCAAGATTCCCTGGCAGGTGGAGGCCTTACTTGGTCAGAAAGAAGCTTTGGATTCTTTGAGTGCCCGATTTCTTCACGCCGAGCATTTTCTCTATCTCGGCCGCTGGGTTAATTACCCCATTGCCCTTGAGGGCGCTCTGAAATTGAAAGAGATTTCCTATATTCATGCTGAAGGTTACCCCGGAGGGGAGATGAAGCACGGACCGATCGCTTTGATTGACGAGAATATGCCGACTATGGCTATTTGTCCCCGCGACCGGGTCTATGAAAAAATGTTGAGCAATATTATGGAGGTTAAAGCCCGCCAGGGAGAAATTATTGCTCTGGCCACTCAGGGGGATGATGCGATTGCTCAACAGGTTGATCAAGTTATCTACTTACCCCCGACTCATCAACTCCTTTCTCCTTTCCTGACCTTAATCCCCCTACAGCTTTTTGCTTATTGTCTGGCTGCCCGCCGAGGAGCAGATGTCGATCAGCCTCGTAATCTGGCTAAAAGTGTGACCGTCGAATAAGAAACAGCTCCCAGGAAAAGACATTAATCCAACCAAAAATTTTACTTTTACCAGGATATCTTTAGACTGAGGCGGGCTTGGCGGGGAGCCTGGCGGGCCCAGACCTGGCCAAAAATAGGAATATCCTCTTTGACATAGGACACCGGTTTTTGGCTGTTGAAGACGTTAAAAATATCCAGTCTGCAAGTTAAAATTAAATTATCCAGGTGAAGAAGCTGCCCCAAAGGGAAGTTTTTTTCGAGCCCGAGGTCTAAATAGGTGTGGGGAGGTGTTTTCCGGGAACCCCGGCCTTCCGGAAAAGAATAGTAACCGCCGAAGAAGGGCACGTAACCTAATTTTTCCCAGTAGTAACCGGAAATGTATTCAAAGGCAGCTGAACAGGAAATTTCTCCTGGAGCCAGATATATTAAATTGATTTTTAGATTATGATCAATTGAATAGGGTAGTTTTCCATACCAGCCTTCATCACCAATTCCCCGTCCTCCCAAGCCTCCAAGGGCCCAATCGACGTATTCTTTATATTCCTTTAATTCCGGCAGGTTGGGCACATAAAGATGATTGCCGAAAAGCCCGATATAGGTGGTGCTGCCTTCTTCCTGGGACCAGGAACCGGTTTCCGTTTGTCCGGGATTAGTGCCTTTGGCCGAAGAGAGAGAGTAAGAGGCTTTGAGAAAGAAGCGCTGGCCAATTTTACCGTTTAATTCTACTTCCAATCCAGAGTAATCGCGGCGTTTTAATTCGAAGTTGTCGTAAAGAAATTTATAGCCAGTTTCGGGGTCGAAAACCGCCAGTACTTCGAGTAAATCTCGGGCTTTGGTCAGGACATACCTGGTGGAAAGGGCCCAGTTGTTTCCCAGGCGGCGGTCGAATTCAATCAGATAACGGGTGAGAAAATTTGGTTTGATGCCTTCGGCTATTTCAAAACGCTGTTTCTTCTGCTCATTTTCGAAAACCCAGTTGGCTGGTTGGTGAACTTCTTCATAGTCGGGATGGACCGGCCCTTGCCAGCGATAGGTCCGAAAGCTGAGCCCGGCCCCTGAATTGAAAAGCCCCATGGGCATGGTGGTAATTAAGTCCGAAAATCGACCCCAACCGATTTTAAGAATATTATTGCCGTCTCCCAGAAGGTCGAAGGTGAAGTAAAAACGGGGTGAAAGAAAGTCGCCGAAGCCCCAGCTCCATAGTTTTTCCTGCCGGTCGCTTAAACACAATTGTGTCTGGCTTCTTAAACCAAACATCAACCCGGCTCTTCCCCAGGAGATTTTATCCTTGAGATAAAACCCAAAACCACGGGCCGAATTGAGAAACCAGAAATCTCCATACTCATAGAAGAAAGTGGGTGTGCCCTTTTCTTCTCGCCAGGTATCAAAATAGTATTTAGTTCCGGCATCAAACCCATTACCCGGGAAGAGGTCTTCGTTTTGCCCGCTGAAGTTGACTCCGAATTCGGAAGAGAAGGCATAGTATTCCAGCCCGAAATTAAGCTCGTGATTACCCATAGCTTCGGTATCAATGTATTTGGTGAGTCGGAGATTGGCATCAAGTCGCCATTGATTATCAGTAATGTCTCCATAGGAGTTGTGGATATTCCGGGCCAGGTCTTCAATATAGTACTGAGCCGGTCCAAGATCGCCATCCAGGGGTTGAGTCAATGAGTGCCGGCGGACATAACCCAGGCCGCCTTCGATAAACATAGCTGGACCCAGGATGCCCTTATAATTTATCCGGATTAATCCATCAGCGAAATCCTTTCGTTCATAAAGTTCGGGAATCCCGGTGCCACCCTTTTGACTGATATCCGTATGATAAAGGGAAGTGAGGCTGAGATGGTGGTTGGTGGTGAGTGACCAGGTTATTTTACTGAAGAAATTATTCCGTTTGAAATTCTTCTGGCCGGCGGGAATGAGAAGATAATCAATGGTATTTCCTCTGGTCTCTTCGGAATCACTGTAGAGATTGTTGGAGAGAAAAAACCAGAGTTTGTCTTGGATAAGCGGACCCCCTAAATTCAGGTACCAGTTGTAGTGGGAAAAATAAGCCGGTTCACTCACAATAGCCAACTGAGATTGTCGTTCAGCCTGGAGATTTCTGTCAGTGAAGAGCAAAGAGATCTGTCCGTTAAAGTTATTACTGCCTGACTTAGTGACGATATTGATTACTCCCCCGTAGGCGGAGCCATATTCTGGTGAGAAAGGGTCAGAAATCACCTGAATTTCCTCGATGGCATCCATATTAAGACCAACACCTGAATTTTTGAGCCGGACGCCGGAGATGGAGAGACCGTCAACCACCCAATTGTTCCCTTCTTCTCCTTCTCCGCGGAAGCTGGGTTGCCCCTCAGTGGCGGTGCCCCGCCGGGTGTTCATCCTGACTCCGGTTACTCCCGGAGTAAGTTTGATGATGTCGACAACAGTGCGATTGACCGCCGGTAATTTTTCCAGTTCTTCCGAGGTGAGATGGAAGCTGGTGTCGGCACTCGTCCGGTCAATAAGAGGAGATGGAGCCTGGACGATGATTTCTTCTTTGACCGGAGCTATTTTCATGATGATTTTCAGCTCGGTTACTTTCCCCAGGAGAACAATGACGTTTTCCTGGACGACCGGGGTAAAACCGGCAAGAGAAAAAGTTAAGCGATATTTACCCACTGGCAGGAGGGGTAGAGAGAAAAGACCTCCGGAGCGAGAAAAAGAGGTCCTTTGTCCCTGGAGAGAAGGGCTCTCAGCCACTATTTTAACCCCGGGGAGAGGATTTCCTTCCTCGCTGAGAACAATTCCCTTGATTACTCCTGTTTCCGTCCCCAGGAGAGGGAGAGAGAGGAAAACCAGGCAAACGGAAAGAAGTAGACCTTTTACTGACTTGGTCATTTAATGATCAGGATTTTCTTTTTTTCGTCTTTCCACTTGATAGACAAAGAATAATCTTTGCCAGGCAGTAATATTGGAAAAAAGGGCAATAATAATTAAGGCCCCAATCATTAAGGGATCAAACTTTTTGAGAAGGACACCGAATAAAGAGGCCAGAGTGAGGATGACAAGCCGTTCGGCTCTTTGCATGAAGCCCACCCGGCATTCAATATCCAGACCTTCGGAACGGGCCCGGGTGTAACTGACCATGGTTGAGCCGAGAAAGGTGAAGAAGATGACCCAGAGAACCCAGTGATGGCGGAAATGGATAGCCAGACCAAGGTAAATGGCGAATTCTGAATATCTATCCAGAGTAGAGTCAAAGATAGCCCCGAAAAGAGTTTGCCGGTTGCTCTGAGTGGCCACCTTGCCGTCCAGAATATCGAGAAGCCCACAGAGGATAATGGCCAGGCTCCCCCAGAAAGGATGCTCAGTGGCGTACAAAATGCCTGCCCCTATCCCGGCCAGGAGAGCAAAAATCGTGATGATATTCGGGTTAACTCTTAATCTGGTGAAAAACCTGCCCAATGGAGTAATGAAGTTGAGTACGGAAGACCGTAATTTGGGAGGGAGGATGCGAGAGTTATCTTTTGTTTGATTTTCCATATCTGTTTTTTTTCTTTAAGGATACAGGCCATACCTAATTTAATTATCTCGCCAGATTAAGTCAAGAAAAAAGGCCGGTCAACCGAACATCCTGGATTTTGGTTGTTTTTTTCTTCGAATAAATTCTTCAGGGTCACGTGATCACCTCTTGGCCTGATGAAAATATCAAGATTGAGTCAGAAGGAGACCGTTTCTCAGGAGGGAGACTTCTTCTCTTTTTGGCGTTTAAGCCAGACAGCCATTTCCGTCGCTCCCCGGTTAGCCCAGGTGCAATAGGGGATAAGAAAAAGTTTTTGGGGTTTCATTTCTTTAGTTTTTTCGTCAATCGCTCGAGCTTCTCCGGTAATGACTACTACTCCGCCGAGGAGGTCGCGGCGGAATTGAGCTCGGAGAGGGCTGGAATCGGGCAGTACCAGGTTTAGAGCTCTTCCTCCATTATCCAGGCCTTCAGCGCAATAAACCAGCGGTCCATACTCGATGGCCACGTGTTCCCGGTCAGCACTCACCTTCTCGTGAGCTATCACCCGGCGGGGCCTGAGAGGCAGAATGAGCTCAATGGTGTCTCCAGGGTGCCATTTCCGGGCCAGCCGGAGATAGCCTTTGTCTATTTTAAGAGGCTGACTTTTTTGATTGAGTCGAAAAATAATCTGGCCAGGTTGAGAGTCGAAATAACGGTAAAGGTGGGAAGGGATGGGTTTTCCCTGAGCCCAGCCGGGAATTCTGATATTGACGGTAAAATGGGTGGGGTAAGCCGGTTTAATTTTGATGGTTATTTTCCCGCTCCAGGGATATTTTGTTGCCTGGGAAATCGTTACCGGTGTTTTGTTGAGCTTAATAGTTGTACTCGAGGCCACAAAAAGATTGATATAGACTTCATTGGCTGAATGAGCATAGATGTATTGGGGAAAAGTGGCCAGGAAACGGGCCGCATTGGCCGGACAGCAGGCCACTTGAAACCAGGAGCTCCGTTGGTAATTTCCCCGAGAAGCCAGCGGGTTGGGATAGAAGAATTTATCGCCGCTCAGGCTGACGCCGGAGAGGAGACCATTGTAGATGATCCTTTCCAGGACATCGATATATCGGGCCTTTCCTTCGAGTTGGAAGAGGCGTTGGTTCCAGAAGGTATTACCTACAGCGGCGCAGGTTTCCGCATAGGCTTTCTCATTAGGTAGCTCATAGGGACCACCGAAGGCCTCATATTCACCGGCTATACCGAGGCCTCCGGTCAGGTAGAGTTTTCGAGAGACGACATCTTCCCAGAGGCGGGCACTAACCCGGGTGTAAGCTGGCCAACCTCCCAGCACCCCTACATCCAGCAGACCGCAGTACATGTAGGTGGCCCGGACGGCATGACCGACTGCTTCCTTTTGCTCTAGGACTGGTTGATGGTTCTGGAGATATTCCTCGGAATTATAAATATGAAAAGGCGAGTTGTCTGGATAGATTCGGCCGCCATGGTAATGGCCCCGCTCATCGAGGAAAAAGCGAGCCAGCTGGAGATATTTTTTCTGGCCGGTTAAGCGATAAAGTTTGACCAGCCCGATTTCTATTTCCTGATGGCCGGGAAAACCGCGGTGTTTGCCAGGTCCAAAAGTTTTTACCAAAAGATCAGCGCTTTTCAGAGCAATTTTGGTCAGACTTTTTTCGCCGGTGGCCAGATAATGGGCGTAAGCTGCTTCGTAGAGGTGTCCCAGACTGTAAAGCTCATGACTGACCCGGAGATTCGACCAGCGCTCTGGACCGGAGCCGGGCGCAGGGTTGGCGGGATTGATCGTCCGGGTAGTAAAAAGATAACCGTCTGGCTCCTGAGCCAGACCAATAAGAGTAATTAACTCGTCAACCTGTTTTTTTAGGTCAGGCTCAGGATGGGTTTTCAGTGCATAACAGGCAGCTTCAATAGCTTTATATACATCAGAATCATTGTAACGCTTCCCGGTATGGCGACCCTTTTTAAGGCCGGCGGCGATCCGGAAGTTATCCACCCGACCGGTTTCTTCATTCATCCGGAAAAGATAAGGAATGGTCACCCGCTGATTGGTGGCCATTCGGGGTGCCCAGAAGTTATCTGTAACTTTGACTTCCCAGAAATTAACCGGCTTAAGGGGATAGTCGGTTTGAGTAGAGAATGGATTTTCTGGGAAGAAAGTTAGTCCCACAAAACTTATTGATAAAAGAAGAATTAATGATGTTTTTTTGACCATAATTACCTCGGGCTAGATAATCGCTGAGGAATAAATAAGGAGAAGAGGGTTTTTTGAGCTGGTCGTTGGCTGGCGAAGAAGTTGGAGGATGAGTAGGCGAAGCAGCTCTTTCTCCTTATTTATCCTTTATCCCGGGTAATCTATTGACCCGGAGGAATTAGTTTAGAGGATTCTGCTAGTCTTAGCAATATAACTCCAGGCAAGATTGTAAAAGGACCTTCAAGGAGAAGAGTCAGGAGAAGATTGGTCAGGAAAAAACTGGGTCATCTCCCCACCGAAAAAATATTGTTCAGGATTATATTCCTGTGTTATAATTCAAATTCCCAGGAGATGCTGGAATTTCTACTTGTGCCGGGGTGGCGGAATTGGTAGACGCAAAGGACTTAAAATCCTTTGGAAGCCGCGCTTCCGTGTGGGTTCGAGTCCCACCCTCGGCACTTCTTAGATAATTATCGATAACCGGCTCGGGATAAATCAGCTAGACTTTTAAAGGGATAGGGGGGATGCAGATAGCGGGCGAGGAAACGGTAGATTTTCAGCCTTATTTCCCGCGCCTGGCGAGTGTCCAGTCGGTCAAATGAGTGTCCACCCGGTACGTCTTGAAAAATCTCGTACTCGAATTTTTTCCCGGCGGCTTTGAAAGATTTGATTAGATGTTCAACCTCAAGAACATTGACGTCTTCATCATTGGTGTTGGTATGAATCAGCAGCGGGGTCTGGAGTTTATGGGCATTCCAGGCGGGCGAGCGGCGGCGGTATTCATTGACATCCTCATAGGCGGTTTTGCCGATGTGATAAGGAGCTGAATAGAGGTCGCGATAGGCCTGGGTTTTATAGCCCATCCTGGCGATTAAATCACTCACCGGCACACCAGCAAAAGCGACTTTATAACTTTCGGGATGTTCAAAAATATTCATCAGGGTGATCAGACCTCCATGACTCCAGCCCAGGATACCGACTCGCTTTTTATCCACAAAATCGTAGTTTTCCAGGACGTAATTCCGGCTAGCCAAAACATCCTCCACTTCCCGTCCTCCGTAGTCGATCAACTCATACATCCAGCGACCGTAACCGGTGCTGCCTCGATAATCAGGGGCGACAACAATATAACCCTGGGCCATTAATTCCCGAACGATGTGAGTGTAATAAGTGGTGAAATTGCTGTGAACGCCACCATGAGGAAAGACCAGCAGAGGATATTTCTTGGAGCGATCGATTTTTTTGGGGATAAAAACATAAGTGTAAAATTTGATTGGATTGCCGGCGCCCTGGGCGGTGGGGTTGGGTTCTTTCCAGCGAGGTGGTCCAACAATCCTGACCTTGTCCACGTAAGCAATATCCCCCACCCGGTGGTACCAGAGAACATCGTCAATCACTTTTTGCAGTACATCGAGGCGATGATTGAGGTTTTCAAATTCGCGGAGCAATTTCTGTAATGTTTCATTATCAGTTGAAGAGTTTTCCTGGGCCGGCATTTTCAGGGGGAGATGAACCACTAGAGCCAGGCAAAGTATTAAAATGAGAGGAAGATTAATCTTGATGAGAGTCGATTTAGATCGCATGACTAGACCTCCTGCTGATGAAATTATTAAACGATATCTTTAATTTATGGCAATTGGCGACCAAATATCAACCAATTCGTCTAGGCCGAGGTAAATCCATAAAAAATGGAGTTTAAGGATTAAAGTCTGGCCAAAATGATGATAGGCTAGCCATTTTTCATCCTGCCCGCCGGGAAAAGGAGAAGGTAAAGCCCAATAATAATCAAGATGACGGGCCACCAGTTGAAATAGCCAAAGATATTAGTCGCTCCGATAACAATTAAAATAATCCCGGCTAGAATTTTCCCAAGAGGGGGGCGACTGGTGGAGGAAGAAGTCTGTTTGGAGAAACTTTCCACTAAAAGAATGATTCCCAGTCCCAGGAGGAAGTAAGCGGCTAGATCAGACCAACTGAGATAGTCAAGAGTGATCAGGAGAAATAAAACCCCCAGGAGGATTAGGATTAATCCTGAGGTAATTTGAGAAGATCGTCTCTCTTTTGACTGGTCATTCATTTTTTTTCCTTATGAGTTTATTACCCGAGAAGGTAGGCCAGATTAGCCTATTCATCAATGACTGGTTCAATTTTTCCCCTAGCGGAGGTGAAGAGAGTAGTTACGCCTGGTCCATGGCCGGCCACATAACTACGACTGTGAGCAATGACTCCGATGGCGGCCTGTTTAATCAGCTCCTGCTGGTTATACTGGAGAGGCTTGAGTTTGGCTGAACTGGGAGAGATGGGGGTTGTCCAGAGAGTGTTGGAATAGATAAAGCTGAAAGTCAACATCAGGAAAAGAAATCCATTCGCTAACCTGCGATTATTCATCTTTTTCCCTCCTCGATTATATTTGAAATCTGAAGATAATAATACTGGTTGATGAGATAAAATAAGTGATTGAGGGGATGAGGAGAATACTCCGCCATTTTTTCGACTTATAAGAATAATAGTTATTGAAATTGATGACAAGGAATTATTGTGGAGGGGAAATTAAAATAATTTAGGGCGGGAAAGGAGCCCTTCTTTCAATGATCGTGATAGAGGAATGACCTCGGTTACAGCGAAAACAGCCTGGGCTTCTTCTCTTTTCACTAACCAAAGGAATCAACTGCTGGGGTCAACTTTGGTTGAGCCTTATCAAGCCCAGATCGCTATTCCGGTTGTTCCTGGTGGGATTTGCCTTTCCTTCTGGTGGACAAGCAGCTATGACGATTTACTTAATTGGAACTTTTTTCCGGGTTCTGGTTGTTTTAGTCTCTTTTTTCTCCAGAGCGGCTATTCGGGCGTCGATCAGGGAGCGAAGAGCCCGCAGGAATTCTATCTTGGCTTTTATGAGATGACCTCTGGTGTCTTCGGGAAGGAAAAGAGAGAAGAGTTCTTCTGGTATGGTTATCCTGATTTCCTTGGATCGTGTTTCGTTCATACCCTCTCCTCCCGTAAATTAATTTTTTTATTATTTTATCACTATTTTGGTTGGGGATTAAATTTAATCCGGAGTTTGTTTTTTTCAAAGCGGGCTTCTTCTATATTAAAGTGGGAGAGGAAATGGGGAAGAATGATATTTCTTTTGAACTGTCCAGCCCGGATAGTCAGCTCTTCACCGTTCTGAGACAGGTCGAGTTTATCTTTCTCAACAAAAGGCAATTCCAGGGTCATTTCGAATCCGGAGTCAATTTTATTAATAGTTATTGGGGAGCGGGCGTAGAAGATTTCAGTCGGATCTTTCCCCTGATAAAGTTTATTTCCCAGCTCTTCAAGTAAGTCAATGCCGATAATCTCCTGGTCAAAGAGTTCTACCTTTAAAAGGGGCAGCGGCGAGAAGCATTCTTCAATAAGCTTGATGTTTTCTTCCTGTTTGATTTTCCAGAAATGAAAGTAGGTGTCCTTCACCGCGGGAGGCAACATCCGGTTGACCAGGATGGTATCGACGTTGTAGCCGAATAAATGGAAGAAAGTAAAAGCCCGCTGAGCTTCTTTAATAACCATTTTTTCGGGATTGACCACCAGGCGGATGGATGTTTTTTGCAAATCGGCCAGAATATTTTTCATCTCAGCCAGCTGGAGAGTTAGATTCTTGATGGCCTCAAAGAGGCTATCTTCTGGAAAAGGAAAAGGGAGCAGTCGATTAGCCACCGGTCGAACTGCCTTGGCGGCTGTCCGCTGGATTGGGAAGATATGCTTGAGATACCACTGGGTTATTTCGGGAGCGCTCAATAATCTTAAAGTGTCTCCGGTGGGCGCACAGTCAACGATAATTACATCAAATTCAGCGGTTTGGTCATATGTGCGGATTTCCATTAAACTGAAGAGTTCTTCCATGCCTGGGAAAATGCTGAGTTCTTCAGCTTCGATAATATCGATTCCCTGAGAGGTGAAGAATGCCTTTAAGTATTGCTGAATTTCTCCCCATTTTTTTTCCAGTTGTTCCAGAGCATCTACTTCCTGAGCAAATAAATTGGGAAGAATCTCCCGGGGCTGATTGCTTAAGGAAACATTGAAAATATCCCCCAGGCTATGGGCGGCATCCGTAGAGATAATGAGGGTCTTTTTCCCTTGGCGGGCGGCCAGGAGAGCCGTAGCTGCCGAAAGAGTTGTCTTCCCCACACCGCCTTTTCCGGTGAAGAGAATTATTCGCATGGCCTGCCTTACTGAAAAATTTGGTGACTGCTAAATATAAGGGAAGATTAAATTGTATCATGATGAGAAAATCTGTCAATTGGCCCCCATTTCTCCCCAGGAGAGTTTCCTGATAGCCCGGGATGAGTTCAAGGATTTAAAGGTGGAGGAATTTTTTAATCCGGTCGAGATTTTCTCTGGCGGCCATTTCACCGGTTGTAATGATTGAAGATGTCCGAGAAAAATCCAGCGAGTCGTAAGGCACGTCAATACGTAAGATATAATCAGCTTCTTGAATTTTTCCCAGGGAGAGATGGTGGCTCATAGTTTCCATCAATCGCTGGAGAAGCTGAAAAATGTTGGTGATGTTTTCCCGGGATAATTTTTGCAAGGGGCGATGGATATCTACCAGGAGGGTCTTGGTGGCTCCCAGCTGGCGGGCGGCTTGAATCGGGGCATTATTTAAAATTCCTCCATCCACCAGAAGATGGCCATTCCAGCTGACCGGTTCAAAAATGAAAGGCAGGGACATGGAGGCACGGATGGCCTTTGCCAGTTTGCCCTGAGTGAAAATGATCTCTTGTCCCCCGAGAAGATCGACAGCGTTACAGGCAAAAGGGAGTGGTAATTCTTCAATATTAATCTCACCCACAATTTTTTCAAAAACCATTTCGATTTTATCCGGCTGATTTAGTCCCATTTTTTTCATGAGCCGGGTTTTATAAGTATCTATTAGTAGAAAATCGAGCAGAGTTCTCGGCCGGGTTCGTATCATTCGGGAAAAAGGCAGCGGCAGGAGGTAGTCGGGAAAAGAAAATTGATTGGCTATTTTTTTGAGTTCCGCCGGGGTTAAACCGTAGGCATACAATCCTCCCACAATGGCTCCCATTGATGTCCCGACAATTAAATCAGGAATAAGATTATTCTGAGTAAAGACGTCGAGAACACCAATATGGGCTAAACCTCGGGCTCCGCCACCCATGAGAATAAGGCCCCATTTTGGTTTTTTTCTTCTCAACCACATTACTTTACTCCGGAGGATAGTTGCAATTCAGGAAAGGCAGATTATCATTCAATGATTTTTCCCGGAGGATTTACGAGTAGGAGTATCAGGACGATAAGGAACCGGGATATATTGAACTGAAGGCCTTTTTAATCCAGGTTGAGGATAGAGACTCATCAATTGTTCGACTTCCGGAGGCATCTCATTGGAGACCGGCAAACCCAGTTTTTTGGCTTCAGCGAAGGTTATGGGATAATCATGGGTCCAGCGTCCTTCAGTTAAAATAGTAGCCAGTTCAGCGGCCTTTTTTTTGTCCATTTTGTCTTCAATTAAGTGGTAGACAAAGTCCCTCACTTGTCTGATAGCCTTTTCGGAGATATCAGCCAAGATTAAGGTCCGATCGTCGATCTTATTGATATCTTTTTTGGCTAGAACCTTCAGCACGGAAGCTGCTGGATATTCGCCGAGCTGGGGATCAACCGGCCCCAAAACAGAATTTTCGCTCATGACAATTTCATCAGCGGCTAAAGCAATCATCGTTCCACCAGACATGGCATAATGCGGGACGAAAACCGTTACCTTGGCCGGATGATTTTTCAAGGCAAGGGCTATTTGTTCAGCCGCCAGGACCAACCCCCCAGGGGTATGGAGAATGAGGTCAATAGGGACTTCTTTGTCTGTCATTTTAATAGCCCGGATGACCTCCTCGGAATCGTGAATATCAATGTATTTCATCAGGGGGAAACCAAGGATACTCATTGTTTCCTGGCGATGGATTAAACTGATTACCCGACTTTTCCTTTTTTCCTCCAGATGACGGAAAGCGCGCAGGCGGCGGTTCTCCAGTGACCATTTTTGAATAAGAGGGGTAAGCATTGAGAAAATAATAAACAGCCAGAAAATATCTGAAAAATTGAAAACCATTATTTCCTCCTTTTATTGGTGTTTTATCTCCTTTCTCCTCGTAGAGAGATTTGTTTCTCTCAGGATAAATATCATAGCATAAAAGGAATGTCTCTCTAATATGCCAAGAAAACTAATTTATTCTAGCTATGTACTTAGAGCCGGAATGAGACCTACTCTCTGAAGACTTGACCCCCGTGATCAAATTGTTATTTGGTCCTCAGCCAAGAGCTCTTTCCAACCCGTAGAAAGAAACAGGCCGCTGTTGCCAGCCAGATTGATGATCAGACTTTTCTCCTCTTGGTTATTATTCTGGCTAGACCTGGCTGCTTTCTTCCTCTACGGCCGAGCTGCCCTGGCGGATTACTGGGAAAACAGGGTGATACCCAGGGCCTTGGCTCTATCAGTCAAATTCCCTGTTCATTTTCTCCGATTTCAACTTGCCATTTCGGCTATAATTTTATTTTTGATTTTTTTAAGACGACGGGAGAGGCTTGAGGAAGATAACCGGGGAATTAATCTAACTTTCCTCTTGAGGTTATACAAAAAATAGAAAATTCTAATTAACGCTAATCAAGAGATGCAGTATGGTGAAAAAAGTATCTTCATCAGGGCTGTCGGGGGAATTTATATTGTTGATGAGAGGAGGGCAAGGAGAGGAATCCTCCAGGATAGGTTTTTCTTAAGATTGGAACGCCTTGGATGGCCCTCCTCTCTTTCTTCTACAAGAAGTTTTACACGGAAAGAGTAAGAGAGCAATCGCCTTTTAAGGTAGAATAAAGGATGAAATTTATTTTCTTTCTCTCACCCATAAGGAGGAGAAGAGGGGAGGAGGATCTCAATTGAGAAAATCAGTTCTCACGATTTCGAGAGGGAGGCTTTTTTTGAAGAATTTTGAAGAGGCCAATGGTTAAGAGGGGAATGATGAAAAGAAAAAGAAAGGCCCAGCTAGCCGCACCATAACCTTTGGCGATTAAATCAATCAGCCCAAAGGTGGAAAAGCCGAGGGCGATGAGCAAAAAGAAAGCTGCCAGAAGAGGACGGAAACTGCGTGGGAGAGTGCGTCCCTTTTCCTTTAGAGTGGATTGGAGGCGTTCGTTGACCGAATGAATTAAACCAGTGCCTGTTTCAATAAGGGTTCCGAAGAGCATGACCTGAAAGAGGATGAGAAGAGAGGGTAGATGAAGTTTTTCCAGAGCATAGACCACAGGAATTTCTTCCGGGAGAATCCCCGGGTAAAAACCGGTAACAGAAAGAAAGAAAAGTACTCCAGGTAAAATACCGATCACTCCCGCCAGAATCCCGGCACTTAAGGCCTGACGACGGGTTTCAATATGGGTCAAACAAAAAAGAACAGCCGCTACGTTGGCCAAGTTATAAAGGGCATATTTAAAACCATTGATCAACCAGGAAGATTTGATAATTCCTTCAGCCAGGTGGTCTTTAATCTGGGGGCCGAAGTGGGTGAAGCAGAGGATAAAAAAAGCGATATAAATTCCGTAAAGGACAAATGACCAGAAGGATAGAAAGCGTTCAATCCAGCGACTCCCTTCAAAGGTAAGCAGACCAACCGCGGCTAACATCAAACCGACTCCCCAGATGTAAGGCAGGTGAAAATTATCTCTGAGGAGGATACCCGCGGCTGAGCCAATGACTGCCAGCACAATAAACAGATAGATGATGTAAACAATCTCAAAAAGGTACCAAAATCGACCCAAAAGTTGATGGAAAAAACTTCGATAGTCGTAAGCTTTGAACAGGCGGGCCAGCTCAAAGGAGAGAGCCAGGATGACCGACCACATCAGGGTGGTTAAGAGCATCCCTAGCAGACCGCCCAAAGGCCCGGAGTTAAGGAAGTATTCGACTAACTCTCGACCCGTGCCGTAGCCGCCAGCAATAATCACTGATTGGAAAACAAATCCAGGAAGAAGATATTTTTGAAAAAAACTGCTCTTCACTGGGTTCTTTCTCCTGTAAAAAGAGTCAAACCGAGAGAATTATGAAAGGTTGAGGAGTTAAAGTCAATCGGCGAGATGGACTGACTTGAATTTTTTATCCGTCAAATGAAGGGGAGTTGACCAGAGAAGTTAAAAAAAATGGCAGCGCTACCGGGATTCGAACCCGGGTTTGATGGCTGAGAACCACCTGTCCTAGTCCCCTAGACGATAGCGCCACCAGGAGATGAGAAACACTAACAAATCTCTCCAGATTTGTCAATTCTCCAGAGGAAATATACCTCACCTTGAGAATAGGTGTGGTCTCTTATATTTGGGCTCACAATAGTGACCGACTTTCTTATGTTAGGACCAGGAATAGGCTCACGTCTGCAGACAACCTATTTGAGCTGTCATTCTCCGGGTCTAGATATTTTCACTTCTTACCGTTATTACTCCAGCTAGAGAGAATTGACGAATTAATTTAGTTTTCAGATAGCTGGATTAGAAGAAGTTTTAGAAGGAATAGGAGAACCGGACCACAGCTCCTCTGCCCGGGGCATCGACGCCTTTCTCATCCGCTGAAAAACGATAGACTGTGTCGGTGAGGTTTTGACCAATAATAATTAAGTTACAGTGACTATTAAGTTTCCAGCCGAAAACTAGATCGACTAAAGTAAAACCGTTAATTTCTATTTCCAGAGGGCCGGGGTCGTCCTTGGCCGCGCTCCAGGTTATCCGTGGTTCGATCCAGAATCTTCCTGGTGTGTACCGGACACCTCCTACCAGACGGTCTGGGGGAATGTAATTTAACGGAGCATTGGTTTCTTTTTCCCGGCCAACCAGATGGTGGAAAGTGAGGAGCAGCTCGATGTCTTTTATTCCCCAGAAAGCCAGTTCTCCTTCGATGCCGGAAATGAGGCCTTCAGCTAAATTCCGGTAAAAGTAGTCTTCACCTTCTCCGGGATATTTCTGGATCATATCCATGATTCGATTGTGAAAACCGTAAACTGAAATAAAGAAATCTGGATGGAGATAACGCAGTCCGGCTTCCATATTCAGGCTTTTTTCTGGCTGAAGGTCGGGATTGCCGAAAACCGTTCCTCGACCCGTCAAGCCGGTATAAAACAATTCACTGATAGTGGGGAAGCGGAAGGAGCGTCCAATGTTGGCTAGGAAGGAAAGACGGGGAGTAATCTGAATAGTTGAGCCTAAGTAAGCGGAGAAGGATTCATCCTGGCGGGAAGTTTTCTGACCTCCAGCAATAAAATTAGAGGTCTGGATCAAATCCACTCTAGCACCGAGGTTCAGACTGAAATGGGAGTTGAACTGAATTTTGTCATCAATATAAAAACCCAGATTGTCCCGTGATCCCTTTTCCAGCGAGGTGGTTTCAGTGAAGGAAATTATTTGACCGGCCGAGTCAAATTTCCAGGTTTGTTGACTGTCTCTTAAACCACGTCGGCCAAAATAATCCAGGCCAAAGCTGAGTTGATGGTGGTCTAAGACATTTTTGCCCGCTCTTATTTTGAAACCGAAACTTGTGCCCTCAACTTTGGCTAGGGCTCGCTTGGCAACGGAGAGGTCATTTCTCAGGTTTTCTTTCTTGGTTTCCAATTCGGAAGGGAAGAGATAAAAGCCCACACTTAACTGGTCCAGAGAAAGGATGTTTTTTCTGGTGTAACCAAAGTTGATTATCGTATTCCGTTCTTTGGGGTACCACCGTGGCTTAAGATGAGCTGAGGGACTGGGTTTACCTATGTCTTTTCCCCAGTAATCCAGGAGGGTTAAAAACCACTCAGAATTTTTGGTCTGTTGCTTTAATTTAATCAGGAAATCCCAGTCTGAATAACGGGATTGTTCGACAAGGCCGTTAGGCGAGGAATAATCGTCGGCTTTTTTTCCGTTGGCTGCCAGCAGGAGACCCACTCCTCCTAGATTACCGGATAGACTAAAAGAGGCTGTTTTTTCTTTTCGACTGGTGTTATACCCGGCTAAAAGAGTTCCATTCCATGTTTGGACATCTGGGGGATTCTTGGTAATGACATTAATAATGCCGCCAATAGCACCGGAGCCATAATAGACCGAATAAGGGCCTCGATTGATTTCAATACGGTCGATATTGTTGAGACTGATGAATGAGGCGCTGGCACCAATCCGTCGCTCGGAGACGATCCGGGCTCCATCAATTAGAAGTAACACACGGTGTTCGGCGACTCCCCGGATAGAGGGAACCATCGAGTAGCCCCCTTTGCCCACCATGGCCACACCTGGACTTCTTTCAACGGATTCGGCGAGATTGGCGGTGCCCAGTTCGCTGAGGACTGTCTGAGGAATAATGGTCCGGTGAGAAGGAAGGCTGACATCGATTACTGAATCCGCTTTGGCCACCACAGTGACTTCTTCCCGCAGGGTTAGCAATTTGGGTGTTTTGGCTTTTAGTCCGAATTCAACCCACCGCCCCTCTCCTGCTTTTATATCCAGGGTTAATAAACCGGGCATAAAATGGGGGTGGGAGAAAATAATTTTGTATTTTCCGGGAGCAAGATTCTCGAGAACAAAAATGCCCTGTTCATCACTCCGGACTTTTAGATTCAGTTCTTTAATTTCGACCAGGGCTCCGGCTATGGGTTGGCCGTAGAGATCGAGGACACGTCCCTTAATGGTGGCTGAATTCCCGGGAAAGAGAAAAGATGGGATTAGTAATGTAAAGATAAATAAGAGAGCAAGGAAAGAAAAGAAGGAGCGTTTAAAACGAAATTGCGACATGGTTTATCTCCCGAAGAAAGAGAAAGTTTATTGAATGAGAGGAAACATTAATTTGAAGCACTTGTCTGATTGTTTTGGTCATTGACTTGCTGAAATATTATATATCAACCCCCTGATGGATTCAAATAGAAAGAAAAAAGGAAAAGAGCAGAGGAGAGATTTACTTAAGGAAGATAATGACGTTTTTTACTGGAAATTCCTTTCCAGAGTTAAAGGGGAAATCAATGAGCAAATAAGAGTTCTCCCAAGTGGCTCCTTCCACTTTTTTTATTTTCTGGGAGTTAACCAGTTTTAAGCGATATTTTTGCCCTGATCGTCCCTGAAGCACTAAGATTATTTTCCGCGTGGTTCGCTCCAGACTTATTATTTTTAACCCCTGATTTCTGCACCCCAATGAACTCTCAGGAAAAGGCGGGATAATTTCCAGCGTTGGTTCAAAGTTGATCTGGATTAAGTGAGTCTGTTTGGTTATTTGAAACTTGCCCTCCGGCCAGATGATCTGGTTCTCTTCATGTATCTGAAAGGACATTTCTTGCTCATCCACAGTCATCCGGGTGATTTTGGTCCCCCGGGGGAAACAGGGAGAAACTATCAACGTGAATCCCTTACCTTTTTCCTGGTGGACCACAATGCTCAAAGAGTCTCTCTCTCGATGGACCCGGAAGTTAAAGGAAGTCTCTCCTACCAGGAATTTTTCTATATTAATGTCTGACCAGTCAGCTGGAAATTGAGGGTGGAATGATATTTTCTTCTCGAGTCGAGAGCCGGAAAGCCCCAGTAATCCCCGAATGAGGGGGAAAAGAACTGCCTGTGAGGAAAATCCTTGTAATGGAACAGCTTCTTGTGGCCAGATGTGGAAAGTACCTGAATAGACTTCGGTAATGGCTCCCAGAGCATGCTCAAAAGTTAAGTCGGCTGTGGTTTTTAATAAATTAGTGGCCTGGAGACTGAAATGGTTCTGATAGAGGGCGGCCGTCAGCCAGCCATTAAGGAAAGGCCAAACAGCCCCGTAGTTATAATTCAAAGGACCATAAAGAGAGCTTCGGCTGGACAGGCTACGAACTCCCCAATCGGTAAGCATATCAGCCTGGAGGAGCCTTTTTAAAGAGGCGGCCCGCTGTTTAGGTGTTCCCCAGCGCCACATAATTCCCAGAGTGTTCCAGGGAGATATTTCTTTAACCCGGTGTCCTTCGCTATTAAAAGCGTAGGCAAAAAACTTCTCTTGATCGTCCCAGAAGCGATGAACATAAGTTTCAGTCGCTTTGGCCAGAAGGGTCTGAGCCTGGTCGGCCCAGCTCTTTTCCCCGAGAGAAGCAGCCATTTTTTCCATGGCGGCCAGCGCCCGGAGCCAGATGGCCGCCAGGTAAATATCAGTTTGAATATTGGTCAATGCTCCATATTCCAGCGCTCCCAAACCAGCTTGGCGATTATCCATCAGGCCGTCATTATTTTTATCGGTCTCCAGGCAAAAACGGAAAGCTTTAACCACAGCCGGCCAGCATTGTTGGAGAAAAGCCAGGTCTCCACTTTGTTCAACGTAATTTTCCAGGGCGACTAGAAAATAGGGTGTGGTGTCAGCATGGATGTAACCATAGGGATAATCCCGCCACCAATTAAGGTAGGCAGCAGCCTGAGATAGCTCGTGAGCCATCTTGCCGTCCTGGCGTTGCCATTTAAGAGTAAAGGCCAGGGCTTTTTTAACCAGGGGAAAAGCGCCAGCAGCTGTTAGTCCCAGGGAATTAATAAAGGTGTCGCCACCAAAGAACCAGCCGAATCCAGGACGGCCTGAGGTGCCTGACGGTCCGAGACCGGCTACCAGTCCTTGGCCCAGATCCGGGTTATCCACCCACAATTTAGCCAGAGATAGTTTTGCCCAGATAAAAGCCTGATTGAGCCTCTGCTCGGGGCAGGCAAAGGAGAGGGTGCTTTCCAGAAAAGAACGCCAGTACTTGACCGTCTCTAAATAATAAGCTTCGATTTTGGGGGCGGCGGTTTTAAAGATTGTTTCATAGGTTTTCCTCTCCCCCTTGCCGCCGGTAATAATAATTGGCCAGTAATCTCTAGAGGCTGATTCTTCAGGGGATATCTCGATGATAAATTCATTGGGCGAGTCCGATAGCATATGGGCAGGAGTATAGGAAATGCCTTTAGCGGCGGGAGAGCCGATGAACGCATGGTTTTTTCCAGTTGGTTCGGAAATAACATAGGCATGAAGATTTCGATCCCAGTAAGAATATTGCCCACCCAAACCAGCCGGCCACATTGGTTGGAGAACGGGAATAAAAGAGCAGACAATCTTCAAAGGAACCGTAGTGTTGACTTTCAGCAGAATGAATCCAGCCGGGAGATAAGGCGGGGAGAAATAGATGGCTTCTACAGTGAAACTCTGGTAAATAAAACGAAGAGTGACTGTTTCCGGGGCTACTGAAATGGTGTCCACCAGGTCTTCCCCTTGGAGAGGCCGGGTGGCTTCCCGAACAAAGAAGGAGAATTTGAATTCGCGGCAGAGCTTAAGAGGGTAAGACCAGGCTTCAAAAGAGCCACCTTCTTCACCGATAAAGGCGAATCTCTGCCCTGTCTGAACAAAAGGGGTTCCTGCTTGAGCCCGACGGGTTAATTGGGTAGAAAAGGATTGCAGAGGAAAAAAAGGAATGGTTTGACGGTTAGGCAGGGATTCAGCCCGGGTGACAGGGGCTGGGAGAGAAATGATGATAAAGAAGAGGAAAAGGAATAGATTCCTCCAATTGAGCGAATATTTCAATCTTAAATCAGAAATGCTGAGAGATAATCTGGCCATTTTTTTATTCCTTCTAAAATTTTCCTGGCGATGTGAGATATAACAGATTCTGACTTCCAGGTAAAGTCTATCTCTCCGATTGCCAAGAAGAGTATTAATTTTCTAAAAAATGGGGAGAGACTCTGCCAGATGAATGACCATATCATAAAATCCTGGTGAAAACGAAGTAAGAAATTAAATAAGCCCCCCTCGAAGATCCTAAATCTTGTCTTGAAAATAATATTCTCAAATATTTATTTAATATACCCCAAAGCGCGCATTCTTTCTTCAAGCTCTTTTCTGTCACTTTTTTGATGCTTTATCATTTTTTTCATTTCTTCAATGTAAAGCTTATTTATTTCCCTAATAAAGCGTCTGACAATTTTTGGATGATATTGGGCTATATTTTGTTTTTCTTCCGGGTCTTTGTCGATGTTATAAAGCTCAATTTTCGCAATTGGCGGTGGAGCAGGCTGGAAGTGTTCAGGAGGAAGATCAAAATTATTATTTATAATAAGTTTGAAGGGTCTCTGATATACAGCGATGCGTGAAGGAAGTTCTGGGGGATAGTTAATTGCCTCTAAATCAGATATAGAAATCCTGTCTTCTTTTTTCCCTTCGAGTAAGGGAAGAAGGCTTTTTCCATCTAGTGCATCATCATCGTAATCAAGACCGATTACATCGAGTACAGTTGGCATTATATCCGTTAATCGTCCAGCCTCAGTAACCCGTAGATTTTTATAGTTCATGTTGGGAAATTTGATAATTAAAGGAACACGGATGAGTTCATTATATAGAGAATGGCCATGAAGCCATGCCTTTCTTTCAAAGAATTCTTCTCCGTGGTCAGAAGTAACAATTATCATTGTATTTTCATATATTTTTAATGATTTTAATAAGTTAACTAAAGGTTTTATAAGTTTTTCATCTGTAAAGCGAATTTCACCGTCGTACAAGGCAATGATATTTTCTCTCTGTTCAGGGGTAAGAGCTTTGAATTCGTTAGGATGCTCTGGGTCAAATAGAAGTTTTTGCATATTTGCCTTTTTCCAAGGCATTTTTTTGCCTTCAAAAAACATGGAATTAAAAGGTTCAGGTGAAAAATATGGCTCATGAGTTTGATAAGTATGGAGAAAAGCGAAAAACTTTCTATTTTTATTTTTCTTTAACCATTGAGAGAAATCGGTAAACAGTAATCGGGCGGATGCTTTCAATTTGTGTGAATTTTTATATTCAATATATGACTCAAATCCTTTAGCAAATCCAAATCGAGCGCTGACCAGACCACCACCAGTAATAGCTATTGTTTTATAACCATTTTTCCGAAGTAAGTCAGCCAAAGTGATTAACGTTGTTTCTATATAAGGATTCTTTTTTGATACCAGGTGATGACGATTATCTAATCCAGTCAGGAGAGATACATGAGCTGGCAGGGTCCATGAAGTAGTCGAGAATACAGAGGCAAACAGTACAGCTTCAGAACATAACTTTTCCAGATTGGGGGTGGTTTTCTTTGAGTAACCATAGCAACTAAGATGATCGGCTCTTAAAGTATCGAGTGATATTAGAATGACATTTGGAGATGAGTTATTTGAAGAAAGATGGCGAGATGTGTATAAAGTTGGATTTTCCCAGTATGAAAAAAGCAAGCCTGGGTTAATTGCCTCTTTATCTGGGGATAAGAAAGACATCCTGGAAGTAATAAATTTCAACCTTACTCTTTTTCCTCCATAAGAGGTAAGGTTTATTATTTTTCGATTGATATAAAGAGGAGGTTCCTGGGGATTTATTGTTAGTTTGTCTTCAAAAAGGACTTTTTCTTTATCGTCCACCTCAATTGTTAATTTGAAAAGAACTTCTCCTTCTAACGGAGAAATTTTAGGTAACAATTGGTTTGCTACCCCATAACCGAATTCCAAGTAAACAGATTGGGGAAGCCGGAGAGAAAACAAGTACTCAGAACTTGGAGGCGCAAAAATTGCAGTTACCATCTCGCTAATCGCTCGACCGTTTTTTTTCTTCACTATGACTATTTTCTTTTTTAATCCATAAGGATTTTTCTTTATGCCCAGATCATAACACAGGGCTGTGTTTTCGAGCTTGGCTAATAAAGAAATTAAGGATTTTTTGGGATTTCGGATTATAATTGCTGTAAAATGAAAATCCGCGTTATGATTTTTCCTGGAGTAAAATGTAAAATTCAATGTAGTTTTTTCTTTTCTTGGTTTAATTGAAAAAAAAGTTGAATTTCTGGAGCCGAAGTTTAAAGAAATTTTCTTTACTATTGATTCTTCTTTAATTCTTAAAATTCCTCCTTCAGAGGTAGGATAACCCAAAATTTCTATGGTAACTTTGCTTTTGAAATCAATTGATAATTCAGACTTATAACTTTGGTTGGATGCAATTATTTTACCTACAGGAATAATGTCATCTACAGGTTCTGGAAAATAAGTAGCATATATTTTAGAAGATTTATCGAGATGCTTTTCAGGAATGGACAGCATTAGAAGGTCTTTTTGTGATTTAATAAATAGCTGCGATATAAACATGGATATTTCTTCTTCGGGATCTCCTGAGTCATAAGTAATAATTATCTCATTTATCCCGGTAAGAGATACGCCTAATAGAGAGAAATTCCCTGAATTTAGAATGATGGATTCATCTGATAATTTATTATTAACAATGAGTTTTAGTTTAATAGGGGTTCTTGGTAAGTGCTGAAATTCTATATGGATATCAAGCCTGAATAATCCCTCAGGAAGGAGAATTTCTGTTTTCCATCTTTTTGCCTGGCTGAGAGGAAAATTGTCTGTTTTCTTTCCTTTTTCCTGGAATTCTGTAAATACTTTTTCTCCCTTTTTTAAAGTCCAACCCAATTTTTCTGGTGGTTTTTCTCCTATGTGGGGGATTGATTTCTTGCCTAATCTTAAGGAAATAAATTTTGAGATATCATGTTTCTCTCTATGAAACACAGGAAATTTTGTGCTTGCCAGGTAAAATTTATGCCCCCTATATAAATGAGGTTGTAGTTGAGGAAAGTCCCACTGCTGATTAAATTTTTTTAAATATTTATTTATTAATTTATAAGGAGAAGTAATGATATTCTTATCGTTCATCTCATCTACCAATCGGTAGTAAAAACCATCCTTGTTTGATGATCTTGAACAAAATAAGGCAGTTAGAAGTGAGATTAAGAGTAAAATATACCTTACTCCATACTTTTTACTCATTGTTTATCCTTAGTTTAGATATGGGGTTTTTAACCTTATCTGGTAAATTAATTCTTCATATCTAACTTGTTATTTATTAACGGTTATAATTAGGATGAAAATGGAAAAATTTGGCTACAATGAAAACCGAAACCCAAAGATGTAAAAAAGTCACAAGAGAAATGAAGGCTTTTCACCCCCCTTCTTCCTCGCTAAAATAGCTCTTAGAGAAAATTAGTGTAAAGATAACTGAGAAAATGTACTTTTTTGCCATAATATTTTTTCAGTAACATTTTAATTTCTTAATTTATTTTTCTAGATTCTAATCAAGTTTTGACTATTTTGTCAATAAAACCTACTACCAGTCAGCTGGCAAAGGCAAGTAAGGGTGTATCAATTGAGGAAAAGTTGTAGTGAGATCATTCAGACCCGGTCTGATGTGCGGATATAACCTAGATTTCATCGTGGATTTGTCTACTTCGTGGTGGTGATGGACTGGTCCAGCTCTTACATCCTTTCTTGTGAACTATTGCATACTCTGGAGAAGGAATGTTGTCTTCAATCTTTAGAGCGAGCTCTTTGGATTTCCAGGCCGGAGATCTTTAATACAGACCAAAGGGCCTAGTTTACAGGTGAATAATTTGCCGGACATCTTCAGGGTCAAGGATCAGGATCAGTATGGGTGGGCGAAGTTAATAGGTAAGGTGTTCCCTTTTTCTGCCTCCGCCCAGCAAAAGAGCGATGAGTCTAAATGTTAATATCAGTTTGGGTGGACCGGAAATAGAGCACAATCAGTTTGCCGGCAATATACAGAATGCTACTGGCTAGAAGGAGGGAATAAACCAGGAGCAAAAAGGATTTTAACTTAGACACCTGGCGGGACAGTCCCTGAGGGAAAAAGAGATCGGTTACCGCTTTGCCGAAGAGAATAAGCAGGAGAAGCAGACCAATGATGGTCCGGAAGAAATAAGATTTAGCGTTGGCGGGAGATAGGGCAGAGGAGAAAATTAACGGATAAAGAAGCCAGATGGAGAAAGCCAGGGCTGAGAGCTCGATGATGATGGCTGGAAGGCGGGCTTTTTTGATTCCCTGAGATTGTTTCATGTTGATTAAATATTATAGTTGTTAACCGGTTTTATCAACCTGTTTCTTTCACTGATGATTGTTAGTCCTCTCGTCAGAATGAGCCTCCCATTTTTTTTAGCCGGAAGAATTGTCAGAGGAGTGAAATTAATATAGTATTTATTACTGGAAAAGGGAGATCTGTCACCTTTTTATCCGGGCGAACTTAAATGAATTAATTATCTTAATGCCGGGCTCGCTGGAGAAACCTAGTTTCCAGGAGGGAGAGGAATTTGGTTTTTATTTCTTAAAAAGAAGTGGCTGGGAAGCAGGGATTCGAACCCCGATTCCATGATCCAGAGTCATGTGTCCTACCGTTGGACGACTTCCCAGCACTGGATTAATAATATAGAGAAAATGCAGTTAAATTTCAAGATATTAAGAGTGACCCTGTTCAGAGAAAGCTCTCCCAGGTGAGTAATTTTTTATTTTTTCCTCAAGCACTTATATGCTTCCTGTGGGCATTTCTAAAATCCCGGCTGGCCATTATTTTGGAGGCTTAGTTATTTTTTTGTCTTAGTTTTAGAAAAGCTTCTTTGGCTTCTGACTTCGATTGACACCAAAATTCTAAGGTGATATATTGGCGACTCATGTTGAAAAAAGCTGGGGTTAAGTTTTTGCTGGTTTTGATTATTTCCGTGATTTTCCTTTATTTTTTCTTCAGGAGTGTTAATTGGAATGAGGTTTTACGCCATTTAGTTGGAGTTGATCTTAAATTTTTCTTTTTGATGATTGTTCTAGTGCCGTTGCATTTATTAACTCGAGCAATAAGATGGCAGGTCCTTTTGAAATACGAAAAGCCTCATACTTCGCTTTATAATCGTTTTGCCGCCAATGCAGTTGGCTTTACTGTGACTCTCATTTTTCCAGGCCGTTTGGGAGAGTTGGTTAAGCCTCTTTATCTGGCTCAGAAGGAAGAAATCAGGAAAGGCTTTACTGTCGGCACAATAGTCATTGAACGAATTTTTGATATTTTCACCATGTGCTTTTTGTTGGGATTATTCCTGGTGGCTAAACCACTTTATGCTTCTTTTTTCCAAGTCAACGAAGAAATATATCACCGTCTTTTTTTCTGGGGGGTAGCCGGATTCGGGTTGGCTTTCGGACTGTTGATTGTTTCTCTGGGTTTATATTTTTTCAGAGATAGAGCTCTGTCCTTGGTGTCCTTCATTACCCGGATTTTTCCTCAGAGAATAAGAAAATCGATTCTCTCTCTGGTGGATGAGTTCATTGAAGGATTGAAGTTCTTTCACTCTGTAAAAGATCTCCTTCAATATCTTTTCCTTTCTTTCGTTGTCTGGATGGGCATTATCTTTTATTACTGGATATGTTTTTTCGCATATAACCTGGAGCTGTCTTATTTCCTAGTCTGTCCCTATGTTTTTCTTATTTTGGTCGGGGCGTCCATTCCTACTCCCGGCATGGTTGGTGGATTTGATTATTTCAGTAAATTAGGACTAACTTCTCTTTATCAGATTGAGCCCAGTCGAGCCGTAGGCATGACGATTGTCATTCATGCCATTCAGGTAGCGGTGACTTGTTTAATTGGTTATGCTATACTGTGGAAAGAAGGCCTATCGTTATTTCAGCTTAAGAGACTGGGAGAAGAAGCAAAAAGATGAAATGTCCGTTTTGTGGTTACGAGGAAAGCAAGGTCATTGATTCGCGGGAAACCAAGAATGGGATGACTATCAGACGCCGCCGAGAGTGCCTTTCTTGCCAGAAGAGATTTACCACCTATGAAAAAATAGAGGAAATTCCTTATATGGTGGTGAAAAAAGATGGAACCCGCCAGCCTTTCGATGGCCAGAAAATTCTGCGAGGGATGATCAAGGCTTGCGAGAAAAGACCAGTTCCTCTTTCTACTCTGGAAGAAATAGTTGAAGAGATTGAATCGTTGTTACAGGAAAGACCCGAGAAGGAAATGACCACGGCTGAAATTGGCCAATTGGTGATGCAAAAGTTAAAGAAACTGGATAAGGTGGCTTATGTCCGGTTTGCCTCTGTTTATCGAGAGTTTAAAGATGTGGTGGAGTTTAAAGAAGAACTGGAACGTTTATTAAGAGAAAAATAAGGGCAAGCCATGGCCAGGACTCGTTTTCCTTATTCCCGAACTATAAGTATTGAGGAAGAAATTGACCGCCTTATCAAAGAATTATTTACCCAGTCCCGGGAATTTTTTGGTCTGTCAGGAAGCTGGTTACCCCGGGTGGACGTTAAAGAGGATAAGGAAAGAATTATTGTGGAAGTGGAAGTGCCTGGGGTAGCCCGGGAGGATTTAGATATTTATTTGAAAAATACAATTTTAGTAATAACAGGAGTTAAAAGAGAAAAACCTTCGCGACGGAGCGCAAAATTTTTGAGATTGGAGAGAGAATTTGGTTCTTTTCAACGAAATATACTACTTCCGGTCCCAGTGGTCTCTGCGGAAGCTGAAGCCACTCTGGAGAAAGGTCTGTTGAAGATTATTTTAAAGAAGTATAAAGCAGCTAAAGAAGCAGTCAGGATTCCCATAAAGAGCTCAAAATAAAAACAATAAAAAGGGAGGATTTCGATGGCTAAGGTAAATGGTGATTACGACAGCTCGCTTGATGAGACAGTTGAACAATCCGAGCAGAAACTGGATGTTCCTCAGGAGCTTCCAGTTCTCATGTTGCGGGATATAGTTGTTTTTCCCTATATGGTGGTTCCTCTTTTTGTCGGGCGAGAAAAATCGATGAAAGCCATCGATGAGGCTTTATCCCGAAATCGGATGATTCTCCTGGTGACCCAGAAGAAAATGGAAATAGAAGAGCCGAAAAAGGAGGATGTCTATTCTATCGGTACGGTGGCTCTAATTATGCGGATGCTGAAGTTACCCGATGGACGAATAAGAATCCTGGCCCAGGGGTTGGTTCGAGCCAGAATTGAAGAATTGATCGAAGATCAGCCCTATTATTCGGCCAAAATTTCTGTTCTACGCGAACCCGAAGAAGTGGATAAAACCATTGAAATAGAAGCTCTGATTCGGAATGTCCGGGAAGGATTGGATAAAGCTGCTTCTCTCGGAAAAAATATTCCAGCGGAAATTATGATTATTGCTTCCAATGTGGAAGAACCAGGACGGTTGGCCGATCTGGCGGCTTCGACCCTGGATCTGAAAGTTCCAGAAGCCCAGGAAGTTCTGGAGATAGTTGATCCGGTGAAAAGACTCCGCCGGGTCTACGAACTGCTAATTAGAGAGGTTGAATTATTGAATGTTCAATCCAAGATTAGTAGTGAAGCCAAAGAAGAGCTGGAAAAACTCCAGAAGCAGTATTTCCTGCGCCAGCAATTGAAAGCCATTCAACGGGAGTTGGGCGAAGGGAGTGAGCTTCAGGAAGAGATAAAAACCTATCAGAATAAACTGAAGAAATTAAAAGTATCCCGGGAGGTCAAGGAAGAACTTGAGAAGCAGATAAAGCGTCTTTCTCAAATGCATCCCGAATCAGCCGAGACAGCTGTGGTGCGGAATTATCTCGACTGGATGTTTTCTTTACCCTGGAATAAAAGCACGGTAGATAATCTAGATTTAGCCAAAGCCAAGGCCATTCTCGACGAAGACCACTACGGTCTGGAAAAAGTTAAAGAGAGAATTTTGGAGTATTTAAGCGTTAGAAAGTTATCCAGGAAAATTAAAGGACCGATTCTTTGTTTTGTCGGCCCTCCGGGAGTAGGCAAAACATCTCTGGGACGGTCTATCGCCCGAGCTCTGGGGCGGAAGTTTATCCGGATGTCACTGGGTGGCATCCGGGATGAAGCAGAAATCCGGGGCCACCGCCGGACTTATGTCGGGGCTATGCCTGGTCGGATTATTCAGGGCATCCGCCGCTGTGGCTCAAACAATCCGGTGTTCATGCTGGATGAAGTGGATAAAGTAGGCGCTGATTTCCGAGGGGATCCTTCTTCGGCTCTGCTGGAAGTCCTTGATCCTGAACAAAATCATTCCTTCCGGGACCATTATCTAGGTGTGCCTTTTGATTTATCCAAAGTGATGTTTATTACCACGGCTAACCTTATCGATCCCATTCAGCCGGCCTTACGTGACCGGATGGAAATCATTACCATACCCGGTTATACTGAGGAAGAAAAACTTCAGATAGCCCTCCGTCACCTTATCCCTAAACAGATAAGGGAGCACTCTTTGAGTAATAAAATGATTTCTTTTTCCCGGGCAGCGGTGCAAAAGATTATTTCCCTTTACACCCGAGAGGCCGGGGTGCGTAATCTAGAGAGAGAAATTGCGGCTATCTGTCGGAAGGTAGCCCGCCGGGTGGCTGAAGGGAAGAAAGGTAAGGTCCGGGTTACTGCCCAGAATATCGAGAAATTTTTAGGCCCGCCACGGATTTTCCGTGACCAGCTTTTAAAGAAAGATAAGGTAGGAGTAACCACCGGTGTAGCCTGGACAGCCTCCGGGGGCGACATCCTTTTTGTCGAAGCCAGTAAAATGAAAGGCAAGGGAAATCTGTTGTTGACCGGATCTCTGGGTGAGGTGATGAAGGAATCAGCCCAGGCTGCCCTGAGTTACGCCCGGGCCCACGCGAAGGAATTCGGGATAGACCCCAACTTGTTTTCTGAGTTTGATTTCCACATTCATATTCCTGAAGGGGCAATTCCTAAAGATGGCCCTTCGGCGGGAGTCACGATTGCCACTTCGCTGATTTCTGTGTGCACCGAGAGGAAGGTCAGGTGGGATGTAGCCATGACTGGCGAAATTACCCTGCGGGGCAATGTTCTTCCGGTAGGAGGCATAAAGGAAAAAGTTCTGGCCGCCCAGCGGGCAGGAGTGAGAAAGATGATTCTCCCAGCTGCCAATAAAAAGGATTTAATCGATATTCCGGCTTCAGTAAAGCGGAAGATGGAATTTGTCTTTGTTGAAGATATTAAGTCAGTATTTAATGAAGCCTTGCTGCCACCTTTTAAGGCGCGAAGAGAAAAGCGCCAGAAAGACATAAAGGAAGCATTGCCTTCGCTCCAATAATCAGTATGTGGATGAAGGATCGGAAATTCACTGAAGCAGAGATTATCAATTTTCTTCGCCAGGAATTTACCCCGACTTCGCTTGAAGTCAGAGTTGGTATTGGCGATGATACAGCGGTGATAAAAAAAAATGACTATTACTGGCTTCTGACCAAAGATTTACTCCTGGAGAATGTTCATTTCCTCCTGGCCGCCCACCCTCCTTTTCTTCTAGGGCGAAAAAGTCTGAATGTTAATGTCAGTGATGTTGCTGCTATGGGCGGAAGGCCGCGGTGGTGTTTGCTCGGGTTGGGAATCAGCAATAAGGTGGGCCGAACCTGGTTGAAAGAATTTTTAGCCGGTTTTAAAACAGCGGCCAGAGAAGCCGGAATTGAGCTTCTGGGTGGTGACTTAAGCCGTTCGACCAGGTTGTTTATCTCGGTGACTCTCATTGGAGAGAGTAAATCCCCGGTGTTGAGAGAAGGGGCAAGACCGGGGGATATCCTTTATGTCTCAGGCTCACTGGGGGAGGCAGCCCTTGGTTTGCAGTTATTGAAAAAAGGCCATCGATTGGGAGAGAACCCAGGGCTTGACTATTTTCTGAAAAGATTTCTCGATCCTGCCCCGCCGTTGCACTTGGGTCAAGAAATAGCCAGGGCTGGTTTCGTTTCAGCGATGATTGATCTGAGTGATGGTCTTTCCACCGATGTGCATCACTTATGTCAAGCCAGCAATTGTGGGGCTGAAATTTGGAGGGAAAGATTACCCCTTTCCTCTGAATTGAACCAATATGCTGCTCAACCCCTTAGGTTAGCCCTTCATGGTGGTGAAGATTATCAACTTCTTTTCGCTGTTAAGAGTGAGGCAGAAAAGTCATTTTTAGACTGGCAAAAGAAGAATAATAGTAAGCTTTACCCCATTGGACGATTAACCAAAGAAAAAAACGTATATTTAGTGGGATCAAGGGGCCAAAAAAGAATTCTTCAGCCCCGGGGTTTCCGCCATTTTGACTAAGAGCATCCACTCTGGCCACCCCCCAGAGAATAGGTCTTCGCCTTTGAGCTTTCTTTTATCCATGAGGGCGCTTTTTTCGTTTTACCTATAGAAGAGCTTTTCGTTGTTATTACTGCTGGATAATCCAGAGTCGATGTCATAGATGAGGACCTGACCTTTTCTGCGAAACCTCAGAATTAGACAATCGAATTATCATTTATATCTAAAAATAAATAATTTCTGATTGACAAATGGCTTAAAATAAAATAAACCAAGGACAGAAAGGGATGGCTGGTTTAATTCTCTTGCCCTTCTGATCATAAATGTGAGGAGGAGGCGATGAAAAAAATCTTGGGGATTTTGGTAATAGGAATTTTCTTTTTGGCCGGGCATCTGGGAGCTGGTGGCTGGAATAATACTTTGATGGGCTGTCGAGCTCTGGGGCTGGGGGCAGCCTTTGTGGGCGTGGCTGATGACCCCAGTGCGGTGTTTTATAATCCTGCCGGCTTGGCTTTTCAGCAGGAACGTTTGGCTCTTTCTTTTGATGGTTTTTATGTCATGCCGGAACATATCTACACTCTGCCCAATGGCTATACAGCGGAAAGTCGATATACAACTTCCATTCCTCAACTTTTTTTATCCTATAAAGCCTCAGATCGATTGAGTATCGGCTTTGGCGCTTATATTCCATATGCCGGAGGGGGGATTGATTGGAAGGAAAATGCCCTGGGATTTCCTTTTAAATCCTACCTGGGAGTATTGTCTCTGACTCCTTCTCTTGCTTATCAGGTAAATGAAAAGATTTCAGTGGGGTTTAACCTCAATTTTTATAAAGGTTTTTTGAATGTCCGGACCCGAATGGATCCTTTTGGTCCAATGGAAGCCGATGAGGTAGGCTCTTCTTTGTCTTTCGGGGCTGGACTTCTTCTGCGGCCCAGGGAAAATCTTCGCTTTGGCTTCAGTCTCCGGGCTCCAGCCAAGATGAGACTGGAAGGAACCACGACCATTACTGTTGAAGCTCCTCAGGTAGGCGCGGTTAAGATGAAGCTAACTTCCACCACTGAATTTAACCTTCCCTGGGATCTGGAAGCCGGGGTATCTTTCCAGCCTTGGCCCAGCTTTTTGATTTCCTTTAGTGTTCAATACACCATGTGGTCGACCCTGCAGGAGGTGAATAAAACCATCCAGAATGTGCCGTTAATCGGGACTATTCAGGAAGTTGAAGTTATGAATTTCAAAAATATTCTTCTTTTTCATACTGGATGTGAATTTCAGGTGGCCGAAGGTTTGTATTTAAGAGCCGGAATTGGTTACGATCGTTCCGCTTCCCCGGCTGAGTCCTTGAATTTTACCAACATTGATGTGGATAAATTCACTCTCCTGGGGGGAATTGGTTATCGGGCTGGCCGGGTCACCCTTGACTTTGCCTATGTTTATGCTCAGGGGAAAGAGAGAGAAAAATCAGTTATCACAGCCACGGGTTTTCCTGGTTTAGAACGCTATAATATGAATGTTAATATCCTCGGTCTGGGAGTAACTTTCCATTTTTAAAAATATTTTTTTGTATCTAGCCTGACTTAGAGAGCAGAGGACATCTCTTTTTATTCAAAAAGGAACTCGCCAGTAAAAACAATTTCTGCTGGTCCTGTCTGATAGACGACATCCTGTTTCCATTCCACCATGAGTTCACCCATGGAAGTTCGAACCGTTACTTCGCGATCAGTAAGGTCTTTGAGAATAGAGGCGACGGCGGCCGCGCAGGAACCGCTGCCTGAAGAGAGGGTTTCCCCAACCCCTCTTTCCCAGAACAGAACCTCTATTTCCTTTCGATTGTGGACGCGAATAAACTCAATATTTGTTTTTTTAGGGAAGAATGGATGTAGTTCGATTTCTCTGCCAATTTGATGCCATTCAATGCGTGAGGGAAAACGGTCAAAGAAAATAGCACAATGAGGATTACCCAGGGAGAGGGCTGTGATCCGGTAGATTTTCTGATTTATGGAAAGAGGGTAATCAATGACTTTTTCATGGTCTGAACCGTCATCAAAAGGAATGTCTTTGGAAGAAAGGAGGGGAGTGCCCATTTCAATCCGGATACGGAAGGAACGGCAGTTATTTTCCTGGAGAAGACTTTCTCTTTCTCCAGCATGAGTTTTAAAGAGAAGCCGCGATGGTTTAACGGCTTGTTTATAATGAAGATAAGCAGCTGCACAGCGCAGTCCATTACCCGAAATCTCGGGTTCTGTCCCATCAGCGTTGAAGATGGAAAAATCAATCAGACCTTTTTCCGGGTCCTTGATGTCAATCACCAGTAGGCCATCAGCCCCCACACCGGTATGCCTTTCGCAGACGGCTCTGACTACTGGAGGAAAATCATAATCCGGGGGGAATTCCTTTTTCTCAACCACAATAAAATCATTACCGAGGGAATGAACTTTAGTGAACTTCATCAGGGTATCCTTAAGGTGATTATGTAGTCGTTATACCCGTCTCTAGATTCGCGTCTGATCCGGAGCATAACCGGGTCGCCTGATTTTAATTTTCTCAAGATTTTTTCCAGATCCCGCACTCTCCGCACCGGTTTGCGGTTGACTTCTAGGATAATATCCCCACGCTGGAGACCGGCTTCCTCAGCGACAGAGTAGCGGCGTACGCGGGTGATGAGCAGGCCTTCTTCTGTCTGGAAACCATAGCGTCGGGCTAATTGAGGTGTTAATTCCTGGACGGTAATGCCGATGTCTTTATCGGCTGAGGTTTGAGGTTGTGCTTCCTCTCCGGGTTCAAGTTCGGCGATTTTAGCCTTCAGGGTTTTTTCCTGACCATCTCGAATTATAGTTATTTTCACTTCTTTCCCTGGAGGAATTTCCGCTATCCTGAATCTGAGGTCATTGGAGTCTTTAATTGGCTGACCGTCAATAGCCACGATAACATCATAGACTTTCAACCCGGCTTTCTCGGCCGGAGTTCCTGGTTGGACATTATGCACCAGGGCTCCTTGTTTTGACTCCAATTTAAGAACATTTTCGACATCTTGAGTAACATCACTGACGATTACACCAAGATACCCTCGAATAACCCGGCCATTTTTCTTGAGCTGTTCCACCACTTTTTTAGCCAGATTGGAAGGAATGGCAAAGCCGATGCCGATATTTCCGCCGGTCGGAGCAAGTATTATCGAAGTTATCCCGATGACTTCTCCTCGCATATTGACCAGTGGTCCGCCACTATTACCCCGGTTGATGGCGGCGTCAGTCTGAATGAAATCCTGGTATTCAGGCAGGTTCAGACTGCCACCCAATTGCCGTCCTTTAGCACTGATGATGCCGGCAGTAACAGTATGCTCCATTCCTAAAGGATTACCGATGGCTATTACCCATTCACCGACCTGGCATTTTGAAGAATCTCCCAATTGAGCATAGGGCACTCCAGAAGCTTCTACTTTTAACAAGGCCAGATCTGTTTTGGGGTCAGTCCCAACTATCTTGGCTTCATATTCGTCTTTATTGATGGTAAACACTTTAACTTTCTCTGCCTTTTCGACCACATGGTTGTTGGTCAGGATGTAACCATCTGAGCTGATGAAAAAACCGGATCCGAAGGAAGTAGCCCGAAATTCCTGTTCTCTTTCCCGGGGAATTCCAAAAAATCGTTCCCACCAGTCATTGAAGGGCCACTCATCTCCCCAGGTGGTGATGGTCCTTTTCTCAATTTTATTGGCTTTTATCTGAACCACAGCCGGACCAACTTTGTTGGCTATCTCCACAAAACCATGATTAACCACTGGTTGGGGTGGCGGCGAGGCAAATAATTGACCTGAAAGTTCCGAGGCGGCGTTAACCTCGGTGGGTGGGGTGATTTTTTCGGGAATATAAAAGAAAATCATTCCAGCGGTTATCAATCCCAGCAGAAACGATACACCGGCAACCCAGAGAAACTTTTTCATTTTTACCTCCTCAGATCCTTATTTCTTAAATTACCACAAGATTAAAGGAAATTCAATTTCCATCAGAAGGAGGAGGAGCACCTTTCAAAATAGATTTTCCTCCGGGCTTTCTGAGAAAAACAGTCAGGCCCACAGCCCGCCTCAAGTTGCTCCTCAGATTAAGTTATTTTCTCTTATTTAAAACTGCGGGAAAAGAAAATCAGTTGCTCATTTTTTTTGTTTATAATAAGTTTTAAGAAAGAATTTTTTTGAAGATTGTTTCTGGATTGAGCCGAATGAAAAAGAAGTTACGCCTGAAAAAGGGAGTGCTGATTGTTCTGGAGGGAATTGATGGGTCCGGGAAGACAACCCAGATAAAGAAACTCGCTGATTTTCTTCTGGCTCAGGGTTTTCCGGTGGTCTGTTTTCAAGAGCCCACCAGGGGGCGGTGGGGACGTTTGATTAGAGAAAAAGCTCGTCAGGCTGATTCGCTCTCGCCAGAGGAAGAATTGGAACTTTTCCTGCGAGATCGCCGCGAAAATGTCGAGAATAATTTACTCCCTGCTCTGCGCCAGAAGAAAATTATTCTTCTCGATAGGTATTATTTTTCGACCATGGCTTATCAGGGAGCCAGAGGGCTGGATGTGGCAGAGATAAAGAGAAAAAATGAAGCTTTCGCTCCCCCACCTAACCTCGTTTTTATTCTCTTGCTCGACCCCCGAGAAGGTTTGCAGCGAATCCAAAACCGCCAGCAGAGAGAGCTCCTATTTGAAGAGGAAAAATATTTGGTTCAAGTAAATAAATTATTTGCTTCTTTTCATGGGGAAAATATCATCCATCTTGATGCTTCGGCCTCGCCTGATGAGATATTTACTCGGATTAAAACTCAGGTGCTCAATCTAATTGAGCAAGTGTCTGTTCTCTGAATTTCTTTTTTCCCGGAAATAGGAAGGCCAATCTTCTAGAAGAGAGAGACTCATTTTGCTATATTAGAGTTAATATGGCTGGTCAAGAAGAAAAAAGAGAAAAAAGAGTCAGCTTAAAAATTCGTTTCCCCCGGCTGAGATGGCCCCGATTTTCTTTAAAAATTTTAAAGTCAAAAAAATTCTGGACTCAGTTAATTCTGAGCGCTCTTTTCATGGCTGCGCTGGGCGGAGGAATTTTTGTCGGCGCCTTGAAGGCAATTCTTCATAATTTGCCTTCGATTCAGGCTCTGGAGACATTTGAGCCTCCCATTACCACCTATATTTTCGCTGATAATGGGGAAGTCATCGGTCAATTTGCTACAGAAAGGCGAGTGGAAGTGAGCTTTGAGGAAATTCCGGATTTCCTGATTAAAGCGATTATCGCCACCGAGGACCCTCGTTTTTATCGCCACCATGGGATAGATTTTCTGGGCATCCTGCGCGCCATAAAAGAAGATCTACGTCTGGTGCGAAGCTCAGCCCGGTTACATGGCGGGAGTACCATCAGTCAGCAGCTGGCGCGGGAGCTTTTTCTCCATCGGCGACAAACTATAAGACGGAAGCTCAAGGAATGGATTCTGGCCCTCCAAATAGAACGTCGCTACACCAAAAAGCAGATTCTGACGATGTATTGCAACCAGTTTAACCTGGGGCACGGCGCTTATGGAGTTGAGGCTGCTTCGCAGCTTTATTTTGGTAAACATGTCAGTGAGCTGACTGTTCCTGAAGCAGCTCTCCTGGCCGGTATATTGAGAGGGCCGGCTATTTATTCTCCTTATCGTCATCCAGAAAGAGCCCTCCGCCGCCGCAATCATGTTCTCAACCGGATGGTAGAAGAAGGTTTTTTGAGCCCCGAAAAGGCGGAAAAATTCAAGAAAACCCCTCTGGAAGTATTGCCCCTCCATCGAATGGATTCAGAATTTGCCGCCTATTTCAAAGAGGAAGTTCGTAAATATCTAGAAAAAACTTATGGGGTAGAGGCTCTCTATGGTGGAGGATTAAAGGTCTATACCACCTTGAATATCGAGTACCAGAAATACGCCGAAGAGGCTCTACGGAAGCAATTGAGAGTTCTGGATAAGCGGGCCGGCTGGCGCCATGATAAAAGAAATTTAATTGAAGAGGGGGTAGAGGATATTGAAGGTTACGAGGGCAAAGATTTAATTACCTGGTTAAAACCCCAGTTTAAGGAAGGAGATCTTGTTCAAGCGGTCGTCCTGGAAGTGAGTCGCAAAAAGGCCAGACTGAAAATAAAAGATTATCAGGGAGAAATTACCAATCGGGGAATAGGCTGGACAAAATCGAATAATTTAACCCGCTTAATCAAGAGAGGTGATGTTATCCATGTGGAGGTCAAGAAAATTGATGAGGAAAATAAAATAATCCAGGCCTCCCTGGACCAGGAACCCTTGGTTGAAGGCGCTTTTCTGGCTATTGAGCCGCAAACTGGTCAGATTAAAGCCATGGTTGGAGGTTATTCCTTTCGTCGGAGTCAATGGAATCGGGCCACTCAGGCCCCCCGTCAATCCGGTTCGGTGATTAAGCCGATTCTTTACACCGCTGCCCTGGAAAATGGATTTACTCCGGCCAGTCGGATTGTTGATGAACCAACTGAGTTTTTTGATAAGTGGTCTGATGAACCCTATGCTCCCAATAATTACGACCGAAAATACAAGGGGGCAGTAACGCTGCGGATTGGTCTGGAGCAATCCCGTAACATTGTCACCGCCAAATTGCTGGAATATATTTCACCTCAGCGCGGTGTGGAGTACTGTAAAAAGTTCGGGATTAAGTCGCCGGTCTATCCCTACCTTTCGCTGGCCTTGGGAGCTTTTGAGGTTAAGCTGCTGGAAATGGTCTCCGCCTTTTCCACTTTTCCCAATCATGGAGTCCGGGTACATCCTTATTTCATTACTCGCATCGAAGATAAGGATGGCAACGTTCTGGAGGAGGCCCGGATAGAGAAGGATGAAGTGGTTTCACCTCAAATCGCCTTTATGATGACTTATCTGATGAAAGGGGTCATCGAGCGCGGCACCGGCGCGGCGGCCAGGTTTCTCCTCAAGGATAAAGATTTAGCCGGCAAAACGGGAACAACCGATGAATACACCGATGCCTGGTTTATCGGTTTTTCACCATCCCTGTGTGCCGGTGTCTGGATTGGTCATAATACAAAAATTCCCATTGGGGAACGCCAAACTGGAGCGGTGGCCGCTTTACCGGTATGGATAGAATTTTTTCAGCAGCTTATCGCTGCTGAAAAGAAACAGGCTGAGGAGAGCGGTGAAGAATATGTCCGCGAAGAATTCACTGTGCCGCCTAATCTGAGTTTTGTTGAGATTGACCGGAAAACCGGACTGCTGGCCACTCCAGCCTGTCTCTGGCCGTTTCGCGAGGTTTTCTTACCCGGCACCGAACCTAGCCGTTATTGTACGCTGGAAGACCATCTGCTGACCCTGGACTATTACGGTCAAGCAAAAGAACAGCATTAACCAGATCCGAAAAAGAGGTCAGGTATCCCCATTTTTTGTCTTGATGAGTTTAAAGCTGGAGACTTCTTTCCCTGAGCCGGAAAAAGGCCTCTAGATTTTTTTGATTCAAGCTATTGGAATTGATCCCCTTCTTTACAATTACTCTTTCGATTCAAAGTTTCAGGGTGAATACCGGTTTTGGAGGACTATTATCTTATTTCTTTTTCTTAACCCGGGTACTGGAGGATGAACGAGAACGGCTGGCTGAGCGGGAGGAGGAAGACCTGACTCGAGAACTGGAAGTGGAACGTCTTTTAAACCGGCTGGATGAAGAGGAGCGACGGGATATCGAAGAAGAACTTCTTTTAACCACTGAATTGTAGATTTTTCCTAGAATTGAACCGGAGTCGCGCCGGGAGGAGCGGACCCTTGAGCTTGAACTTGACCTCGAATAAGAAGAAGAGCTCCGGGGTAAATAACGGGAGACAGTTGATGATGAAGTTGAAGTTTTACTCCGGGTTGGGGAAGATATTGTTCCCCTGAGAGAGGAACGTGAAGAAGAAGAGGTGGGAGACGATGAAGATGAGGAAGATAAAGAAGACCGCTTAATTCGGCTCGTGGTGCTGATGCGGCCGGAAGAGGTCCGGCTTTGGCTTGAGCTTGATTTTCTCACCAGGCCGGTTGAGCCAACAACTGTGCCTCCCAGCTTGGTTGTTCGGGAGGAAGTGGCTGAACGGGAGGTAATAGTGCTTTTGCTTACCCGTGTGGAAGACCGGGAAGAGATCCTGGAAGAGCTTGAAGTTATTCTGGTACGGGTTCCTACCTGGGAGCGGCTCAAGCTGGGCGAGAGGATTCGGGTGCGGGGCGTAACTGTTTTAAAGCCCGCCGCTGAACTTTTCTTAAGGATGACTTTTTTGCCCTGTAATCGCTGAATATTGACACTGTGGGAAACAGGTCTGATATTGGGTGCCTGATTGGTCAGGCGAATTTTACTGACTTTACCCAGCGATTGAGCTGAAACCACCACCTTGGAGATATTGCGAGCCTGAAGTTGGTTTTTGCGGACAACAACCAGGGCCCGTGAGCCGAGCGGATAGTCATAATAACCATACCGATCGTAGAAGACGTTGTTAATGATGACAATGGGTCGATTGTAATAACTGAGAGGTACCCAGCCCACATAATCGTAGCCCCAGTACCAGCTCACCCAGGCCGGTCCCCAGACAGTCGTGGGTATCCAGTACCATCCCAGGCTGACGTTCCAGTGCCAGCGTCCGAAGTGGAAGGTGACCCAGCCCCAGCTTTCATAAGGAATCCAGGTCCAGCCGCCCAGAGGAAGCCAGACCCAGCGCCCGTAGTAATAAGGACGCCAGTAAGGGTCCAGGCCTACCGGTACCCAGACATAACCGTAGGGAGAGACATAAGTCCAGCGGCCGTGGTAGTCTAGCTCATACTCAAAATCCCCCAATTCATCGGGGAGATAACGCCGGGCTAAACGGCGTCGTACCTGGTGATCGCGGTCCTTGTTCCAGCGGTCGAAGCTGTCTTCAGCCACAGCCATAAAGGAAGTCGGTCGAGTCACAAATTGACCCCCCCGAACTTCAAGTCGTTGACCTTCTTTCAGCAAAAGTGATTCATTATTTCCCGCTACTTCAACCACTCCCTTAAAGACAAAAATTTCACTTTCCTGTTCCTCACGGACATCAATCCGGTAAAGTCCTTCCTGAAGAATAAAAACATTAACATCTGGAGTCTGGATGACGATCTCATTGCCTTCACTGACATGCCCAATGCTTAAGTAAACATTGCCGGTCCAGACGTTTATCCGGATACCTCCTTCTCCGGGAAGAGGCAGATGGAGAAAGTCGACTTTGGTGTATTCATCCAACCGCAGATAATTGGAGCGGTTGAGATAGACTTCAGCTCGACCATCAGTTGTGGCCAGTCGGTCGCCGGCGATTAAGGGAGAGTTGATTTCTCCTTCCTCAAAACCCACATCGGAAGCGCGCTGGATAAAAGTTCCACCCGTAAGATAGCTCAACCGGGCAAACGATTCATTTAAGTAACTTCTCTCACTGCCCAGAAGCGGTAAAAAGGTGATCAGGATAAAAAGACTGAAAATGGTTATTTTTCTCATTGGCTTCACCTTTTTTTCATTTTCCGTAAATTATTTATGCAAATCCAATGCCAAATTAATTCTCTGGAGGAAGGGCTGTTTTTCGGCTGGGTTTGTCCTCTTCCGATGACAGCCGCCTAAAGAGGGAGACAGCTTTCTCAGAAACGAGGGTCTTTAGAGAGTTAACGGCTAGATCAGGTGAGAGGCCAAAAGTCCTTCAGCGTGTTGATTACCGGTAGTATTTCTTTTTCTGTCTGGGGGTTGATTTCTCGCGTAATCTCTGGCGGCGGCTGTTGACCGGATAGTTGGCCTAAAACTCCGATCACGCTTCTGGCTAGAGCATCCAGAGCATACCCTCCTTCCAGGGTCAAGAGGAGACGATCGCCAGCTGTCCGGGCGGCTTTATCCAGAAGGAAGCGGGTTAAAGCGGCGAAGCCATTGGCCGAGAGCATCATGCCGCTCAGCGGATCCTGCTGGTGGGGGTCGAATCCGGCGGAAACAAGAATAAACTCGGGTTGAAAGGAGTCCATAACTGGCGCTAGAACTCTCTCGAAAATGTAAAGATAATCACCATCTCCCTTGCCGCTGGTCAAAGGGCAATTGATGGTAAATCCCCGGCCTTTATCGGCGCCAATTTCCTGCCAGTGGCCTGTTCCGGGATAATGGGGAAATTGATGAAGGGAAAAATAAAGTACATCTGACCGCTCATAAAAGCTGTGTTGAGTGCCGTTGCCATGGTGGACATCCCAGTCAATTATCATAACTCTGTCAATTGAATAATTGCGAAGAAGATATTCCGCGGCAATGGCCACATTATTAAAGAGACAGAAACCCATGGCTTTATCTTTTTCGGCGTGATGGCCAGGGGGACGGATCAGGGCGAAAGCATTGTTAACTTCTTCTTCCATGATAGCTCTGGCTGCTTCCAGTACCCCGCCGACCGCCAGGAGGGCGGTGGTGAAGGACTCGGTACAGGTGGAAGTGTCAGGGTCCAGGATGACCCATTCTTTTCCCTGAGTTGCGGCCAGTTGCTGGTAATAATGTTTTTCATGAATCCAGATAATTTCTTCTTGAGTAGCCAGGCGGGGTGGGATGAGATGAAGGGAAGAGGAAGGGAATTCTTGCTCGATGGCTTTGTAAATTACCTTTAATCTTTCGGGAGATTCAACGTGATAAGAGCCCATTTGATGATGAAGATAACGCTGGTCTTTAACTAGACCGGTCATTATAACCCCTCCTTCAAAGTTATTATCTGGTGAATGGTTGCCATTTGGCAGGTTCCGGCCGGGGAGTGATCAGGCTGACCCCTACCAGGAGAATAATCGAGCCCACAAGGGCGGGATAAATGGAGGGTAACCCTAGCGGAAAACCTCCCTGAACTTTATTCAATATTTCCCAGACGACTGTGATCAACATTCCTCCCAGGATAGAGGCCACTCCACCGGCAGCGGTGGCCCGCCGCCAGAAAAAAACAGCCATTAAAGCAGGTGTTAAGCCAGCTCCATAAACTGTGTAAGCCGCATAGGCGGCGTCCAGGATGCGCGGGAAAAAAGAGATCAGAGAATAGGCAATAATCCCCAGCAGGATGACCACCGCTCGGGAATAAAGAATGGTCTTTTTATCAGATAAATTTGGATTAATGAAACGCTGATAAATATCGCGGATGACATTGGTCGCCGGCACCAGCAGAAAACTGTTGGCCGTGGAGATAACGATGGCCACAATGGCCGCCAGGAGAAGACAGCCGACCGCCACCGGCACTCCCCGGTGAGCTACCAAGAGAATTATTTTACCGGCTTCCCGGGGCCCCAGCCCCTTGAAAATACTGCTGCCGATGACCGCCAGGCTCTGGAGGGCTACCCCCAACAGGATGGCCCCCAGAATCCAGCCCAGGACGGCTCTCTGGGCTTCTTTTTCATTTTTGGCGGAGAAGAATCGCTGATACATATTCCCGTTACCCAAAGCCAGCAGAAGGGTGGGGACGAAATAACCCAGCGCCTGAACCCAGGTCATATTACCCAGGAAAGGATGAGCGCGGGGAGTAACATTGGCCGCAATCTGGGCCAGGCCGCCCCCGGTTTTGATCAAAAAAGGCAGGGCCAGAAAAATCCCGGTGATCATAATCAACCCGTTGAATATGTCGAGATAAGCCACAGAGATCATCCCTGCCAGGAGAGTATAGATGATGACAAAAACAGCCACAATGATGATTCCCTGACGGATGGAAATTTGGCCATCAGAAATAATATTGAGCACCCAGCCACCGCCTCGAAACTGATAACTGACGATGGTCACATAAGCGATAATAGTGGTTATTGTGGCTAAAATTCGGGCCCAGTGGTTATATCGGGCTTCAAGGATATCGGGTACAGTAAACTGACCGAATCGCCTGACCCGCCCTGCAATGAAATAAGCTACAATAATNCCCAGCCAGCCGCCGCTGCTGCCGATAAGAGAGGAATAACCATGATTATAACTTAAATCGCTGACGCTGAAGATGTCACCTGAACCAATCCAGGTGGCCAGAAGAGTTCCCACGAGAATGGGTGCGGTCAGGCTTCTGCCGGCGACCAGAAAATCTTCCTTTTTCTTTAAGCGGCGAGTTAAACGCAGGCCAAAGACAAAGAGAAAGAGAAGGTAGAAAACCAGAGTGAAATAATAAGCCATTATTTCTCCCTTTAATCTTGTTTCCCCAGCAGACGGGGTAGTTTTCGGCTGAATTTCTTTAATTTTAACCGACAGAAAACTACAAACATGATTAGGTACCGCCCCAGGTCCTGGGGAGAACGGATGTTTTTCAAAACCTGCGGGATTTTATCTACCACTGAGATCTTCCCCTGACTGAAAGACCAGCGAAAGACCAGTTCACTAACCTGACTCCAGGTGAGTTTATCCAGAAAAAGTGGCACATCTCCCTGGGCGGTGGGCAGAGTGATGATTTTGGCTGGATGAGGTTTAGCCCAGGAAAAATCAGGCGGCAGCACCCCCAGCTTCTTGGCGGTTTTCTCCAGGGGGGTTCCCGGGTAGACATGGAGAATGGCAATGCTGCCTTCGATTTTATCCTGATATTGTTCAATGATGCGGATTGTTTCCTGGGCTTCTTCCCAGGTCTCGGTGGGGTGGCTGAAAATGAAAAAAGCGTTGGGAATAATTTCCAGTTCCAGACACCACTTAACCACCCGGTGAAAATCATCGATGTTGATTTTTTTGTGGATTATTTCATTCCTGACTCTTTCTGAGCCAGCCTCCAGGCCGAAAGAAAGATGGAATAAACCGGCCTGTTTCATTTTTTCCAGGAGAGGTCGATCGATCAGGTCGAGACGGATGTCACATTTCCAGTAGATATTGAGTCGGCGCTCGATAATCAAGTCGCAGATTTTGGCCACTCTTTTCGGGTTGGCGTTGAAGGTATCGTCAAAGAAAAAGAAGACATCCACTTGATATTTATCTTTTAAATATTCAATCTCCTGGAGAACATTTTCCGGAGATCTCATCCGGACGTGTCGTCCCCAGTTAATAGGGGTGGCACAGAAATTACAGTTGAAAGGGCAACCCCGGCTGGTGATCATGTTAATAGCCGGCAGGAGACCCCGACCCGGCACTTCAAAACGAAAATTATATTTTTCAAAGGGAATAAGATGAAAAGCCGGGAAGGGGAGAGAGTCCAGATCCATAATCGGGGCCCGGCGGGGATTTACCCTGATCTGACTGTCCCGACGATAGGCCAAGCCGGCTATTTTTTCCAGAGACTGCAAATCTGCCCTTTCTTCCCAGATAGAGCAAAGCTCCTTCATCGTCTCTTCACCTTCCCCGATAACCACCACATCAAGTTCAGGAATATGAGTCAGACAGTCTTCAGGAGCCATCGAGGCATGAGGTCCACCGAGCACGGTTAAAGCCCGGGGATAAGCTTCTTTGGCCTTCTTAATTAATTTGAAACTTTGAAATCTGTTTTCAGTGGTCGAGGTGACCCCGATGATATCGGGTTCAAATTGCCGGATTATTTTCTGAATCTGGTTGAATTTCAGACGAAGAATGTCGGCAGGAATAATCTGGATGTCATGTCCTTCCTGTTCGAGGATGGCGGCGATATACAACAGTCCCAGGGGCGGCATGGAGGAGCCTTTTCGCCAGCGTTCGGCAAAATAGCCACCTGGAGCCACAAAGAGCTGTACTTTCATTTACAGTTTCTCCTTCTGATTTAGTTTTTGCTGGTCGAGCTCGAGGGAATAGAGCGAAGTGACATTGGGTTCAGCCATGGTAGTTCCATAAATATAGTCAGCCACTTCCATGGTTTTAAAATTATGAGTGATGAGGATGAACTGAGTTTGGTCTTTGCTCTGCTTCATTAAGTTTAAAAAGCGGCCGATATTGGTTTCATCCAGGGCGGCGTCAACCTCATCCAGAAGACAGAAGGGGGCTGGCCTGGTTTTAAAGAGGGCAAAGAGAAAAGCCAGACTGGTCAGAGATTTTTCCCCTCCGGAAAGAAGACTTAGTTTCTGGATTTGTTTTCCGGGAGGCTGGGCGATAATTTCCACACCACTTTCCAGGGGATTGTCGGGTTCGAGAAGTTTTATTTCGGCCTGACCGCCTTCAAATAAAATCTGAAAAGTTTCCTGAAAATATCGATTGACTCTCGTCAGGGTCTCCAGAAAGCGGGTTTTACTTTCCTGGTCGATTTTACGGATGGCTTCCTTGGTAGAACTGATGGATTCCCTTAAATCCTGGCGTTGCTGCAGGAGGAAATCCAAGCGCTCTTTTTCCTGGTTGTACTCTTCTTCAGCCACCAGGTTTACCCCGCCCATTTTTTGCAGTCTTTCCTGGGCCTCATGGAGAGTCCTTTCTATTTCAGGGATGGTGGTTTTCTCCAGCGTGACATTATTTTTTATTTCTTCCAGAGTCTGGCGTGTTTCCTGCCAGCTGGTTTCTTCGAGATTGACGAGATCGCGTTCTATCTCGGCTTTTTTTATTTCCCAGGCCATTCTTTCTTCCTGGGAGGCGGTGAATTTCTCCTGGAAATACCGGAGTTGTTCGGACAGCTCTTTTTTCTCCTGAAGGAGACGATGGTGATCCTCTTCAATTTCCCGAAGTTCTTTTTCTTCCTGCCTCAACTGCGCTTCTGTCTGTGTTATTTCATCTTTGAATGATTTAATCTTTTCCTTTAAAGATTGTCTCTGTTCCTGGAGAGAGTCTTTTTCCGCCGCCAGATTATTTATTTTCTTCTCCAGTCCCTGAAGCCGTTCCCGGCTTTCCTTCATCTGGCGGTGGAGATGCTCCTTTTTCTCGTGGAGGCGTTGTTCCTGAGTCTGCTGGGCAAAGGAGTGGGATTGCTCTGCGGCCAGTTCTTTTTTCAGCTTTTCCAACATTTGATTTTCCACGGTGAGCTGGTTAAGGTGCTGGTTAACACTCTGTGTCAGTTGGGCCTCTTTTTCTTTCAATGATTTAATCTGGGTCTCGCAGGTTGTTTTTTCCTGGTCAAGGATATTTTCTTCCCGGGTGATAATCCTGAGTGTTTCTTCCAGACGGTTAATCTCTTTCTGCAGATAGGCCAGATCTTTTTCCAGAGCTGCTTTTTTCCTTTCGGCTTCTTTCAATGAACCGGCCAATTGATTTTTTTCCTTTTCCTGCCAGGAGATTTTCTCTCGCGTGCTGGTGATTTTTTCCTGGAGAGGCTTAATTTCCTGGCTGATTTTTTCCATCTCTCGACTCAAATTTTGTCTTTCCAACCGCAGGGAAACCATACCTTCTTTAGTCTGGCCAATTTTTAGGAGTCCGGAGGAGAAAAGAATATCTCCGGAGCGAGTCAGATAATTGTTTTCCGGGTGGTTGAGCCAGGAAGAAACAGCTTCCTCTATAGAATTGACGAGCACGGCATCAGGGAGACGGTCCAGGTTGAGGGGGTGAGGGGAGGAGATTTTAATTTCTTTTTTGAGAGTAGTCCGAGAGAGGCTTTTTTGCTCCGCCGTCTCCAGAACTCTTTTCTTGCCCGGGGGAATCAGAAGAAAGGTGCCCGTTGGAGGAAGAGAGAGTTTTTGGGCCAGGATGTCCTCAGGATTGACTAGAGGCACCCGGGTTTCCACTTCCCAGAATGTATCCACCAGTCGAGCTATTTCCGGACGTGTTTCCAGCCAATCGGCCAAGACACCTCCGGAAGGTGAAGCTGATTGTCCTAAAGACCGCAGTTGTTCCAGCAAGTGCTCTAGAGCTTTTATTTTGGAATGTAATTCCTGGCGGGCGGTCAATAATTCGGTTTCTTTTTTTTCCAGTTTGGAGAGTTCACCCCGGGCTTGGTGAAGTTCTTCCTCCAGTTGGGTCGATTTTCGGTTGAGTTCATCGATTTTGCTCTGGAGTGATTTTTTAGCCAGGTTTAACCGGTCGAGATTTTCTTTTCTGGCACGCAGTTCATGGCGGGTGGCTTCTTTTTCCTGACCAAGTTTTTTTATCTGGTTGGTGATAAATTCCAGGTGTTTTTCCTGGCGGGCGAGATTGTTTTTGGTTTCGGTCAGCTGGGCTAAAAACTGCAGGTGCTGGTGACGGAGCTCGTCTATTTTTTTCTGTTTCGCGGTTACTTTTTCGCTGATTTTGGTGATTGCAGTCGTGGCTGTTTGGAGCTGGTTCTGCAGCTGAGCCAAGGCGGTTTCTGTTTGGTGGATTTGTTGTTCTAATTCCTCTAGTTGGTTGGTGAGGATTTTCTTTTCCCGATTAAGTTCTTTCTGGGATCGATCGAGGGAGCGGAGCTTTTCTGCCAGAAATTCCAGGTGTCGCCTCTCCTTTTCTTTTTCGGCCGCCAGGCGGGTGAGCGAAGTCTGGCTTTTTCTCACCCGGGATTGACCCGCCTGAATTTTTTTCTCCAGTTCCCATATTTTTGTCTGGAGATGATTGGACTGGGTTTCTTTTTCTTTAAGCTGCGCCGACCATTCTTTTTCTTGGTGGAGATGAGCCTGGTAGTTATTCAGGATATCCCGACGTTTTTCTTCCAGTAACTCAATCTTCTGTCGAAAGAGCTGAAGGGTTTGCTGGCGGATGGTTTCTCTTAGCCGACGATAACGCCGGGCCGCCTGAGCCTGGCGCTGAAGGGAACGGACTCTTTTTTCCACTTCCTCAATGATGTCTTCCAGCCGGGCCAGGTTTTGTTCGCTGTTATCAAGTTTTTGTTGAGCCTGTCTTTTTTTCTCTTTATAAAAAGATGTTCCGGCGGCTTCCTCAATTAAAAGCCTTTTTTCCGTGGGTTTGGTTTGAAGGAAGAAATTAATGCTTCCCTGCTCAATGATAAAATATTCCCGTTCGCCAATATCTCTTTTCCATAATTCATCCCGGATATCTTTAAGGCGGACGACTTTCCCATTAAGCCGGAATTCGCTTTCTCCAGAACGGAAAAAACGATGGGAAATTTTTAGTTCTTCATCAGTTTCATCGTCAACCAAGTAAAGAGTGACTTCAGCCATATTTAAAGGCGGACGGGAAGAATTACCGTTGAAAATAATATCCTCTTTTTTTTCGCTGCGGAGAGCCTTGGGTTTTTTTTCACCGAGGACAAAAAGGAGAGCATCAACGATGTTGCTTTTCCCGGTCCCATTGGGACCGACAATGGCGGTTATTCCCGGATGGAATTGAATTCTGGTTCTTTCGGGAAAAGATTTAAATCCCTGGAGTTCTATTTTTTTTATGTGCATAATCTCTTTTTCGGTCTCCTTGACACACCAGACGGAATATACTACTTATTTATTCCAGGTCGAGAGTTTATTGTAATTATTTTTTAAGGAATTGCAACGAGCCAGCGTAGCTCAGCGGTAGAGCAACTGATTCGTAATCAGTGGGTCGGAGGTTCGAATCCTCTCGCTGGCTCTTTTTTTTGCCAAAAGAGGGGGTAGGTCTTCATGTTTGATGTTTGTTTTTATCCAAGAGGGCCCTTATCTTGCTTTGCATCTCCAAGAGCTTCTTGCCTTTTTGTCTGCTTTCTAGTTCACAGTGTCAAAAGTGAAGACCTGGTCTTACTCCCCCGTGGTTATGACGATTTTTTATATTTGGGGAAGGAGCAGAAAATAATCACAAAAGGGTAAACTGTCCTCAAAGTTGCAATTTTATCAACTATGCCCAATTTTTTCGTGGAGAGTAATTGTTCTTAACTAATTGTTATAAAAAGAGATAAATAGAGAAAAAGCTAATTTTTTTCTTTATATGGATGTGTTATAATTAAAACGAGCCTAGTTTTTACCGCAATTGGCGGTAGTGAGACTTGTGGCGGAGGGTAAGGCTCACCGGGGTGTCCCAATAGAGTGAGGGGGCAAATTGAAGTTCTCTAGTCAAAAAAGATCTTGTATATCAGTTAATAGAAAAAAATGGGAAGATTTTGTGTTTTCATTTCGTCAATTTTATAGTTAAAAGAAAAATTTTTTTACTGGAAAGTAAAGGTCTATTGGAATGAAGAGCTAATGAGAAAAAAAGAAATAGTGGAAAAAAGCTTGATCATTAAATTAACCAATAAAATTTCCTGGTTTATAACCAAAGGAGTAGGCATGAAAAAGCTAATTATTGGTATAGGTTTAATTTTTTGTCTTTTGGGTTCACTTTGGGCTCAGTACGAACAACATCAGGTGGTGGTCCGCAACATAGCTGTTCCTCTGCGAGTTTATCTTAATGGGAGTTTTGTTGAAGATTTAACTCGTAACGATATAGAACTCTATGATAATGACCAGCTCCAGAAGGTGGAGGCACTTTATCTTATTTCGAAAAATGAAGTTGCCCGGATGGATGCTGAAAGGGACTACATGCCTTATACCTCCCGCCACTTCTATTTTCTCTTTCAGATCCTGGAGTATAATCCCAAAATCACCCAGGCGCTTGATTTCTTCTTCACCAATATTTTCCAGCCGGGTGATACTCTTCAGGTGATGACCCCGATGAAAAATTACACTCTTTCCCAGGCGGCTCTCAAGAGTAAAACCAAGGACCAGCTGGTGAGTGATATGGTGGCAGTCATTCGCAAGGACACCCAGATTGGGGCTTCAGAATATAATAATCTCATCAAAGATTTGAAACGTCTGGTGCGCTCGATCTCTGTGGCCGGTGGTCAAGTGGGCGCGATGCGGGATTTAGAATCGAGTGAATCCACTGGCTTGAGCGGGCTTCAATTTCTCCTACCCCAGTACAAGAATACATTAGTCAAGATTGAGAATTTACGTTTTGTTGAGGAGAGTCGATTTCTGAAATTTGCTTCTCAGCTTAAGCGTCTGGATGGGCAAAAGGTTGTTTTCTTTTTCTATCAACGTGAATTTCGACCGGAAATTCATCCCCGCATCCTCAATAACCTGGTCAGTATCTACCAGGATGATCATAATATCATCGGCCAGATTCAGGATTTATTCCAGTTTTATCAGCGAGAGACCAGATTAGACATCATCAAATTGCAAAAAGCTTTTGCCGATTCTTCCATTATTCTGAATTTCCTCTTTATGCATAAAAATCCCGAGAACATTTCTGGTGTTTATATGAGAGAGCAGTCCGAGGATATTTTCAAGATTTTTACCAATGTCGCTAAAGCAACAGGCGGTGTTGTGGATACTTCCCAGAATCCTGATGCTGCTTTTCAGACCGTGGCCAAAACTGTAGATCGTTATTATCTCGTTTATTATTCGCCTTCGAATTATGTAGCTGATGGCAGTTTCCACCAGATAAAAATCCGGATTAAAGGCCGGGATTATCAGCTGGCCTACCGGCGGGGCTATTTTGCTGATTGATCGATCAAACCATAAAGGAGAAATTACCTTGTTACCTTTTTCCTGGCAGCGGGTCAGACGGCTTTTGACTTGGGGATTAGCTATTCTTTTAACAACTCCGGCCTTATTCTCCTTACAACAAACACTGGTGGAAACCTCGCTGGTGGTCAATGTCGAGGTGCCGGTCCGAGTCTTTGATAGCCGCGGGCGATTTATTGATAATTTGACTATCGACGATTTTGAAGTCTATGAAGATGGGGTGCGGCAGAAGATAGATGCAGTTTATCTGGTGAAGAAAAATCTTATCCGCCGCAAGGAAGAAAAAAAGAAGCTTAAACCCGAGACCAGCCGGACCTTTTTTCTTATCTTTGAAATTTCCGAATACACCCCCCGTATCGGGAAAGCCATTGATGAGTTTATCGAGAAAGTGCTTCTCCCGGAGGACCAGTTAATCGTGGTCACGCCCCAGAAGACCTACCGTTTGAAAGAGATGAGCATTAAGGTCAAGAAGAGAAAGGACGTCGCCGAGGAGCTCAAAGCCCGCCTGCGGCGGGATGCGACCATGGGGGCGGCTGACTATCGGAGTGCGCTGCGCGACCTAGAAAACATAGCTAGGAATATCACTTCGGCTTTAGCTGGAGATAATAACTCTGGAACGCCTTTTGAGGGTAGCGCTCCAGTAAATATTAGTAACATGGAAGTCCTGGTTACCCAATATATAAGCTATTTAAAGAAACTTGAAGTGTTGCGCAAGGTGGATGAATTGAGACTCCTTGATTTTGCCCGTTATCTAAAAACTGTTGAGGGCCAGAAGTACGTTTTCCTGTTATATCAACGGGAATTTATCCCTCAAATTGAAGAGAAACTCTGGATTCAGGCGGCTTCTCTTTACCAGGATGTGGAAGGAGCAAACATAAAGTTCCTTATTTCTGACATTATGGATTTGTACAAACGGGATATTTCTGTTGATGTGGAAAAAATCAAGCGAGCTTTTGCCGACGCCTCCACCTCCATTCATTTCCTTTATCTCACCGAACCCAGAAAACATATTCCCGGCGTGACCTTTGTCGAACGGACCGGAGATATTTTTGCCCCCTTTGTTGAAATGGCCCGCGCCAGCGGCGGCTTTTACGACAGCTCCTATAATCCTGAGTTTTTATTCAAAAAAGCTCTCCAGGCAGCGGAAAACTATTATCTTCTCTATTACACTCCCAAAGAGCCTATCGGCGAAGGCAAGTTCCGTCACATCAAAGTTAAGGTCAAACGCCCCGGCCTGCGGGTCGTCCACCGTTTAGGCTATTTTGCTTATTAAGGCCTGGAGTAAAACTGAACCTCTTGATAGAAAATCAGGCTATTGATCCAGTTGGAATTTTTAATTGATTTTCCTTAGATTTTTTTTGATTTTAATAATTTAAATCGACTTTTAATTTAAACATGAAAAGAAATTGAGTGCAATTTTTCCCATTTTATTGTCCAGGTATCCGGAATTGCGCTGAATCCGAGAAGTTTATGACGGGCTGGCGGGCCGGAACACATAAAGCCAGGTGGAAGAGGGAAGATTAACCATTTGGCTGATCAAAAGAAAGCTTAATTACTTAGAGGAAAAACGATGAAAACGAGAATATCCCAGACAGTATGGCTGACCACGATGGTGAGGATTGAGCCACGCCAGAGATAAAGTCCTCCCCAGAAGAGGCCAGCCACCAGGGCTGCTGCGATGAGCAGGGGATTACCGGTGGTCAGATGAACAGCGGCATAGATTAGAGTGGTCAGGAGAAAGCCTGCCCTGGGCGAGTAGCGTTCAGCGAGTAGCTGTTGAATGGTGCCCCGCCAGAAAATTTCTTCCCCCGGACCGATGACCAGCAGCATCAGCAGGGCGATTCGCCAGGAGGAAGCTCCTTCTTTGAAGGAATAGATCGCTTTAATAGCCTCGGGAGCAGAGGAGAAGAGGTGAGAAGCAATCGTTTTCCCGGCCCAGAAGAAGCCAAAAAGAATCCCGGCGGCCAGCAGACCAGCGACAATTGGGCTGAGTGACTTTTCCTTGATCTCTTTCTGGAGATGAAGAAAAGCAGTCCGGTCGGTGAAGAAACTTAGGGCTAGGAGAAAAGACAGATTGAAACTCATACTCCACCAGAAATCGATTTTATCTTCTTGAGCTAGCCAGAAGAGGGTCAGGAAAAGAAGGGCGGCTAAAGAGAGAAGGAACCAAAGAAGGTAGGAGGGGGCTTGTTTTCTGACCATTATTCTGATTTTACTCTGTATTTCCATTTTAAAACAAACCACCGCGCTGGGTGGGGTAATGGTCGATCCAGACGGTGGCTGGCGATTAAATGAAATAATCCAGCCAGATGGCCAGCAGGCAAAGGGTGCCGAAGATTAAATTATACTGGGAAGTAGCTCCATCGAGAATAATGAAATCCAGCGGCTCACGAGGTTGATGGCGGTGCAGGGCTCTTTGCCACAGGGAAAAGGCTTTGGGCAGGGCGAGCAGACACAGAAGAAATGTGAAGGGCATGGTTAAGGCTCCCGTCCGGGGAAAGAAGACCCGGGGAAAGAAGATTAAGCCGAGGATGAAGCCGATTGACCCGAAGAGAAGAAACCCATAATAAAACAAAGAGCCTTTATCTCCAAGGAGAGCTGCGACTGTGGTTATTGACTGCCTGGAGTCGGAGGTTATATCCCGCCAGTTGTTGGCGTGGAGGATGGCCACCACCAGCAGGGAAATGGGAATGGCCCAGATAATGGGCAGCCAGGAGAAGGTTCGGGTTTGGACCACCCAGGCTCCCAGGGAACCTAGAAGGCCGAAATTAAGAAAGACCGCCAGGTCACCGCTGGCGTGATATTTCATCAGGGTGTAGCCGATTCCGATAGCCACTCCCAGCCCGCCGATATAGAGAAGCATGGGAGTGGAGAGGTGGACCAGCAGAAGACCCAGGGCTGAGCCGAGAAGAAAAAGAATCCCGGCTGCGAAGCGGGCCTGACGGGTGGTAATCCAACCGCGGACGATAGCTCCACTTACTGGAGTAATGGTTTGGTCCAGACCCTGCTGGTAATCAAAAACATCGCTGAGGAGGTTGGCCGCTGAATGAAGGATGACCATAGCGATTAAAGCCAGGAGGAAGAGGAGTGGATTGATGGTTACACCGCCATAAACGGCTGCCAGCGAGGTGCCAAAAAGGACAGGCATGGTTGAAGCAGGATAAGACCAGGGTCGGACAGCTACCAGCCATTTTTTTAACTTGGATGTGGGAGTGGGTTGAGCATTATTATTGGTCATCATCATGGCTTGAATTTATAGCAAACGAAACTCCAGGAGTCAACTTTTTGGATGGTCATTACTTGGCCTGAGAATATTTAAAGCGGCATAGTCCCCGAGCCAGGGCTTCAATTTCCTTACGGTCTTCCAGCGGACTCAGCTATTCCTCTGGCAGAGCTTTCATCCCGAGATAAACTCCGGCCATCGCCCCGCCGATTCATAGCCTGACCAGCCGTTGAAGATGTTCAATAAACCTTTTCAGTAGCCTGGAGAATCAGCCCCTTTTACCTCACCGGCTCATAGCCCGACCAGCCGGCTGCCCTGAGGATAACTGACCGTAAAGCGGATGAAGATTTCCTGTTTAGCACCTGGAGTAAGAGTCATTTTCCAGTGCAGAAGCCCGTTCTTATCCTGCTGGTTCGGTTGGGGCTTAAGCTCAACGTCGTTAATCGTTATTTTTGAATTTCGGCTGACAGGTAACTGATCAAGAACCTCCATCCTGATTTCCCGCTGGCGGAAGTTTTCGAGAGTAATCTTAAAGCCGAATTTGATTTTTTCTGTTTTGCTCAAAAAACCGGGTTCGATCTTCTTCCGTTCCACCTGTTCGTACTTGACCCGGATCTGTTTGTCCCGACCAAAGAATAAGTCCCCCTTCTCCCCGGGAGCCAAAAAGTCCAGGCGCCCCTGGCCGATGTACTCTTCTTCAATGAAGAAATAAGCCGGACCTTTTAACAGAGGGAAATTAAAGGTGTTTTTCAGCGAGGCCCGGAGGAAAGCGGCTTCCACATTTTTCGGAACAAGGAAGTAATCAAATTCAGCTTCGAGATTCCGGGAATCAATAGGCACGGCATGCAGCTGGTTGTCACTGGGAATGGAGACGGGCTGAGGTACTTTAAAATTCAGGTGAAGGCCTTTTTCTTCGATGAGAGCTGCCTGCAGGGTTACTTTCTGGAAAGAGGCGTCTTCTTTGACCACACCGCCAACCGCTCTGTCGAAAACTCCGCCAAGGAACTCTATCTTGGTTCCTTTGGGGCGGGCAGGTGGAGGCGGGGGTGTGTAAAGGTCGATATACCAGGGATTGAGTTTCGGAGGCGTGACTCCGGCTGTCGGTGTTGAGGTAGCCAGCTCAAGGGTCACCCCGTCCCAGTTCTCGCCGCTCCTCTGGCGGACAGCTCCAAAGATAGTTACTTCCAACCGATTATCTTGAGGAAAGGCTCGCAATGTATAACGAGGGATCCAGGTGGCCTCCGGGATAAGATAGGTAAGGAGGAATGATACTTCTCCAGCCTGATCAGCTTCAAGGAGGATGGAGATTTTTTTGGCTTCGCGGGGCTGCCGCGGTTTAATTTCATCCAGTTTTTTCTTTAAAGTTTCTCGTTCCTTTTTAAGATGGGAAATTTTTTGCTGAAGGGAGAGTTTCTCCTGGGCGATGATGGACAGCTGCTGCCCGAGGAAATCCAGCGTCTTTTTCCAAGTTTCAAACCGGGGAGTTGTGCCGATGATTATCTGCTTCCAGGCCTCGGAAGAACTGCCGTCGGCGAGAGATTGCAGGAACTTTTCTTTGGTGCCGCAAATATTGAGGGCTTCCTCCCGGGTGGCGATTTCTCTGTCCAGTTCTTTTATTTTTTCTTCGAGTTTTTTGACTTCTTCCTGAAAGGCAGTGGCGGCAAAGGTGCGGGCTACTTCCAGATTGAGAATTTTTACAGCCGGGCCTCCTTCACCCTGAACGGTGAGAGAATTATCGTTGAGGCTGACGGGCAGATCGGGAAAAACAATTGTATTCAGGCCAGCGGCCAGATTAACCTTGGCCAGGCGGTGGACCGAGGCACTCCGGGGGAAGACAGTCACCCGGATGATTTTACTGGTGGCCTTTATTTCAGCCGCTTTTCCGGTCGTACTCAAAAGCAGACTGCTTGCCAGGAGGAAGATAAAAAGTTGACCCAAGGTCCGGTTTGGCTTTAACCAGAAATTCGGGCTATGCATGAGTACCTCCTTTTTTGCTGAGGACAGATTTGATTAAAGTCTAACATCAATCAAAATTTTAGCCAAGTCTAGGGGCGGCTACTTTGAGTTTTATCAAAGTTTAACTTCTGGTGTAACTTCTGTCTGTAACTTGCTTTTATAACTTCTGTCTTGGCTGTGACAAGTGTTTGTTCATTAGGGTCTCTGACACTTTCTTAAACGAGGTCCTCCTCTATCGTCAACTCTAGGTATCCATTAGTACGATGACCCGAGGGCTTAAAATTGGGTTTAAAGATAAATATATGGAAGTGTTTTTGATCTAGCTTTAACAATTTCAATAAAATATCACAGCCAAGGCGAAAATCAAACATATCCATCTGCTTCTTGTAACCTCCCTTCTTCTCGAAGTTCGGTTACATTTTACGTGATTCAAATCAGGTTATTGATGTTAAGGCATAATTGTGGAAAGATTAAATGGCAGACATCAAGGAGAAAGAGGAAAAGTTGAGTGGGATAACAGGATTCACTTCCAGGTCTCTGGTATATCGCACGCTGGAATTTGCTTCTCCTCCCCGGATTCCCCGTCAGCTCCGCTCTTCAGCCTGGACGGAGGAAAAATTCGCCGCCGCAATCAAACTCATTCGGACTAAATATCCCGATGATCTCGTCGTTTCGCCGGTGGTTTATCCTTCTTCTCTCCGCCCACCCCGGCCTGAATCCGGTCCTAACTTTTACATAGATGAATGGGGTTGTGTCTGGGAAAGGCCGACGTCTCATTATCTAGGCAAAGTCAAGGAAGCGCCTCTCCAGGATTTATCGGCTGTAACCAGTTTCCATCCCCCAGAAGTTCTTCTAAAAATTGACCGAAAGGCTATCAGGGCTTTTTGTCAGGAGACAGAGTGTTTTATTCTCGGGGGAGTGGAGATTCGTCTATTTGAGCGACTTCAGTCCCTTCGGGGAGAATTGGAGGTTTTTCAAGACCTCTCCCTTCTCCAGCCGGATTTTTTATCATTGGTGAAACTTGTTCATGAATTCAACCTGAAAATGATTGATGTCTGGACGTCAACACCCATTGATGCCCTTGTTCTAGTTGATGATTGGGGTTCTCAGGACCGGATGTTGATTTCNCCCGCCCTCTGGCGTCGGCTGTTCAAGCCTCTCTATCAGGAGTATATTGAGCTTATTCACCACCGCCGCAAGAAGGTTTTTTTTCACTCTGACGGCTTTATACTGGAGATAATTCCGGATTTAATTGAAATAGGCATTGACGCTTTAAACGCCCAGGTTTTTACTCTGGGGCTGGAGAAATTACAAAAGATTGCCCGGGGTAGGCTAACCTTCTGGGGTTGCGCTGATTATTCTTATTTCTTTCCAAAGAGAGGGCTGGTCGAGATTGCAGAAAGGCTACGCCAACTCCTAGCCCATCTTTACACTCAGGGGGGACTTATCGCCCTCGTTGACTTTCAACCCGGAATAGACCTCCAGACAATCCACCATCTCGTGGAAGCCTGGGAACAGCTTAATCAATTTCTTTAAATAGATTTTAATACCAGGTTGCCAGAGCTCAAAATTAAATAATACTTTATAATTAGAAGCAATAATTTGGTTTTCTGGAAAAGAGCTCTTGCCGAAATAATAACCTTTCGTCGATGGTTACTTGGCTATATTTTCTCTTAACAATTTAAAAAATCTAATTATTTCCTCGTAATCTTTTGCTCTGATAATATGTTTAAGGAATTCTAAACGTTGGGTTATTTTTTCCAATTGAGGAAGGGAGTAAGGATTGAAAAGAATTTCTGCCAGAAGATAGTCGTCTTCCTGGAGAAGATGCCGGGCAATAGCCAGATGTTTTTTGAAGGTAGTCCCGGGAACAGCTGAGGAGCTTAAGTGGGCGGCGAAAACCAAGCTGGAAGCAAAGGGCACAGTTAAGGAATAAGCAATTATTTCATCATGTTCAGAAAAAGAATATTCAAAAATGTTTATTTTGAAACATTGATAGAATTCCCGGAAAAAATGTTTGCCGGCCGCGTCGGATTCTTTGATGATAATTGCATTTTCCTTTTTTAATTGGTTAATCTCAGTCAGGCCTGGTCCGAACATCGGATGAGTGGAGACGAATCTTCGCTGGCTCTGACGGTAATACGCCGGCAAATTGCCTTTCACCGAGGTGATGTCAGCCAGGAGACAATCAGTAGGTAGATAATTTATTATTTCTTCAAAAACAGGGATTGTGGCCTGAATATTAACCGAATTTAGGAGGAGATCCGGCTGGAAGTCTGTTAGTTCAGTCAATTTCCGGAGGGGAATGACTTTCTCTACCTGGAAACATTTTTCCTGTTCCAGGTCATAGACAGCTACTATCACCATATTTTTAAGTTTCTCGGCAAACCATTGACCCATTTTACCGAGGCCGATAATAGCTATTTTTTTAATTTGATGAGATGAGTGGCTGATATTCATTTTTTCCTCCTGGAAGAATCACGAGCGATTTTCTCTTTTTTTTCTATTGATATTTTTTCTTTTTTCTCCATGACGGCCAGATTTTGAAGGTAAAGGCTTTCTTTGAGGATCATCTGGAAGAGTTCTAAAACAAATACTTCTCTTAAGTTTTTAAATCGTCTGATATGGGATTTTATCTGGTTCAATATGTCGGTCTCTCGCTTTTTATCCTGGAGGTGGGATTTATATTTAATCGTTTTTTTTGCCAGACTGAATCTCAGGTCAAGTTTTTGCAGAATTTCCATATCCAGGGAATCGATTTTTTGTCGTATTTTTTTAATCTGATTCATTTCTCTCCCCCCAAACACGCTTTCTCTCCTGAGCCCTTAACATTAAATCAGCCAAGACTAATGCTACGGCTGCTTCAACGATAACTGGCATTCGAAGAGCAATACAGGTATCATGGCGGCCCTTAATTTTAATTGTTTTTCTAAGACCAGTCTTAAGATCGACCGTGGGCTGAGGCCGACTTATACTTGGGGTTGGTTTAACCGCTACTCGGAGATAGAGTTCATTACCATTGGTTAGGCCTCCAGTAATACCTCCGTTATGGTTGGTCAAAGTCCTTCCTTGTTGGTCAACAATTAGGTCATTGGCTTCGCTTCCCCTCATTTTGGCTAGGTTAAAACCGCTTCCGAATTCGATGCCTTTAATTGCGGGTATAGAAAAAAGGAGATGGCTGAGGAGTGATTCAACTGAATCAAAAAAGGGTTCACCTAAACCAATAGGGAGAGGGCTGCATCGACATTCAACCAGGCCACCGACAGAATCGCCCTCTTTTAAGGCAGCAAGAACTTCATCCTGAAAATTTTTCTTCCCTCTCACCTCCATCACCCTGGCCTGGACAATTGCAGGGGCGATAATTTTTTTGGCAATTACTCCGGCGGCCACTAGGCCAACTGTTAACCGGCCGGAAAATGAGCCTCCACCGCGCAGATCATTGAATCCACAGAATTTCTGTAAGGCGGCCAGGTCAGCGTGACCGGGACGGGGAAGTCTTTTTACGTTGTTGTAATTATGGGGCTGGATATCTTGGTTGGTGAAAAGAATAAGCAGAGGACCACCAGTTGTCCTTTTCTGATAAAGGCCGCTTATTATTTGAGGGATATCTTCTTCCTGTCGAAATGTAGTTCCCGGTCTACGGGGAAGCCTTCTTTTTAAGTCGAATTGAAAATCAGAGATAGTGAGAGGAAGACCGGCCGGGACGCCATCAATAATTATCCCCACACCCGGGCCATGCGATTCTCCAAAGATAGAAAGGCGAAGAGCGTGACCAAAAGTGTTCATTGGACTTTCCCTCCCAAATGTTGGAGTGTTTCAAAAAAACCAGGAAATGATTTTTTCACCGCTTGGCTGCCCTCAATTTTGACTCCTTCCTTGGAGACAAGGCCGGCCACCGCACAGGCCATGGCGATGCGGTGATCATGGTGAGAATAAGTTTCTCCTCCTTTAATGTTTCCCCCCGAGATTATTAACCTATTGGCTTTCTTCTGGATGGGAACGCCAATTTTACTGAACTCTAAAGCTAGAACTTTCCCTCGATCACTCTCTTTGTAAGCTAGCCTTTCAGCTCCGAAAAGTCGGGAATCTCCGGGACAGGAAGCGGCCAAAGCCACTAGGGGTGGAATAAGGTCAGGACAATCTGAGGCATCAAAGTCAAAAGACCGGAGTGTTCCCTTTTCGACAATAATTCGGGTAGGTGATAAAGTAACCCTGGCTCCTGCGGCCCGGAGGGCATCAATAATTCTTCGGTCGGCCTGAGTCGATTCCAGGCGAAGATTGGCTACTTCAACTTTTCCCCCGATAGCACCAGCGACTAGCAGAAAAGAGGCGCCTGACCAATCTCCCTCAATTTTATAATAACATCCCTGGTAGCGTTGGTTTCCTGGAATTTTAAAAATTAGTTCATCTTTTTCATCCTGGAGTTCGATATGAACATTAAATTTTTTCATCACCTCCAGAGTCAAATCCACATAAGGTCGACTTCTTAAATGGAGGACTTTGATTCGGGACTCATCTTTCAGGAGGGGAAGACTCATGAGGAGGCCGCTTAGCAACTGAGAGGTCCGGGAGGCTTTAATGGTGATGTGCCCTGGTTGTAAAGGTCCGTGGAGAATTAGGGGAGGAAATCCTTGCCGGGTAGAGCAATGGACCCCTAATTTGCTCAGGGCTTCCTGAACCATATCCATTGGCCGCTGCCAGAGAGTTCCTCGGCCGTAAAGAATAACTGGTTGAGATAGGAGAGATAGAAGAGGAGCCATGAGTCTTATGGCCAGTCCCGATTCACCACAAGAAAAAGCCTGTGGTTTTGACGAGAGATTAAAGTTGCCCGGGAATCCACCTTTAAGGCGAATTAACGAGGATGAAAGGCTTACCTCAGCCCCGAGTCTTTGAACAAGATTCAAAACCGTTTGAGCATCATCACAGAGGGAGGGATGGACAATAAAGCTCTCTTCTGGCGCCAGAAGAGCAGCTACCAAGGCACGAATGGTTAAACTTTTGGAAGGTGGAGCCTCTACTTGGCCTTCGATTCTAGAAGGATGAATTGATTTCTTCATAGGTAAGCCTCACCGTTGAAGATAATTGGCCATCTCGGTTAGTCATGACCAAATTGGATGCTCGAGCATATAAAGGAATTCTTTCCTGGAACAGTCTTTCCTGTTGTTGGGGAGAAGAGTTCCGGATAAGGAGAGGTTTTGGCTTTCCTTGGTTTCTTTTGAGGCATTCTTCAAGCGACGACCAGACCCAGATAGTTAAGGAGGAAGAAGAGAGGTTTTTTCTAATAACTGGATCTTTAACCGCTCCTCCACCCAGAGCAATGACACAATTTTTTGCCTTTTGAAGCAAGGGAGGAAGAAAAGACCTTTCTAATTGCCGGAAATATTCCTCTCCCCATCGGGAAAAAATCTGGAGAATAGACATTCCCTTCTCCCTTTCGATAATCTCGTCGGTGTCAATAAAATCTGACCCCAGTTTGGCCGCCAGAACACGACCGATAGTTGATTTTCCGCAACCCATAAAGCCGATTAAAGCGATATTCTGGGGAGGAGAGGGAGGATTATAAATTTCTTCTCGGAGGATTTGGCGGAGAAAGCTATCCGGTCTTTGGTTATAATAGATCTCTAAAGCTTTAATCCCCTGTCCCAGAAGCCATTCGAGTCCAGTCACAGGTCTGAGAAATGAGGTTTTCTTTATTCTTAAAGTTTCAGAAGCTGAGGGTGACTTGAGATGTTGGTAGCTGGCTTCCAGAAGGATGGTTTTCTCGCTTAGTTTATTTATTGGCAGGAGAAGGTCAGGCCGGGCAATACAGGAAAGGATTATATCAAATTGAGATAGTTTCTCGGCTATATTTGGTGGGGGGAGGAAGAGAGACCCGAATTTTTTGGCAACCCAACGACCCTTATCCGGGGTTCTATTGGTGAGCCAGAGCTCGGAGGTGAATTTATTCAAGGTGAAAAGAGCCGCCCTGGCAGCTCCTCCTGCCCCAAGCACAAGGATTTTTTTGCCCTTGAAGTTCAAATTTAAAGATTGCCGGACAGTCATAAGGCCTTCTGGGTCGGTGTTATACCCCTTAAACCCTTTTTCTGTTCTAACTACTGTATTAACCGCTCCAATAGCGGCTGCTTCCGGAGATAGTTCTCTTAGATAAGGAATAATTTTTTCTTTGTAGGGAGAAGTGACATTAAATCCTTGGATGTTTAATTCATTGATTAATGACCAGGCTTCATCGAGAGAGAAGGAGCTCAGCCGGAGATAATGAGCCTTAAGTCCCCACCGGGAAAAAGCCCTGTTATATAAATAGGGACTGCGACTAAAGGCGATGGGTCGGCCGATGATGGCAAAAAGTTGGAGGTTAGTCATGGTTAATTAACCTCCATAGTGTTTTCAAGGAAGAATATTCTATTTGGCCCTCAGCAGTAGGTGGCCTATTTTTCCAGGAAGCATAGGTGAAAGGACTACCACAAAAGAGAGCAGCGATTCTGGTTATTCCTCCAAGAGCCCCCAGACCGCAAATAACCACCGGCTTTTTTATCTGAAGAAGACTGATGAGGCGGGCGTTATCTTGAGGAGTTTGGATATAGCAAGCAATTTTGGCTACATCGGCTCCTTTCTTGAAAGCCAGGCTGACTAGTTTTCTAAGCTGCGAGGTGGGAGGAGTTTCAGTAAAGTTATGGTAGGAAAGAATGAGACGACTCTTTTTTGATTTAAGGAGGGGCAAGATATTTTTCATTATTTTAAGGTCTTTTTCCAAATCTAAATCGACGTAAGCGGCGCCAGCTTCAATAGCCTTGAATAAAAGCCATTCTCTTTTTTGGTGACTGAATTTTCCCTGTCGACAGGTGGCAATAAGATGGGGATGAGAGGAAAAAAGAGAAGTGATTTTTTCAATAGAGATATTCATCAAATCTAGACGGATTTCGGCCATTTCAACCTGAGGAAGGATGGCCAAACATTTTTTGAAACTAATCTTACCCAAGCTGACACAGATCATGGGTTAACCTCTTCAGTTTAGTTAAAGAAAGAAGCCGAATTTCAGGTTGGCCAATACCTTTAAGGAAAACAAAATGAATCTTGCCCCCAGCTTTTTTCTTGTCTTGCTGAATCTTTTGAAATATTTCGTCAAGAAGAGTTTTTGAGATAGGGATTGAATGAAGTTGGGGAAATATTTGGCCAAGAAGTGATTGGATTCGGCTGGCTTCAGATGGAACCAGGAGTCCACAAAACCTGGAGAGACGGGTGGCCATATCCATTCCCCAGGCGACCGCTTCTCCGTGGGCCAAACCGAGTATTTTTTCCAAAGCATGAGCAAAGGTGTGACCGAAATTAAGAACTCGCCTTATGTTTTCTTCGTTGATATCTTGAGAGACAATATTGATTTTGATTTTAATTGATTCTTCCACCATTTTCTTCAGGACAACGGGATTATAATTAATTGCATGGGGCCATTTTTCTTCAATGAAAGCTAGCAAATCTCGCGAAGCGATAAGAGCGTGTTTGATGACTTCAGCCAGCCCGTTTCTTATTTCTTTGCTAGGGAGAGTTTTGAGGAAACCCGGATCGATAACGATTGCTTGGGGAAGAGAAAAAGTTCCGATGATGTTTTTTATCCCGGCGAAGTTTAATCCATTCTTTCCTCCAAGAGAGGCATCAGCTTGGGCTAAGAAAGTGGTGGGGGTAATCAGATAATTAATCCCCCTCATGTAAGTTGAGCAAGAAAAGGCGGCTAAGTCACTAAGGACTCCTCCCCCTAAGATTATAACGAGAGAGGATCTATCTAATCTCCACTCCAGAAATTGGTGATAGATTTTCATCACCGTAAGAAGGGATTTATCTTTTTCCCTTACCGAGAGAGTCATATATCTTTTCCCTTGAAGGAGATGAGGGACAAGATGACAGAGTTTTTCATCAACTATAAGTGGAGCCCGGGAAATTTCTTTTATCCTGGCCCAACCTTCTTCCACTTTTCCCAAAAAAATTTCACTTTTACCCCGGGAAGTGGAGAGAAGAAATTTTTTCATAGGATTCCCTCCATGAAGTTACGTAATAATTTGATTTTGGGGGTTAATTCAGAGAATTGTTGAGGAGAAAGCGCCTGCTCACGGTCACACAGGGCTTCTTCGGGATGATAATGGACTTCAATAAGAAGGCCATCTGCTCCAGCCGCGACAGCGGCTAAGCTGAGCGAAGAAATAAGGCTGGCTCGACCGCTAGCATGAGAGGGGTCAACGATTACCGGAAGATGGGAGATTTCTTTAATCGCCGGCACAGCTGTAATGTCCAGTGTGTTCCGACAATATCTTTCGAAGGTGCGAATGCCTCGTTCACAGAGAATGACATTAGGATTGCCTTCATTAAGAATGTATTCTGCACACCAGAGCCATTCCTGGAGGGTGGAGTGCATCCCTCTTTTCAAAATAACTGGATGCTTTGTTTTTCCCACTTCTTTTAAAAGGGAAAAATTTTGCATGTTTCTAGCTCCGATTTGAAAAACATCCACATAGTCACCCATCCAACCTACATCGCGAGGATCAAGTACTTCGGAAACAATGGGTAATCCCGTTTCTTTTTTGGCTTTTTGAAGGATTTTTAAAGCTTTTAGACCAAGCCCCTGGAAGGAGTAGGGAGATGTGCGGGGTTTAAAAGCTCCGCCTCGAAGAAGATTAGCGCCGGCTGCTTGAACAATTCGGGCTGTTTCCAGCGTTTGTTTTTCATTCTCCACACTGCAGGGACCAGCGATGATAACGAAATCTTTTCCGATAGCATATGGACCAACCTGAACAATTGTTTTCTCTTTGTTGTTTCGAATAGTAAGCTTTAAACCGTTCATGATTAACCTCCCTGAAGATAGACTGGAGCTTGATTTAGAATAGAGGGGGAGTAAGAGTGAGACTACGGACGCTTAGAAGCGTCCGTAATAGAAGTAGGAGTAATTGGAGATGGGGGAGAGGAAAGTAAGCAATAAAATCTTTTCTCTGGACATTTTAGATAACGATATTATTTAAATTCTCAATAAGGTGTCAAGAGTTTAGATGAAAATATTTTTTTAAGATAAAAAAATACAGAAGAGAGGAGTCAAAGACGGGGTTTGTCCCCCTTTTAGATACCTGGACAAAAAATGGATGTCCATATTTTCCTTTATTTTTTTCCTGAATGGGATAGACGGTCAAGTGAGTTTTAGGATTTAAACTCTTCTTACCAAGATAAAGTCAAACTGATTGTTGTTGATCATCTGCAGGAGATAAATGTTGTCCTGAATGTGAAGGGCGACCTTCATACTTGCTGCTAGCTGTTCCACCCATTAAAGCTTTTGATAGCCAGGGAAGAGGTATCTTGCTTCAAATTTACGAAAACGATGGCCTATTTTGCCCATCCCCGACAAATGAGAAAGACCCCAGCAGAGGAGAAGATTTGAGGAATGATTTAACTTTTGGATTTTCCAAGCCTAAAGAGGTTGAAACAGCTAAACTTCTGGCAAGTGCCTGCATCACCTTATGGAGTTCTCAGATATTAGTGGAGTAACAGGCTTAATGGAGCTTTTTCCCGGGAACTATTCCCAAATTAGCAAATTTTCAGCTTCTGACTGCAACTTGTTAACGATTAATATTGGGTTGGAACCAGTAATCCTGGAGAATGCGGGCGGTTTTCTTCAGAACGTGGTCACCAACCTGGAGAACAACTGTGTATTCTCCCTCAGGAGCCGGGATATATTTATAATTGACATCAAACTGAGGCCCGCGGGGAGTAAAGCCATATTGCTTGTAACGTTTAATTTTAGCTTTGACTTGTTTCTTTTCTTCAGGTGTCCGTTTGACTTTAATCGTCCAGTTCCAGAGGACTTTATTCAGACCTGCTTTCTTGGAACCTTTCAACTCATTGATCAGGAGGTTACCCCGATAAATGGATATTTTGACATCTTCTTTTGAGTCACTCTTCAGATAGTAATAAATAGTGCTGCCTCGAGGTTCGCTTCGACCGTTAAAATTAGTTGAGGCGTAGTTGGGGGTAGTGTTACTGACCCATTTTACTTTGGGTTCGATATTGAAGAGGTAAACATCTTTAGCCAGCACAGTGGGAGTTAATTCAACCAGAGGAGAGATGTCAGCGATGAACACTCCTCGGCCATGAGTGGCGACAATAAGGTCGTTTTCCCGGGGATGAATCTTGAGGTCGTGGACGGGCTGGGTAGGCATATTGTTTTTCATTGAGGTCCAGCTCTGTCCGCCGTCAATGGAGACATAGACTCCATAGTCGGTGCCGACGAAAAGGAGATTGGGGTTTTGATGGTGTTCCCGGATGACATTTATAGGTTCATCCGGCAAATTGCCAACAATTGATGTCCACGTCTGGCCGTAATCCGTGGTTTTGTACAGGAAAGGCCGGAAATCATCCCGGCGATAGCCGGTGTAAGCCAGATAAGCTGTGCCCGGGTCATGATGAGAAGCTACTATCCGACTGACCCAGTAGCCGGGATTGTTGGGAATATTATCATTGAGTTTGGTCCAGTTTTGGCCGCCATCGCGGGTCACCCAGACATTACCATCATCGGTGCCCACCCAGAGAAGACCTTCCACCAGGGGTGATTCGTCGAAAGCGGTGATGGTGCAGTACTGGATATTACCGTCGCCACCCTTACCGGTAGTCAGGAATTTGGGGTTGTTGGTGGTTAGATCAGGACTGATGACTTCCCAGTATTCTCCGCGGAAAGGAGATTTAACCACTTTATTGCCACAATGGTAAATTACGTTACTGTTATGGGGTGAGACGAGCAGAGGAGCGCACCAGTTCCAGCGCATATCCTTATCAATCCGGCTGTAAGCGATTGATTTTCTTTCGCCGGTGACCAGATCGATCCGCTGGAGAGCTCCAAACTGATATTCATTATAGAGGAAGCGATTGGTTTTCCAGTCAAAGACATTATACATACCGTCGCCTCCGCCGACCGATTGCCAATCTTCAAAACGGATCGGACCACCATCACGTTTGGTGCTGGGTCCCATTTGGGAGCCGTTATCCTGAAGTCCGACAGCTACTCGATAGGGATAAGAGAAATCGAAGCCAACAGCATAGCATTGGCCGAGAGGGAGGTTATCCGGGTGATACCAGTGTTTACCGCCGTCATACGTCACGCCCACTCCATGGTCGTAACCGACGATAATGTGATTTGAGTCACGGGGGTCAATCCAGAGAGCATGGTCATCGCCGCCAAACCGCAGGGGCCGCCGCTTCCAGGTTTTGCCGCCGTCATACGTGCCCCAGGAGGCTGCACTGAGAACATGGATGACCTGGTCATTATTGGGGTCCACAATAATCTTGCCATAATAATAAGCGGGTGAGCCACCAATACTTTGGCCATCAGGGCTGATCTTTTTCCAGGTTTCACCCCCGTCTTCAGAACGATAGACTTCACCGCCGATCATGCCTGCACTGGATTTGTCTTCGAGGAGTTCTTTATAGCGCTCTTCATCCGACATGCCGGGCTTATTGGCATTCTCGATACTGGCCAGAACAATTTTTGGGTTTTTAGGATAGATAGCCAGCCCAATTCGGCCCAGCATTCCCTGAGGCAGGCCGTTGGTCAGCATTTTCCAGGTCTGGCCGCCGTCGGTGGTTTTGTAAATCCGGCTTCCCGGGCCGCCGAGATTGAAGGTGTAAGGTTTGCGGACTTTGTCGTAGGTGGCGGCGAAGAGGATATCAGGGTTACTCGGGTCCATGACTACATCAATTACCCCGATGTATCGTCCATCTACCTCTTTCTGGAGAATAAGTTGCCAGGTTTTCCCGCCGTCAGTGGTTTTATATAGACCTCGTTCGGGATTATTGGAGTAAAGATGTCCAGCAGCCGCCACATAGATAATATCTGGGTTGGTCGGGTGGATAACGATATTGCCAATATGATGAGTCTCATCCAGCCCCATGTGCTGCCAGGTCTGGCCGCCATCGGTTGATTTATAGACGCCGTTACCTGAATAGCAACTTCGTTGATTATTGGATTCTCCAGTGCCGACCCAGACAATATTGGGGTCGGAAGGAGCCACAGCCACCGCTCCGATAGCAAAAACTTTCTGGTTGGTAAAAAGAGGCTTGAAACTGATGAAATTATCTTCGGTTTTCCATAGTCCACCAGTGGCGGTTGCCAGGTAAAAAGTATTGGGTTGTTTTTCATTCCAGGCGATATCCACAAAGCGTCCACTCTGCCGGGTCGGACCTATTTCCCGGTAGGTGAGATTCTTGAGAAGATTTTTGCTGAGAGGAGTTCGGCTGTACATATAGCTGGCGAAAATAAATAAAATTCCCAGAACCAACCAAGTGATAAACTTTTTACTGTTAAGGGAATGATTCATGGTTGGATAACCTCCTTAATATTTTATGGTCGAAGGAAATTCCTCCTTAAAAATTGATTTTGGTATGAATGAATTGAAAAAATAAAGAGGAGGAAGAAACGGCGGAAGGTAAGGGGAAAGGAGTGACCAGGGCTAAACATAGAAAATTTTTTTATCATACTCAGGGGAGTAGGTCAATCGTTGTTAAGGGGAAAAGTAATATCAGGCCCCGGAATATGGCGTTAAAGACAGAGAGGGGAGGCACTTTTTGGGCCACTTGTCTTGGACTTGTCTCAAACCCAATGAGGGGCCGGTACAATTTTTTCCAGGCCTGGTTACTCCCAGCTGCCTCTCCATTAGTCGTTCCTCCAGGAGACCTGTCGGAAAGGCCGGACTCTTGACAATTTTCAGCCTTATCCTGTATTTTATTTTCTGGAACATCGGGTAACCTTCAAGAAGAGCGGGTATAACTCAGCGGTAGAGTACGAGCTTCCCAAGCTCGGAGTCGCGGGTTCGAATCCCGTTACCCGCTCCAGTCTCTCCGGCTCATCTTCCCTAGAGTGAGGAGAAGTAATTTATAAGGGGGATAAACGCATGGCTTCCCGTAAAACATGGTATCTTCTGGTTGATCGAACACCTAAAGATGGCAGCTGGAATATGGCCGTGGATGAGTTTCTTTTCCGTGAGGTGAAAGAGGCGCCCCTTACCTTCCTGCGGTTTTATACCTGGAGTAGACCTACCGCCTCGCTGGGTTATTATCAGAAAACTGAGCGAGTGGTTGATCTGGAGGTTTGTCGTCGGCAGGGAGTTGATATTGTCCGCCGGATGACCGGAGGAAAACTCGTTTTGCATCATGAAGAAGTGACCTACACCGTGGCTTCCTCTGAAGTGGATATTTTTTCCACTTCACTGCGGGAATCTTATCGGTTGGTTTCCGAAGCCTTAATTCTCGGCTTGAAGAGACTCGGTCTGGAAGCCCACCTGGCTGCTAAGACCCCAGAGAGATATGCTCGTGGAGACTTGCCCTGTTTTTCTTTTCCGGCTGAAGACGAGATTGAAATTAAAGGAAAAAAACTTATCGGCAGTGCTCAGAAAAGAGTCGGCCAGAGATTCCTCCAGCATGGTTCAATTCCCTTAAGAAATAACGCCAGTCTACTCCAATTGATAACTCCGGGTACCAATAATGAGAGGCTTATCCGGATGATTTCTTTAGAAGAGGCTCTGGGTAGAGTGGTGGAATTTGATGAGGTGGTCGCGGCCTTGATCAGCGGCTTCTCGGAGTACTTTAATGCAGAGATTCGTCCGAAAGTGCTGACCGAGAAAGATCGGGAAAAGATTTATCACCTGGAGAAAGAAAAATACGGAAATACTGAGTGGATCTTTCAGCGCTGAGATGTAAACCCTAGCACCGGATAGGTTCAAAGGGAGAGTTTGATTTTTTGGTTTTCCCATGATAGGATTTAAATCCGGGGTAAAAAATGAATGAAGTCCAGGAACTTACCAGAATTGAACTGGAAGACCTCCCCCAATTAAGGCCCATTTTTTTTGATGACCTCCGCCATAACGTTCTGAAAAATCTCCATCTGGAGCTCGGTTCTGGTCCGGTGCTTTACCTGCTTTCACCTTCTTACTCAGTGATTAATCCTACACCCAATGAAACTATCACTGATTTTATTCAGCGCAAGGGCGGTCTTTTGAATTACTTAAAGGAATATATTGTCCGCAACCTGGCGATTTATTCAGTTTTGCTGGATGTGAATTCTTACTTTATTGAACAAAACAATTTTTTGGTCCTGGCCCGTTTGCGGGAAAGGGATTCCGGAGGCAAGAAATATGAAATCAAGTTTTATACCCATTCACCCCGGGAACTTCTGACCAATTATTCGGATAAAATTTATATTGGTCGGGATTTTATCGATCTTTTCCAGTTTAGACGAAAATATCTCGGAGTGCGGGAGTTTATTAATTCTTTAAAGGATCAATACGAGAATTTGATTGACCGGGCTCAGGAGAAGATGCGTCATCCCCTCCGTTATAGGTCATTTTTTCAGGAGATTAAAGAATATCTCAATGATTTGCTGAATGAGAGTAGCAATATTCTCCAGTCACTGCCGCCTTATCTTGACTATGAGAAGTTAAGCAGTAAAGATTTGGTGGATATCAATGCCCAGTACCGAAGTATCAAACATTATTTAACTGAATTGTATGATGAATTGTGCGAGTTTGAAAATCTTCTCCATTTCCGACGGGAAATAGATTTTGCCCGCTATGTCACCAAGTATAAGAAAGATCTGGGTAACCTGATTGCCTATTTTGATATTAAGATTAATGGCCAGTTATGTGCCCGGATATATGAGCTGAAGTCTTAAATATTAGGTTCTTCCCCCAGTTTTCAGTTTGATCCTCCGATTCAGGTATCGATTCTGGCGATAAACCAACGTGATTCTCAGGGATAAAAAGAATTCTGAGTGGTTGTTTTCGGGGAAATAACCACTTGGCCGTAACTTGTCTGGATTTTAATCTCCGACTCTGTTTTCTCCTCTCCGAAAGCCTCCAGATGGGAAGTTCCATTGGTGGTAAAAAACTGAGGCTTGGCTTCTAATTTCCAGATGATCTTCCCCCCTTTATTACTCACCCAGAGTGGTACCCTCATCTCTGGCGGCCAGGCAAAAAAGATGCTGGTGTATTTTCCGTTAATTTTTAATGGTCCACTGATTTTCCCCAGCGACAGATAAATTGAGTTGTGGGCCGTATCGAGGTTAACCGAGTGAGTAAAGGTGATATTCCGGAGTTCGACATCCCGGTAACTAGTGAGCAGGTCTAAATTTTCGCCGCCTGAATCCTGAATAACCACCTTGAGGTTTTTCCCTCGAATCTGGATGTCTCCCTGGGAGTCAATTATTTTCAGACGGCCATAACTATTGCGGATTTCTAATTTGCCCCGGTTCTGGACAATATTGATCACAGAATTCTTGGTGGCAATGAGAGCTGCTCTAGTTTGGAAAAGAGAAATCGGTCGATAAGAAGTTTCAATTTGGCAGAGAGCCTGGAGGTTTTCGGCCTGGAGGCTGGAGTGGTGAGCTTCGATGGTGGTTGGCCCTTGGACACCTACCAGGTTGATGGCCCCATAGGCATGGGTGATGAGAACGGCCTGGCCCACCTGGTTAACTTTCACCTTTGAGTTTCTGCTTTTGATGGTGAGATTCTGACCAACCCGACTCGCGGTGACGCCTTGATATGAATTATTAATTTTGACGTTTCCGCTGATATCCTCCACTTCTACCCGACCATGGAAATTTTTCACAGTTGCCTCAGCCACAGCCTCAATTCTGACCAGACCGTAGGAATTTTTGATATCCACTTTAAGTGTTCTGGGAAGCGTCAGCTGGAAGTCCAGGCGAATATTTTGGTGGGGGAATTCATCACGGTTGCTGGTGATAAGGAGTTGGGAGTCGTCACTGATGACGATGGGATAAAGCTTCTGAGACACCAGCTCCGCTTTTTCTCGCGTTTTGGTTCTAATTATTTTAGTCAGGCGGATAGTGATGGCCTCTTCATTGGTGCCGATTATTCTTATCTTGCCCCGGGAATTACTTATAGCCACCGTCTTTGGGAAGGGTGGAGTCAGGCAAATTTCTTCGCTGAATTCGAATTGGGAATAGGGAAAGATCGACCAGCCATCCAGATTAAGCTGAAGGTCAAGTTCTCCTTTTTCATAAAGAGAGAAGGTGACCCCCAGAAAGAGAATGAGCAGCAACAGCCAGATTTCTCTTGCTCTCATTCCTCCTTTTCTCCTTTTGCTTCCCCTTGAGAGGGTGGAAGCAGTTCCTCTTTTCTTTCTTTCAGACCGAAATAGAGTTTTCTTGCTCCCCAGATAATTAAAATAAGAGGCCAGAGTTGGGCTACAATTCGCCAGACATTTATCTCCAAATTATTAAGGAGAAAGATTAATCCAATGACGATGAGGATAATTCCCCAGATAAAAGCATCACTTCCTCGATTCCGGCTCATCATTCCTCCTTTTTCCGGGTCGATTCATAGAGCATTTTCGCTCCAATAGCAATAACCAGGACGGGCCAGAAGTCAAAGAGAAAACCGTAACTTATGAGGTCGAAATTCGCCAGGAGGAGAAAGATTCCCAGGATAATGAGAAGGAGTCCCCAGAAGACGGAACCCGTGGGAATAGTTTGAGGAATTTTTTCTTCCGGGGGCATTTCGCCGGTGACTACCAGGCGGTTGATGGCTCTTGAGGTTTGCACAGATTCGACGATTTGAAAAATATAAAAACCCGCCAGGAGAATTCCCACAAAGGGTTGAGCCTGGCTCTCAGGCTGCATGCTGACCAGACCGGCAAAAATGATGATATACAGTACTCCTTTGAGATACTGACGATTGTATAGAGCTCCTGTTCCGGGAAAAAGAAAGGAGAGGAATCCGGCCAAAAAAGGTGATTTCAACGCTCTAGAGGAGATAATCTTGGTTTCTTGGTGTTCATTCATGTTTGCCTCCTTTTAAAAACCTGAGTTAGTCTTCCTTCCCTTCTTCTTTTAAAGCCTGGAGAGGAAGCGTTAGTGATTCGCCAACTTTTTCGAGGTTGACGGTGATGAATTCAGCTTTGGTCACCAGGCGGGAAATCCGGTGATAGCCCAGATGGAATTGTTGGTCGATAAACCTGGCCAAAACATTTTTATTGGGCATTAGGGTGTAAAAGGACACGGCCAGGAGGAGAGAGGCCAGGGTGGCTGCCAGTTGTTGGGGAAAGGGATAGGCCGTAAACGCTCGCCAGGGCAGCCAGCGGCTTTTTTTTCTGGTAGGCAGCTGATAAAGTTTTTCCGCAAGAGAAGGAGGAACAGTGAGCTGAGGCATTTTCTGCAAAGAAGTTCTGACTTCCTTCAGGGCCGCGAAGAGTTTTTGACAGGATGAGCATCGACTGAGATGTTCTTCAATTTCCTGAACTGGCTGAGCCGCCAGGTTTCCTTCGAGATAATCGTTTAATTTTTCAACAATTTCCTGACATTTCATGGTCGCCCTCCTTAAATAGGCTGACGGTCCGCCAAAAGGCGAGCTAATTGCAACCGTCCCCGATTAATGCGGGACTTAACTGTGCCCACCGGGATATTTAATATTTCGGCCACCTCTTCATAGGTTTTTCCCAGAATATCAAAAAGGATTATGCTTAGCCGTATTTCCGGACTAAGCTGATCCAGGGCCTGCCAGACAATGACCTGGGTTTCTTTGCGGGCCAGATTGTTTTCTGGACTCTGACTCTTGGTTTCCTTTACGAAATTTTCATCGAGTTCCTGCCGGAGAGATTTGGCTTTTTTCTCCCGACGGTAACGATCGATCAGATGATTGCGGGTCAGGGTCAGCAGCCAGGCGGTAAAGTTCATCTTTTCTTTGTATTTCTTTAAGGAAGAAAGTAATTTGAGGAAAATCTCTTGGGTTACATCCTCTGCTTCTTCCTGTGAACCAGTGAAGTGGTAGGCTAAATTAAAAATTTGAGGGGCATAGGTATTAACAATCATTTTCCAGGCACTTTCATCGCCTTCCAGGCAGAGTGAAATAAGTTTGGCGGTTTCCAATTTTCACATCTTTATAAACGAAATTTTCAAGAAGATGGTTCGCTCCCCGAAAACGGTTTTCCTCCCTGTGTATCCACCAGAATATACTCCATTCTCTCTAAAAATAAAAGATGTTTGAAGGAAAGCGCAGGGTTAGATCTTCTTTTTTGACAGTAAGCACTATCAACTGGACAACCGTAAAAAAGACAGGAAACATCTGGATAGGTAATAGTGAAACAAAGACTTTCCTGGATAAGAACGAAGGTCAAGGGTGAAAATCAGGCATCATTTCTGGTAATTTCAGGTTTTAAGAGAAAGTCGTCCCCAAGTAGGGTGGTATCTTCTGGCTGCCCCTTTCGTCTAACCAGTTTTGCTCATCTTGTTTTCTTGACTTCTTAATTCTTCTATGAGAGGATAATTACTCACATAATTCATGCTATATAACCAAGTTAGAATAAACTTTTTCTTTTTTTCCTTCTTTTTTCCCTTTCCCTATATTTCCAAATTTTATACGAGGAGGCTTATATGGTTGGCATTGTAGGTTACGGGGCTTATATTCCCCGCAACCGGATCAAAGTTGAAGAGATTGCCAAGGTCTGGGGAGCCGATGCTCCTTCTTATAAGCGGGGGTTATTGCTGGAAGAAAAGTCAGTTCCTTCACCTGATCAGGATACCGTGACTATGGCGGTGGAAGCCACTAAGAACGCGCTGAGGAGAGCTCAGATTGACCCGGCTCGAATCGGGGCTGTCTATGTCGGTTCAGAATCTCATCCCTATGCGGTCAAACCCAGCGGAACAATTCTGGCGGAAGCAATCGGCGCTACCCCGGTCGCCCACACGGCTGACTATGAATTTGCCTGTAAAGCCGGAACAGAAGGAATGTTTGTCGCTCAGGGTCTGGTCAAGGCCGGGGAAGTGGAGTATGCCCTGGCTGTGGGGGCAGATACTTCGCAGGGAGCTCCTGGCGACGCTCTCGAGTATTCGGCCGCGGCCGGAGCTGCCTCCTTTATTTTCGGCACCGAAGGAGTTCTGGCGGAGATCCTCTTCACTCATACCTTTATGACCGATACGCCTGATTTCTGGCGGCGGGAGCATCAGTATTATCCTCGCCATGGGGGCCGTTTCACTGGTGAACCGGCTTATTTCAGACATATTGTGGGTGCCGGTCAGGGAATTCTGGAAAAAAGCGGTCTGAAACCAGCGGATTTTAAGTACGCAGTCTTCCATCAACCCAATGGCAAGTTCCCCTTGAAGGTAGGCAAGATGCTTGGTTTTTCCCGGGAGCAACTGGCGACCGGCTTGTTGGTCAATAAGCTGGGTAATACCTATTCTGGTTCTTCGCCTCTGGGACTGACAGCTATCCTGGATGAAGCTCAACCGGGAGATTTGATTTTCATGGTTTCCTTTGGTTCTGGGGCCGGGAGCGACGCCTTCATTTTTAAAGCGACCTCACGGCTCAATGAGGTCAGAGATTTAGCCCCCCGGACCCGCTTTCTCCTGGAGAAGCGGAAAATCTACCTGGATTACGGCACTTACGCCAAATATCGTCGCAAAATTATCAAGGCTGAGTAAGGAGGAGATGATGAGAGAAGTGGCTATTATTGGTGTTGGGTTAAATAAAAAATGGGGTGAGCTCTGGGATAAGTCCCTCCGCCAGATTTTTGTCGAAGCAGCTCTGGCAGCCCTGGATGATGCCGGGGTGGATAAGATTGACTCGATGTATATCGGCTCCATGTCTTCGGGCTTATTTGTGGGCCAGGAACATATAGGGTCATTACTGGCTGATTATCTAGGTAAAGTTCCTCTGTCAGCCACGCGAGTGGAATCTGCCTGTGCCTCCGGTGGAGCCGCGGTGCGGCTGGGTTTTATGGAAGTAGCTTCAGGCATGAGTGATGTGGTTTTGGTGGGTGGTGTGGAAAAAATGACCGATGTCACGGGCAGTGAAGCCACTTATGCTCTGGGAACAGCAGCTGACCAGGAATATGAGGGCTATCATGGCCTGACTTTCCCCGGATTATATGCCTTGATTGCTCGGGCTCATATGGAAAAATATGGAACTACCCGCGAGCAACTGGCTCTGGTGGCGGTTAAAAATCATCGTCATGGAGCCAGAAATCCCGTGGCTCAATATCCCTTTGAGATTACTGTCGAAGGAGTTTTAAATTCAGTTTTGGTGGCTGATCCCCTCCGGGTGCTGGATTGTTCTCCAATCACTGATGGGGCGGCGGCCGCCATCCTCTGTCCGGTGGAGATGGCCCGTTCCCTGGGCAAACCGATTGTCAAAATTATTGGTTCTGGGCAGGCCACTGATAGTATTGCCCTGGTGCAGCGGAAAGACATGACCTGGCTGGAGGCTACCTATCAGGCGGCTAAACAGGCTTACCAGATGGCCAACAAGGGTCCGGAAGATATTGATGTCCTGGAAGTGCATGATTGTTTCACCATTGCCGAGATCTGCGTTTTGGAAGCGCTGGGAATTGTTGACAGGGGAGAAGGAGGTCGGGCCACCGAAGCCGGCCTGACCACTCTAGGGGGAAAGATACCAGTTAATCCCAGTGGCGGACTCAAGTCGAAAGGCCATCCCGTGGGAGCCACCGGAGTGGCTCAGATAGTGGAAATTGTCAAACAACTTCGGGGTGAAGCCGGAGAACGACAGGTCAAGGAGGCCCGCGTCGGTCTGACCCAAAATATGGGTGGCACCGGCGGGAGTTCAGTCGTTCATATTCTCGAAAGAGAAGATTAAGGAGGGAGCCATGCCGACACCAGCTAAATATTGGCGAGAAATTCCCCAGAGATACCGCCTGGAGGCTGGCAAGTGCCAGGCGTGTGGTCAAATTTATTTTCCTCCCCGCCAGATTTGTGCCCTTTGCGGCTCGCGGGAGTTTACTCCCACTCGTCTGGCGGAGAAGGGCAAACTTTTGACTTATACCATTATTCGCGTGCCGCCGCATCAGTTTGCCGATCTGGCTCCTTATGCCGTGGGGATTGCCGAACTCGAAGATGGAGTCCGGCTGACCGCCCAGATAGTGGATTGTTCCTTTGAGGAGTTGCGGGTAGGGATGCCGGTGAAAATTGAATTTAGAAAAATATACGAAGAGGGCCAGGCGGGTATCATCTGCTACGGCTATAAATTTGTGCCGGAATGAAGAGCGGATTGCCTTCAGGGAAGAAGATGGCTTGAGTTTTTATCTTCTCTGAGAAGATAAATATAAAAAATTGGCTCAAATTATCTTCTTTAAGAAGAAACTGGCCCTTCAAAGAAGAAAAGGATATTCATTATTCTTCTGGTCGAGGATGAGGCTGAAGGGAAAAGGGAATGCCGGGTGAGTACTTGAATCTTGCCGAAGACTTAGACCCTGTTTTATGATGAAAAAATGGATCACCTTTTTTAACTGGCCATAAACAGCTTTTTCGGGAAAGGAGTGGATAATGTTTCGCTTGAAAAGTCAGATTGATACCAAGAGTAAGGAATACCGTCGCAATTACGAGCATATGAAAGAATTGGTGGCCACTTACCGGGAAAGATTAGCCCGTATCCAGCAGGGGGGACCACCCAAATACCAGGAACTGCATAAATCAAGGGGGAAACTCCTGGTGCGAGAGAGGCTCGAGAAACTGTTTGACAAAAATACTCCCTTTTTAGAATTGAGTCCCCTGGCAGCCTACGATATGTATGACAATCAGGCACCGGGAGCAGGTATTGTCACCGGTATAGGCGTCGTCCACGGCCGGGAAGTCCTGGTGGTGGCCAATGATGCCACGGTGAAAGGGGGCACTTATTTCCCCATGACCATCAAAAAACACGTCCGGGCGCAGGAAGTGGCCCTGGAAAATCGACTACCCTGTATCTACCTGGTGGATTCAGGCGGAATTTTTCTGCCCCATCAAGCCGGCACATTTCCTGATAAGGAGCATTTCGGCCGGATATTTTATAATCAGGCGCGCATGTCCGCCCTGGGCATCCCCCAGATCTCGGTGGTTATGGGTTCCTGTACAGCCGGAGGGGCTTATGTGCCGGCCATGAGTGATGAAACGGTTATTGTCCGGCAACAGGGAACCATTTTTATCGGTGGGCCGCCCCTGGTCAAAGCAGCCACGGGGGTTGACGTGACCGATGAAGAACTCGGAGGAGCCGACGTACATTGCCGCATCTCGGGAGTTTCGGATTATTATGCCCTGAATGATGAGCATGCTTTACAGATCGCCCGCAATATCATCGAAACGCTGGATCGGCCAGCGAAATTTCCCTTGGATATTGCTCCACCGGAAGATCCTTATTATGACCCGGAGGAGATTTACGGGATTGTCCCCACTGATTTGCGGAAGCCCTTTAATATTAAAGAGATTATTGCCCGGCTGGTTGATGGCAGTCGTTTTCAGGAATTTAAAGAGCTCTACGGTCAAACGCTCGTCTGCGGTTTTGCCCGGATTATGGGCTATCCTGTAGGTATTTTAGCTAATAACGGGGTTCTTTTTTCCGAAAGTTCACTTAAGGGGGCTCATTTTGTGACGCTGTGCGCTATGCGGAAGATACCTCTGGTCTTTTTGCAGAATATCACTGGTTTTATTGTCGGCAAAGAGTATGAGCATGGAGGCATCGCCAAAGATGGCGCCAAGCTGGTCCATGCTGTAGCCAATGCTGATGTACCCAAGTTTACGGTGATTATCGGTGGTTCCTATGGTGCTGGCAACTACGCTATGTGCGGTCGGGCTTATGGACCACGCTTATTATGGATGTGGCCCAATGCTCGCATCAGTGTTATGGGGGGTGAGCAGGCAGCTCATGTTTTATTAACAGTGAAAAAGAAACGCTTGGCCCAACAGGGCAGAGAAATGACTCCGGAAGAGGAGAAGGAATTTATCCGCCCCATTCTGGAAAAATATGAACAGGAAGCCAGTCCTTATTATAGTACGGCCCGGCTTTGGGATGATGGGATTCTTGATCCTCTGGAGACCAGAAAGGCTCTGGCTCTGGGGATCGCTATGAGTTTGAATGCTCCCATCCCCGATTACAAAATGGGCATTTTCAGGATGTGACCATGAGAGAAAAAACTTATCAGACGATTAGGGTCTTTCAACAAGGGGCGATTCTCTTCATCGTCCTGAATCGACCCACCGTGCATAATGCTTTTAATATTCAGATGATCGAAGAGTTGCAGGCCGCTTTCCGGCAGGCGGCCGGGGAGAAATCTATCCGTCTGGTGATTTTCACTGGTGAAGGTAAGTCCTTTTGTGCTGGCGCTGATTTGAACTGGATGCGGGAGATTATTAATTTTTCCTTTGAGCAGAATCTCAGTGAATCCCGCCGGGTGGCCGCTCTTCTATATCAGATTTACTCACTTCCCAAGCCGGTGCTGGCTCTGGTCAATGGAGCCGCTATCGGTGGAGGAGTCGGCTTTGTTTCTGCCTGTGATATTGTGGTGGCTTCCGAGAAAGCCCGTTTTGGGTTAAGCGAAGTGAAGATCGGCCTGGTACCGGCGGCTATCTCGCCCTATGTGATTCGTCGGATCGGCGAAGCGCAGGCACGGCGCTATTTTTTAACCGGCGAGAGAATTCCAGCCCAGCGGGCTCTGGAGATTGGTCTGGTTAATGAAGTCGTCTCCCCACAAGATTTAAGAAAGCGGGGTCTGGAAATTGCTGCCCTGCTCCTGTCTTCAGGCCCCCAGGCTTTGGCCTCCTGTAAAGAGCTTCTTTTTAGAGTTCCCATCATGTCGCTGGACGAAGCCAGAGAGTTTACCGCCCGAATGATTGCGGAGTTGAGAATAAGCGAGGAAGGACAGGAAGGCATGGCGGCTTTTCTGGAGAAGCGTTCCCCCAGCTGGGTGGAGAAAATGGATTCAGAAGATGTTTAAACAAGGAGATAGAAGATGTTTCGCAAGGTCTTAATTGCCAACCGAGGCGAAATTGCCGTCCGAATTATTCGTGCCTGTCATGAATTGGGAGTGTCCACAGTGGCTGTTTATTCTGAGGCGGATCGAGGTGCTCTTCACGTGCAAGTGGCAGATGAAGCTGTTTTTATTGGTCCCTCGCCGGCCCTGGAGAGCTATCTTAATATGAGTAAAATTGTGGAAGTAGCCCGCCAAACAGGAGCAGAGGCCATTCATCCCGGTTATGGTTTCCTGGCTGAGAATCCTGATTTTGTCCGGCTTTGTGAGGAGGAAGGGCTGGTTTTCATTGGGCCCAACTCCCAGGCCATGGCTCTTGTTGGGGATAAGATCCGGGCGCGTCAGGTGGTGGAAGAAGTAGGAGTGCCGATTATTCCCGGGATGAAGAAATCTCTGGACACTCTGGAGGACTACCGGGCGGCGGCCCGGGAAATAGGCTATCCGGTGATGATTAAAGCTTCAGCCGGGGGGGGCGGCAAGGGGATGCGGATTGTCTATCGAGAGGATGATTTGCTGCCCGCTCTGGAAGCCGGTCAGCGAGAAGCTAAAGCAGCCTTTGGTGATGAATCAGTTTATCTCGAGAAGTATCTTGAAGAACCCCGTCATGTGGAATTTCAGGTTTTAGCTGATCAGGAAGGAAATGTTGTTCATCTCTTTGAACGAGAATGTTCCATCCAGCGGCGCCACCAGAAGATAATCGAGGAGACGCCTTCTCTGGCCCTGGATAATGAGTTACGGTTCAAAATGGGGGAAGCCGCCAAAAAGGTGATGGAGATTGTGGGCTATACCAATGCCGGAACGGTGGAGTTTTTACTGGATAAAGATAAAAATTTTTATTTTCTTGAGGTCAATGCCCGTCTCCAGGTGGAACATCCGGTGACTGAGTTGACCACCGGGATAGACCTGGTTCATCAGCAGCTCAGGATTGCGGCGGGAGAAAAACTCGGTTTTTCTCAAGAGGAAGTCAGTCAACGGGGTCATGCCTTGGAGTGTCGAATATATGCCGAGGACCCGGCTAATAATTTTTTGCCTTCCTCCGGGCGGATCAGCTATCTACGTGAGCCGGTAGGACCGGGCATTCGCTTGGACGGAGGAGTGTATGCGGGTTTTGAAGTGCCTATTTATTACGACCCGATTCTGGCCAAGTTAATCACCTGGGGAGAAACCAGGGCCCAGGCCTGTGCCCGGATGAAGCAGGCCCTGGAGGATTATATCATCATGGGGATTAAAACCACGATTCCTTTCCTGAGGGAAGTTGTCCAGCATCCGGTTTTTCTCGAGGGGAAAATCTCGACTCATTTTATCCCACGTTATTTTTCTGAGTGGCAGCCACGCCCCCCCAGTAAAGAGAGTCAAAAACTGGCCCTAATCGGAGCTGCTTTAAGAGAAATGAAAGAAGGGAGAAGAGCATCGGGACAGGTGATCCCAGCAGCTGAAGACTCCCTTTCCCCCTGGCGAATCCTGGGGCCATGGCGGCTGGGAAGGAGGTCATAAACGATGAATTTCGAGTTAATTATTGGTGATGAACTTATTCCTGTGGTTATTGAAAAAACGCCCCATGGTTGGGAAATAGAGTTGGGCGATGAGAAGGTAGCGGTTGATGCCCATTGGATTTCAGAGAATGCTCTTTCCCTTATTGTTAAAGGGAAGTCATATACAATCCATGTTGTTCCCGAGGGGAACGGTTATCTCTGTTATGTGCAGGGAGAGTTGTGGTCGGTTGCTCGGCCGCAGCAGGATTCAGACTTTGGAGATGAAGAACAGGGGGCTGCCCTGGGAGATAAACTGAAAGTAAAGGCACCGATGCCGGGAAAAGTTATTAAAATAAATGTTGAGGAGGGAGAAGCAGTCCGGGAGAATCAGACTTTGGCCGTAGTGGAAGCCATGAAAATGGAAAATGAGATCAAAGCAGCAATTGAGGGACGAGTGAAAAAGATTCTTGTTTCTGTCGGTGAATTGGTTGATGCCGACCGGGTGTTGATCGAACTGGAGGAGACGTAGGCTGTGGTCAAATTGGGACACGGTCTCACCTGACGGGCCGGATAAATCGTTAAAAGGGAGAGAGCTCCCGCCGGCAGATACTCCCCACTGAGTTTTACCGGGGGATAAGAATAAGCTGGGCAACTATTTTCGGCCGACCCGGGTTAATTAAGATGAACAGGATGGATGAAAGAGAACTGGTTAAACGTCTGCAGCAAAAAGACGAACAAGCTTTTCAGGAAGTAGTCAGGCGCTATAAAGACCGGGTGGTTAACTATCTCTGGCAGCTGATGGGAGATTATGAGAAAGCAGTTGACCTGGCCCAGGAAACTTTTCTCCGTGTTTTCTTTAAAGCCCATAAATACCGGCCGATTGCCCCCCTGGCTTCCTGGATTTACACGATTGCATCGAATTTAGCTAAAACAGAGTTAAGAAGAATGAAGAAGATGAATACAGTTTCTTTTGATGACATAAAAAACATTTTCATTGAGGAGGAACCGACGTATAATTCGCCCGAGAAGGACGAGCTCATCCGGACATTACGGGCGGCTCTCAATCGGTTATCCCCTCATTATCGGATTCCTCTCATTCTCAAGGATTTAGAAGGTTTTTCTCAGGAAGAAATCGCTCAAATCCTCCGCCTGCCTTTGGGCACAGTTAAAGCCCGCATCAGCCGGGGGAGGAAGCGGTTAAAAAAAGAGTTGGAGAAAACGACCGCCTTGGGGGCAGGTCGCTCACCAAAGGGAGAAGGAAACCATGAAGGAGTTGAAACTTCTTAATCAGTTTCTTCGGGTAAAAGCTCCACCGGATTTTGAGGAAAAGGTCTGGGAGCGTTATCTGGCCAGGAAGAAGAAGAAACAAAGGACGAGGCGGTTGACTTATATTCTGGGTGGTTCTCTGGCGGCAGCGGCCGCCACTCTGCTGGTGGTCTTCTGGTTGATTTCTCCCGGCCACCAGCCATATCAGGGAGCTTCCTGGGAAGAGAATAAATCAGAATCTGTCAGCTGGTCGGTTTCTTCTCAGGAAGTGATTCCTATTACAGAACCGGTGATTTACACCAACGAATTTTCACCTCAGCCCAGAAGAAACACAATTTATATTCTGGAGCCGATTGCCGATACCCCCGGACGACCAATCAAGTATTAAGGAGGGCTATCATGACTGGTAAGAAACGAGAGATTCACTGGTTAACCGGCTGTCCGTTAATTTTTATTCTGGGATTTTACCTAGTTATAGGGGGAATAGGCTCGCCTTCTCTTCAGGCCGAAGATGTGGAGGGCCTGGTTCAGAAAGTAGCCCCTTCTGTGGTTCGGGTTGAAGCTCTCAACGCCACCCGCAAGGTGGCCACCGGAGTGGTCATTGAGGAGGGGTTCATTTTAACCACCGCTTTAATTTCTCCCGGGGAAGAAAGAATCTACGTGATTGATACCCAGGGACGGCGAACCAAAGCTGAATTTGTTGGTTTTGACCCTCTTTCCAATTTGGCTTTAATCAAAAGCAAGGTGAAGCTGCCAGCCCTCAAAAAAGGTAAAACCGATAATTTAGTCCCAGGCTCCTGGATCGGAGTTGTCTGTCTTTCGCCCGAGAATAAGCCAGCTGTTACTCAGGGCATTGTCAGCTCTGTGGCTGAAAACAGACTGCGTTTGAATGTTTGGGTTCTGCCTGGTTCGAGTGGCAGTCCGGTGATTGATAAGAAAGGAAGGATGATTGGTATCCTGCGGGGTATTTACTTTGATGAACAGCCCGTTGTTTTTGAGTTTAGAGAGAAAGAGCTGGTTGGCTCAGGTTATGTTATTTCTCGAGCTCAAGCCCCGGCCTCGGGCATGGCCCTGGCCATTCCTGTTGAGGTGGTCACTCGGGTCGCCCGAGAAATTAAAGAAAAAGGCCGGGTGTCGCGGGGATGGTTGGGGGTTTTAATCGTGGAAAATAAGAGGGGCGAGGTGGAAATTATTGATGTTGAAAAGCACTCCCCAGCTGAACTGGCAGGTCTGGAGGAAGGAGATGTTATCCTGGAAGTCGAAGGCCAGAAAGTTGATTCCTCCAAAAAACTGGCCTCCCTTATCCAGCAACGAGAGCCGGGAGAGATAATCAAAGTTCGGATTCGCCATCGGGGGAAGGGAAAAGAGCTGGAGATACGTCTGGGTGAATATCCCGAAGAAGATTTTCGTCGCGAATCAGAGAAGAAACTAAAAGAATGGTTTCCCAAATATTTTCCTCCATTTCCGCCTCCCTCTTTAAAATGGACCTGGAAAAGCCGCCGTTATATCGGGCTGTATCTCCAGGAATTGAATCGGGAACTGTCGGCGCATTTTGGAGTCAAAGAAGGACGAGGGCTTCTGGTGAGTCGAGTGGAGGAAGATAGCCCGGCGGCCAGGGCAGGTCTTAGAGTCGGTGATGTCATCATTCGGGCAGACGGACGACGGGTGGAAACAGTTGAAGCTTTAAGTCGAATTATTCAACAGAAGGAAGAGGGAGAAAGAATTGAAATCGAGTTTTTAAGAGATAAGAAGAAGAAAAAGGTTGAGGTGGAAGTGGCAGAAGAAGAGAGTTCTTTTGATGCCTGGTTCAACCTGGAGACAAGTCCCCACTTCCGACAGCGTCTTTCCCGGTGGAGTAAACAAGTCCAGAAGGTAAGCCAGGAGACGATGTCTCAATTACGGAAGAAGATGGCTGACATCAATCGGCGGGCGGAAGAAAATATGATTGAGCTTTCCCGGAAATTAAAAGAGTTATCCCGGGAGAATATTTTTCAGCCACAGATAGCCGGCGATAAAAAATTCCGGGGATTACGGGTGTAATCGGCTCCTTATTCTCTTGAGGGGAAGGCCGTCCGGCCTTCCCCTTCCTTCTTTTTTCCCCTTACCTGCAACCACTTGCGGGTGAAAAATTCTATTTCCTTCGGCGTAAGGCGGTGCTGGCTCCAGTTGTTTTCCTGATGTCGCTGGCGAAGAGCTTCAAAGAGAATAATGCCTACGGAGACCGAAAGGTTGAGACTTTGCACCATACCCCGCATGGGAATTTTAATCAGAAAATCAGCCATTTCCCGGGCCAGAGGAGAAATCCCCTCGGCTTCGTTGCCAAAGACAATAGCCAGCTTCTGGGTAAAGTCAACTTCGGTGTAGGGCATAGCCTCTGGGGAAAGAGCGGTGGCCGCGATGAGAAAACCTTTGGCTTGAAGAGAGAGAAGACATTCTCTGGTGGAAGAATAAAGATTTATGGCCAGCCATTTTTCTGCCCGGGTCGAGATGGCTTCGTTGACCGGAAAGGTACGCGGTTGATTATAAATGACATCGACATACATGATGCCTGCGGCCTCACAGGTTCTGACCACCGCACTGGCGTTGTGAGTGTTGACCACATCTTCCAGAACAACCCGGAGGTCTCCCTGACGGTTCACCAGAACCTGGTTAATTCGTTCTTGACGACGAGAGGTGGGCATGGTCAAAGAATATATACCAAAACAAATGGAATTAGCCAAGGAATTGCTCCAATCGACTAAAGAAACAACATTTTACTCAGGAGCAGCGCCCAGAAGATAAGCGCCGCCCCGACAGCTCTTAACTCCCGATTTTTCTGATAGAGTGACCATTGGAAGCGGCGATTATTCCGGGGAAGAGCCGGTTTGAGAGAAGGAAAGAAAAGCGGCACCTGGTTCTCAAATTGGTGGTAATCTTCAGGAAAGATCTGTTTCATTTTTTGCTTTTCATAACTGATTATCACTGGGTAAAAGAGAAGAAAATAAAAGAGAAAATAACTCAAGACCACCATCGAGCGAGCCGCGATGACTACACTAAGACCAATAATGAGATTCCCCAGATAAAGCGGATTGCGGGTAAAACGATAGGGTCCAGAAATGGTCAGGGCTTTGTCTTTCTCCAGATGGCCACAAGCCCAGGCCCGCAGCCCCAAGCCCAGGAAGCAGATAACCAGGCCAGCAAGAAGAGATAATCCCGTCGGCGCCGCAAAAATAAGTGCCACAACCAGACCAAGCGAACCCACTCTGACCCGCCAGCGGTAAAGGAGGTTGATTACTTTTTTCTCAGCCATTCATCTCCACCAATTCCTGGGTTAATTGCCAGACTTTTTCGGGAGAAATAGCTGCCATACAGGTTGAGTTCCGGCAGCGGCGGGCATAGCAATTTCGGCAATCAAGAGGGGTAACGGCCACGCGACTTAGGATATGCCAGGGGCCGTTGCGGTTAGGATCGGTCGGTCCAAATAATCCCAGGGTGGGCTTGGCTAAAGCGGCCGCCACCTGCAGGGCAAAGGTATCTCCGGAGACAATTAGATGAGCCAGGTCGATGAGAACCATCACTTCTTTTATGCTTAGATAGGGTAAAAGGGGAACTCCGGTTTGACGGGCTATTTCCTCTGCTTCCTGCCGTTCTTCCGCAGTACCCCAGAGGAGAAGAGGAAAAAACCGGCCCGTTTTTGTGATTTTTCGCAGATAATCTATCCAGTGATTGACTGGCCAGCGTTTGGTCGGCCAGGCGGCCCCGATATTGGCCACCAAAAGAGGTTGGCTGGAGTTTACGCCATAGTTAGTGATAATTGTTTTTACTTTTTCCCTCACCGCAGGATCGAAAACCAGAGGAAACTCTTTGGCTGGCACTTTTAGACCGAGAAGATGAAGTAATTTTAAATTTTTGTCAATCACATGGACCACTTCGTCAAAGGGAGGGAGAGTCTGGGTATAAAAGAGAGCCGCTTGGGGCTCTCGTAGATTGGGCCGACTGAAGCCCAGCCGGGTTCGGGCCCCGGAAAGAAAAGAAAGAAGGCCCGATTTAATTAGTCCCTGAAAATCAAGGGTTTTACCCTGGGGCCGGGTCGCTTGACGAAGTGTTTTAAGAAAAGCAGGCAGAGCCGGGTTAAGGAGACGGGCAGCCCCCTTTTCGGGAGAGGTGGGCAGGACGAATATTTGGTCCAGTCCGGTCACCCAGTCCAGGATCTCTTGTCCCCTTCTTTCCACCACCCAACCTATCCGAGCTTGGGAGAAATTTCTTCTCAAGGTAGCCAGCGCCGGGAGAGTATGAATAATGTCGCCTAGAGAACTCAAACGGATAATCAGGAAATCCAGCTTTTCAGGAAAAGTCGGAAGAGAATCTTTTTTTTCAGCCATTAGTCGGTTATTCTCAAGGTCAATTATCTTGAAAATGCCTTTCCTGCAGGCTTTTTAAATTTTTTTTTATTTCTTTGATTATTTCCGAAGTGGACCGGACCTTTGGCCCACCGGTAATGGCAATTTCAGCCTTGATGGCTCTGGCAGTATCTTTTTCCGGAACGGTTTCTTGAGTGTAATCCGAGCCCTTCGCATGAACGTGGGGTTGAAGCCGGCGGAGGACATGTTCGACGGTGAGAGCATCAAAAATGGTGACGAAATCCACGAATTCAAAAGAAGCAATTATTTCTGCGCGTTCGCTCTCCTCCAGGAGAGGTCGGCCGGATCCCTTGAGTTGACGGATTGAGCTGTCGCTGTTTAGAGCCACCACCAGGATGTCTCCTCTGGCCTTGGCCTCCCGAAGATAACGGATATGGCCGACATGGATGAGGTCGAAACAACCATTGGCCAGGACTATTTTTTTTCCTTGGGCTTTCAACTGCGATAGTCGCCGGGCCAGCTCATCCAGGGAATAGAGTTTCTGCCTGGTCAACGGTGCAGAGCCTCCTTCAGCTCGTTCGGGGAGACAGTGGCCGTTCCTTTTTTCATCACCACTAGACCGCCGGCGATATTGGCCAGCAGCGCCGCTTCTTTAAAACTAGCCTGGCAGGCTAAAGCCAGAGTGAAAACACTGATCACAGTGTCGCCGGCTCCGGTGCCATCAACAATATCCGTGGTGCCGAAAATGGGAATAACGAAGGGTTTTTTGCGGCGTTCAAAAAGCATCATTCCTCGGGAACCACGGGTAAGAAGAACTGCTTGAGCTTCGCTCCGGTGAAGGAGTTGACGGCCGATGGTTTTAAATTCGTCTTCCTCCTCCACTTCATCAATTTTTAAGGCGTGGAGAGCCTCGGATTCATTGGGAGTCAGGGCGGTGACTTTTTTAAAGCGTAAAAGGCGGAATCGGGAGTCCAGGGTTAATGGCCGGTGACGAAAAAAAGGCTGGATTTGGAGGAAGAGCTCTTCCTGAACACCACCGTAATTATAATCAGAAATGAGGAGAGCATCCACTGAAGGAGCCAGTTGTTGTAGCTGGTGAAGGAGCTTGTTCCTGACGGCCACCTGGGCCGGAACTCTTTCTTCATGGTCAATCCGGAGGATCTGTTGTTTCCGGGCTGTTTCTTCCCCGGCTAAAATCCTGGTCTTCAGAGGAGTAGAGAAAGAGGGCAGGCGGATGAGGTGCTCGGTTGAGATATGGGCTTTTTCCAGAGATTCAATCAGCCGCTCACCTGGTTCGTCTTCCCCGATAACACCCACCGGAATAGGTGAAGCTCCCAGAGCCTTGAGGTTGAGCACTGTGTTGCCCGCGCCGCCGGGGGTAAATTCCTGGCGCCGAAAAGACAGGATGAGCACTGGTGCTTCCCGGGAGATACGGGAGGTGGTGCCGAAAATATATTCATCGAGAATAAAATCTCCCCAGACAAGGATTTTTTTGCCTGGGAAGTTATCCACAATCGCATTTAATTTTTTTCGACTAACCCTGACCACGATAACTCCAGGCAAAGATTATGTTCAGATTGGTCAGAAATGTCAAATAAGAAGGAGTTCAACCACTGCTTCGATGTGAGGTGTATGGGGAAAGAAATCAAACAGTGCTACCCGATTGACCCTAAAATTGGAGAGAAGACTGAGATCAGTCCGCAGCTGGCGGATGTTACAAGAGACATAGAGAATCCGCTGGGGTCTGATCCGGTTGAGGTATTTTAAAGCGCGGGGATGAACTCCACTTCGGGGGGGGTCGGCAATAACTATAAGGGGCTGGGGCAGGAGGATGTTCTTGAGATATTTGGCATCATGAAGCAGAGGTTCAATATTGCGGTGGTGATTGGCAGCGATGTTCCGACGAGCGGCCTCGAGTGAGGGAGGATGATTTTCCACGAGAATAACTTTTTTGAACAAGTTAGCGTTGATCAAACCGAAGGTCCCGACGCCGGCATAGAGGTCGAGAAGAAAGGCCTTTTTATAATTTTCTTTTTCTTCTGCCAGGAGTTGCTGACAGTAGAGCTGGAGTTTTTCGGTGAGTAAGTGATTATTCTGGAAAAATCCCTGGATCGGGTACAAAAAGGTTTGTCCCAGTAATTCTTCCCGGAGATGGTCGCTGCCTTTGATCACTTCATATTCTTCGGAGATGCTCACGTCCCGGTTGGGAGGTACATAGGTAATGAGGACATTGTGAGCTGAGGTGCGAGCGGCAAATTCTTTAATTAATTCCCGGGCTTCCTGCCGGCGGGGAGAGTCTTGGTTGAGAACAATGGAGATGGATGAGTCAGCGGGTGGAGTGCGGATAACGGCGTAGCGGAAGGTGCCCACCTTTTTCCGGACATCAAAAACATCTACTTCTTGGAAGAAGTCCCTCACTTCACTCATTAATTGATTTAAAGAGTGATTGGCAATCACACAATTTTCGATATCCACAATCTGATACCAGCGGCCCTTCTCCCGCAGGCCCAATCCACCGGCATGAAAAACAAAATCCATCCGCTGGCGGTAATGATAGGCTGGTCCGGTGAAAACCTCTATTTCCTTTATTTTGAGGGTCTCAGCCAGGATTCTGGTTTTATCTTCGACTTGTTGAAGGTAGGGAATGTCCTGGAAGGCACAGCCGCCGCAGCGGCCGAAATAGGGACATCGAGCTTCTCCTTGTTTATCCATGGGCAGCCTCTTTGGGGAAAGTTTCTGTCTGGAGGATGGTTTTTATTTCCTGGAGAGAGTTGACTTTGTAATCCGCCTGGATGGGCTGGTAATGGTCAGGGGAGATGTGAGGAGAATGATAATGGGTTAGGTTCCGACCGAAAGAACAAAAGATAGTTTTTAACCCTAGACTTTGGGCTGACTGAATATCCTGGACGGGATTATCGCCCACTGAGAAGGAGAGAGCAGGCTGGGCCGACCATTTCCGGAGTCCGTAGAGGAAATGTTTCCCGGATGATTTTAAAGCCTGTACGACATCACTGGTAATGATGTCGTCAAAAAGGTCCTGGAGGCCTATCCATTGGAGCCGTAGTTTTATCACTGCTTTAACCGCATTGGTGGCCAGGATATTCAGCCAGCCTCCTTCGTGGGCCAGTGTCAGTATCTCCCGGGCTCCGGGGAGAAGGCGCAGTAAAGATAAATTTTCTTCCTGGGATTTCCGCCAATCAAGACCGAAATGGCGGGCATGGCGGAGATAGTCATGCCATTCCCAGGTGCCCTCCAGCCGGCGGAGATAAGCCTGGAAGAGAGATGCGGCTTTCTCTCGGGAGATGTGACGCCGGCGGGCAATCTCTTTTTCCATGCTCTGGCAGACAGCCCGGTCGAGTTGAGCCTCATCGGCCAGGGTGCCCGTCCAGTCCCAGAAAATAATCCTTTTCTCCATGGGCTCTTATTCTAAAGAAGAGATAGGCAAATGACAAGGGAAGAGAATCTCTTAATAATAAAAGGCTTACCTCCCAGGTGGCCAGTGGTTGACCGCCCGAGGGAAAAATGCTAAAAAATTAACGAAGCCGGAGTGGCGAAATTGGCAGACGCGCTGGACTCAAAATCCAGTCCTGGGCGACCAGGGTGTGGGTTCGACTCCCTCCTCCGGCACCATATTTCCTGCCCTTAAATCCGGGTCAGCCAGACACTGGTTGAATTGCCCCCAGGAAAAGGGCCATTTTTTTATGGAAAAAGGTCAAGGCTGGGGAATAGCTAACGAAACTCAGGGGTTGAAATCTCATGGATAAGGCAGAAAAGGTATCGCTTATCTCCGGAGCAGTTGTCTTCGGATTAATGAGCTTAAAAATGGGCATTGCTTTTCTTACGGGCAGTATTGCTTTGAAGGCCGATGCTATTCATAGCTTGACTGATTTTATCTCCACTCTGGCTGTTTTTATCGGGCTTAAGCTTTCCAAGCGGAAATCCCGGAATTTCCCTTATGGGCTGTATAAAGTTGAAAATTTAATGGCTTTGATCGTAGCCTTTTTTATTTTTTGGGCCGGTTATGAGATTGTTAAAGAAGTAATTCTGGCCCAGACTTCGGTCGTTAAAAAACTACCTTTGGCTCTGGGAATAGCGGTTATTTCTGGAGTGATCTCCTTTTTTCTTTCGGTCTTTAAAATAAAGGTAGGGCAAAAAATCAACTCCCCCAGTCTGCAGGCTGATGGTTATCATTCCCGGGCAGATGCTCTCTCCTCTTTGATCGTTTTTTTTGGCCTGAGCGGGCACTTTCTTCAACTGAATATCGAAAAATATGCCGCCGTAATTATCGTCATTTTCATTATTAGATCTGGGTATGGGATTCTGGTTAATTCTCTAAAAGTCTTGCTCGATGCCTCCCTTGATTATGAAACATTAAATAAGATCAGAGAAATCATTGAGCAGGAGTCTAAAGTCGAAGCAGTCAAACATATCTCAGGCCGCCAATCCGGCCGATACAGATTCATTGAGGTAGATGTTACTCTCCGGGTGAAAAACGTGGAAAGAGCCCACCAGATAGTCACCACTCTGGAACAGAGAGTAAAACAGGAGATTCCATTTGTGGATAGTATAATCATCCATTATGAACCAGTAGAGAAGAAAGTGCTGCGGTATGCTTTTCCCCTGGCTTCAGCTGATGGAGATATTTCCCCTCATTTTGGAGAGGCGCCTTATTTGGCTGTAATTGGTGTCAAGAAAGAAGAGATGAGAGTTATGAAAAAGGAAATCTTGACCAATCCCTTTCTTTCCCAGGAGAAGGGGAAAGGCATTGCTCTAGCGGAATACCTGATTGACCAGGATGTTGATTTTGTGGTTCTCAAAGAGAAATATAAAGGCAAAGGGCCGGAATATGTGCTGGCAGAATCAGCGGTGACCACAATTATTATTGATAGTTCCACTCTGGAGGGAGCTCTGGAGGAGTTAGGGATAAAACAGCTGGGCGGTCGAGGTAACTCCCGGGGGTAATAGACTCGGCTCAACCGCAAATTGTTTTTCTCTCCGAAAAATGATAATTTAAAAAAGAAGGAGGGAAGAATGAAATTAGATGCCATTCGACTGGGATGTACTCTGGCCACTCTCTGGGGAGCCATTGTTTTTCTTGTCGGGGTTGGAAATTTGATTCTGCCCGGCTATGGGGCTGCCTTTTTGAAGGCGATTGATTCTATCTATCCCGGCTATCATTTCGGACAATGGGGATTCCTGGGAGTGTTGGTGGCTACTCTTTATGCAATTCTCGACGGCTGGATTATGGGAGCAGTGTTTGGCTGGTTATATAATCTCTATACCCGCAGAAAAAGGACTTCAGAATAAAAAGTAATGCCTCTGCTTCCGGTTCGTCCTTCTCTCTATCTGAATCCAGGCTGGAGACTCTGGCTCCTCATTTCTGGCTTTGATACGTAGAAAAATATTTTTTCCAGGCACGAGAGGAAGAGCTTTTTTCTGAGTATATTATTGCCTAGAAGCTCAAGTAAGGAAAGAACCACTGTTTTAAGTGGCCAACCAGGTGGCTAGCTCATTGACGTTTGTCTGGAGTAATGAAGCTGCTTCTTCAGTGGTTAGTTTTTTCTTCCGGAGAGCCTCAATAACCAGGTGACAGAATCTATCTGAGTGGAGGATTTGTCCTCTTTTTAGTTTGTCTTTGCTCGGAAAAAAGAGATTTTTGAAACAGAGCCTTTCTCCCTGTTCAGAGTCAAATTTGGTGAAAGTCTTGTAACGGGTGGGTGAGATCACTTCCAGCCGGTAAAGCATCGAAAGAAGAGCTTTGATCGAGATCTTCAGGACCCGGTGAAGATAAAGGATGTCTTCGTAATGGAGAATGGGTTTTTTTATTTCTTTCCGTAAGTATTCCTGGAGCCTGGCCGGAGGGAGAAGAAAAGAAAGAGCAAACTCCTGGGCAAATTTTTCCCGGGGATGGTAGAGAGACAGGTAATAATCCAGAAAAATATCAGAATTATCTATGATGGGTCCGGCAAAGCGGTCCTTGAGATAGTGTCCATAAAGATGAGCTGCGATAACCACCTGGTCTTCTTCCGGTAAAGAAGCATTAACCAGACCAAAGGCCGCTTGTTCCTGATCAAAGAAGATAAAGATTCCGACAATGTGACTGTCTTTTCCCAGGGCTTGCCGGACAAGATGAAGGCCGTTAATTTCCAGAAGAGGGAAGATATCAGCCAGAGGATCGGTTCCCAGTTGAAGGCGCTGCCTTTCTTCCTGAGCCAGTTGCAGGGCGGAGGAGGCTTGATAGAGAGGAGCCGGGGTAGGTCTCTGGCCTGTTAGTTCTTCCAGGCGCAGATAAGTTTCGGCATACTCTTTGAAATGACGAAGGTAAGAACGGAGTCGGCGGTCCAGACTTTTTTCTTTCAGCAAAAGAGAAAAGGCGGCTTCTTTTTCAGCTAAAAAGAAGGAAACGTCTTTTTTGAAAAAGTCAGCCAACCGGGTTAAAGTTTCCAGACTGGGCATGCGGTTGCCATGTTCAAGGTTCCAGATATGTTCGTGGGAAAGGCCCACCGCCCGGGCTAATTCTGACTGAGAAAGATTGGCTTCTTCCCGCAGTTGACGAAGACGTCTCCCCAGTAGTGATTTCATTGGCCCCTTTATCCTAAATTAACGCGGTCTAAGGATAAAGTCAATTGAAAAAATAACGTGATTCTGATATAATTTGAACAAATCTCCGCCCAGAGGAAACTAAATCCCTGGTAATTTTCAAGAAGGAGCCTTAGTTTACGATGAATGAGAAGCTGTTGCTGACGAAAAGACGAAATATCGGGATAAGCGCCCATATTGATTCGGGGAAGACTACCCTGACTGAAAGAATTCTCTTCTACTCCCGAAAAATTCATCGGATGCATGAAGTTAGAGGTAAAGATGGTAAGGGAGCGACCATGGATTCTATGGAATTGGAGCGGGAAAGAGGGATCACCATTCAATCGGCCTCAACCACAGTCAATTGGCAAGGTTATCAAATCAATATTATTGATACACCGGGCCATGTCGATTTCACTATCGAAGTGGAGCGAGCTCTCCGGGTTCTTGACGGCGCTGTGCTGCTTCTTTGTTCAGTCGGAGGAGTTCAGTCACAGACGATAACCGTTGACCGGCAATTTCGGCGTTACCATGTGCCGGTTATTGCTTTTATTAATAAACTGGATCGGACCGGAGCCAATCCAATCAAAGTGATCAATCAAATTAAAGAGCAGCTGGGCCGGAATCCCGTTCCCGTCCAACTGCCTCTTGGCCTGGAAGAGCATCACCAGGGAGTCATTGATTTAATCAACATGAAGGCGCTTTATTTTGAAGGAGATTTCGGTGAAGTTGTCCGGGAAGGACCGATTCCTCCGGAATTGGAGGAGGCCGCTCGAAAGGCCAGAGAAAAAATGCTTGATGCGGCGACTATGTTTTCTGATGAGTTAATGGAAGCGGTGCTGGAAGGCAGAGAAACGCCGGCCCAGATTATCGAAGCCCTGCGACGGGGCACAATTTCCCGGGAGTTACTGCCGGTGTTAATGGGAAGTGCTTATCGGAATAAAGGAGTTCAACCTCTTATTAAGGCGGTTTGTCAATATTTGCCTCATCCGGGAGAAGTCATCAATGAAGCTTTTGACCCGGATAATCCTGAGAGAAAAATTCGTCTGACCTCAGATCTCCACGACCCAACAGTGGCTCTGGCCTTTAAACTGGAAGATACCTTTTACGGTCAGTTAACCTATATTCGTCTTTATCAGGGAAAAATTCGCAAAGGAGATGAATTGCTCAATACCCGTTCTCAAAGCCGCTTTCGAATCGGCCGTATTGTGCGGATGCATGCTGATGAAATGGAAGACATCGACCAGGCTCTAGCGGGAGATATTGTTGCTCTGTTTGGGATAGATTGTCTATCCGGAGATACTTTTGTCAGTCCCGGATTAAGACTGGCTCTGTCACCTATTCATGTTCCGGAGCCGGTTATTTCTTTGGCGATTAAGCCGGTTGACAACCGGACCTCCGACCGGGTAGCCCGAGCCCTGCAGAAGTTTGCCAAGGAAGACCCGACTTTTCGAGTGTATGTTGACCCGGAATCCAAGGAAACGATTATCCAGGGAATGGGTGAGCTGCATCTGGAAGTTTACTTGGAAAGGATGAAACGCGAGTTTAAAGCACCGGTGGAGACCGGTCCGCCCCAGGTGGCTTACCGCGAGACAATTACACGGCGAGCCTCCTTTGATTACACTCATAAAAAACAAACAGGCGGCGCCGGTCAATATGGACGGGTTATCGGATATATTGAACCCCTTAAAGATAGAAGTTATGAATTCATTGACCAGGTTAAAGGGGGAAAAATACCCCGCGAATTCATTCCTTCCTGTGATAAAGGTTTCCGCCAGGCCATGGCTCGGGGAATCTTAACCGGATTTCCAGTGACCGGGGTGAAAGTAGTCCTCACGGATGGGCAGGATCATCCCGTTGATTCTTCGGATCTGGCTTTTCAAACAGCGGCCCGGGAGGCTTTTCGGCAGGCCTATCTTCGGGCTAACCCTGTCATTCTCGAGCCAATTATGAAGGTATCAGTTGAAGGACCCTCGGAGTTTATCGGGAATATTTTTGCCAGCCTCAATCAACGGCGGGGAATCATTATCAGCTCTCTGGAAGATGGTCAGTTTGCCCGGGTTGATGCGGAAGTCCCCTTAAGTGAGATGTTTGGCTATTCGACGACTCTGCGCTCTCTTACCCAAGGAAAAGCTAGTTTTACCATGGAGTTTCTTAAATATGAGCCCGTGCCTGCTCCACTGTCTGAGAAAATAAAGGCGGAACTGGCGGAGAAAAAAAAGAAAGCCGATGTGGCTTAGGAGTGACGGAGGAGGAAAGCAAATGTTAAAAACGGAGATTGTGGCCAAAAGCCCCTGGAGAATTCTTGAGCAAGCCACCCATGGGGGAGTTAAGCCGGGGGAGATGGGGGCCTTGGCTGGTCGGAAGGGCGTGGGTAAGACAGCCTGTCTGGTTCATCTGGCCACTTATAATCTACTGCAGGATAAACCAGTTATTCATGTTTCTTATGCCCGCCGGGTTGACTACATCCTGACTTGGTACGAAGATATCTTTCACCAAATTGCCCGCCGAAGAAATATTCCCCCGGAAAAGGCCGAGGAACTCCTGGGCTCACTGGCCCGCCACCGGGTGATTATGAATTTCAAGCAGGATGCCACTCAAACCAGCAAAGTGCTAAGGAGTGTAGAAGCGATGGTCAGTGAGGGCAATTTTCCGGCGGAATTGATAATTGTCGATGGCTATAATTTCAGCACCGGTTCTCAAGAAGAGCTGGAGTTATTCCGAGACTTTGCCCGTCGGGTGGGTAGTTCGCTCTGGTTCAGTGTTTCTCTCCCCCCGGAAGAACCGGTGTTTGGAAAAGATGGTTGGCCCCTCCAGTTGAAGTCTTATCATCAGGTTTTCGATGTGGTTTTGACTTTAAGGTTTGTCGCGGGCACAGTGGGGTTAAGTGTGATTAAGAATCATGAATTTCCCCCGGCCGGAGAATTGCCCATTCGGTTTGACCCTCAGTCATTATTAATTGTGGAAAAATAAGCTGATTTTTACGGCAAAACACTTCTTATTTTCCCTTCTTTTGTGATATAAAAAACCAGTGATAATTACTTTTTCATCTTTTATCAGTCAATCATATTATCCAAAGGGAGTCATTCATGGCTAAGTTTGAAGGAGTTAAATGGGCGTCCAGGCAACTTCGTTTTCTGCTGGACGAGAAAAAAGTTGAGCTTCTCGAGGGAGGAGCTCGAGTGTATGCTGTGTCTCGTTCCATCCATTATGGTCTTTTTTTAACCTTTGAAGGAATTCGGTTTTTTTGTAAGAAAGATGACCGAGGTCGACTGCATCTTAATTTTCTAAACTGGTACGATAATCTTGAAAGGTTTCGTCGGGGAATCTCGTTTAATCTCAGTCAAGCCCAACAGGATTTAGTTCCCTCCCTTGAAGAATTGGAGAACTTATTCATCCATCAATATCTAGGGACCCCGGAGATGCGCGATTTTTTAGAAGAGATGGCCAGCCGTCAGGCTCAGGGGTATCTTCGTCCTTTTACTGTTGATGAGGAGCAATCAATTGGGGTGACTCATCCGGGGAAACCGGCAATTAGGGCGGTAGCCTGTCTCTATAATCGTTATCTAGGAGAACCCTTTAACGGTGTGGTTGTTCCCTATCTGGTGCGGGCGGTACGGGCCAATGGTACGGGATGGCTCAAATTAGGTGTTAATTATCTCATGAGTATCAAAGCGATCGATCTGGCTCGCGAAGTTGATCCTGAAGCAGCCGCTGCTCTTTTCCTTGATGACCAATTACATCGTCCGCTGGAGGAAAGAACTATCACCGAATGGGATTCCTCCTGTGCTCTCTTTGCTTTTGATGATGGGTCAGTGGTTAAAATACCGGAAAGTCCCCTCATACTTCCTTCGATAACCATCAAAGGTATCGTGGCCATTCTTCAGGATTGGGGGGTAAAAGTGGAGGAAAGAGAGCTTTTCTATGGAGAGTTATTGCAGGCAGTAAAAGAGAAACGGCTCATGGTCGCCTGCAGTGTCGGCACCGCGGGAATCCTCAATCGCTGTCAAAAATTGACCCTACTGGGGGAGAAGAACAAAGTCTTGACTACCCACACTGTTCGGGAAGATCATCCTCTGTTTAACCAATTGGGGGAGGCCCGCGAGAGATATTGGGCGATTTACCAGGAAAAATTTCTTCCTCCTCCGGGAATTAAATTATATAAATATGTCCTATAGGGAGAATTTTTAAATTATCCCCAAGTATTTTGATAATGTGGATAAAGACAGTGAAAATTCATCTTCGAGAATGGGACGGGCGATTGTTTTAGCCACTTATTTTCTTCTCCTCTGGGGCTGGAGGAAGGTGATTATTACCGTTTTTCTCACTTTTCTCCCCATTTCCTTGACTCTTCATCCCGCATAAAACTCTTCCTGAGGAGAAGAGAATAGACCGTCCGAAAAGAAAAAGTTATTTCTATAATGAGGTAAAAAAAATATTTGAATATTACTGTTTTTTTATTTACTTTATTTGACTTTTTCGATTTACCTTATTACTTTATAATAAGATAAGTTAGCCCTATCTGCTGGTCACATTAAGTTATTTAAAAAATTGGGCGCGCTTGAAAGGGAGAAGGAGTGTGGTTGTTCCAGTAAAAGACTCCGGTCTCGATTTAATCGGGCCTATCAGCTGGGGATTTCACCTCTGTCTGCTTTATCGAAACAAAGAAGATCTTCTGGAGATTCTTTTACCTTATATAAAAGCCGGCTTAGCTGAGAATGACCTGGTAATCTGGGTGACTGATGATCCACTCCCCCAGGATGATTTAGAAAATATTCTCCAACGTGAATTAATAAATTTTGCTGAAGTCAGAAAAAAAGGCCAGCTTCAACTATATTCCTCCTCCGAATGGTACTTTTCTCAAGGGAAGATCGATTTTAGATCGATTCAGCAGCGGTGGCAGGAAAAAGAAAAAGAGGCAGATATCCGGGGGTTTAGCGGTCTTCGGGTGACCGGTAATATCTCCGGCGTTCCGAAATCGATGTGGAGCCAGCTCCATGAATATGAGGGGAAAATCCATGCTTCTATCGGACAATCCCGGATGATGGCCATCTGTCAGTATGATTTAAACCGCTGTTCTCCCGAGCAGATAGTTGATATTCTCCAGTATCATCCTCATGTGTTGATTCAACGAGACAAAAAATGGGTTGCTTTAGAAAGCCCCGCCTCCCATATTTTCACCTCGAAGTTAAAAGAGCGGGAGAAACCCTTCGCTTCCCTTGTCCAATCTTCGCATGCAGGGGTATTGATTGTTGATGATCAATACCGTTTTCTCTTTGTTAATGATGAATTATGTCGAATGTTGGGCTATGAACGGGAAGAAATCGTTGGACGTGATTTTCGCGATTTTCTGGATGAAGAAAGCCAGGCCTTGGTAGCTGATCGGTACCGTCGTCGGCAAAAAGGCGAACGAGTGCCTCCGCGTTATGAATTTAATGTCGTCCGGAAAGACGCTCAGAAACGGCGAGTAGAGATAATTTCCACTGTAGTCAAAGATAGTCAGGGAAGGCCGCAAACAGTGGCCCAGATTCTGGATATTACGGATAAGAAGCGGGCCGAACAGGCCCTGGCTGAATCTGAGTCTTATTATCGGAGTATTTTTGAGAATGCTCATGATGCCATCATAATTTTTGAGCCGCGGGAAGAAATAATCCTCGATGCTAACCCCCGGGCCTGTGAGCTTTATGGCCTACCGAGGGAAAAATTTATTGGTCGGAGTTTGAAGGAATTTTCTAAAGATGTGGCTCGGGGCCGGAGATATATTAAACAAACCTTAGAGAACGGATCACTCCGGGAATTGCAGACCATTCATATGCGGCCGGATGGCCAGGAAATGTTCCTGGAAATAAATGCCGCGGTTATTAGCTACAAGGGACAGCTGGCTATTATCAGTATCCATCGGGATGTCACCGAGAGAATTAGGACTCGCCAGGCGCTGGAAGAAGAACGGGCTTTTCTTAATGAATTATTTGAGGCGACACCGGCGGCTATTGTCATGTCAGATGAGAAGGCGAGAGTTATTCGGATTAATAAAGAATTTACTCGTCTTTTTGGGTACACTCCAGATGAAGCAATTGGTCGTCATGTCGATGAGTTGGTAGTGTCGAAAGAAGAAATGTCCAGAGTTAGAAAAATTTATCAGCCAAAATTAGAAAGAGGAGAGAGTGTTGTTTATGAGGCAGTCCGGAAAACAAAGAAGGGTAAAAATATTGATGTTCTAGTAACTGTGACTCCTATTGTAGTTGAAGGTAGACTGAGAGGATTTTATGCTCTTTATCAGGATATTAGCCATCGAAAGAAAGCTGAAATAAAGTTAAGAGAATCTTTGAAAGAAAAAACCGTTCTTCTCCAGGAAATTCACCACCGGGTAAAGAATAACATGCAGCTCATTGCCAGTCTTCTCCGCTTACAGGCTTCCCGCACGCAGAACGAAGAATATCGTCAACTGGTGGATGTAAGTTATCAACGGATTCGATCCATGGCCCTCGTGCATGAGTCTCTTTATCGTATGGAAAATCTGGCCCGGATTGATTTTGCTGATTACACTGACCGACTGGTTAGTCACCTCTATGCGGCTTATTTTACTCAAGAACGTAAAAAGAAAATAAAGGTTAATGTAGATGTTCAGAATGTGTTTCTGGATATCAATCAGGCTATTCCCTGCGGATTAATTCTTAATGAACTGGTGAGCAATGCTTTTAAATATGCCTTTGTCGGGCGGAACTCGGGAAAGTTGGAGGTAGTAATGCACCCTCAAGGAAGAAAAGACTATCGGCTGGAAGTGAGTGATAATGGAATTGGTCTCCCCCCAGAGGTCGATCTAAATAATCTCAGGACACTGGGCCTGCAGATAGTGGTTGATTTGGTCAAACAGCTGGAAGGACGACTTGAGGTAGACCGAGAGGAAGGTACTTCATTCGCTATTATTTTTCCCCGCAAGCGATTAAAATAAGGTTTTTCTCTAGAAAACTTGGATTAGATGAACTATTGCCAGAGAAAGAAGATAAAGATAGCTGTCACCAGTTTATCTCCTGAGAGATAACAGAAATAATTGCATGCTTCTTCATTTTCAACTAAAGTGAAAATCGAAGATATGGTGATTATTAAATATTGATCCTCTCTATTAATACACCCGGTTACTTAAGATGGCGATGAATTATGGTTCCACGAATTTTTCCCGCAGAAGCAAGATAGTTGTCTTGAAAGTAAAAATAGAGTATAAAATAGAAAGTTAGGCGCCTGTAGCTCAGGGGACAGAGCGTCGGACTCCGGATCCGAAGGTCGCAGGTTCGATTCCTGCCAGGCGCGCTTTTTCCTCCATGAAAATTTCTTCTTCTTGACTATTACTCCAATAAATATTATTCAAGAAAGAAAAAAATAATGAATTAAAATGAAACAGGGAAGAAGATTAAGATTACGTTTTTCCAGAAAAATTGGCCTTGTGCTTTTACTGGCCGGGGTTGTCTTCACCAGTTCGCAGACGCCTTCTCTCTCTTTCAGGCCAGATGAAATAACCCGCCTTAACCTGCAGATTAAACTGGAAGGATTAGACTGGCAGGCTGGGGAAACCTCTCTCACTCGACTTTCTCCCGAAGAAAGACGGCGGAGATTGGGTGGTTTTGTCCCTCTGGTGGAAGATCCCAGTCGGTTTGTTCCTATTGTGCCTCAGGCCGAGCTGCCCAGTTCCTGGAATTGGGCTGATCGTCAGGGCAAGAATTACCTGACTTCAGTCAAAAATCAGGGCAGCTGCGGGAGTTGCTGGGCCTTTGCCGCCCTGGGCCTGGTGGAAGCCGTCTATAATGTAGAATGGGATAAATACACGCTTCTTTCGGTCAGGAAGACTAGAGGCAGGGAGGGGAATCAGGATGGAAATTTAGGCCCTGGTTCATCTTCTTTAGCTCCGGGTTTGATTATTCAAGCCCTTAATTATCCTGATCTTTCTGAGCAGGAACTGGTTTCCTGTTCGCCGGCCGGCAACTGTGATGGCGGCTGGGCCTGGAAGTCGCTTGATTATCTTCAATATAACGGAGTATCTCCGGAGGATTGTTTTCCCTATCAAGCGGCGGATGTGGCTTGTCTTCTCTGTGCTGATTATGCTCGTCGTTTAACCAAGATAAATGGCTGGGGATGGGTAACCCAGGCAACTCCGCAAAAAGAAAAAATAAAAGCAGCCCTTCTGGAAGCGCCATTGATCCTCTATCTGGATGTTTACTCTGATTTTTATGCCTACCGGAGCGGTGTTTATCAACCAACTTCTTCCGCAACCTATGAAGGGGGTCATCTGGTTGTCCTGGTCGGGTATGATGAAACCAAGAAATGCTGGATCTGTAAGAATTCCTGGGGCAAGAATTGGGGCGAGGCTGGCTATTTTAAAATCCGGATGGGGAGTTGTAATACCGGTACCTGGGTCCTTAAAGCCTGGGGAGTGTCCATTGGAAATCGACCTCCAGTGCTCAGTCCTCTGGACCCGATGACAATAAAAGAAGGGGAGAAATTAACAGTTAAATTAATGGCCGTTGACCCTGATGGAGATGAATTAACTTTCGGGGCAGAAGGATTGCCCCAGGGAGCCAGTTTTGACCAGCGCACCGGTGAGTTTAACTGGACCCCTGATTATGACCAGGATGGTGTCTATAAAATTAAATTTTCCGTGACCGATGGCCTTTATATTCGTTATCGGCAGTTTGTTCTCACCGTGATTAATGTTAAAAGGACCAAGGGAAAATACTGAGCTGCTAGTGCCCATATTTTTGGCTTGTGGTTAATGGAGATCAAGGTTTTCCGCCATCCCCGGGTTTTTCAGCAATTAAAAGAGGCGTGGACAACTCTTCTCCAAGAGACCAGCCGGGCTTCGGTTTTCCTCTCTCCGGAATGGTTGGCCAGCTGGTGGCAAGCTTTCGGTAGGGGAGATGAACTGGAGGTCATCACCTTCTGGCAGGGAAATAGACTAAAAGGAATTGCCCCCTTTCGACGGAAAAAAGAGAAGTTAATATTTCTGGCTTCTCCAGAGGTGACAGATTATGGTGATTTTATTTTTTCCCCAAAGCAGGCAGAGGAGGTGTGCCGTCTTTTTCTTGATTTTCTCCGGGAAGGAGCTGGCAGAACCCGGGAGGTGCATTTCCTGAATGTTCCTTCCTCCTCCCCCCTTTTAAAATTTCTGCCCACCCTCACTAGCCAGCCACCTGAGCAGATTGAGGTAAAACCGGCCGCCACAGTACTTAAGCTTGAGTTGCCACCTGATTATGATGAGTTCCAGGCTCGCCTTAAGAGAAAAGTCCGGCATGAACTTCGTCGGAAACGACGACGGCTAACCGAGCTTAATCAGATGAGAATAGAAGAGATTACTTCTCCTGGTGAAAGCCTGGCTTTACTGGATGATTTCATTCGGTTGCACAGTCAGCGAGACAGGCAAAAAATGTCCTTCTGGGCCCAAGCAGGGATAAAAGATTTTTTCCAGGCCCTCTTTAAAAGGATGACTTCCTCCGGCTGGTTGGTGATTCTGGGGTTAAGATGTCAACAATCCTATATTGCTTACCTTATCCAGTTTGATTTTCAGGACAGGATTTATCTTTACAATGTAGCTTTTGACTGTAATTATGCCCGCTTTAGCCCTGGGATTATTCTCTTTGATGAAGCCATTCGGAGGGCTATAATCCGGGGAAAAAAGGAAGTGGATTTTCTCCGGGGTCAGGAAAGATACAAGCTGGAATTTGGTGTTTCACCTGATCAGGTATATAATGTTTCTCTGGTTCTGGGAGAAGAATGATGCGCGTGGCCCTTATTGGCTATCACAGCTGTCCTTTTTCGCTTTTAGGGAGTGAATACGCCGGCGGGATGAGTGTTTATTTAAAGGAATTGTGCCAGGCGCTTTCCAGGCAAGGTGAAGTTTCGGTAGATCTTTATACCCGGGTGATTAATCCTGCCTGTTGCGGGCCCAAGAGAGTCTTTCCCCGGGTTGAAGTTATTCATCTTGATGATGGGCCTCCCCGCGTCCTGCCTCCCTCCCAGTTAATCCAGAACTATAGTCAATTTTCTCAAAAATTAATTGATTTTCTCCAGCACACAGGTCGGACCTACGATATCATTTTCACCCATTACTGGTTGTCTGGCTTAATCGGTTATCAGCTTAAATTGAAAAAGGGATGGCCCCTGGTTCATTCTTTTCATACAGTGGCTAAAGAGAAGACAAAAAATTTGAGGCGAAGAGAGCCTTCTTTCCGCAGCCGGGCTGAAGATTTCATTACCCGGGTGGCCGAAGGGATTGTTTGCCATAGTCCAGAGGAAAAGGCTATTTTGCAACGGGATTTTGACCTGAGATCAGCCAAGATTGGTGTGGTTCCTCCAGGGATCAACCAGGAACTTTTTTTTCCGGGAAGAACGGATATCTATCAGAGAGAGCTTAATTTCTCATCCGAGGACAGGGTCCTTCTTTATGTAGGAAGATTGGTTCCGGAAAAAGGCTTGCCTCTTCTTTTCCGGGCTTTAGTGTTACTCCGGGAATTTCAGCCAGTTTTATTCTCCCGGTTGAAAGTCGTGGTTATCGGTGGGGGGACAAAAAGAGAGTTCGATCAGAACAAAAGCGCCAGGGAGCTTGTCTCTCTGGTTCAAGATTTGCACCTGGAAAGGAGGGTTTTTTTCCTGGGGTCACGACCTTACGAGAAATTAAGAAATTATTATTGTGGGGCAGAAGGCCTGATCCTGCCTTCTTATTATGAATCTTTTGGCCTGGTGGCGGTGGAGGCCCTGGCTTGTGGGGTGCCAGTCATTGTTCCCCGCCTCGGTGTTTTCCCCCGGTTAATCACGCCGGGAAAGAACGGCCTCCTCTTTCAACCAGGGGAAGTGAATGATTTGCACGCGAAAATCGTCAATTTTCTTCAGACAAGAAAGACCTTCTGGCCGCCCGGCAGAATCAGCCACGAAATCACCCGAAATTTAAGCTGGGAAAAAACTGCCCGAAGGATTTTTCTCTTTCTACAGAAAATAAATGGACGAAGATCTGAGCTTAAAACCAGATTTCAACACGATGGAAGGCCTCAGCACAGGCAAAATCTTCCCCCTCTGCCATTTCCTTAGCTCGTTGACAAAGCCATTTTTGCATCTCTTTCACCCAGGGCTCTTTGATTTGACTTTGATGACAGCGGAGGGCTTTTAATTTCAGCTCGAAAGTTTCGGTGATATCAACCCGCCAATTAATATCTTTTTCCTCTGGAGCCCAGAGCCAGATTTCTTTGACTTTGTGCGGCTGAAGACCTTCCTCAAGAAGTTCGGGAAAAGACCAGATATCCCGGGCGTAGGGAAAGACAGCATCCAGGACGACTTGCCCGACAATCCGATGGTCCCGATGCCAGATATACCGGCGGTAAGGGTCAGCGGTAATGATAATCTCCGGTCGGAAAATTCTAATCTGGCGAACAATTTCCCGCCGGAACTCAGGGGTATCTTCAATCTGCTGATCCGGGAAACGCAGAAAAACAACCTGGTGGACACCTAAGATTTCAGCTGCGGCCAATTGTTCTTTCTCTCGAAGAACGGCCAGCTCCTGGGGAGTCAGAGCGGGATCATTGGTGCCTTTATCTCCGTTGGTACAGATGATGTAAATGACTTTTTTCCCTTGGCGGGAGAATTTGGCCACCGTGCCAGCTGCCCCGAATTCAGCATCATCGGGATGAGGAGAAATGACCAGAATGTCGGCTGGGGATGATGTTTCCTTGCTCATCTTTTTTGGTCTCAATCTAAATGTTTATTTTCCGCTATTTTGGCCTCAATGACAAGAGACACCTGGTCTCAAAGTAAAAAATTTTTCTTGTGATAAGCTGGAAGGTCATCAAACAGCCGTAAGGTTTAAAACTTTAATTTTTAAAATAATTTTTTAAAATAGGATTAATAATTGTTATTATTCTTTACTTGAAGATGAGGATTGATTTAAAGAAGGAGAAAAACTGACCAGATGAAGCTGAAAAAGGGGATTTTGCTTCGCCAGTTTCAAGAAAGGGATAAAGCTGCTTTTCTCAAGCTGGCTAATCAATATTTTAAACAAGAAAATCACCTTCGAGGAGAGGATATTCCATCACTGCTTTGGTCTAATCCCGAGCAGCAGTTCTTCCAGAATAGCAGTTTTAATCCTTTTACTGATATTTTTCTGGTGGATGGGCCGGGAAATGATATTGGTTTTGCCTGTTATTTAACTGAGCATTATCTGCAACGGGCAATAGGCTACCTCTTCCTTCACCCGAGCTGGCGTCATCAGGGGATAGGTCGTCTTCTTCTCCAAGAGCTGGAGAGGGAAGTGGCCCGGAAGGGGTTAAAATATCTTCACTTTTGTCTACCGGAGAGGAATAAAGCCGGACAATTTTTTCTGGCGGAAAATGGTTATCACCCGGTTCGTCGATTTCTGGAACTTACGCTTGATTTAACTGATAATCAGAAGGCGAAAAGGCTGGTTCAACCACTGCCCGACAATCTGGGCTTAACTCATTTTAAACCAGGCGACGAGGCTGGCTTAGTAGCTTTACAGAACAAAGTTTTTCTGGGTTCCTGGGGCTTCAATCCTAACAATGAGGCGGAGATAAAATATTATCTCAATTTAATGAAGGCTCGGCTTGAAGAGGTTCTTGTTTTATATAATGGCAGTCAACCCATAGGATATTTATGGCCGCATTATTTATGGACGGCTCAACCAGTCCGGGCCAGGATTCACATGTTTGGCCTGCTGAGAGAGTGGCGGAGACGGGGATGGGGAAAAATATTATTTGAGGCCGGATTGAATGTATTGAGACAGAGAGGTGTCCTCAGAGTGGACTTGGTGGTTGATGAGACCAATCGACCGGCGGTAAAGCTTTACCAACGGCAAGGATTTGTTTTGAAAACCAAATTGAACTGGTGGGAGAAAGATTTAGAGTCTTCACCGGGCTTTTTGTTGTCCTGGAAAAATAATTAATTGAATGGAGGTCCTAATCCAGCCGATTTTCGGCTAGTTTTTCCCGCCAGAAGCGGGTCATGGTAGCCGTCTTGACCCATTTGTCGCCGTCAAAATAAAGGATTCCTTTATTTTTGATTCGGCGAATAATCTCGTCTAGAGTCATACTGGCCGGAAATATGCCCTGTTCTTTTAATAACTTAAATTCTTTAAAAAACTTGTCAGAATAATCAAAAAAGACAAGTTTCATATGCTGATCAAAAATGTACATCAAAGAAGCAAATTGTTCCTCAACTTCCAGGCGGGGACCGTCAAGTAAATTAATCTTGAAAATCGCGTTATAGGTTCCCTGCTTAGCGGTGAGTTCATTTTGGGGGAGAAGGAGATAATATATTTCCCGGCCTCGAATAGGTGTGTTTTTGCAATCATAATGGTCTTTGGTCTGGGGCGAAGCTCCTTCTAGATGGTCAGGAGAGAAAACGGCTAGTCCTATCCGGCGCCACTCATTATTCTGAAAACCGATAACGATTTCTTTTTGCCCATTGCCGTTGAGGTCAACTGTCAGTAGATCATTAATCCGGCCGGAATTCCAGTACTTGCCCAGACATTTTCCCTCACTGTTTAAGAGAACTAACAAGGTCGGGAAAAAGGATGGACAATGGAAAATAACAATGATTTCAAAAGATTCATCGTGGTCAAAGTCTTCGAGAATAAAACCATTGCTGCGGAAGATTTTTGAGTAGGTGATCTGGCCGAAAACCGGAGTATCAGTGGGCAGATAACGCCAGAGGATCTTCCCCCGGTGGTTGAAGCAATAGAGGTAGCTTCCTGGTTGAGGTTTATCCCAATAGACGAGAAACAGAACTTCGTTGTGCTGATCATGGTTGATGTCGCCAATATATATCCAGGGCAATGTCCATTCGCTCTTATTATTAGGATAAATGATCAATTGCCTTTTCTGGAAGTGATTCCTGTATTCTTTTTCAGAGCTCAAATTAAGGTTGTCAAAAGTATATTTCCAGAGATGATGACCTTTCTGATTCGTAATGATCAGGGTATTTCGCTCTAATTTAAAATCATAGGGTTCACTGTGGTGGAGCAGAGAAGCTAACATCCAAATCAGAATGATTATTACTCCAATGACTATCAAAACAACAATTAATTTGGATCTGATTTTCTTCTTACTTTTGGCGGCTAGCTCCCCAGAGCCGAATTTTTCCCTCAACCAGCGATCGATTTCTTCAGGATAGGCAAATACCCGGGAGCGAGGGGAATCCTCAAAGCGATGAACGGGTAACCCCAGTTCTTTTTCCCAGCGCTGGCAGGTGCGGACATCGCGTTTAAGGTATTGGGCGATTTCTTTCCAGGAGTCGAGAATTCTATCTGCCATTAATCGATTAATTGATGGATTGAAAATTTTTTGGGTGCGCCGGAGGATCCTGGCGTCGTTTACAATAAGAAATTGGCGATAAAAAGTCAAATTAAAAAATTTTAATAATTCCAAGCTGAAATAGAAATACGACAAAATACGACAAAATGCGACAAAATGCGACATGGGGTGAAAAGCCTGTTTCAATCTTTCTCTGATCACTACTTTGGCTAGTTCGGGCAGGGTTGTTATTCTTTACTGATAGCCAGGCACCAATGACCGATAACTAAGGAATCATGTTTCTTAAAAATTTTTTAAATAATATTGTTTCAGAAAGGAAGAGTTTATATAATGATTTTTCCAATTTGAATTCAACTGGATTCGGTTTGATCAGCCAAAAAAAAGCCAGGCAGAAAAATCAATGTTCAATCCCTGAAAGGAGGATTGTATTTTGACTGAAAAAGAAATTATTTTAGGGTATATAGCCAAAAGGTTGCGGTATTACTCGTTAATTACTACCACGAAAGCCGGTTCAGGTCATCCGACGACCTGTCTTTCGGCCGCTGATTTGATGGCCTGCCTTATGTTTGATGAAATGGCCTTTAACCCTGCCGATCCCCACGATTGGGGCAATGACGAACTGGTCCTCTCCAAAGGCCATGCGGCTCCGCTTCTCTGGGCAGCGTATGCTGAAGCCGGAATTATTCGCCACTCTCAATTAATGACCCTGCGCCAGGTCGATAGTGTTCTGGAAGGGCATCCTACGCCGCGGATGAAGTGGGTCAAAGCGGCTACTGGTTCCCTGGGCCAGGGTTTGTCAGTGGGGGTGGGGATGGCCCTGGCCTGCCGTCTGGTCGGTAGCCCGGCCCGGGTTTTCGTCTTGATGGGTGATGGAGAATGCGCTGAAGGAGCTGTCTGGGAGGCAGCTAATTCCGCCAGTGATTATCATCTCAATAATTTATGGGCAGTGGTGGATATAAACCGCCTAGGTCAGTCTGATGAGACCATGCATGGTCATGATGTAGCTGCTTATGAGAGAAAATTTAGGGCTTTCGGCTGGCAAACTTTTATGGTGGATGGTCATAATATCGCTCAGATTTTACAAGTGTTTAAGGAGGCTAAGAAATCTTCCCAACCAGTGGCTATTCTGGCCAGGACAATTAAAGGGAAAGGCGTTTCTTTTCTGGAAGACAAGAATGGTTGGCATGGTAAACCTCTTCCTTCAGATAAGCTGGAACAGGCCCTGGCCGAATTAGGAGCTATTCCTGAGATAAATGCTTCCCAATTTGTGAGGAGACCGGCTGCTTTTAAACCTCCTGACTGGAAAAGGGAATTTTCCTTTCCTCGCGATGATTATGAAGCTCCTACGGCCACCCGCCGAGCTTATGGTCGGGCTTTGGTGCGCCTGGGAAGAATAAATAATTGGGTGGTGGCCCTGGATGGAGACGTGAAAAATTCAACCTATGCCGAAGATTTTTTTAAGGAGTTCCCGGAACGTTCGTTCCAGTGTTATATCGCTGAACAGAATATGGTGGGAATCGGCTTAGGCCTGGCGGTCAAAGGTTTTCTGCCATTTATGGCCACCTTTGCTGCTTTTTTAACCCGAGCTCATGACCAGATTCGGATGAGTGGCTGCTCCATGGCTAATTTGAAATTTGTCGGCTCTCATGTGGGCGTGAGTATTGGAGCCGATGGGCCTTCTCAGATGGGTCTGGAAGATATAGCCATGTTCCGGGCCATTCCGGGGAGTGTGGTGCTCTATCCCTGTGATGCTTATTCTACTGAGGCCTGTCTGGAAAGTCTGGCCAGGTATAAGGGCTTGGCTTATTTACGGACAACCCGACCAGCCACTCCCTTAATTTATTCCCGAGGAGAAGAGTTCCCCATTGGAGGGTCAAAGATACTCCGACGAAGCCCGCAGGATAAAGTTTTGGTCGTAGCGGCGGGAATCACCGTGTTTGAAGCTCTGAAAGCCCACGCCAGCCTCCGCGAGAAAGGGGTGGACTGCCGTATTATGGATGCTTACTCGGTGCAGCCGATTGATCGGGAAACCCTGCAGCGGGAAGCAGCTGCAGTCGGCGGTCGGGTGGTGGTGGTTGAAGACCATTATCCGGCCGGAGGACTGGGTGAAGCGGTGGCGGCCGCTCTGGCCGGCCAAGCTCACCTTATCCACCTGGCAGTGACAGAGTTACCTCGTTCCGGATCTCCGGCTGAGTTATTAGAAAAATATGGAATTTCAGCCCATCATATCAGTCAGGCAGTTCTTTCTTTCCTCCAGGACATTTAATTACGAGCTGGTCCTGATTGAGACAGAAGGGGAGGATATTTTATTCTTTACATCAGATAAAAATTGGATTATAAACTGGTATATTAGATTTTATTGATGAGGATTTTTGGACTATCCCTTTGAGGAGAGAATCCCTATGAAGGCGAGAAAAACATTCTTTTTACTCTGGTTAACTTTCAGTCTGGTCCTTTTATTAGGAGGATACCTCGGGGCGACTAAGCCCAAGTCTTCCACCCCGCTTTATTCACTTGAACTTTATCAAGCTCTCCGCTGGCGCTGTATTGGTCCTTTTCGAGGCGGCCGGGTGACAGCGGTCGCCGGAGTTCCCGGACACCCCCTGGTTTTCTATATGGGAGCCACTGGCGGCGGAGTCTGGAAGACAGAAGATGCTGGTTTAACCTGGAAAAATATTTCCGATGGTTTTTTTAAGACAGGTTCAGTCGGAGCTATTGCTGTGGCTGAGGCGGATCCTAATGTTATTTATGTGGGCATGGGGGAGGCTCCTATCAGAGGTAATGTCTCTCATGGAGACGGGATTTATAAATCAACTGATAGCGGTCAGAGCTGGCACCACCTGGGCCTGGCCGAGACACGACATATCTCCCGGATAAGAATTCATCCCCGTAATCCAGAGCTAGTTTATGTGGCTGCTCTGGGGCATGTTTATGGTCCTAATAAGGAACGAGGTGTCTACCGTTCTCGAGACGGTGGCCGAACCTGGGAGAAAATTCTTTATCGAGATGAGAGAACCGGGGCGATTGATTTAATCCTGGACCCCACCAATCCACGGATTATTTACGCCGCTCTCTGGGAGGCCCATCGGACTCCCTATAGTCTGGTTAGCGGGGGCCCTGGCAGTGGTCTTTTTAAATCAACCGATGGCGGTGATACCTGGGAAGAGCTGACCCGACGCCCGGGAATGCCTCGGGGAATTATCGGTAAGATCGGGGTAACCGTTTCTCCGGCTAAACCGGGTAGAGTCTGGGCTATTGTTGAAGCCAAAGAAGGGGGGGTTTTTCGCTCGGATGATGGCGGCCAGACCTGGGTAAGAGTCAATGCTGATCGTCGGCTCCGGCAACGGGCCTGGTACTACAGCCGGATTTATGCTCATCCCCGGGACCCGGAAACTGTTTTTGTGTTGAATACCCGGGTTTATAAATCCGTGGATGGTGGACGGACTTATACTATTATCCGGACACCGCATGGAGATAATCATGATTTGTGGATAAACCCTGACCAACCGGAGATTATGGTTAACGGCAACGACGGGGGGGCCTGTGTCACCCTCAATGGAGGCCTTACCTGGTCGCCTCTGGATAATCAACCCACGGCCCAGTTTTATCACGTCAGCACTGATAATCATTTCCCTTATCGGGTATTGGGAGCGCAACAGGATAATTCGACTGTCCGTATTGCCAGCCGTACCACCGGCGCTGGCATTGGTCCCCGGGATTGGGAGCCGGTAGGAGGAGGTGAGAGCGGACATGTGGTGGCCCGTCATGATAATCCGGATATTGTTTATGCCGGGAGTTACGGCGGATTGATTACCCGCTGGGATGCCCGGACCAAGCAAGCCCGGGTTATTAACCCCTGGCCGGATAATCCCATGGGCTGGGGAGCAGCCCAATTAAAATTTCGTTTTCAATGGACAGCTCCTATCTGGGTTTCCCGTTTTGATTCTAACGTGCTTTATCATGCCGCCCAGGTGCTCTTTAAATCGACCGATGAAGGGCAGAGCTGGGAAATTATCAGTCCGGATTTAACCACCAATGATAAAAGTAAACAGGGCCCTTCAGGAGGTCCAATCACCAAAGATAACACTTCGGTGGAATATTATTGTACCATTTTTGCTCTGGCTGAATCCTATCATGACCCCCATCTTCTTTGGGTGGGAACCGATGATGGTTTGGTTCACCTAACCAGGGACGGAGGAAAAACCTGGGAGAATATAACTCCCAAACAACTGCCCCCCTGGAGTTTGATTTCCATGATTGAAGTTTCTACCTTTTCTCCGGGAAAAGCCTATCTGGCCGTAGACCGACATCGTTTGAATGATTTTAAACCTTATATCTATAAAACCGAAGATTTTGGTCAAACATGGAAAAAAATTACCAATGGTTTACCGCCCAATACCTTTATTCGCGTTGTGAGAGAAGACCCCGGACGCCAGGGCTTACTCTATGCCGGCAGTGAGACAGGAGTATTTGTCTCTTTTGATGACGGCGAACACTGGCAGTCGTTACAACTCAATCTGCCGATAGTACCCATTCGTGATCTGGTGGTTAAAGACAATGATCTGGTGGCCGCCACCCACGGTCGTTCCTTCTGGATTCTGGATGATTTGACTCCTCTTCATCAACTTACCTCCGCAGTAGCCCAATCCAGGTACTATTTATTTAAACCCCGAACAGCTTATCGGCTGAGAGGCCGGGGTTTCCGTCGGTCTAACCTGGGCGAGAATCCGCCTTCAGGTTCAGTTATTTATTATTATCTCCGGGAAGTCCCCCAGGAGCCGGTACGCCTGGAATTCTTTGATGCCCAGGGAAAACTTATTCGTTCCTTTAGCAGTCAGCCTGCTCCAGCAGCTCCTATTGAAGAAAGAAGTTCGTTCTTTAGTTCTTTTCCGGTTAGAGTCCCGGTTAAGAAGGGAATGAATCGCTTTGTCTGGGATATGCGTTATCCCGGAGCAGTGAGGGTTCCCGGGGCTGTTCTCTGGGCCGGCTTGTTAAGTGGTCCAGTAGCGGTTCCCGGGACTTATCGGGTGAAATTAAGCATTGGAGATTGGTCGATGACCCAGGAATGGGAGTGGAAAAAGGATCCCCGGGTGGAAGCCTCTCAGGAAGATTTGCTGGCGCAATTTGATCTCCTGATTAAAATCCGGGATAAATTAAGCGAAGTTAATCGGGGCATCATTCGTCTCCGCTCGGCCAAAAAGCAGCTCCAGGAGTATCTGGAAAAGATAAAGGATTATCCTGGAGCCGACGAAGTGGTCAAAGCCGGTCGAGCCATAATAGCACATCTCCAGGAAGTGGAAAATGTCCTGATTCAGTCCAAGTCGAAAAGTCCGCAGGACCCCTTGAATTACCCCATCCGGCTGGATAATAAAATTGCTGCTCTGGCGGGAGTGGTGGCCAGTGCTGATGCCCGGCCCACGGACCAGGCCGTGGCTCTTTTTGGCGAGCTTTCCTTCCAGGCTGATGAACAATTAAAACGGTTAAAAACGATTTTTACGGCAGAAATAGCTGCCTTTAACAGACGGATAAAAGAAGCCGGTATCCCGGCGATAATTATCAAAGATTAATTTTCAAAAAGAGGGATGACCATGGCGCTCGGCGACGAGATTATCCAGAAATTGGAGAAAATTGTGGGAGCAAATAATCTTCTTCTGGATGAAGAGAAAATGGTGGATTACAGCCATGATGAATTTTCTTTGCCAGAAATCCGGCAGATGCCAGCCTTGGTGGTCAAACCCGGTTCAACTGCTGAAGTAGCAGCTATCATGAAATTGGCGGAAGAGAAGGTCATTCCCATTGTTCCCCGGGGAGGGGGGACAGGTCTTTGTGGGGGGTGTGTGCCGAGTGAAGGAGCTGTCGTCCTTTCGCTGGAAAGGATGAATCGGATTATCGAAGTTGACCAGGATAATCTGATGGCGGTAGTTGAAGCAGGAGTAAGGTTAGGCGATTTCTATCAGGCTGTAGGTGAAAAGAATCTTTTCTTCCCCCCTCATCCAGGCGAAGAAAGTGCCATGATCGGGGGGTTAATTGCCACCAACGCCGGTGGCGCCCGGGCGGTTAAATATGGAGTGGTCCGCAATTATGTGCGGGGGCTGGAAGTTGTGTTGCCGGGAGGAGAAGTTATCCGACCCGGGGGAAAATTGCTAAAAAACTCAACCGGATATAGTCTTCTTCATCTCCTGATTGGCTCTGAGGGAACTCTGGGAGTCATTACTCAGGCCATCCTCCAGCTTCTTCCCACTCCCAGTTATTATCGCACCCTGGTTATCCCTTTTGGCTCTCTGGAAGAAGCTGTGGAAGCAGTGCCGGCCTTGTTTAAGGCTAAAATTATTCCTCTGGCGGTTGAGTTTGTTCCCAAGGATGTGATTCAGATTACTGAGAAATATCTGAAAAAGACCTGGCCATCCCGGGAGGGAACAACTGATTTACTGATTATTCTTGATGCCTCAAGTGAAAATGAAATGGATGCTTTGTCGGAAAGAGTCGCGGAAGTTTGTTTGGACCAGGGAGCTCTGGATGTTTATGTAGCTGACAGTCCGGCTAAACAGGAAGAAGTTCTGGCTATCCGTAGTCAGATCTATGAAGCTATTAAAGCGGAAACGATAGAGATCCTGGATATAGTTGTTCCCCGCGCAGAGATTCCTGCCCACGTGCGCAAGGTGCAAGAAGTCTCGCACCGTTATGGTCTCTGGTTGCCTACCTTTGGCCATGCTGCTGATGGTAATGTTCATACCCATATTATGCGCTGTCATTATGACCAGGGAGTATGTTATCCTTTGCCAGAAGAGCAGTGGAAGCCAGCTGTGGATAAAGTGAGAGCCGAACTTTATCGAGACGCCACCCAAAGGGGTGGTTTAATTAGTGGTGAACATGGGATAGGCGTGGTCAAAAAACCTTACCTCAGCCTGGTTCTGACAGAAGTGGAAATTGCTTTAATGCGGAGGATAAAAAAAGTTTTTGATCCTCAGGGAATATGCAATCCCGGCAAAGTAATTTGAGATGGATTTTTCAATTCTCACCCGAAGAAAAAACTTGAATATATTAATAGTTTATTCTGGTCAAAGAATTGATATTTTCAGCTATAAGTTTGAGGAAAAGAGGAGGGATGATGGTCAAATTAATATCTAAATTAAGACTTTCTTTCCCGGGAAAAATAATTTTATTAATTTTCTTTTTTTGGTTAACCCCGGCGTGGCTTTCTCCTGGACCGAATCCCCAGGAAAGAATTTCCATTCAGGATTTTCAGATTCCACATGAATATTTTAAACATCTTACCTGGCGCAATATTGGTCCAGCCAATATGATGGGCCGCACGACTGATATAGAAGGGGTGCCTGGAAATCCCCGGATAGTTTACGTGGGCACGGCTTCTGGAGGAGTCTGGAAAACGACCAATGGCGGAATTACCTGGGAGCCTATTTTCGATGACCAACCAGTGGCCTCCATAGGTGATTTGGCTCTTGAGCCTGGAAATCCCGAAGTCATCTATGTCGGCACTGGTGAAGCCAACCTGCGTAATTCTGTTTCTTTTGGCAACGGTGTTTATAAATCAACCGACGGAGGAAAAACCTGGGTTCATCTTGGTCTCAGGGACACGCGGCATATTTCCCGGATTGTGATTAATCCTCGTCGGCCGGAAGTGGTCCTGGTGGGGGCTGTCGGTCATGCCTTTGGGCCCAATCAGTCCCGGGGAGTTTTTCGCAGTGAAGATGGCGGTCGGACCTGGAGGAAAGTTCTTTACCTTGATGAGTATCACGGTGTTTCCGACCTGGAGATTAATCCCCGGAATCCGAATATTGTTTATGCCGCTCTGTGGCGTTTTATCCGCTACCCCTGGACTTTTCGGAGCGGGGATACCAGCGGCGGATTATATCGCTCGGTTGATGGAGGCAAGACCTGGCAGAAACTGACCAATGGTTTGCCTCGCCTGGTCGGCCGTATCGGAGTGAAAGTGGCCCCCAGCAATCCTCAGGTAGTCTATGCCATGACGGAATCCCCCGAGGGAACTTTATATCGTTCCGACGACGGCGGCGATTCCTGGCGGTGTGTCTCTAAAGAGGTGGGGATTGTCTCACGGGGATTTTATTATACCGACTTGCGGGTGGACCCCCTTGATGAGAATCGAGTCTATGCTGTTTCCTCCCGGCTGCAAGTGTCTGAAGATGGGGGCCGGACCTTTAAGACTATTTCTTCAGCCACCCATGTTGATTATCATGCTTTATGGATAGACCCTCTTGACCCCAACCGGATGTGGCAGGGTCAGGATGGCGGGATTGCTGTTTCTTATGACCATGGCAAGACATGGGAATATGTCAATGTTTTCCCGGTAGGGCAGTTTTATCAGATTTTCGCCGATAATCGTCTGCCTTTCTATTACGTCGGCGGTGGACTCCAGGATAACGGCACCTGGTATGGACCCAGTCGGACTCGGGAGACCTTCGGCATTCTGAATGATGAGTGGCGGATGATCAGTTTTGGCGATGGCTTTCATGTAGTATCTCACCCTGACAACCCGGATTTGTTTCTCAGCGAATCTCAGGGAGGGAATATTTTCCGGACTAATATGCTTACCCGGGAACAACAGAATGTCAGCCCACAGCCCCGCCGGGCTGATGGTGATCCAGTGGAAAAACTAAAGTATCGTTTCAACTGGAATACGCCGATTGTTCTCTCACCTCATGATAAAAACACGGTTTATGTGGGCGGAAATGTGGTTTTTAAATCCAAAGATTTTGGCACGACCTGGGAGGTTATCAGTCCCGACTTGACCACCAATGACCCAGAAAAGCAAAAAGCAGCCGGTGGACCTGCCTGGCCGGAAAACACCACTGCTGAGTATCATTGCACCATTATCAGTCTGGCTGAATCACCGGTTCAGCCCGGGATTTTATGGGCTGGCACAGATGATGGTTATCTCCAGGTCACTAAGAACGGCGGAGAATCATGGGAGAATGTCACGGCCAATATTTCCGGGTTACCTCCTAACTCGCCGGTCTCCCATATTGAGCCTTCTCGGGCTTCAGCCGGCAAAGCCTATGTCACTTTTGACCGTCATATGCTTGATGATTACCGGCCTTATGTTTTTGTCACCACTGATTTTGGAATTACCTGGAAAGAAATAAGCAAAGGTCTTCCTCCCACAGCGTATGTCTGGGTAATTAGAGAAGACCCGAGAAATCCCAACGTTCTTTATCTGGGCACAGAAGTTGGTCTCTTTGTCAGTTTTTCCGGCGGTGAGAAGTGGCAGAAACTTCATCTGGCTAATTTACCTACGGTGGCCGTCCATGATATTTTAATCCAGTTGCGAGAAAATGACCTTATTCTCGGCACGCATGGTCGAGCCATCTGGATTCTTGATGATATTACTTTTTTACAGAAATTAACGCCTGAAGTAATGGCTCAATCAGTCTATTTGTTCTCCCCCCGCTTAACCTATCGCTTCGCCATGAAACCCACTCGTTATGGAATCGGGGATAAGGTTTTTCGAGGCCCCAATCCTCCCTATGGAGTCTTGATTACCTATTTGGTTAATAAAGAATTCTCTGAGAAGGAAGAGGCCCGCCTGGAGATATATGATTCCTCAGGTCAGCTGGTCCGGACCTTGAAGAGAATCCCGGTTAAGAGGGGAATAAATCGAGTTGCCTGGGATTTAAGGTTTGAACCACCCCGACCCCGGCGGGAAGAGAAAGTTCAGGAGGATTTTTTCCGGCGCGGTCCTCGGGGACCGCAGGTTTTACCCGGAAAATATACTCTTCGCTTGATAATCGGTCAGGAGAAAAGAGAACAGGTTGTGGAAGTGAAAATGGATCCTCAGCATATGGTCAGCCAGGAAGATCTTCGGTTGCAGTTAAGTTATTCTTTCCAGCTACGGGAGTTGATTTCCCAGGCTAATGACCTTTGTCGGTCTCTGGATTCACTGCTTTCTCAGCTGAGGGAACGGCAGGAGCTTCTGACGAAGGCTAAGAATTCTCAAGCAGAAGAAGTCACCAAGCGCTTGACTGAGGTCCAAAAACAAGCCCTTGAGCTGGAGGATAAACTCGTCCGGCCGGAAGGAAAACCATTCTGGAGTGTGGGACCCCGCTTGGTTGGTCAGTTAAATCAGCTCTTCAGGGCTATTGATGGAGTTGATGCCCGGCCGACTCCTGCTCAATTGGAATTGTTTAATGAATTAAGAAGAGAGTTTCAGCAGGTAAAAAATGAGGTCAGGAGTTTCTTGGTTGATGAAATTCCCCGGCTAAATAAATTTCTCCAGAAAAAGAAAGTTCCCGTTCTTTTAATCCCCAGAGCGAATGAAGAATAATTACCCATGACTCCTTTGAAAATCTGTCTGCTTGGCGGAACGAGGTTTATTGGTTATTTTCTAACCGAACAATTACTGAACGCTGGCCATGAAGTCACTCTTTTTAACCGGGGCCAGACCAGGGATGATTTTGGTGATAGAGTCGAACGGGTGAAAGGTGACCGCTATGATTATTCTCAGTTGAAACAACTTCTGGGGAAGAAAGAATTTGATGTGGTAATTGACCTTATTGCTTATCAGGCCGCTGATAGTCAGGCAGCTGTAGATCTCTGGGCAGGAAAGATTGCCCATTTTATACATCTCAGTACAGCCGCAGTCTATGTAGTGACTCAGGATTACCCGGCTCCTCTTCGTGAAGAAGATGCCCAGCGCCCCCTTCTCTCCACCCCCCTGGCTAATCGTCAATTATGGAATTATGCCCTGGGGAAAAGGGGCTGTGAAGAGGTGCTGGACCAAGCCCATCAAGAACAGGGTTTTCCAGTGACCATGTTTCGATTGCCTATAGTCATCGGAGAGAGGGATTATACCCTGCGGGCGTATTCTTATTTTCTCCGACTGAAAGACGGGCAGCCGATAATTTTGCCAGATGGAGGCCACAATGCTTTTACTCATGTCTGGGTGGGAGATGTGGCCAAAACTATAGCCAGCAATCTTCTTAATACTCGCTCTTATGGCCGGGTCTATAATCTGGCGATGGAAAGAGTGGAGACTTTGCGCAGCTTTATCAAGAAAGCAGCTGCAGTTATGGATGTTCAACCCGAACTTGTCAATCTGCCAGCGGAACTTTTGCGCCAAGCGAAAATAGAGCTCTCCTTTTCGCCTTTTTTTGCCCGCCGACCTCTTATTCTGGATGTCAGTCGAGCGCGGGAAGAGTTGAATTATTCTTCGACGCCACTGGATATCTGGTTGCCGCGGACAATTAGGTGGTTCAATGAAGAATATTCCGGCCCGCCACCGGAGAATTATGCTCAACGGGAAAAAGAAGTGATTCTGGCGCGAAGGTTTCAGCAGTTGATTGAAACCTGGTCTGAGTGAGATTCGAAAAAATTTATTTATTATAGAGGAAAGGCATATTTCTGAAAGGAGTAAGAAATGATTGATTTAACCACAGATTATCTGGGACTTAAATTGAAAAATCCCATCATTGTGGCCTCAAGCGGCTTAACCCGGTCGCTGGAGGACTTGGCCAAATGTGCCGAAGCCGGAGCCGGGGCGGTAGTGTTGAAGTCGATTTTTGAAGAACAATTTTTGCTGGATGAAAGGAGTGAAGGCACGGGACTTTATCCAGAAATAAAGGATTATTTACAGAGTGGTGGTCTGCTTGATTACGCTCCCCGGAAAGTTGTGGAGATAATAAAAAAGGCCAAGAATCAATTTGATTTGCCGCTAATTGCCAGTATTAATTGTCAAAGTGAGCGGGGCTGGGTTAGATTTGCTCAGCAATTGGAGGATGCGGGTTGCGATGGCTTGGAACTGAATATTTATACTTTACCCCTTGAGCCCGAAAAGACCGGGGAAGAATATGAGCGGCATTATCTACGGATTGTCGAGCGAGTTCGAGAAGCAATCAGCCTGCCACTAGCCGTAAAGATTTATCATCAGATAACAGCTTTACCTTATTTTATTCGGCGTTTAGGCGAGGCCGGGAGTCAGGCGGTCGTTCTTTTTAACTGGTTTCTGGAACCCGACCTTGACCTCCAGACTTTGAAATCACGTCAGCGGAAAGGACAGGCTAATTTCTATCTTGTCCTGCGGTGGATAGGTTTATTAGCCAATCGGGTAGGTTGTCAGTTGGCCGCTTCGGGAGGAGTCAAGGGCTATGAAGACGTGATTAAATTGATTTTAGCGGGTGCCTCGGCTGTTCAGATTTGCAGCCTATTTTATCAACAGGGCCTGGGAATAATTAAGACCATGCTGGTGGAGATAAGCAATTGGTTGGCCGAACATGGTTTTCAGAGTATAGCCGAGTGTCAGGGAAGGCTCTCCTTAAAAGAAGAAGATTTACGGGTTAAAGGACTGGGTGAAGCAGAGGTTTATTTAAGGGGCCAGTATATTCGGCTTTATTCAGAGTAGCTGGATAGCTGAGAATTTGATGAAAGCCCCTGGACAAATAAAAACGGGAAAAAGTTTCCTGGAGGAGGATGTCTCAATCGGCTTGCAGGGAGCCGCCCGACTGGCGGAAAATATTCATGCGGATTATGTTTTCCCCCTCGATACTTTCGTTTCTTCCGCCGGGCCTTTGGATAACCAGCGCTTTGGCGATTTACCTTTAGGAGAGGGAGCATTAATCCGGGCCATTGACAGTAGTACGATTTCTCCTCGTCATGTCTGGTGGAGAATGGTTCAAATTACCGCCAAGAGAGGATTATCCCTTCAGTGGGGTAATAGCCAGGGAGGTAATGATGATTCGGTCTTCAAGGTTAGAGGTGCAGTGAATATTCCTCTTTCCTGGCCCAGGCTCTATTCACACTCGTTTATCGAAAGAATCCATTGTTTTGACCTGGAAACTTTAACCAGTTTAATTGTGCCTTAATTAAAGAGTTTTAATCAAGGAAGGGTGAAATGAGTAATCAACGTCAATCAAAGGCCAGAATATGGCAGTCTTTTCCCCGAACATTTTGGGTGGCCAATTTAATGGAGCTTTTTGAGCGGGGAGCTTACTACGGAATGAATTCGGTCCTGGCCGTTTACCTGGTCAAGGAACTTCATTTTCGGGAACAATCTGTGGGTTTCCTTCAGGGCTTTGTTTATGCGCTGACTTATATCATGCCCATCTTCGGCGGTGCTCTGGCGGAACGATTGGGCTACCGGAAAATGCTGCTGGTGGCTTTCTCCTTGTTAACCGTGGGCTACTTCGCCACCGGCAATTTCACTTCTTATGGGTTGATTTTTCTCTTTCTGTTAATCATGGCCACGGGAAGCGGTCTTTTTAAACCCATAATTTCCGGAACAATTGCCCGGACAACCACCAAAGAGAACTCCGGCTTTGGTTTTGGGGTTTATTACTGGAGCATCAACTTGGGCGCTTTTCTGGCCCCCTTGTTTGTCAGCTGGGTTAAAGGATTTAGCTGGCGTTATGTGTTCTTTTCTTCAGCCCTGTGGTGTTTTCTTATGCTTTTGCCGGCGGCTTTTCTTTATAAGGAACCAGCTCGTCCGGAGAATACCAAGACCATTCGTCAGGTTCTAAGTGAAGCCCTGCTGGTATTGCGGGACTCCCGCTTTATGCTCCTTATAGTTATCTACTCCTGCTTCTGGATTTTATATTTCCAGATGTTCGGGTCAGTGCTCTGGTATCTGCGTGATTTTATCTACCGGGCTCCGGTGGATAGATTTATGGCTTCTCTGGGTATCCCTTTTACTTTCGATGCTGAGCATGTCACGGTCATCAATGCGGGCACGATTATTTTGCTGGTGGTCTTTATCAGTCGACTGACTAAAAATCTTAAACCATTGCCGGTGATGTCAGCTGGAATTATTTTTGGAATGCTTGGTTTCATTATCCTGGCCTTAACTCAGAGTGCCTGGTTGTTTGTGTTGGGGATTGCTGTTTTCTCTCTGGGGGAAATGACGGCTCATCCCAAATACTATAGCTATGTCGGACTGGTAGCTCCGCGAGATAAAGTGGCGGTTTACATGGGGTATGCTTTTCTTTATGGTGTCATCGGTTCTCTGGTGGGGAGCAATCTGGGAGCCATCCTTTATGAGAAAATTCTTAAACCAGTGGTGCCGCCAGCCGAAGCGGTCTTGAAGGGTGAGGCTCTCTTACCGTCCACTATTAAAATGATCAATCTTTTCTGGGGTATTTTTGCTGTCCTGGCGGTTGGCTGTTTGCTGGGGCTTCTCTGGTATAATCGGTATTTCGCCCAGGATACCCCCCGGGCCCGCCAATTAGCCTGGAAGGTGATGCTGGGTGTATATCTGGTGATGGGCATGTTGGGAGCCTACTTTTTTGTGCTGGCTGTTTTTCTCTCGCCGACGATTCAATGGAAGGTTTTTGTGCAGTCGTTGATTCTTCTCGGTCTGGGAGCGGGAGGAGTGATTATTAGTTTTAAGGGGGAGAGATGAAAGCCTGGACAGAGTACTTGATTTTCCAAACGGCTCGACGACAGGAATTCATCAATATCACCTCTCAAGTAAGAGAAATAGTCAAGAAGAGTGGAATTAAAGAAGGTTTATGTCTGGTCAATGCCATGCACATCACCGCCAGTGTTTTTATTAATGATGATGAATCAGGCCTGCACCATGATTTTCAGGAGTGGCTAGAAAAACTGGCGCCCTATCAGCCAATCGATCAATATTGGCATAACCGGACGGGTGAGGACAATGCCGATGCTCATTTAAAAAGAACGATTATGGGTAGAGAAGTGGTGGTGGCTGTCACTCAGGGAGATCTTGATCTGGGCCCCTGGGAACAGATCTTTTATGGTGAATTTGACGGCCAACGGCGGAAGAGAGTCTTAATTAAGATTATCGGAGAGTAATCCCGAAGAGGGTCCCTGGACGAAAGGTTAAGGTGAAGATCCAAGGAGTGGGATGGGGTATTATTTAAAGTACCTTGGAAAGTGAATATTTTATAAATATTGTTTTCTTCAATGTTTTATTGTTTTTTGAGGATGAACTGAAAGAAGCAATTAGCTGAGACCAGAGCCAAAGAGCTTCAAAAGAGAAGAATTTGGTGGGCTGTAAATTTATTTAGGGTCAAATTCGAGTTTATATCGGGCTGCCTGGTAATAATTTTTATCTAAATAAAAAGAGTAACAGCTGATTCCCTGGCTTTTTCCAGAAAATAGGCCACGCCGACACACCGTTCGACTTCATCAATCAGACTTTCCCGGGGAATTTCCATGACTTCCATGCTCATCTGGCAGCCATAGAATTTAACCCCCAGATCTACGGCCATTTGCCGCATTTCTTCCAGAGAGGGGATATTTTTGGCCTGCATCATCCGCTTAAACATCCATCGTCCTAGGCCGCCAAAACGGAGGCGGCTGGGAGAGGCTCGGGAGGTGTCTCCACCATAAAAAATGCCCAACAGGCGACCCAGGAAGGTTCGGCCCGTCCGCTGTTTCTTTTTCAGGGCCCGCAAACCCCAAAAAGTAAAAAACATGGTTACTTCCATTTGAGCAGCAGCTGCTCCAGTGGCCAGGGTAAAGGCGGCCAGGAGTTTGTCCAGGTTCCCGCTGAAGACAATCAGGGCTAATTTATTTGACGAGGATTGCTTTTGAATTGAAGTCATCACTTCCTCCCCGGAAAGATTGATTCATTGGTATTTTATCAGAAAAATTTCGGTTAAAGTGATCAATTCTCCTGGTTCCAGAATAAAAAGTTTATTTCTGTCCTGGATAAAGAAAAAGGGGAGAACCGAAGTTCTCCCCTGATTTAGTCAAGTGGTTTTTAATCTACTTCCGGGTAGAGAAGCGCATTGAGCAGGAACTTGTAGGTGCCGTGAGATTGAGCCCGATGCTGGCAACGGAAGCTGATGAGAACGATATGACCTTTCTGGTATTTTAAGTCCACCACCGCGGCTTTCCGAGCAATATATTTTTCTCCGAGCAACCAGCCGCTGAGCAGAATGTCTTCTTTGGGGTAGGAAGCCACGATGGTCCGGTCCCATTCACCAGATGGAATATTGGTTCGCAGAGCCAGACTCCGCGAAAACATGGCGGCGGCTTCTTCGGGGAGGCCATAGCCCAGAGGATGATCATTTTTAACCTTTATCCGCAGAAGCGAAGTCGGGCAGAAGAATTTGTTCCGGTCAATCTTTTCCAGGGCATTGGCCACCGGCGGTTTAAATTCATTGAAGACCAACCGGCAGGCGTCGTTGAGGGTGACCAGAATGCCGCCTTTGGCCACAAAATCTTTTAAGGCTTCGACGCCTTCTTTGCCGATACCGCCCCGATATTCTGGCGGCATTTCAGTGAAGTACCGGGCATACCGTGAACCAGGTGAAGGCTTCCCTAGCTTGATGATATCCGGGCTTTCCGAAGCAAAGACGATGACATCGAATTTTTTCCGCAGATCTACTTTTTTCCCCTTGGGTCCCTTAAAATCTTTGTTATGTAGGGTGGTGTAAGGAATGTTGAAATCGTCAAAGACATATCTTGTCCACCCCTCATCCATGTTGGCCCGCCAGGATTGGTAAAGAGCCACCCGGAATTTTTTTAGCTGAGCTTTGGGAATGTTGGCGATATCTTTTAACCCCACAGGTTTTACCCGCCACTTTTTCAGTAAGGGCTGAATGATTTTTTGGACAGCAGGGGTGTTTTTCACCAGGAAAGTACCGGCGGTGAGTTCTTCTCCGGAGGCTGCTTTAAATGATTGAGTGGCCCGGTAAACTTCGACCTGACCTTTAAGTAGGGCAAAAGCGATGGGGAAGGAGTTGTTATAGCGGGCATCGAAAGCCAGGTAAGAAGAAGTGGGGATGTCAGGGGTTGCCGGGAAAGGTATTTTATCGAGTTTAACCAGGTCGGCGGTAAAGGCCTGGTTAATCTGGTCGCAGGTCACGCCCATCTGGAGGGGGAGGGTCCAACCGGCATTGTCATAGGGCGGAACAGGCGGACCGCCCGGGTACTGTCTGATATCGGGATATTTTTGTTTTTCCAGCAGCGCCTGGGCATAAGGACGATAGGGCTGAGCCATCAGCACCACGAAGGAACCAGCCGGATAGAGTTTGCCGTCGGCGATGAAGTCTTTGGTGGCCTGGTGAATTTCTACGCCGCCAAATTGAAGAATATCCAGCATCCGTAAGGTAGTCAGATAATCGTGCTGGTTTTTGGGGATAACAAAAGCATAAGGTTCGCCTTTGGCTGGCGGTTGACAGAAGTCCCGGTTCATCTGATAGAAGTTGTAGAGGAGATCTTCTTTGTGCAAATAGGCGGTTTTAACCAGGCTGTTGGTGAGGGCCAGTTCATACTCGACTATATCTCTTAACCGCCACCAGCCGCCGGGCCAGGGGTCGGGAAACTGCATTCTTTTTTCAATATAGGATTCAGGTAATTCATTGGGTTCAATGTAGATCGGAGTGGCTACCTTGACCGAAGCCATTTCACTTAATAAACCAATACAGTTGTGGAGCCAGGATGTATCGTCGCAGGCACCGATCCACCAGCCGGTGAAACTGCGGCCGTGAACCACGCCTTTAAAGCCTTCTTTCTGAAGGTCGTAAGCCATGTTCATTCCGCAGAGAGCCACCCCCCGCCACAAAAGAGGATGAATATTTGGCAAAGGCGGGTCCATGAAAGGAGGGATAAAAAGTCGGGCGCCGGTGGAGCCCATCTGGTGTTCGTCAATGTGAATCTGGGGGATCCAGTCATGGTAGAGGACTTTGGTCACAGCTCTGGTTTCCACCAGATTGAACATAAACCAGTCGCGGTTGTCATCATGACCGGCATAGGGGTGATAGAGCCAGGGCATGCGGCCGCCTTCATATTTAGTGCCGACGTATTTCCGGTACCATTCGACGACCATCTGTTCACCATCGGGATTAGTAGAGGGGACCAGGAGAACGATGACGTCCTGGAGAATTTTATCAGCCTCAAAGGGAGTCCGTCCGGTAACGAGATTATAAGCGAACTCCATTGACATCTGGGCGGAACCGATTTCCGTGGAGTGGATATTACAGGTAATGAGAACGATAGCCTTTCCTTCCCGGGCGAGTTGACGGGCTTCTTCTTCAGAGAGACCACGGGCATCGCGGAGGCGGCGGGCGATAGACTTAAACTTATCCAGCTGAGCCATATTCTCTTCACTGGTGATGATGGCCATAATTATGGGTTTGCCCAGGGTGGATCGGCCGATTTCGACCACTTTGATTTTAGGAGATTCCTGATCGAGCTTCTTGAAATAGGCCGTAATCTGATTGTAATCAGCCAATTTGCGGTCCGCACCTACTTTATGCCCCAGAAAGCTTTCGGGAGAGGTTTGAGCCAGCGAGAGGAGAGGCAGAATAAGGAGAAGACTAAGTCCTAAAGTGAGTAGTTTTTTTAATTTCATATAACCCTCCTTGTGAAATATCAGATATTAATTTCTATCACTCCCGAAAGTCTGTGTCAAGAAGATTTAATGGGTGATTAAAGTGTTAACAAATATCCTGGACCTTGATTTTAATTAACAGGAAAATGGGTCCTACCCAACAGGGAAATCAACCATCAGCGACAGAGACAGCAGTTAAAAAAAACTACCTGAAGTGACGTTGCCCGCAGCCACTGATTCTGCTATTATTAGGCCAGGAGGTGAAACAATGTTTTTCTGGGATTATACTTTCTTCTTGTTGATACCCCCTTTGATTCTGGCTCTTTATGCCCAGCAAAAAGTCAAATCCACCTTTCAGCGCTTCAGTCGAGTCATGGCCAGTTCGCGTCAATCAGCGGCTGAAGTGGCCCGAAGCATTTTAGATGAAGCCGGCGTAGGTGAGGTGAGAGTGGAGAAAGTGCCTGGGCACTTAACTGACCATTATGATCCCAGAAAAAAAGCTTTACGCCTCTCAGAGAGCGTCTATTCCTCATCTTCTCTGGCGGCCCTGGGAGTGGCGGCCCATGAAGCCGGCCACGCCATTCAACATCACCAGGGATACGCTCCACTTTACCTGCGTAACGCCATCTATCCCGTGGCCAACCTGGGTTCTAGTCTAGCCTTTCCTTTGTTCTTTATTGGTTTCCTTTTCAGCAGTCAAGGACCGAGTATTCTTATGGATCTGGGAATTCTCCTTTTCACCGGAGCGGTGGCTTTCAGTGTGATTACCTTACCGGTGGAATTTAATGCTTCCAATCGAGCTCTGAAGATTCTTCATCAGGGTGGTTATCTGCGGGACAAAGAATTGCAGGGGGCGAAACAGGTTTTAAAAGCAGCTGCTCTAACCTATGTCGCCGCTACGGCTATGGCCATTATGCAACTTGTGCGGCTGCTGCTTCTGCGTGAATCGCGACGGTAGGTAATTGACAAACTCTGACGAAGCCGGTAGGATGGCCAACAAAGAATGAGGTGAATTTTGAAAGTAGTAAAATTATCTTCTTGTTGGTTAATCACTCTTTTAATCTGGGGATTGCTTTATCCGGGTAAAGCTCTTTCTCAGGAAAAAGAACCACAGATTACATCAACTGTCAATGTGCCAGTGGTGAAGACTTCCCCCTGGTGGGAAAAGTTGGAAGTGGAGTTCCATTATGGTCAGTGGACACTAGACCCCATTAAGGGGCTTTTTGAGGAAAATTTAAAGAAAGACCTGGGCAAAGAAATTCGTAAAGAGATAACCAACCAGATCCGCGACTCTCACCCCACGATTGAACAGGGTCAGTATACCCAGACATTGGTCTTTGATTCCGGCGGTTCCAATTTCGGGATGGAATTACGTTACTATCCCCATGGTCGGGAAGGCGGCTTCAGTTTTGGCTTCTCTATTGAAAAGACCACCATGCGGGTCTCAGTAGAAGGGGATGTTAAACAGGAGTTTACCGATGGGACTCATGCTCAGGTGGATGCTTATGGTTCTCTGGAGATATCTCCCTGGACCACCAATATCAGTCTGCGCTGGGATCTGCGGCCGCAATGGCGGATAACGCCCTATGCGGTTCTGGGTTTTGGCTTGGGAGTTTTAACCGGCGAGATGAGTTATGAGTATTCCGGTCGCTATCGATGGGCGGGACCGGATGAAGAGGTGGAAGAAGCGGAGACTAAAACTCTCAAAGAAGCGGAGGAAGATGTTGATTTCAATATCCCCAATATATTTTTCCTTCTCCAGACTCATCTGGGAGTCAGATTAAAAATAATAGATCACCTTCACTTTCGGCTTGAGGCAGGTTTCTGGGATGGTCTTCTGATTAGAGGTGGAGTGGCTTATCGGTTTTAGGTGAAATAACCAGAGAATAATTGATGGGACCGTGCTAGATGGGGAGTTAGCGGTGCCCTGTAACCCACAACCCGCTCTAGTGGGGTCGAAGTCCCATCCGAGGCCAGTCCCTTGTCTGGACTGTGTTCGGGAAAGCGGCGATGAGGGTAGGGCCCTGCGCAAGGGAGTGCCTGTGAACCCCGTCAGGACCGGGAGGTAGCAGCGGTAGCAGGATTACTTCCTGTGCTGCAGATCAGCCTTGCCTGAGCTGGCTGCCCGAATAACGCAGGGAAGGGGTGGTCGAAGATGGGTGCACGGTCCCTTTTCCTTTTTTCCATGATCCATGAAGTGAAAGAAACCTCTTTGTTATTATTTCTGAAGCGGCCCATGGAAAACTACGAGTTAAGACAGAAGGATTTGAGCACGCCGATAGAACTGCCGGACCGGAAGGTGATAGGGGCAATTTCTTTCGCACTCTCCACAATTTAAGCAGGCCCAGCGGGTTGGATTTAAGCTCGCCCAGCCTTCTCTCGCCAGTGATTCTTTTCCCTGGCCCTCAAAATAGTGGAGATAGCGGAAGATGGTAGGTAGCGGGATGGATTGAGGGCAGGCTTTTTCGCAGGTGCCGCACAACCGACAGGTAAGATGACCGGTGCAGGCTACCAGGCGATAGAGGCTTTTTCTTTCAGCTTTGGTCAGTGTCTGGCCGACAACCGCTAAATCTTCTTCCATTTGCTGATAGGTCAGCATTTCTGTGACCACAGTGGAAATCGAGGGGTTGGCCAGAACCCATTTCAACATGGCTTGATAAATAGATGACGATTCTGACCGGAAAGCGGTTAGGTCCTGGCGGCGACCGCCGACTTTGAGTGTTTTCATAGCTACCAACCCGATGCCCTGCCGGGCGGCCTGGCGGAGAAGGGGTTTTAGGCCGGAAGTTCCCAGATAATCTGAGTAAGTGCGGATGGGTTTTTCACCTTTCTGAAGATCATAAACATTGTAGCCAATCTGAATGACATCGTAGAGGTCACATTTAATAGCTTGAGCCATAACCTCGAGGTGGTTTTGATGACAGGAAATTCCCCGGTAGCGGTATTTACCGGCTTTTTTCAAGCGGGCGAAAGCTTCAAGGACCCGGTCGTCAGTCAATTGGCTCGCCTTACTCACCCCATGAATCATGAGGACGTCAATGTAATCAGATTGCAGGCGCCGAAGGCTTCCTTCGACGGTTCTGATGATGGAAGAGATGGTGTCATGGTCGCGGAGATGGAATTTGGTGGCGACATAGATTTTATCTCGCCCGACTTGGCGACAAAGGCGACCAATCTGGCGCTCGGCATTTCCTCCCTGGTAGGTATGAGATGAATCAATGTAATTAACTCCCCGGTCGATTATTTCCCGGAAAAGACCCCATTCTGGTAAGGGGCTACTCCCTAAAGAAATCTCCGACACATAGAAACCAGTTCGGCCTAAGCGGCGATAAATCATCTCGCCTCTTTTTATTCGCTGAGGGGGAGAGGGGAAAGGATGTGCCGGGAGAGAGAAAGGGAGAACTCCCAGAGCAAGAAGCGAGCTTTGGAGAAAGAAACGCCGGCTGCTCATTATTTATCCCTTTTTTAAGAGAGAAGACCGAGTTCCTGCAGAGCTTGACTGATTTTGGCCCGGCCTTCCGGAGAAAGAGGTAGAAGAGGCAGCCGGGTCGGACCGCCGTAAAGGCCGAGCTGATCCAGGGCGTATTTAATTCCCGGAAGGCCATATTCCTGGGTCAAAAAAGAGTTTAAGGGGGCCAGTTGCAGCTGGAGGCGGCTGGCTTCAGAGTGATTATTTTCCCGGGTAAGCTGGAACAGCTGGCAGCATAAATCAGGAATAACGGCTGCCATAGCCAGAATGCCGCCGGCAGCACCCAGAGTCAGCCCGGAATACATCAGACCTCCGGCACCCAGGAGAAAGCTGAAATCAGCCGGAAGGTGGGGCCGGGCTTTAACCAGGAAATTCAAATTACCCGAGCTGTCTTTTATCCCCACAATGTTGGGATGCTCAGCCAGCTGGAACAGAGTTTCCAGATCAAGGCTGATCCCCGTGTTTTGAGGAATATTATAGAGGATGATTGGTTTGCGGGAGGCATCGGCCAGGCGAAGATAGTGTTCTTTCAGGGCTGCTGGAGTAAGTTGCTGCTTATAATAACTAGGTGTCCGGACCAGAACCGCTGCCACGGGAAATTGAGCTATTTTGTTGGTGAACTCAATCGTCAGCCGGGTGCTTTCCCGGGCCGTGCCTACTATAATCTTTTTCTGCCCAGCGGTGACTTTGACAGCTTCTTCCACCAGCTGGAGAGATTCATTATCATCGAGGAGAATGGCTTCCCCGGTCGAACCAAGGATAACGTAACCATCCAGGGGAGTATTGTTATACCAGGCGAGGTTTTTACTGAAAGCGGCCAGAGATATTTCTTCTCCGGCAAAAGGAGTAGTTAGAGCCGCAAAAATACCTTCAAATAATGGTTGGGACATGATTAATCTCCTTTCTTGAATTCGATCTCCCATAATTCCTTTTCACTCAAACCAAAGTAGTGGCCGAGTTCATGGAGAAGAACTTCTTTAACTTTGGCTTTAATCTCTGCCGGGGTCCGGCAAAGTCTTTCAATGGGTTCCTGGAAAATGAGAATCACATCAGGTGGCAAATTGCCGTAATAGGAACCTCTGTTTTTCAGCGGGACTCCATGGTATATCCCGAGAAGAAGATGGTTTGAGCCAGGACGGGGAGCAAGGGAAGCCGAGGGTCGATCTTCGACGATGATGGCCACATTGGCAATTAAATCTTGGAATTTTCGGGGGATTTCCTGAAAAGCTTCCTGGACAAGCCGGGTAAATTCTTCTCTATCCATGGCTGGCTGGGTTTAACGCTCAATACCTTTTCGGGCCGGCACTTTTTTCTGGTAGTAATGTTTTATTTCTTTCATCTCCGTCACCAGATCAGCCCGGTCACAGATTGACTCTGGGGCATAACGACCGGTTAAAATAATCTCCACCCTGTCTGGTTTGGCCTCCAGAAACTGGTGGATTTCTTCTTCAGTGATCAGCTGGAAGTAAAGGGCCACATTAATTTCATCGAGGACGATGATATCAAATTGGCCGGAGAGCATCGCCCGGCGGCATTTAGCCAGTCCTTCCCGGGCACGGCGGATGTCTTCTTCGTCAGGGTTATGGGTGACATGAATGAATCCTCGCCGGCCGAACTGCTCGATAGTGATATAGTCCTTGAGTTTCTGGAGACTGTGCAGCTCGCCGTAATCCTGGCCTTTCAGGAATTGACCGACGTAAGTTCTATAACCATGACCGGCCGCCCGTAAGGCCAGACCCAGGGCAGCAGTGGTTTTTCCTTTGCCATTACCCGTATAAACTTGAATATACCCTTTATCCTGAAGACTCATGGTCAACCATCTCTGTCCTCAACTATAGGCAAAGCAACAAGAAGAGTCAACCATCGCCTAAAAAAAGTGGTTGTTTCTCAACCCCAAGAAGATGTGTTATAATCATCCCCATGATTGACCCGAAATTGATTCTCGAAAGACCTCAATATGTTCAGGAACGGCTGGCCACAAGGGGGGTGGACTTTGAACCGGGCGAGTATTTAGTGCTGACCCAAAAGCGCCGGAAAATTCAGCAGCAGGTGGATGGGCTGCGGGCGGAGCAGAATAAGACTTCTAAATTGATCGGCCGTCTGAAGAAAGAAGGCCAGGATATAACGGCGGTTTTAGCCCGAATGAAAGAAGTAGCCGCCGAGGTCAAGCGACTGGAGGAGGAACTGCGCCAGGTAGAGGAAAACTTATACCAGATTTTGATCAACCTCCCGAATCTACCTGATGAATCAGTTCCCGTGGGCGAGGATTCCACAGGCAATATCGAGGTGCGGTGCTGGGGGGAGAGACCGGTCTTTACTTTTCCTCCCAAACCTCACTGGGAGCTGGGAAAAGCTCTGGATATTCTCGATTTTGACCGGGCGGTAAAATTAGCCGGCTCACGTTTCACCCTTTATAAAGGAATAGGTGCTCAACTGGAAAGGGCACTGATTAATTTCATGCTGGATGTCCATACCCGGGAGAATGGTTATCTAGAGGTTATTCCTCCTTTTATCGCCAACGAGGAGTCACTAATCGGCACCGGTAACCTGCCCAAGTTTGAAGAGGATCTGTTCAACCTCAAGCGCCATCCTTGGTATATGATTCCTACCGGAGAGGTGCCGTTGACCAATATTTATCGGGAAGAGATTCTGCCTCCAGGGAGTTTACCGCAGCGCTTTGTGGCCTACACTCCATGTTTCCGTCGTGAGGCAGGTTCTTACGGTAAAGATATCCGGGGGCTGATCCGCCAACATCAGTTCAATAAGGTGGAGCTGGTCTCCCTCACTTTACCGGAAAATTCATTTGAAGAGCTGGAGAAAATAACGACTGACGCTGAGGGTATTCTCCAGCGTCTGGGTCTTCATTACCGGGTGGTTCTTCTCTGTACCGGTGATCTGGGATTTGCTGGAGCCAAAACCTACGATCTTGAACTCTGGATGCCCAGTCGGCAGGGGTATCTAGAGATCTCTTCCTGCACCAATTGTCTTGATTTTCAGGCAAGAAGAGCCAATATCCGTTTTCGCCGGCAACCGGGCAGCCGGCCGGAGTTCGTCCATACTCTAAACGGTTCTGGCCTGGCTGTGGGACGGACAGTGGCGGCCATTCTGGAAAATTTTCAACAGGAGGATGGGTCAGTCATTATCCCGGAAGTTCTCCGGCCTTATCTTGGCGGACGCTGCTCAATTCCTTGAGGGAAGAAGGGCAATACAAGTGGGGGAACCAAAAAAATTGTTAAACCATCTTTAAAAGATTGGCGAAATTTATATAAGGCAGCCCTGGAATTTAAAAAAAGTCAACCAAAGAGTTTATTTTTGCAGATTGTTTTCTGACGGCAATTGAGCAGAAAGGCATCTAAAACTTGTCAAGTAAGAAGAACTCTCCTAAAATAAAAATCATCTTTCTTCCTTTGTGGGTGGAGGGATGGCCGAGTGGTTGAAGGCGGCGGTCTTGAAAACCGCTTCACGAGGAATCGTGACGGGGGTTCGAATCCCTCTCCCTCCGCCAAACTTTTCCTGGCAAAAACCAGAGAAAATATTCCCCGGTCAGACTGAGAATATCCAGTGGATTTAAAAAGAGAAGGAGGCATATAGTTGTTTTTTCTGCCTCCCGAACTACTTTTTGAACTCCACTCTTATCAGAAGAAAGCATTATGGATTACTATTTTTTTAAATCACTAGGACTGTCTTTGCGGGGATGAGCCAAAAAAATAACTTGACATACATTGTGATAATAAATATTCTTAATTAAGAAAGATTATTAATAAGACGAGAAAAATTATGTTTTTTCCGGAAAGAATTTCAGAGGAGGCTTGACTCATGAAACCTGTTTTAATTACCAAGGATATTTACTGGGTCGGAGGAATTGACTGGGACTTAAGGAATTTTCACGGTTATTTAACGCCGCTAGGCTCTTCCTATAACTCTTATTTAATTCTTGATGAAAAAGTAACTCTGATTGATACGGTTAAGCATTATCTCTATGACGAGATGATGGCTAGGATCTCTAGTTTGGTTTCTCCCTCAAAAATAGATTATATCGTGGCCAATCATGTCGAGATGGATCATTCAGGCTCTCTAAAGCGGTTGCTCCAGCTGGCTCCTCGGGCGAAGGTTATTACTTCACCCATGGGAGAGAAGGGGCTCAGGCGTCATTTTAAACAGGATTGGCCCTTTCAGGTGGTGCAGTCGGGTGAAAGTCTCAATCTGGGGCAGCGTACTTTAACTTTTGTTCATGTGCCCATGGTTCACTGGCCGGATTCAATGGTCACTTACCTGAAGGAGGATAAAATCCTTTTTTCAAATGATGCCTTTGGCCAGCATGTAGCTTCAGCCGAGCGCTTTGATGATGAACTGGGCTGGTCGTTTCTGAGAAAGGAAGCAGCCAAATATTACGCCAATATTGTTTATCCCTTTGGAGCGCAGGTAAATAAAGCTCTGGGCCAGTTGGGCCAGTTGCCCCTGGAGCTGGTCTGTCCCAGTCATGGTTTAATCTGGCGGTCGTTTATCGACAGGATTTTAACTGAGTACACGAAATGGGCCAATCATCAAGGAGAAGAGAGAGCAGTGATTATTTATGATACCATGTGGGGATCGACCGAGCGGATCGCCCACTATCTCCGGGCTGGACTGGAAGAGGAGGGTGTGCCGGTTGTTCTGAGACATCTAAAAACCAATCATGTCTCGGATATTATCCCTGATGTTCTAGAAAGTCGGCTGGTTCTGTTGGGGTCACCGACCTTAAATAACAGCTATCTGCCGACGATGGGTGCCTGGCTGACCTATCTCAAAGGTCTTCAACCGCAGAAGAGAATCGGGTTTGCTTTTGGCTCTTTCGGCTGGAGCGGACAGGCCGTCGGCGAGATGGAAGCGGTGATGAAGTCTTTGGGCTGGGAGCTTCCCCTGGCCGGAGTCAACCTTAAATATGTGCCGGGTGAAGAGGAATTGAGACAGGTCAAAGAAATGGCTCGGGAACTGGCCCGTTATTTAAAAAAATAAAATAAACTGGAAAATAATTTGGAGGTTTATAAATGACGGCCAGACTTCAGATTTATAAGTGTGAAGTGTGCGGTAACATTGTTGAAGTTCTCCATGCTGGGCAGGGAAAACTCGTTTGTTGTGCTCAACCAATGACTTTAATGACGGAGAAGACCCAGGAGCAGGGCCAGGAAAAGCATTTGCCTGTAGTTGAAGCACAAGGGGAGGGCTTGAGGATAAAAGTCGGGGAAATCCCTCATCCCATGGAGGAGAGCCATCATATTGAGTGGATCCAGTTTATCAGTGGCCACACCATTTTTCGCCGATTTTTAGACCCTGGAGAAGCAGCTGAAGCCTTCTTCTCCTCACCTTCAGCCGAGGGAACAGCCCGGGAATATTGTAATATTCATGGGTTGTGGAAGAAATAGCCCAAAATTTTGAATCTCTTGGTTAATTGCGAAGTTGGCCAGGCAGAGGTAAGTTGAGTGGTGTTAAGCAAGGTGAGAAAATTAGTGGCGGAGAGGGTGGGATTCGAACCCACGGTACCGATTTTTGTCGGTACAGTCGCTTAGCAGGCGACCCTGTTCAGCCACTCCAGCACCTCTCCGATAAGTGGAAATATTATACTCGGTCTAGGTAAAAGAGTAAAGAGCCTGGCTTAGGGAGGGTTGAAGAGAAGTTCCGGATCAGAGTGGAAATTTTGTCAATAACCCTTTCCTTTAGGCCAGGGATTGTTCATTCGAGCCATTAATTATCCTGATCTTTCCGAGAAGCAGGAAATTGTTAACTCCGGTAATCTCCCTGATCCTCTCTTTTTGATGATTTTCCAGCAACTAAATTTCTGATGTTTTAGAAGGATAGAAGAAGATGGCTTTTATTATTTAATCCATTGAGGGAAGAATTCTGGACTTCCCGGCGGAGTTGGGTCTGGCGCTCAGGAAGTTTTCTGGAGCGAATATTCCTGATGGAGATGACGCTGGTATAATTTAAGGGACTCGACGATATCGCTGATGGACAGAGAGGATCCGTCCTGGGGGCCGGCGATTATCCGGAAATTAAACAAGGGACAATTACCGTCGTACCAGGCCACAAAAGAGCGCCCCGTTCTCTCTCTTTTCTTTCTTTCCAGGTCATTGAGGATATCGGCCAGTCCCTTAAGATTAACCTCCTTCTCCGGGTCAACTCCGAGCATGTAGCGGCCGTGTTTGGTTCCGGAAATCAGAAGGCCAAATCCTTCTTGCAGCGGGGCATGTTCGCGGTCTCGTCGGGTCCATTCTTTGAGAAGGATACTTTCTGGATTCTGGACCAGGAGGGCATCAACCTTTTTTAATCTTCTGGTGGAAGTGGAAGGGAGATCAAGAAGAAAAGCCCGGGAGCGACGGAGATCCTGAAGATAGGTAAAGTAATCATTTTCAATTATTTTTATTATTTTCTCATAAGCTCCGGTGGCCTGGTAAAAAGGTCGATTATCAAAAACGTCATAACCTTCCAGAGTTTTTTCATAAATAAATTTAATAAACTGACGTCCGACCCGAATCCGTTCCTGATTGACTTCTGCCTCGCTCTCCAGTTTTATCTGAGAAAAGAGAGCGCGGAGGATAGCGTAGGGGGTGCCGGTTAGGTCGTGGGTGCGGGGTAAGGCGCCGGAATCAACCTGTTTGGTATATTCAGCCAGAGTGACCATATCTTCGTCTACTTCTCCGGTTAGAATGATCTGTTCAGCCAGAAACAAAGAGACGATGGCGTCAAAATCGGGGAAGCGATGGGTGATGAATTTCAAAGGAGGCAGCCTTTCCGGATTTATTTGATTGTCCGGATAGATGTGGTTGAGAACAAGTTCGGGGTGTTTTACCAGCAGAGAGGCGGTACATTCTGGTGGAGCCTCGGGATGATGATGATCGATGATACCCGGTTTTGTCTGGCGTCCGACATCAAGAACCAGCACATGGGATTGCGGATTAAGATGAGCACCGTAAGGAACGCATTCATAAGTAATATTCAGAAGACTCATCTTCCTCCTGAAAGCTGTGGTAATTAAAGATTAGAAAATCAAAAGGTAATAAGTATTAATTTTGAGAAAAATTGTATACCATAGGTCAATAAAGATGTCAAAAGGACTTTGTGGGGTAAGGTCTTCACAGTTGACATTTCTTTTTAGCCAAGGGAAAATCTTGATCTAGAATAAATTATTGATAACCTTTTTATTACTCCTCCTTCTTTGTAGTCCTTACCCTAAGATGTCAAATGTGAAGACCTTACCCCTGTTTTTTGATTAAGGAGAGGATTTTCTTCTCCTGGCGGATGCCTTTCAGAATTGCTTGGAGAAGATGGCAGGTTTCTTTCTCACTATAGTCGGTGCCGGTCAGGGCCAGATCCTGCTGGAAAAAGGCACAGGTGATTTTTTTGGTGGAGACAGCCAGACGGAGGGTGTTTGTTTTTAGAGCGGAGAAAGTTGTTATTTGAATAAGCATTTTTTCCAAATTCAAATGATGTTGAATAAGGACAACCACCTGTTCTTCTTTGTTCTCTCGACGACCATCAATCTCGATGAAAAATTCCTGTTTGATGAAGTTTTCTCCCGGGTAAAGACCCATTTCTTTAACTTCAGTATAGATTTGCCGGAGGTGTTTGAGGATTTTTTTCTGAAGAGTGGGTGAGGATAATTGACCGGCAATGGTCCGCGGGGGCGGGTTTTTGATTTTATTTTGGGCAGTTGGGAGGAGTTCTCCCCGGCAAAGAAACAGCAAGGAAAGAAGAAGACTAACATGTAGAAAATACTTCACATAATTTATATAACAGAAGAGAAGGAAATTATCCACCTTCTTCCAATTGTTTATTTGACAAGGAAATCCTCTTTTGGTATAGGAAAGTAATCAATTTTAGGGAAAATATTTTATCAGATAATATTTCCAAGAAGTAGCAGCTGAAAAAAATGACTGAATTTAGAGAATTTTTTGCCGGGGCAGATTTTGTCCTTTTTGACGGAGCGGTCGGCACCCAGATTTATGCCCGGGGTGTGCCTAAAGGTCATTGTTATGACGAATTGAATCTTTCTCTACCGGAAACCATTCTGGATATCCATCGGGAATATGTGGAAGCTGGTGCCCAGGTGATTACCACAAATACCTTTGGAGCCAATGCCTTTATCCTGGAAGAGTATTTTGCCCTGGGCAACAAGACCCGGGAAATAAATTACTACGGAGCCCGATTGGCCCGACAAGCAGCACGGGGGCAAGCTTATATCGCGGGCTCGGTGGGACCCGTCACACGGCCCCTGGATACTGATAAAAAAATAGATATGGAAGATTTAGCGGCTATTTTTCAAGAGCAGATGGAAGCTTTGCTGGAAGGAGGGGTTGATCTGCTGGTGCTCGAGACTTTTGCTGACCTGGAAGAATTATTATTAGCGGTCCAGGTGGCCCGGCAGGTTGACCCGGATATCTTCATCCTGGCTGAAACTTCTTTTCCCAATAGTGGATTAACTCTGTTTGGCAAAAATCCCTATGAAGTCGGTTTCGCTCTGGAGAAAAGTGAGGCGGATGCGCTGGGTTCCAATTGCGGCACCGGTCCTCAAAGCGTCCTGGAGACCATCAAGAAAATGGCCCGGGTCACCCGGAAGCCTCTTTCGGCCATGCCCAATGCGGGTTTAGCTCAGTTTGTCAACGGCAAATTTTACTATCCTTTTAACCCCGAGTATTTTGTCCGCTATGGCCAGAAATTGCTCCAGAGTGGAGTCAAAATTCTGGGTGGTTGTTGTGGGACAACCCCTGAACATATCCGGCAGATGGCCGGCGAGCTGAAGGGGCTTAAGCCCCGGTCCCGAAGCATTTCTCTTATCGGTCCAGTGACCACCACAGCTCCTCCGGTATATGAAGAGACCATTACCACTCAGTATAAAAAAACGCTGGAGGAGGGGTTTTCCGTCTCGGTAGAGCTTGATCCACCCAAGGATCCGAATATTGATAAGTTTTTAAAAAAAATAGAAAAGATTGCCCCTTTTGTCCAGGCTTTTAATATTTCTGATTGTCCCATGGCCCGGGCCCGAATGTCTTCTATTGCTACGGGAAATATTATTCAACGGCAGCTCAACAAAGAAGTGATTATCCATTATACCTGTCGGGATAGAAATATCCTCGGCATTCAGTCCGATTTGCTGGGGGCGGCAGCACTGGGACTAAACAATATTCTAACTCTGGGAGGAGATCCGCCGGCAGTCGGTGATTATCCTTTCGCCACGGGAGTGTATGATTTAACTACTGAAGGATTGGTTCAGTTGTGTTCCGCTCTCAATCATGGCCGTGATCTGCTGGGGAATCCTTTAGGCAAGCCGACCCAATTTTATATCGGGGTAGGTTTTAATATTAATGATCAATCCCCGCGGGCTTTTGAGGCCTTAATAAAGAAAATCGACCAAGGGGCCCATTTTATAGTCACCCAACCTGTTTTTAATATTCCAGCCTTTTGGTCCAGCCTGGAAAAACTTAAACAAAAGAATATTCCGGTGGTGGTCGGAGCTTTGCCTCTGACCTCGTTTAAGCAAGCTGAATATCTCCATTATGAAGTTCCGGGAATTGTTATTCCCGAAATATTTCTGGCGCGTTTAGAGAAGCTCAAGGCTAAAGAGGCGGAAAGAGAAGGGGTGAAAATAACGGTGGAGATAATCAAGGAGCTAAGGCCGGCTGTTAACGGGATTTTGCTGATGATTTCTTTTAATAAGCTCTATCTTCTGGAAGAAATTATGACTAAGATATAGGGGGAAAGGAAATAATCAGGAAAATAAAGGAGGTCTAATGAAAAAAATTGCCTGGTTAGTATGTTTTATATTTTTGTTGGGAGGGGTTCTCCAGGCAGATTATCTGATTAAGCAGAAATCCCATACCGATGCCATCTCCATGATGGGCCAGACCCAACCAGCCAGAGATGATGAGGTGGAAATCTGGATTAGCGATGATCTGAATAGGATGGCCACCCATTCCTCCAAACAATCGACCATCATCGATCTGACCAAGAAAGTAATGTATCTGGTCAATCATACCAACAGAACTTATGTGGAAATGCAATTACCAGTGGATATTACGAAATATCTACCTGACGAAATGGCTCAAATGGTTGGCCAGATGGTCAACTCGATTACAGTCCAGGTGACCCCAACCGGCAAGAAAAAGAAAATTGGTCGGTGGGATTGTGATGAATATGACGTGGTGATGGATATGATGATGATGAAAGTGAACATGAAGGTCTGGGCGACCACAGATGTTCCTTTTTCCTGGGAGAAAGTATCCAAGGAAATGATGGCTCAGGTGATGGCGGCCCAACTGCGGTTGAATGAGCAGGCTCTCAGTGAATTCCAGAAAATCAAAGGCCAGTGGATTGCTTCGGAAACAAGCATGAGCGTGATGGGGAACACGGTCCGTTCGACGACGGAAGTGGTTGATATTACCAAAAAAGACGCTCCGGCAGGAGTCTACCACGTTCCGGATGGTTATACGAAGAAAGAGAAATTAAGCATGGAGGACCTCCAGAAACGCTGAGCCAAGACTCCTAGTCTGTGAATAATTAAAAGAGAGAAGGCTTGCTGTTTTCTTCATCCTCAAAAAGAGGCAGGAGAAGTTGGTGGATATCTCCTCCCTCCTTGGAAGACGATAAATCATCGCCTCGCCGTTGAAAAAGATCTATATCAGCCCGGGCGAATAGATCGCCAGCCTCTTCTCCCCCTGAAGCCGAGTGAAGTCCCACCGTCAGCTGAATAGGTAAAATCTTTTTCTGAGAGTGGGCCTCTGCCAGAGCTTGTTCCAGACGTTGCTGGACCAATCGGGCTCCTTCTTCATTGGTATGAGGCAGGAGGATGGCAAATTCATCCTCTCCAAGGCGAAAGACGCTATCAACCTTGCGAACCTGTTCAACGAGGAGGCAAGCCAGGCTTTTAAGAAGATTATCGCCAGCTTGGTGGCCGTATTCTTCGTTTATTTTTTTGAATTCCTTAATATCAAGAAGAATCAGGGCCAGCGGCAGGTTATAGCGTTGACTTCTTTCTATTTCTCTGGTTAAGACCTGTTCAAAATAGGAGCGGTTATAGACCTGAGTCAGGGGGTCGAGTCGGGCCTGTTGCCGAAGTTTATTCTGGAGGTAGATTCTTTCCACAGCCAGGCCGGTTAAATCGGCGATGGCCTCCAGCAATTTGAGTTGAGAAGGAGTAAAGGGATCTTTATCACTGGTATTGATTAGCTCAATAACCCCGATAGTTTTGATGGGAGTTCGAAAAGGGACACTGAGAATCGATTGTATTTTTGATCCCAATCGGCTGGCTATTTGCGGTGAGATCCGGGGATCGAGGTTAGCCTCGGTTAGGAGAAGCGGACTCTCATGATTAAAAACCCAGCTGGCTACTCCTTCATCCTGGCCAAGGCGAAGATTGGTAATCCGCTGACTATGTTCACCGAAAACAAGGCGATAGATAAAGCCTTCATTCTTTTTTTTAGGCAGAATTAGAGAGGTCAGACTGGGGGAGAAAAACCGGACAGTTTTTCCCAACAAAAGGTTGAGGGCCTTGTCCAGAGAGTCAAGGTTAATAATTTCCCGCGCAAAGTTGATTAAATTCTTGGCGTCTTCAGCTAAAGACAGCTCATAATTGAAGGGGTGAGATTTATTCATGTCTCACCCCTTCTTCTCTTCAGTTTTCTCTGAAAGAGCCTGGGGCTGCCAATCTTCTTTTTTATGGGGTAGCTGGTCAAGGAAATCTGATTTCACCACCAGGAGATAATTCAAACGGGTATTCTGGAGATAAGCTTTGTCAGAGGAAGACTGGGTTTGGCCTATCTTGAGGGTGATCTCCTTGGTTTTGTTCTCGCCCGCCTCCACCACTAGACTTATCTCAGCCAGGGGTTTTTCCAACCCAAAGTCTTGGAGATTGAAAGGTGGATCAATAAAAGATTCCGCTTCCAGGCTGTCCAGTTGACGAATGAAACTTTCCACTTTTTCATTATCCGCTTTTTCTCCAGAAGGTTCAAATATCCAGTCATTATCTTTATTTTTCTTTAAGGATATGACCAGCCCTTCTTTTTTGATTTTCAGTTCTTTAACTTCCCATGTATAGAAGACAGCTACTTCTTTTTCCCGTAACTCATCTATCTTTTTTTCCAGGTCAGAGATTATCGTATCATCAGCAGAGATTATTTTGGCGGAAAGGGTAGAGGTGGCGTAAAGGGTATCATCCTTTTTAGTGAGATATACAGTGAATTCCTGTTCTTTTTGCGGCAGTTTCAAGCGGATTTGATACTGGGGTTTCTGGAGACCATATTTCTTGAGATCAGCCGCTTTTTTGTCCTCACAGAGAAATTCTTTGGCTTTGAGACTGGAAAGCGAATAGAGAATATTACTGATTTTACTGGACTGAGCCAGGGATTCAACGGGTGAAACAAGCCACCATTCGTCCTCTCTTTTTTCGGCGCGCCATTTGGTTTGGGGCCCATCAACTGATATTTCTTTAACTTCATCTGTTTCAAAGGAGAAAATATCTTTTTTGCGAAAATCAATGAGTTTTTTCTCCAGAACTGTTTTTATATAACTGGGCAGGAGGACAACTCTCTCCTCATCACTTCGTTTGGCAAATAAGGTCTTATCTAAGGGATTTTCATCTCCGATTTCAATTTTGACTTCAGTATTATCTTTGAATTTTAAAATAATTTCCTGATTCGGTAGGCCGTATTTTTGCAGATCAGTCGGGGTTTCTTCGACAACTCTTTCCACGCGGAGATTGGAGAAATCGTCGGCCAGACGATTAACCTCATACCTGTCAGCAGCAGCGGTTATGGGTTCTTTAATCAGCCAGTCTTCCTCGTTTTCCTTGAGAAACCGGATTGTTTCCTCTCCTCGGGTCAGAATGATTTCAGTCACTTCATCTGCTTCTCGATTGACTAATTTATCTTCTTGTTTTTCCTTTTTGAAAACCGATTCCGAGAGGAAGAAGAAAGCCAGCAGAACAACAAAGGCGATAAAGAGATAGAGAGTTGTTCTGAATTTCATAATGACCTCCTCCTTAGCCAGATTGAAAGACCAATGGTCAGCACCAGGAGGGGCAGGATGATGATGGAGACGAAAAAGAGCAGTCGGCCCTGAGTGGGAGTCATGTTGATAGTCCGAGGATTCTGGGTTTTAGGTTGAATGGAGATTAAATCCTCTTCTTCAGTCAGCCAATTGATAGTGTTCAAGAAAAAGTTCCCGTTACCAGAAAGATTATAGTAGCGATTGGTGACGAAGTCAGAATCTCCAAAGACCGCCAACCGTCCTTCGGGGGTCTTTTCTTCTTCTTTGGCTTTTTCTTCCTGGGAAGATTCACCGGTGGTTTTCTTCTCATTTTCTTCCTGGTTGGCTTGGTCATTAGTGGTTCCTGAGGTGTCTTCTTTTTCTTTCGGCGGAGAGATAGTCGCCACCACGGCCAAGGTGATGGGTCCCCGGACATCTTGGCCCTGATTGAAAGTGACTTCGCGCTGATTGAGCTGTCTCTCTGACCAGGAATTGGGACTGGTTTTAGCCAGGGCTTCCACTACTACTCCTTCGGGCTTTTCTTCAGCCACATTGACCGACCTGGCGTAAGGGAAGAAGGTAGCAAAGCGGAAATTCCGGGTTATAGGGTGGTATTCATATTCACTGACGACGGGCATAAAGTAATCCCCGCCGAGAAGACGAGAGACAGTATCCACGACGAGGTCATCCTCGAGCTGGATGCCGAATTCTTTCAAAAATGATTTCAAGCCTGGAGCGGCTTGGGGATCGACCATGAAGAAAACCCGGCCCCCCCGCTTTATATAGTTGCGGATGGTCTCTATCTCATTGGGCAGGAGATCTTTCTGGGGCCCGGGAACAATAAGCAAGGCTAAGTCTTTGGGAAAATTATCAGCCAGAGCCAGAGTGAGTTTCTTGACCTCATAGCCCAATTTTTCCAGTTCTGATTTAACTTGAGAATAGCCGCCGGCTTCACTGTCCTCGATACTGGGTTCACCGTGGCCTTCAAGAAAATAAATGGTTTTTTTCTTCTCCCGGGTCACCTTGATTATTGCGTTGGTGATATCCTCTTCCGAGGTGGTGGTAATCCGGCTTTCTTTGTCGCCGCACTCGAAGATGGAGGTGCCGTCCTCGGTGACTTCATAACGTTTGACCATTCCCGGGTTTTTGTCCGGGTCGATAAATTCGTACTTTATTTTGCCCGAATGATAGGCGTAGATCTGGAGAAGATCTTCCATCTTCGAGCGATTGAAATTTCCTTCGCGGAAGAAGCAGCGAATCATGACTTCCTTATCCAGGTTCTTGAGAACCTGCACGCTTTTATCCGAGAGCGAATGGAGTTTGGCTTCGGTGAAATCGAGGCGATAGTGGTGTCGAGCCAGGAAGACATTAATAATCACCACAATCCCCAGGACTAGGATGATCATCAGGAAGAGATTACTGGAATAGATAAAAGATTTCCGCCGGAAACTCTGTTTTAATTCCGAGAGATTGAGCACGAAATAAGTGATTAAAGCCACCAGGCCCAGCCCGATTAAACCCAGGCCCAGATATTTTTTGTAGGTCCAGATGCGGAGAGCAATGAGGCCGAAAATGACCAGGATGATGCCGACTGTATTGAGATATTTACGAAGAATTTCCATTTTTTACCTCCATCTCCGGGATTGAATCACCGCATGTGTCAGGAAAAGTCCGAGAAAAATGACGCTCAAATAGTAAACCAGATCAGAGGTGTCCAGGATACCCCGGGTCATATCATCAAAGTGCTGGAAAAAGGAGAGATAGTTAAGGACATCTCTCCAGAAACCCGTGGCTGAATAAGCGGCCCAGTTGAGCACCCAGAAAAGAAGGAGAGCTCCAAAAGTAAGCATGGCGGCGACAATCTGGTTCTCTGTCACCGAGGAGAAAAAGAGGCCAATAGCCATAAACGAGGCTCCCACGAGAAAGAGACCAAGGTAACCGTTAAGCAGCGGAGGCAGTTCGGGATTGCCGTAGATGAAGGTGAAAAGCACCGGAATCCAGGTAAGGACCAGCATGGTCAGCAGAACCACCAGTGCAGCGGAATATTTGCCGAGGATAATTTGATTGATGGATAAGGGAGAAGTAAAGAGAAGTTCCTCTGTTTTTATCTTTTTCTCTTCAGCCAGAAGTCTCATTGAGAGAAGGGGGATAACCAGAAGCAGGATAATGCTGATATTGTGAAATAGAGGGGAAAAGACCATCTGGTTGATGTTTAATTGCTGGAAATAATAAGGATTTTGGGCCATCTGCAGGGATTGGGAGTTGAACCACCAGATGAGGCTATAAAAGAAAAAGCCCACCAGAACGAGAAAAACGGTGATCACCACATAGGCAATCGGGGAAGTAAAATAAGTCTGGATTTCTTTTTTGCAAATTGCCCATATATTTCTCATTTTCGGATGCCTCCTCCGGAAATAACTTTTAGATAGAGATCTTCGATGTTCATGGCGAGGGGTCTCATTTCTTCCAGCCCCAGGTTTTTCTCAACCACCAGACGGGTGATGTCGTCCCGGAGGTCATAACCGGTCGGCCATTCAACCCGCCAACCGCCGTTTTCTTCATGGACTCCCGAAACGTGAGGCAGATTTTGTAAGAGAGTGGTTACTTCCGGGCTTTTCTGACGGAGTTTCAGAAAAACTCCATCTGTATCCAGAAGGGAGGCGGTTAGTTCATCAAGAGAGCCACTAGCCATTAATTGGCCTTCATTGATAATGACTACACCATCACAGGTTTGGGTTACTTCAGCCAGAATATGGGTGGAGAGGATAATAGTTCTTTCTCCTTTAAAAGAGCGGATAAGTTGGCGAATTTCAATGATTTGAGCCGGGTCAAGACCAATGGTTGGCTCATCGAGAATCAGGACTTCCGGGTCATGAATGAGAGCTTGAGCCAGACCTACACGTTGACGATAGCCCCGTGAAATGTTCCTGATGAGACGAGAACGGACAGGAGCCAGACCAACTCGTTCTATCACTCGGTCGATGGCTTTTTTTATTTCAGCGGAGGGGATACCTTTGATTTCGGCCACAAATTTGAGATATCCCTGAACGGTCATTTCGGGATAGAGGGGGACAACTTCAGGCAGGTAGCCGATAAGGCGTTTTACTTTATCCGGTTCCTCGAATACATCAAAGCCAGCTACCCGGGCTTGGCCATCTGTGGCCGGTAAATAGCCGGTGAGAATCCGCATGGTAGTTGTTTTGCCGGCTGCGTTCGGTCCCAGAAAACCCCAGATTTTACCTTTGTCTACCTTGAAAGAAAGATCCTTAATGGCCACCAAATCTCCATATTTCTTAGTAAGATGCTCAACCTCAATCATGCCCTCATCTCCTTCCTTGGTTAGTTTTGATTTCAGTAGTAATCAGAATAATTATTATACAAAAAAATTCATTTATTTGCTTATTACCATTTCCTTCAGAAGAATTCTTAAAAAAATCGGGCCAATGCCCACCCCGCTCGTTTCCGGTAATTGTTTCAGGAGAAAGTAGCCGGGGAAAGTTCCGGACATCATTTTCCTCCGATTGCACTGTCAGCGTCTATTTATCAGCTGGATTTACATTTTCTCCGGTAATGGCAGTCCCATCAATTGCAGAGCAGTGGCCAGAGTTTCTTTTAAGTAATAAACAGTCGCTATCCGCAGGAATTGAATCTGGGCATCTGGTTCGGCCAGAATGGGGTATTTATGGTAGTAAGCATTAAATTTTTGACAGAGGTTAAAAGTAAATTTAGCCAGGTTGGCTAACTCCAGAGAATAAATACTGTGGAGCACTTCTTCATCCAGGTGGGAGGCGAAATAAATGAGGTCCCACATCTCATCGGCTTCTTGAGAAGTAAGCTTATTCAGATCGATCCGGTTGATTTTGTCGGGTGAGATCAGATCCTCAATAATAATATTTTTTCTTTCTTTGAGTTTGCGGAAGATGCTCTGGATCCGAACATAGGTATATTGCAGATAGGGACCGGTTTCACCCTCGAAATTAAGCGCTTCATCAAAATCGAAGATTATAAGTGAGTTGCGGGTGTATTTGAGCATGAAATAACGCAGGGCACCGCAGGCGATCTGGTGGGCGATCTCTTTTTTAGTTTTGGCCGGCAGATCAGGATTACGGTGATCAACTTCTCGATAAGCTTTAGCTTCCAGGCGGTCAAGAAAATCGTTGGCTTTGATTCCCAGACCTTTCCGACCGGAGACTTCATAAAAACTTCTTCCCTCTTGTCCAGGAGGTGGCTGCAGGCCGAGCTCCTGCAGGCTTTGGGGGGAGAGGGCGACCATTTCATAGGAGAAATGAATTGATTTGGCTGCTTCCCGGGTGTAACCCAGCCGCTGGAGTCCCTGGACCACGACATCCTGGAGATAAGATTGTCGGGTATCAATAACGTTATAGACCTTTGAGCCGCCGCCGAAGTGGACTTGACAAGAGGTTGGTTGATGGGTGGTAATCCAGATTGTATGGCCATTTTCTTCGAGGAATGGTTCGTAATAAAAATCAAGACCCAGTAGGCCTAATTTCCAGAGCTGGTAAGCGATGTCCTTGCCGACATAGGTTACAGTTCCGTCAGAACGGACAATCACTTTTTCTTTCTCAGTGCGGTGAGTCAAAGGCATGATCCAGCAGCCTCGGTTAGGGCCTTCCTGGGCCAGGGTAATCGCTTTCTTCTCCTGGAGAAGTTGAAAGGCTTTATCCCAAAACTTAAGGTGGAGAATGCTGCTTTCACAGGGCAGGACATCGTAGGTTATGTCCAGACGTTTCATAGTTTCCAGGTGAGCTCGGGCAATGGTGCGAGATATATATTCAGCCACCCGGGCTTCTTGACCTTCTCCTTCTTCAATTTTCTTAAGATAAATGTTCCTTTTAGCCTGAGCCTCCGGGTTTTCCTGCAAGTAGAGCGACACCCGGGTGTATAAATCCCAACAATAGTCATCGAGTTTTCCGGGTAATGATTGAATTTCTTCCAGGTTTTTCCCTTCCAATTCCAGGAAACCAAAGACAACGTCGACCACCTGGACGCCGGTGTCATCGATATAGTTCTGGACTTCGACATTTTCGCCTTTGTATTTCAAACAGCGAGCTAGCGTATCGCCCAGAACGGCGTTACGCAAATGCCCGATATGAGCGGCTTTATTGGGGTTGATATTGGTATGTTCGATGATGATTTTCTTTTCTTCTACCAGCGGCCTTCTTTCCGACTGGCCAAGAATCATTTCTCCGATAAATTTTTCCCTGTCTAGAAATAAATTAATATACCCACCACCGGCAATTTCCACCCGGTCTATGCCCTCAATTGTTCGGAGCCGAGGCAGGGCCTCGGTCGCGATCTGATAAGGGGCCTTTTTAATTTTCCGGGCCAGTCGGAAAGGAAAGGGAAGAGCAATATCTCCCATTTTCGAGGAAGGAGGCAGGGTAAGTTCCAGCTCGATTTCTTCCGAAGGAAATAGGGGGACCAGCCGGTCTTTAATTTTTTCCTCGAGGGATTTTTTCCATAATCTCATGGTTGGCTAATAATTATATCAAAAAGGGCCAATGGGACAAGTTAAAAAATCCAGGAATAGCTCTAAGATAAAGTTCAGCTTCCACAGAGGAGAGCTCCTTCTTGTTAATAAATTATCCTTGAATACTCGGCTTTTCTATGATATCAAAATAGTTTCAATAGGAGTTTCTCGATGAAGCGTACGCGTCTTTATTCCATTCATAAAAATCTTAATGCTAAAATAATTGAGTTTGCCGGTTGGGAGATGCCCGTGGAGTACACCGGGATAGTTGAAGAGCATCTGGCTGTTAGAACGAGAGCCGGCCTTTTTGATGTCAGTCACATGGGAGAAATCCTGATCTCCGGAGAAGACGCCCTGGAGTTTGTTCAATATCTAACTCCCAATAACGCTGCCAGGCTTTATCCGGGTAAAGCCCAGTACTCAGCCCTGACCACCGAAAAGGGTACTTTTGTTGATGATTTGTTAGTTTATTGTCTAGAGGAAGGTCAGTATCTGCTGGTGGTTAATGCTGCTAACACGGACAAAGATTACCACTGGGTGGCGCGTCATCAGGGAAATTTCAAAGTCAAGGTAGAAAACCATAGTGACCGGGTGACTCAATTAGCTCTCCAGGGACCCCTGGCCGAGGAGATTCTGCAGCCTTTAATTGAGAATGTTGATCTGTCTCAGCTGAAAACCTTTGCTTTCGCCTGGGGCTCAATTAAAGGAGAAGAAGTTTTAGTCTCTCGCACCGGCTACACCGGGGAGGATGGGTTTGAAATTTATACTTATTCCTCCAACCCTTCCCTCATCTGGGAAACTATTATGAATCAAGGGAAAAGAGCTGGTCTATTACCGGTTGGTCTGGGAGCTCGGGATACTTTGCGGCTAGAAGCCTGCTTACTGCTGTATGGCAATGATATTGATGAAACGACCACCGTTCTGGAGGCAGGCTTGGGCTGGATCGTTAAGTTTAAGAAGGGTGATTTTCTCGGTCGGGAAGTCCTCCTCAAGCAGAAGGAAGAAGGAGTGAAGCGGAAGATAGTTGGTTTTGAATTGCTGGAAAGAGGTATTCCCCGCCCGCATTATCCGGTCTATGTAAATGGTCAGGAAGTCAGCCAGGTGACTTCCGGAACTTATTCTCCCTTTCTCAAGAAGAGCATCGGTTTGACCTATCTGCCGGTTGATTATACCCAGGCCGGCACCATCATTGAGGTGGGGATAAGGGGAAAGAAAGTTAAAGCCCAGGTGGTACCCACACCATTTTATAAACGAGAAAAAAAATAATGGTTCCAAAGTAAATAAGGAGGAGATAATGTATCCAAATGATTATTATTATAGCCAGGACCATGAATGGGTGAAGGTTGAAGATGGTCAGATAGGTGTGGTGGGGATTACTGACTTTGCTCAGAAACAGCTGGGGGATGTAGTCTATGTGGAACTTCCCGAGGTGGGGACCAAGCTTGAATTTCATCAGACACTGGGTGTGGTCGAATCAGTTAAGGCCGTCTCTGATATCTATTCACCGATCTCCGGAGAAGTGATTGAGGTCAATCAATCCTTGAACGAAAACCCGGAGTTGATTAATGAAGATCCTCATGGAAAGGGATGGATAGTCAAGATAAAGATAAAAGATGAGTCAGAGCTACAAAAATTAATGTCAGCCACTGAGTACGAAAAATATATTGAGGGCATCGAAGAGTAATCATCACTCATCTTAAAATTGAAACAAAGGACTAAATCATGAAATACATTTCTCTTTCGCGCCAGGATATAAAAGAAATGATGAAAGTCATCGGGATTTCCCATCCTGAGGAGTTGTTTACTCCAATTCCCGAGAAAATTAGGCATCCAGGTCCTTTGAAGGTCCCGGGACCTCTGTCTGAGCCAGAATTAATTCAGCTTTTCCAGGATATAGCTCATCATCAGAATAATTTTGCTTCTTTTAATAGTTTTTTGGGAGGAGGCGCCTACCCGCACTTTATCCCGGCGGCGGTTGATTATTTAAGCACCAGAGGTGAATTTGTTAGCCCCTATACTCCTTATCAGCCCGAGGTGAGTCAGGGCACCCTTCAGGTGATTTTCGAATTTCAGACTCTCATCTGTCAGTTAACCGGAATGGATATCGCCAATGCTTCTCTGTATGATGGTGCTTCCGGAGCTGCTGAAGCTGTCTTGATGGCCAATCGGATTACCCGACGGCCGAAAGTAATTTTAGCGGCCAGTCTTCATCCCCAGTACCGGCAAACCATCAAGACATATTGTCAGAATATTGGCTTGATAATCGAGGAAATTTCCTATAATGAAGAAGGTCGGATTGACTTGACCAGCCTGGAGCAAATGGTCGATGACCAGACAGCTGCAGTCGTGGTCCAATCACCCAACTATTTTGGAGTGGTGGAAGAATGGGGCCCGGTGTTTAAACTCGGCCGGCAGAAGGGAGCCCTCGGCATTGCGGTAATCGCCGAAGCCCTCTCTTTGGCTCTTCTTCAACCTCCTGGAGCCGAAGGAGCTGACGTTGTCACCGGGGAGGCCCAATCTTTTGGACTGCCCTTGGCCTATGGAGGGCCATATCTGGGATTTATGGCCTGTCGCCAGGAATTTATCCGTCAGTTTCCCGGCCGGATCGCCGGCGAGACCAGAGATGTAAATGGCCAGCGAGGTTATGTTTTGACTCTCTCCACCCGGGAGCAACACATTCGTCGGGAGAGAGCTACGTCCAACATCTGCACTAACCAGGCCTGGTGTGCCCTAAGAGCTACCATTTATCTGGAATTATTGGGACGCCGGGGTCTGCGGGAACTAGCTCAGCAGAATTTTTATAAGGCTAATTACCTCCAGGAAGAACTAGTCAGAATACCGGGAGTCAGTCTCCGGTTCCAGGGGCCTGTGTTTAATGAGTTCGTGATTCAATTACCAGTGGCCCCAGCTCGCCTTGAACCATATTTCCGGGAGAATAAAATTATTCCCGGGCTGACGCTGGAGGAAGATTATCCCGAGTTGAAGAATTGTCTGTTGCTTTGTGCCACGGAGGTTCATCCCAAGGAGACCTTGGACCGATTGGTCAACGTTCTTACTGAAGCAATTGCCCGGGTGAAGGAGAAAGGAGGGCAAGAATGATCAGAGAGCCGTTGATTTTTGAGCTCAGTGACCAAGAAAAGAGCGCTTTTTCCTGGCCGCCGCTTGACGTACCAGCCCGGAAAGAATTGCTGGCCAAATTGCCTTTAAGGGGAGAAATTGATGATTTTCCCCAGGTGTCTGAGCCAGAAGTTGTCCGTCATTTCCATCGCTTATCCCGGACAAATTACTCGGTTGATGAGGGGTTTTATCCCCTGGGTTCATGTACCATGAAATTTAATCCCAAAGTTAATGAAAAAATCGCTACCTTAGCTGGCTTTACCGAAGGCCACCCCTTTCTGCCGGAAGATTTAGTTCAGGGGAATCTCCGGGTTTTAAAATGGATGGAAGATTTATTAAGCGAGATAACCGGTATGGCTGCTTTTACTTTACAGCCGGCGGCCGGAGCGCAAGGAGAATTAACCGGCATGATGCTGATCCGGGCTTACCTGGAGAGTCAGGGAGACCCCCGAAAATATGTGCTCATTCCGGATTCCGCTCACGGTACCAACCCTTCCAGTGCTCATCTCTGCGGTTACCGCGTGATTGAGATTAAATCCAACCAGCAGGGTACGGTTGATCTTGATGCCTTACGGACGGCCATGAATAAAGAAGTAGCCGCCTTAATGATCACCAACCCTAATACTCTGGGTATTTTTGAATCCGACATCTGTGAAATTGCCGATATCGTCCATCAGCAGGGAGGATTCCTTTACATGGATGGAGCCAACATGAATGCTCTTGTCGGCCGCTTCCGGCCAGGGGATAATGGGGTTGACGTTATTCATCTTAATCTTCATAAGACATTTTCTACTCCTCATGGAGGCGGTGGACCGGGTTCAGGTCCAGTGGGGGTTACTAAAAAACTGGAACCCTTTCTGCCCGTGCCGGTTATTGTCCAGGAGGAGGATAAATTCCGCCTGGATTTTAATCGACCCCATTCCATCGGGCGGGTCAGAAGTTTTTATGGCAATTTTCTGGTAGTGGTGAAGGCGTTGGCCTACATCCTGGCCTTGGGAAGTGAGGGATTGAAAGAAGTCTCGGAGATAGCAGTTCTCAATGCTAATTATATTCGCCGGAGTCTGGAAGGTATTTATCATCTTCAATATTCAACGCCGACTCTTCATGAGTGTGTTTTTTCGGATAAACACCAGAAGAAATATGGAGTTAATAATCTGGATATAGCCAAACGGTTAATCGATTTTGGGCTCCATCCCCCCACGGTGTCTTTCCCCCTGACTGTCCACGGGGCCTTAATGATCGAGCCGACAGAGACCGAAAGTAAAAGGGATCTGGATATGTTTATCCAGGCGATGAAGCGGATCGCCGATGAGGCGGTTCACCAGCCGGAACTCTTGAAGGAGGCTCCTCATAGCACCTATGTACGTCGGTTGGATGAGACAAGAGCGGCGCGTCAGCCGGTTTTGCGCTGGCGACCTGAGCCGGAGGAAGAAAAATGAACCAGGAGGAAGAAATAGTCAAATGTCGATTCAGTCACTTATCCTGAATCTCCATCATTTCTGGTCGGAGCAGGGTTGCTATCTGGCTCCCTCCTACGATGTTGAAGTTGGCGCGGGGACGATGACCCCCGATACTTTTTTCCGGGTACTGGATAAACGCCCCTGGAAAGTGGCCTATGTGCAGCCTTCTCGCCGTCCGACGGACGGTCGTTTTGGAGAAAATCCTCATCGTGTCCAGAAGCACTTTCAATATCAGGTCATCATTAAGCCTTCTCCGGATGACATCCAATGGATCTATTTGCAGAGCTTGGAAAGATTGGGGATTAATCTTAAAGAGCACGATATCCGGTTTGATGAAGACAACTGGGAATCTCCCACTATCGGGGCCTGGGGAGTGGGATGGCAGGTATTACTCGATGGTCTGGAGATCACCCAATTTACCTATTTTCAGCAGGCCGGAGGAATAGATCTTTTCCCGGTGCCGGTGGAAATCACTTATGGTATAGAAAGGCTGGAAATGTTTTTGGAAGGAAAAGATAATATTTATGATTTGAACTGGTCAGATGATGTAACCTACCGCCAGTTAAGGTGGGAAGAAGAGCGCCAATTTTCTGAATACAATTTTAATCAGGCGAATCTTGATTTTATTCGAGAATCTTTTAATCATTATCTCCGGGAAGCCAATGATTTAATCAAGAAAGGCCTGCTTTTGCCCGCTTATGATGAGTGTTTGAAATGTTCTCATTTGTTCAATCTTCTTGATGCTCGCGGAGCGATAAGTGTCACCGAAAGGGTGAAACTCATCTCGCAGATTCGTGCCTGTGTGCTGCAGATTGCCCGCCAATATGTCTCTCAGGGAGAAGAGTAATTGAAAGAATTCCTGTTAGAAATTTATACCGAAGAAATGCCCGCTGCTCATATTAAAGCCGGGCTGGCCCAGCTGGAGGAAGGGTTAAAGAAAGAGCTGGCCGCCCATGAGGTGGAATTGGCTGAATTGAAAACCTATGGCACCAATCGCCGCTTGGTTGTTTTTGGCCTACTGGCCCCAGCTCAACAGGATAGAGAAGAGCTGATCATCGGTCCTCCTCGAAAGGTGGCCTTTGACGAACAGGGGCAACCCACACCCACCCTCCGCGGATTTGCCCGGGCCAAGGGAATTCCAGTGAAAGAGCTCGAGGTCATTCAGACAGAAAAAGGAGAGTATGTAGGTACCCGGAAGAAGATAAAAGGCCGGCCCACCTCTCAATTACTGGCGGAAATAATTCCCTCTTTGATCTCTTCTCTTTCCTTTCCCAAGATGATGCGCTGGGGAGAGAATCCCCTGAGATTTTCCCGGCCGATTCACAATATTCTCTGTCTGTTTTCCGGGAAAGTCATTAAGTTTGCAGTGGGTGGCGTTAAAGCGAGTGCCTTCTCCTTCGGTCATAAAGTCCATTCTCCCCAGAAGTTTTCCCCCCGTGATTGGACTGATTATCGCCGGACATTGCGCCAGCAGGTAGTGATTGTGGAGCAGGAAGAAAGAAAAAAAATGATTATAAAACAGATCGAAGCGCAACTGACCGGCTTAGAGGCCGAGATTAATCCGGATGAAGATCTTTTGGAAAAATGGATTTATGATGTTGAGTATCCGTATGTTTTTCTGGGGAAGTTTCCGGAAAAATACCTCAAACTCCCCCTGGATGTATTAAGCACGGCGATGAAAGAGGGACAGAGTCTATTTGCTGTCATTAAAAAAAGAAAGCAATTGCCTTACTTTCTTGGTTTAGCTGATACCAGGAATGATCGCCGGGGATTGATTAAATCAGGTAATGAGCGAGTCCTACAGGCCAGGTTGGAGGATGCCCTCTTTTTCTGGAATCAGGACACTAAAATCTCCCTGGAGGAGAGGAAAAAAGATTTAAGCAAGATAATCTTTCAGGAAACTCTCGGGACCTACCAGGATAAAGCCCGACGATTGGCCAACATTATTGGCTACCTGGCTAAAAAGCTGGAATTACTGCAGGAAAAGAAGGATTTAGTCCTGGCGGCAGAACTGGCCAAGGTCGATTTATTAACTGAGATGGTCCGCGAATTTCCTTCTTTGCAGGGAAAAATAGGAGGATTGTATGCCCGGCAGGAGGGATATCCTCTTCCGGTGTGGAAAGCGATTTATGAACATTATCTTCCTCAGAGCTGGGAGGACCCCATTCCTTCCACCCTCAATGGCTGCCTGCTTTCTTTATCCGATAAAATTGATTCCATTGTTGGAGTAATTGGACTGGGAGTTGACATTTCCGGGTCCAAGGATCCCTTTGGTCTGCGGCGGGAAGCTCAGGGTGTTTGTAAGATTATCCTCGAGAGAAAATTAAATTTCTCCCTGCGACGGCTTTTGAAGAAGGTGATCAAGACCTATGAGAACCGTCTTAAGATGGAGCCCGAACTGCTGGAGGAGAGGTGTTTGGAGTTTTTCCATAATCGCCTGGAATATATTTATTCTCGCCAGGGTTACCGCTATGATTTAATTAAGGCCGCCCTAGGACCGGGAGTGGATAATGTCTATTATTCTTGGCGCCGACTGAGTGCCCTGGATAATCTTAAAGATACTTCCCGTTTCAGCCAGCTTACCCTTCTCGCTAAAAGAGTAAATAATATCCTGCGCGATATTCCACCTTATCGTCTGAACAGCGACCTTTTTCAGGAAAAGGAGGAAAAAGAACTTTATTCGTCATTCCTGATTATCAAGGAAAACGTATCACCATTTATAAGAAAGGGAGATTTTCTAAGAGCTTATCGGATGGTTCTGAGTCTGCAATCACCGATCAATAACTTCTTTGATCACGTGCTGGTGATGGTTGAGGATAAAAAAATCAGGCGTAATCGCCTGGCTTTACTGCAGCAATTAAAGGGTCTGTTTGATGATTTAGCTGATTTTTCTCAGATTGTGATCGAGGGTTAAGGGAAGAGAACTGAAATGAATTTGGGATAGCTACTCTTTTTCCTTAAATTTTTGTAACTCTTCCTCCGGAGCAAATTTCTGTTCCAGGGCTATAATTTTGACTAAATTGCCGGGATAGTTTTGGTTTCTTTTTTCTCCATAAGGATGGAATTGGACCCCGATTTGATAGCGGTAACTTTTTCCAGGATTGGGCGTAAACCAGCGGACTTTCCCCTTCATCAACAGGGGGGCTCTTTCCCCGGGAACGGAAATCGACAGGATTAATTCCTGATTAATTTTTAGCTTTTTCTGGCCGAGAAAGCGGAGACCTCCCCGGCTGATGTCCAGAACAGGGCAGAATTCTTCTTCGAATGTTTTGGCGGCAATAATAAATTTTTTCTTTTTATAATTGACGGTCGCACCGGGGATTTCAAAACGTATGCACGCCCGTCTTTCCAATCCTTTATATTCCATCTCTGGCCTCCTGGATATTTATCCGTTCCCCTCCATCCTTATTAGTTAGCCTCAGCAGGCTTTTAAAACTATATCATAATGATGATAAAAGTCAAAAATAAATTTTAAGAAAAATCTTCTGTTTTCTCGGGTAAAAGTCTACCTGGAAGCCGAAGATTACAGAGAAAAGGTTAAGCTCAAAACGGGGTTCTTGGCATTTTCCAAAACGGGGTCACCTTACTTCTTTACTCTCTTTTTGACTGGTCACAGGAAAACCTGCGTAGATAAATGATATCAGTTATCCCTGTCCCTTAGGGCAGGGTTAACTGCCGTTAGTTTCTTAAATGTAACCAGTTTATCCTTAGGTTAAAATGGGGAACAAAAGATATAGTCAGCAGATGAAACACCCCAGTTTTTTCGCTGGCGAGATAAAAGATTCCCGCAGCTTTTTTCCAAGTGAACCTTGGAGTATAATTTAAGCAATGGTTCTCTCAGCCGGTTTAGTCATAGTTCGCCGGGAAGGTAATCAGTGGAAGTTTCTTCTCCTCCGGGCTTATCGCCATTGGGATTTTCCCAAAGGAGAAGTGGAGGAGGGAGAGGACCCTTTTCAAACAGCTTTACGGGAAACAGCCGAAGAAACAGGCTTAACCAGTTTTAAATTTCCCTGGGGAAAGGAATATAAAGAAACTGAACCCTATCGAGGAGGGCAGAAAATAGCCCGCTATTTTTTAGGACTAACTAGGAAGCCCCAGGTAACATTGAAAATTAGCCCCGAACTGGGGAGACCCGAACACCATGAATATCGCTGGTTGTCTTATGAAGAGGCAAAAAAGATTGTACCACCCCGACTACAGCCAATTGTTGAGTGGGCCTGGCAGAAATTAAGTTAGACTTTTTCTTCAGGAACCTCGAATAAAAGAATTGTCAGCCAACTTAGTAAAGCTGGTTGAAGGCTATCTTAAAGTTCCTTCGTAATGAGCCGTGAGCTGGCGTTTGCGGACAGCTTCAGGTGTATAGAGCGGTAGCAGAACTGGAGCAATTCGATTGGTTTTAACGCCGGCCTCTTTCAGTTCTTTTTCATATTTAAGCACATGTTCCAGAGTGAGACTTCCCAGCTTGGCTTTTTTGACGTAGTCGGCTGCATTACGTCCGGCTCGACGGCCGAAGACGTTATAATCCAGAACGGAATTACCCATCAGACGGTTACGACCGTGAACACCACCGGAAGCTTCCCCAGCTACATAGAGTCCGGGTATGGAAGTCTCAGCCTTTTCATTAATCTCAATTCCTCCATTCTGGTAGTGGAGGGTGGGGAAGATGAGCATCGGTTCTTTGGTGATGTCAATACCGTAGCGGTTAAACTGGCGGAACATCGCCGGGAATTGTTTTTTGATATATCCTTCTCCCTGCAGCATTTCAATCAGGGGGGAATCAAGCCAGATACCCACCCGACCGCTCTGGGTGGTAATGCCGTTTTTCCGGCCGAGACATTCTCTGATAATTGCCGCCGCTTCAACATCCCGCGGTTCTCGAGGGAAAACAAAGAGTTCACCATCTTTATTGATTGGCTGTCCTCCGGCACCGCGGATCTTTTCTGTGATCAGAAAGCCGGCGATTTGTTCTGGATAAACGGCCCCGGTGGGATGGTACTGGACTGAATCCATATAAAGAAGATTGGCTCCCGCCCGGTAAGCGATGATTAGTCCGTCACCCGTGGCTCCGTAATGATTGGTCGTGTCAAATCCTCGAATATGCAGTCGGCCGAATCCCCCGGTAGCAATGATGGTGGCTTTCGCTTTCACCGTGAAATATTCTTCTGTCTCCATATTATAGAGGATGCCGCCGGCGCACTGACCTTTATCATCGAGGAGTAACTCGACGGTGGGCATGAACTCGAGAACTTCAATCATGTCCGGATGGTTCCGGACTTCATCCATCAGGGTTCGCATAATGATTGCCCCGGTATAATCCCGACAGGAGTGCATTCTTTTGCGGGAAGTACCGCCACCGTGGAGTACCTGCATGGTGCCATCGGGCATTTTGTCCCAGACCACACCTAGGTCTTCGAGCCACTTAACGATTTCTGGCCCATCTTCGGTTAGAGCGCGGACCAGTTCAGGTTTATTATCGAAATGCCCGCCGCCCATGGCATCAAGGTAGTGCCGGGTAGGGGAGTCCTGGGGCATATCCGCGGCCTGCATCCCTCCCTGGGACATCATGGAGTTGGCATCTCCCAGGCGGAGTTTAGTGGAAATGATTGATTTAGCTCCATTTCTCATGGCTTCAATGGCCGCGGCACAGCCACCGCCGCCTCCTCCAATAATCAGAATGTCGGTTTCATAATCAGGATTACTCAGATCGAATTTTTTGGGATCAATCCGACTGTGTGATTCCAGGAGGTCTGCTACCTCGGCGGTCAGGAGTTCTCCTTTATTGGGCCCCACCCGAACTTTCCGCCTGGCATCAGGTTTGTAGTCGGGATGATACTTCTGGAGAACTTCTTCTCTTTCTTCAGCCGACATTGGGGGGAAAACAGGTTTCCCGGATTTAGCCAGTTCAAAGCGTTTGGCCCGGGTTTGGGCGACTTTTTCCAGCGAAGGTTTCATATATTCTGGATACATTTTTTACTCCTTCTTAATATTTATTCCATATCTCGTTCATAATAGAGTTTTTTCAGCTCTTCGCGGCTCATTTTCATTAATTTTTCATATTCTGAATCATATTTATGGGCCTTGATTTCTTTTATTCTTTCCTCCAGGTGCTGGCTCTTCTTGTTTAAATACCGCCCATAGAGTCGCTTGGCTAAGAGGCCAACATTAAACTGGACTATTTCCGCCGGGCAGCGAATGGCGCAAAGGCCGCAGCACAGGCAATCAAAAGAGAGGTCCATTACCATTTCGATATCACCGCGTTTGGCGGCCTGAATGTAATCCATTACTTCCAGGTCCTGAGGACAGGCTTTGGTGCAGGTCGCACAGGCCACACAGCGGAAGATTTCAGGATAGAGCAGTTGAAAGGTTTCCACAGTTGGCTGGAGTTTTTCGAGATCGTAGATGGCTTTTTTCGCTGGGATGGCCGGTAATTGAGCCAGCCACATCCCTTCTTGAACGAGAGTTGTACAGGCGAGACCGGTGTGAATTTTAAAGTCACCGGGTAGACGATAAACTGTGGCACAGGCTCCACAAAATCCTTCCCGGCAACCAGCTCCTCTTTTAATTTGATAACCCGCATACTCAATTGCCCCCATGATGGTTGAGCCAGCGGGGACTTTGTGTGCTTTGCCCATGATATAAACCGTGACGAATTCAGTCGCGGGCTCTGACGACTTCCTGGTAGTCTTATCCTGGTTTTGGGGGGAGCTTTCTCTTTGTCCCATGTCTTGCTTCATGTTTATCCTCCCTGTTTAGAATTATAAGGGGAATCAGCCTGACCAAATTGTTTTATTGATGAAGACGAATTCATTGGTTATTCCCCGGAGGGGGGTCCTCCATTTTCAGGTAATTCCAGTTTACCGAGTTTCCGGATATGATCGGTAAACTCATTCATGACGTTGACAAATTTTTTCCCCTCAGCCGCTGAGACCCATTCCAGTCGTAGCCGGTCGGGGTCGATACCGAAATCTCCCAGAAGTTTTTTAAGTAATTTTATGCGGCGGAGTGTTTTATAATTTCCATCCTGGTAATGGCAGTCTCCTGGATGGCAGCCACCAATAAAAACACCATCAGCCCCCTTTTTGAAGGCCCAGAGCACGTGCTGGGGATCAACGCGAGAGGAGCACATTACCCGGATGATCACACTGTTTGGCTGGTATTCCATTCTGGAAGTTCCGGCTAAGTCAGCCCCGGCTGAGGTGCACCAATTACAGGCAAAACAAACTATTTTTGGTTCGAATTCAGCCATTTTGTCTATTTTTCTCCTTCCAAGATGGTATCGACCATGGAAAGTATTTGTTCATCGGTGAAATTGCGCTGCTGCGCAGCGCCGGAAGGACAGGCCGCAATACAGGCACCACATCCTTCACACAAAACTTCATTGACAATGACCACTCCTTTTTGTTCATCGAAGATACGGGCTTCGTAGGGACATTGGGGAATGCATAGTTTACAGCCACTGCAGATTTCTTCATTGACTTCAGCGACGATTGGATCATGAGTGAGTTCATCAGAGGAAAACATAGCCAGAACCTTACTGGCTGCTCCACTAGCCTGAGAAACTGTTTCGGGAATATCTTTTGGTCCCTGGGCTACTCCAGCCAGAAACATACCGGAGACCATGCTTTCCACAGGTCGAAGTTTGGGATGGGCTTCAGAAAAGAAGCCATCTTTATCCACGGAGATTTTTAAAATTTTGGCTAACTCAGCTGCTCCGCGAGAAGGACGAATGGCCATCGCCAGGACGACCATATCAGCTTCGATTTGAATATCCTTTCCGGAGAGGGTATCCACTCCCCAGACGATAACTTTGCCGTTCTCCTGGAAAACTTTGGATACCTTGCCCCGGAGATAGACGACGCCATCTTCTTCAGTTGCCCGTTGAACAAATTCCTCGTAGCCTTTGCCGCCGGAGCGGATGTCAATGTAGAAGACATATGCCTGACCGTCAGGAACATGGTGTTTGTAGAGCATAGCGTGTTTGGCGGTGTACATGCAGCAGATTTTGGAACAATAAGCATTATGGAGCTCCGGATCGCGGGAGCCGCAACATTGAATAAAAACGACTTCTTTGGGAACCCGGTGGTCGGAAGGACGAAGAACCTCGCCTTTAGTTGGCCCGGAAGCTGACAGGAGTCGTTCAAATTGCAGACCATCCAGCACATCAGGGATCCGGCCGTAACCGTATTCGGCCATCCTTTCTTTTTCATAAAGATCGTAGCCGGTGGCGACAACAATAGCTCCGACTTCTTCTTCGATGATTTGAGGTCTCATATCGTAGTTGATGGCCTTGGGTTCACAGACATCAATACATTTACCACAGGCAATTGGCACTAATCCCGGACAGTGATCGCTGTCCAGGGTGTAGGCCGCGGGAATAGCCTGGGGAAAGGGAATGTAAATAGCTTTGCGGCCGGTGAGTCCCAGATCAAACTCATTGGGGACGACGACGGGACAAACGTCGGCACATTCACCACAGAGAGTACAGACATCCGGGTCAACGTAGGTGGGTTTTTTCAGGATTTTAACCTTAAAATTCCCGACAAAGCCGGAAATTTCCTGAACTTCACTATATGTCAGGAGTTTTATGTTTGGATGTTTGGAGACCTCAACCATTTTGGGAGTAAGAATACACTGGGAACAATCAAGTGTCGGAAAGGTTTCTGACAACTGAATCATATGTCCCCCGATAGAGGGACTCCTTTCCACCAGAATTACTTCATAGCCTCCGTTGGCGATATCCAAGGCAGCTTGGATACCGCTTATCCCACCACCAACAACCAGCGCTCTTTTGGTAATGGGGACACTGATCGGCTCCAGAGGGATGTTCCGTTGGACTTTTTCCACGATACTTTTAGTTATTTTGATGGCTTTGGTGGTGGCCTTGGCTTTATCTTTATGGACCCAGGAACATTGTTCACGAATGTTGGCAATTTCACACTGGTAGGGGTTAAGACCAGCCATATTGGTGGCTTTACGGAAGGTTGATTCATGCAGAGTTGGTGAACAACAGGCAACAACCACGCTATCCAGGTTTTTTTCTTTGATCGATTCAATAATTAATTTTTGTCCCGGGTCAGAACACATATAGACATAATCGGTCGCGAGAACTACTCCTTCATGTTTGGCCAGAGTAGCGGCTACTTTTTTGACATCCACTGTTCCCGCGATATTGATACCACAATGACAGACAAAAACGCCGGTTCGTTTCTTATTTTTCATGTCTAGCCTCTCAGGGAGATGTTTTTATATTCCACTTTCAGTTATTTCTTTGCTTTTGACTTTTTCGCTGTTGGCTTCCCTTTCTCTTTTTCATCCTCAGCCAGAATTTGGAGTCCGTATTCGTACCCTTTATCAAAAGCTTTAAGGTTAAGCTCCAGAAATCGATCGGGCACAAGTCCAGGAAGAGCCTTTTTCATCGATTCGGGTTTAACGATTTTGGTCACCGCGGTGAAAAAACCCAACATGACTAGATTGGCGATGATGCGATTGCCCAACTCTTCAGCAAAACGAGTGGCGGGAATGGCAAAAAGTTTTATTTTACCCCGTGTAGGACGAGGTTTGACCAGGTCCTTGTCGATAATCAGAATACCGTCTTCCCGTAGTTCCGGTTCGTATTTATCGTAGGCTTCCTGGGACATGGCTACCAGAATTTCCGGCTGGGTAATGTAAGGGTAGAGGACGCGGTCTTCTGAGACAACCAGTTGGGAACTACAGGCACTTCCCCGGGCCTCAGGCCCAAAGCTCTGATTCATGGTGGCGTGTTTGTTGTCATAAAGAGCAAGGGCTTTTCCGGTGATCAGCCCACACCGGATAATTCCCTGTCCACCGAATCCAGAAAATCTAATCTCGGTCATTGTTAATTCTCCCGTAAAGTTGATAATCATCTCCCAGAACACGGGTAAAGTGTTGATTCATGGCATCGAGAAAAGTGGGCTTGTCTTTCTCAACAAATTTGCCGACAACTATTTTTCCCTGAAAGGAGATATCTAACAGTCGGGTATCCGCCCCATGATGTATTTCTGAATTATCATAATAATAACGCAGAAGGTTGAGACCATCGCCCAGACGATTTCGTCGGGCATAAAGAGTCACACAGGGAGTGATAACTTCAATAAAGGAAAACCCTTTTCTCTGGAGAGCTTCCATAATGGACATTGTTACTCGACGTAGATGAAGTGCGGTCCAGCGGGCGACATAAGTGGCGCCAGCAGCTTCCATCAGGAACGGTAGGCTGAAAGGAAATTCGAAGTTTCCATAGGGAGCGGTCGAGGCATTGGCTTCCAGAGGAGTAGTGGCGGCCACCTGGCCCCCGGTCATGGCGTAATTAAAATTATTGACACAGATGACCACAAGATCCATATTACGGCGGGCGGCATGAATGAGATGGTTTCCGCCAATACCGGCCAGGTCGCCATCGCCGCTGAAAACGACAACTTTAAGCTCAGGATTGGCCAGTTTGAGTCCGGTCGCAAAGGCCACTGGCCGACCATGGGTGGTATGGAAGGAATCAAGCTTAATATAGCCAGCCACGCGACCGGTACAGCCTATTCCTGAAACAACGGCGACTTTATCCAGATCGAGCTCGGATTTTTTCAAGGCTTCCGCAAAGGAAGTTACCACTGTCCCGATGCCACACCCCGGGCACCAGATATGGGGAATCCGGTCCATGCGGAGCAGATCTTCAATGGGATTTCTTTCTTCAAATCTATCTTCGGCCTTCATTTGACTGCCTCCTTAATAGCATTATAAATGTCTTCGGGGTTGTGGACCCAACCACCGCAGTGAGGAACATGAATGACCTTGGCCTGGCCACCGGCACAGCGCTCCACTTCATAGACTATCTGGCCGTAGTTGATTTCCGGGACGACAAAAGCCCCTACCTTAGAGGCGAGTTCTCTAATTTTCTTTTCCGCAAAAGGCCAGACGGTGATCAGCCTTATGGTGCCGACTTTGATCCCTTGCTGGCGGGCTTTCTGGACGGCGCGGGTAGCCACGCGAGAAGTGATTCCATAAGAGATGACAATAACTTCAGCGGTGTCTATTTCATCTTCTTCCAATTTAATAATTTTGTCAGCATTCTTTCTGATTTTATCGCAGAGATGACGGACGCACCAATCCTGGCATTCAGCGTTGATGACAGGATAACCTCGTTCGTCGTGGGTCAATCCAGTGGTATGAAAACGATAACCATCACCGGCTTTGACCATAAAGGGAATGCCATCTTTGTCCAGCTTGTAGGGGAAATATTCTTCTTTGGGACCGGTGTACCATTTTCTCTCCACTAGTTCGATTTCCTCAGCCGGGGGAATAACTACTTTTTCATGCATGTGGCCGACACACTCGTCAGTCATGATAAAAGTGGGGACCCGGTATATTTCAGCCAGGTTAAAGGCTTCAATGGTTAAATCGAAACATTCCTGGGGAGAATCCGGGGAGAGAGCAATTATTTCATAATCACCATGCGATCCCCAACGAGCCTGCATAATATCTTGTTGACCGGTGAGTGTGGGTAAGCCTGTCGAAGGGCCGCCTCGTTGAACGTTGGCAATGACCAGCGGAGTTTCCATCATGCAGGCCAGACCGATATTTTCCTGCATCAGGGAGAACCCAGGTCCGGAAGTAACAGTCATGGCTTTTTTGCCACCCCAGACAGCCCCGATAAGAGCGGCAATTGACCCGAGCTCATCTTCCATCTGGATGAAAACACCACCAACTTTTGGGATTCGGGCGGCGAATCGCTCGGCTGTTTCGGTGGAGGGAGTGATGGGATAACCGGCGAAGAAACGGCAGCCTGCGGCCAGAGCTCCTTCGGCAATGGCGTAGTCCCCATCCAGGTAATGAACTCCAGTTAACACTCCCTTAGGGTCGGCTTTCACTTTTTTCACGGTCTTCCTCCTGTTTTAGGGTTACAAAAATTGCAAATTCAGGGCAAATAGCTTCACAGAGCTGACAGTAACAACACTCATCCTCATTTTTGACATAGGGAGGATGATACCCTTTGATGTTAAATTCATCGGATAATTCCAAGACATCTCGAGGACAATACTCAACACAGAATCCACATCCTTTGCAGCGGTCTTTGATGATGTGGATTCTACCTTTTTTGGGTTTTAAATTTCCAAAATATATCATGGCTCCCTCAGATTAAACCTTTGGATTTTAAGATGGGTTTTGGATCGATATAATGCAAATCAAGTCGAAGTTTCTCTTCTGAGCAACCCAGGGCCAGGGCCATTAATTGGGTGAAATAAAGAATCGGAACGTGCTGAAATTCAGGATATAATTTGCTGGTTTCTTTTTGCCGGGCATCCAGGTTGAAAGCACAGAGAGGACAGCTGACCACCACTACTTCAGCTCCCAGCTGGCGGGCGGAATTAAGAATTTGATAGGTTCGTTCAGCCACGATATTGGGGTTATCAACGGTTTTGTAAGCGGCACAACATTCTGTTTTATAGGGGAAGTCGATGGGTGTTGCTCCCAGGGAAGCGGTCAGATCTTCCAGAATCTGGGGGTTTTCGGGATCATCAATACCGATTTCACGGGGTCGGATAAGATAACAGCCGTAATAGCTGGCTACTTTGAGGTCCTGCAGGGGTTTAACTGTTTTCTGACGAATGGTCTCGAAGCCAATCTTGTCTTTTAAAATTTCCAGGAGGTGGTAAACATCAACATCGCCTTCGTACTTGGTTTCTTCTTCATACATGAGGTCGTTAAGAGTTGATAAAGCATCAGCATCCGCCCGGACTCGCTCATTAGCCCGTTTGAGGGTGTTGAAACACATAGCACACATGGTCATAAGAGAATTGGATTTGGCTTCTTTTGTTCGAATTAGAACTCGAACTGGAGCAAGATGGTGAATAAGATCATCAGTAACGAGAGAGAAGACTGTTCCACAGCAATTCCATCTTTCTAGCTCTTGGACTTCAATCCCCAGTTTGTCCAGGGCACACAGGCCCGCATCCTCAAAGTTTTTAGCTTGATTTTTCAGAGTACATCCAGGGTAATAAATGAGTTTCATTATAACCATTCCTCTTTATAAATTTTTTAATATGAATCATGGCCGAAATAAGAGTATGAAACCTAGGAAGTAAACTTACGGAAACTGCTGATCAGGGCGATTGGGGGTACCTGACATTTAACTTCGGGAGAAAGATTTTCCAGAGGGAGGTGGTCGGCGCGCTTGCGGAGAAGAATCTGGCGGATGGCTTCGATGACTTCCGCGATTTTTATACCGCGGGGACAGCGCACGTTGCAGGTCATGCAGGAAGCGCAAACCCAGATGGATTTGGAATGCATAAGTTCATCTTTAAGACCGAGCTGGGCATAACGGATAATTTGATTAGGAAGAAGATCCATATCAGAGACAGCCGGACACCCGGCGGAACACTTACCGCATTGGTAGCAGGCGAGGAGGTTTTGACCACTTAATTCCTGGATTTTAGCTACAAATAAATCATTAATATTTTTGCGGGAAATGTTGATTCTCATTTGAACCAACCTTTCAATAATAAATTTATGAATTCTATGAAATTCAAAGAACTCATATGATGGGAAAAAANATTAAAGTAAATCACAAATCCCAGCCGGTGTCAAGGGAAATAAGTTGAAGAAAATTAAATATTTTTACGGAATTTGGCTCTTTGAATCGGCCTGGTTCGACCTAACCAGAAAAGGAGGATCAGCGCCCCGGAATTAAGTATGATCAGGTAGTTTATTACCCGATTTAAACCAAAGAGGGGAATGATCAAGGAGGAAACGCCCAGGGCGCCGGCAAAAGAACCCAAGAGGTCAAAAGCATAACTGAGCCCCATGTGGGTTTGAGTTTGCAGGTAGAGACGGGTGGCGGTGATGAAAATGTCACCTCCCAGGTAGCCCAGCACGAGAAAAGCCCCATAGTAGAAAAGGACACTGCTGGAGTGATGGAGTATCCATAAGATGACTCTCAGGATAATAATCAAGGCGGCCAGGAGAAGAAAAAGGTGAGTGGAAAAATTCCTGGAGATCCTCTGGCTCACCAGAGCCCCCAGATATAAGCCGAGCATAAAAGTTGAAAAGAGTAAGGCGATGGCATGGTAAAGATAACCGAATTTTGCCTGGAAGGAGATGATAAGTACAATTTCGGTGACAATTGAAGTGAACCCCATGCAGATTAAAGGAAACAGGGAAAAATAGACTCTTTTCCTGGAGAAAAACCAGAGGAGGAGAAGAGTGGAGAAAAGGAGAATTAAAGGAAAATCAAGAAGCCACCAGTTTCCCTGCCGAGCCAGAAAGGAGAAGACAGAGGTCTCATAGTGGGAAAACTGTTTACTCCAGAGAAGAGCCGTAAAAAAGTAACAAATGGGTGTCAGGTCGGTATTAAACCGAGAAGTTTTTGCCTCCAGGGCCCGGGAAAGCATCTCCAGACGGAGAGGATTAAGGCGGCTATTCAGATAGCTTTTGGTGAGAAAGCGAGGGGCAATTTTATAGGTCTGGAAAGTTTCACTGAGATAGGTTGGCTTCAGGTTGATGGTTGTCTCAGAAGCCAGGTAAATATTGGATCCGCCGGGAACTACTCTAACGGTGGCAAAGACCTGCTGCAAAGTGTGATAGAGTGAGGTGAGGAGGAGCTGGCGTTCGGTGGAGATATAATTTTCCGATGAGCTGACTCGAAAAGAAAATACTCCTCCCGGGAGAAGCCTTTTTTTAATAAGTTGAAAAAATTCCAGGGTATAAAAACGATTTAGTTGAGCATTGATTGGGTCAGGTAAATTGACAATGATCACATCATATCGGTTAGTGGTTTTCCGGAGAAAAGCCCGTCCATCAGTGAATTTCAGGTTTATCCGGGGAGAATTGAAGGATTGGCGTTCTTCCGGGGGAAGATAGTGGAGACCCAGCTCAATCAGTTCGGGATCAATTTCCACGTAGTCGACCTGCGAGAACGGGTATTTAAGGATTTCTGTAACCGGTCCACCCAGGCCACCTCCAATAAGGAGAATATGCCGGGCTTCCGGTCGTTGACTCAAAGTAAAATGAATGATCTCTTCAGCGTTTTCCCGGTCAGGAAAGCTAAAAAAGAGAGTATGATTGGAGTACATGGTAATTTGTTCTTCTGAGGCGATGACTCCCAGTTTGCCGTAAAGGCTGTCCTGACTGGCGACAAGGGTAAAGGGGGCCCAATATAATTTTTCAACCGGAAAATCTCCCAGAGTAAAGAAAGCCAAAAGAGCGACTACGCCTAATCTCAGCCAGAGCTGGTCGCGGAGTGGCCAGAAGGTAAAAGACACCACGCAGGTGAGGAGGCCGATTAAAGTCAAACTTTGCCAGTTGGAGAGATAAGGTAAAGTAAAAAAATAGACCACCGTTCCCCCGACAAAGGAACCAAGAGCTTCCCGGAGATATACTTTTTCCAGTTGGCCTTCCAGATAATAAACATTCCAGACAAAGAGGACTCCCAGGGGAAAACCGAGGAAAAAACAATAAACAAGTGAAGCCAGGAAAAGAGTGAAGAGACTGGCCGGTTCTCCGGGGTGAAGAGAGAGGATAAAACGGGAAAGGCGGAGGAGAATAAAGACTCCCACTGTTCCGCCTAGATAAAGGAAATAAGCCCGGAAAAAACGTTTTGTCTGATATTTAAGCCGGGGCCCCAACAGGCTGCCGATGCCTACCCAGAGGAGCCAGGCTCCCAGGCAGAAACCGAAGGTTAATTCATTTCCCTGAAAATAGGCAGAGAATTCACGGAGGAAAATGACCTGGATGGAGAGGGAAAGAAATCCCAGAAGAAAAGGGGGAAAAAAATTCCTCAGCCCCAGATTCCGGGAATGGGTGTCTGGCATTTCGGGCATTTTCCGTTTTTGAGAGAGATTTTGAGGACTTCAAAACCCCATCTTTTGATAAGCAGTTGGCCGCAATTAGGGCAATAGGTGTTTTCGCCTTCATGGCCGGGTACGTTGCCGATATAAACAAACTGAAGTCCTTCCTCTAGGGCCACCTGTCTGGCCCGTTCCAGGGTAGAGATAGGGGTCGGCGGAAGATTCTTCAGAAGATACATGGGATGGAAGCGGGAAAAATGGAGGGGTACGTCAGGACCAATTTCTTTCTTCAGCCAGCGGGAAAGAGTTCTGATTTCCTCGGGAGAATCGTTTAGGGTGGGGATCACCAGATAGACTATTTCCAGCCAGGTTGAACTGGCACCAATGAGCTTAATTGCCTCGAGAACAGGCTGAAGTTCGCCGCGGACATACTTATCGTAAAAAGTCTGGGTGAAGGCTTTGAGATCTACTTTGATGGCGTCGACAACATCAATTAGCTCTGCCAAGGGTTCCGGATTAATGTGACCGCCAGTAACCACGACACTTTTCAGACCGGCCCGCCGGCCCAATTTGGCTGTGTCCACCATATATTCAAAGAAGACCACCGGTTCGGTGTAAGTGTAAGCAATAATCGGACAGTTGTACTTTTTGGCGGTCTCTATGACCCTCCGGGGAGGAAAATCGAAATGCTGGACTTGTTCCGGCCGCACCTGGGAAATCTCCCAGTTCTGACAGAATTTACAATTGACATTACAGCCGGCTGTAGCCAGAGAAAGAGTCTGATGGCGGGGATAGAAGTGGAAAAACGGCTTTTTTTCCACCGGATCCACATGGACGGCACAGGCTTTGCCATAGACCAAGGTATAATAGACCCCGGCCGAATTTTCTCTAACCCCACAGTAACCTCTTTCTTTGTCTCCTAGATGGCAAAACCGGGGACAGAGTTGACACTTGATTTCTTTGTCAGGGAGCTTCTCGTAATAGTGGGCTTCCACTTTGGAGAGATTGGGAGGAATGTCAAAGGCGTAGAGGTCTGCACATAGTTCGGGTAAAAGTGCTGGATTAAGGAGAGTTAAACAGGGAGTGACTTGCAAAAATTCTCGACGTTTCATCCTTCAATCTCTTTTATTTCAAAATGACTAGAGGCCTTTCCCAGGCCCATTTTTTCGGCCGTTTTCAGGTAGAAGGGTGGGCGCTCTTCTTCAGCCAGGGTGGGGAGTCCCGCCCGGCGGCGGAGTTGGTCGATTATTTGCCAGCCCACTGTATCAGCCGCTACGGGGTCCAGGCTGAAAATGAGTATATTTTCCCGGGATGTCCAGCGGGGATGGTAAGAAGGTCCCCGGTGGAATTGGACAAGGAGAGCGTCGATAATGGTTAAGCGATGTTTGTTTTTAACCGGGGGAGTGGAAAAGAGTTCGGCCACAAAAGGATCACAATGATGGTCATGATATTTATTGGGATTATGAACAGCACCATAATAATTTTTCAACCCGGCGGTCACCCCAGCCAGACCATGATCCTTGAGAATGGCCAGGCTAATGGAGTGGTGGATAAGTTTTGTCTGGATGACCGAGAAAAGGCTGCCAATATTCTGGGTCATGGTTAATTTATTTTCATAACCCACTCCTCGTGTATCTGTCCCAAAGACACGAATTTCTCCTCGCTGCCGGAGCCGATAGCCAGCTTTTTTTAATTCCCGATTGCTACGGTCCCAGATAATAATCTGGTGCAGCGAAGAGTGGTTCTCCAGCAGAAGTTGGCTTAAGGTCAAAGCGACTTCCGGTCGAGTGGATAATTTTTTGCCAGCGATGGTATTTATTTTAAGGCCGACTTTACCCGGGCGAGGGAATATCCGGTGCAGGGCCTCCGGGAGGGAGACGTTGTCAACCAGGGCTCGGAAAGATTTAATCATGACATTCTTCAGGCGGGTGGTATCCACCTCACCGCTTTTGGTCAGGATATTGCCTCGTCCTATAATGACTGTGGACATCATCAATTTTAAACTACTCCTCATGGGACAAGTTGTCAACGTTGGACAAAAATAGTCTCGGCAGGACTTCATTTACATGATCAGAATGGAAACTGACTTTCTGATGTAAAAGATACATAATGGATTCCGCTCAAGAAGACGGTCTTGATGCTTGGTGATTAGTTGCCGAAAAAATCAGGAAAAGTTGCTCCCTAATGAGAAAATTGGTTAGAATAATTAAAGTCGAGTGATTTTATAAACAAAGAGGAGAATCTTTTATGAGTAGTAAATCAAAAAAGATGGGCTTAATCATTCTATGTCTTTCTCTCAGTTATTTATTTCTCCAGGGAGATGAAACGTCTCCTTCTTTGGATAATTTCCTACCTCAAGTCAAAGGGTGGGCTGTCAAGGGAGAAGTTTTGAAGTTTTCGCCGGAAAACTTGTTTGAATATATTGATGGCGCGGCTGAAGCCTATCTCTCTTATGATTTTCAAGCTTTGATTGCCGCTGAATACCAGAAGACAGGGGGGCCCCAGACTATATCCGTCGAAATATATGATATGGGCAGCACCAAAAATGCCTTCGGTATTTATAGTGCAGAAAGATATCCAGACACCAGATTTATCAACATCGGTCTTCAGGGCTATGAAGAAGATGGAGTCTTGAATTTCTTGAGTTCCCGGTATTACATCAAACTTCTTTCCTTTGAGGACGAGCAGCCAGCCGTCGATGTTCTTCGCCGCTTCGCCACGGATATTGCTCGCCGGATTGGTGAAAGCGGGGAATGGCCAGCTCCCTTGAAAATTTTCCCTGCAAAGGGCAAAGTGGCCAACAGCGAAAAATTCATCCTGAAAAATTTCCTGGGCTATGATTTCCTCCATAACGGTTATCTGGCTTCTTATCGCCTGGATTCCCTGGAATTCGATTGTTTTATTATTGAGGCCCGGGATTCTTCCCAGGCAAAGAAAATGCTGGCTCAATATCTTCAGGTCAAGAAAACAGCCAATCCCCAGTCAATTTTTGAGGGAAAGGCTTTTAAACTGAAAGATCGGTATTATCAGGGAGTTTTTATAGCTCAGCGGGGAAAGTTAATTCTGGGAGTAATGAAGATTCCCGAAGAGAGGGAAGAATTAGGCTTGACATATCTCCAGAGCCTGCTTCAAAATTGCCCTGATTAATCAAAGTTAAAACCTTCTTGTTGGAGATGAAGCTTAACTTTTTCGTATTCCTTCTCCAGCTTTGTTAGAAGTGATTTGATTTTATCCTCATCTTCGTCCTTGCCGGCTTGTTCTAACTCCCAGCAGATTTTTTGCAGGCTTAAAAGACTGAGATTAGCTGAGGCTCCTTTGAGAGAATGACTGATCTCTTTTATCTCCTGATAGTTCTTTGCTTTCCAGGCAGATTTTAGTTCAGGGAGTTTGGTTTTAAATTCATCATTGTAAAGGACAAGTAGTTCCCGGAGAAAGGCTTCATCACCCCCGGTTCTTTCCAAGGCAGAGTTCAAGTCAAATAAAGACGGAGAAAGTGAGTTTTTACGATGTGCCATTAAATACTCCTGGCAATTGTTTGCTTTTGAGGATAGGTGACAATTTGATTCCGCCCCCTGGCTTTAGCCTGATAGAGGGCTTTGTCACAGGCATTGATGAGTGATTGAGGAGAGGCTCGGGTAAAGGCTTCCGAGGAAGTCGCTCCGCCACTTAAGGTAGGCTGGATAGTAATTTTATTTTCCAGTGGAATTTTTAATTTGGCCACGGATTGACAGAGTCGCTGGCTGATTGAAGATACTTCGGATAACCCACAATTGGGGAGAATAATAATTAACTCATCGCCGCCATAACGCCCGATTTGATCATACTGGCGAATATTCTTTTTTAGCTGCCGGGCGATCTTTTTTAACACTTTATCCCCGGCAGGATGTCCATAGGTATCATTGATTTTCTTAAAGTGGTCGATATCAACCAGAATGAGTCCCACGTTTTGCTGTTCTCTTTCAGCCCGGGCCAGCTCGGAGTTTAGTTCGGCCAGAATCTGTCGCCGGGTTTTAATCCGGAGGAGACTATCAGTAGTAGCTAATTTTTCAAGTTTCTTTTGGTAATTCAGGAGTTGCCTTTCCAGAGAAATAATCCTCATTCCCGCCTGAAGTCTGGATTTTAATTCCAGAGGATGAAATGGTTTGGTGATGTAATCATCGACCCCCGCCGCAAATCCGGCGGAAATATCCTGGATCTTATCTCGGGAGGTAACCAGAATAATGTAAGTATACTTCCTTTTCTTCTGATCGATTTCTCTTATTTGTCGGGCTAATTCCGGACCACTCAGACCTGGCATCATCCAATCCAGGAGGACTATAGGGATGCGTTGTTGGCGGAAAACGGAAAGAGCCTTTCGCCCATCTGAAACCACAATTGGTTCATAACCCCAGTCGGAGAGGTTTTTGGCTATTATTCGCTGAGAAATTGGTTCATCCTCAGCTACCAGGACTAACCATTTCTTCTGTCGGTAAGAGAAAGAATTAATATCCATTTGCAGCTAAGATTTCAGATTGGCCATCACTCGAGTAATGACTTTTTCCAGGTCTTCGACTTTCAGGGGTTTGGCAATATAGTCATCCATCCCGGCGGCCAGACATTTTTCTCTATCTCCTTTAAGAGCGTGGGCTGTCATAGCAATAATCGGCAGATGTGACTTGGTCTTCTTTTCCTTTTCTCTTATTTTGCGAGTGGCGGTGAGACCATCCATCTTGGGCATTTGAATATCCATGAGAACAAGATCAAATTTTTCTCTTTCCAGGGCTTTCAGAGCTTCTTCTCCGGTGACCACTGCTTTGACTCGATGTCCCATTTTTTCCAGCAGATTAACGGCCACTTTCTGATTGATAATATTATCTTCGGCCAGGAGAATGGTGTATTTCTCCCGGAATTCGCGGATAGTATGGCGGGTGATAAGGGGTTTTCCTTCCCGGCGTTGAGGTTGGGTGCCCAGGCTTAAGAGAATTGCATCCAAGAGATCGGATTGTTTGATGGGCTTATTTAAATAAGCCGCAATGCCAATTTTTCGACAGAGAGCTGCATCTCCGGGCGATCCAACCGAAGTCAGGATAATCATAACCGGGGAAGGAGTAATTTTCTTTTTTATTTTTTGAGCCAGGGTAAAGCCGTCCATTTGGGGCATATGCATATCCATAATCACCATATCAAAAGGACGTCCTCCTTGAGAGGCAACGTTCAAAAGCCGGAGGGCTTTAGTTGGTGTATCGGCTTCGAGAGGTTTCATCCGCCAGGAGGTCAGCATCTCAGAGATAATTTTTCTATTGGTTTGATTATCATCGACTACCAGGACCCGGAGACCGTCAAGGTTATCCATTGATTCTGGAAAGAGGGGTTTGCGCCCCTTTTTGGGCAGAGTGAAGCGCACGGTAAAATGAAAGGTGCTGCCTTTGCGGGGAGCACTCTCCACCCACATCCGGCCTCCCATCATTTCAATGATTCTTTTGGAAATAGTCAACCCCAGACCTGTGCCTCCATAATGGCGGGTGATGGAGCTGTCAGCCTGAGAAAAGGCATCAAATATTTTTTTCTGTTTTCTTGGGGAAATACCAACGCCGGTATCCCTGACTTTAAAATGAAGAAGAACACTTTCCTTGACCTTCTCAAGTTCTTCCACTGAGACTTCAATTTCTCCTTTAGATGTAAATTTTATGGCGTTATTGACCAGATTAAGAATGACCTGCCGGAGGCGTCCGGGGTCGCCGATAACATCGTAGGAAAGATCAGGCGGGATGCGACATAACAGTTCCAGACCTTTTTTCTGAGCTGCCAGAGCGAGGGAGGCAACGGAGTTATGAACGGTGTCCTGCAGGTTAAAGATCGTGTTCTCGAGTTCAATGCGTTGAGCTTCAATCTTGGAGAAATCAAGGATTTCATTAATAATGTCCAACAATGTTTCTGCGGAATCGCGAATAGCTACCATGTATTCTTGTTGTTCAGGTGTTAAGGGAGTCTGGAGCATTAATTGGGTCATGCCAATTATGCCGTTCATGGGGGTTCTGATTTCATGGCTCATGTTAGCCAGAAACTCACTTTTAGCTCGACTGGCTTCCTGGGCTTTCTGCCGCGCTTCAACCAGCTCACTCACATCGATAAGGTTGAGGATAAATCCTTCATAAGTTTCCTGGCGGAAAATGGGTTGAAGGCGGAAAAGAACAGCCAGTTTATTAAAAGAACCCTCGATGACGACCACTTTCTTTTTTTTCTTTTTCTGAAAAACCAGGGCTTCTTTTTGCAGGGCTTGGGTGGTGGTGCCGTGTTGTAAGATCGTCCAGATTGATTTGCCTATCAGGAAAGATTTGCTTCTTTTAACCTGACGACAGAAATATTCATTAACTTCAATAATTTTGTCTTCGGAATTAACAAAAATTACTCCTTCTTCCATGCCGGCGATCATGGCAGTTAGTTTGGCGGTTTCTTTCTGCAGAGCTTCCTGAGTTTTTTTCAATTCACTGATGTCAACAAAGGATTCCAGGAGATAATCTTCTCCATGAAGTTTAATGGGGATGACTGTTTTAAGGACAGTTACTTTTTTCCCCTGACCATCGGTGATTTTAGTTTCCTCATTGCTGACCAATTTATTTTTATCCCAGACGGGACAGCATCTTTCCTCCTGGTTGCAGAGGAAGTCAAAACACGCCCTCCCGGTTATTTTCTGAGGAGAAAGGTTTATGATTTTGGCCGCCGCCGGATTAACCTCGACTATCCGATAATTCCGAGCATCCACAATAATAATGCCGGTGTTAAGATGGTTGAGTATTAATTTGAGGCGATGGACATTGTCTTTTATTTCCTGTTCGGCCTGTTTTTCCTTGGTAATATCCCGATAGATTCCGTAATGAGCCCGGAGTTGACCATCGATTTTAATCGGAGAAGCCAGGACCGAAACATATATCGGCTGTCCGTCTTTTCGCCAGCGGATGGCTTCAAAAGAGACTTTTTTTCCAGTGGCCACTTTTTTGGTGATTTCCAGAGCATTGATATGATTTTTTTCCCGGGCAATAAGGTCATCGATGTGATGACCTATTATTTCCTGGGGGGAGTAGCCGAAAATCTGACAGAATTTTCGATTCACCCGGATGACCTGGCCTTGGAGATCAACTAGGACGATGCCTTCCTCGGCACTCTCAAACAACCGGTCTAGGAGAATCTTTTCGGTCTTAATTTTTTCTTCGATTTCTATCTGTTTGCTGATATCTATCCAGGTGGAAAAGTAATAAAGGAATTCTTTTTTTCGGTAAACAGGAAAGGAAATAATTTTTACCCAGAAGAGGCGGCCGTCTTTCCGTTGAAAACGGAGAACCATGCGGTGGGTGCCTTTGGAAAGAGCATAATTGAGTTTTTGGTTGTAATTGGCTGTCGCCTCTGATGGCCACCAGGGAAAGGGAGGGGTTTTCCCCAGCAATTCACTTTTGTTAAATCCAGTCAAGCGACAAAGAGCTCGATTGACATAAGTCACTCTTTTTTCTCGATCAAGCATTAAAACCGGCAGTTTATTCTGGTCAAGAATGAAATCCCATAATTCTTTTTTCTGCAGAGTGGTGGCTGGGGTTGAGGAAGTCGTTTTCATATATCCTCCTTTTGCTTTTCAGTGAAAGCCTCGTGGTTTCTTCCAGCTGCTTTGGCTCGAAGCAGGGCTTCATCAGCTGCTTGAATAAGGTTTAAAGCTGAATATTGAGGGAAAGAAGATGAGGAGGCTCCTCCACAGCTGATGGTCACCTTCAAAGGGCCTTTATCTGTTTCAATTGGTTCGTGGGCAACCACTTTTCTCACTCGCCGGGCGATTCGACGGAGATTCTCCAGAGAACAACTGGGGATAATGAGAAGAAATTCATCACCACCATAACGCCCGATTTTGTCATATTCCCGGACGGAGCGAGATAGCCGGTTTGCTACTTCTTTTAACACTTCATCCCCGATGAGGTGACCGTAAGTATCGTTTATTTTTTTAAATTGATCGATATCGACCATGATGACCCCAGTAGGTTGACCTTCCCGATGACCTCTTTCTACTTCTTCATGGAAAAACTGCATGATTTTTTTTCGATTCCAGAGTCTGGTGAGGGAGTCAATACTGGCTAAACGAAGTCGGGTTTCTTCCCGTTCGATGATCCGCACCCCCTTTAAAAGGCGGACCTTAAGTTCTTCAAAGTCAAAGGGTTTGGTGACATAATCATCAGCTCCTGCCAGAAAGCCCTTGATGATATCACTCTGCTCGTCCCGGCCTGTAAGAAGAATTATGTATATATAGTGAGCCTCTTCGTCCTGTGTTTTATCCCTGATTCTTTGACAGAGCTCTAAACCACTCAGTCCGGGCATCATCCAGTCGATGATGGCCAGATGGACATCTTCTTTCTGGATAATTTCCCAGGCTTTATCCCCGTTGCGGGCCAGTAAAGTGTCAAATCCCCATTCTTGTAGACTGGCAGCAATGGCTCGAGCGGTGACGGGGTCATCTTCAGCGAGTAAAACCCTGAATGGAGAGTTGTCTTTGTTGTGGGGGATAAGGTTCCTCACCGTTTTGTTCAACCGGTCAACCTCTTTACTTTCCTCCCGATTATATCCAGATGATGTTAATAAATCAATTTTTTCGAAAAGAGCCTGGTTAGGGCTTCTCTTGGTGGTCAAAGTGGGGAGATGATTTTAGCGACCTGGGGGAATTTTTAAGAGAGGCAGAGGCGAGGGGTTCTTTCTGCCCGTCAACCAAGCGTTGGGGCTTTTTTCTGGCTATGAGTGAGCAAAAAAATTTTTTCTAATTGGTTATATCTTGGTTTTTCTTTATAATAATCAGCATGGAGGTGTCTAAAAGTTTAAACCTTTCCCTCGGACTTATCGTCATTTTCTTGGGGGGTGTCCTACTTCGACTGGCAAAACCGGTGCTTTTCCCTTTCTTCCTGGCTATTTTTCTTTCTTATATCTTAGCCCCTATTTTGAATCTTCTCAAAAGGTTTAAAGTGCCCAAAGCCCTCTCTATTCTTATGGTTTTAGGTGTAGCTTTTTTTATTATTTATTTATTGGGAACCCTTTTCTACACCAGTGGCAAAAATTTCGCTTCAGCCCTTCCTCAGTACAGTCAAAAAGTGGAAAATTTTATTGGTGGTTTGGAGACCAAACTGAGGATGGCCCGGCTTAACTGGGAACTGGTGGATTGGTTGAATCAATTTAATCTGGAACGGGTGGGCAAGTTGGTCCTGGCTTCTTTTGGGCCATTTTTTTCTTTTATTTCTAACCTCTTTCTTATTTTTCTCTTTCTGGTTTTCATTCTGGCGGAGAGTGAGAGCTTTGGGGCAAAAATAGCCCGGGCCCTTCCTCCAGAACGTTCGGAAATGGTCCTGGGAGTTATCCAGAAAATCAACCAACAAATTCAGAAATACCTGGCGATTAAAACCCTGGTCAGCTTTGTCACCGGTGTTCTGACCACGGTTGTTCTGGTCCTTTTTGGACTTGAATTTGCCATTGTTTTCGGTTTTTTGACCTTTCTTCTGAATTATATTCCCAACATCGGTTCTTTTATCGCCACCGTCTTTCCAGTTGCCATGGCTGTTTTTCAATATGATACCCTGTGGCCTGCTTTCTGGATTCTGGTGATTTTGATCACTATCCAAATGACCATGGGCAATTTTATTGAACCCCGACTTATGGGTGAAGGGTTGGGACTAAGCCCCCTGGTGGTTATCCTGGCGCTTTTCTTTTGGGGGTGGTTATGGGGAATTCCTGGTATGATCCTGGCGGTACCGATTACAGCGATCATTAAGATCGTTTGTTCCAATATACCGTCTCTTAAGTTTCTGGCTGTATTAATGAGTAAAGGCGGTGAAAGAGAAGCCGCTTAAAGTTTGACTTCTCCCAGTCAAAGGCCCATTCCCAACCAGGGGGACCACGGGGTCAGATCTGACCCCTAAACTTCACTTATATTGGCGGATATTTTGTTCCCAATTTTTTCCAGCCGATAAAGAATATTAGCCAAATATTCTTTTCCCTGGAAATTTAACCGACGAGCCAGAAAGGTAGCCCGTGTCAGGAGAGTGTCTATGACCTGTTTTTTTTCTTCAAGGGAGTAATGCTCGTATTCTTTAGGGACAAGGATATCTCTGGGCGTCTGACAGGTTTCCAGCACCTGGTGAATTTGCTCGGCCAGAGGATTGAGACCGGCGAGGGGTTGGTCAAGGAGAATAATTCTTTTTCCTCCTCGCTGGAGAAGGTCCTTTAGTTGAGATAAAGCCTCAATGATTTTCTCGTCATTGAGCTCAGGATTATCTTTAGCCTGGTGGGCGATTTCTTTTTCGACCGAATATGCCAGCCAGGTAAGTTTATCATCCTTAGCTAAGTTTTCTTCGAGAGCTTGAAGTTGAGCCAGTTCCTCAGCATGTTTTTCCAGGAATCTTCTTTCCTGGTAAGCTCGATGTTTTTTGAAAAAAGGGCAGGTAGGAGGACACTTGTTCTCCTTTTCCCTTAACTCACCACAGCAAACAGGACAGAGCCAGCCCTGGAAAAGAGGGCAGCGTCTTTTTCCTTTGCGTTTTTGGCAGCGCCGGCAAAGATTCATTTCTTTCTTCCCTGACTCAGAAAATGGACGATGCTATTTTCGCGTTTTTTTCCTTGGTTTTCAAGCTAAAAGGTCATGAATAGAATTATGAGGGAGCGATTTAATTACTCCTCTCGAGGTGGAAATTAACAGGTGAGATGGAAGGCCCCGGCGGTTTTTTTGGTGGCAAAGAAGGAATTAAATATCTTCACGGCTTTACCGGTTTTGTCAATAACCAGCTGGATATTCAGCTCGGCAGCCCGGGCGGTTACTTCTTCGGCCACTTTCATCAGCCCGAAAAAGCCAGTTCCAATGATCAGGACCTCAAGAGTTTCAGAAAAAATAGCCTCTATATCAGCTACTACCAGCTGGTGGCCGGATTGACGCCACCAGGGATGGATGATTTTTTGGGGCAGGATAATGAGATCAGAGGAATAGGTTTTTCCTTGAAAAGTAAGCCGACCAAATGAGTACTGGTCAATCATCTTTTCCTCTTAATTAAAAAAATTTCATCGGTCAGGGCTTTTAATTTTTTTCCCAAAATTTTTTTCAAGGCTTTATGGGCTGCTTTTTGTTCAGCTTCTTTTTTAGAATGCCCTTTAGCTTTGGCCAGGAGTTTGGAGCCGAGTTTAACCTCTACCAGAAACAACTTTTTATGCTCCGGCCCCCGAGTTTCCACAGTGTAATAGGAAGGCGTGGGAAGTTTATCCCGCTGGAGGTATTCCTGGAGGGCGGATTTATAGTTTTCTATTTTGAAATCATTGACTTTAATCTTTTTAAAGAATTTTTCCAGCAAGGGAAACAGGAATTGTTTAGCCTGCTCAAGTCCCCCGTCGAGATAAATGGCCGCCACTAGAGCTTCAAAGGCACCGGCCAGAATGGTTTTTTTCTTATACCCCTGGCTCTTGACTTCTCCTTTTCCCAGGAGTATTTTTTTGTCCAGAGACACCCCCCGGGAAAAAGAAGCTAGAGTATTGGTGCTGGCGGCGGCAGCTTTAAATTTGCTTAGGTCGCCTTCGTCCAGGAAGGGGTAGTTTTCTACCAGATAGTGGGAGAGAATTAAACCAATGACGGCATCCCCGAGAAATTCCATGACTTCATTGTCATCTAGATGATCCTCCTGATTTTCGTAGGCATAGGAACTATGAGTGATGGCAGTCCGGAGAAATTCTTTATTCCGGAAGGAATAACCGATTTTCTTTTCAAGACTGGCTAATCTTTTAGCAATATTCATTGGGGCAAGGTGCTGTAGATAATTCGTCCCCCGACAATGGTCATTACAGCCATCCCTTTGACTGACCAACCAGCAAAGGGACAGTTCCGGCTTCGGGAGGCAAAGCGGGACACATCTAGAGTGTGCTTTTTCTGGAGCTGGATGAGGGTTAAATCCGCATCTGCACCAACTCGAAGATGCCCTTTATTTTTGAGCCGTAATATCCGGGCCGGATTCGTGGAGAGGAGTTCCACTAAACGATTGAGGGTAATGATTTTTTTCTGTACGAGCCGGTCGAGGAGCACCGGCAAGGCTGATTCAAGGCCGATAATCCCAAAGGGTGCCTGATCAAATTCGACATCTTTTTCATCCGGAGCATGGGGAGCATGATCAGTGGCAATGGCATCAATTGTTCCATCCTGAAGGGCCTGAAGAAGAGCTGCTCGATCCGCTTCACTGCGGAGAGGGGGATTAACTTTTAAGTTAGTATCATAATTGGCAATCATTTTATCTGTAAGGAGAAGATGATGAGGAGTGGTTTCAGCTGTGACCGGCAACTGGTTGGCTTTCGCCCAGCGAATAAGCTCCAGACTTCCCCTGGTACTTACATGAGCCAAATGGAGGGGACTGCCTGTCAGTTTAGTCAATAGAATATCCCGGGCGACCATGATTTCTTCAGCGGCGGCGGGAATTCCTCTCAGGCCAAATTTTAAGGACCATTCTCCTTCATTCATTACACCATCAGCGCTTAGTTCCGGCTCTTCGCAATGGTCAATGATAAGCGACTCGAGCATCCGGGTATATTCCAGAGCCCGACGCATAATAAGACTGCTGGTGACCGGTCGGCCATCGTCGGAGAAGGCAATGGCTCCGGCTGCCTGGAGATCAGCCATATCGGTTAATTCTTTTCCTTGGAGGCCCTTAGTAATGGCAGCAATAGGGAAAACGTTAACCAGGTTGGCTTTTTTTGCCTGGCCCAGGATGAATTCGGTAATACCGCGGTTATCGTTTACTGGAAGGGTATTGGGCATACAGGCGATGGAGGTGAAGCCTCCCCGGGCAGCAGCCAGAGCTCCGGAGGCAATAGTTTCTTTATATTCATATCCGGGTTCCCGGAGATGGACATGCATATCGATCAATCCGGGAGTGACCACCAAGCGGGAAGCGTCAATGGTGCGGGCTTCGGAGGTGTCAATTTTGGGTTTTAATTCAACAATTTGACCGTCCTTAATAAGGATATCCAGTGTGTCGTCGATGCCGGAGAGAGGATCGATAACCCGTCCATTTTTAATCAGTATCTTCACGCTCTTTCCCTCCTAATAGAAGATACAGGATAGCCATTCTCACAGCGACTCCATTTTCGACCTGTTTAAGAATCACTGAACGAGCCGAGTCAGCCAGTTCGGCGGAAAGTTCCACGCAACGATTGATAGGCCCCGGATGCATGATGATAGCATCTTTCTTTGCCAGGCTAAACCTCTGCGGAGTCAAGGCAAAGAGGGAAATATATTCCCGCAGAGAAGGGAAAAAATTTTTCTTCTGACGCTCCAGCTGAATACGCAGCATCATGACTACATCCGCTCCTTTTAAGGCTTCATCCAGGTTGTAGTTGATATCCACGCCATAAGTTCTAAATTCCAGAGGAACAAGAGAGGGAGGTCCACAACAGACCACTTTGGCCCCCATTTTCCGCAGAAGAAGGATGTTGGAGCGGGCCACTCGACTGTGGATGATATCACCGACAATGACCACTTTCAGTCCCCGGAGACGCTTTTTCTCCTGACGGATAGTGAAGGCATCCAGCAGAGCTTGGGTTGGATGTTCGTGAGTTCCATCGCCAGCATTAATGATGTGAGAACGGCAGAAAGTACTAATGAAGTGGGGAGCTCCTGAAGCTGAATGGCGGACAATCAGGGCGTCAATATTCATAGCTTCCAGGTTAAGAACCGTATCTTTCAGGGTTTCTCCTTTAACCACACTACTGGAGACACGACTGAAATTAAGGATATCAGCGCTTAGTCTTTTAGCGGCCAGTTCAAAGGAACTTCGGGTGCGGGTACTGGGCTCAAAAAAGAGATTGACGATGGTTTTTCCGCGAAGAATGGGCACTTTTTTTACTTCTCGCCGGGAGACTTCCAGAAAAGATTCAGCCGTTTCCAGGATAGTTGAAATTTCACTAGGGTTAAGTTGCTCGATTCCCAGCAGATGTTTGTGTTTTAGAATCACCAGGTTAACTCCTATTCTATTTCCACTGGTTCGGTGATGAGAACTTCGTCGACGCCGTCGATTTCATCCAGATGAACCTGAACCATTTCTCGTTTGGAAGTAGGCAGGAATTTGCCGACGTAATCAGCCCGAATAGGTAGTTCGCGATGGCCGCGGTCGATAAGCACCAAGAGTTGGATGGTTCGAGGGCGTCCCAGGTCAATGAGACTATCCATGGCGGCGCGGATGGTTCGACCGGTAAAGAGGACATCATCAACCAGCAAGACATCTTTATCCGTTATCGGGAAATCAATTTCCGTTTTTTGAACCATATGTTGAGCTTCCAGATCAGAAAAATCATCCCGATAAAGAGTGATATCCAGCACTCCTACTGGAACCTTTATTTTTTCCGCCTGTTGGATCAAGCGGGCAATTCTTTTACCGATGTAAATCCCGCGGGTTCGGATACCGACGATCACCAGATTTTCCAGATTCCGATTTCTTTCCAGTATTTCCGTGGTCATCCTTTCCAGAGCTCTCTTTATTTTGCGGGCGTCCATGACCTTGGCTTTAATTTTTTCTTCCATGGATAACTCCTTTATTTAGATGGCAACCTCGGGAAATTAGTCCGACCATCAGCCTATTCAAAATGCCTCATCACCAAGGAAAAGTCAAGAAACAGCCGGAAAAAGTTGGCTTACTTTTTCTTGGAGGAAGGATTGTTTTTTTCCAAAACCTGATGATGGTGGAAATAATCCTCCGCCTGCTGGCGGTCTTTTTTTATCTGGTCAGTCAGAGCCCGAGCCGAGGGAAATTGTTTTTCATCGCGAAGTTTGTGGTAAAAGTATATTTTTAATTTTTCTCCATAAAGATGGCCCTGGAAATGGAGGAGATGACACTCCACCTGAGTTTTCTCTTGCTTGAAAGTAGGACAGCGGCCGATATTGGTCAGGGCGGGCCATTTCCGATCACCCCACTCAACCACGCTGATGAATACTCCCTGACAGAGCAAATGATTGGGAGATTCCAGATTGGCCGTGGGGAAGCCGAGCTGCTTTCCCCGGGCTTGTCCGGTGGTGACCATACCTTCAATGGAGTAGGGCCGACCGAGGAGATGATTGGCTTCTTCAATCCGTCCCTGACGGAGCAGCTCCCGAATAAGACTGCTGCTGATGGTCTGGCCGTCAGCTCTGAGGGAGGGAACGATCCGGGTGGCGAAACCTAATTTTGGACCCCACTTTTGCAGAAGTTCTGGTGTTCCTTGACGCTGGTGGCCAAAACGGAAATTCTCTCCGATAATAATTAGCCGGGCTTTTAAACAGCCGAGGATTATCCGGCGGAGAAAATCTTCTGCGGGAAGAAAGGCAAAGTGGTGGTTGAAGCGGACCACAATAATTCGCTGGATCCCTGCTGCTTGAAGGGTGTTAATTCGCTGGTCCAGGGTCTGGATAAGAGGAATAGGTTTTTGGGAGAAAAATTCATCAGGATGGGGATCAAAAGTAAGGATGATTGAGAGGAGTTGAGCCTGTCGGGCTGCCTGAGAGATTTGCTGAATAATCTTTTGATGTCCCAGGTGCACTCCATCAAAGACTCCGATACCCACCACAGAAGGCATCTCTATCTGCGGGCAGTCTTTAACGTCGTAAATGTGAGTAACCATAAGTCGTTTAACCTGACAACATTCGTCTTTTATAATTTTATAGCCTTAACTTTTTCCAGGTAACTCAAGCGAAGGTGATGCAAACAATTATTCAGGAACTTTTCTTCTTCCGGCAGGAGGTTGCCCTGGGTTCGTTGTTTTAACAGGTCGATAAGATCAATGAGTCGTTTAGCCAGCTCCAGGTTTTCACTTGGTTTATTGGTCAGGGGGTCTTTCGTCTCCCCGAGTTTGATTAAAGCCTGGGTGTAAAAAGGCAGAACCAATGAACTGAAGTCAAGCGGAGGAATTATTTCGGGAGGATGGTTGTTCTTTTCTTCCCGCTCCACTTCTTTCATGGCTCTTTCCTCCTGGTGTTTTTAGTTGAGTAAAGGTTGGGTTTAAATGAAATATTTAGTAAGATATTCTCTCGCTAAAAATGATACCTAAAGCCTGATAATATTTCAAGGAAGATGAGAATGAATGATTCAGCCCGAGTCGGAGATAAATTTGTTCAGCTGGTGAACATCATTAAGAAACTTCGTCAGCCCGGGGGATGTCCCTGGGATAGAAAGCAGGATGAGAAGTCGCTGCGGAAGTTTTTCCTGGAAGAAGCCTATGAAGTCCTGGATGCTCTCCAGGAGGGGGATGAGAAGGCTTTAGCCGAAGAGCTGGGTGATATGTTGATGGAAGTTGTTTTCCTGGCCAGAGTTTTTGAGGAGAAGAAAAAATTCTCCATTGGTGATGCTCTGGATCGAATTAACACCAAAATGATTAAACGGCATCCTCATGTTTTTGGAACCAAGCGCTTGGAAAAGGCTGAGGAGGTGATGGAGGAATGGTCAAGGATTAAACGTCAGGAAGAAAAAGGCCAGCCAGGCAAGTCAATCATGGCTGATATTCCCCGCCAGGCCCCTTCTCTTCATACTGCCTATGAACTGGGCCGGAGAGCAGCTGAGATCGGTTTTGACTGGTCCAGCCCCCAGGAAGTACTGCTAAAAGTCAAGGAGGAGATGGAGGAACTCCGGAAAGCCCTGGTTTTAAGGGACAAGGAAAAAATTGAGGAGGAAATCGGTGATCTACTCTTCTCCGTAGCCAATCTGGCCCGACATCTGGAGATAAACCCCGAAATTGCCCTACGGCAAACAAATAATAAATTCAGGAAAAGATTCAATTTCCTGGAAAATAAACTTCGGGAGGAGGGAAAAACCCTTGCCGAAACCAGCCTCGAAGAAATGGATCATCTCTGGGAAGAATCAAAAAAGATTATTAAGTAATATTTATTATTGAATAGGTTATCACCCTTTTAAGAGGAGAAGTTATTCCGGGGAAGAAGCGGCCGGTGGTTGAGCCTGTTTTTCCTGATGTCTCTGAAGTAAGCTGGCTTTGATGAAGTCGTCAAGGTCACCATCGAGGACTCTCTCAACAGCGGAAGTTTCAACTCTGGTCCGGAGGTCTTTTACCAGGCGATAAGGATGGAGGACATAAGAACGAATCTGGTTTCCCCAGGCAATTTCTGATTTGGCGTCCTCTAGTTTTTCCAGTTTTTCCTGTTGTTTCTTTTTTTCGAGCTCATAGAGCCTGGCGCGGAGAACCTTCATTGCCATGGCTTTATTCTTATGCTGGGAGCGTTCATTCTGACACTGAACAACAATTCCGGTGGGCAGATGGGTTATCCTGACAGCGGAATCGGTGACGTTGACATGTTGGCCGCCATGGCCAGAGGCCCGGAAGGTATCAATGCGGAGGTCTTCCGGGTTGATCTCGATTTCAATATCATCTTCCACTTCAGGATAAACAAAAACAGCCGCGAAGGATGTGTGGCGGCGGCGGTTGGCATCAAAGGGAGAAATCCTGACCAAACGATGGACTCCTGATTCCTGACTCAGGAGGCCGAAGGCATTATTCCCTTCTATGCGGACAGTAGCACTCTTGATGCCGGCTTCCTCACCGGGCAGGATATCAATGATTTCCGTCTTAAAGCCCTTGCGTTCAGCATAGCGGAGATACATCCGCAGAAGTATCTGGGCCCAGTCCTGGGACTCGGTTCCCCCGGCACCGGGATGAATGGTCAGGATGGCGTTGCGGGCGTCGTCTTCTTCTGTGAACAGGGTTTGCATTTCCAGATCGTTGAGGAGACGGCTGAAGACCTGAATTGTCTGGGCTAATTCCTGGTGAATGGCCTCGCCTTCTTCTCCCAATTCCACCAGCACTTCAATTTCATCTTTTTTTTCTTCCAGAGCCTGGATCTGGTGGATGGCTTCTTCCAGTTGCTTTTTCTGCCGCTGGAGATGTTGAACGCGGAGATGGTCAGTCCAGACTTCAGGCTGGGCCAATTCTTGATTTAGCTTTTCCAGGCGGGATTTTTTACTGGTGAGGTCAAAGAAAACCTCGTAGCTCTTCAAATCGATGGAGAGCCTCGGCGGCTTTTTGTTGTAGCTCACTCAGAGCCATCGCTTCCTTTTTTTCAGTCATCGTCTCCTCTGGCGCAGACTAAGAATAAAGAAAGCTCCGAGTATTGTCAAGCCGGTGAGGGGCAGGAGATCGCCTGTTCGAGCATAAAAGCTTTTCCCCTCCAGGGGCACAATGCTGGCCGTGAGAACTTCGGTGGTCATTAAACGGCTGCGGGCAATGACCCGGCCGTAGGGGTCAATTATCCCGGAGATACCCGTGGTGGCGGCCCGGAGGAGATAGCGACGCAATTCCACCGCCCGAAAGATGGCTATAGTGAAGTGTTGGTAAGGAGCGGAGCTGGTCCCATACCAGCCGTCATTAGTGATGGTCACCAGAAACTTGGCCCCCTGATGGATGAATTGACGGACCAGTGAAGGGAAGATTATTTCATAGCAAATGGGAGACCCGAAAGAATAACCCTGATAGTGATGAAGATTGATCTTCTCGCCAGGAGAAATATTGCCGATGGCATGAGTGACTTTTTTCAGGAAAGAAAAGATTCGGGGATAGGGAGTGTATTCGCCAAAAGGAACCAGATGCATTTTATAGTAGGTTGTCCATGAACCATCAGGACGAAGACAGAGGGCTGTGTTAAAAAAGCTGGTTCCCTCGGGCCGCTCCTCTTTTTCATTGGTCCCCAGAAGAAGAGTGGCCTCTTTTTCTTGGGCCAGCCGGGTGAGTTCTTCTTTAAAATAGGGGAAGTGACCATATGAACAGCTAAAACAAAGAGGAACACTGAATTCCGGCCAAACCACCAAGCCTGCTCCTTGGTTGATAGCCTGGTTAGTTAACTGGATATGCCGTTGAAAAAGGTCCTCGATGGTCTGCGGAGAGACCGTTTCCCAGTAGATATCTGAAGAGACATTTCCCTGAATGACACCAGCGGTAAAAGAGTCAGTCATAGGAAGAGGTTGGCGAAGGCGGAGAAAACCCCAACTATGGAGGAGGAGAATCAGGGCGAGAACAATGAAAAAGGGTTTTCTCCGGCGGAATTGCAGCGAATAGAGAAAAGAGCTTTGAAAAAGAATAATAAAGAAACTCAAGCCGAAGACTCCGGTCAAAGAAGCCAGTTGGAGAAAGTAGAGATTTTGGTGCTGAGTGTAACCAAGAATTCCCCAGGGAAAACCGGTAAGGAAGTGAGTCAGGATGTATTCCAAGCCTACCCAGTAGAAAGGCAGAAGGAAAAAACTGAGCCGGGGAAAAGAGGTAGTAGTTTTGGCCCCTAAGTAGGCAAAAAGAGCCCAGTAGAGAGCCAGATAGGCGACGAAAATGAGATAAATAAGCAGAGAAATAACCAGAGGCAGTTGACCGTAATGAGCCGGAACATAAGGAATCCAGTAGATGAGGAGGGCGTTAAACCCTATTCCTCCCATCAGACCGAGAATAAAAGCCCGGCCAGGAGAACGATGGGTGGCAAAGTAGAGCAGGGGTAAAAGGGCTATCCAGATGAAGAAAGCCAGATTGAATTTAGGGAAAGCCAGAGCAGCCAGACTGCCCGTGAGAACAGCAATCAGACATTCACCTGCCTGTCTTTTCATCTCCTTAACAGCCGAGAGAGAACGACTCTAGTCTTTAACGATGAAATAGTCTGTTTTTTTCTTTCCTTCGGCTCGAGCCAGTTTGTCTTTAACCTGGAGAGCTTCTGTCCGGGAAGTGTAGCCCCCTATGCGGACCCGGTAAAGGGGTCGTCTGTCGCTCGGGAAGGGTTCGAGAACAATGGCCGGGTACCCCTGGGCTCTGAGTTTTTCAGCCAGAATCCGGGCCGAGTTGCGGTTGGAGTAAGCACCTACTTGGATGTAATAACTTGGTCTGGCCGCGGTAGTCGAAGTGGTTGTGGGTTTGGAGGTTTTGGTTTTTGGTCTTGAGGCCGGTGGAGAGATTGCCTTTTTTGCCGGTGGAGTAGAGGATTTAGCCGAGGGGGTTTTTTCTTTAACCGGGGGAGAAGATGGTTGAGTCTGGATCTGAGAAGAAGAGGTTTTCTGGGTGGTGGCCGCAGGAACGTTGACCGGCGGTGGCTGGACTTCTTCTGCAGGAAGATTGGCTTCAATAGACTGCTTTGCCATCAGGACGGCCTGCTTTTTGCCCACCGAGACGCCAAGGAGAAAGATGACTATCCCGAGGGCCAGTATGGCGATGAAGATGAGCGCTAATTGAGTGCTGGTTAATTGGAGCTCTCGATAATCTTTAGGAGCCATTTTTTATTTTTTGTCTTTATCTTTCTCTTTAGGGGGTGATTGATTAGTCTCATGTCGGCGGAAACCATACTCAAAGGCCTTTAATATTTCTAAAGGCACAGGAAAGATAATGGTTGAGTTTTTTTCGGAAGCTATTTCGGATAATGTGCCCAAGAATCTTAACTGCAGAGCCTGCGGGTTGGCGGAGATAACTTCAGAAGCCTTGAGAAGTTTATGCGATGCCTGAAACTCTCCTTCGGCGTGAATAACTTTAGCTCTTCTTTCCCGTTCAGCTTCTGCCTGTTTAGCGATAGCCCGAACCATATTTTCTGGTAAATCAACGTGTTTCATTTCGACCAGCTGGACTTTTATTCCCCAGGGATCAGTATGTTTGTCGATGATTTCCTGGAGTTGAGTGTTTAATTTTTCTCGTTCGCTTAAGAGTTCGTCTAGTTCCACTTCTCCCAGGACACTACGTAAGGTGGTTTGGGCTAGCTGTGAGGTGGCGTAAAGGTAATCCTGAACTTCTAGGACAGCTTTCTGGGGGTCCATGACCCGGAAGTAAACCACGGCATTAACCTTGACCGAAACGTTATCTTTGGTGATGACATCCTGGGGAGGGATGTCCATGACCACGATCCGCAGACTCACGCGGACCATCCGGTCGATCGGGGGAAAAACGAAGATCAGGCCTGGTCCTTTCGGCTTGGACAAAACTCGTCCCAGGCGGAAAATAACGCCGCGTTCATACTCTCGCAGGATTTTAATAGCGTTAAGGATATAGAGAACCACCAGGGCGGCGACGATTATCGGAAATGTTAACATTTCCACCTCCTCCATAAATTTTTTGCCTAAAGCATTTTAGGCTTTAGACTTTCGTTACCTTTATTTTTAGACCATCCTGAACTTCAATCACTTTGACCTTACTCCCCTGGGGGATATTTTCTTCCGCTTCTGCCTTCCAGAGTTCACCATGAACAAATACTTTGCCTTCTGGAGTAAGGTCGGTTTGGGCTACACCAATCTCTCCGATAAGCCCTTCCTTACCGGTGAGGACTTTACGGCTGTGAGCCCGGATAACCAGAGTGATTAAGAAGATAAAAATTAATGACAGGCCAATGGCCACGGGAATGATAAAATTGAGACTGGGTCGAAGTTCGGGGATAGGACTGTCAATGAGCATGATTGAACCTAAAACCATAGCCATGATGCCTCCGATAGAAAGGATGCCATAACTCTGGACTTTTATCTCCAGGATAAATAAGCCGATAGCTAAAAGAATAAGAAGCAGCCCCACATAATTGATTGGTAAAATCTGGAAAGCGAAGATAGCCAGGAGAAGCGAAATCCCTCCCAGGACTCCGGGAAGAATGGCTCCGGGGTTGGAAAATTCGAAATAAAGACCCAGAAGGCCCAGCATCAAGAGGATGTAGGCCAAGTTGGGATTAGAAATAGTCAGGAGAAATTTTTGTCGGGCCGACATGGGTATTTCTTCGATGGTTTCTCCCTGGAGATGGAGGCGAATTTCTTCCCCGGAAAACCGCTTGATGGCCCGGTTATCGAAATATTGGAGAATTTCCCTTTCATTAGCAGCCACAAGATCAATGAGCCCCCCTTTTAAGGCTTCATTTTCAGTGTAAGAACGGCTTTGCTTGACTGCTTCCTCGGCCATTTTGACATTGCGACCTCTTTTCTCAGCAATAGTCCGAATATGGGCGGCCGCGTCTTCAGTGATTTTAGCGGCCATGGTTTCGTCCATCTTCTGACCGGTGAAAGAAATACCCACTGGATGAGCGGCTCCAGTACTCGTGCCGGGAGCCATGACAAAAATGTCACAGGCCAGGCAGATAAAGAATCCGGCTGAAGCGGCTCGAGCGCCATTAGGACTGACATAAGCGGCAATGGGTACCTGGGAGCTGAGGATTCTTTCGATTATTTCTCGCATGGAGGAATCAAGGCCGCCGGGAGTATTAAGGTTGATGATCAGCAGTGAGGCCTGCTGTTGTTCAGCGTGAGTAATAGCTTCTCGGATATATTCAGAAGTGACCGGATGAATGGGCGCACTGACGGTGATTTTATAAACAATTGCCCGAAGAGGAAAGACAAGGATTAGTAGCAGGAAAATCAAGCTTTTAAGTTTATTCACAAGGTTATTATATTTCGGTCTTTCAACTAAAGTCAACCAATCTTGATAATCATTTTCCCAATCGAAACTATCCCCAGTTCTTCCCCGCTTCTTGGCCGGGCCTTATCTTCTCTGGCAATCCAAGAAAAATACCCCTGTTTTTTGTTAGAGAAGTAGTTTACCTGCTTGACTTTTTATTTTGAATAACTTAAATATAATCTAAGATTTAACGGGAAGGAGATGCGGATGATCAAAAATGACATAGTCCAAGTTATAGAGAAAAAAACCGGATTTTCCCGAATGAAAGCCCTAAAGATGGTAGAGTTGATCCTTAATTCAATGAAGGAAGCCCTGTCCAATAATGAAAAAATAGAAATCAGAGGATTTGCCAGCTTTAAAATCGTTCCCAAGAAAAGCGGTTTTGGCCGCGATATCCGGCGAAAGAAGCAGATAAGGATTAAAGGAGGTAAAAGAGTTAAGTTTCGGCCCGGCCAGGATTTAAAGAAGTTATGAATTCTGAAGAATAACTTACCTGTTTTTTTTCTTTGACTCGCTTCAATCTCACCCGAAGTCTTATAAGGAGACAGGCTTTCTTAGGAAGAAGACAATGAGTCGTTATAAAATAAAACCTCTTTTTCCGGATAAAATCAGGCCAGTCTCCCTTGAAGAGCGCCCAAGTAAAGTTAACTGGGGGGATTTTGCCAAGGTTTATCCCGGGAGCAGGGAAATTAATTCCTTTCTGGATAGTTGGCCGAATATTCTGGCTGCCCGTGATTTCAAGGAGTTCATCCATCATCTCCGCGTGGCTTTCCAGAAAAAGAAGCCGATTATTTTCGGCTGTGGGGCCCATGTTATCAAAGTGGGCCTTAATCCGGTGCTGATTAATCTTATGGAAAATGGCTGGTTGTCGGCTCTGGCTTTGAATGGTGCGGGCATTATTCATGATTTCGAAGTGGCCCTTTCGGGGAAAACCTCCGAAGATGTGGCCGCCCAGATTAAGAAAGGAGAATTTGGCACAGCCGAAGAAACCGGCGAATTACTTAATCAGGCTATTCAAGAAGGTGTTGCTGACAAGCTTGGCCTGGGAGAGGCCGTTGGACGTCACTTATCCAGACTTGATCTTCCTTATAAAGAATATAGTTTGCTCTATCAGGCTTACCGGTTGAATATTCCAGTAACCGTCCATGCCTCCCTGGGGACAGACATAATTCACTTCCATCCCTGCGTTGACGGAGCGGCAATTGGAGAGGCCTCGCTGCGGGATTTTTTCCTCTTTTCTTCTCTCGTCTCCCGACTGGAAGGCGGGGGAGTATTTTTGAACATCGGTTCAGCGGTGATTCTCCCGGAGGTTTTTCTTAAGGCAGTAGCTTATGTTCGTAATCGGGGATTCCCCTTGACTAAGTTTTTCACCGCTGTTTTTGATTTTAAAATGCATTATCGACCGCTGGAAAATGTAGTGCGTCGACCTCTGGGGGAGAAAAGCAAGGGATATTATTTCATCGGTCACCATGAAATAATGATTCCTCTTCTGGCGGCCGCCCTTCTTTCTTCAAAGTAATTCCTCATAACTCCCTGTCTACCAGTGGGGTGAATTTTATTTTTTCTTCGGGAAGGCCAACTCAGCCTGTTTGAGATAATAGTCAAGGAGGAGGTGACGGTAAACACGTTCAGTTTGTTCGATTGTGTTCTGGAAATCTCCGGAAGTATCAATAAGGTAATCAGCATAACGAAGTTTTTCCTCAACGGGCATTTGACTGGCGATTTTTTTTTGGGCCAGGGTAGCGTCAATTTTATCCCGTTTCATCAACCGGGCCAGCTGAATTTCCGAAGGACAATAAGTAACCACGAGCTTATCATAAAAATGATGGTAACCGGCTTCAATAGTTAAGGCTGCTTCAGAGACATAAATTTTATAACGGCCCTCTTTTCTTAACCGGGCAATGAGCTTTTTTTTCTCTTCCAGAACCAGCGGATGGATAAGGTGGTTGAGCCAGGCTCTTTTTTGGGGGTCAGAGAAAACAATTTCTCCCAGGCGTCGGCGGTCGATTTCTTCATTTTCCCGCAGAATTGAGGGACCGAAGTAGTCAACTATCCTGGCCCAGACAGGGGAATGAGGTTTCATCAACCGGTGGGCCTCCTGGTCGGCTCGATGAAGGTAACATCCCAGCTCTTCCAGAATAGAGGCCACCACTGATTTTCCAGTAGCGATTCCGCCGGTTAGAGCGACAATTAACACCTGGCCACACTTAATTTGAGATGAACTTAAAGGAAGAAAAAATGTTTTTTATCAAGATTAATATTCTTGGGGACTAATCCAGAGGCACAAACTGGTATTCATCTTCAAATTGCAGGGCTACTCCCTGGACCTTATCTTCATTTTCTCTTTTTTCTAGACGAACAACTTTGCCCTGCAGGATAAGCTGTATTTTTTTACCCTCTGTTAGTTTGGCTGGTAAGTCCAGCGATAACTCCAGCGGAGTGCCGATGGTGATCACCGCATTCAAACCGAAATAAGCGCCGGTGGAACTGATGTTTTCGACGACTGTGTTTTCTTCAAAAGGGCGGCCATCGGGATGAGAACCTTTAATCTGAACCTTCAAGGGCAATTCCAACCGCCATTCCCGCCGTCGGTCGAGATGGAGATAAGTCCCTTCTTTTTCTTCGGTGATTAGTTCCGGGGGAAGAGGAGAAGTTTTTTTTGATTCAGTCATTGATCTATCTCCCTCAAATTAAAAAAGAGCTGAGTTAATGGCATAGAGAGCCAGCTGGAGACGACTGTGGGTGTTTAACTTGGCGTAAATACTTTTAATATGGGAACGCACGGTATTCTTACTGATAAAGAGTGCCTGAGCGATTTCTTCATTACTTTTTCCCTGTCCGATGAGTCTCAAGACCTGGAATTCAGTGGGGGTCAACTGGTCGAGAGATTTTTCTTTGAGGTCCTTGCCCACCACCGAGATTATTCTGTCCATAATACTGGACATCTTATCTCGCGGCAGCCATATCTCACCCCGGTGGACAACTCGAACAGCCTCTGATAATTGGTTTGATTGGTCATTAATGTCGAAATAGCCTCTCATACCGGAATTCATTAGCCCGACTATTTCTTCGTGAGAGGGGATTGTTCCCAGAAGCAGCAGTTGAGGTTTTTTCCCTTCTCCTAAAGCGTCACGGATGGCTTTGCAGATTTCTCGCAGATTGGGTACAGGTTCAGTATTGGAAAAAAGAACCACTTCCGGGGTATTTTTTCTAATAGCTTCCAGGAGAGATTCAATGGTGGTTTTCTCCACACCAACCACTTCGATTTCTTTATCAGCTTCGATTGATTTGAGGATTCCGGCCAGAATTAAATCAGAAGGACAGTAAATCAGTAATTTTAGAGGCTCTTTCTTCTTTTTCTCCGGTGGAGTTGTTGGCGAAGTCATTCTAAGTCTTTTCCTTGATAAAGTTATCAAATATCAATGATATGCTTTTTCCTCCTTTGTTGGTTAAATAATACTTAACTCGAATAAAGCTTGTCAAGTCAGGGAGAAGAGGAGAGGCGGGAGCATCTTTATTTCCCTGTTGTTTCTCTCAAAGAACGTGCCTAGCAATCCAGCTTGAGCATCATCGCGGAAATAAGGATGCTTCCGCCAGTGGTTGGAGGGAGTATTGAGGGAAGAGTTTCAGGGAAATTGTTTGCAGTTGAGTTGTCGGGCCATTGCTGGCGGCCAGAATGCGGGTGACTTCGCCTGCCAGTTCGAGTTTTAATTTGGTCTGCAGAAGAATTGTTTGGGGAATCTCAATTTTTAATCGAAGTACTTCTCCCAAGGTCACGGAGTGAGCCAGGTTAAAGGAGGCCGTCTCGGCGCTGATAGTGAGAAGTGTTGTCTTTTCCTCAAAGGGCAGACCTCGGGCATCTTTGCCCTGAACCAAAGCAGGAAGAGAGAGCTCAAAAATTCGCTCTCTCTTCCTAACTTTGGAGACGCCTTGGATGGAGGGGGAGGTGGATTTATATTTGCCCAGCATTTTTCCCTGAAGGAATATTTTGGGCTAAACCCCGGCTGGGAGGCAATAACTCTGGAGGATGAATTGTGGGGTGAATTTTTGGCTGCTAATATCATCTTTAGTGGTTAATTAAGGTGGATTCATGATAACCTCATACCAATGAACGCTGTTTAGGTGGGATATTTCTCAAGAGAGAAAAAGATTGATTAATCTTTTTCGGGAGAAATTATATATTTACTTCTGAATTTAGTGGAAACTCTTCGACCGCCGTCTTTACTTTGACTGTTTTCGATAAAAATCACTTCTCCTTTGAGGATGAGTTTCAATGATTGATTATCAGATAATTTTGGTGGCAGATCAATGCTTAGTCGGAGGATTTCACCCAGGGTGACCGGTGTTTTCAGGAAAAATGATGAGCCATAATGACTAATATAAGCCAGGGAAGTTTTTTCTTTGAAATTTTGACCAAAAGCATCCTTTCCTTCCACTTCCATGGGAAGGGGCAGGTGGAAACCATCGGTTAATTCCGGACGAATGATTCTTCTTGTTGAGCGGGTTTTTTTATTTTTCATCGCGCCGCTTCCTTTTCCATAATGGCACCACTAAGATGACATAAAGGTTGACTCACCGTCAATCACCTTTATAGAGGAAATTTAAAACCAGAAAGGGTGAGCGAAGGGGCTCGAAACAGTCTAATCGGAGGGTTAACAATCTTGCTAACTTGTTTATTTTACACAAAAAAAAGGCATTTTTATTGACAAGAGAGGAAACTAAAAGATAGAATGTCTGAGAAAAAAGAGGAGGAAGAGAAGTTGGACAAAGATGAAAGATTGGTCAAACAGATAACTCCTAAGAGTGAAGATTTTTCTCGTTGGTACATTGAACTTATTCGGCGGGCTGAACTGGCTGATTATGCTCCCCTGAAAGGGATGATGGTTATTCGGCCCTATGGCTATGCCATCTGGGAGAATATCCAGCGGCTGCTGGACCGACGGATAAAGGCCACCGGCCATCAAAATGCTTATTTCCCCCTCTTTATTCCTGAATCCTTTCTTCAGAAAGAGACAGAGCATTTAAAAGGCTTTTCACCGGAAGTAGCCTGGGTGACTCATGGAGGACAGGAGGAACTCGAAGAGAGGCTAGCGGTTCGGCCCACTTCCGAAGCGATTATTGGCTATATGTATGCCAAATGGATTAAATCCTGGCGTGATTTACCCCTGCTGATAAATCAGTGGGCTAACATTGTCCGCTGGGAAAAGGTTACCCGACCCTTCTTGCGAACTACCGAGTTTCTCTGGCAGGAAGGCCATACAGCCCATGAGACTAGGGAAGAAGCCGAGCAAGAGACCCGCTTAATACTGGAGATGTATCGGGAGTTCGTCGAAACTGAACTGGCTATTCCGGTAATTGCCGGCAGAAAAACTGAAAGGGAAAAGTTTGCCGGTGCCCTGGAAACCTATTCCATTGAGGGCTTAATGGCTGACGGGCGAGCCCTCCAGATGGGTACTTCCCATCATCTCGGCCAGCATTTCTCTCGCGTGTTCAACATCCGCTTTGAGGACCGCCAGCAAAAATTACAGTATGTCTGGCAAACCTCCTGGGGAGTTTCTACTCGTTTAATTGGAGCGCTGGTTATGTGCCACGGCGATGACTCCGGTCTTAAATTTCCTCCTCAGGTCGCCCCCATTCAGGTGATTATCATCCCCATTTCACTGGGAAATTGGAAGGAGACGGTTCTGCCCCGGGCCAAAGAGCTTTTTGGTGTACTCCAGGCTCAGGGACTCCGGGTCCACCTTGATGCCCGGGAAGAGTATACTCCGGGCTGGAAATTTTCCGAATGGGAGATGCGAGGAGTTCCCCTACGGATAGAAATTGGGCCCCGGGATGTCCAACAGCGCCAGGTGGTCCTGGTGCGGCGGGATACCCGGGAAAAAATAGCCATATCAATAGATGAAGCAATCTCGCGGGTTAATCAAATTCTTGATGAGATTCAGAAAAACTTATTCCAGTTGGCTCTCCAATTCCAACGAGAAAATACCCACCAGACAGACAATTATCAAGAGTTTAAAGAAATAATTGAAAAGAAGAGAGGTTTTATTAAGACTTATTGGTGTGGACAGACTGCCTGTGAGGAGAGGATAAAAGAAGAGACACAAGCCACGATCAGAGTTCTTCCTCTTGACCAGCCGGAAGACCTCCGGGAGCATCAATGTCTTTACTGTGGGCAAACAGCCAAGTGGCTGGTCTATTTTGCCAAGGCTTATTAGACCAGAGTATGAAAAAAAAAGACTGGGCAACTCTCCGTAAATTAATGGTTGATAACCAATTGCGCGCCCGGGGGATTAAGGATGAAAGAGTTCTCCAGGCGATGGAGAAGGTACCCCGTCATCTATTCGTTCCAGAAAATATGCAGGAGGTAGCCTACAGTGATGAGCCTCTGCCCATTGGTGAAGGACAAACCATCTCTCAGCCTTACATTGTGGCCTATATGACGGAAGCCATTCAACCTGAAAGCTGGAAACGAGTGTTGGAAATTGGCACCGGTTCCGGATATCAAGCAGCTATTCTGGCCGAGCTGGTTAAGGAAGTGTACACAGTGGAACTGATTCCCGAGCTGGCAGAAAGGGCGAAGACTCTCCTGGATGGTCTGGGTTATCAGAATATTCATTATAAAATTGGCGATGGCACCTTGGGTTGGCCGGAAGAAGCTCCTTTTGACTCGATTCTGGTGACAGCCGCTCCCGCGAAAATTCCCACTTCTCTGGAAGAACAACTGGGTCCGGGAGGAAGGCTGATCATTCCCGTAGGTGAAATGTTTCAGGACCTTTATCTCGTGATCCGGGAAAAAGATAAACTTTCCCGGCAGAAACTTCTCTCGGTGCGCTTTGTGCCTTTGGTCACCCTGCATTAAGTTATTCCCGACATCAGCTCTTTCAGCCGGGTTGCCTGCCGGTCTCACCAAAAACAGGTCACCATTTAGCCCATAGAAAGACTCTATGGACGTATTATTTTTGAATTAATTCGTTATGACTGCGGGGCATCCTTTGATTGATGAAAACATTAGTGTCGTTATTCTGGGTTAAACTCTGTAGCCAGGCGCAGGCTAATTTCAGTGTAATTATCACTTATAGGGGAAAAGGGAAAAAAGCCAGTTTATTTGACATTGCAGTTCGGAACTTTTAATCTAGAAAGAAACGTCATTCTCGGAATAAGCAAGGAATTCAAAGATGAAAAAGTTCAAGCGAAGCACTTTCATTTTAAATTTCCGAAGTCTCTCTGGCCAGAGAGCGTCGCTTTTCCTGATCTTCTTTTTAGTTAGCCTGCTTTCATTTATTCAGGCCCAGGAGATTAAAGAAAAATTTATCCCTGTTTTTCTGCCCGACGGACAAAAAATAATCGCTGAACTGGCGGTGACTCCACTGGAGAGGCAGAGGGGCTTGATGTTTCGAGAGGAATTGGCGGCCGATGAAGGCATGCTTTTCGTCTTTGAAGAAGATGGCCTTTATTCCTTCTGGATGAAAAACATGAAGTTCTCCATTGATATCTTATGGCTGGATAAAAATAAAAGAATTATTCATCTAGAAGAAAATGTCCCGCCTTGTACGACTGAGCCTTGTCCCTCATATACACCGGCCTTGCCCTCTCGTTATGTTCTGGAATTAAAAGCTGGCAGTATCAAGACCCATTCACTAAAACTTTTTCAGCAGGTGGATTTTATTCTTCCCCGGCTAAAGTAAGGTTTATTGTTTGCTTATCCCAGAGGAGGGCCGACCGATAATTCCGGCCAGTTCCTGAGCAGCTAAGACCGAGGCTTTCTTTTTACCGAGAAGTTCTTTCATCCGCCGGAAGGCCTGAATCATTCGTTCTCTTCTGGTTTGATTTTCGATTAATTCTTTCCCCAGAAGGAAAAGATTGTCCGCCGTGAAATTATTCTGGATCAGTTCAGGAATGACTGTTTGTTCCAGAAGAATGTTAACAATACTGAAGTTTTTGATATGGACAAGTCTTTTTCCCAGCTGGTAGGAAAGGGGAGAGAGCCGGTAAAAGGCAATAAATGGAGTTTCCAGTAAAGCGGCTTCCAGGTTGGCGATGCCACAGGAGGTCAGAATTAGATGGCTGTAGGCCATAGCTTCATACTTATCTTCTTTAAGAATAGTTATTTCGGGAAAGGAATAAGGCAGGTATTTTTCTATATCATTACGGGAAAGATTTTCAGATTGACAGAGGAGAAATTCGACCGGGAAGGCTCCTCTTAAAAGAAGGAGGGTTTCAGAAAGGATAGGCAGGTGGTTTTTTAATTCAGAATGACGACTGCCAGGAAGTAAGGTAATCACTTTTTTCTGGGGATCAAGATTGTATTTGTGATAAAAATCCTGGCGGCTCAAAGCAAGATGTATTTCTTCTTGTAAGGGATGGCCAATATAGATAGCAGGAATTTTTTCCTGCTCGTAGATTTTTTGTTCAAAGGGAAAAATAAGGAGCATTTTGGAAACACATTTTTTAATCTTCTTCAGGCGATTTTTCCGCCAGGCCCAGACGGTTGGACTGACATAGTAGAGGACTGGAATTCCTTTCCGGCGGAGATAGCCGGCCAGGCGGAGGTTGAAGTCAGGCGAGTCAATGAGGACAGCCGCCTGCGGTTGGCGCCGGATGATTTCTTTTTTTAAGCGGGACTGAAGTTTCAACAACCGGGGGAAATGACGGACTACTTCAATAAGTCCGATGAGATTCAGGTCGTGGAGAGAAAAGAGGGGTTCCAGACCAGCGGCCATCATTTTTTCTCCCCCGATACCGAAGAATTTGGCCTCAGGGTCAAGCTTGTGAAATTCCCGGATTAGAGCTGCCCCGTATTTCTCCCCTGATGTTTCGCCGGCACAGATGAAAATCTCGGTCATTCTTCCTTGGTTGTCTCTCCAAAATAGACAACTTCCGGTGTCTGGCGGGAAGTTTGTCCATAAAAGAAGTACCAGTGGTCGTATCGGTCCTGTTGATTATAAATTTTAATTGATTTGCGGGAGGAAGAACTGACCACACCGATAATCTGGGGGTTATCCACTTTGGCGAGTAAACCGGCGGGAACAATCATGATTTTCTGAAAAGAGATTTTTCCGACCGCTCCAGCCCGTCCCCCCGGTGGAGATTGAGGTGAAGATGACGCTCTACCAAAGGCTCTTCTTCCACTCGTCGGGGCGGGGGGGATGACGATTAAATCCCACTCACCTGACTCACTCATGGGATCAGGATAAAGACGACGGATACATTTTTTTTCCAGAAGCTCATCCAATTCCCGGGGAAAAGCACCCGGAAATTTTTGCTGGAAGAGACGAATCGCCTCGACATATTGTCGACCCCGAAAAATGAGTTCTTCTTCTTTTTCTCTCTGTAACTGGGTTTCCCAGACCGGAACAGCAATGAGTAAACCCAGGCTGAGAATAAAAACGAGAAAGAGAAGGAGCAGCAGAGTATAACCATTTTTTGGGCGGTTAGAGGGTGGCAAAGAAGGAGGTGGCTCCTTTTTACCAGGTGTTGTAAGGAGTTCCATCTAATCCTATCTCCTCCGATCCGGAGAAAACATCGACTACCCCTGGTTGAAGACCCGCCTGGATCAGTTCCTCGGTCAGTTCTTCTCTGACTTCAACCCAAGTCTCTCTTGATCTGGTTATAGGGTCAATGGGAATAGAGCGGAGATATCCTTCCTCTACCAGGGATTGAAGAGAAGGAGGATATTTTCCTTTGTCCAGATGATATTGATTAATCAGCTTCCTCAGAATAAACAAATTTTCCTTGAGCACAGCTTCGCGGGCACGTTTGGCAGCGGTTTGATATTGGGGAATGCCCAGGCCGAGGAGAATGCCGATGATGGCTAACACAATGATTAGTTCAATAAGAGTGAAGCCTTGGCGGGGTGAATTCATCATTTTTACCAATCTCTGTATTTAGTGCCATCAAGAGCCGTCGCCCGACTCCTAGTGTAAACATCATAGACATTCTCGCCGCCCCAGACATCCGAGTCCGGATCATCCTGATAAGAACGCAGGCCCCAGTCATAAGAATTAGTCATTGGATCTTTGGGGATGCGGCGTAAGAAACGCACCACTCTTTTTATCCGTTTTCCCTTAATGACCTCTTCCACCTCCACCCCCTTGACCAGAGTTTCGAGGTCAGGCGGGTAACCATAAGAATCTTCATCAACTTCGATTTTTTTCTCATCGGCCAGTCGTTTATAGGCGTCAATAGCTTCCCGAATTAAACGCAAATTGCGGCGGAGTTCGATTTCCTTTTGCCTTTTCACCGCGACTTGAGCCAGGGGGACAGCCACTCCGGCCAGAATAGCCAGAATGGTGAGAGTGACCAGCATTTCGATGAGGGTGAATCCGGGTCGTCGAGTTAAGACAACTCTCATCTTTGGTTTGATTGTGGGTTTAAAACCATTTTTTTGAATTTTTTGAGGGGCGATTTTTGGATTGATCGCGGCGGGGGTAATTTCTCTCGCGGTTATAAGGTCGGTGGGGTGAGCTCTCCAGAACTTTTTTGCTGAGTTTTATCTTATGATCTTCGTCGATTGAGAGAACTTTTACTTTGACTGTATCGCCGATTTTGAAAACATCACGGGCGCTGCGGATGCGGCGGTGGGCTATTTCTGAGACATGGAGTAGCCCGACTATATTGGGGAGAATTTCGACAAAAGCCCCGTAATCTTCGATACGGACGACTTTGCCTGTATAAACTTTACCCACTTCCGCCTCAACTGTAATTTCACGGATCATCTGGCGAGCTTTTTCCGCGGCTTCAGTGTTTTCCGCGGCAATGGTTATTTTGCCGGTTTCTTCAATGTCTATTTTAGCATTGGTTGCTGCCAGTATTTTCTTGATATGTTTACCTGAAGGGCCGATGACATCAGGGACTTTTTCGGGGTTAATGAACAGGGTGATGATACGAGGTGCATAGGGCGAAATATCCGGTCGAGGATGGGGAAGAACGGCCAGCATTTTGTCCAGCACATGGTGCCGGGCTTCCTTGGCCTGAAATAATCCTTCGCGGAAGATATCTGGAGAAATTCCCGGGATTTTAAGGTCCATTTGAATGGCGGTGATGCCTTTTTCTGTGCCGGCGATTTTTAAATCCATATCACCAAAATGGTCTTCCAGACCAGCAATATCAGTGAGCAGGGCATAGCGATCGCCTTCTTTAACCAGGCCAATGGCGATGCCGGCGACGATCATTGAGAGAGGCACACCGGCATCCATCAAAGCCAGCACTCCCCCGCAGACGGTAGCCATGGATGAAGAGCCGTTTGATTCAAGGATATCAGAGACAATCCTGATGGTATAGGGGAAATCTTCTTCGGGAGGGATGGAGGGGAGAATGGCCTTTTCCGCCAGAGCTCCATGGCCGATTTCTCTTCGGCCCGGAGCCCGCAAGAAACTTACCTCCCCCACACTAAAGGGAGGAAAGTTATAATGAAGCATAAATCTTTTGGCTTCCCCTTCGCTCAGACCATCAAGCCGCTGGACATCTTCAAAAGTCCCCAGGGTCACGGTGGCCAGACACTGAGTTTCGCCCCGTGTAAAGAGAGCTGAACCATGGGTGCGGGGTAGGAGGCCCACTTCAATAGAAATCGGACGGATATCGGTTAATGAGCGCCCGTCAACTCGTTTTTTCTCCTCAAGAATGAGCTGACGAACCAGTTTTTTTTCGATTTGATAGAATATTTCCTTGGTCTCCTGGATTTTTTCCTCTTCTTCCGCAGGAATCTCTTCCAGGAGTTGGTCGAGGATTTGTTTTATCTTTTCTTCCTGGGCTTTTTTACCTTTAATCTGAATGGCTTCTTTAAGTTGATCGACGACCTGTTTTTCAATCTCCTGATATCTGTCCTTATCGAGTTGGGGTGGGGAAAAATCTCGCTTGGTAATATTAAGTTTGGCGTATAATTCAGCCTGGGCTTCGATTATTTTTTTTATTTCTTTCTCCGCGATAACCACCGCCTGGGCGATTATTTCTTCTTCCACTTCTTTGGCGCCGGTTTCAATCATAATGATGCCCTGGTCGTTACCGACGACAACCATATTCAGCTGGCTTTCTTCCAATTGAGCGACGGTGGGATTTATGATGTACTCGTTATTGAGATAGCCGATTTTGACAGCGCCTAGAGGGGTGGTGAAGGGTATGTCAGAAAAAAGAAGGGCCGTGGATGCCCCGATTATTCCCAGCGTGTCGGGTTCATTCTGCATATCAGCGGAGAGGAGCAGAGCTACGATCTGGGTATCGTTGAAATAGCCTTCCGGGAAGAGAGGACGAATGGGTCGGTCAATCATCCGGCTGACGAGAACTTCTCGTTCTGAAGGTTTCCCCTCTCTTTTGAAAAATCCACCGGGAAATTTGCCGGCCGCGTAAGTATTTTCGCGGTAGTCGACAATGAGGGGCAAAAATGGCTTTGGTTCCTTGACGTCCTTTTTTGAAGTGGCCGAAATGAACATAATGGTGTCGCCATAACGGATAAAAGCTGAGCCATCCGCCTGGCGCCCCATCCGGCCGATTTCTATGGATAAAGTACGTCCTCCAATTTCTAGATTTATGGTATTTTCAGACATTGATGTTTTCCTGACGAGGTCCGGCTATTTTCTCAGCTTTAATCTTTTAATCAAAGCTTCGTAGCGACTGGGGTCTTCTCTTTTTAAATAGGCTAATAGTCTTTTTCTCTGGCCGACCAGTTTCATTAATCCGGTCCGGGAATGGTAATCCTTTTTATGTTTGGCAAAATGCTGGGTTAAATGGTTGATCCGATAAGTGATTAAGGCAACCTGAACTTCAGGTGAACCAGTATCTTTCGGATGAGTTCGAAATTCTTCAATAATCTTCATTCTTTCTTCCTTACTAAGCACTTTTGGTCTCCTTATTCGTGCTAAATGTAATTTTTCGTTTTTTTTCTTAAATAGCTTACCAGAAACTGGCCAACTTGTAAATTATTTTCCGGAAATAAGGATGCTTCCACCCGGAAAATATTGTTTATTCTGACAAGCCAGTCCCACCTCAGATTTTATCTCTAATTATATACATTAAACCAGGAGAGCGTTTGCCAAGGAAGGTGGCTTATGTTAGAGTGAAAAAGCTGACATTTATCTGGCAAGAAATAGATGGTACCTTTTTTTCTCCTAGTTTTGAATATTATTCTCCTGGCCATCAGCTGGATTATGCTCGTTTATGCTTATCCTCGTTTACCCGCGGACATTCCTCTCTGGCTGGCTCTGGGAGGGGACAATTTTCTTTATCCTAAATCATTACTTATTTTTCTGTACCCACTGGGAGAGACATTATTTAATCTTCTTTTTCTTAAACTCGCCCGGGTGAAACTATTCTCCAAGCAATGGAAATCCTCATTAGATAAGACCCCTCCATCTCCCGCCCAGAGTAAAGAGCGACTGCGAATTGAATTTGCCTTCCTGGCAATGATTTTTTTCAATCTGATTTTTATACATGTTGAAAGAAGCTTAATTCTAGTGGCTCATCGGGTGGAGAAAGGAGTGAATCCTTTTTATTTTCTGATGTTGTTTTTAGTCCTGCTCATGCTTATTCCCTATTATCGGATTAGAGAGATAGCCGAAAGGAAACAGTGGTTAATCAAGTCAAAAAAGCGGAAAAAATAGAGACGCTTTTCCAGTCGTCAAGGAGAGAGGTAAGGAAGGGAAGACAGGAGGGATGAATTAGATGAATTATTTGAGTAATTACCTGTTTGTTCTGGCCTGACAGGGATGGTTAAGCTGATTTTGATTTTTTGGTTGACTGCTTTTGCTGGAGCAGGTATTCCCGTCTCTGGAGGAGATGCTGGGCATACAGAGAATCCAGTCCACCTTGAGTTTCCTGGACATACTTGAGACGCTCTTCTATTTCTTCCAGGGTCATTTTGTTAATTTTCTTTTTTTTCTTCGGAGGTGAAGCCGGAGTCTCCGGTTTTTCTTCCGGAGCCGGTTTAGCTTCGGTCGTGGCTTCTTCTTGAGTTGGTTTTTCTTCGGCCATTTATTTTCCTTCCTTTATCTTTTGACAATGGTTTTAATTTATGGAGAAAAAGAATACACAATTTGGAGCAAAATATCAATAACTATCGTCAGCTTCCTTATTTCATTTCCATAATGGCTTTCCGAAAAACGGGGAGAATTTTTTTAAAAATTGATGGCTGTCATGGAAATGAGAAGGCTGACGATGAGCGATTAGAGGTTGCCTTTTAGGAGGAAAGTTTAGTATAGTCATGGTCAGTATGTATGCTCTTTATACTGGCCTGCTGGCTCTGGCGCTGCTGTTTTTTTACATTCCCGCCTATTTTATTCGCTATCGAGTCCTCCGGGGTGAGAAACTGTATTTACGGGAAAGATTAGGAGGAGGCTTAAAAAAACTCCCTCGTCCCTCGCCAGCTCATCCCACTATCTGGTTTCATGCGGTTTCGGTGGGGGAGCTAATTTCTCTCCAGAAATTAATTGTGTCCCTGAAAGATAAGCATCCGGATTGGGATATCAGTCTTTCTTGTTTAACCTCTTCCGGCATGAAGGTAGCCCAGAGTAAATTAAAAACAGTGGAGCGGATTTTTTTTATTCCCTTTGATTTTGGTTTTATTTTAAGAAAATATTTTCGTTATCTGAAACCGCAGCTTCTGGTCTTGGTTGAATCTGAGTACTGGCCCAACCTCCTACGCACAGCCAGGCGAATGAAATGTCCGGTGGTGGTGATTAACGCCCGGATGACAGAAGAGGCCTTCCGTCGGTACGCCCGCTTAAAAGCCCTGACAGCCTGTCTCCTGAATCAGGTGGAGGAGTTTTTAGTTCAGACAGAAGAAGAGAAGGAGAGACTTCGACTTCTTGGAGTAGGAGAAGAGAAAATAATTGTTTCCGGCAACATGAAATGCGATCTTGAACTACCTCGTTTTTCAGCTGATGAGCTGGCCGAGATGAAGAAAAAGTTTGGGCTTGAGCGGGAGTTGTCTGCCCAACCGGCCAAGATTTTGGTGGCTGGAAGTATTCATCAGGGGGAAGAAGAACCAATTATTCGGGCTTTCACTCAGGCAAGGCAGAAAGGAAGCCCCTATCTTCTGATCCTGGCCCCTCGTCATCTGGAGATGGCTGAAAGTGTAGCCCGGGTCTGTCAGCAGTATGGGTTGGTCTGCCAGCGGCGGACTAAGCTCGCTGAAGGACAATTCATGACTCCAGAAGCCAAGGCCAACAGAAACCAAACAGCACCTTGGGACGTCTTGATTCTGGATACTATTGGCGAACTTGCCTCTTTATATGCTCTGGCCGATATCGTTTTTATCGGGGGAAGCCTGGTTCCCCATGGAGGCCATAATCTCCTTGAACCCGCTTTTTATGGCCGACCTCTTTTTTTCGGTCCGCATATGGACAATTTTAAATATCTGGCCCAGAAATTCATCCAGACTGGCGGGGCCAGAGAGATTAAAGATGAGGCTGAACTGATTTACATCTTAACCCAAACCAGGGAGGAAGAGTTAAAAGCAATGGGAGAGAAGGCCCAACAGACCTTGAAGACTCTCCAGGGAGCGACTGAATTAATTATCAGGGAAATCGAGAAGTTTGTCACTCGTAATGAGTAAAAGAGAAAGAATCCCTGCCTTCTTCTTAATTTTCTGGTGGAGTTCCTGGCTCTTTCTCCAGGCATCTCCTCCCCGGCGGGTGGAAGAGTTTCATCTGAACAGGGAATATCTGCGGGGTGCTGTCCAGGATTTGGCGGAGATAAGTCGGTCTCCTCTGGGCTGGGAAAATTCTGATTGGTTGAAAGTGGCTCTTATATCAGGGGCAGGAGTGGCTTTTTATTGGGCAGACCAGAGGGTTCATGATTGGCTGGAAGAAAACAAAACCACGACCTCCAGCGATATTTCGACGGTTGTTTCCTATTTTGGTCATGGGGGAGTGATTTTAGCCGGTACAGGAGGAGGTTACCTCCTGGGAGAGATAACCGGCAGCCGGCAAATAAGAAAAGTATCTCTGCTTTCCCTGGAAAGCTGGCTGGCTTCGGGGTTTATAGTGACCCTGATGAAATTTTTGATCGGGCGGGAGCGACCTTATGTCAGCCATAACTCAAAGAAATTCCATCCTTTTTCATTAAAATCTGGTCATCATTCCTGGCCTTCAGGGCATGCTTCCTCTGCCTTTGCCGTGGCGGCTGTCATCGCGGCCGAAGCGGAAAGCGGCCTTATTGACGGCGCGGTCTATTCGCTGGCTTCGCTGGTGGCTCTCTCGAGAGTTCATGATGGGTATCACTGGTTATCCGACGTGTTCATCGGGAGTGTCCTGGGATATGTCATTGGCCATAAAATAGCCCGGTTACACACCTCTCCGAACAATCAACGGGTTGCCTGGGGAATAATTATTTCCTCCCAGGAAACAGCCTTTACTTTAAAAGTATTCTTTTGAAAAATACTCCGCCGGAGTATTAAAATAAAAAAAAGAAATTAGATTTTAGACAAAGGCCCTAACCTGGAAATGAGACAAAAAAGAGTTGAACTAAAAGGAGAAAATTGATTTGGCCACCTGAAAATAAAACCTGGCGACTCTCTTTTCCAAAGAAGAGATAAACCAGGGACATATTTTTTGGATAAAGGAGAGGAAATGGGCTATTTAACGCGTCGGGAATTCTTGAAAAAAAGTTCCATATTAGCTCTGGCCTCGGGGAGTGGTCTTCTCCTGAAGGGCTGTGTTAAAGGGAAAGAATATGATTGGGTGATTAAAGGAGGTCAGGTGATTGATGGGTCAGGTTCTCCTCCTCAGGAACTGGATGTGGGGATAAAAGGAGGAGTGATTACCGAAATTGGTCGGATTTCCCCCCGGAAAGCAACCGCGGTGTGTGAAGCAAAGGGGATGGTTGTTTGTCCTGGTTTCATTGACGCCCATGATCATACGGATGTTCAACTCCTGGTCAATCCCAAAGCCGAGAGTGCGGTCCATCAAGGGATTACCACGGTCATGAGTGGAAATTGTGGTTTTTCACCGTTTCCTATTGCGGAGAAGATCTACGAAGAGATGAAAGCTGATTTGAAAGAACAGTACGGAGTGGAACTTGATTGGCAGGATATTTCAGGATTTCTGGGACGACTGGAGAGACAGGGGATTGCTCTGAATTACGCCACTCTGGTGGGGCATGGGGCTGTGCGGGGAAAAGCCATGGGTTTTGATGACCGGTCCCCGACTGATACCGAGTTGGCGGCCATGAAAACACTGGTAGAGGAAGCCATTAGAAACGGAGCCTTTGGTCTCTCCAGTGGTTTGGAGTATGCACCAGGGAGCTATGCCCAACCAGAGGAATTAATTGAATTGTGTCGCGTTGTGGCCAGCCTGGGAGGAGTTTATGCCACTCACATGCGGAATGAAGGGGATTATCTGCTGGAGTCGCTGGCGGAAACTTTTCGCGTTGCCCGCGAAAGCGGGGTCAGTGTTCAAATTTCCCACTTCAAGGTTGCCTATCCCCGCAACTGGTCCAAAATAGATGATGCTCTGGCCAGTCTGGACCGGGCTAAGGAAGAAGGTCTGGCTGTCTTTGCCGATCGTTATCCCTATCTGGCCGGTTCAACCGGATTGAGCTTTTATTTCCCTCTCTGGGCTAGACAGGGAACGACCGAGGACTTTCTCCGTCGTCTCCAGGATAAAAAACTGGAAAAGCGTTTTCGGCAACATCTGGCTGAACAGGAGCGAAAGCTTGGTTCCTGGGATAAGGTGGTCATTGCGGCCGTAGTGACAGAGAAGAACCGTGTCTTTGAAGGACTGAGTATCCAGGAATGTTGCCGCCGGACAGGTAAGGACCCCTTTGAATTTATGCGCGATTTATTAGTGGAAGAAAAAAATCGAGTGGGTATGATTACTTTCATGATGAAAGAGGAAAATCTGAAGAAAATCCTGGCTCATCCGCTGGTTGGAGTTGGCTGCGATGGCTCAGCGATTGCTCCCTATGGCCCTTTGGGGAGAGGCAAGCCTCATCCCCGTAACTATGGAACATTTCCTCGGGTTCTGGGAAGGTATATTCGGGAAGAAAAAATACTTCCCCTGGAGAAAATGATCTTCAAAATGACTTATCGAGCTGCCCAAAAATTTGGTCTGGTCAAAAGAGGACTCCTCAAACCCGGTTATTATGCTGATGTGGTGGTTTTTGATCCCGCCCGGGTAATAGACAAAGCTACCTGGACCAATCCTCATCAATATCCCGAAGGAATCAACCATGTCTTTGTCAATGGTGTTCAGGTCATTGAGAATGGCCTGCATACAGGCAGCCTGCCGGGCCAGGTGCTCCGTAAGTTGATAACCACCGGCTGAAAGTTTTTCTGGCAAAGATAAAGAGCAGTTGGTTTATGGTCAGTCAGAGATACATCGGCTGGCTCGGAAGGCTAACCTGGGGGTAAGAGGTTCATTCTTGGGTTGGAAGAGAGAGGTTAAATCCAGGAGATTCACCGGGAAGAAAGGCCGCTTCAAATGAAATTGTCACTATTCAATTGTCAAAAAATCTCGGCCCGATTGGTTTTTATCCTGTTATTAGGTGGGGTTCTTATTCTGGCTGCTTATCTCCCTCAGGAGAAACAACTCGCCCCGAGAGAAAAGCCGGTTATTGACCTGATTTGCCGGGCACTCCAGCCAGGAGAAACAGTTATGGTTCTCCTCCGGGGAGTCACCGATATTCGCCAGGCTGAGATAAAGTTCTTAAACCAAAAGTACCATCTTCTCCCGCACCCTAAGGCCCACCAGTGGTTTGGGTTGCTGGGCCTTGATTATCGGTTAAAACCGGGAGAATATCCTCTACGGGCAGTAATAGTTGATTCCCAGGGAAACAGGCAGGAGGTCTGGCTATCTCTCCGGGTTAAACCAAAGTCTTTTCCCGTGAAAAAACTCTGGGTGGCTCCTCGTTATGTTACGCCACCTCCGGAAGAAAGAGAAAGGATCAGACGGGAGTCTACTCTCCTCCAGACAATTTTTTCTCTGGAAACACCCAGCTGGTTGGGGCAGGGTAGATTTATTCTTCCCTGTCAGGGAAAAGTTTATCTCAACTTTGGAGAAAAGAGGATCTACAATAATCAGCCCCGGTCTTCTCATTCGGGAATAGATATCGCCGCTGTTACCGGCACTCCCGTGGTGGCCAGTAACGCCGGCCGGGTCGTCCTGGCTTCCAACCTTTATTTCGCCGGAAAGACAGTTATTATTGACCATGGACTAGGTCTTTATACTTTTTATGCTCATCTGGCTGAGATAAAAGTGGTCCGGGGGGATTTTGTCCGCCAGGGCCAGATTATCGGTCTGGTCGGCGCTACGGGACGAGTCACCGGGCCTCATCTTCACTGGAGTGCGCGCTTAAAAGGCAGTCGGGTTGATCCAATGTCGTTACTTGAGATTCCTCTGGGTGAATAAAAGGATTTACACCGGGTGAATGAGCTACCGGGGAGAGTTGACAGTCGCCGGGCAATTTCGGTAGGATGGCTTCTTTATTCGATGAGCGGCAGGGCTCATCAGCCCACTCAATTTCAATCTGTCAGCGGACATAGAGGTGTAGGATGAGTAGCAAGCCAATAAATAAAGACCGGTTAAACAGCACTCCCTTTGGTCAGGCTATCCGCCAGGCCTATCGTCAAGGCCAGGAAGATGAAGCTCTGGAACCTTTGGTGGCCGTAGATCAGGATGGCCGTCCCCGGGGGCGGCTGAAAAAGGGCGATGCGGTCATTTTTTATGACCTGAGAGGTGAACGGGAAGTTGAACTGACCCAGTCTTTAACTGAGGAGAATTTTCAGGCTTTTCCGGTGACACCTTTAAACCTCCATTTCGTGACTATGATTGAATATGCTTCCTGGCTTAAAGTAAAGGTGGCCTTTCCTCCGGAAGGTCCGGTCCGGAATACCCTGAGCGAGGTTTTGTCCCGGGCGGGGAAAAAAGTGTTGAAAATATCTGAATCTGAGAAAGCCATTCATGTCGGTTATTTTATGAATGGCAAACTGGAGATCATCTTTCCCGGAGAGACAAGGAAAGTTATTCCTTCTCCTCAGGATGTCATGAATTACGCTGAGGTTCCGCAAATGAGCGCCGCTCAGGTGACGGAAGCCATTATCGATAGCCTGGACACCGAGAATGATTTGATTATCGCCAATTACGCCAATGTTGATGTCATTGGTCATATAGAAGATGAAGCTGCCGTGATCAAGGCAGTGGAAGTGGTCGATCACGAACTTGGCCGGGTGGTCCAGGCATGTCAGGAAAAAAAGATAACTCTTATCGTGACTTCTGATCATGGCACAGTAGAGGAATGGTATTATCCTGATGGAGCCATTAACACCGGGCACACTCGCAATCCGGTGCCCTTTATTTTAATAGATTTTGCCCGCTCCCGGTCAGGAGAAAATAGTGATATTTTACGTCCGGCCGGGGAATTGATTGATGTGGCGCCCACCATCTTAAATCTTCTGGGAATCAAGGCCCCAGAGGAGATGGAGGGGACGAATCTGGTGATTAACCCGGAATTTATTTCTCCGCCTCGAGCAAAAATTCTGCTCCTTATTCTGGATGGTTGGGGAATGAGAAAGGAAACCCAGGGGAATTTAATTGCCCGGGCTAGAACACCCCATTTTGACTCTCTCTGGACCGGCTTTCCTCACTCTCTCCTTCAGGCGTCGGGTGAAGCCGTCGGCATGCCTCCAGGAACAGTAGGCAACTCTGAATCAGGCCATCTGCATCTGGGAGCGGGACGGAGGATTCTCCTGGACCGGGTGCGGATCGACAAGGCCATTAAAGACGGTCGTTTTTTCCAGAATGAAGCCTTCCTCTGGGCGATGGAGCAGGCGAGTCAGTCCAGCCGGGCCCTCCACCTGCTGGGCATTGTTTCTCATTATAGTTCGCACGGGACCATTGACCATCTTTTCGCCTTGCTGGAGCTGGCGCGCCGACAAGGCGTACCCCAGGTCTTTATTCATTGTTTGATCGGCCGCCGGGGAGAGAAGCCGGAAAGCGGGGCCATCTATGTCCAAAAGGTTGAAGAAAAATGTCGTTCGCTCGGTCTGGGAGAGGTGGTCACGGTTATCGGGCGGTTCTGGGCTCTGGACCGGGAAGAAAATTGGGATCGGGTGGAGAAAACCTATCGCGCTCTCGTTTACGGGGAGGGCACGCCGGTGAGAGTGGACAGATAGAACGAATTTATTAAAAATAAAGTTGAACAATTGAAGGGTTGAGTTCGTATTTAAAGACGAAAGATGAGGCAGTCTAAGACTCTGGAATTGAGAAATATCAGCTATGCTTATGGCCGGATTAAGGCTCTTTCCGGAATAAGTCTGGCGGTGGATCGGGGGCCGATAGGTCTTCTGGGACCCAATGGAGCCGGCAAGAGTACTTTGCTGCGGTTACTCCTTGGCTTTTTGTCCATCCAGGAGGGAGAGGCAAAGGTGATGGGTTATGATATTGCCCGGGAGACCAAACGCGTGCGGCAGATCGTTGGCTATATGCCGGAAGACGAAAGCTATATTCCGGGAGTGGATGGAGTAACTTTAACCGCCCTTCTGGGAGAGCTATCTGGTATGCCTCGGCAGGAAGCTATGAAAAGAGCTCATGATGTTCTTTTCTATGTCGGTTTAGGGGAGAGTCGCTACCGATTGGTGGATACTTATTCCAAGGGGATGCGGCAGCGATTGAAATTAGCCCAGGCTCTGGTCCATGACCCCCAATTAGTGCTTCTGGATGAGCCAACTTCCGGACTGGACCCCCAGGGACGAGAAGAGATCCTGGAATTAATCAAAGATATCGCCGCTCATGGAGTTCAGGTGCTGGTGTCCTCGCATATCCTGCCGGATATCGAAGAGACCTGCAAGGAGGTGATTATCCTTAATCGGGGTCAAGTGGCCGCTCAGGGGAATCTGCAGCAATTGAAACAGTTGAATTTCAACCTTTATGAATTGAGACTGAAAGGCGAGCCCACCCGGTTTTTGAATAGATTACAGGCGGAAGGATGCCAGGTGGAGAAAATGGAGGAAGGCTACTGGAAGCTGTATCTTCCCAGCGAGTTATCGGCGCGGTTGGTCTTTAAACTGGCTGTGGAAGAGAAGGTCCAGATCCGGCATTTTCTAAAAAGCCAATCCCGTCTCGAGGATCTGTTTGCCCAGGTGGTTGGAGAAGAAGAATGACCATCAGGAAAAAAGGTTATACTCATTGGGAAGGTGAATTAAAAGAATCTTTTCTGGTCTGGTTTCCTTTGACTCGCCTGGGGATTAAATTGGCTTTCCAGAGACGTTTTTTTAGACTCTTCTTTTTTTCTTCATTTTTACCGGCACTAATTTTTCTGGCGGGAATTTATATCTCGGAGCGGCTGGAAGATTTCCGTTTTATGTTAAAAGGTTCACCACCCTTCCTCCAGATCACTCCCAACTTTTTCAAAATCTATCTGTCCAGCGGCTTATTTCTCGTTCTCCTGGTGCTGATGATGATTTTTGTCGGTTCAGGACTTATTGCCGATGACCTTCGCTTTAACGCCCTGCAGCTTTATTTTGCCCGGCCTCTGCGAAAAATAGATTATCTGGTGGGCAAAATAGCCACCCTGAGTTTTTTCATTCTGTTACTCAGTCTTGTTCCCGGGCTGCTATTTATTTTATTTAAACTTCTTTTCGCCGGGAACCTGGTTTTTCTGCGCACTTATCCCTGGCTTCCCCTGGCGGTCATCGGCTATTCTTTGCTCTTGACCCTGTTTTTTGCCGGTTATGCCCTGGCTCTTTCAGCTTTAAGTCGGAACAGTCGGTATGTTTCCCTGATGATTTTCGGAATCTATATTGCCTCAGATATAGTCTTCGGGATTTTCTATCAAAATTTTCATCATCCCTATCTCGCTCTCCTCTCGATAAAACTTAATCTCCAGCAGGTGGCCGCAGCCATATTTGGTCAAAAACCCTTTTATCAGGTTCCCTGGGAATTATCCCTGGCCATTCTTCTGGGATTAATGGTCGGAGCCTACTTTATTCTCCAGAGACGCATTCGCAGTGTTGAGGTGGTCAAATGACAGTAGTTGTCCAAACGGAGAAGCTGTCCAAGTATTACGGCAATGTCCTGGGTTTAAGTGATGTTTCGGTATCTATAGAACCGGGAGTAGTCGGACTGCTTGGCCCTAATGGGGCGGGAAAATCGACCTTTTTAAAATTAATCACCGGTCAATTGAAACCCAGTCTGGGGCGTATCTTGGTTTTTGGGCAGCGTGTCTGGAACAATCCGGTGATTTATCATCAGATTGGCTATTGTCCGGAGGTGGATACTTTTTTTGAGGATCTCACCGGATGGCAGTTTTTAACCCAGATGCTCCGTCTTCATCATTTCTCCCCGCAAGCTGCGGCCAAGCAGGCAGAGGAGATGCTTGATTTTTTACATCTTTCCCAGGATAAAGACCGCTTGATTCGCTCCTATAGCCGGGGAATGAGACAACGGTTAAAAATTGCCCAAGCTATTGCTCACGACCCTCGGTTGATTATTCTTGATGAGCCACTGAATGGGCTGGATCCCCTTGGCAGGAGGAAGGTGATTCGCTTGATTCGGCAGATGGGCGAGGCAGGGAAAACCGTGATTGTTTCCAGCCATGTCCTGCCAGAGATCGAAGCCATGACTAAAAGGATTATTCTCATTCATCAGGGGAAAGTTTTTGCTCAAGGAAATATTCATTATATCCGCGAGCTCATCGATACCCATCCTCATATTATTTCGATAAAATGTGACCGGGTCAGAGAACTGGCGGCCGCGCTGGTTAAAGAAAAAGAAGTCATTAAAGTATTCTTTACTCCGGATCCCCATGAAGTCCAGCTTGAAACCAGACAACGTGATGTCTTTTTTGAGCGGCTGCAGCAGCTTATTCTTGATCTTCACCTGGAGGTGGAAGCTATCACTTCTCCCGACGATAATCTCCAGGCAGTATTTGATTATTTAATTGGAGAAAGGTAATGATGGCCATCTCTTTACGTGAGACCAGCCGGGCGAATTTTTTAATCAGTTTCCGGGATGTGTTTAAATTCTACTCTTTTCTGGGGATCCATTCCCGGCGTCACAAGTTATTTTTTCTAATTGCGCTGCTTCCGGTGTTCATGGCCGTTATTTTTAAAAGTTCGCAAATAATATATGGCCAGCCCCGATTTTCGGGGTTATTTATTTATTCCAACATGATTATGATGTTCTTTTTGCAGTTTTTAATCCTGCTCTTGGCTCTTTTTTTCGGGACATCAATCTGCCGAGAGGAGATTGAAGGTAAAACTTTACCTTACATTGTGACCCGGCCGATTAATAAAATCGCCTTTATTCTCGGAAAATACGTGGCTTATACTTTATTAGTGAGCCTGATGGTTGTCTTCAGTCTCACTCTTTCTTTTGTCATCATGAATGTCAATCGCCTCGGCGATTTAGGAATATATAAAGTCCTGGTCCGGGATGGAGGAGTTCTGCTTCTGGGGATCTGGTGTTATGCGGCTTTCTTTACTTTTTTAGGTGTCATCCTCAAAAAGGCGATTTTCTTTGGCCTTATATTCAGCTTTGGGTGGGAAAATGTTATTCAGTATTTTCCAGGGAAGACCCAGAAGCTGGCCATCGTCCATTATCTGAAATCTCTTTTGCCCCCTTTAAGCCAGGAAGGTTTTCCTTTTCTTTTATTCCGCCTGGAACCCACGCCACCCGGCGAGGCGGTATTAATTCTTCTGGGGCTGATGATCCTCTTTCTGGCTCTTAGCTGTGGCCTTTATTCCTGGAAAGAATTTATTATTGACTCACAGTAAAATTTACGGCGAGGATAGTATAACCCTGGCCTCATTCTTTAGACCAGAGCGGGAACTTCCTCTCAGAAACAAGAGACAATTAACGCCAGATTGGGTTAAAAGCTAAGGGTGCCTCTTTCCATCATGAAAGGGGCCCTCTTAGCTCTTTTTGTTCAGGCGAAAAGCTTATCTCAATCTTTCTCTGGTTACCAGCCTAACTGCTTCTCTCTGTGTCTTTCATTCTTTCCTGATAAGCGGACGGTTATAAAAGATTGCTTTTGTCTCTGCCGCTAGCTAAAAAGGGAAAGAATTAAGTTTTACTTTTCCTGGGATTCTTTTTTAGATTCAGCTTCCAACCGGTGGAGAAGATCTTCGGTGAGCTCCAAAGAAATAATGATTTTATCGGGTTCGGAGTTAATCTGAATATTGTTGAGGAGTTCTCCAAAAACAGGTTTTTGGGCCGCGGCCATAGCTCCCATGGATTTTAGTCCATTAACGAAATCAGCCAGCTGTTTCACCTTTTGTTCGTCGTCACTGAAGATTTTAATTTCAGTAGAATAGGTCTGGTTGTCATAATCAAAAGCTATAGTGCCGGCTTTCACCGCCCGGAGATTGGCCATCATTGGGTTCTGGGTGGCCATCTTATCCATTTTTTCTGACGGGAAGAATCCTCCTCCCCAGAAAATGGCCTCCTGGTTGACATTCATCAGCAAGTTCATCAGGTTCTCATTGGTTTTACAATTGGGTCGTTTGCCCTGGGCGACATCGATGATGGCTTTTATACCTTCAGTGGTTCCGACGATAATATTGGAGTTATCGAGAAAAGCAAAACCGCCTTCTTCTTCATTCTCTTTGGTTGGGCCGATATAAATGGTGACACCATTGTAATCTTCTTCTCTAAATTCACCATTGCCTTCTTTTTCTGCTTGAGCTTTGATATAGGTCAGAACTTTCTCTGGGTCGTATTTCAAATTAACCACGCCGGCGCCGTATTGCTTTTGGGTTTCCGGGTCGACTATGAGAGCTCCACAGGCGTAATAGACATCCTTCTGGGGGTCGATGCCAACTTGTTGGATAAATTCCTGATATTTCTGGTAGTTTTCGTCTTTTTGGATGGCCTCATTAACGGTTTTGAGATTCATCAATTTTCCGAGATTACCGAAAAAGACCGCCTGGCTTTCCTGAGGAAGAAGAATGAGCATGTCCACTGGCTCTGCTTTCCCGGCCACTGGAGCTGTTTCTTTCTTCTTGCACGACAATGTTCCTAAAATCAGGATGGGGACAAGAAGAGCTAAGGCTACTCTTTTTTTCATGGGGTTGTCCTCCCTTCTCAAATTTTACTTGGACTATATCAAAAAGAGACTCATAAAGCAACTATTACACCGTAAAGAGCTTAAATAGCCTAAAACTTCGGGTCAGAATGGGGCCGGTTCTCTTTAGCCTGGAGCAATTGGTGGTGAATAGATCCAGAGCTAGGGTCTCTTCCCGTATCAGGGAAGAGACCCTAGCTCTTTTTACCAAGACGTTAGATTGAACACCTTTAACTTGGGTCGTCATTCTGGGCTGTCTTTAATATTTCCATCTTTTTGGGGTTCATCACATTTTTGGATACCTATGGTATTTGACCCTTAAACTCCGTAACCTTCACCCCGCCAGGTATCCAAAATTGCGAGTCTCATTTTTTGAAGAGGGATCAAGGTGCTTTACTTGAACCAATTTTTTTTAGACGAAGCTATCTGGATTCTGGTATAAAGGAATGGATTTATTACTGGAATTAAACCGGGGAGAGATGAATAAAACAAGGAGGAAAAGATGATTAAGAAGCCGAGCGTGAAGACTTTTTTGGTTCTGGCTTTTTTAGGATTTCTCTTAACCTGCTCAACTCTGGTTGCTGGAGAACATATTTTCAGCCTGAGAGAAAGAGCAAAAATAATTGATCATTGGTTACAACTGCGCCTGGAACGAATTCTGCCCGAAGTAATGAAAAGAGAAAATATTGATATGTGGTTGGTCATCTGTCGGGAGTACAATGAAGATCCAGTCTTTCTTACTCTGGTTCCGGCCACTTATTTTTCTGCCCGCCGCCTGACTATGCTGGTGTTCTATCTTCAAGATGGTCAGCAGCTGGAGAGACTGGCGGTGAGCCGGTATCCCATTGGAAATCTCTATCGTTCAGTCTGGCAACCAAAGAAAATGGACCAGTGGGCCTGTCTGGCTAAGGTGATTAGAGAAAGAGATCCCCGTCGGATTGGGATAAATGTCGGAGATAACTTTGCCTTTGGTGACGGCCTGTCGGTTTCCTTGAAGGAGAAGCTGGTTAAGGCCTTGGGTCCTGAGTTTTCTTCGCGGCTCGTTTCAGCCGAGAGAGTGGCAGTGGGCTGGCTAGAAAAACGACTTCCAGAAGAAATTGGTGTTTATCATCACCTGGTTCATCTGGCTCATGGAATAATTGCCGAGGCTTTTTCTTCTCGGGTTATCACCCCCGGACTCACGACAACAGAAGATGTTGTCTGGTGGATGCGAGAGAGAATTAAAGAGCTGAAGCTTGACACCTGGTTTCATCCCTCAGTCTCAATTCAGCGCTCGCCGGCCAGTCCTCATCAAGGAAATGTCATCCATCGGGGGGATTTACTCCACTGTGATGTAGGGATTACCTATCTGCGGCTGAATACTGATACCCAGGAACATGCCTATGTCCTCCGACCCGGGGAGAAAGACGCCCCGGAGGGATTAAAAAAGGCACTGGCCGTGGGCAATCGTTTGCAGGATATTTTAATCGGGGAATTTAAGGAAGGGCGGACCGGCAATGAGATTCTCCTCCAGGCGCTGCGGAAGGCTCGGGCTGAAGGAATTGAAGCCAGCATTTACTCTCATCCCCTGGGTTTTCATGGCCATGCGGCTGGTCCCACCATTGGTCTCTGGGATCATCAGGAAGGCGTTCCCGGTACTGGAGATTATCCTCTTTATCGCGACACCTGTTATTCAATTGAGTTGAATGTTCGGGTGGCCGTTCCTGAATGGGGCGGTCAAAAGGTCAGAATTGCTCTCGAACAGGATGCTGTTTTTACGGCTGACGGCGTGATTTTTCTTGATGATCGTCAAACTTCTTTTCACCTGATCCGCTGAGCCCGCTGGGTAAATTATTTAAGGGCTTCTGTTGGTTGCCGGTGAAGGGCTGCTGGTTATCCGCTGGTATAGTTTGATTTGACTGGCATAAAGCCAACATCGGAACCAGATGGTGCCCAGGATGAATAACTGCTGGAGGAGAAAAGCCGTGATGATCAGCAACGGTGTTTTATCAGGGAGAGCTTCTCTGGCCAGAACCATCACAAGGGTAAAAATGACCAGACTGGCCATAATCAGATAATAAAGACCCAGCGCCTGGCCCAGATTCGCCCCGACAACTTTCCCGGATTGAAGAATAGATTTAAGGATGTTCTTTTCCCGACGAACAACTGTGTGGATGCGGGCGTAGTCAAAAATCATCTGGATGAAAAGAATAAGGAAAAGAAGAATGACACTGATCACCAGGCCGACAAAGAAAGCTGGTCGTTCCGATAGAGCTGTCCGGGAAAGATAGTCCACAAACCAGTGGCCGAGACGTCCGATTCCCTGGTAAACAAGGAGAAAGAAGACCCAGGAGAGAGCCATGATTCCCAGCAGTCGGAGAAAGAATAAGCCGGCCTGCTGGAAGAAAAAGCCGGATTTAAAAGGAGGCTGCTTCTGAAAGTAAGTGGCGATTATGCCTCCGGAGAGGAACGTTTGCACCAATAGATAAAGAAAAAAGACCAAAAGAAGAACAGGCGGAGAATTCAGTAGCTTCTGAGGAAGAAAAACCAGTGACTCCAGGTTGTCCAGCACCGCTCCTTTGCCGGTTAAAGTGGTCACTCCCACTGTTTTCTCCAAACCCTGAGCCTCATCGCGGTATTCCTGCCACCAGAGGTAGTCAAAGTCCTTAACGACCTTTTCTGAGGTCAGACTTGAACCAAGATGGTCCTGAAAGGAATTGGCTATGGGGAGGGCCAGGACCAGGGCCAGGAGTAGGTTGACTACAAAAGCAATCACCACCAGCTGAAAGAATTTAGTTGTTGCCTGCCATCCTTCGAAATACTCTCGAATTATTTTTATTTTCATTTCTTCCCCCTTTTAGGTGCCCAGAAGGCTGAAGACTTCCAGAGCGTGCTGCAGCCAGAAAAGCCAGCGGGAAGTTAGTTTGAGCCACCCCCAGGGAGTAGGCTTGGTGGTCAGGGAATTGTTCCGGCGATTGATGTCCAGAACCCAGGTGAACTCAGGGTCAACTACAGCTTTGATGGCCGGAACTGGGCGTTGATAGGTGAATCTATGCCACAATTCCTGACCGGTCCATTTTTCTGTAAGTTTTGATCCGTCCTCGAACTCGATTAAAACTTCTACTGGAACCTTGATTTCTCCCAGGCGGCGGACTAAAACTTCCACTAAGTAGTTGTCCTGGCTGTATTCCTTTTCAGCCAGAGTTTGTTTTTCTTCGTCAAAAATTCCTTTTGGTGCTGGTAAGCGGTGATTTTTGATGGAGCCCAGAGCATAGTCCAAGGCGCCTTCCCCGTAAATAAGCTGGTGGAGGATATCAACGGCTTCCTCGCCGGCAAATTCTTTAACCGTCCGCAGAAAATCCGCCGGTTTCGGATGTTTAAACCAGTGCCGGGTGGAGTAGGCTTTTATCATCTCCCAGAATTTATCATCGCCCATAAATCTTTTTAAACTTATTAACATTAACTCAGCTTTGCCGTAAGAATTAGCCCCATAGCTCTGGCCATTCATGAATTGCCAGGCGAATCGCTGAAGAATATCCATTTTGGCTGTCGACCGGTGACTGGAAATGTCTTCAGCTTCAAGGGGAATTTTTATTTTTTTAAAAAGGACCGGAATTCCAAAATACCGGCTGGTGAAATAAGGCGGACCATAAGCGGCATAGTAAACCTGGGTATCCAGAAATGAGGTGAATCCTTCATCCATCCAGGGGTGCTCAAATTCATTTGTTCCGACCAGGCCATAAAAATAGCTATGACCAAATTCATGAATGGTCACTCCCTCCGGATGTCCACTGCCGAAGGGGTCGAGAAAGTAAGCTCCGGCGGTAAACAGGGTGGGATATTCCATGCCGCCTGATTTGCTGTTATAGGCCGGGTCCACACAGGTGATGGTGGAGTAGGGGTACTCACCAAACCACTGGCTGCAATATTTTAAAGCATTTTTTACAGCCAGAAGGTAACGGTCTTTAAGATGGCGGTGATAAGGCTGCAGAAGTAAGGTTATCTCTGTTTCTTTGCCCGAAGAATGCCGGAATTTTTCTTTAAAGACCAGAAAACGGGGGCTGGCTGTCCAGGCAAAATCGTGGACGCTGTGCTGGTGGAAGTGATGGGTCGAAGTGCCGTCGCCGTTGACTTCCGATGAGATGAGTTCCCCCGTAGCGCCGACAATATAGGCTGAGGGCAGAGTTATTTTTACATCATAGGTACCGTAGTCGGCATAGTATTCGCTATGAGCATGATATTGATGACAATTCCACTGGCCGTTCTCGAAAACCCCGATTTTGGGAAACCATTGGGCGATGAAGTAATAGTCCTTCCAGACCCCGGTTCGGGACACAGGCCGGGGAATTTTAGCGGTGAACTTTATGGCCAATTTGATTGTTTCTCCTGGATTAACTGGCCGGGGAAGGGGAACTGAAAAAACGGTCTGGTCAAAGGGATTGCCGTCATCGGGTTGACGAAAAGTCAACTGGGCAGTCAGATCTGCAGCGGTGAAATTTCCTTCAGGGATTATGGTGATTGAGTTGACTCGACAGTAGCCCCAATCCTCTTCTCTGTAATTAGCCACCAGACGGCGGCCTTCCCGGTAAGCTTCTAGAAGATAAGAGCTCCGGTTGTTCTGAAAAGCATTCCAGTAAAGATGGAACCAGAGTTCTGAAGTAGCCTGGGAAGTGGAATTGGTCCAGGTGAGGATTTCCTGTCCTTCGATGATGTTTTCTTCTGGGTTGAGAGTGACATCCATGGTATAATTAGCCACCTGGCGACAGAAAACCTTTTCCTGAGCCACGAGAGGAGTTGAGACGAGGATATAAATAATGACCACCAGAGGGATAAGTCGTTGACGCAAGTTTACCTCCTCTTGACCTCGTTTTTTCTAATAGTAATCAAGAAAAAGGAGGACATCAAGTTATTTTAGAAACACGTAACGGTTGCCTGGTAGAAGCCGCCAGGCGAAGGAAATCGGCTCAGGCCGGGCAGTGTGAGAAGGTACCATCATCTTTGTTAACTTGGAGGAGGAGCGATGAAGATTGACCGCACCCCGATGCCTTATCTTTTAAAGTTGATCTGGCAAAGACGAAGTATCCGCCGTTTTCTGGACAAGCCTGTTTCCCGCGAAAAGCTTCTTCTTTGCCTGGAAGCGGCCCGCTGGGCCCCTTCAGCTGAAAATGTTCAGCCCTGGCGATTCCTGGTCATCGATGACCAGGAGACAAAGAAAAAATTTGCTGAAAAAGTTTTTTCCGGTATTTATTTTCCCTCCCGATTCGCCCAACAGGCACCGGTCCTCATCCTGGTGCTGGCGCGGCTGGATTTACTGGCCAACCGCCTGGGAAAACAGATTCAGGGAGTTTCTTATTATCTTCTGGATATCGGCATGGCCGGAGAACATCTGGTTCTTCAGGCTGAAGAGTTAGGGTTAAGTACCTGCTGGGTTGGCTGGTTCAATCTGAAAAAAGCCCGGAAATTTTTTTCCATCCCCCGGAAATATAAGATTATTTCTCTGATAGCCGTGGGTTATGCCGCCAAACGTCCCCCGCGGGCTCCCAGAAAGAAGAGACTAAGCGAAATTGTCTGGTTTAACCAGGTGGAGAGAAGTTCTCCGGAGGTCAGTGATTTTGAATTAAATTTCCACCCCGACGAATCGCTTGAGAGCGAACCCAAAGGCAATAGCCAGAATGAAGTAGACGATTATCCAATGGATGGATAGCCCCAGAAGACGAAAGTTTCCGGCCGGGTAAATTACTTCAATTTCCTGCAAAACAGTCTCCGGAGGAAGAGGTTTTTCCACGGGAAAAAGAAGCGAGGACAAGAATCTAGCTGAAGGACGAAGAGGTGAGAGTCGGGTCAATCTTTCAGTTGCCGCCGGAGCGACCAAGATTTCTTTGGTTAGAGACGACTCTTCACCTATTTTGACGACCAACGAGTGTTTCCCCGGCTGGAGAGCTTTAATCCGCCAGTCGATTTCTCCTACTTCTTCAATCCGCAGCGGTGGTGTTTCCACAACTATACCGGAAGTAGTGGTGAGGGTAAGAGGTAATTCTAGGAGATCAAGACCGGGTTGAACCTTGACTTTGACAATTGTTCTTTCGCCGGGAGCTAGAGGGCGGTAAGCAAAGCGGAAGTTCAGTTGAATGAGAATCAGAACGAGGGGCAGGATCATGACCAGCATTGGTTTGACGGAATAGCCGATATATTTAAGATTGCAGAGGAGGATGTTCCCCTGGGCTTTGAAGGTTAGACCAAAGTTGTCTTTATATAATCTAATTTCCAGGAGGTGGGCTTTAATACGGCGTTTGATATCTTTAATGCCCGCCTGGTTAGAGGTTAAGCGAAAGACCCAGAGCATGAATAGACCGGTTAATAACGAAATGTAGACCATGGCCCACCAGGGATGGAGCCACTGAAAAGGCCAGAAGATAATATCAAAAAAGCGAGTGATGATCTGATTAAAGAGCCACATTGGTTAGACTTCCGTTTGGCGCTGTTTCACCAGGAGAGCCAAAGTAGTCATTCTGGAGCGCATCCTTTTCTTTTTGATCGTTGGTTCATCTGCTCGGTTATCTTTCTACGAAATATAACCCAATCCTTTGAGTTTTTTCTTGATTTCTTCTTCTGAGTCGGATTCTTCGAGTTTGGCGATTTCTTTTTCCAGGCAATGGGTGATGAATTCTTCGGGAGAAGAGTAACCTGAAATTTCAGCGTATTTTTTGATTTTTTCCAGGAGGTCTTTGTCCAGTTTCACTTTTGCTTTGCCCATAATTCCTCCTTAAAAAATTGGTTTTCCCCTCATTTCTGGCGGTCGGGGAATACCGAAGGTCTTTAAAATAGTGGCCGTGAGGTCATATAACCGGGGAGCAGCCGCCTGGATGGGGCGGTTGGTCAGCAGGATGCCCGGGATGATGGAAGGATCCATACAATGGTCCCCACTCCATTTTTCGGTATTGGGTTCGATTATCTTTTTCGGAATCCGGCCCAGCGGCGAGGCCCAGGAAACTCGATACCCCTTATTATAGCCAAGGATAATTTCCGGGGCCTGCTGGGTATAGGGCCCGTGATAAACATCCTTGGTGACAAAAGCCCGAAGGATGGGTTTTTCCCCGGTGGCGGGATCGACGAAAGATTCAAGTTTATGAGCGATTTCCCTGACAAGAGCCTCTTTTTCGGCGGCTGGAACAATGCCTTCAGCTTCCCGCCCTTGCTGGTTGATATAGAGTCCGTTCAGCCCGACCGCATAAGCTTTGGTCCGCCGCCAGTCAACATTTAAAAAGAAATCTTCTTCGCCCTGTTTCCATTCATTAATTAGACTGAGATAACCATTCTCTTTTAACCAGGTGTTAAGATTGAAGGCATACCGAAAGGGAGAAAAGCCGTGATCGGACATCACCATAAGAATAGTGTTTTTGTCCACCCGGGAGAGCGCTTTATCCAGAATCCTGTCAGCTTCAATATAGATATTTTCAATGGCTTGACCGAATTCGCGAGCCAGTCGTGGGTCATAAGCAGGATGCTTTTTATCCAGGAGCCGCCAGAACATATGCTGACGCTGGTCAGTGCTGGAGACATAGTAAAAGAGAAGGCCGCTGTCAAATCGATTGAGCTCGTATTCGAAGATGGCTCGTCTCTCCTCGAGGACGAAATCATCCTGGGTTAGGAATTCACGGTCATCAAGAATATCGCTGTCCAGCGCTGAAGTGTCAGCGGGCAGCCCTTTGGTGAAGAAGGGACCGAATTTAGCCGCCAGTTCCCGGGCGTAAGAGTCGGGCGTGGAGAGAGGCAGGGCCGGATTGGCCGGGTCGATATTAATCGGCGAGACATAGAGTTTAAATTCCGGTCGCACCTGTTTGAGATAAAACATGCAGATGCCGCTGACGGATTGGGTGGGGATCAAAGGAAATTCGACTCTTTTCCAGCCGCTCCATTCACCCTCTTTCAGAATGAATTCTTCACCGGGAAGAGAGATCTTGGCCACGGGATTAACCGGATCCAGGTAGACTTTAAATTCAATAAATGTTTCTGGCCGGTCTTTTTTGAAGGTATTGATCGGCCCCGGTAGTTTAGCTTCAATCTGATTGCCGATGACATAGACACTGTGAATCCGCCCACCGCCGATATCCTGCTGGACTTCAGCCGTGGTGGTAGTGTAGAAATTGAAAATTCCATAGGTGCCCAGGATGTCAGGAGTGCCCATCCCGGAGATGGTTCTTTGCTTGGTCGGGGCGGGAGGATAGTTGGAAGGGATTTTAAAAACTGTGGCCGGAATTTCATATTCCTCGAGATACTGCCAGAAAGCCTTACCCTGGCGGAGAAGGGTTACCTGACCGCCGGAAAGAGGTAACACCAGGTTGCCCAGCGAAAGGGTTCGTTTGGCTTCTTCGGTTTTAGAAGAAGAGAAAGTTGGCAGGTAATGCTGCGGATCACGGTGGATGAAATCAAAAATGGCATGTCCGCCGGGGTCGGTTCCGGTGATAAAATTGGACCAGGCCACCGGGCTTTGGGGAGGAATACTGGTTCCCAACCGCTTGAAATCGCCCTCGCGCCAGAGTCGGGCGAAGGCCGGTAATTTTCCCTGGCGGATAAAGATTTCGGTGAGATGAGGGTCAAGGCCATCGAACCCCAGAATGAGCATTTTCTGGTGGGTGTCTCTGGCTCCCCGTCCGGCGAAAGAGGAAAAAGGATCCAATCCCAGACCGGTGAGCGTGCCCGCCAGAAAAGCGGTCTTTAAAAAATCTCTTCTTTTCATACTCATGATGGCCCCCTTGATACTTTAGAGTTTTTTCGGTCAACCGAAAAGAGGGGTTGGCCATCCATGTAAGCCGGCGGGTCGACTCCAAATAGTTGTAGCACACTGGGAGCCAGGTCAATAATTGCTGGATTCTCCCGGGTGATTTTCCGGCTGGTGAAAAGAATGCCGGGAACCAGGCGGGGGTCGATACAATGGTCGCCGCTCCAGGCTTTGTGATTGTCGACAAAGACGGTGGAGTTGACTTTGCCGGTCACTGAATCCCAGGAAACTCGATAACCTTCGTTATAGCCGATAATTAAGTCCGGGCAATTATCCTTGTACGGTCCAGGCGGGATGTCATCTTGATCATAAACAATGTTAATGGCCACTTCGCCTTGCTCGTCATCTTTAAGGCCCGTGAGACGGGAAATCAATTCCTGCTTGAGTTGTTTGGCCTCATCACCCGGCTCGACAATGCCCTGGGCTTCCCGGCCCTTGAGGTTGAGATAAAGGCCCCCCAGGCCGAGACCGTAGGCTCTTGTTTTCGACCAATCAACATCTTTAAACCATTCCTCGCTGACTTCTTTCCCAGGCTTTAAACTGAGATAGCCGTTGAGGTAGAGCCAGGAGTTGAGGTTGAAGCCGCGACGGAAAGATTTGAAACCGTGGTCGGACATGATGATCAGCATCGATTTATCATCCAGTCGCTCCATCACCCGTCCCACCAGGTCATCCATTTTCTGGTAGAGTTCTTCAATCACCTTCTCGTATTGCGGATGATAGAGATGCTGCCGGGCCGGGTGGCGGGGGTCAAGATAACGGAAAAACATGTGCTGCAGACTGTCGGTTGTTTCGAACCAGGTGACTACCACTCCTTTTTTGACTTTGTCCAGCGTGAGAAAGAGCATCTTCTCCCACTCTTCATGGTTGAAGTAAGCCAGACGCAGGAAAGCCGCCTCGTCCAGCACTCCCTCGTTTAAAGCCCAGGTGTCGTTGGCTTCGCCCAGAGTGATGTAACTGCCCAGCATTTTGGCCAGATAGGCGGAGTAAATAAAGGGGTGGGAGATGGGCAGGGCTGGTTTTTCAGGGTCGATATTAAGCGGGGTGAGATACATTTCAAAGTGAGGTTCCAGCTGAAGGATATAGAACCGACAGATGGCCTGAACTTTGAAACCCAAGCCGGGACGGAAAGTTACTTTGGTCCAGTCGGAAAATGTTTTTTCCGGCAGGCGGATTTTCTGGCCGGAAACCAGGATGGTCGCCTCTTTTTTCTCTCTATCTATTTCAATCCGCAGGGGCAGCCGCATTTCTTCGGCTCCCTGGCGAAGAGTGTTCTCCGGCCCGGGAATGTAAGTTTCAATAATATCATCCTTAACTTCCACCTGGATATTCTGCCCGCCTTCCCGGCGGAAAATTTTCTCCCGGTCGCTGGTATAAAAAGTAAATGTCCCCTGGCTGCCCTTTAAGTCAGGCGCACACATGCCTGCCAGAAGATGGCCTTTGAATTTTTCCGGGGGGAAGGTGATGGGCACGCGGAGGACGGTGCTGAAAATACCCTTATCCCCCAGGATTTTCCAGAAAGGCTGGCTTTTCCGGAGGCCCTTAATTTCCGGTTTAGACAGAGGAATTCGGTACTTACCCAGGGAAATGAATTTTTTCGGCGGCCTGATCCGGGCCGAGGATAGATCCGGGAGATAAGTTTTAGGGTCACGGCTGAGAAAATCAAAAATATTATGTTTGCCGGGGTTGACGCCGGTCATAAAGGACGACCAGGCCACCGGCGAAATGGAGGGAATGGTTGTCTCGAGCCGGGCGTAACTGCCTGTCTTTTTCAGGCGGGAGAAATGGGGGAGTTTACCTTCGGCCATATATTTTTCCACCAGCGTGGGTTCCATCCCATCGAGGCCTAGAATAACAACACGGTTTATAGAGGCTTTCCGATAAGCCTGCTGGCCTTTAAGCAGACGGATGAGGAAGCGGAAGGGCCAGGCAATAAAAGAAAAGATAGCCAGGAGGAAAGTGATGAAAAACACCAGGAAAGAAGACAGAAAGGCGAAACCAGCTCCCGGACCGATGTAAGCCTGGAGGGGGTGTCCTCCTAATCCCAGGAGAAAAATTAGCAGTAAAAATATTCTCAGAAAACTGGCATATCTTTTTTTGTGCCGCTGGGCTGAGACGATTGAATCAATTCTTTGAAAATTCAAGGAGAAGAAATTTTTTTCCTTTCTCATGATGGTTAATTATTTTCTTCCGGAAGCAGGGAGCGGGTGATGATCGAGGCTAAGTCGGAGATTTTGAGCCCGTTTCCATAATCTTCTTCAGCCCAGAAGAAAGCATCATCCCAGGTGTGCATACCCACCAGGTCCGTTCGACCGAAGACCTCCTCTTTTTTCAGTGAACCCTTGAGGTCGAAGCCTTTGGCCCCCAGGGCGATTAAGTCGGGTCCTCGGTCAACCAGGGGACCGGAATAAATTTCCCGGGTGTCAAAAACGTGGCTGATTACCTGGTGACCATCAAAGGTCAAATTTAAGAGCTTTTCCCGCAGCGTCTTCTTTAAAGATTCTACTTCGCCTGGTTTGACCCGGCCCCGGGGAAATTTTCCTTCCAGGTGGAGGTAGAGGCGGTTGGGGTCAAGGGCGAAGGCGATGGTGTCCGGGTGGAGTTGAGCCAGGTTTTTTTCACCGGGAGCGGCAAAGCGCAGAAAACCTTCTTTCTCCAGCCAGGCATTAAGATAGACTTCCTGTTTTATGCCGGTAAAACCATGATCGGAGAGCAGGAAAAGACCCTCCAGGCTGCCGGTTAGTTTCTCAAAACGAGCCACTATTTCGCCGATGAACTTATCCACCTGCTCGTAATACTCAAGAAATTTATGGTGGTCGGGATGATTTTCGTCTTCATAGGCTGACCAGAGAAAATGGTGGAGGCGGTCGGTGCCGGTAATCACCAATTCAAAGTAGTCCCAATCTTCTTTCCAGAATAACTGGAGGGCTTTTCGTCGGCCTTCCAGGGTGGAGCCAAGTTGTTGCCAGAGTAATTGATGGTTCTGGCGGCACTGGAAGGTGTCGATATCAATTTCATAATTAATTTGTTTCAGTTTGGGTAAAAGTGTGCCCGGGAAAACTGCCTTTTCCAGTTCAATAGCCACAAAACCGGAAATGAGCACTCCCGGGAGCCGACGGGCGGGATAAGTGGAAGGTTGATTGAGAACAATGACCCTCTTTTTAGCCTGACCGAGTTTGTCCCAGAAAGTGGGGGCTTCGAGATTAAGAAAATTGGGGAAACGGAGGTCATAGGTGCCGGGTTTAAAGTCGGTGAATCCAAAAATACCGTGGGTGCCGGAATTGGTCCCTGTCATAAAATCCGACCAGCTGACTGATGATATCTCCGGCAGACTGGCCTTTAACTGATGAAGATGACCTTTTTCCTGAAGGGCAGCAAATGTTTTCAGGTGGCCTTTGGCGGTGAGGTCCTGGATGAGAGAAATGGGCACACCGTCAAGTCCAATGACACAAACCCGGGGCTTTTTTTTCTTTAAGAACCACATAATGAACTCATCATTATAAACCCTAATTAGGCTTTGTCAACTTGGCCTATTTGTGTTTATCGAGGGGCAAATATGGGTGAGCTTTGGGCCCCTGATAACTCCACCTGTTTTTTTCCTTTTTTTCTCGTCTTCTCTTCATTTTAAACTGGGTGTCTAAACTGGTGTCTGACATCAAACTCTGTCACGGTGTCTGACACCCGTGACTTCCTTTCCTTTTTTCCGGTGTCTGACACGCGACTCTGCACAGGTGACTGAGACCTGACTTCCTTTTCTTCTCTTTGCCTCCAATTTTGGACTTTCCGGAATAGCTGGTTACCTGGACATGACTGAAAGGCAGATATTCAGGCTTTAAGGATAATCCGGGCATCAATCACCAGGCAGCCTTTCCCTTTTTCAAAGACGCGCAGAGGATTTATATCGAGCTCTTTTATTTCCTCGAAGTCAGTGACCAGCTGAGAAAGTCTTTTCAGGCAATCTTCGATGGCCGGGACGTCATATTGGGGACCTCCCCGAAAACCCTGCAGGATTTTATGTGCTTTCGTCTGGGTGATCATGCGGGAAGCGGTTAATTCGCGAATCGGCGCCAGGCGGAAAGTAACATCTTCCAGGGCTTCGACATAGATTCCCCCCAGACCAAACATGAGGATGGGACCGAACTGTTCATCCCGGTTCATACCGAGAATGACTTCCTGGCCGGAGGGCACCATTTCCTCAACAATAATTCCGGTTATCCGGGCTTGAGGTACATGGTGATGGATGTTTTGGAGAATTTCTTGGTAGGCCTGTCGGACCTCATCAGCACTGGTCAGGTTAAGCCGGACTCCACCGACATCAAACTTGTGAATAACATCCGGAGAGACGATTTTTAAAACCACCGGATAGCCGATTTCATCCGCCTGTCGGACTGCTTCCTCTTCTGAAGTCGCCAGTCTGAATTTAACCACCGGAAAGCCATAGGCTTCGAAGATATGATAAGCTTCCGGTTCCAGGAGGAAATTTCGACCGCTAGCCTGGACCTTCTCTAGAATTTTGCGGGCAGTTTCTTTCTTGACCCGGTATTTTTTAACCCTGGTTGAGGGGCGTTTAACCCACCAGGAGAATTTAGTCAATTCAGCCAGAACACGGGCCGCTGATTCAGGGAAACGATAATCCGGAATTCCGTTTTCTTCGAGTATTTCTATCCCGCGGGAGACATCATAGACTCCCAGAAAACAGCAGACGACGGGTTTTTTTCGGCGGCGGGCCACCTGGACAATCGTCTGGGCGATTTCTTCCACCCGGGTAAAGGCCGTCGGGGTGAGAATCACCAGAGCGGAATGAACAGTTGGTTCCGCCAGGAGAATATCCAGCGAAGCGGCATAGGTGTCGGCCTGGGCTTCTGCAATAAGGTCAATCGGATTATTCAGCGAAACAGTAGGTGGCAGAGCCTGGCGGAGTTTTTGGCGGGCCTTTTCCGGCAAAGGCATAACGTTTAAACCATGAGCGATACAGGAGTCGGTGGCCAGGATACCGGGCCCACCGGAGTTGGTGACAATGACCACGTTGTTTCCCCGGGGGAGAGGTTGACTGGAAAAGGCTTTAATGTAGTCGAAGACTTCTTCCAGTGTTTCGCCCCGCAACACTCCGCATTGCTGAAAGATGGCATCATAAACTTTATCCGAGCCGGCCATAGAGCCGGTGTGGGAAGAGGCTGCCCTGGCCCCAACCAGTGTCCGACCGGCTTTAAGGGCGATAATGGGTTTGGGATGAGATTTATGGCTGGTGATTTCCCGGGCGATGGCCATGAATTCCCGACCGTTGACCAGGTCCTCAAGATACATGAGGATGACTTCGGTTTGCTCATCATGTTGGAGATAACGGAGGAGCTCGTTTTCAGTTAAACCAGCCTTGTTGCCCATACTGATGAACTTAGCAAAGCCAATATTGGCTTCTTTGGCGTAGTCAAGAACAGCCACACAGAGAGCCCCACTTTGGGAAATAAAGGAGATATTTCCTTCTCGGGGGAACTGGGTTCCGAAAGTGGCGTTGAGAGAAACCCGGGCATCGGTATTGATCATCCCCAGACAGTTGGGGCCGATCAGGGCGATGCCGTATTTGGCGGTTGTTTGCTTGATTTCCTTCTCTCGCTCAATGCCGGGGCCGCCGACTTCTTTAAACCCGGCGGAGATGATGACCGCCGCCGGAATACCTTTTTGGCCACATTCTTCCAGGATTTGATTGACGATGGGCGCCGGAACGATAATGACGGCTAGATCAATGGGATCGGGAATAGCCAGGACAGAAGGGTAACATTTCAGACCGAGAATCCCTTTGGCCCGGGGATTAACCGGATAAATAATTCCCTGAAAGCGACTATCTATTAGATTGGCCAGCAGAGAATGGCCGACGCTGCCTGGCTGACGGGAAGCACCGATGACCGCTACCGAGGTGGGATAGAAAAGAGCATCCAGGTTATTGTTCATGGCTGACTGGGGTTAGTCCTGTTTGGTGGCGATGACCGATTTGACTAAAGCCTCGGGAAGGACATTCTCCGGGACAGTTCCCTTAAATTCTTCGGCGAATTTTTTCTGGGTGGCTTCTTTGACACTTTTGTCTATAATTTCCATCTATTTACTCCTTTTGATTGAAATTTTAGCTTAATTGCTTCCCCAAGGCAAACCCACTGAACACTCCAAAAATCGTCAAAAAATCGTCAAAAAATCGGGTCGGGCCTCGGAAGGTGGTTATTGAGCTTCAGCCATGAAATAGTTAGAGACTTTAATTCCATATTTGTCGGGCTCGAGCACTTTGACGATACTCCGGAGGTAGTTTTGGCCGGACTCATCTTTGGCGGCCAGATCGACAATGGGTCCATCAATTTTCTTCCCCTGGGCGTCAGTGATTAATTTAACGCGAGGTCGGAGAAATTGGGGGGGATCACTTTTAGTTTCATAGACCAGAGCGAGCTCGCCCGTGTTTAATAAGACCAGTGTTCCCACTGGACAGGCGGTCATCATTGAAGCAAAAACCTTGACCAGGGTAGGGTCAAATTCTTCTCCTGCCTTGTCCATCATCAAATTGATCGCTTCAGCCGGAGTAAAGGCTTTCTTCCGATAAGGCCGGGGAGTGGTGATAGCATCATAATAATCGGCTATTTTCACTATTTTGGAGAAAAGACTGATGGTTTTTTTCCCTCGATAGCGAGGGTAGCCGCGATCATCTTCCCGGCAGTGATGTTCCATGGCCACATGCAGAGCCTGCAGGGGTAGTGCTTTCAAGTGGGGCAGTTGAAGAAGCTTCTGCACCCCTTTATAGGGGTGAGTTTCGATAACCCGGCGTTCGGCTTCGTCAAGTTTACCGGGTTTATTGAGAATTTCCAGGGGGATTTCCAGCTTGCCGACGTCATGGAAAAAGGCGCTTATGCCTAGTTCAACCAGCTCTTTTCGCTCCAGCCCCAGCCTTCGGCCCAGGGCCAGAGCAAGGATGCAAACATTAATCGAGTGATTGAGGGTGTATTCGTCGTGGTTCTTGATGGAAGTCAGACCATAAAGAAATGGTTCATTTTCGACGATATGATCAAAAAGAGTCTGGATCATCCGGCGGGTAGTCAATAGGTTTTTCGAGTCGAGATCTTTTTTCTGAGTCAAATATTCCTTGAGATGGGTTAATCCCAGGAAGTAAACCCGGGCAGCATTCTTTTTTCTTTCAGCCCCGGTCTTTGCGGCAGACTTTTCGACTTTAATATGAGGAAATTCTCCTAACAGAGGTTGTTCAAGTGCTTCTTTTTCTGGAGACGGCGGGATGGATTGGTCTTTTTTCAAACTTGTCTCTGGCTTGAGAGAAAGAATAAAGTCAATAATTTCCTTTTCTTTTACTCCAGGATAAAAGGCCAGGGAAACAATATGGCGAGGGGTGAATTCGTCATAGATGAAACGAAAAAGGTGATAATTTACATGACTGAATTTTAATTTAACTCCGTTGAAAAGAAGGGTGGTGGCCCGGAGAAGAAAATGGGCCACTTTTTCTTTCTGGAGGATCTCATCCAGGCTCTGCAATAAATCCCGGAGTTGATGGACAAAAAGAAGGTTGTTGGGTTCATAAAGACGAGAGGTGCGGGTAAGCATGTAGAATTTATTTAAAAGGTCAAGGCCGGTTTGATTGAGGTAAATTTCTCGGCTTCGTTGAGATTTAGTCATGTTTCTTCTCTTCCGGTTCCTTTGTCTCGATGAGAGTGAAGTTTTAGTTTATATTTTAGTCCCTGGAGGGCCCGCCGAATTTTTCTATTGCGGATAAGGCCTAGCTCGTTGAGGAAATCTTCCACTTCAAGTCTATCCTCTTCTTTAAGGGTGTCGATCAGCCATAAACCAGGATTAATCCGGGTGGCGGGAGACCACCACCATGGTTTTTTGAGTAAACCCTTGAGAAAGTCCCGGGATTCGGGGGTCTTAAGGCGGAACAGATAGGCGAAAAGAGCTTTCTTTTCGGTGAGGGAACGGCGATTAAAAGATTTCTCCTGGATTCGATTGAGGATATCTTCACTGACAGAGGGTTGATTTAAGCGAACCAGAGCCCGGGCTGCTTGTTGGCGAACTTCGAGTTGAGGATCATCCAGAAGAGGCAGGATCAGTTTGGCTGCTTTGGGATCGGGAAGAGAACTGAAAAGGGAGATGGTTTCCAGCTGAATATGGAGGTTGCGAGAGCGCAGAAACCGGGCCAGGTAGGAGAGTTTTCGGGGGTCATCAGAGTTGGCGATTGTTCGGAGAATGACCAAGGTGGTTTTTTCCCGATGGTCATCAGCAATTTCCAGCAGAAGAGGGAGATTTTGGAGGCCTATTTTTTGGATAAAGGCACAGGCCAATTCCTGAAAACTTTTGTCCGGATAATTATCAATTAAGCGGCCGACCAAGGAGAGAGATGAAGGGCCGATGAATTCGAGTAGATGAAAAAGACTTTCAAAGTCCGGGGTGACCATCTTTTCCAAGCTTTTAATGAGAAGGGGAATGATTTTTTCTTCTTTCAACTGGCGAAGAGTTTCGTTGAGATGAAGTAGTTTTTCTGGTTGAGTTTTCCTGAATTCTTTCTCCAGATCCAGCAGATGGTCGAGGGCATGGACGGCAATGGTCACCTTTCCCTGACTCAAGGTTTCTTCAATCAGAGAAGATAGACTCTGCAGAACCTGAGTGAAAGGCTGGATTTTTTCTTCTAGATAGATAGTTTCCACCAGCAGGTGGATGGTTTCTTCTTCCTGGGAAAGTTCCCGGTGTTTATGAATTAATATCTCCAGTCGATCCGATTCTTCCCGGCGGAGTTGAAATCTGGCGGGAGAAGGAAGGAGTTCTTCATCTTCCAGCAGACCGGCGCTAGGATGGCTGCCTTCCAGGCCAGCTGTCCGCTGGTGGGCATATTTTTGCAAGGCCGCCTGGTCTTCAGGAGCTAAGTGGAGTGTTCCTCCCTCCAGAAAGTTCCGGGCTACTTTATAAGGAGTGACTCTTGTCTCCTGGCCAATCTTGGTTTCCAGAAATTCGTCAGGAGCCAGATAGTCGATGTGGGGAAAATCCATCTCCCAGAGAGAGACCACAATGTCACTTTCTTCGGGGGGAAGATGACTGATTTTTTCAAGAAGCTGAAAAAATTGAATTAGTTCGTCCTGGGTTAAGCCTTCATGGAAGCTTAAACGAGTAACCCCATCTTTATAGAAGAAAAAAGGCAGACTGCGGATGAGCTGAGTTTCTTCGTGGACTTTTTTATCTCCCAGAAGAAAAGCAGTATCAGTCACTTCAAGCTCCAGCACCGGGTTCTGGGCAAAAAAAGCTCCAAATTTCTGGCTGAGAGTGTCAATGAATTGCCTCACATTGGGATGGTCCAGCGAATATAGTTTAATCTGGGAAAAGGTCTTTATCAGCCAGGTGACCAACTCCTTTCCCTGTTGCAGAGTAGCCTCATCAAGGAGATCCGGCTGGTTGGCCACTGGTGGGTCGCCCTTTTTTCTGGCCGTAGACATTTTTATCTCAATAAATAAATGAAAAAGGATGGTTTTTATTTAGATTTAACCCGTTTCTGGACTTTGTTTTTAATTCTGGTTTAACCACCCCTTTTAACCAGGTTGCCAAATATACCTCAAACTCTAATTGGACAATTTATTTTTAACCGGTTGATGGGGTTAAATCAAGCAAAAAATGTTTGATGAATGTTTTTTCCCGATGCCTGGCCTGGCAAACCAGTGACATTTATCCATCCCCCGCTCTTTCAGAAATACTGGCGTTAGGCCCTCTTTCTCCTGAAAAATAAGGCCCCGGATAACTACCTCCAGTTATACCCCTGGACTTGTCAAATCAGGGGAATTTTACTATTTTGTAACCTCATTGGCCATCAATTGGATTTCCAGAGGAGGTAATGACGATGGAAAAGAAGTTGGTGAGTTGTTTATTCTGTGGGGCTACTAATAATTATCCTTTGGGAACAACGAAAAAAGTAGTTTGTGGGCGATGCAAGAATTCTCTGCCGCGGCCCGGTTCAGTAATTGAGGTCTCCACTGATCAACTGGCCACGCTTCTCTCCAGAGGAAAATTACCGGTGCTCGTTGACTTTTACTCGCCCACCTGTGCCCCGTGCGAGATGATGCAGCCCATAGTCGCTGACCTGGCTCAACGCCGCGCCGGTGAATTGATGGTGGTTCGAGTTAATGTCGACTCTTATCCTCATCTGGCCGGTCAATTCCAGATCCAGGGAGTACCGACTTTTATTGTTTTTAAAGGTGGCCATGAATTGGGCCGTACGGTGGGAGCCATGTCCGAGACGGATTTCTCCTTATGGGTGGCCAGTCGAGCTTAAGGAAAATGAATTCCCTGGTAGGAAAAATGGGCAGTTTTAAATCGCTTGATTTTTTCAGTTGCCGGCGATGGTTATTCCTTCAACGGCGATAGTTGGGCCGCATACTGCCGAGCGAAATTTAAGGTCATTCCCAATATATATAACCTGGTTGAGGATATCCTGGAGGTTGCCGGAGATGGTTACTTCGGCCACCGGGAAAGCCAGTTCACCCTTTTCAATCCACAGGCCGAAGGCCCCCCGAGATATTTCTCCGGTGACAGGATTAAGACCATGGCCGATTGTTCTGACCAGCAGAAAGCCTTTATCCAGGGAAGAGATGATTTTTTCCGGGGACAGGGAACCCGGCTGGAGATGAAAATTGTTGGGTCTGACCCCGCTGCCCGAAGCGTTGCCGGTGGAATTTAGCCCGAGGCGGCGGGCTGAATAAGTGTCCAGTAGATAGGAATTAAGTTGCCCCCGGGAAATCACCTGGGTTCTCCGACAGGGGACACCTTCTCGGTCAAAAGGCCGGGTACCCAATTTCCCGGGCAAAAGACCATCATCAATGACATCTATATTGGCGCCGGCGATCCTCTGGCCCAGTTTATCCACAAGAAAAGATGTTTTTTGGTAAATAGCTGTGCCTGAGACACAAACAAAGAGAAAACCCAACAGCCAGGCAGTCATCTCCGGTTCAAAGACAACCGGTACCTGCTGGGTGGGGATTTTTCGGGGATGAAGAAGCCGGGTGGTTCGTTTGACAGCCTGGCGGGCAATTTCTTCCGGTGGTTCCAGCTGGTCAAAGAATCGGGAAGTATGACCCCAGAAGTCTTCGGCCCGATTGTCGGTTTCCCCAGCCTGAAGACCCACCGACAGGGAGAAAGATGTTTCCTCGTAGGCTCCGGCAAATCCTTTGGAATTAGCCAGGATGTGGAGTGACTCCAGAGAGCTGAAACTGGCTCCATGAGAGTTGGTGATTCTTTTATCCTGGAGAGCGATTTTTTCTGTCTGGCGGGCCAGCTCTATTTTGGTCTCAATGGGGATTTCTTGAATTTTGGGGTCATAGAGCTGGAGTTTTTCCGGGGGAAAGGAAGGGGCGGTTACTTCCGGCAGTCCATTCCAGGGGTCAGCCTGGGTCAGTTCCAGACGCCCCAGGGCACCTTTGATTAGTTCTTCCAGAGTTTCCCGTTTAAGATCAGAAGAACTGGCCGAAGCTGATTTTTTATCTTTGATTAAACGCAGGCTTATCCCTCTGGTTTGTGCCTGGGTAAGGTTTTCAATTTCTTGATTGCGGATATCGACATTGAATTCCTCACCCTGGCCGATAGCCACTTCCACTTCATCAGCTCCCTGAGCCAGGGCGAAATTAACCAGGTCGGTGGCCAGATCGAGTAATTCTTGCGGTGGGGCAGTTGGTTTCATAAAGCACCTCCGACGGTGAGTTTTTTAATTTTGACCGTCGGACAACCATCGGTCACCGGCACGGTCTGGCCTTCTTTTCCACAACTCCCTATCTGGTGGCTGAAAGCAAGGTCGTGGCCTACCATGGTAATATCCCGGAGAACTTCAAGATTGGAGCCGATAAGAGTCACCTGTTTCAGGGGGACGGTTAACTTACCGTCTTCGATTAGTTGGGCGGAACTCAGAGAAAAGGTGAATTTGCCTGAATCTTCCACCTGGCCGCCCTGAAAACGCCGGGCATACAGCCCTTTTTTGATGCTGCGGATAATTTCCTCCGGGGCATATTCGCCCTGGTCGAGGTAAGTATTACTCATCCGGGGAAGAGGAAGATGAGAATAGTCTTCCCGCCGACCATGTCCGGTCAGGGCCTGGCCCAAAAGGCGGGCGGAGAGTCGGTCCTGGAGAAATCCGACCACTCTTCCCCGCTGGATAAGATAAGTTTTTTGGGGGAGAGTGCCTTCATCATCTATATTATAGGAGCCGCGAAAACGGGGAATGGTGGGATCGTCAATGATGGTGACTTGCTCGGCGGCCACTATTTGATCCAGCTTATTCCAGAAGATAGATGTCTTTTTGCGAATAAAATCCGCTTCCAGGAGATGGCCGACAGCTTCATGAAGGAGGACGCCGCCCTGACCTGGTGCCAGGACAACTGGCATCTCTCCGGCCGGTGCTGGCCGGGCTTCCAGCAGAAGAAGAGCTTCTTCAGCGGCTTCTTGTCCGATCCGCTGAGCCAGGTTGTGCTTATCGAGAAAGCTGAGGTCAACCCGCCCTCCATCTCCGGCAAAGCCAGCTTCCCGCCGGGAACCGGCCTCAGCAATGGCCAGGCAGACCAGTTTAATCATCGGGCGAGCATCGGTGATGATAAGTCCGTCTGAATTGATAAGGGCTACTTGCTGGAAGGCTTCGACCAGAGAAACCCTGACTTTTTTTATCCGGGGATGAGCCTGGAGAGCAGTATAGTAAGTTTGTTTGACCAGTTTTATCTTATCAGCTAGAGAAGCAGGCATGGGCCCCTGGAGAAGATAATAAGAGTGTTCAGGCCGCGACTGCTGCAGCGGGGGAATCGCTACCTGGCCAGGGGGAGAAGAAACAATAGCCCGGGCTGCCTGGGCCGCTTTCAGTAATGAATCCAGTTTAAAATCGTTGGTATAGGCGAAGCCGGCCTTTTCTCCTTCCAGAACCCGCAGACCAGCGCCCTGGCGAATGGATTCATCGGTTTCTTTAATAATATCGTCTTCCATAAGAAGATGATAAAAGCGGGTGTATTCCAAAAAAATCTCAGCCAACCAGCCTCCCCGGGAGAGAGCAGTGGAAAGAATTTTTTGGTAATCAGCCTCATCAAAGGGAAAGAGATGGAGGGTGGCCTGGGCTGAAATATCAGAACTGTTTGTCTTCTTCATCTTCGTAATTAATCCTGCCAGATTTTTTGTCTTTTTTGCTCAATCCAGATTATTGACCAGTACGGTCTTTTCAGGATGAGCCTTTTTTGATTAAGAAAAGTTAAATTTCCCCCACCTCCGCCAAGAGTCTGATGTCGCGGATGGACATCCCTTTAAGGCCCAGTTTTTCCACAGTTCGACCTTCCTTCCAGAAATCCCGCTCCCGCATAATCGAAGCCAGATGAATAATAGCTTTTATGGTGGGCACTTTGACTTTCAGCATCTCGGCCAGGGAAGCCAGCGGAACCAGGCTCATGGGTACATCTTCGTCAATATAACGATGATGGAGTCGGTCCGGGGCTTTTATTCCCAGGTAACCCGGATTGCTGAGAATGGCTTCCCGCAGGTCTTTCCCCGTAGCACTGTAAGCGGTATACAGCCAGTTTTTGGCGCTCATAGCACGAATCCCCAGCGCTGAAGCAATATCCAGGCGCTCCTTATCCAATTTCTCCAGTACTTTGGAAATGGATGGACTGGCTCCCTGAATGTAGTATTCAAAATCACCATGAGTTTCTTCAATCCAGGCGGCGTTAAGGACGGTGAGGGCGGGATGGAAAATAGCACCGATATTATTAAGAGATGTTTTAAAGATGTTATCTCCAGGAACAAATTGAGGAAAGACACGGTTTAAAACTTTAACTACCCCGGGAATCCAGTATGCCGGCAGGGTGGCCAGAGGGACAGAGTTTTTAATGGAAAAAATTTTGGAATGGGCTGGCCCAATGCTGCGGGAGGCATAAATAAAAGTTTGGGCTTCAGCTAGAAAAGGAAATTTTTTCAGTCCTTCTTCTTTGAGTATCTGAAGAAATTCAAGACAACCGCCGGTGCGGCCAGGATTGAGGACGACAATTTGATTTTCTCTGAGATAGGGAGCACATATTTTGGCTATGTACCGGTGACCCGTGGCTGGAACAACCACCATTAAAATATCAACATCCTGGATGCATTCTTTAATATTGGTTGAAGCGAGATTAACCTTACCGAAACCTTCAATCGAGCCTTCAACCCGAACGCCACCCCTATGAGCAACCGGCAGGATTTTGCGCCGGCCCCGGTTAAAAAGATTCACAGTATAACCCATCAACCCCAGATGTCCGGCCATGGCCAGGCCACCATGGCCAGCTCCCAGGACACAAAAAGTTAATTCTTTAACCGGCTTGTTGAGCAGGGTTTTAATATAATTTTTCCTCCGGGTGTCCAATTCTCGGGAAATTTTCTTTCTTTTCATTGTTTATCCTTGTTAAAAAATATTAGACCAAATAATAATTGACAATATTTAAATTAATAACAAAATTGTCAATGTAATGATTATTTTTCAGATAACGAGCGCCTCTATTGTATGAAAATAGAACCCATTTTGCAAATTATTGTCTCCATAGGGGTCCGGTCTTCACATTTGACATTCGTTATTCTTTAAGAGAAGCTTTATCTAGAATGTCTAAAAAGTTCTGATGCTCCTTAATACTAGATACTCAAAATTGCGGTCAACTGGTGTGGAAAATTCGCTCTAGCGCCTGAAAAATTAATCCTGGATAAATTAATCAGATTGTTACTTATAGATTTGGCTCAGTTATGGTGGAATCTGACACTTTTTCACAGCACTTTAAAGGCGGAAAATAATCCTTAAAGATTTAGCTAAATCAAAACGAAATTTAAGGAAAAGCCCGGTAAAGGACAAGGAGAAGATGGGGATAATCTTGAGTAAGATCAAAGGTGAAAACCTAGCCCCTTTTATCCTTTGGGTATCCAAAAGTACGATGAACCGGAAATTTTTCTTATCAAGATGGGGACCGTGAAGGACGGAGAGCGAGGATGATCATAGAGAAAATTCCTAGAGAATATTCATAAATATTAGTGAGAAGATGGAGACCCAGGCCGGAGATGATAGCCAGCTCCGGTTCATAACCCATGAGAGTTAAAGAAAGGGCCCAGGCAGCTTCCCAGGTCCCAAACCCGGCGAGGCCCTTAATGGGCATCACTGAAGTGAGTTCAGCGCCAGTGATGGCCAGAATCGTTGTCCAAAAATCAAGCATATTTGATGAGAATAGCTGGTGACGAAGAAGGGCTGAAAGGAGAAAATAAAGAGAGGTATATTTACAGGTGCGAATAATAAGGGAAAGAAGAAAGATAAGCCAGGTAGGTTGGATTTTTTTGACCCGGGACAGTTCTTTCTCGGTCTCACTGCTTTTGTGGGCAGCCAGGTGGATAAAGTTTTTCAGCCATCCCCAGGCAGGGAGTCTGGTGCTTCGGCTTAAACGGTTAAAAAAAGAGCCCAGCCAGCGCAGGATTCTTTCCAGCTGATTGAAGATGAGAAGAATTAGGCCGAAGAAGACGATGGCTAAGACAATCAGATAGAGGCTGGCTGGGGAAGAGGGGCCGAATCCCACCCAGGCGATGGCCAGAAGAAGAAAGGGCGTCAGGGTCAAAAAATCAAACAGGAATGCGAGAAGAAAAGAGGAAGCTGCAGCCTGAAACGGATAGTTGAGACTCCGATTGGTTAAATAGACATAGGAGAGCGAGCCCAGGCGGGCGGGGAGGAGATCGACAAAAAGATTGCGGATTAGGGTCACCAGGAGAAAGTCACCAAACCGGGTTGTCCAGGGTTTTAGGAGGAGCTGATACCGCCAGGTACGCAGGAGAGAGGCCAACAAGGCTATGGCCATATAAACCAGGAGATAAGGCCAGAATATTGTGGCCAGCACTTCTTTAAGGCGGGTGATTTCAATCCGGGAAAAAAGAAAGTAGAGAAGACCGGCGGAGATTATTAAAGAGAGGATAAGAGAAAGAATGCGGCGCTTCATGCCGGGGTATCATACTGGAAGAAGGTTAATCCTGTCAATGAGAGGGGGGAGTTTCTTGGGGACAAAAACAGACTCTATAAATACTCATGGTGCCTGACACCCGTGGTGCAAGGATAACTTGATGGTAAACAATAATTTGACCCGGCCAAGGCGGAAATAAAAGAAATAACCCCAGGAAATAAACGAGATAATCAGAAATAATATGAAAAATAATATTTTAAAAGGAAGAATTGCGGATGTAGTGGGCCCCGCGGCTCACAGGATTATTCAGGGCAGCAGTCGTGATTAACATGGCCACCTGAATGCCATGTTTCAGTCCCACTATTTTCGGATCCATTTCAGCTTCCCGGTAGAATTTCTGGATGCGGTGGGCGAGATAACTTAAGTCAGCCTGGGCCCGTTCCAGTCTTTTTTTGGTCCGGATGATGCCGGCGTAATTCCACATAGTCGAGCGGATAGTCAGCCAATCCTGATGGATAAGAGCCGGGTCGATTTTTTCCTGTTCCCGGGGATAGTACCATTCGTGAATCTGGGAGGAGTTGTACCTCCTCTCTACTTTAAAATGCCGGCAGATATAGCGGGCTGATCTGGTCCCCCACACTAGCCCCTCGAGGAGAGAAGTTGAGGCCAGACGGTTAGCTCCATGAACACCTGTACAGGAGACCTCACCCACAGCAAAGAGATTTTTGAGAGTTGTTTTCCCCCAGCCGTCAACCAGCACACCTCCACAACAGTAATGAGCGGCTGGGACGACAGGAATGGGCTCCCGGGTAATATCAATACCATACTGGAGGCAGGTTTTATAGATCGTCGGGAACCTTTTAGGAATGTCGACCTCAGCGTAGGAGGCCAGGTCGAGGAAAACATAATTGGAATTGGTATTAATCATCTCCTCGTAAATGGCTCTCGTCACTTCATCCCGTGGAGCCAGTTCGCCTTTTTTCGAATATTTATGCATAAACAACCGGCCGTCTTTGGTTTTTAACCGGGCTCCTTCCCCGCGCAGCGTCTCCGAGATGAGAAAACCGTCGACATCTCGATGAAAAAGAGAAGTAGGGTGGAACTGGATGTATTCCATGTTGACGATCCGCGCCCCGGCCCGGTAGGCCATGGCATAACCGTCGCCGATGGCTCCTTCGGGGTTGGAAGTATAAAGAAAGACTCGACCGCAACCTCCAGATGCCAGGATGGTGTAAGGAGCCAGGACCATTTTTACTTTTTTGGTTTTGTTATCCAGGATGTATGCGCCGATGCATTCAGGTTCCTGGTAATGAGAAATCGGGTCTTTGGAATGGTGAGGGATGGTCAGCAGGTCAACCGCTGTATGCCCGGTTAAAAATTTAACCTGAGGGAATCGGCGAAGTTCCTGGAGAAATCGTTCCTCGATAGTTCGGCCAGTGGCGTCTTTAACATGGAGGATTCGCCGCCGCGAATGTCCGGCTTCCTGCGCATAATCCAGTTCATCCGGCTTGCTGCGGCTGAAGGGGACCCGCAGTTCATCTATTAAAATTTCATCGACTAATTTTTTCCCTTCATCCACCAGAATTTTAACCGCCTCGGGATTATTGATGCCATCACCGGTTTCGATGATGTCCTTCTTGAGGAGTTCCGGGTCATCATCATGACCAAGAGAGACAATGCCCCCTTGAGCATAGAATGTATTTGATTCTTCCGGTTGGTGATGCTTGGTTACCAGAAGAACTTCCCGTCCATTTTTGGCCGCCTCCAGAGCAGCAGCAGCCCCAGCAATCCCACAACCAATAATTAGAATTTCAGTTTCAATTATTTCATCCATGTTTTATTTCCCCTTTCTTCTCTTCCTCTGGCCGGGAAAATTATATAAATTCCAGACTGATATCCAGGGCTTCGACCGAATGAGTCAGGCGACCGACTGAGATGTAATCCACCCCCAGGGCGGCAATCTCACGGGCCTTATCCAGCGTGACATTGCCGGAAGCTTCCAGAACAACCCGGCCTTTGAGCACGGCCACCACTTTTTTCATTTCTTCCAGGGACATGTTATCGAGCATTACCCAGTCAGCGCCGGCCTTGAAAGCTTCTTCGGCTTCTTTCAGGGAAGTGACTTCGACTTCTATTTTAACTCGATTACCGACCCGCTCTCTTATTTTTTTGACAGCCTCAGTGATGCTGCCCACCAGGCGAAGATGGTTATCTTTAATTAGAACCATATCCGAGAGAGAAAAACGATGGTTCTGACCACCCCCCATGCGAACCGCATATTTTTCGAGACTTCTTAACCCCGGGGTGGTTTTTCTGGTGTCGAGGACCCGGGTGGAAGTTCCAGCCAGTGCCTGGACGAAATGGCGGGTGAAGGTGGCAATTCCTGAGAGACGCTGGAGAAAATTAAGGGCTGTTCTTTCGGCCTTGAGCAGGGCTTGGGAGGGGCCAGCCACCTCTGCCAGGCGGTCCCCAGGATGGATTTTGGTCCCATCGGAAATGAGGGGAGTGAAATTAACGGACGCATCTACAAGTTTAAACACCCGTTCAGCCACCCGCAGGCCGGCCAGAACACCTCTCTCCTTGGCAATAAAAACAGCCCGGCTGGTTGATTCAGGAGGAATGAGGTTGTCGGTAGTAATGTCCCCCTGGGGCATATCTTCGGCCAGGGCCAGTTTAATAAGTTTGTCAATTTCAGCGAAATTCATGGTTTACTTCTCGATTATAATGCTATCCCCGGCCAGGGTCAAATAAAAGGGGTCCGGTCTTCACATTTAACATTTATAATGAAAAAAAAAGTGTCAGACACCGTCTTGGTCAGACCCTCCATTGAGCATAACCTGGAAGTGACATTTGAATTTGCGCAGGAGGACTATTTATGTTTTTGGGAGGAGAAAGGCGTAAAAAGCGATTTTTAGGCCCAAAAATCGCGTCTAAGGGGGATTTTTTGGCCGGTACTAGCACCTAACTTATAGATAATAAAGGAAATGACGAGGTCCGACCCCAATATAAATATAATAGATACCGCAGGCCGAGATGGGCGAACATGCGCCGCCAGAAAAGAAAGATGCAAGGGGAATGCGTTTGACATTTAGTATTAGAGGAATAAAATAACTTGTTTTATAATATTTAAAGCATTTTTTTATATAATTGATAAGATTGGTGAGAGATTAATTTTATTTTTAATTAAATTTCAGGATTAAAGAAAAGTTAAAGAAAAGTAACGAGGGCGAAAATGGGTAAAAACGACTGGATCAAAGAGACCTTGAATCTGCCGCGTACTGATTTTCCAATGAAGGCAAGATTGCCTCAACGGGAGCCGGAGATACTGAAACACTGGGAGGAGATAGACATTTACCACAAAATATTAACCCGGCGGCAGGAGGCTCCCACTTTTGTTCTTCATGATGGCCCTCCCTATGCCAACGGTCATATTCATCTTGGCACCGCCATGAACAAGATTCTCAAGGATTTCATTATTAAATCCCGAACCATGCTCGGATATAAAGCTCCTTATCTTCCCGGGTGGGATTGTCACGGCTTGCCTATCGAAATTAAAGTGGATCAACTTCTGGGAGAAAAGAAAAAGAACCTCTCCCAGATTGAAATAAGAGAAGAATGCCGTAAGTATGCGCAAAAATTCGTCAGCATCCAGCGCCAGGAGTTCCAGCGGCTGGGTGTGTTTGGTGAATGGGATAAACCCTACTTAACCATGAATCCCGAGTACGAAGCTGACATCATCCGCTCTCTGGCAGCCTTTTTCGCCCAGGGAAGTGTTTATAAAGGGAAAAAGCCTGTGTACTGGTGTATTCATTGCCGGACTGCTTTAGCTGAGGCTGAAATTGAATACCACGATCACTCTTCACCTTCGGTCTACGTTAAATTTCCTCTTATCTCTGACCTGGCGGCCCGTTTTCCCCAGCTGCAAGGAAAAGATGTCTTTATCCTAATCTGGACAACCACCCCCTGGACGCTGCCGGCCAACCTGGCCATCGCCTTTCATCCCGACTATGAATACTCTGCTTTCGAAGTTAACGGAGAAACCTATATTGCCGCCAAACGGCTGGTGCCGGTGCTGATGGAAGAGATGGGCTGGAGTAAGGTCGACCACCTGGTCACTTTCCCCGGTCGGGAGATGGAAGGGCTCAAGGCCCGGCACCCCTTTATTGAGCGGGAATCCCTGCTCGTTTTGGCCGATTACGTTACTCTGGATCAGGGAACAGGCTGTGTGCACACCGCCCCGGGTCACGGCCACGAAGACTACACCACCGGCCTGAAATACAAACTGGATATTTATACTCCAGTTGACGCTGATGGTCGCTTTACTTCTTCTGTAGAACGTTATGCCGGGTTGAATGTCTTCGAAGCCAATCAGATTATTACCGATGATATGAAAAAAGATGGAGTCTTGCTGAAAGCGGAGACAATCACTCATTCCTATCCTCATTGCTGGCGCTGTAAGAATCCGGTTATCTTTCGGGCGACCGCCCAGTGGTTTATTTCCCTGGACGCCGGCAACCTCCGCCAGAAGGCTCTGGCCGAGATTAAAAAGATCAACTGGATTCCCGGCTGGGGAGAGGAGAGGATCGCCAAAATGATTGCTGCCCGGCCGGATTGGTGTATTTCCCGGCAGCGGACCTGGGGAGTGCCCATCCCGGCTTTTTACTGCAAGAAATGCGGGACGATCCTGGCCGATGAAAAAATTGCCCTCCATGTCGCGGAGCAATTCAGCCGGGAAGGTTCGAATGCCTGGTTTTTGAAAAAACCAAAAGAACTGGCTCCACCCGGATTAACCTGTCCACAGTGCGGTGAGAGTTCGTTCGAGAAAGAGAATAATATCCTTGATGTCTGGTTTGAATCAGGCGCCAGTCATTCTGTCCTGGGGAAGCGGGATGACCTTCCCTGGCCGGCTGATGTTTACATTGAAGGCCATGACCAGTACCGGGGATGGTTCAACAGTTCTTTAATTGTCGGCGTGGCGGCCAAAGGCGCTTCTCCCTATCGGACGTGCATCACCCATGGATTTGTCCTTGATGAACAGGGAAGAGCTATGTCCAAGTCGCTGGGAAATTATATCGAACCCTCCGAAATAATCAACAAACATGGAGCGGAGATCCTGCGGCTCTGGGCGGCGATGCTTAATTATAAAGAGGATGCCCGCTTCGGGCCGGAGACACTGGAGCGCCTGATTGAAGCCTATCGGAAAATCCGAAATACCTGGCGATTTATGCTGGGGAATCTTTATGATTATCAACCCGAGGCTGATGAGGATAATATTCCACTCAGCGAACTGCAACCCCTGGATAAATGGATTCTCGAGCGCCTGGCCCAGGTGGGTGAACGAGCCCGACGGGCCTACGAGGATTTTGAATACCATGTGATTTTTCATGGGCTGTTTAATTTCTTCACCAGTGACCTGAGTGCTTTTTACTTGGATGTGTCCAAAGATAGACTTTATTGCTCCGGTCCAAAAGACAGACGGCGGAAATCAGCTCAGACCGCTATGTTTCATCTTCTGCGGGCCACGCTTTTGCTGATGGCTCCGATTCTGCCTTTCACCGCCGAAGAAGCCTGGCAGGCTATGCCCTCGTACGCCGGTAAGAGCGAATCGGTTCACCTAGAGCTTTTCCCCGAGTTTCAAGACTATCACCTGCCGGCAGAAGAAGTCGCCCAATGGGAGAAACTTCTGACTACCCGGGAAGAAGTCTTAAAAGCTCTGGAGCGGGCGCGGGAAGAGAAGTTTATCGGCAATTCTCTGGAAGCCAGGATTATTTTAAAAGTGCCCTCAGAAGAATTGTCTTTTTATCAGCAGCATCAGGAGAAGCTGCCCGAACTGTTTATCACCTCGGCGGTAGAGGTTGTGGCCGCCGCCGGTCAGGAGCTCGAGGTTGAAGTTACCCGGGCTGAAGGAGCCAAGTGCCAGCGCTGCTGGAATATTAAACCTACTGTGGGCCAGGCGGATGATTATCCTGAGTTCTGCGCCCGCTGTGTCGAAGTAGTGCGTCGTCTGCCTGCGGTTCAAAAGCAGGAATCAGAGGAAAAGGAAAAGTAGTTGGCCGGAGGTGAAAAAGCAATCAATCAGCCAGGAGATTAGAGAACAAAAATGAGGAAACAAGATTTACCCTATTATTTTTTAGTCATTGTTCTGTTTCTGGTAGATCAGCTGACAAAATTCTGGATCCAGCAAAAAATCCCTCTTTATGGTCATTTGGAGGTTATTCCTGGTTTTTTCAATTTAACTCACATTCATAATCGAGGAGCAATTTTCGGGTTTTTTGCTCACACCAGTAACCCCGTGGTTCAGATTGGTCTGGCCGTAGCTTCATTCCTGGCCCTGGGTTTTGTCATTTTCTATTTTATCCGGACGCCCGCCAGTGAGAGAATATTGAGAATATCCCTTTCCCTGATCCTGGCCGGAGCTCTGGGGAATCTAACCGATCGCCTGTTGCGGGGTTATGTGGTTGATTTTTTGGATTTTTATGTGGGGCGCTGGCATTGGCCCAATTTCAACCTGGCTGATTCCTGTATAACCGTGGGCGCCATCATTCTTATTTTTACATTTTTTATCAGTGAAAAGGAGCCTGCTTAATGTATCCGGTACTCATCCGTCTTGGTCCTATAACCGTCCATACCTATGGTTTTATGCTCGCCCTGGGGGTGGTCCTGGGGCTGTGGTTTGTCGCCCGCCAGGCGAGAAGAGAACAGCTGCCGGGCGGCCGTCTGGTGGATATGGCTTTTTACACCATTATTGTGGCCTTACTGGGAGCCAAGCTGGTCCTCTTTCTAGGCAATGTTTCTTATTACTGGCGATATCCTTCAGAGCTCCTGACCCTGGCTCGCTCGGGTGGCGTCTTCCAGGGAGGGTTGTTTTTTGGCCTGATTTTTGCCATCTGGTTCTTGCATCGTCACCGCCTGCCGACCTGGAAGGTGGCTGATATCGCCGGTCCAGCGATTGCTCTGGGTCACGGATTTGGTCGGCTGGGCTGTTTTAGCGCCGGATGTTGTTATGGCCGGGCCTGTGATGTTCCCTGGGGAGTGATGTTTGGCAGTGAGTATGCCCATAGTATAACGGGAGTGCCGCTTCATCAAGTCATCCATCCCACCCAGCTATATGAATCAATCTTGAATTTCACCAATTTTTTCCTGCTTTACCTTGTTCTCCGGAAAAAGAGATTTGACGGCCAGGTTTTTTCCCTTTATATCATCAACTACTCCATCATTCGCTTTTTTGTGGAGTTTTATCGGGGAGACCATCCGGAAAGTGCCTATCTTATCCATGGAGCTTCGCCTTACTTAAGTCTGAATTATTTTCAGGTTTTCTGCCTGGTTGGCCTGGCCTTTGGCCTGGTGCTTTATTTTATCCGCAAAAGAAAAACCACCTGATTGTTTCAGGTCGGACTTTATTGTTTGTTTTATTATCGAGTAGTTAAACCCATTATTCACTCCAAGAAATGCCCTTAAACTCAAGGGTCTCATGATGTCTGACACCCGTGTTAGTACCAGGAGAGTGGTTATTGGCATGAGATTTTATCCCTCGATAGAGGGAAAACCTCAAAAACTAATAAGGCATAGAGCTTGGGGTACATCTTACCCTTGTTTCTCTGGAGGAAATGGAGAATTGTAGAATTGTGGAGAATAATGATTTATCAAAGCTTCATTGACTGAGCTAAAGAAAAGAAGTAACTTTTACTTAACCTGATTATTAAGGGAGAAAACAGGAAAAGTGGCGAAACAGGTCTACCTGGTAGATGCTGAAAAGGGTGAAATAGGCCAGCGGCTGGATTTATTTCTCCAGGAAAAAATAAAAGAAAAAGGACTGAGCCGCTCCCGAATTGCTTCTTTTATCAAGGAGGGACATGTTCTGGTCAATGGTCAACCCCGCAAGCCGGGCTATCGCCTGCGGGCAGGGGAGAGGGTTGAGGTGGACTTAGCTCAGCTTGAACCCGTGGAATCACCACCTCTGAAGCCCCAGTCGATGGAGTTGAAGATCTATTATCAGGATGACTGCCTCCTAGTGGTGGAGAAACCCGCCGGCCTGATGGTTCATCCGGCACCTCGCTCCCGCGAGCCGACTCTTATCGAGGGCTTGATTGCCTCTTTTCCGGAACTGCAAAATGTTGGCCCGCCTGAACGGCCGGGCATCGTCCACCGTCTCGACAAAGAAACTTCGGGCCTCCTGGTGGTGGCTCGCTCCCTGCAGGCGTATCGTTATCTTCAGCGACAGTTTAAGGAACGACGGGTGGATAAGATTTATCTCGGGCTGGTCTGGGGTAAAATAAAGGAGCGGGAGGGAAAGATAAACTGGCCTATCGGTCGTTATCTGGGGGGTGGCCTCCGGGTGTCGATTAAAGCCCGCAAACCTCGCGACGCCCTGACCTTTTACGAAGTAATGGAAAGTTTAGCCACTCCTTGGGGCGTTTTGACCCTCCTGGCGATTAAACCGATAACCGGACGGACCCACCAGATTCGGGTTCACCTGGCTTCAGCCGGGCATCCGGTGGTGGGCGATCCCTATTACGGCCGGAAAGAAAAAGCCGGCTGTCCCCGCTTATTCCTCCATGCTCACCAGCTGGCGCTGACCCATCCTGCAGATAATCGCCGGTTGGAATTTACTTCTCCTCTCCCTGCTGATCTAAGTGATTACCTGGAAAGTCTTCGTCAGTGGTGACTATTTTTTCTCTTGAGTTATCAGCCTTAGTTAGTGTATGATATCTGACTCTCTTAATCTCAGTTAAGAGGCTTTTTCCATTTGCCAAGTTGCTTATAATTCATATAATATAAACGTAGTAGATAATATAAAATTTATATTAAAACCATAAATCAAAAACTCAAGCGGAGGAAGTAAATGAAAGATTATCCCGCCGAAAAAATCCGCAATATAGCGCTCACCGGACATGGTTCTTCGGGCAAGACTTCTCTGACCGCGGCTTTTCTTTTCCAGGCAGGGGTGACCACCCGGCTGACCAAAGTGGACAAGGGCAATACAGTGACCGACTTTGACCCGGATGAAATTGCCCGGAAAATCTCAATTCAATCAGCGGTTTGTCACTTCACCTGGAAGGACCATAGAATCAACCTCGTTGATTGTCCGGGTTACACCAATTTTCTCTGGGACACCCGGGCCAGCTTAAGAGCCGTAGATGCCGGGGTGGTCCTGGTCTGTGCAGTAGCCGGAGTGGAAGTGGGCACGGAAAAAGTCTGGGCCATGATGGATGAATTTAGCTTACCGCGCGTGATCGTGATTAATAAGATTGAACGGGAAAATGCTGATTTCAGCCGGACTATGGAAGCCATTCATCAATTTTTTGGCCGCAAGGCGGTTCCTGTGCAACTGCCGATCGGCCAGGAAAAGGATTTCTCTGGAGTGGTCGACCTTATCCGGAAAAAGGCCTTTTTCTTTGAAAAGGATGAATCAGGCAAGATGAAAGAGGGCGATATCCCGGCGGAGATAGCCGACGAGGTGGAGAAGAAGTACGAAGAGTTGACGGAAATGGTGGCTGAATCGGATGAAGAATTAATGGAAAAATACTTTGACCAGGGAGAACTTTCCCAGGAAGATTTAACCAGGGGGCTCCGCCAGAGTATTCTGGCCGGAGAAATTGTCCCTGTTTTTGTTGCTTCAGCGCTCCTCAACATGGGGATTCAGCCTCTGCTCGACGGTCTCGTTGATTTACTCCCATCTCCCTTGGAACGGGAATCCATCCCCACAGCCGACGGTGAGCTGAAACCAGCTGTGGATGGCCCTTTTGCCGCTTTTGTTTTTAAGACAATGTCTGACCCCTATACGGGTCGGATTTCAGTGATGCGGATCTTCTCTGGAGAAGTTAAGGGTGATGAGACCGTTTATAATTCCACCAGGGAAGTCGATGAAAAACTGAGTGGTCTTTTCTACCTCCAGGGTAAGGAGCAGGTGGCGACCTCTAAGGCGGTAGTCGGTGATATTGTGGCCACCGCCAAACTGAAGGCGACTTTAACCGGTGATACTTTATGCGCCAAGGGCGCCAATATTAAATTCCCGCCGATTAAGTTTCCCGAGCCATCGATTTCCTTCGCCATTGAGCCGAAGAGCCGGGCTGATGAGGACCGGATTTCCCAGGCGATTCATCGAGTCACCGAAGAAGACCCTACCATCCGGATTGAACGTGACCCCGAGACCAACGAGCTGATCATTTCGGGTAACGGCCAGCTTCATGTGGAGATTGTCACCGAACGGCTGAAGAAAAGATACAATGTTAATGTTGACCTGAAGCCGCCCAAGATTCCTTATAAAGAAACCATTAAAGGCAAATCCGATGTCCAGGGCAAATATAAGAAACAGACCGGCGGCCGGGGTCAATATGGGGATGTCAAAATAAAGATGGAGCCTTTGCCGCGGGGCAAGGATTTCGAATTTGAAGATAAAATCTTTGGTGGGGCTATTCCCAAGAATTATATTCCTTCCATTGAAAAAGGTATCCAGGAAGCCCGGAAAAAGGGCGTCCTGGCCGGCTATCCGGTGGTGGACTTTAAAGTGACTCTTTATGACGGTTCCTACCATGAAGTTGACTCTTCGGATATTGCCTTCAAGATAGCCGCCTCGATGGCCTTCAAGAAGGGGATGAAGGAGGCCAGGCCGACCATTCTTGAGCCGATCATGAATGTTGAAGTTTACACCCCGGAAGCCAACATGGGAGATGTTATGGGCGCCCTCAACAGCCGGCGGGGTAAAGTCCTGGGTATGGAACAAAAAGGCAACATGCAGGTTATTCGCGCCCAGGTGCCCATGGCGGAGATGCTTGATTTTGAGCCGACTTTAACCTCGATTACCGGCGGTCGGGGCTCTTTCCTTATGGAGTTCAGCCATTACGAGGAAGTTCCCCAGCAAATTCAGACGAAGATTATTGAAGAAGCTATCCGCGAAGGACGGATTAAACCTGAAGAAGAGGAAAAGTAGGGCCAGTTCATCGTACTTTTGAATGCCTTGGGGATTAAAGAAATCAGGTGATATTTATAATATAAAAAAAAAGTGTCAGACACCCTAGTGCAATTGATTATATTATGGTTGCCGAGGTCCTTCCCCCGAAGATAAAGCAGTCCCTTCCTGGAAAGAAACCTGCAGCCGGAGAGAACCCTGGTAAAAGATTGTTTGACTTTGCTGGCTCGATGAACGAAGAAAAAAATTTAATTCTCGGGTTTTCTCCGGGGATAAGCGAGAGAGAGAAAAAGCCCTTTCACCTTTTTTGCCGCCGGAACCAGGTTTGTCAGAAGATAATTTTTTCTGTAGAAAATCACCTAAAAGCTTGATGGCCTGGAAGACCGAGACGCCGTAATTCTGGGGATTGTTTTTTTCCTGGTAAGGCCCGAAGGGTCGGAAGACTCCATCCCGAGGGGGTAAATCGCGGTTGATATTCTCTTTTAGATCCTGAATTATCTGACTCTGAGCCAGGAGTTTATTCTTCCAGTAGAGGAGAATGCGAAACTGGCGACTGGTCACCTGGGGTGGTTGCTGAGCATATTGGGTGGTCGCTGCTTCCAGCGTTTGCCTGAGCTCAATTTGGTGGCGGATAAGTAGATCTTCTTTTTTGAGTTCCAGGAGGAAGCTAAGTCTTCTTTCTTGGGGTGAAAATGCGGGTAAAGGGATGGTCACCAGGTTGGTGCCTGCGTTTAACCGGCCGCCGGTGACCGGAATTCCTCCCTGCATGATTTTGTAATAAGCCGTGGCTTTGACGTTGACCACCAGAGTCAGCGAAGTGGGCCATTTCTCCAAGGGAGATTTTGGTGGTTTAAGAAAGGCCAGGTCGAAGAGCTGAGGATAATTTTTTTCCCAGTAATTTAAGTAATCAATTAATTTTTGGGACCAGGGAGAGGGGAGAAAAGCAGAATCCCAAAAGGACGATGGATATTTTTCCAGGTGGAGACTTAACCAGTGATACTCGCTGGTTTTGAGGCCGAGCTGATGGTAGAGAAAAGCCAGGCAGGCCGAAGCGGCTGGTTTTTCCGCGGAGGGCAACTTGGACCAGATGCTCTCCAGGTAAGCGGCAGCCTGCTGGACATCAGGCGATTGAGCCAGGAGTTGGGCCACTTTTTTCCGCCAGGCAAGGGAGACTTTCGCTCTTTCTTGAGAGAATAGCGGTTGAGATGGCCCCTGAGAGATTTGGGTGTTTAAAGCGGGTTTGAAACTAAGCCATAAGTGAGGCGCTGCGAGAAGGGGAAGTCCTTTTAAGGATAAAAGAAGAGTAAAAGAACCCATGACAAGAAGAGCCGGGAAGAAGGTTCGGTCATTTTTCATTGGCTTGAAAAATTAGTTTCACCTGGATTTTCTCAGCAGGAAAGACAGAAGGCAGCGGTGGAAAGGGCTGACTTACCCGGATCGCCCGGACCAGGGATTCGTCAAGGAGGCTGTCTCCGGAGGACTGACTTACTTTAAGGCTCAACAGATTTCCCTGGCGGTCAACTTCCAGCGATATTTGGGCGGGTCGTTTATTGGACAGTTGACGAGGGATAAATTCAATCCATTTTTTCTGAATATGGGTGACTACCAGATTGGCCCAGGGAGAAAGGAGAGCGGGGTCGTAAGGAGGAGCAGAAGGCGGCAAGGTGATAGCCTGGAGAAGAGCTGCCCTCGGCAGAGGGGATTCTCCTGCGGAACTCATAAATTTAGAAATTATCCTCAAATCAGGTTCGGACCGGCCGGGTTGATAATGAGCCTGCTTTAACCAGGGAATTTCCTCAGGTATGTCTTTTGGAATAAGAGAAAAATTATAGACTGGAGGAGTCTGGGGAGAAGATTGAGCTGATTTGGTAGTATTCCGGACATTTAAATTAAATGAAGCAGTCAGGTGCTTCAAGGCTGTCGGGAGAGTCTGGCCAGCGGCGGTGGGAGAAGCACTCTCTGACTTTAGCTGACCTGGGCCCTGCTCAGGCCGATTGGCGTTTAAAACGGCTGGAGGAGGGGAAGTAGCAATGGAGGGAGCGCCGGCCTGGGGGTTTAGCAGGGAGTTTATTTCCAGGCTGGGCAGATGGAGGCGGGGTGAAAGGAGAACCGTCCGTTCGCTCCTTAAAGGAGAGAGCTCCAGGCGAAGGGATGGATTAATGATGATCACCAGGCCGAAGAGCAGCAGGTGGGTGAAGAAGGAAACACTTAAGGCCAGCCAGCGGCGACGATTCTTTGTTTTTCTCTCCTTCCAGGAGGAAAAAAGGAATTCATTTCTCATTTCCGCAATTGGGATCTCCGAAGAAAATAATATAACATAATAGCCTCTAAATGATAAAACCCACGCGCCGGGGAAAGGGTTGCGTGGGGAAAGCTGTCACCAGTTTTAATATCGCGTATGAAAAATGAGAACCCCTAAAGTTTTTCCCAGGGAAAGAGGAATAGGTAGGGAGTAAGAGGAGGCAGGAAAAAAACCGAGAAGTTTTTCCTCTTTTAGGCTAAAATAGAAACAATAACGATGCGCCGATTGACTTTTTTGAAATTCAAAACAGGGGAGATAATTATGAATTTTAAACAATTCGGTCGAGGTTGCTTATCTTCTGACCGGGATGAACTTGGAAAGGAAAAAGGCGCCGGCTCTCGGCGGGAGCCAGGGTTATTCAGGCCGATGACAGCGGTTATAGCTTGGACCCTGCTGGGCCTGGCCTTTCTCTGGTCTGCCTCCCTCCTCATGTCTTCACCTGGAAAAGAAAAGGTTGCACCAAAGCCCCTCTCCACCTTTCTCGAGAAGGCCAGCCAGCCGGAAAATCCTCCTCCAGAAATGATGAAAGAGGAACAAGAAAAAGAAAAGAAGAAAGAAAAGAAGAAAGGAGAAGAAGAAGTTTCCATCTATCGCCTGAAAATCGGCCAGCCGGCTGAGCTTCGCGGCCGGGAAATAACAATTGAACCAGGTAAAGTCTACAACCTGCGGACAGGACAGGAATGTTCCTGGGAAGAAATGCTGGCTGACTTGAGCGGGGTTAAATTTATTTATATTGGGGAAACCCACACCAGCTTTCCCATGCACCGCCTTCAAGCCAGAATTATCCAGAGCCTGGTGGAAAGGGGTTGTCCGGTGAGCGTGGGAGTGGAAATGCTGCCAGTGACAATTCAGGAAAAACTGACCCGCTGGCAGCTGGGAATTCTGGCCGAAGAAGAATTTTTACGGGAGGCCAGGTGGTATATTAACTGGAGCTATAATTTTGGTTACTATCGCCCTATTTTTAAACTAATTAAAGATTACCACCTGCCTCTTTATGGATTAAACGTGCCCCGGGAGTGGATTACCCGGTTACGGATGAAGGGCCGTGATTCATTGAGTGAGGAGCAGAAGAAGTATATCCCACCCCTTGACCTCACCAACAAGGAACATCGGTTGCTAATTCGAACAATGTTTGAATCGTCTGGCTTTTCTCACATGATGAAGGGACAATCTTTAGATAAGGCTTTCGAGCGTTATTATCGGGCTCAGGTAGCCTGGGATATGACCATGGCCTATAATGCCTGGCAGGTCCTCCAGAAAGAAGAAATAAGAAGGCAGTGCTCCCTGGCGGGAAGAGGTCTGGGTGGGGAAGCCCAGACAGAAGCAGCCCGGGCAGGCAAACTGGTGATCCTGGCCGGTTCGGGACATCTTCTTTATAACCTGGGAATAAACGGTCACCTGGGCCAGCGAGACCCTCGTCCTGGCCGGACAATTATCTCTCTCGAGATTCCAAAAAAGGAAGGGAAGGTTAAGATATTTCGGACCGTGGCTGATTACGTGATTGGTCTGCAAGAAGAGGAGCAACTGGCTTTTCCCACTATTGGTTTAAGCTTAAAGCGGGTGGACGGCCTGGCCAATCTCGTAGTTTCCCGTAATCCCATCACCGGGGTGGCCAAAAAGGCGGGCGTGAAGAAGGGCGATGTGATTTTGGCGGTGGACGGCCGGTGTTTTCAGGATAAAAATGAACTCTACCTGTATCTCTCCCAGAAGCAATATGGCGAGGAAGGGCAATTAACCATCTTGAGAGATGGAGAAAGGAAAACAATCACCTTGAAATTTTAAATGATGGCCGACTTGGGATTGAGGGGAAAAATAAAGGGTAAGCGCGCGAGAGGAGGAGCAGCTCTGAGAGTAAAAATAATAGGGGCAATGGTGGTCTAAATGTTATCTAAAGGCTGATAAATTAAAAAATAAGCATAGGCCAAATTTTAGAGAGGAGGCGAAACAATGAAAAGTCAAAAACCAGTGAAGAAACTGGCTGGGGAAAGAACTTTTTTCTCACGGCAGGCTGGCTTTCCTTCTTCCTTCTTGGGAATAGCCCTGGTCTTTTTATTAATTATTATTATGAGCGCGGGGAGTTATTCTCTTCAGGCTTCGGTCGCCAGCTCAACCGTACCCGGGCTCAAAACACCGGCGGAGGAAAATAATTACCAGTCTTACTCCCAATACGAAGATATCACCCTTTTCCTCGCCCGGTTAAAGAATCTCTCTCCCCACATCAGAATTCAGACTGTCGGCCGCTCGCTGGAGCGAGAAAATTATCCTGCCCGGGACCTATATCTATGTATTTTGACCAGGGAAGGATTCACTCAGCCGGTTGAATTAAAGCAGCAGAAACCGCCGCGACCCACGATAATGATTATCGCCTCCCAGCATGGGAATGAACAATCAGCCAAAGAGGCTGTTCTGTGGTTGATGCGGGATATTGCGGTCGGCGAGTTACAGCCACTTCTGGAAAAAGTCAATTTTCTGGTCATTCCCCAAGCTAACCCCTATGGCAATTTCTTCAATCAACGCCGCAATGAACAGAACCTCGATCTAAATCGAGACCATGTCAAACTTGAAGCGCCGGAAGTCGAGGCCATCCATCGTGTGTTCAGGCAGTGGATGCCCGAGGTGACGATTGATGTCCACGAAAAGGGCGATGATTATTACCGCGTTTCCATTGGCTGTGTCTCTAACCCGAATATCAGTGACCGGCTGCAGCAATTTTCCCGCCAGGTAGTGTTGGCGGAGGTGGCCCGGGAATTAGCTCAGAAAAAAATTACTTTTCACGAGTACCTGGTCACTCAGCGCATGGGGATTGATTCTTCCGCCGGGGTGACTTATCCGCAAAGTGACCTGGAGCAACGGGAAACAATGAAGCGTTACAGCACAACTGATTTGAATGATGGTCGCAATAGTCTCGGGATTTATCAGACACTGAGCTTTATCCAGGAAGGGGCCTCCCGGCACGATTTAAAAACTCTGAAGGACCGCGCCGAATGGCAATATTATGGCTTACGCTTTTTCTGCCAGAGCATCGCCCGCCATGATTCTGAAGTGCTGAAGTTGGTTCAGGAATGTCGTTCCCGGATGCTGGCCAGGGCCAGGGAGTACTCACCTGATGATATGATTCATCTGCGGATGAAGTACGCCCGTGATCCGGAACAACCTACTTTAGTCATTAAGCAATTTGTCCGGACTCGTTCACCAATCAGGTTTATCCTCAAGGTGGATAAGAAAGCAGGTGATCCCGTGACCGCCAAGGAGATTGAACCTTACCGTCAGCCAGCGGACTATAAAGTCGAGGAAGTGGTGGTCAAGAACTGGTTTCCCAGGGTGGAACCATTTATCAGTGTGCCCCGGCCGCTGGGCTATGTTATTCCCCGGGAGAGATGGGCTGTAGTCGAAACATTAATTAAGCATCGGCTGCAGGTCTATGTTTTAGAGAAAGGGGGAGTGGTGCCGGTGGAGGCTTACCAGATAGGCGACATTGTACCGGCTGAATATGATTATTTACCTCCGCAGAAAATAGAGGTGACCACGAAAAAGCTCAATCTTCCGGTAAAGAAAGGCGACTTTTTTATTCCTGTAGCCCAGGAAGGAGCCAGTTTAATTCCCTGCCTGCTTGAGCCCCAATCCCAGTACGGCTTTATTCGTTACTGGAAGTATCACCTGGTGCCGGAAAAAGGCGATATTTTTCCCATTTATCGGGTGGTGGAGCAGCTGGCAATACCGATGATTCCTTTTAAAGATTGGTAAAACCAGGTGACCTCGATTCAATTCGGATGAGTGTCTGACACTTTTTGACCAAGGTGTCTTGACCAGGGTGTCTGACATTACGGATAAGTGACACTACGGATAGTCAATACAGGTAACTCGGTTATTTAATTAGATTAATCAATTTCCTACTTGGCTCTGTGGCTTTCAACCAGAAGAGGCTATGGTCTTGGCTGGATACCTGGTCAAATTCGGATGGGTAATTTAAAAAACCGGGAGAGAAAAAAGTTAAGGGTTATCCGGCCGATAGAAAATATTGAAATCGGCGTGGTTACCATTTCCACCCGCCCTTCTTTAACCGCCTGAATAATTGAGAAAAGATTTTTTTCAGCCTCGACCAAAGTGTAAGTTTTACCCAATTGCCAGAGAAAATGGCAATCGGAATTGCCCAGCACCGGGAGTCCGTGTTCTTCGGCGATTTTGGCGGCGGGTTGATTAGGGTTAAGAACGTGGTTGTAACATTGAGAAAATTCGATGGCATCGAAAAAATTAATATACTTCTTTAAATCATCTTTAAGAGAGCGGGGCGTTGGATAGTAGGGATGGGGGGCAATGATCAAACTGGTTTCTCTTTTGAATCGCTCCAGTTCCTCCAGGGTCTGTCTTCTGTAGGAAACACACGGGATGGGATTAATAATCACCACATCTTTCTGGGCAAAAGTGGCTTCCACGCCCGGGAGGAGAAGAATTCCCCGGGATTCAGCGTATTTACGGAGCTCGATATTGTAGGTGAGAGCTTCATGGTTAGTCAGAGCAATTGCATCAAATCCCAGCTCGGCCGCTTTATCAATTAATTTAAGAGCCGAGTGGCCAATTTTATCCAAAGGATCATCGCCTGAATGGGTGTGAAAGTCGATTTTTAATTTCTTCATTAGTAAAAACTTATCCCCGGCAGGTTTGCTTTAAGCAGCCAACCTGCCTTTTCCCATCAAATATTATTTTGGATTTTTATCTGACTTCTAATTGTATATAACTTTCCGAAATTGTAAAGTTAATTTCTCTGGGTTTTATTCTTACTCGTAAAAGGGACTACTAAAAAAGTGTCAGACTCTAGAAGATTTCTAATAAGGTGTCAGACACCCTAATGCAGATGTAAAAAAGTGTCATATAATTTATGAAGTGTCTGACAACTTAATCAGGAATTTTAGTTAATTAATTCGCGCTATGCCGGTTCTTCTTCAGGAGAGGGCTTTTTTGACCATCAGGCCGATTTCAGCCGGGCTCTTGGCTACAAAAACTCCAGCGGCTTCCAGGGCCTCCATCTTCTCTTTAGCTGTTCCTTTACCGCCGGCAATGATCGCCCCGGCATGGCCCATTCTTCTGCCTGGGGGAGCGGTCTGCCCGGCGATAAAGCTGACCACCGGCTTGGTAAATTCCCGCTTTATGTATTCTGCTGCTTCTTCTTCAGCCGAACCGCCGATTTCGCCGATCAGAATGACCGCCTCGGTGCCCTCGTCTTCTTTGAACATTTTCAGCAGGTCGATGAATTTCAAACCGACAATCGGGTCGCCACCAATCCCAATGGCCGTTGATTGGCCATATCCCTGCTGGGAAACCTGCTGGACAGCTTCGTAAGTCAGTGTTCCGGAGCGGGAGATGATACCGATGGTGCCCGGCGTATGAATGTGACCGGGCATGATTCCAATCTTACATTTCCCGGGGGAAATAATACCCGGAGTATTCGGCCCGATGAGGTGGGTAGGTTTATCCTTGAGAAATTGTTTGACTTTAATCATATCAAAAGTGGGAATACCCTCAGTTATGCAGACAATTAAATCCACCCCGGCATCGGCCGCTTCCATGATGGCGTCGGCCGCAAAGAAAGGCGGCACAAATATCGCCGCTGCATTGGCCCCTTCTTTTTCCACTGCTTCGGCCACAGTGTTGTAAACCGGCACCCCCAGATGGATCTGGCCGCCTTTACCCGGCGTTACCCCGGCGACCACCTTGGTGCCGTATTCCTGCATTTTCTGGGTATGAAAGGTGCCTTCTCCGCCAGTGATTCCCTGAACGACAACCCGGGTGTTTTCATCTATTAAAATACTCATTTTTGCTCTCCTTTCACTTTCCTTTTATCTGATTTTCCTGGGCAAACATTTTACTTGGCGCCCACAATCTATTTCACCAGTGAGACAACTTTCTCAGCGGCTTCTCTCATGCTGGCCGCCGGGAAGAAATCGAGTCCGGATTCAGCCAGAATTTTTTTGCCCAGATCAACATTGGTTCCTTCGAGTCGTACCACCATCGGCACGCGCAAGCCGATTTCCTTGGCTGCTTTAACGATACCATTTGCCACCAGGTCGCAACGGACAATGCCGCCAAAAATGTTGATCAACGCCGCCTTAACATCTTCGTCGGAAACCAGAATTTTAAAGGCGTTCTTCACGGCTTCTTCCGACACACCGCCGCCGACATCTAGGAAGTTGGCGGGATTGCCCCCGTAATATTTAATGATATCCATGGTGGCCATCGCCAGGCCAGCGCCATTAACCATGCAGCCGACATTGCCGTCGAGTTTGATGTAATTGAGGTTGTACTTGGAGGCTTCAACTTCCAGCGGATCCTCTTCTTCAATATCCCGCATTTCCTGAATATCTTTATGGCGGGGGAGGGCATTATCGTCAAAATTCATCTTGGCATCCAGAGCCAGCACATCACCCTGTTTGGTGACCAGCAGTGGATTGATCTCGGCCAGCGAAGCATCAGTTGCTTGAAAAGCTTGGTAAAGACCCAGGATGAATTTGACACCTTTCTTGAAGGTGTCCCCGCTCAATCCCAGTTTAAAAGCCAGCCGTCTGGCCTGGAAAGGCAGAAAACCAGTCGCCGGATTAACGTATTCTTTGAAGATCAGCTCCGGAGTTTCTGCAGCCACTTTTTCAATCTCGACGCCGCCCTCAGGCGAGGCCATGACCACCGGTGCTTCTTTGGCCCGGTCAATAACAATTCCCAAATAAAGTTCGCGGTCGATGTCCAGAGCTTCCTCCACGAGGAGGCGACGGACTTTCTTGCCTTCCGGTCCGGTCTGGTGGGTGACTAGAGTCATGCCGATCATTTCCTGAGCAAGCTCACGGGCTTCTTCGGGAGTTTTAGCCAGGCGGATACCGCCGCCTTTGCCCCGGCCGCCGGCGTGAACCTGGGCTTTGAGAACAACTTTCGGTCCGATCTGCTGGGCGATTTCGTAGACTTTCTCTGGCGTATCAGCCACCTCACCCCGGGGAACCTGAACACCGAATCGTTGGAGAATTTGTTTTGCCTGGAATTCGTGAATCTTCATCTTATTTCTCCTTTATTAGGGCATTTTTGGTAATTTATTTTTATTAAAAGGTGTCTGACACTTTTTTACCGGGTGCCAGGCACTTTTTTATTAATCTCAGCGGGGCTGATCAGGAGAATAAGTAATTTTTCTCCCCGCCGGATTCAAATAAATTTAGTGCTTTTTTTGACTTTTTCTTTTCTTATAACCTAGCGGCGGTATTGTTTCTTGCCTTCCTCGTAAAGGTCGCCGCCGTACATGTCGTTGATGACGATGCAGGGGAAATCCTTGACTTTGATCCGGCGGATGGCTTCCGGTCCCAGTTCAGGATAAGCAATGACTTCAGCTTCCAGAATGCTCTTTGAAATTAAAGCCCCAGCTCCTCCCACCGCCGCGCAGTAAACTCCTTTATGCTTTTTAAGGGCTTCTTTGACTTCTTCATTGCGGGAGCCTTTGCCGATAGTGCCCTTTAAGCCCAGCGCATAAAGTGTCGGTGCGTAAGAATCCATGCGGTAGCTCGTGGTGGGGCCGGCTGAACCGATGGGTTTTCCCGGACGGGCAGGGGTAGGGCCAACGTAATAAATGAACTGTCCCTTGATATCAATGGGTAATTCTTTCCCTTCTTTGACCAGCTCAATGAGTTTTTTGTGAGCTGAGTCGCGACCCGTATAGAGATATCCGGAAATATAAAGGCGGTCACCAGCCCGTAGTTTGGCGATAATTTCGTCGGAAACAGGGGTTTCAATATGATATTCAGCCATTTTTAACCTTCCTTCGATTAAATCCTATAATAATTTAACAAATAAATCACTCTTAAATCAAAATCGACTTCAGCCGCATGAATGATTTTCCGCGCTGAGTTATTTGTTTTTTGACAGCGGATTAACTTTTGATCAGGGCCTGACTGTTAAAGCTGCGTTTCTTTTTATTTCTTACAGGGGCAGTAGCTTAATGACGCTGCGGACCGCTTCTTCGGACTTCTTGAGCATGTCCATTTCTTCATCGCTGAGCTTAATCTCGATGACTTCTTCCACGCCGTTTTCACCGAGTTTCACCGGCACGCCGAAGTAGAGGTCATTGATGCCGTATTCACCCTCCAGGTAAGCAGCGCAGGGGAGGATTTTCTTTTTATCCTTGATGATGGCTTCGACCATTTCAGTGACGGCCAGGGCCGGCGCGTAGTAGGCGCTTCCGGTCTTAAGATACTTAACGATTTCACCACCGCCTTTTCTGGTCCGCTCAACAATGGCGTCAATTCTTTCCTGGGGCAGAAAGTGGGTTAAGGGGATACCAGCTACATTTGTGTAGCGGACAATGGGCACCATCGTGTCACCATGGCCGCCAAGAACGAGTGCCTGAATATTTTCCACCGAGACATTGAGTTCCATGGAAATGAAGGCCCGGTAGCGGGTGGTATCCAGGATACCGGCCATACCCACAACACGATTCTTGGGAAAGCCGGAGACCTTGTAAGCGGTGTAAGCCATAGCGTCCAGAGGGTTGGAGACAACAATTATAATGCTATTAGGAGAATACTTGACCACTTGTTCCGTGACGGGTTTAACGATTTTGAAATTGACATCAACCAGCTCATCCCGGCTCATACCTGGCTTCCGCGGACGCCCTGCAGTAATGACCACGATGTCTGAATCAGCGGTGTCTTCGTAGGAGTTGGTTCCGGTGACCCGGCAATCATATTTGCCAACCGGTCCTCCCTCGGTCATGTCCAGACCTTTGCCGATAGGCATATCTTCGATAATGTCCAGCAGGACCACATCCGCTAATTCTTTCTCGGCAATTTTAAAAGCAGTCACTTCCCCGACATGACCGGCGCCGATAACACTTACCTTTTTTCTCATAATGACCTCCTCGTCAATTATTAGTGAAAATTATTCTATTGTAAAATTTAATTTATGAAAACCTTCTTTATAACGAAGGCTTATCTTTTATTTGCTTTGAGAAATGCCTGCCCTTCTTCTCCCACGGCAAACAAAGGAACCGGAGGGAAGGCAACTGAACCTTCCCTCCGAGTGTGTTCCGCATAAACATAAAATAAAGGCCATCACCTCTTAACTACCCTCGCTTCTTCGGAAACACGGGCTCAACCAAAAAAAGGGGAGAGGGGTCCATCATTTCAACTCTTAACTCTGTTCGACGTAGCTTTTCCAGCGTTCTTCCAGCTTGGGATCCTGAATGGTTTCCATCAGATACTCGGTGAATTCTTCGCCGGTGCAACCGGTGTCCCGGCCGGTGATAACCAGCTTCTTTTCATAGTTGCCGCAGATATCGAGAGCCATTTCCAGCTTTTTGGCTTTTTCGGGGTAGCCAATGTGGTTGATTAACATGGCAGAAGCTCTGATCATCGAGCAGGGGTCGGCGTACTTGGCGCGACCTTCGCGCACCATGCGGGGAGCTGAACCGTGGATGGCTTCGAACATGGCGTAACGTTTGCCGATGTTGGCGCTACCGGCTGTGCCGACTCCTCCCTGGAATTCAGCTGCTTCGTCAGTAAGAATGTCACCATACAAGTTAGGAAGCACCAAAACATCAAATTGAGTCCGGCGCTTGGGGTCGACCAGCTTGGCCGTCATAATATCGATGTACCAGTCGTCAACTTCAATTTCCGGGTATTCCTTGGCAATCTCGTAGCCGATTTCTAAGAATTTTCCATCGGTGGTTTTGACCACGTTGGCCTTGGTGACAATCGTCACCTTGCGGCGCTTATTTTTGCGGGCATAATCAAAAGCCAGCCGGATGATTCTTTCGGCGCCCTGGCTGGTGATGACTTTAAAATCAAAGGCTAGGTCTTCGGTGACGTTAAGGCCTTTGCTGCCCATAATATAGGCGCCTTCGGTGTTTTCCCGGAAGAAAACCCAGTCGATTCCTTCTTTAGGCACCCTGACCGGCCGGACATTGGCGAAAAGGTCAAGATACCGCCGCATGGAAACATTACAACTTTCGATGTTGGGCCAGGGGTCGCCTTTGCGGGGTGTGGTAGTGGGGCCCTTTAAGGTAACGTGGCATTTCTTGATTTCCTCGAGCACGTCATCAGGGATGGATTTGTTCTGGGCTGCCCGATTTTCAATGGTTAAACCTTCGATATCCCGAAACTCGACTTTGCCACTCTGGTGTTCTTCGGCCAGCATAAACTCCAGGACCCGACGGGCATGGGCCGCAATATAAGGGCCGATGCCGTCACCGCCGATAATCCCGATGATGATTGGTTTTAACTGGGAATAGTCAATCCACTCAACAGGTTTTTTGAGTTCATCAACTCGACGGAGTTGTTCTTCGACAATCTGGCCAAAGTATTCCTTGGCCTTTTCGATAGCCGCTTGATAATCCATGTTTTAAAGCCCTCCTTGGATGATATTATAAGAGATATCCATCTTATAATTTTTTGGGGGATAAATCAACCAGGAAAAATTACCCAGAGCAGGTAGTGAGATAAGAGGAATGGTGTTATATTTGTCCAAAAATTTTACAAAAGAATTAACAAAATTGTCATTCTTCTATTGACATGTTACAACAATCTGAATAAAATCACTCAACGAATCAGGGGGGTTGGCCCCTGAATTGAAAGGCGTGATGAGTAAGAGATAGCAAGAAAATTGCAGCTCGTCCTCATGAAGGGTTGATGAATTTAGGCAGAATGGAGTAGAGAAGCAGTATCTTGTCTTGGCTGGTGTGGTTGAAAGAGCGCCTTTAATGAAAAACTTAAAACGAAAAATAAACCCAACGGCGGTAGCCTATTTTTTTGATTTAAAAATAATAAAATATTTGAATTATTAATTTGAAAAAGGAAGTAAATTTTAGATGAAACGGGCATTAATAACAGGAATAACTGGCCAAGATGGTTCTTACCTCGCTGAGTTCCTCCTCTCTAAAGGATACGAAGTGCATGGCCTAGTTCGTCGTTCCAGTTCATTCAACAGAGAACGAATAGATCACCTTTATCAAGATCCTCATCTAAACAATACTCGCTTTTTTCTTCATTATGGGGATCTCTCAGATTCAGGCCAATTAACTAATCTTATCTATAACATTCAGCCAGACGAAATCTACAATTTAGCTGCTCAAAGCCACGTGCGGGTAAGCTTTGATCTTCCTGAATACACTGGAGATGTAACAGCACTTGGAGTTACCAGACTTCTTGAAGCAATCAGAAGAAGCGGAATAAAAACACGTTTTTACCAAGCCTCAAGCAGTGAGATGTTTGGCTCTGCTCCTCCTCCCCAAAATGAAAAGACTCCATTTCAACCGCGTAGCCCTTATGCGGCAGCTAAAGTGTATGCTTATTGGATGGTTAAAAATTATAGAGATGGATATAAGCTTTATGCTAGTAATGGCATTTTGTTTAACCATGAATCACCTCGTAGAGGGGAATCTTTTGTCACCAGGAAAATCACCATTGGGGTGGCTAATATATTAGCAGGGAAAGCTGAAAAAATTTACCTAGGTAATATAGAAGCAAGGAGAGACTGGGGATATGCACCTGAGTATGTAGAAGCAATGTGGCTAATGCTCCAACAAGACAATCCAGATGATTTCGTAATTGGCACAGGAGAAACTCATTCAGTTAAAGAATTTCTTGAAGAAGTTTTCAGCTATTTAAATATGGACTGGAAGGAATATGTTGAGATTGATCCCCGATATTTTCGTCCGACAGAAGTTGAGTTCCTTCAAGCCGATTCGTCAAAAGCCAGAAAAGAATTAGGATGGGAGCCAAAAGTTTCATTCAAAGAATTAGTAAAAATAATGGTCGATTTTGATTTAACTCTGCAAAACATACCTTGCCCTGGAGAAGGGGAGAGGATTATTAATTCTAAGGGATTAAATTGGTGCCTTCATAAAAGCCAAAAGGAGGAAAAGTGATAGACCTTAAAAAAAAGAGAATAACCGTTACAGGAGGGAAAGGATTTTTAGGAACTCATCTAGTGAGAAAACTAAAAGAAAGTCGTCAGTGTGAGAATGTCTTTATTGCTGACCTTCCTGAATATGATTTAAGAAAACTTGAAGACATAAAACGTATGTTTGATGACCAGAAACCAGATATTATTATTCATTTAGCAGCTGTTGTTGGTGGAATAGGGGCAAATAGAGAGAACCCAGGGAAATTTTTCTACGATAACGCCATTATGGGAATTCAGCTTATGCACGAAGCTTATCTCCGAAATATAGAAAAATTTGTTGCTCTTGGAACAATTTGTTGTTATCCGAAATACACACAAGTTCCGTTTAAAGAAGAAAATCTCTGGGATGGATATCCTGAAGAAACTAATGCTCCCTATGGTTTAGCTAAGAAAATGCTTTTAGTTCAAGCTCAAGCTTATCACCAACAATATGGATTTAATGCAATTTTCCTGATGCCCGTTAATCTCTATGGCCCTGGAGATAACTTTGATCCCGAAACTTCTCATGTGATACCGGCTATAATAAAAAAATGTATAGATGCTATTGATAATGGAGATGATCACATTGTAGTATGGGGTACAGGAAATGCATCGAGAGAATTTTTATATGTAGAAGATGCAGCAGAGGCAATAATATTGGCGACTGAGAAATACAATAAACCAGATCCAGTAAATATAGGAGCAGGCTTTGAGATAAAAATAAAAGATTTAGTAAATATAATTGCAAAGTTAACCGGTTTTAAAGGAAAAATTATTTGGGATACAACCAAACCAGATGGACAACCAAGGAGAATGTTAGATACATCAAAAGCAGAGAGAGAATTTATGTTTGAGGCGAAGACATCATTAGAAGAAGGATTAAAAAGAACAATTGAATGGTATATTTTTAACAGATAAAAAAATAATGTCACCATACAACTAAATTTAAAATGTTTAAAAAAATTATTGATTATCCATAGGGGTAGATAAATTATGGGAAACATAAAAGTTGTAATTTTATGTGGTGGTTTTGGTTCTCGCCTGCGTGAAGAAACTGAATTTAGACCTAAACCTATGGTGGAAATAGGTGGTAAACCAATCCTATGGCACATAATGAAAATCTATGCCAAATATGGATTTAATGATTTTGTGCTTTGTTTGGGTTACAAAGGGGAAATGATAAAAGAATATTTTTATAACTATGAAATTTTAAATAATGATTTTACTGTAGAATTAGGCAACTATAAAAATATAAAAATCCACAGTAATCATGAAGAAAAAGGTTGGAGAGTTACTCTGGTTGATACAGGGAAGAAGGCTTTAAAGGGTTCAAGGATAAAGAAAATAGAAGAATATATAACTGGTGATTTATTCATGCTTACCTATGGAGATGGATTAGCAAACATAAATCTGGATGAATTACTATATTTTCATAAAAGCCATGGGCGTATAGGAACGGTAACCGGTGTACGACCCCCATCAAGATTTGGTGAAATGATAATTAAAGATAAAAGAGTTGCTTCATTTACAGAAAAACCGCAAGTTTCTGGGGGGATGATAAATGGGGGTTTTTTTGTTTTTAGTCGGAAAATTTTCAATTATTTATCAGAAGATGATAATTGTGACTTCGAATTGGGGCCTTTAGAGGAATTAGCAGAGGATGGCGAACTAATGGTATACGAACACAAAGGAGAATGGGCTTGTATGGATACCTATAGAGATATGCAATATCTTAATAACTTATGGAAAAGTGGGAAAGCATTTTGGAAAATCTGGGATAAATAAAGCAATAAACCAAATGAAAAAAGTATTAATAACAGGAGCTACTGGTTTCATCGGTTCTCATTTAACAAGGAGATTAGTAAAAGAAGAATTTGAAGTTTGTATAATTCATCGAAAAAATTCAAATCTTTGGCGAATTAAGGACTTAATTGATAAGGTCACTATTTACGATACAGATTTGCAAGACACCAGTGGAGTTCTCAAAATAGTTGCTGATTTTAAACCTGAGGTAATTTTTCACTTAGCTACTTACTATGCAGTGGAACACAAATCAGAAGAGATACCTTTAGTGATTAATACAAATGTTTTGGGCACAGTAAATCTCCTTGAAGCTTCTAAAGAATCAATGGTTAAACTATTTGTTAACACAAGCTCCTGTTTTGTTTACAAGGAAAGTAAAAATAGACTAAAAGAAGATGGTGATTTGAGTCCTCTAAATCTTTATGCTCTAACAAAAATCAATGCAGAGGAATTGTGCACTTTTTATGCAAAAAAATATGGAATGACAACTATAACTTTCCGTATCTTTCCTCCTTATGGCCCAGCTGACCATGAGAGGAGATTAATTCCTTATGTGATAAAGAGCTTACTTGGTGGACAAAAGCCAAAGATGACTACAGGAAAGCAAAGATGGGATTTTGTTTATGTTAATGACATAGTGGATGCTTACTTTAAACTTTTATCTATTCCTGATTTATCGGAAAAACATGAGATTTTTAATATCGGAACAGGGAATGCGGTTAGTGTTCGAGAAGTCGTAACCCGAATAAAGGAAATTTTGTGTACCGAGTTAGAGCCAGATTGGGGAGCAATTCCTCACAGAGAGAATGAAGTCTGGTTTACCTGTGCAGATATAAATAAAGCTACTGCGTTTTTAAAATGGAAGCCTAGAGTGCAAATTTTGAAAGACGGCTTAGAATCAACTATAGATTGGTATAAAAAATTCTGGAAACATATGAGTTAGGAAGATGAAAATGGAAAATAAGATTGAGGGGGTAATTATAAAATCCCTAAGGAAAATCCCTGATGAAAGAGGATGTATTTATCATATGCTCAGAAGAGATGACCCAATTTTTGAAAAGTTCGGAGAGATATATTTTTCGGTGGTTTATCCAGGAGTTATTAAAGGCTGGCATCTTCATATAGAAATGACACTAAATTATGCAGTTATACAAGGAATGATAAAACTCGTTCTTTATGATGACAGAAAAAATTCTTCTACAAGAGGAAATTTAATGGAGTTATTTATAGGCGAAGAAAACTATTGTTTAGTTAAGATTCCACCAAAAATTTGGAATGGGTTCAAGGGGATTGGAACTAAACCAGCTATTGTTGCAAATTGTGCTACATTACCCCACGATCCAAACGAAATAATGAGAATTAATCCATTCACAGATAAAATACCTTATGACTGGAGTCTAAAACATGGGTAGTTATTTTGAGAATGTGTATGCGGACAAAGTAGTATTAATTACAGGTCATACCGGGTTTAAAGGGAGCTGGCTATCTTTGTGGCTTAAAGAGTTAGGTGCAAAAGTTATTGGTTATTCCTTAGAACCACCTACAAAACCAAATTTATTTGAAGCTATAAACCTTAAGGATAAAGTTACACATATAGTTGGTGATGTCAGGAATGAAGTATATTTAACATCCATTTTTAAAAAATTTCAACCAGAGTTTGTTTTCCATTTAGCAGCGCAGTCATTAGTGAGACTTTCTTATAAATTGCCAAAACTTACATATGAAACAAATGTGATAGGAACTGTAAATGTTCTGGAAGCGGTGAGAAAAACGGAAAGTGTTCGGGTTTGTGTTGTTATTACCAGCGATAAATGTTACGAAAATATAGAATGGATTTATGGGTATAGAGAGACAGACCCTGTGGGTGGATATGATCCATACAGTTCAAGTAAAGGTTGTGCTGAACTTGTTATCAGTGCTTATAGAAGATCATTTTTTAATCCAAAAGATTACGGTAAAACTCACAATGTAGCTTTATCCTCTGTTCGTGCAGGAAATGTCATAGGTGGGGGAGATTGGGGAGAGGATAGACTTATTCCAGATTGTGTAAGAGCTTTATCTAAAAGGGAAACAGTGATAATTCGCAATCCATCAGCAATAAGGCCATGGCAATATGTGTTAGAACCTTTGTCTGGATATCTATTACTTGGAGCGCTAATGTATAAAGATGGAACTAGATATAATGATGCATGGAATTTTGGCCCGAATGAGGAAAGCATTATAACAGTAGAAGAATTAGTTAAGCTCGTAATTAAACATTGGGGTAACGGTAATTACACGATGGATATCTCAAAACATCCTCATGAAGCAGCTTTTTTAAAGTTAGATATAAGTAAGGCTCGGGCATTGATTGGATGGAAGCCAATTTACGATATATATAAGGCAGTCGAAAAGACTATTAGTTGGTATTTAAATTTTTATAATGGTATGCAGAAAGAAATGTTGTATGAATTTACAGTAAGAGAAATAGTGGAATACATAAATAGTATGGGTATTAAGTATGGATAGAGGGTTTAGAATGGGAAATATGGCAAAGGTTAGAAACATACAGAATTTTGAATTAGGTGACATGATTGTAATCGACTATCCTGCTTGGATTCGAGGTATAATTAAGAATAATTTGTGTCTAGTCTATCATGCTAAAAATGATGAGCTTCAGATTTTGTATATGACATCAGAAAAAAATGAAGATCATTCACATTCAATTAAAATTAGTAATGAAGATTTAATTGAAGGTAATTTATCAAAAGATTACTTTGTTATGACGGATAGAGTATTACTTATAAATAAAAAGTCAATTGATAAGAAAATAGGCCGGATTAGTATCCAGAAAATAGACGAGATACTGAGACAGATGGCGCACAATATAGTTGAGAAACATTATAATTTAGTTCACAAAAATAAATATAATTTCATCCCTGGAGAGACCTACATTCGGTATGCTGGACGCGTGTATGATGCTGAAGAGATGAAGACATTAGTGGATTCGTGTTTAGATTTCTGGCTTACAGCAGGGAGGTTTTCAAAACAATTTGAAGAAGAATTTGCCAGATTTTTAGGAGTAAAACATTGTATTCTAACAAATTCTGGATCTTCCGCAAATCTCTTAGCAATATCAGCTTTAACATCACCAAAGTTGGGAGAAAGGAGACTTAAACCTGGTGATGAAGTTATAACTACAGCTTGTGCCTTTCCGACAACAGTGAACCCGATTATTCAGAATAATTTAATTCCAGTTTTTCTGGATATAGATATTGGAACATATAATATACAAGCAGAAAAGATTGAAGCAGCTTTGTCTGAAAAGACAAAGGCTATTTTTTTAGCCCATACTCTTGGCAATCCATTTGATTTAGATAAGGTAATGTCGATTGCTCAAAAATATCACCTTTGGGTTATTGAAGATAACTGTGATGCTTTGGGTTCCAAATACAAAGGACGATACACAGGTTCATTCGGCCACATAGCCACTTTTAGTTTTTATCCAGCTCATCATATTACTATGGGAGAAGGAGGGGCTTTGGTTACCAATGATATTCAACTAAAAAAGCTAATTGCGTCTTTTAGAGACTGGGGAAGGGACTGCTGGTGTGAGCCGGGTAGAGATAATACTTGTGGAAAAAGATTTAGCTGGCAGTTAGGGACATTACCTTATGGCTATGATCATAAATATGTATATTCTCATCTTGGTTATAATCTAAAAATTTCAGATATGCAAGCTGCGGTAGGAGTTGCTCAATTAAAGAAACTTCCTTTTTTCATTGAAACGAGAAAAAGAAACTGGAGACTTCTGTATAATGGATTAAGCAAATACCAGAAATACTTTATCCTTCCAAAACCAACAACCAACTCGGAGCCAAGCTGGTTCGGGTTCTTATTAACGATTAAAGAAGGTGCCCCTTTTTCAAGGGAGGATATTGTAACTTATTTAGAAGATAATAAAATTGCCACAAGAATGCTCTTTTCAGGAAATATTATACATCATCCAGGGTTTCAAGAAGTGAAATATCGTATTTATGATGACCTTAAAAATACTGATTATATTATGAATAATACATTTTGGATTGGAATTTATCCAAGATTATCAGAAGAAATTTTGAAATACATGATAGAAGTATTTAGTAAATTTTTTCTTTTTCTACAAATAAAGAATACCTAATAATGAATAGATAAGATTAAAGAAAATTAAAAAAGACTTATTATCTAATATTATCTACTATGAAAAAAACAAATATTAGTGTTCTTTTGACTGCCACTATTGATCCTAAGGGCGTTGTGTTTATGAAGAGAAGTGATCCGTTAATAAGAGAAATGGATTATATAACTGCATTAAAAAAATGGATGCTTACACCGTTTCATTTGGTTTTTTGTGAAAACTCAAACTATAAAATTGATAAAATTAGAAAAGTAAGTGAAGAATATAGAGCTCAAAAAATAGAAATTCTGCAATTTGATGGGCAAATTTTCCCAAGAGAGTTTGGAAAAGGATATGGTGAATTACTTTCAACCAAATATGCAATTCAACATTCAAGATTTATTAGGCATTCTGATTACATAATCAAAGTTAATGGTCGTTATTTTATTAAAAATATAGAAAAAATAGCAAGTCTTTTATCAAAGGATAAGGATATCTACGTTATGGTAGATTTAAAACGTAATTTGACAATCGCAGACAGCCGTGTATTTGCTTTTAAGACTTCTTTCTTTCTCGATTACTTATCTAAATTTCAGGATTTGATCAATGATTCTAAAGGGTTTTACTTTGAACACGCCTTAGCACGAGCTCTTTTGCGTGCTGTAAGTGATGGACATAAATGGATTCCACTTCCAACCAAACCAATTATTGTTGGATATTCAGGAACATTTGATATCTCATACAGAGTATCTAAAATTCGTTGGTTAGCTGGCGAAATAATTCACCGTGTAAAAAATTATTTATTAGAAAGGTATTAATGAAAACAGAGATTCGAACTCGGCAATTACTTATAAATATAATTATGTCTATAGTGCAAGTAATAATGCTCAGTGGGATTATTTTTACACTTTATCGATTTTTACTTAAAACAATAGGAGTGGAGCAGTTAGGAATTTGGTCTGTGGTTTTGGCAACAACATCAGTAGCAGGAATCGCTAACTTAGGTCTTTCAGGTAGTGTTGTTAAGTTTGTTGCAAGATATGTAGCAAAAGGAGAAAACAAAACTATCGCAGATGTTATCCAGACTGCTATTATTTCTATCAGCGTATTCGTTGGTCTTGTTCTACTAATTGTCTACCCTTTTGCAGATTTGTTGCTTGGTTTAATTATGCCATCTGACAATCTAAAAGAAGCCATTTTAATTCTTCCCTATGCTTTGATATCTTTGTGGATTATGATAATTGCAAGTGTACTACAATCAGGGCTTGATGGGCATCAAAGGATTGACATTCGAAGTACGATTCTTATTATTGGTGCACTTTTTCATTTAATACTTTCTTTTATTCTAGTACCGAGATACGGGCTTGTTGGTTTAGCCTATGCTCGGGTTATTCAGGCTATTATGATTCTTATTGGAAGTTGGTTTATTATTAAGCGATTTATTCCTATATTACCGGTTTTTCCTTACAAATGGGATCGCAAATTATTCCGTGAAATGATAAGTTATGGACTTAATTTTCAGATAATTTCTATAACTCAAATGATTTGCGAACCAACTACCAAGGTTTTGCTTACCAAATTCGGTGGTCTTACTATGGTTGGATTCTATGAAATGGCGAGTCGAATGATTCAGCAGTTTCGAGCTTTACTTGTTTCTACCAATCAGGTGTTAGTTCCAGTAATTGCTGATTTGGAAGAAAGAAACCCAAAGCTAATTCAGAATATTTATAAGAAAAACTACCGTTTAATGTTCTATATTGCTTTGCCAATTTATGCCATAATTATTGCTTTGGCGCCGTCGATTTCTGAGATATGGATTGGACATTATGTAACTATATTTGTCATTTTTTCTATTTTGCTTGCTATTAATCTAGTTATAAATACTTTAAGTGTACCAGCATATTTTTCTTATTTAGGAATTGGTAAACTTAAGTGGAATACTTTAGGGCATGTCATAACAGCTGTTATGAATGCTATTTTAGGTATTATAGCTGGTTACATATTTGGCGGCATGATGGTTGTTATAGCGTGGATATTTTCTTCAATTACAGGCAGCCTCATGATTGTTATTTCATACCATAAAAGATACAAAATTCCTTTAAAGGAACTCTTTCCAAGAGAAAGTACAAGGATTGCTGTAGCTTGTTTAATTGCAATTTTTTCTGCTCTTTTAATATATTATCGAGTCCATTATAACTTTGCTTCGATCATAACTATTAGCATTATCATTTTTGTATTTTCAATAATTGTTTTTATCCCTTTTTGGCTTCATCCAATGCGACATAGATTGGTGGGATGGGTTATGAATGATATATTAAGCATGAGAATTTGAGTGAGTTTTAAAAGTGAAAAAATTTACTTCTCAACAAATTAAAGAATATGCTTTAATCTCAGTTTTGATGAGAATGTAATTCAAGGCAAAGATTCGCTTTGGTTCCAATTTTTAAGTGAACTACCTCCCAAAATTTGGACCACCAGTAATGCTAACGTTGACCTGTTATACTAGACATCATCAGAGGGTAGAGAGAGCCCTCAAGTATGCTGATGATGTCTCCAAAACGCAAGAAGCACTATGGTCTTCCTCCGGAAAAATGGACAGCCTAAAAAACTTGAACTGCATCCTGATAATACTCCAAAGGACTTTTTTGATTCAAGGCCAAATGTCTCCTTTGTCTGTTGTAAAAAATCTCAATATACTCAAAGATGGCCTTCCTGGCTTGAGCTTTGCTGTGAAAAGTAGTTAGGTGAACAAGTTCCTTTTTCGGTTCATCGTCCTAATAGATACCTGAGTTGAAAAAAAGGGGACATCGTATTAAGTTCCTCTATGGTTAAAAAAATCTAAAAAAGGAGGAACAAACGATGTCCCTAGCATTATTGTATCATGGATTAGGAGTTTATGGGTATCATCATCTAAAGGCATGGACCGAGGAGGGAGCAATCTATCTTCAAGTGGTTCGTGCCAAGAAGGGCAGCAGTGTTTGCCGGAGCTGGAAAGTCATTCAAAAGGGTTACCGCTGGCGGAGACTTCGGGTCTTACCTATAGGCCGAAAACCGGTGTTTGTTGAGGTCAAGATGCGCCGGTTTTTCTGTAAGGAATGCGGTCGGACTCGCTACGAGAACTTGGTGATTGCGGACAAAAAGAAACATTATACCCACTCCCTTGAGAAGTATGTGATGGATCTTTGTAGTCGGATGACTATTCGGGATGTAGCCACTCACTTAGGTATGAACTGGAGGACAATCAAAGAGATTGACCGCAAACGCCTGAGGCGTAACCTGCCCAAGGAGAAAGACCTGCGGAGACTTCGTTATTTGGGGATAGACGAGGTTAGTGTGAGGCGTGGTCATCGTTATCTGACTACTGTGGTTGATCTAGAGACAGGACGGGTGGTTTATGTAGGAGAGGGGGCGCAGAGTGGAGAGTCTGGCTCCTTTTTTCAGGCGGCTGAAAAGCCTAGGGACTAAACTGGAGGCAGTGGCTCTGGACATGTGGAAGCCCTATGCCCGAGCGATCAGACTCTCTTACCGGAGAGTACCTCTTGTCTATGATGTGTTTCATATCCTGGCTGATTACTCTCGGGTTATCGATTAGATCAGAGTTGATGAAGCCAATAAGTTTGAGGGACAGCCCCTGTATCATCTGATTAAAGGTTCTCGATATCTGCTGCTTAAAGGCCAAGAAAACCTTGCCGATTCTGCTCGGGAAAAACTACACAGACTTCGGCTGCTCAACCAACCGCTCTATATTGCTTATGTCCTCAAGGAAGAACTTCGTTTCCTCTGGAGACTCCCCAGCCGAGACCAGGCAGAAAAATATCTCTACGATTGGATCCTGAAGGCACTTAGCTCCGGTATCCAACTCCTGGTCAGATTCGCCCGGAAACTGCGCCGCCATGCCGAGGGAATTCTTAACTACTTCTTGTTCCATATCACAACAGCCAGAGTGGAAGGCATTAACAACCGCATCAAGGTTATTAAAAGAAAGGCTTATGGATATCGAGATCTTAATTACTTCAAACTCAAAATCTACAACATCCACACCCTTAGGTACTCATTAGTATGATGAACCCCTTTTTCAACGAACTGAAGAAAGAATCCATCATGTAGTTTGACCAACAATAGAGTTGACAGGTGTCAAACACCTGAGATTTTTCATTTTCCAGATTCTTACGCCTATACAGTTCCAAACTATCGACAAAAGTTTTCATCGGTGTTCTTCCTTGGTAGTGTTTACCTTGGTGAGTGAGACTATTATTGTTATACTCCAGCCATCCGTCAAGATCTTTCTGTAATTCTTCCAGGTTATAATAAATCTTTCTCCGAAAGGTCACTCAATAAAACTCATTAAAAACCGTCTTGTGAAAAGCTTCACAGATGCTATTTGACCATGGTTGTCTGGCCCTGTTTTTAGTGTGTTCTATTTCGTCATATTAAAAGTAAATCTCATAAAGATGTTTATCCAAAGCTCCACAAAACTCTATTCCCCGATCAAGGAGTATTCTTAAAATGGCCCTTCAAAGAAGGGTAGGACTCGATCATTAAGAACATCAGCCGTTGTAATCTGGACCTTCGCCGTGTAAAGTTTAGCCCGAGGCAAGGGAAGAATAAGCATCCATTGCTGTTTGTTAGTAAATCCGACCCACTTCTTTGATGTCAACGGTCATGTAAAAATGCCCCCTTGGAAGGGTGATTAAATGAAAGAACAAAAAACACTATACTTACTCCTGATTAAAGAGTCGGGAGGAAAAGACATGGCTAAAGCTGAGCTTTGGCATGAGATTCACAGTCGCTTTAGGCTTAAGGAGCCCAAAAGATCGATTGCTCGCTCATTGGGAATAAGCGTCCAGACGGTAAGACGGATACTGAGACAGAGTGAATCAAGGAAGTATGAACGTAAGAGGAAAAGGAAGACATTGCTTAGCGACTATGAGGGATATATTAGAAAAAGGCTGGTGGCATTGGGTTATTGTGCCCAGGATATATTCGAAGAGCTACAGGAAATGGGATATCAAGGAAGTTATGAGACATTCAAGAGATATATCCAGCCCTTGTGGGAGGAGGACCAGAGGGAGGCCACCCTTCGTTTTGAGACGCCGCCGGGCAAGCAAGCTCAAGTTGATTGGGATCAGTGTTGGATGCAGATTGGGGCGAAACATGTCAAGGGTCATCTTTTTGTCACGACACTGGGCTACAGGCGGCGGCTTTTTGTCCAGGCCACCCTAGATGAACGTCTGGCCACGTTTCTTGAGTGTCACCTGGGAGCTTTTGACCACTTTGGTGGTGTGCCGCTTGAGATTCTCTACGATAACACCAAGAGTGTGGTCGTTGAGAGAGATTTTAAAGGCTGTCACCAAGAGCTATCGCACCTACTTCACCCAAACCCTACCCCTTATCGCTAACCTTACCCGAGCTTACGCTGAGAACCGCATTGAAGAACGCCTTACGTTCTACTGTCAGCCTAAACTCCTGATCATTGATGAGATCGGCTACATCCCTATTGACCGTCACGGGGCGCATCTTTTCTTCCAGCTTGTCTCCCGCCGCTACGAGAAAGGAGCCATGATCCTCACTTCTAACCGAAGATTCTCCCAGTAGAATGAAATCTTTGGTGACCAGGTTATTGCTACAGCCATCCTTGATCGCCTGCTTCATCATTCCACCACTATCAACATCAAGGGTAATTCCTAACGGCTCAAGGAAAAGGTCAAGGCCGGCCTGGTTAAAGAAAGAGAGGCTCAATTATCATGAAGATATTTAAGGGGGATAAATTTTCAGTTCCTATTGACAGGCTGAAGGTTCTCGAGGAAAAAGTAGCTGCTGAAGGCATTGTCTTGACTGAAGAACGACTCCAAGCCCTGGAGCCTCACAAAGAAGAGAAGAAAAATAATCCAGATGAGATTAAGACCGAGCATCTAGGATATCTTCTAGCTCAAGTTACCTTTTATGTAGGTTATCTCAAAATTGATAGTAACTCCTCAGTTCTCTCTGTTAAAGTCTATACAGCCAAAGTTTCAGTTATTGCTGCTGATACCCTCAATGATCAGATTCTGCCCTTCTTTGATGAGCAAGGAGTTGATATTCATCAAATTCTGAGTGATAGTGCTTTGGACAAACCCCCTGTGAGATCTTTCTCCAATATCACGAGATTGAACATAGTAAAACTAGATCCAGACGTCCTTTCTCGAATGGCATTTGTGAGGCTTTTCATTAGACATTGCTTATTGAGTTTTATCGAGGTCCTTTTCGTTGGAAAATTTATTACAAGTTGGAGGAATTACAGAAAAATTTTGACAAGTAGCTAGAGCAACAATAATAATCCCACGCACCATGGTAAACGTTGTCGAGGAAGAACACCGATGCAGACCTTCGTTGATTGTTTGGACCTGGTTAGGCAAAAGAATTTGGACGGAAAAAATTCCGAAGTATTTGACACCTGTCTATTTTAGTGTTGGTTAAACCACCTTGAAACAATGCTTTCATTTAACTAGATTGAACTCTAGCATTTTTCATTCTTATATATTGTTTTATATAGTAAACTTATCAACATTTGTATAAATAAATGATTCAAAAAAAACGAGTTATATTAAATGCATTTATGACTATATTTCAAATTGTTATTATTACGATTATCTTATTTATCTTATATCGATTTTTAATATTGACTATTGGAGTTGAAAAGCTAGGAATTTGATCCCTTATTTTAGCAACTACATCTGTTACAAACATAGCCCAATTTGGCCTCTCGGGGAGTGTAGTGAAATTTGTTGCAAAATATCTAGCTAGAAAAGAAGAAATTAATGCGTCATTAGTCATACAAACTGCTTCAATTTCAATAGCCTTGATTATAGGAACTATTCTATTATTAACTTTTCCCATAATTAAGTGGGCCTTAATAATGATAATTCCTAATAAATCCATTTCTTTGGCGATATCTATTTTGCCATATGCCATTTTTGCTTTGTGGATTATGATGATCACTAGCATATTTCAATCAGGACTTGATGGGCATCAACGAATAGATATAAGAAGTTCTTTACTGATAGGAGGATCTAATAATTCATCTTATATTATGTTTCATTCTTGCTCCAAAATATGGATTAAAAGGTGTAGCATATGCTAGAGTTATACAAAACTTAATAATATTAATTTTTAGTTGGTTTTTTCTAAGAAAATATCTTCCACTATTACCTGTTTTTCCTTATAAGTGGGACAAGAAATTATTTAGAGAGATAGTTGGCTATGGAATAAATTTCCAAATAATATCTGTTGCACGAATGCTTTATGACCCTATCACGAAAGCACTTCTAACAAAATTTGGAGGACTTTCGTTGGTTGGTTATTATGAAATGGCCAATAAGCTAATATACCAAATTAGATCTCTAAAAGTGTCTGCAAATCAAATACTTGTTCCTGCTTTCGCTGATCTAAAATAAAGAATTCCCAAGAAAATTGAATCGGTTTATTGGAAATCATACAATCTGCTTTATTTCATTACGTTACCATTATTTTCGTTGATTATAATATCTTTGCCTTTGATATCTAAGGTCTGGTTAGGCAAGTATGAAGAGACCTTTGTAACAATAGGAATGTTGCTTATAATTGGAAGGTTTATAAATATTTTGAATGCTCCTTCTTATATTGCATATTTAGGAATTGGAGAACTTCGGTGGAACGTGATAAGTCATATCACGATAGGTGTATTAAACTTATGTTTAGGATTTATATTAGGGTTACATTTAGGTGGTATAGGAGTTGTAATCGCAAGTATTATTTCTCTTGCTTTTGGAAGTAGTATAATTAATTTATCTTATTATATAAAATATAAAATAAATATAATAAAATTAATACCCCGGAAAAGTAGACAAATAAGTTTATTGTGTTTAATGGGTTTGTTAATTTATTTTTTAATCATTTATAATTTTGATAAATCTTATGAGTTTGTAACAATAAATATTTTATTCTTTTTTTTATTTTTAACATTCATACTTATTTCTGTTTGGATCCACCCAATGCGGAAAAGACTAACTGAGTGGATAATGAATGCATTGTTGTTGAATAAATTATGATAAAAATAATCTATTTGTAAGTGGGACTTTGTTATTGCCTCAACTAAAGTAGATAAACTCAAACTCCATTTATAAGGATGAGTAGAATTATTAAAGCTATTCTTGATTACCTGCTTCATCATTTTATCTCCATCAAAATTAAAAAAAATTCCTATATTATTGAAGAAAAAATCAAGACAGGTCAAGTTATAGGAAGAGAAATTTGAATATCATGAGAAGATTCAAATGGTAGATAAAAATTACAAAAATGAGTAAAAAATTCAATGCCAAGAGATATTTAAAAAGGGCTTATGTATAATCCTATTTCTTCAAAAACTTTAGGGATGTCAAATGTTAACAAATGCAAACATGAGTTCGAGAGGCCTGAAATGTGTTTTAAGAAACTCCGCCAACTCTAGTAATAAAAGCTTTCTTTTGATAAGGTTGGTTTGGGTTGTTATTATGTGTTCCTATCTTATGCCCTTTAAATTTTTTCAAAGATGATTTAATCATCTATCAAATCTTATTGTCTAGTGAGGTTAATCTTCAAGCAGTTATATTGAGTGTGTTGTAGGGTGGCCAAGTTTAGAAATATTATTAATCTGATCATTAAATTTAAAAATATTGCAAATAAAATAATACGTAAGTTTTGTATATCTTGCTGGAAAATAACGGAGAAATTTGGATTCTATTTAGTTCCAAAACATTTTTATTTCCCAATTCCTGATACAAAAAATTTAGAGTCATATGAATATGATCGCATCTTTTCATTAGAAGGTTTGTCAATTGATGATGAATCTATGAAAGGTATTATTGAAAAAAATTAAATTTTTTAACAGGGAATACAAATCATTTTATATCCCATCTGGATACGAAATTAATGGTGATGGTTCAATTCTTTTTGGAATGGTGCGATTTTTAAAACCGAAGAAAGTTATTGAAATAGGAGGAGGAAACTCTACACGTGTGTTGAATTTAGCTATGGATCTTAATGAGCGAGAAAATTCCAAGAAGAATGGAAGTAGTAAAATAATATCTATTGATCCTTATCCGAGTAAAACACTCCTTGAACTCTTAGGTAAATCTAGTCGAATTCATGTCATTTCTAAACCTGTTCAAAAAGTTAGTAAAGTTATTTTTGAGCAATTAGAGGAGAATGATATCCTTTTTATCGATTCTACCCATAATATTAAATGCGGAAATGATGTACATTTTTTATATTTAGAAATATTACCATATCTAGCTGTAGGAGTTGTTGTCCATATTCATGATATCCGTTTTCCACAAGACTATCCAAGAGAGTGGATTATTAAAAGGAAGTATTTTTGGAATGAACAATATCTTCTTTATATGTTCCTTTGTTTTAATGATTCTTTTAAGATTTTATTTGCTAGTAATTACATGAAATTGAGATATCCTAAAGAATTTAGAAAAAGCGTAGAGGGCTTAGAAGATGATGGGTGGCCAGGAAGTTTTTGGATAAAGCGAATTAAATAATGTTGCAAAAATTTAAGCAAATAAGATACACAATGAATGGATACGATAACTTTTTCATAGGCATGATAACGTCTAAAGTGTCAAAGTAAAAATTATTTAAATTTAATCTTGGTGTGAAATTTGAAAGCGAATAATAATCTAATAAACATTGTTATTAATCCTGAATTTTCAACTACCCGCAATTTAACTAAACAGAAACCAATTATAGTTAATAATCCTAGTGATAAGTTTAAATCCGTGCTATTTCTTAATGATAGTAAAAAACGTATAGCTGAAGGCGGATTAAGGACAAAAGGATATTTCAAAATGAATCTACCGAATAAACCTCTTATTTCTATTATAACTGTTGTTTATAATAATAAAAAATATTTAGAAAATGCAATATTAAGTGTCCTTAAACAGACTTACGAAAATGTTGAGTATATTATTATAGATGGAGGGAGTAGAGATGGAACCCTTGATATAATTCAAAAATATGAAAATGCAATTGATTATTGGGTAAGTGAGGAAGATAAAGGTATTTACGATGCTATGAATAAGGGAATAATAGCTAGCCAAGGAGAAATAATAGGGATTCTGAATTCAGATGATTGGTATGAGAAAGGGACATTAGAAATAGTTGCTCATGTGTTTTACAATGATAAATCTATTGACTTGGTTCATGGAGCAATGAAGAGATGGGAAGAAAATGGAATAATCCATTCTATTTACGGAAATAAAGAAGGAGCCAAAGATATTTTTTGGGCTCCTTTTAATCATCCGACATGTTTCTTTAGAAAAAGAGTATACAAAAAAATAGGGCTATTTGACTGTCACTTCTCTTTGGCTGCAGATTATGATTTTATGCTTAGATTCAAGAGACTAAATTTGAAATCAAGTTATGTTGATAATATTTTAACAAATTTTCGAATGGTTGGAAAAACATCCAAATTGTCTTTCTCGCCCATATCCCAAATATGGATGCTTCTAAAAAAAAATGATTATTCTTTATATGAACGAATTTTAGCGATTACATATCGCATCGGAAGAGATTTTTTTAGTAAATCCATCGATGTTCTTAATATAAGCAAGATAAAACATAAATTTAGAAAATATTTATCTTATCATAAAAAATTTTAAAAAATATTATTATAAATAAATAGGATTTGTAAGAAAAACTATTAAGATACAAAAGGAAGGGAAAGACACTCGACCGAGAGAAACTCAAAAAACTTCTTAAAAAAAGGGTTTTAGATTCTTTAATGATTTCAGCAAATTTATATAAGATATCAACAGAGACATGATTGAAATTGTGCTGGATAAAGAGATCATAGAGTATCTTTACTTAAAATGTATGATCAAGAGGCAAAGGTCATCGACAGTTCCAAAAACGACTCCACTTAAAAGACCGTTGGAAGATTAGCCTGGATGTTCCCTAGGATTGAAAATCCGAATTTGATATTGAGTTTTCTAAAAAACGCAAAAGAGGATATCACCCGTTAGATGAGAAAACCATTTTCATGTAAGCCAAAAAAACGACCGCCAGAGATATTTAATTCCGCTTTTAAAATCTTTACACCTATGAGATTTCTCTATAGAGAGTAAACTCAACCACTGATAGGATGCTGGAGAATCCTAAGAAATGGCAGAGCTGGCTAAGTTCTCCTTTATTAAAACTCTGGAAAGTTTTGATTTTTACTTCTATTTTCCATCGATAAGAAACGTATCAAGGACCTAGCCACCTATCATTTTATAGACGAGAGAGAGTATTGTCTTTCTTGTTCCACCAGGAGTTGAAAAACTCATCTTGCTGTTGCTTTGGGAGTAAAAGCTGTCACCGAAGGCTATCGTACCTATTTCACTCAGGCCTTGTCCCTTATCGCTAATCTTACCCGAGCTTATGCTGAAAACCGCATCGAGGAGAGGCTGAAGTTCTACTACAAGCCAAAATTCCTGATCATTGATGGGATCGGCTATATCCCGATTGATCGCCACGACGTACATCTTTTCTTTCTGCTTGTCTCCCGCCGTTATGAAAAAGGAGCCATGATCTTCACCTCTAACCGCAGTCTCTCTCAGTAGAATGAAATCTTTGGCGACCCGGTCATTGCCACGGCCATTTTTGACCGACTGGTTCATAACTCAACAACCATAAACATCAAAGGAAATTCTTATCGACTCAAGGAAAAGGTCAAGGCTGCTCTAGTAAAAGAAAGAGGGGCAATTATTATGAAAAAATTTAGTAGAAGGGTAATTTTTTAATGACTATTGACAGCTGTCTATTCCATTAAGGGCAGAGCTTTCGACTATTTTCAAGCATTTTACTTAAATCTTCAACTAGGTTTATACCACCAATCCTATTAAAACCGTTCTAGAGCAGATCAGGAAGATGGTAAAGAACAGATCTAATATTTCAAATGAACGGGCCTTAATTAAGCTAGTATTTCTGGCTGTGGACTTGTCTTCTTGGAAATTGACAATGCAAAGTCGGGATTGATCTATAATATATTCGTAGTTAATGATTTTTTTTATAGATTTATAGATCGGTTTCGTAAATATGTTTTAGTATAAAATTATGGTTTAAACAGAAAAACTTAAATTCCTTAAAGTCAATCCTCAAATATTTAAATAAAAGATAACCGAAATGTTCAATTTTCTGGTTTATTGTTACATTTTCTTTTTAAGTTCAGTTTCTGCTTTTGCCATATCTGAGTGGATGAGACTTCCTATTTTGATTTTAGTCTTATTGATTCCTTTCTCCTTACTACGGATAGCTATCAAACGAAATTTCAGTTTGAGTTGTTATAAGTCGGAAGACACGTTAATTTTATTAATGTTTTTTGGTTTGTGTGTAACAACAATAGTAAACCCAAGTGGAAAGTCATTCAATTACTTGCTAGCATACATGTTCATTTTTGGAATTTCTTATCTGTTCTTAAAAGGTGTGATGTATAATTTCTGTAACATTCATAAATTGTTGAATATCAATACAATTGCAGTTTTATTTATTGTTGGTTTTTCAATCTTGGATTTTGTAACATACCATTTTCTAAAAATTGATATTCAGCAAATAATCCCTCGAAACAAAGCTGTTACAGCAACTTATTTTGGCGGATTAGTCAGAAGATCATATGGTTTATCTACTGAACCAACAGTTTTGGCATTATACTTTAACACACTTGGGATTTTAGGTATTTGGAATTTGTGGAGACAGAGAAATGTGACTAAAAATTTAAAATCCCTGTTAACAATTATTTTTTGGGTAGCATGGATATTAACATTTTCAGCTGCTGGATGGGGTGCATTATTTGTAAGCGGTATTATAAGTTTTTTTCTTATGAACATAGTGAAAAAAGAAGTTATTTTGTCGAAAAAACAATTAAAGAAAGCATTTGCTATAATGTTGATAAGCATTATTGCAATTTTTGTTTTTTATGACGAATTTAGAATTTTTTTTTCACCTATTATCAGAAAAGTCTTACTTATGGAGGATGTGGGGGATAGAATTTATCAGTGGAAATGGGGACTTGAAAATATTGCGAATTCTCCTATTTTTGGATATGGTCTTGGTTCAACTTTAATTAAAAGAAAAATTAGTACTTTAAATTGGTATATATTTCTTACATTAGAAGGTGGTTTTATTTCCTCTATCCCGCTTATATTTTTTATATTTTTTTCATATGTTAGAATTTTCCGTTCAAAAGTTAAGGAAAAATTTTGGTTTATGTTAGGTTTTCTAGCAGGGAGTTTACATTTCCTAGCTATATCAACATTTTATTATCCTTTTTTATGGTTTTTTCTGATAATGTTTATAATGTATGAAAGAAAAAGCATTTCAAATATTAAAACTTTATGAGGGCTTTTTATAATGAGTAGGAATTCATATATACGTGTTATTCATCTAGTTCGAAGCATTGGACCGACTTCTATGCCATGGAATGATCTTTATCGTATATCAAGAAGATTAGCTCCAGGTTTAATGTATCCCATATTGCAGGTTTCGCCTTGGCAATTTCGGGTAATTATATGTTGGGAAAATTGTATTGATAAAAAATTTAAATATTTTAAATCTGGTCCTATATCGGCGTTGTTATTAATTATACGTATTTTCCGGAGGAATATAAAAAAGGGGGGACATCTGATACTTCACGTTCATAACCCTGTGCTTGGATTTATAGCAGTTCTAACAAAATTTTTCTGTCCCCAAATTAAAGTGATTGTTAATATGCATAATGATTGGCGCTATTTTCAATACTACCAGAAGTTTGGGATTTTCCTACTTTCCAAGATTGCGGATCGCTTTATTACTGTTTCAAAATCACTCATTTCAACTATTCCTAAACGTGAGCGGTTATTATTACAAAAGAAAAGGAAGCTAATATCAATTTATAATGGAATTGATTCGAGAAGATTGATAAAATTTCAACGGAAAAACTCTTCTTTCGTAACAGCGGTTGTTATAGCACGCATGGTTCCTCAGAAAAATTGTTTTTTTATTTTGGATATCTTATCTCAAACACACCTAATCGATTATCTTATATGGTTTGGAGAGGGGAGTGAAAAGGACAAAATAGAGAGAAAAATAGAACAATTTGGAATAGGAAATAGAATTGAGTTAAGAGGAATACGTCCTCGAGATGAAGTGTACCAGACTTTAGCTCAATCTTCTATATATATTTCAGCATCTAATTGGGAGGGAATTGGAGTTGCTAATCTTGAAGCGGCTGCCCTAGGATGTTGGCCATTCATGTCAGATATTCCACCACATAGAGAAATAGCAGAAGTTCTTAATATATCTATTTATCCATTGGAGAATATAAATGCATGGATAAAAGCTATTGAAGATTTCATTAAATTACCCATTGATAGACAGAACCGCAAGCGTCGTGAACTTGTAGAACTAACGATTCGTAATTTTGATTTAGATAATACTGTATCCAAATATATTGAACTTTATCTCAATGAAGTGGCCCCCATTTCGACTAGACGCTCATTGGCCTAAAAATAAATTAAAATATAAATTTTAGTATAAGATTATAAATTTAAAAAATTGAAGATCATTGTCACAATTAAGTTGATTATCTTAAGTGGTGCACAATTTAGAGGATAGTATAGTTTGAAATATAAAAATTTTGAAATGAGGCAAAGGAAAAGTATTGTATATATTGCTGGATATGGAAGGAGCGGATCTACTTTATTGGAACGAATTTTAAACAGCCATGATCAAGTATTCGGAACAGGAGAATTAGCTTCACTTTTAAGTTTATTGAAAGACGATCTTGTCTATTGTTCTTGTGGACAGCCAATTCAAAAATGTAGTATTTGGAGAATGATTATCTCTGTCATAAAGAAAAAAATTGATAACAAAAATAATATGAGTAAGATACAATTTCAAATCGAATCTATATTTTTTCCTCTTAGATTTTTATTTATTTCAAGAAAGCTAGAAACATACAAAAATTTTATTATTACCCTTTTAAAAAGCATTATTAAATATTCTGGTAACCCAGATTTTATAATAGATTCTTCTAAAACTGCAAGAAATACAATTTTTAGACCTTTTATACTTAATAAAGTTCTAGATATGGATGTAAAAGTCATTCATCTGGTGAGAGATGGCCGAGGTTGTATGTGGTCTTATCTTAAGGGTTCGAATAGGAAAATAGAAAAAGGAGAGAATGCAAAAATTCCATTTGCGGCTTTACGTGCAGTATTAGGGTGGGTTTTGTCTAACATGGGAGCTCACCTATATCAACTATTTTATCCTAATAAATATTGTAGAATAAGGTATGAGGATTTGGTGGATTTTCCAACAAGGGAGATGAAAAAAATTGAAGAATTTTTGGGTATTGATTTCAATAAGCAGATTGAAATCTTAAAGAGGAATTGCCCTATTCCATTAGGCCATCAAATTGCAGGAAACAGGTTAAGGTTTCAAAAATTATTAATAATAAATAATGATTTAGAATGGCAACAGAAGCTTTCGATATTCCATAAATTGCTTTTTTGGTTCTTTGCTTGGCCTTTGGCCATTTTTTATGGCTATAAATTCAAATCCTGAAAGTTAGTTATAAATTGAATTTTTAAAGTATGATTAGGGTTTTATTTCAACAAAAATACCTAAAAATATTTTATGTCTCATATTGAATGCCTAAAAATGCAACCCAAAGTGAGGCGGTTAAATATTATATAAAGTGCAACAGACATTCGAGAGAGAAGCACTTTAAAAGGAAAAGAATGAACAATATCTCAGCATCAGCATCCAGAGGCGAAACTTTCGAGTTAATTAAAGAGTGATTGCAATGGGCGGTTTTTTGAGGAATGTTGTCTCAACATGGAACAGAGTCGAAAATATGTGCTTTATAGGCTTGGGTAGCTACCTTTCAATGAAATTAAAATCTTGGATTGAAAGAGTTGTCTACTATGTTAACGAAGTTCAGGAGATATTATGGAGGACACTGGATAGTACATGGGGTCAACATCTCTAGTCCATATTCAAGAGAGAAATGATGCGTATGAGGGAGCTAGGAGGGTTAAGGGTATCTAACTAGGTGTGGAAAAGATATGTTTCCTGTTAATAGACAGCAATAGGCACCGAAAAATTACCCATAAAAGCACTATTCTCAGATCCATCCTTGCTGTTATGATACTATAAATGCCTTATTCTTATTTTATTTCTATATATTTTCTTGATTGTTCATTGGGTGCAGAAAATTAGGCCATTTCTGTCTTTACAAGGATTTCAGAGCTTTTTATATCCATTCCACCATTTATATTAGGGGGATAAATGTTTTATAATTTCCTTCTATTATTGCTTACCAAGCAGTGGTAAAATAAATTGAATAAATTATTAAAGATAAAGAAATTTAACTATTCGAAATGGTATCATATATCATAAAGTCTATTAGTACAAAAAACATAATTTATATAATAAAAGGATGTCAGTTTTATTTTGGGTAACTTTATAAAAATTTTTATATTGTTTGGCCAATTTTATTAGAACATCAATGGCTAATATTATTATTATATCCCATTACGCTAAAACTTTGATTAATTTTCGTAGTGAACTTATCAAGGAAATGATAGAATTGGGTCATAATGTTACTACTTTGGCTCCTGAGAAAAATTATAAATCGAAAATTAATGCTCTTGGAGCCAAATATATAGTATATCCATTGAACAGAACCGGAATTAATCCCTTTGATGATTTAAGAACAATTCTTTCTTTAATGAAAATTATAAGAAATCTTAAACCAGATATTGTATTTTCATATTCCACAAAACCTATTATTTATGGTTCATTAGCAGCACAAATTAGTGGGGTAAAAAATATATATTCCATGATCACTGGTCTTGGCTATGTTTTTGTTAGAAAAGAGAATAGACGATCACCCTTGAAGAATTTAGTAAAGCTTTTGTATAAAATCGCTTTGAAATATAATAATGTAGTATTTTTTCAAAATCCTGATGACTTGAATTTGCTATTACGTTTACGATTAATTAAGGACAAAAATAAGACTTTAATTTTGAATGGATCTGGAATAAATTTGGAAAAATATTACTTTGCTCCTCTCAAAGAAAAATCTATTTCTTTTTTATTAATTGCGAGATTAATTTGGGATAAGGGTATATATGAATATATAGAAGCAGCTCGTATTATAAAGAAAAAATACCCTAATGTTTCATTTCTTCTTTTGGGCCCTAATGAAAAAAATCCTTGTGCTATAAAAAAAGAATACATAAAAAAGTGGGCTAATAAGGGGATTATTAATTATCTAGGTGAAAAAGATGATGTTCGTCCTTATATTGCTAATTCAAGTGTATTTGTTCTTCCATCTTATAGAGAAGGAATTCCGCGTTCCATCCTTGAGGCCATGGCAATGGGGAGGCCAGTGATTACTACAAATTCACCAGGATGTAGGGAGACGGTAGAAGATGGTGTGAATGGTTTTTTAGTTCCAATAAAAGACAGTAAGGCATTAGCAGATAGGATGGAAAAATTCATTTTAAATCCTGATTTAATAAAGCAAATGGGAAATAGGAGTAGGGAGATTGCGGAAAAAAGATTTGATGTTTATAAAGTAAATAGAATTATCTTAGAGCACATGGGAATAAAAAAAACCCTTTAAAGCACTAATTTATTTAAACTATGACAAGAATAATTTTTCATTTTTAGGAGATAGATAGATATAAAAAAATAAATTAGTTGATAAGATTAGTTCATCTGAGAAGAGATGTTAATAGACATTTTTTCAATATATAATACTTATCATTAATTAGAATGCCAACGGTGAGCATTGAATAACGTAAAATGTAATTTAACTTTGATACGGAGGATGGTTACGAGGAGCAGATGGATATGTATTCTCGGCGACAGTATTTAGAGGGGCTGATTCCGCGGTATTTAAAAGAGGACCGAAAGGACAAGAGTCGACTTTTAGATGAGTACTGTTTTAACACAAGGCAGAACCGCAAGTATGTCATCAGAAAGACTAACCATTTAGCTTTTAATGATGCTAATCCCCGCAAGAAGAGAGCTGTTCGCTCTGGCCGGAAGGTTGAGAAGGCATTATGGGAGCTATAGAAAAAATTTACTTGTCCTTGTGGCCACCGTCTTCAGCTTTTTTTGTAGCGAGAGGTTAAACTGCTTAGAGACTTGGGAGAACTAACTGTAACGCTTAAATTGAACAGAAGAATTACACCCATGTGAGGAGACCGCTAGGTTATCTCCGCTATGACACTGAAGAGGAACTTAAGATTATTAATTCTCTCTATGGTCATGAATTTCGTCTTTTCAAAAACTTTTTTCAACCGGTAATGTAGCTGCGAAGGAAAGAAAGAATTAAGGGAAGACTCAGGCGTCAATATGATCAGGGGAAAACTCCTTATCAGAGGCTAATTGAATCAAGGCAGCTTTCTCCGGAGGCCTAAAAAGCATTACAAGAGCTTTGGTCAATTCTAAATCCGGCTGAACTAAAAAGACAGCTTGAGAGAAAATAGAGAAAATAGAATAGATTATATGAGCTGTATCAAAAGAAAAATAAGCGTTCTTTGAGGGTAAACCCCTATAAAAAATAGACCCCTCCACGGTCACTTTTTAATGATTTAATAATATTCTTCCCGGTTACCTACTTAAATTGTCAACAAGCATATAAAAATGACCCCCCTGGAGGGGAGATTAAATGAAAGATAGAAAGACATTATACTTACTCACGATCAATAAATTGGGATGAAAGGACATGGTCAAAGCTGAGATTTGGCATGAGATCCACAGCCGTTTTAAGCTCAAGGAGTCAAAAAAATCAATTGCTCGTTCTTTAGGGATAGACGTGCGAACAATGCGCAAGATATTACGACAGAGTCAGCCTGAGCGGTATCGGAGGAAAAAGAAAGAAAAGACGCTGCTTAGTGGCTATGAAGGCTATATCAGGAAGAGATTGGCGGCAGTGGGTTATTGTGCGCAGTCTATATTTGAAGAGCTGCAGGCTCTGGGTTACAAAGGTGATTATGATACGGTTCGTCGTTTTGGTAAGTCTCTTCGGGAGGAAGTACACCACAAGGCAACGGTTCGGTTTGAGACACCACTGGGTAAACAGGCGCAGGTTGACTGGGAGCAGTGTTGGGTATAGATTGGAACTAAGCAGGTCAAGATTCATCTTTTTGTGATGACTCTGGACTACAGACGGTGTATTTTTGCTCGGGCTATTTTGGATTAAAGACTGGCCACATTTCTGGAGTGTCATCGTAAATCATTTGATCACTTTGGTGATCCGGTTATTGCCACGGCCAATCTTGACCGCCTGCTTCATCACTCGACAACCATCAACATCAAGATTAATTCTTACCGGCTCAAAGAAAAAGTCAAGGCCGGTCTAGTTAAAGAAAGAGAGGTTCAACTCTCATGAAAAAATCTAAGAGGGGGATCATTTTTCAGCGCCTATTGACACCAGGTGAATAAAAAATTGGGATGGATAGCATATTTTTTGGCCACAGCCGTCCTATTCTCCCGATTGTTAAATCGCGATGAAGGAGGATAAATAGTCAAATATGAATGTATATACCTTGCAGAAAAAGGAATAAGTAATAAACCAGGTATGATGTTGGAAGATATGTAATCCATGTTAAGAAAGATTTCCAAGCGCAAAATTCTTTTGCTTTTTGGAGATTTAGGAATAATTGTTATATCGTTATATATTTCACATTTTATTAGATATGGACGCTGGCTAAATGTTTTTGATGATAGGAGGCTGATAAATTTAATATTTATAACATTTATGTTTATTTTATCTTTTTATATATTTGATCTTTATAATATTCAAAAAAAAGTCTTATCTTCTGAATTTATAATTATGTATATAACCGCTATGATATCCACTGCTTTCTTAATGTCACTTTGCTTTTATTTTGTTCCTTTTATCGTAGGAAGAGGGATTTTCTTTTATTCTTTTATAACAATTGGCTTGTTAACCTTTCTTTGGCGGTTATTTTTCCAAGCCTTTTTTAATGTCATAATCCCGACAAGAAACGTGCTTTTTGTTGGAAAAGGAAGGGGAGCTGGAATTTTTTCCAGCATTTTCAGCCAATTATCTGAGTATAATATTGTTGGGTATATAAATGATACAACCTCGAGCACAGAAGAGGAAGCTTCTGTTAAATGTTTGGGGCATATATCAGAGATAGATAGAATTATCTACCTTTACAAAATTAACGAGATAATAATCATCAAAGAATCAATAATTCCTAAAATAAGTGAACTGTTGGTGAATATTCGCTTGAAGGGAATAAAAATACACACATTGCCGGCTTTTTGTGAATATGTGACCCATAAATTACCAGTAATGATTTTAAAAGATCAATGGGTCATTTATTCCCAAGGCTTTGATAAGTTGGGAGAGGGAATTTATAAAAAAGTAAAGCGGGGGATTGATTTTATTTTGGCTTTGTTGATTCTGATTTTTAGTTTTCCAATTAGCTTTATTATTGCAGTGGTGATTAAACTTACCTCAAGAGGTCCAATTTTATACATTCAAGAGAGATTAGGATTAAATGAGAAACCTTTCTTGATGTATAAATTTAGAACAATGATCGCTGATGCTGAAAAAGACAGCCCAAAATGGGCAAGAGAAAATGATAGAAGAGTTACTACTGTAGGAAAATTTTTAAGAAAAAGTAGACTTGATGAATTACCACAGTTAATCAACATATTGAAAGGAGAGATGAGTCTCATCGGTCCTCGGCCAGAACGGGAATATTTTGTCAGGCAATTGAAACAGAAGGTCCCTTATTATTCCCTAAGATTTGCTGTTAAACCGGGTTTAACCGGCTGGGCACAGGTAAATTATAGATATGGCTCTTCTATAAAGGATGCTATCGAAAAGTTAAGTTATGATCTTTATTACATTAAAAATATGTCTTTATTTTTGGATCTAAGAATAATTTTAAAAACGATTAGAATTTGCCTCTTTGGAATGGGAAGATAAGATTTTTATGAAAGCATATAAAAAAAGGATATTTTTTTTCACATTTATTCTTTTTGGAATTGCACTTTTCTTTTTTTATTTAAAATATGTCCCATTAGTTTCGCCTTTTCAAATAATTCTTATTCCGATCTTAATAATAATTTTTGTCCTTAGTGCTGTAAGGTTAAAAATTGGCATTTTATTGTTTGTCTTTGCCTTTCCGCTTATTAATGCTCTTCCATATTTTTTCAGTATATATGAACAAACTCCACATGCTCCGACGGCTTTGGTTCTCTTTTTATTTTTTTTCTGGGGATGGTTGTTAAATAATGCGATCAATGAAAATTCAGCTCATTATGATAAAAAAATTTTAAAACCAATAGTGCTGTTTTCTATTTTAGTAGTTATATCAGCGCTTCTGACTTCTTGGAAATACACTAATTTTTTCCCGGTTATGGATAATAATATTTATGAACTAATTACCAATGTCAAAGGAGTAAGTGCCGGTGGCGCTATTATGAGCAGCATTTTTTTTTCTTTAAATTATCTTACCGGGTTTGCTTTCTTGATCATATTAACGTCAACAGGGGGCTTTGATAGATTTTACATAAAGAAAATTCTGATTATTTTATTGATCAGTACTTCTATTGCCCTAGCTTTAGGATTTTATCAGCATCTTGTTAACATAGAATTTGGAAATACCCCTTTTAGAATTAAACAGTCTTTAATAAATGCTTCATTTAAGGATCCATTGTCTTTGGGAGGATATTTGGGAGCTTTTATCCCGTTTGTGTTCGCTTTGGGAATTGCGTTTAAGGGATTTTTACGGTTTTTTTCTTTAATACTTTTTGCTTGTTCTTTTTTCTTAATACTTCATTCCGGTTCAAAGAGCGGATTTATAAGTGCAGTGATCAGCTTAGTATTATTTATTATTACTATTATGATTTTTAATTTCCCCTTGAAGAAGGCAACAAGGATTAAAACTTTAAAGTTAAAATTTATAACATCATCAATTTTAATTTTTGCATTTTTATTTATATTGGGATTTTTAGCTTTTCAGAATCGGGACATAATCAAAAATTCAAAAGGATATAAACGAATTAATCAATTTGTTTCCATATATAAAAAAGGAGGTCTGACTAAAGCCTTAGGCATACGATGGACAAACCGGTGGTACTTGGCAGGCAGAATGGCTCAGGAATATCCCTTAACTGGGGTTGGTATGGGCGCTTTTATTATTGAGCTTCCCAATTATGAAAGAAAATATAATATACGTAAAAGACCTACGGATTCTGCTGAAAATTATTTCTTTCATGTTTTATCGGAGTTAGGAATAATCGGTTTGATCATATCGCTATGGATTTTTTTTGAAATATTCAAATTGGTCTTTCGGAGGTTGAAAGATCCCGAAATCGATGATAAGTGGAAGATAATTCAGATCGGAATAGCATGTGGGATATTTTCTATTTTTCTTCAGTATTTCGTCCATACCTACATTGGAAGCTATGAAATAAAATATACATTCTGGCTTTTAGTCGGTTTGATGATTATTATAGGAAGAAGAGAGAAGGGAGGAGAGAAAGAAATTAAATTTTCAAAAAAATATAAATTGATAGGTACTTTAGTGCTTCTTATCTTTACCTCCATCCATCTCTGGAATTCCACGCATTCTTTATCCCTGGCTCGCCGGACCAGAGAGTTTGGGATTAAGCAGGATTTTGGTTTCTATCAACTTGAAAAGACGGCTGATGGTCACGAATTTCGCTGGACAAGAGGTTATGGAGGGACTACGATTAAGGTTGAGAAACCGGTTATTGAAATTCCGCTTCTTGCCTCCCACCCTGATATTCAGCAAAAGCCGGTTAAGGTTAAAATTTATATAGTGAAAAACTTTTTCAAAGAAAAGAAATTGTTGGATGAAATAATTCTGAACAGAAGCATTTGGAATGAGTATCAGTATCATATTCCGGAGGAAGTAGGTGAGGAGATTATCCTTCTTTTTAAGGTCAATCGCACCTGGATTCCCTTAAAAGTACATGGAACTCCAGATCCGAGGAAACTGGGAGTTGCTGTCGGAAAGATTCGTTTCAGAGATTTCCAAAAGGAAAGATTGCCCACTATATGAAAATTATTAGATATTTGAATCGAAAATAATAAGTAATCACTTGTAACTCAAATAAGAATAAATTAAAAAGAAACATTAAGTAAAATAAATGAGAAGAGTTTTATTTTTTAAAAAAAAAGATAGAATGAGTTAACTAATATTAAAATACAATTTAAGAAAGAAAAAAAATCACCTACAAAAAGGGGGGGGATATGAAAAAATATATTTTTATTGTGGTATTGGTTATTCCACTAATTATTTTTTCCGAATGCAAAAAAACAGATGAGGGAGAAGCTCTAGCCGAGCAGGAATTTCTCCCGGAGATAGAAGTTGATCAGGAGCAAATTTCCGGAGATTTGGGCCTGAATTTCAGAATTTTAAAGACTGGGTCGGTTGGATCATCGTTAGTCCATAAATTCTTCTGGGTTGCCTTGTCGGATATGCCTTCCCAAGAAGATTTGCGACTTCTTGCTGATTCTATCATCAAGTCAGTTATTGCCAAAAAGCCCCGGGTTTATCATAGCTTTACCATTCATTTCTTTCTGGAGAAAGATATTCAAGATGGGAATCTTGAAGGCAAGCGTTTTGCTTATGCGAATTTTCTTCCTGAAGGTAGTTGGTTGAAGGTCGGCCGCGTTCCGGTAGATGATTACAAGGATTATCGGTTACTGGTAACGATGATAGAGAGATATAAGCATTAGAGCAAGAGTAAAGGAGGTGAGATAAATGGAGATAGTGAAAATTGGAATTGAGAAGGGAAAAAATAAGGAAACAAGAAAAAGAGATGGGTGAAGATATGTGGTCTCGAAGAAAAGATATAATTGAAAAAAGTGATGAAATCTTTAGAATTAAAAGTCCTAAGAATTCGGAGAGAAAAAGAGATTGCCTGGGTCAATTTTGGTTTTAAGATTAATATTTAATAATAAGATTAATATTTAATAAGAGGAGAAAATGAGTAACGAGTATCAAAAAATAGAAAATTATGATGAAATTGATCTGATGGATTATATTGCCGTTTTATGGAAGAGAAAATGGTTGATTATCATCCCGACTTTTTTGTTGATTGTGGCGGCAGGCATTTTAAGTTTCCTCCTCCCTAAGAAATGGGAAATAAGCGCCATAATTCAACCGGCTAAGTTTTTAGTCCAGACAGAAGGGGGGAGGTTTGAAGAGGTGCTGGTCGCCTCTCCTGTTCAGATTGCCGGGCAGATAAACGAGGAAGCTTTTAATCAATTAATAGCTTCGGAGTTGAATATTGCTCTTAATAGATTCCCTGAGATAAAGGCTCAGAATTTGAAAAATACCAACCTGGTGAAAATTTCTCTGACAACCCCGAATATAAAAGAGGGGCAAGAAATTTTATATTCACTTTTTACTCATCTAAAGAGAGATTTGGATAGGAAAATAGATGTAGAAATTCAAAACCTCGACACCCAGAAGAAAGAACTTGAAAATAAAATAAAGGAAAGAAATATTGCTATAAAAGATAAAGGAAATGAAATTCAGACCATGAAAAATGAGATCAAGAAGAAAGAAGAGGAAATAAGGGCAGCCCAAAATAAAATCAGGATTTCCGAAGAGCGAGTGAAAAACATCATTACCGAAATGAAAAAAGTCAAAAGTAGGATTGAAGAAATCTCCGAACATCAGAAGAAAGCACTGGCTCAAGCCAGGAAAAAAGGAGAAGGAGAAGCAATAAGTTTATTGTTGTACTCTAATGAGGTTCAGCAAAATTTACGTTATTATAATATATTAGATGAGCAGTTGAGCGATGAAAAGATCATTCAAGAAGATTTAAAGTATACAATAAAAAGGAATGAACTAGATATAAGTAACATGAAGACAGAGATAAAAAAATTAGAAAACGATATTTCAAAAATAAAAAATGAAATTGAGACGCTGAAAAGTCAAATAATCTTATTGGAGGATGAAAAAAATCGTATCGACTATGCTCAATTGATCAAAGATCCAACTCCATCACTTTATCCCGTTTCTCCCAAAAAGAAACTTATTGTTGCTATTGCTGGGATATTGGGATTAATGGGCTTTACTTTTTTAGCTTTTTTTATTGATTATATCGAGCGGAATAAGTCTAGATTACATGAGATAGAAAAAAGACAAGAGGAGGAAAGGCAGCAAAAATGACTAATAGAATTTTCAAAGTTTAGTGAGGAGGGGAGAGGAGAAAGAACAAGTTAATTAGAGAGAACGATAGTTTAATATCTCAAAAAGGCGGTTCAACTTGAACCGCCTTTTTTTTTAGATAGAGTTTGACCAAGCGAAGATAGGGAGCAATTTTGACAGGCATGAGGGAGGAAAATATAATAGACTGGATGAAAAGAGGTAATTTTTTTTGGATAAGATGGGTTGCTTGCCTTCTCTTAGTTAGTTTCGTAATAATTAAGAAAGATCTTAAAGGACAGTATTATTTTTCTTTTAGGGGAGAAAAGGAGGAAATAGTTAAAAACACACGATTCAAAATTGGTCCATTCCGAATTTTTCCCAGGATTTGGTTAAGTGATGTTGGGTATGATGGTAATGTTTATTATGATAATGAAAGTCCGGTTTCTGATTATACTGGAAAGATATCTGGTGAATTAAAAATAGCATTACTGGTAAGAAATTTTTTAATTATCTCAGTGAAGGAAAGTCCGGTATATGTCCATTACATTAAAGAAAAACCCGAGAGACGATGGCTTAACTCAATCTCTCCTGAATTCAAAATGTTATTATTCCGATATTTTGTTATACAAGGGAAATATATCAATTCAATAAGAAGGTATCGCGCTACCAGTGAATTTTTCTATCGGGCTGATGAGTTCAGGAGAGGATATGAAGGAGGGATCTTTTTCGAGACTCCTAGAAAAACTTTTATAGGAGTATCGGCTAAGGTTGATAAAATATTCTACCGAGATGAGACTTTTCCTTTGTGGGGGGATTTAATCTCAAAGGAATTGGACAGAGAAGAGAAAAGCTTATTTGGCGAGTTCTATTATCGGATATTTTCTCAAAGTCAACTTTTTTTTAAGGTCGGCAGAGTAAATTATAGATTTCTCCACTCCATGGCTGAATGGAAGAATACCCACTCTCTGAATGTTGAAACTGGAGTAAGATTTCTCAGTGGGCGGAAATTAAGAGGAGTGTTTATGATTGGCTATAAAAAATTATTTTTAGATATTTCAAAAAAGGCGATTTTTTCAGGGGTTATCGCTGATATTGATCTTGAGTATCGGATAGGACGGTTTGTAATTAGAGAAAATGGAAGGAGAGACAGTATCTTTTCTTTGTGGACTTCTTATTATATTTTTAATTCAACAACAAGTGGCTTATCATTTTACTTATCTCAACATTTAAGGATAGACTATAGCTTTCAATATGGTCTCGGGGATTATCCTGAACCTATTCTTCAGGCTCAGACGGAAGGAGAATCCCTTTATATAAAAAGACGGGATATTTTCCAATCTCATAATCTTGGTTTTGCTGTTAGATTGTATAAAAAAACAGCATTTGGAGTTCGGTTTAGTTGGTGGCAATGGAATTCTAATTTAGCTGGCCTGGACCGCAATAAGCTCTTTATCGGTGGCTTCATTACCCAGGAATTTTGATTAAGTAATATATTTGGTTTAGTGAAGAAATCTTAAAATAGTTAATAAGTGCCTAATATATTGAAAACCTGAAGGGTCGGAGGTTCTCTTAATAATAAGGGGAGGAAGAAGTGAAGAGATGAATATTTAAAAGGTAAGGGAACATTTGTCTTTTACACCGCGATACCCATCTATTAACCCTTTGAAATTTCCTCTTGCTAATTTTGGGTTCCCCGAAGTTAAGTAGATAAGGGCTCTTAGAATTCTATAAGGGGAGTAGAAAAGATGAAAGAGTATTTTAAGATGAAGAGGTAAGTATGAATTGGCTAAATAAATTCTATTTCGAGTACTGTAGTAGTAAGCGCGAGGTAAACCAGCATTACCCGCACTAATTTTATGATAAATGATGGAATCTCTAAGGATAATGTTTCTAAGATTTAATTTTCTTTTTGCGTAAAGAGATAGATCCTGATCTTCACAATAAAGAAAAAATTTTGAATCAAAAATATATCCTCTATTTTTTTTTATTAATTCAAGAGTTGATCTTTCTGCCATAAAGCATCCTGATAGCATATCAACATCCCAATATGCTTTATTTGTTTTATAAAATATTTTTTTTAATAAGATATCAATATAGAAAATATTTTCTACGAAATTTTTCCCGGCAAATTGAATTGTATTATCTTCATTTTTAATAACACATCCAACTAAATGAGCCTGCTTTTTTTTGAGAGCTTTTAAACATAGAGAAAGAGTTGAATATTCTACTTGGGCATCATTGTCCAGAAGGAATAAATAGTTAACAGGTAAGTTTTTTAAAGCCCACTCTATTCCTATGTTTCGTCCTTTTGGTATTCCATAATTGTCATCTAATAAAATTAAGAATAATGATATAGTTCCTTTCAAATAAACGACTTTAAAGGATAATTTGTCTCCATCAACATCCATGTTAACTACTTTTTGTGTCTTTATTTTTCTACATGAAAATAATTCTTGGGCAGTTGAGTAGATTATTGGCAGAGAATTATCGGTTGAGCCATTATCTACGATTATAATTGAGGAAAATACTGGCTCACTTTTTTTTAAAGATTTTAAGCAGAATTTTGTGTTTTCTCCGCCATTCCAATTTAGAATAATTATTGCTAAATTATCGTTTTCTTTTAAAGTTAGTTGATTGGATTTTTCAAAATTTATATGTTCTGTCATTATTTGTCTGTTCTTTTCAACAATAGGAGATCATTTATTGTGTTTTCTTTGTCTTGGGGAATAGCCACTAAGTTTTCATAGTCGATATTATCTTTTTTATTAAGGGAAACCTCTTTTAGGAAACCTTTTTCTGTGATTTTATACCAATTATAATTGAGGAGTTTTAAAAATTGGTATATCTCAAATGCTTTATAATTCCAATTTTTTGTCCTTAAATCCTGAATTTCACTCATTATTATTGGATTGATTTTTTTTATTGAATCAACGCCCCCTTTTAAAACGTCAAGTTCTCCGCCTTCTACATCTATTTTTATAAAATCCAAGTTTTCAATTTTTTTTCTTTTGACATAACAGTCTATTGTTGTAATTGGAACTGATATTACTTTTATAGGAGCTAATATCATATTTGAGGGAGGTCTTAAACTTGAGAGCCCAGACATAGGGCCCTGAAAATTATAGAATTTAGTCGAGCCTTCATAAGATCCAAGACAAGACTTTTCTATAATAATGTTGCTAAAATTATTTAGCGAAATATTTATCCGGAATCTTTTGAATGATTTTGGAGCTGGTTCAAATGCATAGATAAGACAATTGGGTTGTAACGTTTTGAAAATAAGTGAAAAAAGACCTTCATTAGCACCTATGTCCATAATTGTCATTTTTGGCTTCGTGATTTTTTTTTAAAAAGGTATTCCAAAAATACTTTCTTTCCTTCTTATAATATAACTACGTCTTTTTTTAATAATAGGTAAATTTTTAAAATATGTCAAAATTATTTCTGAAAACACAAAACTCAAAACTGGGGACAGTTCACCTATTTACCCTATTTTTCCCCGGGAAGGGAAACTGGGGACAGTTCATCTATTTACTTGTTTTTTTGAGAAACCGAGCTTTCTTTTCTCGTTACTTTACATGCGATGGGTCGAATAGCTCGAGTTGTTATTCCCGGGAAAACTGGGGACAGTTCCCCTATTTACCCTATTTTTCCCCGGTGTCTCTATAGAAAAAATCACCCCAAAATTCACCTCTTTGGGTGATTGATGTCTTTCAGGATTGGGATATATTCTTAAAATAGAAAGCAACGAATGAAGCCATGAAATTAAATTTTATCGAAGCGAATTTTTTGTGAATCTTGAAAAAGGAGGGGGTCATGAAGAGAATGAAAAGGCTATTTAGAGGAATAGTATTTTTCCTTCTCTTTATTAGCATCAACATCACCCTCTGTGGAGAGAACGTGGGACGAATCTTTGTTTCCTACCCGGAGGGAATAAAAGGAACGTCATCCAGACTCTCGGGAAACTCTCCATTTCGTATGGATGTCCAGACGCTCAGATCCTTCTTTGATGCTGAAGTCCAGAAAGGGAATCTGGTGGAGGTTATGTTTCAGGAGGATCAGGCGACCGGCATGAGTCACATCCGTTATGATCAGTTTTACCAAGGGATTCCTGTTTTTGGAGGGCAGGTGGTTTATCATATTCGAAACGGAGTGGTAGAAAGCATTAACGGGGAGTATTATCGGGTGAGTGGTGTGCAGGGCATTCCTTCTTTGTCACGGGAGGATGCAGTTGCCCTTTACCAGGCTCATGTGGCTGAGCCCAATGTCCAGGAGTTAAAAAAGGAGACTCGGTTGATCATTTTTCCAAGAGAAGAAGGAGTTTTTTCCCTGGCCTATCAGATTACTTTGTTCAAGGAAGACTATTTCTCCATGACGGGATTCATCGATGCTCATAGCGGAGAAGTTCTGTTTGAATATTCCAACATCCATTTTGATGAAGGAGTTATCGGGTTAGGAATTAATTACCATGGAGCTTCAATGAAACTTGCTGTCACGCGAGGGACGGACGGGTATTACTATCTCTATGATGAAAAGCGGATCCGTCCTTTTAACCTTTACACGGTTGATTACCGGACTAGGTATATTCCAGGAGACGCAGACAACTATTGGGATTTTGACGGTGCTTTGGTGAGTATTCATGCTTTGGTGGGATTTGTCTATGATTTTTACTACAAGTTCTTTGGTCGTAAGGGAATAGACGGAAACAATCTGGACACAGTGGTATTTGTTCATAACACCAAATACAAAGACAACGCTTTTTGGAACGGGGAAACCCTGAATTTTTGTGACCCGGGAAAGAAAAACCAACAGAATGGGGCGGCCCTGGACGTAGTGGCCCATGAATATACCCATGGAGTGACGGATTACAGCTCGGATCTGGTGTATGCCTTTGAGCCTGGTGCCCTCAACGAGTCCTTTTCTGATATCATGGGGACAACAGCAGAGTTTTATTGGTACCCGGTCGGCCAGGGGCTTTATATGGCGGACTGGTATATCGGAGAAGATGCCACGCCCTACTACAACACTTTCGGATGCCGGAACCTAGCTGATCCTAACAGCAATTCTCAACTCGGAGATCCCAGGTACCCCGATCCATGCCACATTGCTCAGCAATATTATGTGCCTTTTGAGTTTGATAATGGCGGTGTGCATCTGAATGCAACAATTTATGCCCATGCTTTTTATCTCCTAGCGAACGGTGGCCGAAACCGAGTTTCGGGCATTAAAGTTAATGGTATTGGGATCGACAAGGCCTCCAATATTTTTTATCAGGCGTGGGTTTACTACTTAACAAAAACGTCGGATTTTCTTGATGCTGCTAACGCTCTCCTTCAGGTAGCCTGGTCAAACTATGGGCCTGGGAGTGAGGAGTTCCAACAAACGGTTCGGGCCATGGAGGCCATCGGATGGATTGTAAATTAGAGGGAAATTGGGAAAGTTGGGGCGAAAATTGGCGAAAATTGGGGACACGGCGAAAATTGGGGACACCATACATATTTACCTATTTTCATTCGTCAAAATTTTTACTTATTATAATGGGCAAAACTGTTATGGGTAATTAGCAAATTAGGGAGTTTTAATATGCAAAGAAGAGTAATTTGTTTTTCTGTGTTTATTGTGGGGTTGTTGGTGGTGGGCATGATTTCCTCAATATATGGGGTTGAGAAATCGACTGCTTTCATTACTAAAGTCAAAGTCAAAGTAGCCAACATACAAAGCTTACCTTCTTTAAAAAGCCCGGTGGTTAGGAAAGCGACAAAAGGGACCTTATTAGAGGCTTTTGCCCAGGAAGGTGGGTGGTTCTTGATCTTTCTTCCGCAGGGAGAGATAGGAGTTAAGAAGAAAGCCTTCATTCCCCAGAACGTTGTGGAGATTATATATTCTAAAGAGAATTCAAAGGAGCCGTTAAAAGAAAGAAAAGAATTAGAAGAATCAACAGAAATAAATCAAGTAGAGAAGGTGAAGATGGAAAAGGAAATTAGGACGGTAGAAATTGATAAGGCTGCAAAAGAGTCAGTCTCTTTTACTCAGCAGGCAAAAAAAAGTAGGACTAAAGAAAATCCGTTTTTCAAAAGAGTTTTTTTAACTGTGGGCTTCGATGCAAGCTTTCAAGAAGAAACCGTTGACTTATCCTGGACGGACACCATCTATTACGAAACAGCTTCTTCGAATCTTAATTATAAGGTGGGCAAAGGAGCTCCTATAACGCTATCGTTGGGCTACAGATTTTCCCAGAGCTTTGGAATGGAATTGGGAGCAGACATTCATTCCCGAAAATTCGATGTCATATACTCATCTTCGATTCCTCACCCTTTGCTTTTTAACACTCCCCGGACGGGAGAAGGCTCCGGAGCTTATTCTCTGAATGAAAACACCATATTTCTGAATGTTTCATTTCTTGCCATGATGCCTTGGTTCGGGCTAGAGGTTTTTGCCGGTCCTGCTTACATCATGGCCGAGGCTGAAATCATTTCCTCTATGAGCTTTAGTGAAAGCTATCCCTATGATGAAATTATATTGTCAGCGGGTACAACGAAAGTCTCCCGGAATGTGTTTAGTTTCAACGGCGGTCTCCGCGTCATGTTCTTTCTGAATAACAGCTTTGCTCTCTACGGTGATGCCCGCTACATCGGAGGAAAAGCTCTTTTTGAAGCCGATCCAGGAGTTCCGGGACCAGAAATCACCCTAGGAGGATTCCGAGCTGGCGGCGGTCTGAAAATCTTATTCTAAAGAAATCGGGGGCAGGAAGTAAATCAGGAACACTTCCTTGACAGGAAAACTGGGGAAACTGGGGACGGGAAACTGGGGACAGTTCCCCTATTTACTTGTTTTTTTGAGAAACCGAGCTTTCTTTTCTCGTTACTTTACATGCGATGGGTCGAATAGCTCGAGTTGTTATTCCCAACTACCCTCATCATGTCATCCAGCGTGGCAATCGGCGTCAAGTGGTCTTTTTTCATGATGATGACAAAAAGCTCTATCTCCAGATTCTCAATTACCATTGTCGGCAAGAGAGAGTAAAAATATGGTGTTATTGTTTGATGGATAATCATGTTCATCTTATAGCTGTGCCCAGCAAGTCAGAGAGCTTGGCTAAAGCAATTGGTGAAACTCATAAAAAGTACACCAGTATGATTAATATACGCCACAATTGGAGGGGGCATCTTTGGCAAGGAAGGTTTCTTTCGTATCCTATGGATGAGAGATATCTTTATTTGGCTGTACGTTATATCGAACGCAATCCTGTTAGGGCTGGGATTGTCAGGAAGGCGGAAGATTATCTGTGGTCTAGTGCAAAAGCTCATGTGTTTAAAGTAGAGGATAAGATCCTATCAGAATTCTATCTGACGTCATTAGTGAAGGATTGGAGTGCTTATTTGCAGGGGGAAGATAAAGAAGATGATTTGAGAGTTTTTAGATCCCATGAAAAAACTGGTCGGCCATTGGGAAGTGAAAAATTTTTAGAAAAACTTGAAATGATTACAGGGAGAAAGCTGAAAAAGGGAAGACCAGGAAGACCAAAGAAATAAAATGGAAGGGAAGATAAAATGGAAACTTTTCCCAAAATGAAAAAGAGAAGTCAATCTTATAATTAGGGTGCATTTGTAAAACTTGAAGGAAAAGAAAAAAAGCTCCCTTTTTTGGTAATCTGTGGTTTAAAGCAATAACTCAGGAGATGATAATTAAGAAAATTTAGAAGTAATGACTTAAAATATGAAATAATAGAATATGAAATATTATAAAGAGTAAGAAATAATAAAAGTTCTACCTTCTCTGATTATTCCTTCTGCTTGCTCGCAAGATTAAAATAAAAATAGGTAAATAGGTGAACTGTCCCCATTTTTTCTTTTTTTCACAATAAGTTATTTTTAAAGGAGTCTTTTACTTGTTTTTCAATCCAATCATATGTTTTTTTTAAGCCCAACTCCAAAGGATATGACGGACTCCAGCCTAACATTTTTTGAATAAGCCTGTTATCAGAACATCTGCCTCTTACTCCTTGTGGGCCTGGAACATGTTTTATTTTTAATTTTTTTCTTGCGATTTTCATTACTAAATAAGCTAATTCATCTATGGTGACCATTTCCTCAGAACCAATGTTAACCGGACCTGTCCAGTCGCTTCTCATTAGTCTTAAAGTTCCTTCCAAACATTCATCAATGTATAAGAAAGATCGAGTTTGCTTTCCATCACCCCATATTTCTATCTCCTCTCCATCTTTAGCCATAGCCACTTTACGACAAATAGCTGCGGGAGCTTTCTCTCTTCCATCATTCCAGGAACCTTCGGGCCCAAAAATATTATGATAACGAGCTATTCGAACTTCCAAGCCATAATTTCGATGGAACGCAAGATATAATCGTTCACTAAAAAGTTTTTCCCAGCCGTACTCGCTGTCTGGAAATGCAGGATAGGCGCTTTCTTCAGAACAATTAGGATTAGTAGGGTCTTCCTGGTTAAACTTGGGGTAAATACAGGCAGAGGAAGAATAGAAAATTCTTTTTATATTCCTCTTATAGCAGGCTTCTAGCATGTTTAAGTTGATTAAAGCTGAGTTGTGCATAATATCAGCATCATTTTCACCAGTAAAAACATATCCAGCTCCTCCCATATCTGCTGCAAATTGGTAAACCTCATCAAAATGTATATCTACGATATATCGGCAAAATAATGGGTCTCGTAGATCCCCAATGATAAAATCGTCTGCTACTGTCGGACTGAATTGGGGATATTTTAAATCAACTCCCCTGACCCAAAACCCTTCTTTTTTTAATCGTTTAACCATATGACTTCCGATAAACCCTCCTGCTCCACAAACTAAAGCTTTTTTCATCGATAAATTCTCCAATTAAAGAATTTTTTAATTTTATTCTTTATATTTTTAATTTCATTAATTTTTTTAATTATATCAAAATTTCAGATATATACATTGTTTTTTGTAATTTTTTGCAAAGAGGCCTGTTAATAAAATTCACAAAATGGCTGTCGTAAACTCTTTATTTGTAAGCTAAATTTTATATATAATCTTCCTGAAAATTATTTTGTGTTTTATAATTTGATAAGATTAAGTTAAGAAAATTTAAAAATGAAAAATCTAAGGAAAAAATTATTAATTAATCTCCTAATAATATTCACATTTATTCTTTTTTTTCGTTTAAGTTATCTTTTTTTCAAAGAAAATCGTCCCTTTGGAAATGTTGCTCGATGTGTTGAAACTAATAGAAAGGTTTTAGCCTTAACTTTTGACGATGGTCCTTGTCCTAATTCTACTGAAAAAATCTTAGATTTATTAAAAAAATATAAATCAAAAGCTACTTTCTTTGTCCTTGGAATGCATATTGAAAAGTATCCAGAAATTTTTAAAAGGATTTATTTAGAAGGACATGAAATTGGTAATCATTCTTGGAGTCACGCAAGACTAGAGTTGAGAAGTTATTCTTTTATTTATAATGAATTTCACTCTACTGAAAAGAAAATCAGGGAATTGGGATGTAAAGGAACAATTCATTTTCGAGCTCCCCGTGGAACAGGGGTTTTGATATTGCCGTTGATATTAATGAAAATGAAAAAAAATACATTTTATGGAATATTGTCTTAGCTGATTGGGATAAAAATGAAAATGAGATGTTCGAAATATTTGAAAGAGAGATAAAACCTGGTTCTATTGTTCTTTTACATGATGGATATTTCGAAAAATCTGAGACCAAAGAAAATACAGTCAAAGTAACAGAGATGATTTTAGAGAAATATACCAAATTAGGCTGGAAATTTGTCACTATAAGTGAATTATTGTCATATAGAAAAAAAATAAATATAAAAATTTCAATTTATTAAATTAAGGTATAGATTGCTGTGAGGTGAGAATCTAAGGTATTTTATTGTATAAACCGAAAAACATTACGAATAGAGAGATTAATGAGGATAAATATTTCGTCAAATTTTGGTTTATCTTTAAATGAATAATTAAGTTAACGACTTTTTACTATTTCTTCTTCCCGGTAATAGAGATGGTAACTTCAGCCGAGGTGGATGTGCTGTCAAGGTTGAAATGGATGGTCAGGGTGAATGTTTCGCCGACTTTGGGGTCAGAGATAAGGTTGATGACATCGCTTCGTCTGAATTCAACCACCAGTTTGTAGTCGTCTTCATCCAGTTCGTGGTTAAGAATTGCGTCGCCGCCCACCGACTCGCCGCCGTATTCTATCTGGCAAGATTCGGGAGCAACATCTTCAAAGCCAATGCCTTTGAAGATGACTTTAATGGTTTCATCGTCGTCGCCATTTTCATCGTCGTTGTCGGCGCTATCAGTCTTCCACCAGGAAATATTCCAGCGGTCAGGCTTGATTTTTACGGTTAATTCATGGCTCTTGCCGACTATCTTAATGGTAAAAGTTTCGCAATACTCTTCAGTGCCGTTGCCGTTAGCTACATTCACTTGTACACTGACCTTGTAGGTTTCCCCGGGTTGAGGATCAGGAATTAGCCCAATAGCTTCGCTCTTTTCAAAGTATGCCAGGTATTCGTCATCGTCGAGTTTTTCATCAATGGGGTAGATGGGCTCGCTCATTGTTTCTTCACAGGTGCCTAGAGCGAGACTGATAGAACCTTCGACGATATCTTCAATGCCCGTGCCTTTGAAATGGGCCACAACGTAACATTCATCTTCACAGTCTCCATTTCCATCTGCCAGGTTAAGTGCCCAGGCGGGATTCCAGTTTTTAGGCGTGAGTTTAATGGTTAAATATTCATCTTTATCTTTTTCATCTTTTTTATTATGACCTACTACTCTGATCATGTCGGTAAGAGGCTCAAAGGATTGACCGTCGCCGTTTTCAGATTGGAATTGGCCTTTTATGACTACTTGGAAATAGTCACCGGCCTTGGCCTCTTCGGGAAGGAGAGTAATCACTTCATTTTTCTTAAATTTAGCCAGGACATGGGAATCTTTGATCTCCGCCCAGAGAGGTTTAATTTCGTCGGTGGTCAGGGAGCCCTCTTCATTGGTCAAGGAAAGAGTGATTGTTTCCGGATCGACGTTGGTGGCTCCTTCACCAATGATGCGCACGGTTACCAAACCAGTGGAGTTGACCCAGTTAAAGTTCCAGGCATCAGGACTCACTTGGATACGGAGTTCCTGGCTGGGACGTTTATTAGCCTCTTCATCTTCATCCGAGGAGGAAGAGGACGGTGTAGGGGTAGTCGGGTTAGAGAAAGTCTTGGGTGTTTTCTTTTCATGTAAAGGTAACCGCAGAGGACGCAGTCGGTCAGTGTTTAACTGAACCGGGGGGAAAGGTGAAGGGGAGATGGTGCCTTTAGCCTGGAAGGTGCGGTTGGTGGTTGTGGGATTATTCACTGCTTCACCAGGTAAATCTGGTTTTGCCTGTTGAGGGGGATTTTTTATTGTATTAGGCTTTTCTAATTGCTCAAAGTCATCGCGGTTAGTAGTGCCCGTTGTTTGGGAGGTGTTGTTGGTTGAGGTTATTTCCGGAGATGGCCCCATTGGGTTGCTGACATCCTGGCAAGCAATGCTAAAAAGAAGAAGAGCTACAAGAACGGTCAGACCTAAACCCCATGCATAAAGTCTATGACGCCGTTTTCTCATCTTATCCTCCTTACCCCGTTTATTTATCTAATAAATTATAACATAATTTAAATACCATTTTCATCTTATTTTGTCGTCTAAGTGTCTCTATAATTGAAAAATAAATCAATTGATTACAATTGTCAATTGGTTTGTCTCCTTCCGACTATGATGACGTTGTCCGTCAGGCAACGGTCGTGGCCGGTCTCCAGCTCCCCATAAATCAGTTAACCGCCGCTTGTGTTTTTAATTATGGACCTGGATTATTAAGAATGAAGGAAAGGGTTATTAACCCTCTTTAAAAGAAGTGGAGACGGTGATAGCCCTCGCCATTTTCTTTTAAAGACAGGTTAAGTCGTCTCCCAAGCAGATCTGGCAATCATCCAGCTTCCGGGTGTCTCCGCGGTGGATCTGGCAAAGCAGACCGTGATGACGAACCAGAGAGCAGATCCGACAGGTTTTTTCAATTAACAGGGTATTGTCCAGGGTAGTGGAGACATCTTTCATGGCTTTTCTTATTTCTTTTAAAATAGCCTGGTCGAACTGCAATTTTTGTCCTCTTTTCATCTTCAGATATTGGGACACGGCCGATTCGGTGATTCCCAATTTTGCGGCCACCTCTCGTTGCGACAAGTTAAATTCCTGGACGAGAATCCGGGCGAATTCCCGCCTAATAGCCGGCAAGACATTCCAGATTATTAACTCACAGGGAACCTTCATCTTGCTTGTTCCTTTCTTCTTTGCTTTCAGTTTTTTTTATTTAATAATGATTTAATTTTTTAATTTTAAGTATTGGAAGTCAACCGCTGGCCAACTCTTGTATGAGGTCCCGGGAGAATAATGCTAACCAATTGTCGATAGCCACTGTTGAAATATTTTCTCAATTATTCTTCAAATAATTCGGTGCTCAAGTATCTTTCGCCATGATCCGGGAGGATGACAACGACTTTCTTTCCCGGCCCCAGACGTCGGCCGACAACGAGGGCGGCCCAGAGAGCCGCACCGGCAGAAATTCCCAGAAAAAGACCTTCTTCTCTGGCCAAACGGTGAACCATTTCTTTCGCCTGATCATATTTGACCGTGATGACTTCGTCATAAATCTCGGTGTTGAGAACAGCTGGGATGAAGCCCGCCCCGATTCCTTGAATCTTATGAGGCCCGGCGATTCCCCTGGAGAGAACAGGCGATTCCGCCGGTTCAACAGCCACGATAATGACTTTACGATCCGTGATTTCCTGGCGGAGGACTTCTCCCACTCCGGTTATCGTTCCCCCGGTTCCTATGCCGGCGACAAATGCATCGAGGTCCGGTACCTGTTCCAGAATTTCACGGGCTGTTGTCTGACGATGAGCTGCAGGGTTAGCCGGATTTTCAAATTGTTGAAGTATATTCCAGCCGTTTTTCTCGGCCAGTTCCTTGGCTTTTTCCACCGCTCCCGTCATTCCTTTTGACCCTTCGGTCAGGATTATATCTGCTCCAAACACTTTGAGGATCTTTCTTCTTTCCAGACTCATTGTTTCGGGCATGGTCAGGACAAGACGATAGCCTTTATAGGCGGCGATAAATGCCAGCCCTATGCCGGTATTACCGCTGGTGGGTTCGATCAGAGTGTCTCCTGGTTTTATCCTGCCTTCTTTTTCGGCGGCCTCAATCATACTTAAACAGATCCTATCTTTAACCGAACACATTGGATTGAAGTTTTCAAGTTTGCCGTAGATGGTAGCACACTCCGGTCCTGTGATCTTACTGAACTTAATGACCGGAGTGTCTCCGATCAGCTCCAGGACATTATTAGCCACTTTAGCCATTAAAATCACCTCCTTGCCAGTTGGATGACTCTTCTTTCCAGTTTGGGATGTTCGACGAAAACCGTCATTCTATTGGGGATGTCTTCGGTTATCCAGGAGTTGGCACCGATATTGACATGATCGCCGATAGTCACCGGACCCAGAATTTTAGCTCCGGCGCCGATGACGACGTAATTGCCAATCCGAGGATGTCTTTGATAATTCTTTTTTAAAGGACTAAAGAGATCACCCTCCCTTTCAAAGTGGAGGACTCCCAGGGTGACGTCCTGATAGATTCTCACCCAGTGGCCAAGCACCGAGGTCTCTCCAATAACGACTCCTGTGCCGTGGTCAATAAAAAAATATTCGCCGATTCTCGCTCCCGGATGAATGTCTATGCCGGTTTTGGAGTGGATATATTCGCTTAATTCCCGGGCATAAGAGAAATAATTTTTTAAATAAAAAAGATGAGCTACTCGATGGACCATAATGGCTTCAAAACCAGGGTAGGAGCGAATGATTTCCGTATAACTTTTGGCGGCTGGATCGCCGTGGTAAGCGGCTGTCACATCTTTCTTGAGGATTTCACGTAAGTTAGGAAGTTCCTGGACCACGGATAGAGCTGTGAGATGAGGGGCTTCCTTCGGCCGGGGAAGCGAGTTTTCAAAAGCGAGGGCGGTAGCGTCTGCTTTTAATCCCTCCTGGAAAAGACGGATTAGCTCAATAAGCTTCGCTTCCAGGAGAGATGTATTTTGCGGAAGAGTTATTTCTCCGGCATTCCAGTAATTAGGAAATAGTATTTCTTTAAGGAGGAGGATTTCTCTTCGATCTTCTTTTATTTCCGGAAATTTAAGATCGGGTTGTTTAAGGAACGGAGGAAGATCGTTCTGATAGGAATGCAGAAGAACGTCAACTGTTTTGTTGATGATAATAGAATTGTTAAGGGTGGGGGAGACGCGGGTGGAGATGCCGTTAAAAGGGCGATCGCTTTTGGCAAGCCGATTATTTTCTGTTCTTTGCGTTGGTCTCACTTTTTTCTAACCTCAATATTAGATTGCCTTTCCAGATGGCTGCTTAACAATTGTTAAGTATAATTTAAATTGTTCAATTTTGCAAGTCTTCAGGTTTAATAATTTTTAAAAGAAATGTGGATATATAATTGGCAAAACATTAATCAAAAAAAAAAGTTAAACAATAAATAAAATTAAATAAAATTTTGTATAATTATAAAGAATATAATTTCTATAATAATACTTATTATTAGGAGTTTAAGATGAGTGAAATTTTTTCAAAAATCAGTGAAAAGGACATTACCCGAGCTATTGTCGGGGGGTTTGCCCGTCAATTTGAAGAAATAGTGGAAACCGATGTCTTGATTGTTGGCGCCGGTCCTTCAGGACTAATGGCTGGTCGGGAGTTGGCTAAGGCCGGACAAAAAGTATTGATCGTGGAAAGAAATAATTATCTCGGAGGAGGTTTTTGGATTGGCGGCTATCTGATGAACAAGATTACCATCAGACACCCAGGAGAGAGGGTCCTCGATGAACTTGGAATTCCTTATCAAAAGATAAGAGAAGGGCTTTATGTGGCCGACGGCCCTCATGCCTGCTCCAAACTAATTGCCGCCGCCTGTGACGCTGGGGTGAAAATCCAGAACATGACTGACTTTGAGGATGTCGTCCTTCGTGAAGAAGGGCGAGTGGCCGGCATTGTGGTCAATTGGACACCTGTGAGTGCTCTTCCCCGACAAATCACCTGCGTCGACCCAGTAGCGCTTGAAGCCCGTCTTGTCATTGATGCCACAGGGCATGATGCTTGCGTGGTAATGAAAATGGAAGAACGGGGGATTCTCAAGACTAAAGGATGCGGCGGGATGTGGGTTGAAAAATCAGAAGATCTGGTGGTGGAATACACGGGTGAGGTTCATCCCGGACTTATAGTTGCTGGCATGGCTGTCTCGACGACCTACGGACTCCCGAGGATGGGGCCGACTTTTGGAGCCATGCTTCTCTCCGGAGAAAAAGCCGCTCGGGAAGCATTGAAAATTCTGGGATGAGACTTTTTCTCTGTGACCAGAAAAAAGAAATTGTTATTAAAGCCTCAAAATATCTCCGCAAATGGGGCTTAGAAAATATCAACCTCTCATCCTGCCCAATTAAAGAAAAAACGAATTTAGCTCCGGATTTTGCCGCTAATAGAATTATTAGTCCCGAAAGTCAGCAGTTGAATGCTCATCCTTTGCCAGTGGAAATACAGTTTGAAGAAAAAAGACTGAGAGAGTGTGGCTGCGGCAAAGGAGCGGTTTATGACGGGTATCGTTACGCCGAGCTCGCCGGCTCAAGTCTTCCGAAAAAGCTGGATTATCAGGTTGAAAAACCAGTCTTTATAACTTTGGATTACATTGCTACTTTTCCGGAGGCGGAAGGAAGATATCATTTACGATATGCGGTTTTCTCCTTCCCGGTAGTTGTTTCTCTTGTGGGAATAATAGAAGCTCCCGCCCGGCCACGTGAATATTATCTATCCCAGACTTGGGGTGCTTCTCTTCCTCAGGGGTTAGAAAAGAATTTTCTTACCGATTTGGATGATGCCCGGTTACCTCGAGTACTAGCTGGCTTACTTCTCCAGGCCTGGTTTTACTATAAAGATGGTTATCCTTTTTGTTCAGATCCTAAATGCGCTCTTTTCAACGCTCATTGGCAGAAGGATTTACTCCGCTCCCAGAGTGATGAACCTTATATTCTTTGCCCAAAACACGCGGCTGAATTATCTTTAGAGCCAGCCTCAAATAATTCAGAGTGAATTTTAACCTAACTTCTCAATGCAGGTGACAGTAGATAAGGTGGGAAAATATAATATCTTTTGCACACTCCCCTGGCCATTCTTACTAATTTTGTTACTTCCCCCGCAGAGAACTGCCGGATTCCTTTCTGGTTGGATCTAAACCGACCAGGGCGGTTATCTGGGCCCGATTGGTGTTCTTATATTTTTTTAACAGACATAACAAGCAGAGGGCACTGACTTGACCAATACAGGGAGAAGGTTATGGTAATCTAGCCTTAAATGTTCACTGTTCTCTAGATATTCAGAGCATCTTGGGGTAAGGTCTTCACATTTGACATTTAGGGGGAAGTAATTGGTGAGAAATAAAAGCAAACATGACCAAATGTCAAATGTGAAAACTTGACCTCCAATACCACATGGCTAAATTTTGACAAAAGTAAAAAAAAATAATGTAATATGATGACTGACGTCGCTAATGTTATTTCGCTTTTTAAATTTGGTTATAAGTATATTTTCATAAGGAGATTAGCCATGTTAGAGTCATATTTTCAGCATGTCAAAGAAAGGGAAACTCTCGGTATTCCACCTCTTCCTCTGACGCCGGAGTGGACGGCAGAGGTCTGTCGGCTTTTGGAGAACCCCCCGGCGGGAAAGGAAGAGGTTCTCCTTGAGCTGATTAAAAACCGGGTTGCCCCTGGCGTTGATCCGGCAGCTAAAGTTAAGGCAGAATGGTTAACAAAAATAGCAAATAAAGAGAAATCATCTCCTATTATTTCGCCGAAGGAAGCGGTTTTTCTCTTGGGTACCATGCTGGGAGGCTATAATGTTGAGCCGCTCATTGCCCTACTTTCTTCAGCCGATGACGAAATACGCCAGGCAGCTGTAGCGGCGCTCTCCCAGACAACTCTGGTCTATGGGGCTTACAATAAGATAAAAGAACTGGCTCAAAATAATGAAGCCGCCGCCACTGTCTTCCAGGCCTGGGCAGAGGGAAAATGGTTTCTTGAGCGTCCTCCTTTTCCAGAGAAGATAACCTGCAAAGTTTTTCGAGTTGACGGCGAAGTGAATACCGACGACCTCTCGCCAGCCAAACATGCCTGGAGCCGTCCTGACATCCCTCTCCATGCCCTCTCCATGGGCGAGACCCGCTTTCCCGGGGGCATTGAAACCATCAAGAAGTTCCGCGAAGAAGGCTATCAAGTGGCTTTTGTGGCTGATGTCGTCGGCACCGGTTCCTCCCGGAAGTCAGCCACCAACTCCCTCCTCTGGCATATCGGTCAGGATATTCCTTATATTCCTAATAAAAGACGGGGAGGGGTAGTTATCGGTGGCCTGATTGCGCCGATTTTCTTTAACACCGTCGAAGATTCCGGTGGATTACCCCTTATGGCTGATGTCTCTCGCCTCCAGATGGGCGATATTATCACTATTGATTTTAAACGGCGGGTGATTACCAATGAGCAGGGCGAAGTTCTGAGTGAGTTTAACCTTAAGCCACCGACACTGCCGGACGAGTTTCGTGCCGGGGGAAGGCTGTTTTTAATCATCGGCCGCAACCTGACCGACAAAGCCCGACAGGATTTGAATTTGCCGCCAGCTGATTTCTTTACCCGGGTCGCTTGGCCAAAACCCAAAGAAAATCAGGGATATTCGCTGGCCCAAAAAATAGTTGGGCGTGCCTGTGGGGTAGAAGGAATTCTTCCTGGCACAGCCTGTGAACCCAAGATGACCACCGTCGGCTCGCAAGATACCACCGGTCCCATGACAGCCGATGAGCTTAAGGAGTTAGCCTGCCTGGAGTTTCAGAGCGAGCTTTTTATGCAGTCTTTCTGTCATACCGCGGCCTACCCCAAACCAGCTGATGTGAAGATGCATCAATCCCTCTCCCAATTTGTTATTGAGCGCCGGGGTGTGGCTTTGCGACCGGGCGATGGAGTCATTCATTCCTGGCTGAATCGGATAATTATTCCCGATACGATGGGTACGGCCGGGGATTCGCACACCCGGTTTCCCATCGGTCTTAGTTTTCCGGCCGGCTCAGGACTGGTGGCTTTCGCCGGCACGCTGGGCTTCATGCCCCTGGACATGCCGGAGTCGGTGTTGGTGCGTTTTCGAGGGAAACTCCGCCCGGGAATTACTCTGCGGGATGTTGTGAATGCCATTCCTTATTTTGCCATTAAAGAAGGGTTGCTGACCGTGGCCAAGGAGGGCAAGAAAAATGTTTTTAACGGCCGCCTGATTGAAATGGAAGGGCTGCCTGACCTGACGGTGGAGCAGGCTTTTGAATTGACGGATGCCACGGCGGAAAGGTCGGCTGCCGGGGGAACGATTGCCCTTTCGGAAGAAACAGTGGCTCGCTTTCTGCGGAGTAATGTGGCTCTCTTGAAAAAGATGATTGAGGCTGGCTACCAGGATGCTGACGCCTTGCAGAGGCGGATTGAAGCGATGGAGGCGTGGTTGGCCAATCCACAGCTTCTCCGGCGGGATGAAAACGCCGAGTTTGCTGCGGTGCTGGAGATAAATCTGGATGAAATTACCGAGCCTATCCTGGCCTGTCCTAATGACCCGGATGATGTCCGCCTGTTATCAGAGGTGGCGGGAGATAAGATAGATGAAATTTTTATCGGCTCCTGTATGACCAATATTGGTCATTTTCGGGCGGCCGGCAAGATATTTGAAGGCGTGGGTTATTTGCCGACGAGAATCTGGCTGACTCCGCCCACCAAAATGGACCGCAGCCAGCTGATGAAGGAGGGCTATTACTCGATCTATGCCAGTGTAGGAGCGAGGACCGAGATTCCGGGTTGTTCGTTATGCATGGGTAATCAGGCACGAGTTAGGCCGGGAGCAACGATTATCTCTACTTCGACCCGTAACTTTGATAACCGCATGGGTGATGGTGCGCGAGTCTATCTGGGGTCGGCTGAAGTGGCGGCAGTGGCGGCTTTGCTGGGTCGATTGCCGACGCCGGAAGAATATTTTAAAGTGATGGAAGAGAGAGTCCTTCCCCTAAAGGATGAAATTTATCGCTATCTGCAGTTTGACGAGATGGCAGACTTTACCCTGGATTATCTGCGGGATTAATAATCTGCACCGGTTTAAATGGCAAGAGATTAGACTTAAAGTGGGGCAGTAGTATAATTTTTCGGGCCAGATTTGGAAAAAATATAAATTAACGGTGTCAGACACTTCTTGTGGGTGTCTTATATTTTTTGGACCACTAGGGTGATTTTCTAGGAGAAGTTTGATAAAAGATAAGAAAAAGCAGTTAAAGTGAAGTTAAGAGCGTGTAAGAAGTTGATAATAAAATAAAAGGTCGGAAGAGAGAAACATCGCTTGCACATAAACTTGTAATGTCCATAATAGGATAAGAAAAGGGAGGCGAGATGTCAGCTGTAGAAATAAGTCTCCAGGGACAAAGGGCTTTGATCACCGGAGGCTCCCGGGGCATTGGCCGGGCAACTGCCATCTATTTTGCCCAGGCAGGCTGTGATGTGGCTATCAGCTATCAACATAATGAAAAAGCAGCCCAGGCGACCATCGATAAGCTGGAGGCTTTAGGAGTGACAGCCTTAGCGGTTAAAGCAGATTTTTCTTTCCCAGAAACGGCCACCGAGATGGTGGAGCAGATCCTGGAGAAATGGGGTAGGATTGACATTTTGGTCAATAACGCTGGCATCTGGACCTACGGTGAAATGGGAGCCATGGAGCCGTCAGTTTGGGAAGAAACCATCAAAGTAAACCTTACCAGCATATTTTATACCTGTAATGCTGTTGTCCCTGCGATGAAAAAACAGCGCCACGGAAATATCATTATTGTCTCGTCCACGGCCGGCGTTAGAGGAGAGGCTTTTCACTCTCATTACGCCGCCACTAAAGGCGCCCTGATTGCCTTGACCAAATCGCTGGCCATTGAGCTTGCCCCTTACGGAATAAGAGTCAACTGCGTGGCCCCAGGCTGGGTGGAGACAGACATGTGTGATGAAGTGTTTCAGGATAAGCAGTTCAAGGAAAAAGTGCGCCAGAGTATTCCTCTAGGCCGAATCCCTCCGCCGGAAGATATTGCTGGTCCCATCCTTTTTCTTGCCTCCGACCTCGCCCGGCATATCACTGGTGAGGTCCTCAACGTCAACGGCGGCTCCGTGCTCTGCGGGGGGTGAAGCTGTCGCCCGTTTCCTTTTCCATGTCTTTACTCCTTGCCTAATTTTATAGAATTTGGTAGCCTTTGAATTGATAGGGAGGAATTTTATGGAAGAAGAAATCGGCAAAATCACCCACTATTTCTCTAAAATTTCAGTCGGGGTGATCGAGGTGGAAAAAGGCGAACTTCGTGTAGGGGACACGATTCACATTAAGGGGCACACCACCGATCTGTATCAAAAGGTGGAATCTCTCCAGGTGGAACATCAACCGGTGGAAATTGTTAAAGCCGGAGAACAGGCAGGTCTCAAGGTGGAAGGGCCAGTCCGCGAGCACGACAAAGTTTATAAAGTCATCGAAGAGGAGACTGAATAACCAGATTAATTCGTGCAGCCCGGAAAGCCAGAAGGAAGACGCCAGCGGAAAATCAACCAGGCAAGAAGCAAAAGGCACGGATTAAGCAAGAAATTAAGGAGAAAAACTTAAGGCGAAAGTGGTCAACCTAGTGTTTTGGCTATACTCAGTTAAAAAGCCTGAGACGGCTAGTGATGAGCCGGCGAGCTTGCGCGCTTTTTTCCAGTATGTTTAGTGAAATAGATTATCAGAAGGTTTATTATTCCTCTTCTCCGTCTATTTTCACCTTTACTTTTATTATTAATTTAACTTTAACGGGCAAGTCTATTCACTTTGACTGGGTTAACCACCATTTGTTGTCTTCTGGATTGAATTAAAATTTCTTAAATGAAGGAGTGGAACCGTGGCTGAGAAAAAAGATTTAAAGGTTATCGAGAAAAAATATCAGGATTGGCAAAAGTTATATGAAGAGGCCCTGGATAAGGCGCCGGAAAAAGGTAAAGACCTCACCACCACCTCAGGCCGGAAGGTTAAAGAACTTTATACACCGCTTGATGTGGCCGGGATTGATTATCTCCGTGATATCGGCTTTCCCGGCGAATATCCTTACACCCGGGGCATCCATCCCACCATGTACCATGGCCGCTACTGGACGATGCGCCAGTTCTCAGGGTTCGGCACGGCCGAAGACACCAACAAGCGCTATAAATATCTGCTGGCCAACGGGCAAACCGGGCTGAGTGTGGCTTTTCACCTACCCACGCTGATGGGGATTGACTCTGACCATCCTCTGGCGGAAGGCGAAATCGGTAAATGCGGTGTGGCCATTGATACCCTGGCTGATATGGAGATTCTTTTTGACGGTATTCCTCTGGATAAAGTCTCCACCTCGATGACGATTAATCCGCCAGCCGCCGTCCTCTGGGCCATGTATATTGCCGTGGCGGAGAAACAGGGAGTGCCTAAGACGGCTATCTCCGGGACTATCCAGAATGATATTCTCAAGGAGTATATTGCCCAGAAGACTTTTATTTTCCCGCCGCGGCAGTCAATGAAACTTATTGTGGATACCTTTGAGTACGGGACCCGGGAAGTTCCCCGCTGGAACACCATTTCTATTTCGGGGTACCATATTCGAGAGGCAGGGGCGACGGCCGTCCAGGAGCTGGCTTTTACCCTGCGCGATGGAATTGAATATGTAGAGTGGGCCTTGGAGAGGGGCTTAAAAATCGATGAATTTGCGCCGCGGTTGTCTTTTTTCTTTAACGCCCATAATGATTTCTTCGAGGAAATTGCCAAATTCCGGGCGGCCCGCCGCATCTGGGCTAAAGTGATGAGAGACCGATTTGGAGCTAAAAACCCCCGCTCCTGGTGGTTGCGTTTTCATACGCAGACTTCGGGAGTATCGTTGATGGCCCAGCAACCTTATAATAATGTTATTCGGGTAACTATTCAGGCGCTGGCAGCGGTGCTGGGGGGGACGCAGTCGCTGCACACCAATTCCCTGGATGAGACTTACGCGTTGCCATCAGAGCACGCGGTCACCATTGCTCTGCGGACTCAGCAGATCATTGCTCATGAGAGTGGCATTATCAATGCCATTGACCCCTTGGGGGGAAGCTACTATGTGGAAGCACTGACCGATGAGATGGAGAAAGAAGCCTGGGAATATATCCGCCGGATTGATGATATGGGGGGCATGGTAAAGGCCATTGAGCTGGGCTTTCCCCAGCAGGAAATAATGGACAGTGCCTATGCTTACCAGCAGGCGGTTGATAGGAAAGAAAAGATAATCGTTGGGGTCAATGCTTACCAGATGGAACACGAACCCATTCCCATTTTGCAAATTGATGAGTCAGTGGCCAAGAAACAATTGGAGAGGTTACGGCAGGTCAAGAAAATGCGGAACAGCGGAGAAGTGAAACGGAAACTGGCGGATTTGCGGAAGGCGGCCGAGGATGATTCGAACCTCATGCCTTATATTCTGGCCTGTGTCAAGGAATATGCGACGCTGGGAGAGATTGTTGATACGTTGAAAGAAGTTTTCGGCGAGTATCGGGAACCAGCGAATTTTTAGATATAAGGCAGAGGCGATGCTTGGGAGAATATGATTGGGACTGAAGGATAAAGGATGAAGGATAAAAAAAGACAAAGTAAAAAAAGAGATGAGAGAGAAAGAAAGACTAGATTATAGAAAAAAATAGAGCCTGATGAACTTACAGGATGAAAGAAGAAAAGAGGGATGAGAAGAAAGGAGAGAATAGGAGTAATGAGGGTGGGGAAGAGGCAAAGGAGAAAAAGGGGAAATAGGAGATAGGGAGAGAGACGATAAGGAATAAGGAGTAAAGAATTAAAACCAGTGAAATAAGAAATCATCAGGAGGAAAGGATGACCGAGAGAAAAATCAGGGTTTTAATTGCTAAACCGGGTCTGGATGGACATGACCGGGGGGCTAAGGTAATCTGTCGAGCTTTGCGGGATGCCGGCATGGAGGTGATTTATACTGGCTTGCGGCGGACACCTGAGGAGATAGTCAACACCGCCATCCAGGAGGATGTGGATGTTATTGGCCTGAGTATCCTTTCAGGTGCCCACAACATTCTTTTCCCCCGCATAGTGGAGTTGTTAAAGGAGAAAGGAGCCGCTGATATCCCGGTTATCGCCGGTGGAATTATTCCTGATAAGGACATTCCTTTCCTCAAGAAAATAGGGATAAAAGAAATTTTTCTACCCGGTTCATCCACCGAGGATATTGTTAACTGGATCCAGGAGAATATCAAACCCAGTTAAAAGCTAATAAGATAAAATAAAAAACTAAGATAAAAAAAATAATAAACAGCCTTGCTACTCATTTAAATAGAAGCAATTAACATCTAAAGTACTCCTTTATTTAATCCGTAGGCGTAATTTTTGGTCCCAGGGTCATCATGCTAATAGCGTGGCCAAGGCAGAAGGCAACAGAAAAGATGTTCAAGAGGAGAACGGAAAATCAGGAAGATTTTAGTGTGCTGAGGGCTTCTTATTGTTCTTCGAGGATGTAGTAGTAAGGGTTAAGTGACTTGCCATTGCGGCGCACTTCGTAGTGAAGATGAGGCCCCAGAGCTTTGCCGGTACTCCCGACCAGGCCGATAGTCTGACCACGCTTGACTCGTTGACCTGGCCGCACCAGAAATTTACTCAGGTGACAATAGACGGTAGTGTATCCACCGCGGTGGCTTATTTTAATTGTCTTGCCGCCGATTTTGTCGTAGCTGGTCTGGATGACAACACCGTCAGCCGTAGCCACTACCGGGTTCCCGTAATGAGTGGCAATATCCAAACCCCGGTGAAAAGCCCGTTTGCCAGTAAAAGGGTCATTCCGCCAGCCAAAGGCAGAAGTTACCCAACCCTTGGTCGGCCAGATAGTCGGGGTAGCCGCGAGTTTCAGGGCTTGTTCTTCAAAATGATTGCTGAGAACAGTTAAGTTTTGTTTCAGGCCATCAGCCTTGATTTGTAATGATTCCAAGGCCACTAGACCCTGATTGGGATTAGGAGGAGTAGATGTAGTGGAGTTCCCAGTATTTTCACTGGTGCCGCTGCCCACGCCGGGTTTAGTGCTGAGAATGTCCTCTGATTTTAGCCCGGCCATAATATTTAGTTTTTCGGCATATGCTTCGAAGTCGTTGATGGTTTGTTCTAGGGATTTGATCTTATTTTGGTAGGCCAAAAGGGTCTGTTGTTGGTTTTCAAAACGGGAAAGAAGTTCTTTATATTTCGCCCGGGTGACGTTCATGGTGAAGTAATCAACCAGAAAAGCAACAAGAATAATAAAAAGAGAGATGCTCACGCCGAGGATGAACTTTAATTTTCGCTTAGAAAAGGAATAAGTCCGATGAGAACTGGAAGTATGAGGAACAATAATAATGCTCAGGTATTTTTTTCTCATAAATCTTTCCTTTGATTATCATAATTTATAAAGCTATGTCAAGTTTTGTTAAATCTGATGGCATTTCTCTGTTTTCCTTAAAATTAGGTAACAGTTATCCGTGTCTTTGAGGACACGAATACTTGTCACCAGTTTATATTGATAATTATCAGTTCCCCCTTGAGGACAATGATAACTGTCGCCGTTTTTTATTACCATTTTTTTGCGGACAGTATTGAATGTCTCCATTCCCGGGAACATGGAGAACTGTCACTTTTTTATAAAAAAAACGAAAGAAACCCTGGAAAGGTTGCCGGCAGGGCACTTTTTTTCTATGTAGATTTTATATTTTTATAGATGGGAGGAAGATAAAGAAAATCGCTCGCCGGGCTTAATCCGCCGCCCAAGAGAAAATTGAAAAGCCGGCATGGCTTTCTTATTGGCGGGTTGAAGCTCCAGCAGCTGGAGAATTGTTTTTTGACCGCAGCTGACGTAGATGCCGGATTTATCTACAGCGATGATTTCTCCTGGAAGGACCGGTTGACTCATCGCCTGACCGATCGCTTCTGGCTGGGCAGAGTAGATATTTTCCGGCGATAAAGCTCTGGCTTTAAGCAGTTTAACCCGCTCTCCTTTAAAGAAAGTATAGGCCGAAGGCCAGGGGGTAAAAGCCCGAATTCGGTTGGCAATTTCTACAGCGGTTAATTCCCAGTTAATCAGACCGTCTTCTTTTTTCAACAGGGGAGCATAGGTGGCCTGGGAATGATCCTGGGGTTGAGGGGTTATTTTGTCTATTTTGGCCAGTGTTTCCAGGAGAAGCTGAGCTCCGATTTCAGCCAGACGATTTTCCAGTTCCCCGGCTGTTTCCTCAGGGAGTATCTCGACTTCCCGCCAGGTAAAGATATCTCCCTCGTCCATCTTCTCATTTAGGCGGAAGATGGTAATGCCGGTTTTCTTTTCTCCATTGAGTAGGGCATGGGCCACCGGTGAGGCGCCCCGGTAGCGGGGAAGAAGAGAGAAGTGAAGATTGAGGAAACCATAAGGCGGGATGTCAAGGATGGCAGGGGGAATAATCTGACCGAAAGCCACCACCACTCCGGCGTCAGGACGGAGCTCCTGGAGCAAGGAGAGGGCGGTCTCATCTTTCCTTATCCTTCTGGTCTGGTAAATCCGAAGTCCTTTCTCAAGGGCAAACTTTTTTACTGGTGGAGGCTGAAGTCGGCGTCCTCGACCTGAAGGTTTATCCGGCTGGGTGATGACCAGTTCGACTGAATGGGGAGAAGAAAGCAGAGCTTCAAGGGTAGGGAGGGCGCAGGCAGGACTGCCCAGGAAAACAAGGCGGAGTTTTTTTCCGATGGGGGGAGAAGAGGAGGTTTTTCTGGTCTGGCTCGTTTCTTTCTTCATCTGGAAGCTTTCTTCCTTTTTTATCCTAAATTTACCTGAATTCTCCTCAGGTAAGTTCTAATTTTTCTTTTATTTTCCTTTTTCAGGATAATGTTTATTTGTTCCGCTTAATTAATCATGGCTTATTCACGAATAGGCTCAAGAAGCCTGTTTTTTGCGAAGTTTTTTACGAATTAAAGAGCGTTTGAGCGGTGAGAGTCGGTCGATGAAGAGAATTCCATCCAGATGGTCTACTTCGTGGCAGAAGACCCGGGCCAGAAGCCCTTCTGCTTCAATCTTTCGCTCCCGGCCGTCCAGGTCATAGCCTTTAACCAGAACCCGGAGAGGTCTTTTTACTTTTTCTTGAATATCCGGCACAGAGAGACAGCCCTCTTCTTGAACATCCGCGCCTTCCTTTTCCAGGATTTCGGGATTGATCATGATGATCAACTGGTCATCTTTTTCGCCGACGGTGAGGTCGATGGTGATGAGGCGGACACTTTGGTTGATCTGGGGAGCAGCCAGACCGATTCCCGGGGCGGCGTACATGGTCTCCACCATTGTTTTAGCCAGCTCGACTATTTGTTGGTTAATATTTTCAATTGGCTCAGCTGGCTGGTGGAGTACCGGATGGGGTACCGTAACAATTTCCAATTTTCCCATTTTATTTTAATGATCATCTCCTGGTAAAATTATTAAGGGTCACGTGAATGAAACATCTCCCAAAAATTGACTTACCATTTTAGCTTAAAATTAAGTTTTATTCAAAACTACTTATAAACCCCGGTTATAAAAAGTGGTTGTTGAGTAATTAGTTGGGCAGCGGGCCCTTCGATAACCTTAATAAATGATAAAGAAAAAGAAAAGGCTCCGGCCAAAATTGTAGCAAGTAGAAAAAGGTACCAGACACCATTTAATCACCAAATTTAATTTATGGCCGTCAATTAGAAAAGAAGTTTAATAAATCTATTCCGCTCCAGCATCTGAAAGAAATACCCCAGGCGTTCATAAAGCGGCTCAACCTGTTCGCCGAAAGTCTGGGTGAGGAGTTCGCCTATTTCTTTGACCGTCCGCCGGCCGTCACACAGACGCCAGACGGCACTACCGATTTCATCCAGTTTGACCCGGTAATAAGGTTTCCGTAGCCGGGGCAGTATGTTTTTGACCGCCCAGGGGTGGGTAAATTTTGGTTTGAGAATAATCACTCTTTCGTCCACTTCTTCCCATTTAGCCACCCGCTGGGGAACAAGATCCAGGAGATTAAAAGGCTGAATCTCTTCTTTCTTTCTGTTCATCGGTTCATCTTAACGGCTGAAGATTGTTTATCCTTTCATCAGGAGGTAATCATCGCCAGTTTTTTTGTCCCGAGTAAATTTTATTTTAAACTTTCCCTGGGACTAAATAAAGATATAAAAACAAATGCTTCGTCAAGGAGATTATTAACTTTAATGAAACTTCGACTGGAGAAGCTGATTCTTATCTGGCTAACTAAAGCTAAGATTAGCTAGAAAGGCGATCAAACTGAGGATAAGACTGGCAGCCAATATGAATAAATAAAAGCTGGCGCGGCTCTTTTTGATTAAGAGAAAAGAGCCACGCCAACTCCTGAACAATCGCTCTTTAAGAGCCTCTTCCCTCAGTCTCAGCGAAAACTACTCTTACTTATTCTCGTATTCGCCCGCGGCAATCATCTTCTTATAAGGGAAGTAAATCAGAATAAACCCGAGAACAAAGAAGATAACCAATCCCAGCCAGGGATTATTCAGCGAAGCAGGCAGATGGAGATTGGCGCCTCTAAGAGCGGCGGTGATAATACCCATTAAGGCCTGCCCGGCGATTAATCCCGAAGCCAGCAATAAGCCTATGTTCTCGAGTATTTCCTTCCCTTTTTCGGTCGGTTTTTTCTTTTTGGCCTGGCTTTCGAGAATGTATTTGACCACACCGCCAAAAAAGATACAAGCTGTGGATCGGAAAGGTAGGTACATTCCTACGGCGATCAGCATTGGTGAGGGACTCCCGATAAGAATAAGCACCACCGCCAGCAACATACCGGCGATAACCAGCGGCCAGGCCATCTCACCACCGACGATTCCTTTGGCCATGGTGGCCATCAGTCCAGCCTGAGGAGCCGGCAGAATTTCGCCTCCGATGCCGCCGGGAACATTGTTCTGAAGGAGTTGCAAGGAGAAGGTCAGGGTTAAAGCCGCTGCGATTACACCGATGATGCCGCCGACTTGCATTTTCCAGGGAGTACCACCTAGAATATGCCCGACTTTCCAGTCCTGAATCATGTCACCGGCCACGCCGGCCACACAGCAAACAACCGCGGCCACCCCCAGGACGGCGGCAATGCCTTCATTGCCCCGCTGACCCATGATGACCATCATCAGAGCCGCGATAAGCAGGGTGGTCAGAGTTAAGCCAGAAATGGGGTTGGAAGATGACCCGATGATACCCACCAGATAACCGGCCACAGCGGCAAACAACAGCCCCATAACCAGCATAACCAGGGCGGCAACCAGCGATGAGCCGAAATTATGAGTAAAAACGTTGTAAAGGAAAATCATGGGAATAACCAGAGCGATAATCGCCACTATAACTGTGGGGAAGGGGAGGTCTTTATCGGTCCGCAGGGTGGTTGCTTCGCTTCCTGCCTGGGCTTTTTTCACATCCGAGACGGAGCGGCTGATGCCAGCGGCCAGACTCTTGCGCATCTTATAGAGGGTGTAAAAAGCTCCCACCAGCATCGCCCCCACGGCAATCGGTTTTACCTGGGCGTTATAGGCCGAGATGGCGATTTCCGTCCAGGTGCCCGCGCCCTGGGTAACAATGGCTTTCAACTCTCCACTGACAAAGAGTAGAATAGGCATGAGGAAGAGCCAGCCCAGAACACCGCCCGAAAAAGTCAAAGCGGCCAATTTGGGTCCAATAATATAACCTACACCGGTTAAGGCGGCATTGGCGGCCGGCGATTCGATAAACATCCGTCCTTCAATAGGTGGTGACTTATAAATTTCAGCATTATCGGAATTCAGGTACGTGATTCGCGACAGCCCCGGAATCCGAAAGACAGTGCGGACAAAGGGCTTGATTAATTTGATACCGTTGTCGCTGGTGAAAAACTCAATAAATCCTCCCAGTCCCATGGCCCAGAACATGAAAGAGGCATGCGAGCCGGCTTTCTGTCCAGTTTTAACCATTTCTGCACAGGCGACACTTTCCGGGAAGGGTAGTTCAGCATCCTCAACCAGCGTGCGGCGAACCAGGATAATAAGAAAAACACCCAGCACACCACCGACGAGCATTAAGAGCGAAGATTTGACCACGTCGAATTTAGTCCAGACACCGGTCATGAGAAACGCCGGAATGGTGAAAATAGCACCGGCAGCGAGAGCTTCTCCGACCGCACCGGTGGTTCGAGCCAGGTTCTCTTCAAGGATTGTTCCCTTGAAAGGCCGCAGGACAGCCATGGAAATGACCGCCGCTGGAAAAGTAGCGGCTACCGTCATTCCAGCCATTAAGCCGAGGTAGGCGTTGGCTGCCCCAAGAATAACGGCCATGATGATCCCCAGAAAAATAGCTTTAAAGGAGATCTCTTTCATGCTTTGTTCAGGGGGAACATAAGGCTTGTAAGAAATAGGGCTCATGTAATCCTCCTTATAAAAGCTGATAGAAGCTGACTAATCATTTGTTTTTTGAATCATATCTATCTGATTTTAAAAAATCAAGCATAAAATAAATGCCTTTATTTCATTTTTTTTATTTGCTCAGGGAGAGAAATTGTGTTAAAAAATATGTGCTTAGAAATAAACGAGATGAGCTAAAATGAGTTTCTTTGAGTGGATAAAAAACCGACTCTTCTGCGACCTGGCGATTGATCTGGGAACAGCCAACACCCTGGTCTTTTTTAAAGGGAAGGGGATTGTTCTCCAGGAACCGTCGATTGTCGTCATTCATAAAAATTCTGGCAAGGTCGAAGCTGTCGGCCGCCGGGCCAAGGAAATGCTGGGTAAAACCCCGGCGAATATCGAGGCCATCAAGCCCTTGAAGGATGGTGTCATCGCTGATTTTGAGATGGCTGAAAAAATGCTGGATTATTTTATCCGCCAGGCGACCAATAACCGGGGCTTTATCCTGCGCCCCCGCATCGTCATCGGTATCCCCACTGGAATCACCCAGGTTGAGAGACGGGCCGTTAAGGATGTGGCTTTGCGGGCCAAAGCTTCCGAAGTTTATCTGGTCGAGCAACCTATGGCCGCCTCGGTCGGTGCTGATCTGCCTATCTCTGAGCCCACCGGCAACATGGTGGTCGATATCGGCGGCGGCACCACTGACATTGCGGTTATTTCTCTAAATGGGGTGGTCTTTAATCATTCCATCCGCATTGCTGGCAATGAAATGGATGAGGCCATCATTCAGTATGTGAAGAAAAAATATAATCTCCTCATCGGGGAAAAGACAGCCGAGTATGTGAAGATGAAAATCGGCTCGGCTTATCCTATGGAAGAACCAATGACTGTGGAGATAAAAGGGCGGGATTTACGAGAGGGAATCCCCAAAACAATTGTCATGGATGACCAGGAAGTCCGCGAAGCTCTGGAAGATGTAGTCCAATCGATAATCGATGCCATTCGGGTGGCTCTTGAGCGGACACCCCCGGAGCTTTCGGCTGATATTATTGACCGGGGCATTATTCTTACGGGTGGGGGAGCCCTGTTGAAAAATCTAGATAAACGGATCAGAGAGGAAACTCAGTTGCCGGTGTTTATCACTGAGGACCCTCTAACCACGGTGGTTGTCGGCGCGGGGAAGATGCTCGATGACCTGGATTTGTTAAAGAAAATTTCTCTAATTTAAAAATTAATGGTCGAAAATTCAGATGCCCCTTTTTTTGAAGAAAAAGAATTTTATTATTCTCTTTAGTCTACTTGGTCTGCAGTTTATCTTACTTTCGCTTCAGCTTCCCCGGGGAGAAACCCAGAGTTTTATGGAGAGATGTATTTTCGGTTTGGTAGCCAATGTCCAGAGTGGAGTAACTTTTGTTCTCCAGGGGGTCAGCGATCTTTGGCATGATTATATCAGTCTCCGCCAGGCCCACCAGGAGAACGAAAAATTAAAAAAAGAAAACATCACCCTGATTCAGCAGAATCTACTTCTCAAGGAGCTTTTAGCTCGCCAGGAAAAATCCGCTTCAGCTGAGAAAATCCTGCAGAACTTAAATAAAGAAATTGTTATTGCCCAAGTGATTGGGCTGGATCCGGCTAATTTTTTCCGAACCATGGTCATTAACCGGGGTAAAGCCCAGGGATTGCAGCCGAATATGATTGTGCTCAATGCCCAGGGCCAATTAGTCGGTCGGATTATTAACCCAGTAAGTTGGCAGGCGGCTACGGTGCAACTTGTTACGGATTCCAATTTCGCCGCTAGTGTCCACACCGAGCAGAAAAATCTGGTGGGCATTCTGGCTGGTGATGGCCATGGCCGCTGTTTCCTTAAATATATTTTGGAGACGGAAAAGAATATTGAGGTGGGTGAGGAAATTTTAACCACGGGGTATGACGGTATCTTCTTTCCCGGGATTCCGGTGGGCCGGATTTCGGTCATCTATTCCGGTCAGAGTCTATTTAAAAGAATCCTGGTGGAACCATATTTCAACTTCCGTCATCTGGATGTTGTGGCCGTGGTGAAGACCACTACCAGGGAGATTTTTTGAAGGTGAAAGTATTTTTGCGGGCCGGGTTGGTGCTAGTGGTGGCCTTGTTTCTGACCTGGCAGATTTCGCGCTCCTCAATTTTCCTCTGGCAAACTTTGAACCTTACCAGTCTGGTAGTTATATACTACGCTCAGAAGGAAGGCGAGATTTTTGGGGCTAGCCTGGGAGCCCTGGCCGGGTTGCTGCTTGATTCAATTTCTGCCGGCATTATCGGTAGTTTTGGTATTCCCAAGACAATCATCGGCTTTGCGGCTGGCTACACCGCCCGCCGGGTGGATGTTTTACCTTTTTTCAGTTCTCTCTTTTCTTACTTCACTCTATTGGTCTCGGAATTAATCATCTGGAGTTTACTCCAAGTGTTTATTCTCAAAAATCCTTTGCCGGGTAATCTAATTCTTTATCAACCCTTTGTTTCGGCCCTGCTGGGAGTGAGTCTCATCTGGATTACCCGAAACTGGGGGCCTAGAGTTGTAACTCTGATAAGGAGAAAGAAGAAGGCGGGCCGAATTTGAGCTCGCCTGACGAGAGAACCAGGGTTTATGATGAACAGGCTGCTTGTTAGCAGCCGAAAGAAATTTCCCTGAAAGCGGAGAGGATGATTTAATTATGGCCAGAATTTATGAAGACTTAACCCCCCTCTACCGACGGATCAGGGTAATTCAACGCTTGATTATTGCCCTGGTGATATTAATGTGCGTATTTATCTGGAAAATGCAAATCCTGGATTACAACCGTTATTGGCAGAAGGCGGAAAATAATCGCCTGCGGGAAATTAAGTTGACTCCTCAGCGGGGCTTGATTGTTGATCGAAATGGGGTCATTCTGGCTAAGAATAGAGCTTCATTCAAGGTTTCTTTTATCCGGGAAAATGTCACCGACATGAATCTTTCTCTGGAAAGAGTGGCCCGGCTTCTTTCCATGAAGAAAGAGGAGCTGGCGGCACGCTTGGCCAAGTATAACTCCCTGCCCGATTTTGTCCCGATTGTCATCAAGGATGAACTTTCTGTGGAGGAAGTGGCCCGGATTGAGTCACATCAAATGGAGTTTCCTGAATTACGGCTGGCCATGGAACCCCAACGCGATTATCCTTTCGGTCCTTTTGCTTCTCATGTCCTGGGTTATCTTCAGGAAATATCGCTAGCGGAATTACGCCACCGTAAAAACCAGGGGCATGAGGTGGGCGATATGATCGGTAAGACGGGCATTGAGTTTCAATACGAGGAGGAGCTGGCTGGCCGGAAAGGCCTGGTGGTGGAAGTGGTCGATAGTCTTGGCCGGAAAGTCAAAGAGCTGGTACAGCGACCACCCACCAGGGGAAATAAAGTCTATCTTTCCCTGGACTATGACCTTCAGGCTAAAGCTGAAGAACTGCTCAAGGGTCGGGAAGGCGCTATCGTGGTTCTCGACCCGAGAAGCGGAGATATATTAGCCCTGGCCAGTTTTCCCAACTACGACCCCAATAAGTTCATTCATCGTTTCAGTCCGCAGGAATGGGTGAGCTTTGTCCAGGATCCCCGTCATCCCCTGGAGAATAGAGCTATCCGGGGTCTTTATGCTCCCGGCTCTATTTTCAAACTGGTCATGGCCCTGGCGGGGCTGGATTCAGGCCTTGTTTCCCCCTGGACTACCTTTTTTTGTTCCGGGACAACCATTATTTATGGCCATCCTTTCTCCTGCTGGTATGAGCCCGGACATGGAGCGGTCAATCTTGTTTCAGCTATTCAACACTCCTGCAATATATATTTTTATAACCTGGGGAAATTGCTGGGTATAGAGCGGATTGCCGCTTACGCCCGCCAGTTCGGCCTGGGTAAATTAACCGGGATTGACCTACCCGGAGAGAAAACCGGTCTCGTTCCTGACCCGGAATGGAAGAGGAGAAGCCGAGGAGCGCCCTGGTATCCCGGGGAAACCATTTCCGTTTCCATTGGCCAGGGGCCGATATTGGTAACACCTCTTCAGGTAGCGGTCTTAACCGGCATGATTGCTCTGCGGGGAAAGAGAGTCACCCCTCATCTTTTTCTCCAGGTGGAAAGAAGAAAGGAGCTGGTCAAATATTCGCCTGCCCAGCCCGCTGGCGAAGGAAGTTGGTCGGGAAAGCAAACCATCTTTGACCGGGTTATCACCGGCATGTGGAAGTCGGTTAATGCCGGCGGCACCGGCCAGGGAGCTAGACTGGAAGGATACGATATTTGCGGAAAGACCGGTTCCACCCAGGTTGTCAGCCAGGATACGGCTGATAAATTGAAAAGAAAAATAAAAACCCATTCGTGGTTTACCGGATTTGCCTCCCGGGATAATCCCAGGGTGGTGGTGACGGTGATAGTCGAGTTCGGTGGGATGGGCGGCCAAACTGCCGCACCTATAGCCCGTCAGCTATTTGAGTTGTATCGGAGGAAGTATGATTGACCGGATTATCTGGCGGGAAATAGACTGGGTCTTGCTGGTCGTGGCTTGCCTCCTGGCTTTTATCGGGCTGGCCATGATCTACAGCTGCACCCGATTATTACCAGAGAATTACGCTCTCCGTCAACTTGTCTGGCTAGTAATCTGTTTACTGGCTCTTTTTCTTTTGCTTTATATCGATTATCACTTCCTGGTAGAGTATTCTTACTATTTCTACGGTCTTCTTCTGGTGGTACTGGCCGGGTTAGTTTTTATGGGTGAACGAATTGCTGGAACCAGAAGCTGGATTCGTTTTTCCTTTTTCCAGATTCAACCCTCAGAAATTATGAAGCTGGCTTTAATCCTTGTGTTGGCGCGCTATTTTGCTGATTATCGCCGGGACAAAATTACAACCGTTGATTTTCTGATTGTCAGCTGGTTGGCTGTGCTCCCGATCGGACTAATCGCCTGGCAACCAGACCTGGGAACCGCTCTGGGACTTTTCCCCATCTATCTGGGGGCTGTTTTTCTGGCAGGAATAAACCGGAAATTGGTAGTGGTGCTGGTCCTTGTCGGGCTAGCCATTGGCTTACTCGGCTGGAATTTTTTCTTGCTTGATTATCAAAAGGAACGCCTCCTGACCGTGGTTTTTCCTGAGCGGGATCCCCTGGGCAGCGGTTACCAGATTCAGCAATCCAAAATTGCTATTGGTTCAGGCGGCTTCAGCGGCAAAGGCTTTGGTCAGGGGTCCCAGAGCCAGTTAAGATTTCTGCCAGCCCGCCATACCGACTTTATTTTTTCTGTGCTGGGGGAAGAATTTGGCTTTATCGGAGTAGTGATTGTTCTAGGATTATACGCCTTGCTTCTGCTGAGAATATTTCAAAGCAGCCTTAAAGCCAAGGACCGCATGGGAGTTTATATCGCCTTTCTGGTGGGAGTGGTTTTTGCTTTTCAGTTCTTCATCAATATCTTGATGACTGTTGGCCTGGCTCCGGTGACCGGTATCCCCCTTCCGTTGATCAGCTACGGCGGTTCTTCTCTGTTGACTCATTTTCTAGCACTTTCCCTGGTAATAAATGTGCGGATGAGAAGGTTTACCTATATCTAAAAAAGAGAAATGATTTCCAGAGTAATTGAGATAAATAGGGTGAAAAATTATGCTGGGCGTTTTATTTCTCCCCCGGTTAGAGAAAAGTTGGATCGGCAGCTATAATGAGACTGGTTATCATTTTTCTCGGATTGAATAAATTTCCTGGAAAATTTTTAGGCTGAAATGAAGGTGATAAAAAACAGGAAAGACCTATGCAAGTCAGGCCAGTTAGAGCCTGAGATACTGACCTCTCTGTTAAAAGGAGTAGCCAAACCAGCCCGGTATCTCGGAGGAGAGTGGAATGCGATCCGAAAAGATCCCCGGCAGGTGAAGGTGAAAGTTGTTCTGGCATTCCCTGACACCTATGAAGTGGGCATGTCTTCTTTAGGTTTACGAATATTATATTATCGATTAAATCGTCAACCTGATATTTTGGCAGAGCGAGTTTTTGCTCCCTGGCCGGATTTGGAACATTTATTAAGAGAAAAAAACCTTCCTCTGTTTTCTCTGGAAAGTAGGCGATCGTTAGCTGAATTTGATATCATCGGCTTCTCGTTGCTTTATGAACTTAATTACACCAATGTCCTGACTATACTTGACTTAGCCGGTCTCCCTCTTTTATCCAGAAAAAGAGGTAACGGTCACCCCCTGGTGATTGCCGGCGGTCCCGCCTGTTTTAATCCCGAGCCGTTGGCGGATTTCATTGATGCCTTTTTTATCGGCGATGGGGAAGAAGCAATCCTGGAAATTGTGACTGCTTTTCAAGCCCACCGGGAAAGTGGGGGTTCTCGGCCGGAGTTACTGCGCTCACTGGTCAGAATAAAAGGCATGTATGTGCCCCGTTTTTATCAGTCGAAAGAACAAGCCTCTTCTCCATTGGTTTATGTTGAACCGGTCGAGGATGTCCCACCAGTTATTGAAAAAAGAACTATCTTTGATCTCAATCGAGCTCCTTATCCGGAGAAAACGATTGTTCCTTCCACGGAAATTATTTTCGACCGCGTTCAGGTGGAAGTTGCTCGGGGCTGCCCGCAGAGTTGTCGTTTCTGCCAGGCGACCAGTCTATATTTCCCCCATCGCTTTCGGAAGCCAGATAAGGTCAAGAAATTGATCCGAGAAAATCTTGAGACTTCTGGTTATGATGAGGTCTCTTTGACAGCTTTATCGGTCTCGGACTATCCTCGGTTGGTGCCTTTAGTCGATGAGCTGATGAGTGAATTGAGTCCGGAGAAAGTGGCTGTCTCATTGCCGTCACTCCGTCCGGGAGGTGTCTCCGAAGAGGTGGTTGATTCGATTCTCAAAGTCAGGAAAACGGGGCTGACGATTGTGCCTGAGGCAGGGACGGAACGCTTGCGCCGGGTGATTAACAAACATTTAACCGATGAAGACATCTGGGAGGCCAGCCAAGCGGCGTTTTCCCGAGGATGGCGACTGCTGAAGCTATATTTTATGGTCGGGCTGCCCACCGAGACCGAAGAGGATTTGCAGGGAATAGTCCGCATTGTCGAGGAGATTCTTAAAATCGGAGTCAGATATCTCCGGGTTCCCCCACAGATAAATCTCTCTATTTCTTCTTTTATCCCCAAACCGCATACTCCCTTTCAATGGGTAGCCATGGATAGTCCGGAATTGCTGGAGAAGAAGATTAATTTTCTTAAGTCGCAATTGAGAAAATACCGCAGTGTCCGCTTTAAAGACCATCCGGTAGATAATTCCGTCCTCGAGGCTGTATTTTCCCGGGGAGATAGGCGGCTGGCGCCGGTTATTCTCCGGGCCTGGGAAAGGGGAGCCAGATTTGATTCCTGGTCGGACACTTTTGATTTTAGCCTGTGGGAGGAGGCTTTTAACCAGATTGGGATTGATTATCGGGAATATTTGGAGGCGATTCCCACAGAAGCCCACTTGCCCTGGGAGCATTTGAGAACTGGCCTTAAGAGAATGGCCCTCTTGCGGGAATTACGCCGGGCTTATCAGGCAGAGTGGACACCTTCTTGCCTCGAGCGAGAATGTCGGTTCTGCCTTGGTTGTGATTTTCCCGGCGAAGTAAATAAAATTCTTCAGGCTGAAAGAGAAATCAAGTCACAGAAGGAACCAGCCAGAGAAAGAGAAAAAAGTGGCGGTGGCCGCAAAGGGTCGGCAGAAGAAGTCTCTTTTAATCAAAGAGCAACCACTGCCGCCAGAGACGGAAGCCTTAAACAGCAAGAAAAAGAGCAAGAAAAAGGCAAAGAGTCATCCAAACGGTACCGCTTCTTCTTTACCAAGAGTGGCCCAGCCCGATTCATCTCTCATCTTGATTTGATTAACACCATTCAGCGCCTTCTTCGCCGGGCCCGCGTGCCGGCTGAATTTTCTAAGGGATTTCATCCTAAGATGAAGCTGACTTTTTTGCCTGCTCTTCCTCTGGGAATGGGGAGTCAGGAGGAAGTATTTGAATTGAGGACCTGGAGTCGGCTGGATGAGAAAAATATTTTGTCCCGGCTAAATAGTGTTTCGCCCGAGGGGATCAGCTTTAAGCGCCTGGAAGAAGTGAGTCAACAGCAGCCGTCTTTGAACCGGGAGATAAAGGCAGTGCTCTATTCGCTGGATATAGAAACTCTGCTTGACCACTTGAGGAGAAGAGAAGGAAAGAAAAAAGAAGGTCGGCCGGCTAAGAAGGAATTAGACGCCGCCCAAATAGGTGAACTTATAGCCCAGAAGCTGGATAAATACACCAAAGAAGTGATTGTTGCTCCCGAAGAGAAGAAAATTTATTTGCTTTACCTGGTTAAAGAAGGAGAGCTGGGGAATCCTTATCGTCTGCTGCAGGAATTGTTTAACTGGGAAGAAGCCGTCTTCAGTTTAGTGAGAGAAAAAGTCTTCTTTAAGGAAAACTGGCGGGAAGTGTGGCTGAAAAACCAATGACAGTTATCCATGTCGCCATTTTCCCCTAGGCCTAGACAGGAACGGTAATAGTTCTTGAAAAACTTGAAACACGAATAACTGTCAACGGTTTTCTTTCGTTGACATTCAAAGATAAAATAAAGTATAAATCATTTAATCTTAATCGAGAGGAGGCCAGAGTGATTGATTTTAGTCTTACCGATGAACAAAAAGCTCTTCAAGAAATGGCGAGAGAATTTGCTCAAAAAGAGATGAGGCCCAACGCCGCCAAATACGATAAGGGAGATGAATTCCCGCAGGAAATTATGCAGAAAGCCTTTGAAGTTGGTTTTATCACCTGTGAAATTCCCAGTGAATATGGCGGCGGTGGCTTGAGTCATCTGGATACGGTAATCATCAGTGAAGAGCTGGCGTGGGGTTGTGCCGGGATGTACACCACCATTATGGCCAGTTCCCTGGCTTACACGCCAATCATTCTTTTTGGGACAGAAGAACAGAAGAAAAAGTTTCTGACCCCCTGTACAGAAAAATTATCCTTTGCTTCGTTTTGTTTGACGGAGCGAGAGGCAGGCTCAGACGCTGGCTCTTTGAAGACTTATGCCAAAAAGGTTGGAAATGAGTATATTATTAACGGTTCAAAATGTTTTATTACCAACGGCGGTGTAGCCAGTCTTTATGTTATATTTGCCTTAACTGACCCTGGAAAAGGAGCCCGGGGTATCAGTGCTTTTATTGTTCCCCGGGAGACACCGGGAATTATTATCGGCAAAGAAGAGGATAAAATGGGCCATCGGGCCTCTAATACCGTGGAACTCTTCTTTGAAGATGTTAAGGTGCCAGCTGAGAATTTATTGGGAAAAGAAGGCATGGGATTTATTATCGCCATGAAAACCCTGGACCATACCCGGGCCCCGGTAGGAGCAGCCGGAGTAGGCGTAGCTCGGGCGGCCCTGGAGTACGCCATCGAATACACCAAGACGAGGATTCAATTTGGTAAGCCGATTGCTCTCTTCCAGAATACAGCTTTCAAAATCGCCCAGATGGCCACAGAAATAAATGCTGCCCGTCACCTGGTCTGGCATGCTGCCTGGTTAATGGATCAGGGAAAACCCTGTGGCGTTGAATCAGCTATGGCCAAAATGTATGGTTCTGATGTGGCTATGAAAGTTACCACCGAAGCCTTACAGCTTTTCGGCGGTTACGGTTATATGAAAGATTATCCCATGGAAAAATTGATGCGGGATGCCAAGTTGCTCCAGATTTATGAAGGCACCAATGAAATTCAGCGGCTGGTGATTTCCCGCGGAGTCATCGGACCGATAAAGAGTTAAAAAAACTGATAGAGCCTGAAAAGAAAGAAAAAAGGCAGATTTTTTTCCTTTCGAAAAAAGGGGTCCAGACATCTTTTCTTCTGACGTGGTTTCAGACACTTTTCTTTGACTATTATTAGGGAGTTTCTGAAACATTTAATGTGTGTCTGACGCTTTTTCATTCTGAAGGTGTCTGACACTTTCTATGACACTTCTTATTAAGGTAAGGGCATTTTTTGGGGTGAAAAAGAGGGGTTAATGTAATTGATATTACGAAGAGAAGATGTCTGTGAAATTATTTCCCAGAAAGAGAAAAGAGAGGAAATTTAAAAAAGAGAAAGAGGAGCTTTTTCTCCGGAAGGAAAAAAAACTCCTCGGGGAAGCGATTACAGTTATTCTTCTTCAGTGAAGTATTCAGGAATTATCCCTAAAACTTCGACTCCGGCTCCTTTAGCAATGTCGATAATGTCAATAACCCGGCTGAAAGGAAGCTTGGCATCGGCCCGGATAAAGATGGTCTTATCGGAACGAGCCTGATAAATACTTCTGAGACGATCTTGAAGCATGTTTAACTGGATAGCTTCCTGGTTGATTAACACGGACAGATCTTTTTTCAGGGTTAAAACGATCAGCCCTTGTGGAGTTGCGCTCGTATCCTGAGTGGTTTCGGGTAATTTAACATCGATCCCCTTCTGGACCATTGGGGTGATGACCATAAAAATAATCAACAGAACGAGCAAAACGTCACACAAAGGGACGACATTAGGTTCAGCTTTTGCCATCGTCTCCTCCTTGTTTCACCATCTGAGGGTAAATTTTAAGATAACACCTCGTCTTTGTCAAACTAAAATTTATTCCTGTCCCAAAAAGATTAAAGGTTGCCAATTGGATAGTAAAGATAAAATAAAGAATAATATTGGATAGTAAAGATAAAATAAAGAATAATAATGAAAGCAATCTATCTCCCTGGCTTTTCCGGATACTGATAGCCCTCATCATATATTTTCACCTGTTTCCGTCTTTAGTTTGATTTTTCAGCCAGGGAAAGTTATAGTTATAATGAAAGAAAGGAGGGGACATGAAAGAAATTAGAGTGGAAGTGATTAAAGTTATTGAGCGCTGCGGGGCTAAACATAAACCCGGTGACCACTTCTATATTAGGGGAGAAGGCACCATCGAGATTCCAGCTAATAAAAAAATCTGTCTTTATGCTCTGAATAGTCTTTTTCCCTTTTTAACCGCCAAACAGCGGGAAGATGAATTGCCTCATGATGATTGGATTGCGGAAACAGAGACACTCTGTTGTCCTGATCCTAAGGGAGTGGTTTTTAAAGTATCCACCCTTTAAAGATTTTCAACCTGCTTATTGAGCTTGCTTCCGAAAGAGCTGACGGGCATCAAAGACAATAACCACCGCCAGAGCCACCAGAACCAAACAGATGAAGGCCAGATGATAGCTACCTTTGTGGAGGAAAGTATACCCTTGATAGATTAAAGCGCCAATCGTGGTCAAGAGCATAAAAATAGCCGGATAAAGCGTATATTTCTTTGGTTTGTGGCGGCTGACCAGATACGAAGTCACTACAATCAGGGCCAGTGCTGCCACCAGCTGATTAGAGGCCCCAAATACCGGCCAGATAGCTTTATAACTTTCGGTAGCTCCCAGGCTTAACGCTACCGCTAGAATTACGGCTGAAGCCACCCACCGGTTGCGGTAAAGAGCCCCGTATTCTCCTAGGAGTTCACTGAAAATGAATCGGCCCAGGCGTGTCCCGGTATCCAGGGTTGTCAGAACAAAAGCGTTGAGCATAACCATGCCGAAAAATGTTCCCAGGGCCAGAGTTAGTCCCGGCAGAGCTCCGACAAGTCGCCCATAACCTACCGCAAAAGCCCTGATCGGGTCTCCGGTCGAGGAGATAATATATTGAAACCCGAAGGCATGTTTGGCTCCAGAAGGGTCCCAGAGAAGAGCACCGGCAGCAATAAAGATGACCAGACCGGCCAGAGCAGCTTCGGTGATCATAGCTCCATAGCCGATGATTCGGCCAGATCCTTCATCCGGCAATTGTTTGGCTGTTGTGCCTGAAGCAACCACCGAGTGAAAACCGGATATAGCTCCGCAGGCAATGATAACAAAAAGCATCGGCCAGAGCGGTCCTCCTTCACTGCGGAAAGTTGTGAAGGCTGGCGCCTGGAGATTAGGATGGAAAACAATAAGCCCTAAATAACCCACACCCAATCCCAGGAAAAGAATCCAGGTGCTGATATAGTCACGGGGTTGAAGGAGAAACCAGACCGGCAGAGCCGAAGCAAATAAACTATAAATAATAAGGATGAAAAACCAGAATTTCTGAGGCGAAAGACCGGCTATAGTCACCGGCAGGACAACTGGATAGAGCTCACCCAGATAAATCAGGATTCCCAGAACCACCAGGGCTCCCAGGGTAGCCAGAACAACATTGATATTTTTCTGATAGACCAACCAGCCAAAACCCATAGCCAGGAAAATCAGGCCAAAGGTGGGAATGACGATTTCCGGTTGAGAAACCAGAGTTTTTGAGGCCACAACAGCAAAAACAGCAATCACCAGCGCCAGAGCCATCCAGAGGAATATAGAAAAAATAACTTTAGTCCGCCGGCCCAGTGTTTGTTCTGAAATGTCCGCCAGAGAACGACCTTTGTTTTGGACCGAGGTCATCAACGAGGTAAAATCATGCACCGCCCCCAGGAAGACACTCCCCAATCCCACCCAGATGAGAGCTCCCAACCAGCCGAAATAAAGCACTCCGAGGAGAGGCCCGAGAATCGGACCGGCTCCGGCGATGGAAGAAAAGTGGTGACCAAAGAGAAGCGCTTTTTTAGCCGGGCTGTAATCGATGCCATCGTTAAGTTCTCGGGCAGGTGTTAGCCGGGAAGTATCCACCTGGATTACTTTTTTCTCAATAAAACGACCATAGATTTTATAGCCGAGGATAAGCCAGACAATGAGAATTGCTGCGGGAATTAAAGCGTTCATCTTCAGACCTCCTTCCTGGCCAGAAACCTTGCCAGTGGGGTAACAGTTTCTCTTCTCTGCTTTATGATGAAGTTAGTTACCCTCACCTTGTAATATTTTCACTCTATTTCAATTTTTTCTTATTTTATTTCTTTCTCTTTGCCTCTTCCAGTATTTTCTCCGTCAACTCAGGCTCTGGTCTTTCGGAAGAGGTAATAGCCAAGAAGAAGGAAGATGGCCAGGGCCATCAGGTCACCCACATTGCCCGGCCAGTGGAGGCCTAATCCCCGGGGTTTCGCCCCGACAATAAAAGCGTAAAGTGCTATCAGCACTCCGGCTATACCCTCACCGGCAATAAAACCAGAGCTGAGGAGAACTCCTTTTTCGGTTTTCTGACGAGGTGGAGTACCGGCCTGAGCAGACATTTTCTCCACCAGATTCCTTATCCAGCCCCCGACAAAAATGGGGGTCATAGTGGAAAGGGGTAGATAAATACCAACGGCGAAAGGTAGAGAAGGCACCCGCAACAGTTCCGCCACAACGGCAAAGGCGCCGCCAATCAGCACCAATCCCCAAGGTAAATCGCCGCCCAGAACCCCTTCAATGACCGTCTTCATCAACACCGCCTGGGGAGCGGGGAGAGCTTCTGAACCAAAGGTAAAGGATTTCCCCAGCAGCCAGACGGCGGCCGCAATAAAGAAAGCCGAGGTGATGACGCCGATAAGTTCACTGGTTTGCTGACGGGCCGGCGTAGCTCCGATAATATAGCCGGCTTTTAAATCCTGAGAAATGTCACCGGCAATAGAGGCTCCAACACAGACGACAGTGCCCACCGTCAGGGCAGTGGCATGGCCAAGAATATCGGTCCAGCCGAGTAAAGCAAAAATTATACTTGTTCCTAACAAGGTGACGATGGTCATGCCGGAGGTGGGGTTCGAAGAGACCCCGACCATCCCCACAATGCGAGAGGAGACGGTGACAAAACAAAAGGCGAAAATGATGATACACAGTGAGGCGATAAGCCTCATTATAAAGGAAGTATGAACTCCCAGCAGTTGGGGCAGGAGCACCAGAATAGTTACCACTAAAATGATGCCGGTAAAGAGGACAGTAATGGGTAGATCCCGTTCAGTTCTTTTCTTTTCAGCCTGCAATCCCTGGCGTTTCAGATTAAGTTCTTTAATACCGATTCTCAGGGATTGAATCATCGTGGGCAGGGATTTGGCTACGGTAATCAATCCCCCGACAGCCACCGCCCCAGCACCAATGTAACGAATATAACGATTCCAGATCTGGTCGGCTGACATCTGGGCAATGGGCAGGAGTTGTTCGGGAAAGAGAGGCTGGGGGAGATGCTCACCGAAATAGGCAATCAATGGGATAATACCCAACCAGGATAACATACCGCCGGCGACCATTATCCCGGCGATCCGGGGACCAAGGATGAAACCGACACCCAGTAAAGCCGGTGTGGGTTCCATGCCTAGGACAGCCTTTTTCAAAACCGGCACTTTTAAAAATATCTTTTCCGGCCAGAGATGGAAGAAGCCGATCAAGCTTTTATACACAGCTCCTATTCCCAGGCCAAGAAAGACGTTTTTGGCTTTGGCACCGCCCTCGTCAGCTGCAATTAGGACCTGAGCGGCGGCAGTTCCTTCGGGATAGGGAAGGGTAGCGTGTTCCCGCACGATCAGGAAGCGACGCAAAGGAATCATGAAAAGAACTCCCAATACACCACCGCACATGGCCAGAGCCCCAATCTTCCAGATGGTGGGGTTAAATCCCCAGAGGAAAAGAGCGGGAATGGTGAAGATGATCCCGGAAGCCAGGGAAGAACTGGCAGACCCAGTGGTTTGAGCAATGTTGCAATCCAGAATTGAGCTTTGTCCAAGAAGCGGGGTTAATAGGCGAAATACAGCTACGGCGATGACCGCTAAGGGGATGGCTGTGGAAATAGTCAAGCCGACCCGGAGACCAAGATAAGCATTGGCTGAGCCGAAAATCACACCGAATACAGCCCCGATAAAAACGGCTTTAAAAGTGATGTCCCGATAGGGGGCGACTTCAGGAACATAAGGCTTAAAGTCGTTACCCATCCTTTCTCCTTTTTTTATATTTGGCTCAGCTCCACAGCCTGGCTTTGGAACCGAGCCTTATTAGCGGCAACTTTTTAAATTATTACCAGTTTGGCCACAGTTTTTTCCCAACTAAGAGCAGAAATAAAAGCATGTCCATGTTGGCCTAGTTGTTCGGCCAGCTGAGGGTCGCTGGCCAGTAAGTCAATTTTGGCGGCAATAGCTTCTGGCTCAGGAGAAGTGATGTAGCCAGATTGGCCATCCGTCACCAGTTCACTTGGGCCGCCGGAATCAGTAGTGGTGAGGACTGGTTTATAACAAGCGAAGGCTTCACCGGTAACAAAACCATAATCCTCCTGGAAAGGGGCAAAAAAAACGGCCCGGCATCGGGCAAAATGACTCATGACAGTTTGTTCATCAGCTTGGGAGAGAATTTGAATGCGGTGGCTCAAGCCCAGATCTTTAATCATTTGCTCCAGTCGGTTCTTTTCCGGTCCCTGGCCGATAATCACTGCTTTGATTTCTGGGTGGCGGACATATTGGAAAGCCCCTACCAGGAGATGGAGTCTTTTCAAGGGATGAAGGCGGGAAACACTGAAAATGAAGTTGTCATACCCTTCCAGACGATAATCACGAGGAGGAGGGGGAGGATAGAGAACTTCAGAGGGAATTTTACCCCAACGCCGGAGTCTGGTCTGGATGGTTCGTGATTGGGCATAAACTCGGGTGACGTTTTTCTTCAGGAGATATCGGTCCAAAGCGTGGATCAATAGGCGGCGGACTTTTTCTTTGATTAATCCCCGGCGGGAAAGTTGTCCGGCCAGCATTTCCCAGAGGTCATAGTACTCCCGGAGCCGGTGATTTAGCCAGCAGACATGGCGTGGGTGGCGGACGGCATAGCTGGGAAAGCGAAAGGAAATAACCTGATGAATCTCCCGACCCAGACCATCCTGACCCACATCGGTTAACCAATTGGCCAGATAAGCCTGGAATTGCCGGCCGAAGCGATTCTGGGGGGTGAGCATGAGGTCGGCTTCATAACCGGCTTCTCGAAGAGCCCGGACAGTGCTACGGGCGATCATCAGATGGCCGCCCTCGACAAAAGGAACATCGGAAGTGACGACCAGAATCCGGCCTTTTCTCACCATATCGTTCTTTTATTCTTCTCGTCTTCGCTTACGACCGCTCCCATTTTACTGAAGATGACCCATAAAATCGAGAATTTTTTGAAAAAGGGAGAGTGAAGATTACTTTAGGGTCTGAATGGCTTTTTGGTTATTATTAGTATTGAGCACCAACAAAGCTTTTCCTGTACCACTGCTGGAACCATAACAATATTTAATATCAATGGCTGCGTTTCCCAGGAGAGCACCCACTTCTGCTCCCGCGCCAATCCGGTCATCAATAAGAATGGTCACCACTTCGACCTGTTTGACTTCGTATTTCATAGATTGGAGACATTGAAAGGCTTTCTCGTGGTCGGTACAAAGAATATGGAAGATACCTTTATTATCAAGAGTGTAGGCCAATAGGGCTCGCAGATTGATCCCGGAGTTGGCCAGAGTTCCCAGGACTCGATGGAGAATTCCCGGTTCGTTGGGAGTAGTCACTTGAAGCTCCACATCTAATTTAACGTTTGGCAACCTTACCTCCTTTTAAGAAAAAGCATTATAACAAATTTATAACCCGAAAGGCAAAAAAGAGTTTAGCCGGAGGATTAATTTCCAAGGGGTGGTGGAATAAATTCTTGATCACCATTTAATTCGGCTTAGGGCAGAAAGATGATTCTGGATGGAGGGAAATAGAGATTATGGTATAATGCAGCTTTCTTGCTTGATTAAGAGTCGCTAGATTAAAAAAGGAGAAAGGGATGAATGAACGTCCGATTAAAGTGGCTATAATTGACAATTCTCTTGATCCCAATGTTTATACTCCGGTGGCTCATTGGTCCAAATATTTTAGTGTTCCCTGGAAAGCCTTCCGGGCCCAAGAAGGCAACTGGCCTTCACTGAAGGAAGGATTTACCCATTTTCTTCTCACCGGGTCAGAAGCAACGATTCTAGAAAAAGAAAAATGGGTTAGTGAAGAGATGGAATTTATCCGGGAGGTGGTCGCCGCCGGCTATCCTCTTTTGGGGAGTTGCTGGGGGCATCAGCTCCTGGCAGTGACTCTAGTAGGTGAGGGCACGGTCCGTCGTTGTCACCAGCCGGAAGTGGGCTGGATAAAAATAGAAGTGGCCAAACCCTCCTTTGTTTTAGGTGAGGCTGAAGACTTTTTTTCCTTTACGGTTCATTTTGATGAAGTTTATCGTCTTAGTGAAAAGTTCGAGATCCTGGCTTCAACCTCCGTCTGTCCCATTCAGGCTTTTCAGATGAAGGGTCAACCGGTCTGGGGTATCCAATTTCATCCCGAAATTGAGATAAGTGAGGCGAGGGATTTATTACAGCGATTGATTAATAAGGGGGTTCCGACGGCGGAATATTTTCAAAAAGTTCTGGCCTCATCTCCGCAGGATTCCGGCCGGATAAAGACTATTGTTCAGAGATTTCTGGCCGCCCGGCCGAGAGAGACTGGGTAGAATCACTTTTTCTCTTGGCGGAAGGAAAAGTAACCCTCAGTATGTTTTTTTCATTTATCTCAAAGGTCAGCAGATGTGATGAATTAATTGTCAAATATCGAAACCCATGGCATCTTTAAGTACGATTAACCCAAAATAATAATAAAATTGGCGGTTTTTCTTGACAAACTGGGAAAAATAATATTATTTAAATTATGAACTTACAAAGAGTTCCAGGTTCATAATCTTACGTTTACAAGGAGGAGGAATGAGAAATAAAAAATTAATCATCGGAGTGATTGGGCTTATAATGCTCTTTTCCCTCACATCTTTTGCCGAAACAAAAAAATTGGAAGAAATCGGACGTTATACGTTTGTAAGGATTAAGGGGGAAGTGCCCACCGAAGAAGTGATGAAGATTCTTCTGGATAAGTATGCTGGGGATATCAAGTACGGTTTTGATTTAGCCGGATACGGCGATCTTTATCTGCCTTTCATGGACCAGTTGCGGGCGGCTAAATTCGAAAAGAAGGAATTGGCCATCGGTGATCATTTAATGTGGATGTTGTTCCGTTCCCACGGTAAAATTAAAGTTGTTCAGGATCTGGAGTGGGCTGGCAAAAAGCCTCTACCTGTGTTTGCTTTTACTGTCGTCAAGGGATACAAGCATTATGAATTTATCATGCCGGCTCCTTGCGGGAATATTTCTCTGCGAAAAGTGGAAGAGATTATTCCAGAAGCTATCTGCGACCTGAAAGTTTCTCCGGCCAAAGCCAATCTCAATGATCCCATTTCTGTTGATATGAGTGGCACGCAGCATGCCAAGTCGATGGAAGTTGATATTATTGCGCCGGATGGAACCAAGATTGCCACCAAGACACTTTCTCCGGACAATCCCAAATTCCAGACCAAATTAACCAAACCGGGTGAATTTACTTTCAAAGCCCGGGCCATTAACCCGGAAGGTAAAGTCTCAACCAATCCTTGTGAAGCCAAAGTTTACATTAATTATCCTCCGGTTTGTAAACTTTGGACTTCTTGCTTGCCTTGTAAGGACTATGTTGGTCGACCGGTGACTATAGACGCCTCTCAATCAACCGACCAGGATGGTGAGGTAGTTAAGGCCAATTTTGAAATCACTGATGAAGCCGGCAACCGGGTGGATACTTATTCTGATTCTGAAAAACCATTTACCTGGGAGAAGATCTTTATTAAACCTGGTATTTACACTATTACGGGGATCGTCACCGATGATTTCGGAGCAGTTTCTGAACCAGCCAAGATTGAAATTGAAGTCACCGAAAAGAGATCCTTCTTCCTCATTGAAGGAGGACCACTTATTGCCCGCGGAAGTGCCGGACCTTATGTTGCTGCCCGAGCCGGTCTCTTGTACAAGGTCGTTCCCGGAACACTCGATTTTATCCTTTCTGGTGGCGGTAGTCTGGCTCTCAAAGGTTCGCCCTGGAAGTCATTCTTTATGGCTAATGTGCTGATGAATCTGCGGGCTGGACCGGCCTTTTTTGGTGCTGGAGCAGGATTTTCCACTAAAGTCCGGGAGGAAAGAAGTTCAGATGCTGAACTCATCGGCCAAGTTGGCTATGAGATGTTCAACAACTTTATCAATGCTGGCTCTCTCTTCTTTGAAGTCAGAGCTCCAGTAGGAGAAGGACGTTCATTCTCCAAACACTATAAGTTGATGCTTGGTTTTCGGTTTATTTTCTAACCGAGAATTGTCTCAGGAAAGAAAAAGGCCAGGGATTTATTCCCTGGCCTTTTTTATAGATAAAAGCCGATGAAAATAGCTCTTATCGGAGCCGATGGTCAACTGGGAACAGATCTGGCCCAACAGTTAAAATTAAAAAAGATTCCCTTTCAGCCTCTCTATTTTCCCCAATTTGATATAACCCAACCGGCAGAAGCACGCAAAGTACTCTCAAATTTAAAGCCCGACATCATAATCAATACCGCCGCTTATCATCGAGTTGATGAATGTGAGGATTATCCTGAGAAAGCTTTTAAAGTCAATGCCCTGGCCGTGCGGCAATTATCTTTAATCTGTCGTGAACTGGGGGCCACACTGGTCCATTTCAGTACCGACTATGTTTTTGACGGCCGCAAGAAAAGCCCTTATACCGAGGAAGATTGTCCGCGGCCCTTGAGTGTCTATGCCGCCTCCAAACTGGCTGGAGAGAATTTTGTTCAGGCCATTCTGGAAAAATATTTTCTCATTCGCACCTGCGGTCTTTATGGGGTGGCCGGGTGCTGGGGGAAGGGGACGAATTTTGTTGAAACTATGATCAAGCTGGCCAAGAAAGGTCAGACCATCCGAGTGGTTAATGATCAACATGTAACACCAACCTCTACCTGGGAGTTAGCGGCCAGAATTATTGAAATTCTAGAGACCCGAGCTTATGGAGTCTATCATTTGACCAACGAAGGTGAATGCACCTGGTTTGAGTTTGCTGGCAAAATTTTTGAGTTACTTGGTCTTAGACCGGAATTGCTCCCAGTTTCCAGCCGGGAATTTGGAGCCAGAGCTGTCCGGCCGTTTTATTCTGTTCTCGAAAACAAACGCGCCTCAATCCTGGGAATAACTCCTTTTTCTCCCTGGGAAGAAGCTTTGCAGGATTACCTCATCAGGAAAGGGCACCTCTCAACTGACAAATGAGAGGAGTTTTTGATAAATTCGCGGGGGTAGGGAGGCCAGTCGGAGATTCCGGTCAGTCACCACGTGGACGGTTTCTCCTGTAGCGTGGAGGAGGGAGCCATCTTCGGACAGGATTTGATAGGCGAAGACAAGTTTGCGAGGCGATATCTCTTTCAGGGATACTCGCAGGCGGAAAAGGTCATCATAGTTTAACGCTCGCCGATAGCGGCAGTGCGCTTCGACCACCACCAGAAAAAAGCCACTATCTTCTATTTCTTTGTAAGAGATCCCGGCCTGCCGGCAGAATTCGGTGCGGCCGATTTCAAACCAATCGAAATAGACCCGATTATGAACGACCCCCATACGGTCAACTTCGGAATAGCGGACGCGGATGGTGGTCTCGATGAATTTATAAAAATTGGCTGAAGGGTCAATCGAAGATTTTACTGAGCTTGCTGAGCTCTTCGTGGTAGTATTTCCGGAAAAGGATTTCCCATTCTCGACTGCCTTCTTTGATGCCTTTTTTCTGAGACTCGATTTTTTGGATTGCTTTTTGTTCGAGTTGCTCATAGAGTTTTAGTTCCCTTTCAATACTTCTGACAATTGAGAGACGGATTTCGTTGGGCTCATCGAGAAATTCGACATTATCGTCCTTGAACATTAGATTAAGGATCTCTCTGGATAAATAATTGATTTTTTCTCTCGATAAACGGACACTCACAGCACTATATTCCTTTCTTTGGCCAATTTAGTTTTAATCATTCTAAACATGGTCTGGTATTCAATATTTTCTTTGCGAATTTTCTCGATGTGCTTATTGAGAATCTCTCTTACTTCCTGGTCGAGTTCATCTTCCTTCTGGAATTCATTATAAATTAATTGAGCAATCTGCTCGATTAACTTGATTTTATCATCGGCAATTATTTTTTCTTCTTTTAATAAATTACGAACTATAGAAAAAGCCAGATGTTCAATCTGCATTTTGTTAAGTCTCATAGTATATTTAAAATACACCAGAAATTAGCAAATTTCAAGAGAAGTTATATAGATTTAATATACATCACCTTTTTGGAGACTTAGGAGGGTCAGCCGAAGATAATAGAAAGATAAATTCGGGGGAAATGTCTATTTTTCTTTAACCGATAAATACAGGTTATAAATAAATCCGCCCAAACAAAGGCCAAAGGTGAAACACATGAAGATTATTGATTCTGTTCTCATGGTTGTTCCTAAATAAGCATTAATCAAAAAAAATTATTATATTTATCTTTTCCCGAAAAATCCATGGCTGAATGTCAGAATTAAGAGAAACAGTGGTGAATCGCCATAAAATTGTCGCTCTATTAGATTTCACCACCTCAACCAATGACTACAAAAGGTTGAAATGATTTTTTCTCCGGTTGGTATTTAACCAGACCGAGAAGTTGACCCTGAAGATTAAAGGATCGAAAGATAAGGGACATTTCTTCCGGTGGCTGGCTTCGTTGGAAGGAGAAATCTTCTTCAGCGGGCAGGCGATGAATTATTCTTCTTTCAGAAATTGAATTCCCTTGACAAATCAGGTAAGAACCTCTTTCGTCTAAAATGATTTTTGGAAAAAAGGGGAGAAGTTTCTCCAAGGGGATAATAAATTCCTCAAATTTTTGCTGGGCAGCTAAATCGTTTATTTTCTCCAGGTTAAAACTCTCGCTCAGGTCTAAATTGCCGATTTTAGTCCGGGTCAAGCGGTAAAGATGGGCTCCGCAGCCCAATTGTTTTCCTAGATCATGAGCCAGAGTCCGGACATAAGTTCCAGAGGAGCAATCAAGCTTAAATTCGAGGAAGGGCGGCTGGTAATCAATCAGCTGGAAACGGTAGATTTCAACTTCAATTGGCTGGCGTTCGACCTTTTTCTGGTTACGAGCCAGATAATACAGAGGCTTCCCTTTAAATTTTTTGGCCGAAAAAAGAGGGGGCAGCTGGCTGATTCTTCCCGAAAAACTCTGGAGAGCTGCTTCAATCTTTTCCTGCGCTGGAAAGGAAGTGACTTCCTCGGTTATTGGTTCTCCTTCTGTATCATAGGTTGAAGTCGCCCAACCCAGTCTGATTGTTCCATGATAGGATTTATCCATTTTTGAATAAAAAGGAAAGAAACGAGTGGCTTTGCCCACAGCTATAAGCAGGAGCCCGGTGGCTATTGGGTCAAGTGTTCCGAAATGCCCCACTTTACTGAGCTGCAGTATATCTCTAATCCGCAGGACAATATCATGGGAGGTTAGACCGGCGGGTTTATTGACGAGAATAAGGCCTTCTTTATTCATCAAGACTTACAGGCCTTTCAAAAAAAGGAAATAGACTTTCTCGGGAATTTCTTCAATCAATGCTTCATATTTCCCCTGGACCGTGAAACCAGCCGCATGAAAATGCCCCCCACCCCCAAAATGCTCGGCGATGGCTGCTGCATTGGCTCGTCCCCGCGAACGAATACTGACCCGGTAAACATCCTGCTCCATCTCTTTAAAAAAGAGAACCACCTGAATGTTTCTAATCGAGCGGGCCAGGGTAGTAATATCTTCAGTGTCAATTTCCTTCAATCCCAGAGAGGCCAATTCTTGCTTGAACATGGAGATAACCGCAATTTTGCCCTGACCTTTAATCTGGAGACGAGAAAGAACGCGGCCGAGGAGGATGATTTTATCCGGGGTATTATTATTGAAAAGAAGTTCTGAAATTTTGATGGGGTCAGCTCCGCTTTTAATGAGATGAGCACATACTTCAAAGGCTTCGGCCCGAGTGTTGGAGAATTGAAATGAACCGGTGTCGGAAACGATTCCGCAATAGAGATGGTCGGCTATTTCCGGGGTTATCTTCACCTCTAGTTCCCGGCAAAGATAATAAACCATTTCCGCTATGGCGGAAGCTTCAGGCTCCACCCAATTGATATCCCCGTAATAGTCATTGGAGTGGTGATGATCGATATTAATTTTAAAGTAATTATCCAGGGTGGAGTGTCCGGAACGAGAAACATTGGCACACTCCAGGAGAATGACGCAGTCAAACTTATCCGGAGGTATTTCTCCGATTTGAATGAGATTAATGGAAGGGAAGCTGTCAAAAGGGTGGGGAGTAGGGTCTTTGTTGATAATAACCATTTCTTTACCCAGCTTCCGTCCTAGGTGGTAGAGAGCAATGCTGGTGCAGAGAGAGTCTCCATCTGGTCGTAGATGAGAAGTAATCACTATGCGCTGACTTTGTTTAATTTTGGCAGCTGTTTTTTTAAGCGCTTCTCCGTTCATTGGACCTGCTTTTATTACTTTTTTTGATTGCTCTGGTGCTTGATAATTGCTTTATTTTTCATAAATAAGAAAAAATAGCAAAGGATTATACAGAATTTTTTACCAAGAAGCAATATATAAGGTCCATCGCCATCATGAGTATCGGAGAATACGAGAGAAACTGAGGACAGGGAAGACAGGTGAAGGTTATTTTTTTATTTTATTCAAAAGTCGATTTAACTTTTCTTCTTCTTCGGGAGTGGAATCGAGATAGAAAGTCAGTGCCGGGATATATTTAAGTCTGATTCTTGAGCCGATAAGGCGGCGATAATGGTAAGCCTGACGGTTTAAATTGACGATGAAATCCCGGGCATTAAGTTGGGGTTGGTAGAAACTGAGATGGATTTCAGCCACTTTGAGGTCTTTACTGACATAGACATGAGTTACGGAAATCAAACCGCTTTTTTCTTCTTCCACTGAATGGAGGATTATTTGACTGATCTCTTCTTTAATAAGAGAAGCCACTCTTTTTTGTCGCAAGGTCTCGTTTTGTTTTTTCATTTGAGATCAGATAAGTTTCACCAAAAATGAATTTGATGGAAAGTAACTTCACCTTCGATGGCCAAATCAATATCACTTAAGATTTTGTTAAAGATGGAGATAATCAGATTTTTATTGTTATTGAGAGTGACAAAACCAATGCGGGAGCGTTGCCATTTGTCAAGAAAGTCAATTTCAGCCAGCGCTACGTTATATCGCTTTTGAATTTTGTCTTTGATTTTGTTCAAGGTCTTTCTTTTTTCTTTAAGTGAGTGGGCATAGGGGAGATATATCTCGATTTCCAGAAGTCCGATGACCATTTCCCGCTAAAAGCTAATTATTTTCAGGGCTATTTCGTTTCTTTTTCAATGACAAAGGCTTCGATGATGTCTCCCTTTTCGATTTCTTTAAATTTGTCCAGGGCGATGCCGCATTCGTAGCCTTTTTTAATTTCTGTAACACTGTTTTTTAGATGTTTTAAAGAAGATATCCGGCCGGTATAAATGACCTCATCATTGCGGATAACTCGAGCTTGGGCATTCAGCACTATTTTACCGTCTGTAACATAACAGCCGGCAACAACTCCTACCCGGGGGATATTAAAAATTCGTCTTATTTCGGCTCGACCGAGGTAAACTTCCTTTTCCTCGGGCTCCAGCATTCCGGCCAGGGCTTTCTTTAAATCATCTATAAGCTGATAAATAACCCGGTAAAGCCGGATCTCAACATGTTCTTCCTTGGCCACTTCTTGAATCTTGGCTGGTGCTTTGGTGTTGTAACCAATAATGATGGCGTTGGAAGCTGAGGCCAGGAGCACATCGGATTCGGTTATTTGACCCGTGGAAGCATGAATGATATTTATTTTGACGTCATTGGTACTCAGGGAGGGGATTAAGTCCCGGAGAGTTTCCACTGAGCCCTGGACGTCGGCTTTAATAATCAGGGGAAGTTCTTTTTTCTCCTTCTCTTCCAACTGTTTGAAAAGCTGGTCTAGCGTTAATTTTTCCGGCCGGGCCGGGCCTTCTTTCTTTTTTAATTTACTCTGGCGATAGGCAATAATTTTGTCAGCCATATCCTGATTAGCCACTGCCTGAAAGAGATCTCCGGCCTGGGGAACTTCACTGAAGCCCAGGATTTCCACCGGCACCGATGGTTCAGCCTGTTTCAGAGGTTTGCCCTGTTCATCGAACATGGCCTTAACTTTGCCCGAACAAAGACCGGAGACAAAGGCTTCACCTTGACGTAGAATTCCCAGCTGGACAATAACCGTGGCTAAAGGGCCGCGCCGGGTGTCAAGACGAGCTTCAAGGACAACTCCTTGAGCCGGCACCTGGTGATTGGTTTTGATTTCCATAACTTCGCTGAGCAGGGTGAGCATTTCTAGAAGCTCATCGATATTCTTTTTTTCTTTGGCTGAAATTTCGACACAGATAGTATCACCACCCCATTCTTCAATCAGCAACCCCTCTTTGGACAATTGTTGTTTGACTCGATCAAGGTTGGCCTCAGCTTTGTCGATTTTATTGATGGCCACCAGAATAGGTACACCGGCTGCTTTGGCGTGAGCAATGGCCTCTTTGGTTTGAGGCATGACGCCGTCGTCAGCCGCCACGACCAGGACAACGATATCCGTCACCTGGGCCCCGCGAGCTCTTAATTTGGTGAAGGCTTCGTGTCCGGGCGTATCAATAAAAGTAATCGGCTTACCTTTATAAGTAATGCGGTAAGCACCAATATGCTGAGTTATACCGCCGAACTCTCTTTCAGCGACGTTTGTTTTCCGAATAGCGTCCAGCAGAGTTGTTTTCCCATGGTCAACATGACCCATCACCGTGACTACTGGTGGTCGAATAATCAAATTGCCTTCATCAGCCAAGGCCTTGCTTTTGACAATTTCCTCGATAGATTTGATCTCCAGAGGTTTTTTAATTATCTCTGATAAATGGGGCAGAATATCGTCTTCAATAATATCGTTGATATTGACCGTAAAGCCAGCCTCGATCAATGATTCAATTAAGTCTTTTCCTTTAACATTTAATTGTTCACATAGTTGCCGGAAGGTGGTTCCTTCCTGAATAATAAAGCTCGCCGGAGCTTTTTCTTTAGCGGCTTTTTTCCCTTTTTTGGCTTCTGTCTCTTTTTTCATGGCCATTTAATTTAATCCTTTTTGATTTTAATCGTCCAGCTAACCAGTTTGGAAGCTAAGCGAACATTGGTTCCTCTTTTTCCTATCGCCAGAGAATATTGGCTTTCCGGAACCACAGCTTGAAGAATTTTCTGATGCTTGTTGAGGATAAATACCTTGGTGACCTTGGCCGGGCTGAGAGCCGCCCGGGCATAGTCGAGGGGATTATCCGACCATTTGATGATATCTATTTTTTCTCCATTTAGTTCTTTGCTGATGGCCATAATCCGGTTGCCTTTTACCCCGATACAGGAACCCACCGGGTCCACATTTTCATCTTTGGTGAAAACAGCCACCTTGGCTCTTTCTCCGGGCTGGCGCACAATATTTTTTATAAAGATTGTTTTATTGGCTATTTCGGGAATTTCTAATTCCAGTAATTTGTAGAGAAATTTAGGGTTAGTCCGGGATATGACCACCTGAGGGCCTGTATTTTCGCGGAAGACATGCGTGATGACACCCTTTACGCGGTCACCCCGGCGGAATTCTTCATTAGGCAGTTTTTCCCGATAGGGAAGAAGCACGTCGGTTTTATTCACTTCAATGATCATATTTTGATTGGCTTCAAATCTTCTTAGAATACCAGTGATGATTTCTCCCAGGCGGGGAGCAAACTCCTGATAAACCTTTTCCTGTTCAGCATTTCTTACTTTCTGGAGAATAACATGTTTGGCTGCCTGAGCAGCAATTCTGCCCAATGTGTCTGAAGGTAAGTCTATTTCAATGTAATTTCCTAGAGAAGCTGTAGCATCAATCTTCTTGGCTTCTTCCAGAGAAATTTCTGTGGCTGGATTCTCGGGTTTTTCCACAATTTTTTTAATGGTATAGACCCGAAGTTCGCCTTTTTCAGGTTGAAAGAAAACGTTTATTTTCTCATCATTAATGAAATATTTACGGGAAGCCACACGAAGTGATTCGGTAATTGCCGCCACAATCACTGAAGTATCCACGCCTCTTTCTTTGCTCAGTTGAACAATGGTATTCCACACGTTGACTTTCATTCTTGATTCTCTTCGTCTTATATATCCAGATGGTATTTGGTTTTAAGAAGGCATGAATTATAACTTAAATAAGGTAATAAGGCAAACTCCGAATATAATGTGGATCTGCGATCTAGCCTTGGAATAGAATGACGGAGGGTTGTTTGAAGGCGAGGGAGAATAATGATTAATTATCATTGAGGAGGTGCCTTTCTTACCTGGGGCGGCAAGAGATGTATCTCCTCCTTGTATATGACACGTGATAAGAGGGGGCAGGTCTTCACATTTGCCATTCATGATGAAAATAAGTATCAGACACCGGATCAAATAAGGTGGCTGAAAAAAAAGGTGTCTAACACCTCATTTTTTACTGGTCCTGGTTTTCTTCATGTTTCAACCGGCGGCCAGACGGCCGGGAAGAGTTACTTCATAATTAGAGGAGCAAAGACAAGAGCGACTACCGCCATCAGCTTAATCAGAATATTCATAGAGGGCCCCGCCGTATCTTTAAGAGGATCACCTACTGTATCACCAATGATTGAGGCAGCGTGCGTCGGAGTGCCTTTTCCTCCCAGATTGCCCTCTTCGATCCATTTTTTGGCATTATCCCAGGCGGCGCCAGCATTGGCCATAAAGATCCCCAGTAATACTCCGGTAGCGGTAGCTCCAGCCAAAAATCCACCCAGGGCTTCTGCTCCCAGGAGAAAGCCCACCAGGAGAGGAGTCACCACCGCACTTACCCCAGGCAGAATCATCTCTTTTAGCGCATTACGGGTGACAATATCAATACAGCGGTTGGAGTCGGGTTTGGCTTTACCTTCCAGCAGCCCTTTTATTTCTTTGAATTGACGTCTAATCTCGCGCACCATTTCGTTGGCGGCTCGGCCGACAGCATTGAGGGTCATTGATGAAATGGCAAAAGGCATCAGCGCTCCGAGAAGCAATCCCACTACTGTATTGACATCAGTCAAGTTGATTGAACTCAAGTTAGCGGTTTTCTGGTAAGCTGAGAAAAGAGCCAGAGCAGTTAAAGCGGCTGAACCGATGGCGAAACCTTTCCCGATAGCCGCTGTAGTGTTACCTAAAGAATCCAGCTTGTCGGTTATTTTTCTTATGGATGGATCAGCATTGGACATTTCAGCGATTCCGCCGGCGTTATCGGCGATGGGACCGTAAGAGTCTGTGGACATGACAATGCCGATTGTCCCCAGCATACCCACGGCTGAGATGGCAATCCCATAGAGGCCGGAGAACTTATAAGAGAGGAAGATAGCGGCACTCAAAGTGAGGAGAGGTAAGATGGTGCTTTCAAAACCGACGGCCAGACCGGTGATCAGGGAAGGAGCACTTCCCTGTTGGGCACTGCGAGCAATTCGTTTGATGGGCGGTCCAGAGGTAAAGAATTCACTCTCCAGGCCAATTAAAACTCCGCTCATAATTCCAAAGACTACACTCCAGAAAATATTAATATTATTGACCAGAAGTTTAATCACTATTAGACTGCCCAATAAGAAAAGAGCCTGGCTGATATAAGTCGCATTCCGAAGAGCTGATTGAGGACTCAATCGTTTTAACCATTCAATGGAGAAAACACCAATGATGGAGGCCACAAGCCCCACTGTAATTAAGAGGAGGGGAAGACTCATATAGGCCAGAGCGGAGGAAAAAGTAGCTCCGATAGCCATAGAAGCCACGACTGAGCCGACATATGATTCGAATAAATCAGCTCCCATGCCAGCGGTATCGCCTACATTATCGCCCACATTGTCGGCAATAACGCCAGGATTGCGGGGGTCATCCTCCGGGATGCCTGCTTCCACTTTGCCCACCAGGTCCGCTCCGACATCCGCACTTTTGGTATAAATTCCTCCACCTACCCGGGCAAATAAGGCGACGGAACTGGCCCCCATGGCAAAGCCATTGATGATTAATGGATTTTTGGTGAAAAAGAAAAACAGACCTAAACCGGCCAGTCCTAAAGAAGCTACAGAAAGGCCCATAATGGCTCCGCCCCGTAGAGCAGTGGAGAGGGCCAGGGGAGTTCCAGCCTCAATGGCTGCTTGTGTGGTCCGGACAGAAGAGCGGGTTGATCCTTTCATGCCGATGAATCCGGCCAGCATGGAACAGGCGGCTCCAGTTAAAAAGGCCAGCGCCGTATAGATGGTGAATAGCTGCCAGAGGATGATGAAGACAACGGCCACAAAAACTGAAATATAAATATATTCTCTTCGGAGGAAAACCATTGCTCCAGAGTGAATTGCCTCGGAAATTTCAATCATTAAGGCCGAACCCGGCGATTTCTTTTTAATCGTCAGGTAAAGAATCAGAGCAATGGCTAAGCCAATTACTCCTAAGAAGATAGAGAAAAGTGTCCACAAATTGAGATCACCCATGAGCTCTTTCTCCTGTGAAGATAAATCAAGCTTATAGCATAAAAATAAAGATTTTGCAATCAATAGTTAATGGATAAACTTAATAAAAAATTGATTATTATTCTGTTTTTTTAAGAAGAGTTTTTTTGGGCTCATCACCCTCGATCTTTTCATTCTCAGGCATCTAAATTAATGATGAGCCTTTTTTTATAAAAGAAAAGCACTGATGAGATTGACTTCGACAGAAGAACGTTAAATCAAAGAGAAAAGGAAAATCATGGTCAGGACAGAGAGGTTACCACCCAGCCTACCTCACCGTCTGGGAGTAATTCCCCGTCATGAAATTCTTCATCAGGTACTGAGTGATGGACTGGTTAGTCATTGGTTATCCACGGGTTTTTCTCCCCCCGAGGAATTTCCCCGGATTATAATTGACCTGACTTTGGTAGATACCCTGGATAAGCTCTTGTGGAGGACAGAGATAAAAGAAAAGAGAAGATGTTCTCCCAGTGAAATCCTGGTTATTATCATCTGGGTTGAAGCTATTACCGGTCGAATAGTCAAGCGAAATTTTTATCCCTGGTTAAAAGAAGAAGAACTCAGAGAATTGACTTATTCTCGGGAGTAACCATCTCTCCCTTTAAGCTATAAGGACCGTAGTCGGTTATTTTGACCCAGACAAATTGACCAATAACTTCCCGGGAGGCGGAGAAATTAATTACCTGATAGGCTTCATTTCTTCCGGAGAATATCATTTTGTCTTTTTTGCTTCGTCCGGTGCAGAGAACCTTCATTACTCGCCCACAAAGGGCTTTGTGCTGGGCCAGTTGGATCTCTCGCTGGAGCGCCTGAAGTTTAATCAGCCGCTCTTTCTTTATTTCCAGAGGAACGCTGTCATCGAGTTTGGCGGCCGCCGTGCGAGGCCTAGGGGAATAACGAAAGGAAAAGATGTTGTCAAAGCGGACCTGGCGAAGAATATCCAGAGTTTGCTCAAAATCTTCTTCTTCTTCCCCCGGAAAACCCACAATAATATCCGTGGATAAACTGACATCTGGAACCAGTTCCCGGAGCATGGCAATCTTTTCCAGATATTCTTCCCGGGTATAATTCCGACGCATCAATGCCAAGATTTTATTGGAACCGGACTGGATGGGTAGGTGAAGCTGATGACAGACTTTATCCAGATGGGCCATGGCCTCAACCAGTCTGAGGTGAAAATTTCGGGGATGAGAGGTGATAAAGCGGATCCATTGGATTCCCTCGATCTGGTTGACTTTTTCCAGAAGAGACACCAGGTCCTTCCCTGAAAGAGGGTCCCGATAGGAATTAACATTTTGTCCCAGAAGATGAATTTCCTGATACCCGGTATCAGCTAATTTTTTGACTTCGTCAATGATCAATGGTAAAGGACGATATTTCTCCCGGCCGCGGGTAAAGGGCACCACACAATAAGTGCAGAAATTGTTGCAGCCTTCCATGATAGTGACATAAGCACTGACCGAGCTTGTCCTCCGGGCCGGAGCCGGTAGTTCATGCCAGTCGGTGTGCCATTCAGTCGCCAGTTCTCTGGCTTTAGAAAAGACCAATTCATTGAGGCGGTGATAATTATCCGGGCCGACGATGAAATCTACGTGGGGCGCTTTGAGAAATATTTCCTCCCGCCGCAGTTGAGCCACACAACCGGCCACGCCAATAATAGCCCGGCCTTTTTCCTTGAGAGCTCGAAGGCGGCCTAGTAAAGAAAAAAGTTTCTCTTCTGATTTCTCCCGGACAGCACAGGTATTAATAATGATCAAATCACTCTTTTCCGGAGAATTGACCGGCTTTAACCCGGCTTGATTCAGAAGTCCGCTGATGTGTTCTGAGTCATTAACGTTCATCTGACAGCCGAAGGTATGAATAAAGTAAGTCCTTGGCTGGGGAGACTGGTCTCTGGCCAAGGAAGCCACTTTTCTCAGTTTAGAATTACGCATTTTCTTTAGAGGAAAAATGATAGCATAGTTAAGGAAGATGGGAAACAGCCCCCCTTTTACCCGTGGTGATGAAGCAGCATTTCGCGGGCATTTTTCAGAGCCGTTTCCGTCAGGCGACTTCCCACAGTGAGACGGGCGATCTCTTTAACTCGCTCTTCGAAATTGAGCAGCTGGAGTCGGGTGAAAGTCCGGCCGCCTTTGACCGCTTTCTCAATTCGGTAGTGGTGGGTAGCCACGACAGCGATTTGAGGGAGATGGGTGATACAAATGACCTGATGGTTTCGGGCGAGTTGGGCTAGTTTGGCGGCCACTGCTTCGGCCGTTTTACCCCCAATACCAGAGTCGATTTCATCAAAGATGAGCGTTTTGTTTTTCCCGGTCGAAGTTTTGCCGATCACTTTTAGGGCCAGCATTAGCCGGGATAATTCTCCTCCCGAGGCTATGCGGCGTAATGGCTTTAGTTCTTCGCCAGGGTTAGGGCTGATCAGGAATTCAACTTCATCCCATCCTTTTTCATGGACAATGGAGTCAGGCGGAAACTTCCGGAATTCGAATTTAACTTCAAACCTGGCCCGGGTCATGCCCAGGGATTTAATTTCCTTTTCCACCAGGTGATTAAACTCGGTGGCAAATTTCTTTCTCGCCTGAGATAACTGGTCTGCTTTTTTTCGATAGTCTTTTTCCAAATCCTTCAATTTTTCACCAAGCTCAGTCAGTTTCTCTTCACTTGAGCTGAGGAGCTGATATTCTTCCCGGGCTTTATCGAGATAGGCCAGGATTTCCGGTACAGTTGGACCGTATTTTCGTTTGAGTTTCTCGAGCATACTCAAGCGGGCTTCAATTCCATCCAGCTTTTCCGGGGAGACTTCATATTTTTCTTTAAAATCAAAGAGGTATCGAAAATATTCTTTAAGGAGGAGATTGAACTCCTCAAACGCTTTTTCCATTTCTTCAAAGGTGGCTTCAAAATTCTTTAATTCCCGCAGGCGATGAAGCATCTGGGTGAGAAGATTGGAAAGCGACAGATCTTCTTCGTAGCCCAGGGCGAGCATTTCTTCGACGAGTTGCTGGACCCGTTCAGCGTTCCGGAGGATTTCTCTTTCCCGAATCAATTCCTCTTCTTCACCAGTCTTAAGCTCGGCTTTTTCAATTTCATTAATTTGAAACTTGAGAAAATCCAGCCGCTGCCGGCGTTCCGCCTCTTTTAAAGACAATTTCTCCTTTTCCCGCAGTAATTTTTTCACCTGTTGAGCCAGATGGGTCACTTCTTCTCTTATGGCCAATAAACCCGCTACCTCATCCAGATAATCGAGTTGAAATTCCTTATTCCGAAGAAAAATATGGTCATTCTGGCCATAGATATCCACCAGGTCGGGCCCGAAGGTTTTTATTTTTTTTAAAGGCATCAGCACCCCGTTGACATAGGCCCGGGCGGTGCCATCCCGGGAGAGAGTTCTCTGGATAAGAATCTGGGAATTAGTGGCAGCCCTGGTACCAAGAAAAATAGCTTCTACCCGGAGTTCATCTTTACCGGTTCTTATTTTTTCGATATCTCCTTTTTCTCCCAGGGCCAAACGAATCCCATCGATGATTATTGATTTTCCAGCCCCTGTTTCTCCGGTTAAGACAGTGAATCCTTCCTTGAATTTGACCTCGATATCTTCAATTGTGGCGAAATTCTGAATGTGGAGATATTTGAGCATCAGGATAAGACTAATATACCATTTTTTTATCTTATTATAATAGGAACCAGGGCTTTCTCCATATTAATGCGGCCATAGCCGACAAAATCGTCTTTACCCGGGTAATCCCTTGCATTGATGTCATCGGCGGTAAAGCGGATAATATCCATTATTTCATCAACGTGAAGCCAGGGTTTAATACTTTTAATCAGGGCCACCAGGCCGGAAACATGGGGTGCCGCCATGGAAGTACCATACCCATACCCATAGGGGAGGGAGTCCGGTCCCCAATACCAGGTGGGAACACAGCTGAGGATACGCACTCCGGGAGCAGCCACATCGATTTCCGGACCATGATTGGTCCAATCGGGACGGAGGTCATTGTAATCAGAAGCAGTGACAGCCAGGCAGTAATCATCATAGGCGGCTGGATAGAGAACGGCTGAGTTTTCATTACCGGCCGCGGCCACGACAACCACATCCCGTTCATAGGCATAGACCAGAGCTTCTTTCAGGGCCTGAGAGGGTTGATCGCCGCCCAGACTGAAGTTGATGACATCCGCTCCATTATCGGTGGCGTAGACAATAGCATCAATCATCCAGGAATAATATCCTTCACCATTGGCATCCATAACTTTAAGAGGAAGAATTTTACAATTCCAGGCCACCCCGGCTATGCCTTCCTCATTGTTCGTTTCAGCAGCAGCGATACCGGCGACATGAGTTCCATGACCATGGTCGTCAGTGGGGTCATTGTCATCATTAGCAAAATCGTAGCCGGTGGAGTGGATTTTATCATTGAGATCAGGATGTTCAAAATCAATGCCTGTATCAATAATGGCGATGACGACATCCTCTTTTCCCTTGGTTTCTTCCCAGGATTCGGTGGCTCTGATATCCGCCCTAGACTTTCCCCGGGGACTTCCCGGAATCCCAATTTCCTGGCCACTGTTATAAAGGGCATACTGGTATTTGAAAAAGGTATCATTGGGGGTAATAGCAATTCTGGCTTTGTAGTCCGGCTCCACGTAGAGGACATCGGGATTCTGCTGGAAAACCTGGATGGCTTCTTCAACGGAGAGATTCTGGGGAACTTTTACCCGATAAATGTTCAATCGCGGGATACGTTTATACTCTCTGACCTGATAGGAGTCAAGGGTGGTGGCGATTAATTGAGAAGAAAGATGAGGTTTGAATTTAACCAGAAGATGGTCGGTTTTAGCTGAAAATGAGCGAGGCCGCCAAAGTTGGCCGTCATTCAAAATTCGGGGAGTAACCATCATTTCGGTTTGACGATTTGAGTCAGGTCGTTTTCTCAAAAATTGCTGATCTGAGTAAATAAAAGTCACCAGAAGGGTTAAGGCCAGGAAGAGAATCAAGAATAAGCTTCTTTTTCTCATGTTAGTCCCCCTTAAAACGAATACATGATCTGAAGAGATGCTCCGGTGTCCAGACCATCTTTTGATGGAAAGAGATCCAGTCCGAATATGACGTTAATTGATGAAAGATTAAGAGTGGAACCCAGGGTGACAAAAACAAGGCTCTTTCCCTGGAGTTCCTTATCTTCAGTTCGCTGCAGGGTTTCAATTGTTTCTTCTAGAGAGAAATTACCTCGAAGAGGGCTGAGGCCCGTCCAGAGAAAAGGAGTCAAGTTCTCCAGCCCGGTATAAGTAATCACAGGTCCGACCCGAGCCTGCCACCAGGTTGGCTTTCCCTGAAGATTTCCTTCAACCGCCAGACCAGGGATTGCCCAGTTGTTGGTATTGCCCAGGGCATAGAGGAATTCTCCTTTGACTCCGGCTCCGATTCCGGAATAATCAATGAAATTCCAGCTCAAATCTCCGCCAAAGATCCAACCGCTCATGTTACCCACTTCTAGTTCCACGGAAATAGGTAATTGACGGAAGATTAAATTATCGAAATTATGAAAAACTATTCCGATAATGGGAGTTAGAGTTACGCCAAAGTCAGTGGAAAAGGAGAATTGAGCCGTGATTATTGAGGCTTTCAACGACGAGGAATGTTCCTTATTATCCCAGGTAATTGTTCGATTGAGAAACCGGAAGCCTAGGCCGGTAGCGTAATCAATCCGGGTGGTATAAGCGGTTAAAGATTGGCCTGCCTTAAGGGGGGGGATAGTTGAAACAACAATGCTTCCCAACACCAAGAGGACAATAAGAAATTTTTTCATTAAACCCTCCATTGGCTTATTCTTTTTATTTCTCTTTATTCCTGAGGTAGATGAATCAGGATTATCGGCCCTTTTTTTGAAGCCTATCGATTATCTCCATGCGTTTCTGAGCTTTCGAAGCAAATTTACTTTTGGGGAAATCAGTAATTAATTTAGTGAAATAGGGAACAGCTTTATCATAAGCTCGACTCTTGTAATAGGAATCGCCCAGATAGAAATAGACTTTGTCCATTTCCGAGAAGTTGGGATAAGCGGTGACAATATCCAGCAATCGGCTGACAGAGGCTTTATAAGCTCCCATCTTGTAATATAATTCCCCAATGGAGAGGATGTGTTTAGCCAGGCGTTCCTCGCAGTCTTTGATTTTCTCCTTGGCCATTTTAGCTTCTTCGCTATTCGGGTAGTTGGTGACTACTTTTTTAAATTCCTCCAGCGCTTGCTTGGTCTTAGTCTGGTCCCTCCCTGGCTTGAGGGCTTTTTTATAATAGGTCATGGCTATTTGATATTGAGCATAGGCGGCTGAAGGACTATAAGGATAGAGAGAAATAAATTCCCGATACTCAGAAGCCGCAATGATCATGCTGCCTTCATCACCTTGTTTAAAATAAGAATCCGCGATGGCCAGTTTGGCCCGTTGAGCGTAGAAACTCTTCGGAAAGGAGTCGATGACCTGGCGAAAATAAAGACGGGCCTTTTCCGGGTCTTTGTTGATGAACTGCTCCCCCAATTTATACAAAGCTTCATCGGATGAAGCTATATCCGGAGTTAGTTCCGCCGACTGTTTCTTACAACTAATTAAATTAAATAGAAGGAATAATCCCAGAAAAATGACTACGAAGCTTTTTTTCCTCATGTCCGTCTCCTGCTATGATTAACTTCAAGATGATTCATTTCGTTTCTCATCCTCATTATTATACAGTATTTTTACCCATTCCCACTCAGCTTTCAATCCCTCTTCCAAGGAGAAATGAGGCTGATAGCCCAGCTCTTCTCTGGCCTTCTCAATGGAAGCAAAGGTGTGAGGAACATCCCCGGATTGAGAATCGATGTAATTAATGGCCACTTTCCGACCGGTTATTTTCTCCAGTAGAGGAAAAACCTGATTAAGTGGGATTTGCTGGCCACCCCCCAGGTTATACACTTCTCCCGGCTTTCCCCGGGTAAAGGCGGCGATGACACCGTCAATAATGTCGTTTATAAAAGTAAAATCACGGGTTTGCTGGCCATTGCCGAAGACATGGAGCGGCTGCTGGTTGAGAAGTGAGCGAAAAAATTTATGAAAGGCCATATCCGGGCGTTGCCGGGGGCCATAGACGGTAAAGAAGCGAAGGGAGAGACAGGGTAGCCCGTAGTTTTTGAAATAAAGAAGACAGAGGTGTTCCGCCGCCAGTTTAGTGACCCCGTAGGGAGAGTAAGGCCAACAGGGACTGGTTTCCCGCATGGGGAGTTCCTGACAGGCCCCGTAAACCGACGAAGAAGAAGCATAGATGATTTTCTTTAGGGAACTTTTTTTGGCTGCCTCCAGTAATTTTTGCGTGGCGGCGATATTGTGCTGGAGATAATCATCAAAACTCTGGCCCCAGCTAGATCTTACTCCTGCCTGGGCTGAAAAATGGAAAACAATGTCGATATCCTGGAGAAGAGGAATCAGCTCAAGTTTATTTAAATCAGCTTCAATAAAAGTAAAGGTGGGCTGGGGAAGAAGGGAAGCAAGGTTCTTTTCTTTGATCCAGCGGGCGTAAAAATCCGTAAAACAGTCAATTCCAGTGACCTGGTGACCGGCCAGAATTAGTCTTTCTGCCAGGTGAGAGCCGATAAAACCGGCGACTCCGGTGATCAGTATCTTCATTCTTTATTCTCCCAGGTGGCAGCTATTTCCTGAAAACGACGGAGGGTTTGGGCCGGATCTGGCGTGTTGAAAATACCCGATCCGACAACAAAGATATCCGCGCCATCACCAATCAATTCCCCAAAATTGTCAATTTTTACACCACCATCAATTTCTACCGGTATGGGGAGCTGTTGGCCCTGGAGCCAGTTTTTTAACCTGGTGATTTTCTGATGACAAGCTGGAATAAATTCCTGTCCACCCCAGCCGGGATTAACCGTCATTAAGAGGACAAAGTCTACTTCAGTGATGACTTCGGTCAGGCAATGGATGGGAGTAGCCGGATTGAGAACAACGCCGGCTTTTTTACCCATTTCTTTAATAAGATTTAAATCATAATGAAGGTGCACAGCTCCTTCGGCATGAATCGAAATCCAGTCAGCTCCAGCCTGGGCAAAAAGATTTATAAATTGGCGGGCATTCTCGACCATGAGATGAACATCTAGCAGCAAATTGCTTTTCTCTTTCAAAGAAGCGACTAAATCCGGCCCAAAAGTGAGATTTGGCACAAAATGACCATCCATAATGTCTATATGCAGGCCGTCCGCCCCAGCTTCTTCGACCAGTTGCACGGCATCAATTATTCGAGAAAAATCTGCGGATAAAATGGAAGGAAAAATTTTAATCATTATTTACTAACCTCCAGCGTGATTAAATTTCTCTTTTGAATTTTATAACCCTGAGGAGGGAACTGTTTAATGATAATCCCGGAATCCAGGCCTTCGTAGTAGACATAGCGGATGTCACCGATGCGAAAATCATGTGCCTGTAACCAGCGGACCACCCGATTGGCGTGATGGCCGATAAGGTCAGGCATTAAGTAAGACTTCTCTCTTTCCCCCTGACTGACAAGAAAACTTATGGCTGAATTTACCGCAACTTCTGCTTCTGGAGGAGGTGATTGGGCAATGATTTTTCCGGCTGCATAGCGGCCGGTGTGGACGTAGGATATTTTCCCTTTTCTTAGTTGATATTCCTGGAGAAGTTCATTTATATTCTGGACGTTTTTGCCGACAAAACGAGGAATTATTACCTTTTCCTGGCCGGCACTGAGGATGACTCTGACTTCCCCATAAAGTTTGATCCGGGAGTCAGGCGGCGGCTCCTGTTCGACAATTTTTCCTTTTTCCCAACGAGGATCAAGCCGTGAACCACTGTTAATCAAGGTGAATTTTTTTTGAGTGGCCAGCTTCTTCGCTTCTTCCAGCGTTAATCCTTTGAGAGCCGGAATTTTTACCAGTTCTCCCCGAATAGTGATTTTATAAGAGATTAAGGCGCTCAGAAAAAATAAATTAGCTAGAATTAAGGCAATAAGTATAATTTTCCATCTTCTCTCTACTAGCGACATGAAAAATCCAAAGTTAAATATTTATACTTAGATAAGACTTTATCTATATCACAGAATATAGTTCAAGTAAACCTTACCATCATTTCTGAGGCGATTCTCCATGATTGTCTAATGCCTCCTGAGTAAGGAAAGAATCAAAACCCTGCCGGAATGATGATCAAACCGGGTAATAAAATGATAGATAGCTTGGATAATAAGAGTTGGCCGCCTCTTTCCACTTGACGGAAAGAGGCGGCCAACTCTCCTGCACTCTGGTGCTGGTTGCCTCTTGATTTCAAGAGCCAGTCACTCTTCTGGCCGGGAAAATGACGCTACGGGCAAACTATTTTCGTGATTAATTTCATGGGAGGAAGTTCCCGAGTATTTATCCAATTGAAGAAAAGCGAGAATTGGATTATATTAACTTTCTTATTATCCGCAGGAGGTTATCGATGGAGAAATACTCCGATTTTCGGAGTGACACAGTCACCAGACCCACTCCGCGCATGAGAGAGGCTATGGCCCAGGCTGAGGTAGGCGATGATGTTCTGGGCGATGACCCAACCGTTAAGAAGCTCGAGTCTTTAGCTGCCTCGATTATGGGCAAGGAAGCCGGCTTGTATGTCCCCTCTGGAACAATGGGTAATGCCGTGGCTATTAAAGTCTGGACTAATGAGCTTGAAGAAATCATCCTGGAAAGCCGTTCTCATATCTATAATATGGAGTCAACTCATTTAAGTTTTATTTCCCGTGTACTGCCGCGGTGTATTATTTCCCACCGCGGCGTGATGGACCCCGAAGAAGTCCGCAAAAATATTCGTCAGGCCAGTGTTCACACGCCTCGAACTTCTCTTATCTGTCTGGAAAATACTCATAATAACTGGAGCGGGGCAGTGGTTCCCTTGGAGAATTTTCGAGCACTGAGAGCCGTGGCTGATGAATATGGAATTAAGATCCATCTAGATGGAGCCAGGATTTTCAACGCCAGCCTGGCTTCAGGAGTCCCGGTTAAAGAGTATGCCGCTCAGGTTGATTCAGTTATGTTCTGTCTTTCCAAAGGACTTTCTGCCCCGGTGGGTTCAATGCTGGTTGGCCCTCGTTCGTTTATTGAGACCGCCAGGCGGGTTCGGAAAGCCCTGGGAGGAGGGATGAGGCAGGTTGGCGTGTTGGCGGCTGCCGGCCTGGTTGCTCTCACCGAAATGGTCGACCGTTTGGTGGAAGACCACCGTCGGGCCCGTCGACTGGCTGAAGAAATAGCTCCTCTCCCGGGTATAGAGCTTGAGCCTGATCATATTCAGACGAATATCATTATTTTTGGCTTTAATCATCCCCGTTTATACCGGGATGAATTTCTGGCCAAGTTGAGGGAGAAACGGGTTTTGGCTTTACCTGTCGGCAATGGCATCCGTTTTGTCACCCATAAAGATATTAATGACCAGGATGTCGACCGGGCGATTGAAGCTTTTAAGGAGTTGCTAGCCTAAAAGCTACTGATAATCCGACGGATTGACCACCAGAAAATTAGTATATCCAATCTATTAAGAAAATAGAAAAAAAGGGGAGGCCTTTTTCCGTAGGGGGAAAAAGGCCTCCCCTTTTTAAGGCAGCCGGTTTGAAATGTATCCTGGAAACGATTTTCCTTTTTACTGACCCAAGAAATTAGCCACACTCATGTTTCCGGCGAATATGACTTCTCCAGGGTTAAATTTCCACCAGTTCTTCCAATAACTGGGCCACATCCAGGACCTTGATTTCTTCCTGTCCTTCGTCTTTGAGTCCATCGGTAAGCATAGTTTGACAGAAGGGACAGAAAGTGATGACCACCTCAGGTTGGTAACTCAGAAGTTCACTGGTTCGCTGGCGATTGATCCGGGTTCCCTGGGTTTCTTCGGTCCACATCAATCCTCCACCGGCTCCACAGCAAAAAGTATGTTCTCCTGAATTTTCAGCTTCCAAGAGAGTGGCTTGGTTTTGGCTCAGCCACTTTAAAATAGTGCGGGGTTCAGTTTTTATCTGGTTATGCCGGCTTAGATAACAGGAGTCGTGAGCAATGATCCGGCCAGTGAATGGTTGTTTAAGTTTAAGGCGTCCGGAAGAGACAAGTTGTTCAATGAACTGGGTGTGATGGATAACTTCAATGGATTCGAGTAATTCTTTATCCTCGGCGCTGATATCAGGCAGGAGAGATAGCAGACGGGGATATTCATTCTTCAGGGTATTATAACCATGAGGGCAACCGACAATAATCTTTTTAACCTTATATTTGGCGAAATTCATCAGGTTTTCCTGCGCCAGCAGCTGATACAGATACTCATTACCCAATCTCTTGGCTGAATCACCACAACATTTTTCTTCCTCGCCGAGAATAGCGAAATCAACTCCCGCGGCCTGGAAAATTTTGACCAGCGCGCGGGCGATTTTTTTGCCGGCGTCATCAAAGGAAAGAGCGCAGCCTGCCCAGAATAAATACTCTGCTTCGGGGTGCTCAGCCAGAGTTTTGACTCCCAATCCCTCTGCCCAGTTGGCCCGGTCAGCAAAACCAATCCCCCAGGGATTACTATTGGTTTCCAGATTTCGGAAGAACGAGTTGAGTTCTGGGGGAAATCTTCCCTCCATCAAAACTTCACCCTGGCGCAGACCAACCAGTTTGGGGATGTGTTCAATTTCCACCGGACAGACATGCATACAGGCTCCGCAGGTAGTGCAGCTCCATATTTCATCGGCAGTAAAAGGATCAGCCATTAGGGAGGGTAGGGCCTCTCGCTGCCGGCGGATGATGTCTTTTTTATTCTTCAACAGATGAAGTCGAAGGTTATAGACAATCATTTTCGGGGAAAGGGCTTTTTCTGTAGCAAAAGCCGGGCAGGCGTCCTGACAGCGGCCACACTCCACGCAGGCAAAAGCATCCAGCAGGTCCTTCCAGGTGAAATCGGTGGCTTTTTCCAGGCCGAAGACTTCACTGTGTTCAATATCCAGGTGGCGAAGAGAAGACATCGCCTGTTTATTATTAAAGAAAACATTCACTGGTCCGGCAAACATATGGAAATATTTGGAATGAGGTACATAAGCAATGAATCCGTAAACAACCAGTAAGTGGACCCACCAGGAGATTTTGAAGTGTTGGGCAATCAAGGCCGGGGACAAATTGGCTTTCTGGATAAAAGAGCTCAGCAGTCCTCCCAGGAAGGCCCACCGCTGGGTCTCCGGATGATAAGCGATAGAGAAAGACTCAAAATAGAGAAAACTCAGGGTGGCGGCAGTGATCAGCAGGTAGATGACAGCCGAGTCGGCACGGGTTGTTTCGTAGGCCGGCGGCCGGATTATAAATCGACGAAAGGCCAGAAACCCGATTCCGATCAGGACCAGAATGGAAAAAATATCAACCATAAAGGAAAAGAGAAGACCAAATCCGGTTCGACCGAAGAGGTAGAAATGAGGGATGAAACCCTCCAGAGTGTGATTGATGGTGAAAGTATCAAAGGTCAGGGCCCCATAGAAAATCAAGACGTGCATTAGACCAGTCCAGACACGCTCATTTTTTAAAGTGCAACGCTGCAGGAAGACTTTAGAGAGAGCCTCCAGGAAACGCTTAAACAGGGAAGAAAAGCGGGGTTCCGGTTGACCAGCCAGAATAATTTTTATCTTCACCAGAACCGGAATAAAAAAAGCTGTGGCTGTAGCCAGAATAATTAATATTAAAAAAACTTTTTCCAGGGGAGTAAGCATGTTTCCTCCTTTACTGGATTAGAAGGGAATGGCTATTCCCCACATCAACTTATAAAAATGTTTTTTATTACCCCATCGACTGGCTTGAATATCCTTCCAGAAACTTATTCCCAGGCTGAGATGGAGGAGGTCGTCCAGATAATACCTGAAAATAACATCGGCTAAGAAAGCCTGACCAACGGCAAAATAAACTTCACTCTGGGCAATAACCTGGATATTGACAGTCAGAACAGGGGAGAGGAGAGCCCCTATGCGGAGGCCATATTCCTGCTTTAATTTTTCGCCGGAAAGATCCAGGTGCCCCCGCTGATTGGTGTGATGAAAAAACCAGGTAAAAGGTTCCAAGTAGAATCCATTCATCTCAAAGGGAAGCCCTATACCCAGATAATTTCGATTTAAATAAAAAGATCTTCCCTGGAAATAGCTTTGATAGTCAGAATCATGATTACTATCATGACCGATGATAAGAACCAGATGGCTGACAACCTCCTGACGCAGAGAAAAGTGCCAGTCAAATTTAGTCCGACGGCCGCCATCGTCGTGAGTAATCAATTGAGCCAAAAAGGTTGTGGTAGGGGTGATAAAAATAAAATTCTGGAATCCATAAGTCCAGCGATCTTCTGGTCCGGTTAAATCATTATAGCTGGGGAAAGAGGAAGGATACTGGAAGTTTCCGAATATTTCTCCATGAATCGAAATAGTTTTTTCAGGAAAAACAGATTTTTTCTCCAGAAAGGGTCGGTAAATAAAGATTTCCTGAGCCTTTAAGGGACGAAAAAAAAGCCCCAATAAGGTCAAAAGAAAAAGAAGGAAAATAAATAGGTGAGGCCTGGTTTTAGGCGTGATTGTTGTTGGGTCATTCATTTTGCCGTTTAACCTGGAACTGATAACCCGGATAGCCGCCGGATTAATTTTTCTCTTACCTGTCTTTTGACCATCTTGTCTCCAATTAAAAAAATTTATCCAGATCAATATCATTATTGTTATTATTTATCCTGTGATGTCAAGCGGATTGCCAAGTCGCCGGAGAAGGGAAGTTATGTCAAGAAAGTCATTTCTTCCTTTTCTCGCCTTACTGTCTGGGCTGGATTAAATTCTATGTTTTCAAGAAGATGAAGATTAGGAAATTTTCTTATTTATTATCCCTAAAGGAGGAGATATAATTAGTCAGAATTACCACGATTAAAACGAGGAGATTAAAACCAATGGCTGAGCGGGATTTAATTATTATCGGGGCTGGACCTGGTGGTTATGTCGCCGCTATCAGAGCGGCTCAACTTGGTTTGAAAGTTTTGCTAATTGAGAGGGAAGAGTTGGGGGGAGTGTGCATGAATTGGGGCTGCATTCCCACCAAGTTTCTCCTGCATCAAACAAGTCTTGTCAGCCAGATAAGACGAAATAGTTACTTGACCAACCCTGGACAAGAGATTCATCTTGATTGGGCTAAGTTACAACAAGGTCGCCGGAAAATTATCAGACAACTGGTTAAAGGGGTTGAATTTTTATTAAACCGCCATAAAGTTGAGGTAATTAAAGGAGAAGCTCACCTGACATCAGCTTTGCAAGTTAAGGTGCGCCTTGCTGACGGGACGGAAAAGATATTCACCGCCGGCAATATTCTCTTGGCAACCGGAAGTCGACCGGCTTACCTGCCGTTTCTGCAGCCTGATGGTCAGCGGGTCCTGACCAGCCGTCAATTGCTGGCTATAGAGCACCTTCCCGGGAAATTGATTGTTATTGGAGCAGGGGCAATTGGCCTGGAAATGGCGACTGTTTTTCATCGCCTTGGGGTTGAAGTCACTGTGCTGGAGCTACTGCCGAGCATCCTCCCCGGAGCTGAAGAGTCCCTGACCCGACGACTCGAAAGAATTCTGAAACGCCAGGGATTGAAAATATATACGGAAATGAGGGTAGAAAAAGCAGAGTTCAGTTCTCAGGGGGTTATTCTGGAAGGATATTGTGCCCGAACCGATCAATCTTTCCAAGAAGAAGGAGAGATGGTTCTCCTGGCCATCGGCCGCCGACCTAACCTGGATGTCCTGGGTGAAGTGCAGTCTAAGTTTAGACTAACAACTTCAGGTTTCCTGGAAGTTGATGAGGGCTTTAGAACAAATGTTCCCGGCGTGCTGGCCATTGGTGATGTCATTGGTGGCCGGCTTTTAGCCCATAAAGCCTCCCACCAGGGCATTGTTGCTGTAGAAAACATTGCCGGTCATCCCCAACAATTTGACGAAGAAATTGTCCCCCTGGCGGTCTTCACTGAACCGGAACTGGCTGCTGTCGGCCTGACGGAAAAAGAACTGATCGAACGTAAAATTAACTATTCAGTAGGTCAATTTCCCTTAAGAGCCAATGGTCGGGCCGTGACTATGGAGGAAAGCGAAGGAATGATTAAAATCCTGATTGATCAAGAGGGCTATCTTCGAGGGGCTCATCTTCTGGCTCCTCATGCCTCGGAGATGATTCCTGAATTGGTTCTGGCCATAAAAGAAAAAATTCCGGCGGTTAAGATAGGTGAACTGGTGCATATTCACCCCACTTTAGCTGAGGCCATTATGGAGGCTGCTTTAAACGCCGAGGGGAAAGCCATTCACACCTTGAATGAGTAAGAGAAGCAGAAACAAGTGAAGATACCTTTCTTGGCTGGATAAAATAGGGTTGATTTTTTTAAAATACTACGGTGGTCAGGGCTTTAGCTTGTGGACTTATATGAGGTGTCTGTTAAAAATTCACCCTGCTTGACTTAATTTTAGGCAGAGCATAGAATCAACTTCACGATGACTACTCCTGCCATAAGTTTTGCGGCTGGTTGGTATGATGAAGAAAAGAATAAGCAGCTGGCCTACCGGTGGATGAGTTCCCAAGCCAAATTATTAATTACCGGCCTTTCCCCAGAAAAAGATTATTGGTTATATTTCCTGGCTGGTCATTCCTTTCAGTCATGGAAGCCCACATTAACTATTAAGGCTCAAGGAAAAATTGTCGGCCAAGTAGAGATTGAGGCTTCATTTTCTTCTTACGCTTTTTGTTTTCCAGGAGGGGAATCAGTCGAAGTGGAATTCTCCTTGGCTCAGAGCCAGCAAGTACCAGGTGATCCTCGAGAACTGGGCATAATGGTCTCTGATATCCAGTTACTTGAGCTTTCCTCTTTAAATAAACCTTGCCCGCTGGCTGGCTGGTACCTGCCGGAACAAGAAGGTTTATCTCCGGCCGAACCAAGGGGACGATGGATTAAACAACGAGCCACTCTGGCTCTTCCGGCCACGCCAAAAGAGGAAGTCATCATTGAGTTGATTCTCGGACACCCATTTTCTATTGACAATTCTCCTAATATGAAGCTATTTGTCAACAATATTGAGATACGTGCAGAAAACATAACCGGTGACCGGGAGAGGTATATTTTGGTTATTCCTGCCGATTCAGGGCAAATTCTCCAGCTGGAATTGGATAGATTTTTCCCCTTTGAAGTCTCGGGTGATTCACGTTCCTTAGGGATATTTATTCATGAGATCAATCTTTATTCTCCGCAAAAGAAGGGAATTGTGCTGGGTGAAGGCTGGTACGAAGAGGAAAGCAGCGAATTTTATCCCTTTAACTGGATGTCTAAGGCGGCAACAATTTTCTTGTCGAGCCATTGGCTGGAAAAAAATAGATATTTTTCCTTTTACGCTTTTTCGGAATATGCCAATTTAAGTCAGGAATTAAAAATTTATCTCGCCGACAAAGAAGTGGATTCATTTCCTCTGCTTCATAAGTGGAATTTTTACAGTTTGGATCTCCAAAAATATGGCCTTCTCCCAAAAACAAGCCGGTCAGGGTGGCGGGCAATAAAATTCTACTTGAATAAAATATTTCCAACCAGGTTTCATCCCCAGGATACTCGGGAATTAGGAGCTCGCTTCAGCTGGTTCTCTGGACACACTGATGGTGAACTTCATCAAAAAACCAGTGAATTTCACCAAAACGCCCGTCTTAATTATCAGGAAATGATGGCCGGAAAAACAGTGCTTACCTCTTTTCCTCAGAATCTCGGTGTCGACCTTTACGCCCAGTGCAATATCAAGCCTCCCTGTGTCTATTGCTTGTGGACAGAGATGAAAAAACTAGAGGGGAAATATGTCCACGAAGTTGTTGATGAAAAAACTCTGGCTGAATACGGTCCGTTTTTTACTTCAGCTCGAACCCTGGTGAACTGTTCTTTTGGTGAACCACTTCTTCATCCCCGGTTAAAAGAAATTCTTGAATTCTGTGCTCGTTTCAGGAAATTTATTGAAATTTCCACCAATGGCCAGGCTTTTACTTCGGAGATAATCGATATTCTGGTAGGCAAACCGATCTTTCTTTATATCTCTTTGGACGCCGCCTGTCGTGAAACATACGCCAAAATCCGTAACGACAACTGGGACAGCATCATTCCCCGGTTAGTGGAATTGAATGAAAAAAGAAAAAAACATCATAATCTACCTAAAATTTATATGGTTTTTATGCCGATGAAAGTAAACCGGGATGACCTGGAGGAGTATTTTAAACTGTGCCGGCGGATTGAGGCTGATGCCCTGGTTTTAAGACCTCTTCTCTATCTTTATGAGCCGAAGATAGAAGCCCGGCGAGGGGGATATCATTTCGTTTATAAAGATGAGTTACTACCAGAAGAGGAGATAAAAGAAATCATTGCCGAATGCCGGAAATTATCTAAAAAATACAAAATCCCTCTGGCCAATCAATTTGAGTTTGGGCAGCGTCAAGAACCGCAGGCCGCGGATTATGAAAGAAGCCTGGTCGATTTCCAGAGGTCATAGTCATGAGTCAGCCGAAGATTGACCGGGATGAACTTGGTTTACGGGAGGGTCCTCTCTGCCGTGAACCGTGGGAGAGTTATTATATTCTTCGGCGGGGGATTCTGCCTTGTTGTTATGGCAATCCAATTGTCGCCCCGATGGAGCGCTGGCGGGAAACTTGGAACTCTTCCAAGCTCCAGGAGATAAGAAGTTATTTAAGTAGAGGAGAATTAAGTCCCTATTGCCGGGAGTCTCTGGGCTGTCCGATTGTCCAGCGGGTATTAGCTAAAGAAAGAGAACGACAAGGAACTGAAAGGGCGACTCGCCCCACCTGGCGGCGGTTAATTAATCGCTTATTCTTCGGGCTCCCCGCCAGAGTCTACCGGAAAATATTCTCCCGAAAGTAGTTTTATTATTTAATATAACCAAGAGAACGCAGCATTTCCCTGGCCTGAGGGTCAAGGACAGTTTCTTCTTTTTCTTCAAGAATTTTAAGAGCAGTGGTGGTCACCCGCCGATATAAAGTCCGCAACTCTGGGGAATTTAGTTGAGAGGAATGCAAATTATTTCTTTCTAAGGGGTCCTGATTCAGGTTAAAGAGCTCAAAGCGGCCATTTTCAGGGGTGAAAATCAGGTGCCAGGGAAAGAGAAGACCGCCGAATCGATCCTGACTGGCTTCGGGTCGATAGGTTTCCAGAAAAACATATCCGGGAGAGCCGGATTTTCTGGTTTTCAAAATATTTCTTCCCCGGTAAAAGGCGGGTTTGTCCCAACCGAGAAGATGAAGTAGAGTCGGGGCGACATCCAGGAGTGAGGCAACTTTATTTTCCACACGAAAGGTTTTCTTCAGAGCTGGAGAGGAAATGATAAAAGGTACTCGCAGATAATTGTTATAAAGGAAATGAATATGACCAAAATGGAAGTCACCAAATCTGGTTCTTCTTTCACCCAGTCCCTCTCCGTGGTCGCCCACCAGAATAAATAAGCTCTGCTTGAATATCCCCCGCGAGATTAATCCTTCGCGTAGAACTTTTAATTGAGCATCCAGGTATTCAACTTCTTGCTGATAAGCTTTTCTTTTCTCTTCATTAGTCAGGAAGATTTCTCCCCGAGCCTGAAATTGAACTTCCTGGGCCGGGCCGGGATTATGGAAAGAGAGGAGAGCGTCATTCTGAATGAGCCAGTATTTTTTTCCTTCTTTGGTATAGACATCAAAGCTCCGGATACTTATAGGAAGATCCCGCCCCTGCCGGGTGGAAACTTTAATCTGGCTGAGGCGGACTCTGATTTTACCCTCGGGATGGGGGAAAAGAACGTTTATTTTGACGACGTTTCGTCCCCGGCGGGCTTTAAAGGTGGCTTGAAGGGGCTCCATCTTCTGGAGAGAAAATTTTTTCTTCTCACTCTGATTCAGGACTAGTTCAATATCTGGAGGGGTTGAGGGGGGAGCATAAGGGTCATGGGGGTCAGAATAATGAAGCCAGACAAAAGCTTTCTGTGCTTTAAATTCATCCAGCCAGGCAAAAAATCTTTGATTAATTTCTTCCGCGGTGAGATACCATCTTGACGCCGGAAAGTCATCAGCATAGTAATCAAATCCTCTGGCCAGACCAAACTTAGCTTTGAGAACACCAAGAGAAATAAAAGCCGCTGTGGTGAAATGGTGTTGACGAAAAATCTGGCTCAAAGAAGCAGGAGAAGATGTTTTTTCGGCGGGTTGTTTAAAGACCTGACCGTTATTATAGAGCTTTAAATCATGCGGGGAAAGTGAATAGAAGATAATGGCGTGAGCTGGAGCGGTGATGGGAATAGGCGAGTAGGCTGGATCAATGACGATTCCCTGTCGAGCAAATTCTTCCAGAGAAGGAGTATGAGCCTTAGCCTGAGGGTAGCAACTGACATAATCAGCTCTCAGTGTGTCCAGAGTAATCAGAAAAACGTAATTTGGCGCTTTATCCAGCAGGGAACTGGGCCGGCAATTTTCCATCCAGATGACGCTTAACCCCAGAAGAAGCAAAGGAAAAAATTTAGTGAATCTAAATTTCATCAGTTTTTTAACTGCTTATAAAAACCATAAATTATAATTATTATTTAATATAACCCAGAGCTTTAAGTTTTTCTCTTAATTTTTCATCAAGAAAAACCTTTTTTGTCTGGCGGAGGATGGCTAGTTTTTCCTGGTAGTATTTTTCCAGTTGTTGATAGAGCTTCATGCCCAGCTGCCTTTTACTGCGTAGCAGATTTTTCTGCTCCTGCGGGTCTTGAGCCAGGTCGTAGATTTCCATATTTTTAATACTGTCCACGGCTTTTTCGACAATGACCTTTAAATCACCTTGATTGGTGGCTATCAAGGCCGGGCAAGGATTTTTTACTTCTTTCCGGGCCAGGTCACTAATGAAAACCCGGTCTTTGTTCTCTTGGCCCTTAAGTACTGGCAGCAATGATTTACCTTCGAATAACCTAGCCTGATAAGGCAGCTTCAGGGTTTCCATTACCGTTGGTAGGATGTCTATCAAGCGAACTTTGGGCTGAAGGCGTTTGCCTTTAAACTGAGAGTGAGGAAACTTGATGATTAAGGGCACCCTCAGTTGTTCTTCATACAAAGTCTGACCATGAAGCCAGCCTTTATGGTCATAAAATTCCTCTCCGTGGTCAGAGGTGATAATCAAGAGCGTATTATCATAAATGCCACTTGAGCGCAGGGTGTCAATCAGGCTCTTAATCAGAGTCGCATCCGTGTAAAGAATCTCGGCATCGTAAAGGTCGATAACATTCTGGATTTCCTCCGGGGTGAAGGATGGTCCATTTTCGGTTGATTCGAGATATTGCCGCAGAGCAATTCTCGTCCATTTGGAGTTCTCGGTCAGAAACTTTTTATTCCAGGGAGGTGGAGAATCATAGGGACCATGAATTTGAAAAGTATGGAGAAAAAGAAAGAAAGGTTTGTCCTTATTTCGTTTGATCCAGTTGCTGGCATAGATGGCCAGTTTCTGGGCTTCATCGCGAGCTAGAGGAGCATGTCTGCCGCCGGCCGGTTCTTCATACCAGTGGAAGCCTTTGGCAAAGCCATAAATGCTGCTTACATAGCCTCCGCCGGTAAAGGCGTAAGGAATAAATCCGGCCTGCTGGAGTAGTGAGGCTAACGAAGGGAGAGAAGGATCGATCCGCTGGTCGTTATAGTAAACCTGGTGAGAGGCAGAATTCAAAGAAAAGAGCATTGAAGTGTGGGAGGGTAGTGTCCAGGAACTCTGGGCATAGACATTTTCGAAAAGGGCACCGTCTTTGGAGAGCGCGTCAAGGTGGGGAGAAGTTTCTCTTGAATAACCATAACAGCCAAGATGGTCAGCTCTTAAAGTGTCCAAAGAAACTAGGATTACTTTGGGAGAATCCGGGTGAGGAACATAAATGAAAGGATTAAACCAAAAGGAAAAGACATCCTGAGGGGAGTAAGTTTTGTCCGTCAAGGAAGTCAGGAGAATAATCTTAACTTTTTTTCCCTGATAAGCACTAAGGTCAATTTTCTCCTGACAGAAAAAAGGAGAGGATGATTTTTCTTGGGGAAGATTGCCTTGGAAAATGGTCTGCTCACCCTCTTTATCCCGAAGAATAACCTGAAACAACGCTATTCCCGGCGGAGGAGAGGCCTGGTCTTCTCCGACTAACAGGCCAAAGCCGAAATCAAGCAGAGCGTTCTGAGGAATGGTTATATCAAATTCATATTGACTCACCGGGGGAGACATAAGAACATCAATAGTCCGATCGCCAAAGTTGATTTTTTTCTTGATATTTTCGGGATTAACCGGTTGAAGGCTAGGATCTATTATTTCGGCGTGTTTTAATTCCAGGAGGGGAGTGTAGGGATTGGGCTGACCATCGGCCAACTGAGTGGAAAAATATTCAAGTTGAATTATTCCCCTTTTAAATTCCTCTTCCCGGGAGGAGGGGACGTAAAAATTTATTAAATCATTATTTGATTCCAATTTTACTTCGTAAATAAGAATGCGAGGGGGAGTCGGTCCTCCTGCTCGACGAGGACCCTTTATTCTGGGTTTTATAGAAAGTCGATGTGTTCCCGGGGAGAGATGAAGAGTAACATAGTAAAAGCGGTTGACTCGAGTAAGCTCAATCTCCTCCACCAATTTATCATCGACCAGGATATCCATAAAGGAAGGATGCCAATTACGGCGAGCTTTTATCTGGAGCTCAAGGGGAGAGGAGGTCGCCAGAAATTCAAAAGAAACCTCTTCATCCATGTCGAGAACCACACACCGAAATCCCTTATTGTAATTTTCATCGTTAGATAGATCGATCTTTTTAGATATTTTTATTAATTGCCAGGATATTTCATCACCCTTTTTCTCTTCCAGGACAGGTAAAGATGAATGATTAAGTTTTACCTGGAGTGAATAGGGTTGGTTGGTCTTTCCCAGGGTCAGGATGGGATATTTAGTCATAATGCTCCAGCACTTTATCTCGCTAGTGGACAATTCCGGAATAAAGAGAGCATCGTTTTGATGCTCTTCTTGAAATGGAGAGAAATGCTGTTCAATATCAATGAAAGGAGAACTGATAATATTTTTCGCTTCCAGGAGATCAATGAAGCGAAGCGGGGCCGCCGGGATGGTCTTGGAACGGGAATTTGAGCAAGAAAAGGTTACTAAAATGCAGAGGATAATTAGAAGTATTCCTCTCCCTAAATTTTTTTTGGCGATCAATTTATTAAGGCGAATCATAATCATTGATTATTCCCACAATTCTAATTTTTGTCAACTTTACAGGGGGTCGGCTCTTCACTTTTGATATTTTATAGCGGTAGATAAAGAAAAAATTGTCGGGAAAATAAAAAAAATATTTGCATTGTCCCTTTCTTTTGGATAAAATTTTGCTCTCTTAAGGGTCGATGCTAGAAATTCTACTTTCCTTTCTTATATTCGGTGCCCTGGGCGTCGTGTTGGTTGTTATGAACAAAATTCTGGGGCCCCGCAGTCTCAATCCCCTTAAAGAAACTCCTTTTGAATGTGGTAGTCCGTATCTTCAAGATGAGATAAATCCAGTTCCAATCAAGTTCGCAACAGTGGCTTTTCTCTTTTTGCTTTTTGATATCGAAGTTGTTTTCTTCTTCCCCTGGGCTGTCGTCTTCAAAAAACTAGGACCAAAAGGATTGATTATTATGGGGTCCTATCTTCTAGTGCTTATTTTTGGGTTCATTTACGCCTGGAAAAAAGGAGCATTTGAGTGGGAAAAATAATTGATGACTTTCCTCGTTGGGAACCCCGGCGGCCAATCGAGGGAGGTTTCATAACAACCAAGTTCAACGAACTCCTGGGATGGGCCAGAAAGTATTCGCTCTTCCATTATCCCTTTGTCACCGCCTGTTGTGGGATGGAATATATGTCGGCTGCTTCTGCTCACTTTGATATCGACCGTTTTGGTGCCGGGTGGACAAGGTTTTCACCCCGTCAATCCGATATGCTCTTGGTGGTGGGTACGGTGACTCAGAAATTGGCTCCTGTTCTGCGGACCGTTTATAACCAGATGACCAATCCCAAATGGGTGATCGCCTTTGGTGCCTGTGCCGTAAGTGGGGGAATCTACGATAATTATGCTGTGGTACAGGGAATCGACCGGATTATTCCGGTCGATGTATATATCCCAGGTTGTCCGCCTCGACCAGAGACAATCCTTGATGCTCTGATTAAACTCCAGGAAAAAATCCAGAAACAAGAACAAGAGTGGCGATGGAAAAAGAAGTAATTTTAAAGGCTCTTCAGGATAAGTTTGCCCAGGATATAATTCGGCTGGGACAGCAATTCGGCGACGATATTATTCAGATAAAGAAAAAAGCGTTACTCCCCATAGTTAATTTCCTGAGAAAAGAACCCTATGAATTTACCATGCTTCTTGACCTGACCTGTGTGGACTATTTGGATGACGAAGAACGTTTTGAGATGGTTTATCATTTATTTTCTCTCAAAAATAATATCCGCTTGAGAATAAAAGCCAGACTAAAAGAAAGCGACCTAAAGATAGATTCAGTGACCTCAATCTGGAAAAACGCCAATTGGCTGGAAAGAGAAGTCTACGATATGTTCGGCGTCCAGTTTGAAGGACATCCTGATTTAAGAAGAATATTCATGTACGACGGTTTTGAAGGTTATCCGCTAAGGAAAGATTATCCCTTGAGGAAGAGACAGCCTAGGATTCCTTTAAAAAGAGGATAGAAAAAAATGCCAACCAGAATCCAGAAAGAAGCCCGCCGCGAGAGCATGCTGCTCAACATGGGGCCTTCCCATCCGGCCATGCACGGCACCATTAGAATTATGCTCGAGCTCGATGGGGAGCGGATCCTCAATTCCGAAGTGGAAGTCGGTTATCTACACCGAGGATTTGAAAAAATCTGTGAAAACCGGACTTATTTTAACCTTCTGCCCTATACAGATCGATTAAATTATGTCTCCCCGCTGATAAATAACCTCGGTTATGTCATGACTATCGAGAAAATGCTGGGTCTTGAGGTGCCAGAACATGCCCAGTACATCCGGGTCATCATGAGTGAATTAAGCCGCATTTCCGACCATTTAACCTGTCTGGCCGCCATGGCCATGGAATGCGGCGCCTTTACTGTCTTTCTTTATAAGATTAAAGCCCGTGAATTTATCTGGGATTTTATAGAAAGAACTACCGGTGCCCGGATGACCACTTCCTATATCCGCATTGGTGGGGTAAGAGCCAATCTCCATGAGGGTTGGCGGGAAGACTTAATTAAAGCCGTCAAAGAAACCCGCCTGGTTCTGAAAGATGTCCACGCTCTTCTGGATAAAAACAAAATTTTTCTTAATAGAACCAGAGACATTGCGGTTGTCTCTCCAGAAATGGCCATTAATTATGGCTGGACAGGGCCCTGTCTTCGTTCCACCGGCGTTTATTATGATGTCCGCAAGGCTTATCCTTACCTGGTTTACGATCAGATTGACTTTGAAGTTCCTCTGGGAGAACGAGGCGATAACTTTGACCGTTATATGGTCCGCATGCTGGAGATGGAACAGAGCCTACGGATAATCGAACAAGCCATGAAAAAGCTGCCAGATCGCTCTCCAGCCAGTGAGCTCAATACAGAAGGTCTTGAACCGGCAGAAGCTATTAAAATGGCCCGCGTCCGCCAACCGGAGAAGAAAGTTAAACTCTCGCCCAATCTTCAGGGGATGGAAAAAGAAAACTATCCTTTAATTCTCACCTCCGACCGCCGTTATATTATGCCCCCTAAAGAAGATGTGTATACTACGATTGAAGGCTTAATCCGCCACTTTAAATACTTCATGAGAGGCCATGGAATCAGACCTCCAAAAGGAGAAGTTTACTTCTCGGTGGAAGGTGGTAACGGAGAGCTAGGCTACTACATTGTCTCTGATGGCTCAGATAAACCCTATCGTCTTCATCTGCGGGCACCTTGCTTTCATATCGTCTCGGCTCTCGAAGAAATGATTCAGGGGCATTATATTGCTGACGTTATTCCTACTTTTGGTTCTCTCAACATGATTGGAGGGGAGTTGGATAGATGACCAGTCTCTCACCCGAAACCAGAAAAAAAATTACTGAATTGACTGGTAAATATCCCCAGAAACAGGCGGCCCTCTTACCAGTACTTCATCTTATTCAGAACGAAATCGGTTACATTCCCGCGGAAGCTGAAATCTGGGTGGCTGAGTTATTGGGTCTCCAGCCAGTGAGGGTGAAAGAAGTGATTACTTTTTACACCATGTTTCTGGAAAAACCCATCGGGCGATATCACCTGCAAGTCTGTACCAACCTCAGCTGTACTTTGGCTGGTGCAAGGAATATCCTGTCCTATTTAATGAATAAACTGGGCATAAAGCCAGGCGAAACCACCGCTGACGGGCGTTTCACCCTGACGACCGTAGAGTGTTTGGGAGCCTGCGAACATGCTCCCTGTATGATGGTTAATTTTGATTACTACGAACATCTAACTCCGGAAAAAATAGATAAAATTCTTGACGGTTTAGAGTGATAAAGTGGCTAAAAAAGAAAAATATTTAACCGGACTTTTTGGGCTGGAAAATCTGCATGAAATTGAAGTCTATCTCCAGAATGGTGGCTATGAGGCAGCCAAAAAGGCGGTCAAATCAATGAAGCCGGAGGAAATCCTAAAGGAGGTTAAAGCGGCCAATCTACGGGGTCGCGGTGGAGCAGGATTTCCGGCCGGAGTGAAATGGGGCTTTGTCCCCCCGACGGCTGATAAACCCAAATACCTGTGCGTTAACGCCGATGAAGGAGAACCAGGGACTTTTAAAGATAAATATATAATGAGTCACAATCCCCATCTCCTGCTGGAGGGCATAATCATTACCTCTTACTGTGTGGGTATTCATCAGGCTTTTATTTATATCCGCGGTGAATACGAGATGATTGCCCGGCGGCTAGAAAAGGCGATTGACGAAGCTAAAACCAAAGGATTTCTGGGAAAGAATATCTTTGGCAGTCAATTTGCTCTGGAAGTAGTCGTTCATCGAGGAGCAGGTGCTTATATCTGTGGAGAGGAAACAGCCCTGCTGGAATCGCTGGAGGGGAAAAGAGGGCATCCTCGCTTAAAACCTCCATTTCCCGCATCAGTTGGCCTTTTCCAGTGTCCCACGGTCATCAATAATGTGGAAACAATCGCCAATGTTCCCTTCATTATTGCCCGGGGAGCTGAATGGTTCACCCAGATGGGCCTTCCCCAGGATGGCGGAACCCGTATTTTCGGGGTAAGCGGCCCAGTCAAAAAACCAGGGATATATGAACTTCCCCTCGGGACTTCATTAAGAGAACTTATATTTAATCATGCCGGGGGAATGCTGGAGGGAAAAGAATTAAAGGCAGTTATTCCAGGAGGAATGTCCGCTCCAATCCTGACCGCGGATGAAATCGACATCTCTTTGGATTTCGAATCTTTGAAAAACGCAGGTTCAATGCTCGGCTCAGGCGCAGTCATTGTCATTGATAAAGAGACATCAATGCTGGATGTGCTTCAAGTAGTCACCAAATTCTACGCGCATGAATCATGCGGCCAGTGCACTCCCTGTCGGGTGGGAGTGTCCTGGATAAATAAAATCGTTCAGAGAATGGCTGCCGGACAGGGGAGTCCGGAAGACCTGGAGACAATCAGCCGACTGGCCTCAGCCATTATGGGTAAAACCTTATGTCCTTTAGGAGACGCTGCTGCCATGCCGATCTTAGGCATTGTCGAAAAATTTAAAGATGAGCTTTTGGCTCAAATGGGTCATTAAAGGATAGATAGAAGCGATGGTGAAAATAACAATTGACGGCCAGCAAGTTGAAGTCAAAGAAGGTTTAACCATTCTTAAAGCAGCCGAATCAATCGGGATTGAAATCCCTCATCTTTGTTTCCATCCGGCTTTTCCTCCCGAAGGAAGCTGTCGTCTGTGTTTGGTGGAGATCGAAGGCCGGCCCAAGCTGGAGCTGGCTTGTTCAACCATTGTTCAGGAGGGGATGAATATTTATACGCAAAGCGAGCGCGTGCGGGAGGCCCGGCAAGTGGTTCTAGAATTACTCCTGGCGGAACACCCACCGGATTGTCCTATTTGTGATAAAGCCGGCGACTGTCATCTTCAGGATTATTACGAAGAACATGGTTTGTTTGATAGTCATTTCTGGGAAAACAAGGAAAGAAGAGCCAAGAAAGTTCCTCTGGGAAAAAATCTAATCCTGGACCGGGAACGCTGTATCCTTTGTACCCGTTGCGTTCGCTTTTTAAAAGAGATAACCCGGACCGGCGAACTGGGTGTTTTTCAAAGAGGCATTCATTCAGAAATAGATTACTTCCCCGGACAACCGGTGAATAATAATTATTCAGGCAACCTGGCTGAATTATGCCCGGTGGGAGCCATCACTGATAAGGACTTTCGCTTTCAAACTCGAAGCTGGTTTCTGGTGTCCAAACCCACTATTTGTCCGCACTGTAGTCGGGCTTGCAGCATTTATATTGACTTTCATCCAGGTTTTCCCCGGATAGAACTGGATAAATATGTTTATCGCCTCCGGGCCAGAGAGAATCCGGAGATAAATGATTACTGGATATGCGATTTCGGTCGCTACAATTATTCCTATCTGGAGAAAAACAGAGTGGTCAGTGTTTTGGTCAATCGGGACGGACAGCTGCAGGAAGATGAATGGGACAAGCAGATTGAGCTACTGGGAAAGAAACTCAAGGAACTTTATTTAAAGAAAAGGACCAACCGGATAGGGGTGATTCTTCATTCTGCCTTAACCAACGAAGAACTTTATCTGGCGAAAAAAATATTCCGGGAAGACCTCCCTGAAGTAAATCTTTATTTAATTGACCCGCCGGAAGGAAAAGGGGATAACTGGCTCTTGACTTCTTCTCGAACCCCCAATCTCAAGGGGATGGAATTAATCGGCCTTAATCCGCAAAAATTCCCACCGGAGAATGGCTTTAACGAGTTGGAGATGATGATCATTTTTGCCTATCATCCCCTGGGAGACGGTCATTACGCCCAACTGAAATCTGTTCTGGAAGAAGTGCCTTTTTCAGTGCTCTTCACCGCTCATCAAACCACTTTGATGAACCAGGTCACAGTGGTTTTGCCGGCATTACTTTTAGCCGAAAAAGAAGGTTCAGTGATCAATGTCGAGGGAAAATTACAGCAATTTAAAGCTGCTTTACATCCTCCAGGAAACGCCCATAGCGAGGGTGAAGCCCTGTTGGCCATTGGCCGGAACCTGGGAATAAATTTTTCCTTTTACCGGAACATGAGAAGTACCGCTGATATTTTAGGCAAGCTTAGCCAGGATATTTCTTTTTTCGAGGGACAAAGTGATTGATACGTTGATTGTTTTAGCCAAAATTGTACTGGCCTTAGCCTGGTTCTTAACCTTAACTCTTTATCTTACCTGGCTGGAGCGAAAGGAAAGTGCTGTTATTCAGGACCGGATAGGGGCTAATCGAGCTTCCATTCTCGGTCTAAGACTAATCGGTCTTTTCCAGCCTTTTGCTGATGCCATTAAAATGATTTTTAAAGAGGATTTCACTCCTCCTTTTTCAAAAAAATTTCTCCATAACCTGGCCCCTTTTACCTCCTTCTTCTTTGTGGCGGTAACAGTGGCCGTTATTCCATTTGGGGATAAAATCGAAATCGCTGGCCGGACAATTAATTTACAGATTGTGGATACCCACGTGGGCCTTTTGCTGATCCTGGCTCTTCTTTCTCTAGGAATCTATGGAATCCTCCTTTCAGGATGGTCCTCCAATAATCGGTATACAATTATCGGTGGGCTGCGGGGAGCGGCCCAGATGATCTCCTATGAAATTGCCCTGGGGCTCTCCCTGGTTGGTCTAATCCTCGTTTACCCTTCACTACGGCTTTCGACTATTGTCGCTTACCAGGGTGAACACTTTTTTGGGTGGATACCTAAATGGGGCGTTTTTCTCCAGCCGCTGGGATTTCTCCTCTTTTTATTTGCGGCTCTAGCCGAAACAAAGCGAGTTCCCTTTGATTTACCCGAAGGAGAATCAGAAATAATCGGATTTTTCACTGAGTACAGTGGTCTGAAGTGGGGCATGTTTATGATGACCGATTTCATGGAGGTGGTTATTGTCAGCTGTTTGTTGACCACTCTTTTCTTCGGAGGCTGGCAGGTGCCCTGGTTGTTTGCTGATGGATTTCATTTTCCCTGGGGACCGGTCTGGACATTACCTCGGGCTGTTGTGGTTATCCTGCAATTACTGGCCTTCAACCTCAAAGTCTTTTTCTTCTGCTGGTTCCAGATTTTAGTCCGCTGGACCTATCCCCGTTTTCGTTACGACCAATTGATGGATTTTGGCTGGAAATTATTAATCCCCTTGTGTATTGTTAACATTATCGGCACGGCGATTATTTTGAGTTTGTGAAGAACAATGATTAAAGCTTTGGCCTACTTTTTGGAAATCATCCGCGGCGCTCTGGTGACCACCAGGCATTTTATTGTCAATATGTGGTTTCATATCCTTAATCTTTTCGGGATAAAGACCAAGCGCAAGGGAGCGGTGACCATTCAATATCCCGAAGAGAAGAAGGAAATTGCCTACCGCCATCGAAGCCTTCATCGCCTCTTGAAACGAGATAACGGACGACCTCGCTGTGTGGTCTGTATGTTATGCGCTACTACCTGTCCTTCCGAGTGTATCTATATCGAAGCGGCTGAAGACCCGGCTGATGATGAATTCCAGAAATATCCAGCCACTTTTATTATCGATCTCAGTCGGTGTTGTTTCTGTGGCTTTTGTGTGGAGGCTTGTCCAGAAGACGCTTTGCGAATGGACACGCAGAAAATTGAACTGGCTGAATATAGCCGGCTGGATTTGATCTACGACCTGGAAAAACTTGTTCAATGAATCTTTCCTCCCTCGAGTTAGGCTCATTTAAAATTACCGGTTTAAGAGATGGTTTTTTCTACCTGGATGGGGGAGCTATGTTTGGCGTGGTTCCCAAGGTCCTCTGGGAAAAATTGATGCCGGCTGATGGTCAGAATAGAATCAAATTGGGACTTAACTCGCTCCTTGTTCAGACACCTGAAGCTAATGTCTTGATAGAAACAGGGATAGGGGAGAACCTGCCGGAGAAGTTCAGAAAATATTATTCCTTGGAACGGGAACCAGATTTACTGACTAATCTCGAGAAGATTGGCGTGACTCCGGAAGATATAGATTTTGTCATCAACACCCATCTCCACTTTGACCATTGTGGCGGCAACACCAGACAAGACAAAAGTGGAAATTTTGTTCCCACTTTCCCCCGGGCCAAATATATTATTCAACAAGGGGAGTGGGAATATGCTCTTTCCCCCAGCCCCCGGGATAAACCAAGTTATCTGGCTTTCACTTTTCAACCTCTGGCCGAGGGGGAAAGTCTGCAACTGGTAAAAGGATTATTTACTGTTTGTCCAGGAGTTGAGGTCGTTCCGATTCCCGGCCATACTCGTCATCATCAGTGTATCAGGATTAAAGCGGGGGGCAGAACCGTCTTTTTTCTCGGTGACCTGGTGCCCACCAGAGCCCACATCGGGCTGTCTTATGTCATGAGTTATGACTTGTTTCCCTTGGAAACAATCAACAATAAACAGAAGATTTTTGAGCAAGGAATCAGAGAAAAATGGATTTTTGCTTTTAATCATGATCCTGATTATTTCTTTGGTCAGGTTATAAAACAAAATGACCGTTTTCACTTTTCCCCGTTATCTGACTAAAAAGAGAAATTTTGAGCTCCCACCTCGCCAGGGCGAGGGATGGTGCTTTTTTAAAAATTAGGTTGAGTTATAAAAAAAGTTAGGTTAAAATCAGCTCTGAAATTTGGAAGAAAAAGTGAGAGAAAAGCACCCAAAAAAGTTTTTTAAAAATTTCAATCGGGGGATAGGCAAAGCAATAGTTCTTTTGATGATTTTCCCTTTAATGCTGGGAGCAGAAGAAAAAGGGAAAGAAAACAAAGAAAAAACCAAAAGTTTTCAATACAAATCAAACACTGCTCTTTCCCTGGTGATGACGAGGGGAAATAGTGAATCCTTTTCTCTGAGTATGGATACCGATCATAATTTTTATTTTTATAAAAATAAGATTAATTTTAAAGGACGCTTTATCAAGGCGACTTCCACCACCAATAAAACGGAAGTTTATTATGTCCATCTCAAATATGACCGGAATTTAAATTCCCGCGCCTATCTTCTGGGCTTCTCTCGATTCGAGCGAAACCGCCAAGCTGGATATGATTATCGCATCGCCCTTTCTTTCGGAGGAGGATGTAACTGGATTAAGAAAAAAAATACTGAATTATCTTCGGAAGCAGCTATCGGCTGGAATAACGAAGACACCTCCCGGCGTATTAATCTGAAAAACATAAATAACACTTCAGCAGTTATTGAGAAAACCATGAACGCCGCCTTTGTCTCGGCCCTGATGGTCCATCGCTGGATTTATCAGATAAATGATTCAGCGCGGATTCAGTTACAGGGAACCATATTCCTTAATCTGGAAGACCTGCTGGATTACCGAACCAATTCTTATGCCGCCATTACTACTTCCATCAGTAAGTATTTTGCCCTCAACACCAGCCTTCAGGTTATCTTTGAAAGAAAACCAGTCCCCGGCTATAAACACACGGATCTTTATCTACTCAGCTCTTTTGTAGTCAAGCTTTGAAAAACAAGCCGTCTCCTGGGCGACGCAGCCTCTCCAAATCACCAAGACATATCCCCGGTTGCTCTCAATTTTCCATTTTAGAAAATTATCATGGAAATAAGGATGCTTTTGATTTATGTTAAGTGCTTTACAAGAACTCCTATCTTGTGGTAGATAATATATTCTTTATTCTTTTTTACTATTTTATGGCTCACAGACAACAGCGATAACTTAAAGAGAATTTACTTAGATTTTCTTCCACAATAAGGGTGCTGCACTAATGAAAAGGGCGTTTATCAAAGGGACAGTGATTCAGTTTTTTGTTCTGGCAGGATTGTGGCTTATTCTAAGTGGCAAATATGATTATTTCCACGTTTCCATCGGTTTCCTGTCAGCTGCCCTGGTCACGCTCGTCCATTTGCGGATCAATCATCATCTTTATTTTCGTCATGGTATTGCTCAGGTCAAACCTCTTCGTCTGGCCCGGTTAATTTTTTATGTTCCCTGGCTTACCTGGCAAATTGTCTTAGCCAGCCTGCAGGTGGCCTATGTGGTTCTTCATCCAAGAATTCCGATTAATCCCTCCCTCATTAAATTCCGAACAAAGTTACCTAATGTCACCGCTAAAGTAATTCTAGGAAATTCAATCACCTTAACTCCTGGCACTTTGACTGTCAGAATTGATGACGACGAATTTATCGTTCATGCTCTCATGGATGCTTCAGCCACTTCTATTATTGACGGCAGCTTACCCTACCAGGTGGCTAAACTATATCATCGTCGGCCCTCGTCAGTGATTGATGAAATAAAAATTCTGAGGACAACAAAGGGACTCTAATGCATGACTTCTTCACTTTTGTGGCGGTTTATTTAACTATAGTGATTTTTATTCCTCTTTATCGGGTTATTGCCGGGCCGCGCCTGATGGACCGAATGCTGGGAGCCGGGGCTATCGGTACTAAAACCATGGTTATTATCCTGCTTATTGGCTATATGTTTGACCGGATTGATATGTTTATTGATATAACTCTGGCTTATGCGGTGCTGAATTTTATCGGTGTTATTGCTATTGCCAAATATATCGAAAGGATTGCCCGGAAAAGATGACTCTCTGGCAGATAATTTCGATCTTCCTTATTTTTGGAGGAGCGTTTTTTATCTCGGTGGGCAGTATTGGACTAATTAGATTGCCTGATTTTTATTCCCGCTGTCATGCCACCGGTAAAGCTGATACTCTCGGCCTTCTTTTGGTAATTGCGGGGTTGATTGTTTATGAAGGTTTTTCTCTTCATAGCGCCAAGTTATTAATTATCCTCATTTTTGTTGGCCTGACCAGCCCCACCGCTACTCATGCCTTAGCCCGGGCAGCTTTTCGTTTCGGCATAAAACCTCGTTTTAAGAAGCCAGCCACCACTCGGGAGAAAACATAATGCACTGGGAGTTAGAACTGGTATTCTTTATTATCCTGATTATTTTAGCCCTGGTGGCTCTAACGGTGCGGAATCTTTTGACAGCAGTGGTCATGCTTAATGTTTTCAGTTTTCTCTCAGCTTTGCTTTACGTGGTCATGGGGGCGGTAGATGTTGGCTTCACTGAAGCGGTGGTTGGAGGTGGTGTCACCGGAGTTTTCCTGGTTGTTCTTATTTTCAAGACTACCCGCAGGAGTTCCGATTGAGAATGAAAATAGTTAATTACACCCTACTGATTATCTTTCTGGTTCTCTTATTATATGCTTCCACCGGTCTTTTTTACCGCGGTGACCTTAAAGCGTGGGTGAATAGGGATGAGAGTCCGGCTCATTCTCCCAACGCCGCCGCCTATTATATCCAGCGGGCTTACCGCGATACCCATTCACCTAATATGGTGACAGCTATTCTGGCTGATTATCGTGGGTATGATACATTGGGAGAAGAAACGGTTATTTTAACCGCCGGGATTATCTGCTTTCTTCTTCTTCGTCGCGAAAGGAAGAACAAAAAGAAGGTCCGCCAGGACAAGGAAAAATGAAAGAAGCTGAAAACAATCCCATCGTTAGTTTGATTTCTTCCATTGTTTCTCCATTTATTATGCTTTTTGGCTTGTATGTTATTTTCCATGGTCACTACAGCCCTGGCGGAGGATTCCAGGGAGGAACCCTTCTAGCGGCTTCAATCATTCTCATTCGCATCGCTCATAGCAGTCGCACTGGTCAGCTCCAATTCCCGGGCAATTTAGGCACTCCTCTGGGTTCACTGGGTGTGCTGATTTATTACGGAACAGGTCTGGCCGCCCTCTGGTGGGGCGGTCAATTCCTCAATTATGCCTTTCTGCCGCTGGCCGAGGAAATCTCTCTGCGTCGCTCCTGGGGAATTTTAATGGTGGAGATTGGGGTAGGCCTGGCCGTGATGGCTATTCTGGTGAGTATTTTTGATGACCTGCTTGAGGATGAAAACCATGACTAGTTTCATTCTGGGCCATTATGCTTATTGGTTTATTCTTTTGCTGCTGGTTATTGGTCTTTATGGCCTGATAATGAAGCGGAACCTGGTCAAAAAAGTAATTGGGATGTCCATCTTTCAGGTGGCCATCATTCTTTTCTTTATTGCCAGCTCCACTAAATGGGAGGCCACTGTTCCGGTTTTATCTGGTCATCAGGAAACCATTCAGACGGCTGCCTATATAAATCCCCTGCCTCACACTTTAATGCTCACCGCCATTGTCGTCGGAGTGGCGACCAGCGGAGTAGCCTTTGCCTTAATTATTCTTATCTACCGCCGCTACCGGACATTAAACGAGGCTGAGCTGTTAAAGAGGATGGCCGAAGATGATGCCGAGTAATACAATTCCTTGGCCCCCACTCATTTATCTATTTGCTGGAATTTTCATTCCCTTGGCCGCTCTCAAATGGCGTCGGCTGGCTGGCTGGTTGGCCCTGGTAGCTACAGCAGCGGCTGCTTTTTTCTCTGTAGTCAATCTGCTGCGGGCTTTAGATCAAGGTGTCATTTCCTATCGTTTTGGAGGCTGGATTCCACCAATAGGGATTGAATATATCCTGGACCCCCTTTCTGGCTTTGTGACGACGGTGATTAATCTGATTGCTCTAGGTGTTCTCTTCCACGCCCACCGCAGTGTAGAGGCGGAAATAAGAGAATCACGCTGGCCTCCCTATTATGCTCTAGTTATGTTGTTTTTGACCGGCGCTAATGGAATTATTATGACCGGTGACTTCTTTAATTTATATGTCTTTCTGGAAATTGGTTCACTCTCCCTCTATGGTTTAATCGCGGTGGGGGAGAAAAAATCTCCGGTCGCAGCCTTTCGTTACCTGGTTATGGGAACTGTGGGCGGAGGTTTTTATCTCCTGGGGGTTGGCTTTCTATATTTAGTCACAGGCTCACTCAATATGGGTGATGTGCGAAATATCCTTTTTCATCTTCCAGTAACTCCCCCTCTGATCGTCGCTTTGACCCTGATGCTTATCGGCTTGGGGATTAAAATGGCTGTTTTTCCTCTCCACGGCTGGCTACCCGACGCTTATACCTATGCTCCTTCACCTACCTCAGCCATTATGGCCCCCATAGGCACCAAGATAGGTGCTTACAGTATTGCTCGCATCTTCTTTTTTATCTTTGGTTTAAAACTTATCACCCAGGTCACCCCGATCGCTCAGGTGTTGGCCTGGTTGTCAGCTATCGGAATTATTTATGGGTCAATTCTAGCTATGGCTCAGAACGAGATAAAAAGAATGCTGGCCTACAGTAGTGTGGCTCAGGTGGGCTATATCGGACTGGGGCTGGGTTTGGCCAATTCCTTCGGGTTTATCGGAGCTCTACTTCATATCATGAACCATGGACTGATGAAAGCCTGCCTCTTCCTGGTGGCCGGAAATTTCCGGCTGCGGCTTGGTCACTCCCGGATTGACCGGCTCGATGATTCGCTACGCCGTTCCATGCCCTGGAGTACCGCGGCTTTCACTCTGGCTGCTCTGGCCATGATCGGGGTGCCTCCCACGGTAGGTTTTTTCAGTAAATGGTACTTAGCTCTGGGGGCCATCGAAAAAAAGAACTGGCTTTTCCTGATGGTCATCCTCATCAGCAGCTTGCTTAATGCCGTTTACTTTTTTCGGGTGATTGAACGGATGTATTTCCGGCCGGTGAATTCAAGGCAGACGTCGGAAAATCTTTCTGAAACCACCTCGGCCGAGGCTCGAGAAGTAGGCCCCTGGCTTCTTCTGCCGACGCTAATTTTTGCTCTGGCCCTAGTGGTCATAGGTTTTCTTAACGTCTGGATAGTTAAGACAATATTAACGAAAGCGTTACCAGCTGTGTTTTAGAGGCGGATCATGGTTAATTGGACAACTTATCCTTCCCTTGTCCCGCTGCTGGCGGTGCTCATCTCTCTGGCGGCTGTGCCTCTGATTATCTTAAGTGCCCGGCGGCCCAATCTCCGGGAATTCTGGACTATTGCCGCCGGGGTAGGGAAGTTGGCTCTCGTTCTTTCTCTTCTACCTCCCTTGCTCGAACATCGAGTAGCGGTTTTAAACCTGGGCGAAATCGTTCCCGGTGTCCAGCTGGCTTTCAAAGCAGACGCCCTGGGGGTGTTTTTTGCCCTGATCGCCTCTTTTCTCTGGATTCTCACTTCTTTTTATTCGATTGGCTATGTCCGGGGCCTAAAAGAACATAAGCAGACTCGTTATTTTGCCTACTTTGCCGTTTGCCTCTCCTCAACCATCGGCATCGCCTTCAGTGCCAATCTAGCCACTTTTATTATTTTTTATGAAATTTTAACCATCGCCACCTATCCGCTGGTAATCCATAAAGAAACAGAAGAAGCCATAAAGGCCGGTCGGAAATATCTGGCCTATACCTTAACCGCCGGCGTTTTTCTAATCGCTGCTGCCACCTGGACTTATCTCCTGGTGGGAAAACTTGATTTTATTCCCGGAGGATTGTTAAAAAACACTCCCTTTGAGCCAAAAACAGCGGTCATCCTTTTCTCCCTTTTTCTCTTTGGGGTAGGGGTTAAAGCAGCAATTATGCCTCTCCATAGTTGGCTGCCCACTGCGATGGCGGCGCCCACTCCGGTCAGTGCTCTTCTCCATGCAGTGGCTGTGGTCAAAAGCGGCGTCTTTGGCGTCATCAGAATTGGTGAGTTCGTTTTCGGCCCCCAATTACTGCGGCGGTATCACTTGGATTATCTTCTTCTTACTACCGCCGGAGTGACTATAATTATTGCTTCTTTCCTGGCGCTGAAAGAGGACAATCTCAAGCGGCGTCTGGCTTACTCAACCGTGGCTCATTTGAGTTATATCGTCATGGGAGTGGGCTTAATCTCTTCCCCCGCTTTACTGGGCAGCCTCCTTCATCTGGCTTTTCATGCCACGATGAAAATTACTCTCTTTTTCTGTGCCGGAGCCATCTATGTTCACCTGCATAAGGAAAAAGTAAGCGAACTGGATGGCATCGGTCAGGTGATGCCCTGGACAATGGGGGCCTTCACTGTCGGCTCTATTGGTCTGGTCGGCCTGCCGCCGGTAAATGGCTGGCTTAGCAAGTGGTGTTTGGGCTGGGGTTCAGTGGTCGCCGAGCGGCCCTTCTTTTTAGTTATCCTCGTGCTGAGTGGTTTGCTCAATGCGGCTTACTTTTTCCCAATAGTCTATCGGGCTTTTTTCCGTCGGAACAAGAATAAGAAAACAGGAGAAGCATCACCCTTCATGGTGGTGCCTCTGGTTTTAACCGCTGGTCTTTCCATTCTTTTCGGACTCTTTCCTGACATAGGTTTTAAACTTTTTAAAATCGCCACGGACGTAGGGATCTTAATTTTTGGGAGACTTCAATGATGAAGCGATTGGTCTGGCTGGGTGTTATTTCAGGAGGATTATCCATAATTTTTGAACTGGAAGCTCATCATGAGTCAGCGGCCGGTTGGTGGCTGAGAATTCCCGGTTTTTTCATTTTCTTTGGTTTTCTGGGTTGCCTTCTGCTCATAATTGGAGCCAAAGTGCTAGGTCAGGCTGGTATTCTTCAAGATGAGGATTACTATGAGCGCTCCTAGTTTAATTATACCTCCGGCTTTGTTTCTGGCTGGCGGAGCACTCCTTTTGCCATTTTTAACCAGAAAAATCAGAGCCTGGTTTTATCTAGCTGTCCCTCTGGGAACATTAATACTGGTGATTCTTCTCCCAGCTGGAGAAGGGGGGCATGTTTCCCTGGGGATATTTCACCTCATTCTTCTTCATAATGATGCGCTGGCCCTGGTCTTTGGTCTGATATTTGCTTTTATCGCCCTGGCAGGAGCTATCTACTCGTTTCATCTCAAGGATACAGCTCACCAGTGTGCTGCGTTGCTTTATGCAGCGGGAGCTCTGGGGGTGACTTTTGCCGGTGATTTCTTAACCCTTTTTATTTTCTGGGAGACCATGGCCTTTACCTCCCTTTATCTTATTTGGGCCAGAAATAAGAAAGAATCTTACCAAGCTGGTTTTCGCTATTTAATTTATCACGCCCTGGGAGGGGGAATTCTTCTGGCAGGGATAGTGATCCATTACCAAGCTACCGGCAGCCTGGCTCTTCAATCATTGTCCCCCGGGGAAGGAGCGGGGGCCTGGTTGATTCTTCTGGGAGTGGTCATCAATGCCGCCGTGCCTCCGCTTCACACCTGGTTGGCTGATGCCTACCCCAAGGCAACTATTACCGGCGCTGTTTTTCTCAGTGCTTTCACCACGAAAGCAGCGGTCTATGTTTTAATTCGTGTTTTCCCTGGCTGGGAGATACTTCTGGTCGCCGGCTCAATTATGACCGTTTATGGTGTTGTCCTGGCTGTTTTATCCAATGATATCCGGGGAATATTAGCTTATCATATCATCAGCCAGGTGGGTTACATGGTGGCCGGAGTGGGCCTGGGTACAGCCATGGGGTTAAATGGCTCCGCTGCCCATGCTTTCAGCCACATTCTCTACAAAGCCCTGCTGTTTATGGGAACTGGGGTTGTTCTGGAAGCCACCGGGAGAAGCAAACTGACTGAATTAGGCGGTTTAAGCCGCCAGTTAAAAATTACGTTAATTCTTTATATGATTGCCGCTTTCTCCATCTCCGGCTTCCCCCTGTTTAACGGCTTTATCAGTAAATCTATGGTTATCGCGGCCGCCGAAGAATCCCATCGTATCTGGGCTATGTTTCTCATGCTGCTGGCCTCGGTGGGTACCTTTCTCAGCGTCGGCCTTAAATTGCCTTATTTCACCTGGGGTGGGGAAGACAAAGGTCTGAAAATCAAAAAAATTCCTCTCAACATGCATCTCAGTATGGCTCTGGTGGCCTTTTTCTGTCTGCTGCATGGAGTAAAACCCGGGCTGTTGTACCAACTTCTTCCTTATCCCGTTCATTTTCAACCTTATTCCACCACCCATCTGGTGGAAACCATCCAGATTCTGTCTTTCACCCTGCTGGCATTCTGGCTTTTCCGAAAGAAACTGGCTCCTCACCCAGAAGTTGTCCTAGATGTTGATTGGTTTTATCGCCGACCGGGAAAAGTTGCTGGCCAATTAATTCTGGAAAAAGTCTGGGCCTTCTTTACCTGGACTGATAAACTAGCAGCTCGGGGTGTCAGCTACCTGGCCAGTTGGCTGCGTAATCCGGCCCGACTACCGGCGAGAGCCGGCGAGGAATTGACCTATTCACCCGACCGTTATCGGCCGGCCATCCAGAGTATTCTGGCCGTTTTGCTCGTCGTCTTCATTCTGATTATGGTCCTGGCTATCATTTAGTTATTGATTAAACTGGTGACAATTTTCCTTATCCCCAAATTTAAAACTGATTGCCGGCACTAATTAAGATAAGAATAAAGCAGACAATTTTAGAAATAGAGACCGGGATAACTATCACCAGTTTAACTCACCTGAAAGTATTTCCCGTTGATTTCTTCCGACAACCAAGGTAAATTAATCTTCCTGAAAATGTTGCCATGGGCCAAAGAATACTTCACAAAGAAAAGAGATAATTTCTCATGGTCGGTAATTTGAACCTTTTTGCTTCCCCTTCCTATTTCTGCCCTTACCGCAAGTATTACTGGTTTAACTCCAGGGATGCTCAGCCCTTGATCATTAAAATCACTACGAAAGGATAGTAAACATGGCTGAAACCATCGGTTTGACTCTCCGGGACGTTCTGGTTTTTGTGGCCTTTTTTGCAGTGGTGGTTGGCGTCAGCATGTATAAAAGCCGCCGGGAAGAAACCGGTGAGGATTTTTTCCTGGCTAGTCGAGGACTGGTCTGGCCGTTAATCGGTCTTTCCCTAATCGCCGCCAATATTTCGACCGAGCATTTTGTGGGTATGGCCGGTCAGGGAGCCGGTATTGCCGGCATGGCTGTGGCCGGCTATGAATGGCTGGCGGCCGTCACTCTAGTTTTTGTAGCCCTTTTCTTTCTGCCCAAGTTTCTCAAAGCCGGCATCTATACCATTCCCGAGTACCTCGAATATCGTTACAACACCACCGCCCGGACAATTATGGCTGTTTACACCATGATTATTTACGTGGCGGTCACCATTGCGGCGGTTATTTATTCCGGAGGAGTAACCTTACAGACCATCTTCGGAAATATTTATGACTATCGTCATTTACTTTACGGCATCATCGTCATCAGTTTCATTGCCGCCCTTTATACTATCTGGGGCGGCTTGAAAGCCGTGGCCTGGGCTGACCTCTTTCAGGGCTCGGCTCTGATTATCGGTGGTTTGATTACCCTGGTTATCGGGTTTAAAGCTATTGGCTTCAACACCTTTTTCCAGGCGAATGCTTCTAAACTCCATGTGATTCTTCCCCGGAATCATCCGGTGCTTCCTTGGACGGTTCTGGTTATTGGCCTCTGGATACCGAATTTTTATTACTGGGGGTTGAATCAATACATCACCCAACGCACCCTGGCCGCTAAGACTCTCAAACAGGGACAACTGGGTATTATTTTCGCTGCTTTCTTAAAGTTAATCATTCCCTTTGTCATTATCCTGCCCGGAATTATGGCTTATCATCTTTATGGCAGTAAAATGACCGGGGAAGCTGGAACAGATGCCGCTTATCCGATGCTGATCCGCAATTTAGTCGGACCAGGAGCGAGAGCGTTTATCTTTGCCGCCATCAGTGGTGCTGTTATCAGCTCGCTGGCTTCGATGCTCAATTCAGCTTCGACCATCTTTACCATTGATTTATTCAAGCGGCATCTAAAGAAAGATATTTCCCAGAAAGGCATGGTCTGGAGCGGCCGTTTATCCACGCTGGTGTTCGTGATTATCGGCGCAGTTATTGCCACTCAACTGGGGAATCCCCGCTTTAAAGGAATTTTTAATTATATTCAAGAATTTCAGGGATACATCTCTCCAGGCATTCTGGCAGCTTTTGTCTTTGGCTTATTTATCAAGCGAACACCTCCGGTGGCCGGGGTAGTGGCCTTGCTGAGCTCGGTTCCTATTTATGGCTTTCTCCAGCTGCAATTCGGCGAAATTGCCTTTCTCAACCGCATGGCTATCACCTTTGGGGCTATCATTGTGATAATGACCGTTCTGACTCTAATTTATCCTCTCAAGACGCCTAAACAGTTGCCGGTGCGACCTGGTTTTGATATGAAACCAGCTCGGACTGTGGTTGGTTTAGGAATAGTGGTCATTTTGTTAACCATTGGCCTTTATATTCTCATGGAAGTAATCGCCCGATGTGCTTAAATTCGGATGATCGTTTAGCCCTGGCTAAAATCAGAGAAGCCGCCCGGCAATATAGCCTAAACCTGAAGGGTGGGCGAGTGCGAAGAACTTCGTCCCGTTTCTGCCTGGGGGTTGAACATGGTGATTACAATGGCACTGAATTATTTGGTGTCGGGACGGATCGTTTCATCTGGCTGGGTTATAAAAAGCGACCGGATAAAAGAATCCGCCTGTTTAGCTGTAATTTTCCCCGGGAAGGTGTGGTTGATTTTGTTAGCGGTCAAATCCCGCCCCCGCAGTCTCCAGATGTGGCTGATAAATGGGCCCGCTTTCCCTACGGCGTTGATTTTATTTTGCGTCGGGAAGGATTGGCGATTAACTACGGTCTGGACGGAGTGATTTTTGGCAATATTCCCGGTGGCGGTATGTCCCGCTCTGCTTCCCTGACTATTAATCTGCTGCTCTCTCTTCTTGATGTTAATCAAATCGAAATTGATGATCCTTTTCAAATTGTTGAAATGGCTCAGGCGGTGGAAAATGATTATATCGGCTCCCCATGCGGTCAGCTTGATCAAATCATGATTCTTTTTGCCCGGCCGGAAGCCGGGGTTCATTTTCACCCCAGGGAGAAAAAAATAAATTATATCCCTCTGGGAAAGGGAGGGGAAAAGCTGCGGCTGGTGGTCCTGGATACCGGCACCGAAAGGCCTGGTCTGGAAAAATCAACCTATCGTCTTCGTCGGGCCGAATGCACCGAGCTTGTGGCCCGCTTGCAGAAAGATGGCTATCAAGTCAATTATCTGGCTGATATCAAGGATGAGGAGCTTTACCAGGAAATCATGGCTCGTTATCAAACGGCCTATCCTCACCTCTGTCGACGCTTAAAGTATATTTATGAGGCACAACAGAGATTTTCTCTCATGTTGGCAGCCTGGCGCCAGGGTGATATTCAGACTGTCGGCCGGGTATTTCGCCAAGACGGGCTTGGTCTGCGAGACGATTACCAGATTTCCGGACCGGAACTGGAGACCATGTGCGATCTGGCCCGCTCAATTCCCGGAGTGCTGGGTGAAAGAATGCTGGGTGGTGGTGACAAAGGAGCAGCCGGGGCCCTGGTATTGGATGAAAGTGTCGAAGCTCTGAAAAAAGCCATTGCCATCGGTTATCCCCGGAGTCATCCCCACTACGGTGACCGCTACGCTGTTCATGTCTGTCGGGTGGTGGGTGGAGTTAGTGTGCTGGAAGAAAGAGTATAACTATTTGCTTTGGCCAGAAGAACAATGTGATTTAGTCCGTTGAGCGATATCATCAATCATTTCCTGAGCAACATGGCTGTTTTTTTCGTATTCAAAGGGAGAACTGGGGCCTTCATTCAAAAAGGATGAAGGAAAAGATTAAAATATATTGACAAATATTATAATACAGATAAAATAAGTCAACTATGAAGGAAGTTAAGTTTCCCAACCTGGGTAAGATATCACCTGAATTTTTTGAGGCCATAATTTATCCCCACTTGGGAGCTAAAAGAGAAGAGGTCCTGGTAGAACCGCAACATGGAGTTGATACCGGGATTATTCGTTTAACCCAGGGAAAAGTTATGGCGGTGACCACTGACCCCATTTACATCGTCCCTCAATTCGGCTGGGATGAAGCGGCCTGGTTTGCCTGGCATATTCTAGCTTCAGATGTGACTACCAGTGGCTTTCCACCGGCCTATATCATCCCTGATTGGAATCTGCCGGTGAGTGTTGATGAAAAATCTTTTACCATTATCTGGGAAAGATGGCATGCGGAGAGTGTTCGTTATGGGGCCTCAATTATTGCCGGCCATACCGCCCGTTATACCGGAACAGACTTTCCCATGGTTGGGGGAGCCACTTTTATTGCTGTGGGCGATGAGGATAAGTATTTAACCCCTCAAATGGCTCGACCCGGGGATCGGTTGATTATTACCAAGGGACCAGCCATCGAAGCTACCGCCATAATGGCTTCTCTTTTTTCGGAAAAGACTAAAGCCCTGGTGGGCGAGCGTCTTGCGGCCGAAGGCAGAGAGTTGTTCTTTTCGATGTCAACAGTAGATGATGCCTTAACCGCAGCTCAATTGGGATTGCGGGCAACTGTAACTTCTTTTCATGATGCAACTGAATGCGGTGTGCTGGGAGGTGTTTATGAAGTAGCCGAGGCTTCCCAGGTGGGCCTGTTCATTGATTTAGATAAAATTGAGCTTTCTCCGGCGATTGAGGCTATTTGCCAGGTTTATCAGATGGACCCTTTTATCTCTATCAGCGAAGGAACATTGCTCATCACTGTGCGACCGGAAGGAGCTCAACAAGTTTTAAAAGCCCTGCAAAAGAAAAATATCCCCGCTTTTCTCTGTGGTGAAATTCTTTCTTTAAAAGAAGGTCGTTGGGTTAAGAGAAAAGGGGAAACAAAACCTCTGGAGCATCCCCGCATTGATCCTTTCTGGCAGGCTGTAAAGCAGGTCGCTGAAGAATAAAGCCCTTTCCCTCTCTGGATTAATCCAGATGAAATTCTTCCTGGTAAGAAGGGATAGCCAGGGACCAGCCTTTGTTATCAATTTCCTGGCCCAGGCTCTTAATGGCCTCTTCTTCACCGTGGACGAGAAACACCTTTCGGGGAGGCTGCCTTAAGAAGTCTAGCCACTTCAAAAGAGCTGTTCTATCGGCATGGGCGGAAAAACCATGAATCTGGCGGATTTGAGCCCGTACAGGGCGATAAACACCGTGAATCCGCACTTCTTCCCGGCCTTCGACAATCAACCGGCCAAGTGTTCCCCGAGCCTGGTAACCGACAAAGAGAATGGTTGATTCCGGTCGGCTGATGTTATGAACGAGATGGTGCTTAATTCGGCCGCCGGTACACATTCCTGAACCAGCCATAATGATGCAGGGGCCTTTAACTTCATTAATAGCCTTGGATTCATCAACTGTCCGCACAAAGCGAAGTCCAGGAAAACGAAAAGGTGATTCGTTCTCGGCAAAGAGTTGACGGGTTTCCCGGTCCATGATGGCTGTATTTCGGAGAAAAACTTCAGTCACATCCACAGCCATGGGGCTATCCAGAAAAAGAGGCAGAGTGGGAATTTTTCCTCCTCTAACTAACCGGCTGAAATGAAAAAGTAACTCCTGGGCTCTTTCGACAGCGAAGGTGGGAATGACCAATTTCCCACCTTTAGAGACCGTCTCCTGGACAACTTGAGCTAGAAGCTCGGGAATACTTCCTTCATCCTCATGATTTCGGTCACCATAGGTAGATTCCATGACAATGTAATCAGCCTGGAAAAAGACCGAGGGGTCTCTGACAATCGGTTTATGCCATTGACCGATATCTCCGGAAAAAATAATTTTTCTTGTGACCCCATCAAGATTTAATTTAACCTCAATCATGGCCGCCCCAATAATATGGCCAGCGTCATGAAACCTGACAGAAAGACCATTGAATAATTCAATTTCCTGCTCATAGGGAATCTTTTGGACCAGAGGAAAAACCAGCTCTGCATCACTGACGGTGTAAAGAGGAATTTCAGGGTAGGGGCCTCGACGACCTTCCTTTAAATGCCGTTTTTTCTTATAAGCAGCATCTTCTTCCTGGATACGTGCAGAATCAAGAAGCATGATGGGCAATAGTTCTTGGGAAGCCGAAGTGGTGAGAATCTTACCCCGAAAACCGTCCCGGACAAATTTAGGCAGAAGTCCACAGTGATCGAGATGGATGTGAGTTAAAAGAAGATAGTCAACTTCTTCAGGCGGTATAGGGAAATCCTCCCAGTTACGGGAAAGATATTCTCTTTCCTGATAAAGACCACAATCAACCAGGATTTTTTTGCCCTGATAGGAAAGCAAGAAAGATGAACCAGTTACCTGTTTCGTTGCGCCCAGGAATTTTAAAGTCACCATTTTTTCCTCTCTTAAAAGAGAAAAAGTCTAGCAATTTTGGGCCTGGTTGTAAACACAAAGAGGAGAAGTTGTCGTGAAGTTTAGACTTGACTTCAGGAAAAGCATTAAAGAAAATGAGCCTGGGTCTGATGAAAGTCAGATATAAATTAACCACTGCTTATTTAACATCATCAAAGGGGTATTGATATGTCATGGATTGACGAATTTATTCCGCGACGTAAATTTCTGGAGTTAAGTTTTAAGGGAGGATTGGCCCTGGCGGCCACGCCCGCTCTTCTTTCCCAGCTACTTTCCTGCCGGGGGCCTGAACGGGGTCAGGTCATCCCGGTGATTGACCCCCAGTTACTTCAACGTATTATCGATTACGCTCTGAAGAATGGTGGTGAATTTGCTGAAGTCTATCTGGAAAATCGAATTTCCCGGCGAATTATTATGGAAGAGTCAAAATTCAAGAGTGCGGTTTTCGGCATTTCTCAGGGAGCCGGAGTTCGGGTTATCGCCGGGAATAAGACCGGCTATGCCTATACTGAGGAAATTAATGAAGCGAATTTAAAACGAGCCGCCCAGATAGCCTCTACCATTGCCCGGGGAAGTAAAGCGGTTCCTCCGGTTGATATTAAAGAAGCACCCCGCCAATCGTTTATTACTGTCCAGGTGCCTCTCCAGGAAGTGGCTGACGAAAAAAGGCTGGAAGTAATTCAACGAGCTAATCAGGCCGGGCTTGATTTCGACCCTCGCATTAAGATGGTTTTTATCAATTATTACGACGAAATCCGGGGGAGGGTCATCGCCAACAGCGAAGGCTTACTGGTTAAGGATGAATTACCTCTTCTCTTTTTCATCGTTCAGACCCTGGCTGTTGGGGATAAAAACCGACATCTGGGCCGGGAAAGGCTAAGCCGTCACTCCGGTTTTGAAATGTTTGACGAAGTAACCCCAGAAGAGGTCGCTCGACGAGCTGCTCGGGAATCGATTGCCATGCTGGAAGCTGACGATTGTCCGGCTGGCCAGATGGATGTGGTTATTCAAAATGGCTGGGGAGGTGTCCTGGTTCATGAGGCGGTCGGGCATCCTTTAGAAGCGGATAATATTGCCAAGAAAATAGGTGCTTTTACCGGTAAGCTGGGTCAAAAAGTGGCTGCTGATATTTTTACTATGGTTGATGACGGCACACTGCCCAATCGACGGGGGACTACCAATTTCGATGACGAAGGAACCCAGATGAAAAGAAACGTCTTGATCAGAAACGGTGTCCTGGAAAAATATATGACCGATATTCTCTCAGCCAAACAACTTAAGATGGCCCGGACTGGTAACGGCCGCCGCCAGAGTTTCCGTCATCTCCCTATACCTCGAATGACTAATACTTTTATTGATAAGGGCCGGGATAAACCTGAAGATATTTTGGCGTCGACCAAAAAAGGTCTTTACGTGCAGAGTTTGAGTGGCGGCAGCGTTAATCCCATTACCGGCATTTTTAATTTCACCTGCCGGGAAGCTTATTTGATTGAAAACGGTCGTAAAACCAAACCGGTAAAAGGAGCTACTCTCATTGGCAGTTGTCTGGATATTATTCAAAATATTGACGCCATTGGCAATGACCTGGACTTTGGGCCAGGCATTTGCGGTAAAGGCGGCCAATCAGCCGAAGTATCAGCTGGTCAACCAACGGTTAGAATCCGGGGGATTAACGTTGGGGGTACTAAGGCCAGAAGATAAGAAGAAAGGAGCAAGCTATGGATTATAAAATATTGACCGAAGACCTGGTTAAACTTTGTTTAAAAAAAGGAGCTGACGCCGCTGAGGTTTATCTCGAAGTTAATCGTCATCTTTCCGTTGAGATCCGAAATCAGGAGATTGAAACAGTGGAAGAAGCTTCTTCCCATGGAGTTGGTTTTCGAGTTTTTACCAAGGGCAGGATGGCTTTTGCCAGCTGTAACGACTTTTCTGAAAAATCCTTGGAAGAGGCTATAACTCGAGCCATTAATATGTCCCACCACACAACTTCGGATGAAAACAATATTCTTCCCGACAATCAGGATATCTCACCCGCCAAAGAGCTTTATGATCCCTCTTTAAAAAATATAGAGCTGGAGAAAAAGATAGCTCTGGCAATGGAAGCTGAAAAAATCGCCCTGGCTTCTCCCCAGATAACCAAAAGCGCCGGGGCAAGTTATGGGGAAATAGAACGAGAGATTTTTTTAGCCAACTCCAATGGATTATCCAAGAATTTTAAGGAAAGCGCCTGTTCCTTCGGTGTTTCCGTCGTGGCTGAAAAAGGAGAGGAGAAATCATCGGGAGGAGAATATTGCGCCCGTCGATTCTTTACAGATTTGAAGAAACCAGAGGAAGTGGCCACCAAAGCGGCTCAAGATGCTTATGAGATGCTTAATGCCCGCCTGGTAAAAACCCAGCAGGCCGCTGTTATTTTTGATCCGGATGTAGCTCGGGCTATTCTGGGGGGGATTCTGGGAGCAGTCAACGGGGAGAGAGTTCTTCAGGGAGCTAGCTTCCTTAAAGATAAACTTAATCAAAAGATTGCCTCTGAGTTAATCACTATTATTGATGACGGACTTCTACCCAAAGGTTTGTCCAGTCGACCTTTCGACGGCGAGGGAGTACCCACTCAAAAGAGGGCTATTGTTGAGCAGGGAATCCTCAAAGGCTTTATGTATAACACAATTGTGGCCAGAAGAGCCGGCGTCCAGAGCACAGGTAACGCTTCCCGGGCGGGATTCACCAGTCTTCCTGGAATCGGTCCTCATAATTTTTACCTGATGGCCGGACCCCATCATCGCGAAGAAATTATCAAAGCGACCAAAAGAGGTTTATTGCTCAAAGGAGTCACCGGGTATGGAATAAATCCGGTTAACGGTCATTTCAGTGGTGGGGCCTCCGGATTCTGGATTGAAAACGGCCGCATTGCTTTTCCTGTAAAGGGTCTTACCATTGCTGGTCAGGCTTTCCAAATGCTGATGAGTATTGACATGGTGGCCGATGATCTAGACCTAAATCGAAGTTTTACCGCTCCCACCTTCCGCATTCCGGTGATGCAGATAGGCGGTAAATAGAGAGAGCCTTCCCCCAGGGTGTCCGAGAGGGCAAGGAATCATTAAATTAAATTAAAAGGAGACATGATGATGAGGATAAGTTATGTCATTCCTTTGACCTCTAAAAAATTCAGGTTTCGATTAAGCTGCTGGGTCATTTTTATTCTGACGTTGATTTTCTTCACCAGTTGTCAATCCTCTTCATCGGCAAAACTTGAAGTGACCAAAGAGGTAATCCGCACATATCCTTTTTCCGACCCTGATCCGGTGCCCATTATGGTGCGCTCCGGGATGTGGGGCAAGGGAGCCAGGCTTTATCCTTATTTCTTTATCGATCGGATGAGTCTCACCGCTGAAGACCAGGAGTGGACTGTTGTTCGCTTAGAAAATCCTTTCCTGAGAGTGGAAATTTTGCCCGAAGTCGGCGGGAAAGTCTGGGGAGCTTTAGACAAAGGCACCGGAAAGTATTTCATTTATAAAAATCATGTCCTCAAGTTCAGAGAAATAGCTCTCCGAGGTCCCTGGACCTCCGGGGGGATTGAATTTAACTTTGGCATCGTGGGTCATTCTCCCTCCACCGCCTCCCCGGTTGACTACCTTACCCGCCGGGAACCTGACGGAAGTGTGACCTGTTTTGTGGGGACCTGGGATTGGCCCTCCCGCACCCGCTGGAGTGTGGCTGTTAGCCTGCCCCCGGATAAGGATTTTTTTGAAACTAGATGCCTTTGGATAAATTATACTCCTTATTTTCAGTCCTACTATGTCTGGCTGAATGCGGCTGTCCGGGCTGCTGAGGATCTCCAGTTTATCATGCCTGGAAAATATTACATCGGCCACAATTATTCTGTGCCTCTTCGCCCCTGGCCGGTGGATGAAAAGGGCCGGGATTTATCTTGGTACAAAAACAATAATTTTGGTTCTTCCAAAAGTTATTTTACGGTGGGTGAATATCGGAATTTCTTTGGAGGTTATTGGCATCGGGACAAGCAGGGCTTCGGACAATGGGCTCGCTATGAAGATATTCCCGGTCATAAGACCTGGATTTGGAGTTTGGCCCGGAGCGGAGGTATCTGGGAAAACCTTTTAACGGACAACGATGGACAATACTGTGAACCCCAAGCTGGTCGCCTGCTTAACCAGAGTGACCATGGACATTTCTTTCCTCTGGCGACAGATAGCTGGACTCAATTATGGTTTCCTTATCATGAGATTGGCCCGATGAAAGCGGCTTCACCTTATGCCGTTTTGAGTACTGAAGAACCAGGTGAGCATCAGCTCATCGTTAAAATATTTCCACTTCAGGATTTAACCACTCCACTAGTTATTAAAAATAAACAGGAAATAATTTACCAGGAGAATATTTCTCTGAAAACAGGGCGTCCCTGGCAAAAACAGATTTCTTTAAAAGAAAAAATTGCTGAATATGAGATAAATCTGGGAGATAAGCTCCGCTATTCCTCAGCTCCTGCGGCTTACCGATTTGAAAAACCTCTGATCTTTCAGAATTACGATCGGACAACTCTTCAGCGACATTTCCTGAAAGCGCTCCACTTGGAAAAGGCCCGGAATCTTACGGAAGCTCTGCAGGAGTATAAAAATTTATTGATGAAAGAACCTGATTTTCTGCCCGCCTTAACCCGAGCAGCTGAACTCTATTATCGCCGGGGAGAGACGGAAAAAGCTCTTCAGCTGGCCCAAGAAGCCGTAAAACTGGACATGTATAATGGAGCGGCTAACTTTATCTATGCCCTGATCGCCCGCCATAAAGGTCAATTCATCGAAGCTAAGGAAGCCCTGACCTGGGCGGCTCGAGACAGAGCTTTTCAAGTAGCCGCCTACAACCAGCTGGCAGAAATCTTGTTAAGTGAAGGCTCTCTGGATGAAGCCCATGAATTCATTCAACGGGCATTAAGAAAAGACCAGCAGAATATAGCCAGTCTCCAATTGCTGGCTCTCATCCAGCGAAAAAAGGATTGGCCGGAAAAAGCTGAAAAGACACTTAAGCAAATTGAAAATATTGACCCCTTAAATCCCTTTGTTCAACTGGAAAGATATTGGTCCCAGCCTACCACCTCCAGATGGTCTAAAATAAGATCATTCATAAAAAATGAGTTTCCAGAAGAAACAATCCTGGAATTGGCTCTTTATTATCATCGAGTGAACCAACCTGAAGAATGTCTTCATTTATTAAGAAAAATCGACCGTTATCCAACGGCGGCTTACTGGTTGGCTTACCTTTTAAGAAATAGAGATAAAGTCGAAAGCAGGTCTTATCTCACTGTAGCTAAGTCTCTTCTACCTTACCTGGTTTTTCCTTTTAGGGAAGAAAGCATTCCGGTATTTACCTGGGCCATTCAGCAGGCGCCAGCTGACTGGAAGGCTAAATATTATCTGGCTTTGTTATTCTGGAGTAAGGGTCGAGTAGGGGAAGCGGAAAAACTACTGACTGCCTGTGGGACAGCGTCCGATTTTCCTCCTTTTTACATTGTTCGGGGAACTTTTCTCAAAAACAAGGACCAGACCGCTGCCCGGGATGATTTCCTGAAAGCTGTTGAGTTGGGGAAGAAAAAATGGCGGACCTGGCATCATTTAATCAGATTTTATCTGGATATCGAGTCATTCCCTGAGGCTTTAAAAGCAGCCGAACAAGCCAGTGGTCTTTTCCCTGACATTATGTCAATTCAGGCGGATTTAGTTGAAAGTCTTCTTCTTAATGGCCAATTTCAAAGAGCTGTCGAGATACTGGATAAAACAACGTTTTTACCTTCGGAAGGGGCGACGAAGATTCACCGGCTTTTTGTGCTATCTCATCTCCAGCTTGGTCTTCAGAAAGTAAAAGATGGAAATTTCCGTCAGGCTATAAGGCATTTCCAGCGGGCTAAAACCTATCCTGAACATCTGGGCACCGGCCAGCCTTATGACCCTGATTGGCGGCTTCAAGACCTCTTATTAGGTCTGTGTTACCTGAAAATAGGTGAACAGAAGATAGCCCACCGCCATTTTAGCTATGTCCGGGAATATACTCTTAAACACTGGGCGGAGAGTCGACCCTTCCACGCTCCGGCAGCCCTTTATTTAATAAAAAAAGAGAAAATGACCAGGGCAGTGGAACTGTTGAAGAAATATCCTTGTGCCCGCGAATATAAAGTTTTCTTTGACTTTCTGCTAAAAGAATTAAAGTAAAATTAAACAGATCGAAAACAAGGCACTCATGGTGTTTATTTTAGATCACCATAAGCGCCTAAATAAGAAATCCATAGCTTTCCACTGAAAAGAAAAAGAGCAAGAAGGCTCTTTTCTCAAAATGAAAATGAAAAAAGCCTCCTCACTCTTGAGGCTGATGTTTAAAGTTGTTTGGAACAACAGACAGCAGATAACTATTCAGTCTCAGTGACGATAGTCACCCTTTATGCCAGATTGGCGCTACACAAAAAATTCAATCTCTTCTTATTTTTTCTTCAATAATTGATTTCCAGACGAGATAGCCTTTCCCGGTTAAATGAAGACCATCATTGGTATAATTAGGGTTAAGATACCCCTCCGCGGTGGCCATGGGGGTGAATAAATCTATAAACTCAATACCTATCCGCTTTGCAAACCTTTGCAGTTGATGATTAATTGCTTTAATTTCTTGGGTTTTATTAACATGATTAGTAAAAACTTTAAAGGCCGGGTTAACAGGCAATATACTCTGGATGTATATTTCAGTGGCTGGAGAAGAGGCTTTAATCCTTTTAATCATAAGTTTAATATTATTGATAACGTAGTCGGGTGTCCGTCCAAGGGCTAAGTCGTTCACCCCAATCATTAGAAAGACCTTAGCCGGGCGAGAAGAGAGAACTTCATCTAGACGAGCCAGGACTCCGTCGGTTGTGTCACCGCTAATACCTCTGTTTTTCACCCGCCAGTCTTGAAAAAATTCACTCCAATTGCAGCCATCAGTAATACTGTCACCTAGAAATATAATCTCGCCGGGAGTATCCGGCAACACCTGAAAAAGACTGGCTCGCTGCTGCCAGTAAAGGGAAAAATTATTTTTTGAAGATTGTTCCTTGACGGCTGGAGAAAATAAACCGGTAATCAAGAATAATCCCCAGAAAGTAACCACTCCGAAAATAAAGCGGGGTCGATTAAAGACCATAGCTAGCCTCCCTATTGGATAAGACTTATCAAGATCGTTCTTAAAAATTAAACTTAATTTAAATATTAATCAAGATTGCACTGAAAATAGCCTGAACTTGACCTCAAACCTTAGGCCAGAATGACAACCAAGGTCAGAGAAGGGAGAACTCACTACCTTCCTGGAAAAATACTAAATAACGATATAATTTATCTTGACAATAGTATTATATTTTAATAATATTTAAACTTGTTCAATCATTCAAATTATTGGCTGCCAGAAAGATGACAAAAAAACAAAAGACAAAAGTTTCTCAGATAAATATAATTTATCACTATTTAACCAGATAAAATGATGAGAAAAGAAAATAAAGACCACATCTGCGAAGTTGTCCTTCCTCATAAAAAAACTTTAAAAAAAGTCAAACAGGCCATGTCTTCAGAAAAGAATCTTATCTCACTGGCTGAAACCTTCAATGCCCTGGCTGATCCCACCCGGTTGAAAATTATTCAGGCTCTTTCTTTTCAGGAATTGTGTGTGTGTGACTTGGCTTATCTCATCGGCCTTTCTATCTCGGCTATTTCTCATCAATTAAGACTCCTGCGCCATCTCCGTCTGGTAAAGTTCCGAAAGGAAGGGCGGATGGTTTACTATTCACTGGCTGATAGACATATAGAAAATCTCCTTAAACAGGGATTGGAGCATGTGGAAGAATAATCGTTCTTCCGGGGAAAAAGTCATCCTTTACGGAATTATTCTCTTAAATGTTCTACTTATACTTCCTTTGGGTGGTCTATCGGATCTGGTCATTTGTTTGGGTGAAGACGGCCACGTAGCACTCGAGCCGGTTCATTCTAAGCAAGCCTGTTTCATAACTCAATCAAAGCATCTCTTTGAGCAGCCAGGTTTTAATGAACGGACAACGCTTGTAGATAATAGTCATCGCTGCATTGATTTCTATTTCAATGGCAGCTCTGGTAAGTTCCAGGTTCAGGAAATCACCTTTTCCCCTAAAAGTGTCTTATTGGAACTTTCTTGGCCCCACGTAATCAACTGGGGTTACTGTCTTCCGGAGCCCTTTTCAACTTTAAGCAGAGCGGATCCGTCCTACCCGGAGAATCAATCTCCCTCTCTTAAACTTCTTCGAAGCATTATTCTGCTCATTTGAATTCAATCTCACCATTCTCTTTTCCGAGAAAAAATCAGTAGTCCTGGATGTTTATCTCGAGATTAAATAATTAGAAAGGAGGCAAGATGAGGAAGAGACTTCAAAAATGGCTCTGGCAAAAAATAAATTACCCTTTATCACTCAAAACCATTCTCTGTTTTCTGGGTAGCATGTTGATCTTCTTATCTTCCTGCGTGACCCGACCCAGCAACCTTTTTCATCCCACCAATCCTCCCTTGGGTTTCGATTATCAGGCGGTAAAAACCAAGAAGGAGTTATCTCCACCAGAATTTAAAGCAAAAACAAAATATCTGACCCTCCGCCAGGCTCTGGCGCTGGCTCTTATTAACAATCCAGAACTCCAAGCCTTCTCTTATGAAATCAGAGCCCAGGAAGCCAGGGCTATTCAGGCAGGGTTGATCGCTAATCCTGAGATTAGTGTGGAAATGGAAAATATCTATGGACAGGGACCTTTCCGCAAGTTCGAAGCAGCTGAAACCACTATCCAGCTCAGCCAATTGGTTGAATTAGGTCGGAAACCGGCAAAGCGAAAGAAAATTGCCCTGATCGAAAGCGACCTCAAGAGCTGGGATTATGAAGCCAAAAGGATTGAGGTCCTCTCCCAGGTGACCAAGGCTTTCATCGCGGTTTTAAGCGCCCAGGAAAGACTTAATATCACCCAGGAATTGGTGAACCTGACTAGGCAATTCAGAGACTCGGTGGCGGCCCGAGTTCAAGCAGGTAAGGTCTCACCCGTGGAATTAACCCGGGCTGATATTTCCGTGGCCTTTGCTGAGGTTCAAATGTCGAAGGCAAAAAAACTCTTGGAGGCCGCCCGACAAAAATTAGCCGCCACCTGGGGAAGTTTCTCGCCTGATTTCAATCAAGTGGTTGGTCGTCTCTACTCGGTTATCGAGCCCCCTCCTCTCAATAAACTGGTGGGCTATTTGCAGCGTCATCCAGAGCTGGCTCGTTGGAAGGCCGAGCGGGCTTTGCGGGAAGCCCGTCTATCACTGGCCAAAGCAGGTCTTATTCCTGATGTCATGATTAGTGGGGGCATCCGCTATTTTCAAGAAACCAATGACCGGGCTTATGTTTTGAATCTTTCCTTCCCTTTGCCTATTTTTAATCGTCAGCAGGGAACTATCAGGGTTGCTCGGTATTACCTGGAAAAGACAGACCTCGATGAAAAAGCGATTTTGCTCCATTTTCAGACAAAACTCAAAGAAACTTACCGCCTCCTTCAGGCCTATCATCATCAAGTTATCACGCTTCAGAAGACAGTTATTCCAGCCGCTCAAAATGCTTTTGAGGCGATAAAGGAAGGATATCAACAGGGAAAATTTAGTTTCTTAGACGTGCTTGATGCCCAACGTACTCTGGTAGAAGCCAAAATTCAGTATATTGAGTCACTAGGGGCTTACCATCAGACTGTGGCAGAGATAGAAAAGTTGATTAATGGTCCTTTGACCACCAGCCAAGAAAAGAATAAGGAGAAAGTCAAATGAAACTACATATCATAAGACCTCTCGCTAAGGGGATTAAATCCTTAAAATTTATCCTCATCGGGAATATTTTTCTGGTGGGGACCCTGCTTCTGGTAGGGTTATCTGCTTGTCAATCGTCTTCATCTTCCAAAACCTCCATTACCTCCGAAGAGGACCACGCCCATCATGAAGAAGCCGCTGTTGAACTGACACCTCAAGAGATGAAAGAATTCGGTATCGAAACAGCTCTGGCTGGACCAGGAAAAATACCTTTGGAGGTCTATCTTCCTGGGGAAATCACCGTAAATCCCAATCGGATTTCTCATATTGGACCTCTGGTCACCGGGGTGGCCCGGGAAATTCATAAAATTCTGGGCGATCATGTCCAAAAGGGAGAGGTGCTAGCCGTGCTTGAGAGTCGAGAATTGTCCGAGCTCAAATCCGCTTATCTGGTGGCTCGGGAAAGGCTGGCCCTGGCTGAAATAACTTTTCAACGGGAAGAAAGGCTCTGGAAGAAGAAAATTTCTTCGGAACAGGATTATCTCCAGGCAAAACAGGCTCTGGCTGAAGCCAGAATCGAGCTCCAGGCAGCGGAACAAAAGCTCCATGCTGTTGGTTTCCGCGAAGAAGACCTGAGCCAACTTTCTTTTCATGCAAAAACCCCCCTGGCTCGCTATGAAGTCGTCTCACCTTTGGCAGGAGTGATTATTGCCAAACATGTCACTTTAGGAGAAACAGTGAGTCAGAATGAAGCCATATTTACCGTGGCTGATCTAAAGAATATCTGGGTTAATTTGACAGTTTACCAGAAAGACCTGGGCAAAATAAGACCGGGACAGAAAGTGACTATTTATGACGATAAAACCGGGTTTCAGGACACCGGCCAGATTGATTGGGTCAGCCCCACGCTGGAGGAGCAAACCCGAACTGCCACTGCCCGGGTAGTGCTGGCCAACCTGGATGGAAAATGGCGGCCGGGTATGTTTGTCAAGGCCAAAGTCAAAATCGGCGAAATTGAAGCCAAAATAGCTGTGCCTCGTTCATCTGTTATCACCTATGAAGAAAAACCAGTGGTCTTTATTAAAGAAGGCCATGAGTTCCGGCCCGTACCAGTTAAACTGGGAAAGGCTAATGAACACGTCGTTGAAATTCTGGCCGGACTCAAAATTGGTCAAGAATATGTGACCAACAACGCTTTTACTTTAAAAGCCGAATTGAGTAAAGCCAAGTTTAGCGAGCATGTTCACTAAATATTGATTGGTGAGGGTGGACTATGTTTAATCGAGTAATAAATTTTTCTCTAAAAAACCGACTCTTAATGTTTATCCTGGCTTCGCTGGTTATTGTGGCGGGCTACTGGACTTACCTTCGTCTGCCGATAGATGCTTTCCCTGATGTTTCCCCCTCTCTGGTTCAGGTCTTTACCGTCACTGAAGGTTTGGCCCCGGAAGAAGTGGAAAAATATGTGACTTTCCCCATTGAATCGAAGATGGCTGGCCTGCCCCGACTCAAACAGATCAGATCTATCTCCAACTTTGGTCTTTCCGTGGTCAGTATTTATTTTGAAGACGGAACAGATATTTACTTTGCCCGCCAATTGGTCAATGAACGACTTCAGGAGGCCCGGGAAGAAATTCCGGAGGGATTCGGCGAACCTCAACTTGGCCCTATTGCCACCGGTCAGGGGCAAATTCTTTATTACTATCTGAAAGATACCACCGGCAAGTATTCTCTTACTGACCTGCGGACCATTCAGGACTGGATTATTAAATTAAAATTACAAACAGTTCCCGGAGTAACAGAAGTTCTGGGTATCGGAGGATTCAAAAAGCAATTCCAGGTAATTGTTGACCCTACGGCTCTCCTGCGGTATGACGTGACTCTGCAGGATGTAATTGCTCGGATTAAGGCGAATAACCTAAATGTAGGGGCTCAATTTCTCGAGCGCTATGGAGAACAATTTATTGTCCGTTCCGTGGGTCTGGCTCAAGATATCCACGACCTGGAATCTATTATCATCAAGAGCGATCGTGGACGACCTGTCTACCTCCGGGATTTGGCAGAGGTGAAGATTGGCGGCGAAATCCGCCGGGGCCTGCAGACCAGGAATGGAGAAGAGGAAGTAGTGGCCGGGATGGTTATCAAGCTCATTGGCACCAATTCCTCCACTGTAATCGCCCGGGTTGAAGAGAAACTGAAAGAAATTGAAAAATCTCTGCCCGAAGGTATAGTGATAGTGCCTTTTTACGAGCAAAAAACCCTGGTCGATGCTTCAGTCAGAACGGTCAGCCAGGCTTTAATTATTGGAATTATTTTGGTCATCATTGTGCTCTTTGTCTTCCTGGGTAAATTTAGACCAAGCCTGGTTGTCGCTGGAGCTATTCCTTTTTCCATAATGTTTGCCTTCATTGCCATGGGCTATCTTAAAATGTCGGCTAACCTGATGTCTCTGGGAGGATTGGCTATTGCCATCGGCATGCTGGTCGACGGTACCATTGTCATGGTGGAAAATGTTGACCGATTGATCCAGAGCTCAGCCGCCGGTGATGAGAAAGAGCAGATTATCTATCGCGCCTTTCAGGAAGTCAGTCGACCGATTGTCTTTGCTATTTCCATTATCATCATTGTTTTTCTACCCCTATTTACTCTTCAGGGAGTAGAGGGGAAAACATTTCGTCCCTTGGCCTATACCGTCGCTCTGGCTATGTTCGGCTCATTGTTTTATGCCATCTTTCTAGCTCCTTCTTTCAGCTCTTTCTTATTGCGATTCCCTAATGAACGGGAAAACAATCAGCTCCGTCGACCCACGCTCTCGTCTCGAATAATCCACTTTCTCCAGGCCATCTACCAGCCCGTTATCCGCTTTTTTATCCACCGTCGTTACCTGGCCGTCCTCATCTCCCTGGGATTGTTCGTGGTTGGTTTAGCTATTTATCCCCGCCTGGGTTCAGAATTCACTCCCCGTCTCCGGGAAGGGGATATTATAGTTAACCTCACTTTCGCACCTTCCACCTCGCTCACTGAGACCAAGCGCAATATTATGATTATTGAGAAACGTCTTCTGGAAATACCCGAAGTGGCCGAAGTAGTCAGTCGAATCGGTCGGGGAGAAGTAGGGGCTCATTCGGCTCCGGTTAATGTCAGTCATATGAATGTTATCCTGAAACCCAAATCAGAATGGATAATCGCCAGAAATCAGGATGATATTGAGGCTGCCATCCGGGAAAAACTGGCGGGTTTACCCGGTGTGCTCACCAATGTCACCCAGCCCATTCAGCTCTCCGTTGATGAATTAATTGCTGGCGTTAAGGCACAATTGGCCGTCAAACTCTTTGGAGATGACCTGGATGTCCTCCGCCAAAAAGCAGATGAAGTAGCTGATATTATTCGCCAGATTGAAGGGGCGGCTGATGTTCAGGTTGAACAAATCTCCGGTGCTCCTCAATTACTAATCCAACCCGACCGGGAAGCTCTGGCCCGGTATGGAATCAATCTGGCCGATGTCCAGGAGGTCATTAGAGCGGCCATTGGCGGCACCAAAGCCGGGCAGGTCTTTGAAGGCATCAGGCGCTTTGATATCTATGTTCGTTACCAAGAAGAATCAAGAAAAACACCTGAAGCGATAAAAGAAATAATAATCGAAGCACCTGACGGCCAGAAAATACCTCTGGCTGAGTTAGCCCGGGTGAGGGAAGTGGTCGGCCCCCGTCAGATAAGGCGGGAGGATTTTCAGCGTTTTATTTCAATACAATGCAATGTGGTAGGCCGTGATATCGGCAGCTTCGTTAAAGAATCTCAACAGAGAATCGACGCTCTGGTGCAACTTCCCCCTGGTTATTTCATTACCTGGGGTGGGCAGTTTGAATTACAACAACAAGCGAATCGGCGTTTTGCCGTGGTTATCCCCGTGACGCTTGGAGTTATTTTTCTCCTTCTCTTTCTGAGTTTCGGTTCTTTCCGCAATTCTTTTCTCATCCTTCTCAATATCCCTTTAGCCCTGGTGGGAGGAGTGGTGGCCCTCTGGATAACCCGTCAAAACCTTTCTGTTCCAGCTTCGGTGGGCTTTATTGCTCTTTTAGGAATAGCCCTGGAAAACGGGATGGTCCTGGTGACTTATCTCAACCAGCTGGTCCGTGACGGTCTCTCCATTGATGAAGCTTCCCTTAAGGCTGCTTTGCTCCGAATGAGACCAGTCTTGATGACGGCGGTCACCACCGCTCTGGGTTTAATTCCCTTGGCTCTCTCCACCGGCACAGGAAGTGAAGTCCAAAGACCTCTGGCTATCGTGGTGATCGGCGGACTGATTACTTCCACCTGGCTGACTCTGCTGGTTATTCCCTCTATTTACAAATGGTTTAGCATCAAGGTGGAGTACGAAAATGGTCGGCCTGAAGAAAAATAAAATGAGTAAATTAAAGAAAAATGAAGAAAAAAAATATTCTCCTCAAAAGAGGTGAAAAAATTTAAGCTGAGATTAAGCTCAGAAAAAACATCGGGAGGATAATAATGAAAGAAATCAAAGCTTACATAAAGACTCATAAACTACCTACAGTAGCCCAGGCTCTCCACAAAATAAATGGCTTATCCGGGATGAGTGTCACTCGCGTTTACGGGTTTGGTCGGAGTCGGGCCAAAGGAAATCGAGAGAAAGTCGTTATTGATACAGTTGAATACAACCCCCATTTAAAAATTGAAATTGTCTGTGCCGAGGAACTGGTTAAACCCGTGATTCAGGCTATTTTGACCAATGCCCATACAGGAACAAGAGGCGATGGTAAAATCTATGTGGCTCCGGTAGACCAAGCAATTAGAATCAGTACCGGAGAAAGAGGCGAATCAGCTGTCTAGATAATTTTCACTATTAGGAAGATTAACCGGAAATCTTAAGCTTGAAGTGGACAAAATCTTAATAAACAATGTAAAAGAGGAAGTTGATGGGTGAGAAAAGACAAAATCAAAAGAAAAAGCAACCTGCCTTGTCTGGCTCGACTAATCAAGTAGCTCTAAAAGAAAAAAAGGCAAGGTCATATAGATTAAAAGGATTAGATTGTCCTGACTGCGCCTTAAAAATAGAAAAGGCTGTCCAGCAGTTAAAAGGAGTGGCTGAAGCCCGGGTTGATTTTCTCCAGGCGACTTTAAAGCTGGAAGTGGATGATTCTGAATTCAACTCGGCTTCTCTGGAGAAAACAATAAAAAAATTAGGCTACTCCCTGGCCCCTCCCTCTTCAATTACAGAGAACAGTCTTCGACTTTACGTCAAAGGACTTGATTGTGCGGAGGAGGTAGCCCTGATAAAAAAGGCTTTGAGCCATCTTGCTGGAATTAAAGAAGTTAAGTTCTTGCTGGTTTCTCGGGAAATTGAAGTCCACTTTGATCCGGAAAAAATAAAAGAAAAAGACATTGTTTCGCGAATAAATAAAATCGGCCTGAGAGTAGAGCCGGTCAAGGAGAGGGGAGAGGTCGGAAGGGAAAAAGCCAGAGAGACATTCAGCCAGGACCGGCGATTGCTTCTGACGACTATAATCGCCGGTGTGCTTACCCTCCTGGGGATTATCCTCTCCCGGTTGGGAACAAGAGAAGAAATAAGCATCCTTATCTTTCTGCTGGCTATTATCAGCGGCGGGACGCACATTGCCCGCAAAGGTCTGGCGGCTGCCCGCCATCTCAGTCTGGATATGAATTTTTTAATGACCATCGCTGTTATCGGAGCCGCCTCAATCGGGGAATGGGTGGAAGCGGCTGTGGTGGTCTTCCTTTTTTCTCTGGCTCAACTCCTGGAGACCTATTCTTTGGATCGGGCCCGGCGAGCCATTCGCTCTTTAATGGATCTGGCCCCGAAAAAAGCCCTGGTCCGCCGTAATGGGGAGGAGATAGAGGTTAATGTTGAGACAATCCAGCCCGGCGAAAGAGTCATTGTCCGTCCTGGAGAAAAAATTCCTCTGGATGGCCTGGTTCTCAGCGGCCGGTCCGAAGTCAACCAGGCGCCGATTACCGGCGAATCAATGCCTGTGCTTAAACAAGCAGGGGATAAGGTTTTTGCCGGCTCAATCAATCAAAGAGGTTCACTGGAAATTAAGGTGACTCATCTCTCTAGCGATACAACTCTGGCCCGGATAATCCATTTGGTGGAAGAAGCCCAATCGCAAAAAGCTCCTTCTCAAAGCTTCGTCGAAAAATTCGCTCGCTGGTATACCCCCCTGGTGGTTTTGAGTGCTGTGCTGCTGGCCGTAATTCCGGTGGTTGTCCTGGGGTATCCTTTTAGTGAGTGGCTCTATCGCGCGCTGGTTTTGTTGGTGATTGCCTGTCCTTGCGCTCTGGTTATCTCCACGCCAGTCACCATTGTCGCTGGTCTCACCCGGTCGGCTAACCTGGGAATCCTGATTAAAGGAGGAGTCCACCTGGAAAATTCAGGTAAATGGCAAACAATTGTTTTCGATAAAACAGGCACTCTGACTAAGGGAAAGCCCGAAGTCATTGATATTATCCCCCTAGGGTCGAGGACCAAAAAAGAAATTCTCCAGCTAGCAGCCGCCGTGGAAAGCCGCTCGGAACATCATCTCGCCCGGGCGATCATCGACAAGGCCGAGGAATGGCAATTAAAAATAGATGAACCAGCTGACTTTCAATCTCTCATCGGCCGGGGGGCTCAAGCTAGAGTGAATGGTCGGATCTATTTCATCGGTAATCATCGTCTGTTTGAAGAGAAAAAGCTCTGCACTCCGGAACTTGATGAATTAATGGATAGATTGGAGTCAGAAAATTACTCGCTGGTTATTCTAGGGGATGAGGGAAAAGCCCTGGGAGTAATTATCATTGCTGATGCTCTGCGGCCGGAAGTACCTCTGGCCCTACGCCAATTAAGATCTCTTGGAGTAAAAAAATTAATGATGCTCACCGGCGATAACCGTAAAACCGCTGAAGTTCTGGCCCGAAGGCTGGAACTGGACAATTTTGCAGCAGAACTTCTCCCCGAAGATAAAATTGAAGCCATCCGTCATTTAATATATCAGGGGGAAAAGGTCGCCATGGTCGGTGATGGAGTCAACGATGCACCCGCCTTGGCCATGGCCACAACCGGTATCGCCATGGGCACAGCCGGCACTGATGCTGCTCTGGAAACAGCCGATATCGCTTTGATGAATGATAACCTTCTTGGTCTACCGACGGTAGTTCATCTGGGGAAAAAAACATTACAAATCATCAAACAAAATATAACCTTGGCTCTGGTGATTAAATTCATCTTTTTCGGATTAACCATTCCCGGCGTGGCTACCTTATGGATGGCTGTCTTTGCTGATATGGGAGCTTCTTTTATCGTCATCTTCAACGGTCTGCGGCTCTTACGATTCAAAAAAGGCCTTTAAACAGGGGGAATTAATTTTCTTCAAAAAGCAAATTCTGCACCCAGATTAAGCAGGTGAGCCTTATAGTTCTGGGACCTAAACAGCTTTTGACTAACCTGATAATATCGATATCTTACTATTAAAGAAATTCCAGAATAAAGGGCAGTTTTCAGCTCCAGGTAAGGATAACGGAGATAACCCGGGAAAGTTCCTTTTATCTCGGTATAATTAAATCCCCCGTTGAAGGAAAAGATACCTTCTTTAAACCAGCCACCTAAATTAACGAAACTCACTTTACTCTTGAAACGAGAAACATCCTCACTTTCAGTGAATAAGCTGGTATATTGGATGATATCCATAATTGAGTCGAGATCATTCTGATTAAGATTCAAAAAAGCTCCCCATTTCCCGGAAGATGATTGCCACATAAGATTTAAACCATACCCCAGCTGTTCACTGGAATAAGAAAATTCATCATTCTGGAGACTCCGCCAGCGAAATAACAAAGAGCCGGTTAAACCAAAATCTGTTTTAAACCTGCTCTTGAATTGCAGTGAATCGGTCTTAAGAGGAATTAAGCGGGCGAAAGCGAAATCATAAGCTCCTTTGTCATAGGCAGCAAAAAAGGAAAGCGATTTAGATAGTTTATAGTTAACGGAACCGGAATAGGAATCAAGATGATAGAGAGAAGTTTCTTGAGCTTCTCCTCGCCCCATTTCCAAGGAATAATTCGTTCGGGCCAAGCCGGCTCTTATTCCCAGCCGGGGGGTGAGATAATAACCTACCTGGAGATAATAGCGTTTCTGAGCAAGCTTCAAGAAAGGATTATGATATTCCTCTAAAGCAACAGTTTTCTGGTAGTAAGAACGGAAAAACGAAACATTGAGAGTGTCTTCATTGTCCAGACGATAATAATAATACTTAAAACCACTGGTAAGATAGAGGCGGGGCAGAATATCTAATTGGAGGGCAGCTTCACCTCTGGTCCAGCGGCGATTAAATTTACCTGCATTCAACAGGGTGGCCTGACTGATAAAATCATAGAGAGGCCAGATGAACTGACCGTTTATTTCTTCCTGAGCCTGGGAATCACCTTCTGTGCGGGAAGTCAAATACTTGGCCTTTAAAGATAACCAGGGCAGAGGTTTAATAAAAAGAAACTGTTTTATTCCTTTGGTTTGAGCCTCAACTATGGTCTGGCGACTCTGGCTGGTGAGGTATATGGATGATTTTCCCCAGGGCAGTCCCTTTATCCCCAGATTATTGGGATCAGAACTGGCGGTCTGTTCCAGATCAAAAGACTGCGAGAGCCCGGTCAGTTCATAGGATAACCAGTTCCCTAAGGAAAGATTGCCTGATAATTGAACTAGATTGCTAATCTGATTAAGAGGTTCATTGAGAGGAAACTGATTGTTTAAAAGATAAAGAGTAATTAAACTGTTTCCTTCAAGTTTGGTTCTCTGCCAGGAAGCGGTGATCTTGAACCAGGGAAAGGGAACAACTATTCCCGTCAGATCAAGTGTCTTCTCCCGGCTGTTCCAGGTATGGAAACTTCCGAAGAGATTCTCTTCCTGGTCCGAGTCAAAGAGAGGATTGGCGACACTATCAACATTCAGGAAAAATTTTCTTTCAGTATAATTCCCCACTAATGTAAAGACGTTTCTTTTGGTTAAAGTGATTCTGGCTAGGCCGTAAGGTTCAGCTCCAAAGCCTTGGACAGACAGAGAAATGGAATCCAAAAAGGCTTTTTCCTGGGGAAGTCTATCTGCCCGCAAAGAAATGCCTTCAACATTCAGGCCTTCTTTCAAATTGAACTGCGACCTAAACAAATTCAGGTTTCCCTGGACATCTTTAACCAGATAACTTGAGCCGAAATAACCCGAAATATAATACTTTCCCCAGACGGTATTCTTTTTCTTCTGGGCACTAGTCTCAGCCAGGGCTACCTTAGCCAGGATTATCACCAGAGTTAATAAAAAAACTATTACCGGTTTTTTAAAAAAGGCTTTCATTCCTACCCCCTGTCAATTATCTCAAAAAATGCTTATCCAGGTACGAACCGTGGATTTTCACATGGCAGATGGTGCAATTTTGATAGGTCGAGTGAGTAGTGATGTGAAACTTTGGGGTCTTGGATCCATAAAGATTGGCTGCTTCGATTGGGCCGCTATGGCATTCCAAACAGAGCAGATATTGATTGGCTCTTCTCAATAAGCGGGCGTTTTCTGACCCGTGCGGTTGATGACAGGCCAGACAGCCTCCCACAGCAACAGCCAAATGTTCATAAGTAAAAGGTCCTCGTTGAGCCGGATGGCAGGTGAAGCATTTCTCACTTATCCGGGATAAACCCAATTGCTGATTGGTTGTCTCTGTCTGATGAGGGTCATGACAATCCCAGCATTCCATTCGTCCCTCCTGAACCTTATGATGGAAGGGGAGATTAAACCTGGCCAGCTTATCTTGATGGCAGTTAAAACAAATTTCCCGGGGAGATGAAGCCAAGAGTTTTACTGCTGGTTCTCCCTGATGGATGGCATGGCAGGAAAGGCAGGCTTGTCCGGCTTGAGCATGTTTTTCCTGAGAAAAATTATGAAATATCTTGTTTGTATCATGACAGGTCAAACAGGTTGAGATAATTTTGCTGTTACCAATTTCAGTAAATGAGCGAATTAAACCTTTGACTTCAGGATCTTCCGCATGGAGACTCCCGGGCCCATGACAGACCTCGCACCCTTCAATTTCCAATTCTTTTTTCTTCAAGCTGATCTGATAATGAGCTGTCTTGTCCAGAGAGGTGAGGAGATCATGGCATTCAAGACATGTCTCCTGCCCGATATATGTTTTTTCCTGCTCGCCACTCAGAGGAATACTGCCGGAAATCTTCATCCCCAGGAAGAAAAAGCATGCACCAAGAGTGAACAGGCATATCAGTTTTTTCATCCTTATCTCCTCTTTCTAAAATCATCTACCTCCTGGACCGGTGGCTGGCCCGGGGGTAGATGACCAAAGTGCTTCAGCGTCGGCGGACTATTTCAAAGAATGAATGACACCTTTATAAGTAGCCGCCCAGTTCTTATCATGGTCGTAGTGGCAACTTAGACAGGCAAATTCTGAAGTAACAAAGCCCCGGGCTTCAGAGCCGCCATTCTTAAAGGGTTTAGCTCCAGCGTCCAGGTTTATCTTGAAAAGATGGGTTCGAACATCACCAACGTATTTGCGCAACGAAACAGCGCTTTTACTCATATAAGGCATGTGACAATCTTCACACTTAACTCCCGCCTGACCCATGGAGCTTCCTTCATACACCCCGGCAACGTCAGCATGACAATCAGCACAGCTTATTTTTATAGAAGAGCCGCCTGTTTTATGAGGATCATGACAGGTGACACAGTTCAAAAATTGACCATGGTCGCTTTTTAGGATCTCATTGTATTGTTCGTGATGGCGAATAAAGCCTCCGCTGGCGGGAATAATGTTGGGATCGGTCCGATAATGACAGGTACCACAAGCTGCCGAGGATTTATCCACGGAGATTTCAGAGGGATTGCCTCCGGTCAGCACATGGTTTTTGCCGGGCCCATGACATTGTTCACACTGAATGCCTTCAAAAGTCCACTTGCCGACCACTCCGGGGAGAAATTCCTGACGGCCTCCCTCCCGATAATTGGTCGTGTGACAGGAACCGCAATCATACTTTTTTGTTTCATTGGCATGGTAATCGGTCCAGTTGCGGGTAGCCAGATTAAACTGATTATTGCCGCCAGCCGTAATTATATAACCGTCTTTACCAATGAACCGGGCTTTCCACTTGAAACCACCAATCACCCACTTAATATCATCCCAGTTCACCGAAGCTGGATGAGGGATGCCAGCGCCCCGAGCTTCTTCAGGAGAACGAAGTTTATGAGCATGTCCTGAGGCAAACCAGTCATCATATTTTTGAGAGTGACAGACACCGCAAGCTTCTGAACCCACATAATCACCCTTGGCTTGACTCAAGTAGATCGCCAATTGGGAATAATCCTGAGCTTGAACAACAAGTACCAATGAAAGAACCAAAAGCATAAAGAAGAGGAATCGAGCTTTAATCATGTTTTACCCCCGATAAAAGGATTTTGTTAGACTATGAAGACGTGTTTTTCTCAGTAGTAATAAGAATTTTATTTGTGATAAAGTTTATAATATATATCATCTAACTAGTATATAATTAAATCCCCCGGCAATTGTCAAGAGTTTTTTCTGGTTTTATAAATTTTCTTAACTCTCTGAAATCTGTCAGAAAGAAAAATAGATAGGCTGACTTATTAATTACTTTCGCCTCACAATAAAAAAATACTATCCGGAACCTCCTAGAGGAGGCTTAGCAGCCTAAATCGAATTAAGAAATAGGTGTTTTTATTACCTGTGGATAAAAGTTATAATAATATGCCTGTTCAGGCCCTATGGGCCGATTTGATAATATAGTTTTTTCTTTTTAAAACGAACAAAAAATGGCGGTTAAGATTTTTTTAGCCGGAATAATGCAGGGTTCCCGGCGGGAACCTTCACTTTATAATCAAGACTATCGACTGAGAATTAAGCAGATATTATCTGGAGTAAATAACATCGAAATCTATTGCCCTTATGAAAAACATCCCCGCAGTCTGACTTATAACCGGGCTAAACTTAAAGAAGTATTTCTTGATCATATCAAAAAGGCGGCCACAGCCGATGTCATCATCGCTTATCTACCTGAAGCCAGCATGGGAACTGCCCTGGAAATCTGGGAAGCCAGCCGGTCAGGCCGGATAATCCTGACCATTTCTCCTTTGACGGAAAATTGGATTATCAAGGCTTTGGCCACCCGCAATTTCAGGGATCTGGAAGAATTCGAAGAATTTGTCCGCCGGGGAGAATTTGAATCTCTTCTTTATTCATTAAAAAGACAAACTGGAGATAGTTAACATTTTTTATAATGAGCAATCAGTGAAGCCCAAGATGACCAAGCTCCATCTTTTAGACTTCACCTTATCTGAACTGGAGGATTATTTTATTCAGCGAAATCAACCCCGCTATCGGGCCCGCCAGGTCCTGGAGTGGGTCTTCCAGCAGACGGTCTTTGATTTTCAAGCAATGACCAACCTGCCCCAGGCAGTCTGGCAGCAATTAGACCGGGAGATGATGATCACCGCCGGGCGTGAAATCATCCGACAGGAAGGTCAAGATGGGACGACAAAATTCCTTCTGGAATTTAATAATGAATCTCAAACCAACCCAAGGCAGGTGGAAACGGTTCTTATTCCTGGTGACCAGCGTCAAACTGTCTGCCTCTCAACTCAATTCGGATGTCCGATAAAATGTGCTTTCTGTGCCACCGGCCAGGGGTCCTTCCTGGGCAATTTGCGGACCGGGCAGATTATTGAGCAGGCTCTCCGTCTCCAGGAAATCTTAATAAAACAGGGAAAAAGGCTATCTCATGTCGTCTTCATGGGTATGGGGGAACCACTTTTAAATTATGATGCCACCCTTAAGGCAGCCAGGATTCTTCATGCTCCCTGGGGGTTGGGTATCTCCGCCCGCCGTATTACTATTTCCACTGTTGGACTGCCGGCAGCCATTCGTCGTCTGGCTGAAGAATCTTTGCCTTTGAATCTGGCCATTTCTCTCCACAGTCCCAGTCAGGAAAAAAGAGAGTCCATAATTCCTCTGGCCGCCAGATATCCTTTGACCGCTATCCTGGAAGCCGCCCGATATTACTTCCAAAAGACAGGACGCGAAATTACGCTGGAATACCTAATGCTACCTGATTTTAACCTCAGCCTGGCTGACGCCCGGGAGTTGGCCGCCCTTGCCCGGAAAATAAGGGCCAATGTCAATCTTATTCCCTATAATTCGGTCGGAAACGGTCAATTCCGTTCTCCCCAGACGGAAGAAATAAGAAAATTTGTTAAATGGCTCCGCCAGCTGGGGATAAACACTCATGTCCGCCGAAGTCGAGGAGAAGATATCGAAGCGGCCTGCGGCCAGTTACGCCAAAGACAGACGAATAACCACAGAAAATAAGCTGATTCTAGCTGGCAGCCAGAAAAGCGAGGGCTTTCCGCAGATTATTCAATCCCTCTTTCAGTGTATCACCCGGACCTCCGAAACCTAGCCGGAAATGATTGGAGAAGCTGAAAAAATTTCCCGGAACCACCGAGGTGTCGTATTTTTCCCGAAGCAACTGATTAAATTGCTCGGCGGTAATATTTTTTATCCTTAAACGAGGAAAACATACCACTCCGGCTGCCGGCTCAACCCACTCCAGCCATCCCCGCCGGACTGCTTCCTCCATAAAGTTCTTAACCAGCCGGAAATTTTTTTCGCGTCGGGCGATGTTCCTCTGTCTAATTTCCGGCAGAAAAGGAAAAATAAGGCTGGCGATTCTTTCAGCCAGAAAAACATGCTCGACATGAATATAGTCCAGAATAGTTCTGATTTTCTCGGCTAAAGCCGACGGAGCGATTAACCAACCGCATCTTAAATCTCCCAGTCCATAAACTTTACATAAACTGGCGGAGACAATAATATTGTCACACCGACCAAAAGCCGATAGTTTTTCCGGAGAAGGAAGAAAATCCAGATAAATCTCGTCCACCAGGACCCAAGCACCGTTTTCCTGAGCCAGACCAGCTAGCTGCTCAATCTCTTCAACTGGTAAATAAGCTCCACTGGGGTTATGGAGATTGGTTAAAAGAATTAGCTTTACTTTATCTTTAAGTTTAGCCTGCAAATCATTCAAATCAATCCGAAAACCATTCTCAAACTCACGGTTGAGAGGAACAACCTGCGCCTTCAGAGCAAGTGGGACTTTAATCAAAGGTTCATAGCCAGGATGTTCGACCAGGACAATATCTCCAGGAGAAAGCAAAGCCAGACAAGTCAGAAAGATCGCCTGCGAGGTCCCCAAAGTAATTATTACTTCTTCGGGGGAAACATTATACCTGGCGGCTATCTGCCGGAGAAGGGGAGGGTAGCCATAAAAATTTTCACCAGAGAGTTCGATTTCATCCAGAGATAGAACCCGAGGTAAGTTTTTTAACGATAATGGCTCCACGCCGCTACGGCACAGATCATATTTAACCGGGGTTTTGTGTTTAAACCACTGCAGATAATTTATCCCACTGAAGATCATCGTTGTCCTCCTTTCTGACTTAAATAAAAAAGAGGCAGGCCACTGAGAATTATAGCTGTCCCGAGAAAGGATTTTCCCGGCGAGGAAAGAAAAACATTAATCACCACCGCAGCAGAAATAAAGGCGAAAACAGCCGGGACGACTGGATAACCCCAGACGCGGTAAGGACGTTTCTTGTCGGGATATTTTCTCCGTAAAACAATGAGGGCCAGGGCGGTAAAACAATAAAATATCCAATCACCAAAGGTGATATACTGCAACAGCTGGCCATAAGTGTTAGTAAAAAGAAGGACAGTCGCCCAGAGAGACTGCAGGACAAGAGAAATATAAGGCGTCCGGTAGCGAGGATGAATGCGGGCGGCTATGGGCAGAAAAGCCCTATCCCGGGCCATGGCCGCATAAACCCGGGGGCCGGTTAAGATAGCCACGCTGGTAAAACCAAAAGTGGACACGATAATAGCCAGAGCTACAATTTTAGAGCCTATCTCCCCGACCATCGCTTCCATGGAATCAGCGGCCAGGCGGGTGGATTGACTGATTTCTTCCAGGGGCAAAGCCCGGGTGTAAACCAGGTTGGATAAGATATAAACAACGACCACAATACTTACGCCTGAGATAATCGCCAGGGGAATACTTTTTCCTGGTTTCTTCACTTCGCCGGCGACAAAATTTAAATTCTGCCAGCCGCCATAGGAAAAAAGAGCCGGCATCAAAGCCAGGCCGAACAAACTGATAATTTTGAGATTTATTCCTTCAGGAAAAAGAGGGCCGAAATGCTTCACCGGTGCTTTAACCAGAAAAATACCGACAATAATTAACACTGCCAGGGACAGAATTTTCATCACTGTAAAAATATTCTGTACCAGGCTGCCTGGTTTTATGCCCAGAATATTGACATAGGTCAACCCCCAGATCATACCGGCGGCCACCAGGCTGACCCAGAAATCGGACATGGGAATAAAGGTGCTGATGAACCGGGCGCAGGTGAAAGCCACCGCAGCCAGAGCCCCGGTTTGGATGGTGGTGAACAACGTCCAGCCAAAAAGAAAGCCCAGCCAGGGGCGAAAAGCCTTCTCCAGATAAATATATTGGCCGCCTGAGCGCGGGAAAAGAGCTCCTAGCTCAGCAAAGCAAAATGCACCAAGAAAGGCAATCGCTCCACCCAGAGCCCAGACAAAAAGAAGTTGACTGGAGCTCTGGAGAAACTTAGCGCTTTCAGCCGGGTTCATGAAAATCCCGGCTCCGATGGTGGCCCCGGCGACAATCATGGCCGCATCAAACCAGTTGAGTTGGCGGAGGGAGGAGTTGGAGTTGCTTGTTTCTGAATTATTATTTAGTGAGACTTCTTTCGATAGGGAAGACGTAGCGGCGCTGGAAGTTTCTTGAGCCTTTAAAGAAAAACTTTTGGGGTGACCATCTTCCCGCATTAAACTTTCTGTTTTACTCCTGATTTATCTCTCAACAACCTGAGTATATTAGCGTTAATTATAGGAAATTTATTTCCTAAAGGGAAACAAGAAATCTTGCCACCAATGGCTCGCCCTCCAGGTTCCTCTGATAGCCCCTTCTTTCCTTGGTTGACATCAGTGGTTGAGTCGACTATTCTGTCGGAGAATTGACCTGCCAAACAATACCTCACAAAGGATGGGACCATGAAAAGATTAACTACCAGTGTCTCCCAAGATCTTTTCCTGGCTATGGTTGGCTTTGGCATCTTTATCGGAGTTATCTTTCCCTTCTTTACTAAATTTGTTCTGCAGTTGCCCCAGGAAAAAGCGCTTAATCTGACCTTTTTTACAATGTGTATCACCGCCGGAATTATTGTCGGAATTTTCAACTTTTCCATTTTCCGGATAGTTGTTTGCCGGTTCCTGGAGGAGATGAGAAAGAAAATCAACGATTTCCGGGAAAAATTAAATAGATATTACTGGGACCGGACGATTAAATGCTCCCCGGAGGAATGTTATATCGATATGTCTTCTACTGATGTCGTGGGAAGTCTGGTCGAAGATTTCAATCATTTTATCGACACCATTTACCACCTGGTCAAAACTGAACATGTGAGATCTGAATTCATGGAGAGTCTGAAAAAGAGTCTCAAGATTAATGATGTGGCGGAAATTATTATTAAATTTTTCCGTGATTATTTTGGGGGTGACGCCGCCTGCATCCTGACTTATAAACGAGGTCAATTTAATATCACCAAAACCTGGAACCTCGATATGGACATTGATAAGACCGATACTGATTACTGGTTCCGAGTGTTAACCGAAGGTCGGGTGATTCTGCTGGAAGAAGTGGCCGAAGATTTACTGGCAATCAATATCGGACTGGGCAGACTTAAACCCAAATATATCGCCTACATTCCTCTGGTTTACCAGGCCCATTATGTCGGCATCGTCATCCTCCTTTCCCGCACTCCTTTCCACAAAGACTTTCAAAGTCTGGAAAGCCAGAATATTATCAGTGAAGCCACTCCTTTTCTTTATAATGCCCTCCTGATGAAAAGGCTGGAACTCCTGGCCGCTATTGATGAATTGACCGGGGTTTTGAATCGACGTTTTGGGATAAGGCGACTCAACGAAGAATTTGAGCGCTCTAAGCGACACAGTCTGCCCCTTTCTGTAGCCATGATTGATATTGATGATTTCAAGAAGATAAATGATGCCTACGGTCATCAATGTGGCGACCTGGTCCTAAAAACCTTAGCCGAATTAATAACCCAGAATATTCGGGTCTCCGATTTTGTCATCCGCTATGGGGGCGAAGAATTTCTGGTGGTTATTCCCGGGGCTTCTTCTCTTGACGCGATGAGGCTTATGGACCGGCTGCTGAACATTGTGGCCACCTTCACTGTCCACTACGGCGGACATGAGATTCATTTTACCTTCAGCGGCGGAATCGCTACCTACCCGGCGGAAAACATCAAAGAATTAAGCACTCTTATCCAGAAGGCCGATGAAGCTCTTTATCAGGCTAAAAGAACCGGCAAAAACCAGGTGATTATCAGCGGATAAGAGCCCGCGGTTGAAAAAAATAAAAAATAAAAAATAAAAAGGAGAAAGCACTCCATGACCAGGTTCAAAAACAGTCAAAAAAATTCCCCCCAAAAAAACTCTCTTTTGGACAATTTTCGGAATTATTTATTTTATTCATCTAAAAAGGGTCCAGGAAAAAGGACTCAGCTGCTTCTTGTCTCTACTGGCCTGATTATATTTTTTTTCCTGCTTCTGCCCCAGCTGTCTGGTTTAACCCCTAAATCAATAAAATCTAATTGGACTTTAGTCGGTCCTTCTGCTTCACTTCCAACAATTTTGCCTTTACCGGTTCTTAATTACAACACCGGTACTTGGAATAGTGATAAATACGGCAATCATCGGGTTGTCTTGCGGGTGGAGCAGGCCGCCCCGGCGATTTATGCTTTCATTCCCTGGCGACGACGGGATTGGCAGCCGGAGAAAAAGAAAATCATCCTGGTTGATGCCACCACAGGCAAAGAAATTGTCAACCTGCTCCGTTTGGACATCACGCGTGAATACGGCCGGATACTCTTTGAACCGCAGACCATTCCCGGGGATTATTATCTTTATTATCTGCCCAATGTCATGACCGGCCGCTCCAACTATCCCACGGTTATTTATCCTGAACCAGATGAAAAGCCAGCCCAGGAATGGTTGAGCCGAATCGGCTGGCCGGGAAAAAACTGGACAGAGCAATTCATCAAAAAATTCCCCTCAGCCCATGTCCTGGGCATCCAATCGATAGATGAATTCAACAGTTTTTTCCCCATGGAGGTTATCGCTACCCGGGAAGAAGTCGAATCTCTACTGGCCAGGCACCCGGACCGGCCTTATTTTCTTTTTCCTGAAGACCGACGCTATCCCATCAGGATGGACTCTGACCTGCCTTATCGCTGGATTAAAAGGGGAGTGGTCGATGTTTTTCGAGGCCGGGCTCAACCCGGTGAATTTTACGCTTTCCAAATCGGGGTCTATGCCGCCCGAGAAGCTATTGCCGATCTGGAAGTCTCTTTTTCTGATTTCAAGAGACTCGGCCAACCGACCGCCACCATTCCTGCCTCCCAAGGAGTTTGTTTCAATACCGAAGGTCTTGACTGGAAGGGACGTCACTTTGACAAAGTCTGTGCGGTTCCTCAGGGTAAAATCCAGGCTCTCTGGTGCGGTTTGGCTCTTCCTGAGGATCTGCCTCCCGGGGTTTACCGGGGCCAGATAAAGGTGATTCCCCGTTCTGAGGCGAGGACCTCCGGTTCATCATCGTCAACCACAGACGAAAGTATCTCCTCTTCTCAATTACCGTCGACTTCCTTTACTCTTGAACTGGAAATCACTGGAAAACCTCTGAAAGACCATGGTGACAGTCAGCCCTGGCGGCATTCCCGTCTGCGCTGGCTCAACTCGACCATAGCTCTTGATGATGAAGTGGTTAAACCCTTTATGCCGGTCGAGCTGGCAGGTCTGGAACTTCGTTGTCTGGGACGAAGTCTCTACCTCGATCCATCTTGTTTTCCTGCCCGAATCCGGAGTTTTTTCAATCCTGAAGTCACAGGCTTCACGCCAGAACCCAGGGATATCCTGGCTCGGCCGATTCAACTCCTCATCGAAAATGAAGCCGGCCGGATAATTCCTCTTGAGAACAAGTGGCGGCGCCTCCGACAAACCGGTCCGGGGCGGATAGCCTGGCAAAGTGAAAATGAGGCCGGCCCGCTTTTAATTGAAGTTTCAGGAGGTTTTGAATTTGATGGATTCGCTGAGTACCAGGTCAAGCTGACGGCCAGAAAGGATATGCGTCTTCAGGATATCCGTCTGGTGGTACCCTTTCAAGCTGAAGTAGCCCGTTATATGATGGGTCTAGGACAGCGGGGAGGGGTCCGCCCGAGCCGGCTGGAATGGCACTGGGATGTCAAGAAAAATCAGGACTCGGTCTGGCTGGGTGACGTCAACGCCGGCCTCCAGGTAAGTTTTTATGATGAAAATTACCAGCGGCCCCTGAACACTAATTTTTACCAATTAAAACCATTAATTCTGCCCCGTTCCTGGACCAACAATGGTCATGGAGGAATCCGCCTGAGAGAGAAGGGCCGGGAAGTGGTTCTCACGGCTTTCAGCGGCCCTCACCGGTTGAATAAAGGAGAAGTACTTTATTACAACTTCAATCTCCTGATCACGCCTTTTAAAACCCTGGATTTAAAAGGTCACTGGCAGCGCCGCTATTATCACCGCTATGACCCAGTAGAAAAGATAAAGAAAACCGGTGCCAATGTCATCAATGTCCATCACGCCACTGAGATCAATCCTTTCATCAACTATCCTTTCCTCCGCGTTCAAGCCATGAAAGACTACATTGACCAGGCGCATTGCCTGGGCATGAAGGTTAAAATCTACTATACGGTCAGAGAACTAACCAACCGGGCGCCCGAACTTTTTGCCCTGCGGAGTCTGGGCACGGAAATTTTTGCTGATGGCCCGGGAGGAGGATTCTCATGGCTGCAGGAACATCTGGTCGACCATTACATCACCGGCTGGTTTGTCCCTCGTTTGAAAGATGCGGCCATTATCAACAGCGGCACCTCCCGTTGGCATAACTACTATCTGGAAGGTCTCAACTGGTTAGCCAAAAATGTGGGTATTGACGGTCTCTATATTGATGATGTGGCCTTTGACCGGACTGTCATGAAACGCCTGCGTAAAATCCTGGAAAAGCATCGCCCCCAACCTCTCATCGACCTTCACTCGGCTAACCAATTCAATCCCCGGGATGGCTTTGCCAATTCGGCCAATCTTTACTTGGAACACTTTCCCTATCTCGACCGTCTGTGGTTCGGAGAATATTTTGACTATGGAGCTTCCCCTGATTACTGGCTGATCGAAGTCTCAGGAATTCCCTTCGGCCTGATGGGGGAGATGCTCCAGGGTGGAGGTAATCCCTATCGGGGCATGATCTATGGCCTGACCGCCCGTCTTCCCTGGGCAGGAGACCCCCGGGCGATCTGGGAGGTCTGGGATGATTTCCAAATAGAAAAGGCCGAAATGTATGGCTATTGGTCACCTAACTGTCCGGTGCGAACCACTGAGCCCGATATCCTGACTACAGTTTATCTCAAACCCGGTGAAGCCCTGGTGGCTCTGGCCAGCTGGGCCAAAGAAACCAAGCAGGTTAAGCTCACCATCGATTGGGAGAAACTCGGCCTCTCACCCAACCAAGCGGTGATTGAAGCTCCGGCCGTGGCCAATTTTCAACCTGCAGCCCGCTTCCGTCCGGCAGAAAGAATTCCCGTGGAACCGGCCAAAGGGTGGTTGTTGATTATTAAAGCCAAGCGCTGACTGAGAGTTTCAAAATCTTTGTCGACCCAGTCCATCTCCAAGAATAATAATATAGGTGCCGCTTCTAGAAACCCCTACTTCTTCAATCGGTCTTGGCCATATTTAATCTTCACCCAACAAACGAGGCTCGCTCACAGGATAAAAATGGTCAAAGAAGACAATTATAAGTTGGATTTAAACGATATAATTTGAAATAATGTAACAAAACATTAAAAGAGGAGACAAACCAAGATGGGCGACAAATTAAAAAGAAGGGAATTTATCAAACTGGCCGCCTTGACTGGCCTGGGCCTGCCGCAGATTGTCTCTAATATTGCCTGCCGACGTTCTGCCCGTCAACCTAACATCGTTTTGATCATGTCCGACGACCATGCCTGCCGGGCTATCAGTTGTTATGAGGATCAATTGATATCGACTCCCCATATTGACCGTCTGAGTAACGAAGGACGCCGTTTCGAATTAAGTTTCGCCACCAACGCCATCTGTGCCCCCAGCCGGGCCTCAATTCTCACCGGGGAGTACAGCCACCGCCATGGAGTCATCGACAATCGACTGGCTTTTAATCCGCAACATTTCACCCTGCCGATTCTTTTCCAGCAAGCCGGCTATCAAACAGCTCTTTTAGGTAAATGGCATCTCAAATCCCAGCCGGCGGGCTTTGATTATTATTGTATCCTTCCGGGTCAAGGCCACTATTACAATCCGGATTTCATCGTCAACGGCCGCAAAGAAGCCCGTCCGGGCTATGTCACCCAGCTCATCACCGATGCCTGCCTGGAATGGCTGAAAGCCCGCGATAAAACAAAACCTTTCTTCCTGCTGCTTCACCATAAAGCTCCCCATCGCAACTGGATGCCGGGCCTTAACGAGTTGAATCTTTTCCGTGACCAAGACCTGCCGGTACCCGAGACCTATTTTGATGATTACCAAAGCCGTTGTCCGGCGGCCCGCTTACAGGAAATGAGAGTGGCTGACCATACTTATCTCGTCTATGACCTGAAGGTTTTTCCCTTTAAGGAGACTGAATTAAGTCAACGGGACCAGGTCGGCCTCCGCTACTGGCATAATGTCTTCAATCGATTGACCGACGACCAGAAAAAAGCGTGGGAAGAGGCCTACCGGGAAGAGAATGAAGAATTTAAGAGGAAAAAACTTGAAGGTGAAGAGCTAGCTCTCTGGAAATACCAGCGCTATATTAAAGACTATCTCCGCTGTATCGTTTCGGTCGACCAGAGTGTGGGGAGGGTTCTGGATTTTCTGGACAAAGAGGGCTTAACTTCAAACACCGTGGTTATTTACACCTCCGACCAGGGCTTCTTCCTCGGCGAACACGGCTGGTTTGACAAACGTTTTATGTATGAACCCAGTCTCCGCTCACCTTTACTTATCCGTTACCCGGAGGGGCTGGAAAAAGGGGTTGACCAGGAGAACATGATTATCAACGTTGATTTGGCCCCGACACTCCTGGATTTAGCCGGCCTGGAAATCCCGGCGACCATGCAGGGACGTTCTTTCAAACCCATTCTTCAGGGGAAAAAAGTAACCTGGCGCGACTCTTTTTATTACCATTATTATGAATATCCAGCTGTCCATGCCGTCCGACGGCATTATGGTCTCCGCACTCGGCGCTATAAATTAATTCACTATTATTACGACATTGACTGCTGGGAACTATTTGACCTTGAACGCGACCCCCACGAATTGGTCAACTGCTATGATGACCCAGGCTATCAGGAAATTAAAGATAAACTGACTCAAGAACTCTTCCGCCTGCGGGCTGAGCTGGGGGTTAAAGAAGATAAAGTTCAATCCTGAGGCTGCTTAGCTCACCTTCACCAAGCTGTGCCTCCCCAATATACAAAGTGGGGACAAAAGATAAAAATGTTTTTCCCTATAGCCGGGAAGAAACCAGCCGTAAGTTGAGCCCAACTAAGGTCCTCAACAACAGTAAAATGGTTTACCTCCAAGGAGGAAAAGTTTATATTTGCTCGCCTCAGAGCTTCTGGAGGAAGTGACGGCCAATTTTCTGGCTAGTAAATACTCTTTTTGGTTAGAGGAGATGGGTTTTCCTCTCCCTCATCTTTTACCCATCGTGTAGGGAGTTCTTTCTTCATTGCGGTCAGTGGCTGGTGGTGGTTCAGGTGAGAGGGCTGCTATCTGCTGTCGCAGGTCCGCGGTCATCTTGATTTTCACCGATTCTACTGAGGGCTTGAGCTGTTCCAGAGAGCGGGCTCCAATGATCGGGGCGGTGACCACCGGATGATGGGCCACCCAGGCGACAGCCAGGCTGACCGGGTGGAAATCGTGCTCCCGGGCGAAAGCAATGAATTTTTCGGCTACTTCATACATCCATTTTTCACCGTAACGAGTCTGGTACATTTTATTCTCCACCAGGCGACCGCTAGCCGGCTTCTGAGAAGATGAGTATTTACCGGTCAGCAAACCACCGCCCAGAGGACTATAAGGACAAACAGCCAGGTTTTCCGCCTGGGCCAGAGGCAATATCTCCACTTCCGCCTGCCGCTTCACCAGATTATACATGGGTTGCAGGCAGACCAGGGGTGCCCAATTATGGAGCGCCTGCAACCCTAGGGCTTTTTCCACCTGCCAGGCGGCGAAATTGCTCACCCCGATGTACATAATTTTTCCCTGCCTGACCAGGTCATCCAGCGCCCGCAGGGTTTCTTCCAGCGAAGTGAAATCATCAAAACGATGTAGGTAATAAAGGTCGATATAATCGGTTTTTAAGCGGCGGAGACTATCTTCAAGGGCTAGAAATATATGCCGCCGGGAAGAACCCCGGGCGTTGACATCTTCTCCGGTGGGAAAATAAACCTTAGTGGCGATAATCACTTCATCCCGGCAGCCTTGAATAAGCCGACCGAGGATTTCCTCCGAGCGACCCTGATTATAGACATTGGCCGTGTCAAAAAAATTGATGCCCTGTTCCCGACAATAATTGAACATGGCCGTTGCTTCCGTCTCATCTGCTTCTCCGCCAAAAGTCATCGTTCCCAGACAGAGCTGGGAAACTTTGATACCGGTCTTTCCCAAAAAGCGGTATTCCATTCTCTCTCTCCTTATGCTTTTAGCCTAACTGAAAACCTATGATTACCAGATAACCTCACGCCCGGTCAATAACAGCGTTTATTTTTTCCCGGGAGCAAAAGCTTTCTCCAGAGCTCCCCAGAGATGATTCCGGGTGATGATGCCGGCGGAAAAGATAGCCACACCATCGGCGCCGGCCTGTCGGACCGTTTCAATTGTTTTCAGGAACTTTTCTGGCGGAAAAAAGTCTCGGGGAGGGGAGGAGAGAACCGCCTGGAGGCCCTGAATCAATTCATCTATTTCCTTTTTTCCCCGGGGATTTTTTAAAAAAGCTCTCAGTTTCTGCTGTAGCTCTTTCTTTCTGGAAGGGGAAAAACGACCCAGGTAGGCCAGGTTTTCTTCCATCAACTTAACAAACTGTTTTTCAGTCAGCGAATCTTCGCCTTTCAAATAATTCAGCGCCTCTTCCCACGGACTTCTTTCTTCGCGGTAGATGTAATGACCGGTGATGCCGCTCAGAATAACCGCCTCGCCGTGGGCCCACTCCAGCTGAGAGCGGGTGTAATCACTAAGATAAACTAGATAATCGTTAAAGCTGCCTTGAAAATGACTGCGGTAGTTCATCGGCGCCAGAAAGTCGACCGCCCCGAGCCAATCGGTCCAGCGCTGCCCGATATGGCGTCCCGCTCTCATTGGATTGATAAACACGGCAGCCGAGACTTCAGCCCGGGGCTTGATTTCTTTAACCAACCGGGTGGTGTCCCGGACAAACTGAGCGATGGCATCACAGCGGGTTTCATAGAAGTAATAATCCAGATCATTACGATTGACCGCTTTTCCTTCCAGGAGATAGCGGGCTTTTTCCTGCCGTGACATCTGCGACCAGTTCTCGGGGACAAGTGTCTGGTCATAATGCCAGTTAGCTTCCGGCCGCGGCAGAATCAGCTGGAGAGGGAGGCGTTTCTCCGGTCGGGAAGGATAGATAAAGTGATTGTAACGTAAATAATGCTCCAGACAGGCATCACAGAAACAATAGGAATCAGGTGCTACATCACCGGGATAGCGCACATAGTCGTGGTGAATTCCGTCAACTTCATAATCGGTCACGATTTCTTTAATCATGGGTTGCAGCCACTGATCGACATAACCAGGCCGGCGAACTGGACACATCCAGACCGGCCGATAGGGACGACCCCCGGCCAGTTTTTCATCAGCTGTGATGCCTCCTTCCGGGTTACGCATGGCCCACTCGGGGTGTTCCTGAAAGGCCGGTGAATTCTGACCTTCGGGAAAATCACATAACCAGGGATGAACTTTAATCCGGCGCTGGCGGGCGGCCCGGACTACCGCCCGGAGAAGGTCAAAGTGGCGGTAATCAGGATGAATCGCCCGGGTGAATTGCTTACTCTGCCAAAAAATGGCTCCGTTCGATCCCTTCACCAAAGGAAAAACAAGGTTAATTTGACATTCTTGCAGCCGGTCAAAAAAGGCCTCCACCTCGGCTGGAGTTCGACCCAGGTCGCGGGGATGGACCCAGATAGCCCGCCATTTAAAATCCTTAGGAGGAGACAAGGCAGAATTTAGAACGGGTAAAACCAGAGTCAAGGCCACCCCTCCTATTAAGGCCACTCCAATGATTATTTTTAATTTTCTGACGGCCATTTTGCCTCCTTTTATTTTCAAAAATTTTATCCTTCTTGGTTCAGCCTGGAAGTGGTGTTATCTCCCTGGCCAGAAGGTCCTCATTGTGGCGAAGAAATTCTCTCTTTTTTTAAACCGCTGAAGATGCCTCTGGTCGACCAGCGGCGGAGAAAAACTACGCCGGCCAGCAAAGTTACGCCTAAACTTCCTCCCAGGAGTTCCCACTGGAGGCTGAAAAAGCCTAATAGCGAAACTATGGCTCCCAGGCAGAAAACTATTCCCAGTAGACTATCCACCACGTCCTTACCGGTGGTGGCTCTAATTTCTAAACGGCTATCTTCATCAGCCAGCCATTTCTTGACGGGGCCCCATAATCCAGGCGGCTGACAGCGTCGATAGAAATTCAGCAATGTTTCCCTGGCTTCCGGCCGGGTTAGAAGATCAACACCCAGAATAGTTAACCAGCCCAGTCCAAAAAGAAGAAGAAAGCCCTGCCAGAAAGGGTGGCGGGTGGGGTCAGAAAAGCCCAGCGGAAACCAGACAATATAGGCCAGAGGTAAGCCGACTAAAAAAGCCGTGGCTTCTCCGTAAATATTATGCCGCCACCAGAAAAACCTCAGCCAGCTTAAAGGCAGCATAAAAGCCACGGCCACGGAATTAATAAAGAGGAACCAGGCCATCATCCGGTCAACCAGAAAATAGCCGACTAAAACACTGAGGATAAGCAGGCCGGCCGTGGTCAATCGACTGATAAGGACGATCTGTCTGCCCTGATCTTCTTTTTTCGGAGAAAAAAACCTCCGATAAAGGTCATTGATCAGGAAGGAACTTCCCCAGTTGATATGAGTATCAATGGTTGACATGAAAGCCGCTAACTCAGCTGCAATGAGTAGCCCGGTCAGGCCGGAAAAAGAAAAACGGGCGACTAGAATCCCCCAGATTCTTTCCGGGTCGGTGGAAGAGGGCAGGAGAGCTGCCCCGGCCATCCCCAGAATAATGAAAGGTATCACCCGGACAACCAGAGTAATAAACGCATTAAACATCTGACCGGCCTGAGCATGAAACTCATTCCGGGCGGCCATAAAGCGCTGGGCGGTATAACCCTCGCCCCCGGAGGGAGAGGAAGCGAAGAAAAGTCCTTGGATAAAAAGAAAGAGCAGCACCATCCAGGTCAGCTCCCCGGCCGGCGGCAAAGGTTGAAGAAAGCTTTCCCCCCGGGCGGAGAGCAGGTGCGAGTACAGGGCCCCCAGCCCACCGATCTCGTGGAGGACGACCACCACCAGCAGGGAATTGCCGATCAGGAAAATGAAAAACTGGAAAACATCGCTGTAAACCACCCCGAACAGCCCGGAGAGAGTGCAGTAGATCAGAATTAATCCACTGGCCAGGAGCAGTACCTTAAGGTCTGACCAGCCGAAGATGGGAGCCATGGCTCTGATCAACCAGCCCATAACATAGCCGTTGAGGAGAACCGCCCAGCCCAGGCCCATCATCAGGGCGTAAAACGGCCGGAATAAAGCCGCCGCCTGGCCGCCGTAACGGATTTCCAGCAGCTCGGCGGTGGTCACCACCCGGAGGCGGCGCCATAATTTTGACCAGATGACCGCCACCAGCGGCATCCAGACGGCAAAAGAAAGCCACCACCACCAGTTACCCACCAGACCATTCTGGAAGACCAGCATGGTGAAAGCCGGCGCGGCGCCGGCGCCGGTATAAGTAGCCGAAGCTGACAAGCCGAGCACCCACCAGGGTAAGCTTCGTCCGGCGACAAAATAATGCTCCATACTTTTACCGGCCCGGCGGGTGAAAAACAAGCCCAGGGCAAGGAGGAAAACACTGTAGCCGGCGATAATCAACCAATCAAGAGAGGTCATGTTTTACCTTCAGTTTAAAGAGACCTGGGCTAAAAAAATCTCTTTATTACTCCAATCCAAACGCAATTTAATAAATTTTGAGTCATTTTCTAAGTGATGTGATTAATAAGCGTCAAGACTTCGCGGCGGAAGAGCTCTTCAGCTGTGGACGTATAGGGAAGAAGGGTGAGATATTTATAAGCCTCTTCCACTTCGTAGCCACCCTGGCGGAAAGCCTCTTCATCCGGCAGGTACCCACCATAACCATGACTGTACCCCAGAAACCAGAGGGTCGGAGAAACCTGCTGGCGTAACTTGACGGCTGTGGCGGCGAACAGCTCCAGCGAATGAGCCAGCAATAAATTATCCCGCCATCGCCAGAGAGCCACACCAATCTCTCTTTCCTGAGGGAGAGTTCCGGCCTTTATCCGGGTGATTAGCTCTTCCGCCCACAGAGCAAAAGCTTTGGCGATGGCTTCACCGAAAACATCCCCTTGTCGGGTTGCCTCTCTGGCTTGGTGCTGATAGGAGCGATGGAGCTCGACCATTTCCGGGAGTGGTGGCGGGGGAGCCAGGGGAAGATTGATCCTTTTTCTGGTGGTCACAATTTCAACCTCTGAAGAAAAGTCCATCTCTTTCAGCAGAGAAACAGCTACTCCCTGGAGTCGACCGCCCATCTTGTCCGCCAGAGCAAAGGTCCCCCTCTCCCGGGGGTCAACATCACCGGCTGCCCCAGTGAAAAAAAGCACAGGAATTTTCGCCCGGAAATATTGCCTTATTTTCTCCCGGAAAGCGCCGACATAATCGGCTGAAACAAACAGGTTAGTTTCTGTCAGGACGACGGGATGACAGCCGTAATTAGCCCAGAGAACCAGCGGCTCATCCCGGGCATCAACAAAAAAAGCCAGGAGAAAAGTCGGGTCGACCGCGCCATTGGCCTGGCGGCGGTTAAACCCCAGGGATATTGTCGTCTGGCGCCAAGCTGCTTGAGCTCGCCGGGCTTTCTTTCGGGCCTGAAGCGCTGCTAGATAGATTTTTTCTTCCACCTCCTTCTCCCATTGCGGGTCACGCCAGCCGACATTCAAGAAATCATGAATCGCTGGCGCGGAATGAGTATGGATGGCACTGATAATAATGTTTTCACCGGGAAGATCCATTTCCTGGCTGAGAGTACTGCTGACCCGCTGAGAGAACTCCTTTTCAAAAAGTAAGATATCCAGGGAAGCGAGAAGATACGGTTGCTGGCCATCTTCCAGCCAGGTCAGATTAATCTCTAAGGGATCGTGAACTCCTTGAGTCTGGCCACGTCGTCGAATATAACCCGAGAGAGGAAGAGATAGGGGAGGGGTGATGTCTTCAGTGGTTGCACCTAGCCATAATTTGCCCACCGGAGTTAATTATTCTTATTCAAAAGCAAATGTCAAACCCAAGCTCAAACCGGGAAGACAGGTGGATTTCTTTTCTTCTCAAACAGATGGAAGAAATTTTTTTAAAAGCTTATCTCCATCTTTTTGGACGACCATTCTGGCTAATTAAAAGAATGAAGCCAATATCTCTTGTTTTTCTCACCACTTTGACAAAGAATATTTAAAAATCAGTCTGAATATGCTATTAATCACAAGAATTATCTTTTGAGGAGAGAAGATATGGCTAGAGTTTTTTATATTGGCGACTGGGCCATTATGACCGGTCCCGTCTTTCATGAGACACCTTTCTACTGGTCGACCAAAGGGGTGGAAATTTACAACTACGGTCATTGGCTTAAAGGAGCCCTGGAATCCTCGGGTGAACATGAGGTGCTGTCCATCTCCGCCTGGGATTTTTATAAGATGGGCCCCGGAGAATATGAGAAAGAACTGGAAAAATCCGAGGTTATCATTTTCAGTGATGTCGATGCTAAGGTCTTTCAACTGGCCCCCAGTTTTTTCGACCGGGAGAAATTCGGCACCAAAGTGCTGACTTTCCCTGATCGGACCAAGTTAACCATTGAAGCCGTACGTTCGGGAAAAGGGGTGATGTTTCTGGGAGGCTGGTACTCCTTCACCGGTGAACTGGGCCGGGGTGGCTGGGGCAGGACGCCTTTCACCCAGATCCTCCCGGTGAAATGCCTGGACTATGAAGACCTGGTGGAGAGTACTGAAGGCTTCTGGGCTGAGCCAACTTCAGCCGGCCGGGAGTTTTTCGGCGAAGAAATTGATTTTCAATCCATGCCGCCTATTCTCGGCTATAACAAAACTAAAACCATTCCTGAAGGCAAAATCTTGCTTCAAGTCAAGGAAACCGGTGACCCTTTACTGGCGGTCCGGGAAATCGGCGAGGGTCGGACCCTGGCTTACACTTCCGACCCGGCTCCCCACTGGGGCTGCAATTTTGTCTTCTGGGAAAAATATAATGAATTCTGGCTGAAATGCCTCAACTATCTCTTAAAAAAAGATTAAGGTCACTTGATTTCCCCAGCTCAAGTCTTGTCCTTTGTAAACTGTAAATAAAGTAGAATAATTAATTATTTTTTGGTTATAATATAATCAGTCTTAATACCTTCTTCTTAAAAGCTACTCGGCGAGAGGGGCAGGAAAGCAAACCGAGCAGGAAGGTATTAATGTTTTAATCAGATAAGTGAGGAGGGTTAACCAATGAGTTTGGTTCTTAAAAGCGCGGCTTTCAGTGAGGGGGGCTGGATTCCCGAAAAATATACCTGTGACGGAGATAATGTTTCTCCGCCTCTGGAATGGAGCGGCATCCCAGCCGGAACAGCCACTCTGGCCCTGATCTGCGATGACCCGGATGCTCCCATGGGCACCTGGGTTCACTGGGTGGTTTTTAATATTCCCCCGGAAACTGATGGTTTGCCCGAGAATGTGCCTCCTGAGAGGGAATTAAGGCAGGGCGGACTTCAGGGAATCAACGATTTTCGCAAAATCGGCTACGGTGGTCCCTGTCCTCCAGGAGGAACTCATCGGTACTTTTTCAAGCTGTATGCCCTGGATTGTCGTCTCGATCTGCCGGCCGGCATAACCAAGTCTCAGCTGATGGCCGCCATGGAAGGTCACATTTTAGACCAGGCTGTTCTCATGGGCCGCTACAGCCGCTGATTTTTTTCTTTTAAAATATTCATCAACTATTTTCCTCTTGTCAAAACACCCCAATCTTAAAAATTCTCAAAACACGCTAATATTTAATTTATTGAGAGTCCGCGGGTATTTTCGCCAAAAAAGAGATTCATTCCTCATGTTATGCCTAACATGAATATAAACAAACCCCTCGCCCCACACTACTATTTTTTTGTAAATCAGGGAAAAGGCTTAGTTGGTAAATTTTTCTTGACCTGGGGGGAGGGGGGTAGGTATACTGCTTTTTTTGAGGTTGGATGGGACATTCAGGAGAATTCAAGGCTTAGATGTTATCTAGGGAAAAAACTGAGCTAAAGGGGGGTTGAAGGCAAGTGCAGAGGGGTTGGGATTTAGAGGAAGTGTTTTTTGGGGGGAGCATTGGTTGTTAAGCCATAATTATTTCTTTTGAGGGCCAGAGATGAGCGAGAGGGATAAGTTTATGGGCAATTTAGGGCCAAGTGTATTTCTAGCCGGGCTATTACTATTAACTGTAATTGGTTGTCGGAGTCCGGTGCAGCCTGAGGAGCCGGCGGAAGTCAAGAAAACAGGCAACCTAAAAGGCACAATAACCGGCATGTTCACCGGCAAAACCATCACCCAAGGAGAAGTAAGCCTGCTCGCCCGCGGAAGCAAAACACCCGAATATAGAGGCAACGGAAACGGAGTATACATAACCCACTACCAATCACCAACCACAAACCAGCGCGGATACCACAACCCCTGGCAGAATACACCATTTGAACTACTACAACCACCAAAACAAAACCACCCAGCAACACCACGAACATCCCCCCAACAAAGAAAACAAAAACAAACAACCAGAAAACACAGATAAGCTAGGAAAGATCTCATTTTGGATTATAGCCAAAACATTCAATAGAAGAACAAGAGGAGAACCACTTTTATATATTTTTATATCCAAATTCTAAAGAAAAAAAGGCAAAAAATGACTTAGACAATCATCCGGAATTTTGATTGATTTAAGCCAGCCATAACGAGTAAAATAACTTTCTATTTTCCCATGACTGAAAGACTGACCGCCCTTGATGTATTCCGAGGGATGACTATCGCCGCCATGATCATGGTCAACAATCCCGGCAGCTGGCGTTATGTCCTCCCGCCATTGCGTCATGCCCAATGGCACGGCTGGACACCCACTGACTTAATCTTTCCCTTCTTTCTTTTCATTGTCGGCGTTTCGCTTTCCCTCTCCCTCTCACGGCGTCTGGCTTCAGGGGAGACGAGTACTCGTCTTTACGCTAAAATCCTGCGACGCAGCCTTATTCTTTTTTTTCTGGGGCTACTGCTCAATTTCATTCCCCGCTTCGACCTGGCTCATCTGCGGATCCCTGGGGTACTGCAACGGATAGCCATCTGTTATTTTCTGGCTTCTCTGCTTTATCTCAAAACATCGCGGCGCTTTCAACTGGGACTCTCGATTTTTATTCTTCTTGGTTATTGGGCTGCTCTGAAATTCATCCCCTTCCCGGGACACGGCCCCGATGCCTTTTCGGCCGAGGCCAATCTAGCCGGCTACATCGATACCAAGCTCCTGGCGGGACATCTCTATCGTCCCCATTTCGACCCTGAGGGCCTGTTGAGTACTTGCCCCGCACTGGTGACCACCCTTTTAGGAGTTTTCACCGGTGAGTGGCTCCGTCGGCGGCAACTCTCTCTGAAAATAAAAATGGCCCGGCTGGTGCCCGCGGGCTTGGGGCTGCTTGGGTTGGGTCTGGTGTTCAATCCTTTTTTCCCAATTAACAAGAATCTCTGGACCAGCACTTATGTTCTTTTTACCGGCGGAGCGGCCATTCTGACTCTGAGCATCTGTCTCCTGGTAGTCGAAATCGGCGGTTACCGGAAATGGGCTTACCCCTTTCTCGTTTTCGGCACTAATCCTATAACAGTTTATGTCGGCAGCTCCCTGCTGGCTAAACTCATGGGAGTCATTAAGTTGACATTAGAAGAGACCACCATTTCCCTGAAAGGTTTTATTTTTCAGAAAATCCTGGCACCCTGGGCGGGAAACTATGGGGGTTCACTGTTGTTTCCTATTCTTCTTCTTGGTTTCTGGCTGGCTGTTTTAGCCCCTCTTTATCGACGGAGAATATTTATCCGGATTTGAAAAGGAAAATTATGAGGAGGCGACTATGATAAAAATAAACTGGACTGTTCAGAAAAAATTCCTCTCCGCCCGAGGCTGGCTTTATTTCATCCTCCCCGGCCTCATCATCTTCTTTGTGACTTTGTTTCATCCTGCCTTACTCCAGGCCAACTGTTTTGCTGTAGTGGTGGGCCAAAAAGCCTCAGTGGATGGCTCGGTTCTAGTCGGCCATAATGAACAGAATGGAGGCCGGCGCATTATCAATTACCGCTATGTACCCCGGTTGAAATTCCCACCCGGCACCAAAATAAAGCTTAAAAACGGTGGCTCTCTGGAAGAAGTTCCGGAAACCTACGCCTTTATCTGGCAGGAAAACCCCGGGGCTGAATTTGGTGATTCTTATTTTAATGAATGGGGAGTGGTTATCGTCTCGGATGCTTGTCCCAGTAGAGAAGACGCCTACGACGAACTGGTCAAGCGCGGTGAGATCCGGGAAGGAGGTATCGGCTATTTGCTGCGTCGTCTGGTGGCCCAGAGAGCCCGCACCGCCCGGGAAGGAGTGAAAATCGCCGGTGACTTGATTGAACGTTTCGGCTATACTTCGATGGGTCGTACCTATGTTATCGCCGACCCCCATGAAGCCTGGCTTTTGGCGGTGGTGCGGGGTCGCCACTGGATAGCCGAAAGATGCCCCGATGACGGGGTGGTGCTCTTACCTAATTTGTATATCATTGGTCAGGAAGCTGACCTTCAAGACAAAAATAATGTCTTGAGTTCACCCGGTTTGGTCGACTATGCCCGCCGGCGGGGTTGGTATGACCCTTCTTCCGGTCGGCCTTTCAGCTTCAAAGATGTTTTCACTCCGCCGCCCCGGAAAAACAGTTTTCGGGAAAAATACGGCGTTGATCCCCGGCAATGGTATGCCCAATCGCTCGTTCTCGGCCAATTTATTGACTTGCCCCGTACCAGCCGCCTACCTTTTGCTGTCAAGCCCAAGCATAAACTTAGTGTTCAGGATGTGATGAACATTCTCCGCTCCCACGGTGAAAACAGCCCCTTTGATCAAAATAAAAATTATTCCCAGGGTTCGCCTCACCTCAACCGCAACCCCGGAACCATCCGTAGTAAATCCACCCAAGAAGGAGCCGTCTATCAACTTCGCTCCTGGCTGCCGCGGGAAGTGGGCTGTCTGGTCTGGCGGACCACCGCTGCTCCCTGTACCGGAGTATTTACACCCTGGTATCTGGGGATAACTGCTACGCCGCCAGAATTTTATAAACCTGTGCCCTTAGAAAAAGCTCTTAGTGTCGACCATCATTTTAATTATCCAGAAGAACTTCTTCTCTTCGATGAAGATTTTGCTTTCGACGTCTTCAACGAGCTGGAAAATCTGGTGGAACGGGACTATAAACGGGCCATTAGAATAGTCCGTCAAGTCTGGGCCCCCATGGAAAAGGAACAATTTGACCTCCAACACCAAATCGAAGCCCAGGCATTGGCTCTCCTCAAGCAAAACCCGGCTGGTGCCCGAAAGTTCCTGACTAATTACACCCACCAACAAGCTTTAATGGCTTTGAAAAAAGCCAAAAAACTGATCCGGGAGTTAAAGACAAAATTCTGGGGCTACTGATCATCGGCTCGTCCCTCCCGAATCAATTGATTTTTATTATAGAGGTCAAGAACGAGAGCCAGAAAAGCGACCAGACTAAAACCACTAAATTCTTGGGCCTAGATTAAAGAAGCTAGGGTGCTTCTTTCTATGGAAAGCCAAAAAGCTCCCCGGCCTCCCAGCCAATGCCAGGAGAGCATGTCTATCAGCCGAGAATTAATAATTCTTCTGCCTTAGTTTTATCTCTTTTTTTCTCTTCTGGAAAGAGAACGGTCAGCCTTAGAGTTAAAACTCCTGGAGCCGGGCTGCCAAGCATCATTTGAACAAGCCAAAACTCAACTCCAAGGCCTACTTTCCAGGCTCAATTACCATCCCCCTCCAAGACTTCAGCCCGGAGATTATTTGTTCAAGCCAAAATCCAAGGCTAACTCAACCAGGTCTTATGTCAATCAAGCCTACTTTAAATCAACTGTTTGGGTATAATAGCCGCCTTTTAAGGAATCATATATTAACTTTATTTTGCCTTTGCCTTTGACCAAGAATCTGAATTCCGTCCGGGTGTAACCCGGAATGCCCGATTTAACCCAGATAAAATTCTTGCCTTGGGGGTCAATGGGCCTGACTCTCTGGCGGAGACGATCGGTTATCTGGCCGGCCATTAAGAGTTTAACCTGGGGTCCCTCAATTTTAAATTTATCCACCCGGTGGAGTTTCTTTTGGAGAGCAACGGCGGAGATAGTCGGGGTGACTCTGGTGTTGCGCAGAGCGACATCAATCTGATACATGTCGCCACCCATCCGGGTCACTTTCACTCCATCAAACTCCAGCCGCGGCAACTGATCGGCATGATACAGACAGAAGGCAGCGTTGCGGTGACAGGTTTCAGCCAGTTTGAAAAGGGGAGAGACGCGGCGGCCGAATTTCTTGACACCGCCGATTTCAATGTCTCCATAAAGAGGATGTTTATAAGGTTGCCAATCGGTATATTGTTCACCCATCAAGACGTGGTCATGGTAAAACATCTCTTCCAGCATCCGCTGATAACGCCGCCAGCGTTGAAGTTCTTCATCTTCAGGAGTTTTTTCACCCCTTTGCGGAGAAGCGGGTCCCAGCAGCTCTCTCAAGGTACCGTAATAATCCATGTCCAGCTCATTACTGAAGGTGTAAGCACCGAGGACATTGTAGATGAAATCTATACTGCCCCCATAGACAGGATATAGATCTTTATAAACAACGATATAACGGTATCCGGGTAGAATTTTCTCTCCTTTACGGCCGATTTCATCATAGACCCGTCGGTCGGCCAGAGGAGGCTCGCCCATATTTTTAGCGCCCGGCCCCCGCAGAATCATCCCGCCGTAATTATGGAAATTTTGGGCGCCGATAATATTGGGATGGGCCAGAAGAAAATCCCGCGTGGCTTTAGTCTCGGGAAAACAGAAGGGATAATCACCCGCTCCCCGCTGGACGTAATCCGGCTGCCAGTTGAAGCCGTAGTTGCGGTTCATGTCATAACCACCCGGGCCGTCTTCGTTGACCAGACCGTCGCCGTCATTATCAATTCCTTCCAAGCCCAGCAGAATATATTCTCCCTTTTCTCCAGGGCGAACCGGAATTAATATCCGGGGATCATCCGGATGAGGTTTCATATTGCCGTTGGGATCTCGCTTACGCATCAAAGTTATCGAGCCGTCGCCGTTTAAATCCTCTGGTCCATCTTCGTCAGCCACCCCGTCCCGGTCGTTATCATAGGGAATCAGTCCAGAGCGAGGCATATTAGGATCAGCCGCCTTGTGGATATACCAGTCCCGGCTGTCGGGATTCATGGTCGGGATAAAATAAAAAGCTTTTTCATCCAGGAGCCGGGTGGCCAGCTCTGTCTCGCCGTAGTTCTTCAAAAGGTACCAGATGGTGTAAAGAACGACCTCTGTTCCTTGAATTTCATTGCCGTGAATGTTGCCGTCCATATAATAACCCGGTTTATGTTCGGCCGGCCCGGTTTTGGGGTTATTTAAAATTACTCCCCAGATATCCCGCCCCTGATAACTTTTACCCAGGGAGATAACCTTCATCATCTGAGGATAAGCTTGCTGTAAGGCTTTGAGAGCTTGGGTTAATTCCGCATGGTCATAATAATGGTCAAAGGTTAAATGAACTTTTTCTCCGGCCAATGAAGAGAGAGGAGAGAAATTTAAAATCAAACCCAACATCCCGATGACGACAAAAATCCTTGTTATCCGATTAAACATGGTTGTCCTCCTCACTTACTTAAAACAATTGATTTTTTGACTTTTCCTAACCGGGGGGTCCAGGCGACTATTTCCAGCCGGCTTCCTTTTTTCCCGATAATCGTCCACTCAACTTTTTTCACCGCCCCACTGCCTTCAATATAGGGCACCGTGGTCACTCGCCGCCCGGAAAAAACCTTTTGTTCGGCCGAGAGTTTTAACTCCACTCTGATCGGCCAGGCTGTCCGCGCCCGTCTTCCTTGAGCCGTGGAAGTCGGCCACCAGCCGCGGTTGGTCAGGTAAATCTCCACTTTATACAATTGGTCGGCCAATGGTTTTACCTTAACTTCAGCTATCTCCAAAGTGGGTAATTTTTTTAGCATATCAAGGAAAAAATCGGTATGAACATCAACTGCCTTTTTTATCTCCTCCACGGGCGGTGCCGTCCGGACAAAAGGAACAAACCCGCCTATTTCCACTTTTCCCAGCGTCGGATGATCAAAAGGTTGCCAGTTAACAAACCCCTGACCTTTGAGTTTTTTATCCGACCATTCCAGAAGGTAAGCTTGAGGATGATCGCCGTCTTTGCCTCCGGTTTTTCGAGGCATCTTGGCCATAAACTCGGCCATCCGTGCTGGAGTTAATCGCCCGGATTTAACCATCTCCATTACCGTGGCAGCTTTAAAATTGGGAGGAGCTCCCTGTTCTTTTAAAAAGGCCGCTATTTTCTCTTCTCCCAGAGCCAGAAAGTCCTCTGAACTCATCTTTTTTAACTTCTCCACCGTCAGCGTCTCGGCTGTTTCTTTCTTCTTTTTCTCGGGCTCTGGTACCTGCCAGACATCCACAGCCAGCACCGGAACACCATACTGGAAATAAGCATAGGCGGTGAGTGAGCCCTTCATCACTCCTTGGGCTCTTTTCTCGGGGTATTTCAGAGAAGCCTTTTTCAGAACTTCTTTGTACTCTTCCTGAATTTTCTCTAGATAGGCTCTGTCTTGACGGTCGAGATCCATGGCCGGTCCCAGACCGAGCATCATGGCAATCATACTTTCATCGATTTCCATGCCGCCGCCGATGTTCATGCCTTTGAGGATATTCACCAGTTCTTTCAGGGTGTATTCTTTTTCCGGGTCAAGTCCCAGAAAGGTGGCGAAACGCCGAGGCACCCGGACCTTATCACTGCCGGCCTGAGCTCGTCCGGTTTGCTTCATATTCAAAATGGTGTTCTCGCTGGAAAAATTGAGCATAAAACCGATATTTTTATGGCTGGTTAGAAATTTAAGTAAAGCTATAGTTTCGGGTTCGGAAACAGGCCACAAGCCGGTTTGGTGGTTGTTATAATCAAAATCATGGGGAAAATTCTGACAGACGATAACTCCACCTGGAGGATCTTCGTTATATCGACCGTCGCCATCGTTATCAACTCCCTCAGTATAGACTTTGTAGATACCTTTCTCGCCTTTTTTAGGGTCAGCTCGGCGCAGGAGGCGGGGTTCCTTGGGATCCGGGATCCAGGTGCCTTCGGGATCTTTGACTCTCATTTGAGTGATAAACCCGTCTTTATTCAGGTCCTCCGGCCCATCCTCATCCACCAGCTCATCCAAGTCATCATCGATCGGCCGGGCGTTGGTCATTGACTCGACTTTAACTCGGGCAAAATAACGTTGGGCCGCATCCGGGTTAAGCAGTGGAGCCAGGTATACAGTGTGGGTGGTTAAAAACTTCTTAGTGAACTCATCTTTCGTAGCTCTGGACAATATCTTCTCGGCCAATACCAGCGCCGCCTCGGTGGCTACAAGATGAGTTCCTTCCGGATTACCCCCGATAAAAACCGCCGGCCGCTCGCCAGGGGAGGGGAGACGGGAATCTCGGCGGGCAATCTCCAGCACCAGCAGCTCACAACCACCACTGCTTTTCCCGATAGTGTGAAGGCGAACCAGCTGGGGATACTGTTTAGCCCACGTTTTCAACTGCTGGTTGACCTGCTTAGGGGAATGGTAAGCCTTTTCCAGGACATCGGCTAAACCTGGTTGGCACAGGGAAAATATCATGAAAAGCACAATCGTTCCATAAAAAAAGATCTTTGTTCTCGCGCTCATTATACCTCCTTTTTGAAAAGCTATTTTTTCCATGAGAATCTTTTATTTTATAAATACGATTTTTGAAGTAAAACGGTTTATAAAATAAGATATTTTATATTTTTCTCTGTTTCAACCTTGCGAGTAGAAACTCCATTGATAAAGGCCTCCTGCACCAAAGATATCAACGCTGCCCTTGATCTTTTTCTCCGTTTAATGAAAAGTGGAGAAGATAAGGACTTTTTTCCTTTATTAGACGGTTGGGTTTTTCTTATTGAGGGAATTTTGCTGTCCTGGTAAAATTCAGCCTGGGAACAGTGAGACTAAATGATGTTAAGCAATTACCCAAACCCATTGAGCGAGAAGCCTTGCTGGCTCTCATTAACCAGAGTAAATTTAATTGCCTTCAATTCTTTGACTTTTTTACAAAAAAATAAGCGATTCAAGCAATTACGGTTTACTGAACCAAGTAAACTAAGGTGGTGAAAATGGTCAATAATCTTATTTATTTTGACGAACTTTTATCCGATGAAGAAAAACTCATCCGCGACTCAATAAGGAAGTTTGTTAAAGAAAAAGTTTTGCCGGTAATAGATGAGTATCATCGGCGAGCCGAGTTCCCTTCTTATTTAGTTAAAGATTTGGCTGAACTAGGACTTTTAGGAGCTAACTTAGAAGGCTATGAGTGTGCGGGGATCAATAATGTAGCCTATGGTCTGGCTCTCCAGGAGTTGGAGTACGGCGATAGTGCTTTAAGAAGTTTCTGTTCAGTTCAATCTTCGCTGGTTATGTGGCCCATCTTTGAATATGGCTCTGACGAACAGAAAGAGTACTGGCTACCTCGAATGGCCAGAGGGGAGAAAATAGGTTGCTACGGTTTGACTGAACCCGATTATGGCTCTGACCCCGGTTCCATGATCACCCGGGCTCAGAAAGAGGGGAAATACTGGCGAATTAATGGGCGAAAAAGATGGATAACCAACGGCAATATTGCGGATGTGGCCTTAATATGGGCTAAAACCGATGATGGTATCAGAGGGTTTTTGGTCGAGAAAGGCACCCCGGGGTTTACTGTCGAAGAGATTAAAGGAAAATTTTCCTTGAGAGCTTCGGTAACCTCCGAGCTAATTCTTGAAGACTGCCTCGTTCCCGAAGAAAACATTTTGCCCAAGGCAATGGGCTTAAAAGCCCCTTTGAGCTGTCTAACCCAGGCCAGATACGGCATCGGCTGGGGAGCTCTGGGAGCAGCTCTGGCTTGTTATGAGACATCGCTGGAATATTCCAAAACGCGAATTCAGTTCGGCCAACCAATTGCTTCCTTCCAATTGATTCAAGATAAGTTGGTCTGGATGCTCAATGAAATTATTAAAGGCCAACTCCTGGCTTTAAGAACCGGGCGGCTTAAAGATGAGGGCCGAGCCTCCTATGTGCTTGTCTCTTTGCTCAAGAGGAATAACGTTAGTATTGCCCTGGAGGTTGCCAGGCAAGCCAGGGATATTTTGGGGGCCAGCGGCATTACCGATGAGTATCCTGTTATCAGGCACATGCTAAATTTGGAATCAGTCAAAACTTACGAAGGTACCCATGATATCCACACCTTAATCATCGGCCAGGAAATAACCGGCATTGAAGCCTTCAGGTAATAGAAACATGGAAATTCGTTAGGACCAAACCATTGAAAGCGTTTTTTGGCTTCCTTAGTAGTCAATCCTTTGTTACGGTCAGTTTTTAATTCCTTGAGAACCTCGTCGACTTCCATAGTGTGCCAGGCTATTTTTGACACTTGGGGGCCTCCGTCTTACGATGGGGAATAGTTTGAGCGTTCATTGCTCTGGTTTCCGGTTTAAGTAGAAGCAGGCTTGAATGAGTTTCATTCATCGTTTTCTCTTGATATTTACCCTTGTCTCTGGAGCCTCGATAGAAGTACCATAATAAAAATAACAAAGTTAATTAACGGCCCTTAGTTTTCTGTTATCAAGATAAAAGAGGGGGAGCTATTTAAACTATGGTAATTGGGAGGAATAGGGAAGGATCTAGAGCCGGCCTAAAAACGAATTTCCTGATTTTTCAGGCATATATTTTTTTGTTTTTTCCCTATATGTCAAACAGAAAACCAAAATTTTTCGTATTAATTAACGGAATTAAAATTAAACATTCCCGGAAGGAGGCTGAGGAAAATATTCAGCTTTACTTTTTTCCCTGATTATAGAATGTTAATATTTTGAAAAAAACAACATGAAGGATGGAAGGAGAGCGCCATGAATCAACTTTTTCAATCCCGAGGGAAAAAGGCCATTCTCTTAATCTTAATTGGTTTAATAAGTATCAGTCTCACCACCTCCATCGGCTACGCTCAGGCGGCCGATCAGGTGAAAGAGATCTTCAGCAAATTGAAATGGCGGGAATTGGGGCCGGCTGTCCCGGGCGGTCGGACAGTGGATATCGAAGCCGTTGAGAGTAAACCCTGGATCATTTATGCGGCTGTGGGACCGAGCGGTGTCTGGAAATCCACCAATGACGGCACAACCTGGCAACCGGTTTTTTATAAAGAAAACACAGTTTCCGTCGGCGATATCGCCATTGCCCCTTCCCATCCGGAGATCATCTGGGTGGGGACCGGGGAGGCCACCTGTCGTAATAGTGTCACTATCGGCGATGGTGTTTACAAGTCAACCAATGGCGGTAAAACCTGGCAACATATGGGTCTCACGGAAACCCGACACATCAGTCGCATTGTCATCAATCCCGGTGATCCGAATATTGTTTATGTGGCGGCCCTGGGCCATCTCTGGGGGCCTAATAAAGAAAGAGGTGTTTATAAAACCACTGATGGCGGAAAGACCTGGGAGAAAATCCTTTACATTGACGAAAACACCGGTATTGCTGACCTGGTGATGGACCCGGCTGATAGTCTGACTCTTTACGCCGCGGCCTATCAGTTCCGCCGCCAGCCTTATTATTTTTCCTCGGGCGGACCTGGCAGTGCTATTTATAAAACCACTGACGGCGGCCGGACCTGGAAAAAGCTAACTAAAGATCTCCCTGAAGGTGTGCTGGGCCGCATCGGACTGGCGGTCAGCCGCAGTAAACCCAATGTAGTCTATGCCCTGATTGAACACAAAGAAGGCGGTCTCTGGCGCTCAGAAGACAAAGGGGAGAGCTGGCAGCGGATGTGTGATAAGAAAACCTATGAACGGATTAATTTCCGGCCTTTTTATTACAGCCAGGTCAGAGTTGACCCCACCAATGACCAGGTGGTCTATGTTTTTTCCGGAGCTCTCTTTGTTTCCCGGGACGGCGGTAAGAAATTCCGGCCTATTTCCTCCGGGACCCATCCCGACCACCACGCTCTCTGGATTGACCCCAATAATCCTTTGCATCTTATTGATGGGAATGACGGGGGCATCGATATTACTTACGACGGGGGAAGGACCTGGCGGAGTGTTCAGAATATAAATGCCGCTGAAGTCTATCAAATCGGCTATGACCTGGATAAACCTTACCATGTCTATTGTGGCCTTCAGGACAACGGCCTCTGGGGTGGTCCCAGCGCCACTCTCGATGCCGCCGGCATCACCAATTGCGACTGGTTTGTCGTGGGAGGTGGAGATGGCTTCTACTGTCAGGTCGATTACACCGATCCGAATATTATCTATGGCAACTACCAGATGAATGGGCTTTATCGTTTTGACCGGCGAATCGGCCTGAGCAAGAGAATTCGTCCCGAAGCTCCTTTAACCGAGCCTCCTTACCGCTATAACTGGAATTCGCCGATTCTTATCTCGCCGCATGATCCGAAAACAATTTATACCGCCGGCAATGTTCTCTTCCGCTCCCGCGACCGGGGACAGTCCTGGGAAATTATCAGTCCTGACCTGACCACCCAGGACCCCAAAAAAATGATCGACTCCGGCGGTCCCATCACTCCCGACAACACCGGGGCTGAAATCCATTGTAGCATCATCACCATCGCCGAATCTCCGGTGAAAGCCGGCATCATCTGGTGTGGCACCGATGACGGTAATGTCCAGGTGACCACTGATAATGGCCGGACCTGGACCAATGTAGTTAAAAACATTCCCGGACTGCCGCCTAATTCCTGGTGCTCCCGGATAGAAGCCAGTCACTTTGAGGCAGGGACGGCTTACGTGGCTTTTGATAATCACCGTCGGGATGATTATCAGACTTATCTATATAAAACCACTGATTTCGGGAAAACATGGCAATCAATCAAGGGCAACCTGCCCTTCGGCTGGGTTCATGTCATCCGCGAAGACCCCCGTAATCCCCGACTTCTCTATGTGGGGACTGAATTTGGTATTTATGCTTCTCTGGATGGCGGTCAAACCTGGTTCTCCCTTAAAAATAACCTGCCGACGGTGGCCGTCCGGGATATAGCTGTTCATCCCCGGGAAAATGATTTGATTATCGGCACCCATGGCCGGGGAATCTGGATTATGGATGATATCCGGCCGCTCCAGGAAATGACTCCTGAGGTGATTAAACAATCAGCTTATCTTTTCTCCATCCGCCCGGCCACCCAATATTTCTTCGGAACAATCAGAGAAAGCTTCACCAAACAATCGTTTACGGCCGCCAATCCTCCTTATGGCCTTATCATTAACACCTATTTCAAGGAAAAACTGAAAGAACGCCCCCGCTTGACTATCCGCAATGCCGCCGGAGAAGAAGTCTATACCAAAGACCTGCGCACCACGGCCGGATTGCAACGGACTGTCTGGAACCTCCGCTTTATTCCCCGGGATGAGCGAGGAGAACCGATTAAGCCATCGGCTCTCGGCTTTGCCCAGCCGCCTTATGCGCCGGTCGGAGAATATACAATCGAGGTCAGGGTAGGGGAGAAGACACTCTCCCGGAAAGCCCGTATCCTGCCTGATCCCCGCTTCGAATTCAGACCGGAAGATCGCCAGGCTCAACTGGAAGCGCAGATCAAAGCCATGATTTTGACCAAAAAAATAGGCCTGGCCGTGACGACGGTGAAAAGCATCCGCCGGGAAGTTGACAAACTGAAAAAGCAAATCAGTCAAAAGAAGATCTCAACGCCAGCCATTGAGTCAGCTCTTCAAGATTTCGAGAAAAAACTCAAGGTATTCGAAGATAATCTGGTTCCCAAGACTTTTAATTACAGGCTTGGCCGGGAAATGGCTCTTCGGGGCGGTACTTTCAGCCAGCAGGTGCTTATGCTGACTTATTCCATTTCCGGTTTCCCGGGAAAACCCACCCAAATAGAACTGGAAAAATTAGCTGAATTCACCCAGCAGGTGGATAAACACGTCAGCCAGCTGAACAAATTCATCCAGAAAGATTATGCTGATTTTAACAAGTTTCTCCAGGAAAACGGGTTAAAACCACTGCGCCAAATGAAAATTATCGAAATTAAATAAGGTAATTTATCAATCTAACTGATCAGGCAACGCCGGCAGTGAATCCAGACCGAACTTTTTCGCTTCCCGAAGCATTATCCTTTTGAGTTCAGCCTGTTTATCTTCATCCTGAAGACAGGGTTCAGCCTCGCGGAGAAGCCTCTCCACCTCTTCATGGGCTCTCTCGGCCAGGGGCTTTTTACCTGATCTCACCCAATCTCCGTAAGTGGTTCGGTCGATCAACCGGGGAAAAAGATGTTCTTCCCGATACCAGCGTCGGGTGTGTTCCAGAGTCAGAAACTGTGAATGCGGTGTAATTTCTGCGAATAAATCAAGGATCAGCGGCTCATCACGCTGACTGATTCCTTCGATCAAGCGGTAAGCCATCTGACATATTTCATGATCGATGAGGAGCTTCTCCAGGCTCTGACAGCTCTCAAAATCAAGCATGCCCGGACCAGAGATAACATTAATACCGCTTAAAGCGGCCAGGACAGCGCCTATCCCTGATTCCAGGCCGGCCTGGGCATCAATCGTTTTGGCATCACTCAGGGCCATATAAGCATGGGTAGGGAGATTCAGATATTTACCGATTTGAGCATAGGCACAATCAATCATCATTGTCTCAATGGCCCCCATGGGCGTTGTTCCCTGCCGCATATCAAAACTCGAAGGAGAGCCGCCGAAAATAACCGGCGCTCCCGGTTGAGCCAGCTGGGCAATAACCAGACCGGAGAGATTTTCGGCCACGTGCTGCACTAGGGTGCCGGCCAGAGTCACCGGTGAAGTGGCTCCGGTCATGCCCATCGAAATAATCTCTGAAGGAATACCCTGGCGGGCACAATCGATTAAACTTTGCGCCGTCAACCGGCTCCACTTGAGAGGCGGCGAAGGACAGGCATCAAAAATAGCCAGCGGCTTCTCCCGGAGAGATGCTGCTCCGCCGCGAATAACCTGCATCATTTCACTCATTGTTGTGAAACTCTCCTCCCGGAATGTTCCGGTGACCACCGGCTTGGAGGAAAAAATCAACCCTAAATAAAGGCGATAACTATCTGCGATTTCCTCTGGAACATCACTGGCAATTAAGCCGGTGCTCTGAAAATGGAGGGCGTCTAACTGATTCGTCAGGCAGACAAAGCGAACTACATCCCGGGTGACTGGTTTTCTCTGTTCCTGGTGAAGCCAATCAAAAATAGTCACCGCCGCGGAACCCGGGTTGAAATGAACCTCATCTCTTCCTACTAAATAGGAGCGACTGCCGGTTTGATCATAAAGTTCTATTTCCGCCGGGGCTGTCTGGATAAACTCTTCCACCAGTTTCCGGGGAAAACGGACCCGTTGGCGGTCTGACTCGACCCGGGCCCCTCCTGCCCGGAGAAGGTCGAGAGCCTCGTCATTTTCCACAAAAACCCCGTGTTTTTCCAGGAGAAGCAGGGCTTCATCTATAATCTTGTGGACAAACTCTGGAGAAAGTAGTTCCAGTTTAGGTCTCCGGGTGGGCATCATCTTGTCTCTCCCTGTTGTCTCAATCGCTGGATAACCCGGACTGCCTCCAGGGCGTTTTCTCCATAACCATCAGCCCCGATCGACTCAGCCCATTGGGCGGTCACTGGAGCGCCTCCGACGACCACCTTGAAGCGGGAACGCAATTGCTGCTCTTCCAGCATCTGAATAAGACGCTGCTGGCCGGTCATAGTGGTGGTCAGCAGGGCGGAAAGACAGATAAATTCAGCCTCCTTCTCCCGAGCGATTTCGATAAATTTTTCCAGCTTAACATCAGCTCCCAAGTCAATAACTTCATAACCATTGGCNTGGAGCATTGAAGCCACCAGGTTTTTGCCGATATCATGAATATCTCCTTCCACCGTGCCGATGACAATTCTAGCTTTGGCTTTTTGGGTCCCTTTTTTCTTCTCCAATTCGGGTTGGAGAACAGCCATGGCTTGTTTCATGCATTCAGCACTGGTAATCAATTCCGGCAGGAAATATTCTCCTTCTTCCCAGAGTTGACCCACCCGCCTGATGCCCGGCACAAACCCTTTCTCAATCGTCTCGGTTAAATCCAATTTTAATCGAATCGCCCTTTTAGCCAGGTCAACCGCAGCCTGACCGTCTCCGATTATGACGGCTTCCTTCATCTTTGCCCAGAGTTCTTGTTTTTGCTTCTCGTCCATGGTCACTCCTTTTCCGGGTATGGAGTTAGATTAAGAGATTTAATGAATATTTGTTGAAAATCTTTTTCCCGAGCTAGCGGGAGATAATTTATTTTCTTCGCCCAGGAAACCAGTTTCTCTCGTAGTGAATAATTCAATAAAAGACAACGGGCTCCCGCCAGAGAAGCGTTGCCTACAAAAAAGATTTTAGCCGGGTCAATGGCCGGCAGAAGCCCAATAGTTATGGCATTTTTTATGTTCAGTTCTGTGCCGAAAGCCCCGGCCAGAAAAATCCCATCCAGTTCGCTGTAGTCCAGGTTGGCTTTGTCCATGATTATTTTGACGCCGGCTTTAACCGCCGCCAGAGCCATCTGGAGTTTACGGACATCATCCTGCCCCAGGGTCACTTGGGAAGTGAGTTTTATCTTCTTTTCCGGATGAACAATCCGACCATTAGGATTAAGCCATCTTTTCCGAAGAGCAATGCTTAGGATGTCTATAAGTCCTGTGCCGCAAATTCCCCGGGGCTTTCGCCGGCCGATTGTTTTAATCTCCAGGGAAGGAGTGGCCAAGACCTGATAAATTGCTCCGGGGGAGGCCATCATCCCGACAGAGATGCCGACTCCTTCAAAGGCCGGGCCGGCGGCCGTGGAGGTGCCCCAGAGTTTGGACTGATTTTTGAGGATGATTTCTCCATTGGTCCCCAGATCCAGATAAAGATATCTGCCTGATCTCTCAAAAAGCCGGGTGGCCAATAGTCCAGCTGAAACATCGCCACCAATAAAACTCTGAATATTGGGGGCCATGTACACTTTTCCCCGGGGCGAGATGCGCAGGCCGATCTCCAGGGCGCTCTCCTCAGGCAAATATTGAAAAAGAGCGATATAGGGAGCTCTGGCCAGGGAATGGATGGGTACCCCGAGCAGGAGATGATTCATGGCGGTATTGCCGGCAATGACCACTTCCAGGATGTTTTCTTCGTGAAGGCCGGCCTTCTGACAGAGTTTATGGATCAGGGAATTAATCGTCCTTCTGGCGGCCCGCTGGAGCGTTCGTCTCTTCCCTTCAGAAGTGAGGGCTTCACTCAAGCGGGCGATGACATCCGTCCCCAAACGAATCTGCTGGTTCAAAGCTGAAGACAGAGCTAATGTTTCACCTGATTCCAGATCGACCAATTCACCTACCACTGTTGTTGTTCCCAGGTCTATAGCCAGGCCGAGAAGGGGAGTAGGGGAGGAGTCGGCTTCCAGAGAAACAACCTCTTTGTCCTGATAGATGACCATTTGAATTTTTTTGGGTAATTCTCTGGCTTCTTCCCCTAATTGGGCTAAGATATCCAGAGGAAAGTCAAGCTTGGGCTGGCATAGAAGTTTTTTTACTTTCTCCGCCAGCGAACCAGGAGCGGCCAGTTTAGGTCTATCGAGAGTAAATAAATACTGCTTGAAAGAGGGTTGATGGGGAAAACAGGTGGATATTCCTTTTTCCAGAATTTTTACCGGCTGAATCAGGCTCTCCGGAGGTATCTCTACTTTCAGATTATCTCTGACTTTCACCAGGCAGGCCAGCCGGATGGAAGGAGCTAGGCCCAGGAAATCAAGCACATACCTTTCCTGCCGGTTAGGCGGGGAGACTTCTCCACTTAGAATTTTAACCCGACATTTACCACAGACTCCCTTCTGGCCGCAATCAAAGCGCAGTGGGATTTCAGAGCGAGATAAGGCCTGACCGAGAGTTTCTCCTTCAGCAACCTTAATGGTCTGGTCAAGATTTTGTATTTTAACGGAAAAAGTAGCCGCCATTATTCTAAAATGCCCTCAATTAATACTTTTCTGACTCCGACCAATTGGAATCCTATCTCTTTAATTTAAAAGCATTATAATACAAAGACGACCATTTTTGTTCAATAAAATATAAATTTTGTGCTTAAATTCAAAAGTAGCCATAATGGGAATAAAAGAGAGGATATTTTCAAAAAACAGAATTAGGATCAATTATTTCCATCAGCCGTTTATCTTTTGACCACTATTATAAGAGTTTGCTATTCTAAAATAATCTTGAGCTATGAATAACAAGGAGGGAGTATGAATAATTATTATCAGTTAAAAATTAATATTAATTTAAAGTTATTATTTATTCTATCAATAATTCTGGTGACTTTCCTTCTTTTACCCCACCCAAGTTACACCGGGATAAATCAGGCTGAAACGCCAGCTGTCAAAAAACCTCTGACTCACGATGTCTATGATTCATGGAAAACTATTCAATTTCCCCAAATCTCTCCTGATGGCCAGTGGCTTCTTTTTGGAGAAACACCTCAAGACGGCGAGGCTAATCTGGTGGTTGTTAATCTAAAAACCAAAAAAGAACTGCGCTTTCCTCTGGGATATTCAGGGAAAGAGACCGAGGCTCACCGCAAGGCGAAAGCTGCTTTCACCGCTGATTCCCGCCACGTTGTTTATCTCATTTCGCCCAGCCAGGCAGAAGTGAAAAAGGCTAAAAAAGAGAAAAAAAAGAATAAAAAAGATGAAAAAATAATTTTAAAACTGGGCCTGATTGACCTTAAAACTGGTCAGCTCCAAATTATAGAAAAAGTCAAAAATTATGAATTGCCCAAAGACAATGGTCACTGGGTAGCCTACCTCAAAGCACTGGAAAAGGCCAAGGATAAAAAAGAGGAGACGGCCGGCAAAAAGGAAGAAACAGCCAAAGAGAAGAAGCCAGACAAGGATAAAAACAAAAGAAAATACGGCTCGCCCCTGATTCTTCGCTCTCTCAAAACCGGCCAGGAAACCAGCTTTGCCGACGTTACCGAGTATATGTGGACCAAAGATGGTTCGGCTTTAATTTTTGCTGTTGCCAGCCAGAAAAAACCGGATTCGGACGGTGTCTACGTTTTTAAAACCGCCGACCAACAGCTTATGCCTCTGGTAACCGGCCAGGGTCGATATGAAAAATTGGCCCTCAATAAAGAAGAAACCAGACTGGCTTTTTTGACCGACCGTGATGACCAGGCCTCCGAATCACCGCTTTTCTCTATTTACGGCTGGGATTTTCTATCGTCCCAGGCCAAATTGTGGGTGTCGGCCGAGAAAATCAAAGAACTCTTTCCCGGCCAGGCGCCTTCGAATAAATCCAGGTTAATTTTCAGCCGGAATGGTCAACAACTGGTGTTTGGTACAAAAGAAATTCCTCCTGTCAAGAAAAAGGAAGGAGAAGGGGAGGAAGAAAAGGAAGAGAAGGCTAAATTTGATCTCTGGCACTGGAATGACCCTTACCCTCAGCCCCAGCAGAAAAAAATGGCCGAGCAGGTCAAGAATAACACCTGGGAATGTGTTTATCATCTGGCGACCGGGAAAATCGTTAAACTGGCCGATGAAATCCTGCCGGATGTCGAGTTACATGAGTCAGGCGAAATAGCCTGGGGACAAACTATTGTTCCTTATACCAAGCTCGTTTCTTATGATGGATCTTACTATGATGTTTACCTGGTGGACCCGCAGACCGGCACCAGAACTCTGGTCAAGAAAAAACTTTTCCGTCGAGCTTACCTTTCTCCTCAAGGCAAATATGTTTTCTGGTTTGAAAAAGGAGACTGGTATATTTACGACCGCCAAAACCAGAAAACAGTCAATGTCACCGCCAATCTGGGAGTAAGCTTTGCCCGGGAAGATTGGGACACCCCCAATCCCGCGGCCAGCTACGGCTATGCCGGATGGACCACCGATGATAATGAATTTTTAGTCTACGACCAGTATGATATCTGGGCTATTAAACCCGATGGCTCATCAGCCCGGCGAATTACTGAGGGCTTCGGCCGGACCAATCATCTTTCCTTCCGTTATCTGAAACTTGATCCCGAAGAAAAAAACATAGATCCGCAGAAAAAGCTTCTACTCAAAGTCCGTGACGAAGAAACCATGGCTGAAGGCTTTTATCTTGACCGCGTCAAAGGCAAGGAAAAGCCACAGAAACTTCTTCTGGTTGATAAAAGATTTTCTTCAATAACCAAGGCCAGGAAAGCCAATCGAATTATTTTTGCCCGGATGAGCTTTGATGAATATCCTGACCTGTGGACAGCCGATCTGCGCTTCCGAAAACCACGGAAAATCACTGACTTGGGACGTCAAATGGAACCTTTTATCTGGGGTAAAGCCGAACTGCGCAATTTCTCCAGTGCGGACGGTAAACCGCTTAAAGGTATTTTAATTAAACCTGATAATTTCGATCCCAAGAAGAAATATCCTCTGTTGGTCTATATCTATGAAACCCTTCATTACATGCTCCACATCTTCCGCCATCCTGCTCCCGGTACTTCCATCAATCCTGCCTATTATGTCAGCAACGGCTATATCCTCTGGATGCCGGACATAGAATACGGCACCGGTTATCCGGGTCGCGACGCTCTCAAATGCGTTCTGCCGGGAGTTAATATGCTCATCCAGGAAGGTTATATCAATCCCCGCGCCATTGGTATTCAGGGACACTCCTGGGGAGGCTACCAGGTCGCCTATCTCGTCACCCAGACGGACATTTTTGCGGCGGCTGAGGCCGGAGCTCCGGTATCCAACATGGTCAGTGCCTATAACGGCATCAGATGGGGCAGTGGCATGGTCCGCCAATTCCAGTACGAAAAAACCCAGAGTCGGCTGGGCGACAGTCTCTGGCGGGTCCCTCTGCGGTATATCGAGAATTCACCAATTTTCTGGGCAGATAAAATAAATACTCCACTTCTTATAATTCACAACGATGAGGATGGAGCTGTTCCCTGGTATCAGGGGATTGAGTTCATTATGGCTCTGCGCCGCCTGGGTAAGGTGGCTTTTATGTTTAACTACAACGGTGAGGCCCATGGCCTGCGAAAAAGAGTCAACCAGAAAGACTGGACACAGCGAATGGCTGAATTTTTTGATCACTATCTGCGGGGAAAGCCGGCCCCACGATGGATGACCGAGGGGATAAAAGCCTGGGAAAAAGAAGATTGAGCCTAAAAGTTATTTGAGGCTAAAGAAAAGACAAAAACTAACAGAGAAGGAAGCGAAGAAATGCTTGGAAATAATTATCGACAGAATTTACAGCCATTAAGAAGGGTGGCTTTTCCAATTCAGGTCTGGAGGTAGGGTAGTGAAAGAAATTAAATACAAAATCGATCAATATCGAATTGAAATTTATTCTCGGGACATGAAAGGTAAACGAACCCGCTGGGCTGACCGGATTATTTATCTCTTTTCTGAAGGGAAAGAAGTGGCGCAAGCTGTCTTTGCTGTGGAAGGAGAAAAAGTACCGGAGCCCTTTCTCTCTGACGATAAAAAAATTTTCTTCTTCGCCGCAAGTGCTCGCTTTCTTGAAGTCCTGAAAATACTCCGCTCCTTTGAGACAGTTTACATCATCTGGCAGCCGATATATGATCCGAAAGAAAAGAAAGATGGTGACGCCTACTTTCTGGCGGAAGGAGCTATAAAATAAAATTCATATTCAGCTTTACCTGAAGAAAATTCCGGAAGTTTACGGGGGTTAACGTTCTCTTTTTCCCTTCATCCTGAAAATGCAACGCGGAAATAATAAGGCCTTTATTTAGACTGGAAACATTATCTCTTTTACTTCATAATATTAAGAAGGAGGAATAGAATAAAATGCAGTCACAGCGAAAACAAAAATTTCATATCAATCTTGATTCTTTAACTCCTGGGGAAAAACGACATTTATATGAATTGATGTTTGCCCATGGCCCGGGCAATGGAAAAATTTTATTACTCCCGGTGGATCAAGGATTGGAACATGGTCCCCGTGATTTTTTCCCCAATCCGCCTAGTTCCGACTTCGAATTTGAACTTGAATTGGCCCTGGAAGGTAACTATTCCGGCATTGTCTGCCATATCGGCCTGGCAGAAAAATATTATAAAAAATACGCCGGCCGGGTTCCGCTTGTCTTAAAAATCAATGGCAAGACCGGCATTCCTCCTGATGATGAGGCTTTTTCTCCTTTAGATGCCAGCATTGAAGACGCCTTACGTCTGGGAGCTGACGCCATTGGTTATACTCTCTATGTCGGCTCACCCCGACAAGCAGAGGATATTGAACAATTTTCTTTCGTTCGTCAGGAAGCCAAGCGTTATGGCTTACCGGTTATTCTCTGGTCTTATCCCCGGGGCATTTATGTTGAATCCCGTGGAGGAGGACGAAATTCACTGGCCATGGTTGATTACGCTGCCCGGGTGGCTAATGAATTGGGGGCAACTATTACTAAAATTAATTACCCTGAACTTCCTCGCAGTGATCAATACGATGATCAAAGTCCATTTCGCATTTATAATCAACTGGCCGATTTAAGTGAAAAAGAAGCTCTGGAAATGGTGGTTAACTCAGCCGGGAGGACCGGAGTTCTTATTTCCGGTGGCAGTAAAATTAGTGATGAAGATCTTATCCGCAAGGTTAGAATTTCACTTGAAGCTGGAGTTGACGGCCTTATTTTTGGTCGTAATATGTGGCAACGGCCTTATGAGGAAGCTCTCCAGTTGACCAAAGAAATAATTGATCTTATGAAAGCTTACGACTAAGTTTTTAATTTTCAGGCTATTCTTTTGGATGAATTAATTTATTTAATTATTAATATATACTTTATTTGTTATATTCTATATTTTTTATTATTTCAGCCATTCTCTTGATATATTCAGGGTTTGTTCCGCAACATCCGCCTATTATTTCAGCTCCCTCCTTTATTATTTCAGGAATATATTTAAGATAATCATCTATATTCTGGGAATATTTTATTGAACCGTTAGGCTGGGGGATAGGTTGTCCGGCATTCGCCTGGATAATTATTGGAATTTCATTGTTTTTTTTGAATTGTTTAATTACACCGATCATCTGTCGGCTATCTAGGGTACAATTGGCGCCAATAGCCTGGGCTCCGGAATCAATAAGCTCATCTTGACATTGATCCAAACTATTACCCATGATGGTGAAATAACCTCTTTTTGTTTGATTAAAGGTCATGGTTACAAAAACCGGAACCTTATTGATCGATAAAGCAGCTTCCAGAGCTATCTTGGCTTCTCTAAGGTCGTACTGGGTTTCTATTAAGAGAAAATCAACTCCACCGTCTATTAATGCCTGCGCCTGGAGGTAATAAGCTTCATAAAATTCTTTTTCCTCATAGGAACCATGGGGCTTTAAAAATTGACCTGTAGGGCCAATACTACCACCCACGTATTTATCGGCAGGCTTGACATCTCTGGCTATTTCAGCTGCTTTTTTATTCAATTCGTAGGCTTCATTTTCCAAATTGAAATGCTTTAACTTGATAGGGGAGCCGCCAAAACTATTGGTCATGACGGCGTCGGCGCCGGCTTCAAAATATGATAAATGGACTTCTTTTACTTTATCTGGACATCTTTTATTCCATAGTTCCGGTGATTCTCCTTTATTCAGGCCTTTTTTTATCAGTTCAGTACCCATCCCTCCATCAAAAAGAACAATTCTTTTTTTTGCTAACCCTAATATAGTCACGTCGTTACTCATTTTCTGGGCCATATTACGCTCTATTTCTTAATTTGTCAACAATGTTTTTATTTCCTTTATTTTCAATTAATTATTTTATATGTCGGCCGGCCGACATTTATTTTTTTCTTCAAATTCTTTTTTGTTGATTTTTACACATACCTAGAAACATTTTATTTATATTAATACTTTCTCCTGCCCCTTATTTTTTCATTACTCAATTAATTTTAATTTTATTTTCTATCTTCTATGTTACTCAGTTAATCGGAATTTTTATTCCAGCAATATTTAATATTTTTTACATTCTTATTTCTTTTTATCTTAATGGGCATGATGGACATGTTTATTGTCATTATTTCCCGCAATAAACTTAGATCAATTGAAAATTTATTTTTTATCTTTTGTCAAAAAAATCAATTTTTGATAAATCGACTCAGATTTTACTTTAATTTAAATATTAATTAGCGGCAAACTGTCATTAAAAAAACTTTCATGACCGAGTATAATCAATATCTATTTTAAAATCTTTGAACTTAAAGTTATTGCATTTTTCTATCTATATTATTTTCAATATTTTAAAATAATTGTCGGCCGGCCGACACGTTGTTATTTTTTACTTGATATTTGTTTTCTTTTCTTATATTTTATGTTCAACAGCAAGGAGTTAAAATTGTCGTTGATAATAGCCATAACTAATCAAAAAGGTGGAGTAGGGAAGACAACCACTGCAGTTAATTTAGCAGCAGCCCTCTCTTTCTTAGGCTATAAAACACTTCTAGTGGATACTGATCCGCAGGCAAACACCACTATTTCCTGTGTTGAAGATCCCTATCAATATGAATATTCCCTTTATGATGTCTTAATCGACCCTAAATTAGGTATTCATAAAGCCATTGTACCTTCAACTATTCCTGGTCTTGAAGTGGTTATTTCCCGTATCTCCATGGCTAAACTGGAACCATCATTAATCGGAGAAATAGACGGCCACTTTCGCTTACGGGATATAATTCTCCCTATTAGAAAGAAATATCAATTTATCATCGTCGATACTCCACCAACCCTGGGTTTAATTACTCTCAATGCTCTGGTGGCGGCTGATTATATCTTAATACCCATCCAATCCTCTTATCTCTGCTTGGAAGGAACAGATGATTTATTGGAAACTATTGCCAAGGTTAAAAGAGTGGCTAATCCTAGTCTTCAGATAATTGGAGTTTTAATTACACTCCATGACAAACGGACTAATATTGCTAAAGATGTTGTTAAAAGAATAAATAATGTCTTTAAAGACAAAGTATTAGAAACAACTATTACCAAGAGTGTTAAATTCGAGGAAAGTCCAGCATATAAAGAATCTATCTTTACTTTTGCTCCTAATTCCATAGGAGCTCTTCAATATAAAAAGGTAGCAGAGGAGATTATTAATCGTGCCAAAAAGCAAGAAAAGCGGCTTGCCCGATGACCTGACTATGCGTCATGACGGGCACTTTGTTGAACTTCTTTCATCTCGTAGTTTAGGCCCTCAAATCAGATTAATTCCCATAAATAAATTAATACCTAATCCTCAACAGGCAAGAAGTGAATTGGGTAATCTTTCTGATTTAATTCAATCGATAAAGGAAAAAGGGGTTCTTGAGCCTATTATTGTCCGGCCTAAGGGAAACTACTACGAGATAATAGCCGGAGAAAGACGATTTACCGCTTCTAAAAAGGCTGGTTTAACCGAAATACCCTGCATCGAGATGGATGTTGATGACAGTGAAGCTCTGGAAATCGCCTTAATTGAGAATCTTCAGCGAAAAAATTTAAATGTTTTTGAAGAAGCAGAAGGTCTGAAAACTCTGGCTGAACTTTATGGCTACAGTCACGAAATGATTGCCCAGAAAATCGGCAAAGCCCGTTCAACTGTTACAGAAATAATTAATCTTTGTCGCATCCCACCTGAGTTAAGAAAACTTTGCCAGCAAAAAAATATAACCAGTCGATCCACCTTAGTCGAGATTGCCAAACAAAAAACACGAGAGGATATGGAAAAACTAATCCAGAGCATTATCCAGAGAGATCTGACCCGCATGGATACAAGGGAATTATCCCGCAGCCTCAAAGGTAAAAAGACTACCAAGATAAAAAAATATGTCTATAACTATGTCCCCAAAGATAAAAAAAGATTCAAACTAAGAATAGAATTTAAAAAGCCCAGTGTAACCAAAGAAGAGATAATCCAGATCCTGGAAGAAGTTATTGAATATTTACGAAATAAGTAATTTTAAAAAAATTTTAAAAGTTTACATAATATATCTTATGCGACCCATTCTTAATTATTTTATTATCTTATTTATTATCATTTAGTTAATTATTTCAACAGGGTGTGGAAATCTCAAAAGACCATATTCTGTGCATCTGTGGAAAAATAATCATCCCTTATTTGAGTGGTATTAAAAGATTATAAGTATTTAATTTTTGCTTAAGTAAAAACTGTCAAGTTAATTTCAATAATTGTGTTCATCGTGTTTTTGGAAAACTTTTATTTATAATAGAGTTCAGATCTTCCCATTTATTTCACCAGAGCATTGAACAACAATTTAAAAGTCCCATGAGTCTGACAGCGGTGCTGAGGCCGAAAACTGATAATGATAATTTCCCCCTCTCCATATTTGACAGCCACCATGGCTGATTTCTTGGCAATGTATTTTTCCCCAATCAGCCAACCGCTCTGGAGAATGTCTCTTTCCTGATAGCGGACAATAGTTCTATACTTATCACTATCAGCTGTGGGAGTGATGGTTAAAACCGGGTTAAACCATAAAAGTATATATCCCTCTTCCGGCAGACCATAAGCCAATGGATCTTGATTATTAAATTTAACTTTAAGAGTCGAACCAGGACAGAAAAACTCTTTAGAATCAAGATTTTGGACAACATTACGCAGACTAAGATTGAATTTTTCAATAATTAATTCCCCGGCATTCCCCAGAGCTAACAGACGACCGCCTTGACGGACAAATTCTTTTATTCTGGTCAGACCGTCCTCGCCCAGACCGCTCCGATATTCAGAAGGAACAGAGGAAAGATAACGTCGATAAGCGGAACTCTTTTTCTCACCCAGCATCATTCCCGCTGAGTCATGAGGCAAAATAAGAACATCATATTGACGTGTCAACTGACCATTCTTTATTTCTTTGTCTTTAACTGATTTATAGGGAAAATCAAATTTCTCCAGCAACAGGCGAGTCCAGCCTTCATCCATATTGCCTCCCCAGTAGCGTTGATACATGGCTGTTCTTAATCGTCTCAGCTGATGCACGCCGGAGGAAGGCATCTCTTCCAAAGCCTGGAAATTCACACCCATTTCAGCAGCTATCTTCTGGAGAATCTCTGACTTTGCCTGTCGGATTATAAAATCGCCGGGCTTAATCTTTTCTCCGGGAAGATCCACTCGCCAGATTTCCCCTTCTTTCTGGTTCAGGAGGAGATTAACCGCCCGAAAACTGTCGTTCAACCGGCCATCAAGAATATAAAGACCACTCCTCCCCTTCTCTACTTTTCCTTTTATTTTAACCGGCTCCTTTAAAACCACTGCCTCAGCCTCCACCGCTTCATTCACTGGATCCACCCGGACACCCATAAATTCCGCCATGGTATGAGTAGCCAGGTCATAGGGACGCCGAGGCGAGCCATCCCGGTCTCTGGTCCATTCATTATCAGGGTAAAATGTTCTTCCCAGGAGATTGCGAATAAGTCCCATTTTGGGCTGAGCCAAAGAAATAACAAATGTCCCCCGGGGGTAGATAACTCCATCAACTTTAAAGTCTTTGACGGTCTGTTTTATTTCCACTCCAGATTCCCAGAGAGTGTTAATCATCTTGACCGCGGTCAGATAATCATGCTGGGTGGGCGGCACCAGATAAGCCCTGGGCTTCTCCTGAGCGCCTCTCTCTATCTGCCGTTTAGCCTTTAAATAAGCGTTCCAGAGAACCGTCTCTTTGTTTCTGGCGGCAATATCCAGGAGGGCCCAGGCAGAAATTTTCTGTTGTTCGACAATATCCCGCAGCCGCCACCAGCCACCGGGCCAGGGATGGGGAAAAGTGCTTTGCGGTTCATATTCGGGAAAGTGGAGCGCTCCAGCCCGCAATTGATCGGGATGAATGAAAATAGGCGTCGCCAGGCGAGCACTGGCCGACTCGGTCAACATGCCGGCGATATTATGGAAAGGTGTTATCCAGTGCCAGCCAAAGTGGCCCCAGCCGGGAAACTGGGCATCATTCAAAATGCCAGTCTTGCCGGCTTCTTCCAACTTTAAGGCAATATGAGCTCCAAACCAACTGATTTCCCGCCAGATTAAAGGGTCTGCATAGGGACGAATGGGATCACAGTAAGGAGGCACATAAAAACGGGCTCCATAGCTACCCATATGATGATGGTCGATATAAGCCTGAGGAATCCAGTCCCGATAGAGGATTTTAGCCGCATACTTAGACTCAACCAGGTTCAAATAATCGCCGTCACGGTTGTTATCATGACCGGCATATTTATGATAAAGCCAAGGCAGCCCCGAGCCTTCATATTCAGTTCCCAGGGTCTGGTTGTACCAATCCGTGACCATGATCTGGCCGTCGGGATTGAAACAGGGAATCATAACGAAAATCACATTTTCCAGAATACGGCGGGTTTCAACATCCTGGCGGGTTAAGAGGTCATAGGCTAATTCCGGGGCCATCTGCGTGCCACCGATCTCTGTGGCGTGAAGGCTCATAGACTGACAGATGACGGCTTTGCCCTCTTTGACCAGTTTTTTCGCCTCCTCCTCCCCTAATCCACGCGGATCACTTAATTGAGCGTTAATCTTCTGATAACGCTCCAACTGGGCTAGATTATCGGCTGCGGAAATGAAAACCACTAAAAATGGATTGCCCATCGTCGAGGGACCCATATTGACTACTTTTATTAGCTGGCTTTCTTTTTCCAGGAGATAAAAATAGTCAACGATTTTATCCCAGCGGGCGATATGGCGATCACTACCTAATTGAAAGCCAAAAAATTTTTCCGGAGAAGTAATTTGGTTAGATCGATCGGCGGCAGAAAGCGGCCAGGCCGTCCCCATAAGCCCGAGAATAAGAAACAAACATAAAATTTTACTGAAAACGACGTAATTATATTTTTTCATTAAAAGCCTCCTTCAGATATGAATTGAAGGGCCTCCGGCTGAAAAGAATTTTTTAGCCCCTCGTACATCATCCCGGCTTTCCATTACTCCGATAAGTTTATCCTTTTTTTTCTGTGATTTTCAACCAGAGACTGGTTTCTATTCCAAGAAATTGTTATTTAGCAATGGTTAATGGTTTCTGCTCCCAGGCGGTCCCAGCCTCCCTTCGAAACGATCCGCCCCCCTCCCCTATTTTTATTAAATTAAAATTTATTATTTAATTTCTGGATTATAAAATTAATGGCAAATATTTCACTTCTGGATTATCAAGAGATTGGACATTTTGTTAACTAATTGATATTAAAGAAAATAACAACAGAACGACCTGGGAATCCTTTCTTTCGAACTTAATCAGCCTGATTTTGTTATAATGGGCTCTTAAGGCGCTTACTGGTCGACGTGGGCCCGCCTGGATAAGTCGAATAAGAACTGTTTTGTACACAAGGAAAAGCCATGATCCAATTATCCAATTAACGGCAGAATTAATGAGGAGAGGCCGACCTCAAAGTAAGTCAAAATTGATTGATTGATTGATTGATTGATTGATTGTAACTGAAAAGAAAGAGAGAGGAGAAACTAAAATCAGAGACCGCGGCTCATGGCCTCCAGAAAATCCTTGTTGGTCTTCGTTTTGGCCATCTTCTCCAGAAGAAGTTCCATGGCTTCAACTTCATTAAGCTGACTGAGAACCTTCCTTAATATCCAGATCCGGTTAAGGTCTTTTTCCGGGATAAGCAATTCCTCTTTTCTGGTTCCGGAACGGTTAATATCAATCGCTGGAAAGAGGCGTTTATCCACCAGTCGGCGGTCAAGATTGATCTCCATATTACCAGTGCCTTTGAATTCCTCAAAGATAACCTCATCCATCCGGCTGCCGGTATCAACCAGAGCCGTGGCAATAATGGTCAAACTGCCGCCTTCTTCCACCTTTCTGGCGGAACCAAAAAATTTCTTGGGCTTGTTTAAGGCATTGGCATCAATACCACCGGAAAGAACTTTGCCGGATGGGGGTAAAATTGAGTTATGGGCCCGGGTTAAGCGGGTGATACTATCCAGCAGGATGACCACGTCCTTTTTCAACTCAACCAACCGTTTAGCTTTTTCCAGAACAATATTGGCCACCTGAGCATTCCGTGCGGGTGGTTCATCAAAAGTTGAAGCTACCACCTCACCCTTAACACTTCGTTTAAAATCGGTGACCTCCTCCGGTCGTTCAGCCACCAGCAACACGATTAAATAAATTTCAGGGTGATTAGTTTCAACTGATTTGGCGATGGTTTTCAATAAAGTTGTTTTTCCGGCGCGAGGCGGTGAAACAATCAGACCTCTTTGTCCTTTTCCGATGGGAGTCAAAAGGTCCATTACCCGGGCATTTAAATTCTTGGGATTTCCATCTTCCAACTTGATTTTTTCAAAGGGATAAAGAGGAGTCAGATGTTCGAAATGAACATTTCTTCTCTGCTCAATAATCACGTCTGGGTGCATAAAATTGATGGCTTCAATCTTGATTAAAGCGAAATACTTTTCCCCGTTTTTCGGCGGACGAACAACACCGGAAATGGTGTCTCCAGTGCGCAATTGAAACTTCCTGATCTGCGAAGGGGAAACATAAATGTCATCAGGACTGGGTAAATAACTGAATTCAGGGGCACGAAGAAAACCAAAACCATCCTCCAGGCATTCGAGAACTCCTTCAGAAAAAAGCAGTCCGTTCTTTCTGGCCTGGGCCTCTAGAATTTTGAACATCAAACTGTGTCGGTCATTCTGTTCAATTTCTTCCTCTTCCACTCCAAACTCTTCGGCAAGAGCCATTAATTGGTCAAGGTCTTTGTCTTCAAGGTCAAGTAAATTCAACTCAGCCATTTTACTACCTCTCCTTTTTTGGTAATTTGAATAAATTTTGGACTACGAAAAAGCTAATTTATCGTTGAAAATTAATGAGTTACTGGTTGATCAGGAGCCTGGGGCTCCTCTTCTTTTTTTTCCTTAGCTAATTTTGCTTTTCTTTTTTTCTCAGCCCTTTTAGCTTCAGCATATTTGTAAATATCTTCAACCAGGGCTATATCCAGAACCTGATCCATATGGTCAACAAAATGGATGGTCATATTCTCTTTAAGTTTCTTGGGAAGATCTTTGAGATCGGGTTTGTTATCGAGGGGCAGGATAGCCACTTTGATCCCTTCCCGGTAAGCGGCCAATAATTTCTCCTTAATCCCTCCCACAGACAGGACTTTACCCTTGAGAGTTATTTCGCCACTCATGGCCACTTTCTTGCTGACCGGAATGCCGGTTAAAAGAGAAATAATGGCTGTGGCGATGGTAATTCCGGCCGAGGGCCCTTCCTTGGGAACCGACCCTTCAGGTACATGGATATGAATATCAAAATCACGGTGAATATTTTGTGATAGTCCCATGTCATACATCTTACCCCGGACATAACTAAAAGCAGCCTGGGCACTCTCCTGCATAATTTCGCCTAGCTGACCGGTCAGGGTAAAATTTCCTTTCCCCTGAATTTTGGTGGCCTCAAAGGACAGCAACTCTCCACCGAATTCCGTCCAGGCCATACCGATAGCCACCCCGACTTCATCTTTCCTGTCTATTTCAGCCCGTTTGTAACGGGGAATACCCAGGTACTTCTCCAGATTGCGGGGAGTAACTTTCTCGCTGTACTCCTTACCTTTACTGACAACTTTTTTAACTACTTTTCGGCAAATACTGGTAATTTCTCTCTCGAGATTCCGGACACCAGCCTCCCGGGTATATTCTCTAATTATTTTCTGTAAAGCTTTATCACTGATATGAAGGTTATGGGACTTCAAACCATGGGCTTTCATCTGTTTGGGCATCAGAAAATGTTTGGCGATCTGGAGTTTCTCATCTTCGGTATAACCGGGAATACGGATAATCTCCATCCGGTCAACCAGGGGTTTGGGAATGGGTTCAACCATATTGGCAGTAACGATAAACATCACCTGCGAAAGATCAAACTCCGTATCAATATAATGGTCCAAAAAAGTACTGTTTTGTTCCGGGTCTAAGACTTCCATCAGGGCTGAAGCTGGATCTCCCCGGAAATCCATGCTCATTTTATCCACTTCATCCAGGAGAAAGACCGGATTTTTTGTCCCGGCTTTTTTAATCATCTGAATTATCCGACCGGGATAAGCGCCAATGTAAGTGCGGCGATGACCTCTGATCTCAGCCTCATCTCTCACGCCACCCAGAGACAGTCGGACAAATTTCCGGCCGGTAGCCCGGGCGATAGATTTACCAAGAGAACTCTTCCCTACTCCGGGAGGACCAATCAGGCCCAGAATAACTCCACGGGGATTTTTCACCAGCTGGCGAATGGAGAGATATTCCAGAATTCTTTCTTTAACTTTCTCCAGACCGTAGTGATCCTCATCGAGGATTTTGGCGGCTAATTTCAAATCTCTTTTTTCCCTAGATTTTTTATTCCAGGGCAAGGAAATCAACCAATCAAGATAATTCCGGCAGACTGTGGCTTCGGCTGACATGGGAGGCATTGTTTCCAGGCGTTCAATTTCCTTCAGTGCTTTTTCTTCAGCTTCCTTAGGCATGCCTGCCTCGGCCACCTTGGCTTTTAATTCCTCGATTTCATTGGGCTGGTCCTCTTTGCTCCGCATATTTATTCCCGAAGGAAAAACCTTCTGTTTCTGGCTTCGAAAAGGTGGAGCAGTCTTTGTTCTTTTCCGTCCTCCCTTGCCTGTCTGAGCGTGAATCTTAATTAATTCGTTTTCCAGCACAAAAACCAGTCGTCGAATACGTTCATTGGAGTTGATGGTTTCCAGAAGATTCTGTTTTTCCTCCAGGGAAACATAAAGATGAGAGGAAATTATATCAGCCACCCGGCCTGGTTTATTATCGCGGAGAGCAGGAATAATTGAATCAAAACTGGCATTCTGGCTTAATTTTAAGTACTCCTCAAAGAGATCCAGCACCTTCTTTAATGTTTCCCTTAAATCAACATTGTCTTCTTCAAATTCACGGACTTCTTTAATTAAAACCTGGTAAAAAGGATAGGTGCTCAGGTACTCAAGAATGCGGGCTCTCTTCTTGCCTTCGACGATTATTTTTATATTCCGGTCATCCATTTTAACCGCCCGGACAATCTTGGCCACTACACCCATGGTGTAAATGTCCTGGGGACGGGGATTGTCAAGAGAAGCATCCATCTGGGCTGAAAGGAAAATCAACTTATCTTTGGAGGTAGCTCTCTCCAGGGCTTTGATCGACGACTGCCGGCCGATGATAAAGGGCACCAGTGTAGAGGGAAAGACGATTAAATCTCTTAGTGGAATTAAAGGAATGTTGCTGATCACTTCTGAATTGATTTTATATTCCATCTCAAACCCCAACCGCCTGTTTTGGCAGGCGGAAAGTCAATTGGTTTTGCTCTACCATCTTTTTGGTGATTTTAATGGTGGTGTTCTTCTCCAGAGAAGGAAGATAGAACATCAAGTCAACCATTAAATCCTCGATAATACTCCGCAATCCTCGGGCTCCCAGCTTTTTTTCAATTGATTTCCGAGCGATCATATTCAGTGCTTCTCTGGTGAATTCCAATTTGATGCCTTCTGTTTCGAAAAGTTTCTGATACTGTCTTATTATAGCATTTTTTGGCTTGGTCAGGATATCCACCAAATCTTTTTCTGTTAAATCATGAAAGGTGGCCACCACCGGGATTCGGCCGACTAATTCCGGAATTAGCCCGAATTTAATTAAATCCTGAGGAATGAGTTCCCGATAAAGCTCGTCTAGAGCCCGGGCACGTCCCAGGGGAGTATCTTGTTTAAACCCGACCTGAGTCCGGCCGACCCGCTGAGCGATGATCTTCTCCAGCCCAATAAAAGCGCCGCCGCAAATAAATAGAATATTCGTTGTATCAATAGGAATAAACTCCTGATAAGGATGCTTTCTGCCTCCCTGAGGAGGAACATTGGCCACTGTGCCTTCCAGAATTTTCAATAACGCCTGCTGAACACCTTCACCGGAAACATCCCGGGTGATGGAGGGGCTCTCACTTTTGCGGCTTATTTTGTCAATTTCATCAATATAAATAATCCCTTTTTGAGCTTTTTCTATATTTCCCTTGGCCGCCTGAAATAGTTTCAGGATGATATTTTCCACATCTTCACCTACATACCCGGCTTCAGTTAAAGAAGTCGCATCAGCGATGGCAAACGGCACTGAAAGAATTCTGGCCAGCGTCTGAGCCATTAAAGTTTTTCCTGTGCCGGTGGGACCTATGAGCAGGATATTGCTTTTGGTGAGTTCGACATCATCGATGGCCTCAGCCAGAGCTATCCTTTTGTAATGATTATAAACCGCAACCGAGATTTTTTTCTTAGCTTCTTCCTGACCTACAATATACTCATCCAGCTCCTTCTTTATTTGCTGAGGAGTTAGGGCTGAATGGGAATATTTCCTCTTTTTATTTTCAATCTTTTCAGCAAAGACAATCGAATGAGCCAGCTCAACACAATTATCACAAATATAGACCCCACTGGGCCCAGCGATTAATTTATTGACCATCGACTGAGGTCGATTGCAGAAACTGCACTTGGCCAGCGTATTGATTGTTCTGTCTCTTTGATCGTCCATAAGGCTTTCTCTATTTTATATTTTTGGTCTTCGACTTTGTTTTCCGGGGTGACTTTCTCTTGGCTGTTTTTCTGGTCTTAATTATTTCATCAATAAGTCCATAGGCCAGTGCTTGGGAGGAAGTCATAATAAAATCCCGTTCGATATCTTTCTGGATTTTTTCCAGGGGTTGACCCGTATGCTTAACCAGGATTTGATTGATGTTCTCTCTTATTCTTAAAATTTCCTTGGCCTGGATGGCTACATCAGAAGCCTGCCCCTGAAAACCACCAAAGGGTTGATGAAGAATAATTCGGGAGTTGGGTAACGAATAACGCTTACCTGGAGTGCCGGCAGCCAGCAAAACTGCGGCCATACTGGCGGCCTGGCCAACACAAATGGTGGTCACATCCGCGGAAATAAACTGCATGGTATCATAAATGGCTAATCCCGCGGTGATACTCCCTCCGGGAGAATTGATATAAAGCGAAATCTCTCCCTCAGGATTCTCGGCTTCAAGGTAAAGCAACTGGGCGATAACGAGATTTGCCAGATCATCGGTAATTTGTTGTCCAATAAAAATAATTCTATCCTTCAATAACCGTGAGAATATATCATAAGCACGTTCGGTTCGACCTTCTTGCTCAACGATAAAGGGGATTAATGTCATGGAATTATTTTTCATTCTATTATAACTGAATCCATTAAAAAGTCAATTGTCTTGCGGAGAAGCAATGAATGCTTCACCTCTTCCAAGCGCCCCTGGTTCTTAAGTATTTGCTGAACCTGGGAGAGCGTTAAATTATTCTTCTGGCCAATTTTCCGCAATTCTTCTTTTAATTCATCATCCGTCAGCTCTATTTTCTCTTCCCGAGCCACCTTGGTTAAAAGTAATTGCCTTTTCAGGGCTCTTTCAGCCTCCTCCCTTGCCTTGTTCTGGAGCTGATCATATTCTTCTTGAGTTATTGGCTGTTGTGGACGTTCGCTCAACCAGCGGCGGAGAAGAGCAATCTGTTCTTTCTCGACTACTGATTCCGGAACTTCCAATTTGGTTCTCTCCAGAAGTTTCTTTACCAGTTCTTCCTCAGTTTCTCGGCGAGCTTCCTCCTGTTTAGCTTCGGCTAACTCTTTTTTTATTTTTTTCTTTAAATCACTTAGATCTTGGAAATCACCCAACTCCCGGGCAAAATCATCATTTATGGCTGGCACCTTTTTCTCTTTTATACCCACCACTTTTAAATGATACTCAATATTCTTTCCGGCCAACCGACGGTGTGGACTATCAGCTGGATAGGAAACGGTAAAGGTGGCTGTCTCGCCGATCTTTTTACCCAGAATAACCTGATTAAGCTGAGGCTCATTCTCCGAGTGGCCGGCTAGAATGGCAACTTTTTCTTTGGGAAGGAAACGTTTGGTCTTGAGATCTCTACCCTGAAGCTCAATAATAACGTAATCACCATCCTTAACCCCCCTATCGTTCACTGGAAGATACTGGGTCGAGCGTTGCTGCAGCTGTTTCAGGGTTACCTCAATATCCTTCTGGGTTACCCGGGGCTTTTTCCGGGTTAACTTTATCTTCCGGTAATCAGGCAACTCAAATTCCGGCCAGACATCAAATTCCGCAACAAAAGTCAGGGGTTCACCAGTTTTAAATTTAATATCTTTTATTACCGGAGTGTCGGCCGGGTTAATATTGTTCGTTCGCAGTATCTCTTCGAGAATATCAGGCACCAGAGAGTTAGTTACACTGCGTTCAATGTCTTCCCGATAAACAGATTCCACCAGTTCCCGGGGGGCCATACCTTGGCGGAATCCTTTTAGTTTTACCTGGCGACGATATCGTTCCAGGACTCGATTGTATTCCTCACGGACTCTCTCCGGAGAAATTTCTACTTCCAATTTTCGCCTAGTTGAACTTAATTCGGTTAGCTTATGTTTAGTCTGTTCCATTCATCATTCCTTGGAATAAGATTTGGTGGGCAGAGCGGGATTCGAACCCGCACTCCTTTCTCAGGAACTAGGTCCTAAGCCTAGCGCGTATACCAATTTCGCCACCTGCCCTTAATGAGATAAGGGATGGGGTTTCGATTTATGACCGACTTTAATTTTTACCATAACCTCCCTACCCTGTCAATTAATCCCTTGGCCAGTATTAAGACTCTGATGCTGAACTTGAGAGAAATTACCCAGGAAAATAACATAGCTCTAATCTTTTCAATAGATCAAAGTTGTAAACAACCCTTGGCTGAAAGGAGCCGGTGGCTCTCTTTCCGTAGAAGGAAAAAGAGCCACCGGCTCCTGATCCTTCGGCTGTTAATTATTGCTTTCCGCATCAAGAAGACTGTCACCACCTGCTTCTAATGGTGATTGCGGATGATTAGCTCAAGGGCGAGTGTTCCTTTCCTTCACGGGAAACAGACACCTGCTTTTGTAGGCAACTCGCCTGCCTTTTTTCAACAAAACCGGGTTATGACTGAGGTTTTTCTTCCTGATTTTTCATCTGGAGACGGGCAATAGTTTTATTTAACAGGAGGAAAATTATAAGGGCCACTCCCCATTGAAGTAGAACCGTCCCCACTGAACTAACAGCGAAGGGATTCAGCCAGTTGCGGGGATTACTCCGGTAGCTTGACCAGAACCACCAGACCAGCATGGCTATCACCTGAAGCGGCATTAAAAATTTAACTAGGAAATCAAAGGCCCAGGTTTTTAAGGGACCTCGGCTTGCTTCCGGAATAATCTCCCGCCGGAATTTTCGGGGTCCTATCTTTATCACCAGCATGAGGAAAAAGGATCCACTCACCATGAGACCCAGACCCCAGACCCAATCCTGGTTATCAAAAAATCCCAAGGATAAAGCCGAAGGAAGCCCCAGGAAAAAGCAGGTCAAGCCGACAATAATCACCGCCAGACGTCGAGAAGCGCCGGAATCCATTATCACCCTGGTAATCAACTCCAACTGGCTGATCAAGGAAGAAAAGGCAGCAAAAAGCAACGCCAAGAAAAAAAGAGCTAGAAATAATGTTCCCCCTGGTATTCGGGCGAAAAGAGTGGGAATCCAGGTGAAAGTCAAACCACGATTACCTTCGGCCATGACCTTCAGCACCTGTTCCTGGGCTACCCCCTGGCCGGCAAAATAAGAAAAAACCGCTGGGATAACTGTAATGGCGGCTAGTAAGGAAGCCACATAATCGCCGAAGCCTAAAGTGGTGGCGGTGCGAACTGGATTTTCTTTTTTATGAGAATAGACGGCATAAGTCAGCATCAGCCCCCAGCCGGCTCCGGTTGACCAGGCAGTCTGGCTGAGAGCATTCAGCCAGATGCGATAATCTCCCAGCATTTTTAAATTAGGTGAGAAAAGAAAATCAAGCCCTGAGAAGGCTCCGGGTAAGGAAATAGAGCGGATAGAGGCGATAATCAAAATCAGGAATAAAGAAGGGATGAATATCCGGTTGGCACGTTCGATTCCCTTGACCACTCCGGCGTAAATGATGGTACACCCGATAAAAATTGCCAGAAAATGAAAGAAAGCCGGTTCCCAGGAAGAGGCAAATGTGTTCCAAAATTGGGTGGGGTTTTTATGAATTAATCCCTGGAAAAGAGTGGCCATAAAATATTTGAGGCACCAGCCGGTGACCACCGTATAATAAAAAGTAATCGCCGCGGTGACAAAAGCAATAAAGGTCCCCATCCAGGCGTGTTTTTCCCCCATGAGAGCTACGAAAGAGCCGATAACTCCTTTTCTGGCCTTTTTGCCAATGGACATTTCAATCACCAGCAGGGGAATCCCCCAGAGAAAAAGAAAGAGCAACCAGACCAGCATAAAGGCGCCACTACCGTATTGAGCTACAATTCGGGGAAATCGCCAGAGATTCCCCGTGCCGACAGCCATCCCTAAGCCTGCCAGAATTATTCCCCAGCGAGAGGCAAATTCTTCCTGCTTAACCATGGTTTAATTCTCCTTAAACTGGAAACCAATCTTCCGCCAATGTCGGGCGACTTTTTCTACGGCCGCCAGGGCCTGCTGCATATCTTCTTCGGAGTGAGCTGCCGATATCGCCCCAAATCCGTGGAAGGTATTAACTCCTTCGGCCAGCATAGCCAGCTTGAAGAGCACTTCTCTGACCAAATAATCACTGACCGCCGGATTAAATACCTGGGTTGGTGAACTGAGAGAAGGCAGCTCCTGGCGGAGAAAATGAACCCCAACCAGAGAGCTCTGGACTCCGAGCTGGTCTTCTCCACCGGTACAACAAACATAGAAACCATTGTCCCGAAATATCTTCTCGATTGATTGACGAACAACAGCTCCCCAGCGTCCTATCCGGGGATAAATTTCACTTTCATGCTCAACTAAATACTGAATATAGGAAGCTCCAGCCAACATACAGGCTGGATGAGCTGAAAAAGTACCCCCTTCGAATTTTACTCGCTGCTCAAGCGGCGCCCGGGGGCTACATAATTCAAGTATCTCTCTTTTTCCGGCCACGGCGCTGACGGGTAAGCCACCACCGATGGCTTTGCCCAGAACAGTTAAATCCGCTTCGACTCCATAGAGAGTTTGCAACACGCCGGCATGGAAGCGGAATCCGGAGACAACTTCATCCAGGATAAGAATAGTTCCATATTTTTTGGTCAATTCCCGGGCTTTTTGGAGATAGGCCGGCTGCGCAAAAATAAAACCGCCGGCGCCGATAAAAGGTTCCATGATCAAGCAGGCGACTCGCTCACCAAGTTGAGCAAATTTTTCTTCAAGGTCTTCCAGATTATTAAAATCAATCGTCACTATTTCTTGGTCAATGCTCGCTGGCAATCCAGCTGATTCGATACTCCGCAGGCCGGCTTCAAACCTGGTTATCCCTTTCAGACCATAAGGGTGAGCTCCATGCCAGCCCCCGCCCACTTTAAGGACAATCTTGCGTTGGGTGAAAGCCCTGGCCAGCATAACTGCATACATGGAAGCCAGCGTCCCGCTGGTAGTGAAGCGGATTACTTCGGCCTGGGGGATACGACTAAGGATTCGTTCCGCCAGCTTTCTCTGGTAAATACCGGGAAACCCGGTAATTAATCCCTGTCCCTGATCAAAAAATTCCTTTAAAATATCGATGATGAAATCAGGATTATGACCCAGGATGTTGGAGAAGTGTCCCTGCCAGAAATCAATATAACTGTAACCATCCAGGTCCACCACCCGGGCTCCCTTCGCCCGGACATCGTAAAAAGGGAAGGGAGCAAAAAGCCTTAGATTATGGCTCCCCCCTTGAATCAGGTATTTTAAGCTCTTGGCGAAATAATCCGCTGATTTAGGGTGGGTTTCCCGATATTGCTGTTGAAGTTGATTTAAAAGTTCTTCTCTGGTTATAGCCGCCATAAGAGGATAAACAGCTGCCTTTTAATACCGAGAGAGGATGTCGCGGAGTCTTTGGGCCAGAGAAGGATCCAGCTTTTTCAGTTTTTCCAGAATATCAATAGCGCTGTAGCGATCATGGAGGTTTAAATAGGTTATAGCCAGATTAAACCAGGCAATACTGAAATCCGGTTTCAACTCAACTGTTTTTTTCAAGGGTTCGAGGGCAGCATCAAATTTCTTCAACATCATGTAATTAATACCAATGTTGAACCAGCCATTGGGCTCTTCGGGATTTAATTCAGTGAATTTTTGAAAAGCTTTAATGGCTTCTGAATAATTTTTTATCTGATTGTAGCAATACCCCAGGTTGTAATAGGCATAATCATTATCCGGACGAAGTTGAACGACTTTCTTGAAAACTTCTACCGCATCTTTAAATCGCTTCAAGCGCACATAAAGATAGCCCAGATTATAATAGGCGGTATCACTCTGCGGATAAGCTTCAACCATTTTCTGGGCGGCTTCAATGGCTTTGTCCGGCATTTTGGCTTCATCAAACATTCGGACAACAGTGTTATAGTAGATTTCAGCACGCTCGGGGTTTAATTGGGCCAGTTCAAAATATTTCTTAGCCGCCTCGTCATAATGTTTGGCCTTAAGAAGAGCCTGGGCATAATTTTCGTGTAAATCCAGGTCTTGAGTGAATTTCTTTAAAGCTTCTCCAAAGGCAATCGCGGCTCCCTCGTAGTCTTTTATCTCCATCTTGCAAAGACCGATTCTCTTTTCCACTTCCGCCTTATCTTCGGGATTAAAGCTGACATATTTTCCGTAAGCTTCAGCCGCCTTATCAAATTGACGCAGTTCCTCATAGGCTTGCCCCATATAGAGATAAACCTTTTCATTTTTCGGATTAAGGTCATAGGCTTTCTGGAAAGCATTAATCGCTTCATTCCATTTCATCATATTCAGGTAAACATTACCGATTTTCATGTAAACGTCATCCCGATTGGGCTGCTGCTGGAGAACTTTTTCGTAAGTGGAGAGGGCTGATTCAAAATTACGCTGTTCACTGTAAATCTCAGCCAGTTGAAGGAGAATATTGATATCATTAGGATTGAGTTTAACGGCGTTTTCCAGGTGAAGCTGGGCACGGCTAGTCTCACCGACAGCCTCATAGATTCGGCCGGCGAACAAAGCTCCTTCTAAAGTATCAAAATAGTTTTCAGCCTTCCACTGCTTAAACTTTTTGACAGTGTTGGTCTGAGAAAGATCAGTTATTCCTTCCACTGGAAGAGCAACTTTTCGACCACCTTCTAAAGCCAGGAGAACCCCTACAACCACTCCTTCCGGATTAAGTACTGGCGCACCACTTAAAGTCTGAGGACCGGAAATGCTCAATTCAGCAATGCGTAAGGTGTGGGTGACTTCATGAATTTCTTTAACTTCGCCGCTGAATTCAATGATTTCCCCGATTTCATTTGAGCCAACCACAGTAACCTTTTTCCCCGGGCCTAAAGAGGAAAATGCTCCCAGCTTCAAGCCGGGCTTTTTCTGATTAACGCGGCAAATGGCTAGATCCAGATTCTTGTTGAAACTTATAATCCCCTCAAATTTAATCTTTTTACCCTTATAATTCAGTCCTTCTACTTTATTGACCGCTTTACTGATGAGATGATAATTGGTAGCTAAAATCTGCTTGGCAATGAGAAAGCCGGTTCCTTTAGCCAGAGTTTCTTTATTTGGACCAAACACAGTAAAAGAAAAGATATTTTCTAAAATCTGCTCATTGACAGCTCCCTGAAGGAAAGAAAAAGAAAAACAAATGATAACTAAAAATAAACCCAGTAATTTCTTTTGTCGGGGCATGTAACTATCCTCCTTTTTTTACTGTCATTAATAATTTTTATTTTTTTTATAATAAATTAAAAATCAGGAATAAATTTACAACGGGTAACTAGAAAATGTCAAACAATATTAAATTTAGGAAAATTTCTGAGGCCGTGTTATTATTATTTTCATATGAAGGCTCAAAAGAAGAACAATTTCTTGAAAAAGCTACGTTGGGTTTATCTATTGACGTTTCTCGGCACAATTATCATTATTTCTCTCATTTTTCTCGCACCCTATCTCCTGAGTAAAAATTACCGAGAGGCTCATTTTATCTACGCGATTTTTACACCTTTCTGCCACCAATCGCCGGAACGCTGCTTCTTCCTTTGGGGCTATCCTTTGGCTGTCTGCAGTCGGTGCACTGGGATTTATCTTGGTTTCCTCCTGGGAGTTATTATCTACCCTTTGACCGGCGCCTTATCCCGACCGATTCTGCCTCGAGTTGTTTATCTTATTTTCGTTTCTTTTCCCATTGGTCTTGATTATCTGGGTAACTTTTTCCGCCTCTGGTCAACATCGGCCTGGCTGCGCTGGGTGACCGGAATAATCTGGGGGATTATCCTGCCTTTTTATTTTATTTACGGTCTGACCGAGGCTCTCTCCCGAAAAAAATATTCTTCCTCTTAATTTAAAAATCACTCTGAAAGCTACGTTGACTTGCCTTAAACTTCAAGCCATAATGACAACATCCTACCTACCGTTTCTAGCACTTAATATTGCTTGAATCAAAAGCTGTGGGTCCTCTTTCCTTCAGCGGAAAGAAGCCTCCCAACTCTTTTTATCCCGGTGAAAAGCTTTTCTTAAATTGCCACTGGTCACCTTGCTGGCTGAGCCTTATTCTTTTCATCCTTTCTAGTGACCACGAGTCGACCAGGAGAAACTACTTGAATTATTGTCGGTAATCACCTTAGAATATAACAAAAATCCAAGGAGGACCGATGAGCAACCAGAAACCAGGTATGTTGGTGCCCGCTCTTATCGGAGGTGGCATAGCTGGACTGTTTTCGGCCATTCCCTTTTTAAACTGTCTCTGCTGTCTCTGGATTATTGCCGGAGCCATGCTGGCGGCTTATCTTTTAGCTAAAGATTATCCAACTTCACTGCCCACCGGCGATGGGGCTATAGTGGGGGTTCTCGCTGGAATTGTAGCCGCCGTGGTAGATACTATTATCAGCCTCCCTTTGCAGGCTATTAATGCCCAGGTTATTCAGCGCTTTATGGAAAGAATAGCCGAATTTACTGACGAGATGCCGCCAGGCTGGGAAAACTTGATGGAAAGAGGATTTGGTCCAGCTTCAGCGGTAATGTTTCTTGTCAGCCTCCTAATGAGCGCTGTCATCTTTGCCCTCTTAGGGGCCCTGGGAGGAGTCTTGGGGGCAGCTCTGTTTGGAAAAAAACAAAATGTTCCAGGTCAAATCGATGGCCCGCCATCAGAAAATTCAGGTAATAATTAATCCCGAGTCAGATCGCGGTCGGACTAAAAAACGCTGGCAACGGATCAAAGAAGCTTTGCGTTATTTCTTCCGGGAATTTAATTATACTTTTACTGAAAAACCTCTTCAGGCTACTGAAATCTCGCGGAATGCAGTCAAAGAAGGCTCTGATTTAATTGTCGGCGTAGGTGGTGACGGTACTATCAATGAAATCGCCAACGGCTTCTTTGATGGAAAAAAATTAATTAATCACCGGGTTTCCCTGGGTATCATCCCTTCAGGAACAGGTTGTGACTTTATCCGTAGCTTGAATATTCCCTTAAACTTGAGAAGGGCTCTGGAAACCATCTCAGAGGCGACAGTCAAAAAAATAGATGTAGGACTGCTAAAATTTACCACTGCCAGTGGCGAACAAAAAGAAAGATTCTTTGTCAATGTCGGAGATTTCGGGATTGGCGGTGAAGTAGTGGCGCGTATGGAAAGGTTAGGCCGGAAAAGAAAAGCTTCATCTTATTTTCAGAGTCTCCTGCAGACTTTCTTCCAGTATAGGAATAAAAAACTCCGTTTAATTCTAGATGGCCAGGAATTACCTCCTGATGAATATATGGTCGGGGCCGTAGCCAATGGGAAAATTTTCGGTAAAGGGATGAAAATCGCCCCCGAGGCTGAACTTGATGATGGTTTCTTCGATGTCATTCTGGTTAAAGGAATGAAAGCCTTTGAATTCCTGAGAAATGTCTGGAAAATCTATACAGGCAGTCATTTAACCCATCCAAAAATCGCCTTCTATCGAGCTCGCCAGGTTGAAGTTCTCCCTCTTGAAAAAAACGACAAAGTTTTAATTGAAATTGATGGAGAGCAAGTGGGCCTACTCCCGGCGTCTTTTGAAATAATTCACCGGATCTTACCTATTAAAGGGAGATAAATCAGGGCCTTCTTTCGGCTCTCAAGAATAGGCTGGTAGCAAACTAATTATCCCGACGGTTCTTTAAATAATATTGACGGTCATTGGTAAAGACCACTCGTCCCTTTTTATCAACAAATTTATAGATCTTGGTTCGTGTTTTAATTACAGGCTTATCGTAAGAAGCCTTGATCTTCTCAATGTATTTAATCGTTTCCGGATAAGGAGGAATCCCTCCAAATCTTTTAACTGCTTCCTGCCCGGCATTATAAGCGGCTAGAACTAAATCCGTCTGACCCTGATAGAGTCGAACAAGATCCTTGAGGTACCGGACTCCTCCTTCTATGTTTTCCCGGGGATCAAATATATTTTTAACCCCATATTGAGCCGCAGTGGCCGGCATTAATTGCATTAGGCCCATCGCCCCCTTGGGAGAAATTGCCCACGGGTCATAATTTGATTCAATCTTAATGATTGAATGGATTAAAGAGGGCTCCAGGCTGTATTTCTGAGCCACTTCCTGGACGATACTATCAATTTCCGCCCGAAGATTGCTGCCCGCCTCTAGACCAGGTCCTATCATCAGCCAAATCAAAATAAACAATCCAGCCCCAAGCAATCTTTTTTCTTTTGAACCCCACATGACCACTAATCTAGTTGACAATATAAATAATTTATTCCTATTTTTCAATCACCCTTAGGGGTGATTTTTGTTTTTCAAAATCTCTTCAATCAGTTGAGGCACGCTAGTTAGAGCTTTCTCCAGAGCAGCCGCTTTCTTTCCCCCTGCCTGAGCAAATTCAGGCCTCCCCCCTCCGCCACCTTCAATCATCCGAGCTAACTTTTGGATTAGTTCATTGGCCGGTACCTGGGAAGCAATATCCCGGGAGACAGAAGCCACCACAAAAGCCTTCTCCCCCATTTTTGCGCCCAGGACAACCACCCCCGAACCTAACTTTTGTTTCAGATTGTCAGCTAAATTTCTCATTTCCGCCTGAGTCACATCATTAAGGAGTTGAAGATAGACATCAATTTGATTGACCCGCTTAATATGGTCCTTATCCAGACTCACCTGAGTCTGGAGGACCTTAGCTCTAAGTTGTTGAACTTCCTTTTCCCTGGCTTTGAGGGCTTCTTTGATTTTTCCTATCTGGAGAATAATCTCCTTTCTTGAAGTATTCAAAGTCAGTGATATTCGGTTAATAAGGTCATCAATTTCCTGAAAATATCTCACCGCTTCTTCACCGGTCACTGCTTCAATTCGTCTCATGCCGGCGGCCACACTCGCTTCCGAAATTATCTTAAACACACCTATTTCGCCGGTTCGGGCGACATGAACACCTCCACACAATTCTTTACTGAAATCACCAATGCAGATCATCCGGACAAATTCGCCGTATTTCTCTTCAAATATGGCTATAGCTCCTTCTTTCAACCCCTCTTCCAAAGTGGTCTTTTTGACTATGACCGGAATATCTTCTCTGATTTTCTGATTGATAAGTTCCTCAATATGTTTTATCTGAGCCTGACTGAGGGGAGCAAAATGAGTAAAGTCAAACCTCAATCTTTCGGCCGACACCAGCGATCCAGCCTGCTTGACATGTTCACCTAGAGTCTGACGGAGAGCGGCATGAAGGAGATGAGTCGCGGTATGATTCCGACTGATATTTTTCCGCTGAGCTTCATTGATTACCGCTTCAACTAGATCCCCAACTCTTATCTTGCCGGCCAGAACTTTAACCTGGTGCGCGATTATCTCAGGTATAGGATAAAAAGCATTCTTGACCTGTCCGGAGAAATAGGCATTTTTGAGGTAGCCGGTGTCACCGATTTGACCCCCGGCTTCCGCATAGAAAGGAGTCTTATCTAGAATGATTTCTCCTTCCTCGCCTTCTGTCAATTCGTCCGCTAATTGCCCATCTTTGACCATGGCCAGAACTTTTGCTTCAGGCACACTGGTTGATTCGTAGCCGACAAACTCACTCTCTAAATCTTTTAGCGGTTCATAAATTGTCTTCTCTCGTTGGAGTTCATCTCCTTTCCAGGCCTGCCGGGCTCTTTCCCGCTGCAGAGCTAACTCTCGTTGAAAACCCTCTTCATCAATGCCTAGATTTTTCTCGGCGGCCAGATCCTGGGAAAGGTCAAGCGGAAAACCATAGGTATCATAAAGTTTAAACAATTTGTCCCCTGGAAGAATCTTTTTGCCCGCTTTTAAAGTTTCTTCAACATAGAGATAAAATGTCTTCAGTCCAGAATGAAGTGTCTGGGAGAAACGTTCCTCTTCAGCTAAGCACACTTGGGAAATAAAATGTGTAGAATCAAGTAGTTCAGGGTAGGCATCTTTCATTATTTCACTGACCACACTGACCAGCTTATACAAAAACGGTTGTTCCAACCCAAGTTGATGTCCATGACGAAAGGCTCGGCGAATCAGACGACGCAAAACATAGCCTCGGCCTTCATTGGCCGGCATCACTCCATCACCAATAAGAAAGGAGATGGCCCTGGCATGATCAGCAATGATCCGAAAGGAAATATCTTTATCCGATTCAGTCGGATATTCTTCATTACTCAAGCTCATCACTTCCTCTATAATCGGCATGAAGAGATCGGTTTCAAAATTACTCCGTTTGCCCTGCAAGCAGGTAGCCATCCGTTCTAACCCCATGCCAGTATCAATCGAAGGAGAAGGCAATGGATGGATTTCCCCTTTTTCATCCTGGTAGAATTGCATAAAGACTAAGTTCCAGAGCTCAAGAAAACGATCACTCCCCTGTTCGATCAACTTATAAGGGGCTCCTTCCTCAATATCAGGACCTAAATCATAATGAATTTCTGAACAAGGGCCGCAGGGTCCGATGTCACCCATCGCCCAGTAATTATCTTCCTTACCAAAACGGAAAATCCTTTCTGGAGGAATATCAACTTCTTCTCGCCAGATCCGGAAGGCTTCATCATCCTCTTCATAAATAGTAACGTAAAGCTTTTCCGGCGGAAATTGAAACACTTCCGTCATCAATTCCCAGGCAAAAATAATAGCTTCCTTTTTGAAATAATCACCAAAGGAAAAATTACCCAGCATTTCAAAAAAAGTGTGATGTTTAGTGGTTCGGCCAACTTGTTCCAGGTCATTATGTTTCCCACTGACTCTCATACATTTCTGGACTGAAGCCGCCCGGCGATAGGACCTTTTTTCCAGACCTAGGAAAACATTTTTGAACTGATTCATGCCGGCATTGGTGAACAGAATAGTCGGGTCGTCTTTAGGAATTAAAGGTGAGCTTTTAACTACCTTATGCCCTCTCTGGGCAAAAAAATTGAGAAATGTTTCCCGAATTTCCTGCGCTTTCATTCAATCTCTTCCTCAGAAATTTCCTCCTCTCGTTTGACTTTACTCATAGAGCGCTCCATGTCTTCCAGCGCTACATCAAGAGTAGATCTGACCCCCATAACCCGCAATTTAAAGTTATCCGGACTCGAAGAATAACGCAATCCCTGCTCATAAGAGATATACCCTTCTTTGTAAAGTTGATACACCGACTGATCGAAAGTTTGCATGCCGTATTGAGATACTCCCTGAGCAATGGCATCTCGAATTAAAGAAGTTTTTTCCCGATCCTGGATACAATCAGCAATATAAGGAGTATTCACCATGACTTCCACTGCTGGCACACGGCCCTTACCATCTTTAGTAGGAATAAGACGCATGGAAATGACTGCCTTGAGAATGCTGGCCAGTTGAAGTCTAATCTGACGTTGATGATGAGGAGCAAAAACTGAAACAATCCGGTTAATCGTCTCGGGAGCGTCCAAGGTGTGGAGAGTACTCAGGACCAGATGACCTGTTTCAGCTGCCAGGAGAGCTGTTTCAATTGTCTCTCTATCCCGCATTTCACCGACCAGAATAACATCCGGGTCTTCTCGGAGAGAAGCCCGCAGGCCACGTTCGAAGTTAAGCACATCCACTCCTACTTCCCGCTGGCTGATGGTTGATTTCTTGTCTCGATGAAGATACTCAATAGGATCTTCAATGGTGATAATGTTTTCCGTGCGATGCGAATTAATATGGTCGATCATCGCCGCCAAAGTAGTTGTTTTCCCGGATCCTGTAGTACCAGTAACCAGGACCAGCCCCCGCTGTTCCATGGAAATTTTTTCCAGAATAGATGGTAGGTGAAGTTCGCGAATTGTTTTTACTTCCAGGGGAATTATTCTCAAGACAATGGCAATACTTCCCCGCTGATGATAGATAGACCCCCGGAAACGACCAAATCCCGGTAAACTGTAGGCCAAATCCAGATCCAGATCTTTTTTCAACATCTCTTTCTGATACTCATTGGTAATCTGGTCGGCCATCTCCAGGGTATCGCGGACAGTTAAGCGAGAAATACTGGTTAATGGTTTCAACTTACCATGAACCCTAATGAGAGGATAATTTCCAGCCTTTAAATGAAGGTCCGAGGCATCAGCTTCAATGGCAATTTTTAATAATTCATCAATATCCATGTCCCCCCCACTTACTTTTTTGTCGATATATAGGTTAACCAATGGTGACGATCTTCCTCTTCTCCGTTGATATAAGCATAGAACTTGTTCTGAATTCTGGCAGTAATAGGACCTCTTTTTCCCTGCCCGATGGGTATTTTATCGATTGACTTGATGGGGGTTATTTCGGCGGCTGTTCCAGTGAAGAAGACTTCATCAGCTACATAAAGCATTTCCCGAGGAATCGTGTCTTCGAGGACCTCGAGACCCAATTCGCGGGCAATGGTGATTACGGTATCTCTGGTTATTCCCGGCAGAACAGATGACGATAGAGGAGGTGTGTATATTTTCCCTTTAAGCACAAGAAAAATATTTTCCCCGCTTCCTTCACTGACATGCCCCCGAATATTAAGAGCAATTCCTTCAGCGTAACCTTCCAGCACAGCTTCCATTTTGATCAATTGGGAGTTCATATAATTGGCTCCTGTTTTGGCCAAGGCAGGAAAAGAATTGGGGGCCATTCTCTGCCAGGTGGACACTTTAACATCAACTCCTTCTTCCAGAGCCTCCTTGCCCAGATAACTTCCCCATTCCCAGACAAGAATAGCACATTCGATCGGATTAGGGAAAGGATTTACTCCCAGGGAGCCATAGCCGCGCCAGACAATCGGTCGGATATAACACGCTTTCAATTGATTGGCTTTAATAGTTTCAACTATGGCCTCTTTCATTTCCGCCAGGGAATAGGGAATTTCCATTCGATAGATTTTACAGGAATCAAACATCCGCTGAAGATGGGCGTCGAGGCGAAAAACCGCTGTTCCCCGGGGGGTATCATAAGCCCGGATTCCTTCAAACACCGATGATCCATAATGGACCACGTGAGAGGCCACGTGGATTTTGGCTTCTTTCCAGGGAATAAGACGGCCATTCATCCAGATTAAACCCTCTTCCTTAAAAGAACTCATGAGTTCTCCTTTATTCTGAGATTAAGAAAAAAAAATATCCACTTTATTTCTGAACAAAAATTCATCTTAAAGAAATGACAGGTGTTAGTCAAATGCCAGGCAGCCCTTCCTAGTTCCAGTTCCAATTCAGTCATCAACTTTTTCTCCACACCGAGGACAGACCTGAGCTTTGTAAGGCAAAGGACGACGGCAATTCCAGCAAAAATCTCGCTTTGGTTTTTTCTCCCGAGCTTTAATTCGGCTAAAAATATCATCAATCTCTGATTTAACCGAATCTCTTCCTCGAAAATGGGAAATATCTTTTATTATTTCTGCCGGCCGACGATATCGGTCTTCTATGCGAGAAGCCAAACATTTCATAATAATTCGATCTATTTCTTTTGGGATCCGATTGTTCTTTAATCGCGGTGGAGTAATTTTTCCTTCCTGGGCTTTCTCCAGGATTTTAAAAGGATCTGGATCAAAAATAGGCGGCCGGCCGATCAACATCTCGTAAAAAATACAGCCTATCGAATAGACATCCGATTGAAAGGTGGCTTTACCCTGAAACTGTTCGGGAGCCATATAGGGAGGTGACCCAATACGAGTCGAGGCATAAGGCACCCCATTCAGCCAGGCTGAAGTCCCAAAATCAGTGATTTTGATAATTCCTCGCTCCGAAACAAGAATATTGGAGGGTCTTAAATCCCGATGGATTATTTTATTGGCGTGGGCATGATCAACACCATCACAAATCTGAACAATGTAGTCAATCGCCCGGTCGCTATCCAGAACCTTTTCTTTTTCCAGGATTCTTTCTAGTGATTCGCCCTTCACGTATTCCATGACCATAAAAAATATTTTATTAGCTTTTTCGGCACTAATCATCCGGACTATATTGGGATGATCCAGGGCTGCCTGGAGTCGAGGTTCCTTTAATAACTTAAAAAGTTCAGTTGACTGTCGATGAGGCACTTTGATGGCCACATGAAGATTCAACCAGGTATCTTTGGCTAGAAAAACTGAACCAAAGCCTCCACTTCCCAGAGAACGAATTATCTTGTATTTACCGACTTTTTGACCCTGCAGAAACATCTCCGGCTTCCCTCATAAAAAAATGAGCTATAATCGCCACACTGGAAATGGCGGCTGTTTCAGCTCGTAGAACATATGGACCTAAACTCACTGCTTTAAAACCGTGACTAATCATATAATTTTGTTCCTTTTCTGTCCACCCTCCCTCGGGCCCAATTAATAAAATCACTTCCTTATCCAGCTGATCCACCCCAGAGGTGTTCTCCCCTTTCATCTCCTCCAAGACTTTCCAGAGTAACTCACCGCTTGATTCACTTAAAAGATATTTACGAGGGGCGGAACAATTTTCCAGAAACTGTTCAAGAGAAAGAGGCATTTTGATTTGCGGCAGGAGAACTTGTCCGCTTTGTTTGGCTGCTTCCACAGCAATCTGGTGCCACCTGATTATTTTCTTCTCCCATTTCTCCCCAAGTTTCACCACACTTCTGCTGGTTAGAAGTGGCCAGATCCGGGCCACTCCCCACTCGGTGGCTTTTTGAATAACCAGGTCCATAGTTTTAGCTTTAAGAATTCCCAAGCCAAGGTTAATCATCACTTCTCTGGGTGGAGGGGGTTGTTTATCCAACAGAAGGATAGAGGTTTGCTGTTTCTCTATATCAATAATTTTCCCCCGGTAAACAACTCCTCTCTCATCAAAAATAATTATTATGTCGCCCGGCTTTTTCCGAAGAACATGACAGAGGTGATGATGTTCTGAACCTTTTATTTGAGTCCAAGGGAAATTAATCTCGTTGGAATTAATGAAAAACCTTTTGGCAGTCAAGGCTATTACTGGTGAAAAATTTTGCGAAACTTTTTTAGAGGAGACCGATCAATATCACCGATTTTTTCTCCCCGTGAGAGAGCAAACTCCCGTAATAGTTCCTTTTGTTCCTTAGTTAATCTTCGAGGGACTTCCACTTTGACCCTGACCAGGAGATCTCCCGGCCTTTGGGAGTGAATATCCTTTATTCCTTTTCCCTTCACCCGCAATAAAGTATTTGGTTGCGTCCCCGGTGGAATGACCAGAGTCTCATTTCCATTAAGCGAGGGAATCTCCAGAGTGGTGCCCAGGGCAGCCTGGGCAATAGAAATGGGTATTTCACAATAGAGATCATTTCCTTTTCTCTCAAGAAATTTATGTTTCTTAATCTTAATCTGGACATAAAGGTCCCCTCGGGGAGCACCTTGATCACCCACCTCTCCTTCTCCCTGAACTCTCAATTGCATCCCTTGATCAACTCCGGCCGGAATTTTAATATTTAGAACTCGTTTTTCCAGCACCTTGCCTGTTCCCCGGCATTCTTCACAGGGATGAGGAATAACTTCGCCTGTTCCCTGACAACGATGACAGGTGCGGGTAACGGTAAAAAATCCCTGTTGATATCTTACCTGGCCTCGACCTCCACAAAGGGGGCAGTCTTCCTTACCGGTTCCTGGCCGGAGTCCACTCCCATGACAGGTGGGGCAAGTTTCCCGGCGTTCAAGATTGATTTCTTTCTCCACTCCAAAGGCAGCTTCTTCCAGAGTAATTTCCAGCTCAAGAATAAGGTCTCTTCCCCGACGGGGTGAATGACGCCGACGACGGGAAGCTCCGCCAAAAAAATCGCTGAAGTCAAACCCGAAAAAATTACCCAGAATATCTTCAAACTCCGAAAAAATAGAGGAATCAAAGCCACTAAAACCTGAAAAACCTTCGCCTCTTAATCCTTCATGACCGTAAAGGTCGTATAATTTTCTTTTTTCCGGATCAATCAGCACGCTGTAAGCTTCAGCGGCTTCCTTAAACTTTTCCTCGGCTTCTTTATTACCTGGATTACGATCAGGATGATATTTCAAAGCCATCTGACGATAGGCTTTTTTAATTTCTTCAGGCGAGGCGTTTCGAGAAACGCCTAATATTTCATAGTAATCCCGCTTCATCATCTTTTTCTACCTCCGCCGCTTCTTCAGTCCGCTTCATGATTTTGTTCAATTCAAAGGTACTCAATCCGGCTGAAGGCCGAATTTCGATACTTTGTTGACGTCCGGTGGCCACATCCTTGGCCGAAACTTTAACCAGACCGTCGGCGTCAATCTCAAAAGTGACATCAATCTGAGGAACCCCGGCAGGGGCTTGCTCAATTCCTACTAAGTCAAACCTGGCTAGAGAAACATTCTCCGAAGCTCTGGAGCTTTCTCCTTGAAGAACATGAATTTTTACCCGCCGTTGATTGTCTTCCACCGTGGTGAAAGGCATAGTCTTTTTAGTAGGAATGGTGGTGTTTTTTTCGATAATTTTAACAAATTTATCATTTTCCGTTTCGATACCGAGAGAAATAGGGGTGACGTCCAAGAGAAGAACAATATCATGAACTTCCCCGAGGATGACACCTGACTGGATAGCAGCTCCCATGGCCACAGCCTCATCAGGATTAACCGAATCCACTGGATCTTTACCAAAAAAGTTCTTAACTGTGGATCGGATTAAGGGCATTTTAGTCTGACCTCCGACCAGTATAACTTCTTCAATGTCTTCAGGGCTTAGTTTACTTTCATCAAGAGCCTGAGCCATGCAAGGAATTGTCTTATCTACCAGATCTTTGGTCAAGCTTTCCAGTAAACTTCGAGTTAGAACAACCTGTAAATGCTTGGAGCCCTGTCCACCTGAGGCAATAAAGGGAAGATTAACTTCCGTCTCCAAGGTGTAAGAGAGTTCTCTTTTGGCTTTCTCGGCAGCTTCTTTTATTCTCTGAAGAGCAAATTTATCTTCCTTTAAATCAATACCTTCCTTCTTTTTAAAATCCTCAAGAATCCATTCGATCAAACGGTTGTCAAAATCTTCTCCGCCGAGAAAAGTGTCCCCAATGGTGGCTAAGACATGAAAAATCCCTTCACTAATTTCCAGGATGGTGACATCAAATGTTCCCCCGCCCATGTCATAAACAACCACATGGCCATCTTTTTTGGTGCTTAATCCGTAGGCCAAGCTGGCGGCCGTTGGTTCATTAATCACCCGGAGGACATTTATGCCGGCTATTTTGGCTGCATCTTTAGTGGCCTGACGCTGATGATCGTTAAAATGGGCCGGCACAGTTATCACTGCTTCTCTAACCTTTTCTCCAAAATAATTCTCTGCGCACTTGCGTAAATAGCGTAATATTAATGAAGAAATTTCCTGGGGAGTGATGTAGCTTCCCTCAAGATCAATAAGCACATCCCCATTGGGAGCCTCGGCTAATTTATAAGTTAAACGGCGTTGAATTTCCTGGATCTCAGGTGAATTATACTTTTTCCCCATTAACCGTTTGACGGCATAAATAGTCTTATCAGGATTAGTTACTGCTTGTCTTAAAGCAGGAGTGCCAATTAATTGTTCACCAGTACTGGTGAAGCTGACAATAGAAGGAGTGGTGTTATTTCCTTCCAGATTGGGGATTATTTGCGCTTGATTATTTTCCAGATAGGCAATACAGGAATAAGTTGTTCCCAGGTCAATGCCAATTACTGGACTCATTCATTCTCCTTCTTCTTGGGAACAAGTACTTTAACTAAAGCTGGCCGGAGGAGCCTCCCCTTCAAAGTATAGCCTTTCTGGAGCTCCTCCCCTACTTCCATCTCTTTTACTTCATCTGACTCCTCAGTCATAAAAGCCTGGTGAAGGTAAGGATCAAACTTCTTATCCCTAATTTCAATCGGCTCAACTCCTTTTTTAAAGAGAAGATCCTGTAATTGACGATAAATCATCTCTACACCCTGCTTAAAACTCTCTTGATTATGATCACTTGAAACCTGCAGGGCTCGTTCAAAATTATCAAGTATTCCCAGCAAATCTCTTAATAAATCACTTAATGCGAATTGATAAAAATCTTCTTTTTCTTTCTCAAATCTTTTTCTTAAATTGTCTTTTTCCGCCAGTTGGCGAAGGATTTCTTCCTTTAATTTATCTACATTCTTTTTGAGATGCTCTATTTCTTCTTCTTTATCTTTGAGCTTTTCTTCCAGTTCCGTCAATTTCTTCCGTGATGATTCTCGAGCCGTGGCTTTCTTTCGAGATGGTTTTTTTATCTCAGTCAGATACTCGATTTCAATATCTTGTTCATCTTTCTGTTCATCTTCAAGCGATTTGTCTCTTTCCTCATCGACCATTGACTTCCTCCTTAATGGGTAATCCTGAAGGTCTGGCTTAAACGTCGAGCCACATACTCAACCAGGGGAATTACCTTACGATAAGGGAGCCTTTTAGGGCCGATAATTCCCAGTGAGCCGAGAATCTGTTCTTCGCTGCCATAATGGGAAAGGATAAGGGAACAATCGGCAATGTCAGGCAGATCCAACTCCGTGCCAATCAATACTCGAACTCTATCCAGGCTGATTAAATCAGAAAGAAGTTGAGCTAATTTAGCTCTCTCCTCAAATTTCTGGAATAAAGCCTGAAGCCTTTTCAAGTCAAAAAGATTCACCTTGCTAATAAATTTAGCTGTCCCATCAAGATAAATCTTTTTAGTTTCATCTTCTTGTAAAGTATATACCCGAAGCAATAAACTCAATTTCTGGAGAACATCTTCAAATCTAACCCTAAATCTGGGAAACTCCTTCTGTAGATAATTATGAACATAAATAAGATTCTTACCGGCAAATTTTTCTTCAATAAATCGAGAAGCCCTATCCAATTCGAGTTGGGTCATATCAACTGTGGATTCGATTATCTCTGTTAAAATTAAATTAAAGGTAGTGACGAGAATAAGCATAAATTTTTTCTCAGAGATCCTTATAAAACGGACATGTTTGAACAACACTCGAGCCAGGCTGGGGGAAATAACAAAGCCGATGTTGTCTGAATAAGCAGACAACACCTGGGAAACATTCTGCAGAAGCTTGCTGAAATCACCCTGTTCCACAGCAAAATTCTCTGGGGGTAGTTCCAGAAAATCCTCGGGGGTGAGAACCTGGTCATAAAGTTGATTGACGTAAAGTCGCAGCCCCTTATCGGTAGGAATTCGTCCCGCACTATGATGAGGTTTCTCCAGATAACCTTCTTCTTCCAATCTAGCCATTATGTTTCGCACCGTGGCTGGAGAGACAGAGATGTTGCTTTTCTGAGCGATTATAGCTGAACCAACTGGTTTTCCTGTCAGAATGTACTCATCCACTATCAGCTGGAAGATATATTTGTCTTTTTCTCTTATTCGGGATTTCACCGTATTACTGCTCCTCTTCATGATTTTATAGCACTAACCCATAAATATTGTCAAACCTGGTTTCCTCTTTCAATTGGAGAAAATTCATCCATTAATCTCTTTTTCCAGTTGACAATAATAGTGAAATATTTGCTCTTGTCTCCTTTTTTGTTCTGGAAAAACTGGTGAAGAATTATTTTTGGTGCGGCAATGTGTCCAAACTAGAGATTTAATTTGGTGGCTTCTCAATATATTCTTATTCCTGCATACCCCACGACTTCAGCATAATCCCCGGTCACCTCACCGGAAGTCTGATATTTAACCAGTTCGCCTCTTTCAGCTCCCAGCATCTTCGCCGCAATAACCGCAACGGCACTCGGTAGATAGCCACACATACTGATATTCCTTTTCCGGACCACCTCAATCAAGCCAAGGGCATCAAGTTCTTCAATTCTTCCAATCGCCAGAAAATCTTTCTCTTTCGCTGTTTCTACATCCACATAATGGCTCATATCCGAACTGGCCACAATAAGGATTGGTCTTTTCTCGGTTTGAATAACCTCAGCCAGGGCTTTTCCTAATTCTTCTAATTGTTGATAATTAGCATAATAAGATATACTGATCGGTACTACCGAAGGAGATGGTTGAAAAAATTGGATAAAAGGCAGTTGCACCTCTAGCGAATGTTCATAGGCATGGGCTTCTTCACTTTCTTCCACCAAGGAACATTTTTCCTTTATTTGACGAACTAAAGATGTCTCAATCGGCACCTCTCCTAGAGGCGTTAACCAGCTTCCTTCAGGATAAACAGCCATAATAGTGGGGACTTCCCGATGGTTAGGTCCCAATAAGATAAAAATTTCCGGCAATTCCACTGAGGAAAAAACAGCTCCCGCCACTGCCCCTGAATACTGATAACCAGCATGAGGGGAAATAATCGCCTTGGCTTGAACTTTGGCTGATTCTTTTTCCACCAACTCCTCGATCATTCGAAGAAGCTCATCTCTGGAGGAAGGATAAAAATAACCGGCCACCGCTGGTTTTCTTTTCAATTTAACCTCCCTTCGCTATTAATAATGAGGCTCTTCTCTACCGTTGTCAATAAAGAGATAATGTCCATCAACTGCTATTTTGACTTTCAGGAAATTCAACTGTTTTTTTCTTAAAGCTAATGCCCATTTTTTCCAGGTGATTCAGAATAGGTTGATACACCTCTGCTTTTACCGGAATCTGGACCCCGGTCAATTGAACGCGTTCTTCCAGGAGCAGCTGGGTAGCAATAGCAGCCGGCAGGCCGACCAATCGGGACATAGCCGAATCGCCTTGAGGGTGGCCAAACTCCACCAAAGATGAGACTGCTTTTATTTTTCTTCCCGACTCTTCTTCAACTTCAAATTGATGTTCAAGAATGATCATATCCCGCTCATCCTGATGGTACTGCATTTTTTTCACCATCAAATGGGCCAATAAGTCCATTGGCGAACATTGCCTGGCGGGAAGAGGAATATCCTCGAAAAATCCCAACCAGGCAAGAGCCTGGTGAGCCACTTTGATTGACTCCTGACCCCATTTTCGGAAAACTTTATCTGAAATTTTTTCGTTTTTGAGGAAAGCTTGGCTGAATTCTCGGTAAGTGGCGGCTGTCCAGGTCTTCTCTTCATCCTCCAGAAGACCAAGCTCTTTGATGGTTTGCATCAGCTGACACCAGCCCGGATAACGTAATGTCCCTCTAAGGAGTGTTCTCGCTGTCGTCAAATGATAAAGCTGTTGATAAGGCAGTGAATCACCATTGGGATAACCTTCAAAAGAACCCAATTGATTGATAGTCACTGACTGACAATGGTAAAAGATATCTTGACCACTCACTTTCACAATCTTTCCCTCCCAGAGATAACGAGCCTCTCGTTGACAGGCCTGAAGAACACCTTGCGGACTCCAGGAAAATTTATACTGGAAGGGATTTTCTTTGGCTTCAGGCGCGGGCAAGCCTCCGCAGTAGGAAATAAAAGCAGTGACCTTCCCTCCTCTCTGTTGGGCTTCCTCAATAAAACGAACTGCTTCCATATGGTCAAGGCCAGGGTCAAGTCCTGTCTCATTCAGCAATAAAATTCCCTGTTTTCTAGCTGGACCATCCAGTTGGCGCATCGCCGGAGTGACATAGGACGTGGTGACCAGATGCTTTTTTTCTTCAACACAAACTCTGGCCACCTGCGGATGAAATATTCGAGGCAGAAGGCTGACGACTACATCAACCGTCTTGATTGTCTGCCGAAGAAGTTCTTCTTGGCGAATATCAAGATGGAGAGATTTTCCCTGGGGATGATTGTTTATGATCTTCTGGGCGGCCTGAAGATTAATATCCGCCAGAATGACTTTAAAGCCAGTGGCTTCTAGAAGGTAGCGAACCAGAGGGCGAGCAACAAAACCTGCCCCCAACACCAGGACTTTTTTCATGGGGCACCTCAAGAAGTTATATTCTGGATAAATTTTTCCATATATCGATAGGCCGGTGTAAATTCCCCCCGGTGGAGGATAACCGCCCTCTTCAGGGGTGGCGGGAGAGCCAATTTATCAAAGGGGACAGAATAGTCCGCCCGGGCTAAGGCGGGAATAAAGGGCTTAAGAGCCAGGCTGAAAAAGACCGATGATTCCAGAGGTATCTCTGCCGGGAGATTATCGATAGCCAGGACTGTTATCCCTTCAGGCTGAAATCCATCCCGATATTCGCCGGTCAAAGGCTGGTAAGTATAAACTGGATTATCAGGTGTAGTTACGCGGTTTGTTATTTCTATAGAGCCTTCAATATCGCAAGATATATCAACGATGGCCTGAAGACGAGGGTTCTTATCTTTCTCCCAGAGAGAGCGGAGATTTTCCCGGGTAACAAACCGGGGATACTCGGGGCTCCAGTAAACACAATTGATGATCATTGTCAGATAAGGGAGATAAGCATCAAAACGGGAGCGGTACTTATGGGGATATTGATAATAGTCCTGTAGGTCAAATTCTGCCGAAGGTTTGAGAGGTTCAACCAGATGCTCCTCTTTAAAAATTACTTTATACACCCGATGAGCACTCCAGGAACGGTCCTTATAGAAAGCAGCTAATTTCTCTGGTTGAATCTCCTCCGTAGGTAATAAATCGAATATTTCCTGAGCACCCTGAGAAACATGACCATATCCTAAAAAGCCGCAAATAAAAGGAACTTCTGATTCTGGAAGACCATATTGATAGATTTCCTGCCCCACTCTTCTCAACGTCTCTTTGGCTTCTACTAAACTTCCATAATGGCAGGCCTGACGGATTTTCAAGAAAGGGGTCTCTATTTCCCGGGCTAGCTTGATCTTCTGGCCATAAACCCAAAACCCGTCTATCATACCTGCCTGTCCGGCCTGAGTCCCAAAGAAAACCAGTCGGCGCCCCTGATCATCGGTTATCTTCTCGTAATCAATTAAAGTACATTTGTTCTGGATCAGAGTTTTGAGCATAGGGCGATTATGGTGTTGCCCCTTCGTTGTGTGGGAGAAAAAAGCATAGACTTTTTGGTGTTCGAGAAGACGGACCGGAATTTCTTTAATACCAATGATTATTGGACAGGAGGAAAGGTCATCACTCAAGATAGCTCCAACATTTTCATACTCCTGGTTGGTGAAAACCCTGATTTGAGAAGGTTGAACCATAATTTCCAATCCTTCCCGCCTTATAAGATCATGGACATGAGAAGGAATCAATGGAGCCCGTCGCTCCCAAATATTCTTGTCCTCCCGACGAATGCCTATACGCCAACCAGAATGTCGAACCATCTTACCTCCCTTAATGAAGGGTGATTATGACACACTATTTTTCTGAGGTCAACCGAGGTCAATCTTGTTTATTTTGATAAAAAGATATAAAGATTGGTTGACAGGAGAAAAAAATAAGAATAATTATTATATCTACTTTTTAGGAAAAAAATGAAAATTGATGACATCCAGTGTATTTGCTGTTTTTGCTATGTGGAAGTCTGTTCAACTCAGGCCATATCGCCTCATCGTCGATACTGGATCGGCAACTGGTTATCACGGTTGATGCTTCGCCGGTGGTAGCCAATCACCAAATTCGGAGTAGATAAAAATGAGAAAAAAAGTTCTTCTCCTTCATGTCCCTCATCGGACCAGAAAAATCTATATCCACAGCTACTATTGCAGTTTCTCTTCCAAGGCTTATTATTACTGGTCACCGGATGATTTAATTTTAATTAGTGGCTTACTCAAAGATTTTGAAGTTCGAGTCATCGATGCCATCGCCGAGCGTTTGAGCTTTCCGGAATGTGAAGAAAAAATACTTGATTTCTCGCCTGAAGTAATTATCTTCACCACCGGGACAGCCACCTGGGACAATGATTTACCATTTCTGAAACGGATCAAATCCAAAATAGATTGTCTTCTCCTGGGAACCAGTGCCATCTTCATGTTCGAACCTGCTTATTTTCTAGAAAATTTTCCCTTTCTGGACGGTTTAATCATCGATATTACTTCTCCCCGGATAGCTGAATTTATCCGGGGAAAGAGGGAATCAAATGGGGCGATCGCCTTCAGGTCTGCCGATGGTTCACTTTACCTGCCCCCGCCGGAACCGAAGGAGAAAGTATTTACCCTGCCGGTTCCCCTCCATCATCTTTTTCCCTTTCGACTCAACCTAAGTCCTCTGGCCCGGAGAAAACCATTTGCCTTGGTTGTTACTTCGATCGGCTGTCCCAACTCCTGCCGTTTTTGTGTCGTTGGGTCGGTGAAATATCGCTACCGTCCGGTAGAAAACATTATTGAAGAACTCCAATATCTTCACCAATTGGGAATTAAAGAAATCATGTTTAATGACCCCACCTTTACTGCTTCCCGAAAAAGAACAATAGAGCTCTGCCGGAAGATGAAAGAAAGAAACTTTAATTTTACCTGGGTGGCTAATGCCCACGTGGCGACTCTCAATGAAGAGGTCTTAAAACACATGAGAGCCAGCGGTGGCCATACTTTGATGATTGGTGTCGAATCGGCCAATCAAGAGATCCTCGACCGCTATGCCAAAGGCATTTCCGTGGAGAAAACCAAACAGGCTTTCCGTCTTTGCCAACAATATGGTTTTCGGACCTTGGCTTACTTTATTATCGGCTTACCGGGAGAGACAAGAGAATCAATCCTGGAGACAATCAGATTAGCCCGGGAGCTGGACTGCGATTTTGCCTCCTTCTCTATTGCCACTCCCGACATTGGTACAGCAATGAGAGAGGAAGCTATAAAGCAGGGACTTATTTCCCCAGAAACAAGAATTTTTGACAGCACCGGTTTTCCTGTATTTACCGGCGGTAACCTCTCCAAGGAAGAAATCTGGCGTCTCCGTCAAAAGGCGATTCGAAGTTTTTATCTCCGACCTGGTTATATTTTTAAAAGGTTAACCAGAATGCGCTCCTGGCAAGAGCTAAGGGTTCACCTGGAACAAGCCCAGGCGATGTTTTTTTCTTAAAGAAAATCTATTGACCTCTCGTTTGTTATCCTGAATAATAATTTTCCCATGATTAGATTTTATAACACATTAACCGGCCGCCTAGAGGAGTTCGTCCCTCTCGAACCCGGCCGGGTCAAGCTCTACACCTGCGGTCCCACTGTTTATGACTACGCTCATATTGGCAATTTCAGAGCCTATATTTTTGAGGATTTACTAAAAAGATTCCTGTTAGCCATGGGTTTCAAAGTCACCCATGTGATGAATATAACTGATGTCGATGACAAAACAATCCGGGGAGCCAGAGCCAAAAATCTTTCTTTGCAGGCATATACTCAAACCTATATTGATGCTTTTTTTGAAGACATTGATACACTGAAAATCCTCCGAGCCGACTACTACCCTCGAGCCACCGAACATATTCCGGATATGGTTAAAATGATTCAGGGATTGATGGCCAAAGGCTATGCTTACGAAAAAGACGGCTCTATTTACTACGATGTTTCTAAATTCCCTGAATACGGCAAACTTTCCAAGATAAAAATATCTGAATTAAAGACCGGGGTCAGAATCGATGCCGATGAATATACCAAAGATAGTGTTCAGGATTTTGCTCTCTGGAAAAAAAGAAAGGAAGGCGAACCTTATTGGGAAACCGAACTCGGCCCAGGGCGGCCTGGCTGGCACATCGAATGTTCGGTGATGAGCTCAAAATATTTGGGAGAAACCTTTGATATTCATTGCGGAGGAGTTGATAACATTTTTCCCCATCACGAAAACGAAATCGCTCAATCAGAGGCTTACACAGGTAAGAAATTTGTCAATTACTGGCTCCATTGTCATCACCTTATTGTTGAAGGTGAAAAGATGTCGAAATCCAAGGGGAACTTTTACACCCTCCGCGATTTAATCGCCAAGGGAATTGACCCTTTAGATTTAAGATACCTGCTCCTGGCCACCCATTACCGCAAAATGCTCAATTTTACCTTTGACGGTCTTCACCAAGCAGAAGCCTCTCGTCGCCGGATTTATGATTTTATTTATGAACTCACTCATCGCACTTTTCCCCCTGGAGAAACCGAAGAAATTAAAACCTTGACCAGAGAAATTAAAGATAAATTTTTTAGCAGTTTAAGCGATGATTTAAATATTTCTCTGGCTCTAACCGCCCTCTTTGAATTGATAAAAAAAGGCAACATCTTCTTGGCTCAGGGATTGGTCAAAAGTAACGATCAACAAGCATTACAGCAGACTCTTTTAGAGCTGGATAAAGTCTTGGCCATCCTCCCGCCTATGGAAGAAGAACCACTACCTCCTGAAATTTTAAAAAAAATCGAAGCACGGCAAAAAGCCCGGGCTACCAAAAACTATGCTCTGGCTGATAAAATCAGAGACGAACTCCGGGCTCAAGGCATCCTCCTGGAAGATACAAAAGAAGGAGTCCGGTGGAAACTGATTAAGCTCAGTTCAAAATAAGGTTATCTCACCGGTTTCTCAAAAATTGAAATGACCAGTTCAAATAAAATATCCTCCGGACGACATGGTGAAGAACTCGCCGTCCAATATTTGAAAAAGAAAAAATATCAAATTCTGGAGACGAACTTTAAGTTTGGGCGGGGAGAAATCGATATTATCGCCCGGGATAAAGAGACGCTGGTTTTTATTGAAGTGAAAACAAGGAAAACGACTGCTTTCGGTTTTCCCGAAGAAGCTGTTACTCCCCGGAAACAAAACCAGATAAGAGCTATTGCCCGGGGATTTTTATATCAGAAGAAATTGAAACTTTCCCCTGTTCGCTTCGATGTTATCGCCGTGTGCTTACGTTCTCCCCAGGACTACTCCATCCATCACATCGAAAATGCTTTTTAATCCGGAAATTGATTCCACGGCGATAAAATTTTAATAGATCAAACCAGGAAAATATATAAAAGGGAGGCTATTTGATGAGAAAAACGCTTACCTGGCTAATGATTATGGTCTTTTTGGGCGGTACTCTCTGGTTAAAAGCCCAATCCGTCCCCAAACCTGAAGATATTCTTGGTTTCAAAATTGGAGCTGACTATCATCTGGCAACCTACGATCAAGCCATTAAATATTTTCAAATTCTGGAAAAAAGCTCTCCCCGGGTAAAACTTTTTATTGCTGGAAAAACTTCTAGGGGACAGAAAATGATCTATGCCGTTATTTCTTCGGAAGAAAATATGGCGAATCTGGAAAAATATAAAAATATTCTAAAAAGATTATCTCTCGTCAAAGGTCTCTCACCAGTCCAAGCCAAGCAACTTGCCCGCGAAGGAAAAGCCATCGTCTATATAGATGGCGGCCTTCACGCTTCCGAATGCGCTCCTGCTCAGCATAACATCCAGCTGGCTTATAATCTGGCGGCGGCCCAAGACGAAAAAACCCTGGCTATCCTGGATAAGGTGATTCTGGTGCTGGTATTTGCCAATCCTGACGGGATGAATATTCTGGCTGAGTGGTACCAGCAAAATCTTGGCACTCCCTATGAAGTCTCTCCCCTTCCCCGGCTTTATCACATCTATGCCGGTCACGATAATAATCGGGACTCATATATCGCCAACCTGGTTGAAACTCAAAACATTGCCCGACTGGTCAATAAGGAATGGTTTCCGGTTATCTTTTACAACCACCATCAAACCGCCCCTTTTCCGGCTCGCATCTGGATTCCTCCCAATTCCGAACCCACTAATCCTAATGTTCACCCTCTGATTATTCGCTGGCAGAATTTAATTGGCTCAGCGATGGGAGCGGCTTTTGATGAAAATGGCCAAGAAGGCGCTATCTCCCGTCATGTTTTTGACACCTGGTATCCCGGTTATTTGACACAAGTTCAAGACTCACACAATATAATTTCCATCCTTACTGAAACAGCCCTTTATCGCTACGCTACTCCTCACTTTTATACTCTCCGTGACTTTCCTCCAGAATATCAGGACTTAACCATGTCGGCTTTTTATCCCAGCCCCTGGAAAGGCGGCTGGTGGCGCTTAAAAGATGCGGTTGATTACTGTTTAACCGCATCTATGGCTGTCCTTCAGACAGCGGCTAAATATAAAGAAGAACTTCTCTACAACAAATACCGCATGGGAAAGGATGTCATCGACCGTTTCCGGAAAGAACCTCCCTATGCCTGGATTATTCCGGCCCAACAAGCTGACCCCCAGACCGTTTCCCTTTTACTGAACCGAATGATCCTCTTGGGTATTGATGTCTATCGCAGCCTGGAACCATTCACCTGTGATGGTCTCACCTACCCAGAGGGAACCTATATTATTCCTATGACCCAGCCTTTCGCCTTGTTTATCAAAAATGTTTTTGAGGAACAAAAATATCCTGACCTGCGCAAATATCCGGATTTGTGGCAGGGCCTAGTTAGACCAATTGATTTTGAGGGCTCCCCTTTTGAATCCTATGACATGATGGGTTGGACCCTTCCCTATCAGTTTGGCGCTGATGTTCGCCTGGCCAACACTCCCATCTCCCCGCAGATGACCAAAGTGAAAGAAGTCTGTCTCCAGAAAGGTAAACTTCCCCGGAAAAAAGGCTATGCTTACCTTCTTCCTCCCCAGCAGAATGCTTCGGCCGCGGCTATTAATCGCCTTCTCAAAGCTGGAGGAATTGTTCTGCGGTCAGCTCAGGAAATAAAAGTCGGTTCAAAGAAAATGCCCCCAGGAACCATTATCGTTCCCTCCCGCCAAATCAAAACCACTGTTCTGGAAAAATTAGTGAAAGACTGGAATTTAGTCCCCACAATTCTTAGTCAGAAACCTAAAGGCAAATTATATAAAATCAACCCTGTCCGTTTAGCTATCTATCAGTCCTGGGTTCCCACTGCTGATGAAGGCTGGACACGCTATATTCTGGATATGTATGAATTCACTTATAAAACTATCCATGATGCTGATATTCGAGCTGGTCTCCTTAACAAAAATTATGACGTTATTATTCTGCCTGATAATTGGCGTCCAGGAACAATCATTAATGGTCATAAAAAAGGAACCATGCCTCCTCTATATGTGGGAGGTATCGGGTTGAAGGGCCTGCAAAACCTAAAAGAATTCGTTCAACAGGGCGGGACTATTATTTTTCTCAACAGCACCTGCAATCTGGCGATTGAGTCCTTTGGTCTGTCGGTTAAAAATGCCCTGAAAGAAGTGAAAAAAAACGAATTCATCTGCAACGGCTCCATTTTAAGAATGGAATTCGACTCAACTCATCCCCTGGCCTTTGGCCTTCCCTCCCAGGCAGGGGGAGTCTTTGCCCGTTCCTGTGCCTTTGTCCTTCTGCCCACTTTTAAAGAAAAAGAGCGGCCTCGCAGCGTGGCCCGTTATGCCCGGGATGACCTGTTGATGAGTGGCTATATTTATGGAGCCAAGTTCTTAAAAGGCAAAAGTGCCATTGTTGAAGCTCCCTATGGTCAGGGCAAACTCATCCTCCTTGGCTTTCCCGTCCAGTTCCGCGCCCAACCCTATGGAACCTTTAAACTTCTGTTTAACGCCATTTTTTCAGCCCGCATGATTTCGGTGATAAATTGACCTTGTCGAAAAGTATTTAGCCATTCTGACTCTAATTATGAAGTCAAGATTGTTTTATTTCTGGAATTTTTTATCGTAGCCGCCTGAGAATCTGTTAAGGATTAAAATAACGATCCCCCTCACGGGATATCCCGATTTTGATGAAAAAGACCGGCAATTTGGATGAACAGCTGAATTTGCTCCGGACGCGAGAGAGTGAATCATCATTTCAGCCAGAGAAAAGCAGTGATTATCAGGCTACTTTCGGTGTGACCTGATTTACTTCCGTTTGGCCAAAATTTTTCTAACTAATTTCTCTAACTCCAAGACAAGGGCTTCTCTATTTTCTGAGGTAAGATAAAACAATTTAACATCCGGCCGCTGTTTAACTTCTGCGATAAAACCTCTTCCTCGAAAGGCGACAGTGGCCACTACAATGGCTGGGGAGTCAAGTAGTTTTTTCACCAGATCAATAAACTTTCTGGAGTAACATTCCATCCGACCGATTTCATCGATTATCCAGAGAGAAAATGCCGACTGGGATTCAAGTTCACTGAGAAAACTGTTCAGAGCAGCCACATCCACTCCATATTTACCGACTGAAATGGCCCGAGGAAAAGAAACATGGGCCAGGACAGATTTCTTTCCCTGAAAACTTTCCAGAGAAAAACCCTGTCGAACTCCCCTTTCTCGGATTTCTTCAGTCAGAAAGCCACCAACACGAACATCGGCTAATCTCTGGCTCAACCGCCGAATCAAAGTTGTTTTCCCGCTACGAGGTGGGCCGGTAATCAGAAAATTTTTTATCATTCCCATTCTACTCTGGAGAACTCATCCCCATTCCAGCCCAAAGTATGACGCCAGAACTAAATGTTTTTAAATCAATTGTAATAGTCGGCTTCCCCTCAGAAAAACATAGGCCAAAGGAGCTCGCAGGATGAGCTCACTTCTCCCTTTTATTCATTAAGAACCGATCAAAGAAATCAGCCGCGGCTTTATAAACCCGTAACCAACTGGCATGACGAAGAAAACCATGAACCTCGTCTGGAATAATAAGTAACTCAAGGTGAGCTTTACCCAGCTTTCTTAATCGCTGGACCAAATCTGTAGTTTGAATAAAATCGACATTTCGGTCATCATCTCCATGAACAAAAAGCACCGGCGAAGTCCAGAAGTCAATATCAGCCACAGGGGAAGACTGATAGGCTATGCTCATTAAATCTTCGCCCCTGATGTCCCAACCACCGCCATCTCTTCGCCGGGCTCGCAGTGACCAATCATGAACACCATGCAGGTCAACGCCAGCGGCAAATAATTCTGAGTCTCTGGCCAATCCCAGAGCGGTTAAATAGCCTCCGTAAGAACCACCCCAGAGGCCAATTTTATTCGGATCAACTTCAGGTCGCTGTTGCAGATAACTGCCTGCCGCAACTATATCCTGATACTCCGAAGCCCCACGGGGTCCCTGTTTGGGAGCTGTTCTAAAATCATATCCATAGCCTATTCCTGAGCGATAATTCACGGATAAAACAACATATCCTTTGGAGGCGAGATATTGATTCATGGCATAGGCATTATGGTAATAGCCCCGCATGTGCCAGCCAAGCAGCATTTGACGAATAGGTCCGCCATGCATGAAAATGACGGCCGGCCGTTTATCCCCTGGCTTGGCTCCATGGGGCAGAAATAGCTGTCCATGAATCTCCAGCCCATCGGGAGCCTTAAAAATAACCTGCTGAGGTTTAACCAGTTTCCGGCGAGGAAATTCTGAAGGGATCATTTCCGGAGCGAGAAGTTTTGGTTGTGAACTACCTCGGGGAAGAATAGCCGGGGCAGCTGGTTGATAAGCATCAGAGCACAGAAAAATGAGATCCTGGCTGGCTGTCGTCATCACTGGAGCCCATTCAATTCCCTCTCCAGAAGTCAGCTGCTTTAGTTGGCCGCCTTTGACCGAAACTTCCCAGAGATGGCGGCGATCAATATCATTCTTGTTGGCATTGAAGATAATTTTCTTCCCGTCAGGGGTCATAAAACTATCTTCGACTTCATATTTCCCGGGAGTCAATGAAATTAAACGTTTCTCTTTTAGGGAAAAAGAATAAAGATGCATCCAGTGTTCATGCTCAGAATAAAACACAAGATAACCATCAGCTGCCCATCTTAATGTTTCGGCTGGATAATATTGAGCAAATCCACCTGTATTATTGGGGCACTTCCAGACTTCCTTGGCTTCGCCGGAGTCCAGGCTGGCCACCATGATGGAAAAAGGCACTCCCCCTCGAAAAGACATCGTCATTCCTCCGGGAAAACGGATAAAAGCTATATACCTACCACAGGGAGACCAGACAGGGTACCTATCTCGATCGACCGAGGGCGCCAGCCATTTTATCCGTTTCTGTGCCAAATCATATACCCCAATAAAACTATGGTCTTCCCGCGAGGAGACAAAAGCCAGTTTTTTCCCATCCGGAGACCAAACAGGCGAACTATTTCTGCCCCTAGCCTTAAACAGCATCCGCGATTGGCTGCCTTTTTTCAACCGGGAATAATATATCTGCCCCTGCCGGAGAAAAACTATTTCATTGCTGGTAGGAGAAGGTACCGGATTTGAGCCTGGTCCAATTTTCCATGGCGCTCCCCCGGAGACAGGAATAACCCAAATATCCTGGGAAGCTCCTTGAGGATTTGAGGTCGGATTGGGATTTTCACCGGCTCGATTGGGGGCACCACCTCGCACATAAACAATTAAGGTGCCATCATAGTTAAAACTGAGCTGGCCCACTTCCTGACCATCATCCTGGTCATAAGAGGTTAATTGCTTCGGTTTATAATCAGGCCCCTGGGCAATCCAGATATTCCTTCGGCCCTGGTGATTGAATACCCAAGCTACTAAATCGCCCTGGGGAGAAGGGGTTAATTGGGAAGGAAAGGCATAACTCATCACCTGTTCCAGGGTAAAATTTTCACTGCGGGCCAATACTCCGGAGAAAAGAAAAACGGCCACCAAACAAATCAAACTGGTAAAGACTGATTTTTTAACCTTCATATCCACCTCCCAGCAAATTTATTTCAAAAAAAGAAATTCTAACATTATTTCCTATACCTATTTTCATCCCAAGTCAATAAAATAAATTTCTCTTTTTTCATCATTTTATTGCTCTGATAAAACAAAGTTTCTCCCTGGTAAGACTTCTTTCTCTGTTCTTACCTAAGGCCCATAAAAAAGGAGAGCTCTTTCTTTTTAAAAGATGAACGGCATAAGTTTAATAACTTTTGATTTATCTTGCGACTCCTGACAAAGAATTGAAATTTTTTTCCGGTTGACTGGATGGACTTCCCCCGGTGCAATCTCCGCCAGCGGAATAAGAACAAAATTCCTATCAACTAAACGGGGATGAGGAATAATCAATCTATTTGTTGCCAGGATTAAATTCTCGGCCAAGAGGATATCGATATCAATTGTCCGGGGTCCTTTAGAGAAACGGCGCTGCCGACCTAGTTGCTTCTCGATGCTCTGCGTTATCGAAAGAAGTTCCTCCGGGTTCAATTCCGTTTCGATCTGCAAGACACAGTTCAAAAACCACGGCTGTTGCGGGTAATCCACCGGTTCGGTTTCATACACAGAAGAAGTCCGGATGATTCTTATATGATGAGCAATTAAGAGACGGGCGGCTTGTTGAAGGTAATAATTCCTTGTTCCGACATTACTCCCCAACCCGAGGAAATATTTCATTTTTTCATTTTATCTCAGCCAACTTTTTTTGCCAAATACTCGCTTTTTTTCGGGAAATATGCCATCATAAGCGCTCATGCAAAAAGTAGAGAAATGGCGGATAAGACAACTGGAAAGCACTTTAAAAGGCATTGCTTCTTTGCTCATAAAATTCCGCCATCCCGAATGGGCCAACGTCTTCCTCCACTATGCGGAAGAAGCTCAAGAGATTTGTTTCGCTAGAAGATTCCAGCTATGGCAACTTAAAAACCTCATCCGTAACATCCGGTTTTGTTTCAAACATTCTTCCTCTCTTTTTAATATTCCCCTCGAAGTGATTCATAATGGCCGGCAGAGCCAGACAGAATCAGATCTTGTGGAAGAATTCCACTATTTATTTCATCTTCTGGCTGAATTGGATGAAAGAACAAAAGAAAAGATACATTAAGTTAGAACCAGTCCCCCCCAGGCTAAAGTTCTAAGACATTAAACATCTTCAAGACTTTCAACACGGCAAAAGTAGCCCAGAGATGATCTTCAACTCCCGCCTTTTTCAAACCGGCGTACCAGTAGCCATGCTTATTTTGTTTTTTCGCCAGCCATTCCAGGGCGTTCTGAATGGCTGGTTCTTCCGGTGAAAAACCAATGCGAGCCAGCGCATCCAGGCTACTGACAACGTTGGTGGCCCAATAAGGATAACTTATTTCTTCCCAATAAGAAGCTTCCTGACGATCCTCATAATAATCCTCTTTAAAGAAACGAGTTGTCAACCACTGGGCAGCTTGCCAAGTCTCAGGTCGACTCTTCCAGGTGGGAGATATGGCTAGAGCCCGTAAAGCCATGCCAGTGACCAGATGAGAGGAAGGCTTGGTTTTGTCTGGAGGAATAGGAGGCAGGTTTTTCCGTTGAGGATTGGAATATCGTTTCTTTAATTCGTCTTTACTCACGGTGCGATAGGGAATAGCCCATCCTCCATCAGCCTGGCGGTGGCGCATAAGCCACTCAAACCCCTTCTGAGTTCGCTCGTCCCGGTCTAGACCATAAAGGCCCAGGACCTCAAGAATGAGGCAATGGTAAGTGGTGGCATATTCATTTAAATAGGCCCCCCGAAAATCTCCTTCCTCAGTTTGGGTCGCTAACAAAAATTCTGTTGCTTTTTTTATTCCTGGATCCTCAAGAGTACATCCATACAGGTAGAGTCGAAGAAGATTGCGGAGAGTTTCCACAATCATTCTGGTTTTGGCCCATTTATCCTCGTCATTATTATATCTTCTAACTTCCCAACCCCCCTCCGGCAATTGGGCTTCAAATATCCGGATTCGCTCAGCAAACTTCTTCAGGTTCTTTCTTTCTCGATCAGCGGGCACTTCAAGGATATCTTTCTTCAACCAATAAAGAACCGGCAAATTACCCCGAGCGAGTAAAAACTCAACAGCTTTACTCCCTTTAAATTTCATTTAGATCAAGCCCCTTTATTACTAAAATGATTAATCGTAAATTTATTAATCTTGATTGATAATAATGCATAAAAATTCAAACGGTTGATCAAAGGGATTGCGGAATTGATGTTTTTCATTAGGCCCAACATAGGCACACGAACCTTCCTCTAGAAGTGTTTCTCGGCCCTGGGCATCAACCACCACTCCTCTTCCCTTCTCTACTTTAACTACATGTTCAAAATCATGAGTATGATAAGGAGTATAGCCTTGGGGTTCAACCCGGAAGAGCCGCATGACAATCCTCCGGGAGCCATCTTCAGGTCCAATCAATATCTTTCGGGAAACATTCTTAAGTGAATCATCCTGAAGAATAGTTTCCGGTATGGCCGTCTTTTTCTTGACAATCATCTGGACGCCTCCTTTCTCCTCCCTGGTCCATACAATATTCGACCTGGTTTCTGGCCGGTATGTCGGTTGTGTTCCACGACCACTGTCCCATTGACAATAACATATTCCAAGCCTTCACTATATTGATGGGGCTGGTCAAATGTAGCTTTATCTTTAAACCTGGCTGGATCAAAAATGGTCAGATCAGCATACATACCCACTGCAATTAATCCCCGCCCTGACAACCTATACATTTGAGCCGGCAAGGAGGTCATCTTTCGAATTGCTTCTTCTAACCTAAGAATATGTTTCTCCCGAACATAGCGAGCAATAACTCGGGGGAATGTGCCATAATTTCGAGGATGAGGCACTCCTCGTCCCATTTGCTGGATCCCACCATCTGAAGCATGCATTAAATAAGGAAGCCGCATTAAAGCGGCCACATCCTTTTCATCCATCTGGAAAAATACACCCTGGGCGCCACCATTCTTTTCAATCTCAATAATTAAATCAGCCGCCGCCTCGACAGTTGGCTTAATCCTTTTCTCTTGCAAAATCTGCTTTAAATTCTTTCCTTCATATTCCCGAAATTTTTCACAATAGGCGATATAGATTGTTTCCAGCTTATCTATACCTCTGGCTGAAGTAAGTCGGCGAGCAATAATAAAGTCTTTAATCTTTCGATATTGCTCTGGATCCTGCAACCTCTCCACGAATTTTTCTCTTCCTCCTTCAAAAGCCCAGGAGGGAAAGCTGCTGGTAAAGCCAGAACTGGTAGCTGTATAAGGATACTGGTCAAGAAATACCTCCACTCCTCGGCGGCGGGCTTCTTCTACTGGTCGGGTAATCCTCTCCAACTCTCCCCAAACACTATCTTTGGCCAGTTTAACGTGGGAAATTAACACCGGTAGACCATTCCTCTCGCCTATGGCAATTGCTTCTTCAATAGCCTCGGTAATTTTATCCCCTTGATCACGAATATGAGAAGCGTAAATTCCCCCATACGGGGCAATAGCTGAAGCCAATTCCACGATTTCTTCTGTGGTAGAATAAATTCCAGGTAAATAAGCTAGTCCAGTGGAAAAACCCACCGCTCCGGCCTTCATTTCATTCTCAATCAACCTCTTCATCTCGGTCATCTCTTCTGGGGTAGGAGCTTCCATCTTATACCCCATTACCTGACGGCGAATGGTGTTATGGCCAATAAGACAGGCAAAATTTAAAGAGATCCCCGTTTTTTCTAATTTCTTAAATAACTCCGCCAGGGGAAAGGGATGACCACCACAATTTCCGCCAACAACTGTGGTTACTCCCTGAAGAAGATAGTTGTCGGCAGTGGGGATCTGCGCAATCCCCCGGTCACAATGAGTATGGACATCAATAAACCCGGGAGCAACGATAAGTCCTCGAGCATTAATAACTTTTCTCGCCAGAGTTTCATCAAGATGACCAATGGCGACAATTTTATCACCTTTAATAGCTACATCTGCTCTAAACCAGGGATTCCCCTCTCCATTGATAATTTTCCCCTCTGTGATAATCAAATCATAGGGAACTTCCTTACCCTTACACCTCAGGTTAAAAAAGACAAAGGCTAATATCCCGAAGCAAAGAACAATAATCCCGAATTTTTTCATTATATGACTCCTCTGGAAAAATACATTTTAAGGGATGATTAAAATCTCTGTCAATTTTTAATTTGATTTTTTTCTGAATGATAGGGTATTGTTTTAAACTTAGATTCATAAAAAATCTTAACATAAACCAACCACCAAGGAGGTTTTTGATGGCTAAAATTATCTATCTTGACAATGGAGCAACCTCCTACCCCAAACCAGAACAAGTTTACCGGTATATGGACGAATTCTACCGCAATTATGGGGTCAATCCAGGCCGGTCTGGATTTGATCTTTGTCTTGAGGCAGGAGAAGTTGTTGAAGAAACAAGAAAATTATTAACCAAATTTTTTAATGGTGGGAAAGATCCCAATCGCCTTTGTTTTACTTATAATTCAACTGATGCTCTTAACTTAATTATTTTTGGTCTAGTGGACGAAGGCGACCATGTTATCACCACCACCCTGGAACATAATTCGGTCTTAAGACCTTTATATCACCTTTATCGGGATAAAGGAGTAGAAGTTGATTACATTCCTTTTGACAGTAAAGGATTTGTTGATCCTGACGAATTTCCCAAAAGGTTTAAAAAGAATACCAAATTAGTCATTATCAACCACGCCTCCAATGTAATTGGTACAATCCAACCAATTACTGAGATTGGGACTTACTGTCGGGAGGCGGGCATTCCCTTCGCCATTGACGCCTCCCAATCAGCCGGCAAAATTCCCATTGATATGGAAAAACAGAACATTGACATTTTGGCTTTTACCGGCCATAAATCTCTCATGGGCCCCACAGGGATAGGGGGACTCTATGTCCGAGAAGGAATTCATATCCGCCATACCCGGGCGGGGGGCACTGGAGTCCGCTCTGCCGTCCGGACCCACCTCGAAGAATATCCCTATCGATTGGAATATGGCACTATCAACACTCTAGGGGTAGCCGGACTAAAAGCTGGAGTGGAGTGGGTCCTCAAACAAGGACTGGAAAATATTTATGCTCATGAAATGAAATTAACTAAAATGCTTCGCGACGGCCTCCAGGATGTCGAAGGAGTCACTCTTTATTGCCAGGACGACCTGACCAATCACATTGGAATTTTTCTTTTTAATGTCGATGGATTAGAAGCCATGAATACGGGAACCATTCTTGATGTCGATTATAACATTGCCTGTCGAACGGGTCTACATTGCGCTCCCTTAGTTCATGAGCAACTAGGGACAACTAAGATTCATGGAGCAATTCGTTTTGGTATTGGACCTTTTAATACTGAAGAAGATATTCAGACGGCCATTCAAGCGGTAAAAGAAATTGCTGCTTCACAAAGAAAAAAATAAAAATTCATCCCTCAGAATTGAGTAAGCAGGGAGCGATTTGCTATTCTAGCCCGGCCATAATATTTTTCTCCCCGGCAAGACACAACAAAGCCCCGGTCAAATGACCAATGCCTGAGCCACTATTTCTGTTATCGTCTTAATAGTTACTTTGAGCTGGTAGTGTTTATTCAACTCCATTAACTGGTCAATACAGTTATGGCAGGGCGTAGCCACTATTTTAGCCCTTGTCTGACGGATCTGTTCAGCTTTAATCTGGCCGACCTTAATTCTTCTCTCGGCAAACCGGGTCATCGCCAGCTGGCCCCCTCCTCCCCCACAACAATAATTCCTTTCCCGGTTCGGAGTCATCTCTCTAAACTCAGTCACTGCTTTCTTCAGGATATATCGCTGTTCTTCAATTATCCCACCCAGCCGCACTAGATTACAGGGGTCATGAAGGGTAATCGGCTCAGGATTCCTGGCGGGGTCAAGCTTAATTTTTGTCTCGCGAATATACTCAGCAATAAGTTCAAGAATACTTCTGACTGGATGATTCTGCCGCTGCCGGAGCCAATCAAAAACTTCCCAGCGATTGGAATTATAGCCGTGCCCACATTCAGCTAAAATAATCTCTTCACAGCCCAATTTTTCTTTAGCTCTTATCAAACGGGCTGATAATTCACCGGCAATATCATCTTCGCCTGAATAAAGACCATAATTGGTCACATCAAAGTTTTCACTGGAAAAGGTCCAACTTTCCCTGGCAGCATAGAAAATTTTTCCGGCAGCAGTAATCGACATCGGAAAAAACATAGCTTCTCGGGGATTGATGGCATAGAGCACCCGGGCCCCCTTCTTATCAACCGGTAGCCTAGCCTGAGAGTCATTTAGCTCCGCCTGAAGCTCCTCCTCCAGCCACTCCACCGTCTCCAGCCAGTCCTCTTTAGAAATGCCCATATTATTTCCCTTGGACACCGCCGTATTTACTGTGGAAGCCAATCCCTCTGGGACCAGACCTAAACAAGCCAGCATGCCCCTTGCTATCCGAATGGCCCGGGTAATGTTTATGCCCATAGTACAATTTAAGAAACATCGACCGCAGAGAGAGCATCGTCCGAATAAAACATCAACCAGTTCATCAACCGTAGCGCCCGGCAGGCTAGATCCAGCAGCCCTTGATGAAAAAGAAATTGACTTTTTAAATACTTCCTTGACTAAGGCCAATTTATAAGCAGGGGTGGAGCGAGGGTCCCGATCAATTAGATAATAATGACAGGTCTCCGCACAAAGTCCACAGCGAACACAGGTTTGAAAAGAGGTGGCCAGTTCGGCGTCCAGCTTCTCTTTAAAGCACTCCAAAGCTCGGTTTATTTCCCGGAAGTGATCTTTAGTTGATTTTTCTTTCTCTATTTTTTTTGGTACCAACTCTGCCTGACTCATTTCTCTTCACCCGACAATCTGGAAAGGTTAACTTTATGGGGCAAAACACCACGCCGGCCATAAAATCTTCCAAAGAAAGCCCGGCTGATAAAAAAGAAAAGACAATGGCGAATTTTTCCCAGCGGAACATAAATCAACAGAAGAATTGAGATTATTAGAAAAAGTGGCTGAAAACTGGTTACATAAAGAGATAAAAAACTCGAGGCCAGAAAAATATCAACTAACAGATTAGCCAGGTAATCATCAGCCTGGCTAATGAAACGAAGCTCCCTTAAGCTCAATCGTCTAATAAAAAGTCCTAATCCACAAAACAATCCGACCGTAGTGAAAACCCCTAGAATAAAACGAACATGAGTATTTATTTTAAAGTTAAAAAGGAGAAATCCGAGAATGATAAATCCCACAAATATTCCACTATGGTAGATAATTCCAGCCAGATAAACACCTAAGTGACGAGAGGCGCTTTCTTTGGCCCAGGGCATCAATCCAGCTCCTAGAGCATAAAAAACGCCTCTCTTTTCCTCTCCGCGGGCAGTTGAATAATAAACTCTAGGACTAAAGGAAAAGGTCTGGAAAAGAAGATAAATAAAATATCCCCACGCGAAAATAAAAGAAGCACCAACTATTAACTTTAACCAGAGAATCATTTTTTTATCCTTGAAAATGAACTAAGGGCGCTTATCTGGCTCCCCTGAGCTAGGTCATGATTCTTAAACGCAACCGTCCGGCTTGGGCAGACCGGCTACCTTACAGGCCCCTTTGGCGGGACCGGAGGGAAAAAGTTCAAAGATATATTTCAAAGGGAAACCGGTTGTTTTGCAAACTTTCCGGACCATTGGAGCTAAATTTTTTTCCAGATAATAATTGCGAATGTAGTGAATCACAGCCCAATGGTCTTCAGTCAATTCATTAATTCCCTCTTCTAGACGAGCCAATACCCGGGCTACCTCCTCATCCCAATCTTCGGGATTCACCAGGAACCCTTCTTCATTTAACTTGACTTTCTTGCCTTTAATTTCGATCTCGCGCATTGGCTTCTCCTTTATCAAATTGAAAGGACACTAATAAAAGGGCACTATTATAGCATCTCTCCAATGAAGAAAAAAACCTTTTCTCCGACTCCTTTCCTCAAGAGGTAACAATCACTGAAGCTTTGGGATTTAAGGGATTTATCCGTTGAGCCAGCGAAAAAAGAAAGGGGTAACTTTCTTTAAGATGAGCCACATAAAGCAGCCATTGTTGGATTAAATGAGAGTAAACTCTTTTCAAATCGCCACAAAGATGTTTATAGTCACTATCAGGAATTTGAGCCAATTTGTTTCCTCTAAATTCCAGCTCCTCTGTCAGGTGAAAAACAGCCCAAAGTAAATCAGTAAAACTTTCATGTTCAAGAAGGTGGGGATTTTCTAATAGTCGCAGTAGAAATTCTCTCTTGGAAATCAGAAAATCTCGGAGAGGAATTAAATCTTTTCGTTCATAGTTAATGCGAAAAGGAAATCGTCTAACCTCTTTTATTGCTTGACGAAAATCCTTTTGGCTCCACCCCGTTTGGATATCTACTTTTTCCTCAAGTTGAGGGGCATCTTCAACAAAATCAAAAAACACCTCCAGAAGAGACAACCCAACTTCACTGAAGAAGGCTCCAATAACCATATTCAATTTTTTCATCATTATTCGTTTCTCTCTCTGAGAAAGTAATCGTTCAATCAGTAACACCACCAGTAAGACATCCAGAAAAAGGAAACCAAAATCGCCAATCATATAAATGAAAATATGGTGGACATCATGAAAAATTAAATAGTGGATAAAATAAGTAACAGCTGAAGCTGAAAGTAAAATGACACTCAGTTTTATTGTCCAACTCATTCGTTTCTTTTTCATGACTTCTAACCTCCTCTAAATATATTGCTTCAAAAAAAGAACATAATCGCGGCTTCAATTTTCAGGCCAGAATGACGAATCAATTTCCTCAGACATAAACAGTGAGAGTCTTCCGTGCTTTTCTGCAATAAATATTGACGGTTACCATATGGAGATGAAAATGGAAAATTGGGGACTCGGATAACCATCCTTATTTTCTGTAGTTGCCCTTCTGAGCAAAGCTTGATACTTTCACTCCTTACTTGTGTTAAGCTGATCATGGCAAATTAGCTTGAATTTTTTTAGAAATCAGCAAAGATTTCCAGTAATCACTTAGTTTAATTTTTATTTTAATATCATAATTACAAAGATACTTATTGTCTAAAATTTTCTTTTCCTAGAAAGTATTGGAAAGCATCTTTTCCATTAATTAAGATATTCATTCTGAAGAAAAGCTGGCTTTCTCGGCAAGAAATAGTCTTCATACTATTATAGAACTAATTTCATTGCTAACCACTCTGGTAAACTTTAAAATATAAATGTCTTCTCAAGGAGGTGGCTATGAATAAATCAAGGGCGACGCTAATTCTTTTCGCTTTTATTCTTTTAGTTAACTCTTCCTCTCTCCCCGCACAGACAATATCCCTCAAGGAGATAATCACCAGAAATATTCAGGCTGCCGGAAGCCAGACCCAGTTGGCCAGGATAAAAAATTATGCTTTTACGGCCAGGAATCAAAGATTTTATCTTTCCGCAGAGGGAAAAATGAAGATCACCGTCGGCCAAAATCCTGCAATCAGCGAAATCATTTTGGTGAATGGAGAAAAAGTCGTCCGCAATTGTTACAACAACATTTCTCAATATTCAGAATTACTCAAAGCCAGTTACCAGGTAATGGCTCGCCTCCGAAGTGGCTTTTTCACCCTTAAAAACTTTCAAGATGACCTTCAATATGAAGGACTCAAGAAATTCGGGCTGAAACAACATCATGTCCTCTCCAATCATCTGGGCTCCCTGGAAATTAGATTCTATCTTGACCCCCAAACTTTCCGTCTGAAAAGATTGGTCCTCCGGGGTTTTGATGCGGAGAAAGGCCACTTTGAAGTAAATCATGATTTTGGAGAGTATCAACAATTTGATTCTCTTTATCTGCCAGCTTCCTGGTTTGTTTCCCAGGTAGGCACCAGAGGTCAATTATTTGAAATCTCAGATGTAAAATTTAATCTTAAGCTCCCGGCTAATTTTTTTGACTCTCTGGAATTAAATATCGGCCAGGTGGAAGTCAAACCGGGATTAATCAAAGGAAATATCGTCAATTTCAACATTGCCCGCAATAATCGTTTAACTCTTGACACCAATATTACTCTGAATTACTTAAATCAGGCAAATATCCAGCCGGGCAGTCAGGTAACTCTCAAAATCGGTGATACCCAGCTGGCGGTTAAATTCTACTCGGCCCGTCCCCCCCGTGAAGAACTGGGACCGGGGGCCATCTTTATGATGCCTGACATTCAGGATAAACATATGATCGTCTACATCCTTTCTACCAAATATGGTCACCTGGCCGATATTCTTAAACCATTATTACCCCTGGAACTGGTGGCCAAAAATGAAAAGTAATCAACAAGGAGGAAGATATGGCACCTCTTAGTCGCCGCCATTTTTTAAGCGCTCTGCCTTTAGGTTTTTTAAGCTGGAGGTGGAGCCGCTCATCTCCTTTACCCACCAGAGGCACGGACACTAAGAATGAACAAATTAAAATTAAAAAGTATAATCCCCTGGGAAACACCGGTTTAAAGGTCTCTGATGTAAGTTTTGGGGCTATTTCTCTCTTTGATCCTAACGTTATTCGTTATGCCTACGACCTGGGAGTAAACTACTTTGATACCGCCGAAAGTTACCTCCGGACACAAAGTGAAAAATTTCTAGGTGAAGCTCTTCATGATGTTCGCTCTAAGGTAATTATTACCACCAAACATGGTTTTCCCAGCCGGCTGGCCAAACAATTCCGCCGGGAGCGGATAATCCAGCGGATTGAAGCCAGCTTAAAAAGGCTCCGCACAGATTATATTGACATTGCTATGATCCACAATATCAGCGATTTATCTCTCCTTGAAAACGAAGAAATCCAGGCGGCCTACACCCGGTTAAAAGAACAGGGTAAGATTAGATTCACCGGTATTTCCACTCATAATCCCAAGGTAACCTTAAAACAGGCCTTAACCAATGATTTTCCTCAAGTAGTTCTGGTGATTTACAACCACCTGGAAGGCCCTGAAATTGAAGACCTGATCCAGCAGGTGAGGAAGAAAGGAATTGGGGTAATTGCCATGAAAGTATTCGCTGGAGGTAAACAGGGCAATTTAAAGACCTTGGTCAATGCCCGGCAAAGTTATCCTCAAGCTGCTATCCGGTGGGTCCTCAGAAATCCCCATATTGATTGTTGTATCGTCACTATGAGCAGCTATTCACATGTCGAGGAGTATGTGGCTGTCTCCGGCCAACCTCTTCGGCCGGAAGATCTAGAAATAATTACTGCCTACCAGCAGGCCGTCTTCAGAGAGTACTGTCGAGTCAGCTGTTCAGCCTGTTTAGCCGCCTGCCCTCAAGGGGTAGCCATCAACGATATCTTAAGAATGGTCATGTATTTTGAAGATTACCGGATGGAACGGGAAGCCCTACGGTATTATGCCGAGTTGGGAGATGAGAAAAAACCAACCATCTGTTCTTCCTGTCCGGGCTACTGTGAAAAAGCCTGTCCTTATCAATTAGCTGTTAAAGACAAGTTACTTCATGCCCAACGAATTCTCCAGGGATAGAAGATAATTCAACTCCTATTTTTTTATTTTTGGATTTTCTTATTGGTAACCTAAACAAATCTTTTCCTCAAGGTTCATTGCTCTCCTGGAGACCCAGGGTCGAAACACTGAGTTCCCTGTCAGTTCCAGGAGGAGGAACTTTTTCTTCTTTAGAAATCTTTTTCGTGGACTCAAGTTTTTGTGTTAGAATTAACTTAAGAAAACAAATAAGGAGGGCAAGATGAAATTTACGGGCATTATCTTTTGCCTTCTAGCTCTTGTCTTTCTGGGCTCTACCCTTCCCCAGCAAAAATTTGAAGAAGATACAATTTCAACCTCAGAAGGCCCCTTAAAAATAACATTTCTTGGTCATGCAACTCTTTATCTTACTTTTAAAAATATGGTCATCCATATTGACCCTGTGTCCAGGTATGCAGATTACAGTCAACTCCCTAAGGCTGACATTATTTTAGTCACTCATGAGCATTTCGACCATCTAGACCCAGGGGCTATTAAGAAAATAAGTACAGACACCACGGTAATTATTTACACGGCCAAATGTGCTGATAAACTTCCTGGGGGAAAAGTAATGCATAATGGGGAGAAAATCAAGATTAAAGGAATACTGATCGAAACTGTGCCTGCCTATAACATTAAACATATGCGCAGCCCGGGCGTTCCTTTCCACCCTAAGGGCATCGGTAATGGATATATCCTTAACTTGGCAGATAAACGAGTTTATATCGCTGGCGATACAGAAAACACGCCGGAGATGAAGGCTTTAAAAAATATTGATATTGCTTTTCTTCCCATGAATCTTCCCTATACCATGACTCCGGAAATGGTGGCTGATGCAGCTCGGGCCTTTCGGCCCAAAATTCTCTATCCCTACCACTATGGCCAAACAGATCCGCAAAAACTAGTCGAACTCCTTCAAGACCTCCCGGAAATAGAAGTTCGTATCCGGAATATGAGATAGATTCTCTCTCTATTTAAAGCCTAATAGAGCAAATAAGGCCGTCGCTCTTCAGTAAAGTGAGTGACATCCTGGTCAAAAGAATTTAAGACTTCTTCCAGAGAAGGCTCTCCTCTCTCCAACGCCAAGCGGACTTTACTTGTTCCCATAATCTTATCGAAATATCGGGGATAAAATGAAAACTGCTCTGGATACATATCTTTCACCATTTTTATTATCCATAAGGTCGTTCTCAGGGGACGATAAATACTCCTGTCTGTCACATGCAGCTGGCAGCCGCCGCAAAGTTCTCCCTGATATTTGGAAAAAGTTGGTGTAAACCAGGCTTCCCGGAACTTAACTCCCGGTAAATCCAAATTATTTAAACGCTTAGCCAATTCGTAACCATCTATCCACGGCGCTCCAAATAGTTCAAAAGGCCGGGTTGTCCCCCGACCCTCGGAAATATTTGTTCCCTCTAAAAATACCTGTCCGGGATAAACAATAGCTGTCTGAAGAGTCGGCATATTAGGAGAAGGCATGACCCAGGGTAGACCGGTTTCATCAAACCACATGGAGCGCTGCCACCCTTTCATGGGAATGACCTGAAGCCTGGCTTTTTTGGCCAAAAATTTATCATTAAAGAAATGGGCTAATTCTCCCACGGTCATTCCATGCCGCAGGGGAATGGGATAAAGTCCCACAAAAGAGCTGTATTTGGGATATTCAAGAAGAGGACCCTCAATCATTAATCCGTTAATGGGATTTGGCCTGTCCAGGACAATAAATTCCACTCCGGCCTGAGCACAAGCCTCCAGACAATAGGCCATGGTGGCGATATAAGTATAGACCCTTGTCCCGACATCCTGGATATCAAAAATAAGCACATCCAGACCACGAATATGCTCTCTCTCCATGGTTTTCCCATTTTTTATAGTATCAAAAGACCGCATATAGGCATCGATATCGGCCAACATCTGAGGGGAAGGTTGGCGTGATTGGCCGTATAAGCTAAAAACAGGCAGATTGTATTTTTCGTCAATATAAAAGGGCACATACTCCCCGGCCTGAGCATTCCCCCGAATTCCATGTTCAGGTCCATAGAGGGCGACGAGATCAATATCCGGATGTTGATAAAAAAGGTCGACAACTGGCCTCAAGTGACTATCTACGGCTGAGGGATTAGTTATCAAACCAACCTTTTTTCCCTGAACAAGATGAAGATACTCATCCAGAAAAACCTCTACGCCCACTTTTATCTGCGGAGAAAAGCGGTTTACCTCCGGCGAAGATTGACAGGCAACCCAGAGAGATAAAAAAAATAAAATTAATGCCAGGTAAATCTGTTTTTTTCTCTCCATTATTTTCCCCCAATTCTAATCATTAATTTTTTGATAATAAAAGCCAGGCATAGAGAATATTTATTATCTTTCATCTTGCCTTTCTGACCCGTCTTCCTCCACTCAAATATTACTGCCTCTTTTGCTCAAGAATCTGAAATAATAAAGGAGCTTCGAGATATTGGGTCTGGATTTCTTGACAGGTTCCCCAGATTTCATAACTCACTTGATGGGATGTTTGAATCAAAGGTAATCCTTTGTAGACCGAGCCGAAGCCCACCCATTCAATACAATTGGCCACCAGAGAGATAATTTGCCCCGGCATAAGCATAGCTATCGGGATCTGACTATGACAAAATATTTTTCGGTTGAATTTAAAATAAACGGAGACTAAAAAGTCCTCAACCGGTTGATTACTTAGATTAGTTACCTCTAAATAAATAGTAGGAACATAAATTGTTTCTCGACCGCTTTCTTTTACCAGGTATCCTTCCCGCCTAATTATAATATCAATATTATCCCGCAATATCTGCTGGCGCCGCAGAATTTCAGCCTGTTCTTTCTTTTGTTTAGTTGAAAGTTGATTCCAGCAATAGGTAACTCCATAAATCCCGAAGCCAACCAGGAAAGTAGCCAAAGCGAGAATCACCAGAAAAAGACCAATCTGAATGAGAACAAAAGGAAATGTTCTTTTTTCCCGGCGAAAATTATCAAACATAAGTTAAAAAAATTATAACACAAAGAGTAATATTGAAGAATGATCATTTAATATTACCAACCGTCTATTTAGAAAAAAGCTCATCTTTTTAGCCTTGCTCTGGCCTTTCAGCAAGCGTCTTTTTTATTGGAAAGGTAGTCACTTAATCTCTTTTTTGAACTCCAAGGGATGTTCTTCTTCATAGATAGATTTAGGTAACTTTCCCGTGAACATGGATTTATTTAAGGGATAGACAACCGGATCAAAAATCACCCAATACAGATGCCAGATCAGAATAGCCAAGGAAGCCAGAATGGCTTCGTAATAATGAATAACCAGGAAAAGATCGATGAACCAGCGGGGAACCAGGTTCAAGGTTTGGGTTTTAAACCATAACCCGAGTCCGGTAAAGCCCATAATGACTGATCCCCAGATAAGAGCCCAGTACTCTACCTTTTCATAGAAAGTAAACCGGCCGCTCAGAGGACGCTCGGCTTTTAAGCCCAGGTTATAAAGAAGAAGCTGAAAAGCATCCTGAAGATCCTGCCTGCGAGGAAGAAGAGCCTTGAACTGTTCCCGCCCCCGGTTCGTCAAGGCCACGGCGCCGACCTGAATAAGAAAGGTCACCAGCATGACCACTCCGGCCACCCGATGGATGAAGGACCGGACCACACCTCCACCCAGCTGAGCCAGCCATTTTCCCCAGGCGGCTTCGGGAAAATGATGAATAAAACCGGTATAAACAAGAACGAGAAAAGAAAGTAAATGGAAAAGATGGATGAGCCTTTCGATTTGGGTGAAACGGAGGATATCTTCTTCATCTTCTGGAGAAATAAACTTCTGTTGGCTTTTTTCTTTGGCTTTTTTAATTAAATCCAGTAAACAAAAAATAACCATTCCTCCGATAAGGATAATAATCAGCCAGATATATACTGTTTTGACAATATGAATTACAGAGGCACCGATAGTGGAGACCACTTCATGAACTGATTGAATGGCAGCTGTTTCCTTTATGCCGGGATGACAGCTGCCACATGTTTTGGGTAAGTTTTGGGGATTAACCGGTGAAGCAGGATTCAAGGCTGGTAAAACCAGGTGATTCTGGTGACAAGAAGCACAATTGGCGGCCACCACATTGCCAGATTTGAGAGCTATACCATGATAACTACTATAAAACGATGAAAGACGATTGGTGGAAATTCCATACCGTTCAGCCAGAACATATCGTTCGTGACAATCAGAACATGTCTTGGGAACATTCAGGGGATAAATCGGGCTCTTGGGATTAATTCGAGAGAGAATACGGTGCTCAGCATGACAGTCAGTACAAACGGGTGACTCCTGGATTCCTCCCTGATAACCTTCCCAATGAATGCTTTGGATATAATCTTTATATTCCTGAAGATGACAGGCTGAACATGTTTGAGGAATGTTCTTTTGGCTAATTTTTGAACCTGGATTCCAGCTCTCTAAGATATCATGGACACCATGACAATCGGAGCAAACAGCAGCATTTTTGCCTTCCAGGAGGGCTTGGTGATGAACACTTTCTTCATACATCTGATAAGGGCTGCGGATGAGTATTTTATATTTCTCAGCCAAATCCTCCTGACTATGGCATCGTCCACAGGTTATCGGCAGATTTTTATGCGAAATTGTCGACTGTTCATCTTCATGACTTAAAATCAGATGCTTTTGATGACAATCACTACAATTAGCAGCCTCATCTATTCCTTGAGCAATGGCCTGACCATGAATACTATTTCGATGAACTTTGACTACTTCTTCATGACATTGTGAACAATCCGGGCGGGCTTTAATCTCTTCATGAGGCACTGCTTTTATCTCCAGGTGACAATCCCGGCAGGAGAAACCCTCATGAACTGATTTCTCCACCTCTTCTAAAAGTGTTTCATCATGACATTCAAGACAATTAGTTTCTGATGAATTGTCGGAGGAACTTCCTGTCGGCTCTAGGAAAATTAACTCAGATGATGATGAACAAAGAGCAGGAGAAGAATCAAAATCACTCTCCATAAAACTACGATTCAATGAAAAGTTAACTGGCAAATTAGCCGAACCACTAAATAGGATCAATAAACAGGTAAGGATAAGAGCGACCATTCTTTCTTCCTTTGTATTATAATTAATTTTTTATATAAAAAATATAAAGGTAATTTATTCTATAATATTTATCATTTATATTAAACAAGTTTTTTGAAAATCTTTTAAAAAAAGGAAATCTTGTCTAATCGACTCTTTTTCCCTGATAAACTGAGAAATAATAGACCTGGCCCAACCGACTTTTCTTCTTTTCCTCAACTAAGCTTCTGGAAGAAATAAATAAACGAGTGAACCTTTTTTACTTTATAACCCCTCGATCATCACTCCCAGCCCCTCTATAAAATAAACATTGGAATCATTTTCCTTTCATCAGAATGGTCAGCAACTAGATGTAAGAAAGATTCTAAATTAAATTTGGTTGGAAAAATCTGGTGTCTTTACTTCTTACTAAGGAAGGAAACTCTCAGGACTGGACCCGTCTTTCCCCGGTTGCTCTTCCTTTTGAATTCTGGTGGTTCTTTCGGTCCTGAGGATAATGCTCTGCCTTCAGTTTTTTCGTAATTATTAAATAATGGTAATTATTAAATTAAATAATGGTAAACCATTTCTCACAAGTGGCTTCTTTTCCAGAAATAATATCCTTTACGGTCGTAATTAATTTATATCGCCCTTTCTTCAAACCACTGAAAGTATAGGTGAAAGTCAGCGCAATCTCGGTATTAAAATTCCAGGAAGAAAACTCCAGTAAAGCAAATTTTTTCTGCCCCCCGAGAATCTCTCCTTCTTCAGTTTCTACAGAGAAATCGGCCTCAAAACCGAATTCAAATTTCCCCTCTATAGTTTTTTTAACCGAATAACCGATAGGTTCAATGTAAAGATAAATTATTTCCCCATCCCTGAATTCATCATTCTCTTTAAGTTCATAAATACCATAGCTATTATTGTCACTTTTAACATATTTGATATTGGTTAAAGTAAAAGGAGCTACTTCCCAAAAGTGCTTTAAGGCTGAGCGTAAAGAAGATAAAGCGGCCAGAAAATCCCCACTCTTCAGAGACGGGGCAAACTGGAGCAGATCATTCTGAATAGTGGTGGGCACTTGGGCTAAAGCTGCCGCCAGTTTAACTTCAGGGCCTTCCTCGCTTTTTTTCTGACATCCGATTAAAAAAAGTCCTATAATACACCCCAAACATATCGCTTTCTTCATAAAAACCCCCTTTCATTTAAACTCAATTAGATGAAAAGAAGAAACTTTTCTTGCCGGATTCCACTTCTGGTCATTAAAGACCGTGTGAGTCATCTATTTGATATCCTTAAATTTGTCTTCAATATAATGTCTCTTTCTATCCCTTGTCAAGAAAATGGTAATTGACTCTTTTAATCTAAATAATCTATTGAATCCATTCCAGGTGATATCTTTTTAGCCTTGGCTAACCTCCCTCCCTTTTCTTAATCAGGCAATAAAGACGATTGCTCTTAATAACCTTCACTTCTTCTTCCAGAGAAAGAGCGAAGCGAACAAAGAATCGGCCCTGGGTATCAAAAACATCATAATAGATTCTTCACCTTTTATCCTCTTCCCAGGTCCGTACATATATCCGCTTCAGGATTTTATCTCTTTCCATTTAATTGATTTTATCGGGTCTGAAGTGGCGGACAATCTTTTTCATTGTCTTTCCCCTTAATTACCTGACTTAACCCCTGTTGTTTTTAAAATATCATACCCCATTCTTTTCTCCTAATATTTATTTATTTTAAGGAGTTTAAAGGTATATTCTTGTCCTTTTTACGCTGCTGGTGGTTCATCGTCCTTTTGGGAATCGACAATATCAATGTGAAGTCTTTGATGCTTTACCTGGTAAAATAAATAAAGTAAATTTAAAAAGATCAAATCAAGCCTTGCAGATTCATCCTTAATAAAAATGGTCGACCAGAAAAAGCATTCTGCTCCAAAGACCCCCCTCATGCCCCAACCCCATATCGTCATCAGCCGTTGTCTGGGATTCGCTGCCTGCCGCTGGGACCAGCAGTTTATAGAATCACCACTAATCAATAAATTAAAACCTTTTATCCGATTTGAACCAGTTTGCCCGGAAATAGAAATCGGCCTGGGAGTTCCTCGTCCCCCCATCAGGGTTGTCATTGACCGGCAAAAATTCCGGCTTATTCAACCTGAGACAGGGCTGGATCTGACCCCTAAGATGGACTCTTTTGCCCGGAAATTTATAGCCAGTCACCAGGAAGTAGATGGCTGGATTCTAAAAAGCCGCTCTCCTTCCTGTGGACTCAGGGACACCAAAATTTTCACCTCTGGGACAAGCTCTGCCCCGTTAAAGAGAGGAGCCGGTCTTTTTGCTCTCTGGATAAAACAATCCCTCTCTCTTGTTCCTTTGGAAGATGAACAACGATTGGAATCACCTGAATTCCTGGAAAAGTTTCTTATCAGGATATTTACCCTGGCTCGTTTCCGTCAGGCAAAATCTTCCCGAGAAATTAGAGCCTTGGTTAATTTCCACCATCAGAACAGAGAACTACTGCAGATTTTCGGCATGAAAAATTTACACCTACTGGATAAGATTATTACTTTCTCCAATCAGGATAAATTACCCTTTCTCTGGAGCGAGTATGAAAACCACTTAAAGAAGATAATTAATAGTCCCTTCCGCCGCAAAACAGTTCTTAAAGTCCTCCGGCAGATGATAGACAGCTATTTTCCCTTTCTCTCCCCCCGGGAGAAAGACGATCTGGAAAACTCAGTTCATCTCTATTTAAAGAAAAAAACTCTCCTGAGCCCTCTTCTCCAGATATTGGAGAAAGCCGCTCTGCGGCATAACCCTGATCTTCTTGAAAATCTTTCCCTCATCACTCCCTACCCTCTCCACCTGGTCACCTCTTAATCCAATTCTTCAGCGGTCAATTCCACAAAAAGTCCATTCATCTCCATCCAACTAAAACAAGATTTATCTGGGAGTTATCAGACTGAAGGAAGACCCAATCTCTATTTCTTCAAGAGAAAAAAATGATGATAAGTTTTCAATGCCGGTCTAACTTCCTTAATGAGCGTCATCTCCTGGCTGATGACTCTTCTGAATCTCTTTAAAGAATAGCCCCGCCAGCCTAACTCCCAATAATGCTCTTCTTGTTGTTTAAAACTTTTGAAAAAATAAGGCATTCTAATAAAGAAATCCACAAACAAACATTTAAATAATTTCCAGACCAGGGGACAACGAATAATCAACTCAAAAGAGAGTCCTGAATAGGGAACTGAAAGAAGAAGATAATTACTGGTAACTCTCCTCAATTCAGCACAAACTTCTTTTAAGCACTCCCAAGGAAGATGTTCAAGAACCTGATAGGCGGCCACTAAATCAAACGAGTTATTCTTAAACGGTAGTTCTTTTATGCCGCCCACTACTTCAGGGAAGAGCTGGGGTTCAATATCACAGGTCACTACGTCATACCCATGGTTCTTTAAATAACTGGAGACGGTTCTATTGCCTATGCCGATTTCCAGGACTTTTTCCGGTTGGAGTTCCCTTATTAGGCTAATCTGATAATAATAAGAAATAAATCTTAGGAGATTATCATAATCCCTCTGATAAAAAGTAATCTCCAAATCAATTTTTGGGCTGTCGACTGACATCACCCCCCGCTGACTTAAAATAATTTTTAATTTCTTCCCAAAAATCTTATCATATTTTAAATTTCAAAGCCATTAATTTCAAACACTCCAGGTGTGATGGCTGCCTTCCCATCCCCATTGCCAAAACCATATGAAAAAAGAAAATCAATTTGAGTGGTCAGAAAAGCGATTACCATTATTTTTTTCAGAAGAGATTCCTTCTTAATTACCCTATTTCTTTCCCCGGTGGTTTTCAGAAGGACCAATAATTTTCTGGAAAACTATTGGAGAGACGGCAGGCTCAAAGGGAATAGCCAGAGCATCAATTTCTCCTTTAAAGTTAGTCCTGAATTTAACAATATAGCGTCTCCAGGCCGGTTCTAAGGGCTGAAAAAGATCAAAATCAACCGGGATTAACTTAATTCGGCTGTGGCGAAACATTAACCACAAAGTTGTGGTTGGCTCTTCATATTGAATTTTGATCTGTCCATAAGCGGGATTAATAAACTCTCCCTGATAATTCTCCAGGGGACGAATCGGCTCGAATCTAGCTGGCGATGAAGTTTCAACTTTCTCCTGAGGAGTTGGCTGAGCTGGAGAAGCCAATTTAGCCTCCCAATCTACCGGCGGCAAACCCAGTCCTAAATCACTGATATAATTACCTACCAGGGAAGCTCCTGGAGAATTCATGTTGGTGAGAATAGCTCCTCCGAAGTGCTCATCAGGAAAAAAGAAGACAAAAGAAGTAAACCCCATGGTTCTTCCGCCATGTTGAACCCTATAATGGCCACGGTAAGACTCAATCGCCCAACCTAAACCATAACTGGGGTGCTGGATTTCAGGCAGGTCCGCCTCCTTCGGAGGACGGACGATCTGAGGAGAATGAATTTCCTGAAGCATTTCCGCGGAGACAAGACGACGGCCCTTAAATTCTCCTTGAAGATGATATATAACCCATTTTCCCATATCCTCAACACACGAATTAATGGAACCGGAAGCCCGGGGTCCATATAGAATAACCTGACCAGGGGAAGGCCAGGGAACAACTTCCAGTTTCTTTCCCTTTTTCCGATAGGCGAAAGCATATTCGGCTGACTGAAGGTAGTCCGCCACACTGCATCCGGTATTGCTCATTCCTAAAGGGGCAAAAATCCGCTGGCGGAGGAAATCTTGCCAGGCCTGGCCAGCCACTCGAGCCACCAAAACTCCAGCTGTGATATACATCAAATTGTTATATTGATAAACACTGCGAAACCCCCGGCTGGGCTCCAGATAACGAAGCACTTTCACTACTTCCTCTGGAGTCAATGAGGCGCCACTCCAGACCAAATCGTGACGGGGCAATCCGGTGCGGTGGGTGACCAGATCACGGGCACTACAGCGAAGACTCGCCAGTTCATCCTTCAGAGCAAATTCGGGGAGATGATTTCTGATAGGCTCGTCCCAGGTCATTTTTCCTTCCTCAACCAAAACAGCCAAAGCCAGTGTGGTAAAGGCCTTGCTGGTCGAGCCGAGGATAAACCTTGTTTGAGAAGTCACCGGGAGCTGCTTTTCCACATCCCGCCAGCCAAACCCCTCACACATCATCATCTGATCATCAGCTACAACAACCACGGCCATCCCCGGAATTTCCCACTTTTTCATAACTCGCTGAATATATTTTTTTATCTGGGGCAACCGAGTTTTCCAGGCACTTAAGCTTTGCCGGGAGAAAGAAAAATCTCTTCCTTTAATTTCTGAAGATAGACGGGAGTAAGAGGGAAAATCAGCACCTGAATTCCCGGCTAAAGGAAAAAATAAAAGAAATAAAATTAAACCCAGAAAAAATAAAATCTTCGGCCGTATTTTAAGAACACTTGGGAGAAGACCTTTATTTTCCATCATTTTTTCCTGCCAGGATTTTTTCTTACCCATGCCTTTTCCTGTTAAATACTTTTAACATTATTTGTTGATTTAAGCAATTATTCCTGAGCTGAAGAATAGAAGGGTATTGACCCGTGGGGATTTGGGAATTAAATTGGAAAAGAGGGCACTAATAAAAAATCTTAATTAAAGCGATGCGCATCTGTTTTCATCAACCGGCTTTTATTCCTTGGGGCGGCTTCTTTGCCCGTCTTCTTTACAGTGATCTCATGGTTCTTCTTGATGATACCTTGCTCGCTCGCGGATTTACTTTCGTTAATCGTAACCGCCTTAAAGGTCCTAACGGGGAAATCTGGATAACCGTACCTTTAAAAAGAAAAGGAAGAGGACGTCAAAAGATCAAAGACCTGGAAATCTATGAAAAAGCAAGGTGGGGTCGAAAATTTCTACTTACTATTCGCCACTTTTATCGAAAATCAATTTACTTTGAACCGTTTTTTTCTCAAATGGCCGAGATTATTAACCGTGATGATGACAGCTTTCTCGCTTTAGCCACTCCTTTAATCGACCACCTTAAAGCCGCTCTGAGCATCGATACTCCTTTAATTTTTCAATCAGAACTGGGGATTACCGGAAAAGGAACAGATTTATTAATATCTCTAGCTCAAAAACTTCAAGCTGAAGAAGTTCTTCTATCTGCTTTTGCCCGCAAAAGAATCGATCTTGAACGAATTAAGTCAACCGGAATTAAGGTCTATCTGCATCGTTTCCTCCCTTCTCCTTATCCTCAATTCTGGGGAGACTTTTACAGCAACCTCTCAACTCTGGATCTTTACTTCTGCCAGGGACCGGAGGGCAAGGCGATCCTGGAAAAATCTTCCCGTCTTTTGTCCTCAACTGATGATTAACAGGTTTCTTGAACTACTCTTGCGTAACTACGACCACCTTCCCTAAATTATATTCAATTTCCTCAACATAAAATTGAGCGTAGGTAAATTCACCTTCTGGAGTATGCCAGATCGCTTCGGCATAAGCCGGAACTTTTCGTCCGTTTACTTCTTGATATTCCTTAATCGGGGTACTCCACTTGAAGTTAATAAAATCCTTTCCGTTTTCTGTCAAATACCTATCTTCTGAAATAAAATTGACTAACTGGCCATTCTCTTTAAATTCCAGAATAGCTGTTACCGTTATATCCTGATTAACAAATTTGGCTTTTACTTTAAAGGGACCAATTTGTTCCCAGCGAATGGGGTAATTAATTAAAGCGGCCGGGGCAAAAAGGCATAGGTCATTAAAAAAGGTCACCGTTTCACTTTGATCCATTTTCTCGCCCCGGGCATCAATTATTTTCCAACACGAAGCCACTCGAATTTCCATGGTAGCCTGCGCGTTAACATAACGATGAAAACCGTCGAAAGGCAATCCCAGGAGCGAAGACTTAAGAAAAAATAAGCGGGAATTATCATCAAAGAAGTTGTACTGTTCAGCCTTTATTTTCATCCAGCGACCCTCCCTCTTCTGTTTCATTTCTCCCTGGAGAACAAGTCGGAAATTAATCACCCGAGGCTTTCCGACAGCTCCGACGAAATGAAGATATTTCTGGACACAAAGAGGAAGATGATTGATATCTGCCTCATTTAAAAGAGACAAAGTCCTCTTCTTTTCCAATCTGCTCTCCACCTCTCGCTGATAAACCCGGGGTAAGCTTGACGGCCAGGTATTAATAAAAGAAATCAAAACAGGGATTAAGATAATTAAATTAATGACCGAACCAAATTTGGCCTGGGACCAGTTCTGGAATATTAATATTTGGGAGAGAAAAAGGGCTGCTCCACCAAAAATCCACCAGATATCCTGTCGCATCAACACCAGGCCCGCAGTAACCAGTAACAATCCAGATGCCAGTAACCACCAAAATCCTGCGACAGGTGAAATGGATTGACCGAGCTGAGCAATCTCAACCAGACGAAAGGCCTGCAAAAATCCGAAAAGATGAATCAAAGAATGGACTATTAATAAAATAAAAAAAGCTGTCTTCAACATTCTCACCTCGTCTTGACTGCTTCCATCAGAATAAAAGAATAACTGATTAAAAACAAGAGGTCCGTTGGAGACTGTCTCTTATCGGCCTGGCTTATCCCGGGAATATTTTCTTCCTGTTTGGATAAAATTTAACCTGGACAAAAAAATCTATATCTATTCATTGACATAAATTGACTAATTAGTTAAAATTTGACTGGAGAGTCAATATGGGTATTAAAGAGAGAAAAGATAGAGAGAGGACCGCCCGAAAACAAGCCATTCTCCAGGCAGCTATCAAAGTTTTCTCCCAGAAAGGATACGAAAGAACCAACATGGAGGAAATAGCTGAAGAAGCAGAACTTTCTAAAGGAATAATTTATTATTATTTTGACTCCAAAGAAGAGCTTTTTAAAGAACTGCTACTAGGAGAAACCGCCAATTACTATCAACAGGCCTATGAAACAGTAAGTCATCTAACTGATTATCGGGAAATTCTCGCCGCTCTTCTTGATTTTCACTTCACTTACTTTTCCCGACGACGGGAACTCCTGAGCTTGATCTTTCCCTATGGGAAAAGTTCGCCGGCTTTCCTAGATGAAGAATTTAAATCCCGGGTGGAAGAAGTTCGACAACCTCTGTCGAAGAAAATTAATCAAGTTCTAGGAGAAAAGGCTCAACCACTTCTAGACCTTTTCTGGAGTTTCATTATTGGGTTTTCCGTAAAGATGGCTCAAGGAAAAGAACTTAATAGACTCCAGGAAGAAATCCGAGTCTTCAAAGAGATGACGAAAGGAGTCCTTAAATGAAAAAATTTACGGACTTGGTGGTCGCTCATCCCTGGACAACTTTAATGCTCCTCCTTCTTTTAACTATCTTTTTCGGCTATCAACTTAGAAATATCAAAATGAATCCAGACATAACTGAGTCCTTGCCTAAAACAATTCCCGCCAAAAGACTTTATGACAAAATGAAGGAAATTTTCCCTTCCAAAGACATGGTGCTGGTCATTTACCAGGGAGAAATATTTTCTCCTGAAGGCGCTTCTGAAATAGTTGATTTAACCTCTTTATTGGAGAACATTCCTGAAGTTTATTCAGTTATCAGTCCGACCAATGTCAAAATCATTTACGGTCAGGAAGAGGGAATTCAAATTGAAGAAGCCCTGTCTTCCCTCCCCCAGAACCCAATTGAGGTCCAGGAATGGCGGCAGCGATTGTCTCTTAATCCCTCTTTCCTGAAAAGTCTTATTGCTAACGATCAGAAAGCTGCCTCTATCATGGTCTTTCTCCGGAAAGATACAGATAACGACGAATTCACCAAGAAACTGTTGACTGCTCTGGAGAATTTTAATCATACCCACCAGGGAAAAGTTTTCGCCGCAGGTGAACCAGTGCTTAATTATTATTCGAGTATCGGAATTGCCCGAGATATGGGTATTTTTTTCACCGCGGGTATCCTGCTGATCTTTCTCCTTCTGCTTCTTATTTTCACCAGTGCAAGAGGAGTGTTTATTCCCCTGACAGTGGTCCTGGCCAGTGTCATCTGGACTCTGGGATTAATGGCCTCTCTGGGAAAGCCGATTACCCATGCTACCGAATTATTGCCTATTCTGATTATGGCTATTGGCATTGCTGATAGTATTCATCTCCTCACCCATTATTATCAAAAAGCGGTTTCCTTTGAATCTTCCCGTGAACTTGTCCGTGAGGTGATGGCTGAGCTAACCGCACCTGTGGTGATGACCTCTCTAACCACCATGGCTGGCTTCATTGCTCTTAACACCAGCAACATGGATTCTTTAGAAGAGCTGGGCCTTTTTTCAGCTTTTGGGGTTTTCAGTGCATTGATCTGGTCATTAACCTTTGTTCCGGCTACATTAGCTTTGCTTCGGGTTAAAACAGGGCGCCGCTGGCGGGAAAAGAAAGGAAGACTCTATAACTTCATGATTCACTACTCTCAATTTCTGGTAAACAGAAAAAAGATAGTCGCCGTGACCGTGGGTTTTATCATAATAGTGTCGGGAGTTATGATTACCCGACTTAAAGTTGAATCAAGTCCAATCACTCAATTTCCCAAAGATAATCCCGTTCGGAAAAGCGCTGAATTTGTTAATCAACATTTTGCCGGAACAACGACCTTTTATGTTCTCTTCGAAGGAAATGAAGATGATTATATAAAAGAACCCCAGGTCCTCCAGACAATGGCTGACCTGGAAGAATATATTCAACAATTACCCGACGTGGGGGCTACTCAATCTCTGGCCGAGTTTATCAAGCTCTTGAACAAAGCCGTCCACGATAACGACCCGAGCTACTACCGTATCCCAAAAGAAATAGAAGAAGAAAAATTCCAGACCGAGGAAGGAGGACAAGTAACGGATAAAACTTTTCAGATCGAAGGGAAAACAATCATTGCCCAGTTACTTCAACTCTATGAAATGTCAGCTTCTCCCGAAGATTTTGCTAATTTGACTGATTTCAATTATCGCCATGCCCGAGTGGCTATCTTCGTTAAAACCGATCGTGATTCCCGGCTGAGAAAAATTGACCAGGCCTTACAAACTTTTCTGGATAAACATACGGATGGAGTAAAAGCCGAAATAACCGGCATGGCCAAACTCCTCCTGATTGTCCGGCAGATGGTCATCAGAGGTCAATTTTTAAGCATCATTGCTTCTCTCATCCTGGTCTGGTTGCTGACTTCCCTGATGTTCCGGTCCCCGATCATCGGAATTTTTACTACCATGCCTTTATTCTTCGGAATTTTCCTTAATTTTGCCACCATGGGAGCGCTAGGCATCTCGCTGGAAATCATGACCATGGTGATTTCCAGTCTGGCTATTGGAATCGGAGTCGACTATGCCATTCATTTCGTTCATCGTTATATTTGGGAATTAAAAAGACACGATTACCAGAATAGTCTGGCTCCTTCCCTGTTAACTTCCGGGGTGGCTATAACTTTCAATTCAATTGTGGTCGCCACCGGCTTCTTTCTCCTTGTCCTTTCAATGTTTAAAGGAATTAGAGCCATGGGTTTTCTCCTGGCTCTGACCATGTTAACCACTGCTTTTGCTGCTCTAACTATCCTGCCGGTGTATTTCATCACTTTTAAGCCTAAATCTTTGGCCAAAGCGGCTCAAAGGAGGAGCTAATGAAAAAGATCTTAATTATCTTTCTTATCTTCACCCTCTTCACCCCTCTTCTGTCTCAGGAGCCCACTGGGCGTGAAATTATGTCCAAAGTGGTCCTTAAAACCGGCTGGCAAGATATGGAAGCCGAGATTACCATGACTATTACTCTCCGAAGCCGGACACGGACCCGAAAGATCAAAATGTACTCCCGCAAAAGAACAGAAGCTGAATCTGACATAGTCATGAAGTTTCTCTATCCTCCGGATGTGGCTGGTACAGGATTTTTGCTGATTGAACATGAAAAAAGAGAAGACGAACGTTATCTCTACCTTCCTGCCCTGCGCCGCATTCGTCGGATTGCAGCCAGTGGTAAAGGAGGGGCTTTTATGGGCTCTGATTTCAGCTACTATGATATCGGCAAGCCTAAACTCAACGATTGGCAATACAAGAATCTGGGAATAAAGGAGATTGACGGCCAGCAATGCTATCAGGTGGAAGCAACTCCCATCTCTCCTCAGATTGAAAAAGATACAGGTTACAGCCGAATTATCCACTGGGTTGATCCTGAAAAATGGAATGTTATCCGAGCAGAATATTATGATCGAAGAGGCAAACTCTGGAAAATACTTGAAGCCAAGGAAATTCAGGAGATAAGCGGTGTCTGGTTTCAGACTCACCTTTTGATGAAAAATGTCCAATCTGAAGGACAAAGTGAAATGAAATTTGAAAAAATCGCCATAAATAAAGGTCTACCGGCTCACCTTTTTACCCAGCGTTTTCTTTCCCGTTAAGTGAAAACAACTTAACTGGATAACCCATGACAAAAAGGGAATTTTGAAATGAGGGATAAAAAAAAGCAGCTGTTATGGCTGGGAATTGGCTGGGTTTTAATCTGGCTTAGCCAACCTTTACCCGCTGATGATGTTCAGGGTTATTTAAAATTTTTCGCCCACCCGGGACTAACTTCTCCTTACAAACTTAACCGTTTCGGCACCCGACTCCAGTTGAGCTTAAAAAAAACTCACCAACTGGTGGATCTTTTTGCTTCTTTCAATTTTGACCTCGATGAAAGATACAGTAATTATCAAGACCAGGCTACTTCCAACCGCGCTACCTCTTTCCAAATTTATCCCGTAGAAATTTATCTCTCTTTTCACTTAGCTTCAGTCGATCTCCGCCTGGGTAAACAATTTATTTTCTGGGGAAGAACAGATTGGATTAATCCCACGGACAACATTACTCCCTGGGATTACACCAATATCACGGCCGAAATTGAAGATTACCGGCTGGCTGTTAATGCCATCAAATTAAACTGGTATTTTGGTCAATCAAACCTGGAAATGGTCTTTGTTCCTTACTTTCAACCCAACCGGACGGGTCTGGATATCCCGGAAGCCCAGACAGAACTTCCCGAACAAAAACCAGCCAACTGGCAGGAAGGTCTCCGTTTTTCGTCGGCCATCAGTGGGATGAACTTCTCCTTTTCTTACTGGCGAGGATTTGATTTATTTCCATCAGTTATTCCAGAGAGAGAGGGGCTTATAATAAAATATCAGCCACAGCAGGTTCTAGGAGTTGATTTCGATTATGCCTGGGGTCGATTTGTTTTTAAAGGAGAAGGGGCTTATTATTTGACTAAAGATCGCCAGGGAATCGATCCTTTCAGCCGCAATCCTTTTGTTTATTTCGTCCTGGGAAGCGATTGTACTCTCAGTAATCCCCTGAGCCTTAACCTCCAGTATGTGGAAAAGAGAGTTCTGAAATGGCATGATGGCTTAATGAGCCCCCAGGAGAGGAAAATCACCCGTTCAGCCTCAGCTCGTCTCGCCTATAAAAAAGAAGGTTACTACTCCCTCCAATTAATCAGTGTTTACAACTTTGCTGATGGGGACTATTTTCTCCTGCCCATTTTTAACTATGAAGTAGCCGATGGTCTGAATCTTTATGCGGGAGCTACTTTTTTCGCCGGTCCAGCTAATAGTCCTTTTGGTCGAAATAAAGATCTCTCCCGGGCTTTCATTGAAATCAAGTATTCTTTTTAATCTTTCATTTCTGAATTCAAAAATATTTACTTTCCTTAAACGCTATGTTAATTTGGTAAAAACTTTTTATTAAATGATAAGGAAAAGGAAATAATGGAAGCCAAACATATCAAAATCTATCTCAAAGCAGAAAAATGTTATGAATTTTTGAATGAAGTTCAACAAATTTTTAACGAAATCCTTACTTCAAGCGATTCTTTTTCTCAGGCTAAATACTATCGAGCGCGCAGCCTCCTTAAAGAGGGAGAAAAATACTTTCAGGAACTACTCAAGATTGCCAAAAAATTAATGGGACCTGCCCCGGCTTATGTGGTACCGGATTATGAGAAATGGCGTCAGGAGTTTCTGCTTAAAGAAAAGTTGCTCATCACCAGCTCTGAATCAGAAGAAGTCTTGAATGAATTACTGGAAGATGATCATCTGAAAAAATGGCTCTCTCCAGAGAAGATAAAAGAGCTATTTAACAAACATTATCTATCGCAACAGCAGGGCAAAAGAAAATTAGCCAATCTCAAGATGAGAATCTTGATTGATTTTCTGGAAGACCTCCTGGAGAATTGTCAGGAATTGAAAAACAAGGCAATGGCCCGGCAGACCAATCTTTTGAGTTCCTAATCACTCTTCGGTTTGTTTATCTCTTCTGCTAGTTTTTTCTTTAACTTGAGCTTCATTTTTGGCTGGTTACCTTCTTTCGATATCCTCTTACTCTTCTTTTTCTGCTTTTGTTTCTCTAGATTCTTCCTTCCCGTGATCGTCCTCTATCCCCTTTTCACCCCCAAAAATTAATGGCCACCAATGACACAAACAGGCTTTCTACCTAAAATCAATAATTGTTTTTTTCATAAAAATAAATTAAATCATTATTGATTTATTTATGGCACAGTTAATAACCAGGCTTGATCAAGTAAATCCAATTAAATTAGACAATTAAAATTTTAAGGGAGAAAAATAAATGGAAGCCTGCTATCGAGGACCCCGACTTTATGATACCGAGCGAGTCAAAAAAATGATTAAACACAACGTGGCCTGGTATAAAAAATATCGGGATATTCTGGAAAGCGACCTTATCCACGGTCGCCGGGCGGACGGCCGAGATATCGACTGGATGCTTCACGTTAATCCCCGCTTACCAGAAAAAGGTCTTTTGGTCGTCTTTAATCCCACCGACAGAAGAATTACCAAAAAAATTAGAGTGCCTCTCTATTACACCGGTTTGAAGGAAAAAGCCCTTATCCGCCAGGGTGAAGAAAAACCACAGGTCTATCCTCTGGATGGATTAGGTTTCACCGATCTTACCATTGATATCCAACCTCACGGTTTTAATTGGTATGTCATTACTGAAAACTAGGAAAGTTTCTTTCAAATAATCTAATCTTTACCCGGCTTATTTTTGGTTAGGCCTATTCAAAAAATCTCATATTGATTTTTCCCAATATCAAGAGTAGGCTTAAATTTGATCATATCAAAAATTTTTCAGAGGAGGTCTTTTATGAAATCTAAAAGAAGTCTATTTATGGGCTTATTCTTGACCATCCTCTCCCTTTTGGTCTCACCTCTTGCCGCCGAAGATAACTGTTCCAGTTTTCTGGTCACCAAAGGTGCCTCTCAAGACGGCTCAGTAATGATCACCTATACCTGCGATGGAGAATTTCTTGCCCATCTGGAATATATTCCCGCCCAAGATCACCAGCCCGGCGAAATGATTGAAATCAGAGGATACAAAGGCGAAATTAAAGGCCGCATTAAGCAAGTGCCTCATACCTATGCGGTCGTGGGTCTGATGAATGAACATCAAGTAGCTATTGGAGAAACTACCTTTGGTGGACGTCCAGAGCTTCGCAATCCTCAAGGTTTACTTCACTACTTCACCCTAATGAAACTAGCTCTTCAGAGAGCCAAAACAGCTCGGGAAGCTATTAAAGTAATGACGGAACTGGTGGAAGAATACGGTTATGCCAGTACTGGTGAGACTTTTTCCATTGCCGACCCCAATGAAGCCTGGATTATGGAAATGATCGGACCGGGCCCTGGGGGAAAGGGAGCAGTTTGGGTGGCCCTTCGCATTCCCGATGGTTATATCTGTGCTCACGCCAACATGTCCCGGATCGGCGAGTTTCCTCTGAATGACCCGGAGAACTGCCTTTACTCCAAAAATGTGATTTCTCTGGCTATAGAAAAAGGCTATTATGATCCTAACTCGGGAAAACCTTTTAGTTTCCGCTACGCCTACGATCCGCCTAAACCATCATCACTTCGCACCTGTGCCGCCCGAGTCTGGAGTATGTTCCGGCGTTCGGCTCCCTCTCTCAATCTTTCCCCTGATTTTCAACGCGGAGTTGAAGGGGCCTCTCCCTATCCCCTCTGGATAAAACCTGATAAAAAGCTCTCGGTTCGGGACGTGATGAACATTATGCGCGATCACTATGAAGGTACTCCTTATGACATGACTAAAGGAATAGATGCCGGTCCCTTTGGCAGCCCTCTGCGCTGTCGTCCCTTAACCTGGAAAGTCAATGGAGTCACCTATAGCTGGGAAAGGCCCATTTCCACTCAGCAGACGGCTTTCTCTTTTATTTCTCAATCCCGCAGTTGGCTACCTAATCCAGTGGGAGGAGTCTTCTGGTATGGAGTTGATGACACTTACACGACGTGCTATATCCCCCTTTATTGCTGTATTACCTCTCTGCCTGAGCCTTTTACCAAAGGCGATATCAAAAAGTTCTCTTGGGACTCAGCCTGGTGGGTCTTTAACTTTGTGGCTAATTTCGCCAATCTGAAATATTCCTATATGGTTAAAGATATCCAAAAAGTTCAAGCGGAATTGGAAGGTCAGTTCCTGGCTCTTCAACCAGTTATTGAAAAGACTGCCCTGGAGCTATTGAAAACCAACCCTGAACTGGCGGTAAAATTCTTGACCAACTATTCTGTCACCCAAGGAGAAATGGTGGTTAAACGCTGGAAAGAATTGGGGGAATTTCTGATTACCAAATATAATGATGGTTACGTCAAAGATGAAAAGGGGCGACCTCGGAGTCTTGGCTATCCGGTCGAGTGGTTAAAAGAAGTCCTCAAATCCAAACCCGAACAATTTAAACTTCCCCCCTGGGGTGAAGAGAAAAAGGACGGTCGGTTGCATTAAAGAGCTAAAACTGTTTTGAAAATTTTTTGACAGCCCGTAAACCTCCTTGATATAAGCATAGGGGAAAGGATTAAATTTAGGCTCCCTTTTTCTCAAGGAAGGAGGGAAAAATAAAAAATTAGGGGGTAAAATGCGTGGACAATTTAAGGGGATAATTCCTATTGCCGTCCTTATTTTTCTATTCTCTTACTTTGGCTTGGTTCAGCCTTCTCTAGCAAAAACATGGTCACCTATCATTTACTCAGGAGAAGCTCTCAGAACAATTGCTTTTCCTGTCGGCGGCCTGGGCACCGGGAATATCACCATTGGTGGACGTGGCGAGATAAGAGAAATGGAAATTTTCAACCGCCCAGCCAAAGGAGTTCACCCCGAACTTACATTTTTTGCTCTTTGGGTAAAGGCAGAAGGAAAGTTACCGGTGGCTAAAATTCTTGAAAGAAAGCTCTTGCCACCCTATGTGGCCTGGATGGGCATTCCCCGCACCCAACTTCCCGGACTCCCTCGCTTCGATGAGGTGTTTTTTCGGGGTGAGTTCCCCCTCGCCTGGTTGGAATTTAAGGACCAAGAGATTCCTCTTAAAATTACCTTAGAAACCTATAATCCTTTTATTCCCTTAGATCCCGAAAATAGCGGTCTCCCAGTGGCTATATTTAACTGGTATCTTCAAAACGAAAGTGACGCCCCTGTGGAAGTAGCCCTTGTTTTCAGCCTTCAGAATCCCTTACGGTACACCAATGAACAGGGGGACAAAATCTTAGGAGGGAATCTTAATGAGTACGTAGAGAAAGACTCATGGGTTGGTCTGCGATTCAGTAATAAAAACGCCCAACCTGGTTCGTTGGAGGAAGGTAACCTCACCTTGGCTACTTCCAGCCGACCAGCGGTTGTCCAAACCAGATGGTATCGAGGTTCTTGGTGGGATAATGCTCATCTCTTCTGGGATGATTTCTCGGCGGATGGTTTAATCAAAGAGGTCAAAGACGCCAAGGCTTCACCTGAGAGACGAACGGATGTGGCCTCACTTCTCGTCCACCTCAAGCTAAACCCCGGAGAATCAAAACTTATCCCTTATTATTTAGCTTGGTATTTCCCTTGGAGGGAAAATTACTGGAATCGAGAAAAGGAAGTTAAAGGACGAATATTCAGAAATTACTACGCTACCCGCTTTGCCGATTCGGTTGAAGTCATCGATTATTTAATCAACAACATTTCTGAGTTGGAGAGCACCACCAAAACTTTTCACGATCTCCTTTTTTCTTCTACTTTTCCTCCGGCCGTTCTCGATGCACTCTCCTCTCAGGCATCTTCCCTAAAAACAAATCTCTTGCTTCGCACTGAAGAGGGAAAAACTTTCGGCTTTGAGGGCCTCACCGATGATCGCGGTTGTTGTCCCATGAACTGCACCCATGTCTGGAACTACGAAAACACCCTGGCTTTTCTTTTTCCATCTTTGGAAAGAAGCATGCGAGAGACAGATTTTCTCCATAATACTTTTAACAACGGTTACCAGGTATTCAGGACTTTAATCCCCTTGGGAGAATACTGGTGGCAATTTAAACCCTGTGCTGATGGCCAAATGGGCAATATCGTCCGGGTATATCGGGAATGGAAACTATCTGGAGATACCCTCTGGCTGAAAAAACTTTGGCCTCAAGTAAAAAAAGCCCTGGAGTTTGCCTGGAAAGGGGTGGACGAAGTTGAGGCGAGATTTAGCTGGCAGAAAGAATTACTGGTGATGCCCTGGGATCCTAACCGGGACGGCGTGATGGAAGCCGAACAACATAACACTTACGACATTGAATTTTATGGTCCCAACACTATGACCGGCTCACTCTACCTGGCTGCCTTGAAAGCCGCCACAGAAATGGCTCACGCCATGGGAGATCAAGAGGCAGCCAATTTATATTCCCAACTCTTCCAAAACGGTTCAAAAAAATACGATGAACTTTTATGGAACGGCGAGTATTACATCCAGAAAATCAAAGTTCTTCCTGGATTGACTGTCCCTGAACACCTCCAATCGCCTCCGAAGAATAACTGCTGTTCTGAAAAAGAGTGCCCCAGCAAAAAATCTCCTGGAGGCCCTGGTTCAGCCTTAAAAGCCGGCGAAATCACTCCTAAATATCAGTATGGAGAAGGCTGTCTTTCTGATCAACTACTGGGCCAATATTTAGCTTTTGTCACCCATCTAGGCTATCTCTTCCCTCCTGAGCACGTCAAACAAGCCCTGGCCTCTATTTATAAGTATAATTTCTCCCCTCAGTTAAGTAATTTCCCTAATGTGCAACGAGTTTATGCTTTAAATGATGAAGCCGGGCTTCTCCTTTGTTCTTGGCCTAAAGGCAATCGACCGGCCTTGCCTTTCGTCTATGCCGATGAAGTCTGGACAGGCATTGAATATCAAGTAGCGGCTTCCCTGATTTATGCCGGCCTAGTGAAGGAAGGCCTAAAGATCGTTGAGGCCGTCCGGAATCGTTATCGAGGCTATAACCGAAATCCCTGGGATGAACTGGAATGTGGTCATCACTATGCCCGAGCCATGTCTTCCTGGGCCTTGTTACTAGCTCTCTCTGGATTTCAATATGATGGAGTCAGCCAGAAAATCTGCTTTTCGCCCCGAATAAACCATGAAAACTTCGCCACCTTCTGGTCAACTGGCTCTGCCTGGGGGAGTTGTGGTCTTGACCTAGAGGGCGCCACCCTTCAGGTAGCTGGTGGAGAACTCACCGTCCAAGAAATTGATTTCTCGGGTCGGTATCCTTGGGAAAAGCTGCATTCCTGTCAATTGGCTGGGCGAAAAATCAAAGTCCGCTACATTAAAGCTCCCCACTCCTCCCAACTACACCGTTTAATCTTCGATTCTCCTTTGCGGATCAAGAAAGGGGAAACTTTAAAAATCAAATGTCAATAAATTGCTCAACCACTAAGTATTCCACGCTATCCCAGAGAAGGGATTAAATAATTTAAAAAATCAACTCCGATGTATAACCTACTTGCTTTAGAAGTGATTGATAGCGAGGATCAGATCGTACCGGAGCAAAAAGAGGGACAACTTTTACATACCGGAGCCATTGATCATGAGAAATATAAGCTTCTTCTAAATAATGAAATCCTTTCTCATTCTCCCCTAGGGTTATACAAAGAAGAGCGATAAAAAAGGGAGAGATATATTCTTGGTGGCTTTGATATTTAGCTTCTAGGCTTTTTAAAATCTGAGCGGCTTCTTCCCTCTGCCCGGTCCGGCTTAGAAAAATCCCCTTAAGGCTTAAATAATAATTTTGGGTGGCGGGCTGGAGCCCAGCTTTTGACAAATACTCGTCAGCTCGATCGTAGTCTCCCAGATCCGAACAGACCAAGGCTATATAAGCTAGATTCCAGAAATCAGTTGGGTTAAGTTCTTCGGCTTTTTGTAACATTTTCAAAGCGTTATCATATTGGCGATCATAATAATAGGTGATTCCTAGATTGCGAAGACCAATGAAAGAAAGAGGATCCAGTTCAAGAACTTTTTTTCTCTCCTCGATTGCCTGGGGGAAATTCCCTTGATAAAAGAGGGTCTCACTATAATAATAATGGGCTAAAGAAGAATTGGGATAACGAGCAATTATCCGCTTCAAAGTTTTCTCTCCCTCATCCCATTGCCAGTTATAAATATTAATCATCGCCAGAACTATACTAGCTTCTATATTCTGGTCATCCAGTTCCAAAGCCTGGAGAGCCGCCTCCTTAGCCAGAGAGAAATATTTGGCAGAAGGAAGATTACTGTAATCAGGAAAAACCATATAAGCATCAGCCAATCCTGCATAAGCTTGGGCATAAGAAGGATCAATTTTAATGGCTTCTTGAAAACATTTAATAGCTTTCATCAAATTTTCTTTCCCCCGCTTGTTCCAGAACCACTTGCCTCTTAGATATAAATTATAAGCATCGATATCGGCAGTTCTAACTTGCACTAATCTTTCCTTTTCGCCTTCCAACAACTCTACTTTTAACTTATCAACTATGGCCATGGAAATTTCATCCTGAATGGTAAAAATATCATCCATTTGACGTTCAAACTCTTCCGACCAGAGGTGATACCCATCCGCTACATTAATCAGCTGGACAGTAATTCGAAGACGATTATCCGCTTTGCGGACACTGCCTTCCAGAATAGTGGCCACATTAAGTTTCTGGCCAATTTCTCGAATATCCATTTCTTTTCCTTTAAGGGAAAAAACGGACGTTCGGGCAACAACTCTTAATTCTTTGACATTACTTAAGGCATTGATTAATTCTTCAGTAATGCCATCACAAAAATATTCTTGATCTCTCTGAGGACTGATATCCGCAAAGGGAAGAACAGCAATGGAGTTTTTCCAGTGAGAAGTAGCCAGCGGTTCTTTTACTTCATGGGGTTCTCCCTTCTGGACAATTCGGACATCGATAAAGACCGTAGCTGCACCTATGAGAACCACAGCCAGGCCTACCAGCCAATTACTTTTCACCAATCGCCACAGGAGAGTCATTACTAAAGCAGCAATCAGAGTGACAAAAGTAATATCCAGCGACCATTCAGGGAAATGATAATGATCAATCAAAATCCAGTGGACAAACTCCAAGATCAACCAGCCGACACCAATAAATCCCCCGAGGATTTCAATGATCTTTTTCTCTTTTATCTCAATTAAGAGAGCTTTAAAAAACGGTTTTCCTTCAGAGAAAGCAGAGGGTTTTTCCCTCCCCCTTGATTTCTTCCTTTTCATCCCTATTTTAGCTTGCTTATATCAAATTGATTTTGTGAAGTCAAACTCTCTCCTTCCCCATTAGTTTTAAGTAATTTGCCTAAAGTAATCGTTTAGCTTTAAACAACAGAAGGTGATTAATAATTATTAAAATGAGTCTTCAAAGATTTTTTACCGGCAAAATCGTGAATTTAACTTAAAGAGAAACCAAGCTTTCAATCGGAAGAGCTCTCAGGTTGAGGAATTCTTACCGGTTCTCCTTACTTCTTCAAAGAAACTTCTCGGCCTCTTTTAAAAACACTTTGTTGAAGTAATTTTGTTGGAAAAACAGCCAATAAGAGACTTCCTTCTTAATTTCAATTTGAAAAAAATATTCTTGTTGAGAATCAATAAGAAAAGGATAATATAAGCAATCTAATTGAAAGGAGGAGAAGTGACCAAACATAATTTATTAAAATTAATATTTATTTCTCTGTTGGTTTTTTCCTTAAGCTTGGTCTCATTGGCCCAAAATAATTTCCAATCAACTAAAGAGTTGAAACCCGCTCTCAAGAACTTCAGGAAATTTTATATTTCTTCCTTAAAAGCCCACGGAATTATCGGCAGCACTTTTATGCTTATTCATGACAACCAGGTGGTGGCGAAAGAATTTTATGGCTTGGCCAATATTGAGCAGAATCGTCCGGTCGATGAAAACACCATCTACCACTGGGCCTCCATCACCAAGACATTCACCGGCATTGCCATTATGCAATTACGGGACCGCGGCTTGCTCAAACTGGATGACCCCATAATAAAATACATTCCGGAATTGAAAGTTGTCCATAATCCTCATGGTGAGATGAGCGAGATCACCCTCCGCCACTTAATGACCCATTCAGCCGGATTCCGCAATCCCACCTGGCCCTGGAAAAACAAACCCTGGCATCCTCATGAACCTTTATACTGGGAACAGTTAGTGGCTATGTTTCCCTACACGGAAATCTTATTTAAGCCGGGTAGCAAATGGAGTTATTCCAACCTGGGCATCATCTTTCTGGGACGGGTAATCGAGCTTCTGACGACAGATGATTGGGAAGTCTATATTCATAAAAACATTTTTATGCCCCTGGGTATGCACCGGAGTTACTTTGATACCACTCCATATCACCTGATGAAATATAAATGCCAGAGCTATTTCCTCAAAAATGGCCAGCTGACTCCCGCCCACCCAGATATTAATACCGGGATTACTGTTTCTAACGGCGGACTTAAGGCTCCTTTTGGTGATATGGTCAAATACATTAATTTCTTGATGGGTGATCCTGACCACCAGGAACTATATGACCAGGTTCTGAAACGTTCTACCCTGGAAGAAATGTTTCAGCCCCAGATTGAAATTAAAGGAATGGACGTTGAGTTTCGGGGTCAACACCGGCGGGACTACATGGGTTTAACTTTTTTTGTTGAAGATAATTTTAATCTCCATTTCATCGGCCATAGTGGAGGTCAGAACGCTTTTGTCACCCATTTCTATCTTAACCCTGAGCTAAGAACAGCTTATATCATCGCTTTCAACACCTTGGCCTCCGGTAAAAAACAAAACACTCGTAAGCTGGACCGCCAGATTAAAGACTATCTTTTTAATCATATCTTTCCTCTGTTTAAGTAAAGTTCGAGGAACTCGGAAGAAACTGGAAGAAAAACTAGTGGTATTTTTTCGGCTAAACCACCAAAATATTTAATCGCTAATGAATCCAGCCTAATTCACTAAATTCGGGAAAACTCCTGTAGACTATCCCCCAGTAGGCAAAAAGAATCGCTGCTATTAAATAGGCCACGGCAAAGAAAAGATGGAAAGGATTATTCAATCCCTCTTTTTTGCCTTTTATATAAAGAATAAAAGACAAACAACTGCCAAAGATTGCTCCGGGAAAAGTCATCAGCACTGTTTGTCCCTCAATCCCATTGACCGTAAAAGTAAAGCCAAAAAAGGCTGCCCCCAGGAAGATTAAGAGCAAATTGGAGGAAGAAAGAGAAACGTAAGGTATTTTGATGGCTATAAAGATTAAGCTTAAAGAGATAAGCAAGACTCCTGCATCCCACATAAAATGACTGATCACTTCATCATAAAGATAGGTGGCTCGAAAAATCTCCGTTTGCGACAAACTCCTCACCCCCCCTCAGGCGCTATATTAATATTAAAAAATTAACAAGAGCCCCTTTCTCGACAAAGAATTCTCTTTCTCCAAAAGCTCCCTTTATCGTCTTCCCTTTTAGTTGTTTTTTTTTCGCTTTATTTTAAGAGTATAACTGGCCTTAAGAGTGGTTGTACTCTCCGGCGATTGAGGCGGAACAAATTGATATGTACCGCCTCCAGTAATGGTCGATGATTTAATATTTCCCCTGGCGCTTTCGGCTGTTTCTTTAAAAGCTCCCCAGTGAAGCAAGGGGAAATATTCCCAGTCAGGCACCCACGGTTCTGTGGTTGTCCAGCTCCTATCAGGACATATATGTTCACACTCCGTTGAACCTTGCCAGTAAATAATGGCCGCTGCCGGACTCAGGACAACACTTTTTACCCGACCACTTTTCTTTTCATAGGTAATACTCAAATCTCTAGGAGCATCTTCTTTCTTCCAACGAACAACTGAGCCCGAACCCTGGCATCTGGTGACACATCCCCCCTTACTTCCAGGAGAAGGATGACTTTCTGTGTCAATCTGAGCTGTCCCAGTAACACTTGTAATCCCCCAGGAAAGAACATCATAGTGAGCGCTTATTTCCTCGTCATCAACATAGGTTTCCTGAAGTTTTAGCTGAGCGCGGGCCACAGCTCTTATTTCAGCCCGATTGTTCCTAGAGCCATATTCATCCTGATGTTTATCCCGACGATCAATCTCTATGGTCCAATCAAGGGTGGCATCGGCTTGCAAACATCCTTTGGCGTCAACATTTATCCTTAGACTTGTCCTCACCGGATTATTCTTATCTGAAGAAGCGACGACCAGGGCTATTTCATCAAATTTTTCTTCCTCCTTATTTACGCAAAATGATCTTTTCTCCCGACCTGTCCAGTCTTCTTCTTGGGCCTCTCCCTCCGGATCAATAATCACCTGCACAGTTATCCAGTTAAAAGCTTTAATTCCTCTTAAGTCGAATTCAATATGGGGAGTAATTTTGGCGTCACATCTATTCTGGATGAGAAAATAGGTGGCTGAAAGAGGGGGTAGATTAAACTCAATTTCATAATTGGTTTTATCTGACTTTAAAACGACTTCCTTCGCCCAATGGTGGACAAAAAGCTGTAAAGGACCGCCTGCATCGGGATAGAGAGCCTCGGTCGGCCCGATATCCAAACATTTATAAGCAAAATCCTTAAGCAATTCCTTCCAATCCTGAACCACATTTTCAACAGCGCTTAAAGACTGTAAGCTGGCACAGGCTTGCCAGACATCCCCGATCAGCCCCTCTTCATAAAATTTATCTAAGTACAAAGGAAAAAGGTATATTCCGTAAGGATGAAAGCCTTCATCACTGTTGATCGTTTCTAAACGATTCTCTTCAAAAAAGAAAGCATCCGGAATAAACTGCTGTTCATCGTTATGATTTTGATCGATAAAATCTTCCGCCCAGGTGGCTGTGCCCTCTACCCACCACTCATCCTCAAACTGGTCAAAGGCAAACTGAAACGAATGAAAAAGCTCATGAGCCAGAGTAGCCAGCAACTTCCCTCCTCTTAGAGTTCGGTTAATTAGTATATAAGAGGGCGAGACCGGAGTATCCTGATAAGAAACACATTGACCATTATCTCCCAAACGGACCAGATAAAAGTCAAGGTACCCATCGCCCCCATTATCCCTTTCCCCGCTATCAGAGGGAGGCTCCTGTCCCATTAAAGATTGAAATCGAGAATACATATTCTCTGAATCAAGATATCGGCGGGCCTCCTCGGCAACTTTTTTATCATCTTTTTTATACCAGATTTTAAGCGGAGCGGATTTACATACCAGAGGCTCTCCCCATATTTTTCTCCCCCTGCTCTGGGCGGATAATTGGGGAAATAAACTAAAACCAGCAGGAGAAGCAGTCTCGCTGTTTTGAAGCCGAGAGAATACGCTCTCCGGATGTGTGGGAGGAACCAAATACGACCTCAGTCTTTGAATCGTTTGGGGCTTCAGCCTAGCTTTAATCTGTTTAAACTTGGCCATCACCCTTGTCCCACAAACCAAAGGCGTTTGGCTTCGATAACGCTCTGGCAGGCGGGAAGGTTCAAATAGGGCTTGCAGCCGAAATAACCAGGCCTGGTCAAAATCTATCCTGGCTTCAGCTTCATCCCTGTTGATTAATTCCAGGGAGGAAGGACCATAAACCCGAAATTTAACCTGTTTTTTAAGCTTAAAAGAAGCTATGGTCAAAGTTAAATCATAAACCTGGCCAATTTGGAACAACGATTCATGTTTAAGGATAACCACCCGGCCTCCCCTGGCCCATTCTGTTTTCCAGCCTTCAACCTCAGGATAAATATCAAAGGAAAAATCAGCCTTTTCCACCGGTTGGGAAAGATACACATAGATAGATTGATCAGCCCGGCGAACAAAGCCGCCATCTTGGGGAACCGTAGTTATTTTTAATTCTCTGGCTCTTTTATCCTTTGGACCAGCTTTAACTTCAATTATCTCAGAAACAGCCGGCTGTTTTTCTTTCTCTTTTTCTAAGCCACTTGCCTTTTCTGATTCCTTTCTACACCCAAAAAAAATAATAAATATTGAAATTGTCAACAGCAGAACAAAATATCTTCTTCTCCTCAATAAAAATCTGAAACTATTCTCCCTCATTTCCCTTGCTCCTTTTCTTTTTTGCCCTGGTCTTTGTTTTAAAAAATCATAAATTTTTTGTATTTAATAAATTTCCCTAACTAATATCCCTCTTTTTCAATTTTTTCCCCGCGGTAAATTCCAGATCATCCGGTACCGTTTGATAAACTGATAGCCATCTTCATTCTCTTCAATGGTGTAGAGCTTATTCTTTTTAATCACCAGGGGCCGAGCTTTAAGAACTATTCGGGTAATAAACTTCCCTTCCTGATCAAAAACATCATGATAATAACCATCTCCATCAGGAGGTCTTTCGTAAGTAGAGACATAGATTAGGTCTTCATCGTCAACTTTAAACCGGATAAATGGCGGAAATTCATCCGGAAAAAACAGCGAGTCACGCAATCTTTCAGGGTATTCCTCTCTGGCTATATCTTTATCTTCCTGGGTGACCGGCACAGGTAGATATTCTTTTTCGATACGTTTTATCAATTTTCCTGAGTCATCATAAATTTTCAGGATATACCCCTCATCGGCATAACCACAGACTACCTGGCCGGTTGAGAGAACATCAAAGCGAATAACGGGAAAATAGACCCTCCTCTTCCCGGTCCGCCTGATCTCCACCGAGGGCAGAGGAGACTCTCCAAAAATGTGCAGAGGCTTCAATTCCTGGTCAAATTTCTGGACCTTATAAACCTGCTGTTCAAAGTCAAGAATGGTCACAAAATAATTATCTCCAGGATCAATGTCCTCCACAAAACCCTGAAAAGTTTGGGGAATGGATTTAATAAATTCCCCTTCCGGGGTGAAGAGGGAAATTTTGGAGATTTGACCGACGATTATTTCTCCTCTGGAGTTAAGACAGATGGTTATGGGCAACTGCAACTCCCCCGGTCCCTGGCCTGGTTTGCCGATTGTCCGCAGATACTCTCCCTTCTGGTCAAACACTTTAACGTGACTGGCTTTAATGTCAAGGGCAAATATTTCCTCCTGGTCATTAACCACCAGGGTCCTCAGTTGCTGAAACATATACTCCGGAGGTCCCTCCATTGAGCCGATACTCAATTCCTCTTCCATGGTCAGCACTTCTGATGAATAATAGGGTTCCACCGGGTTCTTTACCACTGTCACCCCATTTTCCGAATGAATTGACCCGGCCCACTTTGGACCTGCTTCTTTACAGCCAAACTGAAGAAAGCCAATAAAGGACAAGCAACAAAATAAGAAAAACAAAAAAGAGGGGTTGGTTATTTTCTTCATATTTCCTCTCCTTGAAAACCTTATTTCCCCTTTATTATTCCTTGATTTTTGTTATAACCCTTTTTATCTTAATTACCACCTTAGCAGGAGATTTTTCTTCAGTCAATAAAAAGATAAATCCTCGCCTTATATACTCTCTTCAGCTCATCACTTTTGTTTTCGGCCTTAAAGTCTTCCTCCGAAGATTGATCAATAACAACTCTCACCAGACACTTTTCTGGCGAGTAAATTAAAATAACAGGAATTGATTGCCAGCCAGAGCAAAGCTAAATTTACCTCTTGAAAAGAGAAAAAAGTTAAAAGAAAGTTACCGGCTTATACTCAGAATCTTTTAATTTTGACCATGGTTATTCATCATTCTATTGACAATTTATAGATATATTACTTATTTGTCTACTTATTTTAGTAAATTCTTCATCCGGGTGAATAAACCAGCAATAATTGCCAAGCTATATAAATTTTTTCTTCTTAATCCTCAGAGAAAGGCTTTTTATAACTCCAAGAAAAACATTCTTGTTCTTTATCCAATAATCGTGTAATCTTCAGCACCGAGACCGGAGAAAGAGAGATAATTGCTCTTTTTTTTCAAAAAGCATTTAAATTAAACTTAAAAAGGAGATCTCTTATGCACAAAAAAGTAATTAATCTTACCTCTAGAGATATTGTTCCTTCACCAGCTCATTTTTTTAAATTATTTCCCATCGGACTAAAATTACTCCTCTCCTTCTGCTTTTTTCTCCTGGTAATTACAGCTAAGGCTAACTCTTCTCACCAATTAATACAGGTTGCCGGTTTTAATATTGAGATAAAGGGTGAAAGAGGTGATTTTAGCTGGCACTGGGAAACAAAAAAAATAGAAGACAACCTGGAAATCCTGACCCTCACTCTTCATAGCTCCCAACCAGCTGTTCCGCCACCATTCTCTTTAAAATGGTCATTACCCTCTCATAACATAGCTGGCTTCTGGAGTGTTACTGCTGGTTATCGAAAAATTGTCAGCCCCAGCTGGTGGCCCTCCCGGGTTAAAGCTATGTTGGCCCGCAGTGCTCCGATGTTCGCCCTTTTCGGCCACGATAATTCCAATCGTCTCAACGTGGCGGTCTCTGAGGCGCTAAAAACCACTCTTCTTTCCTGCGGGCTCAAAGAAGAGGACGGCCGGATTTACTGTCAGATTGACTTTTTTACCGAAAAGGAACGGTGGCTGAAAAACTATACAGTTGAGATTCGTTTCGATAGGCGGCCTCTTCCCTTTTTCAAGGCTCTGCAGGAAATTCCTCGCTGGTGGGCTTCTCATCCCGGGTACCAACCAGCCTGGACTCCTGACCTAGCCAAATGGCCCATGTATTCCACCTGGTACAGCTATCACCAGAACGTCTCGGCTGAGACTCTGCTGGAAGAGGCTAATCTGGCTCGCCAATTAGGTTTTCGCGCCATTATTGTCGATGACGGCTGGCAGACTCTGGATAGCAGTCGGGGCTATGCTTTCACCGGGGACTGGCGGCCGGAGCGAATTCCCCAAATGAAGGAATTTGTCCAAGCTCTGCACCGGCTGGATATGAAAATCCTTCTCTGGTATGCAGTGCCTTTTATGGGTGAAAAAGCTGAAAATTTTGAACGATTTAAAGGTAAATATCTTCGCTATTGGCAGGGTCAGGGCGCCTATGTTCTTGACCCTCGTTATCCTGAGGTGCGGGCCTATATAATCAATATCTTTAAACAGGCTCTCCAAGAATGGGACCTAGATGGTTTTAAACTCGACTTCATCGCCCGCTTTACCGCCGATGAAAAAACAATACTAGAAGCCAGTGACGGCCGGGATTACGCTTCGGTTAACGAAGCCACAGACCGGTTGATGACCGACCTTATTGATGAACTCAGGAAAATAAAGCCGGACATCATGATTGAATTCCGTCAGCCTTATGTTGGACCCCTCATGAGAAAATACGGGAATATCTTCCGCGTGGGAGATTGCCCCAATGTAGCGGTGAGCAACCGGGTGGGAATTGTTGATCTGCGGTTGCTGGGGGATTCGACCGCTATTCATTCCGATATGATTATGTGGCACTATGATGAACCGGTGGAAGTGGCTGCTCTGCAATTCTTGAACATCATCTTTGGAGTCCCCCAGGTCTCAGTCCGGCTAAAGGAAATCCCCCAGGAACACCTGGAGATGCTTAAATTCTTAACTGATTACTGGATCAGGCACCGATCTATTCTGCTGGAAGGAGAATTTGAACCACTTTTTCCTTTGGCCAATTATCCGCTGATTACCGCTCGTAAAAACGGCCATCAAATTACGGCTGTTTACACCAACGAGGTTATCTCCCTTGGAAATGAGCCACAACTGAATAAACTTGATATTTTCAACGCCAAGCTGACTAACCGGGTGCTCCTTGATATTCAGGAAGACCAGGGAGACTGGGAATATCTTATCAGAGACTGCCGGGGAAATATCCTAGAAAGAAAAACCATTAATTTATCCCGGGGGACCCACGGATTTACAGTGCCCCCCTCGGGGATTATTTCCTTTGGGCGGATAAACGGGATTCCCAAGAACAATTAATTTCTGGTTACCGATTAATACCAAAAACCAACCCGATTGTCAGATCCAAGACCGTAAAAACGGAGTAGAAAAAGGTAAATATCAATAATAATCCGGCCAAGGCCTAAAGATAATAGCTAGGATAATTTTGTCTTGTAAAAAAATGGATTATCTAAGTAAGATATAAAGGTAAATAAGGATAAAAAGGAGAGATATATGACTTTTAACCGAAGAGCCAGGTCAATTCAAATGTTAGTTTTAGGCCTTATAACTTGTTTATTAGTCATCATTAATCTTCCAGCTCAATCCACTAAAAACGCCTATCAACCTTCACCGGAAAACCTAAAAACAAGGGAATGGTTCCAGGATGCCAAATTCGGCCTTTTTGTCCATTGGGGAATATATTCTATCTTGGGGGACGGCGAATGGGTCATGAATAACCAGGGAATTCCGGTTAAAATTTACGAGAAACTGGCCTCTTTTTTCTATCCCATTTACTTTGACCCCGCCGAATGGGTTTCGCTGGTTAAAAAAGCGGGAATGAAGTACATTGTCATCACTTCCCGCCATCATGATGGATTCAGTATGTTTGATACCAAGGCTTCTGATTATAATATTGTCAAAGCTACTCCTTATGGCCGGGATGTGCTGAAGATGCTGGCCGAAGAATGCCGGAAACAGGGAATAAAACTGGGTTTTTATTATTCCCTCCTGGACTGGCATCATCCTGATTATTTTCCCCGGGGAGCCACCGGGCACCGCACCGGCCGCCCGAACCACGGAAATTGGGAGAACTATATTGATTTCATGAAAACCCAGTTACGAGAACTCCTGACCAATTATGGCGAAGTTCTCTCTATCTGGCTCGATGGCTACTGGGATAAACGTCAAGCCAATTGGCATCTGGATGAAATCTATGGCCTGATTCACTCCCTTCAGCCGGGAACTTTGGTGGGTAACAACCACCACCAGACCCCCTTCCCTGGAGAAGATTTTCAAATGTTTGAAAAGGACCTGCCCGGTCACGCCACCAAGGAATTCAATGTCGGCCAGGAAATAAGCACTCTACCCCTGGAGATGTGTGAGACAATCAATCGCTCCTGGGGATTCAATCTTCAGGACCGGCGCTACAAGAGCACCCGCGAATTAATCCATCTCCTGGTCAAAGCCGCCGGCTACAACACCAATCTTCTGCTCAATGTGGGCCCCATGCCTAATGGTCGTATTCAGCCGGAATGTGTAGAGAGATTAGAAGCTATGGGGAAATGGTTGCAAAAATATGGAGAAAGCATTTACGGTACCCGGGGTGGCCCAATCTCTCCCCGCGAATGGGGTGTCACTACCAGAAAAGGTAAAACTGTTTATGTCCACATTCTCAATTATCACGATAAGGCGCTTTTCCTTCCTGGCTTCAATCTACCTCTCCGCCAAGCTTCTCACTTCCCAGCCGGAACAAAAATCCGCTTCAAAAAACTCAAGGAAGGCCTCCTCCTCGATCTCTCCCCAATTAAATTTGATAAGATAGATACCATCATCAAGCTCGACCTTAAATAAACGCTGAATATTAAGGTCCATAAGATGAAATTAATATGTTATTTTTCACCTGAAATCAACTTTACCAGATCAATCGCCTTCCGGCCGTGTCTTTCAGCCACCTCCCTCAACATCTCATCTTCACGGCATTCAATCCCTGCCCGCTTTAAGATGGTCAAAACCTCATCCACCGGTTTCCCCAGATCCTGGGCCACATCTCTAACTTTTTTCCAGCCATAGCCCTGCCCCATTCCTATAGAATTAGGCTGAGTCTCACCAAGGTTTTGGGGAAGGGACTTGCGGGAAAGAGGTTTCAGCAGATTATATATATCATTCGGCGAGAGTCCATTCTCATCAGCAATATCCTTGATAATAGCGGAATAGCCACTGAAACGAATTCCTTTCTCTTTAAATAATTTTGAAGCTTCTCCCTCATTGACGCCGATTTCTTTAAGAAATTTCCTCAGAGAAAGTAGTTCAGCATGGGGAATAAAGGGTCTGGACGAGGTGTCCTCCCAGGAATTCTTAATTTTTTCTCCCCAGTCCATAATCGAACTAAAAGGAGGTACACTTGCCACTGTGGCTACTCCAACAACCAGGGTCAGGGTGAGAGAAAGAGCAAGTTCCTGTCGGGCCCTCAAGCCAGCTTTGATTTTGGTTTTCATATAATTGAGGAGCGGTTTCCAGTTTTTATAAATATGGATAAGAGCAAAAATGAGAAAGATGAGGCCAAAAATGGTATGCACTGCTCCCCAACCATCCTTACTCAATCCCAGCAATTTCCAATTGGTCCAATTAGCCACTCTTCCCGGGGGAACAATATAAAGAACAATCCCGGAGATAGTTTCCAAAATAAATGACCAGAAAATAACCAGGGCGGTAAAAGGCCGGAAATTGAATTTGTCCCTCATGAGTTTCTCCTAAAAAGTATGCTTAATTGATTACCGCAAATATCGTACCAAGAAATTTATTTTTTCTCTAGGGAGAAGAGTTCAAAACAAAATCTTTTATATTGGACAATTTTGTCAAAAGGATGACATAAATGAATAGGAAGATAAAGAGGATTCTTTCTTTTTACCCCAAAAGAAGCCAGGTCGGCGTCACGAGTTCCTTGTTTTTTCTAACTGACCAGAGTATAACCTTTCTGGAAAAAAAGACGAAGACAGCATTCAACTACTTCTTGGTCGTATAAAACTCCTTGATTCGCTTTTATCTCATTCATAGCTGCTTCAACTCCCAGACTGGGACGATAAGGTCGATGGGAAGCGATAGCCTCAACGACATCAGCTACACCCAAAATACGTGACTCTATTAGAATCTCCTTGCCCCGCAACCCGCGAGGATAACCAGAACCATCTAGTCTTTCATGATGCTGAAGAATAATCTGACTGATCGGCCAGGGAAAATCAATGTCTTTTAATATTTCATATCCTTTCTGAGGATGCTCCTTGATCAAACTGAATTCTGAGTCAGTTAGACGAGCCGGTTTAGATAGAATCTCAGCCGGAATATAAATCTTTCCTACATCATGAATTAAACCCGACATATAAATACTCTCAATTTTTTCTTTCGGCAGCCCCATCTCTCGGGCAATTGCCCGGGACAAATCTGCTACTCTTTTCTGATGACCGGCTGTATAGGGATCACGCATTTCTAAAGCTGCCGCTAAGGCATAAATAGTCTTTTCTAGGGTCTCCTCTAGCTTATGAAGACTCTTCTTAAGATGCCTTTCAGCTCTTTTTTGCCGGCTTATATCAACTACTGAGGCTAAAACAGATCTCGCCTGTCCCTTCTCATCATGGACAATATTTCCCCAAATATGTGCATCAAAGAAGCTCCCATCTCTTCTCTGCCCTATCCCTTCACCCGTCCAGGCTCCTTTTGTTAAAATCCATTTAAATATATGCCGCCCTTTCTTCTCTGACTTCCAGAAATCAAAGAAAGATTTTCCTAACACCTCATTTTCTTGGGTATATCCCCAGATTTTTAGAAATGAAGGATTAATATACTCAATTCGGCCTTTAATATCAGTTAAAACCAGAGCATTTAGCGATGATGTCATGGCTTTCTCTCTTATCCTTAGTACTTCTTCGTCTTTTTTCCTTCGGGAGATATCTCTGAATATCCCCACTACATATACTCGTCCCTTCAACTTTACTGCCGTCAGAGATAATTCCACAGGAATAATCCGTCCATCTTTCCTTTTGGCGCTTAACTCTACCAATTCTTTAAATCGTCTGGCTGAAAAAAATGGTAATCTATTGCTTTTCTTTTTTCCTGTCTTTTTATTTAAATAGAGAGAACTCTCTAAAAAAAGAAGTCTATGAATATTCTTATTGACCACTTCTGAAGTTGAATAACCGAAAATTTTTTTCGCTGCTTTATTCCAAAAAGTTATCCGTCCTTGATCATCAGTCATGACAATGGCATCTTGCGCGGAGGCAGCAATTACCCGGAATTTTCTTTCACTTTCCCTTAAGTATTCCATTAAACGGGCACTTTTTAAAGCAATAGAAGCCTGCCCCGCCAGTGTCTGAAAAAATTCGATATCCTCGGTAGTAAAAATCTTATTTTGACATGTCAGGACATGAAGGATCCCAATTGTTTCCTTGGCTTCTGCTAAAGGAACTCCCAAGTAAGAGCATAAATTATAACGGCGAATAATTTCTTGTTTTGTCTTTATCCTTGAATCAATACTCAAATCTTGAATAATAATGGGTTGGCGTTCATCAATATACCATTGTCTTAAGTCATCTACTATTTCAAAAGCTTCTTCCTCCATTAAAGTGCCATTCGGCATCTTCATAATAAAAACACTACTCTTACGTTTCTCCTCATCATATAAGCTAATGGCAATAGCATCTGCTCCAAGATCACGAGGAACCTTCTCGACTATGACCTTTAATATCTCCCGAATAAAATACCGCTCCATAATTGCTCGATCAATCTGTCGTAAAGTTTCGAGCCGCCGCAATCGTTCACGGGCATGTTCATATCGGACGGAATGATCAACAGCTAAAGCAACTTGTTGGGTTATTCCCTGAAGAATTTTTATTTCGTCTGGAGAAAAAGTTTTATGTCTCCGACTGGCCAATAAAATTGTCCCTAACCAATCTAAACTATCCCTTTTACCTGCGGGGATCTTTTTTATAGTCAAGGGGATAGAAACGAGAACCTTAATTCCTTCCTCCTGGATACAACCTAGAATTTTTTCTTTACCCTTGAATGGTGTATAATAGATATTCTGTTGGGACATGAATTGATGCCACTCTTTTTCCAATATAATGCTCAGTTTATCTTTTAGCTTCTTGGATAAACCTCGTCCGTAATAGAGAACCATTTGGCCATCTTCCCAAAGGTGAATAGTACCTATATTTATTTGAAAAAGATCCATAATCTCGCTCAGAATGACTTTTAACCGACTCTTTAAATCAAATGTTTCCAGCATTTTGGCGGTTATCCGATTCCGAATTAACAATTCATCTCTCTGATGGCGCAAAAGAATCTCCATTAATTTCAACTCAGTTATATCTTTGGAGACGGTAATTATATCCGAGGGACGACCTTGGTTATCTCTTAAAAGAGACCAACTCATGAGAAGAGGAAATTTCTTTCCATCTTTACGAACAATTTCCACCTCAACATTTCGAACAAACCCCTTTTTTAACAATTCAGGAACTATCTTAGCCCTTATTTTCTCAATATCCTCTAATGAAAATAGGCCTATCTTTTCAAAAGTTCGACCGAGGACTTCTTCTCGGGAATATCCAGTATGGCGCTCAAATTCCCGATTCACTCTTCTAATAACCCCATCCAGACTCACCAGGGCTACTCCATCACCTATAGCTTCAATAATATCACCGCTCATTTTAGTGGCTGAAACCAGCGCTTCCTCTGCCTGTTTTTGTTCGGACACATCCAAAGCAACTCCAAAAATCCCTTTTAGCATTCCACCAACATCTTTTATAGGATATAGATAGGTCTCAAAAACTCTCTGTTCTCTTTCAATGAGAGCAGAAACCGCTTCTCCTGCCAGGGCTTTTTTTATTTTTTTTCCCACTCGGCTATTTACATGAAAAGCCTCAAAGATCGAGTGTCCTAGCACTTCCTTGGGTTTAATTTTCAATTGATCAAGTCCTTTTCCTTCAAGGAGAGTCAAACGTCCTTTTCTATCTAGGTTAAAGATGATAATCGGGGCAGACATGATGATCGCCTGGAGATAGCTTTCCCTTTTCTGAAGATCTTCCTGGGTCCTTCTCTGTTCGGTTACGTCCATTCCCGAACTTAAAGTGCCAATAATCTGACCCTGTCGGTCACGAATCAAGGAGTTATGCCATTCAATCAGTCTTTCTTCTTTATTTCTTGTGAGAATTGGATTTACATATAAATGGTACTTCCTTATTTCTCCTTTTATAAGACTTTTAAAAACATTTGAAACTTTCTTTCTAAGCCTTTTCGGTAGAAAACATTCAAACCAATTTTTCCCAAGTATCTCATTTTTCGCATAGTCTAATAGTTCACACCCTTTCTGATTAATAAAAGAAACCTCTCCCTGGGAATTTAAAATCAATAGGATATCAGTTGTAGTATCTAGGAGCTTCTCTAGAGAAATTTGAGGCAGCTCCTGAGTCGGCTTATCTCCCCTCTCTTCCTCCATCCGGCACTCCAGAATTGGAATGCTCTTCTTCCCTCCTCACCCCTAATATATGCCTCACAACTCCTCTTGTCAATCTATCCTGGTCAAATAAAATATTAGATATTATATTAAATCTTTTCTCTTTAAATTTCAAGCTGTCTCATTCCACAAGAGAGAAGATTCTCCTCAATTCCAGGCCCCCCATCAGAGAAGAGAACTTGCAATCTTCCATAATCCAATCTCCTCTCCAAATCCTTACGTATAGCGCTCCATTGCTCACCCACCCAGAAGCCAACTGGCTCAAATCGCTTTCCTACCCCCTCGGAAGCAAAAGCCCAACGCATCTCTGTTTTCCCCAAAGACTTCCCCCTTCCACCTTGAAGTTTCACACTTGTCCCATCCACCATCAAAAATTGGAAAGGTCGATGCTTATAAGAGGATGGCCATTGACCATAACCTTCAGCCAATTCCTGGACTCTTCTGTAAAGCGTGCTCTTACTCGGAGCATATCCTCTGATTCTTTGGCTCTCCTTGCTTGCCAAACGGTAAGAAAGATGAATCACCTGCCCCACCGAAGCCTCCAGAGATTCCCCCTGATATTGTTTATAGGGCAGAATCGAAAGCTTTCTTATCAAGGGACAAAATATCGTGCCTCTCTTACCATCATACATCTGAGCCAATCGATAGCTGATTTCCCCAAAAGAAGTCAGAAATTTCCTCCCTATCGTTCTTCGACCATGCTTGAGATATCTCTTCGGGTCTTTCCCCTTATATTCCTCTATGACTTTCTCTTCCAGAACCTGGAGAATAACCTTGACCACACCTCTCATAAGAATGTCCTTATCCTTTTCCAAACCTCTCAAAACACCATTGAATCTAAAACCATTTTTTGGTACCTTATATCGCAGGACGAGCGAAATTTCCAGTTCGTCCATGGGGCTACAACTTCCTTTCTAAACTTGTATGTTTTTATTGGTTGTAGCCTCTCTCTTGTGCCTCTGTCAAGCTTCATCTAGCAACTTTGGGACAATGCCTAATTTTAATTACTTCAATAAATATACCAAAAAATTTCTTCTCTCTCCAGACTAAATTCCGAAATGTGGCTGTTTCAAGTTGACAATATTGTCAAAATAATGACGTTTTTGTTAGAGAAATAGCGGAGGGGGATACAATATGAAGGAGGTTCAACAGTCTTTTTATCTTTCACTTTCTCTACTCTGAGATTTTGAAGAAAATTACTTATTTATAACTTCAAATTTTTCCCACGCTTGAATTTCGCTCCGATTCGCGATCAATACATTACCGCGACCGCTATCAGCACAGACATATTTTCCATTATTGGCTTTTAGGGCAATCTTTCCTCCTCCAACTCTGATTAGGCGAAAAACAGCTTTTCCCCGGGGGAACCTGTATTTAGCTACCAGTCTAGGATCCTGTTGTGACAAAGTTCCTACATATTTTCCATTCGAAGCTTTTAAGGCTATCTGACCGGCGGATAGTTCAATAACTTCAAAGGTTTCCCATTCCCGAGCCTGGCTTCTATCCGCGACTAAGAACGCCTTTTTGCCTAGATCTGCACAAACGAAAAATCCATTATGGGCTTTAAGTGCAATCTTTCCCTTTATTGCTCCCAGCTCTTCTCCGCTCGACAAGAAGACATTCAAACTTTCCCTGCCCTCTCCATTCCTGGGCATTAAGGAGGAGTAAGAAGGGGCCTGGCCATCATCTTCAAAAAACGGCGTCTCACTTCGGTCATATTTAAAAGCCAAATTATAGGCCTCAACGATTGAAATACGTCCATCATTATTCGTATCAGCATCGACTTTCCATCTTTCTCTGGCTGCTTCTGCACAGACAAACCGTCCATTATGGGCTTGAAGAGCCACCTTTCCCGCCCTATTTCTGATAAGCCTGAATGTTTCCCATTCTTTCCGTTCGGTTCTATCCGCAATAAGAAAATTATAATAGTTGGCATCAGCACAAACATATTTCCCGTTATCGGCTCTTAAGGCAACCTCACCTTTCCCCAGGTCTTCCAGCACAAATGTCTCCCAATCACCTATCCTCTCCCCATTAGCTGTAAGTAGACAATCGAAATTAGGATTATATCTAACATAAAGCCCATTGTGAGCTCGGAAAGCAACTTTATCATCTCCTAAATCCTCCAGGTCAAACCACTCCCACTCTCTTGCATTTGCCCGGTCAGCCACCAGAAAACTCCTGGGTAACTCACCTCCAAGAAAGGCAGAAAAATACCAATAAGTATATACACCGTAATCAGCATAACTGTAAGAAAAATTATATTCAGAGGTGGAAGCCATTATTGTCCGCCTTGGGGCCCTGAGATCTTCAATAAAACCACCACTGAAACATTGTTTCATCTGGATTATTATTCGCTGACACCGGGAAAGGAGATTTACCAGTTGGGCAAAGAAATCATCGGTAACAAATTCCCCTCCCCAAAGAAAGAGAGTTTCATCATAACTCAGGACATCTTTTTTATCTCCATCACGATTAAGATCTAAGTTAACAGCTTTCTCATCTATCTCATCATCCTCATCTCCATTGCGGTCAATAACTGCTCCATAAATTCCAGGTAAATTACTACCTGCTCTTTTTAAAAGAACACCTCCTCCATGATCAGCCAACATTATGTAGACAGTGTCCAGGGTAGTTACTTTCTGGGCCAGGTCGCGGAAGGCCTGCCGAAGATTAGCCCGAGTTGCAGAATAATTAATGGGTAAATCATTATCGCGGCGTGAACCATCAGCATAAATCACCGTTATATTCTCCGGCTTATATCCATTAGCCAGAAGAATTCTGTACATAACTTTCAGATCGTTCCAGTAGCGAATGTGATTATTGGCTTCATCTATCCCGCCAGCAATCAGGATGGCGTATTTTTCAGGCAGATTAACCCGATACTTGGGCCTAAAAATAAATCTGGTTGTGCCTTTCCGCAGAACGCCCTTAAAGGGAAGAATTTTTAACTTCAATAATGAATGGAAAGGCTCTTTTTCAGGAGATCTTCTTTTATAAACAAGATTTCCCACTCTAATCAAAGACGGTTCCTTTCTTACCCAGGAAGGATCGGAACTTAATGGCTTCGACAAAACACCCTTTACCACAATTTTTTGGCCTGAAACAAGCGAAGAAGGAATATTACCCACTAGAGGGATATAATCTTGCCGCGAAAGAGGGTAATCCACCAAAACTCGCCCATAATCACTCACCAGCATGGGAATAGACCCATCATAAAAATATCCGGTAATCTCAATGGACTTGTTAATGTACCGTTTTAAATCAGGGCCGCGAAGAAAAGGCAAAGTAACCTTTAAATATGTTTTCTTTATTAAGGGCCTTTTTTGGAGTGACAAAGACGAAGAATACTTTTTGTTGACCTGGGCCTGGCCACTACCGGTATTTAGAACAAGGAAAAGGAAAGTCAGGCCCAGCAGAGAAGTAAAAGATCGTTTCATTTATCCCCTCCTGGTATTTTAAAATTAGAGAGATCCAAGAAACGGTTTCTCCTCCAATGTTGGTTAATGAATTAATAATAAATTAGAAAAAAACCTGTCAATAAAAAACGAAGAAAATAATTCTTTTTTTTCTGAGGCGGAGAGACTATTCCTATTATCTCGGGGGAAAACAAAAATTGGGCTCCCTGCCCTTCCTCTTCAACATTGAACCATAATAAAAACGCACTTCTGGTGTGATTTTAATCAGGCCCCTGGGCCGAACATGATAATTATCCCTTCCATCGGTTCATCGTTTTCATTCCAGAACATATGAGACATCCCCGCCGGAATATAAACCATCATTCCTTTTCTCAGGATAATGGTCTTGCCTCCCAGCTTGGCCTTGCCTTCGCCTCTGATACAAATAAAGATGGTGGGAAAAGGATTGACCTGGTCGGTTTCATCCTGATTGATGACCATCCCCTTTTTTATCTGATACCAGGCAGTCCGCAGCCCGGTTGTATAGTAAAAGATGACCACATTGCCACCGTGAACAAAACGGCTGTGGTCTTCATCAAAATAAACAATTTCCGGACTTCCCTGGATAAAAAAATGAAAGCCGTAATGGAAAATTTTCTTCATTATCTCCGGTGAAGGTTTGACACCGGCCATAAATTTAATATCAACTGGAGCAGAATCACTGGCTTTCGCCCTCCCGGCCGCAGTTAAAGCAGTTAATCGGCCTTTATATATATTTCTCAAAGTAGAAAGATCAGTAGTCAAGATAAAAGTCGGCTCCTTGGGTTCACCTTCATGGACCGTGACCTTTTTCCCGGGCTTAATGCAAATCGTCCACTCTCCGCCTCCCTCTCCCGTAATCTCGATCCCGAATATTCCTTCTTCCTTCTCATCTGCTTTTTTCTGGTAAGAAGCGGCCAGGTCTTTTATTATTTCAGCCGCTGATTTCTCTTGACCTAATAACTTTCCTCCAGCCAAACTCAGAAAAAACGACAAAATTACCGAAAAAATAAGATATTTTTTCATTCATTTTCTCCTTAAATAGATCTTTTACTCCTTAAAAAATTTCATTTTTATAGGATACCATTTTATATAACGGATTTGACCTACAAATTGTTTTCGGAGCTCATTATTACCGGGCTTATTAGTCAAAAAAAAACACAACCCACCAACGCTTTCTTCAAATCCAGCGTCTTATTTCATCTAAAATAAAATGGCTTTATCTAAACTTTGAGTACCTGGAGGCCTCAATTATTAATAATTAATTCAATATAGCCTCTAGCTTCCAGCTTAGATGAAAAAAGGAGGTAGACAATTGTTTTTTTCTCTTCTTCCCCAGCTTTTCCAACCCCAGATAAAAAAAAGGCGATAAATCAAAAAATGGAGGTAATCAAAATGTTAAAAACAAATAAACAGGCAATATTCCTGACTCTGTTGACCACCTTTTCTTTATTTTTTTCTGTCGGCCTGGCCGGACCTCTCACCAGTAAAATCACTATCCGCAACGATGAAACTCTATTTACCACCTTCGCCTTCATTACTATCGGCACATTCGATGAAGTGGACCGAGAGAAGATGCCCCCTTTGAAAGAATTTGTCTGGAGAAGACTCAACAAAACACTCAAACCCGAATATATCCAACAGATCCGTAAGCTCTGCCGCCGGCTCCAAAAAGATAGATTGTTTAAATATAAGGCCACTATGCTCGCCTTAAACTCATCACCCCCTCCCCGGATTCGCTTTCTCAAAGAAGAACTATTGACCTATCTAAAGAAAAACAAGAGGGACATTGAAAGAGCTATGGAAACTTTCCGGGGGCTGGAAGAGCTGCCAGCCTGGCTCACTGAATTTTACCAAAAAGCCCATATTCGAGAATTATACAAAGATTGCCGACCCTGGTACGATGAGGCGATTTCAAAATACAGGCAAAAAGTAACCTCCCTTCTTAACAAGGCGCTTACTTATCTCAAAATGCGAGAAGAAGAAATTTCTCTTTCTTTTAACCAAGTCGTTATTATTCCCAACTTAATCGGCCCCCGGGGAACCGCCATGGGTCCCATCTGGAAAGGCGTCAAATACGATATTTATACACCCTGGGACAATGTTTCCTGGTCGCCTCACGAATTTATTCACGAAATGGTCTCGCCTCTGACTTATTCTCCATCTTACAAAGAGGCAATCAACGAAATTGTCGGCCCTGTCTGGGATGATGTTAAGAAAACATCCGCCGGCAGATATTATCCCGACCCTCTGAGTTTTTTCGACGAATGCCTGGTCAGGACCCTGGACCATGTGGTTAAAAGAGAGTGGCAAAAACCCTGGGGGAAAGAAGAAATCCGGGCTCTTCTCCAGCGCCAGGCTGAGCGCGGGTTCGTCCTCTGTCCCCAAATGTACCAGGCACTCCAAGACTACGAAACCTCAGGTCTGACCTTTAAGGATTATTTCCCTCAATTCCTGTCTTCTTTAAAAGCGAAAAATGAATTGCCAAATCCAGTGAATTAATCAGGCTGGATCAACAGTTTTTGGGCTTCGATCCGAGCGTATTCTTTAGCTCCCCAGATTTTCAGATGATAGCCGTCCCGGTCCTCTCCACAGGTTAAAATCTTTGGCCCCATGGCTATCACATCGTAACTTTCCCGCTCATGCCCGAAGATTCCCTGGATTGAAAGTCTCTTTCCCTGAAAATCCAATAAAAAAATACCAGGTCTATTATCTGATTTACTTTCTTCCGGTAATTGGCCGCTGACTAACACCCGACCATCTCTTATCGCCGAAAATCTCCGGGGTTCCATCCTTTCGGGAAGAAAATAAAGTAAGCTCTTTTCTCGAGACAATTTCACCAGGCTGAAGGCATAACAAGGAGTGCTGTTCTGGGTATACTTGTTACTCCGGCTTAGAAGAAGCATCCTTCCTGGCCCGTAAGCCCCAGCCACAAGGAAAGTGTGTTCTGTGCCCTGCTTAAAGCAGCGGAAATCGTCTGAACCATCGATCATAAATAAAGTCCCCTTGGCATCACCTACAAGAAGCCGCCGAAAGTAATCAATAAAAGAGACCGTTATAGATGATTCTGACAGATTGAAGATTTTCACTTTCTTCTGGTTCGTCTCCCAGAGACGAACAGAACCATCGTGGTGGCCAGTAATCAAAATATCAGGAGGAAGAGCAGAAAGACAGGAAACCGGAGGCAAATCTGGGTCAAATTGGGTGAACTCATTTCGTTCAAATGAATAGGAAAAAAGCCTGCCTTTTGAATCAATAAAATAAAAAATCCTCCTCAGCAGAGTGTAGTCAACCACTTCTATTTCAGGCAGAAGAAAGAGATGGTTCCCTATAAAAGAACAAACGAACAAACCTCTTTCTTTCCCCTGGCCGGCCACCTGTCCAGAGGCGTAATAAGAAAGGCGCACCGGCTGAATAGGATCCAGGGTTAAAGAAGCGATAAGGCAGGGTTGCTGCTCAAAGTCAGTGTTTACTTTGAGGGAAAACTTCCGTTCATGGGCTGGAACATGTTTTTCCTCAAAATCCGGCCAGGCATTCTCACCAATTTCCTCCACGGAGGCATGAGACCAGGACCAGCCCGAATTAGTCCCGCTCACCAAACGAGGAGGAGCTTCAAAATGACCCGGTCTTATAAATATGTCCCAGGAATCAATCTTCCTGGAGGCGAATAGCTCTCGAATTTCTGCCTGACTTAAGCGGGAAGGAATGGAATTATCCAGGTCATATAGAAGGATCTTTCCTTCCTGGTAGTAGAGAGTGTCCTCCAGCGCTGGATCCTCAAGAAAAGCCAGATGATTCTTTACGCTTTCCAGAGCCATCTCTCGAATCTCAAGGTTTCGTCGTCGGGTGGAAAGAGTAGCTCTAAAATTGACGACAATATCCAGACAACCATTAAAATAAAGCAGGTCTATCACCCGCTGGAAATAATACTTATCTCGACAGCCATCCAGGATTATCAGCTTTTTATCAGCCTGGTCCGCAAGAAAATTACGGAAAAACTCTTGAGGATCATCTTCCTCTTCTCGGAGAGGATAATCTTCATAATAGACAGGATCAATGTATTTTTTCAGCCACCGCAGACCAAGAAGGCGGTTGAAAATTTTCTGATCCCTCCTTCTATCACGCATTAGATACAGAATTTCACCCGGTTTGATATCTCCGAATCCCTCCAAAAGTGCCTGGCAGAAATAAGTTTTACCCGTACCTGAGTCTCCATTGACAGCAATAATGACTCTTTTTTGCTGGCGGAGAAGCGCGTGTATACTTTCGGAAAGCTCGTATAAACCCCGTTGGGCTGGCGGAACTCCCAGAAGATTGACTGCCCCCACATTAAACAAATAAAGAGCATGAAGGAATTCCGGCAGCTCTATTTTTTTTAGGGCTGTCACCGTTTCTTCAAAAACAAGTTTATCTTTTTGCCGGAGAAGCTGAAGGAGGTTGATAATAATTTCTGCACTCACACCCCCTACCTTGGTCTTTTGCTGACGGCCTATCTCTCCCAATGTCCAGGCTAAAGCTGCTTTCAAAGAAGAAGCCGGGTGAGAGACATACGAGGCCAAAACTGGCAATGCAGATAAAGAAGGTAACCCGATTTTTCCCAAAGCCCAAATGGCCTCTTCTTTCTGCTCCCGAAGCCAGGAAACTCCAGTTTTTTCTTTTCCGGAAACAATCACGTCTTTTTTTCTCCGGAGCAAGCGGACAAAATAAGGAACAGCTCGTGGCTCTTTTAAGATGCCCAAAGTATAAATGATATTTTCTCTTATTTTTGACTTTTCTACCGGAATTTTTTCCAAGCTTTGAAGAAGAGTTTCTGTGGAACGGGGGTCTTGAAGAATACTCAGGATAACAGAAGCAATGTAGGGAATCCCGCTGTCGATGGGTACCCTCGAGTTGCCCAACAGGACTAAACAAGGTCGGAGAAGAGCCGGCGAAGTACGGTCAACAATACCCATCTCAGGCTGGATTCTTTCGGTGATCAGACTGAAATAGGTCTCTGGTGAATCATCCTGCTGGGCTTTGGCCAAATAATTCTCGATCAAACGGAACAACTTCTCCTCCTCAGCCAGGAGGCGAATAATCGAGCTGAGACTCGGGGACCAGGCCTCTTCAACATTTCGGAGAAGCCTGGCCAGGCTAAAATCCTTATCTCCGCTCTGAGCAATAAAATACTGTTCCTTTCTCGTTAAAACCTCACGAAAATATCCCTGGATCTCTCTCTCTTCTTTTTTCCAGAGCGGCAGAGAGCCCGTAGTATTGACTCGTAGCGCCTCTACCTCAATCACCCAGAGAAGGGCCTCAAAGGCAATCAAAAAGCCAACTTGCCAGCCCGGAATTTTATTTTTATTCAAAAACCAAGCCGCCAGGCCACGATCAATGTCCTGCCCATCTTGAAAGGAGAAATTACTATTTTCAGCTAGACTGAGAACAGCCAGCTTCTTGGTTAAACTCCAATGGTTTTCTTCAATAAAATAAAGAAGAACGGAGAAGCAGGAGTCAAAAAGAAGATTTTGACAGTTTTCCTTCCAGAGAGTAAAAAAAAGTTCATTGGCAGCTCTTTCTCGAAAACTTCGAGGTGTTTTTCGCCATTTACCCTTACAGTCCAAGAAAACCATATCTTTAGGATTAAAATCCCCGAGGAAAAATTCGATTGTTTTCTGAATCTCTCCAGGGGAAGGAGAAGGAAAATATTTACATGAATTGCCCATGAACTAGCTCAGAGAAGATCTATTTTGAACGGACTAATCCTTCGATATCTTCTTCCAGAGAAGATAATTCCAGGGTGAACAACCAACCTGCTTCATACGGATCCTCAAAAAGAACATCCAGGTTTTCTTTTAAAGACATGTTCACTCCAATTACTCTTCCTGAAGCAGGGCTCCAGATGCGATAGGAAAAATTCAAATCATCAACCAGGGTAGCGCAAGGCTCTCCTTGGTTGATGACCTGGCCCACTTCAGGTAAATCAAGACCCACCGGACGACCGATGGACTGAAAAAAATCAGCCATTATGCCTACTCTGCCTTTTGTTTCTGATTCAACTTTTAACCAAGTATGGCCGATCATGTAAAACAGGCCCGGGGGAATTTCCCTGGGCTTTCGTCTCAAAGGCTGTTCCTGTTCCTGTTGTTTCTTTTTGAGGGCGCGATGGACAAGGTTTCGAAGTTGAGCTGGGGTGAAAGGCTTGGGTAAATAATCAAAAGCACCAAGTTTAATTGACTCTACAGCCGTCCGAATTGTAGGGTAACCTGTAACCATGATAATGTTAACTTCGGGACGACGAGCCTTTAGCTCTCGGAGAAGATCAAGCCCACTGATACCAGGCATCATCAGGTCGGTAATGACGAGATCATACGCTTTTTGGTCATCCTTTTTCAGGGCTTCCTCTCCGCTCAAGGCCATATCAACTTCACAATCTTCCCTTAAGATGGACTGACGAATGCTCTTGCAGACGTTAATCTCATCATCAACCACCAAGATTCTATTTTTGTTCATGATCACCTCCTTGTTGCCTGTCCCCTTTTTCAAGAGGCAGAGAAATAATAAAAGTCGACCCTTTCCCGACCTGGCTCTCGACCCGAATATTTCCTTTATGTTGCTTTATTATTCCGTAACTTACAGCGAGCCCCAGGCCGGTCCCAGAAACTTTAGTGGTAAAGAATGGGTCGAATAATTTAGGGATATTTTTCCCAGGTATACCGATTCCGGTATCGGCAAAGATTATCTCAACATGCCTTTTATCAGAAGAGAGGCGGGTGGTAATGGTCAAAGTTCCTCCCCGGGGCATAGCTTCAGCGGCGTTAATCATCATATTCCAGAAAACCTGCTTGAGCTTATTGCTGTCCACTTTCAGTGGGGGGATATCCGAGGCCAAATTCTTTTTGATCTCTATATTCTGGAAGGCTGCCTGATTCTCCAGAAGTTGGACCGTGTTCAAAATAAGGGAATTGATGTCGGTCTCCATCTTCTTGGGAGGACTCTGGCGAGCAAATTCCAAAAGACCTTTAACTATAGAGGCACATCGGGTGGTTTCTTCGGCTATCATCTCCAGACTTTCATGACGGGGGTCATCAGGTTCAAGACTCTCCAGCAAAAGATGGGTGTTAAGTAAGATCGAGGTTAAAGGATTATTGATCTCATGAGCAACCCCGGCCGCCATCTTCCCTAGAGAAGCTAACTTGGCTGATTGAATCAGCGAATCCTGGGCCTCTTTAAGTTCGCGAGTTCTTTCCGCTACTCTTTTCTCCAGGGTCTTGCCCCACTGCAGCAGTTTCTGGTTGGCTTTTTTCAGATTCTCAGTCATCTGGTTGAAACTTTGAGCCAATTCACCAATTTCATCCCGGTAAGGAATGACCACTTTGTGATTCAAATCTCCATTAGCAATTTTTTTGGTGGCCTCAGCCAAAGATTTAATGGGATGAATGATAGAGGAAGTAATAAGAAAGAGAATAATTAAAAGGATAACGGCAGAAAGACCAGCCATTCCGGTAAAAGTCAGCATGACTTTATTCCGCAGATCAATGTATGGTCTTTCCAGCATCCCAACATAAAGAATACCAATAATCTGGCCTTCAATATCACGAATTGGTTCATAGGCGGTAATATACCAATCCCGAACAACAAAAGCCCGGTCAACCCAGGACTGACCCTCGACAAGAACAGCCTGGCGGACCTCTCGGGAAACCCTAGTGCCGATGGCTCTCTTTCCGTCAGCTTCTAGCACGTTAGTGGAAATCCGTAGATCATACAAAAAAATAGTAGCAGTTCCGATATCTATTCCCCGGTATTTTTCCCCCTTGTAAACGATCTCTTTAACCCGATCGACAATCTCGAAGTTGTTATTCAAAAGAATTGCCCCATAAAGAACCCCGATGATTTTTCCCTGATTGTCAATTAAGGGAGCTGAAGCTTTGAGCAACATGCCCCTTTCTTCAACTTCTTCAGTTTGAGGAGCAGCTTTGGGGGTGGGCACAACCCGAATGAAAGCCTGCTTAGCCAATTCAGGGCTCTCTAAGAGAAGATCTTCTCGACTGACAACATCAGTGCCGACGACAATCTGGCCTTGAAGAGAACGCCGGATGAAAGGGTCGTGAGATTTATCATCTCCCCACTTTTCTGGTTGACTCGGCCGACAAATAACTCTCCCCTGGGAATCAGTGAGAGTTAAAATATCCAGCCTAAACTGTTCCCGGACACGGTTTAGATAAGACAAAAGAACGTCCTTCTGATTATTTAGCAAAGCCTTCTGAAGAGATTCACGGTTAGAATTAAGCAGAACAATATCTCTGATGTCATTGAGTCTCTCGTTGTAGACCATCCAGGCAGCCGCCAGATCATGTCGGACTTTAGCCTGAGCCAGAGAAAAGATGGTTTTGTGTTCGATGCGAGTACCGATAGTCAGAATCAAAATGCCGCCGAAAAAGATGACCAGGAAGAAACTCAGGAGAAATTTAGCCCGCAGAGGAAGATCCATAAATTTTCGATATAAAATATTTTTTAACATTACTTTTATTTATATTTTAGACTCAATCAATATTAGAATCCACAAGATTCTTCTGACCAATTAATAAGAATTTCCCCCGACCAAAAATTACCTCATTTATCTTCTTCACGGCTAAAATCAAGTCTTGGAAGAAGTCGATATAAGCTTTTGCGGAAATCTCTTTATGGTTTATTCTTTCTCCCCTTGCTGAGAACCCATGAGAAGTAATATCAATAGAAACCCTCGAGGTAACACCTCAATTGGCCAATATTTTACCTGAATGCTCTAGGCACCCTATTTCATCATTTTCATCCGGCCTAAGCTCCCGGATGGTGAAGACTTCCCGAGTTTTATTTAAAGAAGAACAGACGATATCTTTATCTTGGTTACGATCGACCGGCAACTCTTCAGACTTTCTCCCTTCTAATAAGTTAATCGCCGCGGCGAAATGGAAAATAAATAAAATCCCTCCTCGATAAAATATTTTCCTCCTCCCTCTATAAAGTTGATTGTAATATAAATAATTGAGATTCGTTGAAAACTTCTAACGTTTGTTAATGCTAAAAAGAGCTGTCAGGAAATGGTTAATATCCAGAATATTATTTGTTTCAAAAGCAATTGTTTTGCCGCCGACACGCTCTACCCAGGGGAGATAAGCAAAAGCCTCAGCGTCATAGATATGTTTGAAGGTCAACTCCATCCGCAGGGGTGCTTTAATCCGGTAGGGCTTTATTTCTCTTATTCGCTCGACGGCTCGCTTGGCGGCTTCTTTTATTTTCTGACAGATTAACTTGGGGTGAGGCGACATAGCCGACAGCCAACCCAGAGAGGTTTTGGTCTGGACGGTCTCGACATTGCCGAAGACCTTTCTGGATTCAGCCACCACATTCTGGTCTCCGGCCACCATGATCACCGGCACGCCAAAATGACCGGCTACCGCCGCATTAAACATGGCCTCAGAAAGGGCAATTCCATTAATCTTTAATTCAAAAATTTTGCTTCCCCACAGCGTGTGGGAAAGATTAGCCTGAGGGGTGCCCTCTTTGGGATGGTAGCCAATAAAAATGACGCCATCAAAAGTCTCGTTGATGCCTTCCATCTGGAGAAGCGGGCGGGGGAAAGACCGGATGAGCAGGGCAGCTTCATGAAGTTCTTCAGGAATAATGTTTTGCGCATTTCCGTGAGAATCAGCCACAACAATCTTTCCGGCCCCGGCTTCCAGGCAGCCCTGGATAGCCGCGTTCACCTCAGCGGTCATTAATTTCCGCCCCCGGGAGTATTCCCACTGGGAAGAAGATGTCTGGGCACTGGAGACAATGGTTCCGATGCCCTCCATATCAACCGAAATGTAAATACTCGGCCCCTTTTTACTATTGCCGGCCAGAAGTATTCCCCCTACGGCCAGGCATAAAACAACCAGGAGGAAGAAGCGGCGGCTTGAACTTCTCAGGGGCACCATACTTTTCACGACCCTTATGAGAACTTTTCTCCTATTTTTCTTCATCGTGCCTCCTTGGGTGAAAGTAAAGTTTATTTATTACAATTAAATTTATTTCTTCCGCAGATTAATTATTTTAATCTCGCCTTCTTTCAAAGAAAAGGAAACATCCTTTCCACCGATTTCGATGGTGTACTCACCAGGCGGTAAAGGGAAAGAACTGGAAACATTGCTGACAAAACCAACCTCCTGCCCATCACGAGTCTTGATGAGATGCCCCCGTGAAGAGGCTCCCTTAACTCTTATCACTCCGGGATTAAGGACAACCCTTTCTCCCTCATCAACTTTTACCCTCCAATTTACTCCACCAAAAGCGACTAGATACTCACCGGGGATCAGGGTAATAGAAGAAGCCGAACTGCTGACAAGGCCTACTTCTTCACCCGTTTCGGCATCCAGAACGGGGTGCCCCCTGTAAGAAGCATGGCGTACCTGAAGAATTCCAGGCGCAATCACTGTGGTTTCTCCAGCCTTGACTTCAATACTTTTCCAGGTGGCGTTGGCCACGGTGACATTATAAACACCGGCGTCAAGCTCGATTGTATTCCTGGTGTTGCTGAGAAAGGCAACTTTTTCGCCTGTTTCTGCGTCAATGACATCATGACCCCTGAGATCCGCTCCTTTGATTTTCAACCAACCCCTTCCCTGTTCCTCAACCACCATCTCGGTGGATGAAGTCTGGACGGCTTCGCTTAAAACGCTGATCAATTCCTCCATGCTCTCCGCACTAAAATATTTTCCCCCGGTAGCCCGGGCGATGCAATCAAGCTGAGCCCGGGTGGCTGCATCCACCCCAAAACCTATGGTGTGAATGGTTATCTTGAGATCAGCTTTCTTTAACTTCTTGGCCGCCAGGCAGGGATCAGCGGCACATGTTTCCTTACCATCGCTTACCAAAACAATAATTTTCTCCAATTCTTTATCACCAGGAAAATCATCGGCTGCTACCCCTAAAACATAGGTAATGGGTGTGTATCCCTGGGCGGTTAATGATTTGGCAGCCGTGATAATTTTTTCACGAATATTTTTTAAGGCAGAGAAATCAACAAGCAAGGCCGTATCCTGACAATCCTTTTTTTCTCGTGGCGATTGATGACCATAAGCCCTTAAAGCAATGGTTAGGTCATCTGGTAATTGCTCGGCCATCTGAACAACCGCTTCCTTGGCTGCGGCTATCTTCAATTGACCGTTGGCCAGACGGCCGTTCATACTGCCAGAAGCATCAAGAATAATTTCCACCATTCGGGGATTATCTGGGCTGGAAAAGGATAAAAGTAAGCTGAGATGGATGAGGAAAAATAAAACTAATCCCCTGCAGATTTTCCTGAACATTATTACCTCCCCGGATAAATTAAAGAAAAATCAACACCCAGAAGAAAGTTGTTACTATTCGGGATTTTGACAAGAACCGACTCCTTCTTCTGGGGCATCCTGAACATAGATATCGAGTCCCGATTTCTCGACCTGAGATTATCATTCCTCGACTAAATAAGTCAAATTCTTCCCGCCTGGCTGGAAAAAATGCATCTATCCTTGCTGCTATCTCCATTTTTTTTTATCACTACTTTTTTTTGGCCCCTTTCTTTTCTCCTGTTGTTCTGAGGAACATCACCCAAAAAGGGCATTAAGAGTTAGCCTTCCTCCAATAAATATAATATTGCCTCTTTTTATCCTTACCGCCTTGATGACTGCCCGAAAGAAAGGCTTAGGTCTAATCCTGACGCCGGCTTTATTTATTCTGGGCTTCACCCTTGCTTTTCCCTCTAGCTCTGGGAGAAGTGATGAAATTGGCAATTTATCACCAGCCCGCTGACACTGGAGGAATGTGGTTTTTCCTTCTGTTGTCGCTCCTTTTTCTCTCGCTGGCCGTGAGCAATCTCCGCCGAGGCGCTGGACCAGATAGGCGATCCAAAAGCATTTGACCCTCTACCGCAAGTTGTTTCTGCCGAGGAGCAACACTCTACTGTCATAGAAGTAGGTGTTTGGATTCTGGCTAAATTTAAAGATAAGCGGGCAGTAAAAGTACCTGCTGATATCTCTAAACCAGAATTTGAATTTTTGTGTCTGACACCCTTACAAAAGGGTTCTCACCAGCTTAGCCTTTTTTCCAGCGGGCTAAGTCCTGGAAGTAGACGGTAAAATCGATCGGCTTTCTAATGGTAATTGATTTGTAAAGCTCCAGATAACCGAACTCTGACTTCCTTTTTTCCCGATAATCAACAATAGTTTTAAAAATTTTTTTCTGGGAAGCAAAAGCCTGGATAGCTTCTCTCACCATTTCTTCCTGCTCTCGACTCACCAGGATGCCTTTGTCGGCCCGCAGTTCCTCTTGTCCAAAGGCTACTTCTGGTTCGAAATCTCCCCAAACCGAATAAGCATAGTAACTTTTGGGTGCCCAGGGCTTACCCAGGTCAGCTAAAATTGGATCACCTGCCTGAGGAGAGGTATAAACTCCCATATAATAAACAGCAGTGTGATCCCAGTGCTCATAATACCCACTGGAAAAGACAACCCGGCTGACTTTCTCCCGTCGGAAAAGCCTTAGTTGGTCTTCAAATAATCCTTCTCCTCCATTGCGTCGCCGATTAACAAAAGGGGCCAAGGAAAAATCAGGAATGTCAAAGTAAAAAATCTCCTCTTCTCTCACTCCCAATAGGTCATAAGCTTTTACTGTTTCTTTCCGCCGGGTAGCCACAATGGTTGATTTATCTTCCACGGCTGAATAGCCAGCATCTCCCTGACAAAAAATAAAAATCAGAGGAACTCCCCCGGCTTCTTTGGTCGCCAGGAGAAGATAAGCCGCCCCCAAAAGCACATCATCATCGTGAGGTGAAAGAAAAGCCACCTTCTCCCCTTTTTGCCAGCCAGGGAAAAAAAGGTCCAGGCTCTTGCTCCAGCGTCGCTTCCTAAAATCAACGAATTCCATCAGTAGACTCTCACCGGGTTTTTTAATCTCTTTAAAAGATGATCCAACTTCTCTCCCAATGTCTCATCAACAGGGAGAATAAGGTAAGCGTTTTTTTCATAAAACTGGCTGCCGGCAGGCACATAAGTCAGGAGATTCCGGGTGGGATATTCTGACCAGGTGTAAAGAAGCGGTCTAACCCAGTAGACATACTTACCGTTGGCTGGTGCATAAAAATATGTGCCTGGCTTGTTCAACCAACTGCCGGCCAGGTCAAGTGAAGGATGAGCGTAGGCCAGCCTTAAACTGAAAAAGCCGAATCTCTGCTGGCTATTTACCAGACCCACCCAATCCACATCATCTGGGGCAACATAGACCAAACCGTCAGGAAAGGATGGATTAGGTTGAAGGGTCTTTTTCACCACCCGGCCTTGTTTATCCTTGTAGATGAGAGTGTCAAAAAGTTCGTGGTAAAAAACCATCTCGTCATTGCGGATAGCACTGACTCCCAGGTCTTTTTTCACTGTTAACAGTGTTTCAGAAATAAAATAGGGAGTTCCTGTCTCTAAAATATAACGCACTTCCAGTCGGACATCTTTGATTCTCTGCAAGCGACCTCTTCTGGTGCTGATGTAAAGATACCGGCCGACCAGCTCTTTAAAACTTGGCGGCGGGTTCCAGTTGAAGGAATGATCCCAGGCTATGCCTGGAATATGTACCCCGGGGTTCCAGTGGAGGACCCCCACTTTATTGAAAAGTCTAATCTTCTGCTTTAAGTCCTCAAAAGTATTTAATTGACCACTTTGGGGATGGAACTCCAGCGATAGGTACTTATTTCGAACCCTCTTGCCGAGACCTTCCCCGGTTACTTCAAAGCCACTTGAACTCTCCTCCTCTCCTTTCCCCCGAAGAAGGAGCAACATTTTTTTCTGATAAGGCTTGATATCCAGTGGAAACGCCAATCTATAAGTCAGGGTTACCGGATGGGTGGCGGCTGATTTCGGAGGAGGAGTAGCTTCCTGAAAGGTCAGTACTTGAAGGGAGATGGGCTTTTTCCCGTCAAAAAGGATAAATCCACTATTCATCATCTCCTGCTTGGCTACAGTCACCGTCAACAGACAAATCTCCCCCTCTCTCTCGATGCCTACCGGTTCTTCAGCCCGGAAAATCCGGTAAAAACCTTCGGCTTCAACCGGAATCCCTCCCTTCTTCGGCGATTGGAGGCGGATAACCTTTTTGGCCACCCTGTTCGAGTCATTTCTCTGGTAAAAGATCTCCAGAGTATAATTCCGGCCACTCCGCCAGGCATAGTCAACCTCAACGGTGTAACGACCTTCCTCCAATGGTTTCGCCAAATTTTTGACTTCTCCTTCCTGAAAAACAAAAAAAGTTGGCCAGTCCTGACCATTAACTTTCAACCCTTGAAGAATCCAGCTTCCTCCGCTGACTTCCAAGGGAAAAACAATTCGGTAGTAAGGACGGTCAAAACTCGGGGATTGAAAGGCAGTTATCTGGCCTAGAAGGCAAACCCGAAAAATCAAAAAAATTATCACGATAGCTATCTTTCTCATTAATCACCCCCTAGTGGGATATAATAAGGATTAATTCTATCTTGCGGAATCAAGGTTAATTCCCGGCCAACCAATTCCTGGACATTAAAGGGCATTTGATTAAAATCTCCTACTTGAGGGCCTCTTTTCCAGAGACAATCCTCAGCTACCGCATACTCAATGGGAAAAACCAACTCACCCTGCTCATCAAAACCGGTAAGAGCCACATCAATCATCAAAGCCACATTCTCACCGAGGGGCTCCTCTGAATAAGGCGTCACAGCGCCGTAACCTTCCTGACATTCCGAACACCCCGTATTATGGATAAAAGTATATGGTTCCCGGGGAGACAAACGCCGCCCATCATCAGTATGCAATTTTGTCCACTTCAGATATTCCTTGCCTTTCTGGTCGATATAATTGGCGGGCAGGTTCTCTTTGGCCGCTTGGCAAGTAGCTTCCATGACTGTTAGGTAAAGTCCTTCCAGGGCCATCAGAAAGGCCTTTTCCTCGGCAATTACCTCAGCACCGACCTTTACAGTCCGGCGCATGATACCATGATAACCATTAAAAGTGGGACTAACCCCGAGGGAAACCCACTCCCCTTTTTTGATGACTCGATTGGTCGCCGGACCGATAACTGTCCTGCCTCTGGTTCCTGAAGAAACAATCGTGGGGAAACCAGTTCGGCGGGCTCCCAGCCTCTTCATAATATAATCGCCCACCGCGGCCACATCCAGCTCAGTTATTCCTGGTTTAAGCACGGAAAGCATCCCTAGAAAGGCGGCATCAGCAATAATATTGGCTGTTTCGATAATCCGCAGTTCTTTTTCCGACTTTTCATACTTCAGGCGGCGCAAGAGATCAACATCAAAGACCACATTTTCGCCACCAAAACGTCCCTCGAAAAGTTGAACATGATCATAAGGAATAAACTGGCTGCTGGAAAGAATAGCTATCTTCAAGGGCCGGCCGGGCTTAAAAGGAACTAGCCGGAAAATAATATCCTCCAACCGCTCGTAAGCGGCAAAGCGATAATCTTCATCTGATATCTGGAATTCCCGCAACAAAGCCAGCTGGGCTCCGGAGGCTTTCAGACAATCAGCAATGACATGACCTCCCTCAGAACCAGCCACCACCACGGGTGTGCCCTCGACCGGAATAAGGATGCCGTAGCGTTCGATGATCGGGTCGAAGACACCGGCCAACCAGGCAATATCTGAACGATCGAGCTCACTGCCGCAAGCATAGGCCAGGTCATAACCTTTGGCTTTCATGGCCTTCTGAACCTTTTTCCAGCGTTGGCGGTATTCTCGCTTGGTGATAGTCAGGGCTCTATTTACCCTGGGTTGGTAATTCTCAATTATTTTTTCGAGATGCTTAATATTCACTTTTTCTTCCTCCCTTTCAAAGCTTTTTTAACCCCCTCATCAAAGGGTTCGGTTAACAGCGGCACCAGCCAGCCTTCAGGGCTTTCAGGATAAGTCTCCATGATCTCTTTAACAGCGAGAGGGTACTTGAGCATTTGGTAATATTTATTCAGGTAAGAACCTAGGTGCTTTTTCTTCTTGAAAGAAAAAGGAATCCAGGCCGTTTTTTCCAGATAAAGACTGCCTTTTTTAACCGGTAACATCCGCGACTGATTATTGGAGCCGAAAGAATAGACAAAAGCCCGGGAAATATAATACCAGGGGCCGTGCTGGATATAGATATAAGGCTGCTGGCAGGAAGCCTCTCCTCCGTAAATATTCGTCGTCCCAAACTCCAGAAACAGGCTGGCAAAGGCCACCTTTTTCTTCTGACTAAAAAAGGCGATCCAAGGCGTATCCGGCCGGAGAGTAACGACATGTTCAGGATGTCGCCGGGTTCGGGAAAAATCAATGGTCCTGGTCTTGCCCTTGACAGTGGCATAGGCTGCCTGATCGAAAACTTCCTTGTTAAAAACAACTTCACCATTCCGCAAGGCTTTAACAAAAAGATCCTTCTTTACCAGTAGCGTTGATTCCATAAGAATGAAAGGAGTATGGGCAAAAAAGAAATAATCAATGCTGACCAAGACATCCTGGAGATGTGGCAGAGGGGCACACCGAGTGAGAGCATAAAAGACCGGGCCGGTAATTTCAGTAAAAGTCGGGTTTTCCCAGTCAGAGGCATGAGACCAGGGATGAGGCGGCGAATAAGTGCCCGGGTTCCAATGGACAGCCCCATTTGTTTCTAATTTGTGTTCCAGCTTCAAGTGGGTTGTCTTCTCAATTATCTCAGTAATCATCCCACTTTTTTCATCGAGAACCACTCGATAAAAGGAATTTTCAATGGTTTTACCAAGTCCCTCACCTTTTACCTGCAAATCGGTGGAAACTTGGGGTGCTGGGGCAGAAGGATTGTTGTAAAAAACAAGATAGGTGGCTTTTTCATAAGGCTTGAGAGAGGCCAGGAAACAAAGACTAAAGGTCGTAGTGGGATGGTAACGGGTGATGGGCCGGCCGGTTTTTTCATCAATTTCTTCGCTCTGGAGAAGCGCCTGATCTTCCCATTTAACAATATTATAAACCTGACAGGGGATCTCGGTGTAAAGAACATCCTTGCCCTTTTTCTCCACCTTCACCACTCGGATCTCCTCCGGTCGATGAAAATAACGACTCAGGACGCCTATGGTAGCCTGTAACGGATAATTCTCCCGGCGGTAACCATGTTCCTCGGCTATACTCAAGGCGAGATAATTCCGCCAAGCTGGATCCCAATAACCTTTGAGGGCTGCGGGTGCCTGGGCAGCGGCCTTGACCTCCACTTTTTTTCCACTCTTGGGATTTACAAGATCGATCAAAAAATTATACTCTTCTCCCCCCACCCAACTGTATCTTACCTTCAATTCAAAGGGACGGCGGCCATCGATGAGGCGGTCATAGCTTTCCTGGCCGTTCTGGAAAACCAGCCAATCTCTCACCCTGGCTCCATTTACCCGGACTGCATTAACCTGCCAAGTCTGGTCGCGGAGATCGGTTGTTTCGTCTACGCTGATTTTGATGAAGTACCATCCTTCCCCGTTGATCGGATAACCGAACTCTTGCGCCCGAGTGGGGATAACCAGTAAACCCAGAAGGAGTGAGATAATAAATAGACTTTTAACCCTCATTTTTCCTCCCTTCTTTCTCCGGATCCATCCACCAATTTGGCAGGATTATATCACAGCAACTCAAGGAAGGACAACTCACTTAGGACAGAATAAGCATACTTATTCACGCGATAAGTCTATCTGTCTATCGATCTCCGAAATTCGGGGTCCAATTCCAAAATTCGGTTTCTCCCGAAATTCGGGGTCGGACCTCAGCATCTCTTTTAATAACAATAACTTAACCTTATTTTACCCTCCGAAAAAAGACCTTAGAGCCGATTTTGCCCCCCCTTTTTTGGCGTTTAAGAATCAAAGTCATCGCCAAAGTGGAGACCTAAGTTGGAAAAAAGAGATCATCCTTTTCCAAGATTTACTTCAGCAAGGGGTTCATGGATTTTGTTTCTCCAACTCCCCAGTTATTTCAAGCTTGATTCTATCCTCCTTTCTATCTCAACCGGTCAAGGAGAAAGACTTCCCCCAGAAATGGGGCACCACGAGGGAAAGTCAGAACTAGCAGGCCAGGCAGCTTAAAGACCATCGTGGCTCTGATAAGGCTTTTCCGGCGAAAAAACAATTGTCATCGAGGATTAAATTATGATAAAGTTTTCCCCCAAAAAGGAGGAAATTTTACCTGATGGATGTCTTTGCCACCAATTTCAGAACAATTGATTGGATTATTGTTTGTGTTTACATCTGTTTCCCCGTAATCATCGGTATCATTGTCCGGAAGTACATCCGCCAGATCAGTGATTTTATTGTCGCCGGCCGCTCTTTGAGGCTCTTTATCGCCATCGCCACCCTCACCGGAACTGAACTTGGTCTGGTCACAGTAATGTACAATGCCGAACTCGGCTTTAAACATGGTTTCTCGGCTTTTCATGTGGGATTGATTGAAACAGTCTGTATTCTGGCTATCGGCCTTACTGGATTTATCGTCTACCGACTCCGTCAGCTGCGAGTGATGACTATTCCCGAATTCTATGAAAAGCGTTTCGGCCGTAATGTCCGGATCGTGGGAGGAATCATCCTGGCACTAGGCGGGATTCTGAACATGGGGCTTTTCCTTCAGGCTGGAGCCCGTTTTATGATGGGGATTACCGGCTACAGCCATCCGGCCGGATTGAAAATCTTCATGTCGGTGATGTTAATCATGGTGCTAATCTACACCGTGCTGGGAGGCATGGTCTCAGTTGTTCTCAATGACTTCATGCAGTTTGTCGTCCTCTCGATAGGCATGCTTATTGGCTCTATCTTCGCCATTTCTAAAATCGGCTGGGATAAGCTCTTTGAAGCTCCCGCTACCGTGGACCATGCCGCCTGGTTCAACCCCATGAGCGAAGGCTCGGGTTTCGGCTCCATCTATGTAATTTTCATGGTGGTGCTTACGTTTTCAGCCGGGGCTCTTTGGCAGTCCGGCACTCTCCGGGCTCTGGCGGCCAAGACTCCGCAAGTAGCCAAACAACTCTATGCCTGGAGCTCGGTCTCCTATCTGGCACGCCGCGTTATCCCCATGCTCTGGGGCATCTGCGCTTATATCTTCGTTTCCCAAACCCCCAACCTGCTGAAAGCTTTTCAGGGACCTAATGCCCTCAACACGCAATTCGGCATGCCCATCTTCATCGCCAAGATTCTGCCCAGTGGCTTTCTGGGCATAATCGCCGCCGGCATGTTTGCGGCTTTTATGTCGACCCACGACAGCTATCTTCTCAGCTGGAGCTCGGTCATCACCCAGGATGTCATCGCCCCTCTGAAAAAAGATAAACTTTCCGATAAACAAAGATTGCTTATCAACCGCATCACCATCGTGGCCATCGGGTTTTTCCTGCTCATCTGGGGACTGTGGTTCGAAGCGCCGGTTTCCTTATGGAATTACATGGCGGTGACCGGCACCATTTATCTGGCCGGTGCCTTCACCGTGGTGGTGGCCGGTCTTTACTGGAAAAGAGCCAGCACCGTTGGCGCCAAAATAGCTCTTTATGCAGGACTTTTGGCCGTGCTGGGGATCGGTCCCTGGACAAGAGGAGAAAATGTGCCTTTTTATCTGACCGATAAATTCATTGGCGTGATGACCTTTGTCATCGCCTTTCTCGGGATGATCATCGGCTCCCTCCTCTTTCCCGACAAGAAATCCTCATCTGAAGCCCCTCAGGGAGAGAAAGCATGAGCTGGGCAATTTTGTGGAAAATCATCTTGATTTTCACTCTCAGTGCTTACTCACTTCTGGTTTTGATTGTTATCATCGGCGGCATCGGCAATATTGTCGATATGCTGAAAGACCTCCGCCCGCCGCAAACCTCAGAAACCCCGGCCGACACAACCAAGCTGGATTAAAAATTTTAAAACAAGATTAACACTCTCGGTGTAACGAGAAAGCCTTCATAAAGGCTCTAATTTTTTTAAGTGGGGTTTCTAACATTTTTTCTTTTATGCCCCATACTCATACACACAGGTTCAGAAACTTTTTCTTCATGAGAATCTAAGACTTTTCTAATGCTCTAAAAGCTGCTTTTATAGACAATAAAACTAATTGGATAATTCTCTATTCACAAGCGCTTTTCGGAGTAACTTAATTATGACATATTTGCTTGATATACTGGACAAAATTAATCTATTGGTTTTAAATTTTCCTCTTAATAACAAAATCCATATAAAGCAATATTAAAAGTCAAGTTCTATCCCCAAACAAGGCAGAATACCCCACAACCTCACCTGATCCGGTTTCTTTTCAATTGAGTTCCAGTAGCCTGATACAGATTTGAAATTAATTATTATCCAGTTGATAGCAGCCGTTATTATCCCTGGAATTATGCCCAAGATTTTCAAGGATTTTGCCGGCTTTGATTTCAAACAGAAAGAAAAAAGAGAAATTTATATAAACACCTTAATTGACCATTATTTTGAATAAAAACAACCTCTCTAAAATAAGCTCTCAGATGCTTTTTTTCCGATCATTCTTGTACGTAAAATTTTTTATTTATAAGATTGCTTCAGCTCTTCAACTTTTTTAACTATTTTATTCAAGCCTTTCTTTATTTCCTCTCTCGGGGGAAAGACATCTGGAAAAATTAGAAAAATCTCATTCTTACCTACCACAACATGGGGAAGCTCCTTAGTGGATAAGCTCTCCTCGGAAAGATTCAGATTATGGATAAGTTTGATGCCCATGAAATTCCGTATATTAAGAGTACTCCAGGCGGCTTCTCCTGTCAGGCTAGTCAAAAGCGTTCCTATTCCTCCGAAAGCATCAAAACTCTTATGAACCCCAATCTCCACTGGATATCCTTTATATTCCCCTTTAACTCGAAAATACTTTAAAGCACTTTTCTCCACATCAAAATCCAGTTCTTGGGCTAAAGCAAGTAAGACTTGGTCAACTCTTTTTTTCCTTTTAACCATGATCCACCAGAGTACGCCAACGATAAAAAGCAGCATGACCAGGCCAAAATAAAGGTTTATCCAGAAACAAAGTGCTATCACCAACAAAAGTAAAAAAGCAGAGATCCCATAGCCTATTTTTTCGCCGATGTTTTTCTTTCCCATATCTATCCTCCCTGATCCTTGATTTATTCGGCCGTCTTCAGAGAGAAGAGGCTTACTTCAACTTACTCCCAAACCATTCCCCATTCCAGGCCTGGGTTTCATACCCATAACGCCATTTTCCGGTGAATGATTTGAAATCCTCCGCAAAGGTAAACTCGAATTCCCCGGCATCATGAGGTGGCAGATAACTGGGTGCTTCCGACCATTTGCCTTTTAGGGTCCGCCCGATAAGCACACCTTCGATCTGACCATCATCATGAGTATACTTGCCCCGGATTTTATAACCATCCTGGGTAATAGTTAATCGGCCAAAGTTCGTATCCCAGACTCCCCTGATATCAGGGATATTCCCGGTTAAACCTGGTGTTTCATAAGCGAGAGGAGAAGATTTTTCTTTAGAACGGCCAACCGCCAGCTCTTGGTCTACAGTTGAAGGTAAAGAAGAAGCCCCTCCCCGTTTCACTACATATAAATCGCTACGATCACCATTAATCGCTGTAAAGTAAATGTACTTCCTCGCCACGGGACTAGAATATATGGATGGCGCGTGGCCAAATCCCGCAAGGTCCACTGTAAGATCACCAAGATTTATTTCAGTCCGAGTGTCCTCCCCAAGGTCCACAACAAGCAAAGCATTTAAATCCGACTTTACGGCAACCAGCTCCCACCGATTGGGAGACAAAGCAAAAACAGGTATCCCACCTAGACCCATCGCCGTTCCCGAAAGATCTGTCCTGAGGACTCGAGCTTCTCCTCGAGAGAGATTATAAAGCTGAATCATGGGACGGGAACTCTCTCCTCCCCCCAATTCACTTTCGGAGACTACTCTCATGATAGTTTCCGACCCTCTGGCTGGGAAAAAATCGATATTTATCCAATCGTTAAGCGATTCAAGCGGCTTGGAAGAAGTAGTTGAGTAAAGACCACGTTGGCCTTTAATGTTCATCCCGGTGAAGAATATTACAACTCCAGGCGTGGGAAGAGAGACAGGCACCAATCGTAACGGCGCCTCAATCATCGGCCCTTTCATGGTTAAGACAGGTCTTCCTCCCATAGATTGGATACTCGGGCCGCCCCACACTCTAACCCCTGAACCACCCTGGTTCACTTCTCCAATGAAGCAGAAAGAGATATATTCTGAACTTCCATACTTGAAAGCGAGTGAGGTAGGAAGGTCAACTTTAAAAATTGCTAAAAATCCTTCTCCGTAGGGGACCGGGCTGCTCACCATATCAACATGAATATCAAAGTTACGTAGGGGCTCCAAATAGTCTTGAAATAATTGAGCATCAATTCTCCTCTTCCGTCCTCCAATATAGAGGTAATAGCCGGTTTGAGATGGACTTTCTTTCATGGCAAAACCGAATACCGGGAGGTCGCCTTTCAGCATCAAGGGTCGATAAATCATCCCGGGAACAAGTTCAATCGTGTCATTTCCCGCCATGAGAACAGTTTCTTTACCCCACTCGACATCAATCAGAATGACGCGCGAACCTCCCTTGAACCAACCTGCTACAGATTTGTCTTTCTCTAGAGCGAGAACCTTCTTGCCATCGTGAGAAGCCGTGATGTACTGGAGGTAATGTTTAGGCTCGAGTTCTTTCACCTTCATAATATGTTTATCTTCACTAAGAGAGGAAAGAGAAGCTGCTGGTCGGCTACGGGCGAGGGTTTCAGGCTTTATTTTAGACTGTGTTTTAGACGAAGTTCCCGACAAAGTTATCCCTGAAGTCGTAAGACCACTCTGTTCCCTCCTGCTCCTTCTCTGTGGCTCAGCTGAGATTTTCCTATCTTTTTTCCGCAGATCATAAACCTTAAGATTGTCAAAGATCAGAGGATAACCCCAGTTGCGGAGAGATATTTTATTGAACCCCTCCTCTGCTTTAAGATCAGCTTTATCATAAGTAAAAACTAATCGACCATTGAGGAAACACTTTATCATCCGCGCGTTTCTTTCAATCCGTAAGAGGGAAGCCCTTTGGGGATTTTCAATCTTAACCAAGGGATCAACCATAACAATCTTCTCCCCTTCAACCAAGGCACTTTTGGTGTTCCACCAGCCCCCAACAGAAAAAAGGTATCCAGGATGATTACCGCCATTTCCAGCAATGGCTACGTTTAAGTCATAATTTCCGCGCACTTCAATTTCGACCGCCAGATCATCGGGCATTTCTTTAGCCAGCCATAAAATTCCATTCTGGCCTACTGCCTTAAGCTTGCCCTTGGCGACAACCCATTCTCCAGATTGAACAACCCAGGCCGAAGATAAGCTCTCCTGGTTAAAGTCATCCTCAAAAATTAACTCTTCAGCCTCAGATAATTGGCGGGATGAAGGTGCTGGGCGAACCTTTGAAGGAGAGACTTCTGCTGCTGACCAACTCTTCTCTTCTTCATCAAATTTAGCTAATTCATCTAGATATTCTCTCGTCATCTGAAAAGAATACAAGCTTTTAATATTTTGAGTGAAAATATCTTCTCGCTGGATAGCGCCCACCTTCCATGTTCCATTTTCAAAATGAAGAGTCATGAAATAGTTAGCTTGAAGATGAAAACGCTCATGAGGTTGGCCTCCTTCTTTAGTTATAGTGGCTTTAACTTCATACCGCACTACAGCCATGTGTTGATCCTGGCTGAAGGCAATTTGAAAATTGCTAAGAGAGTAATCAAGAGTATCCACGGCCGCCCAAACTTCTTGGGCTTCCCGGGCTAGATAATTCTGATCTCTGTCTTTTAAATACATGAGGTTTAAGTAAGCTTCCAGATTTTCTTCTTGACAGGCCTGATAATAAGACTGGATAGTCTTAACAACTTCCTTCTCCTGCCGGTTGAGTTGAGGAAAAGCAAACGATAAAACAGCCATTAGAAAGACCAATTCAAGCCAGACTTTCCTTGAGGTTCCCTTTTTTATTCTCTTTTTCATTCCTTCTCTCCTCCTTATCTCTTCCAGAAGCGCACTGAAACTTGACGAAGTTGACTGTCCCAATAGCCCTCTTCATCTTTAACTTGAACCAGGATGGGAAAAAAGACTACATCTTCAACAGCTTCAGCTACACGACGATGGGCCTCAAAGACTTCATAAAAGACCTTGGCATTCTCATAAACAAGTCTAACCGCTACTTCTCCTGGGTTGAAGGTTACCGGTTTTCTTCGAAGATAATCTAAAACGCTATTGATGTAATCCACCACCCCAACAGTAGTGTTATAGCCTTCGATAGTTAAATAATAAGCCTGAGACCGATCTTTTACGGCTACTGATTCTTTCCCAATTTTCTCGGCGGATTTAGCTACTCCCTCCATTTGTTTTTTGAAATCAAAGACAAGATCACGTAAGGAATGTAACTCGTCATTTTTAATCCAATATTGTTTAATAGTACTCGTGATAAACTCCGCGTTAGCTTTCAAGAGTTTTCTGCTTAAATCCGGTAAATCCTGAAGGTCAAGACCAAATTTCTTGGGTTTTAAACGAAAATAAAATATTTTCTCACCTTGAGCCACCAATTTTTTGAAATTTTGATGTCCCCCTTTCCACCCGATGTCCCCATTAAAACAAATGGTGTAAGTAAAAAGGTTACTGTCGGGATCATCCACTTCGATTATCGACGAGGTTTTCTGCCAGTCACCAGAACTTAGTTCCGAGACCCGGACAGATTTGATCCGAGGATGAGGCGGCGTCAATTGTACCTTAAAAACTTTATCCTCGGCCAAACCAGGTGTCTTAACTAAGATTGGGTAAAATAATTCTTTTTCCTGTATGTCTCTAATACTCTTTTTTCCAATTAATCGGGGAGGCGTGAATTTAAAGGCCACTTCTCCCGCTGCATTTGTGGTTAAAGCCACGATCGTCTGGTTCTGGTTAATCAGCCCATCAGTCAAAAAAGTATGAGGAGAGGGTTGAGGCCAGATCTCCACTCGGGCTCCCTCCACTGGCTGATCATTCTGGGTCAACTTTACTTTAAGTACATAGAACCCTCGTCCATTGGCTACTACAGGTTTGTCGAGAGGGATCAAGACTACGTTAGTCGGCACCCAGGGATAAGCCGTAATCTCATCGGAGGCGATCACTTTTCCTCCCTCACTGGAAATCAACCTAGCTGAGATGACAATTCTCTCTGTAGTCGGCGGCAAGCTGGAAGGAAGTCCAATTTCAAGAGTTTTATCATATCCCTTGTTGACCATAACCGCCCTTTCACAGACTATGCGTTCCCCTTCACTTCCCAGATCAGCAATAACCTGGGTTTTTATCGTGGCTATTTCGGTTGAGGAAAGATTAAAATTAACTACCGCTCTGAATTTTTCTCCGTACTCGAGCTTAACTCTCCCCCCGTTTGATGGAAAGGAATCGGCGATGACCAGCCGATCGGGGAATTCATCCGGAGGAGGTGGGGGTGCTATATCTGGCGGCTCTTCAGTCTCGGCTTTAGTCAATGGTTTCTCCTGGCTGGGGGGTGAGATAGGGGGTTTCACAGTGAATGAAAACGTTCCTTTATCAGTAAAATGATAAATAACCCAATAGGGCTGACCTAGGCCTGTGGTTCTTTGAGAACCATAAATCTTGAAATTATAAGAATAGTTGCCCGGGCTTAATCCCTCGGTGGCCAGACTAAAGGAATAAGTAAAGACACCGGATTCACCATCCTCTCCACACTCGTAAGGAACCACCCCCCGCTTATATTCTTCCCATCTTTTGTATTTGTACTCGTCACCTTCGACTAGTATACCGTCGCTATCATAAACCAGAACTCCAATCAAACATATCCATTGGCCGAATTTTATTCCTTGGGGAGCTGAATATGTGCATTTAATCGTCACTTCAACCGACTCTCCTTGAACAACTTCTTGAGGGTTGACCAAAATTTCCTTGATGGCGAGAGTACCTTTAGGAGCTTTTTGCGCCAGGCTGAAACTGGCAAGGGAAACCATCATGATTCCCCCAATTAAAACTGAAATAATAAGGGTCCTCAAAGGCTTAAAACTCATTAGGCAATCTCCCTCCTTTAAGTCATCTTATTTTTTTTATGTATCAATAAACTTAATAAAATCAAAATGAAGACAACAGCTGAGGTAAAGTTAGGCGGGAGAAAAGAGTTGGCGGGGAAAATCTAATTGGAGAATAACCTAATGAGTGAATCTTTAAAGGTTTCCTCATGCTCACTTGTGACCAAATAAGTTCAAGGTAAGCATAACAAGAAAGCCAAGGTAAGATTTTTCTCGGGAGGTATCCCCTTCCCTTCTTCCTCCTTGCTCGCGAGCCTTTAAAACCAGATCTCTAAAAAAACCTCGAGATCTATATCAAATCCTCTTTCATACCCATTTTTTCTATATCAACCTGTGAAAAAAAAATCAACCAGAATTTAATCACAATTATCATCTGGGGACACTTATTATTAGAGGATCAAACATTTTGTTGCCCGCATGGCAGAGACCTTTTCTTTTTTGTTTCAGAAAACTTTTATATCCAGGCGAATTTAATGAAAAGGTCTTTCATGTTTAAAGAAAGAATCGAACCGCCCTAGAGTTGTATTCTTTAAATACAAATAACTTGAGAGATATTCTAAATTGACTTGACTGCCGTCCAGCCAGGAGCGAGACAAGTTAATCTCGTTGAATATGACGCAAAAATTGTTTTCTGGCTTTAAAATGATTGGGGTTTAACCTTATAGCTTTCTCAAATTCCGCTTGAGCCTCTCTCTTTCTGCCTTTTCCCAAGTACCCCAGGCCGAGAAGATAGTGGGCCTGGGCCCTTCGCTTGGCCTCGGATTGCCTTTCTCCGAATTTGGCAAAAAAATCAAGTCCCTTAGTTTTTTTAAGTAGTTGCTGGCTATAAGCAATTAATTCATCAAACATCTGATTGGCATCTTCCACTCGCCCCAGCTTTTTATAAGCCAAACCCTGATAATAGCTGACTTCAGAGCCAATTTGCTTCTCCTGGACAGCGCTTTGAAAAAACTCCCTGGCCTGTCTGCTCTTTCCTAAAGCCTCATAAGCGGTACCGATAAAGTAATAAATTTGAAAAGCTCTCCTATCATGGTAAGGCCGACCTACTTCCAAATTTTCGGGGTATTCAAGAGCTTTTTGATAATCCTGGAGCGCCCGCTCAAATTCTTTCTTTTGAAAATATTCCAGACCTCGAAGCAGATGAGCATCAACATAGAGCTCATGAATGCGACCGCCGCCCTCCCAAACGTGAAAATGATGAGATTCCAGTAAATTAATCGCCTTATCATAATCGCCTAGTTGAACAAGCAATAAAATTTCTCGCGAAAGGGAATCGTCTCTTTGTTCAATAATGCTCTGGTATTTTTCTAAAAGATCAAGCCTTTTCCGCGGAGATACTCCTCCTGCCTCGTAGAGAAGATCCAGCTCATAAAAAAGTCTGGGCTCGCTCTTATTGTAAAAAAGAGCCCTTTCCATGCATTTTATGGCTTTCGTAAGATCATTCTTTATCCAGGCATAGGCCAGACCAAGATTGCGATGGACAAGAAAAAGGGCTTCATCAATTTTCGCGGCTTTTTCCCACTCCTTAATCGCCTCTTCCGGCTGAAGAGGAAAAAGCAGATTCCCTAGATAATAATGAGCCCGGGCATCAGAGGGGTTACGCTTTAAAGCGGCGCGGAGAACATCAATAGACTCCAGCCGGAAGGGAAAACAGTAATAAGGAGAGAGGTTACCTGCCTGCCGATAATATTGAAGAGCTCCCTGGCTGTCGCCTGACTTCTCTAAAAAATAACCTAGATAATAATAAAGGAGCGGATACGTGGTCACATTCTCCCTTCTGGATTTAATCAAGCGGGAGAGAGTTTCAGCCGCATCTTCCCAAAATCCACTCCGGCCATAGTCGACAGCCATGGCGAGATAATTCTGCACAATATTCCCCATTTTAGACTCAGCCGCCAACCATCCCTCTGGCATCTTTATCTCCATTCCACTTTCGGAATTTAAAAAGAAGAGTTCATTTCTTGCCCAGAAGTCAAGTGGATCGATTTCTAAGGCCGCGAGGGAGGCCTCTCTCGCCCCCTTTAATCTTCCAAGTCTCCTTAATACCACTGCTTTTAAAACTAAAGCCTTGGTATTCAATTTATTTAAGGCTAAAGAGCGATTAAGGAAATCCAGGGCTTTCAATAAATTCCCGTTGAGGCAAGCAATCTCGGCTAGAGAATAATAAGAAGCAGACGCCCAGGCATGGCTCCAGGTGGCTCGGTAAAAGGCCTTAAAAGCAGCCTCGTACTTGCCTTGAGCTTTCAAGGCCACTCCCAGATAATAATAAGGTTCCCCATTTTTAGGACTGGTGTAATTTGTGGTTAATCTTTCAAGGGCTCTTCTAAACTTTGTTTCGGCCTGGCGGTACATTCCCCGCTTCAAATATAAAATTCCCAGAGCCGTATTTATCTGGCTGTTTAGAGGATCTCTTTTTAATCCTTCTTCATAATAAGGATAAGGCTCAAGCGAGGGATGATGAAATTGTTCCAACCGCAAACCAGTCAGGTATAATTCCTCAACTGTCTTTATCTTAGCTGGCGGGAGAGGGGGTTTAACCGGCTCGGGCAAAGAGACTTTTCTTCTCTGGGGAGGACGGTAGCTGATTAATTCTTCTCCTGAAGAAGAAAACAATTGTATTTCGAGGTGTTTTTCCACCATTTCAGAAGAAAGATTTATTTTTTTTATTAAGGGTTTCGCCGGTGAAATATCCACCTTGCTCTTGTCAAGAATTTTTTTGCCGGCCCTGATAACGATCTCAGCCCCCCGGTAGATAGAGGTTGAATTGAGGCCTATTTTTATTTCATCTTTACTTGCCACTTCAAAATTTAAAGCAATCTTTTTATTAGCCGCTTTTACTCCTCCTATTTTCCTAATCGGATACCAGTATTGTTTAAAGGACCTTATCTCATAAGGCTGCAACCAGCTGTAATCAGGCTGGTTGTCGGAGAAAGCGCCGACCATCAATTCCAGATAAGGACCATCTTTCTCTGTCAAAATCTTCTCCCACATTTTCCCCTTCTCACCAGTGCCCCAGGTCCAGAATTTCTTTCCGGGAACAAGGTGATGATCAGCTACATGAACCACCCCGGCCTCTTTCCCGTGATCATAGCCGGCTAAAAAGTCTTCCTGGCAATCCCAGGCAAAGAAGGAGGTTGGAGCGGGATGATTTTTCCACCAGCTGATATCCACCCCGCGTCGATAATCAACCCCTTTAAAAATTTCATGAGATACTGGCCAGTGGGCAAACTGATTCTTGCCATGATAGGTGGCAATCTCGGTGCTCGGCGGAAAAATCACTTGATAGTCGGGGCCAGTATGAACTGCTGCGTTGGCCCAAAATAAAAACGAGTGAACAAAAGGAGTTCGGTTAAATAGTCTGACGGTAACTTCTAGATAAGATTTGTGAGGATAAAGGGTTAAACCCACAATCCATTTCATCTGATGACGAAGTTCAATCTCACCGACCCAGACAGTTTTACTTCCATCAGGATTCTCCTCAAGATGATAGTCGACCGGCATAAAAGAGGTGGCCCGATGGTGATGAGGAAAATTCCATTCCACCCCGCCGGATATCCAGGCACCAAGCAGGCCGATAAGAGCTGGTTTAATGACATGCTGGTGATAAAAAAAATCATAATTGTTTGTTTTATCCACCGCTGAAAAAATCTTACCCCCAAGTTCCGGCATGATGCAGATCTTAAGATATTCGTTTTCCAGGAAAACTGCCCGGTAAGTCCTGGCTTCTCTCTGATCGGTCAATTTATCCAGAAATGGGTAGGGATAGACAACTCCTTTAGCTCCCTGATAAGCTCGGCCACTGTAGAAAATGGGAAAAATACTGGGCTTTCCCACCAGGTAGGTCGGGAGAGTAATTCTTTCTTCCCAGACCTTGACTGCCGCCAGAGAGGCTGCCGGCTGCAGGCAAAGGCCAAAAAGAATGGCCACCACCAAAAGACCTATGACTGATAAAGACCGGTATCTTTTCATCGCAGTTTCCTCTCAGTGGATAACATTAAATATTTTAGAAATTGGCATAAGTATCCTGCCATGATCATTTCCTAAGAAAAAAAAGCAGCACAAATCATAAGATAGATCCTTTGATAAAAATAGGATTCTCTGGTAAAAATTGAATGACCAAAGGCTGTTTTCTAGCTGGAGTGCCTTTTACCACTGACTTATTCAATTCAAAAATTTAAGGCCTTAGGCAGCTCAGTTTGCCTGGAAATGTTCTTTTGCCCTGGTCTCATCTCGCCTTTTAGAGTCATCTGATTGAAAAACTCTTAACTCCATCTCAGGTGTCTATTTTTCCTGGCGATTTCAGGCCCTTTTTAGTCAAAAATTGTATTGCCAGCTGATATTTTTGTCAAAAAAAACCTTGGTTGTTTATCGGTCGAGAAGGAAAAACCTTTAAGGGATTAAAAAAGGCCAGCGTACCAAGCCACCGCTGACCGCGCGTTTGTTAAGAAGCTTATTATTGTACGGTAAAGTAAGTCAGCTTGCTTAACCGCGATTATTTTTGTGCATTAGGGTCTATTTTTTAGGGTACCAGACACTTTTTTTTCATCATAAATGTCAAAAGTGAAGATTTGCCCCCTTTCATTATAGTAAAATATTTGCAATTACAAACAAAGAAGGTGAGGAGTGCTATGAAAAACAAAAACAACATTTTATGGTACTTAGGTATTGTATTTATTCTTAGCTACGTATGGCAGTATCTAATCTATATAACTGGTGGAGTCGAATCAAAACTGTTTCCATTCCTAATGTGGATTCCCGGCATTGTTGCCGTGTTTTTTATCATCTTTACCAGGAAAGGTTTTCGAAAGATTGGTTGGGGACTAAAAAGATGGGAATACATTTTCCCTGCCATTTTTATTCCGCTCGCAGTTTCCCTGGGACTTACTTTTTTGATTCAAGAATTAAATTTGGGTAGTCTGTCGGATAAGCTTTTTGTATTCAAAGATGGAATGCTGGAGAGTTCGAAAATAGGCCTGGTTCTCGGTAACCACAAACAAACAATAACTTTCTTCGTTTTAAATATTACCCTTTCACACATAATATTTCTGATTGGTGGCAGCATATTAACCTTAGGAGAGGAATTAGGATGGCGAGGATATATACAAGAAAAACTGTTAAGAAAGTATGGTTTAACTTGGGGATTTATAACCTTAGGAGCAATTTGGGGATATTGGCATTTGCCAATTATACTAATGGGTTACAATTTTCCAAATCATCCCGTTTTAGGCGCCCTCTTACTCATGCCTATAGGAACCATATTTCTTGGGATATTTCTAGGCTGGCTTTATTTGCGTTCTAAAAGCATCTGGATGCCTGCCTTAGCTCACGCTTCTATAAATCTTTTCTCAGGTTTTATTTTTACGATGACGATGCATAATTGCGAATTATCTCGCCAATTACTCTGGATAGCTGCTTGGGGAATAGTAGCAACATTTTGTTTAATTAATCTATACAGAAATAAACCAATATTTTGGCAAGAAACAAATACATCTGCAGATAATTAAATAAACGCCATTAATTAAATCGATTCCAAGGGCCCTAATCCGGCCTTAACTTAAATTTATCAGATCTCCCCCCTCAACCTCTTCTTGACCCCATGTGAAGGCTTGATTTATACTTCCTCAAAATGGCTAGAGGGAAAAATTGATCCAAAGAAACCCGCTCGGCCAGCCCAACATAAAAGCAAATTATTATAAATTAAAGTTTAAGGGATATTATTTCTCGTTGACTTTTACCCAGCAAAACATTTAAGAGGAGGAGTTTTTAAATGAAAAATTTTAAAATTTTACTTGTATTAATAACGATTTTACTTTGTATAGCGCCTACCGGCTTTGCTCAAAACAAAGTAAAGGCTTGGGAAGAAACAATAACCATCCCAACCTATAAGATTTATCCGGAGAATCCATATCCCTTTTTTGATGCCATTCAAAGTTCTCATAATCATATTTACCCCTATACCATGCAAGATCAATTATCGCGAGAGAAAACCGATAAAAAGTACAAGGTTTTACATATTGAAAATGAATATCTTCGGGTTACAGTGGCTCCCTTTTTGGGGGGTAAGGTCTATTCTATATACGATAAAATTAATAAGAGGGAAGTAATATATACAAATCATGTAATAAAACCCGCTCTTTACGGAATGCGCGGCGCTTGGTGTTCCGGCGGAATAGAATTGAATTTCCCTTATGCGCACACGGTGACGGCTTTTTCGGAAGTCACTTGTGCACTTAAAGAAAATCCGGACGGAAGCGCCTCTATTGTGATCAGTGATATTGAACGAAGATATCGAATGAAATGGAAAGCAACTTTTACCCTATATCCGGGTAAATATTATGTGGAACAATCCGTAAAATTATATAATCGCAGTGATACGCCACACCGCTATTATTGGTGGTCCATTGCAGCTGTTCCGGTTAACGATGATTGCCAAATGATTTATCCTGCACAACGTGTGATAGAGCATTGGAGAACAAAAATTTACAAGTGGCCCATTGCAGATGGTAGCGTGGAACCCATGCTTAAAGGTAAAAATATTAGTTTTCATAAAAATATTCCTCATTCGGTTTGCTGGAGCGCCTATCTACCGACTGATGACTACTTTTGTTATTATGACCATAGAATAAATAAAGGGATTGCTCATTACGGAGATAGATATATCCTTGAGGGTACAAAATTCTGGGATTTTGGAAATTATCCGGCCGGACATTACGCAGCAAGCGTGGTGTTAACGGACAATGACGGTCCTTATAACGAAATAGATTCGGGATTGTTTTTAACGCAAACCGTTTTTCATTTTTTACCGCCCCAGGCCGTAATTTGTTGGAAAGAATATTGGTTTCCGATAAACGATACAAAAGGTCTGGTAACTGCCACTAAAAAAGCAGCTCTGAATATTCTAAAAAAGGATAATAAGCTGGAAGTGCTATTAAATAGTAATGAGCCGCTTAAAAACGCTACTTTGATTGTAAAGGCAGGTAAGAGAGAGCTTCTAAATAAAGTAATCGCCATAAATCCTGGGGTTGTTTATTCGGAAGAAATTCCATTTTCTAAAGATGATGGCAAGGTTTCGGTAATCTTAACATCGGAAAACGGAGAAAAGCTATTGGATTATGTGGAAAAACAACCAATTCCCGAAGAAGAATTACCAAAACCGGGAATTTATCCCGAAAAGATCAAACCCATTATTGAGATGACTGCAGAAGAAGCTTATGTTGAAGGCATCAATCGCTTAAGATTTGAAGAAGTTCAAGAAGCGATTGACTATTTTAATCACGCATTAAAAATTGACCCGGGCTATTCTCAGGCACATAACGCCCTAGGTATTATTGATTATAAATGGGGGAAATGGGATGACGCTGTTTCTCATTTCAATGCATCAATTAAGCGCCATGATGATCAGGGAATTCCTCATTATTACCTGGGATTGATCTACAAAAGGCAGGAGAAATTTGAAGATGCAATAAAAGAACTTTCTATTGCTGCAAAAAAGTTTGATACTGATGCAGTCTCACATCATTTTCTGGGAGAAATAAATCTTGCTATTGGTAATTTAGAAAAGGCAATATTTCATTTTAATGAATCTCTTGCCCGAAATAGCCGAGCGACAAAAACCGAAAATTTACTCGCAGTTGCTTATCGAATAATAGGCGAAACGAATAAGGCTTTGGAAATTAATGAAAAAATTTTAAAAGATGATCCATCGAATTTTTTATCTCTTTGGGAAAAGTACAACATCACAAAGGATGAAGAACTTCTTAAACGTTTCAGAAAATATATACGGTTAGATGAGCATTCCTATATTGAACTTGCTTGTGATTATGCTGCATGCGGATTGTATGAAGAGGCATGCAAAGTTCTTGAAGATATTGTCAATGTAAAAGGGAATGATATCTTCCCCATGGTTTATTATTACCTTGGTTACTTTTCCAAAAAGGCTGGTAAAAGCAATTATGCCGAACTTTATGATAAAGTTAAATATTGTAAAAGCTGGGATTATGTATTTCCTGCAAGAATCGAAGCTTTTACTATCCTTAATGATGTAATCAAAGTGCATCCGGATGATTTGCTTGCCCATTTTGCTATCGGTAACCTTTACATGAGTAAATATCGCGCGGATGAAGCCATAGAGCATTGGAAAAAGGCTGTAGAAATCGTTGAACAACTTCCGAAGAATGATATTAAAAAACGCAGTGAATTTATAACCGTAATTTTCAGAAATATTGGCTGTGCGCTGTATAAACTTAATAATGACTATGATAAAGCTTTTGCCTGGTATGAAAGAGGATTAAAATATAACCCGCATCATGCGCAGTATTATAGAGAACTGGGTGAAATAGCAGCTGCCGCCGGAGAAGTCGATAAGGGTATTAAGTACTTAGAACCTGCGATTAAAAAAGTTGTAAAACCATCATATGTTGTGAGGGGATTAATACCTCTATATATTAAGAAGGGTAACGACGATCGCATTATCGAATTGATCAAAAGCCATCATTTCGATAATTGGGAAGGCGAATACACTGTGTATAACTGGTATAAAGATGCCCATATAAGAAAAGGCGACAAATACATTAAACAAGGTAAACTAAAAGAAGCAGTAAAAGAATACCAAGAAGCACTCGTTTGCCCTGAAAATGTGGGAAGCATGGCCGGTGTTTCTTATAGCAAATCACTCAGAGGCGAGACGAAACTTCTCTGGAAGCTGGCTAATGCCTATAAAAAATTGAAAGAAGATAAACTTGCTTACGAAACGCTACAAAAAGGAATAAAAAACGAGCCATCGGAATGGGCATTGGAAGGTCGGTATTATTACGCCTTATGTTTGCGAGAACTGGGGAAACAAAAAGAAGCTATCAAAGTATTTGACGGAATAATAGAATATGCAAATAAAACAATTATGGGCAGCCCTAATTTAACAAAATCAAATTTGGGACACTTAAATTATTGGATAGGTATTGCCTATGCAGAGAAAGGCTTAAAAGATAAAGCAATTGAATTCTTGAAAGAATCGGTGGCAAATTATCAAGAGGCAAAAGCCGTTGATAATCCGTTTTATAAAGAAGCCAAAGCAAAGCTTGCAGAGTTTTTAAAATAAGAGATAAGAATACAATTCGCTGGTTCATCGTACTAATGAGTACCTGGTGGGACGGAGTTTGTACCAAACAAGGTATCAGACACTTAATCTCTAATTGCATAGTCCATCTGCGGTATGCTTCCTCCACAGCCAGATAAACCAGTTTGGTCAAGGCCTGCTCGTTGGGGAAACTGGATTTTTTCTTGGTCACTTTTTCGATCTTCCGGCGAAGGCTCTCAATAGGGTTCGTCGTCTAAATCAACTGGCGGATCTCGGAAGGGCACTTGAAAAATGTGGCTATCTCAGCCCAGTTCCTTTTCTAGGAGGCTGAGAGATGAGGATAACGCTTGTCCCATTTCTCCGAAGAGGCCTCCAAGGCCGCCCTGGTCTCCTCTTCAGTGGCCCGGGTAAAAATCAAGGATTTTTCTTACTAGAGAGGTAAGAACATTTCCACCTTTCCCGCCGACCGCCTTTCCACCCTAGGCAGTTGATGATAAAAAAACCACAATTGTAAAATATGCCATAATTATCACAACCAATTCTTAATCTAGTCGTTCATACTCTGCCTTAAATGAGCCCTTTCCCCCCCCAATCTTCTCCCCAAAAAAAATACAATCTATGACTATCTTCAAGTAATTCTTGTTTATTTAAATCTACTCTTAAAAACTCTTTTGGAGTTAATATTAAAATTCCCCTGAATTCTTTTACTTTAAGCATTTCTTTATCACCGGTTATGATTGCTTCAGCCTCTAACGCCATCGCACATTCAAAAAACTTATTATCACCAGGATCATTCTGAATAATGTTTAAACGAGGAGTTTTTGTGGTAAATAAAAGGTTGAATCCTTTACGGAAAAAGGCCATTAATTCATCTAATTCATCTTCCCCTTCGAGGCCAATTCTCCTGAGGACATCAAAATATTCGTCAAGAATATATTTGGAAAGACAAAGAGTTATCTCCCCCTCGCGCCATATGCACCATGACAACTTCTCTTTTCCTAAAACCGGAGTTTCACTCCACCTCCAACCTGGCCGCCTACAAGTGAAAGAGAGAGGGCTGGAATATCGCCGGCGGGATCGAAGTTAGCCTTTCCGAAAAAATAATGCCCTTTAAGAAAAAGGGCGAAGTTGGAAGATAAGAAAAAATCAAAGCCAGCCCCCACATTTCCCCCAAAAACATTTCGACTAATCTTTTCCTTTTGGCTGCTGATAGAAATCGATTCATAGGGATAAGATTCGGAAACGGTTATTTCTTTAATCAAATCAACGCTGGCCAGAAAATAAGCAGGTCCACCAAAAAAATTCAAACTCAATCTCTTCATGGGCACGAAAATCACCATGTTAAAAAACACAGCATTCTCGGAAATTTTAAATCTATCCTGGGCATTTGCTTCTCTTGGGAAATTAAAAAATAAAGGATGGGGCACAGAGGCCGTATAATTGGCCTCAATATTCCTGGAGCCAAAGATCCCCCCTATCTCCACACCCACGTTAGAGGAAAACTGATAGCCAAGCCCTATCTCAAAAAAATTCCCCTTTCTGGTAGCATAATTTATGTTGTAGAGAGCTGATTCATAAAATACTTCCTCACTCCAGGAGACAAGGGCCGATGTCTCCGAAAAGCCCGCTCCATAATAAAAAGAAAGAGAAAACCGGGGGGCTTTTGCCTGCTTGGTGGCCGGCGCAACTCGTCCTGCCTGAGAGCCTTCTTCCTCTCCCAGAACAAAGGCCCCTACCCCACTGGAGACAAAAAAGATTAAACTTATAAAAACTAAAACTAATTTTTTCATTTCTTCGATCCTCATCTTTCTATCTTCTCTTCTAGAAATGGGTTTTAAATAAATGCATTTCATCTTAATGAGCCAACCTCGTCGCCCCTGTGTATTGCCAACCGATCGCTTCCATCGCCCGGATGGTTTGGGCTAATTCCTGACTACCACTGCCATAAAGATCATAGGCGGATTGAGTTAAGGCGACGGCGGCATGCAAAAATTCAGCCGTCGGGAATAAATAATAAACCCAGGCCCGATAGAATATTTGAGTCGCCTTTTCAAGGCCAATACCGGTCACATGAATCCCAGAGACTCTATTGGTTCCTCCATTAGCCAAGAGATAGTAGGCGTGGGAGTAGATGGTGGCGTTTAAATGGACACCGCCATTGTCTATGGATAGAGGAAGTTCATATTTTTGCCATAAATGACAGGGATGGCCTTTGGCATTTGGATCTGCCAGATTCCTCTGGTAATTATTCGGATGATAAAAAGGATATGTATCCTCGCCCATCACCCAATCAGCCTTATTAAAGCCATTGCCTGGCGGCTGCCAGTAAAATTCAACCGCCGCAGCCATGATGTCCGAAAACGACTCATTCAACGCCCCGGATTCAAAGCAGTAAACAAGAGCTGATGAATACTGGGTCACTCCATGGGAATATTCATGGGCCACTACATCCAGAGCCGCAGCTGTTTGCCAATTATTTGGACCTGGATCACAAAAATAAATATGTCTCCTTATACTATCCCATTTCGCATTATCAAATCCCTCATACCAATGCACTGTTGCTTCAATATCCATATTCTGCCCATCTATCCCCTGCCGGCCATGAACCAGGTAATAATAATCATAGGTCAACCCCAAAAAGGCATGAGCATTAACAATAGCGCCGTCATAATCCCAGTAATTGTCATTATCAGCCGGTACGTAATAATAAAAACCATCGAACGTTCTAAAATCATAAATGTATTGATTAACAGGGCGAACTTTCTTTTCATCATATAAATAATAAACTCCCTCAGAAAAAGTGGTCGGGAACTTATATCGCCCGCCATGATAACCAATTCCCAGGCCGATAGTCAGTTCATCATGGTTGGTGTAATGGATGTTGGAATATTTACAGAGAACTTCACCGCTTTGGGCATCCACGATTCCTGTGGTGCTGAATTCCATGCCCTTCTCCAGAATAATCTGGTAAGCCAGGCGATAATCACCATCTTTGACTGGATATATCAGAAGTTTCGTCTCTCCACTTCGTTCACGAAGATCATCTCTTTTCAGGTCAGCTTTTAAAATGGCGACTGCTTTTTCTTTTGGAATAGAAGGGGTTGTATCAACTTCATTAATTAAATAATACTCCCCATTAATACCAACCAGCTCATCTCCCTTATAATGTTTGATGATCACTCCCCCGAAAACCTCAAGCTCCTTAAAGTACTGCTGATAACGGCGATGTTGCATGGAAGCTATCGGGTCGTCTTGAATTCGGAAAAGACGCAAATTCCCCCTTCTTATCTCTCTTTCAATAAGGGCTCTTACCGCCTCACCTTGAAGACCAAGAACATTCCCCGGCTGACCAAACTCCTGCGACTTAAAATAAACCTTGCCCACATAGGCCCCCTCAACGAGGGCCACCAAAAACAAAACAAATAAAAGGACAGAAAATAATTTTTTCATTTTCCCCCCTTAATATGATTTAAAACTCAACTTAACCTAACCCACCTTTTAAATTCCAGTTTACATTATATGATATTTTTGTGTTTAAGTCAATAGATTGGCAAAAAAAGATGAATATAATTAGGCTTTATTTTAAAAACTATCAAGTAACAATTTGCCTCCAACTTTACTGGGAAGAAGAGCTATTTTCAACTTTTTTCAGTGGCACAAAAACTGCTTCTTCATACTCTTTCAATGTTAGATATTTTCTCTATAGCATCTATTCTTAATGAGAAGTTTTATTAATTTTAAAATTTTTTAAATTTATTCTTGACATTTAATTTTATTATTTTTATACTTCATTTGTAATGAAGTTCACTAAAAGTATACTGATACAAAGGGGTTAAAAAAATGAAAGAAAGCAAACTAAAATTCACCGAAAAGGAGATCATGACCTTTACCATCACTCTCCTGGCCGTGATATTAATAGGAGCCATTATTTTCGGCCAGGTGGGCCTGGCCTGGGCATTATCGGCGGTCCTGATGCTCATGGCCACTATCCACCTCATCGTCCTCTTCCGAACCAAAAACCCCATTTACCTTATTCCCTGGGCGACGTATACACTATGGACCCTCACCTTTTTTCCTCTTTTAGCAGATCATCCCGGGCATAAAATATTTGCCATCGCTTCAGGAGTATTTCTTATTGCTTTCATCTGGGTCCTGGCTACCAAAAAGTTAAATTGGAGATACCGCGACATCCTTGAACTAGCGGCCAAAGCTGTCGATGAGACCGCCGACGGCTTCACCTCTCGCCCCTATGCCGCAGGTCAAGCTGAATTCACCATAAAGGAAGCTCTAGGCTTTGCTCGTTTTCTGCTGAAACATGTAATCTGCTTTCCAGTAGTGGAATCAGACAGGGTAGTTCTTATCATTCCCCGAGTTATGTGGACTTATCTTCTAGGATTTAAAGGCAACTATGATAAGGCCACCTATGTAGCTCTCACCGATTCCAGGGAGATAATTGTCCGCATTGCCCAGAGTGATTACCAAAAATTCAAGGAGGAACTAACCTTTGATCAACTGTGTCTTTCCCTGGGAGAGCTATTCAAACAATTCCTGAAATACTACCAGGAAGGAAAACCAGAAAAAATCATCCAGCGGTTAAACGCATTGTAAGGAGGACAGCCGTGAATCTCCCCGTAATCCGTGATTTTAAAATGGTTCAGCAGCTGGCTGCCCTTATCTCCAAAGATTACGCCCAAGATTTTCTGAAGCTTCTGATTATTTATAAAAACTTCTCGGCCTCGGAGGCGGCTACCAGGCTGGGCCTCCACATCAAAACTGCCCAGGATTTCCTGGAAGGATTGGCGGCTGTGGGTATCCTGGAGAAAAAGGAAGCCAGCGAGAAAAAAAGACCCTATTTCCGCTATTCACTAAAGCACAACACCATAAATATCTCCATTGACTTAAGTTCTCTCTATAAACCGCTTCCCAAATCATCTCTTTTAAATTTAAAAATTAGAGAAAGCAAAAATTCAGGTGCTGTATTTAAAGAAGGAGGGGGCAACCGCATTGCCCTTTTGCAGGTTTTTACCGGCGAAGGACGCTCCCGCCAAGAAAAGCGCCTTAACCTCACTCCCTGCCAGGGACGTTTTCTCTTCTACCTCCCCTTTCCCACGGAAAAACCACTGCCAGTTAAACAGATAATAGCCAAAGCAAAGCTCTCCGAAGATTGCCTTCCCGAAATTGAAGACCTACTCAAAATTCTGGAAGAGTACGGGATAGTAGAGAAAGAATAAAAAATTCAAATTCTTTAGTCTAACAATCTTCATATTGGATATAAAATTATATTTAGTAGAATTTGTCGAACCAATAATAATTTGTAATTTCTAAGGCCATCAATTTCACTTCAACTTCAGGGCGCCAAGCCGCCTGGGCGGTTATGTTCTACAAGGGGTACTTAGCTCCTAAGCAGGCGCGGGGCCAAGATGACTCAACTATCCGATTGCCACAAAGACCCTTTGGAGAGGAAATTAACTCTACTTACGAATTTATGAAATTTTGAATCTGATGAGGTGTAAGAAGGGCTTTTTTTCTACTCATCTAAGTTCGCATTTACTTATTTATCCGTTTAAAATTTTAATATCCATAATATGTTGCCTATTAAATATTGTTGTCCATATGGACAACAACGTAACAAAAGTCATCAATATATCAAGTTTTTTTTCATTTGATGAATATAGATGGGAAAGCCTACCGGCAGGTAATCAGTAATTTAAGATGCTTGAGGATTGACTTAACTTGACACATGGGGTTGATGACTGCTCTCACCCACACTTCATCGACATTCGTAATGATTATAAAGACCACGGACTAGAAGAGATAGAAAAGAAAACCCGCGCGCTCCTCCTCTAAAACACCTTGTGGCCTCTGAAGTAGAAAAAGCTCTCCAACTCTTACAATCTCAATACTCAAATCCAAACCCAATTCCTGCTGTCCAGCCTCCAATATTTAAATCTTGCTGGTCAAACTTCATCGTACATGAGCTATAATTAAAATAGAGATCTAACAATAATATGTTTAATAACCCTTTAAATGGCCTTAAATATATTCCCCCTTGAAATTCATAACCAATTTCATATTTAGTCGTCTTTCCCAAAAGATTTCTTTCCTTAAATCGGTTGTAATTAAGACCAACTCCCGCGTAAGGAAAGATAATTTGGCGAAATACATCAATTGTATAGCGAGCACCAACTCCCAAGGTTAGGATTTCCAAATCAGTGTTTTCTTTGGTGTAAGTTAACTCCCCACTCTTGTTAAAAGACTTTCCCAAAACATAGACCTCAAGGCCATGCCTTTCGCCAAAATTCCCGGTTAAACCGAATTCGAAAGAATTAATCCACCCTTTATCATACACTTGCTTGATCAAACTTTCCTGCGGCGAAAAATAGCCGGTTCTATACTCGAACTTTAAATTCTGAGCGCCGGCAAAAGAACAAAAAATCAGCAAAACAAACAACATGTATAAGCTAGATAAATATTTTCTCATTTTTCTTCTCCTTTAATCAAAAAATGGCCACAATAGCCTTGCCACTCTCTCTTTTCTTTTCGTCGACAGCCGTTATGTAGTAATAATATTTTCTGTTTTTCTGCACGTTTCGATGTTCGAACTTAAACGTATCCCCACTTACTTCCGCAAAAAAAGTACCAGCAAAATAAATCCTATAGCAAATAATATTTAGACCCCTTTCAGAATTGATTGGATTTGGCTCCCAAGTAAGAACATCTATGTATTCGTTCCCGGAAGCAGTTTTATTCTCCACTCTTGTTCCCGAAAAATTAACCGGTGGTTCAGGGGGATAATCAGGAATGATATTAACAACTGCATGTTGTAAACCAACTTCGGTAAAATCAAATCCGTCTTTTTTAATATAATCAAGATTATAGTAAGCATCGTAATGTCCTCTCCATCCCATGTTGATATGAACCATTTTGGTGGTACCGATTATCGAATAGCCATCTACAACAACAGCATGTCCACCCGTTGATCCATAGATGGCCGCCTCCACCGGACGAGCCAAATCTCTTTGTTCCTTAAAGATCTCAAACCAATCATCAGGGTTAGGATAGTTATATCTCCACTCAATCTTGGCTTCATCTTTGTATTTGAAAAATGTTTCCAGGGCCTTCTCTACATCTTTTATATAAGCACCTGAACCTTCTGAAGAATACTGCATGTTGACTGAAACACCTACTTCAAAACAAAGCTCAGCCACAGCCGCAATCTCCTCCAGTGTATCAATCCCACCTTTAGTGTTCCTCATATATGACCATTCATATTCATCGCGAAAATCCGCTGAAATCCATTTCTTCAATAAGGGGGAATAATATTCATGATATCCTTTCCCTCTCTTTGGCCATTTATAGTATTTCATGATTTGAGCAGTTGCCGTGGCCACACAGCCCACCAAAGTCTTTTTATTTCCGCCCTCGAGAGGACAAAAATAATTGAAGGGAAAGTTCTGATTCCATCTGGTTTTAAGGAGAGGTTCAGCAAGAATTGATAGAATCTGCAAGTCTCCCGGGCCTTTAAGTAAAAACCTCCGTATTTTGTTATCTAAAATTTTTTCGCTTGGAAAAACCTCTTCGACAGAAAGCTGGCTTACATCAAACTCGAGAAGCTTTATCCATTCTTTTTTATTTCTTTCTATTACCTGGCTAACTTCTTCAATTTGTTTTTCATTGGCCTTTTTAAGAAATTCTATCTGGGTTTTTAACTCTTTTATAACTGCTCTTTCATAACCATTTGACGAAGGATCAAAGTTAGAAACCACTGAAAATGATTTAACAGGCACAAGTTCTTTATAACATGAAATAAGAATATGGCCTTTGGGATAGAGATGATATACATAACAGATAGGTTTTCCATCCGCAATAACTGTATCTCTCCTAAATAACTCCAATTCTCCCTTTTTGTCTTTTATCGGCAACTTGTTGAGATATTGCAACCAGTTATAAGCGATCTGATTGGATTCAAACTGAGAAACTTGAAGCAATTGATAACCAAGGACCAACCCGTAAAGAAGAAAAAACAATCCAATGAAACATAAGTATTTTTTCATGTTCCCCCCTTTAGAGATTGATAACATAAGGCGGTTCAATACATTCCACCTTTTGGAAATCCTTAGTTACTTTTTAAAATATTCTATTTGTTATGTCAATAGAATTTGATTTAAAAGACTGTTCGTTATCTCATCGATTATTCAGAGGAGTAGATAAATGAGTCAATTTACATCAAACAATCAAGCAGGAGAAGCTGGCTAAATTGGATGAGATAGAGGAAATTTTAATAGGAGCTTGGATTTGATGTGGAGTTTATGATGGCTAAATGGCGAACTTTTATTGACACGATCCCAGATTTAGACCATTTACTGAAAGACATTTTAAAAAATATTAAATACTCTATAATTAGATTAGGGTAAATTAATATTTAGGAATTAATCAATGAACATAAAAATCATTGATAATATCTCCGAAAAACTTTTTGATATCCTCACTTCCTGCCTCCAAAAAACTAAAGATGCTCGAATAGCTGTTGCTTTTGCTAAATCATCTGGAATAAATCTAATTTCTTCAGCCCTTCTCTCAGCCTTAGAGAAAGGTAGCTATATTGAAAAATAAGCGAAAATTTATCTTTCTTACAAATGAAGGTTTTACCTTCCAAGAACACTCGAAAGAAGTGGAGCCCGACATCGAAAACACCCAAGTTGTTGGTATTGCCGAGGGAGTTAATCCCGAGGATGCTTTTGATAATCTGCTTAAAGAAAATCCTTACTTATCAGAAACACGTTTTAACGAGATTTACTGTCTCGAACTGGCTAAAAATGCAGAGATAAAGAAAAAATATTTCTGGCTAAAGAACCGATTCTTAAAAAAAGGCACCAGCCCAAAATAACTATCCTCAACAAAACGGTTCCGCTCTTAAACCCTCCCATCTTCTCCTCCACTTATCCTCACTATCCTTAAGCAGCTTACCCAAGATTCCTGAAATTTTCTTGATAATTGATCTAAAATTTATTACAATTGAACTAAAAATTGGAACAGAAAAATCATGAGCAAATCAAATCCTATACTTAAATCTCTCTTTTCCTCAGATACTAGAATAAAAGTCCTCTCCCATTTTTATCTCCATCCGGGCGAGAGTTACTATATTCGTCAGCTAGAAAAAATACTTAAAATCCCGGTTGGCCAGCTACGCCGGGAACTTATTAATCTGGAAAATATTCAACTTCTTACCTCTTCTCTGCATGGAAATCAAAAATGGTATTCTCTCAATCAGGACTTTCCACTTTATGATGAATTGAAAAAGATCTTTCTTAAAACCACCAGTGTAGGTGATATCATAAGGGAATCTCTGGCAAAAATTAAAGGAATTGAACTGGTTTTTATATATGGCTCTTTTGCTAAAGGAGAAGAACACCTTGGAAGTGATATAGATATTATGATAGTCGGGAGCACTTCTGATAAAGAGATTGCCCGAGCAATCTCTGATGGAGAAAAAAAACTTAAGAGAGCCTTAAACTATTCCCTTTATGAGAGAAAAGAGATAAAGGCTCGTCTTAAAAAGAGAGACAACTTTATTTTTACGGTTTTTCATGAACCCCGCATAATCCTCATTGGTAACAAGAATGACGAACTATTCCGATTTTATTAAAGAAAATCGGATAAAAAAAGGGAAGTTTTCAAGAAAGCAGATTAATGATTGTCTGAATTTGGCCTGGCGAGATATAAAAACTGCCAAGAAGATACTCAACGATAATTCTGATTGGGCCTCCAACATTGATTATAATGCCATGCTTCAGGCCGCCAGGGCGTTTATGTTTTCTAAAGGATACCGAGCTAGCTAGTGGTGAGGACAACATGCCACCTCTATCCAGTTTGCTCAGATAACATCAGGAAAGGAGTTTGAAACTACTTTTGAATTTATGGAGCTGATGAGGCGTAAAAGACATAAGGCCGTTTATGATACCGCAGGCCTTATTTCCACTAAAGAAGCGACAGAAGCAGCAATAGATATTGCAGAAAGCTTTGTTAATAGAATATCTGAAATTCTTAGGTGCTGAAAATAAAAGACAAAAGTTCTGAAGAGTGATTTTACACAGGTGTTAGTGGGGGGGTAAATTATATTCGGAATCTATTTTGTCTTTTTCTAGGGGAAAAAGATTGCCATATTTTTCAAGTATCCTCCCTACATAAGCAAGCTGATGTATACGACAAATCCGATTGAAAGCTGGCATCGGCAGATCAAAAATAGTGACCAAAAACAAAGCAAGTTTTCCTAACGAATAGGCCTAGATGAAGCTTGTTTATCTGGCTGTGGAGATAGTTTTCAGCTAAAGAAATATGAAACATAAGGACTGGGGTGTGAGATACTCATAGTCAATGATTTTTTTTGAGGACCGGCTGGCTAAATATGTTTGATGGAAAAATGAGGTTTACACAGAAAGCTTTACACCACCTTATAGGGAAAACCGCAAAAGAAACAATATACTACATTCATCCAATTATCCTCTATTTTTGCCTTACGTTGACAGCATGGTAGGTCAAACACTTCCATATCATTGACTTCAGGAGATATCCATGGTTCTTGTTGTTCCAATGCCTTACCTTTAAATCGCATAGAAACCACGCCAAGAGTAGGTTTTCCAAAAGTTTCTTTAAATGGACGAATGAGATCTACATTGATCATTTTGGCCATAATATTTTTAATGACTATTCCAATGTAAGCAAGTTGTTCTTGTGTCCACCAATTGTCGCCAGGAGCTCGCTGTCCACAATAGGGGCAGGTAAATTCTGTTTCCGAACAAGCGCTATCATCTAAATCCACTCCTTCTTCTTGTTTGATCATGAAGGAATCTATTTCTTTCTGAACAATATTGGCTAATTCATCTTTTTCCAACAGGATCTTAAATTCTTTATGACAGAAAGGGCACTTTCTTCTAAAGAATCCATCATCGTCTAGAGGAAATGAAAGGTTCATCTTAACTTCGCTCATTTGGAAGGTTCTCCTTTATTTGATTAAAGCGTCGGATAACTGCTGTAGAGAGGGTTGAAGCAACGTTTATAGCAAGCTCTGCTATATTCTCCGAAACATCAGGCGGAAATATGCCTTTCCCATGAACATCTCCCAACGTGTTTCTTAATCCCCCCAAATGAGATACGACACCTGACAAGGCATTCATAAGGTTTAACGTTGCTCCTGAAGGATCAAGTTCATCTAAAAGAAGGAGCTTTCGTGTGGACTTCCACAAGTCAGAAACCTGTTTCTTACTTGGTAAGGGATTCCCTAACTTTTCATGACAAATACGCATAACGCTCTCAAGGCATGAAATACTCCGTGTAACCGCATTTTCGAAATTGCCGTCTCGGATTGCCTCTCGAGCTTTCTCGATATCTTTGTAAGCTGAATAAAAACCGTGAGCTTTGAACAACCCTCTGGCATTAGAGATGATTTTTTGCGTTGTTTCAGCCGTAGCCAGACCGCATTTGCCACAAAAATCCAAGGTAGTCTCTCTTCTACGAATCTTACAAAAGAGAGTTTCTACATTGAAAGATACACCTCCTTTGTATGGATAAATCCGAATCTTTGGAAGGACTGCATCGCAACCAACTTCTCTGAAAATCTTTCCAGCGGAGCAATTAAAACAAATAGTCGGACTAACCTCATTTGTAGTTTCATCTCCAGTTTGTCGTGCTGCTCGACAGATGAGGGTACCCATTCCTATTTGTTGCAGGTGACAATCTATATTGTCATTTTCCTTAGGTTCTTGAAGTTTATTAAACATTCATAACCTCCTGTCGTTTCTAATGAGATTAAAACTAATGGCACATACCCTCCTCCTAGCATATACGATGTAGCGATTGAAGGGAGCTATGTCCCGAAGGCAAAGGCTCTGAAAGAGCCTAAGCGTATATGCAGTGTTATATGAAGTGGTGGCTCTCATTTCTTGACCACTTTATCAAGTTGTTGCTTGAATGTATCAGATTCCACAATCTCTCTTATAAAAGTAACTGACCAAACTTTGGAAAGTCCTGTATTTTCCTCAAATATAACACGCGGACGACCAGTTTGAGTGCTTATAGCAACTTCTTGATAAGGAAGGTATTTACCAATAATCCCTATAAATTTACCGCCTAATGGGTCTACACCTATAGAGATACTTCCTTCATCAAATCTTATGGGAGAAGGTTTGAGAAATACTGGACTACCACTGTTTCCTGGAAAAGCTGAAGCATCTATATAAAACGTCTTGTCGTCATTAATTAAGCTTATAGTTCCACTTCTTATAACAGGAGATATTTTTTTTCGAGGCTGAATACCAGGTTGATAGCACAAAAAGAAAACCTCATAAACCTCAAATAACCTGTCTGCAGCTAGGAACATGTTGTCAGGAATTGTTTTCACGTCATCCTTTTGAGGATCTAATCCAAAGGGTATCACGGCAATATCAACGTCTTTATTTTCATGGAATATCCAATTTACTCCCAAATCCTTCTTTATCTGATCTATAGAACGTGAACCGATTCTTCCATTTTTCAAATTGAAGAAAGCCAGCATCCCATTATCAATAAACTTGCCAGTTCTTGTATTTACAACAACGTGTTTTGCGGTGGCTAAATGAAAGATTTTCTGGATATTAACTAAGAATCCAGTGGCATAAAACTGAATCTTTCCTTCCTCGGTAGTCTTACCGAGAAAAACAATGGTTTTTTTAATTTCATCTAGCAGGACATGCATCTTCCAACCTCCTTTTTAATCTGCCATTTCATATACTCGTTCATAGCCGAACTGCTCGGATATCCAGTATTTTTTGGGAAGATATGCAAGCTGTTCAAAAACACATCCTAATAGACGACTAACAATTTTTGCTTTATCGCTCAGGTTATACATCCTGTAATAATCTAATCGAGTTTTTTTCCTGCCTAACATTTTTTGTGCTTACATGAGGTTATGTTTTTTACTGACGCCACCTATTCTTCCCCCTTATTGCCTTTTGAAAAAATTTTACCATTGAAATATGATTACTTCAATAAAAATTTAATTGAGTAATTATTTCTACTTTCTTCCAAACTGGCCTAGGCAGAATTAGGGGAAAAAGTATAAGCCTCAATAAAAATTTTATCCAAGTAACTATTTCTATTCCAAAGCGAAAAAACTTTCTATAAACTCGTAAAGGTCATGAAATAAAAGTTCGCAAAATGGCCATCGCAAACTTCTCACACTAACTGTGCCTGAACGAATGTTTTCTCTGCCTATGCGAAATGAAAAAAGGAATATCCACTCCTTTCACCAACTTCGGAATAAAAAGATAGATAGTGACTAATCTCGTGTCCAGCCGCTCTACCCTAGTTCCTGCAAAATACGTCGGTCTCATCTTTGTATGCTTGCTCTTTCTAGTTCCCACTTTGGCCCCAACTTCAATCTTCATCAATTTATGGGCCAAGCATTCCAGCCTGGCTAAAAATAACAATCTTGAAAAATCTATCCTACTAGACTCCTTTTTAAAACTCCTTAATAATTTTGAGACCATTGTTAGTAACTCCTCTTTTCGAATAGCTTTTGTTACTTCAAAAGGAGATTACGATTGATCCTCTATTAAATTAAAGAATGGGAGAAACGTTATCCAACATAATTATAATCTAAGAAGAGTCGTTTGATTAATTATAAATCTATAATACATATTGATTTTTTATTATCTTTTAAATAGGTCTAAAGTCAATCCCCTATTCCAAAAGATGAAAGAGAACCCATTTATCAAATGAGGAATTTTTTCTTGACTTAGGGTTTTTTTAGATTTATGCAAAGTTTTTGATATTATTATGACCAATCAACAGCATTTGGGTAATTTTGATACCACTTTTTATAATTGGCCAATAAAATAAAAAATATTTCCGGCTGATTTTTTCTTATATCAAGGGCATAATCCCAAGCCTCCATTTCCCAAGGGTCATTTAAAATATTTTCTAATGGAGTTTGTTGTACCTTTTTTTCAAATTCCTCTTGAATACCCGTAGAACTTATCTTTAGCTCTGGATTTCCCTTGTGCCCTTTTATAATATGACCGACTTCATGAAGAAATTTTAAAACAATGCTTTCTTCATATGTTTCAACCCCAAAAAGCTTTTTATAGTTTTTCCAGAAATTTCCTCTAATATTAATAAATATTTCTTTATGTCTTCTGATGCTTCTGGAAAGAGAGAGGTCGTCTACAAGCCACACAGGTCCTATACCTAGGGATAATGCATATTTAGCCCAACTATTTGGGGCTGGATACTTATTTAATCCCGCTAGGTACCTATCTCCTTCGGCCATTTATTTCCTTTCCTCTCCTAAATTTCGACTAACTTGTCTCTATCTTCATTATATAAGATTTACTAACTCTCGCTGAAAACCTGAAAATATTACTTATGACAATTTTATCCCACATAACTTCTTTGTTTCATGGAATATGTAACATGATGTTACAATGCACCTTCAACATAAAAAAAATACTAGGAATTATTATCATGAGCAATACTCTTACGTCACTTTAACGGATAATCCCTAAATACACATCTTTACTTTTAAAAAAAATATAATCCATTCATTTTCAACATTCACATCCTTAGGCTTTCTGGAGCTAAATCCCAAAAAAGTTGTGCAGCTTCAAAACGGTTTTTAGAAGGATATCTAGAAGACCTTGGCAAAGTATTATTTAAAATACTTCTAACCCATTTTTCCATTCTTCTAGCTTCATTAGGATATCTCTCTCTAGATAAACCCTCTCGAATTTCTGCATATGTTCTTAATATATACGCGATTAAATCGGCAACCTGGATAAGTACAGCCCAACTTGAGTCTGTAAAATATGGAACATCCACAATTTGATTAAAAGGAGCCCTTCTACCTAAATCTCCATAATAGCTTCTTGTCCACACTGGTGGATTCAGAATAAATTTAGTAAGACGATTTTGTTCGCGGTCTTGTCTATCAAATACAAGAACTGTATGACCTTTGTTTTTTTGTAAATGCATATGAGCTTTTTGAATAGAAAGAATTGTATGAACTGCAACTGTACACCAAAGTGATCCAAGATCTTTCAATTTTTCATCGCTTTTATAAAAAGCATTAAAATTATCCTTCTTAACAGCACTAAATGTAATCTTATGTCTACGTTTATCAATCCACTCTAGAATAGCTTCAATTATGTGAGCTCGAGTTCTACCATTAATTGTCCGCCATTGCCCATTTCCTTTATAAAACTTTCTGGAGTGAAATTCTGAAATATTTCTTCCTGTTGCATTTGAAAGAACTTTTAATAAACTTTTCCACGCGTTCTTAGTAATATGCATCCTTGTGGCATCTACAATTACTCCGGCCATTACAAGAATAGGTTCACCGCTCATACCACTTTCATCAAGATAACAAAATTTCACTATCTTTTCCTTTACTATAATTATTATTACCAAATTTATATTTCAATTTGAGGTTTCTTCCTCCACAATTTTTATTTCTTCATCAGTCAATTCATACAATTCATAAATGAAATTATCTATTTTTCTTTCATATTCCTTAATTAGTGTTTTTTCATGTATAAAGTTTTCACTATAATGGCTATTTAATTTGTCTTCATACTGAGTTAAGGAAAGAATTCTGTTAACTAGGTTTTCAACTTCACTTTTTATATATTTATTCTTACCTGATATAAAAGGAATTGGAATCTTTTCTATAAAAATAGTAAAACTTCGAATAACATTTTTCCCGAGTTGAGAAGAAATTTGCTTGTAATAGAATTCTATCAATTTAGAATTCAGAACACCAAGTAGGTATTTACTTCCTGAGTTTATAAAGTAGCAAGTATTATTAAGAAAATATTTGTTGTCATAAGCGAAAGACAATCGGGGAGATATGTCTGGATAAATAATCTTTTCCTTCTCAAATTCTTGGTAATAATCACAATCCCTCAATTCCCACCAAAAATCTCCTTGATCATCTCTGTTAATTAATCCTTTTCCTTTACTTATTTTGTCCTTAAATGAAATAAAATAATTGTATACACTGGGATAGATTCTTTTAAAAAATTCCTCTGGGCTTTCTTTTAACCGATTTTGATTAGTCCACCCAGATTCAATTTTAATAATCCACCATCCGGCCCATTTATAGTAATATTTACCAATATCCCTACCTCTTAAAATTGGTTTTATTATTTTTTCTGTTCTTTCTCTTTCTTCTCTTGTTTTGCAATTTGAAATTATCTCATTCCGTTTTTCTGTTGTAATAATAAAAGCATCATTGAAGCCGGTTTTAATTCCAAAATAAATTTTAACATTCCACTCTTTCAAAGGTTTTCCAATTTTTTCAATTTTATTTTTTAGTTTTATTATCTTCTCATCAGCAAGTGTCCAGCATCTATCATCAAGATTTTTCTGTAAAATTCTTCTTTGGCTTCCTTGGATATGATTAATTAAATCTTTATTATTTTCTATATTGCTTTTAACATTTACAAAATTAACTTGATGCTCTTTCAATGGCTCTTGTTTCTTAAATAACATTATGCTTGTATCTACTGTGGCTTCAAAAACCGGGTAACCCCCAAAATCAATCAAGTTTATAACTTCTGTTTTTTCTTTGAAAAATCTCCTCAATTTTTCTCCATATTTCGCCCTCATCCATTTGTTGCTTGATATAAAACAGGAAACACCCTCTTCTTTCAGAATTTGATGGCTTTTTTCATAAAAATATGTATAAAGGTCTGAAGTTGAGTTATATACCTCATAACCTGCTTTCCGTAGTAACTCTTTCTGCTTTTTTATTTTTTCCTGTCTCACATACGGTGGATTTGCAATCACCACATCAAAGCCACCTTTTTCATGAAAAACCTCGCTGAAGTAAACCTCAAAATCAAATTCTTTGCGCCCCTTGGTAATCTTACTTATAAGTTCTTCAATCTTGTTTTTATATTCCTGCTTCTTTCTGGGATTAGTTTCATTGAAATAAAGCAATTTCAACTTCTCAAGTTGATTAAACAATTCGTTATTAAACAAATCTTTTTCTACCCCTAAAAGGGAGTTCCCACAAACAATCTTATAATCTAGATTAGGCAGGGGTTTAATTTCTCTTATGTCTTCTTCATCTACTATAAGAGAGAGCCAAAGGCGGAGCTTGGCAACCTCACAGGCTCCTGCATCAATATCCACTCCATAGAGAGAGTTCTCTATACATTCTCGCTTAAAATTGTAGGCGCTTCTCCCAGGTTCGTTTATAAATGTAGATAATACATTCCTTGTCTTAACAATCTCATGCATCATCCCAACAGGAAATGCACCACTGCCAATTGCAGGATCACAAATCTTGATATCTCTTAATTTATCGTCGATAATCTTTGCATTTTTTCTTATACTTTCAGGAAGTTTAGGTTTACAATCAGAGGTTTTCTGTTTACCTTCTTTAATTTTCTGTTCTTTAATCTGGGCTATTATTTCATTTTCAGTAAGCTGTTCTCCATGTTTGATTAATATTTCAATATCTTCCTTGCTTACTTTCCCTTCCAGCTCGGAAAATAGGTAATAAATTAAACTTTGTTGGCACATATAATGAACAATTTCTCTAGGAGTGTAATAAACACCAAACTTTTTATTAAATTGCTTCTCTAAACTCCTCTTGCCACTTGCCAGAGCTTTTTTATATTCATAAAAATTATCAGGTCTTAGGGCATTAAATTTTTCATATAATTTACCAAGAAGTTCCGGGTCAATGGCGACCTCTTTTTCAAGCGGTTCATCCTCTTTAACTGTGAAATTAAAACGATCAAATACATCCAATATGCCATCACCAATATCTCCTTCATGAGTTCGGTGATTATTGGAAAAAAGATCATTTGGAAGAAGAATATCTGTATGAACCCAATCATAATGTCCTATTGGCTCAAAAAGCCCTCCATTTAAAAATGGTATTTTGCAGTTGAATCTGCTGTAAAAATCATCGTCCCGTTCTCGAGCAAGTGCTTCATAAAATAATGGTTCTAAAATATCATTAAAGAAGTTGTTATAATCTCCGAATTCTTTATTAAATAGCTTTCGCAGAAAAGCTTTTGCACCAGTGCCCCATGCTGCATCTCTTTCAACCCCAAACCACCCTTTTTTCTGCAAAAAATATAAAAATACAATTTGCCCCAGGAGTTTTTTGGCAAAGTCAACAGTATTGATATTTTTCGATTCAAAATCTTTTCTAACTATCTGATCTCTTTCAACTATATTATCTAGTGCATCAACTGTTCGAATAAGGAGATCACGATATTTATTAAAAAATTCTTTTGTCACAGGCTCAATGTTAAATGCCTCCTCAAGTTGGGCCAGTGTAGGTCTATGTGCATCGTCCTCAAGAATTGGCACAAGCCTGGACTGAGCTGTATGGCTCTTTTCATTTTCTCCCACAAGAAAAGACCAACGCCGGGCGGGTGTAAATTCCTCTTTTATTTTTACGTTTCCTGAAGGGGTCTTTTCATATCGATAATCCATCTTTACTAGAGAAAATCGCCAGTTTTCTTCATCAGGCGACACAAAAGCTACCAGAGCTGCATCTTTTAATTTCCCGCCTCTACTTCCCTTAAGATACCAGGCTATAAAATTCCGTTGCCTTGTTCTTGCCCTTTCCAGGGAAGACTTCCTTTTGAGTTTAACAATCAATATATCTATTTCATTCTTGCCATCTGAATATTTTCCAATTCGTTCAAGAGAAGTGATATAAGGTTTAAAAACATCGGGAATATAATTGCCCTGATAAACGAACCTTTTTTCTTCTATCTCATTCAAAAGATTCTTAATGAAGACTACAAAAGTGTCTTTATCAAATTTGTTTTCAAATACAGTTCTGATGAGGGATTTTGCCTGTTCTCTATTCATTGTTTTCTCCTTTTAAATACAATGATAAAATCACCTCTCTTCGTCCTGAAAACCTCTGGGAAAATTCCACATAATGACTTTCTAATAATTTTTGAGGAATGTTATGTTGGAGCACAGCTAATACCTTCAAAGGATTGACCAGATCTGATTTTAAATCATTTAACGCTTTTAGTGCTTTTTTTGTAGTTTGTTTAGGAATAGCTCCTTCTTCAAGTCTAATTATCAATTTTCTTAAATAATCCTCCTGATCATCCGTTAACTTTTTAGAATTTTTTATAGTAGCTTTTAAAATTTTTAGAATTTTCGCTCCACTATCTCTCCCTCTTCGATAACCGGTTATTAACTCCTCTTCGGTTGTCGCTTCAATAAAAGCCTTCTTATTATTTTCTAATAATTCAAAATAATTGTTTGGCAATGGTATCTTCCTTTCGTTAGGAGAGCATTCAAAAATCTTGGCCGCTGTAAGAAAATCAATTTCCTGCGATTCTCGGTCTTTTCTAGTTATAAAGAATTTTTGGATTTTTCCCAGGCGGAAAAAAGTTAAAAGATTATCACTATAATCAGACTCTCTCTTAGCAGAACGCGCTTTCTTTGGTAAGCGCTTTATTTTCTCAAACATATCTGGGTCCTTATCTCTTATCTCTTTTATTACACTTAAATACTTCAATTCACTCTCTTCAACTTCATCTTCACCCAATATTGTCTCTCGAGAAATTAACCGATTAAATAATTCATGAGAAGACACTGGCTCACCTTCGGTTAATATAGCTGCATCACCACCTAGAAGTGTTAAGAAAGCATTTATTTTAGCTTCCGCTATTTTCCTTAGTTTAATTTCATCTTCTGATTGAACAGTGGGGAAAAAATTAAATGTATATATTTCATCATATTCAGTGTCTATTCGATTGACTCTGCCTACTCTTTGCATCAGCCGGGTTGGATTCCAAGGAATATCATAATTGATGACTATATTCGAACGATGTAAATTTACTCCTTCAGAAAGGACTTCTGTTGAAACAAGAATCATATAATCATCTTTTTTTCTTCTGGCTCGGGCATCAAAGTTTTCAATTACAGCATCTTTGACGGCCTCCCCTGAGTTGCCATGAAAACACAAAACTTTGTCTCCAATATTATTTGTCAGATATTGAGCTGTTTCTTTGGATTCAGTAAAGATAATAATTTTTCTATCCTTTAGGATTTTATTCTCAGATAGTTCTTTCAATAATTTATCTAGTTTAGGGTCTCTTTTTACTCTTTCCCAGAGAGACTTTATTCTTTTTAGTATTTCTAAATCTTTCTGTAAATCTTTCCTGAAATCATCTAAAAAATCTTTGCTATCATATTCTTGGGCCTTTTCTTCATCTACTAACTGATGAATTGCCTTGTCATCATCATTTTCCAGAAGCTCAAAAATCTTATTAATGTATTTTTTACTTACATACACCTTCCCTTTATCGAATTCTTTAAGAAACATCTCATAGGACCTAATAAATCTCTCAATTGAATTCCTGAAAGCATAAAAAGAACTTTCCAGCCTTTTAACCAGCAGAATTTTCATGAATTTCCCCATATTTCTCTGGGAAATAATCTGAGGTTGGGTTATTTCTTTTTTGTAATATAGTAAAGGAGTATAACGAGCGTACTTGAATTCTTGGGTAATTAATTGGACTGTTTCATTAAAGATCCTATCTTCTTCTTCATTTAATTCATAATAAAAAGGAATTGGATTTTTAACTTCTGGAAATTTCAACTTTTGTTTTTTCAAATCTTGAGAGAAATACTGCACAATCTCATTTCGGGTACGCCGCACCATAATATATTTAAGGACTTTTTCTCTTATCTCTTTGGCATTTTCTTTTACTGTCTCAAGATATTTTTTATATTCTTTTTGTTTATTTATCTTCTTTAGTCTTCTTTCCAGACGATTAAAAAACCCTTCCAGATCCATTAGGTTTGGAATAGTGCTCTTTCTCGGATTCTGGAAAAGCTTAATTTGATTCAGAATATCTTTAGGAGAATTATTATAAGGCGTGGCAGTAACTAAAATGACTCTTTTTCCACGGCAAATCTGTGCAAGTTTTTCATAACCAACTGTCGTTTCTGTTCTAAAACGATGGGCTTCATCTATTATTATATTCGAATATTTTTCCACCCCACGCTTCAAAATTGCATCTAATTTGCCCACTGACTCATAATCGGCAGGTATATGAAAATCTGAAAATACATTTTTCCATGAACCTGGATTATTTTCATTTAATAATGCAGGAGGAGCAAGGACAAGAGTTCGCCCATCGAGCTGTCCGGCAAGCATAGCCGAAATATATGTTTTTCCGAGGCCCACAACGTCTGAAATGAAAACTCCGCCATATTCTTCTAATATTTTCTTGGCATTTAACACTGCTTGCTCTTGGTATTCATATCGTTTAAAATCCTCGGGGAAATATCTAACAAAAACTTCATCCGTAAGGCTTAATTCATCTTTGAAATACTCATATAAAAACTTCAAATATAGCTCGTAAGGTGAAATATTTTGATTTAACCACGTTCTGGTGTTAATTGTCTCAATGTATTTATCTTTGACATCGACTGCATCTTGCCATAACTCATTAAATTTCTCTAAAGCGAATTCATAATCAGTTACATTTTTTAATTCTACATTGAACTCAAGATTGTCGATTAAGCCTGCTTGGGTAAAGTTACTTGAGCCAGTAATAACCCGGCCAACATCTCTATCACCTTCTCTAAAAGTCATAATATAAAGTTTTGCATGAATATTTTGAGAGGGATAAGCTCTAATTTCTAATTTTCCAGTTCTGAGCCACTCAATAAATTTTAGGATACCTTCTTCAACTAAAGCGCTGTCATGCGATTTTTCCATTTCTTGTGCAATGGATTCACAAAATTCTTTTTTGACTTCAGCATGAGAAAACTGAAGGGCAAGCTGTGATTGAGCTTCATTAATTAAATCTAGGACTTCTTTATTGGTACTTACACCAATTAAAATCCTTATCTTCTCTGTAGACTCAAGTGATTTATATAAAGAATAAAAGCCACTTGTATAAAAATAGCCCACTAATATATCAAATAAACGTGTGTCTTTTATTAAAACATTAAATCTATCAAGAAGAGTTTGATTAGGTTCATTGGTGATGAAAGTAAGATCTGTTCTCATTTTATTGTCCATAATGCTCTATCCTGAATTAATTTAAACTTTCTTATTTAGGGGAAAAATAATTAGACAACTCCTTAATAGAAATATTTCTTAAAGATTTTCTTTACTGAAAGGGTCTTAATACATTTCGGAAACTTCATTTTTATTCTATGTTTATATTATATCTTCCTATAAAATACTCCTTCAATAAAATCTGTTCCAGCGTATCCAGCTCCAATAAGAGCAAAAATATGCTCGGTAGATAACTCTTTTCCCAGATAATTAACTACTCCGAGTACTCCAGCTATCGTCCCTATTATAAAAGCGTACATCAAACTTAATCCTAGCCTCTTTCCATCTAATAAATCAGACAATTTTTTACTGCCATCTTTTACTTCCTGCTTATCATGAACTTTCTTTATACCAACAAAAACTCTTATCCCTTGACCCACCATTCCAAGAAAGCCTCCCAATATCAAATAACCTAATAAATTAAAAGGATCCATTTATCCCCCCCTTTATTAATAATTTGATTTCCTACCCCTTATACACCTCCTCATTATGCCAGAGGAGGAGGTTTTTGTCTGGATGATCGGCAGGGTTGGCTGGTAAATGGTGGAGTCTCCTGCCGTGAAATGGATAATAGGTATGGCCATTTTCAAAATCGTCTCTCAAGCGGCGGCTTACTTCTATGTAGTAATCAGGAGTAATAGTTAAATAGCCTTTATCAAACAGGCGGTGTAAATCACTGCGAAGCAGAAGACCGTTTCTTACCTCATGGGTTCCACCTAAAGAAAAAGGCTTAATATGAGCTGCTTCTAGAGCCGGCAAGGAGTGCTCAAAAGTGATTGCACAGGCCCTCTGATAAGCATCGGTGACAAGCACCCGAAATGTTCCCTGCCCGAGGCGGGGCTTTATTAGGATGCCTTCTCCATAGCGAGGCCCTTCAGTAATGCCTTTCTCGCCTACCCTAGTGATCTCCCACTCATTTTCCCGCTCCCGGATATATTCCCGCGAAGCTAGTCTTAATTGAATCTCTCTCCAGAGTGACTTCCCCGGTTCTTGATCAATTCGATAATGCTTGCCTTGCTGAATAGAAGGGCTCCAATCTTGCGGAACATTAATCCACTCCTCTTTAGAGAAGAAAAAGGGCTGAGCCAGGATGATGCAACCAATATTAAAATCTTCTTTTGATTCCGGCGGTTCATTGCGCCGTCTTAGAATAAGCCGCCGCATCTCACCATAAGATAAGGCACCATTCTTTTCTCGAAATGCTTCCCAAGCTAAACTCATGGGCAGGCGGGTCCAATAAACAAAAAAGCCTCCACCGACAATTTTGTTTATTGGGTGGCGAAGCTTAAAAAGAAATGGCTCTCCCGGCTGAAGAATTTTAAAGGCGCCTTTTCCGCCAGGTTGCCAGAAATTAACTTCATCTAGAGCGGTTTCTCTAGAAAGGCAGGCTAAGTTATTGAACCAATCAGTGTCTGTAACCCCGACCCAGAGCTTCATGATTTATTGGCTAAATATTGGCGATGTGGCCGAAATCATGTTTTTAGGATAATTTATTAAATAGATTCTTTCAAGTTTTTTTTATGGTATGTCAACTAAATTAGAGGAGTGGGGAATGTGGCTGGATGGGAGATTTCATTAGGGGAGCTTACAGAGTTCTCCTTTTATCTGAAATTAGGTGAAAAAATCTAAATTAGGTGAAAAGCTTAAAGGCGAAAATCGCGTTATAGGGCGATTTTTGGGGGGCAAAATAGCGTTAACCAACTGATATTATTATAATTGCTGAGGCCCGACCCCCGAATTTGCAGGACAGATTTGCTCCGCGCAGATTTGCTCCGCTATTGGATTTGCTCCGAAGGGGATCAGCAAGGCCCCTTGGGCGAATGTCTATTGACATACCGGAATTGGATATTATAGAGTGGCATTAATTCCTAATTGTGAGGTTGATTTTGTTGACCTTCCAAAGTAGAAAGCTTCTCCCTCACCTGGCTCAATCAGCTAGTCTTAGCCCTGAATATAGAGAAGTAGGCTGAAAATTACTCCCTCCTGAAGAAGGCTGAAAAATGTTCGGGAAAGGCGCTTAAAAGTTTAACAACTTGAAAGCCTAAAAGATAAAACATAATAGAACTCTTCGAGGGATAGAAAATGAAACGATACTTCCGGAAAATCAGTCTCATTGGATTAATTATTCTTCTGGGAATCGGCCTGGGCCTCAATACCCAGGCCCAATTCAAAAAATTATTAAAAAAAATCCCCAAAAAGATTCCCGGAATAAGTAAGATTTTAAAAAGCAAACCACCGCTTTCCACCACCCTTCGGGACGCTGTTACCGAAATCTCCTTCCTGGATGACTTCAACCCCCAAAATCCCTTCCCTTTAAACATTCTCCCTCGTAGTTCGGACGGTAGTTTTTTTCCTGACCTTAAAGGCTTTTTTAAATTCGAATGTCAGAGTTACTGTTTATGCCCAGGAACCTATGGCCCCAGTGAAGAAAGAGGTGGCGAGGGGTATCTCTATGCTCCCTTAAAAGGACCATATGCCGATATCATTCATAACATCCTGAAGAGGTCGTATGCTCACCCGGAAATTCCCCAGGAGGACATCCAGGTTCTCCTATGGGCCATTATTTCCCGGACCAAAATCAGCCAAATGTCCAGGTCCTCTCAGATCACAGCGGCTAAATTACTAACCAAAGAAGAACTTTTCAGACTCAATGGTGGAGCGCTGGGACTTGTTCCCGAGGAACTGCTGACCAGAGCCATGTCTCACCTGCCTCTTTCACTCCAGAGGATATTAACCGCCGAGGCTCGCTTACGGAGGATGCTCACCGAAGGAGAAGCTCTCTATTCAGAACTAGAGCAGGTGGCTGTTCTTCAAGGAGACCCACCGCCGGAGAAAGGCGACCGAGAGGTACCGTGGGGCCGTTGGTCATTTCACCCTAACGGATACTTCATCAGGTATTTCCCCGATGGATATAGCCGGATGACCGTTGAAATTTACCTTCCCGAAATTTTCTCTGTCAAACGCGACGAGAAAGGGCGGATAGTGGAGGTGGCCGACCTCGAAGGAAACCGCATCATAACCTCCTATAACGACGACATGGCACCAATATGGATCCAAGGTGAACCAGCTCTCCAAGGTTATTCGTTTCGTTCTATTCGCTTTGAACGCCTCCATCCGGAAGACCCCGAAAAAAAAATATATTTTGACTGGAATAATCTCGGCTGGACCTTAGTAGGCCTCCCTCAAGGCCGAGGGAGGATATCTGTCTCTTCAGAACAGTTTCCTGATATAAAAGACCGCTACGATTGGAGCTTAAAGCAGAGGAGGGAACTGGGAAGATTGGTTCGGGTGATAACTGGAGGGAGTGCCCCCCAGAGTGTCTTTGAAGAAAGATTGACCAATATCATGTCCCTGGCCCACTATTCGCTCGCCCTTCAAAAAGCTTGGGAAAAGGCTCCTTCTTCAGATAAAGAGTGGATAAAAGGTCACCTTGACCTTCCCCGAAAAGCTTGGATGGCCGAGATTAGTCATTGGGCCAAAACTTATACTGGAGAGGCGGCCGTAACAGCTGGAGGGGAGGTGGAGGGGTCGACCAAGATGGCGGCTGAAAAAGTGGCGGCGGCCGAAAGAAGCTGGGGAGGTTTCGACTCTTCCCCAGGGAAGGGACCCAACTCTGACTTTTCTTCTTCTCACCTAGCCTCCTCTCCTTTGGTTTTCCCCCCTCTAGGAAATTTCTCGGGCAGTCCGGGTGGTTCCGGCCCGATAGACCCATCCGGTGGCTCCGCCCAACCTGGCCAACAAGGAAGACAGCGTCTAGCACCTTCTCCCCGGGAACCAGATGATGAGGAGGACGATTGTCAAGGACAAGTTGGCACTGTGGTCGGAGATGTCACCGTCAACGGGCAACCTGTCTCTCCGGGCGACATCATCAGCAGTATGAAGGGAGCCGTTATCCAGACGGGCTCTAGAAGTAGGGTTATGATTACCATCAATAATAATATTCAGTTGAGGCTCGCCTCTAATACATCAGTAACTCTGCAAAATCCCTGCGCCTCACCTGATCTAGGATTTGGGGCGAAAATCATGGGGAAGATCAGGGCTTTTATTGCCCGGATGTTACCCGATAGCGGACCATTTGTATTTGAAGGAGGAGGGGCCGCTAGTGGAGTTCGGGGGAAATGGCCACTTTTTCCTCCCCGGGAGTTCAACCGAATTCTCCTGGCTTCCCGGACTCAGCCCTCATTCAGCCTGCCTGAACTTAATAATAAAATAGAAACAGATGATGAAGATGATCTGCTCTCTGACCAAGCGTTGATAGATCAATCAGAGGTTGTCTTCTCGGCTGAAAACCGCTCCGACAACTACTTCCATATCAAAGTGATAAAAGGTGTGGTCAAGCTGCAAGATTCCGCCGGCTACGTCAGAATACTTAAAGGGGGTCAAGAGTTCACCAAAAATCCAAAACCCTATTTCGACCCCGCCGAGGTAAAACGAATCTGGATTATCGTGGAGTAATAAAGTTTTTTAATCTCCCTTCTCCATAGTTCCAGACAACTTTGGGGGTTAAATATTCTGTTTTTGCAATTCTAAAATCGAAACTCAAAAAATCGAAATTCAGGGTCGAACCTCAGTAACTCCATTAGTCAAGTCGAATTCAGGGTTCAAGTAATCGAAATTCAGCGAAACTCAGGGTCGGACCTCAGTAACTCCATTAGTATCAAGTAGTTAACCTTATTTTAATCCCCAAAAAGTGGCCTTAGAGCCGATTTTCGCCCCCCCTTTTTTGGCCTCTAAGGTTTTTCTTTTGAATTACAAATTTTCGCTCGAGTGACTACTCCGCTTCCTGCAAATGGGAATTTACGGATTTATTAATTTCAACACGAAAAAGGCTCTCTCCAGAGCCTCGCTCTGTTCATAAATTGGTAAAATGCGATAAACTCTCATGCAAAGGACGAAAGACCAACAATCAATTTAATTTAATAAATAAAGGCTCAGCTGAACAAAAGTTGCTCTAACTGAGGAAAATAAGAATTATAAGGGTACCCCGACAATCACTCTAGCTTGAATATCATCGGTTCTTCCATTGAGGGCGAAGAGAAGACCAAAAGAGACCCATAATCTTCCCCCATGAGAGATAGTTGGTCCCCAGGCGTATTTTCCCTCTGAATAATTTCCTTTTGACTCTAAACCAAGTCTGAGAAGGGGACTTATTTCATAACTCAAACCCAAAGCATATTCATACTCTGTTTCTCCACTGCTCCCGAATTCGCGCTCGATTGTATGATTATAGGCAAAATTAAACCGCCCTATATCTTTTGCCAAGATTACCTTCCCTTCAAATTTTCCAGGTTTAGAAAAATTACTCTCTTGGATATATTCAAAATAAAGAAGAGGATCTATAAAAAATTTTCCTTTTTCCCCAATTCTATATCTCAGCCTTACTTTGAATCCACTATATTGGTAATGCGACCCATTTTGACCATTAGTCTGCTTGAACACTTGGTATAAGGCTATATCCATATTGTCGGCAATTCCATGTTCAAATTCTAAATAATATTTCCAAATATTGATATCGGACTTATCTTTATCCGGAAGGGCCAAAGTAAGATAGTATTCAAACTCAAATTCTCCTCTGGGCATAACCAAGTATTCATAAGTCCAAACATAGCTCCTTTTGTCGCCAAAAGAATAGTTGGAAACACCTATAATCATCATTAGAATCCCAAGGATTACAAGTGAACTGCTCTTTCTCATTTATCCTTCCTCCTAGTTTTATTTTTTGTTTCAAAGTTGTTTACAGAAGAAGTTATCTCAAAATTTTTTATTTTTCTTACCTGACTAAATTCTATTATGATTATGAATTTCATTATCATCATAAGTTTAAAAAAATTCTTATTTACTCTGACACTTTGGGCATAATCCGTACATCAGGAGTATATGCCTTTCTAAAATAAACCCTTCCTTTTTTGCCAATCTCTCCTGGAGCTTCTCTATTTCAGGGTCGACGACTTCTACCATCCGACCGCATTTCAGACAAATGAGATGGTCATGATGCTTGTGTCTATATAAATGTTCAAATCTAATAGTGCCATCATCCAACCTCAACTCACTACAAATTCCACAATCACAAAGTAGTTTCAATGTTCTATAAATTGTAGAATATCCAACAGAAGGAAATTTCTCCTTCACCATCCGGTAAAGTTCATCTGCAGTCAGATGTTTTTTATTTCTCAGAAAAATCTCCAGAATCTGCATCCTTTGTTCACTCCACTTTAAATTCTTCTCGCGAATGTAACTTTCAAAAAATTTCTTTTCTTCTTCAAACGCCATCGTTAATTTCCATATTGATATTGAATTTCATTTTCATGATAGAATAGATAGTATTAATATGTCAAGTAGGTTATTAAATTATTTCCTCTTCTTTCTTTATCCTTGGAATAAAATTCATGGAAAAGCCTTCTACGAATAATTTGAAAAGTAGAATCTCAAGGGAAGGCCGTCACATTTCACATTCCAACTTTTTAGTAACAACTCGAAGAAAGCTTCTTCATCGTCTCCCCACCCCGGAGGATTTCGAGAGCAAGTTTTCGCCTTTTACCATCAAGATGAGAAAAAAAGGAATGTAAAAGCCCCCTCTCCTTGCTTCTTTATTAATTTATTCGGCATTTCTTGAAAGAAAAAGTTAATTACAGCAAGGTAAAATAATTTAAAATGTTAAAATTAATCCCTAAAATTAATAACATCTTACTCCAAAATTAATTATGGCCAATCAAAGGTGAAGATCTGAGCTTCTTCCCCCCTAACTTTTTTCTATCTGAAGACCAAGAATTCTCACTCCAATTGTGGTGCGCATTTTTAAAGTGGCCGGCTGAGTGATGAGACAATGTCCTTCCTCCAGGGTGAATTTTTCTTCATCCACCCAAATTTCAGCAGAGCCAGCCAGAGCATAGAAAACGACATAAGTCCTCATTTCACAGGGAGGCATTTCCCCCTCAGGAGGCAGTTCAATGAGACGTGTTTTGAATTCTTTCGCCTGGAAAAAGACGTTCTTCTCCCTGTGTTCGTAAGGCTGGACGCTCATCGATTTTAAATTAAAAACCTGCACTTTGCTCATTTGCCTGACCTCCTCTCATCCCACCTAAATTTTTTCTTGGGCCTCTCATCAATTTCTTCCCTCATTCCCTTCGCTGCTTCTATTCTCTTTTTGACCTCTATTCACTTATCAGGTCCCTTTATTCTCTACTTGCCTCCGGTCAGTCCAATCAATTATTCGTTCGATGGTCAACCCCATCAGGATGACGAAAATGATAATCAAGGCTAATCTGGTGGCCATAAATTTCAATCCCAGGAACTGTAATTCAACCATTTCCTGAGGAATCTTAATACAGGCCCAAGCGGAAAGAAAAATAACAATATTCGCCCGGCGAGCGCCCTTTTTTATGAGCGCTGCCGCCAGAGGAAAAGCTACGTACAGCGGACCAGTGGGAAGGGCTCCTAAAAATATGGCCAGCAGAAACCCTTTCACCCCAGAGCTTTTCCCCAGATATTTAACTACCATTTCCCGCGAAACGAAAACAGCAAATAGCCCCATCAAAACCATTACCGCCGGCAGAATCAGGATAAGTTCGACAAAGAATTTCCAGGAAACCGTCGTCACCAGGGAACGCTTTTCAGGGTAAAAAGTCAAGAGAGCGAGGGCCGCCGCCAGAATTATTATCAGAAAGAGAGTATCCCGAAGAAGGGACCGGCGAAAACTGGAAGGCGATTTTGCCTTTAGGGGTTCATTTCCGCCTCGATTCTTCCGGAGTCTTATTTCTTCTCTAACTTTCCCGTGGCTTTGCCGGTTTCTGCTCTCGTTCTCATTCCCTTTCCCCTTCACACTCCCCTTCCCTATCCTTGTCTCGTTCCTGGTGCTATTCTCTAGCTTTTTTTCTTTTCGCTTTTCTTTTTTTTCTTCTTTTTCTTTCTCTTCTCTTCCAGCTTGCCTTAGGCCTTCTTCAAAATTTTCTACCCGCTTTCCTTCTCGCCCCTTCTCCTGGAGGAGCGCCTGTTTTCGGGCTTCATCTTTTCCGCACATCTCGCTTTTATATTTTTCACCCCTTAATTTTCCTTTTCGGCTCTCCTCTTCTTGTAATTTCTTCTTCATAAAATAACTCCCATAAGGAGGGCAATAAGAAGAGCCACAATAAAGCTCAAACCATTTCGGAGAAAAGCCATCTTTTTGCCCAGCTCCTTTATTTCCAGGGGGAAGGTGACCATCCCGATCATAGTTAAGGTGGTGATAAATGCGGCCACGGCTGTCACTGAAGCTCCGCTCTGGAGAAGTGAGCCAGCCAGTGGATAAGAAATTAGCGAAGGAATATGGAGAACCGCCCCCAGGAGGGCCACGCCCAGAAGGCCGTCCCAGCCGGCTTGCTCGCCGATAATCCGGGCAATAAGTTCTTTGGGCACAAAACCAAGCAGCAGGCCGATGAGAATTATGATAATAAACACCACCGGCAGAATGCGGATAAATGTTTTAGCCGCGACATAAAGCCCCTTGACGGCTTTCCTTCGGTCTTTAATCAAGGCGATGACCAGACAGACCAGGCTGGCCAGATTAATAAGAATAATAGTGGCGCTCATAATCTGATTTATCTATGGCTTTTTTCTTGGCATTTATTATTTTTGCCCGATATCGGTATTTACTAGCTAATTTTTAATTATTTTCCGCCTTTTTACTATTTACTACTTTCCAGGAAATAACTCCATAACTTTTCTGTTTCTGGCGCCCGCTCTTGGGGAGATTCACCCGTCTCGTCTCCCAGCCAATTCAGCTCCGTCCAAAACTCTCCTCCAACCACCTCCTGATTTCATCTCTGATTCTTCTGAACTCTTGGAGCTTGTCCTCTTCACTCCCCTCAACCTGGGATGGATCTTCAAAACTACGATGAAAATAACTACCGCCGAAGGGAAAAAAGGGGCAAGTCTGTCGGGCCCGGTCGCAGAGGGTGACCACATAATCAAATTCTTGGTTAACAAACTCGTGGACACTTTTAGCCCTGTGACGGCTGATATCGACGCCAATCTCCCGCATCACCGCCACCGCATATGGATTTACCTGGGTGGGCTGGGTACCAGCACTGTATGCTACGAAACGCTCACCATAAAAATGGCGGAGCAATCCCTCCGCCATCTGGGAACGGGCGGCATTATGAGTACAAATGAAGATGACTCTTTTTTTCATAACAAAATATTTTCAATTATTTTTGATTTGAATTATCCTGCCCACACCAAACTCAATAAAATCCTGGCCGTATTCCCGGCGGAAGGCTTCCCTGACCTCGTCGCCTGTACAATGGGAAGGGGCAACTTTCTTTACTCCTAATTTTCTGAACTCCTCCACCACCTCCCGCGGCGGGTGGTGAAATCCACCTACTACCAGATAAACTTTCCGGCCTAATAATTGCTGGGCTTTCTTTACAATCCGCCCAATTCCTGGATGGGCACAACCGGTGACTATGACCAATCCTTTTTCAGTCTCAATTATCAATGACTGTTCACTCGGTGGCCCATATAGCACTCCAGTCGAATAAATTGAATCGACGATTTTTTTGGAGTTAGCGATTTCAACATATTTTGCGCCCCGAGACTTTATCATTTCTCTTACAGATTCGGGAAAAGTATCAGAGATAAAAACGGTTACCTGGTTATTCTTCTTCAGAAATCCCTTTAGCCCTCCGAGATGGTCTCCATGAACATGAGAAATAAAAACCAGAGTAATGGAGCCGGGTCTAATCCCCATCTTTTCCATATTGGAAAGCAAAATATTTGAATTGCCTCCTGTATCAAATAAGAGCTTCCCCCGGGAGGTCTGGATAACACAGGCAAAACCCCAATCTGTCTGTAACGCAGGATTAACCTGGTAATTGTCATAAACACAAGTCAAGGTTATCTCTGCTTCTTGTCGGGATTGAAGCTTTTTGCTCGGCAGTTCGTGTTCTTTAGCCAAGTAAAGATTAGCTGGTGGGAAAACATATTCCAAGGACATCTCTCTAGCTTCTCTCAACACAGAGTTACCATCACCGAGGAACAGCTTATTTAGACAGCAGAGCTTTTTTAAAGGAGGAAGGTCTGGGGTGTTACCGAAAATCAATAACCCGCTCATAACCAACATTAACCCAATAAATAAACTCCGCTGAAAAACAAATTTATTTTTCATTTTCCCCCCATATTAATTTTTAAATTCTCTAAATTCTCTGCTTTCCAAAGGCAAGAACTCCATTAAACATTCTTGGTTATTTTTCCCAAACATCCAGCTTGTCTAATTAGTTCCATATCCAACAGCTGGGGTCAAAGCGAACGAAAGACTGTCGCTCCTTTCACTTGCTCTATTTTTTTTCTTCCCTATTCTCATCTTTGAAGGAGAAAAAATCAACCAGCTTTTCACCCAGCGGGTTTCTCTTAGCCAGCTGGAACTGGCCACCAGCCAGCCACTTAATTACCTCCATCAATACTTTCTGAGTGAACGGAGATTAATCCAGATAGATTGAGGTTTTCCTCGCTGGTAAGGCAGGTTGAAAGTTATCCCAGAAATTAAGGGCTTATTTTCTAAATTTTTCTTGAGCCTTGAGGAAGCATTTCCAAAGTCGTGATGAATTAAAATGTAAGTATTTCCAAAAACGTGATGGCTGATAGGGATAAAGGACTTCATAAAAGTAGTCTCGCACCCTGGGGATGACACTTTGAGTAGCTTGTCTCCTTTAAGGCATATCTCTTATGTTCTAAGTTCCTAACCCCAATATTAGGCACACTCCTTTATTTTCCATCACGATTTTGGAAATACTTACGAATCTTGATGATTATTTGAATATATGTTAATTTATTCATATAAAATCTGGTTAAATTGCTATGGAACATTATTTGAAAATATTTAAGGCTCTCGCTGATGAAACACGGCTCCGGATTTATCTCCTTCTGCTCAAACAGGAACTTTATGTTTGTGAAATAGTTAACATTTTGAAGATAGAACAGTCTCGGGTCTCCCATTGTCTCCGCATTTTAAAGGAAGCCCACCTAGTTACCTACCGGAAGGAAGGAACTTGGATTGTTTACTCCGCTAACCCAAAGATGTCCCACAATAAAATAATTGAAGGTCTTAAAAAGGAGATCCCTATTCCCTCCCAGGATTTAATAAATCTCCATAAATGCCTGAAAGAAAAAATAAGAATGAAATGTAAAACAAAAACAGGAAGTATGGGGTATAAGGCTGATGAGTTTGCTTGAGCCACTAACGATTTAGGGAAGAGATGTGGAGGGAGAAAAAAAGGAGATAAACAGACAGACAGAGAGTCAGTCAGTCCTTTAGTTAGTCGGATAGATAGATAGATAGATAGATAGATAGATAGATTGATTGATTGATTGATTGATTGATTGATTAATAAAGGCTGAGATTGAAGAACGGTGAGACAAAGATAAAAATAAAGGTTAAGACATAAATGAATCGAACCCACATTATTCTAGACAAGGGGGGCTGCCAGTGAGTGACCAATCTGTCCCAACTGGAGAATCAATCCAATTCAAAATAATCGGTCTAATCCGCTCGCCTTTTAAATCTCCCCAAAATGTTCCTATTCAACCGGCTGGAGCTAAAGGCATCAAAGGTCGGGTAATTCTCAAAAAAGAATATCAAGCAGGACTTAAAGACCTAGCCGGATTTTCTCATATAATTTTGATTTACTATTTCCACCTTATTCAAGATTTTTCTCTAATAGTTAAGCCTTATATGGACAAATATCCTCATGGAATATTTGCCACCAGAGCTCCCAAAAGACCCAATCCTATCGGTCTTTCAATTGTTCGGCTTCTTGGCATTCAAGATAACATCTTAGAGATTGAAGATGTCGATATTGTCGACAATACTCCACTATTGGATATAAAACCCTATGTGCCCGAATTCGACCAACGGGAAAAAATAGAAATAGGCTGGCTGACCACCAAAATCCATCAACTTAAGAAGACAAAAGATGATGGAAGATTTATCAAAAAGAAGTGATTAATTTAAAAGGAGCATTGAAGATGGAGATGCAAGAATTGCTGGAATTGGGCATCAAATTGCATGGCCATAAGTGCCCTGCTATGCCCTTGGGTATCCGAGCAGGCCTGGCGGCTCTAAGAAAATTAAGCGTTGAGCGAGCGGCCAATAAAGAACTTTTCTGCCTTTGTGAGACAGGCTCAGCCCACGCCACAATGTGTTTTGTCGACGGCGTCCAGGTGGCCACTAGTTGTACCCTAGGTAAAAGCAACCTTAAAAAGTTGGAGTATTCCAAAAACGCGCTGACTTTAATTGATCTCAAAAGAAAAAAAGCAGTCCGGGTGGCCTTGAATCCTGCCTTCCAGAAAAAAGGTCTTCAGTCAGAATTTGTCAAATTAAGAAGCCAGGGAATTGAACTCCAGGATATCCCCGCTGAGATTACCGACCCCTTAATTGAGAACATTATGATTCAGCCTGATGAGGTCTTGTTTAAAATCTCAGAAATATTCGATTGTAATTTCCAAACAGAAAAAGGAACCTTTGAATGGGATGAGTGTGAAGAATGTGGTGAAATTGTTTTCGCCCCTGGAATAAGAATAAAGAAGGGACGAAAACTTTGTCTGCCCTGTGCAGAAAAATAGCCGAAAAGGCCCAATAAACTCTTTAAAGAACTGGTAATGGAACCAAAATGAAGGCCATTTTTTTTGCCCCAATCATTTTTTTCGGTATTGCCTTTATCTTTTCTATGCTCGGCATGGGGGGTTCACAACTCTACATTCCTCTTCTCTTTTGGTTGGGAATGGATTTCAAGTCGGAAGCTATTCCCCTGGGCATGCTCTTAAATGTGGTCAACTCCTCTTCGGCTGCTTTCACCTACGGCCGGGCAAAACTTATTGAATGGAAAACGGCCTTATTCTTCGGAATCTTCATGATTATTTTCGCTCCTCTTGGTACCTGGGCCAATATCTCCCTCCCTACTAAGCCGGTAATTTTAATCTTCGCTCTTTTTACAGCCAGCGCTGCTGGTCTAATGCTGAGCGATTGGCGGCCGAAAACCGGGCCCATCTCGGCTAGAGGAAAAATTGTCCTGGGAATGGGCGGAGGAAGTATTCTCGGGTTTTTTGCCGGACTTATCGGGAGAGGAGGAGGAAGTTTTGTGGTTCCTTTACTTTATATAGCCGGACTAGAACCCAGGTTAGCCGCTGCTACCTCAGCCTTAGTGGTCACTTTTTCCGGAACTTCGAGTTTTTTGTCTCACATCTTCACCGCAGCTCATCCTGATTGGACTATCTGGTTACTCTGTGTTGGAGCTGTTTTTCTGGGAAGTCAGTTGGGCTCCAGATTAATGGCCAGGAGACTTAAGTCCAGGTCAATCAAACCTATCTTCGGAATTGTCCTCTTAGGAATTTCTGCCCTTCTCATCATCAAAGATGTTCTTCTGGGATAAATAGTCACCCTAGGATAATTATTTTTGGACCAAAGAATAAAAATAAAAAAAGGAAAAGAGAGAAAAATGGTTGTCAGCGTGGCTCGCTCTCTCTTTTCTCTTGACCAGCGCGCCTCTTCTCTACCCTTCCCTAAGTAGCCCTTTCCTCACACTGGGGCAAGCCCAACTCACATCCTTTAAATAAATAACAATACTTCCGGCAAATGGCCACCAGCATCAGCATCACCGGCACTTCGATCAGAACACCCACCACTGTCGCCAGGGCTGCCCCCGATGATAAACCAAAAAGCATGGTGGCCGTAGCGATGGCGACTTCAAAATGATTGGAGGCGCCGATCATCGCCGAGGGGGCAGCATCATGATAGCTTAGATTTAACAGCCTGGCCAGGATAAAGTACCCCAGAGCAAAGATAATTATTGTTTGAATGAAGAGTGGCACAGCAATCCAGAATATAGTTAATGGATATTTAGTGATTATTTCTCCTTTTAAAGAAAACAGGACAATTAATGTCACCAGTAAGGCGACTATGCTAACCGGAGTCAGCCAGTGAATAAATTTTTGATTAAACCAGTCAAAGCCTTTTGATTTTATAATCCACTTTCGGGAAAAGTAGCCGGCTACCAGGGGCAGGCCGACATAGATTAAGACCGAGAACAAAATCGTTTGCCAGGGGATAGGCATGGCATTCACGCCGAGTAAAAATCCCCCCAGCGGGGCGTAAAGGACCAGCATGGTCAGAGAATTGATGGCCACCATGACCAGGGTAAGGCCATCGTTGCCTTTGGCCAGATAACTCCACATCAGAACCATGGCCGTGCAGGGAGCAATCCCCAGGAGAATGGCTCCAGAAATATAACTTCTCCACAACTCCACTTCCTGGCCAGTTTTAATAATTTCCACGCCAGGTAAAAATTTCCGGAAAACAACGCCCAGGAAGAAGGAGGCAATTAAATACATAGTAAAGGGCTTGATGGCCCAGTTGATGAAAAGGGTCATGGCTACTGGCTTAGGGGTTTTAGCCGCCTGAACTACTTCGGCAAAATCGATTTTGACCATGATGGGATACATCATAAAAAACAGACAGATGGCAATGGGGATGGAGACATTGTAGGCGGAAAATGAATCCAGTTTGAGGGCCACAGAAGGGGCTATTTTCCCCAGGAAAATGCCCAGCCCAATACAGAGGAGAACCCAAAGAGTGAGGTACTTCTCAAAAACCGACAATTTTCTCTCGGCCATATATCTCTCCTTAAATGATTTTGGCGTTTGGGCCTCTTTTAGACCTGGATAAACTGGCCCCTATTCTCATTTAATTCACAGTCTCGAATAAACGATATAAGTATGAATGGAGTGAAAAGTGGTAAAGAAAGCCGCGAAAACAAGATAGATAGAGTAATGATAAGGAATTTTCAGGAAAAGAGACTGCCCGATTAGGCCGATGCCAACCAGCCAGATGATGGTCGTGTAAGCCGGCGCCATGAAGCCAAAAACACTCTGACTCCAGGCTGATTGGGGAAAATAAATCTGCATTATCCAGGAGAGAAAATAAATGCTTATGCCAATTAAATAGATAATCAAGCCGATTTTCTGTCGTGGTTCTTTAATTTCCAGCTTAAGTAACAGGGGGAAAATAAAGACTATCAGGCGCAAAATATTCTCAGGGAGGCCAATGGCACTTGGTATATTCCGCCAGAAATTCTGCATCTGAAATGGTTCAGGGAGCTTGCCGGCCAGGGCAATGTTCCAGATGAATATCGGAATAAGCAAGATAAAACAGTTGGTCAGGTAACCAAGTAACTTTTTTATGATCACGGCCATAAAATCTCCTTTCTGTTTATTCTATCTAGCTATTACTCCAGCTAAGGTTTATTCTCAGGAGGCCGACTGAGCTGGGGGGGGTTGGGTGCGGTCCGATTAAGCTGGGGTTGAGGTTTGGGTAGAGCCCAGCCCTGCCGCCAATCTAACAAAATCGCCAAAAATCGTAAAACCTGGATGATACTATAAAATGGTAATTAAATTCCAGATATTAATGAACATTGCTCCACGACAGACATTAAAATTAAGAATAAAGAAAAAGACCCGGGTCCGGGAGAAGCAATGTAACCCTGTCCAAACGTCCTAACGCCAGGATAGCCCGTTCCAATAATTTCTGCGCGATTAATAAATATAATTTTAATATAATTTTAAAGAAAAAGTATTACCTACTCCACCTATAAGTGAATTTAATTAAAAATATATTTTCCCCTGGGGCACTGAAAAGCTCACCCAAATCTCGTCCCAGCCGTAATTCTCCTGGGTAGGAGTAATCATTTCTGCTTTGAGTCCAAACCAGATAGAAAAAAGAGCCGGGGCGATATTCCCAGCGGAGAACTATCGTTCCTCGTAAAGATTTGTAATTAAAATCAGGATTGGAAAAGGTGAAAGGCTGGGCAGGCCCCAGGCCATCAGGATCGATTCTGTACACTCCTCCAACCAAGTCCACCACTGCCCCACTCTCCTCGTAGAGAGTAAAATCTGTACTTTTTGGCCGGGCAAGCTCTTTAAATCGACTATACCGGCCAACAGCGATGAATGGCTGGAGATAAGCTTGAAGGCTTAATTTGGGAGTGAAAATCCAATTAAGCCGGATTTCCGTAGATAAGACTTGCTGGTGAAGACGACCAAAAACGTATCTGGCTCCGAATGTGTCAGTCATCAAGGGATCCTCAATTTTTCTTATCCATTGATATTCAGTAGCTTGTTCTGAATATACAGGAGATATAGAGAGGCTAAAATTGCTTCTTGGTTTCCATCTAAGGCCAAGGCTTTCCGATAGCCCATACGACCCTATAGTCGGCCGACGGTATAAACTTGATGAGACAGAGAAAATCAGTGGCTTTCTTGTATCGGAGGAAAGGCCTAAATTAATTTCGTAACCATGAGGAATCTTGACTAAAGGCCCTCCCCTAGTTAAGGTTTTACTGATGGTTTCTGGATTATAAGCTAGAAGGGAACTGAAGCTCCAGTAATTAAGAAATCTCCCTTTCACTAGAACCAAAAAGCCCTCCCAAGTTTTATTTCCGCCAAAATCGTAGGACTGGAAAGGGCCGGCGGCCACGACTGCTTCTCGAGTGATTTTGGTTGGGTGGGGCCATAAATAGCCGAAGACAAAACTCCAATTAATCAAGTCCGAACCACCGAACTGAAATCCAGCATCATTGGGGTCAAATCCAGGCGATAAGGCACCCAAGGAAAAATTAATCAAAGTTCGCCTTTTTTGCTTGTTGATTTGGAAACGCCCACCCCAGCCCAGCAACGAAGTGGCGTTTTCTTTTAGTCCCAGATGAGAGGCATCAGGACGTTGAAAATAGTGAAGCGAGGATTGTTGGATCTGGAAAATGGCTTCTTGCGAGCCGTGAAGATAGGTGCCTCCTAACCACCCACTCAGCACCCAATTGCGGTCTTGGTCAAGAAAAGTCCACCCGTCCAGCGCCAGGGCAAATGCTTTATCGGTAAGGAGAGTAGCCAACGGTTCAAAGCGGAGATCGCGGACTACAGTGGTCGCTAGAATCCCGACCCCGCGATGGCCTTGGTTAAATTCTTTCAAAGAGCGAAATACTCCATAGTAAGTTAAAGGTTCAACTTCTTGCTGAAACCGCTGTCCTTCATAGTCGATCAGGGCGTTTTCGCGAGCGGTGAGGGCGCTGATTAAGCTCATGTTCCAATTCCCTGACATTTTCCCTGAAAGCTTGAAAGCACCTAGGATGGTGGTTCTATCTGGGCTTTTGACGTAGCCTTGATAAGTCACATATCCTTGGGGAGAGCGTCCAATTCTTCGACTGTAGAAAAATCTCGGGCTGGGCCAATTAATATTGAGGCTATAGGCAACTCCACCTCGACCGAATTCACTAAAAATATTGCTGCCTTCAATGAAGAATGGTCTTTTTTCCCGATAATATGTTTCAAAAGCGGTAAGATTGATTACGGCCGGGTCAACTTCGACTTGGCCAAAATCGGGGTTGAAAGTGGCATCTAAAGTTAGGTTGCTTTTTAACCCAAACTTGAGGTCCAAGCCGATGTTTCCCAAGTATTGTTGGCCCGTTTGAAACGGGTTGCCTGGTTCTTCGGGGGAGAAATAAGCCTGGCCAACAGTATAGGGCCAAATTTCCAGGTGGTACCCAGCTTTTATTCCCGAGATTCCTTCCAGCCGAGCAAACCGGGAGACATAGCCAACGTCCTCCTTAGGAATCCAGACGAAAGTATTCCTTTCGTGTTTGCGCTGGATTCTTCGTTCAAAATTGACTCCCCAGACGTAGTTTTCCTGGGGAGGGAAGCGGAGTTGGTCGAAGGGAATTCTTATCTCCACGCTCCATCCCTTATCATCTATTCGGGCCGCCCATTCCCAAACTCCGTCCCAAGTAGAATCTCGATTTAAATCGTTGTAAAGAGTCCAATCACAAATTGAGCCGGCCGGGTTGACGGCAAACATGTAGCCGGAGCGACGATCAAAATAGGGATCCACGGCGAAGATAAACCAGTCTGATTCAACAAAATCGTCTCTTCGCCCTAAACGCGAGGTGATTTCCTGTGGAGAGGAATCATAAAGCCGGACGGCAACATAAAGGGCATTTTCATCATAAGCAATCCAAACTTCGGTCCTTTCTGATGGCTCTCCTCCATCCACTGGGTCAGATTGGATAAAATCATCCATCCCTTGCCGCTGCCAGACTTCTTCGGATAGCTTGCCATCAATAATTATGGGTGACCTGACTCGAGTAGCTTGCACGACTTTCTCCTTTTTTTCGGGGGAGGAGAAAGTTAAAGCTGCTTGTATTTCGAAGGCTCCCGTTACCAAGAAGAGAAGGATTAAGATTAACTGAAAGCAAAAGTTTTTCTGACGGTTGGTGGTCATCTCTGACTCCTTTCAGTAAAGTCGAGGCTAAATGATAAATTCAGAGCAAGTTTTCTTAAGCGCTTAATGTCCTGTTTGCTGCTCTTCGAAGGTTAATTTTGAACAACTTAAATTCCTCCTTTCTGATTAGATAACTAAAAGAGTTGCTTTCTTTAACCAGAAGTCACTTATACAAACGCAAAATATTTCAAAAAGGTTGATCCTTAGTTATGGGAGAGAAAGGGTTTCAAAAAAACTACTAATGGAAGGATGGCTTTATTGGATGCGAGCGTTATTCCCCTTTTAGAAGAATATCTCCCTCAGAAGCCTTTACTTACTCCCCATTTCGTAATTAGAGCCATTAAAATCTTGACATATATTTTTCAATAATATAGCTTAATTTTACGAAATAAACAGTGAAGTGGTGGGGTGATTCTTCTTTTTAAGACTCCTTTAATGTTTATTGCCCAAGCTCAGCCCCTTTTTTTCTATCAAGAGAAAAAGGTTAATTTTGTCTTTCCTGCCCGATTTATATTTACATTTCCCCTTAGATCATTTTTTCTCCAATTGACTTTTGTCTTTTTTAGTGCTTGCCTTCTCCTTCTTGCCCCTCCTTTTATTTCTGCCTCCGAAATGGCTGAGATTTCAGCCTGGATGCAATTTGAACGCCTGTCCATTAAGGATGGTCTATCCCAGAGCTCAGCCAATTGTTTTCTCCAGGACAGGCTGGGTTTTTTATGGATTGGCACAGAAGATGGGTTGAATCGCTATGATGGCCTGAGATTTAAAGTTTTTCGTCCTCGAGAGGGAGATGAAAATAGTCTTTCCGATGGCTATATCCTCTGTATGCATGAAGACCACCACGGTAATCTCTGGGTGGGGACTATGTCAGGAGGGTTAAATTTCTATGATCGCCAGCAGGATAAATTCATTCGGTATTTATATCGACCGGAGCCAGACTCATCTCTCCCTGATAATCTTTTTCCCTTTAATATTCAGGTCATTAGCGAAGATACTGAAGGGGATCTTTGGTTAGGAACTACGGCCGGGTTGATTCAATTTGATCCTCACCGCAGAACCTATAAACTCTTTCAGCATAATCCCCGGGAGCCTTCTGGACTAAGTCATAATTCAATTCTGTCTTTAGCTCGGGATAATCGGGGGCACCTCTGGATTGGCACTCAGAAAGGCCTAAATGTTTTGAATCTTACTTCAGGAGAGTTTAATCCCCCAATTTTTGATAACCGGATTTATGACCTTTTTGCCCAACAGACCATTCGTTGTCTTTATCTTGATAGTGCCGAGTGTTTGTGGATAGGCACAGATAGAAATTTGGCCTGTTTTGATTTCAAAACTAGAGAAATCACCTTTTTCGTCCCCCAGGCAGATGATCCGAACAGCCTAAAATCGGGTTATATTCGCTGTATCTGGGAAGATAAACAGCACCTCCTCTGGATCGGCACTTTTGGAGGGGGCCTCAATTTGTATGATCGCCAGGAGAAAAAATTTTACCATGTGCTTAACCGGCCTGAAGATGAATCCAGTCTGCCCAATAACTATATCAACTGTATCTTGGAGGACCGAACAGGAATTATCTGGATAGGCACTTTCGGTGGAGGAATAGCCAAATATTGCGAACCGATAAAGAAAAAATTCATTCATATCAATCAGTCAGCCAGAGGAGGCTTGTCTCTTTCGGCCAACATAGTTTTTGCTATTTTGGAAGACAGGCAAGGTCAGTTATGGGTGGGGACTTATGGAGGTGGCCTGGATTGTCTTGATCGAAAAAAAAGAACCAGGGTCAATTATCGTCATCAAGCGGGCAATCCTTATTCTCTTGGCAGTGATAATATCCGGTGTCTTCTTGAAGATAAGGCCGGTTTTATCTGGATAGGAACATACGAAGGTTTAGAGAGGTTTGATCTCCAGCGAAAAATTTTTACTCATTTTCGCCATGATCCTGATGACCCGGGAAGTTTAAGTCATAACTATGTCCGGGCTCTCCTTGAGGATGAGCAAGGCTTTATCTGGGTTGGCACGCTGGGCGGAGGTCTGGATTGTTATAATCCGCAAACCGGCACTTTTCAGCATTACCGCCACCAAACGGCTTATCCCCAGACATTAAGTGATAACCGAGTCACTTCGCTTCTTCTCGACCAGGAGGGCTACCTCTGGGTTGGGACAAGTTATGGCCTTAACCGACTTGACCGTGATTCAGGTAAGGTTATTCGTTTTTTAGCTAAGGCTAACAATCCAGACTCATTGAGTAACAATCGCATCCTTTGCCTCTATCAGGATGCCCAAGGCCGGCTCTGGATAGGAACTTATGGTGGGGGCCTAAATCTGTTCGACCAGGATACCAACAAGTTTCGAGTTTTCAAACAAAAAGATGGATTGCCCAATAATGTCGTTTATGGAATTGTTGAAGACAACCAGGGGAGATTATGGATAAGCACAAACCAAGGACTCTGTTGTTTCGACCCCGACCGGATGAAATTCCGTAATTATGATGTTTCTGATGGTCTGCAAAGCAATGAATTTAACTCAAAGGCGGTTTTTAAAAATAAAAAAGGAGAAATATTTTTTGGCGGAGTTAATGGTTTAAATATATTCCATCCTGAGAGTATGCCTCTCAATCAACATCAGCCTTCGGTGGTTTTAACCGGCCTGCGTGTTTTATACCAGCCTGTGTCTTTGAATACCGAAAACAACGAAGACATTCTTTCCACGGCAATTGAGGTTGCTCACCAAATTACTCTTTCTCCCCATCATCGAGTGGTTACTTTTGAGTTTGCTGCTTTAGATTTTGTGGCTCCCGGGAAGAATCGGTACGCTTTCAAACTGGAAGGATTTGATGAGGACTGGAATTATGTGGGTTCTCAGGCTTCGGCCACTTACACTAATCTGCCTCCGGGAGATTATGTGTTTCGAGTTAAAGCAGCCAATAACGATAACATCTGGAATGAAGAGGGGCTTTCTTTAAAAGTCAGAATGAACCCCTTTTACTGGCAGACATGGTGGTTTAAAGTGCTCCTTGGATTGGCAGTGGTCACCTTGGGGGTGGTAGTGCATTTAATTCGCGTTCAGGCTATCCGAGAGAAAAAACAAGAACTGGAGAAAATAAATATCCAGCTTGAAGAAGAAGTTCGCTCGAGAAACCAAGCCGAAAAAGAATTAAAAAAGTTGACTAATGAACTGGAAAAGAGAGTCGTCCAGAGGACACAAGACCTACTTGAAGCCAAAGAGAGGCTGGAAAGAGAAGTCATCGAGCGAAAAAAAATAAGTGCCGAACTACAGAGCTCGCTGGAGGAAAAAGAAGTTTTGTTGCAAGAGATTCATCATCGAATAAAAAATAACCTGCAGATTGTCAGTAGTCTGATTAATCTACAAATGAAGAAATTCAGCGACAACCAGGTCCAGGAAGCGTTCAAAATGTGTTTGGGCCGCTTGCGAACCATGGCTTTTGTTCATGAAGAGCTTTATCAACAAAAGTTATTTACCGCCATCGATTTTAGAGAGTATACATTAAAATTGATCGACCATTTAAAGAGGCTTTATTCTGATAAGTATCACCACGTTGAGATTAAATTAACCATGGAGAGAACTTATTTAGACATCACCAAAGCTATCCCCTGTGCTTTAATCTTGAATGAATTGCTGACTAATTGTTTTAAACATGCCTTTCCTCCTGACAAGCGGCCCGAGGGGATAATCGAAGTTAGCGTAAAGAAAAAAAAGAAAAAACAATGCCAATTGCTAGTTGTTGATAACGGCGTCGGCTTTTCGCAGGAAATTGAACTTGAAAAACCCTCCAGTCTGGGATTGAGAATCATTTATAGTCTGGTTCGACAGTTGGGGGGAGAAATAAAGATCGACTCAGGACCACAAGGCACCCAGGTGTATATCAATTTTTAGCTTTTCCTGTCTATTTTCCATTTATCTTCGCAACCACCAGTATCCCTGAATATCAAGATTTGTAAGCCCTAAGTCTTTGGCTTTCTTGACAACTCTTTTGTATTCTTGGCCAGTTATCCTCCTGGAGAGTTCTGGATAATCATAGGCTTTATAACGTGGGCTATACTGAGCCATAATATTGACATAGGTATCCTTTGGCAGATTTTCTGCTATCCACTCCATAACCTTTTCTGACCCCCCAACATTATTAGGCATAACCAAGTGGCGAATCATCAGCCCTCGATACATAAGGCCATCTCGAGCCGGCTTGGCTACGCCGACTTGTCGATGCATCTCAAGAATTGCTTCTTTTGTCACCTCGGGATACGTGACAGCTTCGGAAGAATACTTGGCTGACATTTCACTATCCCAGTATTTGATATCAGGTAGATAGATATCAACTATCCCGTCCAGAATCTTCAGTATTTCTAGCCGTTCCCAGCCAGAGGTGTTATAGACTATGGGCAGACGGAGCCCTTTCGCTGCTGCTAGATCAATGGCCTTGAGGATGTGGGGCGAATAATGGGTGGGCGTGACGAGGTTTATATTGTGACAACCGATTTTCTGGAGTCGAAGCATCATATTGGCGAATTCATTAATGCTGGTGGCTCTGCCCCGGCCAAGCTGGCTTATTTCCCAGTTTTGACAGAAGACGCATCTTAAGTTGCAATGGGTCAAAAAGATTGTACCTGAACCACCCCGTCCCACCAGAGGTTTTTCTTCGCCAAAATGGGGATGAAATGCTGAAATCATGAGTGTCGCGCCCGGCGAACGACAGAATCCCCTCATTCCCTCAAGGCGATTAACACCGCATCTTCTCGGGCAGAGGCGACATTTTGACATAATTTCCCAGAGGTATTCTGCCCGTTTTTTCAGTTCGCCCGTTCGGTGAAGTTTCAAGTACGCCGGTTCAAAATCAGGGTCTATGGCAGCCTCTTTTTTAACACCAGCCTTCTCATTACGGGCAACCTCTTTCCCTCTTAACCATTTAAACAAGACTGAAGAGAGAGCCAATCCCAAACCCGCATAACCTAACTTTTCAAAAAAATCCCTGCGGGTAAATTTTTCAAGAAAAATATTTCCCATTTTTCCCCTCCTATTTCCTCAAAGATATTTCTCCATACGGCTTGTAGAATCTAACAACTATGACCACAAAACTGCTCAATTTTAGAAGAACAACTACTACACAACTGCCGAGGAGTCCCAGAACGGGCAAAAGAACCACGCTCCCCACGATCCCGCCGAGCCAGCCGCCGAGAAGATCAGAGCTATAAAGCATACCGGCGGTTTTACTTAAACTTCTCTCATATTTTAGATAAACTTGGTTCGCCAAGGGAAATTGGGCACCGATTAAAAACCCACCGATAAACGAAATGACCAAGAATAATATCTTCAAAATAGGGAAAACCTCCGGACTGCCCAGGTAGGGATGGAGCATAAGAAAGATAAAAGGTAGACCTAGAGAAAAACAGATTATGGTCAAATCAACTTTTATAAAAGACTTAAGACAATCTTTTATCCTGGAGAGAAGCGCAGTCATACTCATTGCCCCACAAGCAGCCCCGGCCATAAAAGCCGTCACCAAAAGCCCAATCCACGAGAAAACATACCCGTAAATTGACTGAAAGGTAAAGATCAGGGCCAGGTCGAATATTATTCCGGCAAAGCCGGTGGTGGCTATGCAGAAGGGAATGCCTGAGCCGAAAACTCTCACATTCTTAGTTCGCCCTAACCAGAAAAGAACAATAAAGATGATGAATATGAGCAGAATCAGCCGCAGGCTTATGGTTTCAAACCACCTGAAAAGTCCCCGAAGGTAGGGAGAAAAGAGGGCATTCCAATAAGCAACACTGTAAAACATGCCTAAAGGCTGGAAGTCCCGATTGATTTTCTGGGTGCTCTCCTCAAGAAACCTGAGAAACCACTCCTGCCATCCCGGATGTAACTTTTTCAGAATATGGCGGGCTATAGGCACGCTTGCCTTAATTCCTCGCTCGCTCAATCTATCTACAATCTGCTCCTCGTCTAGCAAAAAGACTCCCTTAGAACGCGAGGATAGGAAAAGATTCAGGCCATCTCCTGGAAATACGCGGACATAAGGGAAAACATTTTTGAGTGTATTAAAAATACAGGCGTTAAGATTCTTTATTTCATCACTTAAATAAGTTAAAGAACCAAGCACCCCAATAACCAGGATCCCTTCCTCGGACAATCGCTTTTTGGCAATGCTAAAAAACTCTCTTGTAAAGAATCTGTTTGTCTGCAAGTCAGATGGATCCTGGAGGCCGACCAGGATCAAATCGTACTTATTCTGGGTCATTTTAAGAAAAAGACGACCATCAATATGCTTGACTTCCACCCTCCTGTCGGTCAATTCTTCCTCAGTTAGCGGCGTTGGGAACTTTCTTATAAGCTCAAGCAACAGTGGATCAAGTTCCACATACTCAACCAGTTCAACTTGTGGATGTTTTAGAACCTCGTTGATTACACCGCCGGCACCACCGCTTAAGATAAGTAACTTCTTCGGGTCAGGATGGGCCAGAAGTGGAAGATGGACAAATTCTTCAACAAAGCCTATATCCGGAATAGGCGTTATAATTTGGGGAAGACCATCCAGGAAGAAAATGTATTGTCCTTCGCTTTCTACCACACAAATATTGCCATATATAGAATTTTGATAATGGACCACATTATGGCCTTTCCACTGGGTTCTTATTGAAAGTTGGTGAAGCTTATCCGCCCCGCCGGCAAAAACTAAATATCCTCCAAAAAACAAAAATAGGCAAGAAATAACTGTCACTGTTTTCTGGAGCTTACCTCTTTTCCAATTGGGCGCAATTAAAATAAGACCTACAAGAAAATTTAACATGGCCAACCATGCGCCTATCTGGAAGGAATGAAAGTAAGGAATAAAAAGATATGTCCAGATAATCCCACCAACAATCGTGCCCATAGTTTCATAAACATAAACCTTACCAATGGAGGAGGCATCAGGGGAAAAAAACATGGAGTAAACCTTGCAGCTAAAAGTAAATAACGCACCATGAGAGACACTCACCAACAAAAGTATGAGAAAAGACGAGTAAAGCATGGGGAAAAATCCCACTCCCTCACCAACAGAAACACCCAGAATATTTTTCAGGATACGTGTAAAATAAACTGCTACCAATAAAGACAGGGAGAAAAGGATAGTCAAACCAATAAATGTTTCTATCTTGTTTTTAACCTTCTCAACCCTCTTTCCCAGAAAAAAACATCCAAAGGCTTCAAGGATGAGCCAGTTAGCCAGAACAAGACCGATGGAAAGCTCGTTGCCTGAAAAAACAATCAAAAGTTCCCTTAAAAGCAGCATCTGGGCAACCAGGCCACTAATTCCCATGGTTAGTATGGCTATGCCCAGGCAAACTTTCATTTGACGATTTATTTGACCATTAACATCCGCTGGTTTTGTTTATTATAACATGTAATTTCTATCATAATAAGTAGTCGAAATTTAGGATAAACATCTTTCTTCTTTCGGGGTTGAAAAAGAAAATGGGAGGCAAAAAGGGAAAATAGAGGGCCAGGGCCTTCTCCTCATACCTTCCCTCCCCAAAAAAAGACTGCCAATTTTAGGCAAGCACTTCCAAAGCCAAAGTTAGCCTAGAAAAAAGAAAGAGGCAAAACCCACATAAGAAATTGAGAGGAGGACATCTTTCATTGCCGACATGGGAACATCCTAAAGGCTCATGAACCTTTTGATTAGTGATTTGAAAACGGAGAGCCCCCCTCTCACCTCATTTAAAAAAAGGTTGGAGGAGAGCGTGGTGGCGAGAGTGGTGGAAAGAGTGGTGATAGCTCTAAAAAATAACCAGGTATCCTTTCCTGTGGTTAACTGAAAAGGACTACTCTTACAACCTATTCTTTATTGAGTGGATACTTTGAAAAATAACCCCCCTATGAATTTTTTCATGATATTGAAATACCTGGAATTTATTTCTTTTGATTTCTTTGTTCACAATGATGCTTAATAGTTTTACCTTTTACGTAATAAATAACATCCTCCCCAATGTTGGTCGCATGGTCAGCAATACGTTCCAGATGCCTTCCGACTAACATCAATCCCACGGCAGCTCTAATTGTTTTGGGATCTTCCATCATATAGGTTAAAAGTTCCCGAAAAATCTGGTTATTCAGCTCATCTACTTCATCGTCCCGGATACAAACTTCCCTCGCTAAACCAGCATCCTGGTGAACAAAAGCATCCAGTGCATCTTTAACCATGCCCTGGGCAAGATCAGCCATGCGAGGAATGTCTATTAAGGGTTTAAGGGGCGGGATTTTCAAGAGCTCTAAAGTACGCTCAGAAATATTCACGGCTTGATCTCCAATTCTTTCTAACTCCCCTTCAATTTTCATAGCCGAAGTAATTAATCTTAAATCGATGGCCATGGGTTGCTTCAAAGCTAAAAGTTGAAGACAGAGTTTATCAATCTCCACATCTAAGCTATTAATTTTTTCCTCGTTAAGAAAAACTTTTTGGGTTTTTTCTTTGTCCCTTTCTTTTAAGGCCTCAACAGCCAATCTGATATTTTCTTCCACTAAAGCGGCCATTTTCAGGAGTTTCTCTTTTAATGTCTTTAAATCTTCATCTATTTGTCGCTTCATTTTATCCTCCTTCTTCCCTTCCTAGCCGAAGCGACCGGTGATGTAATCTTCGGTCAATCTATGGGAAGGGTTGGTAAATATTTTTTCCGTTTTATCATACTCAATTAATTCTCCTAACATGAGAAAAGCAGTATAATCAGAGACTCGAGCTGCCTGCTGCATATTATGAGTGACGATGATGACAGTATAATTCTTTTTCAATTGATGAATCAAACTTTCGATCTTAGCTGTAGCTATCGGGTCGATGGCCGAACATGGCTCATCAAAAAGCATAACCTTGGGCTCAACAGCCAAAGCCCGGGCGATACATAACCTTTGTTGTTGTCCCCCGGAAAGAGAAAAAGCATTATCTTTGAGTCTGTCTTTGACCTCGTCCCAAAGGGCAGCTTGACGTAAGCTTTTCTCCACGATTTCTTCGATGATCCTTTTATTCTTCACTCCGTTTATCCGCAAGCCATAAGCCACATTATCAAAAATAGACTTGGGAAAAGGATTGGGTTTCTGGAAGACCATGCCCACTCTTTTTCTCAACTCAATCACATCCACCTGAGGAGAGTAAATATTTTGGCCATCGATCAAAATATCTCCTTCAACTCTAGTTCCAGGAAGGACATCGTTCATCCGATTTAAACAGCGAATAAAAGTCGATTTTCCACATCCAGATGGCCCAATGACAGCAGTGATTTTGTTTTCAGCGATTTTCATTGTGATATTTTTCAAAGCAGGTGTTGAACCATAGTAGAAACTCAGATGCCTAACTTCAATCTTGATCTTCTCTTCCATTTTTCACTCCATTTTTATCTTTCTTAATCTATATCGGGTAATGTAAGCCCCAAGATTAATAACAAAAATTAACATTAATAAAACTAAAGCTGTTCCATACGCGAGGGGTCGGACCTTGATTATTGAATGATGTTGAGTAGCCATGACATAAAGATGGTAAGGAAGAGCCATAAACTGGTCTTTTAAAGAATGAGGTAAGCTCGGCAAATAAAAAGCAGCTCCGGTAAACATAATGGGTGCCGTCTCCCCTGCTGCCCGAGCTAAACCCAGCACCGCTCCTGTGATTATTCCGGAAAAAGAATAAGGTAAAACATTAGTCCGAATGGTCTGCCATTTTGAAGCCCCCAGAGCCAAGGCTCCTTCTCGAAAAGATTGAGGGACTGTTTTCAAAGCTTCTTCACTAGCTGTAATTGTCCACGGCAGAGTTAACAAGCCCAAGGTGAGTCCTGCTGAAAGAAGCGACGTTCCAAATTTCATCGCGTTGACAAAGAGAATTACACCGAACAGTCCGTAGACAATAGACGGAACACCGCTTAAATTCCTGATGGAAAGACGAATTATCCTGGTTAACCGAGTTTGCCGGGCATACTCGTTCAAATAGATAGCAGCAAATATGCCCACGGGAATGGAGATTACCGCGGTCACCATGGTAACTAAAAAAGTGCCGACAATCGCCGGAAATATTCCGCCCTCGGTCATTCCCCGGCGGGGAGCTTGGGTTAGAAACTCCCAGCTTATAACCGACCCTCCTTTGGAAGCAATATCATAAATAAACAACAGAAGAACAGCCAGAATTAGGTAAGCACATCCTCTTAAAATCAAGAAACTGATAACTTGGATAAATTTTTTTCTTTTCATTGTTCTCTTTCCTGGTAACGATGAAGGATGAGGTCAGCACTAAGGTTCACTAAAAAAGTTATGATGAATAAAACCAGCCCCACACCAAAAAGGGCATAATAATGAGTGGTGTAATAGGGAACTTCTCCCAATTCAATGGCAATAGTGGCTGTCATCGTTCGGATGGAACTTAAGAAACCATGGGGAAAAGCTGGGGCGTTACCCGTGGCCATCAGGACGGTCATTGTTTCACCAATGGCTCTGCCCATTCCCAGCATGATTGAGGCAATGATTCCTGACAGGGCAGCGGGAATTTTTATCCGCACCAGCGTCTCCCACCGACTTGCTCCTAAAGCTAGAGAAGCTTCTTGATATGAACGGGGAACCGCTTTTAAAGAATCTTCGGAAATACTAATGATGGTTGGTAGAGCCATGATGGCCAAAAGCACAGAACCGTTAAGAGCATTTAGTCCATTGGGAAGATGGAACAAATGAGCGATTAGCGGGCCAAATAGAACAATACCTAGAAATCCCACCACCACCGAAGGAATACCGGCTAAAAGCTCAATGACTGGTTTTATGATTTCCCTCGTTCGGGGATGAGCCACGTCAGAAAGATAAGCAGCCACTCCGATGCCGATGGGAATGGCGATAACCAGGGCCCCAAAAGTAACCATGAAGGTACTAACCACCATGGAAAGAATCCCGTATTCTTCTTTTACAGGAGAAGTCGGATCCCAATTTACCCCCGTCATAAACTTAACAAAGTTTATCTCTTTAAAAGCCGGGATGGCTGACCAAGCCAAGAGAATAAAAATACCAACTAAAATCATGACAGCCAAAGTGGCATTGGTCATAAAAAATGTCTGAATGAGGGCCTCTTTAAACCTCGTTATCCTTTTTTTCTTCAGTATTTTCATAACAATTTTTAATTCTCAAGATTTTTAGCATTTAACTCCTGTTGTTTTTTCCCGATGGGAAAGAATCCTTCGCGAGAAACAATTTCTTGCCCTTCAGGTCCTATCTCGAATTCAATAAACTTTCTGATCAATCCCGTAGGTTTCCCTATGGTGGATTGAAAAAGGGGGCGAACTATAGGATAAAGCCCATCTTCAACGTCTTTTTTGTTTAAAGGAGAATAGGCCATTTCATCTAGGGAGTTGGAGACCTTGAGAACTTTTAATCCTGAGAAGACCTCCCCTTTCTCATTAACCACGTAACCAACACCCACATACCCAATTCCAGATTTATCTCGGCTGACGGCTTCGACAATCTGGGCATTTCCATTCATCCGATTCATCTTTGGGGAGTAATTCTTATTGCCTAGTACATGTTCCTGAAAAAACACATAAGTTCCCGAGTTTGATTGCCGGCCATATAAGGTTATCGGCAGATCTTGACCACCAACTTCCTTCCAATTAGTTATTTCTCCTCTAAAAATAGCACCTATTTGACTCAAGGTAAGTTTCTCAACTGGATTATGAGCATTAACAATTACGCTTAACCCATCAATGGCAATGATAAAAGTGCGAATACGTAGTCCTCTTTCTTGGGCCATCATCAACTCTTTTTCTTTAATCGGCCGAGAATGATTGGCTATGTCACAGGTGCCGTTAATGAGAGCCGCAATTCCTGTCCCTGAGCCTCCTCCTAGGATAGCCAACTGAACTTTAGGGTTTCTTTCCATGAATTCTTCGACTAAAACATTAACTAGGTTAACCATGGTATCCGAACCCTTCACCTGGAGCATCTTCTGATCGGCTTTAATCTGTCCCGGAAGAATAAGGCCCAACCCAACCAGGACGACTAAAATAAAATTCTTGATTTTCATTTTTTCCTCCTTTGATAATTTAAAATTTGAACCAGAGGGTCAGATTGGCATAAAGATCTTCCTCTGGTTTTTCCTTTGATTGATCTGGATGATAAAAAACATATTTAAGGTTAGGAATAATCCATATATTTTTAGCCACGTTCCAACTTAAAGCCCCAATTATCAGCCTGGGTTTAACATTTACTTCCATGGGAATATAGGCAATTCTTTGCCCGGAAAATTTTTCATTAAATCCGTTTCCTCCAGTGTGGTCATAACGTCCAATGACCTCAATTTTTTCTCCAGCTCTAAGGATTGTAAAAACTGATATGACCTCATAATTAAAAGAACGATTCCCCTGCCTCACCTGTTTATTACTCAGCTGAAGAGCTATTCTTCCCCAACTTCCTTGGTAGGAAGCAAACCCCTGGTAAACATAAGATTTTCGATTGTTTGCCGGAGTTTCGTAATCACTATAAATCTCAAGGTAGAGTCCAGCCACGGGCTGAAAGCCGAGTCTTCCGTAAATAACCTTTCCTTGATTGGTTTCAGCTTTATTGGAAGAGCCATTACCGTACATTAAGGTGTAGGTAACCTTCCCTTCCTGATCCAAGGCTCCCTTTATAGCCACCCCAAAGTCTCGTGAAGAACGGATTTTCAGCAGGTCTAATGGGGTTTTTTCCAGACTACGGTATCTCCAAATATCTTCTATTTGGTCAAAGGTAGGAGGCGATTGAATTCCCACTCGGACGGTTTGATTTTGCCATTTGAAGTTAAGATAAGCATCTTTGACCACCGGCATAAGAGTTGTTTTGCTGATAAAATCACCAGGGCTGTTCATCTCGAATCTGAGCCTCATCTCTATTTTGGAAGACAAGGAGTTATCATAAGTGAAATAAATTCTTCTAAACCAAAAACCATGATTTCCTTCCAACTCACTTTGGTGGTGGGTTAAAACAGTATAATACTCATTGATCATATAGCCTTTGATCCGCCCTTCTCCCTTTAAAATCCCTGTTGAACTTAAATTACTGACTGAAATAAATATTAAGACTAAACCGGTTTTCGCCAGTATTTTCCTTATTAACCACAAGGGTTTGAGAACTTCTAATTTTCCTTTTTGGTTGTTTTCCATTTTCATCTCCTCTGTAAAATTTCGCTTTCATTATGGATGGGGATTGTTAAGGAAAATTAAAAATAATGTTAAATTTTGGTTAATTTTTGCCTTTTTTAATTAATTCATCATGGATTAATTCTTCATGGCCAACTTTACACCCGTGACGGCTAAAAATAAGAAAGCGAAGACAAAGTGGCGACCATAGTTAAAAGGATTTGGTCAGAAGGTAACCGTAAAGAGAGTTAGTCTTTTATAAGGGTTCACCCAGAAAAGCTTACACTCCCGGTAAAGTAATAGTAAACTTTGCCCCTTTACCAAGCTTACTTTCTACATCTATTTTGCCGTTATGTAAAAGCACAATGTGTTTTACAATGGAAAGACCTAATCCTGTGCCTCCAAGTTTTCTGGAGTGGGATTTATCGACCACATAAAACCTTTCAAAAATTCTATCTAAATGTTCAGCAGGGATACCAACACCTGTATCCTTTACCTCAACAACCACTTCTTTATTAACTCTTTTTAACGAAACAAGAACTTCTCCTTTTTCTGTGTACTTAATAGCATTGTCTATTAAATTTATAAGCATTTGTTCTAGCTTAAAAGGATCTCCTTTAACAACAGGTTTATTCTCACACACTAAGTTTAATTTTAAATTTTTTTCTTCTGCTTTTTGTTTAAATATTTTAAATACGTCTTCAACCATATCTCTTAAATCAATATCTTCCCGCGCTTCACTTAATCCCTTTTCTTCCAGTTCCGAAAGCAAAAGTAAGTCCTGAACAATGTTTATAAGACGCTCTGTATGTTTCTTAATGATCTCCAAGTAACGTTTCGCCTCGCTTTCAACTTCTTCCTCTAAAGTTTCAACATATCCTTTTATAGCCGTCAAAGGGGTACGAAGTTCATGGGAAACATTTACCACAAAGTCTTTCTTTATCTTCTCAAGCCTTTTAAACTCAGTAATGTCATGAAAAACAATTATCAACTCTTCCTTAGAAGGTATAAAGACAAAACTACAGAGAAATACTTTTTCATTTAACTCTATCTCTTCTAAAAAATTCTTTTTTTCTTTTATTGTTTTTTCTATTAATTTAGTCATTTTATGATTTCTTATAACTTCCCAGTAAGATTTTCCTTCTGGATTTGTTTGAACGATTTTTTTAAAACTTTCATTAAAAAGGGAGATGGCCCCCTTTTTATCTAAAACCAAAAGCCCTTCTTCAAGAGAAGAAATAATGTCATTTAACTCTTCTTGTTGCAAAGTCAAATTATCAAACAAACTTTTTAATCTCTCGCCCATCTGGTTAAAACTCTCTGCTAATTCACCTAACTCATCTCTTCTCTTAAAAATTACTTTGGTAGAAAAATCACCACTAGCTAATTTTTTAGAGGCCCCAACTAACTCTTTAATTGGTGTGGATAAATTTTTTGAAAAAACAGAAGCCCCTAATAATGAAAGAAGGGTTATAATGATTACCACCCAAAATATCTTGATTCTTAAATTATTAAGCAACTTATTTATATCACTTAAGAAGAGACTCACCCTCAAAACACCTAAAAGCCTATCTTTAGATTGAAGAGGTATCGCCACATATAACATCTCTTCTTTTACTGTAGTACTGAAGCGTAAAGATTTACCAATTCCAACTTTTAAAGCCTTTATAACCTCTGGTCTGTCTCTATGGTTTTCCATAAGATCTGGATTTCTTTCTGAATCTGCCCAAACTACTCCATCAGAAGCTATAATTGTAATTCTTGTATTTATATCTTTGCCTATCTTCTTTACCAAAACATCTAATCTTTCAAAGTCTTTCTGTTCTATAAGAGGTAAGACCTTGAGTTTAAGAGTATAAGCTAAATTATTGAGGTCCATAGATAACGTATTTATGTAATGATGCCTTATCGTCCTAAAGGAAAAGACCAACATCAAGCTTGAAAGGACTAAGATAATCAAACAGAAACTTGCAAAAATTTTAAAAAATATAGAGCCTTTCATTCTTCTATTTTGTAACCTACGCCTCTTACGCTTTTTATAAATTTTCCTGCTTTTCCTAACTTTTCTCTTAAACTTTTAATATGCACATCTATGGTCCTATCCAAAACAGCCTTATCATGTCCCCATAAATGATATAAAATCTGGTCTCTGGTAAATACCCATCCTTTCTTTTGAGCTAAGATTTTTAAAATCCTAAATTCTGTTGATGTTAAATCTATTTCTTTATTTTCAACATAAACCTGGTACTTATTAAAATCTATCAAGAGAATATTGCCTATTTTAATCTGAGAAGAGAGCTGTTTCTCAGTTCTTCTCCTTAAAACTGCCTTTACCCTGGCCACCAATTCCCTTGGAGAGAAAGGTTTCGTTACATAATCATCTGCTCCTATCTCTAATCCCAAAATCCTATCGGCTTCAGAAGATAGAGCTGTTAGCATGATAATTGGGATTGAGTTAAAATTTTCATTTGATTTTAAATATTTACAAATCTCAATACCATCACTATCAGGAAGCATTAGATCTAAAATTATAAGATCGGGTATTTTTTGTGAGAGGAATTTAAAGAAATTTTCTGCATTGAGGAATTTTTTAACTTTAAAGCCCGATTTGATAAGATGCAAAGATACAAGTTCTAGAATATCTGGTTCATCATCTATTATTGCTATTAATTCATTCATTCTGTTATATGCTTTTTCGGACTCCTTCCTTGAAAAGCACTTTCTTGACATGTTCGACCGCCCTGCGAACAAACTTCTCATCCAACTCGCCCACGAGCGAAGGAGTCTCGAAAATTCGCTTAGGTAAGCGGATGTTGTCCAGAGAAAAACCTTCTCGAGTCTTGAACCTGTATTTTTCTCTATGTATCTCTTCTCCGATACGATGGAGATCATCTGAAGCAAGATCAAAACCTGCTAAATGGAGTGCTTTTGAAACAGTATCTAGCTGATATATTCCTCTGGCAAAGTAACAAATTACGAGACTTGACTGAATCTGACGCCAGCGTTCCTCAGCCAACAAGGCTTCAGCAAGTTCCTCGGGGGTGAGTTTTCTTTTAACGAGTACCTTCTGATCAACACTATAGCCGGCATTGTCTAAATGACTGTGTCTTGCACCAATCAATACTCCTATATATGCTCCAGGTCCTGTATGATATCCTGGCATTTCGTTTCCACCAAAAGCCAGAGCATAATCTCCTCCCCCATATATAGAGGCCACATGTTCAACTCCGCGCGCAAGTGCTTTATAGAATTCATTCGATTGCTCGATGATCAATCGTACTGCCTCCATGTAGGAGGAGTAGTCCCCCCAACTAAGCTTGATACCCATTGTCTCCTTCTCGGAGATGATACCTCGTTCTTGAGCCTCCGTTACCCATGCCAAGACCACTCCGGTACTCATCACGTCCAGACCCAATGCCTCTATCAGATCCATTAACTTTAAGAGGCCCTTTGCATTAGACCCGCCCAACATGGAACCCAAGGCATAGATAGGCTCGTAGTCATAAGAGATCATAGAGGTTTTGTAAAAATACGCCTCATCACCATAAGGCTCCCTCAGTGCAGCAATATGTATGCATCCTACAGGACAGTGAGAGCATGCAAGCCGCCTGCCCAAGTACTGCTCTGCAAATGTTTCACCAGAAATCTCAGATGCTCCTTCGAATCTCGCTTCCTTAAGATTTCTTGTAGGGAGTCCACCGAGCTCATTTAAAGGCAAAATATTCTCAGCCGTCCCAAGATCATGGTATTTTTTCATTACTGGGGAGTTCACAGCCGCATGGTAAATTTCGTCATACACCTTCCGATATTGTTTCCTGTCACTCACGGGGAGTGAACGTTTACCCGAAATCACAACAGCCTTGAGCTTCTTACTTCCAAAAACTGCTCCCAGTCCAAGCCTACCAAAATGCCTGTAACTTTCTGTAATTACGCACGCGTATGAGACAAGTTTTTCCCCGGCTCTGCCGATTCGCATAATTGTTCTCAATCCCCTTGCCGGCTCATTTTCTCTTATGATACGGCCTACGGTAAAGTTACTTCTCATTCCCCACAAGGAAGATGCATCTCGGAAATAAACCCGATCACCGTGAATGGCGAGGTAAATAGGAATATCGCTTGCACCCTTTATTACAATGGCACCATATCCGGCCATGCGGATAGCGATAGCACTTCGCCCTCCTGCATGACTCTCACCCAGATTGCCGGTGTGGGGCGATTTAAACATCGCAACGGTTTTTGATGCTAGTGGAAACAACCCCGTCAAGGGGCCTACAGTGAGAATAATCGGATTCTCAGGGCTAAGAGGATCCACACCTTTGGGACACTCCTCATGAAGAAGCTGAGTGGCAACGCCAACACCACCTATATACCTCTCAAAAAGGTCTTCTCTTTTCTTAACCCAGAAATTCTTATTTGAAAGATCAACGTAAAGAACATTTCTGAGAGAGTCTTTTTTTAGCATAACCCTCCCCCCTTCTTTTTTCTAAATTCAACACTCCATGGGGACAGAATTTAGCACAGAAACCACAGTGGATACAAATCATCGGTTTATTAATCTCATCATCCCAGAGAATTGCGCCTATGGGGCAAGCATCTCGACAATGGCCACACCCTAAGCATTTAGTAATATCAAAATGCACCCCCCCATTATCTCTGGGTTTAAGAGCATCTGTTGGGCACACTTTTACACAGGGTGGATCATCACAAGCTCTACAAACCACTACAATAAACCCTCGTTCCATACCCCCAACAGACCTCACGCCTATACAAGCTCTGGCCAGCCCTGCTTCACCCTGTCGCCTCGCACATGCGAACATACAACTCTGACAACCGACGCATCTTTCCGTGTCAACTACCGCTAGTCTCATGGTTTGCCCTCCCACATAATTAAACCCGGAATAGTTTATAACTTCGTTACATCCGAACTGTTCACATATACTACCATTTTTGTGTAATATGCGAACTGTTCGCATATACTTCCCTCTGGACGACCGTTTATCTTTGTTTTTTCACCCATGTTTCACCTCTAGCAAAAAGACTATCAAGGGGCTTTTTATAGCCCCAAGGTCTTTTGTCCTAATATGGGTATAGGTCTCTGTTTTTTTTGAGCTTTTATAGCAGTAATATCCTTTTCTTCTATATGATTAACCACTATTTATATGCATAATTTTTTTTTAGTTTATCATCATAAAATAACATACATCAAGAAAAAGCAAAAACTTGGGCCAATTTTCAATATAATATTTTCTGTTTGGAAGATGGGAGTATGCCTTATTTTGGAATAGTTAAGAAGAAATAGATTTTTACTGTTCATTTTCTTGCAGGGACATAATCGGGAAGAATGATTGAAAAAAATAGTACTACATATAAAAAAAATGGCTCCCCTCTTTCAAATTTTTCTAATTATCCCTTTTGATTTTCCTCACGAGATTTATAAATGTAAAAAGAGAAACCTCTAATTCGGCTTGGTAGCCTTCGGCTACCTGTGTCCTCGCCTTCGCTCCTTTTCATTTTTAGAGTAAGGGACAATCGGTCTAATTCAATCGCTGATAATAACCAATAAAGGAAAAATTTTAAGGTAGGCGCTCAGGCTCGTCCACGCTTCCCGATATGACATCGGGAAGCAAGCCGAAAATCCCACATCGCAAGGCTCGCCTACAAATGCAGGCTCTCACTTGCTTCCCCCACCCGCCC